>Ga0208179_1000002_pt1 | contig 941783 bp, 804 predicted proteins | sample Malvired_Geostar_FD_184238 | JGI IMG/M metagenome (GOLD analysis project Ga0208179, IMG submission 184238) | Marine viral communities from the Global Malaspina Expedition - Malaspina viral metaG DeepMed_Geostar (SPAdes) (version 2) | ecosystem: Environmental > Aquatic > Marine > Oceanic...
TGGCCTCACTGATACCATGCTTTCTGGCTACCTCTGAGGCTTTCATTCCTGCTTCCTGTTGCTTGATAGCTGAAATGATTTGCTGTTCGGTAAATCGTGTTTTTTTCATAGTGTACCATTTAAAGTTAAATAATCGCTTCGCTTTTCAGCTCAGCCAACTCTAATTTTAAATGGACAAATCTTAGGGAAGCTTACAATGACAATAAAGACCTAATTAACTCACTGGAAGCAAATATTGGCCTTCACAACGGCACTTATAGACTTAAAGAAGGTAACAGTCGATATTTGGTTGAAATCAAGACAGGAAAAAAATATAAGAAGAATATATCAGCTTATGGACTTGCATCAAGTAGTCCGTTCGAAGAGGATATTGAAGTTTATAATTATTTGTATTCATTGTTGTCTCAGTTTGTTCATCCTGATATATTAACTGCAGGTCGATACGTCGGTGATGATGGATTTAACCATTTACAGGATAGTTCTCCCGGAGAAAGTATTCTTTATGTTTCTTTTGTTAATTGTCTAATTCTTAAGGAGCTCACATTATTCCAGAATGAATTGGATTCATATTCCAATCAAGATATAGCCGGGTATTTGTCAGAGGTTGTGCCAATAATGAAAAAGGTATTTAAAAAACTGGTAGATGGGGAAGCATTACCTGCTGCGTTTATGAGTAGACTTGAACTTTTGTTTAGTGGCAAATAACAACACCCATTAAGTCAGCCGGTCCTTCCTTATTAGTCTTCTACCAAATCTACCAATTTTTAGCACCTGAACAAACCATTGTTAGCTATAGGGTGTGGCGATCACTATGGGGTCGATCTTCCGTGTTGAGTTGTTCTTCTGTTTTTGTCGACTTCTTGGTTTGGGCACGAACAGGAATTCATTCCTTTGGCTCACAGCGCCAGCAGGCCATGGTCCCGCAGGAGGTCGATGGGCTTGGAGTACCAAAACTGCTCAAACGCTCCAAACTCCGCATCATACTCAGCTTTTAGCTGTGCCAGAGTGCGGGTAGGGTGGTCCGGGGTGAGCTGCGCCAGTTGGGCCAGCAGCCACTGTCCTTTTGATTTTTCCAGGTTCACCTGCAGGGCATCCGTTCGGGTCTGGATGGTCAGGTGCATCATTTCTTTGATTTTCCCTTTCTTGGTTCGGGAGGAGTAGCTAACCGCCGGCGTTCCGCCCAGCCAGAGGATTCTGGCAGTAGGTCGGATCAGGTACTCTGTGTCGGTCTCCAGGCAGTTTTCTATAAAATCCCTTTTGACGGAAGTCCGTGGGATCTTGAAATCAAACCACTCCTGCAGGGGCAGCTCAAACCCGATACCGTGCATGTAGTTGTACAGGGATTTTTTCAGCCCAAAGCTAAACTGACCATGGTCGATGCCCGTGCGATCACTAAACTGGATGTCGTTGTTGGCAAAGGAGATTTCGTTGTGTACTGGCTGGATACCGTAGGCATCCGGGTTGAGCCCTACAGGACTGTGGGCCGTGAGGGCAAACTGATGCCAGAAGCCCGACTGCATCACACCAAGTTCGAAGAGCTGGCGCACCATCTCCAGGCTGTCGATGGTCTCCTGCACGGTTTGGGTAGGGTAGCCATACATGAGGTAGGCATGTACCATCATGCCCGCATCGGTGAAGTGGCTGGTCACCCTGGCCACCTGCTCCACGGTCACGCCTTTGTCTATGAGCTGTAGCAGCCGGTCGGAGGCTACTTCCAGTCCGCCCGATACCGCTATGCATCCGGAGGCCTTCAGTAGCACACACAGGTCGCGGGTAAAGCTCTTCTCAAATCGGATGTTGGTCCACCAGGTGACGCTGAGTTTTCTGCGGATGAGCTCCAGAGCCACTTCGCGCATCAGCGCTGGCGGTGCGGCCTCATCCACAAAATGAAATCCCTTTTCACCTGTCTGAGCGATCATGGCCTCCATACGGTCTACCAGCGTGCGTGCAGCGATGGGTTCGTACAGGCGGATGTAGTCCAGAGAGATGTCACAAAAGGTGCATTTGCCCCAGTAGCACCCATGTGCCATGGTGAGCTTGTTCCAGCGGCCATCACTCCACAGGCTATGCATGGGGTTGGCCATCTCTATCACGGAAATGTACTCTGAGAGTGGCAGGTCAGAATAGTCTGGGGTGCCTACCGCCGTTTGCTTGTAGTCGTGCCGGGGAGAGGAGTTCTGGTAGACTACTTTCCCGTTTTCCAAAAGGAAGGTTCTTTTCAGTAAAACACTCCGGTCAGGATGGAGCGTTTGCTCAGCGACCAGCTCTATGGGCAGCTCCCCATCGTCCAGGGTGATGTAGTCAAAGAAGCTGAAGACCCGCGGGTCGGAGAGGCTTCTCAGTTCGGTATTGGGAAAGCCGCCACCCATGGCGATTTTGGTATGGGGGTAATGGCTTTTGATCCACTGCGCACACCTGAAAGCACTGTACAGATTTCCCGGAAAGGGGACGGAAAAACAAATGAGCTGAGACGTATGCGGCTCCAGTCGCTCTTTCAGGAGCTGTATGGTAAGTTGGTCTATAAAAGTGGGCGGCTGCTGCAGGTGCGCATAGAGTTCATCAAAGGAGTTGGCACTTCGCCCCAGCCGCTCGGCATAGCGGCTAAACCCAAAGTTTTCATCCACGCACTCCACTATGAAGTCTGAAAGGTCCTCCAGGTACAGGGTGGCCAGGTGTTTGGCTTTGTCCTGAAAGCCCATGGAGCCAAAGGCCCAGTCGAGTTCATCGGGCTGGTCAAACCTGCTGGCTTGGGGGAGGTACTGCCCGGAGCAGATCTGCCTGGCGAAGGATGGATTTTTCCCTTGCAGGAAAGCCATGGTGTCCGTGATGGTATGCTGGTAGTCTTCTTGTAGAGCAAAAATCCTGAGGGCGTTTTCAGACCAGTCGGTCTGGTCATTTTCCGCTTCGGCGAATAGATTTTGCAGGCCATCCTTAGAGAAAAGCGCCAGAATCACCTCCATGCCCAGATCCATCTGGTATGCTTCCAGTCCGATCGTGTTGAGGAAGCCTTTGAGGTAGGGAGTAGCCGGATAGGGCGTATTGAGCTGAGTGAATGGGGGAGTGATGAGGAGAATGTCTTTCAAGGCCGTAGGGATCGCCTACAAAACTACTTGAAAGAGTTGGATCGATAAGAAATACTCAGCATTCTTCCATTATCAATCAATTGCTTATGACTGATGCGGATATTTTTCTACCTTCGATGTGCCTAAAATAATGATTCGCCTATGACCAGATTACTAGGGTCTGTATGTCTGCTGTATGTACTTTCCGTAGCAGCCAACGCCCAATTTCTCAATACCGACCAGAAAGATGTCGAGAAGATTAAGAACTCCACACTGCTGCTTGTGCTGGAGGAGCCCGATCCCAAAATAGTATCCAAGCTCAGTAAGAAGTATCCCAAAGCACTGGAGGATTATCAAAACCAAATAGCGGGGCGCAATTTTGCCCTCAGATATGCGCTGGAGAACTTTTGGGATTTGACCGAGAAGGTAGAATTTCACCCGGAGGCCACAGCCTTCGACCTCATAGAGAAAAACCCCGATCAATACCTGCTGATCAGTTTTGGTCAGTACCTGGAGTATGAGCGGATAGGGCTGGTGAGTGGCTCCGATGGCGACCCGGCCGGGTGGCGCACTTCCTCCACTGGAGAACTGACCTATAATCACACCTCAAAATACACGGTGCTGTCCAGGGAAATTACCACGCTGGAGATTTCTGATACCAAACCGCTGGTCAGTGTGTTTCTTCCTTCTGTTTATCCTTCATTGCGGGGTGCGGTCTATGGTGTACAGCAGATCCAGTACCTCCTGAGGTACCTGGCCGCTGATGGTGAAAACAAGATGAGCAAAATGCCCAAACAAATAGAAGCGAATAACCCGGAGCTGAAGGATAAGATGCTCCTCATCGATCAGAACGACGTGGACCCGAAGGTAGCTGCTGAAGAGCTCGCTGAGGTATACCCGTATCCTGTGCAGTTGGTTGATCCATCAGTGATTCGTGAGGCTGTTTTGGCCAGGGATGCCAGCTATGCCTATCTACAGATCGTGAGTACACCGGGTGAGCGCGGGAGCATAGACACCCATGTAATCTCAGATGCCTCCGATGGAAAGATCTACTACTACGTGACACCCGGACTGGGAGTGGGGAGCTACAGTGCGCTCATCACAGATTACAGAACCCGCATCAAAGAGCGACATTTCAAAAGTTACGCAGTAGATTGAATTCAGCTAGTTGAGGCACGCCTGGGTATGCGCCACACGGTCGTTCCAGTGCGCATAGCGCTGGTCGTAGTAGCTGATCAGGCTTCGATAGGTCTTGGATGACAGTTCAGCAGGCTTGGCCACTTCGGTGAGCCGGATGACATCATCAATGTTTTTCAGGAGTTCATGCAGATAAGCCTCTTCGTGCGCTGGCAACTGATTTTTGATGCTAAAGATCTCCAGGGCCAGGTCATTGATGGAGAGTCCTTTTTGTACGTAATCATCTCCAGGGGCCAGGTTCCAGAAGTTGCCAGTGATAATAGAGGGTAGAAAGGCCGGCCACTCATCCGCAGGAGCGGACTCGTCCTGCATCAGGTAGTTGTTGAGCGAAAAAAAGAGGTAGCTGTCTGCATCAGTGAGCAGGTAAATAGACCGGGGACAGTTCATGAGGGCAAGCCACTCGTCTATGGTCAGGAGCGCATCTGCACTCAGTGACTGATCGATCACCAGTGTTTCTATTTCCCCTTGTTCATTGTAGGCCGTGAGGAAAGGTGCTACGTGGTAGCCCCAGGTGGTATTTTCAGAAATTCCCAACGGGTCGGTCATATTGAAGAGCTCATCCGAGGAGAGGGAATACCTGGCAGGTGCGAAATTCCAGATTTTACCAGCAGTCACCTGATGTTTTTTCAGGAGTAGGGAGATGTAATGCGCCCGGTCTTCACATGATCCGTTGATGTATCGGTATTCTATGTTTTCAGCAATCACAAGGTCCAGAAGTTCTTCCCTTTCGGCAAAAGAAATGGGAGTAAGCTCTGGGGTAGGTGGTTTGGCACCGAGCAGGAGATCGTAGTCTTCAGGACTGATGAGCGGAGCATGAGTGGAAGGGATCATGCGAAACGGAAAGAAGGTGTGAAGCTTGTGGTCATGAGGATTGGCTTAATGACTGCAAAGCTACGCTTTCCTGAGACCGAATCCTCCTTTTATTTTTATGAGGTGATGATCATAGAGGGCTTATTCTTTCAGCCGCTTTTCAAAGCAGACACTATTGGCCACACCGGCATATTGGCCGTAGTTGGGAATGATCCGGTAGCCACTTTTTTCATAGAGAGAAATGGCCTCAGGCTGTTTATAGCCGGTTTCCAATACGCAGCGATCAAAGCCCAGTTCGGCAGCCCACTGCTCCAGCTCATTGAGGATCTGAAACGCCACTTTCTTTCCACGGTGTTGCGGCTTCACAAACATGCGCTTTACTTCCATGGTTTTCGGGTCCAGTTGTTTGATGGCGCCACACCCACATGGCTGATCATCCAGATAAGCCACCACGGCATATTTGATCTGATCTATTTGATTGAACTGATGGTAAAACGCATGGTCCCGTCCGTCTCTGACGGCCAGGTCGGCATCCAGCTGGCTGACAAGTTCTATGAAATCAGCATGTTGGGCGTTGGTGCGAAAAAGTGTGGTCATGACTTGGAGACTCTTGGTTGGATTGAGGGTTCAAATTTTTTTTAGTTCATCATAAAGTGATCACAAGTTTGGTGATCAAATCTCAGGCCAGTAAACCTGATAAAAGTGAAAAGGCAAGAAGATTTTGAGTTTTTCTTTTTTTAGAAATGATGAAATGTTTTGGTTTAATTACTCGCTTTTTTATGAGCAGGGTTGGTCTCTACTTCCAGATGTTTCAGAATCCAGATCATCAGCTCCTGTTCGTCCACGATGGACATGGAGTGTGGATGTCTTTCACCATTGCTGCGCACTCCCTTACCCACAGTCATCATCAGCTCTGCCTGGGTGTTGCCCAAGAGCATCAGCTGGTTGATCATCTCGGAGGCTGGAGCTATATTCATGTCATAGAAACTCCTTCTGCGGTTTTTTAGTTGCCATTGAATGTCTGCATCGTGGTATAGCCTGACAGGAAATGATTTGAGAACTTCTGCTTCTCCACCTAGTTTGGCCCCTTTGGTGAAGGGGCTTAGTTCCTGATATCGGACAGGTACCTCTGTGGGAGTTCCGCCCAGTTCGCGCTCCATGAGGGCCTTGATCACATATGCTTCACTTACTCCGGCCTCTGAGTATTGCTTTTCCAGCTCACGCTCCATATAGCTGTAGATTTCTTCCAGATCTACAGGCGAGTCCACTGCAAAGACTGCTTTAGGTTTGATGGGGTAGCTTTCAGGGTATTTCAGACAGTATTGGGTGTACTTCAATGCGATGGTGCCGCCTGCTGAGAATCCGCCCATCACTACCTTGTTAGGCGCTATGTTGTAGTCACTCAATGTAGCAATGATGGCTTCATTCAATAGCTTCACTACCTGGCCATCGGCATACATCTTGCGTCCGCAGGGTACCACGATGGTGGTGATCCCATACAGATAGGCCAACTTTTCAAATTCAGTTTCCTGAAGAAGTTGATCGGCAGTTTGTGCGAAACCCGGAATAAAAACAATCAGTCCTTTGGCCGTGCCGGGAGGGGTGATTAGGGTATACCCCAGGGGACTGTTTTGAAGCGTGGAATGCAGCGGAGATTGTGCGAATGTAGCATACCAAAGGAGGGACAACCCAATGGATAATCTGAATTTCATTTAGTTAATCGGCTAGTTAACGGAGAATTTGATTCTTCTAAGTAACTTGAAACCGATGGAAATTGAAAATATTTGGGTGATTGCTTTGATGATTGTGGTGATTCCGCTGTTTTTTTGGATGCGGGTATCTTCTATCAATAAGCGCAAAAAAGGAGTGACAGTGCGCTGCCCACACTGTGAGAAGGATCAGCGGCTGGAGAAACTGCGCAATTATGTTTGTGAGAAGTGTGACACTCCGGTGGCTTTTTTCGATGAGCAGGGAGACCCCCTCAAAGAGATCACCTATTACGAATGCATGGCTTGCCAGGAGAAAAACTTTATGGGGATACTCACCTGTACGGCGTGTGGTATGGCCAATAAGGCGGGTATCCCCAAGTGATCATTCTGACCTCAATGCATTGACTGGATTTTCAGAGGTGTTTCTCCATACCTGCGATAGGATGGTGGCCCCAGATAACAGTACTACAATGAGTATGGCAGGTCCCACGTTAAAAATGCTGATAGGGGAATGCACAGCCATTTGGTTGATCCAGAGCCCGTTGGCGAAGACTGCTACAGGCACCATAACCAGGGCAGTAGCCGCCAGCATCGCCATGAAACCACCTGTCATAGACAGGGTGATCTGCCCAAAACTGGCCCCTAATACCTTTCTGATTCCGATCTCCTTTGTTCTTGTTTTCAGGTGAAAACTTACCATACCCAGAAAGCCCAGTGCTGTAATGGCTATGGCTATCAAGGAGATGAAGGTGAGAATTCCACCAAGGTCATAAAAGAACTGATAAAAAAGGTCTGTTTCTTCGTTGAGAAATCCCCCTTGAAAGGTTCTGGCCTGGTCATACTGATTCCATTTTTGCTCCATCCCCTTGCCAAAAGCGCCAGGATCATTTACCCCTATTTTGAAGTAAGCAAACTGATAATCCCCGGGTTTGATTCGGAGGGCCAGAGGTTCTATTGATTTCATCAGCGGTTCCCAGTGGTAGTCCCTGACCACCCCGACGATTTTCACCCTTGTGTCATTTTCGATGTAAACCAGCTCACCCACCGCAGCAGCGGGAGATTCAAAACCCAAACGCTTCGTGGCCAGCTCATTCACTACTATGAACTTTTCCTGCTCCTGATTCGCTGCCCTTGGGAAATCCGAACCTGCGATCAGCTCAAGTCCCATGACATTCACATACCTTTCCTCCACAGAGAAGTGATAGACGGTGATGAATTCGTCTTCTTCATTGAGTTTCATATTGGCACCGTGCGATCTACCCACTGCAGGGTGGTGTGAGGTGAAGGTGACGTTTTCAATCCCCGGGGTATTTGCAAATTCCGTTTCGATCACTTTGGGATCATGTCCCTGTAGCCGAACAAAGTAGATGTGCTCATCGTCGAACCCAAAACTACTCCTGGTCAGGAAATTGGCCTGATCCCTGATCAGAAAGATGCTCACCAGCATGACTATGGAAAGACCAAACTGGACGCTCAATAGAATTTTTTTACCGGATATTTTGGAGAAAAAACCACTCTTGATGGTATTGGAAAAGGCTCCGCTGCCCTTCAAAGACCGAATGGTGTCTAGTCTGGAGACGAAATACGATGGGCCTACGCCGGAAATAATCCCGAGAAGAAGGCTGAATAGGAGAAAGAAACCATAAGCGAACACGGTGTCTTCAAGGGTGATGCCTACCTGATTGAAGATCCACAGTGCATTGAACTGATCGATCAGAAACCAGTAGATACCAATGGCCACTACCAGTGAGAGGGTAGAGATGAGTACCGATTCCACCAGAAACTGTATGATGATCTGTGCCTTGGAAGCTCCATTAGCCTTCCTGATACCAATCTCCCGGGTTCTGGTCAGCGATTTGGCAATGGAAAGGTTGGCGTAGTTGATGCTGGCTGTGATAATGACCACTAGCCCAAGCAGTCCGAAGAACAACAGCACGATTTTAGGTAGGGTAAAGGAGATTTCGTTGCTGAGAAGCCTTCCGGGCACGATCTCTGAGAGGCCTTGAAGCTCAAACTCATAGCCGGGGTGATCTTCTTTAAGTTTTATTTGTTCTGATGCGATCTGGTTGATCAGTGCCTGGGCTTCTGCTTTGGAGGTTTTCTCATTGAGCACGATGTAGTTATAATTCATCCAGGTGGTTTCCCATTCCTTATACTCATTGGTCATATGGTTCTCTTTGACCAGTAGTGGGATGGTGGAGAAGCTTGCCAGCAGTTTGAACTTGATATGACTCTTGGGCAATTCCTCGGTCAGTATTCCCGTCACTTTGTATCGGCCCATGCCTTCCATGATCACCTCTTCACCCAGGGCGTTTCTCTGTGGAAAAAGTAGATTGGCCATCTGGGAGGTCAGTACCATGGAGTAGGGCTCATTCAGGGCGGTGAGAGGATCACCTTCTTTCAGATCAAATCCAAATACCTTGAAAAAGTTGTGATCAGCAAACAACGAGCGTCCGTCAAATTCTGACTCAGGATTGATCACTTTGTGCGCTGAGCGTATTTCGCCATGCAGCCCATGATTGAGGTTGGTATAAGCGTCTGCAAGGGTATATCCATTACTCAATGCCTCCCCGATAGGGAGCGGTGAGGTAGCATAGCCATTGGAGAAGATACCCCGTGCACCTTTGTGGTAGGTGAGTACCCTATAGGTCCGGTCTCCATACGGATGAACCGTATCGTAGGAGTAATGATCATAGACGAGCAAGATCAATAACAGACAGACCGACATGCTAAGCGAAAGACCCACCACATTGATGGCGGTGAAGGCCTTGTGCTTATTGATGTTTCGCCAGCTAACGATGAAATAGTTTCTCCACATGGCGCTGTTAGTTTCTGTCCTTGTTCATTTTTTGTACCAACCCAAAGTAGATGAGGAAGCCCAGGCTAAGGCTGGTGGCCAATACACCATAAGGTAGAGGGGAGGAAGTGTCATATGGGATCACCTCGATGATCATGAGTCCCAGTCCGCCAAAGAGAATGATCAGGCCCCATTTGAGCGCTGCATATTTATTCTCTGCCTGTTTTCTCAGGAGCTGGCCGGCATCATCGCCCACCAGGCCTTTTTCTACCATTTTCTTTCGGAGAAAATACTCGGTGAGGGTTTTGATGATCAGAACTATACCTACTGAAAGTGTGCCGAGTACCGCTATGGGCATGAGCACTGATTGTAAATGATGATCCATGATTTTTTGTTTTTAAGATTTGGAAGGTTAGACATCAGATGATCAGGTAAATGTTGCAGGGTGTGGTAGATTTTTTTAAAAAGAAATAAATTAAGGATGGCTGCAACATCCGCGAGCCCGATGTTGTCTAATGATACTTGAATGGAGGATAAAGCACTGGTGTTAGATGTCCTGAAGGGGGACCAATGGGCTTTCAGACGGCTGATCGATAAGTATCAGCGGCTGGTGGTGCATATGGTGGCCCGGCTGGTAGATGATGACCGGGACAGAGAGGAGCTCTGTCAGGATGTCTTTGTGAAGGTTTACGAAAGCCTGAGTGCCTTTAAGTTTGATGCCAAACTCTCCACATGGATAGCGACCATTGCCTATCGGATGGCGGTGAATCACCTGCGGAAGCGCAACCGAAAAGTGGAAGAACAGGACCTGGAGATGGTTCATTTCAGTGTAGGGCATGAGGATCTTTCGGTAGAAACGGCAGACTATGCTACATTTATCCATTCATTGATTGCTCAGATGCCTTTGAACTATCGGACAGTGCTCACGCTTTATTACCTGGAGGGGTTTAGTTATCCTGAAATTGTACAGGTGACGGAAATGCCGGAAGGCACGGTGAAAAACTACCTGTTCAGAGCTAAGCAGAAGCTAAGAACACTGTCGGAGCCATATATAGGGAAAGAAATACATGACTTATGAGACAAGATGAAATAGATCAAAAACTTGAAGAGGCCTTGAAAAGACCTTTGGAGGTTTCCATGCCAGCGGGCTTTTCTGATCATGTACTTACCAAAATTCATCAAAGAGAAGCAGCTATGGACAGCAGCATGAAATGGGTCTATGGCCTGGTCATGTCTGGCTTCCTGCTTTCCGGACTGATATGCCTGGTCATTTTTGCAGACAAGGATTCACTTGCACTGCTGCCTGAGATGGGTTTGTGGGGACTATTGATCGGTGTGATGGTGATGGTCTTTCAGTGGCTCGATCACAAACTTGTCAGGAGAAAAACGCAACTGATTTAGCCAAACTTTTTGGTGTAATCTTCTACAGCTTTTTTGACAATGTCGACCGCTGTATCCCGGTCCTGAAAATCCTCGATGACCACCGTCTTCTTCTCTAGCTTCTTGTAGTCTTCAAAGAAGTTTCTGAGCTCTTTCACAAAGTGTGGTGGCAAGTCACCAATATCGTTCATGTGGTTGACACTCATGTCTCCCTGTGCCACGGCAATGATCTTGTCATCCTTCTCACCCTGATCCAACATTTGCATTACCCCGATCACCTTGGCAGGTACGATGCATAGTGGGTCTATGACGATCTGCGAGAGTACGAGGATATCCAGTGGGTCACCATCATCGCAATAAGTACGGGGGATGAAACCGTAGTTGGCAGGGTAGTACATAGAGGAGTAAATCACCCGGTCCAGAATAAGAAGCCCGGAGTCCTTATCCAATTCGTATTTGGCTCGGCTGCCTTGCGGGATTTCGATGATTCCATTTACCACCTCAGGAGATTCTTTTCCTATTCGTACGTTATGCCACGGGTTCATCATGATGATCGTATTTTAATTGAGGCCACAAAATAGTCAGGTGCTCTCAGTCTTCCAAGGGGTTCTCTTCTAATTCTTTCTTCGTAGCCTCATAGCCGATTTGGTAGACCTCATTGGCGGCACTGCTGTCCAGTATGCTGTACTTAAAAAGTTCTTTAGGCTCTATCAGTAAATCGCATTCTCTCAGGCTGTTATGCGCAGTGGCATTCACGCTTAGTTGAAACACACGTGCAGCAATGGCCGATAGTGACTTCAGTTCTTCCACCTCATTGACCGGGCTGATATTGACCCCAATGATTTTCTCACATTTGTTCAGGATTGGCTTCACAGGAAAATTATCAAAGGTGCCCCCATCGATGTATTGATAACCATTCATTTTGATAGGGCTGAAGAGAATCGGAATGCAGGCCGAAGCAGCTACCACCTTGCAGAGATTTCCCTTACTGAAGTACTCAGCTTTTCCAGTGTTCAGATTGGTAGCCGCAAAAAAGGCGGGCTTTGACAGCTCACTCACATCTTCACAAGGGATGTTTTCTTTGATCTCACGCACCAGCCCGTCCAGCGAAAGCAGTCCATTGATCGGGAACCCAAACTTGGAATACTCCAACACCCCTTTTTCTTTGAGGAGCTCGAAAATATCTTCAGGCGCCATACCATGGGCATAGAAGGCTCCTGCAATGGCACCCGCGCTTACTCCTGAGATCACATCGGGATAGATTTTGGCTTCATGCAATGCCTGTAGTGCTCCCAAATGTGCAAAACCACGGGCACCGCCACCACTCAGCACCAACCCAATGTTATATTTTTTATCTTGTGGCATAGTTAATTTCCTGAATGCAATATGAAAATCTTTAGCGCAATTATTGGTGTCCTTTGTGTCTTTTTTGCCAATGGGCAGGTGCAGCCGGAGGAGGTAGAAATCATGCGTGATGCCTATGGAGTGCCTCACATCTATGCGCCTACGGACCCTGGAGTAGCCTACGGGCTGGCATGGGCACATGCTGAGGATGATTTTCAGACCATTCAGCTGACCATGCTGGCAGGGAAACAGATGCTCGGTCTGCACCTGGGGAAGCAGGGAGCAGCCGCCGATTATGTGGTAGCCCTGCTGGGATGCAGGCAAGTGGTGGAGACTCAATGGGAGACCTTGTCGCCGGCCTATGTAGCCCTCATTACCGCCTATACCGATGGGCTCAATGCCTATGCAGCGAGGTATCCAGAGAAGGTGCTGGTGGAAGGGTCTTTTCCCATCACCGTGAAGGAAGTACTCTCAGCTTATGTACTCTCTCTGGCGGTGATCTCCGGGGCTGATCAGGTGATTGGAAACCTTGTCAAAGGGACTGTAGCGGAGGCCCCTGACCTCTCCGGAAAAGGGTCCAATGCTTTTGCATTTGCCCGAAAGAAAACGGCCGATGATTATGTCTACCTCAACATCAATTCACACCAACCCTTGGAAGGGCCTACCAGCTGGTATGAGGCTCACCTGGTGAGTGATGAAGGTTGGAATGCGCTGGGCGGACTGTTCCCCGGAGGGGCCACGATTTTTCATGGGACCAATGAAAATTTGGGATGGGCGCATACCGTCAACTATCCCGACAAGATTGATGTGTTTCAGCTGGAGATGGATTCTGAAAATGAATTAAAGTATAGGTTTGATGGTGAATGGAAAACCCTTGATTCAGAAGAGATTAAATTATCAGTCAGAATAATATTTGGCATTAAAATTAAGGTAAAAAAGCTCGTTTTCAGGAGTGTTTACGGACCAGTCGTGAAAAATGAGCAAGGTTTTTTTGCCTTTAACCTGGGTGCGCTTCATGACTTGCGGGCGCCTGAGCAGTGGTACCGGATGAACAAAGCCACCGACTGGAAATCGTTCAAATCGGCATTGGAGATGGTGGCTATTCCGGGATTTAACATTGTCTATGCCGACCGGGATGATAACATCTTTTACCTCGGCAATGCCAAAATCCCACGACGGGATCCTCAGTTCGATTGGTCCAAAACCCTGCCTGGAAATACCAGTAAAACCATGACTGGTGAGTTTCATCCACTAGAGGATTTACCTCAGGTTTTGAATCCGGAATCGGGCTATGTTTTTAACACCAATAATTCAGCATTCAGTTGCACGGCAATAGAGGACAATCCCAGCCCGGAGGACTACGATCCCACCATGGGTTACCGGGAGTTTGAGAACAACCGGAGCACCCGGTTCAGAGAGTTGATGGATCAATATGATGTACTGAGTTGGGAGGATTTCTTGGCTGTTAAATATGATGACACCCTACCGCAGCAGCTGGCTTATCCGGCCGATCTGAGTGCCGTGTTTGAGCTGGATAGTATGAAGCACCGAAAGTATGCCGAGCTCATAAAGATCCTCCATGAGTGGGACCGATCGGCGCACTTCAATAACCTTGGAGCAGCGCAATTCATGATTCTGTATCGGCACTTAGTAGACAAGTATCGATCGAAGTATACCGGGGTTCCATATCCGCTATCGGAAGCCGAAGCCTGGGAAGCGGTGGCTTACACACATGCCTATCTGAAGAAACATTTCAAGAGGCTGGACATCCGCTTGGGTGATTATCAGCTGTTGGTAAGGGGGCCGTACGAAATGCCAGTGAACGGGATCATGGATGTGATCACGGCCATGGATGCTGTGCCCTACAGGGATGGTCGCGTCCGCGCATCGCAGGGCGAATCATTGATTATGCTGGTGCGGTATCCTGAAGAAGGATTACCCATCATAGAAACCATCAATGTATATGGTGCCAGTAATCAATCCGATAGTCCACACTATGCAGATCAGATGCTGAAATTTGTGAAGCAGCAGCGAAAGCCAATGACACTGGACATAGAGGAGGTAAGGAAAACGGCCACCTCCATCTATCATCCTCGATGATCAGGCAATTTTCCTGACGGCCTGCTGAATTTCAGCCACCTGGGCCACGCCTGTTTTGCGCCAGAGGATTTTACCATTCTTAAAAAGGATAAGCGTGGGAATGCTACGTATCCCGTATTTATGTGCGGCTTTGTTGTTTTTGTCTACATCTACCTTGATGATGTTGACTGCTCCACCCAGGTTTGATTTCACCTCATTGAGGATGGGGGGCATAAGTTTGCACGGCCCACACCAGTCGGCGTAAAAGTCTACCAGAGTGGGGGTGTTTCGGTTGATTAACTCGTGGAAATTTGACATATCAGCAGGTAAACAGACAATCGACTAATTTGGTTGCCTGCTTTTATAAAATTTCCCAGTAAAGTATGTATGATGCGGTACTCCCTTCTTCTTTGAGTGCCATGCTGGTGCTGAAACTCCCTTCGGTGTCTGATCCTATTTTCATGGTGAAGGTGCCGAGAAAGTCGTTGGTACTGAGAAAATCAAAGTCCCATAACTCCACTACCATGGGTTCCTCCGGGCTTTCATTCTCGATGGTCACATTGACGTCAAATGTTTCGGAAGTATCGATGCCTCTATAGAGCCCAGAATCAGGCCATATTTTTTCGCCTTTGTACTTAAGGAACACTTCGTCCTCGTCTATTTCATCATTGACGATGCATTGAAGTTTGGTGAGTAGGATCTTGGTCATGACTATCTTTAAGAACGGTTCTACCGATCAAAATAGTCATATTTCATGATTTTTTATCAAAAGGCAGTGATTACTTGGTGGTTTTACCATCGAGCATCTCTGTGAAAACATGATCCACAGGTTCCCAAAGCTCCAGCTTGTTGCCATCCAGGTCCATGATGTGTACGAATTTGCCGTATTCAAACTCCTCTATCTCATCACAAATGGTGACTCCCGCAGCTTTAAGTTTGACAAGGAGGCCTTCGAGATTCTGCACTCTGTAGTTGATCATAAACTCTTTGGGGGAAGGCTGAAAATAGGTGGTGTCATTGGTGAAGGGACTCCACTGGAGGTAATTGATTTCTTCTGGATTATTGGTGTTCCTAAACTCGAAAGACGATCCGTATTGATCAGTGACCAGGCCCAGGTTTTGCCTGTACCAGTCTTTGGTGGCATTGGGGTCTGAGGTTTTGAAAAATATACCACCTATGCCGGTTACTTTGGGCTCTTTTTCCATGTTCGTTTTGGTTTTGATGAGACCCAAAGAAGGACAAAATATTAATCCCTTTCAAGCGTGAGCAGACAAATCACCCAAAAGTATGACTAAAACTCACCCGATTTGATTTCGGTGGCAGGATTGACCGCCTTGAGGTACTCGTATACCCAGCAGTTAAGAGGGCCGGAGGGGGTTTCTATGGTGCGCATGCGGCGCTCATAGTCCGGATCCAGTAGTACCAAAGGTAGCGCATTTTCATAGCGATCCAGCACGTGGAGCATTTCCTCAGCATTTTCCAATTTGAAAATTTCACCTTTGACCTTTTGGCCACATTCAGGGTCATATACCACCCCGGGGTACACATTTACGCGGAACATCTTGCCCGGATAGAATCCATTGGTGATTAATTCTGCTTTTATTTCTGGTGTTTCTGTCTTTCTGTTTCCGTGAAAACGGGTCTTTAGAAATCCGTATGCAAATAGGTATGTGGTCATTTACGTTGTTGACATTCTTCTAACATCTTGCGCGCTTGCTCTGCTGCTTCCAGCGCCCTGTAGGCTTCCATTTTTGCTACTTCGGCTTGTTCTATGGCTTGTTGGCGCGCTTCCTTTGCCATCATTGCGTTCTGTTCTGCGCTCTCTCTTGCGTTGAGGCACTCCGCTTCCAAACCATTGGTTTTGATGCGGCTGAGTACAGCCAGTGCCACAATGATGAGAACGTATATAAAGTGGATTCCGTACTTTTTCATTTTTTCCCCTTACATGCTTCCAGTTCATCCTTGATCTTCTGGGTGCTATATAAAGCTTTAGACTTTTCAGTTGCCAGGTACTCTGAAATTTGGGCCTGCTTCACGGCATCTGCTTGAGCCATTTCTGCCTGTGATATGGCTTCTTCTGCCGTTTGAATTGATTTTTGCGCTTCACTGGCTTTGATATTTGCGAAGACCGCAAAGAAGACAATGATGACGATGTAAATACTGTGCATTAATATTTTCTTCATGGCTAAGTGATTTTTATTATATCAATAATACAAAAAAATGAGATATACTGCTTGGTCTGTGCTTATTAATTAATCCCTGTCCTCTTTAATTTTTGGAGAATCCTTTTACCTGATCTGTATATATTTGGGACTTATCAGGATTTAAAAAATTTTATAACACACATTTTCGGATAATGTTGAAGAAAGTAGCGATTGGAGTGGATATTGGGGGAACACTCACCAAACTGGGTATTGTGGACAGAGAAGGTAATCTGTATGCGCACATGGATTTCTCTACCACTATGCATAAGGGGTTTGGTGACTACCTGGATGAGTTAAAGAAGCAAATTGAAGGGCTGCGCAGCCAGATTGATTTTGAGCACGAAGTGATGGGGATAGGAGTGGGTGCTCCCAATGCCAACTATTACCGTGGGACGATAGAGCATGCGGCCAATCTGCTCTGGAAGGGAATTGTACCTTTCACAGATGAACTCAAGACTCGATATGATCTGCCTATCTATATTACCAATGATGCCAACGCTGCGGCTATTGGAGAAATGATCTATGGCAATGCGGCGGACATGAAAGATTTTATGGTCATCACGCTGGGTACCGGCCTGGGAAGTGGGATCGTGAGCAATGGTCAACTCATTTATGGGTATGATTCGCAGGCAGGTGAGCTTGGACACGTCAAGATAGTGGACAATGGGCGCCTGACCGGATTGGGAATCCGGGGGGGGCTGGAAGCTTATGTGTCCAGCACAGGAATCAAGCGAACGGTCTTCTTCCTACTCTCAGATATGATGGATGATAGTGTGTTGCGCGATTACTCATACAATGAGCTGCATGGAGAGATCATCACTAAAGCGGCCGAGGATGGCGACCCCATCGCTAAGGCTGCCTTCGAAATGACGGGTAAAATCCTCGGCGAACAACTGGCTAACTTTACCGCGTTTTCACATCCGGAGGCATTTTTTCTACTAGGAGGTCTGGCTAAGGCCGGAAAATGGATTTTTGATCCCACCCGAAAGCACCTGGAAGAAAACCTACTGCCCTTTTACAAAGGGAAGGTGAAGCTACTTCCATCAGGTATGATGAAAAAAAATGCGGCAGTCCTCGGAGCTGCTGCCTTGGTATGGAATCACCTGCAGGAGTAGAGTCATTACCATGTACTTCAAAAAAAGCCCGCGGCACCGATTTATCGGTGCCGCGGGCTTTTTTTTGATCCTTTTATAGAAAGGAGTGAATTAATCGTATCTGAATACTTTGTCCAGCGTTTCCTGACTGTTGATGGTTACATCCAAATCTCTGAGAAGCCCGTCCTTTAAACTATACACCCAGCCATGGATGTAAGGGAATTCGCCGGTTTTCCATTTTTCCTGGATGAAAGAGACTTTCGAAAGGTCATGAACCTGCTCCTGTACATTCACTTCCACAAACCGATCAAACCGCTTGTGGGTGTCTTCAATCGCATCCAGTTCTTTTTGGTGCAATCGGTACACATCTTTGATGTGCAGGAGCCAGTTGTTGAGGTAGCCAAAGTCTTCATTGCTCATGGCAGCTTTCACACCACCACATCCGTAGTGACCACACACAATGATGTGTTTTACTTTGAGCACCTCCACAGCATAATTGACCACACTGAGTAGATTAGAATCTGTATGCACTACCACATTAGCAATGTTTCTGTGCACAAAAATAGAACCAGGAAGGGTATTGGTTATCTCGGTAGCCGGTACACGGCTATCTGAGCAGCCAATCCAAAGAAATTGGGGGTTTTGAGCTTCGGCCAGACTATCAAAAAAATCAGGGTTCAGCTTCAGGGTGTTCCTCACCCAGTTTTGATTTCCGGTTAACAGCTCTTTGTACAACTCTGACATCTTCTCTATAGGTTTTAGTTTTTACTCAACAAGTATATCCCGAAAATAATGGATTTATTACTTTTAAAGCAAACTACCAATTTGGTTAAATTGTTGTAACCAGTATTATATCCGAAATTTAAATCGTTAGAGTCCAGGGATAGCGGAAGAGCATTTTTATCATCACAGGAAAAATATTCAGAATTTTTCGGGAGTTTGGTATGGAATATGTCTTTGGGTAATCACTTTTCGTAAAACTTAATTATCATTGATTTAGCACGCTGTAGATTCGAACCATAAAGAAATTCTTTCGTTTTTGAAGAAGTCCGTTTTGCGGAGTAAGGTGTGAAAGTCAAATCGATTCAAAAATCTTAAATATATGAACAATCTTCTGTTGATTCTCTTGTTGGTAGTGAGCCTTGGATTTTCTGATGGTTCCGAACATCTGGTTCAAACTTCCTCTCAGGACCAATTGGTATCCGATTCTTTAAAGGTCTTGGAACCAAAACCGGAGCATTCCAGCGAGACTTTCGTCATTATCAACCTACTGAATCGATATCATTACCGGAAGGCCACATTGAATGATTCACTTTCTTCTGTGGTTTTCGACAACTACTTTGAATCACTCGATCCGAATAAGTCCTATTTTCTCAAAGGGGATCTGGATTATTTCGAAAAATACAGATACAGAATAGATAATGATCTGCCCGAAGGGAATCTTGATTTTGCTTATCAGGTATTTAGTATTTACCGTGAGCGATCATTGGACAGAATGGACTATGTGCACGAATTACTGAAAACGGAGCCTGATTTTGATCAAAAAGAGTACTTTGAAACAGATAGGGAGGCCCTTCCATGGCCAGAGAATAAGATAGAGCAGAATGAAGTGTGGGCAAAAATCATTAAAAGTCAGGCATTGAGTTATAAGCTGGCTGGCAAAGAGTGGAAGGATATTGCGGAAGCCCTGGGCAAAAGATACAAGCGGGTAGAGAAAGCACTGTATCAGTACAATAGTGAAGATGTGTATCAGGCATATATGAATGCGCTCACGAGTGCCTATGACCCACATACGGATTATTTCTCACCTATCGCCAAGGAGAATTTTCAGATAGACATGAGCCTTTCGCTTGAAGGAATTGGTGCGCAACTCACCCAACAGCTTGATTATACCAAAATAGCCGACATTATCCCCGGGGGGCCTGCTTACAAGAGCCAGAGGCTTCAGAAGGATGACAAAATCATTGGAGTAGCGCAGGGAGATGATGCTGAGTTTGTGGATGTAGTAGGCTGGAGGCTGGATGAAGTAGTGCAGAAAATCAGGGGTCCTAAAGGATCGGTGGTGAGACTACAGGTGATCAAGAATGACAAAGACATTAATGGCCTTCCGGATACCATCAGGCTGGTCAGGGATAAAATCAAGTTAGAAAAATCGGCCGCAAAAGCGGAGATCATTCCGATCACTGAAGGGAATCAAACATTTAGCCTGGGGGTCATCAATATCCCAAGTTTCTATCTGAATTTTGAAGAAATGAACAGTGGGGTGAAAGATTACCGCAGTACCACACGTGATGTCAAGAAATTAATTGACAGCCTGAATCAAAAGGGCGTTGACGGATTGATGATTGATCTAAGATACAATGGTGGAGGCTCGCTGCAGGAAGCCATTGAGCTGACGGGTTTGTTCATACCAAAGGGGCCAGTAGTTCAGGTGCGCAACACGGACAACAGTGTTGATATTATGGAAGATGAAGACAACGGCAAGGTGTATTATGATGGGCCCTTGGCAGTTTTGACTAATCGATACAGTGCCTCGGCTTCTGAGATTTTCTCAGGTGCCATTCAGGATTACAAGAGAGGTATTATAGTAGGTGAGAATACGTTTGGTAAGGGCACTGTTCAGAATCTCATTGATATAGGACGCTATATGAGGCAATCTGATGTAGAACTGGGACAGCTCAAAATGACCCTTGCGAAATTTTATAGAGTAACTGGCAGCAGTACCCAGAAGCTGGGGGTAGCACCCGATATTGCTTTCCCATCTCCATATGATGATGAGATTTTCGGAGAGAGTGGGCGCCCCAATGCACTTCCATGGGATGAGATTTCTTCTTCCAATTTTAAAATGACCAATCAGATTTCACCCAAATTAATCAGTAAACTGGAGGCGCTTTATCAAAGTCATTTAGAGGAGGATAAAGACCTGCAGGATTTGGTGAAGGATATAGAAAGAGCCAAAGAGCTGAGAAAACAGACTGCCGTGTCGCTCAACCTGGAGGAGCGCAGACTTTTGCAGCAGGAAGACGAAGAAATAGAAGATAACCTGTCTACTACCCTAGACCAGGGCGAGGTTTTTACAGATGAGAATGCCAAAAAACTTTCCGAAGATCCTTATCTGAAGGAGGGATTGCGACTCCTGGCCGAGCTTTCGAAAATAAAAGTAGGCTAGGTGCAACCTTTGAGAGTGGAGGGGCATCTGTTGATTAAAACACTTTAGTCATGAAAAGAACCACTACCCTCATTTGTTGCCTAATTATTTCATTTGCTTCTTTTGCCCAGACCACACTGGCCGAGCACCATTTTGAATCATCCGATGTAAAAAAGGTGGTTATAGATGGTGCTTTTTGTGATGTATTCGTAACTCATGGTTCCAGTCTGGTGTTCGATGGAATCATCAAAGGGAGTGGAAAATCGGGGGATTACCTGATTGCCAGCATACAGACAGGTACCACTGTTGTTTTTAGGGTGGAACGTAAACAGGAGCGAAACAGAGGTTGGTCCAATATTGAGCTTGGCAAGCTCGCCCTTACCGTGCCGGAGCACATAGAACTTAAAATCACAAATACTTCAGGTGATATCACCGTATCAGATTTTACAGGAGAGCTGGAGGCTTCCACTACGAGTGGAGATATAGTGCTGAAGAATATCAATTCGGATTGCTGGCTAAAAGCCACTTCGGGAGACCTACGAGCGAGAAATGTTACCGGAGATATAAAAATGAGGTCTACCAGCGGGGATCAGGAGTATTTTGAAATCCGTGGAAATTTAGAGACACAGACCACCTCCGGCAACATTGAATGTGATAAGATCAAAGGGAATGTGAAGACTTTTGCTACAAGCGGTGACCTGGATTTCGATGGAGTAGAGGGAGCCATTGAGGCGGGCACCACATCTGGAAATATCACCGGAGACTATGTTCGCATCACGGGCGACAGTCGATTCAAATCTACTTCCGGAGATATTTATTTTGTTTTTGAAAATGAGATTGAATCACTCGGCTTTGACCTGAGGGCTACTTCAGGCGACCTGCGTGTAGGTAGCTCCAGGTCTGAAGATCGGCTTTACATGGACCGGGGGCAGTATACGATTGCCGGGGAAAGCACCAGTGGCGATCAGGTGTACAAAAACTGATCTTTGTCATATTGGCTGATCAGTTCGGTTACAAAGTTTTTTCCATCGACGGTAGTAAGAGATAAAAAGATATCATGTACTTTTTGGGTTTGCGACTTAAATAGGCATTTTTGTCGGCAGTCAAAATACCCCAAAACCCAAATTACATGCACAAACCTTACATTAGTCCTGAAACCAAGCTCAACGAGCTCACTTTCAGGTCGATTATTATCGGAGCACTCTTGTCGGTCGTTTTAGGAGCGGCCAATGCTTATTTTGGATTGTTCTCGGGACTAACCGTCTCAGCTTCAATTCCCGCGGCAGTGATCTCCATGGCGATTCTCAAGGCCTTTAAAAATTCAAACATTCTGGAGAATAACATGGTGCAGACCGCTGCATCGGCAGGTGAATCACTGGCAGCAGGAGTTATTTTCACCATTCCGGCTTTGGTGATCATGGGATACTGGGAGGAGTTTAATTATATAGAAACCACGCTCATTTCCATTTGTGGAGGGGTTTTGGGTGTCTTATTCACCATTCCTTTGCGAAATGCCCTAATCGTCAAAGAAAAGCTAATGTTTCCGGAAGGTGTCGCTACTGCAGAGGTATTGAAAACCGGCCAAACCGGGGGCAAGTCTGTGAAATATCTGATTTACGGAAGTTTGATCGGCGGACTTTTCAAATTAGGTACCGAAGCACTCAAGCTTTGGGGCGGTGTGTATGAGAAGGCTACCCTCATTAACCAAAAGGCCTATTTATATTTCAGTTTGAACCTTTCTCCGGCCCTTGTGGCGGTAGGTTATATTGTGGGATTGAATATTGCCACATTGGTATTCTTGGGTGGAGTGATCACCTGGTGGGTGGCTATGCCTGCTTATTTGAGTTTCAATGGGTATGCTCAGGTGGCTGCCGAGCTGGTAGAGGCCGGAAAGTTCGTGAGCGTGGATGGTATTAGTCCGGAAGCTCTCGGTGGGGCCCTCTGGAGCGCCAAAATGAGATACCTTGGAGTAGGAGCTATGATCGTGGGTGGTTTGTGGGCACTCATTAGCCTAAAGAGTGCGCTTACCACAGCTTTCACCTCCGGAGTGAAGGCCTTTAAGGCAGGCGCTCAGAATGTTTCAGAGACTTTAAGAACCGAACTGGATACTCCAATGTCCTGGGTGCTTATGGGCATTGGAATCATGATCGTTCCTGTTTTCTTCATCTACCTCACTATTATTCAGGACGTGCCTGTTACGCTTTTCATGGCGTTGATCATGGTACTTGCGGGCTTCCTGTTTTCGGCTGTAGCGGGTTACATGGCCGGACTCGTTGGGAGTTCCAATAATCCCATTTCAGGGGTCACTATCGCCACCATTTTAAGTACTGCTTTGCTGCTGCTTTTGCTAATGGGTTCTTCTGATCCCTCGCGGGGAGCAGCCGGAGCAATTTTGGTTGGAGCTGTGGTATGTTGTGCGGCGGCCATCGCAGGAGATAACATGCAGGACCTTAAGGCCGGATATGTGTTGGGTGCTACCCCCAGAAATCAACAGGTGATGCAAATGATTGGGGTGGTAGCCGGGGCCCTGCTGATCGCTCCGGTATTGAATCTGCTACTCGCTTCCAAGGGAATTGGAAACCCTACAGCTGAACACCCTGATCCATTGGCTGCTCCACAAGCTACCCTGATGATGAGCGTGGCTACCGGAATTTTCGGGGGTAAGCTTCCCTGGACCATTATTTCAGTGGGTGGGGGTATCGGTGCCCTCATCATAATCGCTGATCAATACCTTAAGAAAATTGGCTCCAACTTTAGAATGCCTGTCTTGGCGGTTGCCGTTGGACTTTACCTGCCTTTTGAGCTGGATTCTTCCATTTTTGTTGGTGGGGTGATTGCCTGGATGCTGGATAGGAGTTTTAAAAGAAATAACATATCCTCTGAGAGCGCTGACAGGGCTTCCAATGCTGGCTTGCTGATTGCTTCTGGTTTAATCACCGGAGAGGCGCTGATGGGCATAATGATTGCGCTCATTGCAACTTTCGGTCTTGATTTGGAACTGAGTGACGGCACATTCGGTGGGAGCCTGCTTGGACCCGGCTTGCTGTTTCTGATTCTTGTCTATTTGTATAGATCTGTGGTGAAGGCTTCCAAAGACAAATTATGAGCAAGGGCGAGGAGTTTAGCAATCGATGGGGGATCATTCTCGCTTCACTGGGAATGGCCATTGGCGCAGGTAATTTGTGGCGTTTCCCCCGTTTGGCGGGGCAGTATGGGGGTAGCTTCATATTACTTTGGATTCTTTTCCTTTTTGTATGGTCCATCCCTTTACTGTTGGCAGAGTTTTCCATCGGTAAAAAGTATAAAAGTGGGGTAATTGGGTCTTTTGGTAAGCTGGCTGGTAAAAGGCTTACTTGGATGGGGTTTTTCATTACCATCTGCACGCTTGGGATAGCTTTCTATTACTCTGTGGTGACCGCCTGGTCCATTGAATATCTGTCCATCTCGGTGATCAATTTGTACGATGGCTTTATGGGAAATACCCTTACGGATAAATTAGCAAGCAATCCTAATTACTTGCTGGACCAATGGGATTCCCTTTCCAATGGCAGCATGGTGACCATTGGGCTGTATATACTGGTGATTGTTCTGGGGGTGACTGTAGTGCGTAAAGGGGTGAAAAATGGTCTGGAGAAGGCCAACCGCATTCTGATTCCGAGTTTGTTTGTGCTGTTGGTGATTGTAGCCGCCTCGGCGCTCACCATGGAGAACGGCACAAAAGGTCTGGAGTATATGTTTGCGATCAAATGGGATAATTTCAGCAACCCTACCATCTGGATAGAGGCCCTCTCACAGTCGGCATGGTCTACCGGAGCGGGCTGGGGCTTGATGATCACAATTTCGTCCTATACCCGTGCTAAAGAGGATGTGACCTTGAACACGTTCATTGGAGCCTTCGGAAACAATACCGCTTCTATACTGGCTGGCATAGCCATACTGCCTGCTGTATTCGCACTTTCTGCCAGTGATCAGGAGGCCACCGCTTTCCTGCAGTCTGGTAGTCAGGCGCTCACGTTTACAATCATACCAAAGCTGTTTGCTACCATTCCCGGTGGTGGTTTTATGACTTTGATTTTCTTTTTGGCACTTACATTAGCTGCCTTTAGCTCCTTTTTGCCCATGCTCGAGCTCCTCAAGAGTAATCTCTCAACCATTGGTATATCTGAAGGTATGATTGCAGTGATACTTCTGGTGGCGTTTACTGTCTTTGGGTTACCATCGGCCTATTCACTGGACTTCTTCAGTAATCAGGATTGGGTATGGGGACTTGGTCTTATAGTGAGTGGAATCTTCATCTCCGTAGCCACAGCCTTATATGATCCTGTCAAATTCAAAAAAGAGCTGATCGACAAGGATTCTGACTTTACCATTTCAAATGCCTATTTCAAATACGCTATCTATGTCAATATCCTGCTGGGCGTGTTTCTCATTTATTGGTGGATGTCACAGGGGTATAGCACATTCCCATGGTTTGATGCCCAGGGCAGTTGGAACTGGATGGACGTTTATAGTAACGCCTCTATCGTTACGCAGTGGGGCACGGTAATTTTGGTGGGTATTGTCATTAATAAATTTTTGTATCACCGATTTTGTAAAGTAACAGTATGAGTGGTTCTGCGATAGTGAGTATGATTTTGATTGTCGGTGTGGTGGTAGGCGGCTTTGTGTATTTTTTGATTAAAGCATTGAAAAACGAAAAAGATAAATAATGGATAAAATAGATTCTTTAAATCAGGTTTCAGAATTTCATAAAACGTTTAAACATCCGGTGTTGGATACACCTCAGATTCCCTCCGCAGAGCGATGCGCTCTCAGGGTGTCCCTCATTCAGGAGGAGCTTAATGAACTGCAACAAGCTATCCAGGATAAGGATATCGTGGAGGTGGCAGATGCACTCTGTGATATCCAATATGTGCTTTCTGGTGCCGTGCTGGAGTTTGGTTTGGGAGATAAATTTGTTACCCTATTCAATGAGGTTCAGCGCTCCAATATGAGCAAAGCGTGCGTGTCTGAGGAAGAGGCGCAGCAAACCGTAGATTACTATCAGAATGAAAGAGGAACAGAAGCTTACTTTGTAGAGAAGGATGGTAAGTTTTTGGTTTACCGTAAGGAGGACAATAAAACCTTGAAATCAATTAACTATTCCCCCGCCAATCTCAAAAAAATTATAAGTGAGGGATAACAAAGGAGATGGTCGAAACCAGACTACTCTGCAGATCAAAGAAATTACGTATGATCTTTTCGTCACAACCGAGACCGAACATAAGGATCAGATAGGCAGTGATGGAGGATAAAAGTTTTATAGCTGTTTTGTTTTTCATAACAAATCCTGAGTTATTTTGTAAAATTAGTTCAAGAAACTTTAAAAACTAATAATAGTTTCAAAATAAAACAGAATTTGTTAGGGTGGCAATACCCTTAAAGTGGTATTTAATTGCTATCCATATTCACTAAGTAGACGTTATCACTGCGCTCGTTATCGTCTTCGAACAGGATCAAAACACCTTTTTCCATTAACCAGTAATCAGAATCTCCTGTGGAGAAGTTTTCAGTGTCAGAAATATACAAGCGACCTTTTTTGTCTATTTGCCATTCTGAATATTCAATCTCCCGCTCGTCGAATGCCTCTACTATGACTTTTACTTCACCTCCAGGCTTAAATTCCATGTAGATGTCGATTTCTTCAAGTATACCAGAAACAATGCCAGAGACAGAATTAAGGATGATTTTCCCAAGGAATGAGTCCTCTTCATCGACTTCTCTTTTGGCTTCTTCAAACTCTTCATCTACATCGATGACCAGTTTCCACGATCCGATAAGGTCTTTGGCGACTACTTTGCTTTGAGCCTCTGCCTGGTAGGTGAGTGCAATCAATAGTAGTGCGAAAATGGTTAGGCTTAGCTTTTTCATATTTATATATTTCGTTATTATGTATTACAAGGTACTACGTAAAGTATAATACTGAATATGGCGTCTATGGGTTACGATAAACAGATGTTTATTAGCTTTGCGGTAGATAAAATTGGAAGATAATGTTTGATAATCTTAGTGTTAAGTTAGATAGAGCCTTTAAGACGCTTAAGGGGCAGGGTAATATTACGGAGATCAATGTTGCTGCTACCGTTAAGGAGATCAGAAGAGCACTTATCGATGCTGACGTTAATTATAAGGTAGCTAAGGAAGTGACCGATTCCATTAAGGAAAAGGCCCTTGGGCGTGATGTGTTGATAGCTGTATCTCCAGGTCAATTGCTGACTAAGATCGTGGCGGAGGAGCTTACCATACTGATGGGAGAGACCAATGTGCCGATCAACCTGACAGGCAATCCCAATATTATTCTTATATCAGGTCTACAGGGGTCAGGTAAGACCACTTTTAGTGGGAAGCTCGCTAATCAGTTTAAGAAGCAGGGAAGAACAGTGTTACTGGCCGCATGTGATGTGTACAGACCGGCTGCCATTGATCAGCTAAAGGTGCTGGGCGAGCAAATAGGGGTGGAAGTGTACACGGAGCCCGATGAGAAGAATCCTTTGAAGATTGCTAAGAATGCTGTGAAATACGCAAAGGAGCATGGCAAGAAGTCATTGATCATTGATACAGCGGGTAGATTGGCGGTAGATGAAGCCATGATGGATGAAATAGCAGGCATTAAGAAAGAAATACAGCCCTCTGAGACACTTTTCGTGGTGGATGCCATGACTGGACAGGATGCTGTGAATACAGCAGCAGCGTTCAATCAGCGACTTGATTTTGATGGAGTGGTACTCACCAAGCTGGATGGAGATACAAGGGGTGGAGCGGCGCTTTCCGTAAGGAAAGAGGTCAGCAAACCCATTAAGTATATTAGTACTGGGGAGAAGATGGATGCCATCGATCTGTTTCACCCTGACCGTATGGCCAAGCGAATCCTGGGTATGGGTGATGTGCTCTCCCTGGTGGAAAAGGCGCAACAGACTTTTGATGAGGAAGAAGCCCGACGAATCAATAAGAAAATCAAGAAGAACCAGTTTGGATTTGATGATTTTCTCTCTCAGATGGAGCAGATCAAAAAGATGGGTAACATCAAGGACCTACTCGGCATGGTGCCAGGTGTGGGCAAGGCCATCAAGGACATTGATATAGATGATGACTCATTAAAGCCTATAGAGGCCATCATACGTTCTATGACTCCATTGGAGCGTGAGAATCCAAACCTTATCAATGGGAGCCGCAGGCAGCGAATTGCCAATGGAAGTGGTACTTCAGTAAATCAGGTAAATCAATTGCTGAAGCAATTTGAGCAGATGCGTAAAATGATGAAAACCATGAACAAGATGGGGGGAGCAAAGGCTTTGTCCAATTTGATGTCGTAAGTCACGGTAATTTTGGCCGGATATAAAAAAGGGATCAAGTGTACACTTGATCCCTTTTTTATTATTTGGTATCTATGAATTATCTGTATGAAACCGCATTAATGGCGTCCAAAGTTCGTTTAACGTTAGGAAGTATTTCCTCGATGAGCGTAGGTGCATACGGCAGAGGAAGGTCCATGCTATTCACTCGATGGATAGGAGCATCCAGATAGTCAAATGCATGTCTTTGCACATGATGACTAATATCTGCAGAAATAGAGGCCAATGGCCATGCTTCTTCCACAATTACCAGTCTGTTGGTTTTCTTTACTGATTCTATTATTGCCTTATAATCGATGGGTCTTACCGTTCTCAGGTCAATGACTTCTACACTCACACCTTCCTTGGCCATCAAATCTGCAGCTTCAATAGCCACTTTCATCATTTTACCAAAGGAGACGAGTGTTACGTCAGTTCCTGATTTCACGGTATGGGCCTCTCCAAGGTTTAATAGATATTCCTCTTCCGGCACTTCACCTTTGTCTCCGTACATCAGCTCAGATTCCATGAAGATAATAGGATTATCGTCTCTGATGGATGCCTTGAGCAAGCCTTTAGCATCGTAAGGATTAGAAGGCACGACCACTTTCAGCCCCGGAGTATTGGCATACCAGTTTTCAAAGTTTTGAGAGTGCTGAGAGCTGAGTTGTCCGGCGTTTCCGGTAGGGCCTCTGAACACGATAGGGGAGTCAAACTGACCCCCGGACATTGACTTTATTTTCGCTGCTCCGTTGATGATCTGGTCAATGGCCACCAAAGAGAAATTGAAAGTCATGAATTCAATGATCGGTCTGAGGCCGTTCATGGCTGCCCCAACACCCACTCCAGCAAAACCAAGCTCCGCAATAGGCGTATCAATCACACGATCTGGTCCGAACTCATCGAGCATACCCTGGCTTACCTTATAAGCACCATTGTACTCTGCAACTTCTTCACCCATAAGGAAGACCTTAGGGTCCCTTCTCATTTCTTCACTCATTGCTTCGCCAAGCGCTTGTCTGAATTGTATTTCTCGCATGATTTGATTGTTGATTAAGAAAGCTGCTAAATTAAAATATTAGCTCGATATAAATAAAAAAAGCTCTCCAAAATGGAGAGCTTTCAAATATAAATTTCAGAATTCTTACTTCACTGCCTGAGCAACTGCGTCAGCGTAATTGGTGAATTCAAGATCGTTAAGTGCTTTGTCTTTCAATGCAGGATCTTTAGACACTGCAGCTTTCAGACTGCTAGCCACGTCAGCGGCGTTGTTTTGTCTGGCTGATGCTACAGCGATCAGGTAATTAGCCTCTGCACCAAGTTTTTCGTTGGTAGCTATTTCACCCAATGTGCTCTTCGCTCCATCGTAGTTTCCACTTAGAAGTTGTGAAAGACCTGAATCGAAAGTTACAGTAGCGCTCTTTGCAGAAGAAGCAAATGAAGCATTAGCTTCTTCGTACTGACCATTCATTACCTGAATAGCACCTTTCATTCCTTTGATATTGCTAGCTGTAGTATTAGAAGGAGAAGCAGCCTCAGCATCACCTATAGAGGTCAATGCCTGAGCATATTCGCCTTGCATCACGTAAGCAGCAGCCATGTTAGCTGATACTTTTGCAGACTTGCTTTTGTTTTTTGCAATTTCAAGCTGAGTGATGGCATCCTGTACCAATTTGGTTTTGTCAGCACCTTCTGCTTTTGCAGCTTGCTCCAGGTATACAGCACCTAAGTTGTTGTGAGCTTCCCATGCACCACTTTTGGTAGCAGCTTTGTAGATGGCAGCTTTCTCATCCAAAGAAGGAGTGAGGGTAGCAGCAAACAATAGCTCTGAAGTAGTAAGGGTATCAGCAGAAATGCTTCCATTGGCAATTTGCTTAGCCAAAACAGCAATCTGAGCATTTGATTTTTTAGGCTTCACTGTAAGGATTTCAGTCTTAGCAGTTCTCAAACCTGGGTAAACTTTGTCCAAAAGAGTTTTGTATGCAGGAAGTTTCTGCAATTCTTTTTCTTTCTCTTCGAAAGAACCAGTTCCGTTGATGATTCTTGAGATGGCTGCTTTTTGATCGTCAGAGATACCTGTGTAAGATACCAAGGCCACTTTCAAACCAGACCAGTCTTCAACCACAGGCTTAAGGATGAATTTGATTGAATCCGCCATGCCTTTGTAGTCATAACGCTTCATTTGCTTTCTGTAGAAGCTTTCGATTGCCTTAGCTCTGTTTTCAGAAAGACCACTGTTGATTCTTTCAGTACCTTCTGGAGAGTGAGTACCAGTGATTGTTACAGTTCTGGTAACGTTTTTCTCTGCGATGAAAGCAGCAAGATCGTTACTTTTTGAGCGGTTTGAGCTACCATCAAAGCTCAAAGAAGGATTAAGTGTCGCTACACCCTGAGCGAAAAAGAAATCCACTTTTGTTGGCACAAGCTCTTCTTTGTCGTTGTAACCATGGTCAGCATAAGAGCTGAAAGTTACAGGCTTCGCAAAAGAACTGGTCATTACCAAACCTTGGGCTACAGCCATTCTTGGAGAAGTTTTTGACTTTCCTGATCTTGGATCTTTAGCCACACCTTCTACGTAGAGTGTTCCAGGATTCATTCCATCCTGATAAGGGATAGAGAAATCACCGCTCTTGCGAGAAGTAGAAGAACTACTGTTAGGGAAGTCTTCAGCTTTGAACTCTATAGATCCAACAGCAATTTCCTGATCACCGTACTGATAGATAGTGTTTATGGTGTAAACTTTTCCTGTAGGGAGCATTTTTGGAGGTAAAACCGCTGACATTTGGAACGGAACCGCACCACCATGAACTTCAAGTGGATTAGGGGTTACCTGCAAATCCTGGTTTGCAGCTAGCTTGATCATCTTGCCGAGCGTACAACCAGAAAAAATGATTGCTCCGGCGACAAACGCCATAGCAAAGTTAAATTTTCTCATGTGGATCATTTTTTTGAATTTTCAATTGTAATAATGGTCAATTCCGATTATTGAACTGCAATAATACGGAAATTTAAACTTTCTTAGTAACTCAATTTCAACAAATCTAAGGGCCTTTTGTTATCTTTGTTGCTATATTGAATATGATTTATGCAAGATTTTTTTGAAAAATACGCGTTTGGTGTTTGTACAAGGTTGGGGGAGAAGCTAAGAATCCCAACATCAGGCATAAGATTGTTCTTTATTTATGCTTCATTTTTGACTTTCGGGTCGCCTGTTATTCTTTATTTGGCGTTAGCATTTATTATGAATTTCCGCAAAATGCTGCGTAGAAGGGACAATTCTATTTGGTATTATTGATCGCTTCATAGTTTCTTTTTCTCAGGACGTAGTAAGCAACGGGGAGAATTACTTTTTTCTGATTTTTCAGTCGTGTGCCTGATCGGATCGTTAGTTTGATTTGACTGGGAAAGGCCCTCATAGCGCCCGCATGAGCCTTAAATACCGCTGCGAAATGTGAAAAAGACTCATTCTTCCAGAAGAGGAAAGCAGCCATCCAGTCAAGAATCAGCCTTACAGGAAGCGCCACTAACAGCATTGGGATAGGTAAATTCTTTATCAACAGGCTGATCCCGTTTCTGAAATTGAGGTAGGTTTTGCGCGAGCTAGTTTTGTTCAATGTACCTCCCCCCACGTGGTAGACCACACTGTTTGGGACAAAAGCAATTTTCAATCCCAAACTTTTTACCCGCCAACAGAGGTCAATCTCTTCCATGTGAGCGAAAAAATCAGCATCGAACCCGCCGACTTGTTTGAAAACCTCTGATCTAATCATAAAACATGCGCCGCTGGCCCAGAAAATGTCAACATTGGAGTTATACTGACCCGTATCTTGCTCCAATGTATTGAAAATACGCCCTCTGCAATAGGGGTATCCCAGCAGATCTATAAATCCTCCTGCTGCTCCTGCATATTCAAAATAATCTTTTTGATTAAAATCGAGGATTTTCGGCTGAACCGCAGCGTAATCCTTGTTTTCGTCCAGGAAATGGGAGAGCGGAGCAATCCAGTTAGGGGAGACCTCCACATCAGAGTTGACCAAAAGGTAGTAATCGGCAGTGACCTGCTTGAGGGCTTCGTTATAGCCCCCGGCATAACCATGGTTTTGGTCCAGGAGTATGGTTCGAACTGAGGGAAACTGCTGAAGCACTGCCAGAGAGTCGTCTGTAGAGCAATTGTCAGCTACAATGACTTCAGCATCAGATGAATGTGCTATGAGCGTTGGTAAAAAGTGGAGCAGGTGATCCCGGCCATTATAGTTCAGGATGACAACAGCAACTTTGCGCATTAAATCATGTTATTTAGGTCGAATCCCGGGATGTTTGGAATCATTCCTTCTGTGGCTTTCTTCATATGCTCTTTCGATGCAGCGTCCACTTCCACCATTGCCTTGTTGATGGCAGCGATGATCAAATCCTTCATCATGTCAGCGTCTTCTTTGGAGATAATGGACTCATCGATCTCCAGGGCTGTGACCTCTTTATTTCCATTTACAGTGGCCTTTACCATACCGGCACCAGATTCTGCAGATGCAGTGATGTTTTTCAATCCGGCCTGGGCTGCTTTCATATTTTCCTGAACCTCCTTCAGTTTGCCCATCATTTTCATCATATCTAACATAGCACTGATGTTTTAATTCCTTAAAAGTGTAAAAGTACCAACTTGCGTTTTAAGTTCACCGTTTTCCAGTCGGAAGGTGAGCCGATAAAGGTAAGTCCCCTCATCAGCATCGTGTTTGCCTATTTCTCCATGCCATACAGGATTAGTATTAGACTGATGAATGGGGGCACCCCACCGGTCATAGATGATTATGTCAAAATCACTGGTAGGGAGCCCAAAAAGCTCCAAATAGTCATTGAGTCCATCCCCATTTGGGGTAAATCCTGAAGGGATAAACACCGTAATTTCATAAGCTTCTGTCAAAGCATTGGATAGGATAAATAGGTCGTTATCGTAGCTGTACCTAACCCGGAGGTGAACGCTGGTCCCCAGGCCACCGGGTAAGAGAATGTTAGTGTCGAAATTGGTCTCCAGAACCTTACTACTGTCGTCATTGTAAAACAGGAGGGACTGAGTGTAGCTACCCAAAGCATTTTGGGGCGGACTGAGACTTATTTGTATGCGGTTTTCGGAGTAGCTACGGTCCGTGAGTTTGATGTGTGGAGGTGCTACGACAATGGAGTCAATGGCATTACCACAGCTGTCCTGCTGAATCAGACGGTATTGGAAGGGGCGTGCGCCAGGAGGTACATCGTCGGTGTAGTCTCCCTGGGTGGTAGCCACCAATGAGAAGGCGCCATCTCCATATTTTCTTTTGATTTCAACTTCTTTGGAAGAAGAGGAATCAATGTGAATCAAAATGTCATCACCGCTATAGGTGGCGTAGGACTCAAGTAGGTTTTTCGTTGTAGATCCAGCCGAATCGCAGCTTTCCTGCGTAAATAAAATGGTCTCAGTGCAGGGGTTGAATATATTAATCCGGGTGCAGAATTCATCGATCTGCAGGTCAGTGCCCAGGTGAAATGAGGGAGTGGAGGTAGTTAACTTACCTTGATGGATGGTTTCAAAAGTGGCTCCATTCATTTGCAACTCTACCGAATAGAGGGTGAGTGGGTCTGGGCTTGTCGAAAGTGAAAGCTGCAGATAGAGGTCATCGAGGCATGCCTCTGTAATCTCAGCGGAGTTGATGTTGAGGGGCTGAAGACTTTGAAGATTAAACGACAGGCTTACATCCGGACAAGAAGCAAAGGCATTGTTAAAATAGCCTATTGCCTGAATCATTCCGTTTGATTGACCATAATCATAGGTGGGTAGCCCATCACCAGGTACGTAGGTGACCGAATCTGTTTCTGAGAACCATACCCGGTAATAGTCGTAGTATTCGTCAGAGAATCCAACGGTAATCTCGGTTTCTGAACACTGAAAAATACTGAGCGCCGGAGGGATGGCCTCCAGTACTTCAAATATCAGGGTATCTGTTTTGGGCTGAATGTCCTCTCCCAAAAATTGAACTACTTCGTATCTTCCCGGTTCAGTATAGGTATGAAAGGTATCAGTGGTTTCTATTGCCCCCTCTTCATAAAAATACTGTCTGCTGATCGTGCCCAGGTTGTCATGCTCACTGATGTGAATGGTAACAGGTGCACACCCCTGAGGGTAAGCAATGGAAAATCTTCCAAAATTACTTGTATGCTGCCCTATGCCGGCAAAGCAGATGAAGTTCAGTATGAATAGGAGTACTCTCAAATAGTCATTACTAATATTTAAACTAACGAGGGAGTCCTGATTAAATTTTCGACTCAAGTCTTGCTACCACACTTTCTATCGAAAGCATCTCCTGATTACCGTCCCTCATGTTTTTGAAGCTATATTCTTTTTTGGCTATTTCCTCTGTACCCACCACCAGCACGTAGGGGATGGCATTTTTGTCGGCATAGTTAAACTGCTTCTTGATCTTAGCCGCATCGGGAAAAATCTCTGCCCTGATGCCAGCACTTCTGAGTTGATTGAGTAACCCAATGCCGTGTAGGAAGCATTCCTGATCAAAGTGAGCGATGAGGACATCTGCTGATTTGGTCAGAGACTCCGGGAAAAGATTCTTTTCTTCCAATACGTCATAGATCCTGTCCAGACCAAAGGAAATGCCTACTCCGGAGATTCCCTCCAGTCCAAAAACACCCGTAAGGTTATCGTACCGGCCACCACCGGTGATGCTTCCTATCTGCACATCCGTGGCCTTCACTTCAAAGATGATTCCGGTGTAATAGGTGAGGCCCCTTGCCAGGCTAAGGTCCAGTTCAATTTTTAGATTTTTGGTGCCTGTGCGGGTCAGGTAATCAAAATATGCGAGCAACTCAGTGGTGCCTTTGTTTTCACCTATCAGCTTCTTGAATAACTCGATTTTGGTGGTGTTATCTGCACTTTGCTCAAACAGATCAATAACGGAGCGAAGCTTTGTGTCATTTGCACCCAGGGCCAGGAGCTCATCCTGAACTTTGTCAGAGCCAATTTTATCCAGCTTGTCAATGGTGATGCAAAATGGCATTTCTTTACCTGCCAAGCCGACATATCTCGCCAGCTCATTCAAGAGCTCTCGGTGATTGATTTTCAATACAAATCCATCGTATTTCAATTCTCTGTATACATCATGGATGAGCAGGGTGAGTTCAGCTTCATTCCAAAGAGAGTCTGAACCTACTATGTCCGCATCACATTGGTAAAACTCACGGTATCGGCCTTTTTGGGGTCTGTCGGCACGCCAAACAGGCTGTATCTGAAAGCGTTTGAAGGGGAAAGTGATGTCATGCTGATTTTGCACCACGAACCGGGCAAAGGGTACAGTAAGATCGTACCTCAGTCCTTTCTCTGAAATCTGATTGAGCATGTGAGGACTGCCTTTCGTGTAATCCTCTACGCTCGTTTTCTTCAGGTAGTCACCCGAATTTAGTATCTTAAATAATAGCTGATCACCTTCATCTCCGTACTTGCCTGTGAGCACAGAGAGCTGCTCCATAGCAGGTGTTTCGATCTGATTGAAGCCGTACTTTCCAAAGTTTTTCTTGATGATTTCTATAATATAGGACCTCCTTGCTGATTGAAGTGGTCCGAAATCGCGTGTTCCTTTGGGTATGGATGGTTTTGAAGTTGCCATAGATTTATTTTGGACAAAACTAACTAATCCTCTAAATTTGCACCTCGTTAAAAAGAAATGATCAGACAATGGCCGTTACAAGATTAGAAAGAAAGGGTAAGAGAAATAAATCAAGAGCTAAAAATCGCGTGAGCAAAATCAAGCAACTTAATGCTATGCCTACCATCAAGAATGTGGACATAGAGGAGATTAAGAAAAGCTTTGAGACCGCTCCAAAACCTGCAAAAAAGGCAGAAGCGAAGAAAGAGGAAGCTCCTGGAGTGAAAGCTGAAGCTCCTGCAAAAGAGAAAAAAGCTGCTGCACCTAAAGCTGAAGCAAAAGAAGCAAAGCCTAAGAAAGCCCCAGCTAAGAAAAAAGATACTAAGGATAAGAAAGAGGACTAATCGTCCCTTAATTATCTGTGTCATAAAAAATAGCCCGCTCCGATTTTATCGGAGCGGGCTATTTTATGCATACCCAGTCAGGCGATAAGTCAATAATCCCACCCATTCCTTGATCAGGATGTTCCAGTCCTCCAGGGCCGTGTGGGAGGGAAGTATCCAAAATGGACTCCAATTGCCTTGCTGTCCTCTGAAATCTACCGGAAAAGGAATGGCTATGATTCCTTGCTTTTTGAAGCACCTAAGTGCCCGCGCCATATGCGAAGCGGAGGTGATCAAAAGCACTTTCTGTTCTTTTAAACCCAGTGAGTCTAATATTCTGGCCGTTTCTACTGCATTTTCATAGGTATTTCTGGAGTTTGCTTCCATAAATATCTGATCGTCATGAGCTTCTATGAGTGTTTGGCTGTAGGCACCAAGAAAATGTGCTTCGCGTAGCGTCTGATCCATTAGAGAACCTGATCCTCCCGAGAGAATGAGTTTTTGTACGATACCTTCCTTAAACAGAATCAAGGCTTCATTGATCCTGTCTGCACTTCCATTGAAATGATATTGATCTATAGGTTCCTTGCCTGGTTCAAGCATGCCTCCCAATACTACCGCCGTTTCCACATAGGGGAGTTGGTCTTTTGGAATGGCTGCATACTCCCATTCCACCATGGCGTAGTTGCTGAGCATGGGGTTGGTAAAGACCAGAAGTAGTAGTAAGCCGCTCCAAAGTGAATATTTCTTCAACCCCTCCTTACGAGCAAATACGGCAAGCAGCAAGAGTGCGACAATCCAGCTAAGCGGGCTGATCAGGAAGAATAGTACTTTTGAGGCTATGAAAAACAAGACTGTTATCTACTAATGAACGCAATGATTCTCCTAAACCAATCGAAATACAGCGTAACAAACAACCCAAGACTCATCATCCATATGATGATGACATTGAAGATAAGAGTGTCTATCCACAAACCACCAAAATGTTTGGTAGGCTGATAAAACTGTGCCCTGAAGTCGAGGGGATGATCCGGAAATGACGGATCGTTGTAAATAGGGTAGAGCTTTTGAATGTAATGATTGTTATGCTCCAATATGCGATGTTCCGTGGTAATGTTCTTGACCATCACCCCGACGGCTACATTGGCATTTTCATTTTTCAAACTCTCAAAACGTGCTTGTTTTTCCGAGGTAGAGTTGAGATCAGCCAAAAGCGCCTGTTTGCTTGAATTGGCATCCTTGTATTGCAGGTTGTAATACTTGATCAGCTTCTCTACAAAAACCATCGTCTCATGAAAAAGAGACTCACTCCATTGATCTACGTTGAGTTGATCTACTTCAGGAAACTTATCATAACCGATTTCGGAGAGCTCTTTTTTAAGTTCGTTTTGAATGGTTTTGAGTTGATAGGCATATTCCTTTTTTTCCTCTTCACTGGCAGCACCCATGTTGTGATGGATTTGTTTGAGGTCTTCTTCTATTCTGGGAAATAAATAAGCGGTCTTGAACTCTGATTGGGCCATGACTTTGTCATCCTCATAAAAGTACTTTTCATATTCGTTCTCCTTGAACTGATGTACCGCCATTGCCTCGAACGCCCATCGTGAAGCCATGATTTCCCCTATCATCGGTACTTTATCCTCTGTAGTGATGGCGGGGTTGAGTTTGTCAAAATTGACGACTACACCGCTGAGAATGAGCTGGGGAATGACCAGCAACGGGATGAGAATATAGACGGTTATGGCTGACTTAAAAGCCGAAGAGACATTGAGTCCCAGTACATTGGCAAAGCACGATATGGAGAAGAGGACCAACCAAAAAGGGAAAAACATCCCCTGTATGCCAAGAATCCAGTTGCCGATAAGGGTGTAGGTCATTGTCTGAAAGGCCGAGATGCCAAAGAGAATGATAAGCTTGGAAACGAGATAGCTCGACCTGCTAAGGTTGAGAAAAGCTTCCCGTTTCAGTATTTTCCGATCTTTGATGATTTCCTCAGCACTGACTGTGAGCCCCATAAAAAGGGAGACAATCACACTCATGAAAAAGAAGACAGGAATGTTAAGGTTTTCTCTGAACTGATAAAAGGAAGTGTCCTCAGGTAGATATCTGACAATGAAAGCGAGCAAAAGGGCCAGAACCGGTGCTTCCAGAAGGTTGATTGTGAGGTACTGCGTATTGCTCAGCTTTGATTTGAAATCCCGAATGGAGAATATTCTTAGCTGCTTGAATTTGTTGGGAATATCCAGTGTCTTGTGCGGGATCACGGGAGTTTCCTCAACCGGGGGGATATTTATTCGCTCCTTGAAGTACTGATACCACTGGTAAGGCGTGATCTTTCTTTCTTTTGTGAAGTTTCCAAATTCATTGACCACCTTGGTTTCAATGATGTTGAAAATTTGCTCAGGGTTGGCAGCTTTTGATTGATCCACCATCTTCACAATATCCTTGAAGTAGGCAATGCCATCAATGGGATTGCCGTAGTAGACCTGATAACCACCAACATCAAGCACAATCAGTTTGTCGAACATTTTGAAGATGTCCTCTGAAGGCTGGTGGATCACCACAAAGATCATTTTTCCTTTGAGGGAAAGCTCTTTGAGCAAATCCATGATGTTCTCAGAGTCTCTGGAAGAAAGCCCGCTGGTAGGTTCGTCAACAAAGAGTACAGAAGGCTCTCTAAGTAACTCAAGGCCTATATTCAGGCGCTTTCGCTGTCCACCGGAAATGGTCTTATCCAGAGGTGAGCCGACCCGTAGTTTGCGGGTTTCGTATAGTCCGAGGGACTCAAGTGTCTTGTTGACTAATTGTTGTAACTCTTCTTCATTGAGTTTTTTGAAACACAACTTGGCCGCATAGTAGAGGTTGTCAAAGACGGAGAGCTCCTCGATCAACAGGTCGTCCTGTGGTACGTATCCTATGACGCCCTCTATTTTACGTCTGTTTTTGTGAATGTCCACGCCATTAATGCGCACGGTACCCTCAGAGGGGCGCTCATTGCCGTTGAGTACATTCAGCAGGGTGGACTTTCCTGCACCACTTCCACCCATCAGCGCTATCAGCCTTCCTGATTCCTCTTCAATGTTAATGTTACGTAGGCCAACTTTTCCATTTTTAAACTTAAAGGTGACTTCTCTGGCCGCAAAGGTAAGGTGATGGTCAGATGCGATGGATCTGAAACTATTGACTACCTCGCTATGGTATATAGGCTCGGCGTTTTCAAATTTGATAGCGCTCCCACTGGCAAAATTATAGATGTGATTGATGCGCATAGGCCCTTCGTTCAGGACTACAGGTCGCTCACCAATGTATTTAGCCAGGTAAATGTCGATCTCTGGAACACTCAAAACGAGGATAAATCCATCGAGGCCCTGTCGGATCAGGCGCTTGCATTTGTCCGGCACTTCATGGGTGCCATCATCTATGATCAGTACATGTCTTGAGCTGATCTTGCTTCGCTCCTGAAAAATCACAAAAGCTTTGATCAGATCAGTAATGGCTTTTGAAATGTTGATGCTCTCAGAGATCAGGTATAGGAGCTCTCTTTCTCGGTTGGAGACTTTACCGTCCGCAGCAATGAGAATAATCAAATCAAGGATGATGATGATTTTCTGCTGAGCGGTTTGTTCTTTATTGATTTTGGCACAGATCTCCGCTATTTGAGTTTCGTCACTGTCCGAATAGTGCTGCTTCTTAGTAAGCTCATCGAAGAAAAGCAGGTATTTTTTGGCACGTTCAGCAGTCAGTTTGCTGACCAGAAAGTTTTCAACGGAAGCTTTCTCAGCTGATGTTACATCATCTTCTTTAGCTACAATAGCAAGGAGTTGGAGTATGGCATTGAGAATCTCTTCACTCATAGGGCGTGTGATTTGAAGGAATGCCTAAAAATACAAAAAGCATTGGGATCCCAATGCTTTTTCTTCAGGTTAGGTAATGTTTTAGCTAATTTTTTAGAAGGCTACAATATCGTTCCTTACTCTTTTTACTTCGGTAGTAATATCAATCAACATGTCTTGGGTGAGAATGAAATTACCTTCATTCGAAGCGATTTTGGCTTGAATGTCAGCCAAATCTCCGTCATATAGGATTCGAAGGATACTGAGTTCAGTGATCATTTTAGCAATGGCATCATTCTGAGGCAGATCCTTGAGCATGGCGATCACATCAAGCAAAGGTTTTTTCTGATCCAGAACCACTTTTACCAATGGCTCCAGAATGAGGTTTCTATTGGTTTCATCCAGTATATCCGAAGGGTAGGTCTCAATGACCTTCACTGCAAGGTACAGGCCTTCTAAGAAGCTACCTGTAAGGATGAGCGCCGCTACAGATACCCTGTCTGAGCTTTCCAGTCTGGTTTCTGCTTCTACAATGGCACGGCTTAGAATTTTGCTTAAGGAATCCGGGTTGTTCAGGTTACCCTGAAATTCCTCCATGGTCTTAACATCAAATACTGAAGCGACCCCTAAGGTTTCTGCCAACTTCTGACATGCTTCCATATATTGTCTGGACTCTGACACCTTCTCGTAGGAAAGCAGGTAGCCCATATCCGTGGCGTACACTCCCAGATTGAGACTAGCTTCCTCTTCGTTTGTCTCATATTTGGAAAGATTTTCCAGTCCATTGATAAGCGTACCATTAAAGTCCGAACCTGTAGCCTGGAGCATATAAGGAACTTCAGTAGGTGAGGGGAGGTCATGTATGACCTGATCCAGGTCGGAAGATATTTTCTTCTCTGCTTCCTCAAATGCGGCCTCCTTGGCAGACTTTTCGTTGGAGCTGCCACCACAGCCTACCAGGGCCAAAGCGAATGCAGATCCTATGAGTAGAGTGAAAGCGTATCGAATCGAAATTTTCATTTTATATGTCGGTTAGGTTATCAACATCCAATTTTAATGCTTTTTTGGCTTGGATTGAAATTTAGTGTAGATAATTTCGCTTAAGGATTTCACATCCCCCTGAGAATACAATATGAAGGGACTAAGCTATAGTAGTTTGAGGGCAGGAAAGCGGTATTGGCTGGTGAATTATGGCGACAGGTATGAATTTGAAATCCTGGAGGTTTTATCCCCCCAGGACTTCAAACTTAAAGATGTCAATACCCTGGAATTATACCTGATGTCAGAGATCACCAGGTATGGAAAGGGTGATGATTTTGAGATCAGAGATCTAGGCTAACTGATAGAATGATTTTGATTTTGAAGGCAGCTTAGAAGCTCCTTCCAGAAATTCATCTACTGCACGGGCAGCCTCTCTGCCTTCAGAGATAGCCCAGACCACCAAAGACTGGCCTCTGCGCATATCACCTGCTGTAAACACGCCACTCTTGCTGGTGGCATAATTCTCAGCTCTTACGTTTCCTCTTTCATCAAGCTCGAGTCCCAGTTGTTCGATCATTCCCTCTTTCTGAGGATGCACAAACCCTGCGGCCAGAAGCGCCAGTTCACATGGGATCACCCTGTCGGTGCCCGGAACTTCTTCCATGCCGTTCTTTCCCCAGTTGATGTCCACCAGTCTCAGGCCGGTGAGTTCCCCTTTGTCATTCCCAATAAATTCCTTGGTGAGGATGGCCCAGGCCCGCTCACATCCTTCATCATGCGATGATGAGGTTTTGAGGGTCATTGGCCATTCAGGCCATGGGTTCAGTTGAGTTCTGGATTCAGGTGGCTTGGATAGGAGCTCTATCTGAGTGACCGATTTTGCTTTGTGTCGGTTGGAGGTACCCACACAGTCAGATCCAGTGTCACCACCACCGATCACGATTACATTTTTTCCTGTGGCGAAAATGTCCTCTTTGGTATCTACTCCCTGGTGGTTGATCAGAACGTTTTCTCTATTAGAAACACGCTTATTTTGCTGGCTCAGGAAATCCATTGCGAAATGAATGCCTTTCAGGCTACGACCGGGCAAAGGTAAATCTCTCGGCACTGTAGAGCCGCCACAAAGTACTATGGCATTAAATTTCTCTTCCAGTTCGCTCACAGGAATGTTGACTCCTATATTGGCGTTGGTTTTGAATGTGATTCCTTCCTCTTCCATTACTTTGAGCCTTCTGTCGATGGTCCATTTTTCCAGCTTAAAATCCGGAATACCATATCGCAGGAGCCCACCGATCTGATCAGCTCTTTCAAACACTGTCACATTGTGACCTGCCTGATTTAGTTGTGTAGCCGCTGCCAGTCCCGCCGGTCCTGATCCTATTACCGCTACGGATTTCCCAGTTCTTGTTTTAGGAGGATTGGCTTTTACCAACCCTCTTTCAAAGGCTTCTTCCGCAATTGATTTTTCGATCAATTCGATCGCTACAGGATCCTTGTTAATCCCCAAAACGCAAGAGCCTTCGCATGGAGCAGGGCAGATGCGTCCGGTGAATTCCGGGAAATTGTTTGTCGATGAAAGAATCTTAAAAGCAGTCTCCCAATCCTTGTTGAAAACGGCATCATTGAAGTCAGGAATGTGGTTGCCGAGTGGACAGCCATTATGACAAAAGGGAATTCCACAGTCCATACATCGGGCGGCCTGTTTGTTGGTTTTCTCCTCTGCGAATGGGACATAGATTTCGTTGTAATCTGCAATCCTGCTCTTCGGGTCCCTTACTTCAGGAAGTTCTCTGTTGTATTTTAAAAATCCGTCTACTGCTCCCATTATGCTACTTTTTCTTGTATTTTATTCTCTTCTAAAACTCTCTTCAAATCGTGTGGCATCACTTTAACGAAGTACTGCTGCATGTGATCCCAGTCGTCGAGGATATTGGCGGCATGCTGGCTACCTGTATTGGTAACGTGTGCTCCAATTTCCTCCTTGAGGTAGGCCAAATCATCGCTTCCGGGTTGTTCCAGACCTACCATTTCCATGTTCACCTTATCTCGGAAGGTTTCATCGGTGTCTAAAACGTAGGCGATACCACCGCTCATTCCGGCAGCGAAGTTTTTACCTGTTTCACCCAGGATAATTACTTTTCCTCCAGTCATGTATTCACAACCATGGTCACCTACACCTTCCACTACAGCCTCTACACCTGAGTTTCTCACACAGAAACGCTCTCCGGCGTTGCCATGGATGTAGGCTTTTCCTGAAGTGGCTCCGTAGAACGCTACGTTACCAATGATGATGTTCTTCTCCGGCTTGAATGTGGCCTTTTGAGGTACCTTCACTACGATTTTACCTCCTGAAAGTCCTTTTCCAAGGTAGTCGTTAGATTCACCTTCCAGACAAAACTCAATGCCCGGAGCAAGGAATGCTCCGAAGCTTTGTCCGGCAGACCCTGTGAATCCGATTTTAATTGGACTCATCTTCAAACCAGCACTGCCATAGGCTTTGGATACCTCATGCGAGAGCATGGCGCCTACGGACCGATCGATGTTGATGATTTTGTAGGTTTTGTTGTTCTCACCTTTATTGAGGTAATCACGAATCAATTTTCTATCTAGCACCTTCTCCAGTCCATGATCCTGGTCTATTTGGTGATGCTTACCAAAAGAGGCAGGCACACTTTCCTGATGAAGGATAGGAGAGAAGTCTATGTTTTTTAGTTTCCAATGATCAAGATCGCTGCGCACTTTGAGCACGTTGGATTGACCTACCATTTCGTTGATGGTACGGAAACCAAGTTCGGCCATCACTTCTCTGAGCTGTTCTGTGATGAATGTAAAGAAGTTGACCACATGATCCGGGTTACCGGTGAATAGCTTTCTCAACTCAGGTTTCTGTGTGGCGATCCCTACAGGACAAGTGTTGAGGTGGCATTTTCTCATCATGATACAACCCTCTACAATGAGCGCTGTGGTGCTAAATCCAAATTCTTCGGCTCCCAACAATGCTGCAATGGCCACATCACGTCCTGTCATAAGCTTACCATCTGTTTGCAACACGACCCGGCTTCTTAGGTTATTTCTCAGGAGGGTCTGATGCGCTTCGGCCAGCCCAATCTCCCATGGGAGTCCGGCATGTCTGATGGAGCTAAGTGGTGAGGCACCAGTACCTCCATCCGCACCTGAGATCAATATAACATCTGCTTTGGCCTTAGCCACACCAGAAGCTATGGTACCGACACCTGCTTCCGATACCAGCTTTACATTAATCCGGGCATGTCTATTCGCATTTTTCAGATCATAGATAAGCTGCTTAAGGTCTTCTATAGAATAGATGTCGTGGTGTGGTGGGGGTGAAATGAGCCCAACACCTGGTGTAGAGTGTCGCACTTTGGCAATCCACTCGTCCACTTTATGTCCTGGCAATTGACCGCCCTCTCCGGGCTTTGCACCCTGTGCTATTTTTATTTGAAGTTCGGTCGCTTCCTTCAGGTAATTACTGGTCACTCCAAACCTACCAGATGCTACCTGCTTGATTGAAGATCTCTCCCAGTCACCATTGGGCTTTTTAGCGAACCTAATCTCGTCTTCTCCGCCTTCACCACTGTTGCTCTTGCCACCGATTCTATTCATGGCAATGGCTAATGTGGAGTGTGCTTCGTGAGATATAGATCCGAAAGACATGGCACCCGTGGCAAATCTCTTCATGATACTACTGGCGGGCTCTACTTCCTCCAGTGGTACGGATGTTCGTTTTTTGAAATCAAACAAACTTCTCAGGGTGATGGTGCTGTCCTGATAGTTATGTACACTTTCTGCGTACTTCTTGAACAGTTCGTAATCTCCAAGAGAGGTTGATTTTTGTAGCAAATGGATGGTTTCCGGATTCAGAAGGTGGGCCTCACCATTTCTTTTCCATTGGAAATATCCTCCCACTTCCAGTAGTTTATTGTCTGTATCAAATCCAGATGCATGTTTGATCAGGCATTCTTTCTCCAGATCCTCAAAGGTGAGGCCGTCCAATCTGCTGACGGTGCCCTTGAAGCATTTGTTGACTACTTCAGATCCCAATCCCACACACTCAAAAATCTGAGCAGATTGATAAGACTGGAGGGTAGAGATACCCATTTTGGAAAGGATCTTCAAGAGACCACTGCCTATACCATGGGCAAAATTTTCATAATAGGTATTCAATGAAGTTCCCTGATCGAGCTTGCCATCTGCATAAAGGTCTGCAATACAGTCATAAGCTTTGAATGGATATACGGCACTCACACCGTAACCTACAGCGGTGGCAAAATGGTGAGTTTCCCAGATGTCACCGGCCTCTGCGATCAGACCTGTCTTTGTACGGATGTTTTCTTTCACCAGGTGCTGATGCACTGCACCTATAGTGAGTAGTGAAGGAATAGGCACCCTGGTCTCACTGATGTTGCGATTGGAGAGTACGAGGATTTTCTTACCTTTTTCTACTTCAGCCTGAGCTTCTGCGCAGACCCGATCCAGTGCTTCTTTCAGATTGATCTCTGAAGGATCGTAAGTGCCATCGATGCTGCCATAGTCAAATCCTATTTCCTTTTGACTAATCAGCTTTTGGAAGTCAGCTCGTGAAAGTACTGGTTGCGAAATGTGAATTTGCTTGGTGTGCAGAGCGGACTCATCCAATATATTCAGGGATTCACCCACCCGGGTATAAAGGGACATCACCAGTCTTTCTCTGATTGGATCGATTGGTGGGTTACTTACCTGAGCAAAAAACTGCTTGAAGTAATTAGAGATGTGCTGACTTTGTCTGGACAACACGGCCAGAGGAGCATCTGCTCCCATGGAGCCTAACGGCTCTTTTCCCAGCTCTGCCAGTGGGCCTACCGTCAGTTTTACATCTTCCTGAGTATAGCCGTAGGCTTTCAGCTGCTTTCTCAGAAGTTCTTTTTCAATTTTTTCCTCTTTAATCTCAGGGTCCGGTAGGAGTCTGAGTTTGATTCTTTCCTTCTTGATCCAATCAAAATAGGGCTTGTCTTTCACTACCTCGTTTTTGATTTCTTCATCATAGAAGAGCTTTTTGTTGGGAAGATCCAACCAAAGCATTTTTCCTGGCTGTAAACGACCGTTTTCCAATACATTTTCTGGCTTCACCGGAATGGCCCCGGTTTCTGAAGCCATGATAAGTCTGTTGTCTTTGGTAACACAGTAGCGAACCGGGCGCAATCCATTTCTGTCCAGAGTGGCACCCAGTTGCTTTCCATTGGTGAAAAACAAGGCGGCTGGTCCATCCCAGGGCTCCATGATGGATGCATGGTACTTGTAGAAGGCTTTCTTCATTACCTCCATTTGCGAGTTGTCCTGCCATGCTTCTGGCACGAGCATCATCATGACGTGAGGCAGGCTGCGTCCACCAAGCACGAGTAGCTCTATAAGTGCGTCCAGATTGGCCGAATCCGAATTAGCAGGATCGGTCACTGGAAGTAACCACTGCAGTTCCTTTTCGGTGAAAAGTGGGGAAGACATATTCGCTTCCTTCGATTTCATTTTATTCACGTTACCACGTATGGTGTTGATTTCACCATTGTGGGCCAGGTATCTGAAAGGCTGGGCGAGCTTCCAGTTAGGGAAGGTGTTGGTGGAGAAGCGTGAATGCACGATAGCAAAAACGCTTTTAAAATCCTTGTTGGTCAGGTCATGGTAGTAATCTTCCAGCTGGTCTGTCTTCAACTGCCCTTTGTATATCACAGTGTGGGCTGACAGACTGCACACATAGAAGTCGCCATTCTGTCCTTCTACCTGATTTTTGATTTCGTGGGTGGCGTAATTACTCAGTACAAAAAGTTTTCTTTCGAGTTCTTCTTCCGTGAGTTTTTCGTTGATGCCAATAAAAATTTGCTCTACGTATGGTTCGGCTGCTTTGGATTCATGTCCGGGCACCTGAGAGTCCACCGGCACAAGTCTGTATCCTATGAGGTTAAGACCAAGGTCCTTGAGGCATTTGTTAAATACTTGCCGACATTTTTCCCTTACCTGATAGTTTTTAGGGAAGAAAATCATTCCCACACCATAAGATCCTTTTGAGGGTAGGGTGATGCCGAAATTCTCTAGTTCCTTTTTGAAAAAGGCGTGTGGAATCTGAACTAAAATACCAGCTCCATCTCCTGTATTTTCATCACTACCGGTTGCACCCCTGTGCTCCATGTTCTTTAGCATGGTCAGCGCATCCTTCACATTTTTGTGTGATTCTCTGTTGTTGATGTCTGCAACACACCCCACACCACAAGAATCATGCTCCAACTCTTTGGTATACAGTCCTTTATTTACCATTTATAGAAATATGTTATTGTTAAACCAACCTTAAAAATACTGAATTTGTCTCTTCAAATAAAATGAAAAACTAGAAAACACTCGTTTCACCAAACATTATTTCAATATTAACAATTTATCCTATTAACCATTGAATAAATGCAAATAACTAAAAAAATAGGCTATATAAATTGATGATTTTTCAAAGTAATTAAAACTCTATTGAAAAATCCACATTTTCGATCATAAAATCACCGGATATTGGTCTCTTTTCGTGTTCGATTGACTTCAGGAATTTCTAAATTTATGGCGAACATTGTGGTCGTCAAGAGGTGCAATGGCGGCCTGTCTTCATTATTTCAAAAACAACTTGCTTGCGATGAGAAAAATCGTCCTGATGATACTTTGGATTGCTCCATATTTAAGCCAGGGTCAGTCCGCAGAGATCAATTTCAGAATAAAGGATTTCAAAGACTCAATTGCCTACATAGGTTATCACTTTGGTCATCAGAAATACCTGATGGATACGCTGCCCGTTAGTGAAGATCGGTTTTCGATGAAGGTAAATCAACCTAAGCAGGGGATATACTTTATATATACACCGAGCTATTATTTTGAGTTCGTAATGGATGGGAAGTCATTTGGATTGGAAACCAGTGTGTCCGGAGGTTATGATCAGCTCAAAGTGAGTGGTTCTAAGGAGAATGAGCTTTTTAGGAGTTTTCAGGTGGAGATAGGTGGGTTACAAAAGAAGCAAAGGTCTTTTGTGGAGCGCCTCAAGGAAGCGACTGGTGAAGATTCGGTGCGGATCATGAAGGATATTCGTGAGGTGAATGTACAAATGGAGGATGTGAGGAAAAAGCTCATTTCGGAGAACGACCAGTCATTTGTGGCGGCTTTTTTGCGACTGATGCGGGACCCTGATGTGCCGTCTCTGGATAGCATTAGCGATGAATTACAGCGAAAAAAACAGCGCTATGCTTACTACAAGAGTCATTTCTTTGAGGAGGGGCAGCTACAGGATGGTCGCCTGCTGAGAACTCCACTGCTTTACCCTAAGGTGACCAAGTATTTTGATGAGGTGGTGATTCAGCAGCCGGACAGCCTGATCAGAGAGCTGGATTGGTTTTTCGGTCAAATCAAGCATGACGAGGAATCTTTCAGGTATTGGTTGGTGACCCTATTTAAGAAATATGCTGAGTCTAAGGTGATGGGGATGGATGCTGTGATGGTTCATATGATTGAAAACTTCTATCTGACTGGTAAGGCTTCGTGGATTTCAGAGGAGTATGAGAAGACCCTGAGAGAAGAAGTAGCCTATGTGAAGCCGAATCTCATTGGCAAACAGGCACCACCAATCAATGCGGTAGATACGCTGATGCAGGCTTTTTCATTTTCAGACATTCAAACCAGGTACACACTGCTATTTATTTACGACCCTGACTGTGGGCATTGTAAGAAATCGGTGAAAAAACTGGAAGAAGTGGACGGCCGGATGGCTGAGCTGGACATTACTGTGGTGGCCCTTTGTACCACTACTGATGTGAGCCGTTGGAAGAAATTTGCAGCAAGTCACAACCCCATGTGGGTTCACCTGATAGATCCTACGGGCAAGAGTTATTTCAGGGTTTCCTATGATGTACGGAGCACCCCAAGGATCTACCTGCTGGATGCGGATAAGAAAATTCTGGCTAAGCGATTGGAAATTGATCAGTTCCTGGATGTGGTGGAGCGAATGAAAGAGGGTCTTTGATTGGTTGCTCAGTTTGGGTGGATTCCTTACTCACAGCCAAACAACTTTCTCAGGCATAAAAAAAGCTGTCCGTTATGGACAGCTTTTTATAGTTTGAATTTTCTAAATCTGATTAAGAACCGGCACTAAATACCAGTACGTACTGACCAATGCCACCAACTCTTGCACCTGCTTCTGTCACATTAATGTTGAGAGAAACAGAGGTTCTAGCTGCATTTACCACAAAACTGGTAACTGAAGCAGATAATTCAGCTGAAGCCGAATTAACAAGAATATTAGAGATATCACCAGCCTCACTCACAGAAAAAGTTCCGCCAGTAATATAGCTGCTGATGTCGCCACCTAAGTTAAACGCCAGACCATCAGCTGTTTCAGTAAACTTAACTGTGAAGGTCCCAATGTCGAACGTGCCATTGACTCCTGAAACATCAGTTACTGAGGCATCAGCCGTCCATGTAGTGGATACCAGTGCTTCTGTCAATACTTCTTTTTCAGTTTTGTCGCCACCATCATCAGGTCCACAGCTCATAAAAGCAGACATGGACGCAACAGCGATCAATAGCAGGGTTTGTTTTACTTTTTTCATTTCTTTAAAAAGATTAGTTAAAGGATTAAAGTGGCTTGTCGCTATAAAGATACGTGTTGAGACTGATATTTTTTAAAGACTTATGAAAAAACTCCCATTCAACCTCTGAAAATCACTCTATTTGGGTACTGAAATCCTATGCCTGGGTGATGCTAAATGGTGAAATTAATAGGTTGTCGATCACTGAGCAGCGTAGACATTAATTCGATTTTTTCAAGGTAGTCGGGGCTCATTTCCTGATTATCGGCTACAAAAAGATTGCCGCGAACGATGGGAATGCTGTAAGGAAGCACCCATGCCCGCAACGCCTTTGCTACAGCATCCATAGCATTAATGCCCTGCATAGCCTGGGCACCATCGGCCCAACAGACGAGCCCGATGATCTTATTGGTCAGGTAAGGAACTTCTTCACGTGCGCTGATTTCTAACCAATCAAGGCAGTTTTTCATGGCACCAGTCATACTGCCATGATAGAGTGGAGTGAGCCAAATGTGCATATCTGCGGCTCTGAAAGTATTCACCATGTCCACAACTGATGATGGAGTTTCTTCAAAACTAAAATCGAAGAGCGGAATGCCAGCCTCGGATAGGTGAAACGTGGTAACCGTAGCTCCACGCTGCTCCAGATGATCTGTAAAGGCCCGGGCAATGCGGGTAGGTGTGGTGTTGGATTGGCTTTCTAATGAACCATTGAAAATGAGGATGTTCATTCTTTGTGGGTCTTTTGGTCTGCTGGACAGTTTTGATTTTTTATAAAAACGACAAAGGTACAGAATGGGAGGCGATTTTATCGAGCATACCCATTATGTACCTTTGTGAGAGAGATTTATGGAGTTAGGCTTAGCCTACCACTTTGGCATAATTGGCCTCTACAGCTTTCCAGTCCAGCACATTCCAAAAAGCAGTGATATAATCCGGTCGTTTGTTTTGGTACTTCAGGTAATAGGCATGTTCCCAAACATCCAATCCAAGAATAGGAGTACCATTCTCAGGGTTCACATCCATCAAAGGATTGTCCTGATTGGGCGTGGAGGCAATGGCCACCTCACCATCGGCAGTGACATAGAGCCATGCCCAGCCAGACCCAAAGCGGGTAGCCGCTGCTTGTTCGAATTGTGTTTTGAAATCCTCCAAACTTCCCCATTTTTTATCAATGGCTGCCTTGAGCGCACCTTCAGGCGCTTTGGCAGGGCTGGGCGAAAGAATGGTCCAGAATAGTGAGTGGTTGTAATGACCTCCGCCATTGTTACGCACTCCGGCTCCAAACTTGCTGATGTTTTTAATGATTTCTTCCAGGGATTTTCCTTCTGCCTCAGTGCCCTTGATGGCATCATTGAGCTTGTTCACATAAGCCTGATGGTGCTTGGTGTGGTGAATCTCCATGGTAGCTGTATCGATATGGGCATCCAGTGCATTGTATGCATAGGGTAATGCAGGTAGTTCGAAAGACATAATTTCAGTGTTTTATGATTTTGAAATGATTTTGAAAGAAAGTTTTGTGACACTTTTTGGCTGATCCCTTGCTGTCACGTGGCAAAAGTATTTTATTTGCATAATAAAACAAGTAAAAACTTGGAAAAATATTCAGCCCTTGGTTTTGTCTCTTTGAATCAAACGCAGAAGCGAATGCTCATGTATTTGAAAATGCATGGCGCACAACCCGCGGCTGTTTTAGCCGGTGAGATGGGACTGACCAACGAGGGTGCCCGACAGCACCTCATGCGGATGTTGGAAGAGGGGTGGATTTCCTCCGAAAGTCAGTCGAAGGGGGTGGGTAGGCCGATTATACTGTATCAAATCACAGCCGCTGGTTTTGGGCTTTTCCCTGATGCTCATGCCGAACTCACGTTACAGTTGCTCACTTCGGTGAAGGCGTTGTTTGGACAGGAGGGATTGGATCGACTCATCCAGTCGAGGGAGCAGGAAACTTTGAAGCAATACCAGTCAGGTGTGGAGGGAATGGGCCGTCTGGAGGATCGTCTGGACTATCTGGTAAGCATTCGCTCAGCGGAGGGCTATATGGCTGAGTGGTATCAGGACGGAGATCTTTATTTTTTGGTGGAGAACCATTGTCCCATCTGTGCAGCAGCTACCCGGTGCCAGGGCTTTTGCCAAGCCGAACTTCAGAACTTCAGGCAAACCCTTGGTGAAGGCGTGAAGGTGGAGCGGGTGGAGCATATCGTACAAGGGGCCAGACGTTGCGCCTATCAAATCACGACATTAGACAAGTAAAAACCCAAAGGAGCTACCGGTTGGATGCTCCTTTAGTTTCATTGATTTTCAGATTTCGGAAAGCGCTGAGTTGATGAAGGAAATCTCCTCAGGAGAAAGGTTCAGGGCCGCTGCGCCTGCATTTTGTACAGACTGAGTGGCATCTCTCGCACCGGCCAGGGCGATGGTGATTCCCGGGCGTTCTATTGTCCACTTGAGTACCAGCTGAGCAAGTGTAGCACCTTTCTCATCAGCCAGGGGTTTGATCTTCTCCAGGAATGCATTGGTTTTCAGAATACTTTCTTCGGTGAAGAATCTATTGGTGGAGCGGTGATCACCCTCCTGAAATTTCTGACCGGGCTTGATTTTCCCTGTGAGTAGTCCTCGCTCCAGAGGACTATAGGCCAGTACAGATTTGTTATTGGCTATGCAGTAGGGTACGGTTTCATCTTCTACTTTTTTGTTGACCATGCTGAAGGGAATCTGATTCGAAACCAGCTTTACGGCTTTTTCGGCCTCCGCCATCTGAGCAGCGGTGTAGTTGCATACTCCCGCATGCCTGACTTTACCCTGCTCTATCAGCCTGGCCACGGCTTCAAAGGTTTCTATGATAGGGGTGGTGGAGTCGTTCCAGTGGATCTGGTATAAGTCAATGTAATCAGTTTTCAAGCGTTTGAGGCTGTCTTCACATTCTTTGATCACGCTTTCCTTCCCGGCATATTTATAGATATCTATGTCTTTACCACTATTGTCTTTGCTGGCAAAAAAGAAGTCGCCCTTGGAGGTATCCCATCTCATCCCAAATTTGGTCAGGATTTGTACCTGATCCCTGGGAATGTCTTTGATGGCTTCTCCCACAATCTCTTCACTGGTACCTTGTCCGTAGATGGGAGCGGTGTCTATGGAGGTGACTCCCTGATCATATGCGGATCGTATGGCATCCACAGCCTGGCTACGCTCTGTTTTGCCCCACATCCATCCTCCGGCGGCCCAGGCGCCAAAAGTGATTACTGATACGTTGAGGTCACTGTCTCCTAGCTTTCTGTATTGCATTTTTGAAAATATTAGCGTTCGATAAAACCTGATTGAGGCTGGCTTTTGTTCTCAACAATAGCCCTTTCAAAAGGTTTGGATTTTGACCTTAATCAGTACCTAATATTAACATAAGATTCTGACTTGAGCCATTTCTACCCCTCCTTAAAGTTTTTGATGATTTCCAATGCTGATTTATGGGGGCTTCCAGAATGATTAAGTGTATTTCAATAACGCTAATTTGAAGGGAGTTGTCAATATCGGGAACAAAGGCATATCTATAGTCTTTATCCAAACAAGAAAGTATTGTGATTAATACCAAACTCAGGTCAGGCCAATATTTTTTTAAAAGAAAAATGAAGAGATAGATGACTGCCTAGTTTTAGGGTTTATTCCACTTAATGGTTGATTAGAAGGGGAAAACTTAATTTTGTATGCGAATCATAAAACACACAACATCTCGCTGAATCCATCGTATATTCAGCCAATTTATCCGGAGGAGACTTTCATAAAACCGGGTATTCGATAAGTTCAATGAACCATCAGATTCGGGTTTTACTTATGGTTTCGCTGGTGTTATTAGCGGAAACAAAAGGTTTAGCCAGTCAGCAGGGACCAAATGGTCCCGGTACGTCCACCACCTCAGGTAGTACCTCGTACAATTGGTCCAATCCCTCCAATGCAACTTTTGACAACACGAGTGCCGCTACAGCATCCATCGTTGGAGCAGGGAATATGACCAACACTTTGCGTCTGACCAACTTTGGTTTTAGTATACCCGTGGGGGCTACTATCAACGGGATTTTGGTAGAGATCCGCATGCAGGGAGCAAACGGAAAAACACAAGATCAGACTATCCAACTCAGGAAGTCTACAGGTCCGGTGGGAACCAATAAGGCGCGCAAGAATTCGGCATGGCCAAAAAAGAATCCGAGGTATATCCGATTCGGCGGGTCATCCGACCTTTGGGGAACGACCTGGACCCATAGTGAACTCAATAATACGGCTTTCGGAATAGATATAGTGGCAAAATCCCGGAATGGAACGGCCGCTCCCCGGGTGGAATATGTTCGGATTACAGTTACTTATAATCAGATATCTTATTACTCTAAGTCCTCGGGTGACCTTCATACACTGGCCACTTGGGGGACCAACACCAATGGAACAGGGACTGCTCCGTCCAGTTTCACTGCAGACGGCCAGGTGTTTAATTTGAGAAACAGGACCACCGCTGCTCTTACAGGCAACCTGACCATAAGTGGAGCTGGCAGCAAACTGGTGAATGGAGACGGTACGAATGCTATCAATTTCACCATTCCTGCTACGTTTGTTTACACTGGGATGGTGGATGTGTCTAATAACGCCACGCTCACGATTAACCACTTGACGGTACCTACATTTGGGACCATATCCCGTAGTAGCAACGGTGGCGTCTCCACGGTGGTCTTCGGAGCTTCAGGCAATCAGAGTATAGATGGCAGAGCGTTTCATCACCTGACCATATCGGGCTCTGGTACTAAAACGCTGACCGGCACAGCAGGGGCGGAGGGCAAACTGACCATTGGTAGTGGTAGTACTTTTTCAGATGGCGGATACATTTTTACGATCGATGGAAATATCGAAAACTCAGGCACTCACCAGAGCCTGACCGATGGGGTGATCATTATGAACGGCACTGCCAGCCAGACCCTCCTGGGCTCAGCGGGAGTCTATGGTCATTTGGAGATCGATAATACGTCCGGAGTGACCCTCACGACGAGTACAACCGTTTCGGGCACCTTATATTTGACCTCCGGAGCACTTTCCATAGGTGCCAATACGCTAAATCTCTCCGGAAATACTCAGGTGACCGGTGGCACTTTGACAGGTGGAGCCAGCTCCACGCTGAATATTACCGGAACCGGATCATTGGGAACGCTCAGCTTCACTTCCGGAGCTCAGTCTGTTAATCATTTCACTTTAAACCGCACTTCGGGAGATGTAACACTGTCTACTCCACTGACGATCAATACCACACTGACAATGACCTCAGGAAACATCCTCAATGGAGTCAATGCCTTGACACTGGGCACTTCTACTTCTTCCAGAGGGACACTTAACTGGACTTCCGGGATTGTGATTGGTTCTTTTACCAGGTGGTTTACCAATGCCACCAACGCCGGTACCACAGGCCTGTTCCCCATAGGCACGTCCACGGATTACCGACCAGCAAGGATCAACTTCACCTCAGCTCCAGGTACCGGAGGCAGGCTGACCGCACAGTTTGTGGAAGGACACCCGGGAAATGCCGGTCTTCCGCTTTCAGAGTCAGGGGGCAATATCGACAGGATAGGGGTGACAGGAGTATGGGGCATATCGGCTACTACCCTGAGTGGCGGACTCTATACGGCTGATTTTACAGCCACCAACTTTGTGGGTGTGGATGATTATACCAAGTTGCACCTGCTTTACCGAACCAATTCCGCTTCCAATTGGGCACTCAATGGCACCCATCAAACCACCACCGGTTCGAATGCTGCGCCCGTTTTACAGCGCACAGGCATGTCGGGATATGGTGAGTACGGTGTGGGTGGTGATCAGACCGATAATAGCCTGCCTGTGGAGTTGCTTTATTTTAAAATGCTCCAAAAGGGAAATGCACTGGCGCTGAGTTGGTCTACGGCCTCCGAGCTGGACAATGATTACTTTGAATTGGAGCAAAGCCTGAACGGTAGAGACTGGCTAATGCTGGCACAAGTGCCGGGGCATGGCACCTCTGATATACAGCACGATTATATGCTGGAAACAAAGGCTCCCAGTGTAGGGACGTACTATCGTCTGACCCAGTTTGACTTTGACGGGAAAATGGAACGACTTGGCACATTGTACTACACCAGGGATGAGCGGAATTCCGCGAGTGCTTTGAACTTATATCCCAATCCGGCAAGAGCAGGTGGCGAAGTGTGTTTTATTGACCATCAAGGCGGAGAAATCCCGGGTACTGTTATGCTCCGAAGCATCCGTGGGGGCATTATTCGCGTGATTGATCAGAACAATGAAGGATACTTTATCCTTCCTGATGCACTCCCTTCAGGGGTTTATTTACTCTCGTGGACTGTTGGAGGAAAAGTGTTTAGTTCAAAGTTGGTAGTGCGATAATTCCTTTTGGGGAGGGGCGGAAGAACTTAATTTTTGCTTAAATCTGATTTTAACTTTTCCCATTCATCCCTTTTATAATAACCGATCAGCCGCCCCTGCTGATCAATAAGCATAAAAGATGGATAATCAACGATCTGATACCTCATGGAAAACCCCCTGCCATCAGGGACTATTTGGGTTTGGTATTGACTTGGCTCCAGAATAGATTCTATTTCCCTTTGACCACCCTGAAAAATAGTGATTGTCTCCAGAGGGATGTTCTTTTTAAGAACTCCGACCTCAGAATCAAATGAATCAAATCTTGAGAGATTGAAGATTGGGGGCTTGACGGTGAGATGAAAGTGGAGTAGAACGAAATAACCGCTTAGCTTTTCTAAGTTGAGCAGGTCCCCATTTAATGACTTCATGATAAATGTAGGTACAATTTCTCCAACCTGAGGGCGCCGAGAAATATCCCTCATATTTATTGGGGCATAAGGATTGGAGGTGTCTATTAAAAATGTGGATGCTTGCCCATATTGATCCATTTGAGGCTCAAAAGCAGGATTTCCATTGGTTATCAACTGTGTCAATTCCTCTTCACTCAAGAGCCTTCCGCTTTCACTGTCGTACACCGTACCTACACTTATTTTGACGGAGGAAGACGAGCTGTATTGGGCAACGGAGTGGGTGTGAGCTAGCACCAGGGTGAGGGTGGTCAGGAAAAAAGAGGGTATAAAGTGTTTCACACGAGTAGTTTTTAGCGTGAAACTACCCCATGGACAGAGTTATTGCAAACGATATGAGAATATTTCCGCTGTACGTGGAGTTTTTAAGCCGCTCCCTTGATCCTTGGGAATGGTCTGTAGGCGTAGTGGTGGAGCACCGTTTCTATGGCCACTTTGATTGCCTCGTTGATCGGCAGGATTTGATTGCCAAGCTGAAAGTCAATTTGCATGAGTTTTTTGTAGTAATCAGAAAACACCGGCACATATTCATGCCTTGTGAGCATGGCTACGGCTTTTTCATAGCTTTCCACCTGCTGCTCCTTAATGAGCTTGCAGGTGACCATTTTGAGTTCTCCAAACTTATCCCTGGAGGAGCCATAGCCAAAGAGTCTACAGATCAGGCCACGATAGGTGTAGTTTCCACAACTGCCTTTGGTGTTATCAATGAGTGATAAAGGCGAGTAGATCAAACAAATCGAAGATTGTTCATGTGCAATTTGCTCCAACGTGGTTTCTGCCTTTCCGGTAAGGAATAGATGGAAGGCCAGTGGCAAAAATTCAAGCGGACTGGCTTCAATGTCAGGTTTGGTACAGCATTTCCCACAGCCTGAGATACAATGCACCCCGGTAACACCACGAAACTGGCTAATCTCCTCATCGAGGCGCCCGAACAACCGTTCGACCGCTCTCACCTTGCGTACAATAGACATAGAACGAGGCGCAAATATACGCTTGCCAGATTGATTTGTGTGAGTTATTTTTCAGGCTGCCGGGAGTCAGCAGACCGAAGTGATGGTATGGTGAAGCATCCTATGGAGACACCATAAAATAGGGGGCTTTAAGAAACAGAGAATCGAATGGGTTTCCCGAAATTTAATTTCGATCTATGGGAAACTCCACAAAGAACTGTGATCCTTCCTCGTATTCACTTTTGCACCAGATGCGCCCGTCCATGGCTTCTACATATTTTTTCACAATGGCCAACCCAAGCCCTGTTGATTCTTCGCCACCTGTAGGTTTGGAGCTCAGGGTTTGAAACTTACTAAAAAGCAACTTTTGGTCACGGGTGCTGATCCCCTGTCCGTTGTCTTCTACGGAAATGCGATAATAGTCACCCCCAGCAATGAGTTCGAGCCGAACCTGTATTTGTCCTCCGGGTTGGGTGTATTTGATGGCGTTGGTTATGAGGTTACTGATGATCTGATTAAAATATCCCGGATCAATGGCTGTGGGCAGTTGTGCTTCATCGCTTTGGAAGGAGTAGTTAATGTTCTTTTCTTTAGCCATTGATTCAAAGGCTTTTACCTCATCATTCAGCAAGTTTACCATGTCCACTTCACTGTAGTTGAGGTTGATTTCCCTTGAATTGATGGCACTTACATTGAGGATGCGACTGATAAACCCTTCCATGCGATTGCTGGATTCGATGACATAGCCCAGAAACTCTTCTGCTTCCTTAGGATCTTTATTCTTTAAAGCCAGATTGGTATATCCTTTAATGAGGTGCAAGGGGTTTCGGAGGTCATGAGAGACCACACTGATCAGAAAGTCCTTTTCTTCATTCAACTCTGTAAGCTGTAGGTTTTGGTGGTTCAGTTTATTTTTTTGCTTTTCAATTTCACGGGTACGTTCTTCCACTCGCTGCTCCAACTGGTCATAGAGCAGTGCATTGTGCAGGGTAATGGCTATTTGACCAGAAAGTAATGAAAGGAGGTCGGTTCGCTCTGCGGTAAAACTTCCTTTGGTCAACCGATTTTCCAGGTAAATGATCCCCAATAAGGCTTGTTGATGGATGACTGGCATGCACAAAATGCTAGCTATCGAATGGGTCTGAAGGTACTGATCCTGATGAAAGCGCTCATCTTTTTCGGCATGGTCGAGGAGTACAGTATCCTGGGTTCTCCGAACATATTGTATGACCGAAACGGGTAAATCAGAAACTTCCGATATTTCCCTGGCGGGCACCATTTTAGCCTCTTCGTTCACAGAACTTCTGGCATAGAGCTCCAATACATCGTTGTTCAAAAAAACGAAGGCCCCAGACTGTGCACCAGCATTTTCCGTGAGTATATCCAGGAGAGTAGGGATGGCCCTGCTGAGTTTAATTTCGCTGGAAATGGTGGTGGCCGCTTTCAATACAGAAGCCAGATCCAGTAAATTATTTCCGCTAAGAGAGCCATACGAAAAGGAACCTCCACTGAAGGAGGTGTGGATGGACCGGTCTTTTCGTTCTTCCAAATAGGGAAACTCATCCTTCAGTTGGTTGGCTTTTGCCCTAGCGCCCCATTTCCGATAGGTCTTCAATGCTTTACCCATATAGTAGCTCTGAAGTTCTTCGTTGCCGCTCTGTCCATGGTGTCTTCCTGCCAGCTCATAGCAGAGGGCCAGCTCATTCAGGTATTCGTTGGTTTCTGCAGCTTTGATACATTGATCATAAGCTCCTTTGACGGATTGGTCAGCACGTATGACGGACAAAGTCTCTGCTTCCACCAATAGGTATTTGTGGAGGTAGTTGGTAGGGGAATGCTCTGACCAGCGCTTCATTTTCTTCTGGTTGGCTTTCACTTGTCTCAGGTGCTTTTTTCGCTGGGAAGAAGAGGCGGTTGCGTAAAGTTTGAGCCTTACCAGCGAGTCATAAAAATTAACTAGCGGAATGTATGCCGTGCTCAAGACCACCTCGAGATACTTTTTCGTGGCAATCATGCCCTGAAAGGCTTCCTCATGTCTCCCGAATAGGAAATTGAGATAAAGCTGATAGAAGGAAATATGGAAGAGTGCTGTATCGTCCTCTCGGAGTTCTTTTTTATAATCATCAGATTCAAATGCCCTCTGACTAAAAACACTGCCTTCCAGCTCCCAGGGAAGTTCTGATCCAGAAGATAGATTGTGAATCCCCTGATAAACGATCTTCATATACTGATGATAGCTCTCCTGTTTAAGCGAGGGCATACGCTCCAGCGAATGTTCTATTTCCGGGACAAGCTCGTCTAGTCTCAGTCCTGAGAGAAAGCCGGTACAGGCCTTGAGAAATGCTGCACTCGCGGCATACTGATTGTCCCCAATTTCCATGGCGGCCAGATAGGCCTCTTCGTATGGGTCCAATGCGGTTCTCAAAGGATCTTTCCAGTGATTGATAAAGCCATAAAAGATTACCAAAGTTTTGGGCACGACAGCCTTGTACCGTGACGATTTTTGCAGAAGCCTCAGTGATAATTGACCAAACTCATAGCCAGTGGAGTAGTCCCTCAGTACTCCGCACAAAATAGTACCGTAGCCACCATAAAAGGGAATGGAATCAATGGAGTTGCCGTATTGGATAGACAACCGAATGGATTTTAAAATAACGATGGGGAAGAGTTTGGGAAAGTTGTGGTATGATGCCGTACTGATGCTTGTCATCATGTTGATGGCTAATGCCATGTGCTCATCCTCCATATCAGGTAGCGACTCAAAATACCCGGTCTTTTTTCCAATCAGTTTGAGTTTGGTTTGAACCAAACCTACCAGTATATCGGTATCACTCGGACGGGAGGGGAGTTTGATGCCAACCTCTTTCAGAATAGAGAGCCCGTAAGTGATTAAGTCCAGATGCTTGCTCCTCGCAATGTAGGATTGAATGAAGACATTATGGGGCTGGAGATACTCCATTTTGGAAGTAGCTTTCCTGAGAAGCAAGTCTCCGATACTTTTCATCTGATCATATTTCCCCAGGATATAGTAAGTCTCCATAGTAGTCAGATGCAGTGCCTGGAGAAGCGAATGATTCGTCATCCAGTCTGAGTCTTCCAGCGTGCGGAGGGCAGCTTCGAAATAGTCGATGGCTGATTCATAGGCAGACGAAGCTTTGGCTTTGCTGCCAGCCATATAATTCAGTTCACACAACTGTATTCTATAGCCATCATCAGTTTTGCCAACCCCTCTATTTAGCTGATTGACTACCTCAAACACCTGGTCACTGTGTTTTTCCAGGTCAATATTGTGAAGAAGCAGCTCGCCGATGCGCTGATGCACCTTTGCTTTCTCCTTGTCTGGTATCAGCTCATACGCTGCCTGTCTGATTCTGTCATGAGCAAAACGATAAGTCAGCATGGTGTCAGCTTCAGGATTTTTGTGTTGAGCGATGTGTGCTACATCTCCGTGGCTTTCTTCTACAAAAAGTAACTGTTCTATTACAGCCTGCCACAGGTCACTCATGAGGTCTCTGGTGCCGGGTTCCTGTATATAGCTGAGTGTTTTTAGGTGAAATCGGTCCCCAATGCAAGCTCCGAGGGTGAGTTGTTGCTGAGTTCCCGGGTTCATTTTGCGGAGCTTATCCACCATAAAGTCCACCACATTTTCAGTGTAATTGGTACTGTCCAATTGCTCAATGTCCCATTCCCAGCTCCCCGTGCCCGCTTCTGCACCGTGCTGATAAGTGATCAATCCTTTCTCGTAGATTGACTTCAAAAATTGATTCACAAAGAACGGATTCCCGGCGGTCTTGGTCTGTACGACATGGGTGAGTTCTCTGGCTTTTCGCTCATTACAAGAAAAAGTATCCATGATCATGGACTGAGTATCAGTAAAAGACAGGTCTTCCAGATGGATTTGCTGGATGCTTACTCCCTGTTTGGGCAGTTCACTGAAGATCACATTGAAGGGATGTTTTGAATCGATCTCGTTGTCCCGGTATGCCCCTATAAAATAGAAGTGAGTCAGTTCATTATCAATGATCAGGTTTCGGATCAGCTTCAGAGAAGCATTGTCTGCCCATTGTAAATCATCTATAAAGAGTACCAGTGGGTGTTCCTTTGTGGCCAGTACTTTGATAAACTGTGTGAAAACATAATTGAAGCGATTTTGAGCTTCATTGATACCAAGTATGGGAAGGTTATCCTGCTTTCCTACAATCAATTCCAGGTTCGGAATGAAATCGGTAATTAGTTTTCCCTGGTCTTTAAGCGCCTCCTGCAGGCGCCCCCTCCAATGGGCCAGGCGTTGCTCATTTTCGGACAAAATGAGAGAAATAAATGAGCTGATGGCCTGACTGATGGCCTGATAGGGTCTGTCTTTTTGAAATTGCTGGTGTTTTCCTTTGATGAAATATCCCTTCTTGCCAGTGATGGGTTTGTGAATTTCATAGAGCAAAGAGGTCTTACCGGTACCGGATTTACCAGAGACCAGAGTAACTTCCTTCTGCACAGAGCCTATGTTTTCAACAGCACTGAGTAGCTGTCTGATTTGCTCCTCTCGTCCATATATTTTGGAGGGGATGAGGAACCTCCCAGACTCATCATTTTGTGCCAGTTCAAAATGTTGTATTTCCACTTTGAGTGCGGCCTGGTTCATGCATTTTTTCAGATCCTCCAACAAGCCTCTGGCCGACTGATATCGTTTTTCCACATCTTTTGAAAGTAGCTTGAGAATGATGTCCGAAAAGACAGTGGGAATCTCATGATTGATACTTGAAAGCGGCTGAGGAGCTATGGCAAGATGAGCATGAATGAGTTCCAGAGGATCAGCCGCATTGAATGGGAGCTGACCGGTGAAAAGCTCATAGAGAACCACACCTAATGAATACAAGTCTGAGCGGTAATCAACAGCATGATTGACCCGACCTGTCTGCTCAGGCGAGATGTAAGGGAGGGTGCCGAGCAGCTGATCACTCATTCCCTTGATATTCAACTTAGTGTCCACATTGATCGCCAATCCAAAATCGATGATGTTGGTCATCATCTGATCGTTGATCAAAATATTATAGGCACTAATGTCTCTGTGAATAAGGTTATACTGGCTATGCACCTCATGCAGGGCTTCACAAATTTGAATGGCCACCTTTAGGCAATCGATAAATGTGCGGGGTTTTTCCTTAACCCAGCTTTTTAGCGAAATTCCGTCAAAGTACTCAAGCACCAAAATGGGAGATTGGCTATCTTCTATCAGATCAATGGAGCCTCTTACACCCCTGGTACTGACACCCCGAAGGTACTTGTCTTCATTGTAGAGCTGTGAGGAATGCGGATGGTAATTAAAGTCCTCCTTCATCACTTTTAGAATGACCTCCCGACCATAGGTATCATCACTCAATTGGTAAATTGAGGAGTTAAATCCTTCGGCTATTTTGGATGCTCTTTCTAAAATCTTCATGATGGGGCTTTATCCTCCTATCCAGTAAGCAATGAGGGCACTCAAATATATCCACAGCCCGCAAATGATCCCTAGAACCGTAGCGGAGATTGCTCCTTTATTCGATGAACGGGTCAATAGGAGAGGTAAGGACAGGGAGATGAGCCCCTCGCAGATGATCACGTAAACCGGAGCATTAAAAATCATCGGGGCATTTGGGTGATACCACCACCATCCGGCATCCTTTGCCAGGTGCTCGTAGAGAGGGATGTACATGGCCCCCGCAAGCCCTAGAATGATGGAAGCCACCAGCCATCCCTTCCATTTGGAAAGGAGCAACCCGTAATAACCCAGCTGGATGAGTACATTGGCCCATGCGAAAGGCATGTAAGCCGGGGAGCTCCAGATCATGGCTTCTTTACCCGGATATACCAGGCTGTTAATAGTGTCTACCAGATAGTGATCCGCAAACAATTCCATAATTCCTGCAGCCAGGCCGAAGAGAATGAGCCGACTCAAGGTGCTGTCTCTGGTAATGATCGCACACAGAATGTATACCCCAAAAAGACCATATGAGATGATGGCCGCCGATAATGGCCCGGATTCGAGTATCGAGCTGCCTATGGACCAGGTCATCAAAACGGCCTGAGTGATTACGATGAACCAGGTAAGTTTTTTATTAGTTGTGATCATTTTGTGTTGTTTTTTATAGTTCGTTCACTCCCCAGTTTGCCTGGAGTGAGGGCGGGATGAAAAATCGGACGTTCTTACCTTCATTATAATGCTTCAGGTAGCCCTGTAGCAGGAGTTTATTAAAAGACTCTGTCAGTTTGCTTATGATGGGGGAATGTTCTGCTTTGCTGATGCCACCCGTAATGATCTGAGAAATTCTCATGACCAAATGGTCTTTCAGGTCAGCGTGATCAGGAATGCCAATCATGCTTGAAAGTGGCTTACCTACGGCCTTTTCTACATCCTGAAAAAAGTACCAAATCATGTAGGCTGGCACGTCATCAAATAAGGTGCCCGGGATCATGTGTTGGATGAATGCCATGCAGGAGTCGGCCAGTGCTTTTCCCTGTGGGGAAGCTTCCGACTGATGACTAAGTATTTTACAGGCCAGAATCCAGTTGTCTTCGAAAGTATCAGCCAGCAGATCATCGTTCAGGCCCATCATGTGGCCTATGACCTTCCAGCAGTGGGTATAGCCGGCAATCTGCTCATCGGTCAGGTTGATATTGAGTGATTTCAGCCCACTCAATATAATTGGCGAAAAGGACATCAGGGTTCCCGCCAGGTCTTCCTGATTGATGGGTTCACCAAGACGTGAGGTGTCCCATCCTTTTGGATTGTACTTTTCTGACTTTATAAAGTGTCGGATAGAGGCATGAATCAGCCGTACTTTCTGCACGGTTACGATACCCTTTCCCCCAGGGGTGAGGCCTCCGGGTTGCAGCACATTGACCACCATCTGAGCAGTCTCCATCAGGCGTCTTACCAGCGGGTCGATATTTCCTTTTTTCTCTATCAGCCTACCGGTATCAAACAGTACCTGGGCACCGTTCGCACAGGTATAGCACATAGGCAGAGACTTCACATTCAAAAGCATGAAAACCTCTGGTCCGTACATCCCAAAGACGTCCTGCCCTTTGCTGATGAGTTGATCATTGGCCCAGGAAGGGAGTTTGGCAGATTGAGTGAAGTAATCTCCAACCACCTTCTGAATATTCTCGGGGAAGTGACTTAGTAACTCAGGTGTATAGCTGTCATTTCTGGCCAGGGTATAGAAGATCTCGTTGATTCTTTCTTCGAAACCTTCATCTATAATGGTGGCGACTACCTGGTCTGCGAGTGGGTCTGTTTTATGTCTTTTGGCGGCCAGAAAAGATTCGGTTAGGGCATGGATTGAAAACATAAGATTCTGAAGTCGAAAATTTAAGGTTGACCGCCTAAAATAGTGCGAAATGAGTGGGAATCCGAAACCTTAGGACCAATTACTTTGAGCGATAGTATTTATCAAAGAACTGTTTGTGTTGCAGTAAGGAAAGCTAACAAGGGTCGCATTTTTCGTCTTCCGTTTCAAACTCGATTGTGGCGTGATCGATGTGTTCCTTTTTGAGGAGATCTTTGGCCTTTTGTTTAATCTCAGAGAGCTCTTGAAGCTCATTGTATTTTTCTACCACTAAATGAATGGATAAGATGTGATATTGACCATCCATAGACCAGATGTGACAGTCATGGGTACTTATTACCTTGGGTATTGCCCTGAGTAGTTCATCGATGCGCTTGGGATTAATCTCCTCAGGAGTTCCCTGAAGGATGATTTTTAGGGCTTTTTTGAGGTTTTTGTATACGTTGAAGAGTATGAACAGCGAGATGAATATGGCCAGGAGTGAATCCACAATCGGCCAGTCTTGATAGAGCATGATGAGTGCCGCAATCAGCGTAGCTACCCAACCCAGCACATCTTCCAGGAGGTGCAGGTACACGGCTCGTTCGTTCAGAGAATGTCCTCCATGGAGTTTGTAGGCGGCAAGTCCATTGGCCAGGATTCCACCGATGGCCAAATAGATCATACCCTGAGCATCGGGTGTGGCAGGGTCGAAGAGCCTGGGGATAGCTTCTGTGAGGATGAGAATGGAGCCTACGACAAGCACCAGTGAGTTGATTACCGCTCCAAGTACTGAAAAGCGCCGATATCCGTAGCTAAATTCTTTATCCCGCCCTTTTCTGGCTACTTTCTGAAAGTACCAGGACACCCCTAGGCTCATACTATCTCCCAAATCATGCAGTGCATCTGAGAGAATGGCCACGCTGTTGGTATAGAGCCCACCAATGAGTTCAATCACAGAGAACCCTAAATTGATGAAGAAGGCAATTCGGATTTTGCTGGTAGAGTGGTCGCCGTGAGCGTGGTGATGATCGTGTGCCATACTTCTTTTAATGCATAGGAAGGGATAAAGTTATGAAAAGGCCCGATGTTTTTAGTTATGAATTCCAGAGAGGTATTAACTCGAGAGGTCATTCCAAACTGAGCGTTTTTTTTGTAACGGTTAAGCCCTATCTTTAACTATTCAAACGCCTAATTTTTAAACTAATGAAAAAATACACATTCTTTTTGGTGGTGTGTGGGTTGCTGTGGCAATCTTGCGCCAAATCTGACAGGGTTGAGCCTGTTATTCAGGAAGCTAATCATGGATTATTAGCTATCACGATTGGGGAACCAGACATTGATGTATCCCATGGTCGACAAACAGAGGACTACACTGATGCCCATGTTTCTATTATTTCTCTCAGTGGTGGGGAGAATGTTGAATATGCGAGTATTGGCGATGTACCGGATAGCGTTGAGCTCGAAGTAGGAAATTATTACGTTCATGCCCATACTGATAGCATTCCATTACCGGCATTTGATGCTGCATCTTATGTGGGTAATTCTGAATGGTTTCCAATCGGAGATGATTCTTTGACTCATGTCGAGGTTGACCTGGGACTTAATTCTGTTAAAGTAGAAGTGAACTATTCTGAAAACGTGCAGACTCTCTTCTATGATTATCATGTGGAAGTTTTTGATGAACATTCCGGCTCATTGTATTTTGGAAAAAATGAGACAAGAAAGGGATACTTCATACCATGTGAGCTGACCATTCATGCCGTTCTGCATTACGTTAATAGCAGTAGTGATAGCACTTCTATAGAGAAAATGGTCAGTGTAGATGGGGTTAAAAATGACTTCCTCATTATTACTGTGGATGGAGATCTCGAATTTGGTGAGGCTATTTTCGATTTTAATCTTGACTCCCTAAATGTCAGAGAAATAGATATCGTTTTTTAAAGCGGATTGAATATAGGTAATATTGATCGTTGTAATTCTTAACCAAATAAAAAAGGGTGGCTTAAATGGCCACCCTTTTTTATTCAAATCTGTTTCCTGATTATCATCAGGCTGCCTTTGCCTTCTTAGCGAGTTCTTTAGCTTCTTCCTTGTCTTTGGAGTATTTGATGTGATCAGGCACCTCTCTGATGTCCCAAATCAATCCCAGAAAACCGAAAATCCGCAAGATATAGTAGGTGATATCGATTTCCCACCAGAAAAAGCCCTGACGGGCTGCTGTTTCATAGTAGTGATGGTTGTTGTGCCAACCTTCGCCCATGGTCAGGAGGGCCAGCCACAAGCTGTTTTTCGACTCGTCATTGGACTTGTATCGCTGCTTGCCAAACTTGTGCATGATGGAGTTGATACTGAATGTGCCGTGATAAAGAACCACAGTACTTAGGAAAAATCCGATAAACAAGGTAGAAAATCCTGCAGAGGTAAACATCATCTCAATGCCGCCGCCATTGACTATCCCCCCAAGGGCCATCACTGTCAATGCAAGCACCACTGGAGGCACCAGATAGTACTTATTGAGCCACACCAGTTCAGGGTATTTGGCATAGTCACCTATGATTTTGTAATCCGTTTCCTTGTAATCTGGTCCGATGATCCAACCGACATGCGAGTACCAGAAACCATAGTGCTTCATGGAATGAGGATCGTCGTAGGTGTCGCTGGTTCGGTGGTGTACCCGATGATGCCCGGCCCACCAAAGAGCGCCCTTCTGAGCGGAGGTCTGCGCCATAAAGGCGATTACAAACTGAAACCAACGCGATGTTTTATAAGATCTGTGGGCGAAATACCGATGGTAACCACCTGTAATCCAGAACATTCTGAAGAAATACAAGAAGATGCAAATCATCCAGTCAAAAAGCGTGGCACCAGTAAGGAGTGCTGCAAACGGAATAAAATGCATAAGCGTAAAGCTGATCTCCTTTTTGATCTTTGGCTTATTTAAAACTCTTGGTTCGCTTGATGCTGTTGACATTTTCTTTTCCTTTCAATTATAATTCAATAAAAACACAGAAGGTTCATTTTGAGTCCGTCGCCACCAGGGAGATGAACAATGAAAATTCCAGGCAAGGTGAGCATAAATTGAGCTCATTCAAAATATAAAGCAGGGCGTCTGATTTTTTACATCAGCACCCGGTTTTTTAAATAGTCCTATCCTTATCAAACCCCTCAAGGTAATCAGCTACCCTTCGAACAAACATGCCCCCGAGTGCACCATCTACCACCCGGTGATCGTAGCTGTGAGACAGAAACATTTTATGTCGGATGCCGATGAAATCTCCCTGGGGAGTTTCGATAACCGCAGGTTTTTTCTGAATGGCACCCAGTGCTAATATACCCACCTGTGGCTGCATGATAATGGGTGTACCCATCACATTACCGAAGGAGCCCACATTGGATACCGTGTAAGTACCGCCCTGCAGGTCATCAGGTTTTAGTTGATTTTCTCTGGCTCTTCGGGCCAGGTCATTCACTTTCTTGGTGATGCCCACCAGGTTGAGTTGGTCGGCATTGTGTATGACTGGCACAATAAGGTTGCCAGATGGCAGAGCCACGGCCATTCCTATGTTTACATTTTTCTTTTTAATGATCTTATCCCCATCCACCTGTATGTTGATCATCGGATAGTCCTTGATGGCTTTTACGATGGCTTCAATGATAATAGGTGTAAAGGTAAGGGTCTGTCCATCACGCTCTTTGAAGATATTCTTCATTCTGTTTCTCCAAAAGACCATATCGGTCACATCGGCCTCCACAAATGAAGTAACGTGTGGGGCTATCTGTTTGGAAGCCAGCATACGATCTGCAATCATTTTGCGCATGCGATCCATCTGAATGATTTCATCCTCGCCACTAACCGTCACAGGCATGGGCTGAGGGGCCGGTCGGGAAACACTCGGTTTACTCTGACCATTTGTGTTGGGGGCGGGGGCTTTACCAGCTTGTTTGGTGGAGACATAAGATAGGATGTCCTGTTTGGTGATTCGACCATCTTTGCCAGTACCATTCACACGCTCTAGTTCACTCAGAGAGATACCCTCTTCTTTAGCGATGCTTCTTACCAGTGGGGAATAAAATTTGTCGCCGGATTTTGCGGGTATATCTGCTGCGGAGGCGGTAGCCATGGCAGACTCCATGATTTTTTCTGCTTCCTTGACAATAGGTGTCTCTTCAGAAGGAGCTGAGGCCGTAGGGGTATTGGCAGCACCTGCTTCTGTTTCTATCAGGGCTATTGGTTTGCCCACTTCTATCACGTCTCCTTCCTGTGCCAGAATTTCCTTTAGTACCCCCGCGTGGGTAGATGGAATCTCGGTATCTACCTTGTCAGTAGCCACCTCCAGTATAGACTCATCCTCTTCGATGGGGTCACCTACACTTTTGAGCCAGGACAGGACGGTGCCTTCCATTACACTTTCGCCCATCTTGGGCATAACCATTTCTACTAGCGCCATAGAATATTTTGTTTGTTGTTCATTTTTGGGTGATACAAAGTTAAATAATTCCGTTAATTCCTCAGAAAGTTAATTCTGAACATATTTAGGGCACATAAGGCACTTAATTTTATATTGACGTTTCGGTCTTTGGAGAAATTAAATTTTTTGGCGACCGTTTTTTGCTCGTCAGAGTATCCTATCCAGACTGTTCCTACAGGTTTTTCTTCGGTGCCTCCACCGGGCCCTGCGATGCCACTTACGGAGATTCCCACGTCGGCTCCCAGCTTTGATCTCACACTTCTGGCCATCTGCAAAACCACTTCCTCACTCACCGCACCTTTTTCCTCCATTACCTTTCGATCTACATCCAGTGAATTCACTTTCACATCATAGTCATACGAAACAATGCTGCCTTTGTAATATTGGGAGCTGCCGGGCACCTTGGTCATCAGATGGGAGATATAGCCTCCTGTACAGCTTTCGGCAAATGCAATACTCTTATTGTTTTTCAGCAGGATATCGCCCACTACCTTTTCAAGTTCATCATTGTCATACCCGTAGACGTATGAAGCAATCTGAGGGATCAATTTTTCAACTTCTTTACCCACCTCTTTTTCCAGGTGAGCCCTGTCGTCACCAAGGGCCGTCAGTCGCAGTTTCACCTGTCCAAAAGTGGGTAGATAGGCCAGTTTGATACTTTTGGGCAGGTGATCTTCCCAATCTACGATTTTCTCAGCCAGGGCTGATTCACCGATCCCCACCGTCTTCACAATCTTGTGATAAATGACTCCTCCGGTGAATTTTTCTTTGAGTTTGGGTAGGATGATATCGTTCATCATCCCTTCCATTTCATAAGGGACACCTGGCATGGAGACATAGACTGTCCCATTCTCTTCAAACCACATGCCTGGGGCAGTGCCAAGTTTGTTGTCTATTTTGATGCAATTTTCAGGCAACTCGGCTTGCATTCTATTGAGTTCTGTGACTTCCCGGCCTTTTTTCTCGAAAATAGTCCGTATATGCTCGAAAGCTTCATCATTCATCTTGAGACCTACTCCGAAGTACTCTGCCAGCAGGGGTTTGGTGAGATCATCCCGTGTTGGCCCCAGACCACCTGTGATCAAAATGATGTCAGCCCTTTCTGTTGATTCTTTCAGCGTGTTGAGAATTTCTTCGCGTTCGTCACCGATGGTGATTTTCCTTCTTACTTTAATGCCGATTTCATCCAGGCGCCCGCTGATCCAGTGTGAATTGGTATCTAACGTCTGGCCGTAGAGGATTTCATCACCGATTGAGATGATTTCTGCATATTTTGACATAGGGAATCGTTTTGTACCAATATATTGTGGCTTATTCAGTTACTTTTAAGGACGCAAAATATATAATCTTTGATCAATGAGACTTGTTTGTTTATACATCGCATTTATTTTTCTGACGGGATGTACCGTCCAGCAGATCCAGCAGACACTGGGGGATTATTTGGAGACAGATGAGCTGACTACAGAGCAGGTGACAGCAGGTCTGAAGGAAGCGCTCGTAAAAGGAGTGACCACCGGCACGAGCAAAGCTTCCAGTCTCAATGGCTATTTTGGCAACCCCAAAATAAAAATTCCCTTTCCCCCGGACGTGCAGCGAGTGGAGGATAAGCTGAGGAGTATTGGGCTCGGCGGTGAGGTAGATAAATTTGTGGAGACACTAAATAGGGGCGCAGAAGAAGCGGCTAAAGAAGCTAAGCCCATTTTTGTGGAAGCGATAAAAGGGATGACCGTGCAGGATGCCTGGGGCATTTTGAAGGGAACGGACAATGAAGCTACACAATACCTAAAGGCCAAAACATCCGCCCAGTTGACCGCCAAATTCCAGCCTGTCATTAAGCAGGCTTTAGATAAAACCAGCGCAACTAAGTATTATGGTGATATCATTGGTACTTATAATAAAATTCCATTTGTGGATAAAGTAAACCCTGATCTGGAGTCATATGCCACCTCTTTGGCATTGGAAGGTCTGTTTACCCTGGTGGCCGAGGAGGAAAGAGAGATCCGGGCAAACCCTGGTGCCAGAACCACCGAACTCCTGAAGAAAGTTTTTGCTCAACAAGATTAAAAAAGAAACAGCTATGCTTACGCCCCTGCAGAAAAAGAAATTGCTGCACTATTTCAACGTGTTGGACTTTGATAAAAGCGGCACACTCGAAAAGGCAGATTTTCTCAATATTGGAGAGAACCTCAGTATCCTATGGGGTTTCAAGGAAGGTACTCCCGAATATGAGGCGAGTATTGATCGGTGCCGGGGTACCTGGGCTGGATTTCGCAATTTCATTGGAAAGTCTGATGAGAGCCATGCCACCATTGAAGAATGGATTCAGTTTGCGGATCAGATAGTGGTGAATGGTGACGAAGAGCTCTACGAGAAGCATGTCAATAAGGTCATGCGTGAGATTTTCAATCTTTTTGACCTGGATGGAGATGGCTACATTTCTCTGAACGAATACATCGATCTTTTTATGGCCTATCGGATTGAGATTCGCTATTCGGCCAGGGCCTTCACCAAACTGGACCTCAATCAGGACGATCTGATCAGCAGGGATGAGTTGCTTAGTGGGATCAGGGAGTTTTTCAGGAGCGATGACAGAGAAGCCGCTGGAAACTGGCTCTTTGGTTTTTGGGAGACCTATCTCAAGGAAGACTAAAAGCTCATTGCTTTGCCCTCTTCAGGGATGATGAAGTCCCCTTGTTTGACCCCTGCCGCTTCCAGGGCAAGGATTAGGTCTTCTTCGGCTTTGCCCTGCCCTTCGTCGGCAAGCGGGAAGGTGCCAAAGTGCATTCCAACGCTCATGGCCGATTTCACATCCTGATGAACTTTTACGGCCTCCACAGGAGAAATGTGAATCGGAGACATAAACCAGATAGGGAGATAGGCACCTATGGGTATCAGGGCTACATCCACGGGCCCCACTTTTTTACCGATTTCCTTAAAGAGATCACCATATCCTGAATCTCCTGCAAAGTAGACTTTTTTGCCACCGTGCTCCAGTAGATACCCGGCCCAAAGTGTTCGGTCACGATCAAACATACCTCGTCCGCTAAAATGCTGTGCCGGTAAGGAGCGGACTGTTATGCCCATATTGGTTTCATACCACCAATCGAGCTCTATCGCGTTTTGTATCCCCAACTGATCCAAATGGGCTTTTACCCCAAGGGGAACAATGAATACGGGAGACCATTTAGCTTCAATTTGTCTAATGGTAGGAATATCCAGATGATCATAGTGATTATGGCTGATCAGAACGGCATCTATATGAGGTAAATCCTCAAAGTGAATGCCGGGAGGGCGCATGCGCTGGGGGCCAACAAAGGAAAACGGGCTGCACCGCTCACTCCAGATGGGGTCGGTAAGGATATTCAGGTGGTTCCACTGTATCAAAAAGGTACTGTGGTTGACGAACGTAATTAGCAGGCTTTCTGAGGAACTGGAGGGCTTTGGGCCTACTTCAGTTTCATAGTTCTTGGTCCAAGGACCCTGATCTCTGCGTGCGATCCATTTGAGGACTTCAGTGACGCCTTTGGCTTGTGACCCTGAGGGGTTTAGAAATTTTTTACCATTGAAGTGACTGGTTTCAGGACCGGAGTGACCAGGAGCGCTTATGATTTTGCCAAGACTCAAGGCAAAGATGATGAATACCGTGAGGGCAGCTAAGATCCAAAAGAGCATTTGCGGTGGTAATTTATTTTGGCGAATGAAGAGTGTCTAACTCAGTAATATATTAAATCCAGCTCGAAATCTGTGCTCATTTTTCTTAGAATTTCTGATTTGATAGCTGAAATGAAGACTTTCGTCGAAATAATTAATCAATAAAATCCAGTGAAACCGTTTTAATCGTAGATTGCGTGAAGTACCTAGACGTTTTGCGAGTATCACTTAGTGATGCCTTAAGTGAATCACCCAGGGAAAGCACTAGTCCACCGACTGTTATGAGATACTACATCTGTTGCATATGCATCAGTTTTGCAATGTTCAACACCGCGTTTGCCCAAACCAGTGTGGCAGATGGGCCGTGGGGAGCTGGTGCCACCTGGGGTGGATCTTCTCCTGGATTCACCGGTCTAAATAATCCTATTATTAACTCATATGTGACCGTGGGGTCCGATGCTGCTAATCAGAGTTTGACTTTCGCCAATTCCAATGGGAGAACGCTGACGGTGAATGATACGCTGATCGTGTTCGGAGATGTTACTTTCAACATAACCAAAAACAATGCTGCTGTGACTATCGGGGCAGGAAAGGTTCTGATCATTTTTGGAGACCTGGAAATGGGTAAGAATAATGCAGGGGTAGATGTTGGTACAGGGGGTGTTTTGGTCGTCACCGGCAATATCACAGCGGATGGTAACAATGGAGTGATCACCGGGCCTGGAAGCGTATTCACTTCTGGGACCAGTAATATGACAGGAAGTAATTCGGGGGAAAGTGGTGATCTTACTGCACTGCAAAATAGCACTCAGTTTGAAGAAGTGGCCAAGTATGTCAATGGAGACAAAGACGTGCCTCTTCCTGTAAAGTTGCTGTACTTCAGAGCAGAAGTTTCTTCATTTGTAACCCTACGTTGGGCTACGGCTTCCGAAATTGACAATGATTATTTTTCTGTTGAGCGATCGGAAAATGGCATCGATTTTTACCAAATAGCTACTCTCATGGGAAATGGTACTTATGATGGGCTATTGGAATATGAATTCATTGATGAGAAACCACAGGCCGTGGTAGAGTATTATAGATTAAAGCAGGTGGACTTTGATGGTGTTTCAGAAACCTTTCAGCCAATCCGGGTGGAAACTTCCAGTGTTATGCCTAAGCATAAGATCTCATTGTACCCATCTGTTGTTGCAAATGGTCAATTGAACATTGTTTCGGATCAGTCTCTTTATATCCATGACCTGTCTGTATATAGTATGAAGGGTGGGGACATGATGTCTGTAGGTAACTCCCAGAGAAGCACTGACAATGCTTATTCGCTTGCTGTAGATCAATTGGCTTCAGGTTTATATGTGCTGAAAATCCAGACAACTGAAGGGGATATCTTTACCAGTAGATTTGTGATAAAGTAAGCATCAGACCTATTACCTGATGATAAGCCTCATTCTTTTCTGAAGACCATTCACCTCAAGATTAACAAGGTATATTCCAGATTTCACATCGGTGGGGGTTTCGAAAGACCCCGCGGTAGTTGATATTTCCTTGATCATGTTTCCGGTAGAGCTGTAGAGCTTCACGTTGACGAGCTCCGTTGATATTCCTGATATGTTAATTTGTTCACCCGCTCTTGCAGGGTTAGGGTAAATCGCCAAATCCTGATTCGCGTGTTCAAAAATAGTTTGGCTAGCAGGGAATACTTCGGTATATCCATCATAATCCTTAGAGACTAACCGGTAGTAATTGATCCCTATTTGAGGATTTTCATCCACCCAGTGATAGTCAATGGCCACTTTGGAATCTCCATGTCCGTTCACCTCGTCGATGGTCTCAAATGTTCCGGATGCGTCTGCCCGCTGAATTTCGAAGTATTCAAAGTTGAGTTCGCTCAGTGTAGTCCAGGTGAGTAATATGGAGGTGTTCTGAACTTCCAGCTCAAAAGCGCCTAGAGTGATAGGTAAGACAGGTTGGTTTAGCTGACCATCCTCACAAGCAGCTCCGGTGCAACTACCAGCTATTACTGGCCCAGCTCCTGTAATTACAGATCCATCACCCAGGTTGAGTTCTTCGGCCACTTCTAAAACTCCAGAAGATCCAACATTGATGGTAGCATCTTTTGCGGAGGTAAGACTCCCCGCCACGGACATTTCCCCTAGAATGTCCAGTGTTGCATCCTTATCCAGGGTGACATCACCCCCTACATTGAAGTTGCCATCGGTTCCCACATTCATCACCAGATCTTTGGCAACGATCAGGTCATTATCAACAGTGAAATCTCCAAGAACATTAATCGTAAAATCCTTGTCTACGTTCACAGTTCCCGTGACAATGAGTATACCGCCAACTTCAATGGTCAATGACCCATCTTTAGAAACATCTAATGAAGCAATCGTATAAGACTCACCATTCTTTATAGTGATGTCGATGTTGTCGTTCATTACCACATCATCATTGTCATCTATAGCTCCGCCCACAAGTAATCCATCCCAGTTGGTGATGTCACTCCAATCACCTGATCCGGTGATTGTGCGGGTTTGTGCCAAAGCAGTAAAGGAAACTAAAATGATGATCAGAAGGCTGAGAATATGTCTTTTCATAGAACAAATATCCTCTATCTAAGAGCCGGAAAATGAGATAGTAGGTGAGTAGGGGGCTAAACTCGATGAGTGAGTTGCTCCACTCGCTGAGTGGTTATTTTTAATACTTTAACCATATTGAATATGATTATTTAAAGATCACTCGATGGTGACTTATCTCTTTTTGTGATTTGAGTGTTAGGAGGTAAATATCCTTTGGGAGCTGATTTAAGTCAATCAGGGCACTTTCTTCCAGGTAGACCTTTTGGATAATCCTTCCTGAGACATCACTGATCGTTACCTCGGTAGGAGCGGTCACCACTATAAAAAGATCTCCTGTTGTAGGGTTGGGGTAAATCACCTGCTGGGAGTCGTCCACACCGAGAAGGACTTCTGGCCTGGATTGATATACCGGATACTTCAGCGTATCGCTATTGGTACATCCCATAGGGCCTGTTGCATTTAATACAACATCATAAACACCCTCAGTGTCGAAATACAGTATGGGGTGACTTGTGGTTTCAGTGGGGGTATTGTCGATGTACCAATCCCAACCGATCAATTCATCATTATTGGTGCTAAATGAGGTGGTACTTTGCTCAGAAAGGTATAGTGTGTCAGGAGTAGCAATAATACTAAACTGAGGAAGGGCTACAGCTATTTCCACCGGGATCGCCGCTGAGGGAAGTATGCTGTCCAGACCGGTAACGTAAATCATTGTGTCTTTCTTAAGCTCCGCAATCGTCAGATTGCGACCTTTTTTGATCAAATGGGAAAGAGCTTCGTTTGCGTAAAACGCAAACCATTCTCCGTTATTGGGCTCCAATAGAAGATTACTTCCTGTACAGATCAACTGATTTTCTGCTACGGGAAGGGGAGAAGTGGCAAAGGTGACAGACTGTGTGGTAGCGTTTGCACAACCCGTAGTATTGGTGATACTCAGCGTTATTTCATAACTGGCTTTTTGTACTTCCATATAAAAAGTGTCTAACTCAGATTTCAGCAGGCCATCCACATACCATTGAGCTGAGGCAGATTCCGGTGAGGTGTTGATCAAGAGGACACCAGTGACTTCATTCAGGGTGTCTGGAAGATATTCGAATGCTGCATGGGCATTGTTAATACTAAAGTTCACGCGCTTTCTTAAACTTTCAAAAGGGCCTGAGATGTTGGTGAAATAGTAGGCGGTGTCTGAAGAAATTCCCTCCAGAGTGACAGATGGGCCCTCCTGCAAAGGAGCAGGGCTGCTGGCGTCAAGGTATACGGCAATGCTATCTGCATTTGAAGCACTTACTGTGAAAGTCTGATCAGTGCAAATCTGCTGATCTTCAATGTCAGGTAGCGGAGGTCTATTGGCCACCAGCAATTCTTTCGTGATGGTTTGCGTACAGCCAGAGTTGGTCTCAATGGTCAGCGAAATAGTATATACACCGGGATCTCTGAAATAGACTGTGGGGTTTTGGTTATTGCTCTGGTTCCCATTGTCAAAATCCCAATACCAGGAGGCAGGGTCGAAGCTCAAATCTGTAAAGGTGACGGAGTTGACCGAGTTGTCAAGAAAAAGCGTGTCGGTGGACATCTGAAAATCAGCAATTTGAGCCAGAAGAGAAATCTCTATTCGTTGAAGGTTTCCTTCATAACCCGAATCCAGGTTGGCAACGTAAAAAGTGGTATCACTAACAATGGAGCCGGTTTTGAGGGTGTCCCCCTCTCCAATGATGTTTTCCCCAAGAGGATCACTGAAAAAGCGAAAGACCTCACCAGATGCAGGAGCAATAGACACCGAAGCCCCCTGGCAACTCACATATCGCTCCAAAAGCTCTGGTAGATTCAGGTAGGCCTCATAAGCTTGTCTGGCACTATCCATGACAGCTGCCAGGCCGTCAAAACTATAGGAGAGCCCCATGAAGTAGGCAACTCTGCGGCTTCTGGAAGGAGCGAGCGCTATGGAGTCATGCGTGAGCATCACAGATACATTGTTTCCATTGCCTTGCCATCCGGCACTGTCAAATAGAACCTCTCTGGCTAATGCATATTTCACACTATCGGTATAATGCATCTGTACATCTTGCTCGTTACCGTCATAAATATCCAAATCCAGAGATTGAGCTCGGGGTAAACTATCGTAATAGGTGTGGAGACCAACTACCACAGAGCTGTCCAGGTTATAAGTAATGAGAGTTTTGGATTCAAAATCATAAAAGGACCGGTTTTGCATGGTATTAAATATTTCCCAGTCCAGATAGAAACTACACGCGAGTCCTTCCCTGGATTCAGTGGCATTATTCATGAGCCGATACTCCTGAATCAGAAAATTGGCGCCCCTATTGGTTAGGGTGTTTTGCTCCATGACGATCTCGGGTGGAGCAGCGGCAGAATCATCCCTGAATACACTGGTGGCATGCAGATCAGGAGTTGTATGGTGAGCAAACCTTATCGGGCTTATGGCCACGAAATCATTCGCTTTGGTGTTGGTGTAGATGCTGTCGGGGAAGTTATCAGAAACGTGACTTCTATCCAGAGATACCGAAACGCCCATTTTCGCTGCGATGAGTTGATCATCCCACTGAAACCCCACACCATTGTAATAGCCATCTGAGATAAAACCAAGATCACCATTGCCGCTGAGAGTAATGGAAAATTGATCATTGTTCAAGTCAAGTCGATCCGGGTCGGTTGTTAATTCAATGTATTGAAAATCGGTATAGCTTCCATCTGTAATGCTGACCTTAATTTCCAGGTCTGTGCCTGGAGGAGTGTCTTTATCGATCACAAAAATCTTTTCCTGAATAGAGTCTGATTGAAGGGTATTCATCGCTCCCAGATAAATGGCTTCCCGGATGATTTCTACATACGAAGAAGTGGAAGTAAATGTGAGGGTGGCACTGTCCGTAGGGAATAGGTAATTTTTGGCCTCAAAGCTAAGGGCTATGGTGTCACCATAGAAGGCATAATTCCCATTTCCATTGTCGTATACTACATTCTCAAGCCTGATGGATTTGGCGCTGTCCTCACGCACAGCGTTGTTGACGTTCAGTCTACCATAGCCCAACTTGCCTTCATAGGTCTGATTGGTGCCTGTAGTGTAGACGGGATCCGAGGTTACTCTGAGTTGCTGCATAATCTGAAGAGCGTTCAAATCAGAAAAAACACTCTTAACCAAAGCTGCAGCACCCGCCACCATAGGAGCACTATAGGAGGTGCCATTGTCTTTTGCAAAACCATTGCCACTATCGGTGGAATAGATGGCATTACCCGGGGCCATCAGGTCTACATCATAATTGTAAGTTGAAAAAGAAGTTTTGGTGTCATCAAGGTTGCTGGCAGCAACAGACAATACATGATCATAACTGGCAGGGTAGAAGCGAATGTCTTCCGGGGTATTGCCTGCGGCGGCTACAATAACCACATTTTTTTCCACTGTAGCGTAAGTGATGATGTCCTGATTGGCCTGACTGTAGCTATTGGGGCCACCCCAAGAAAGATTGATGACATCATAGCCATTGTCAGCAGCATATAGAATGGACTCATAGCCAGAATTGATGAACTTTAAAGCTGTACTGTAGACCTTAAGAGGGCTTATCATGGTATTAAAACCTACTCCGGCCATCCCAAAACCATTGTCGGTGGCAGCGCCGGCCAGGCCTCCCACGCGGTTGCCATGGAAGCTATCGTCACATTTCGGTAAGCTATCATTGTCTGCAAAATCGTAGCCCTGAAAATCATCCACATAGCCATTTTCGTCATCATCCAGACCGTTCATCGGGTCATTGGTATTGGTGTAGAGTTTGCTTTTGATGTCATCATGGGTCAGGTTAAGTCCGGTGTCTGAAATACCTATGACGATATCTGACGATCCTTTGGTGACGTCCCAGGCTTCAAACGCCCTGATTACACTCAGATATTCCTGATTGGGAGTGGTGGATTCAGGATCATCGGGGACATACAGGAGCTGCGCTGCGTAAATAGGTTCTGCATAGCTTACGTTTGCGTACTTGTGAAGTGATGCACATAATGCCGCTATGTCCGTGGATGGATCCACCACCACTTTGAACAGGCCATCCAACACAGAAGCTCGCTGACGGTCCCCGTTTGCGGATTTCCTCAGGGGTGTATAAGATTTGAGGTTTTCCATTTCAGAAAACTGAAATAGCTCCGTGGATGCGTCAGCTGTTGACGTGCTAGACTTTATTTTGATATACAAGACCCCCGGCAATACATGACTATCCTGAGCCTGACCGTAGGTGGAAATCAGGATAAGGAGAAGCGTTAACCAGTATGTAGGGCGTTTTGTCAAGGTATCAAGTGACGGCAGTTTTCCTGATTATTTTAGAGAAAAGCCCTGGTACAAAGCGTTTCAGGTAAATGCCGGTGACCTCCCGGAAGCCACCAATATAGACTTCTTCCTTGTCGCGCTCTACGGCTCTGATTATTTTGGCAGCACATTCCTCTGGTGACAGGCCATTGTCCTGAGCATTGTCCATTTTATCTTGTTTGCTACCGTCACCCATCAATGCATTGAAGCTGATTTTGGTTTTCACATAACCAGGCAAAATGATGCTCACTTTGAGCCCGTCTGCATGGTGTTCTGCCCTGAGGGCATCATAAAAACCATGCAATGCATGTTTGGAAGCGGCATATGATGATCGAAAAGGGGTACTGACGATCCCAACGGCCGAGGTGATAACCACCTGATGGCCGGACTTTCTTTTGACCATTCCGGGTAGCAGTGCTTTGGTCAACCCTATGGTCCCAAAGTAATTGACCTCCATGATTTGGCGGTCTACTTCCATCTTGGTGTGGATGACTTTGTCACGCTGGCTGATCCCACCGCAACTGACCAGAATATCCACTCGATCGAAGAAAGATTCTGCTTCTTTGGCCTTCTGGGAGATAGCAAATGCATCGGCCAGATCCAATGGTAGAATGCGGATGTTTTCCTGATGGCTACATGCAGATTTTACACGATCCAGCTCTTCTTTTCTTCGGGCAGAAAGGATCAGCCTGGCGCCCATCTCTGCCAATTGATAGGCCAATGCCTCACCAATACCAGAGGAAGCTCCGGTGATCATGATTACCTTGTCAGCTATTTTGGTCATTCCGTTTTAGGCTTTTTGTTTTCCAGATATACCCAGATAGTGTATACCCCAAGGGTAGTTCCGATGGGGATGTTGAATAGTGAAAGACAACCGGAAACCATCATAGTCGTCAATCCCCATTTCTTGTTGTTGAGTTGTGCTATACCTCCTATGATGGAGGGTAGTGGTACGATCACAAAGAGTACAAACATCACGCTCCTAATGATCAGCATAATCCCTTTCACCAAAAGCATTGTTTCATCACCGTTGTCTTCTATCTCTGCCATAATGAAAGGCAGGAGGGTATTGACCAATAGGCTAATAAACGTAAAGATGAGAATGTGGAAAGTTCCATATATGATGTGAAGGATGGCGAGTAGCCGTTTGTGTGCGTCCATAGCGTTACTTTTTCTCATAAATTACAAAATCGAAAGCAAACTTGTGCTTTTCGTCCACCGGATGATGTAATCTGGATGTTTCTTTCCAGAGTTGATGATCAAACTCAGGAAAAAAAGTATCACCATCAAAGCTACCGTCGATCTCCGTAAGGTAGATCTTATCGGCTACCTCAAGCCCCATCTGATAGATCTGACCACCTCCAATGATAAATGCTTCGGGTTCCTTGTTTTCATGGGCTATTTGCAGCGCTTCTTCCAGGCTGTTGACTACCTGAGATCCTTCGGCATCAAAAAAATCTTTCCTTGTGATTACAACATTTGGTCGGTTGGGTAAGGGGCGAAACCTTGGTGGAAGGGATTCGAAATTCTTCCGGCCCATGATCACATGATGACCTTCAGTGGTTTGTTTAAAGTACTGAAAATCATCCGGCAGGTGCCAGGGAATGTCATTGTCTTTCCCTATTGCTCTGTTGGTGCCCATGGCGGCTATCATGGATATGATCATAAATAACTTGATGTAGTGTGACTCAGCTTCAAAGAAAAGTAAACCCAGGGATAACCGCACTTCTTATCGACGGTTTGTTAGAATTGCTCGTTGAGATTATTGGGTAGCCTGAGTATTCCAGTGGTAGCCCCTCAGGAAATCACCCACCGTCATGCGCTTTTTCCCCTGCAGCTGCACTTCGGTAAGGTTGAGAGAGCCATTGGCAGTTCCCACATCCAGGTAGGTTTTTCCATCGGAATGAAAAGTCCCAGGTGAGGATTGATGATTCCTTGGCGATTTCTCTGCACCATACACTTTGAATGTGAGACCATCCAATGTGGTCCAAGCGGCGGGGTATGGGCTCAGTCCCCGAATGAAGTTTCGAACCTGCTCAGTTGGTCTGTTCCAGTCAATTTCACAATGTTCCCTGAAGATTTTGGGTGCATGTTTGGCTTCTGTGGGAGTCTTTTGTGCCGCCAACTGGTAATCACCTGTTTCAAGTGCGCGTACTGTTTTTACCACTAACTCAGCGCCAATGTTCATCAGGCGTTCGTAAAGTGTGCCCACATTATCCTCTTGATGGATGGGTTCTTTCACCTGAAAAAGGATGTTTCCGGTATCTATTTCGTGCTGGAGTTTGAAGGTGGTCACACCAGTCTCGGTTTCCCCATTGATAATGGCCCAGTTGATAGGAGCAGCACCACGATAATCGGGGAGGAGCGATGCATGTAGGTTGTAGGAGCCCAGAGGGGGCATGTTCCACACGGTTTCAGGAAGCATTCTGAAGGCTACCACTATTTGTATATCAGCATTGTAGTGCTTTAACTCCTCCTGAAAGGTCTGATCTTTGAGATTGGTAGGTTGCAGCAATGGAATCCCCTGACTGACGGCATAGTCTTTAACAGGAGAAGTGCCCAGTTTTTTACCTCTTCCCTGAGGTTTGTCAGGTGCGGTGACTACTGCCACCACTTCACAGCCCTCTTCAACGAGCCTTTTTAGACAGGGTACGGCAAACTCCGGCGTACCCATAAATACAATTCTCAACTTTTCCTTCATTGCTGGCAAAGCTAGTGGATTCATTAAATTTTTATAAATCATGTTTTGATACATCATATATCTATGTATATTAGCTCTATGTATTCAAAAGAATTGCTAAAAGGGACAATAGGGGTGATGGTATTGAAGTTGCTCGAGGAAAATGACCGGATGTATGGGTATGAAATTTCTCAGCGGGTAAAGGCACTGACGGATGGTAAAATTCTCCTCAAGGATGGTTCATTATACCCGGCGCTTCACAAGCTCCTGAAGGATGGAATACTCGGATACGAGGAGCAGCGTATAGGCAAGCGGGTGCGTAAATACTACTTCCTCACCAGTAAAGGAAAAAAGGAGAAAGATGTTTTGATGGCTGAGATGAAGGATTTCATTCTGACCATCCAGAAAGTGATTTTCAATGAATTTAATCCAGGGCTAGTACCATGATCAGTGATGAGCAAGTAGATTTTATCGCAGAGGAAATCAGAAAGGCGAATGTTAAAAATGAGGCATTGCGTGATGATTTGATTGACCATATGTGCTGCCTGGTGGAGATTGATATGGATCGGGGGGTGCCTTTTGAAGAGGCTTACCAGCGTGCCTACCATCAAACCTCGCCTAATGGCTATGGAGAGATACAACAAGAAACTGTCTTTTTACTTAACTATAACAAAATCATGAACATGAAACGACTCACTTACATTTCGGGGTTTGCTTTTACACTGTCTCTGACTGCCGGAGTTTTTCTTAAACTGCTGCATTTCCCTGGGGCACCTGCTTTGCTGGCGATAGGGATGTGCGGTATACTATTCGTATTTCTGCCTATGCTCATAGTACTTCGATACAAACAGTTCGCTGTTCAGGTGCTCTCTGAGCGATTGAAGTGGATTTTCGGGGTGCTCTCCTTTGTGCTCTTTATGGTGGCTTCCTGGATGAAACTGACCCACCTGATGGGCGCAGGAGTGATGCTGGGGTTGAGCTTTTTCGTGTTTGGTTTTGGGTTTCTCCCTTTTCTTTTTTTTAGAATGTACAAAGCTTCAATTGAAAAGCCATGATGATTCTGATGCGAATGGAGGTACCCGGTATTTTGATGTTTTCGCTGGGATTTGGTTTGAAGTTCTTCCACATACCTCACAATGCCGTCCTAATGCTATTAGGCCTGTTGTGTCTTTTGTTGTCGTTGGTGGGTGCGTTGATGGGAGGAGAAGGTGCCCAAAAGCGTCCGGTTACCAGGCTATCTGTTATACTGTCATTAGCAGCGCTATTGTGTGTAATCAAGTTTTTTCCGGTCCATGATTATATGCTCCTGCTTGCTGCTTTGGCCTTTTTATGGACGGTGTATTTGCTCGTCAGTAAGAAGGTGAAATTAAATGCCATCCACTACGTTTCGCTTTTGGCACTTGCTTTCACGGTGTTTTTCAGGTTTGGTGTGGATAGAAGTGATCGCTATTTCATTCTTAACCTCAAGTACAGTGTTGAGCAGAGCACGGATTTTATCACCTGGGACAAGTATAGTTGGATGCTTTATCTGGATGAGCGAGCGGACGAATCACTCCAGGCTTCTGAAAAGGCCTTGTCTATTGCTCAGCGTGTGGATGCGGATAAATACTGGCTGGATCTGATTGATGGCCATGGAGTGGCCATACGTGACAAAACATGGGAGCGCTATCACTAGCGCTCACTCGGCATACAGGAGATAGTTTTTTCTAAGCTTCCTGTAGGCCTCCAGATCTTTCTCCCAACTGGCTTTTATCTTCTGTTCAGACCAGCCTGCTTCTATTTGTTCTTGAAGCGAACCCGTTCCTGCCAGCTTCAGAAAGTAGTCATTAAAGAAAGAGTTTTCGGTTTTTCCCTTCAGGTCCTGATAAAACCGGATCAGGTATTTCAAAGTAAACCCATAGTTGATTGGCTGATGGGTCAGGTCGAGTCCAAAGCATCGCTCCCCTTCCAGTGGAGGGTATTTGGAACCTTCGTTGGGAGTGGGTGTGAAAGAGAAGCTGGAGTCACTATAGAGTGGGTGCCCAATGATTTGAAATGGAAAATCGGTGCCTCTACCGACAGAAACCACTGTGCCTTCAAATAGGGCCAACGAAGGATAAAGCGCCACAGCCAATTCATTGGGGAGGTTAGGGGACGGTCTGACAGGAAGAGTGTAGGGCATGCTGTGATCCCAGTTGGCTACCGGAATGATACTCAGATCGCATTGGAGTCCATTGCCTAGCCAGCCTTCACCATTAATCATACCGGCCAATTCTCCCAGGGTGAGACCATGCACAATAGGGATGGGGTGAGCCCCCACGAAAGAAGTAAACGCGATATCCAGCACAGGACCATCGATGTAGCTTCCATTGGGATTGGGTCTGTCCAGAATGAGTACAGGCACCTTTTCCCGGGCACAGGCTTCCATCAGGTAAGTCATGGTGCTGGCATAGGTATAAAATCGTGCACCCACGTCCTGAATGTCCACTACCAGCAGATCCAACGATGCTACTTGTTCTGGGGTAGGCTTGCGATGTGCCCCATAAAGCGAGATTAGTTTGAAACGTTCGGTGTATTCACCCTCGATTTTTTCACCATCGGGTTTGTTGCCCAAAAAACCATGCTCCGGACTGAAGGCTGTGCTGATTTGAATACCCAGAGAAAGGAGCGTATCTGCAAGATGTGTCTGACCAACCAATGAGGTGTGGTTCGCAAAAAGGCCAATTTTTTTGCCCTTAAGCTGCGGTAGGTATTGATCCAACTGACTGGCTCCGGGCAGAATCTGTACGTTCTCTTGTGACTTTGTTTCGCATGAAAGGAAGAAAAGTAAAAAGATCGGTATCAAAAACTGCTTGACCATAGATATCTTGTAATATTGCACAGTCAAAAATAGTCATCTTTGAGTCTTCCGTATTTCATATCCCGACGTATCTCCAAAAATAAGACCGGATCCTTCTCCACGGTGATCAATAAGATAGCTGTGGTGAGTATTGCAGTGGCTCTGGCAGCGTTGATCTGCACCTTTATGATTTTGAAAGGGTTTGAGGACACCATTAAGCAGAAGATTTACAGCTTTAGCGGACATCTGATTATCAGCAAATACACACTTTCCACTTCTTTCGAAAACTCGTCGATAGTGGTGGAGGATTCCTTGATGAATGGGCTGAGGGCGCTTCCGGGAGTGGATTATCTCCAGACTTATGCCTACAAAGCGGGTTTACTCAAGACCAACGATGAGGTACAGGGAGTGATTCTGAAAGGGCTCGACCAGAGCTTTGATACCACTGCATTTGCCATGCACATGGTGGAAGGGCATTTTCCTAAATTTCCTGAGGAGGGCTACGGCACAGAGGTGGCGCTGAGTACTAAAATCGCTAATTATTTAAGTTTAAAAGTGGGTGATGAGGTGTTGGTGTTTTTTATCCAAAATCCACCCCGCTACCGCAACCTGAAAATCACAGGTATCTATGAGACCGGGCTCGAGGATTTTGATGAAAAGGTGATTCTGGGTGATATTAACCTGGTCCGTCGGATCAATGGGTGGGGAGAAAATACCATCGGAGGGATTGAGGTTTTCCTGAATGATCCCGAGACCATGGACGATGCTGAAAATATGGTTTTTGAGGCGACAAGTTCTGATCTGTATGTGGATAAAGTCAGCGATAAATATGTGCAGATATTTGACTGGCTGAGATTGCTCAACAGGAATGTTGTCATATTTTTCAGCCTGGTGCTGTTTGTGGCCGCCTTCAATATGGTGTCTATCCTTCTGATCCTCATTATGGAGCGCACCCAGATGATAGGCGTTCTGAAGTCATTGGGCGCAGCTAATGGCTTGCTCCGACGAATATTCTTCGTCAATGGGCTTGGCCTGATTGTGAGGGGAGTGTTTTGGGGAAATTTACTTGGGCTCTTGTTTTGCTGGATACAGGATCGATACAAACTCATTCCATTGGATCCTGCCAATTACTACATGAATCATGTCCCCATTCAGTTTGATCCTACAGCGGTGATTTTGCTTAACCTATTTGTGATTGTGATGACAGCCATTGCCTTGTTCATTCCACTTTCGGTGATTTCAAGGATCAATCCGATCAAATCCATTCGATTTGACTGAAACTACCGGATTAAGCTTTGATGTGGCTCGTACTTTCTGAAAAGACTTCTGATTTTCATTTCCAGTACCCCGAAAACGGCTTCCTTAAAGATTCCTTTTGACATTTTTGAGCTGCCTTTGGCTCGCTCGGTAAAGATGATGGGCACCTCTACTATTTTGAAGCCATGCTTCCAGGCCGTAAACTTCATTTCTATCTGAAAGGCGTAGCCTATAAAACTGATTTTCTCAGGGTCGATGGTTTCCAGGACAGACCGGTGGTAACATTTAAATCCTGCAGTAGTATCCATGATGGGTATGCCGGTAACCAGGCGTACATAGATGCTGGCGAAATAGGACATCAGTACCCTGCCCATGGGCCAGTTGACCACATTCACTCCTTTGATGTACCTAGAGCCTATCGCCAAATCGGCACCCTCCTCAGCACAGGTCTGGTATAGGGAGATGAGATCCTGAGGATTGTGTGAGAAGTCAGCGTCCATCTCAAAGACATAGTCGTAACCGTGTTCCAATGCGTACTGAAACCCCCTGATATAGGCAGTACCAAGCCCCAGTTTTCCTGCCCGCTCTATCAGGTGTAGTTTTTCAGGCCACTGTGTCTGTAGCTCCTTCACTATTTCCGCAGTGCCATCTGGTGATCCGTCATCAATAATCAACAAATCAAAAGGAACAGCCAAACCCATCACTGCAGCAGTGATTTCACGGATGTTATCTTTCTCATTGTAGGTTGGTATAATGACCAGATTCTTGTGCACGTTACGAATTGATTAGTGGGGACAACATAGCGCCATGTCTCAATAAATGCATTGAAGCAAAAACACTTTACTCAAATAAAACAAAATATAGAGGAACTACCCCTTCGTGTACCCTAAAATTTTCATCATAGATTCACTTTCCTGCTCTGGTGCGAAGAGCTCCGAACTGACTTGTCCATTAGCATCCTTTCTGATGATGACATGCTTAGGAGCAGGGATCAGACAGTGCTGGATACCACCATAGCCACCCAGAGACTCCTGGTAGGCTCCGGTGTGGAAAAAACCAAAATGCAGCGTCTCCTCATCATCAATGCGTGGCAGAAAGACTTCACCGATATGGGCTTCAGAATCGTAGTAGTCCTGGCTGTCGCAGGTGAGTCCACCGATGTTTACCCGATGATGAGGGTTATCCCAATGATTGATCGGAAGCATGATGAACTTTTCATTCAGTCCCCACACATCGGGCATATGCGTGATGAAGGAGCCATCCATCATATACCAAAGCTCTTTGTCGTTCTGAAGTTTCTGATCCAGGATGGAGTAGAGGGTAGCTCCACTCTCGCCCACGGTAAATGAGCCAAATTCCGTCACGATGTTGGGTACCGGCACATGATTTTTCTGGCAAATCCATTTGATGTTGGCCACAATCTGATCAGCCATGTAGGCATAGTCAAATTCGAAACCAAGTGAGTTTTTGATCGGAAAGCCTCCACCAATATCCACAGTGTCCAGGTCAGGACAAATCTTTTTCAGTTCGCAGTATTTGTAAATAAACCTGCTGAGTTCACTCCAGTAGTATGCACTGTCCTTAATGCCGGTATTGATGAAGAAATGAAGCATCTTCAGCTTGGCCTTTGACCCGGCAATCATTTCCTTATAGTGTGGCACAATGTCGTGATACCTGATGCCCAGTCGGGAGGTATAAAAAGCAAAGTTGGGTTCTTCATCCGCGGCAATGCGTATGCCCACCTTGAAATCTCCCTTGATATTTTGATGATAATGGGCCAGCTCATTGAGGTTGTCCAGTACAGGGATGGTGTTTGTAAAACCATCATTGATCAGCTCGGAAATGTACTGCAGATAAAGTGGTCTCTTAAATCCATTGCAAACGATCATTCTATCCTTACTCAGGAGCCCTGACTTATTGAGGTTTCGGACGATCGGAATGTCATAGGCACTGGAGGTCTCAATGTGAATGTCGTTTTTCAGTGCTTCCTCCAATACAAACTGAAAATGGGAAGATTTGGTACAGTAGCAATAGCGATAGGTGCCATCGTAACCATTTTTCTGAATGGCATCAGTAAAAATCTTCTTTGCGAACTGAATGTTCTCACTGATCTTAGGAAGGTATGACAGCTTCAGAGGCGTGCCATATTCTTTGATGATCTCCATGAGGTTTACATCATGAAACCAAAGTAGATTATTTTCCACACGAAATTCTTTGGTGGGAAAATAGAAGGTTTGCTCAATTAGATCAGAGTAGCTTTTCATTTCGGATTAATTCAGTCTGTTACAAAGAGGCACAATGATCACAAAAAAATCACAATTCTCACCCCTTACAATATTAATAATTGATGTCTGCCGAATATGTTTTCGATCATTTAGCTTTGCCGTCTTGTTTAACAACATGACCAAATGATCAAGCTAAACATTAAAGACGAAACTTCACCCCTTGAAGCTGTGATATTAGGCATAGCAGATAGTTTCGGCGGCACCCCAGATTTAGCAGACGCATATGACCCCAAGTCTGCAGAGCATATCAAGGCAGGTACCTATCCAAAGGAGTCTGATATGATCCCTGAGATGGAGGCCTTTAACCGCGTATTTGAAAAGTACGATGTGCAGGTTTACCGCCCTGAATTACGAACCGATCTCAATCAGATTTTCGCACGAGATATCGCGTTTGTGATTGATGACTATTTTTTTAAATCCAACATCCTTCCTGACAGGGAGCCAGAGTTGGAAGCCATTGATTACGTAATCAGTCAGATGGACCCCGATAAGGTGATCAAACCTCCGGACCAGGTGCATGTGGAGGGAGGAGATGTGATGGTTCATGGTGATTATCTATTTGTAGGTACCTACAAGGGGCCGGATTACCCCGGCTTCATCACAGCTCGCACCAACATGGAAGGTGTTCAGTTTCTAAAGGATTTTTTCCCTCAGAAGACCGTCAGGGAATTTGATTTGAATAAGTCTAATACCATTGCAGAGGACAACGCCCTGCATTTGGATTGCTGTTTTCAGCCTGTAGGGAAGGACAAGGCTATTATCCACAAAGAAGGTTTCCGACAGGAATCCGACTATCAGTATTTGGTAGATTTGTTTGGCATGGAAAATCTCTTTCACATCACCAAGCGTGAGATGTACCACATGATGAGCAATGTGTTCTCGATCGCCCCGGATGTGGTGGTGTCGGAGCAAAATTTTACCCGACTCAATGAGTGGCTGAGAAGTCATGGGATCACGGTGGAGGAGATACCCTATGCCGAGATCGCCAAGCAGGAAGGGCTGTTGAGATGTTCTACTTTACCCCTGAGAAGAAAATGAGCAAGCAGATCACAAATACCCTGATGATGATACGACCGGTTGCCTTTCATATGAATGAGCAGACAGCGGTGAATAATTATTATCAAAAAACCATAGCCGGACTTTCAAAGGAGGAGATTCAGGAGAATGCCCTGACGGAGTTTGATGGCTTTGTCAAAAAGCTCCGTACGGAAGGTGTGGAGGTGCTGGTCTTTGATGATACGCTGGAGCCTGAAACTCCCGATTCTATCTTTCCCAACAACTGGGTGAGCTTTCATGAGTCAGGTGAGGTAATTCTTTATCCCATGTACGCTGAGAATCGGCGATTGGAGCGCCGGGATGACCTGCTGGCTGATCTTGGTAAAAACTTTAATATCACGACCATCTCAGGCTATGTGGACTGGGAGGCTAAAAACAAATTTTTGGAAGGGACGGGAAGTCTAATTCTCGACCGACAGCATAAAATCGCCTATGCAGCCATTTCTGAGCGCACCCATCCGGAGGTGCTGAAGGAGTTTCAAAAACATACCGGATTTGATATTGTGTCGTTTCAGGCCAATCAAACTGTGAATGGTGAGCGATTGCCGATTTATCATACCAATGTGATGATGTGCCTGGGAGAGGAGTTTGCTCTTATATGCGCTCAGAGTATAGATGATGAGTTGGAAAAAAGTGCGGTGATCCGTTCTTTTGAAAATACGGGGAAGGAAGTCATTTTTATCACTGAGGAGCAAAAAGAGCGCTTCGCCGGAAACATGTTGCAGGTATTGAATGATAAAAATGAACGATACATCGTCATGTCAGAGTCCGCTTTTAAGTCTCTGGACGAAGCCCAAAAAGATCAGTTGAGCAAACATGGTAAACTGCTGTACAGCTCTCTGGATACAATTGAGTGTCTGGGAGGTGGTAGTGCCAGATGTATGATGGCAGAGGTTTTTTTGCCTAAGAAATAAAACATAAGCATGGAGTTAATTGAGAAGGAATTAAAGCAGGAAATCGTAGCAGCATTTAAAAGCTTATTTGATTTCGAGTTGGACGCAGATAGTTTTTCACTGCAGCCAACCCGGAAGGAATTTGAAGGAACACACACTTTGGTCACTTTTTCTTATCTGAAACAGACTAAAAAAGGACCTGAAGAATCTGGCCAGTTGATCGGTGAGTACCTCAAGAGCCATACTTCGCTGGTAAGTGATTACAATGTGGTGAAAGGGTTTCTGAACCTGTCCATCTCAGATTCCACCTGGCTGTCGGCTTTCGATAAGATTCATCAGGATGAGCACTTTGGTACGTTGGCTGGAAACGGGCAAAAGGTGATGGTGGAATTCAGCTCGCCCAATACCAACAAGCCGCTCCACCTCGGGCACCTGAGAAACAACTTCCTGGGAGACTCTGTGGCTAAAATACTGGAAGCCAGTGGGTGTGAGGTGATGAAGGTGAATCTGGTGAACGATCGGGGGATCCACATTTGTAAGTCCATGTTGGCTTATGAGAAGTTTGGCAATGGAGAGACTCCAGCCAGCTCAGGATTGAAGGGTGACCACCTCATTGGTAAGTATTATGTGCTTTTTGATAAAGAATACAAAAAGGAAATAGAGGGGTTGGTACATCAGGGTATGGATGCTGAGGAGGCCAAAAAACAGGCGCCACTGATTCTGGAAGCTCAGGAGATGCTCAAAAAGTGGGAAGATGGAGAGGAGAAGACCGTTGCGCTTTGGCAGAAACTGAATGACTGGGTGTTTGAAGGTTTTGATGCCTCGTATCAGACCATGGGCATCACGTTTGATAAGATATATCATGAGTCACAAACCTACCTGCTGGGCAAGGACATCATCCAGGAAGGCCTGGAAAAGGGGGTCTTTTTTGAAAAGGAAGACGGCTCTGTGTGGGTGGACCTGACGGCCGAAAAGCTGGATGAAAAGCTCGTACAACGGGGAGATGGTACTTCTGTGTACATCACTCAGGACATTGGTACCTGTGAGCTCAAGCATGATGATTTTCCTTTCGAAAAATCTGTTTATGTAGTGGGTAATGAGCAGGATTATCACTTCAAGGTGCTTTTTAACATCATGAAGAAGCTGGGAAGACCTTATGCAGACGGACTCTACCACCTGTCATACGGAATGGTGGACCTGCCATCGGGCAAAATGAAATCCCGCGAAGGCACTGTGGTGGATGCGGACGATATCATGCAGGAGATGTTTGATACCGCTGAGCGCCAAACCCGCGAACTGGGCAAAATAGAAGGACTCACAGAGGAAGAAGCCGAAGCGCTTTACCGTACCCTCGGGTTGGGAGCGATCAAATACTTTCTGTTGAAAGTAGACCCTAAAAAACGAATGCTGTTTGATCCACAAGAGTCTATCGAGTTTCAGGGAAATACAGGCCCCTTTATTCAATACACACATGCACGTATATCTGCGATCTTACGCCGGGCCCGGACACTGGAGGTGCCAGCAGAGTTTGATACTACAGGTATTACGCTGCACCCCAGAGAGTTAGAACTTATTCACAAACTCACCGACTTTCCCAAGACCATTGCAGCCGCCGCGAGGGACTATTCTCCCGCACTGGTAGCTCAGTATGTGTATGACCTGGCCAAGGAGTATAACGGGTTTTATCAGGAGGTGCCTATTTTCAATGAAGAACAAAAAGAGGTGGTCGGACTGAGGATAGCACTGTCTAAAGCGGTGGCTCAGGTGATCAAACGATCCATGGGGCTCCTGGGTATCGCCGTACCTGATCGCATGTGATGAATTTGTACGCAGCATGAAAAAGATTAAAGCCTGGATACAGGCATTCAGATTCCGAACCTTGCCGTTGGCATTTTCCTGTATTTTCATGGGGGCTTTCCTTGCCGCGTCCAATGGCTTTTTCAACTGGCCTATTCTCATATGGAGTCTTGTTACCACATTGTTTCTTCAGGTACTTTCCAATCTGGCCAATGACTATGGTGATGCCACATCCGGTGTGGACGGGGAGCATCGTACCGGTCCGAAACGTACGGTATCAGCGGGCCTTATCTCACAGAGTGCTATGAAGAAGGCGTTGATTGTCTTCTCTCTGCTTTCGTTGTGTTCGGGTCTGTGGTTGATCTTTCTGTCTTTTGGAGACAGATGGACTGAAATCATTGTTTTCCTGGTTCTGGGATTAGGCGCCATCGTTGCGGCCATCAAATATACTGTGGGTAAGCGGCCCTATGGATATGCGGGGTTTGGGGATTTGTTTGTGCTCATTTTCTTCGGATTGGTAGGCGTGGGAGGTAGTTATTATCTGTATGCCCATACTTTGAACCTTTTGATATTGCTACCGGCATTGAGCTGTGGCCTGCTGGCCGTGGGCGTTCTCAATGTGAACAACATCCGCGACATTGAATCTGATAAGCTGGCAGGTAAGCACAGCATCCCTGTAAGGATAGGCAGGGACAATGCCATTGTATACCATTGGGTTTTGCTGAGTGTGGCCATGGTATCCAGCTGTGTTTATGTATCTATTGTGAATCCCAGAGGGTTTTCCTTTCTTTTCCTTTTGGTGCTGCCCATGCTCTTTTCCAATGCACGGGCAGTCAAAATAAAGAAAACATCTGAGGGCCTTGACCCGTTTTTGAAGCAGTTGGCTTTGACTACACTGATTTTTGTCATACTATTTGGTATAGGTCAGGTACTGTTTGGCTGACAAATATCAAATTGTAAAACACACAGATTTGATTAACTTAGAATCAAATCCAAAATTTTAAAATAATCAAAAGGCCATGAAGAATATTCTAGTACCATATGACTTTTCAGATGTAGCTCACCATGCACTTAACTTCGCTACAGATCTTGCCCGAAAGGGTGGTGATTGTAAGGTCACACTGATCAATGTCATAGAACAACCCACTCCAGACACCATCAAGACCATGGGGATCGTGGGGCACGACCCAATGCAGAGCCTTTACATCAAAATGCTGATTGATACCGCAAAGGGAAAAATGGAGGCCATCATGGCAGATTCCAGCTTTAAGGACATTACGTTGAAATATAAGATAGTTCTTGGTCAGCCTTTCAAGGAGATCTCTGAAGAAATAAAAACCTCCGGTATCGAATTGGTAGTAATGGGTACTTCTGGTTCTTCTGGCGCTGAAGAATTTTTGGTAGGATCCAATGCTGAGCGGATGGTACGTTATTCCAAATGCCCCGTGATCACCATAGCCAAGGCTACCTGTGCGAGCGATGTGAAGGATATCGTGTTGGCATCCAACTATCATGATGTGCCAACTTCCTTTGTGGAGCATGTGAAGAAGCTGCAGAAAATATTCGGAGCAAAACTGAGAATGGTAAAAATCAATACTCCAGCGAGTTTTACATCTACTCGCCACGACCGCAAACAGATGGAAGAGTTTATCTCCAAGTTTGGAATTGAAAACTACACTCACGAGAGCTACAACTTCTCCAATGAAGAAGATGGGGTGATCGCTTATGCAGAGGATATCGATGCAGATTTGATTGCTATTGGTACCAGACAAAGAAGAGGAGTGGGGCATTTTCTGGCCGGAAGTATTGCTGAAGATGTGGTCAATCACTCTCAGGTGCCAGTTTGGACCTTTGGATTGGACAACGCATAACAAAAAAATAACCCCGCATCGACGGGGTTTTTTTATATACTATTGATTTTATCAAGATTTCAGTTATACATTTGCTGACATGACATACGCGCTGCATCATCACCCCCATCATTGCTCTTAAGGCATACTCTCTCTGAGTAAATAAGATCAATTGCGCATATATCTCTCATACAAATCTCATTTCATTTCATAATTTCCCTTATGTCGAATCTAAAAGTAGCCATTCAAAAATCTGGCAGACTAAGCGAAGACTCATTGAGGCTCTTCAAAGAATGTGGTATTAAGTTTAACAATGGTGCCAAAAAGCTGAAGGCACAATCTTCCAATTTTCCCATCGAATTCCTTTTCCTCAGGGATGATGATATTCCGGGGTATGTAGAGGATGGAATCGCCGATATTGGTATTGTTGGTCAGAATGTTCATGAAGAGTATCAGAAGCAGATAGAGGTGGTCAAACATCTGGGGTTCTCCAGGTGCCGTCTTTCTTTGGCTGTGCCCAGAGAGGAGAAATACAGTGATATTTCATTTTTTGAAGGCAAAAATATCGCTACTTCCTATCCTAATATCCTCAAGAAGTTTTTGGATACGAAAGGGATCACCGCTGAGATCCATCAGATCAGCGGATCAGTGGAGATAGCACCGGGCATTGGGTTAGCAGAAGGAATCTGCGATATTGTGAGTTCCGGCAGTACCTTACTTAGCAATGGGCTCAAAGAAGTGGAGACTGTGATGAAATCGGAGGCCGTGATGGTAGCCGATAGTAAGCTGAGCGACGAAAAAAGAGTGTTGCTGAATCAGCTCATTTTCAGGATCAACTCGGTACTGGAAGGGAAAAACAATAAGTATGTTTTGCTCAATGCGCCCAATGATTCACTGGACAAAATCATTAGTCTGCTGCCTGGAATGCGGAGCCCGACCGTTTTGCCGTTGGCACAGGAGGGTTGGAGCAGCATTCATTCGGTGATCAATGAGGATGATTTTTGGGAAAACATAGAGAAGCTCCGGGAGGCAGGAGCCGAAGGTATATTAGTCGTTCCAATTGAAAAAATGATCAAATGATCCCCGTTTACGAAAACCCGGAAGGCGAGCAGTTGGTAGAAATACTTCAGCGACCTTCCTATGATTTTTCTAAAATAGAAAAGGTGGTCGAACCTATTCTCGAAAAGGTAAAGCGAGGTGGCGACAAAGCCCTGCGAAAACTGGCTCTGGAGTATGATCACGTAGAGTTGGAGGATCTTTGGATTTCGGAGGAGGAGTTTGCCTCTGCCGCTGACGAAGTGCCCGCCACCCTCAAGGAAGCCATTCAGATTGCTTATCAGAATGTGAAGAAATTTCATGAAGCCCAACGCCAGCAGCAGTTGGTGATGGAGGTGATGCCGGGGGTGGTGTGCAGCCGTCGTTCTGTTCCCATTCAGAAAGTAGGGCTCTATGTACCCGGCGGATCAGCACCTTTGTTTTCTACGGTGCTCATGTTGGCCATTCCTGCGAAAATAGCAGGATGCGAAGAGATTATCATTTCCTCTCCGACCAACAGATTGGGTAAGATTAATCCGGTGGTGCTCTATACGGCACAGCTGGTAGGGGTGAGTAAGGTGCTGAAGCTTGGAGGTGCCCAGGCCATCGCAGCGATGGGGTATGGTACTGCCTCTGTTCCTAAGGTAGATAAGATATTTGGCCCGGGAAACCAGTATGTGACGGTAGCCAAACAAATGCTGGCCAAGCAGGATGTAGCCATTGACATGCCCGCCGGTCCTTCAGAGGTCATGGTGGTAGTGGATAAGAACTCAGATGCTGTATACGCGGCGTCCGACCTATTGGCACAGGCAGAGCATGGCCCTGATAGTCAGGTGATTTTGGTGTCGACCAGCCTGAAGAAAGCAGAGGAAATCAATAATGAGGTGGTCAGGCAGTTGGCAGGTTTGAGCAGGAAGAAAATTGCGGAGAAGGCCTTGTCCAAGAGTGCCATTATTGTGGTGGAAGGCAAGAAGGAGGCGTTGAAGATTGTGAATGATTATGGCCCTGAGCATTTGATCATAAGTATTGAAAAGGCCGAAAAAATGGCCGAAAAAGTGGTGAATGCAGGCTCTGTATTTGTGGGAGAATACACCCCAGAGTCGGCAGGGGATTATGCCTCAGGGACCAATCACACCTTGCCTACCAATGGGTGGGCCAGGTCATTTAGCGGGGTGTCTCTGGATAGTTTTGTGAAAAACATTACATACCAGCGGATTACCAAAGAGGGACTTTTACTTTTAGGCCCCACCATTGAGCGCATGGCGGAAGCCGAACTGCTCGATGCACACAAAAATGCAGTTACTGTCAGACTAAACAAATTAAGAGAAGATGGGATCACCGGAAAACCTGATAAGGGATCACCTGAAGGAGGTGAAAGCTTACTCTTCGGCAAGAGATGAATTTGAAGGGGAAGCTGAGGTCTTCCTGGATGCCAATGAGAATTCATTGGGCTCCGCCACCGAAGTGCTGTACAATCGCTACCCAGATCCACACCATAAGGCGCTGAAGCAGCGATGGTCTGAAATCAAAGGCATCAGCACGGATCGGATATTTTTTGGAAATGGCAGTGATGAGCCGATTGATTTATTGATTAGACTATTTTGTGAGCCCAGACAAGATCACATTATCACCATGCCTCCTACGTATGGGATGTACAGTGTGAGTGCGGCTATCAATGCTGTAGAGAACGTATTGGTGCCACTTACGCCCGATTTTCGCATTGACTTTAAGGAACTCAAAGAGGTTTGGAACGGTAGCTCCAAGCTCTTGTTTTTGTGTTCGCCCAATAACCCCACCGGAAATCTGCTTTCCAGAGAAATTATTCTGGATATCCTTAAGAGCTTCCCGGGGATAGTGGTGGTGGATGAAGCCTATATCGACTTTTCTTCTGAACCAAGCTGGATTGCCGAGCTGGAGCATTACCGAAACCTGGTGGTTCTCCAAACTTTGAGCAAGGCGTGGGGAATGGCGGGTATCAGAGTGGGGGTGGCCATGGGTGATCCTTTCGTGATCAGTATGCTTGAAAAAATCAAACCACCTTATAACCTCAGTTTGGCCAATCAGACCCTGGCGCTGGAGGCTTTGTCGCATGAGACGAAGAAAATAGATCAGGTAAAGATATTGCTGGAGGAGCGGGACAAACTAAAAGCAGTGCTGGCTGACCTATCGCTGGTACAGGAAGTGGTGTCAAGTCATGCCAATTTCCTGCTCGTGCGATTTGAAAGGTCTGACGAACTCTTTGACTACCTGATAGGGCACAAGGTCATTGTGAGAAATCGAACCAAAGAATTGCATTGCAAAGGTTGCCTGAGGATTACTGTAGGCACACCAGCTGAAAACAGCAGGCTCGTGGGCTTGCTTCATTCTTTTGAGTAAAAGCTATTTCACTTATTGAAAAGCACTGCCTCACGGTAGTTTTAGTTTAGTTCATTTAATTTGTATCCATGAGACCAATCCTTTTTATAGACCGTGACGGCACTATCAATGCCGAGACAGCAGACGAACAAATCGATCACATTGACAAGCTCAATTTCCTACCCGATGTGTTTTTTTACCTGAGAAAAATTCAGGCTGAATCCAACTATGTGTTAGCTATGGTCACCAATCAGGATGGTCTTGGTACAGATGCTTTTCCTGAGGATACCTTCTGGCCGGTGCATAATCTGATCATGAGGACCCTGGAGAGTGAGGGGATCAAGTTTGATTCTGTGCACATAGACGAACATTTCCCAAAGGACAACCACCCCAATAGGAAACCGGGTACGGGCATGCTCACGCAATATCAGGATGGTACTTTTGATCTCAAAAACAGCTATGTCCTGGGAGATAGGGCCACTGATGTGCAGCTGGCAAGAAACCTGGGGTGTAAAGCCATCCACATAGCTGAAGAGGCCGTAACCGATGCTGAGTTGACCACCGCCAGTTGGAAGGAGATCTATGAATATTTGATTTTGCATCCCAGAAAAGCTTCGGTACAGCGAACCACCAAAGAGACTGATATCGCCATAGCGGTGAATTTGGATGGTGCCGGGAATACTTCCATAGAGACCGGGCTTGGTTTTTTTGATCACATGCTGGATCAGCTGGGTAAGCATGGCGGCATTGACCTGACTGTGAAGGTAAAGGGTGATTTGCACATAGATGAGCACCACACCATAGAAGATACGGCGCTTGCGCTGGGTGAATGCTTTTTGAAGGCCCTGGGTGATAAAAAGGGAATCAACCGGTATGGGTTTTTACTGCCCATGGACGATGTGTTGGCTCAGGTAGCCATTGATTTTGGCGGTCGTCCCTGGCTCGTATGGGAGCCGGAGTTCAAAAGAGAAAAAATAGGAGAGATGCCTACTGAGATGTTCATGCATTTTTTCAAATCCTTCTCAGATACCGCCAAATGTAACCTCAACATCAAAGCTGAGGGAGATAACGAACACCATAAAATCGAAGGGATCTTCAAGGCATGGGCTAAGGCCATCAAAATGGCCATTAAGCGGAACCCGGATGAGATGAGCAGCCTCCCAAGTACTAAAGGAGTGCTTTGAACATGTCACTTGAAATGATGCTGGTAAAATGCGCGCTATTCCTGATTGCCCTGACTGTGAGTTTTGCAAGCTCGGGACAGGTAACGTTTCTCATTGAAAGCCTGCCGGATAATCATCCCGAAGGGGATTCTATTTATATAGCGGGTTCGTTCAATGGGTGGAATCCGGCGGACGGTGATTTCTTATTGCAGAAAGGTGACCAACCCTACATCACCCTCGATGGCGATGCTCCCATTGCATTTAAGTTTACAAGGGGAAGCTGGGCAACCGTAGAGGGGAATGCATCTGGTGAGAAGATCGAAAATCGGAGTTATTCCTTTACCGGGTTGCCTGATACCGTCATCGTGAGTATTGCCTCATGGGAAGACTTGTCAGGCACAGCCAATCCAGTGAGTTCTACACGTGCGTCAAATGTGACGACTATTGACCAGTTTGAAATACCTCAGCTCAATAGGTCCAGAAGGATTTGGATTTACTTACCCCCGGATTATACAGAGAGCGATGATCGGTATCCGGTTATCTACATGCACGATGGACAAAACGTTTTTGACGCGGCGAGTTCCTTCTCCGGGGAATGGGGTGTGGATGAAGCGCTCAATGAACTTTATGAGCAGGAAGGTTTCACAGCGATGGTGGTGGCTGTAGACAATGGTGGTGACAAAAGAATTGATGAATACGCCCCATGGTCCAACGCAGATTATGGAGGTGGAGAAGGTGTAGCTTATGTCGATTTTCTGATAAAAACACTCAAGCCACTTATAGATGATCATTACAGAACAAGGCCGGAGGCTGCTCATACGGCCATTGTGGGGAGCTCATTGGGTGGATTGATTTCCTACTATGCCGGCATGAAATATCCGGAAGTATTTGGCAGGGTAGGAGCTCCATCACCAGCTTTTTGGTTTAATCCGGAGATTTTTGATTTTACAGATACGGTAGCACTTCATCCCAAGACCCGACTATACCTCTCGGCTGGAGGAGCTGAGGAGGCTTCCACAGCCACCAATATGACCAGGATAGCTGATCAGCTCGTTTCGCGGGACTTCCCAAAGGATCAGATTCATACCGCGGTGCACCCCGATATGCAGCACAACGAATCCTACTGGCAGTCGATTGTTGCAGAGATGGTGAGGTGGTTGATGGACAATTCGAATTAAAGTTGCGATTTCAAACACCTACTCATGCCTCAGATTGGATGCAGGATTTTCCCTGGTTACCCGAAAGGTTTGCCAGTAGATAGCCGCAAAACCAACTAGGAAAAGGAAAGCGATGCTGAGCACCATTTCCGGTAGGCCCAACCCATCACTATAGCTCAAAAAGACTCTTAGTAAGACCATGTCATAAAAGAAGTAGGAGAAGGGAATAGCGATCACTGCGGCGATCAGGATGAGTTTCACGAAATCTTTTGTCAGGGTGTAGTAGAGGCTGTTATTGGAAGCGCCCATGATTTTTCTGATGGCAATCTCCTTGGTACGGTTCTCGGTAGTGTAGGAGACCATCCCCAGTAGGCCCAGGCAGGAAATGACGATGGCTAAAGCGCTTAGAAACCCAAAAATTTTGATCTGGATGACCAGAAAGTAGTAGGCCTGTTCAATTTTATCATCCAGAAAGGAGGCCTCAAAAGAGGCTTTTTGGTCAATACCCGTCCAGATGGCGTCCAGGTCATTGATTGTTTTCTTGATGTCTTTGGAGTGGACAGTAAGGAGTGCGAAGTTGCTTTCTGCGAGTGAATATCGGAAAACCAGAGGTTGAATGAGTTCATTCAGCGGTTCAAAATTGAAATCTTTGAGTGCCCCAACGATGCGGCACCTGGTGCCATCACTCAGGGAAAAAACAAGTGAATCTTGCTGAGCACCAAATACGGCGGTGGACCTGAGAAACTGCTCATTCACCAGCACCAGCTCCTCGTTTCGAGTAGACCGTTGTTGGTTGCCACTTTCTCCCCATGTGAGGGTCATGCCCATGTTCTCAATAAAATCCTCACCTATGAATACCTGATGGACGGTGAGGGTGTCTATTTCATTAGGCGTGATGTCCACCATGATAGGGAGTGGGAGTCCGGGTAGGTTGGAGGCAGCAGTGACCGCCTTTACATCCGGGTGAGTTTTGAACTCATTGATGACCACCTGTTTGTCAATGTTTTGAAAAGGGACCGCCAGAATGTTGTCTGACTGAAACCCGTGGTTGTAGTTGAGGACATAGGCATATTGCTTAGTAATGGCACCCACTCCAATGATGAAGACCAGTGACACGAAAAACTGAAAAACAAAAAGCCCCTTTCTGATCCCCGAAACACCACCAGATCTGCTCTTAATTTCGCCCTTGATGGTATGAATGGGGTTGAGCCTGGAGAAGTACATCGCCGGGAAGATTCCCGCCACAATCCCGATGATCAGGCTGAATAGAATGAATACCGCTAGCACAGACAGACTGAGCGAAGTGTCCAGTGAATCTGCACCGATGATCATGGTGAGAAATTCCGTCTGTATGAGTTTGAAAATGAAAATGGAACCAATGAGCGCCAGGAACGTGAGCAGGATGGTCTCCACAACAAACTGCGCCCGGATCTGATTTTTTTCGGCACCCACTACCTTTCTGATGCCTATTTCTTTTGCTCGTCTGAGTGCTCGGGCGACGGAGAGGTTGGTATAGTTGAAAATGGCTGGCATAAGAATGAGCAGCCCCAGCGCCATGAAGAAAATCATGGTGGGCAGGTCCCAACCTACTCCCAATCCGTTGCTGATGCTCCAGGAAGGAATAATGCGTGCGAGTTTGGTCGATTCCAGGATAATGCTCCGATCGGGGTTGAACTCTGAGGCCCTGGCACTCACCTGGGCAAGGGCGTCACTCAGCGCTTCGGGTGAAGTATTGGGTTTTAGTAGGAGGTAGACATAATTATTTCGATAGGTTTTCCAGTCAGACTGCAGGTTCGTTCCGGCATGTAGTATTTCATAAGTCTGATGGGAGGTGAGTACCTGAAAATAGAAATGGGTTTGCTTCAGGTCTGCCATCACTCCGGTGACACGGTAAGTTCCTGTCGCTGTTTCAAGGGTCTTGCCCATGGGATTGGTATCCCGAAAGAGTGTTTCGGCCACTGATTTGGTCAAAACGATACTGAAAGGTTCTGCCAGTGCGGTGGCGGGATTACCGCTGATCAGCGGGAAGCTGAAGGTCTCGAAAAAGGAAGAACCCGCAAAGTACCCATGGAAAGACATGAGGTTACCCTGATGGTGGATTTCGGGATTGAATCCACTTTTTATCTTGATGACCTGCTCAATAAAGGGATATTTTTCACCCATATAATCACCTACGGCATTGAACGTGGAAGCATACAGGTCCTTTTGATTGCGGTCAGCTATTCGGGTGTTGACCTGGAAAATGCGATCCTTTTGAGTGTGAAACTCATCGAATCGAAAAATGGACACAAACATGGAAAGTGCCAGGAGGCATATAGACATGCCGAGGGCCAGTCCCACGATGTTGATGACCGTGAAGAGCTTTTGTTTCTGAAAGTTTCTGATGGCTATTTTGAAATAATTCTGGAGCATGGCCATGGAGTTGTTGGGGTAGTAGGTGGAGTAGGAGGCTGCGCGCTTGCGCTTTCTGAGGGCATATGAAAACAGGAGTGAGCAGACCTGCAGGCTGTAGATCCATTGTGACCTGCGTCTTCCTTTAGTCTGCAGATTGTAGACAAACTGCTCATCCAGATCGCCCAGGAGATCTTCTGTATCGGCCGATCCGGCCCACCATTGGAAGATCCTTTGGGCAAGCCGTGGGGGGGAGGGTGTGCGTGATTTCTTCATATCGACAGGTTCACTTTGGCGTTGGCCCAGAGTTCGTCACGGAGTGCTTTCATGTCATTCAGGCTGGCAATTCCACTGTTGGTTAGCTCAAAATAGCGCTTTCTGCGCCCCCCACGTTCCCTGGTGGGTTCGCCGAGATGGGAGGTGATGTAGCCTTTCTCTTCCAGGCGGGTCAGGGTGGAGTGCATTCCGCCCATGCTCAGGTTGCGTCCCGCTCGTTCGTTGATGTCCCTGATCAGGGCCAGTCCGTAAGCATCGCTGCCCAGATTGGCTATGGTGAGTAAAACAAGCTCTTCGAATTCGCCCAGGTATCCTTTCATGGTATCTTTCTATTTGTGAGATAATATAGGGATACGGCGGGAGGGTGTTATATGTTTCTGTTTTTGAGATTAAATATTTTAATTCTTTGTTGTTGTGAGTCAGACTTTAGACAAATCAGCAGGAAATGGATGTTCTGAGCAAACAATTTACGAAATTGTATCTTTCACAGATAAGGGATTTTCAGTCACTTAAAATAAACCACGATATGAAATTTACACGAAATGCCAGTGCCAACTGGAAAGGAACAGGTAAGGACGGGAAGGGAACTATTTCCACCGAAAGCACCACATTGAAGGATACTCAGTATTCTTTTAAGACAAGATTTGAAGATGGGGTGGGGACCAACCCCGAAGAGCTGATAGGAGCGGCGCATGCCGGATGCTTCACCATGCAGTTGAGCTTTCTGCTCAGTGAGGCCGGGTTTCCTCCGGACGATCTGGACACGGCAGCCAAAATCACCTTTGAGGATGGCGCCATTACCATGAGCCACCTGGAGCTGAAAGGCAAAGTGGCCAAAATTTCGGCCGCTCAGTTTCAGGAGATAGCCGAAAAGGCCAAGGAGATTTGCCCGATTTCCAAGCTACTCAATACCAAAATCACCCTTTCGGCTACTTTGATGTGAGCAGGAAGAGAAGCTGAAACTAAAAAAGCGCATGTACATGCGCTTTTTTAGTTTTGGGTCAAACTTTTGACATTTCCGGACTAGCCTGTAGGCTCAGTACTTTACTGGCCTGCACGAGGTGTCTCTGGTTGTGATAGATCACCACCCGGAAGGTGTCACCAAGCCTGAGTGTGATCAGTTTGGAAATGCTGATGGAGGTCTTGGTCTTATTGAGGCTGACACTCCGTGACTTATTCAGTAGCACCAGCAGCTCTTTCTGTTGGGCGATGAACCGATCGATAGTGTCCATGGAGAGGTCACTCCCATTGGGGTTTTTATCGTCGAAGGTTTTCATCTTGTTCAGCTTTTCCTTGGGGAGCATGCTCTTGGCAAAATAGTCGCCCAGCAGGCCTGCTGAAAAGTAAGGTTCTGCCGGTTTCTGACTTTCGCGAATGCGACGGGCAATTTCCGGTAGGTAAAAGTCACCATAGAGGTTGAGGTGCTCAATGCACTCTAGCACACTCCAGCGCTCAGGCGCTGGCTTCCAGTTGAGCAGATCTATGGGCTCCTGCTTCAGATTTTCTGTGGCGTTGAGCGTTTGTCTGGTTCGCTCTATTAGGTCCTGTATGAGGTCTTCTGACGGGGTCTTCATTTTGTTTTTTTTACAAAATTGGGCAGGATAACTTTCCCAAATATTGATCGAAATCAAGGCTTTTGGTCTTTTGCTATTGATTTCCGTTTTCTCACATCATTTCAGTAAATTGATCTAACGTAAAATCCTGACTTATGAACAATCCTGTCCACTGGTTCGAAATCCCTGTCACAGACATGGATCGTGCCCAAAAGTTTTATGAAACCGTCCTTGATCAAAAGCTGGATGTCAGGGATTTCGGCAATTTTGTGATGGCCTGGTTTTCGTCAAACCCCACTCAGCCCGGTTCCGGGGGCACCCTCATCAAGGCAGAATCTTATGTGCCCTCGCATGAGGGCTCGTTGATCTATTTTGGAGTGGCCGAGATCGATGACGTGCTGCCCAGGGTAGAGCCAGCTGGTGGTAAAGTGCTCAACCCCAAGACGAGCATAGGGGAGTATGGGCATGTGGCCCACTTTGAGGATACAGAAGGCAATCGGGTGGCCTTTCACCAACCCCCGGCAGGGATGTAAGGCACATCAGAGCCTGGTGCCTTGTACGAGTACAGACGCTTTGATGGATTGCTCCTTCAGGTGGAGAAACTTCTTTCGCTCTTCGTCCTGCGTGAAGTTTTTAAAATCCTGCTCTGAGTCAAACTCTACCAGATGAATTTCATAAGGCTTGTCTATGTGCCGCTCTATGATGGCCTGATCGTCTGGCCTCACCCTGAGGAGGAGCCGACCATTGTATTTGAGGATGGTGGGGATGGCAATGCTTTCAAACTGATCGAAAACGGCCTCCTGGCCTTCGATGACGTAGATGAGTTGGGTAATAAAGATCATAGGTTCGATAAGGATTGGTTACAAATAGAAGGGTTTTGTAGCAATTCGTCAAGGGCTTCTTTCGGCCAAGTATTGTTGATGGACGAAATCAGTGTAATGTAGTTCCCAAGAACAGAAAGTGTCATTTACTCACCGGCTGTTGACTCAGTTGCGCAGTTTTTCTTTGCTGGTATTTTCTTCTGTTTCTGATCACTTTGTATTTCAATCCATCGAAAAACAGGCTGACAATCAAAATGACCGCTCCGAAAATAAGCGTATCCAGCCCCAGGCCCATCCTTGAGTAGAGATAGCCCCCGATCAAGCCGCCAAGGAAGAAAAACGAGATGATGTAAACCCGCAATTTCATCGTCGATTTGATTTTTTCCCGATTAGGGTAAGACTTGGGAAAAAAGAGCTGCGACAGCTCAATGCCCAGATCGGTAAAGAGCCCCGTCAGGTGGGTGGTTCGTACCACAGCGCTGGAGATCTTGGTGACAAAGGAGTTTTGCACTCCCATGGCAAAAAGCATCGCACAAATCACCAGGTCCGGATATTTGATTTCAGAAAGGTGACTGAAGACCGGAATCAAAATTAGGATCAGGAATTCGATGATAGTGGGTAATACAAAGACGTTTAACTTTTTGCTGCTATTGAACTGCTCAATCAGAAAACTGGATAAAAATGATCCGAAGAGGAAGACGAAAATATAGAGGAAATAGATCGTGCCTCTCCAAAAATCAAAATGGGCCACATCATTGATGAACAGCGCAAAATGCCCGGTGACATTGGTGGTCAGTTGGTTGAAGGACAGAAAGCCGGTGACGTTGACGATCCCGGCCACAAAAGACAAAACAGAAGCAATCCGCAGGTTTTGCTTTAACGTTCTGCTCTTTCCCTGATGCCTAAACATGCTGCTCCTTCATGGTTTGATGTTTCAAAAAACCGGATACCTCCGGATGGATGCGCAAATTTACACCCTCTCCATGAATGCTATTCCTCCAATGACCACTATCGCAGGTCAAAACATAAGGTATTTTTTAGTTCGTGTTACTCAAGAAGTCCACGGTTTTGATTTTGTCCAATTGGCGGTTATTCACGGAGGGGGGCAGGCTTCTGAGCGCTGCATTTCGCAGGCCGATCAAAAGCCCGTTTTCCAGCTGCGCTGCTTTGCCCAGTCGCCAGCTGGTGTCCACGATCCATCGGGTACGGCTGAGGCGGCGCTTTTCGAATAGCCGGAAGGCTTCCTCAGTGTCCGTAATCTTCTCTACACATTGGCCCAGCACCACGGCATCCTCTATGGCCTGACAAGCCCCCTGGCCCATGTTGGGGGTGGTGGCATGGGCGGCATCTCCGATGAGGACGGTTCGCCCAAAGGCAAACTGACTCAGAGGTTTGAGGTCTATGATGTCGTTGTGGATCAACTGACGGTCTTCTGTTGCCGCCAATACCTGTGGGATGGGTGCATGATATTGATCGAACCGGCTGGATAGCTCCTTTACTCCATAGTGCTTCAGCTCTCCTTTTTTGGCATTGATACAGATAAACCAATACAGTAGGTTGTTGGGCAGGGGCACCAGCCCGATCCGCCCTTTGGGTCCCCAGGTTTCTGAGCTCTGGCTTATTTTCAGGGTGCTGTTGTCGATGACAGCCCGCCAGCAGGTGTAGCCTGAGTAGCGGGGCACGGAGGCTGGCAATAAAGTTTGCCTCACGGCAGAGTGAATGCCATCCGCCACGATCAGGTAGTTGGTGATGTGTGTACTGCCATCGTCGAAAGTGAGGCTGACAGAGAAGTCCTCTGCCTGGTATTTCACCACCCTTTTGCCGAGGTGAATCTGAGCAGGGTCCAGCCTGGAGAGCAGCAGCTCGTGGAGGTTGGCGCGGTGAATGGTAAAGCTCCCGATGGTGTCATTGGGATCAAACTGTGTATGAGAGATGCGCTTGCCCAGGTGGTCATAGAGCGCAAATGAAGGCAGACTTCTGCCGATCCGTACCACATCGTCATAGATTCCAAGTTCTTTAAAGGCCAGCATGGCATTGGCACCCAGCCCTAGTCCGGCACCCACGGGCTCCAGCTTCGGACTGGCTTCAAACACTTCGGCGCGAATGCCACGGTTTTGTAAGGCCAGGGCTGTGCATAGACCAGCGATCCCGCCTCCAATGATTGTTATGGTGAGATGTTTCATAGTGGCGACAAAGTTGTGATGCTCAGAATGAAGTCCCTTTTACATATGTTAAAAAAACTACTGGACGCCAGCACGAATCCTGCTGATGCTCACCTGTGTGGTGCCGAGGTAGGAGGCAATGTAGTGAAGCGGGCAGCGGTTCATAATGCCGGGATACTTTTTTTCCATGAGCTCATAGCGCTCTTTCATGGAGTAAAACCGCAAACTTTCGATGCGTTCCTGCTCCTGGATCATCGCAAAGTTGGTCATTCGTCTGGCGATGTGCTCGATCGCGTGGTACTTGGCACAGAGCTTTTCAAAGTCTGCAGCAGCAAAGTGATAGATGTCTGATTCTTCGATCAGGTGAATGCCTTTTTGGCTGGGAAGACCCGTAAAAAGACTGGGTACAGCCCCGATAAACTGCCCGTCCGTAGCGAAGTAGTCGGTGACGTCCCTGCCATCATGAAAATAGAAAGCCCTGGCCAGCCCTTTGTGGATGAAAAACATAGACTGAGCCTTTTTCCCGATCTCCAGCAGTGCGGTATTTTTTGGAAAAATGTTGTGGACGATTATTTGCTCCAGGCGGGTTTGAATCTCAGTATTCAGTGGTGCTATGGCATTGAAGATGCCGACGATCGGGTGGGTGGACATGGTGCGAAAAATTTGCTCACAAGATAAGAATTCAATTCTGATAGACCATGAGGTTACCTGAGTCTAAATGGCCAGATTCACAAGGGAGATACAAGGGTCAAAATAGGCGATGTGTCAGTTGCTATGTACTAGAAAGTGAGGTCAGTAATTCGCCAGATGCACACCACGTGCAAGCTAAGCCAAACGGCATAAAACCCCCAGAACAGATACTTATCAAGAAGTTTTCTGGTGTGTCCTTTGCCCTTTTCGGTGAGTTGGTTCCTGATGGCTGGGGTTAGTTCAAAGCTTGCAAAATATTCGTGGATGTCCACTTTACCTCTATTAAACTTTTGTTCGACTTTGAATGCCGTAAGTACCTGTTGCTCCCTGGGGAGTGATTGTTCCTCAAGAATGATCTCCTTGTGGAAATAGTCTACATCAATGCCTCTGGCCTTTATGAGGGCGTGCATAGACCAAAGCAAGTACACAGCGAGGGTGGTTATGGCAAGAAGGATGATATAGGCGGCCCAAACCCGGGGTAAGTCCGCAAAAGCAATGACGGCTATCGACAACCCTGTTCCCACCGCAATCAATAAGGATTGAATGGTTAAATGAAATCCACGATAGGATTGAAGTAGATGGTCCTGATAGGTAGCTCCGTTCCAAAGGTGGGTGAGTTTTTCCATAGTTGCAGTGTGTTATGCTTAGTGCCCGTGTATGCCGCGGTGCGGCCCCCTGTGCCTGGCAAGTATTGATAAAAGTGTGAGGCGCACCGGGGCTTATCGCTCATCGGCCGTCTACTCGATTGGCGGTAGTTTTATGGATCAAGTCGTTCCTGAATTCTACCCCTCTTGATTACAGAATTAATCAACAAGGTGTTATTTATGTTTTCAAGAGGACTCTTATCAAGCAATACCATATTTGCGATTTTTCCTACCTCAATAGAACCCAAGCTATCCTGTGCATGTAGCATTTCAGCAGCATTAAGTGTTCCCATTTTTATGATTTCGATTGGTTCCATTCCGCCTAGTTCCAGTAGTTGCATTTCTTCATGAAGACTGTATCCTGGAAAATTGAAATCATTTCCAGTATCTGTACCCAGAACCATGTTAAATCCCATTTCATCCAAGAATTTGATATCTTCAACTTGAGGGAGCATGAAAGCTTCAAGACTGTTTTCATTTAATCCATATTCGTCCATTAGAATCTGAATATAAATTTTTCCTCGATCAATTAATTCTGGTGTGAGTGCGTTTACTGCTTCTTTGTATACACTAAGCATTGATTTCGACTCAAACCACTCGGGGTGTATGGGATAAAGGAACGACTTATCAATCATTAATGTAGTTACCCAATATGGGTTTCTCTCTACAAATTTCTGAAGAAGTCTTACTTGTATGCTATCCTCAGGATCAATATTTACTCCAGTAAAATGAACAAGGTTTTGAACACCACCATTGATTGCCATTTCGAGTTCCACGTTATCACTCACATGCGCAAATACCTCAAGACCATGTTTAGAAGCTTCCTTTACCGTTTTATTAATAAATGATTGTGGTATTCTTTTAACAAACGGAGGAGCAGGGCCATCTTCAATTGTTAGCTTGATGCCAACAATCGGGTATTGAGATACTTCCTTGACAAGATCTTCAATCTGTAAAGTATCCTTCAAATAAAAAATCGTTATGCCATCACGCCAGTTGCTGCTCTTGTATGTCTTGGCTGGATGACGTCCCTCCATAGTAAAGTGCTGACTTGTATGAAAAACAAAAGGAGCTGGTATGGAATCCTGATTCCCCTGTTTACGCATTGAAGCATAGAAGTCGTTTGTGCACAACCCTCCACCTGTGACAAAGACTGAAGTCACTCCATAATGGACAAACCTCGGAAAATCCCTTTCAAAATTCCCGGTGTGAACATGGCAGTCAAATAATCCTGGAATGACAAACTTCCCCGTTCCGTCAATATGATTTCTCTGACTACCCGATAATGTAGTACCAATCGCAGCTATTTTGCCATCGTTGATTCCTATTGAAACTCCGGTCTGCAGAGATTTCCCCGTCCCATCAATTAGGTTGACATTGGATATCACCAAATCAAAGTGTTCTGACTTGTTGGAAGTACAGCTTACTATTAGAGAAATCGTTATTAGAATGATTAATTGTTTCATGCGTCTTCAATGACTACCAACCCAGATATGGCACTGTGGCCTCCGAGCTTAATTCATTCCGATAAAAGTAGCTTATCTGTCGTGCCTGACCAAGTACAGAAGATTATTGGCGGCACTTCAACCTCAATAGGAAAGGTGCCAAACTCGCCAGTCTTTTCTCGGTCGTTGGAGACAACTCCAAAAAGGGCGGAGGATTTTAGCACGCTTCATTGTTTGTTATGGGGATTTTTCTCTCGCTAACTCCTCGAATGATGTTAATTCATATTCTAGTTCGGTTTCTCTGTCAAAAACGGATTGGCCGTCGCTTTTTAAGTTAAATATCACTTGGCTTAACTCTTTGTATCCGGTTTCAAAGTCGGTAGCCAATCGCTTAATCATAAATTCGTTCAGATGAGAATCGTCTCTCCAAACCATTCCAAATGCTCGATATTCTTGATTGTCCAGTTTAGTGTCAATCTGAACATAGTAAGTGTTCGTTGGGATATCGTCAATTTGCATTCTTTGGAGAGTGTAGCCAGTGAATACTTCGATTGTATCTTCTGTGAGTTGCCTGTTTAGTTCAAGAATATACTCTTCAGTTGACCAGTCTAGGTCCAGAGACTGCATAATGGCGAATGTGTTCCTAATGCTATCTGATAAGCCGCTAAAGAAAATAGCTTTATCAGTTTCTACATGATTCCAGTTGTTCGGAGTGCATATCTCAAATTCACCGGATTGAGTGCATTTGAGTTGTTCAGATGATGGTCCGCAAGAAAGTATTGAAATAGCAATCAGCAAAAGTAAAAGGTGTTCTCTCATAGTGGCTCCAATTCCCCATAACGTCTAACTAGCGGGCGGTATGCCCACAAGTTGTAAAGAGCACTAAACTAGCGAAACTGACCAACCCCCGCAACAGTATCTACGAAGCACTGCGTGCCGCAAGTCAAATGCCAGAAAGAAAAATGTAGCTAGAAGCACAAAAGTCAGCAGAATGGGCAGGTTCACGGTCGAGTTGCACTGAAACTAGCCAGAAAGCACTCCCGATAGCTATCGGGAGGCACATAACCGATAGTGTCTGTTAGCACACGTATTTCTTAGTTCTTGATCAGGAATACAAGAAGCATAAATGTGAAAATTGGAACGAGAGCTTGCAGAAAGCTAAAGGCAAAATCTGAGGATTGGATTTTTCTATTCCTCGGATATTTATGCCAAAAACCTCCAATTGGCGTTCCTCCAGTTGAGCTAGAAGCTGAGGTTACGTAGGGGTTCGTTCCAGTGTAGTGTTTGAAAAGTCTTCTAAATAGTTCAAATGGAATCAAGTGTAGCAGTGCTGCTGACATAATTAGCAGTGTCATTCCACTAGGCACGTTAAAAGAGTTCGTGAGTTCGAATGTTAAGCCAAGAATGAAAGATACGATCCCAGCCGTTAAGCACCTTCGATAAAAGTTCGGGTTCATCAGGTCATCTGAAAAGGTGAATGAGAACAGAGCAGTTCCCAAGCCAAATCCAAATATCAAATACTTCAAAAGTTCAGGATTCATATGCGATACGTGGCATGTGTGCTAACAGCAGACTAACAACCACCAATGGCTGTTGCCTGCTTATATCAAATCTAGTGGTTTTTAAATCCTGAACAAACCATTGCCGGCCATAAAGGAGTACTTCGTTCTTTCCTATTTGAACATAGTATCACGTTATGAGCCGTTCTCAGTAGATTTTTTTTGCATATCCCACACTGCTCCAAGGCAGCTAAACTTTAGAAATTAAATCCTACGTATATATTGGGCTCAAAAAGAAAGTAGTTTCTCCATTTATCGTCCAGCTCCTTAAATCCAGCAGGAGCGTTGCTGTCAAACATCCAGTGCTGACAATGAACCTGAGGTTCTATGAAAAAACGTTTTTTCTTACCAATGGAGACATGGTAGCCCAGGTGATACGAATTATAAAGTTTAAAATCGTTACCAATTTTATCACCGTTTTCATCCAGATACGTTTGAAATTGTGGTAAAACTTCAACAGTTGCGAATAGCCCCTTCCATAGCATGCGTTGGTACGTTACACCTATTCCTGTTTCTCGCACATGTCCTGGATAGAATTCGCTTTCTGTCTCTAACTTATCCAGTAGACCATCCCACCACTGGATCCCCATCGGTTGAAACAATCGCCAGGTGGCAAGTTTCAATCCTATGATATTCTTATTATCCAGATTACGCTTTACATGGAGCTCTATCATTTGAGTACTTGTGTGAGCGTCCCAGTCTCCAAAGTTCGGCCCAATGCGATCTGCCATAATAAAATAAGGTAAACTTACCCTCCACTTGTGGGCTACTTCAGTTTCTACACTCTCCGGTGAGCTGGTTTGAGCAAAAGCACTAAGCGTGCAAGCAAATAGAAGAATTGTAAATAGATTTTTCATGGTCTTAATTTTTTGATGTTTACGTGATTAATTAATTTTCACAAAGGTCAGGAAGGACTGAAAGTGAGATTTATGAGCTATGGAGCCAAATGCATAAGATATGCGGAAGGCATAAAAACTATGGAGCCGAGCTATAAATTATGAAGCAAACAGCGGAATTCTTTGCCGTATTATCGCAAGTATGATTTATGGGGTTTGACTTATTTCAAGCGGTCACAATGACCACATTGCCTTTCTTCCGACCTGAGTCTATGTATTGGTGAGCTTCGGCTACTTTTTCTAATGGAAACTGGCGATCAATGACTGTCTTTAGCCTTCCCTCTTTGTAGATATCCAGCACTTCTGAAAGCAGGTAGCGGAGCTTTTCTTCTTTGTTGGCACCTGTGGCTTCAAACTTTGCTTTCTTCTGACCAAAAAGTGACGTTTTAATCATTTGGAGTAGCAAAGAAAATTTCAAAACAGGGGATAAGTAGATACCCTTTTCTGAGAGGATATTTTTGCACGCTGAAAAGGAGCTTTTCCCAATCGTGTCGTACACATAATCGTATTTTCTGTCACTCTTGGTGAAATCTTTCTGTAAATAGTCAATCACCTCATCAGCACCCAGGGACCGCACCAATCCAACATTTCTACCACTACACACTGCTGTGACGTGTGCTCCCATATACCTGGCGATTTGAATGGCGGAAGTCCCCAGTGCACCTGAGGCCCCATTGATCAATACTTTCTGTCCGGGCTTCACTTTAGCAATTTCTTTCAGGAAATTATAGGAAGTCAAATGACCATCGCAGAAGTTAGCAGCCTCAGAAAAATCCAGATTTTCCGGCATAGGCAGAATGACACCATTCTGCGATATGGTCAGGTATTCTGCATTGGAGCTGAAACCAAAAGTAGTTTCTCCAAATACTCTATCGCCCTTTTTAAATGCAGTGACTCCTTGGCCAACTTGCTCAACGACTCCAGCAAAACCGGTTCCGGGAATGGCCTTCTTGGGTTTGGTTATCCCTACAAACAGTCTGGCTATATAGGGTTTTCCTGTGCGCATCATGGCATCAGCTGTGGTAGCAGCGGCAGTCATTACCCTCACCAATACCTCATCGGATTTTGGTATCGGCTTTTGTACTACTTGTAATCGCAGCACATCAGGCAATCCATACCCTGTGGCTACTGTTGCTTTCATTGTTTGTGTCATGGTTTAAATCTTTAATTCATGACAAAGAAAGGAAGAGGTGAAAGGGTAAATGTTCGGTATATTAAGAAGAGGTTCGGAATTATAATTCGGAACTAAAAACCTGATTATGCCTGACTTTTCTGGAATGCTTTAGGTGTCATACCTACTTCTTTTTTGAATGCGGTATTGAAAACGGTCTTAGAGTTAAAGCCACTCTCGTAGGCCAACCCGATCAACGAAATATGTGAATTGTCTGGATCAAGCACGAGTTGTTTGAAGTGTTCGATACGCTTATGATTAATGAACTCGTTAAAGTTTTTGCCAATGGATTCATTCAATAACCATGAAAGCTGATTAGGATGAATCTCTACTTGCTCAGCTAGCGAACGCAGCGTAAGTGAAGGGTTGAGGTACGGTCGCTCAGATTCCACATAGGTTTGTATTTTCTCTACCTGTTCTTTTGTGATGGTGTGATCTGACTGTCTGGCTTTTTTGACCTTTGTTTTTTCTCCGATTTCAGGATAAACCCTGGCGTGAAATTCTAAATATCTTGACTCTGAATGAATCGGCACTCCCAACGGATCACTAAAGGCAAGTAGGAGGATAGAAGAGGTGCTTTCAAAAAGTTTCTCTAAAACACTAAACGCATCGTCATATCGACCCAGATTGGCATAGGTAAGGAACAGATAGGCGTGAGCATGGTGGGCTTCTGGCTCCTGAGCATGCTTTTCCAGCTTTTCCAAATGAGTAGTGCTTTTTCCATCCTTTGCATCGATCAGGGCAAAGAGGCCTAGTCTTTCATCTGGGGTAAGGGCTTGCTCTGGAATTTTATCGATTGTCTGGCAAGCTAATTCGAGTTGACGCTCCTGAATAAGGATATAGATATTGACGAGAATGGCTGGAAGGTTTTTGTCATTGGCTTCCAGTAGTTCGTTTAGAATCTCTTTGGCTTTGTCATTTTCGCCCACCCGATAGAAATAATTAGCTTCATAGAATTTGGTCTCCGGATTCAGTGGGTCTATTGATTTGGCATAATGAATATGCTCCCAGGCCTTTTTAAAGTCACCCTTAATAGAATGAAGGAATGAAACAAACTGATGGGCTTCTGAGTAGGTAGGCTTGGCCGCCAGAGACCTCATGCCATATTGCATAGCTCTGGCAAAATCTGCCTCAGTGAAGAAGTACTGCATGCCCAGCATGTAATTGAGTCCAGCATGGTCAGGGTCTAGATTTTTCGCTGAGGCGATAGCTGCTATGCTTTTTTGCCATGCTTCTTCACGTGGGGCAAAACCCGCAACGGCCATAAAGCTATAGCTGTCGGCTATCCCGAGGTAACCCTCTACGAGTTCTTCATCCAGTGCTATGGATTTTTCAAAGTGCTCAATGGCCAGGTGAGTATCCTCAGGGTTCCACTTGTAGAAATGATGGCGCCCTTTTAATAGATGCTCGTACGATGAAACACTCTTTGTAGGGCTGTTCACCAGCTGGCTGGAGATGTTCAAATGACCATATTGCTCTCGAATTTTATCAGCAATAAGCAAGCTGATTTCATCTTGAGTTTCAAAAAGGTTTTCCAGCTTTCGGTCCCAGGTCTCTGACCAGAAATGTGTATCCTCTTCTACATCTATTAGCTTGGCACGAACTCGAATTTTACCATCATGAATCTGTGCACTACCCTCCAAAAGGATAGCTACGCCTAGCTTCGTGGCAATTTCGTCAAGAGAAGCTTTGTGGTTTTTGAAAAAGAAACTGGATGTGCGAGAGATCACTTTCAAGCCATCGATTTTGGCCAGTGCATTGATGATCTCCTCCGAGATACCATCGCAGATGAATTCATTGCTACCATCTACACTTAGGTCACGAAAAGGGAGGACTGCTATGGATTTTTGATCGTTCAATTTCAATTGAGTCGTTGCTAATTGGCTCTAGCGCCCGTGTATGGCGCTGTGTGCCCGCCACAGGCTAATAGCACTAAAATAGGGAAATCTGTCGCACCCGGCAAGGGGCGCCCGGCAAGGGGGTGCTTCCAAAGTTTGTAGAAAGCAGTGTGTTCAGAAGTGGGAAAACTCCCGCAAGGTGAAGTTTCCAAATAGCATAGAACTTTCTCCCGGGTGAGATTCATGGTCGACATACATGGAAACCAGCCAGAAAGCACTCCTGATAGCTATCGGGAGCACTAATCTCTCGTCTCCCACATAGCCACGCCTTGTTTTACATTTAAAATTTGTGGCGGGCTTTCCAAGTACCACCAAAGTTTCGTGTCCGATAAAGCCCCCATTCATTCATCGGCGTTTGTTAGAGCCTTTTAGTTTTTCAGTTTCTTGATTGCATTTTTTATAACAGAAACTTCATTTTTTTCCTCGTTAATTCTTTTAATGACAAATTTCAAAATGGCATCCAAGCTTGTTGCTCTTTCTAGACATTCATTATCATTCATTTTGTGAATTCCAACTGACAGTTCACCGTATAATAGCTTAAAGGGGTTATCACCAAGAGTTTTTAGTGATTCAGGTAAGTATTTGAACGTTTCATCGATGAGGCTTGCCATATCATGTTTTTTGTTATGAGAATCAAGCAGTTCCTCGATTCTGTCTGAATGTTCGAAATCAAGCTCTGATAAATCTTTAAGGAGCCTCAAAATCTCATTTTCAACAACACGTCTTAAGTAAGCATAAGCACCAATTCCGAAACTGTGAGATAAGTTCATCAAAGCTTTCTTATAATTCTCGAGATCTTCGTTGTTCAAATAATCAATGAATTCTTTATCAGGTTTAATTTCGTTCGGTGGATTTTGACCTAATTTCCTTAAGGTGAAAGCTCGTTCATTGTCATAAATTGATTTGTCTGTACTCACTTCGATAAGTACATCAAAGAAATGTGATTTACAGGATTGACATTGTCCCTTGTAGTGTTGAACAAAATATAACTGCTCTGTCTTACGATTTAAAAGTTCTCTTGGGGGTTCACCGCCTGATAGGCCCCCGAAATATTTTTTGGTTGCATCTGGATAAAGTTCAAGCTTGTGAGTTTGTTCGGAGTTTTCGTTGTGACAATAGAACTTGACTCCAAACTCATGAAAATCCCAAGGGCTGTAAATATAAGTATCTGTTTTAAGTTTTTTATATAATGGAGCGTTGCTCAAAAATCGGGAAATATCATGATCAAATTCCATAGAAATAGTTAGTGGTGATAATACTGACTAACGTCAAATTAAGTGTTGATTGTCAGATAGTTGCAAAGGTGTTTTTTTGAGTGTATTTTCATCATGTTGATGCAGTTCAATTTGACGTTAGCTTCTGAAATCAATTTGGAAAAGATGAAATTGTTATCTTTCTGGCTTGCAATTTCAGCTCCAAATCTCCCCAATTGGCTCTAACATCGGTTAACAACCACCAATGGCTGTTACCCTTTGTATCAAATCTAGTGGTTTTTGAATTTCAAACAAACCATTACTGGCCATAAAGGAGCTGTGAGGCTCAGGCATTGTTTTTCCAATTTATTTTAGTCTCAGCTGATCAAGCCCATGGATATGTGGATTATTACTTTTCATACTTTAATCCGTAAGGATATCCGATAGCTCTAATTCAACTAGCTGGCCAATTGAGGCTAGCTTTTGAATATCCAGATCTGACTTATTGCCATATATGGTGATCACAAAGGGTTGATCCTTAAATTGTGAATTGTAGAATTTGGCCAGGTCAGTCATTTTAAGGTCTTTGTAAACATGAAAGGCATGTTCATTGGGGTCATTGGTATATCCCATATTTTGATACGCTATAATCTTAGCTCCCAGTTGTCTGGGTGCAGGATAATTGGTCACTATTTCTTCCATTTTTATTGACCTCAATGTTTCGATCCTGCCGTCTCGATGTGGAAACTCTTTCAGAAGGTCAATCATCACCTCAATTGTTTCATCGGTTTTATCGGATTGACACCCAAAACCAGCAACCAGATACCCTTGCTCATCTGCGTGATTAGGCCTGATGTACCTGCCAAAAATGCTGTACGCCAGGGATCTGTACTCTCTTATTTCCTGATAAACCACTCCTGTGAGCGACTCACCAAAGTAGGTGTTGAATGCCTCTATGTATGGATATTGGTTGCGGTCAATGCTGTCTCCCTTCAGATAGAAGTATACCTGACTCTGTCTGATTTTTGAGTCGTTGATAAGGAAAATCTTGTTTTGAGAGATTTCTCGTATGCTTGATTTTTTGGAAGTGGCGGGTGTTTGGCCTGGAGTTATTTGAAGTTCTTTCTGAAGCAACGTCCTCAGTTCATCTTTTGATTTGGATCCGAAATAGTTGATTTGAATGCTATTTTGCAAAAGCTCACTGATCCTTTGTTCATAGACTTCTGGTTCGGTTAGTCTAATGGTCTCGATAGGCGCTCTCCTCCGAAACCTGGTCTGATCATCAAACACAGCGTATCGAATGAGGGCATAGCCCAACACAAAGGGACTAGACTTTTCTTCTTCCCGTTTGATTTTTTCTGTCGTATAAACTGATTCAATCGAACCGGGTGTGACTTTTGGTTCAACCAGCAGTTCATTTACCAGCTTTAAGCAGGCTTGAAGATTAGCTTCCAATCCATCCAGGGTGATGATCACCTCATCGCGCTCCAGTGAAACCATGAAACTGCAACCTAAGGACTCAAAGGCAGACTTCAGTTCCTCTCTTGAGCGCTGTTTGGTGGCTATTCTGGACAACAGATCTGTTGTTTGTTGGAGTGCCGGATTTGTTTGCCACCCTGTTTGCAGCCGTATCTCAAGAGAGAACAAGTCATTTATCGCGTTTCTAATGGCAATCCCCTTATTGGAGCCAATGGAAAAGGTATCTGCTAAATTGAAATCAATGGTAAGCGGTTCACTGATTTCTTTTGAAAGCTTGTCCAAAAGGTTTCTGCCATAATCTGAAGAGCTGGCCTGTAGGGTAGGGATAGGCTTTAGTGAAGGTTTGGTCAGATTGTCCTTTTTAGGTTGTCCCTTTTTTGAGATTAAAAACCCGTAATTCTTTGAGAAATACTGATCGATGGTTGCCAACACATTGTCCGCAGTGATGTTTTCTATTTCGTTGGGGTACTTTAATGCCTCTTCCCAGGAGAGGTTGAGAAAATCACAGGTTGCGATGAGTAGCGCTCTCGCTTCAAGGTCTTCCAGCTCCAGCCAAAAGTCCTTGATCAGGTTTTGTTTTGCTCCATTTAAGCGCGCATTCAGGAAATCAAGGTCTTTAAGTTTTGTAATCTCATCCAGTATCAGTGATTTAGTTTCATCCAAAGATGACTTAGGGTTGGGGACAGCATGGATATTGAGAGATGACGATAAGGCATGCTCATCAATTTCTATGTTTAGTTGCTGGACCTTATTATCGACTTCCAGTTGATCTAAGATGCCTGTTTTTTGTTCGTTACTCAATAAATAAATCACGACATCCAGGGCTGGACGATCTTTGTGATGGATTCGTTTGATGGGAAACAATATACTGACCATTGGAAAAGGGGTGACACTAATTTCTTTCCTTCTTTCCCCACTCATGGGTTGGTAGTCCGGGAATTCAATGGGCTCGTAATCTGCTGATGGAAGCTTGGAAAAAGATGATTCTATGGATTGCTTTGCTATAGCAGTATCAAAATTTCCTACGAGAAACAGGGCCATATTGTCAGCGACATAATGCCGGTTAAAAAACTCATGCATTTTGGTCAATGAAGGGTTTTTTAGATGTTCAGTTTTTCCGATGGTTGGCCAAAGGCCGTATGTGTAGTTCGGGTATAATATTTCCTGGGAGGTAGTGTAGAGTGCATTTTCATAATCATCGTCCCATCTGTTTTTTTCCTCATAAACAACCTCCAGTTCGGACTGAAATGTTCTGAAAACCGGGTTAATAAACCGTTCTGCATTGATGTCGATCCAATGCTGCATGTTGCGTGCCGGGAAATAGCTGTAGTAAAAAGTAACGTCATAATCAGCAAAGGCACCGACTTGTGTGGATCCTAAGCTTTTCATTAAGGCCGAGAACTCATTTGGCAGCCCATATTTGGCAGCTGCTATTGATTCGGCATTGATTTGATCTTGTATTTTCTTTCTTTTACCACCAGTCACCGTTTCCAGCTGTTCGTACATGTTGATGATTTTCTGATAGTGGACATTCTCACTTTCGAAATCAGTTGTACCAAGGTTTTGGGTTCCTTTGAACAGCATGTGTTCTAAGTAATGGGACATACCTGTAGCATCCGGAGATTCATGTATAGATCCAGCTCTGACTAAAACCCCACCGAATACATTGGATGCCGTGGTGTCTTGATTTAAGTACACTTTTAACCCATTATTGAGCGTGAATTGCTCAACTTTCAGAGTGTTGTTGAACTGAGCATTGACCAGGAAAGAGAGAGAAATGAAGAGAAAAAATAATAGTGTTTTCATATATGATGCCCAATGTTGATGCAAGGCGTCACAACCACCAATAGCTGTTGCCTGCTTGTATCAAATCTAGTGGTTTTACACTGCTGAACAAACCATTATGGGGTATGAGGGTCTGTTAGGTTCAGGTTCTGTACCGAAACACACCGCACATGCCTGTGAAGGATTTCCTGGCGGCACTGCAATATGGCTCGGTAGGGAAGGAGACTCGCCAGGCTTATCTCGGCAGGCAATTCAAATGAGGGTGGAGTGTTATGAGCAGCCACGCTTGTTAGCTATCTGTCATTTTTGCGAAACCGGATAAGTTCAATTTGTCGAATAGGTCTTGGTGTTCGAGGTTGGAAGTTCGTGCATAGACAATCGCAAGCTCTAAAAAACTTGCAGCTCAATAAGCTTATGGATGATAGTGTTTGTTGTAGGGCTGTTATTCATTTGATACAAGTTCAAAAATTTGCTCTATTTCCAGATCAAAGGCTCTGGCAATTCTGATTGCAGTTATCGTAGAGGGAATGAATTTTCCAGTTTCAATGGTGTTAATGGTTTTTCGAGATACGCCAACTTTTAAAGCCAATTCGGCTTGAGTCATGTTTCTTTTAGCCCGTTCCACCTTTATGGTATTCTTAAGCCCGAATTCAGTCATTTGTGAATATTTGGTAATAGGTAAAAGCTGATAGAGCAGCCGTCACGGCTGCAAAAATGGATAGTTCAGCAGATAGAATACCAGAAACATCAAATGATAAAAAGGATAAAGCAATTATTACCACTTGGGTTATAAGAACTACGAATAGAGCTAACCGCCATGATTTTAGGCGATAGAACTCGACCAATTCATCGTTGAGGATTTGTGACGCTTGCCTTACTTTCTTGGCTTTAAATCCGAGCCGAGTTAATTGAACTAAACCAAGTGTCCAGGTCAACCAACCAAATAAGTATATTATTTGAAAGTGAGTTGCAAGTCCTCCTTCTATTAAGTAGCCATCAAAAATTCGGAATCCATCCCAAAGAACAAATCCGATCAAATTAATTAGGAGCCACCTGCTTCTCATTTTTTCCAATTCTTCAATTTGTGTTTCTACAGTTGTCATAATTGTAACTTAAAGGTTTTATAAAGATACCTATAGGTTACAAATATTTCAAAAAAACATGATGCATGCAAATTTTTATGAAGAAGTTAAAGTGAGTGATGTTTGAAATGCCCTACAACGCCCAACTATCATCCGTAAGCTGGACTTCTTAAATATCTATAAAAGTATCCTATAGCACCAGCCTTTGCAAACAGCTCAATAAGCTTATGGATGATAGTGTTTTGTTGGCGGTAGTGACTTTAATATCTAACATCTGCTATGCTACTGTTTTTTTCAAATTGAGCTTTGGCAAATGGACAGAGCGGTAGAATCTTCACACCCTTCTCTCTGGCAAATTCCACAGCTTTCATCAGCATCTTGTGACCGTACTTTTTACCTCCAAACTTTTCTTCTACCAACGTATGGTCGATGATAAATTTGGATGTTCCAGCCCATACATAGGTCATTTCTCCGGCAAATTCTTCATTCTCATAGATAGAAAAACGTCCTTTGTTGTTGTTCTCCACCTGTTCAATTCTAACCATTGCTTCTGATTCCTTAATGCTCAGTGCCCCAGACGGACACTTGGCCACCTGATCGATTAGCTCCTGACTGCTCGCATTATTGGGATTAATCCATGGCTTTTCTTTGGGATGGTATACACTGGGCAATGTTTTTACACAGATTCCCGAATGGATGCATTTTTCGGGCTTCCACAGGATGGTTACTTCACCGTTTGAATATTCTTTGGTTATCATATTTTCAATTTTAAATGGTATGCAGTTCTGGTACTTTCAATTTCTCGATATCCCAGTTGGCCTTTTGGGCTCCAGCCATGTAGGCAGATTCAAGGAAATCAAGAAGAGTTGTACGTGGGGCAGTCGATTTTAACAAATCATTAAGGGTTAGAATTGCCATTGGGCTTCCATTACTGGAAACCCAGGAAGCAGTAGCAGGCTTCAGAGGTTCCAGATCAATTCCCTCAGGAGAAGGGTAAGTGTAAGAATAGAAGGCAGGTTCGGGTAGGTTTTCGTCTCCTCCCCAGAAACCAAAACTAATGCACTCGTGCGAGTAAGCATCTTTGTCTGATAACCTGGCCGTCGCAGGCATAGCGGGTGCCAGATTTCCCGAGAAGCGGGTGACTGCCAAATCCATAGAATGCCAGTAAAGATGAACCGGGCAAGTCTTCCCGTAAAAGCGCCCACTAAACGCTTTAAAAATTCCATCCACCCAAAGCAGGATGCGCCAGAAGTCTTTGGTATATGCCTCACTATAATGGTGATACTCCTCGATTTCGCCAAAAGATTGGTCAATGTTCAGGTCAAAGGGCTTGTCTATTATCGAAACTGGAATGTCGAATCGTTTGAGAATTTCAGAAAGTTGTTTGTAGAAATCTGAAATACTCAAGCCATGCAGGAGTGGAAAACTGGCAAACTCGCCTTTACTGTTGCTCACTTCCAACTGGTGTTGATGTACATTGATCGTGACTTCAAAAGTATCCAGACCCTCGTTGTAGGGTATGGAGCCAGTAGTTATGCCTTTTGTGGACACATACTCGGTTACATACCACCAATGATTTTTTCGAGGCGTTAACCTCAGGCGGATCTTCCCCATGATCTGTAAAAACAGATGTAAGGTCATTTTCTTTTGTTCGTTTCCTTTATAAGTTAGGAGTGGCAATGGGGCTGAATTACTCATTCTATTACGTTTTATTTTATAAGCTTAGTTAAAGATGATTACCTCATTATCACTTTAAGCTTGTTTTTGATAACTGATTCTGCCATATTTCCCAGAATAAAAATCATTGTAGGCTTGTGAGATTTCATGCTGTGTGTTCATCACAAAAGGACCCTGTGCTACAATGGGTTCATCATAGTGTTCGCCACCAAAAAGGAGAATGTCTATTGGCTCTCGTAAAGTATTGGCGATTTCAATTTCTCCTGCTTCATGATCAAACTCCACAAATTCTCCTGCTGTAAATTCCGTATCGTTAAGCCTGGCATTCTGCGTAGGTAAGAATGCGGCTACTTCTGTTTTCTCAGAGAAAGGAACGGAAAGCTGCTGCTTCCCTTCGAGATGGATATGATATAGAAACTGTGCAGTATAGTCCGGGATACTTGATTTTAGCTGCTCATAGTGACCCAAAATAATCTTGATCCAACCACGGTTGCCGGACAATATCCGTTGTGGAACTTCACTGGCCTGAATAGCCATATACTCTGGTTGTTCTGCTTTGATATGTGATGGAAGGTTGATCCAAAATTGAAACCCATGCATCGCTGGATTATTCGTTTCCGAATCGGGATTGGCGGTTTCATCATGGATAATCCCATTTCCTGATTTCATCCACTGGATTCCGCCAGATCTTACAATGGCATGATTTCCAGCACTGTCGAAGTGCTCAGATTGTCCGCTAAGAAGGTAGGTGAGTGTAGCTATCCCCCGGTGGGGGTGAGCACCTGTACCGGCTTTCATCTCAGTGGTTAGGGTAAGTGGCCCCATATGGTCAAGAAAGACAAATGGACCAACGGCATTTGCATAGCGATTGGGTAGAATACGATGGATGCTGATTTCACCGATATCTGCCCTTTGGCCTTTTCCGGAAAAACTAATTTGCTTCTTCATGTTATTGTCTGTCAATGATAGTTATCAAGTAATAACGTAAAGTTGCATAGAGTATGCAGCTAAAAACGATGACAAATCGTAATTAAAAACGTTGACAAAAGTCAACAAGAGTTAAGCCATTTGGAGATTACTTTTTGGTGGTACTACCCCGGACCCGACTCAGCGTTTCTTTGGTGATGCCCAGATAAGAGGCAATGATATGCTGTGGAAAGCGCTGTACAAATTCAGGGTACATCTGAGCCAGTGCCTCATAGCGTTGCTCAGCAGATAGACTAATGCTTGCATTTACTCTTTTTTGCATGGCAAAATGGTGATTCTCATCCATCTTGGCTTTCATCTCTAAAAAGGCCGGTATCTTATCCAAAACTATCAGGTCAGTCTGTGTCAGTAGGAGTAAATCCGTCTCTTCCCATGCATCTATATAATACAATGATGGTGTAAGCCTGGTGAAACTCTCCCGATCGCCAGCCCACCAGTTCTCTATTGATAATTGTACGATATGCTCACTCCCCTTTTCATCCACACTGTATTGTCTCATAGCACCTTTGACAACAAACCCGTAATATTTGCATACTTCACCACTTTGCAGAAAGTACTGCCTCTTCCTGAGCTTTTTTGTCACAAAAACACGTTTGATGGTATCCACTTCGTGATCATTAAGTGGGAATAAGGCATATTGGTTGATGTATTCAATGAGTCTATCGTGCATTTTATGTTATAGCATTACCTACAACAGTTCTCAGCTATACGCATACAGGGATTTTAACCACTGAACTTTCTACGAAGAACTGAACTTCAAATTTAGGCAAAACTGTCATACGAAGCACTAAACCCCTGCTTGCGTATAGGTGATGTTAGCTGTTCGCCCTTTTTGTCTGTCTGCTTCAACCAAATTATACTACTTTTTTAATTGCCATTTTTCCGCCAAGCCAAGCCGCAGGAAGTGTTAATATTATAAGCGAAATAGGATACCAACGTGGTGGAATGTCCCAAGCAACAACAAGTCCGACAACCGTTAATACAACACCAATTACTCCAAGAATAATAGCGTGTTTCATTGGTTTGTTGGGTGCAAGTCGTGCTGTTAAATAACAACCGAACGTGTTGAAAATCGTCCTATACAGAATAATTATTGCAATCAGCCAAACAGGATTTTCAACAAATGGGTCGGTTTTCATAATCCCTGCTTTTTCCAAAATGCTGTCCATAATTATTGATAAAATCACCAATGCGAAAAAGCCTGCAACGACAGCTCCGATACTTTTCAATGTCTCTTTTTTCATTTGAATAGTTCGTCAAGTTGGTTAAAGCTAACTTCAATACCTTCTTTAAAGCCCATTTCAATTACGGCTTGAATATCCTCAAAGCTATTGTGTTTTGAAATCATTGTAACAGTCGTCTTTCCGTCAGTTTCGTTAAACTGATTTTCAAAATTTCCTGCTGGAAACTCTGGATTTACTGTTCCATTTTCATCGCAAAAAACATCTGTTCCCGAAAAACTTTTGTGCAATACAATTTTTTTGAAATTTTGTTTTCCCCAATTCCTTTGGTCTGTCTCTGCACCTGTAAGAGATGGAGGAATAACCATACAATATAGCCAATGTCCGCCCTCACGAAAATCCATAGATTTTGTTTCTGCCTTGCAAGGTTCTGGACCCCACCATTGGTCTAATAGTTCTGCGGTTGTCCACGCTCTCCAAACCAATTCAAGGTTTGCAGCAAATTCACGTTTTACAACAATCGTATTGTTGTCTTTATTGACTTCAAAGTCAAATTTTAAGGTACTGTTCATTTTTTCTGTTTTTTAATTGTTTCTAATAAATTGTCTAATTGATTAAATCTTGTTTCCCAAATTTTTCGGAACTGTTCAAGCCATTTGTCAATCTCTTTCATTTTGTTCACTTCAAGTTGATAGTAGATTTCTCTGCCTTTTTGGCTTTGGGTTACCAATTCGCACTCGGTTAAAATTTGCAAGTGCTTGGACACGGCTTGTCGGCTTGTGTCAAAATGTTCGGCAATGGCATTTGGTGTCATTGCCTGTAATGCAATAAGCGTAATAATCGCCCGTCTTGTCGGGTCGGCTATTGCCTGAAAAATATCTCGTCTTGCTTTCATTATGCAATTATTTGATTGCAAATATATGTGCAATTATTTAGTTGCGCATCTTTTATGAAAAAAATTTCTGGTCGCTAAAATTTGGGGTGGTGGGTGGGCTTGGTTTTTAGTTTTTTTGTCCGTCAGTTTAAGTTTGCACGGTCGTTCATAGGGTGACAGCTAACCTGGATAGAGCGAGTGGCCTCCGAGCTTTTTTAACTTCGATAAAAGTAGCTTATCTGCCGGTGCATTCAAAGTATCAGACTCGCACTGCGCCATACAGATAAAAAACTCCCACGAACAAAAGCTGGTAGAAAGCACTTCAGGTTCCTGGCGGTAGATAAGTGGGATGTCTAGCAAACTCTTGGCAGATAGCTAAGTAAGGGCATGCGCCATCATCGTCTGTTATGTTTATTTTAATCTTTGAATTAGTTTCTCAGAGAACGTATTTCTTATCCTGTTCAGTAGTTCATGAACCATCGTTCCTTTGGCATAAATGTGCACGGTGATTTCGGGATGTGGTAAATGCGGAAATAGGTTGCCCTGTTTCTGTTCTAGATGAATGTAACTACTATTTGGGTCATTGTACTTGTTCGCATTGATCATTTGTTCAAGCCTTGGCACGGATTCACCGTAAAACATATTCATTTTCACAAAATCATCCTTAGATTCAAACTCTTTCCATAATTCATCATTGGTCAATCCCCAAACCTTTTGGATTTTGTTTACCGAAATGAACACTTCGATGATACGGTGATGATTTTCTGTTTGTGGTGGATTTGGCCATCCCGTTAGTTCTTCTTGGCAGAGTTCTATCAGTTCCTGGTCTTTGCTTTCATGAGAGGCATTAAGTATTTCAGAGATTACTTTAGACAAAGGTGTGTTTTCCTCATGCAAATGTGGTAGAATTTCATTGTAAGAAAGTCTGTTTTTTATCTCGATCGGGTTTGTAATATTTTGAATGACCTCAGCATATTGATTTCCTTCCACAACGTTAGAGTTAGAGAAAATCTTAGTTGTTATATTGAGTTTGTCGATAAGTTGCTGGATAAGAAAGGCCGGGTATTCGTACTCCTTTTCGGCCTTCCCTTCATGTTCAGATTTCATTTTAATCAAGCGTTCAACAGAGTATGATTGAATATCTGAATCAATCACTGTATGATGGGTGGGGCATAGTAAAATAAGGTTCTCAAAAGCGTGGCGGTCAGGATCAGATTGTGATTCATCGAATCTGGGGCCATCTGAATTTTGCGCTTTGATATGGCAAATTTCACCAAGTACTTTTCCTGAAACTTGATCGATTATACTTGTTGTACACTTTGGAAAAGCACATTCGTTACTTGATACAGCGAAAAGTCTTTTAATCGTGGATTGTTTTGGATTTGCCATTAGCACCAATTAAACATAACGCCTAGCTAGCAGGAGTGCGCCCAGAGATTGGCAGAAAGCACTAAACTAATGAATCTGCCGGTGCTCACAAAGTATCCAAGTAGCACTGCGTCAAGAAAGATAAAAATTCCTGCGAACTGCACTCAGTAGAAAGTACCTACCTTTCACAGTGGCTGATTCATGGTGAAGTTCGCACTGAAATCTTTAAAGTGGCAGTTGGCGCATTCGTGCTCAGCGATTGTTGTGAAACGTTATTGTTTCTCTAGGATTATTTCTGTGCTCAAATCTGAGTTGACCTGTCTCCAAATGATTAGCTCATTAGTTGTTAAGCTGATTAATCTATATCCAGTCCCGTTTAAATTCAGCATGTCATTTGTTAAACTCCACTTCCCTTCGTTCGGATAGCAATCAAACCAATTCGCTCCTCTCGGGTTGGAAAAATCGTCCGTACACCTACCGCTTAAATTACCTTCGGCTTGGATTTTTATGCCGTTATCATATGTGAATGCTATAAGATACGGTGAATGTTGAGATGTACTATCTCCATTTTGCACTGATCGATTTATTTCTCCTACTCCATGCCAAGTTCCAATAAGATCTGAGGTTCGATAATATTCATCATTGTCGCATGAAGTTAGCAGGCTGAATATGCCTAAGAATATTACTAAGATTCGATTCATAATCTTTGAAGTATGTTTCACAACGCTCCTTGCTATGAGTAGTAGCCGATAACCAAAAATATTAATAGTATAGCCTTAACGCTGCCAAGGCTATTACTTATACAAATTGTTGGCAGCAGTTAATTTTAAAACAATGGGATTCTTAACAAATTTAGTATCAGCAACAGTAAAAACAGCACTAACACCACTAGCAGTAGTAAAGGATGCAGTAGATGTAGCAACAGGTGGGGAAGCTGAAAACACAAAAAAGTTATTAAAAAGTGCCGCAAAAGATGCGGAAAGAGCAGGTGATACTGCAATGGGTGAAAATAATGATGGTTTGCTCTAATTGCTGCCAACGACCAGATATGGCACGTGCCTCTGGGCTTTCAAATATCTCAAAAATTTCTGATTTGCACTTAAATATCAGACCGCTCAGTAGAGGCATGTGCTATATCGTTTGTTAGCCGCTTTATCATTTAGTCAGACTTATTGTCCAAGGTGTTAATCGTCTGTTCACCGAAATGAAAGTTCAGTATGCGGTTATCAGCGATAATATCTTCCGACCTAATTTTTCTTTTCAGGGTTATTCCGTTTAGCGTTCGGCATCTGCTCAGAGCTGTATATAATTGACCGTTAATAAAAGCACCAGTTCCAAGGTCTATAATAACATTGTCAAATGTTAACCCCTGACTTTTATGAATGGTGATTGCCCATGCAAGTTTTACCGGATATTGAGTAAACGTTCCAATGACTTCAGAAACAATTTTTCTCCTATCCTTGTCATATTTGTACTTTCTATTCTCCCAAGTAACTCTTTCCAATTTATAAGTTACTCCGTTTTGAAGTCTTACCTCTATTAAATCACTTGAAACAAAGTCAATTTTTGCAATTGTTCCATTTACCCATCTACCTGATGGGTCATTCTTTATGAAGATTACCTGTGAATTCTTTTTTAGTTCTAATGTCTTATCTGTTGGATACCTGTCTTCTCGAAATTCTCCCTCAATTTTTGATTCAAAATCAAATTGTGTGAATTCTAGTTCAGACAACTTTCTTGTATTCTCAGCTTTGGCAATTGCGTTTGTTGAAGAGAGAGTAATGACAAACTCGTCTAGGCTAGGAATATAGTTTGGATTGTATCGTTCATTCAAACGTTCCAATGTTGCTTGTTGGACTTGGCATATTCTCACCTTATCCAATAATTCGATAAATTCTACGTCCTTTTGCCGATGAGTTTCTGTGAATTCAAAGTAACTTGGACTTATGCTTTTGTAAGAATGTGAATCGAAGAAATATTCACTTTTGAAAATCTGGGAAAATAAAAATGATTCAACCTCATCCTGTGAATCAACAACTGGAGGCAACTGAAAAATATCTCCAACAAAGAGAAGTTGCTTGCCTCCAAATTTTTCGTTTTGATTTCCTCCATTCTTGCGCAGTGAAAAATCGATTGCCTCTAAGATGTCCGAACGAAGCATGGACACCTCATCAATTACAATTGTGTCAATACTCTGTATGATTTTGTACTTCTGAGTGAATTCACGAAAAATTGATATTTCATCATCTTCAGGCATTAGTGGTTTCAGAGGAAATCGAAAAAACGAATGTATAGTTTGACCACCAACATTAATGGCTGCAATGCCAGTAAAAGCCACTAAGAGAACTTTTTTTTGAGTCTTCTGGGCGAAGTAGTGGATGAATGTTGATTTACCTGTTCCAGCCTTACCTGTTATAAAGAAACTTTCATTGCCGTTCTCAATACGTTTAAAAAGACCAGTAACAATTGAATCTTCTTCATATCCCTTTGGGAGTTCGGTGAACTTTTTATAAAGTTCAGGCAACTCAATGTCTTCAAATAGGTTAAGCTGACCTCCGTGGATACTTTCCTCAGATTCAATTCTCAGCAGGAAAAATAAATCACCATTATTGTCGTGGTAAGGATTTTCAACTTGTAAGTCATCACCATAATGAGCGAGAGTCTTTAAGATATGGAAGCATTTCTTCGTTAGCTTGTCGAATTCATGAGGATGTTTTTCAAGGTGGGCAAGAATTGCTTCCTTTCTTATTTTAATTCCGATGAAACTTAGGTAATCAGTGAGGGTTTCAACAGCTGTGTCTTGGTCGATACCATCACATGTTCTATAAAAATGAGAAAAATCATGAGGATAATCCGCCGGATATGATTCGTCCTGTTTACCGTAAAACAGTTGACGAGCATAGCCACTTTTGAATGTTCCGGATTCATTATCAACAAGAGCAGTCTTTTTGAAGTTATCTATCCATTTACGTTCGATTTGCTTTATTGTCTTGGACATATTGAGGCATCATCGGTTTGGGAACAATTGCGGCTAACGGCCAAGTATAAGAGCAGTAGCGGATTTCGAAGCGATTACCTTTCCGTTACTACCTAAGTTTATTAAATGCACAGACTTTTGATTTACCACTTCACCCGCTATTGCTTTTATACAATGTTGTAAGCTGGCCTTTTTTCTTTTCAAGTCGTGGTATATCTGTGTTTTATTGTTCATTTATCTTGTCTTATTTTCGTCTGTCTGGCGTGTGTGTTGGCTGTTTTTAAAATTTTAGAGGGGAAGGAATTTTAAAAAAATAATTTTCCTTCGTATGGCAAAGGTGGAAGCTCTTTTGCAATTTTTGGTTTGTGCGTTGGCTTGTGTGAATTGCAAATGTGCTTACACCTGTGGGTTGGCTCATATTCTAATTAGTTTGTCTTCTATAACTTCTCCTAATTCAGGAACTATCATTTCAGATGTTATCAATATTTTTTGTTTATTTCTGTTATTTTCATTCTGCAGATAATCTGTGATTTTATCTGGTTTAGCATTAAAGACAGATTGAACAACTATCAGGAATGGAGAGAGATTTCTTGTTAATATCCCTCTTCCTTGTTGTTTTTCAAGTACTAATATTTCATTTAATTCAGGCAAACTCAATCCAATAGCTTCAATAAAACCAATAATATTTTGGGCTAATCTTCTTCTGTCTGCAGGCAAATCTTCTGGCTTCCAATGATTGAGTATCATTGAAATTAGTTGATTTACCTTTTTAACTTCTTTATTTTCTTTTTTTAATTCTGAAATTTTACTAAGCTCTTCAACGCCACTAATGGTAACTTCTGCGTGTTCCAAAGCCGCCTTAACTTGATATGCTATTCGTTCTTTTGACCAATTAATTTTATCGGATTTGTAAATTAAATCGTGGGTTGCTATTGACCAAGCGTGTTGTAGAAATGTCTTTATCTGAATTTCAAAAATTATTTCATACAAATTAGGAGCAAGTTCACCCGTATCAAAGTCTTTAAGGGACACATAAAGTCTTAAATCATCAAAAGGAAAAGAAAAAGAATCTTTATGTGTAAAATTTCTTGATTTTGGTCTTTTAAATCTGATATTAAAATGTTTGGATATAAAATTTTCTGCTGAGGAAATTTCACTCAAGTTTTTCACAACAATTGTTGATGCAAATAAGTCTTCGAATATTTCTGTTTTGTCGAACCTTCCCATTTCGACTTTCATAGCAAAACTTTCAACCTGTTTAATTCTACTTTCGTAGTGCCAACGATCATTTTTATTAGACTTTACAATTTCATCAACCTTACTCTTTACAATCTTGAAGTATGGTAGGTTTGTATTGTAGAGTTCTTGAATCGATTGAACTATTTTCATAATTAAATAGAATTACTCAAGGCTACCAATCTTTCTCTTCTTTGAGGTAAATCAGTTACTGCTCCTTTTGAATTGTTAGAATAATTCAAAACATCCTCTTCTATTACTTCCCCTGCATCCTGCATTTCTTTTACTTTAGAAACTTTTTCCATAAACGTATCATAAGCTTTAGCAAAATCAACAGGGTTTGGGGGATTATTTAGATGTATGTATGCCCACAAAGTGTAATAGTTATTATTAGAACCAGAAGCATATTTTGTAATTGCTCCATTGTGATTATCTGCAGCTAAAATGAATTCCTTTATTTCATTAAGCCTATTTGTAAAATCTTCAAGGCTAAAATCTCCAGACTCTTGAAGTTCTTCTATTTCATCATATTTTGCATAAACTTCATCAATATAGCCTTGGTCAAAACCGACAATCTTATTCTCAAGTACAATCATTATTAACTCTGAAACAAATTGAACATTTTTCATTCTCTTGTCACGACCTCTTGTACTTATTTTAAAATCCCACCAAAATTCTACGTCTGATTCTTCTTCGACAAAATTTATAAACCAACCGTTATATCTAGCGTGTCTCAATTCCTGTGGTAACAGGTTTCTTGCATTTCTATTTACCCTGTCAAACACTTCTTCTATATTATTTCCATCAATGGAGTCAATGAAATCAACGACTAACGTGTAATCCCAAAACCTTCTTTTATATTCAGGTGTTAAGTCCTTGAATTTTTTACCATTTAAATTTACATCTCCAAAGTCAGGTGCAATTGAAATTTTACTTTCAAAGAACGATAATATTGTTTCTAATCTTTGTTTTCCGTCCACAACGTGATATTTAGTATATCCTTGATCATTTACCGTTCTATGAATAAAAATTGGTGGTGCTGGATAATTTCGAAAAATTGTGTCTAAAAAGAATTTTCTGTCTTTTGAACTCCAAACACTTTTTCTTTGATAAGGTGGTTCCAAATCAAGTTGGTTGTTTCGATACAAATCTAAAAACCAAGTTATCTGTTGAGTTGTTGGTTGTCTCTTCATTTTTAAGTGTTATTTATTCCTATTTAATCTCCTTGACGAAAGCTTTTTCCAAATGCTATCCGCAAGTTTTATTTCTTTATCTGTAAAGCCATAACCATCTTTCAGGATTTGCTTATTGGTGATTTTTAAAATTTCATTAATGCTCTTTTTCTCTCGCATCATTTTGTCAATGGTGGTAAGTAAATCAGCGTTTTCGGTTTGGTAGGGGAGCAGTATTTTTCCTGCTTCGCTTGGCATTAGTTCTAAAACACCACCGCCATAACTACGACCAACAATTTCGGAAAAAGCCAAAGACAATGAATTGTAAAAACTGGCAATGAATGCGTTTTTGTCCGTGTCTTTATTCATAAATACACGGTGCATTGTGTCCGTTGTATATGCGTTTGCTTCGTTCAGAATTAAACGAGGATAGAGATTATTTCTTCTGATAAATAAGGCATCAGAAAGTTTGATGGAAGGAATTACAAACCAATCATCACGAATGCCTGTTTTGTAGCCTTTGTTTACGCCCATTGATTCGCCCATACGAATGTATGAGTTAGCTCCTTTGTGTCCGTTGATTTTCTCTTTGGCTGGAAACACCAATAAATGGGCTTTGGCTTTGGTTTGTCTATTAAGTTTCCAATCCTTTTCCGTGAAAATTACGCTATTGACCTGAACACTTCTGCCAACCATTGGTTTTGCATATTCTTTCAGGTCGTAAGCTTCTACAACAGGCAAAGGAACGGTGAAGTAATCATTTGCACCTGTCGTAATGCCAACTTCTACGTTGGCGTAATTTCCTATTGTCGGAACTTTTCGTTTTTTGGCAATCTGTTCTAAAAAGTCAATTTCTTCTTGCTCTAAAAAGTAGTAAGTCCATTTGTTTGACTTAAAATCTATCTTTTTAGATGGACTTTTCAGAATATTTACATCCAAATTTTCAAGGTCGGAAGCGTCTTTTAATTCTAGGTGTTCAATCAAATGTGAATCGCTTCCGTTTTTCTCGCAAAGCAGTAAAACAACTTCTTGCTGAATGTCAGGAAATACCAACTTTTCAAAAGAAATGATATTGATTTTATTGTAGAAATGAGCCAAAAACTCACGGAGTTGTTGAGCATAAGAAACTTGCAACAATTCCGCAGGAATAACAAAACCAATCTTTCCTTTTTCTTTGAGCAACAAACTTGAACCAACCACAAAAGAAACCCAAGCATTGGTCAATTTGGAATATTTTAGTTTAGCTCGATTGAAAACTTTAATGGCTTCATTTTGCTGTTCTTCCTGAAAGTATTGATAACGAATGTAAGGCGGATTACCGACCACTAAATCAAATTTTTCTGTGGTTTCGTTGCAATACAAATGAAAGTCAGTATTGATAACATTCTTTTTGTTGAGTTTAATCTTTTCGGCTTTTTCCGCTTCCTCTTCATCAAACTCAATGGCTGTTACCAATTTGAATTTATGGTTGTTCTCTTTCAATTGTTCGAGAAAAACTCCATCACCACAACTTGGTTCTAAAATTTCATAGTCTGAACTTCCATTGATGCCCCATTTCAAAATGAATGCAGCAATTGGCTCGGGTGTGTAAAATCCACCTCTCAATTTCTCGGCTGTTGCGTTCTTAATTAGCTTCATACAATTCTTTGATTAATGGGATTAATGAATCTTCACTACCTAAATCGTATAATTTAGCTAATAGCTTTTCGAGGTTGGCTTTCTCTCTTGCAAATTGTCCTTGCAGTGGAGTTAAAGCTCTTTTATTTCCTGCATTTGCATCTATTTGGTCATAAATGCTGACTAATTCTTTTTGAGTTTCTACGATTTTGTCGTGAAGTGTTTTTTGTTTAGTATCTGAAAAATCAATCTTTCTGATTGGTAGATTTTTCAAAACCTTTGTTCCTCTCGCTATGTAACCACCTCTGAAAACTTCGCCATACAGAGCACTAAACCACTCCAAATATTTAGAGTTGAGAATGGCTTGAATGTAGTAAATGGAATAATCGGAAGTTGTTGGAATTGCAACTACACAATAACCTGCTGTTCCACCTGATGAAATCAAAGTTCCGTGAACATCTATCGCGTATTTATCGCCAACAGAGAGAACACCAACAATAATTTTTGAAGGAAGTCCACAACTATCCAAACTTTGATGTCTGCCGTATCTGTGCCATTCATTTTTCTTTTTTGGCTCAGGCTTAATATCACGTTTCGGATTATTTAAAATGGCTTTTTGCTTTTGTAAATAGCCATAAGCCAAAGGGAATTTCTTTTGAATTGTGGTTAGAGGAATAATGTCAACTCCTGTTTTTGTTGTCAGATAAGGATAAATGACCCTTGCATTCGGTTTGAAAGTTCTGTAAGTGTATAAATTATCTTCGCCTGATGAAGTTTGAAAGTAGGGTTTAGTTATTTCCTTCTCAATCTTGTAATCAATACCTTTTTTCGTGAAATAGAAGTGCTTCTTATCCTCTTTAGTTGGTGTAAAAATGTAAACTTCATTTGCACTGGTCTGAATACCATTGAAAATATTGTCACTTCCAACCAAATCATTAAGTTTTACACTTTGAGAAACGATTTTATTGTAAGTGTTTGTTAATTCGGGTGGAACTAAAACCCAAACTTCACTATCCAATTCATCTGTTTTTTTTGAACCGTATTTTGCAGCCTCTGACTCTCTAACTTTCCAACTTTTCAGGCTTCTTACTTCCGCATATTGGAAAGTCTTTTGCGGCTTCTTATTCAGAATTAACAAACAAGTGTAGGTTGTTTTGTCTGCAAAAACCTGATTTGCACCAAATGAAACGATTGAATGCAGATATTCTTTTTCTGCGAGTAATTCACGAAGCTTTTTACCCGCACCAACTTTTGTAAACTTGCTTGGAACGATATAACCTAATATTCCATCATCAGCCAATAAGTTGATTCCTTGTTCAAGAAAAAGGAAGTATTTGTCAAACTGCTTGTAGGCTGAATTGAAATTTGTTTTGTAAAGTGGCAATTCAAGCGGAGTAATGTTTTTCATATCTTCCGACTTCATATAAGGCGGGTTGCCTACAATGACATCAAAGCGAAGCTTTGAAAAATCAAACGGATTAATAATTACTTGGTCTTTTTTATTCGTTACTTGTTTTGGATTCAATAAACTGTTTCCAAAGAAAACATTTTGTGAAAGGTCGGGTAAAACAGGTTTTGTTTTGTTGGTCGAATTTACATCTTCACCCTCAAGCAATTTGAGAAGCAAACCAAATTTGGCTGCTTCAACTGCATTATAATCTTTATCAACTCCATAAATGCAATTCAATAAAAGTTGTCGCTTAATTTCAAACGGCAGTTTGTAGGTGTTGATATTGGTTTGAATGAGTTTTGATTTGTCGTTTTTCAGATAGTAGTCAATCAAAATATCATTGAGCAACTGGAAAAGTTCCAATAAAAATGCACCTGAACCACAAGAAATATCAGCGAATTTTAGTTTAAGAATTTCTTTATCCGTTTTTCCTTCACATTTTTTCAATACGGTATTTCGTAAAATATCGCTTATGATGAATGTTGGTGTGGTGATGATGTCACGGTCAACATTTTCAGGTTTTTTTACTAAAACAACTGAACCGCTTTGAACGGTCAATTTTTCAGAAAGGAAAATTTCATAAATGCTTCCTAATACATCAGAAGAAAAAACACTGAAAGAATAAGGACTTTCAGGGTAATACAGTTGCTTGATGATAGTCCAAAAAACAGAACTAATATTTTCTACAATCTTGTCTTTTAGAAGCTGGTCAAAAAGTCCTGAATTATAGCGTTTGTCTGCATCTTCAAACTTCTTTATGAGTGCTTTAAAATCGTTTGTGTTGGCAAATTTTAAAAGTGTTTGATAATCTTCTAAATTTCTGTCCTCACAAACACGTAAAAACAAAACCCTGTTCAAATAACTCTGAACAATATCATTCAGTTGTTGCTCGTCAATTTTTGGGTCGTGTTTATATATTTCAGAACCGAGTGCTTTCCTCCATTCATTGATTTGATTTAGAAATAAATTGTCAATCGAGTATTGATTGATTTTGCTTTCTATTTCTTTCCATTCCGTTTCAAATGCTCCTGAATACACGGATTCCTTTCCTATAAGCTGTTTGATTTCTTCAAACTTGCTTTCGTATTCCGTGTAATGGTATTTTTTTACGAGTGCTTTTGTGTAGTTGTCATTTTTCTCAACTTTTACGGAAGTGTCGTAAATGATTAAATATTCAAAGTTTGAAAGAACAGAAATTTTCAACTTGGCAGTAAATCCGTATCGTCTGACTTGTTTTGCAGTGTCGTTGTTTGATTCAATAGAAACGCAAGGTTTCTTTGCTTCCAAAAAATATTTTCTTTCAGAAAAAAGTCGGAAAGTATAATCAGGTTTTTTTGAATGTTCGGAAGCGTTTGCTTTCAATGCTTCTTCCAAAATCACTTCACGTTCGTTGGTCGGTTTGCCTGCATTGTTTTTAATGTCCCAACCAAGCAACTCGAAAAACGGGTCTAAGAAATCACTGCGAAGCAGTGTTTCATTATACTTGCTTGTCAAGTAATAATCCCTGTCGGCTGTATATTTTTCTATGAGTTGCTTTATTGTCATTTCCTCTTATTCGCTTTTAAATATTTTGCTCTTTCTTCTGCTACTTTCAGTGCTTCTATTCCTAGATCTTCATCTTGAATTTCATATAAAATCTTGTCGCTTAGGAACGAAACCAAAAGTTCGTCTGCGTTGTAATCGTATATGTCGGCAAGTTTTAGAACTACTTCTTTTGTGATTTTCCGCTCCCCACGTTCCATTTTGCTTAAAATCGCCACATCAATGTCTAGCAAAGCAGCAACTTTCCGCAATGGAAGTTCCTTTTCTTCTCGAATGTGTCTTAATTTTTCGCCTATCGTTTCTGTTGACATAACTTCTATTGACATAATGTGTCAAAAGTAGGAAAGTATTTTTGATTTGTGTCCATTTATTTCAAATTCTTTTCAACATCCTTGTCGAGCGTAGGGAAATTGGCTCTTTTGCAAAACTTGGGTTGTGTGTCGGCTTGTGCGGTTTTGCAAATGTGCCAATGTGCGGCTGGCTAAAATTATTTTTTAAAATGTGCGGTGGGAAAAATTTTTAAAACATTCGGGTTGGATTGTGTGTCGCCAAAGTCAGTCCGTAAGTTTATGTTAAGATGTCAAAGTTCGTTTTTCAGATGACTCTTTTTTCGGAGTACGGTCTTTCTTTAGGCTTGCTTACAACAACCGGCTAACAACCACCAGTGGTTGTTATGCGCCTTGTAACACTACCAAATCTAACGGTTTTCAACTTCCGAACAAACCATTATGGGGAATAAGGGTCCTACTCGTTTGCTGCCTACTGAGTTCATCTTAGATTGATTTTTTGGGTTTGAGCCGGGGCTGTTGCATGGAGAAGCAGTGTATACCGCCTCCACCGAGGTTAACGGCCCGCGCATCCAGCATGACGACCTTACGATCCGGAAAAAGGGACTCTAATACACCCTTGGCTTGTTCGTCTTTCCGCTTGATTTCATCGGTCATTCCCTCACGCCAATATTTTTGCCCGATCACTATGGTATTGGTGATCAGAAAATTCAAATAACTGGCCGCAGCCACCACCGCGATGGTGTCCCCTTCAGGAAAGATGCTACCATCCCGGTAATCCAGGGTTTTGATATAGTCGTACACGTAATCCCCGGGGGTCATTTCATCAAAGACTGTCGCAGGCAGTGGCATTCTCACAATGTTGAATGGGTTCCCTTCCTGATCAGTTTGCTGTAGCAGGAGCTGATAATTTTCCTCCAGTCTCCTGTGGTTTTCCATGGCTATGGGGTCATCAAATTCCGAGCTGTCCACTTGCGCCAGCAGGATGGTAGAGTCATTGACAAACCGGGCAAATTCATCAATGTGCCCATTGGTGGTTACTACGGTATAGGCTTTGGTGCCGTCTGCGGTGTTCAAGGGCCCCAGAAACGTGTGATCATCTTCCTGCAGGCCTCTTTTTAACCAAATGACTTTCTCCACACCCAGCAAACGACTATACTCAGCTTCCATTTGTGATTTGGAGAGGTGAGGGTTTCGTCCCTGCTCCACGCTCTCCGTCACCATCAGGGTGCCGAGCCCATTCACCTCACGATTGCCCCCTTCACTGATCATGGAGCTGGAAATGACGGGTAGTTGCAAGAGATTGGCCACACGGGTGTCATACAGCTCTTCAGTTTGAGTGTCTGTATCGAGTGTATCGGTATACCCCCAGGCATTAAAATTGAAATCGGCAATGGCGTGCCCGCCATCACTTGTTTCCACGAAAGTGGGGCCCATGTCGCGGGTCCAGATCTCCACCGATGGGATTTCCTGTATGGTGAGGTTTTGACTTTCCTTAAACCTTGAATTCAGCACCTTCCGGGCTTCATCGCAAAGCGCTTTATCCCCACAGGTGACAATAACATTCAGGTCATCGATGAGCGCTTCTATCACCGCCAGAGTGACCTTTTGCACAGATTCACCATGCTTATGCTCTGTTGGTGGCCAGATCAGCCAGACTGCATCCACCGCTTCATATTCGGCAGGCTGTCGTGTCACTGTCCAGGAGTCGGGTTGATTGCTGTGGGTGGCACAAGACAGGAGTAGGAGGGCAGTAATAAATAGGGTTATTCTCATGTTTGTTGGCGTGTGATGCTCAAGTGTGTGTGTCCTTCAGCTAAAGGTGTTAAAAGTAGTGAACCGGTACCATAAATGCAATCTCAGGGATGATATGGGATGTTTAGATGAATAATAACCGTACTTATCACATTTCTTCAGGGTTTCTTCAGATTCTTCTGTTAATTTAGAGCCATAAAACACTGTCTAAACCTGTTGCTTAACTTGTTTCTAGTGTTTTCCATAAGGGCCATCCCGAGGATCACCCTTTATACACCCCACCCAAAATTTTAATGTATTCAGGTATGCTGGCGGATTGGCTGGCACAAAAAATGAAAAGGAATCCATGAAATACCTCATTTTCATTGCGGTCAATTGCATTATTTTCCCACTCCTCGCGCAGGAATTTACCCTTAGTGGCAGCATTCAAAGCCACGAAGATCAGTCTACTTTTCCTGGTGCCACTGTGGTGGTCCAAAACCCCGGCGACTCCTCCATCATCAAGGGGAGCATCACCGACTATGAGGGGCAATTCAAGATCAGCGGCTTAAGCGCAGGTACGTACCTGATCAAAGCGGACTTTATTGGCTATCAGACGTTGTACCAAAAGATAGACCTGACCAGAAACCTGGACATGGGCACATTGGCGCTGGTGGAGGATACCAAGGTGCTGGAGGCCGTTGAGGTGGTGGGCAAGCCCGTGGCAGCCATGCAGAAGGGTGACACCACGCAGTTTAGTGCCAGGGCCTACAAGACGGCCCCCGATGCTTCCAGTCAGGAACTGATTGAGAAACTACCCGGCATCAGCACGCAGGACGGAAAGCTGCAAGCCAATGGTGAGGACATCCAGGTGATTTTGGTGGATGGCAAGCCTTTTTTTGGAGGGGATGTGAATGCCGCTCTGCAAAACCTGCCCGCGGATGTGGTGGCCAGTATTCAGATTTTTGACAAAAAGAGTGACAAGGCGGCCCTCAGCGGTTTTGATGATGGTGCGCAGCAAAAGGCCATCAACATCATTACGAAGCCCAGCAGGCGGGTGGGACGGTTCGGCAAATCCACCATCGGTGTGGGGACCGGTGGTACCTATCAGGGTGGGGCCAGTGTCAATTTTTTCAATAACGACCGGAGGATTACCGTCACCGGACTGAGCAACAACATCAACACAACCAACTACTCTGCAGACCCCGGCAGTATGGGGGATAACATCAATGCCAATGGGCTGATCAAAACCAATAACCTGGGCATTAACTTTAGTGATCACCTGGGTTCAAAATTTGAATTGAATGGAAACTATCAATTTTCGAGAGAGGAGAATGAACAAACTGAGCGCAAGCTGAGAGATTATGCCCTGGCCTCAGATTCCGGCCAGATTTACTCCGAAGATCGCTATTCCAACCGCCTGAATGTTGCACACAGGCTGGGTCTGAAGCTGGAGTACAAAATTAACGAGAACAATGTGTTGCTGATGCGTCCGCATCTTTCTTTCAGAAATGAGGAAAGTATCAATGATTTTCTAGGCCAAACCACTTCTGGTTCCAGTCCGGTGAATGCTACGGATAATACAGCCACGGCCAGCTATCAGGACTATGATTATGACAATAACCTCTACTATAGCCGGAAGTTTGGCAAAAAGGGACGCAGCTTCACCTCGCGACTACACACGGGGTGGCATACCAACGAGGACCGATCCAGGCGCTATGCCGAAAACCAGTTTTTCAACGAAAGCGATAGCCTGGGGATACTTGATCAGCGAACCACTCGCTCCCGAACAGGCATTTCGTGGGAGGTGCAGGCCTCTTACACCGAGCCACTTGGCGAGCACAGCATGATGGAACTGGAGTATGAAATCGGAGATCGCATTGATGACTCGGATAAGCTCACTTATGATGCCGACGAATCGGGTGACTACAATGCGTTGGATACTGCGCTGAGCAATACCTTCAAGAGTGAATACCTCCGGCAGAAGTTTGAGCTGGGGTATCAGTGGCAAAATGAGGGGCTGAAACTGCAGGTAGAAACAGAGTTTCAGCGATCCGATATGTCCAACGATCAGGTATTTCCCACTCAGACGAACCTGAATAAGGGGTTTAGCAGTGTGCTGCCATCGGCACGCCTGGATTACCGACTCTCCGAAGACAAGCGCATAGAGCTGAGTTATCGTACTTCCACCAGACAGCCTTCCATTGGGGATCTTCAGGATGTGATTGACAATTCCAATGCCCTGCAGCTCAGTGCAGGAAATCCCGACCTGAACCAGACCTACAACCATAAGGCAAGGGCCCGGTTTTGGTCGAGCGATCCTGAAAATGGTAAGTCGCTATACGCCTCGGTGGAGTCTTCCTTTTCGCAAAACCTCATCACCAATTCTACCTTCATAGCCGAAGAGCCACTGGAGGTGGCTGAGGGTGTGATCCTGGAGCAGGGCTCACAGTTCACTCGACCTGCCAATGTGGATGGTTATTACCAGTTTCGGTCTTATATGAGCTATGGAAATCCTCTGGAGGTGATCAAGTCCAATATCCGATTCAATGGGGGTGTGAACTTTACCAGAAAGCCCGGGTTGGTCAACGACGTGTTGAATTTTTCGGATGCCCACAACTACCGCCTGGGGGTGTCGCTCAATACCAACATCAGCGAGACCTTTGATGTCAACATCTCCACCCGGTCCAGTTACAACGTGGCTAAAAATTCATTGCGGCCTTCGCTCAACAACAACTACTACAATCAAACGACCCGGTTAAAATACCGGTGGGTCTTCTTGGGCGGGTTTGTTTATCGGGCAGACCTTCGTCATCAGCTGAATACCGGCCTCTCGGAGGGCTATGACAACAGCTCCATGCTGCTCAATATGAGTGCGGGGCGTAAGTTTTTAAAGAATGATCTGGCTGAGATCAGTGTGAATGTCTACGACCTCCTGCAGCAGAACAACAACGCCCGTAGAAACATCACTGAGCTTTACATCGAGGATCAGCAGTCCACAGTGCTGGAGCGCTACTTCATGCTCACGTTTACCTACAACATCCGCCACTTCAGTGCGGGTACCACCCGTGAGGATTTTGAGGATATATAGGATACTTATCGGAAGCTGAGGTTTGGCAGAAGTCTTAGTGAGTGAGCTTGATTTTTGGAATTACTTATTTTCAACTTTAGGAGGTAGCTTGATGGGGGAGTAGTTTGGGCATTGTTAAGATATGAATGGATAGAAATACTGTGTGAGATGTTGAACTGGTCGGCTAATCGATTACCCATTTTTTCTCATTATTTCCATCAGTGTTGTTGAATCATAGTTTTCAAAAACTTTTCCTTTTATCCATTTATCATAATCAGACAGTGAACGTAGGGTTTGCCCATTTTCTTGAATAAAAACAGGCTCCGCGATTATCAAATTTCTAAGTATTCTAAATAAAGTAGTTTCTGCCGCCTTGACTGTTGTTGATGCGTTATGATGAATTGAGTTTTCAATCTGCTCAATGTCATGTTTGCTAACTATATATACCGATTTAGTTATGCTTCTTATCAAATTGTCAGTATTCAGGGCGCTCAAATATTTCTTACCCCTTTTCCAATTTTTGAAGTCTTCTATTGTCTTTAATTCTGTGTTTTCGCCCTCAATGGTTACGGTACCCCCTTCAATCAGTACCTTGAGTATATCTGCTATCATAGATTCGGCATGACCCAACGTTGAAGAAGAATTATAAGAAATAGCATCTTCAACTTCCTTGATGTATTTCAGTTGAATTTTTAGATTCATCGGTTTACTCAGTTTCTCAAATCCATTAGATCGAATACTCGCCTGTTGCGGGCCTAAGTGTATGTATTTAGTTGGTTTTAAATGGCAGGGGGAAGTAAGTAAATACCATTGACGCCTTTCAGTTTTGCACGTCAAGCTACCACTTCTTTACCTTATTTGCAATAGAACATATGAGACGTAATGGATTGGTGGATTTGCTAATTGGCTAGCTCATTTGTTTGTGCCAACCCTGGAAGGGACAAGAGATTCCGGTATTTGTCCATCGCTGCGCTTGTCCAAAATCGGAATGACGGAGCGGGGCAAGGGACGTCATTCCCGCGCAGAGAGGAATCACGTTGCAGTACTGTTCGTTGATGGAAAAACATCTCTCATGAACCTGTCTGATGGTTCGACGGAGCTCACCATGACAGGTTCAGGCTCGTCATCAGGCTTGAGATGGCGATTCCATGTTTTTACTGACAACTTCTGACAGAGATGCAAAAGATTCCGGTATTTGTCCATCGCTGCGCTTGTCCAAAATCGGAATGACGGAGCGGGAAAAGAACGTCATTCCGGTTTCTGAGGCACGAAGAATACCGGAATCTTCTCCTGTTGACGGTTCGATAGGTTTGAGGGAGCTCGCATTGTCACGCTGAGCTCCGTCGAAGGGTAAGACAAAGCAGTGAGATTCCCTATAGCCAATAATGGTTTGATCAGGATGGAAAATCTGTTAGATTTGGTTGACAAGCGGGCATCAACCATGGTTGTTGTTAGCCGGATGTTGTAAGCAATTCGGGTCAAGAATATGGAGAATATAACCAGCGAAGATTTAGAACTTATAAATGACCTAAGCTCAAGATCATATTCAGGACTTTCAATGTCGTCAAATTCTACTGAAGAAGAAAGGATTCAGTTTAAGGCGATCAAAAATAAACTGAAAGGGATCGCCAATTTTTTTGCTGATAAATACAATTTGGAATACGGACCGTTTAAGACGAATGTATCGCCAGAGGCAAACCCAATGACTCGTGGGAATACATTAAATCATACTTGGTCGACTTTATTTAAAGGATCAACCAACAAGCAATATGCAGCACAAATCAGTTTCGTAATGCATAAAAAAGAGCCTTACTTGGATGTTGGTTTTTATTTTGGCAGATCGTCCGCCCATAGTCTTGATGATAAGCAAAGAGCTGAATTTGAATCTCAATTATCGAATTTAGGAAATTCACTTTCGGACACGCTTGTGAACAATAAAGAATTCCAGATGAAGTATCATTCGCTATTTGATGTTGGGTTCACAGCCTATTCAAATAACGACAAATTAAAACCTGACGAATGGATTTCAGCCATTCAACAGAGTCCGGAAAACTCTCAAATAGTAGCAAAAGTCTACTCTAACGATTTTGGCGTAATAGAAAAATCGACATTAGGTTTTTATGTCTCTCAGATTGCTTTTTTAATGAGTGCGATAAGTGACACTAATTCTAAGTCTGTGCCAATAATAAAACCCTTAACACCTGGGGAAAGTGCAAAAAAAGCAGAAAGGTTAGCTGAGATTGGAAACAAAGGCGAGTCGTTCATCATGGCCAACGAGAGGTCAAAATTGGAGACGCTGGGATTTGAAAATTCTGATTATCCCAAACATGTTGCTCTTGAATCTACAGCATATGGTTATGATATTATTTCCTTAAATGACAATAAGGAAGAAATCTTTATCGAAGTTAAGACCACAACAAGATCTATAGAAGACAGAGGTTCTAAGCAGTTTTTCATGTCCTCTCACGAACATAAGGTTTACAAACTGAACAAATCTAAATACAGACTATATCGAGTTTATGACGTGGAGAATACTCCAAGCTTTGAAGAAATTGACTTAAAAAATATTGAAAGAGAGGCAGATGGATATATATGCAAATATTAAAACTGCTTACAACAAACACTATCATCCATAAGCTTACTGAGCTATTTGCAAAGGCTGGAGCGATGAGATACTTTTATAGAAACTTGGAAAGTCCAGCTTACGGATGATAGTTGGACGTAAGACCTAACTCTCAGCTATACCTGACAGCCTTTCAAAACCCGTGAGGTACTGCCAGCTGATCTATTAATGGTTTAGGCGGAGGCATGGCTTTTTACGTGATTCTAAAGAATTCACTATTTTACCATTCAAGACATATCCAGAAAATGATTCAACTCGCCAAATACATCGTGATTCTTTTTGCTGCTTTTCTGATTTACGTCGGTTTTCTGATGTTGCTGAACCCCCTCAAGGCTCGGGAGTACCTCAGAAAAGCCGGAAGCACCAATTTTATCAACTACTTCGAAATCACCATTCGGATGATCCCGGCGGCTGGGCTCATTATATCCGCTGAGTTGTCAAAGTTTCCTGAAGTGTTTACCCTGCTGGGTTGGTTTATGATCGCCACTTCTTTCATCCTATATTTCGTCCCCAGGAGGCTCCATCATCATTACGCCCTTTGGTGTGCAGACATTCTCAAGCCCGCGTACATTCGACTGACTGCTCCATTCTCCATGCTATTTGGGTGCGCGATTATCTACGCCTACCTGTAAAAGTTATTGAGCGGACAATGAGGCTGTGACTGTTCATTAGCCATCACCTCACAATAGCGATCATAGAGAGTGGGAATTGGTGTATAATTGCTATCTCCCGCTTCGGCTGGCATCACCACTAGTCCTATCAACTATGAGCAGAACCTTTTTTATTATCATGATAATCCTTTCTAATGGTTGCTCTCAAGCCAACAGGCAGGTCGGTCATGCTGAGACAGACCAGGAGGAAAATTCAGCGAGAGCATATTTTGCTAAAATGGAGGCCGATGCTTTAAGGGAGCCTTATCGAGGAGTTTTCTCAGGGAATGACAGCCTCGAGGGCCTGTTTCCAATCAAAGCAACAAATGTTTCCACAGCGCCTGTTGTAGAGGCAGCCGTTCGTTTTTTAGAAGTGCTAAATGCTGATCAACTCAGCAAGACAGTATTTGCTGTTACCGATCAGGAATGGCGAAAATGGAGTAATGTGGATAATGGGATCTATGACCGCCAGGGAGTGAGTCTGAAGGAGATGACGGTTGCGCAGAAGAAAATAGCGTTTGAGTTGATGCAAGCGTCTTTGAGTGCCAAAGGGCTGGCACTCAGCAAAGACATCATGAAGACTGACCAGACGCTCAAAGAACTAAACAACGGTTCCGATGCTTTCGATGAAGAACTTTATTTCTTCACGGTGATGGGCACACCTTCTTCCACTGAGCCTTGGGGATGGCAGTTAGATGGACATCACTTGGTGATCAATTATTTTGTCCTGGGTGACCAGGTAGTGATGTCTCCGGTTTTTATGGGAGCCGAGCCTGTCATCACCACGTCCGGGAAATATGAGGGTAACACTCTTTTTCAGGATGAGCAAAATCTTGGATTGGCATTGATGAGATCGCTCTCTGATGAGCAACAGTCGGCGGCAACCATCACCAGGACAAAAATTAAAAACAGTAATAAAGCCGGTGCTAATAAGGATAATTTACATCTCGATTACCAGGGAATTCGAGCTACTGAATTATCCGAAAACCAAAGAGCCGAATTGCTGGGGTTGATTAATCAATACATCAGTAACGTCCGAGAAGGGCATAGGCAGGTGAAAATGGACGAAGTAATCTTGCATATTGATAACACATGGTTTTCGTGGGTTGGCGAAACGACAGAAGACGCGGTATTTTACTACCGGATCCATAGTCCTGTGGTATTGATAGAGTTCGATCATCAAAGAGTAGTAGGGGTACCAAATGCCGACGATGGTAGACCATCTAAAAATCACATTCATACGGTAGTCAGAACCCCCAATGGCAATGATTATGGCAAAGACCTGTTGAAACAACATTTGGAAAGCCACCACCATTAGTAAAAAGAGGGGCATGGGAGCGAAAGCCAGTGCTCCGCAAGCCATCTGAGTCCTTACCCAGGAGGGAGTTGTGTATCCCGACCAGTGTGGTTTTTTTTTAAGGCGATCACAAAGCGTGGATGACCACCTTCCAGTGTTTACTTGTTTTCTTCGAACCAGCTGACGATAGCAGGCATGTTTCGCTCAAAGCCTCCGGGAATGAAAAAATTGAGCAGTCCTGCTTTCTTTTCCGTCTGGTTTTTGAAATCGTGAAGGGTCTTTGCGGGAATTCTTAAAAATGCACCTTTCTTGGCTTGCACCCATTCCTGCCCGATCAATACGGAGACCGTTCCCTCCAGAACATAAAACACCTCATCATTTTCTTCATGCAGGTGGGCACCCGGCCCGTCAGTGTTTGGCTCCAGCCACCACTCCGAAATGCTGTATTTTTCATCGGTTTCGTTCTCGTCGGCTTTGAACACGGCGGTCATACGCCCGCAGTTATAGGTTCTGCCTTCACCGGCATGGAGAACGAGTGGTTCGGTAGCGTTGTGCTTATGGTTCATTGGTTGAGGTTAGGTTTTAGTAATGGCTCCGTTGTGGTCACAATACCCGGAGGCAACAAGATAAGTCAAAACTCCAGGACTCCAAACCCTCAGAAGACGGATTTAGGAGGCTGTGCATTGCTAGTTGGGAAATACCTGTATGATGGCTTAGTGATGTCCAGCACTAAAAATGGCGTTTGAGCCTGGGCTACTAAACAGGTTCGTAGATCAGCTGCACCACTCCTGATTGGAAGGTCCTGGTCTCGATCAATTTTAGGCCCAAGCGTTCTTTCAGGTCTTTGAATAGTGGCTTTCCTCTTCCCAACACTCATCGTCCATGATACACCAGTCGATTTCACCTTCGGGCCCTTCGATGAATCCATCAAGCGTTACTGCCAGATCTAATAGTATGTTTCTCATTCTTGTTGTTGGTTGCGCAATGTCAGGTTGGGTCACCTGGTTACTGCTTAGTCAATTAATAATTTCTCCCTTGTTGTTGGCCAGCTTTTCGCGCCATTTTTGGATCTCCTCTGGTGTTTGTCTGTCCCAGTCGGCTACCTCACCCACGATCTTCAGCGGTGCCTCCGTGCGATAGGAGCGGGTGGGGTTCCCCGGAAATTTTTTGTCGGTCACATTGGGGTCATTTTCGAAAACCCCGGAGGGCTCCACGATGTACACACGTTCACGTCCCTCACCGTTGGCCAGGGCAGCGGCCAGTCCAGCATTATTCGCTAAGGCGGTGAAATAGATGTGATTCATTTTGAGGTCGGTCTTGTAGTTAGACAGGTTTCCGGCTACCAGCAAGTCGCCTACCTGCAGGTCTGCTTTTGTTCCGTGGTAAAAGGGTCCTTTGTCAGAGGGCTTGGCTTGAAATGAAGCCCCTAATGCATGATGCTCCTGGGCTTTGTCTGCGTCGCCCAGCTCTTCGTAGCAGAGACCTATATTGGTATATAATGCGGGGAAAGCACTCGCCACCGTGTCGTCGTTTACCTTCAGTGCATAAGTCAATGTCGTTTCCAGCCATTTCAGCCGATCGGAGACCTTGTGTTGATGTCTGGCGACATAATGAGCAGCCATAAACTTTTCAAAGTCGTTAGTGGCTTCGTTCCAGGCTTGAAGAAACAGCCGGTTGGCCGCTGTGGGCTGGTCGTTCTCTTCCATGGCCATACCCTGTAGGCAGCGTTTGACAATGTGGTTGTTGGGGTTGAATTCCATTTACTGATTGTTTGGTAATTATATGATCCAATCATTTATCTAGCCAGGAGCTACCTTTGAATCATCATTTTTTCTTGAGAAAGGCATGTGCCGCTTTTTCTCCATAGGTGACCTGAGTATCCGTAAATCCCAGTTGGGGTAGATCCAGTCCTGCGAAAAGCGGTTCGCCGGATCCAAGCAAGATGGGGGATAAGGCCAGGTGCATTTCATCCATCAGTCCGGCTTGCAGAAATTGACGAATGGTAGATACCCCACCGCCAATACGGATGTCTTTTCCAAGAGCCACCTCGCGGGCTTTTTCTAGTGCGACTTCTATACCACCGGTCACAAAATGAAAAATAGTACCTCCCCGCATGGTGACAGGTGGTCTTGCATGATGGGTCAAAACAAACACAGGAACGTGATATGGCGGATTCCCACCCCACCAGCCTTTCCATTCATCATTTGGCCAAGGGCCGCGTATGGGGCCAAACATGTTGCGTCCCATAATCCATGCACCGATGTTTTCAAATGACTTTTCAACAAACTCATTGTCTATTCCCTCCATACCTCCGTCTCTTCCGCCCATTTGCTGAAACCTTTTGGTAGAAAACATCCATTCATGAAGTTCCTCGCCACCCACACCCAGGGGGTTCTCCATACTTTGATCAGAACCGGCTCCAAAACCGTCCAATGAAACCGAGAATGCTGTTACTTTAACCTTGCTCATACTTGACTTCTTCGTTTTTGAATTGTTGATCTAAAAAACCTGTATATCCTATTGATCCCGGAACTCATGATTCATGATTTTAATCGGGAGTAATCCCTGACCTCAGCGAACTTGTTTTTTCGTTCATGATCTCGATAGCTTTCAGGAAATAGGCCTCAAGGGTTTTGATTTCGGTGTCAGAAAATGAGGCAAAGAGCTCATCCGTACTGTCCTGGAAATCCTTGTAAAGAGGCTCTAAAAGCGCCACAATATTTGCGGTGTTGGGTTCGATGAAAACCTTCCGCCGATCGTTCTTGTCCAGTCGTCTTTTTACCAGTTTTTTCTTTTCAAACCGGTCTATCAGCCCCGTGACCGCTCCGGCCGTCATGCCAGTCAGGGTGGTGAGTTCACCGGCTGTCATTCGCCCCTTTTGGATCAGAAAACCCAGGTACTTATGGTCCGTCCCCGTGAGACCGGCTTTTCGGCCTATTGCTTCGTGCATCTGGGTAGAGGAGTATGCATATAGTTGGCTCAACTTTCTGATCTGAATAATGGTTTCGTTTGGCATTTTATATTTTACATACTAAATAGTTTAGTTGCTAAAATAATAATAAATAAACCTTTTTACCAAACGGTCTCCAATAAAGCGATTAGTCTTTTTTGACTTTCTGGAAATGAAATGGAAACAGTTCCCGCAATGGCTCATTGATCAGCCAGATTCCACCCCAGGCCAGGATGGCCAGATAGACAGGAAAAAGGAGGTGCGTAAACAAGGGGTTATCCAAACGCAGGTGGGTGGCCATGGCACCACCCCAGTAGGCGGTGAGCAATACGGCTCCCAGTACGGAGGTTCTGGGAAGTGCGTACAGGAGGGTAGAGAGGAGTCCAAGAATACCCAGCACATAGATCTGATCCTCGGCAAAGCCAAGGGCGACCGTGGTTTCGACTACCGTAGGTGGCTGAATAAATTTCATGATGCTGTCCATCAGCATAAACAAAATGGCGATTCCGCTCATGGTTCGTGCTGTCCAGCGGCGACTTTTTGAAATGGGTCTTGTGTTTTTCATGGTTTGTTTTATTAATCGTTTAAAAGCATAGCCATATGGCTGAAAATTCTTCTTAGGTGTCCGGTCATCTAACCAAATTTTTGATCAGGGATCGTTCATGAAGGGCTGATGACTCCAGTGCTGGTGTGTCGGGCACAGCTCAGGAGCCAGCGGTTACCAAACTTATCCGTGAGTTCGCCAAACAGGGCACCCCAGCGGGTCTGCTCTGGCGGATGACTGGCCAGACCCCCTGATGACAGCTTTCGGTAGAGCCGCGTCAGCTCTGCTGTACTGCTGCAGGTGAGGGACAGTGAGACTGAATTGCCTTTTAGGAGCCCCGACTCTGGCACCATGTCTGAACCCATCAGCTTCATGACGCCATTGGAAAGTGAAGCATGCACGATACATGCCTTCATAGACTCGGGCATCTTTTCTGATAAGGGGGATTCACCCACTGTTTGAAACCTCAATTGTCCCCCCAGGCACTTTTGATAAAAAGTCATGGCCTCACGGCAGTTGCCGTTGAAGGTCAGGTAAGTAGCGATCGCAACCATCATGCTTGAGTATTAGGCATCACCGGAGGTAGAAGGCTTACCGGATCACATTAAAGGCCAGGTGAGTAACCCCCGTACCATTCACCGACCTAAAGCACTCCAGTTTTGGTTGCGAGGTGTTGGCAAACAAGGGCTTCCCGTTACCAAGCAGGACATGCACCAGGTCAATGTGTATCTCATCCACCAGCCCTGCCTTCAGGGCCTGCTGCAGGATACTGGCGGAGCTAATGCAGACGGCCTTTGAGCCGGCACTGGCTCTTGCCTGGCTGATGGCATCTTCTACGCCTGTGGTGATGAACGTAAAAGGGGAGTCCGCTTTTGTCCATTCAGCTACGGGCTGGTGCGTTACCACGAAGTGATGAACGCCAAGTGGTGGATGCCCACCCCATGCTTGGGAAACATCGAATGTCCTCCGGCCGGTAACCATCGTCCCTACAGATGCCATGGCTTTGCCTATCAGTTCGGCACTGGCCTTAGAGACCTTGAAGGGTGTTCCGGGCAGTGGTGTATCCCCACCAAAGTACCAGCTGTGCAGTTGGCTGGAGTCGTCATCCGGGCTGGTGATGTAGCCATCCAGCGACATGCTTATGTTGAAAATTACTTTTGTAGACATGATGGTAAAGTTTGAAGGTGTAAGAAAGTCGGGTTTCAACCCTTTTGAGCCTCTGCGTATCTTTTAAAACTGTCCAGAATAGATTGCCAGCCATCTCTCTGCATGTCTATGGGGTTTTCGCTTTCAGGTTCAAAGGTTTGGGTGATGGTGGTTTCGTTTCCCTGCATTGCAAAGGTGATGTTTACCTTCCGGCCATCGTCCAGGGTGTAGTCCATTTGCTCATGGGTTTTTACAAGGTCATACACCCCGCTAAAGTCGAAACCGAAACTGCCGTCTTTGGCTTCCATCCTGGATAGAAATTTACCACCAGTGCGCAAGTCATTTTCGGCTCTTGTGGTGTGCCAGTCCGGCGAAGCGGTACACCATTTGGTGATGTCAGCTGGATTGCTCCACAGTTGCCATACCTTTTCTATAGGGGCTTTGATACTGGTGTGGATCGTAATTGTTGTTTTGGTTGTCATGTTTTTGATGTTTTGTTTTGACAAAGATGCCCTACATTTTAGAGACTACTGCTGTATGAAAAAGACAGCATTGGGGTGTTTTGCGACAAATCATTCTAACTTTAGTTGATTCGTTTCTTATGTGTGTTAATTTTCCGAAACCATGAAAACAGTAAGCATTCTCGTACCTGAATCCTCTGTGATGCAGGCCATTGCAGATCCCCAGTATTTGTTTTCGGCCGCCAATCAATTTTTAGCTGCCGCAGGGAAGGAACCTTTGTTTGAAGTAGAATTGGTAGGGGCCAAAAAGGAGATTAAACTCAATGAGGGCCGGTACTCTATCCATACCGATCGGCTGGTGCAGGACATAGACAGGACGGATCTGGTACTGATCCCGGCACTTTTTGGCGACATGCAGGCGGCCATTGCCCAAAATAAAATGCTGCTGCCCTGGATTCATCAGCAATACGGAAAAGGAGCGGAGGTGGCATCTCTCTGTGTTGGGGCTTTCCTGCTGGCCTCTACCGGCCTGCTCGATGGGAAGAAGTGCTCCACTCACTGGGGTTTTCAGAATGAGTTTAGGGAGCTGTTTCCAGAAGTAGAGGTGATGGATGGCAGTGTGATCACCGAGGAGCATCGCATCTACTCCAGTGGTGGTGCCAACTCCTACTGGTGTTTGCTGCTGCATTTACTGGAGAAATACACCGATCGCGAAACAGCCATTCTGGCGTCCAAGTATTTTGCTGTGGATATTGATCGTGACAGTCAGGCGGCTTTTTCCATGTTCAAGGGGCAAAAGAACCATACCGATGAGGCCATCAAAGCGGCACAGGATTTTATAGAAAAGAACATTGCCGACAGGATACTGGTGGATGATCTGGCGAATATGATGGCCGTGGGGAGGCGAACCTTCGAGCGTAGGTTCAAGCAAGCCACCAACAATACGGTACAGGAGTACATCCACCGGGTGAAAATAGAAGCCGCCAAACGTCAGTTTGAGAACAGCCGCAAAAACATCAACGAAGTGATGTTTGATGTGGGCTATACGGACACGAAGGCTTTTCGTAGCATGTTCAAAAAGATCACCGGTCTTACCCCAATAGAATACCGCAACAAGTACAATAAAATGGCTGAAGTGGAGGTGTAGGGTGTGATCTCGGGATCCATAGAAGTTTCACTCCACATCCAAGAAGAGAAAGGCAAGAAGTTTGAATGATGGGTGCCAGGTCCTTTAAACTCATAGATTCATCGATGATAATGGGACATTCATCGGAGACTGGTGACTGGTGGGCTGCAAATATCCGGGAAATCTTTTGGGCATTGGAGTATTGCTTTATTTTAGAGGCAGATGCGCCAGCCAGAGTCCATTTCATACCCTGCCAGAGCTTTTTGCTTTGGGAAAGGCCATTTTTATGTGGTTTATGGGATAATATGGGCCTGGATCTTTTTTCCCTTCAGCGGATTTTCACAAGTCAAATATGACTGGAAGCCCTTACCCGATGTAAAGGCGATAAAGTCCTATTCAGATCAGTTTCACGCTCAGGTGAAAAAGCACCCACCGGATCCTGCGCCTCCGGTGATCAGGGAGGTCTATCTGGATGAGCAACCAGAGTTCGTCACCAGCATACAGCCTGATCTCCTTGGTCGGTTACATTTCGAAGGGCATGAGCTCACCCTGGATCAGCGGATTGATATCCCAAATGGCATGGTCTTCAAGGATATCTCCAACTCCAATATCAAGTATTTGGATCAGGCCCACGGTTTACTGACCAATGACATAAGCGTCATTGCTGAAGACAAGGACGGTCTGATTTACCTGGGGTCGTCTAAAGGATTGTTGGTTTTCAATGGGAAGGAGTTAAGTGTTTATCAGGGCAATGCAGCTTTTTCGCTCACGGGCATCCGGAGCCTGTGGTTTGATGCGGAGGGGAAACTGTGGGTGGCTACAGATATCAATATTTGCTACATTCAGAACCAGAAAATATTTGTGCCGGAAATGGACTTTGGCCCTACCCATCTGCAGGGGTTTAGCGAGAGTTCCGCAACCGGAGAGTTCTTCATTTTTACCGTTTACCATGGCCTTTTTATTCTGAAGGAAGGGCAGATGTATCAGTATAAAGAGAGGTTGCCTACTCCCCATGTGAGCTGTGCCATCCGTACCGATGATGGCCGGCTTTGGTTGGCCTTTGGCAATTCTGGGTTTGGGTACATCCAGAAAGACAGTCTTTTTATGTATAAAAGGGACGGTATTGAGAATTCACCAAGAAGTTTGCTTGAGGTGGGTGGAGAGCTGTGGTTAGGCCAGTTTAGGGGTAAGTTAATGAAGCATAGAAATGACTCACTGTTCAATGTCTTGCTGAATGACCGGAGACGTCATCATATCTATTCTTTTGCTCCAAACGAACAAGGGCTGTGGTTTCCGGACTATGCAGAAGGGGTTTATTTAATCAAGAAAAATGGGGAATATGATTTTATTGGTGAAGAGCATGGGCTCAATGGCCGGGTTTCCTTCACACTGATGGCTGATTCTTTCGAAAATATCTGGGTCGCGGATGCGGGCAATGGCATCTCCAGAATTGATGAATTGGCTTTTCGGCCCACTCGAAAATTCGTGAGCAACCATGGAATCTTTCAGATCGAACCGGACGCCTATGGCAATTCCTGGTATTTCATGAATGGAGGGGGATTGATTTCTGAGTCGGAGGAGGGCTATGTAGAGTACCTCAATAGTGACAGATACAGCACCAGTGGAGCGGTGTCCGGGGACAGTGTTTGGATTTCGTCTGAAACGCTGGGGCTTACCTTATTGAAGAATGGGGTCTTCACCACGTATAGGATGAAAAAGGATGAGGAGCTGGACTCCACCATATACGCTATCAAAATGGATGCGAAAGGGAGAGTTTGGGGGTGGAATTATGCCAATCGGCTCTATAGCTTCCGCAATGGTCAATTTTACAACTTCAGTTCAGCACAGGATTTAAAAGATTTTAAGTTCATCAATGTGTTGCAGACGGCAGATAAGACCATCTATGCAGTGGCCCTCAACAAAGGAGTGATTGCCATCAGCAACAATAAGTATGCGCACCTCAACAAGGACAATGGCTTGCTCTCTGATCAAATCTCTTTTGTTTTTCAGGATGAGCGTGGCAATACTTGGTTTTGCGCCAGTGGCAAGGTGCAGGTGGTGGATGCACAGGGACAAAGCACGGTATATCAGATCAAAGAGACCGAGAGTAATCCAATTCTCCAGATTCTGGAGACCGAAAAGGGTTCTTTCATGGCAACTACGGCATCCGGCCTTTTGCTCATGGAGAAAGATCAGGAAGGTCTGATCCACAAATTTTATGGTAAGGAAAACGGGCTCAAGCTCATTGGCAACCGCATGATCACCAGAGATCGTCAGGGGCGGATTCTCATTGGTGGAGGCACAAGTTTGAAAACATTTGATCCGTATTATCTCAAGAGTGACAAATCCCGACCCAGGCTTACCCTCAATAGAGTGTTGGCAGATGGAGTAGAAGTGGACCAGGACCATTTGGAGGTAGAGCAGGAGAAGGTTGTCAATTTTGTGTTTAACAAGATCTTCTGGGGACAGCAGTCGAATCTTGTATACAAGCTGCAGCACAGGTCGCGAAGTGGCAACTGGAATCATGTGAGCTCAAATGTGATTTCATTTAAAGAGCTCCAGTATGGAAATTATGAGCTGCTTGTATACGCCGAAGGGGAGGGCAGAAAAAGTGAAGAGTTACAATTTAAGTTTACGATTCTTCCATTTTGGTATCAAACAGATGGAGCCAAGCTGATGTATTTCCTCTTGGCCGTGACATTGATTGTTGGATATATTTTCTACAGAGAAAGCCGTGCCCGAATAGCTAAAATCAGATTGCAGAAATTGGTGGATGAACGTACGGCAGAACTTCAGGTAGAAAAGCTCAATGTTGTCCGGCAACTCCAGCAAAAAGAAATCCTGATGCAGGAGGTACATCACCGGGTCAAGAATAACCTTACCTTCTTGAAAAGTTTGCTCTATCTCCGGGCCAGGGCCTCCAAGGATGCGGAGGTGAGGTTGATTCTGGACGAGTGTCAGGCCCGGATTCAGTCGATGGCTCTGGTTCACCAAAATCTATACGACGTACAGGATGCATCAGAAGTAGATTTTGATCTTTTTTTGAGAGAGCTTTTTTTTGAGTTGGAGAGTATGTTTGATCAGGACAGGTCCAATATTAACATTGAGCTGGCAGTGAGTGACTTCAAAGTGGATGTAAAGTTGTCCGTGTTTCTGGGTTTAATTCTGAACGAAATGATTACCAACTCATTCAAATATGCATTTCCAAATGGGGAAGAGGGGAGAATTCTCGTTCGGCTAAGTCAGATGTCGGAGCATTTCGAATTGACCTATGCCGACAGTGGTTTGGGTTTTGGTGAAAGCTTTGATTTTAAAACGTCAACGGGCTTTGGTTTTAAGCTCATCAATATACTGCTCAACCAGATCGATGCGCAAATGCAATATGTAAATAATGGAATGACTACTTTCACCATAGTAATCCCGAAATGAAAAGGAAATTCAACATACTGATCGTAGAGGACGAACTGATGATAGCAGAGATGACCAGGGAGATGCTGCTGGATTTAAAGTATTCAGTGGTAGGGATCGCCAAGGATCACGACTCAGCGATTGATTATCTGACAAAATCAGAAGATATTGACCTGGTGATTCTTGACATCAACTTGGGACGGAAGAAAACGGGCATTGATATCGCCGAGGTGATTCAAGATCAATATGAGATCCCATTTATCTACCTTACCTCTTACTCCGACCCTAAAACCATTAAGAAGGCCGCCCAGACCTCTCCGGCAGCCTATTTGTTAAAGCCTTTTATCAAAAGTGATCTTTATACGACGATAGAGATAATTATCGCAAGAAACCTGAAAAGCGAAGGGACTATCCTCATCAAGGACGGAGATTTGAATGTGAAATTGAAAACCCGTGACATTCACTATGTCATGTCTGATAACAATTATCTGGAAGTTTATACCCTAAGGAAGAAATACACTGTGAGAAATTCACTGGATGGCTTTTTAGAAGAACTCAATGATTCCAATTTTATTAGAATTCACCGATCCTATGCAGCCAATATACTCAAGATCGAAGCTGTAAATGGCCAATATGTATTGGTGGGAGAGGCTAAACTCCCATTGTCTCGTACCCATAAACAAGAAGTCATTGACCTTTTTATGAGTAGATAACCTGTTTTTACATGTCAAACTCATACAAATTCGGGTTATTCACACCATATTATTGTTTAAACAATGTCAATTTCATAAAATTGGACTATAGTTAGTTTTTATATAGACTTATTAATTTTATTATGACAACTATCCGCCGCAAAACTCCGTGGCTCACGCAAATGGTGAGGGCCACCTTCTTATTGTTGCTACTTCTGTCCATCCATTCATCTATTGGTCAGGATATAGCAAGCGCCACTTTTGTTCAGTCAAAGGATGTTTTTTCTGATATTTCTTCTCCTGGAGGGATATGGGTGAATAGCGACGGTACCACGATATTTTTATCAGGTACAAGCTTTTCTACAGAGGACGTGGTGTATACTTATGACCTGAGTGTCGCTTACGACCTCTCCACAGCAGTTCGGAGTGTAGCTAAGACTTTTACGATGGGCAATTCTGACTTTACAATTACCCCTCATGATCTTGTGTTCAAGCCTGATGGTTCCATGCTTTTTGTGGTGGGTTCATACTTTGATCTCAACACTTTTGATCAGGGAGATAGTCTGTATTCCTTTAGTTTGAGTACTCCTTTTGATGTATCCACCGCAGTTTTGGCGAATCGCGCCAGGTTTGATATAAGTGCTGAAGAGGACTTCACTTCAGGTATTGAGTTAAACAGTGATGGTACCAAGATCTTCATTATTGGAAAGACCAACGATCAGGTGGTAGAGTACAATTTGTCTGTTGCCTATGACATTACTACTGCATCGCTCGGTAATACATTCAGTGTGAATGTGGAAACAGGGTCTCCCGAATCGTTCAGGTTTAGCCTGGATGGTCTGATGATGTATGCAGTACACCTCGATATGGGTGCCAATCAATCTTCCATTTTTACCTATTCACTTTCTTCCGCATTTGATATTTCCACAGCCACTTATGCAGGGCCAGGAGAGTCTTTGGTGCTGAGCTTTAGTGACATTCGCCCTTTGGGACTTGCATTTGGTGGAGAGAGCAAAATGTACCTCTTCGGAACTAATGATTCCGGTTCACCCATTCGTGAATATGATTTGGAAGTCGCGCCAGATGATGTGACTCCCCCTGTGGTGACAGTTGATGCACTGATCACCAATGTGGTTAGTCCTGAACTGACCGGAACGATAGATGATCCCACAGCCACCATCGAAGTGACAGTGAATGGTAGTACTTACACGGCTACCAACAATGGTACCACCTGGACGCTTGCCGCGGGTACCATCACACCGGATTTGACAGATGATACCTATGAGGTGGATGTTTCGGCTACTGATGCCGCATTGAATGTGGGTATGGATGCCACAACTAATGAATTAGTCATCGATACCACTACACCAGTGGTAACTGTCGACGCGCTAACCACCAATGTCGTTAGCCCAGAACTGACCGGAACGATAGATGATGCCACTGCCATTGTGGAAGTCACTGTCAATAGTAGCACCTATGCGGCTACCAACAATGGTACCACCTGGACGCTTGCCGCGGGTACCATCACACCGGACTTGACGGATGATACCTATGAAGTGAGTGTTTCGGCTACAGACGCAGCGATGAATGTAGGTACCGATGAAACTACAAATGAGCTGATCATCGATTCCACCACACCTGTGGTGACAGTAGATGAACTGATTACCAATGTGGTGAGTCCTGAGCTGACCGGAACTATAGATGATGCCACTGCCACCATAGAAGTGACTGTGAATGGTAATGCTTACGCGGCGACTAACAATGGCACTACCTGGACACTGGCCGCCGGATCCATTACACCAGATTTGACGGACGATACTTATGAGGTGAGCGTGACCGCCACGGATGTAGCCATGAATGTAGGCACTGACGCCACAACCAATGAGTTGGTCATAGACACCACTACACCAGTGGTAACTGTCGATGTACTAACGACCAATGTAGTAAGTCCAGAACTAACGGGAACAATAGATGAGGCCAGTGCAATCATAGAAGTGACTGTGGATGGTACGGCTTACATGGCGACCAACAATGGCACTACCTGGACGCTGGCCGCTGGTACCATCTCTCCTGATTTGGCTGATGGCACCTATGAGGTGAGCGTTTTGGCTACTGACGCGGCTGGAAACATAGGAGCGGATGATACGGATACTGAACTCACCATTGATCTGATCTCACCTGGGATTGAGATCATTGACGAATCAGGAAATGTTCCCACAGTGGTCAATGGAGATTTTGTGGTGCTCATAGCGTTTGTTGAGCCTGGGGCTGAGTCAGCTGAGGCTGTAACCGGATTTGAGATTTCTGAAATCGGCTTGACCAACGCCACCCTATCCGGTGACATGGTTTCATTTGATGATGGTTATTTGGTGAATATTTCGCCTGATGGCAATGGAGATGTGATCATAGATATTGCTGCGGATGTCGCCATAGATGCTGCAGGAAATAGCAACACTGCAGCGCAAATAACTGTGGTATACGATATCGATCCTCCTATGGTAACCATTACCGGAGCCCTTTCTTCCATACCATACGATGATCTGAGTGCCTTTTCTGTAACTTTTGAGTTCAACGAGTTGCTCGGAGCGGAGGATGCAGGCTTTGAATTGGCAGATATCACCGTGGTGAATGCTAGTGTGGCAAACCTTCAGGTATCTGCTGATCCTTTGGTTTATACAATTGATGTTACACCGGATGGAAACGGTGACGTCACCATTGAGCTGGTAGAGGCTTCTATACAGGATATTGCTGGGAATGCTTACGTAGGCGAGACCCAGGAAATGATTCCCCTGTCCACTCCATTTAACGGCCAGGGAACAGAGGAAAGTCCTTTTGAGATCGCCACCAAAACTGATCTGAAGATTCTTTCGGAGAATAGTATATTTTGGGACAAACACTTTATCCAAACTGCAGACATAACTTTTGAAGATTCGGATACTTATACTCCAATAGGCATATATTTTTCTAACCCATTTACAGGAAGCTATAATGGAATGAATTATACTATTTCTGATCTGCAAATATCAGGTAGTGATGAAATAGGACTCTTTGGATTTTCTATTGGTGTACTGCAGAATATTGGTTTAATTAATGTAAATGTTTCAGGTAATGATTATGCGGGATCTTTGGTAGGCTATAATAGAGGTGAAATCCAAAATAGTTATGCAACAGGGTCGGTAAGCGGGGCAATGCAAGTTGGTGGTTTGGTAGGATATAACGAAGATGACGCTACCATTACCAATTCTTACGCTGCAGTTTCGGTTACGGGTGCAGAAAGAGTAGGAGGCTTAGTAGGGTACAATAGTGGGGCGCATATCAGTTTTTGCTATGCGACAGGTTTAGTAAGTGGACAAGAAAATGTTGGTGGATTTCTTGGTTTGGAAGTTTTTGGTAGTGTCAATGATAATTTCTGGAACACAGATCGAAATACGATAGGAGTAGGTTCTGATGAAGACCATGCGGGAGTCACCGGCCTCACCACTGCCCAAATGCAAGATCAAACCGAGTTTACCAACTGGGATTTCACAGATACCTGGCAAATGGACAATGGCTGTGTCAATGATGGCTACCCTATTTTTCAATGGCAGGATAACCCGGAAAAGGTCACTGTTAGTTTGGGTGAGGATATATCACAATGCGGAGGAACGGTCCTCCTTGATGCAGGCAATTCTGGTGCCAGCTACCTTTGGAGTACTGGAGCTATTACCCAAACCATTGAAGTCACCACCTCAGGAACATATTCAGTTGTGGTCAGCAAAGAAAACGCCTGTGATGGCGCAGATGAAATTGAGGTCGCCATTAATGCACAACCTGAACTTGCACTAGCCACTCCAACTCCATCGTGTGGTGAGTATACCATAGAAGGCCCTGATGGGTTTGCTTCCTATAGCTGGAGCAATGGAGAGACCACTCAGTCTATTACAGTAACTGAAAGCGGGACTTATTCGCTGACGGTAACCAACGAAGATGGCTGTACGGCTGAGGATGAAGTGGAGGTGACCGTCAATGAAATTCCGGTCATCACGATTGCTGGTGCAGATACTCCGGTCTGTGGAGGATTCGAATTTACCTTGACTGCTACAGCGACTGCTGGGGAGGTGACCTGGTATGATTCTGAGACTAAAGACAATGTGCTTTCTGAGGTTGCAAGTTTAACCACCTCACTGCCTAACACTGCAAGCTTCTGGGTAGAGGCCGTCAATGGTGACTGTAAGAGTGAACTGAAAGAGGTGGTAGTGAATGTGAGGTATTGCTATAGTGGTGGAGCAGGAACAGTGAGTGACCCTTTTCTGATCAGCAATAAGAAGGATCTGGATTCACTGATGAAGTTGCCGGAGGATTATGATAAGCATTTTCTGCAAACGGAGAATATTTCTTTTACTGCTTCGGATTTTGCCGAGGATGGTGAGTTTTACAATGATGAGTATGGGGTAGCGCTTAATACTGGGCAATTCACTGGCAGTTATGATGGTGGCTATCACACCATTGACGGGATGGTCTATATATTTCCATATGTGAGCGGCCTCTTTTATTATCTCAACGGAGAGGTCAGGAATTTAGGGCTTACGAATGTGAGTTTAGGTAGTGGTCTTGATCCTGACAATGGTGCCGGACTCGCAAACATCCTATATGAGAACGGGAGAATAGAAAATTGTTATACGACTGGAGCTCTGAAAGGGGATGTCTCTCGGTCATTAGGGGGGCTCGTAGGGCTGATGTATGGGGGTACAGTGAGTAATTGCTATTCAACCGTCTCTGTAGAAACGATAGATGCGAGAAATACCGGAGGTTTAATTGGAGAAACCAGGGGCGGAAGTATCGTGAATTCATATTCCTCAGGATTCGTGAAAGGTGCCACCAATACCGGGCCGGGTGTGCCTTTGTTTCAGGGCGGCTTTATAGGTCGTGCGGCAGCTGCTACCGTTACCAATTGCTACTGGGATGTGGAAACCAGCAATCAGACTGGCAGTGCTGGCGGCACCGGGCTCACCACTGCCCAGATGAAAGACCCTTACAGTTTTGTAGATGCAGGTTGGGACTTTAAGTGTATAGGCTCTGAGGAGATTTGGGACATGGACCTTGACAATATCAACAATGGCTATCCGATCTTGGGATGGCAGTCCGATAATGAAAGTTGCGTCTTAATTCTGGCGGCAGAAGACTCAAAGGAAACAGCTATTATCTATCCTTCAATCACTTCCGGTCTTGTTTCCATTAGGATGGAAGGCAGAAGTACCGTGGATCACTTGGAGGTTTATGATATGATGGGCCGCAGGGTACTGTATAAGGACATCAATGTACCCATGCAGGAAACTAAAATTGACTTATCGGGCGAGCGTCCGGGAATTTATTTAGTCAGGGTATTTAGCGGATCCACCCAAAAGACTCATCGGGTGATCCTTCAGCATTAATTTATTAAGCACTCAAAAAATTGATCATAATGAAGAATCTAAAAGTAGCACTTCTGGTTATCACCATTGCTTCATTAATAGTATGTACAGGTTGTCCAGAAGCTGGGGATGATTCCTCAGATTTCGATGTGACAGGATATTGGAAAACAGAAAACTCTTCGGTTGAGCCTTCAGCAGACATTGCGGAGAAAGGAGACTGGACGGAGTTTAGACTTGATCTGCAATCTGAGTCTGACCTGTTATTCGCTTATAGTATAGAAAATGTGCCGGATGGTTTTAATACGGTTTGGCCTGAGGGTGAGGGTACATATACTTATGACGCTACCTCCAAGGTCATAAAATTTACCGCTTCAACCGGTGTTGAATTTGAGGCCACTGTGACCGATGATAATTTCCCGGATGACTTTACCGTCCAGCGTAAGCCGTCTACTAATTCCAGCGGACGAACAAGTGGCCTCAAAGATCCCTGGATATTTAAGATGCTTGACGCGAGCGATGACGATTAAAATTTGGATATCTTATGTTAGTAAGAATCCTTTGGATGTCATTGGCCTTCGGGCTGATGACATCTTATAATTCCCCACCGGAGGGTAATAAATACCAACTGATCATTTTTGAAGGATCGGACTGGTGCGTCAACTGTCGCAGGTTGGAGCAGTCGGTTTTATCTGATGTAGATTTTCAGGTGTTTTTGGAGGCCAATAATATATCACTGATCCGGGTGGACTTTCCTCAAAGGAATAAACTGACGGCTGCTCAAAAAATACAAAATGATTCCATAGCCAGGAGATATGATTTTCGGGGTGTTTACCCTACCATTGTGTTGGTGGAACCAACAGATCAGGCCTATCTGGAGCTCGGCTATATGAATGAAACCAGCAGTGATTTTGCCAGGAGGATCGATTTGGGGTTAAAACAACTGAAGTGAAAGAATGGAATGTCACCAAACGTTTGATGGGATGCACTTTCAGCCTCGGAGTGGTAGAGGAGGACAGGGATCGGGCAGGCCAAATTCTGCAGGCCGGAATAGATGAAATTGTACGCATTGAGGGGTTGCTTTCAGAGTTTTTGCCGGACTCTCAGGTGAGTAAAATCAATAATCATTCTTCTGATCTGCCCATTGCCATGGACCCGGAGTGTTTTCACCTGATTGATCGGTCGGTGAAAATAAGCCGTCTGACACACGGAGCATTTGACATTACCGTGAGCCCGCTCAAGGGGCTGTATCAGTTTCGTAAAAATCATTTTGAGTTTCCTTCCCAAGAGGCGGTGGAAGCAGCACTCACCACCGTGGGGTATACCGGTCTCACCCTGGATCATGAATCTCATACCATACAGAAGCGCGATGGCATGCGCATTAGTTTTGCGGCCATAGGTAAAGGCTATGCATCCGATCAGGTGAAAGCCCTGTGGCAATCCATGGGTGTGACCTCAGGTTTTGTCAATGCCAGCGGGGATCTCAATGCCTTTGGACTCAATCAATGGGGGAATGCCTGGAAGGTGGGGGTTTCTGATCCCGAAAACCATGATAAAATACTTTTTCAGATTCCTATTCACAATGCATCTGTGGCCACCTCGGGAGATGCTGAGCAGTATTTTATCCATGAGGGCAAGCGCTATTCACACACCATAAGTCCCTTCACCGGATTACCTTTATCAGGTGTGTCCAGTGTCACGGTGATTTCGCCCAGCGCGGAACTCTCCGATGCACTGGCTACGGCAGCCTATGTGAAAGGGGTGGATGAGGGGATGGCACTCATCAATGAATTGCCCCAGACACATTGTATCATGCTGGATGATAAGCAAGAGGTCTTCTTTTCAAAGGATATTCAATATGAAGCAATTAGTTAGACTTTTGATTTTAGCAGGTATGGTGTCCTCGTGTGCTTCACTTAAGCCCTATGAGCGGCAGTATGTGGATGATCCTGAGATGCAGATGGATTTTGATAATGGAGTGCGTTTTTCCAACTATGTCCATTCGATTCGCGAGGGAGCTACACCGGCAGGTGCCCCCAAATCAAGTGGTGGATGTGGGTGTAATTGATCGATAAAGGATGGTTCGAATCAGAGAGATATTAGCCGGAGCCCTCATTAGCGCTCACCTCATGATTAAAGCTCAGCATCAAAGGAGTGAGGTTGACGACAGCCAATATGCGGATGAAGTTCTGGTGAATAACTATCCTGCCCAGGAAGCGCAAATACTCAGCCTCACTGATAGTGGTGCCAGCCAGGCAGTTGATCCTCTCCAGGTAGAAATAGTATACAACCACTATATCCAGGATGGCAGCAACTCTGCGGTGACTGGAGGAATAGGTACCGAGAAACTCATGGTGTACGGGCCATCGCTTCGTGTCAGGAAGGATCGTGCCAATCATTATGTACAGATGCACACCGGGGTAGATATCATTTCTTCTGCTTCGGCTGATAATATTGATTTTATTGTCTCCTCCGCTTCACGATTAGACGGAAGGGGGTACCTCTATGGTACGTATGGCCATCACCTGAAAGGGTCAGGGCTGACGCTTGATGGCGGACTTGGGTTGTCTTTGGAGAGTGATTATAGTTCACTGAAGACGGAAATTGGTGTTGCAAAAGAAAGTGCAGACCAAATGAAAAAGTACAGTCTACAGTTTCAAATGTATAATGATGACCTGAGGTGGGGTTTGTTTCACTCCGGTTATTACCGACCGACCAAGCTTATTTACCCTTTTGAGCTGCGCAACCGCAATAGAAAATGGTATGAGACCCACAATCGAAATTCGTATATCCTGAAAGGGGGCTACACGCAGGTGCTTAACCGCAGGAATATGATCGGTCTATTTGCGGATCTTACGCTTCAGAAGGGACTGCTGGCCACCCCTTTTCACAGGATTTATTTTACGGATGGATTCCTGAAGGTGGAGCAATTGCCATATGAGCGATGGAAAGGAGGAATAGCCTTCAGACTCAACTCGTTTGTGGGTGGAGCAATTATTCTGAAGAACACTGTGAATCTTTATTCGGATAGTTTTGGGATTCGCGCCTTGACCACCCAGAACGAGACAAGTATTAAAATCACGCCTGTTTTGATCGTGACTCCTCATTTTCGGTTTTATGTGCAGCAAGGCAGCCGCTATTTTGCCGGGTATGGTGAGCACGAAAGAACGGAGCGATATTTCACCTCAGACTATGACCTGTCCAGTTTCGAAACCTACACCATGGGCATTGGGTTAAAAAAGCGTTTTGTCCACAAATCAGCTTTGCAAACCGTGGCCTTAAGATACAGCTATATGCACCGCTCCAATGGACTGCAGGCGCATATTATTTCTACCTCATTTCAACTGGATAAATAGAAGGATCGCTGCTTATGCATTATGCCGTGAGGAAAAGTATTAGCGGCATAGGCGTATCATGACTTATCCATTCGCAGTGAAGTATAGACTTCATTCAATACATCCTTTTTGTCGGTGAGTACCACCAGCTTATCACGGGCCATCAGTTCGGTGGAGCCGTTTGGGGTTAGGTAATTCCCTTCACGCTCTATCATAGCGATGATGGCGTTTTTCGGAAACTTCAAGTCCACTATTTTTAAACCGATGGCCGTAGAGTTTTCCTCCACCACTATTTCCTTCATTAAGGTTTTGGGGTGCTCCACCATGAGTTGATCCGTTGGGGATAGCGGCTTTGCCTTCTCTGGTAGTCCAACGTTCAGCCATTTCGCAACGATAGACAAGGTGGTGCCCTGTACGAGCACAGAGGAGATGGACACAAAGAATACGATGTTGAAAATGGCATGAGATTTATCTATTCCGGCCAGCAGCGGATAGGTGGCAAATACTATAGGTACAGCACCTCTTAAGCCCACCCACGAAATATAAAATCTCCGTTTCAGCCTCATTTTAAACGGTATGAGCGCAATGAAAACAGCCAGCGGACGAGCGACCAGGATAAGGAAGACACTGATCAACATGCCAACACCAATGAAGGGGATAATCTGGCTCGGAAAGACCAATAAACCCAATGTAAGGAACAGAACAATCTGCATCAACCAGGCCAGCCCATCAAACATGCGCATGATGGTCTTTTTGTGAATCAAATTTTGATTGCCTAGATAAACCGAACAGATATATATCGCAAGAAAGCCATTGCCGCCTATGGCGTCCGTTGCGGAAAAGGTGATAAACATAAGGGCTATGGTGAGCACCGGATATAGCCCCTCATAATCCAGTTTGATTTTATTAATCACGATTTTGCTGAGCTTTCCGAAGAGAAAACCGGCTACTCCACCTATGCTCATTTGAAGGAACAACAATGGTATAATTGAGAAAATGCTTTGCTCCGGCTCCTGTACCAGTGAAAGAAAGGCAATGGTAAGTACATAGGCCATTGGGTCGTTACTTCCACTTTCCAGCTCCAATGTAGGTCTGAGGTTCTTCTTCAGAGCGAGGTTTCTACCTCTCAATATGGAAAAGACAGCCGCAGCATCGGTAGACGAGACAATGGCACCCAGCAGGAGACTCTCATACAGACTAAAGTCCGTGATGAGGTAGACAAAATATCCCAAACCAAGGGCAGTTAACAAAACACCCACGGTTGATAATGCGATGCCTTCTTTTAGGATGGGCTTTACAGATTGCCAACTGGTGTCTAAACCTCCTGAGAACAAGATGAAATTAAGAGAAACCACTCCAATGAACTGTGCGATTTGAGGATTGTCAAAATAGATGCCCCCAATGCCATCTGATCCGGCCAGCATGCCAATGGTAAGGAATAGCAGCAACGTGGGGATACCGAATCGATAACTGGTTTTCCCGGCGATGATGCTTATGAGCAATAGTACCGACCCAATAAGAATGATATTTTCTATGGTGATGTTCATATACTTCCGATCAGGCGGTTTTTGCTCATGGCTAGTTTGAGTGTCTCAAAATACATCAATAGGGTTGTCCGATAGCAATCGGTCTTATCCCGTGGGCTAATATTAGACCCACCTATTTTGAGCTTTGAGGACTAAAGCCGCCAGCTCCCATACAAATTATTCAATTAGCCTTGAGTAATCAAGTACTTAGGGGTTTACTATTGAACTGGTTTGGCGGGATAGTATTTTTTTCTGAGCCAAAAAGCTACCCGTACCAATAGAATCAATGCCGGGACTTCCACCAGTGGGCCTATTACTCCGGTAAATGCTTGTCCTGAATTGAGACCAAAAACAGCAATGGCCACGGCTATGGCCAATTCAAAATTGTTGCCGGCCGCTGTAAATGCGATGGATGCATTTTTGTCATAATCGGCCCCCATCGCTTTGCTGATAAAGAAACCAATCAGGAACATCAAAGCAAAATAGATCAATAGCGGAATAGCGATTCTCACGACATCCATGGGGATCTGCACGATCAATTCACCTTTTAGGGAGAACATCACCACAATGGTAAATAACAAGGCAATCAGGGTAATAGGCGAAATGGTTGGGATAAACCTGGTTTTGTACCAGTCTTCTCCCTTTGCTTTTACCAATACCACTCGGCTTAGGATTCCCATCAGAAATGGAATGCCCAGGTAGATGGCTACACTTTCTGCAATGGTGACAATGGATATGTCCACAATGGCTCCATCAAAACCAAAGTAGGGGGGTAAAACCGTAATAAACAACCATGCATAAAAACTGTATGCAAACACCTGAAAGATGCTGTTCAGTGCGACCAATCCTGCGCCGTATTCACTACTCCCTTCTGCCAGATCATTCCATACCAGCACCATAGCGATGCATCGGGCAAGCCCGATCAGAATAAGCCCAACCATGTATTCGGGGTAATCCTGCAGGAAGGTCAGGGCCAAAATGAACATCAGAACAGGACCAATGATCCAATTGAGCAACAACGAAATGGAAAGAACCTTTACGTTTTTAAAGACTTGCGGCAGCAGCTTGTAATTCACTTTGGCCAGCGGTGGGTACATCATCAGGATCAGGCCTATGGCAATGGGAATATTGGTACTACCACTACTAAACGAATCAATGAAGGTGGAGGTAGATGGAAACAAATAGCCAATGCCTACTCCAATGGCCATGGCAAGGAATATCCAAAGGGTGAGGTACTGGTCCAGGAAACTAAGTTTTTTTGTGTTGTTGGTCATGATTGTGATGATGGTTTTTATAATTATTTGGCCTGCAGAAGTTGATCTGCCAATTCATTGGGGAATTCACTCTTTTTTATGGCACTTACGGCTGCATCTATGTCGTAGTTTACTCTTCTAAATTCTACCCGAATCGCATTTGGGTTGTGTTTTGAAAGATTTTCATCCAGGGTAATCAGGGCGTAGCACAGCCTGGGGTCACCATCTTTTGGCTTCCCTACAGAACCAATATTGACTACATGGGTGTAATCCATTCCTGTCTGAATGGTTCGGTGATATGGGATATGTGTATGCCCACACAACACAAACTGTGCATTTTGCGCTTCCATCATTTCCGCGATTTCGTCTTCAGGGTAGTCCTCTACCAGGTAGTCATTCACAGCTTTTGGGCTACCATGCACCAGCAAAAGGGTGAAAGGCTCCCCTTTGGTCTCAAAGACGAGTTTCAGGTGCCTGGGAAGGTTGGTCAGGTAGTCTTTGTTTTCCGTGGTGAGCAACCTCGCGGTGATCCCTTTGGCAGACCTGTCATCTTCCTTGAGGGGTAGAAGCAGAGCCTCTTCATGATTCCCCATGATGGTAGGGATGTGGCGTTTTCTTATGGCTTCAACCACCTCATTGGCCCAGACATTGTAGCCCACCAGATCTCCCAGACAGTAAAGGGCGTCTGGCCTTACTTGTTCAATGTCCCTGAAGAACGCATCGAGCGCGGGCAGATTGGCATGTATGTCTGAAAAGAAGGCTATTTTCATTTTTTGACCTGTGAGAATGTATAAAACATCTCAGAAGCGATCTGCATTGAGCGCTGATCATACCGCTCTGCTTCCTCAGGGGTGCCATCAAATTCCTTGGGATCATCATATCGCACAGGAATTCTCTTTTCTGTTCCCGGGATGAATGGGCAATTTTCATCTGCGTGCGAACACGTCATCACCGCGGCAAACTGATCTGCCTGGTTGATGGGATCGTCGAAGAGTTTTGAAAAGGCCTTGATAGGCTCTTTATCATCAGAATGAGAAATGAGATAAATAGGGTTAGTGTCGCCTTTGGAGGAAACCTTAAAACCACTCCGCTTAATAGATGCTACTGCTCTCTCATTGAATGCGGTAACTTCCACACCCCCCGAATAGCAAAGCGCCGGAATGCCGAAATAATTGGCTGCCGTCTGTGCCCAAATCTGGGAGAACTGGCTTCTTCGAGAGTTATGGGTGCAGATAAAGTTGAGGTTGGCTTCTTTGCCCTGATCGATTTTGGTCTGAATGTATTCGATCAGTGGTTTTAGCACTTGTATTCTATCCTCAGGAATTTGCATGGCCAGAGCTTGATTTACAGTATTATCAAGTTCAGGCAATAGGGTTTTGCTTTTCATACGTTAATATCTTCATTTATTTCAATGCTCATTAAATACTTTTCTGCTTCCAATGCTGCCATACAGCCCGAACCCGCAGCGGTGACCGCCTGACGAAACTTTTTATCTTTTACGTCTCCACAGGCAAAGACTCCCAGAATATTGGTTTCAGTAGAGTCGGGCTTAGTAATGATGTAGCCTTGTTCATCCGTATGGATGACAGGCTTTAAAAAGGCAGAGTTGGGTGTATGTCCAATTGCAACAAAAAATCCTTCTGCTCTGACTACAGTTTCTTCACCTGTAGCCGTATTTCTGAGCTTAGCTCCGGTTACTTCTTGTTCGCCTAATACTTCTACTGTTTCGGTATTCCAGTAAACCTTGATATTGTTCTTTTTCAGTACTCTATCCTGCATAATTTTAGAGGCTCTTAGATGGTCTTTCCTTACCACCATGTGTACAGTTGGGCAAAGGTTCGAGAGATATAAGGCTTCTTCGCAGGCAGAGTCTCCACCACCTACTATGATGACTTCTTTGCCTCGGTAGAAGAACCCATCGCAAACCGCGCAGGCCGATACTCCCGAACCATTCAATCGCTGCTCAGATTCCAATCCGAGCCATTTGGCAGATGCTCCAGTGGCTATGATTATACTGTCAGATGAAATTTCCATTCCATTGTCCAATTTCATCACATACGGCTGTTGGGAAAAATCTATTTGAGTTACCTGATTAAAGCGGATGTCAGTACCAAAGCGAGCAGCCTGCTCTTTAAACTCTTCCATCATCTGAGGGCCATTGATACCCTTAGGATAACCGGGGAAGTTCTCGACGTCATTGGTAATCATAAGCTGGCCTCCTGGCTGTATTCCTGTAAGCATCAGGGGACTAAGGTTGGCTCTGGCTGCATATATGGCCGCTGTATATCCCGCAGGTCCTGCTCCGATAATTGTGCACTTTTGATGTTCCATTTTTATAGTAAGTTTCCTATTAGCAGCATCCTGATCCGGGAGTGCAAGCGTTTTCCTGAGCGGCAAGCGATGAAATCCTGACTTTTGGTTTTTCCACTGGAATACCGCATTTTTCCTTGGCCAGGCAATCGGTTTGTTTGTTGGTCAATTGAAACGAGCCATTTTGAAACTCCAGGCCATACTTTCCTATGGTTTCTCCCTGATGCTCCACTTCAACATCCGAATCCTCCAGCCCGAGGTGCTTTTCTGAGAGTTCTATGATGGCGTGAAGTTTCTGAGCACTCAGTCGGTGATCGTAATCGGCAGCTGTGAAAAGTTGGAAATTGACTACAGTCTCTTTTCTCACCGTTCCGCCACAGTCAATAAAGTGCTTCTGAATACTTCCTACCTCAGTGACGTGAAAATGTGAAGGAACATACTCCCCATTGGGTAGGCGGAATTTGACTTCCTGTATTTCGGATAAAGCTGATTTGATTTCTGATAATTTCATGTATTGTGATGTTATTGCAATATGACGATATGATTAGATAATTTTTTTAGCAACACTCCGGTGAAGAGGGCAAATCAAATTGATTGAAAATTTCATTAAACTGACTTTTGATCTCGGCCCACCGCACCGGATTGATACAGTAGCTAATGCGTGATCCTTCAATGGTGCCCTGGATGATGCCAATGTCTTTTAATTCACGCAGGTGCTGACTTACAGTGGCCTGAGCCAGGCCTAATTCCTGCACCAAATCTCCATTGACACAGGCATTGGTTCTAAGCAAATGCTGAATGATGGCTACACGGGCAGGGTGAGCAAATGCCTTTGCTGCCACGGCTACTTCGTTTTGTACGGTTGAAAAAAGGTCTGTTTTGGTTACTCCCATCTTTCTTTTCGTTATGTTATTGCAATATTACGATGAGTTATTGAGATAAGCAAGGTCTTGGCCAATATCAGGTACAAATGGAGCTCAATACTTCATCAACTACCCAGTTTGATGCTCGATCCAGATACACTGATTCTCCAATGTACTTTTTGGCTTTCTGAGATTGATAAAGATGAATGGGCATTACTTGCCGATACAGAAAGTTCTTTTTATTGATTATCAGTTAATTAACTGTTAGAGGGTACAACAGAGGTACATGGATTACTCTGTTTTCGGTTAGTTTTCTTTGTTTTTGACCTGTTTGGGGTGGTTTTTGGGTCAAATCGGGACAATATATGAAGTGGAACAATATTTAAAGTTGATGGCAATTTGTAGCTTCAAATTGAAGCCATCTGGGCCTTTGTTTTTGCAGGGATATTGGCCTTCTCTACAGCCTTTTTGTTCTTGATTCGTATCTTGTCGATCTCATAGGCAACTTGGTATTTCATCCAGAATTCCGCTTTGATGCCAAGGGCATCTTCCAGGCGCACGGCTAGTTCTGGAGTGATGTTGCGCTTGCCCCCAATAATCTCTGACATTACATTCTTAGCGATACCAAGTTCTTTTGCCAACTCAATCTGCTTCATTTCCCTGGCTTCCAGTTCATCTTTTAAAAGCTCCCCAGGGTGCATTGCTGATCCAGGTACCATATCGTTTGCTAATTTTCTATTGCTACTCATAATGCTTTGATATTTCGATGATTTCAATTTCTATCAATTCGTCTTCTGCCTCAATGATAATCAGCCGAAACTGTTTATTCAGTCGGATTGAAAACTGCCCTTTTCTATTGCCAGACAATGCTTCGAAATTCAAAGACCTGATAGGATAAAGATCCTTCAAGTTGTCGATTATCGTTAGAATCCTAACTTTTGCCTGGTACTGTTTGATCACATCCCTGGAGAATTTTTGCTTTCCTCTTATCTCATTCAAAGGAGTGATGTACAACTGCTCAAGCTCTTTTGTTTTAAAAGCCACCTTCATGAACAACGCTAATTTAAGGAAATAAGTTTACTATTTTAGTAAACTTATTGTGAGTTATTTTAAGTGATGTGAAGATATTAGAATTATGCTGGCGGAAGTTGCCCCAATCAGGCTTTCTTAGGCCATCTTTTGCGCTCCTTTGCCCGAACCTTCCCAAACTAAGAACCCATAAGAATCAACCTCCAAATATTGCAAACAGAAGTTAAACAAGTTTGCAATGGAAAACCCTTTTCAAGAATTATATGAGCGCCTGGATCGGATCGAGAGGCTCTTGGTAAGCGTGAGAGATCACAAGGCTTCTGAGCCGGAAGGCGAAGAAGATAGGCTGCTGAACGTACGTGAAGCTGCCAGGTTCCTGGGTGATGCTGTGGCCACTCTCTATGGTCGTACAAGCAAGAATGATATCCCATTTTATAAGCGTGGTAAGATTATGTTTCTGCCGTTGATTTCATCAAGGATACATTCGTTATTCAGAAACTCATCTGAACAATTTGTAAATATGATTGTCGTAAAACTGGCTATGCTGATAAGGTTTTTTTTAGTACGACCTAATAATAATTAAGTGTGGGTTTATAGTAATACCTGCTACTGTTGGGTTATGGTTAACGTCAATTCTTCATTTCTAAAGTGTATTTCTCCACTGTATCAATAGGGAAGATATCTATAGGCCGATAAACCGGGATTTCTTCACAAAACATGGCTAAATAAGGGGTTCGCTCAACCGATTTTACAAATGGGAGATAATCCAGTTGAAGCATTAGTTTTCCTAAAGTGGCGTATGAAAAGGCTATAATCATTGTGACCGTATTCTTTTCTTTGCTTCACAGTCATGTATATGATGTCAAAAAGTTCCGTTTGAATGTTTTGATCAAGTTTAGTGATCAGGTCATCCTGAAAAAGAAAGAAGTCGTAGGTCTGGAAAGCAAGGTCTGTGTTAGCATATGCACCATCAATGATTGGAGGATAAGCGTTTTGGCAATGTAAGTCCATTTTTTGGAGCCGTTGTATCAATGCTTTATATAGATCGTCTCTGATATACAGCTCTTCGAAACCATTGATGTCTGTCGCTATGTGACTGAAGCCTTTTTGTAGCTCATCATAGAAAATATAATCCATAACCATAGGACAATGCAGTAGTGTTTCTAGTAAAGCATCCGTACTGATTGTTTCGAGGATGTCTTCAGGGATTTGTGAAACGGCTACCATTTGATCACGACTTGTGAATGCTTCCCACTCTGGTGTGCCTGGTTTAACCGGGTAGTCATATGTTCCTTCGGTTACAATAGGAGGACAAGGTAAAGTCTCTGTGTTTTCCCGATTACAGGCAAGTACAAATGATATGAAAAATAAGGGTGCGAGGTGTCTGTACATTTTAATCAAATTTGATATACATATCCCTAAAGTTCAGTGTCATCACATCAAAGTGATGAATGACATCCTGGCCTATATTTCCATATAGCCCGTTCCATTTCTGGGAGATTTCTTCTCGTAATACTGGAATGTTGTTGAGTTCGAGTGTTCTACCACTAATGGATGCGGTAAATTTGATCCGGTACCCTGTTTGGTTTGTCTGACCACCGGCACCCCCAAACTGGATGTCTGTTAGTGTACTGCTGGATGCTATACTCTCTTTATTTTCTTCGTAATATCGCTTAAAGAGCATAGTTTCATCTGCACCTGTATCGAAACTATAATGTTTACCGTCTACATGAATGATCGGGTTTAGATGATCTAAGGCAAGATTTTGGGACGGCTGCAACTCATCAGAACTGGTGTTTGCTGTGAAAAGATCGCTTTGAGAGATTCGGATCTCATCCAGGGCTTCCATCACAGGAAAACCAATAATACCGTGGATCTGATAGTTGATTTGAGGAAAAGCCAGCTTATCATCATCGAAAACAATGAAAACCGCATTTTTAACAACTATCTGATCCAGAAAGAATTCCGGACAGATGGCTAGTTGGGCATAGACCCGATCGCCTGTAATAGTACCCACCAGAATGGAGTCTTCCAGTATAGTCATTTGTAACTTCTCTGCGGATGAGCGGGTTACTGTCGAGAGATTGGCTCCTGTGTCGAATATGAAATTGGTTGTATCTGAACCAGATGTAATTGGAAGATTTCTTAGTCCGGCCAAATCCCTACTCATTTGTATTTCCACACCAGACTCTATGATTATTTGTTGTGCGGGCTGATCTTCCAGAATGGTCCAGAGTTTCAATGAGTTTTCATAATCATCGATCTCCTCCTGTGAAAGAGAAGAAGTATAATGAGTCAAGAGGTACTGTACTGATTCCTTTGCTTCTTTGTATTGATACTTTTTATATGCATTGTCGTGCCTAATGTCCCAGATCATTTGATTGATGGAGTCTGGAGCTGAAGCACTGTGATTTCGCAAGAAAACATTGATAGATTCTTCTGAAAGCTCAATCTGATTGAAGGCGTTGGCTGTTATGGCTTGGAGAATATGAAACTGAGCTGTTGAAACTGACTCTTTGCTGGCATCAAAGAGAGCCTTTGTTGTGAAATAGTCTTTTTGCTGAGCTGCCTTAAATGCTCTAATGAACAGTTGTGTATTTTCTTTTTCCTGACAACCGAAGAAGGCGAACACTAGTAATATTAGGATACTTTTTTTCATTAGATAGTTGAACTTTTTTCACTGTAGTCAAGTAGCAAATTTTCATTCTTAGCCAATAGAATACTTGTAAAAAATCGACATGCTGCAAAGCATTTACAACAATATCTAACTTTCTTAACCCCTAACTGGATGTCGAATTTATACAAGTTTGCTACTCAACAAAGGATTTGATTTGACATTAAAAGGAAATATAGTTATCCATAAGTATTAAAAAGTCCTAAGCTAACTATTGTATGAATTCTGTGCCATTGCGAATAGTAAAAACCACTCTTGAAGACTTTCCGGAAGTCCGAAAGTTGTTTGAGATGACCAAAACTCATCAGCAAAAAGCAGGATACAAGGTCTGGGAGGAGATTGATTATTCGGATGTGCAGAAGGAAATAGCTAACTCCAATCAACATAAGATAGTTGTTGCTGATGCTATGGCCGGAATATTCAGTGTTCAGTATGAGGATGCATTTATATGGGGCGTAAGAGACAAACAGGACGCAATCTACCTTCACAGGATAGTCATTGAGCAAAGCCATCAAGGACAAAGGCTCTTTGAAAACCTATTGGCCTGGGCGAAAGGCCATGCAAAAGGAAAAGGTAGAAGATTTGTCAGAATGGATACCTGGGCTGACAATGCCAGGCTAATTAGATACTATCAATCTTTCGGTTTTGAGAGGGTTGATGAAGTAACGACAGGTAATAATCCCGAGCTTCCAATACAAAACCGAAATCTTAACGTTGTTCTGTTGCAATTTGAAGTTTGACTGATGGTATCGTTTATTGAGCGAAAAACTATTTGAAAGAAAGGGATAGGCGAATCAGCCTTAGATAATCATCCCTAAAGTTTTTTAGCTGCGGCATTTGGGTGCAATTGACCTGCATGGTGAAGGCCTGACCGGTTTCCGGGTGATAAAACCCCATGGTATAATAGCCTGGGAAGAATCCTGAGTGCCCGATTAACTCACCAATTTCAGGATACTCGTACCGGATGACCCCAAGTCCGTATTTTCCTCGAATTTCTTCAGCTTCAACAAAATCGAAGAAGGCATTACCCAGCGCCTCCATATCAAAAAGTTCACCTTCATAGATCGCAATCAATAGTTTTGCATAGTCAGAATTCTTGTAGGCATAGCCTCCACCTGTCCATTCAAACTGCGTGTTGTTTTGAGCTTTTCCATCTACCAGAAAGGGGGCTTTGAAGCCAAGGGCATAATCGGTTCCTTCATCATAATACCCCTGGGCCATGTTATCAATTTGATTGTTATTAGTAGGACTGAAGCTCTCTATTCCAAGAGGAGTGAAGACTCTTTCTTCGGCTTCCTTATAAAATGTGTTTCCAGTTACTTGCTCGATGATCATCCCCAAGAGAATGTAATTTGTGTCCGAATAGGTGAATCCTCTGCCTGGTTCAAAGGGAGGTTCATCATCAAGTACATAAGCAAGTAGCTCCTCAGGTTTCCATACTTTATCCGGATCCTTTGTCAGGTCATTCAAAAAGGCCTCTTTGAACTCATAACGGACGATACCGGAGGTGTGCTGAAGGAGGTTCTTTATGGTGATTTGATCTGCGTTGGCTAAGCGTGAGTACCAATTGTATTTTCCCAGGTATTGAGAAATGCTATCATCCAGAGTAATTTCACCTTCTTCAATCAGCTGCATGATAATTGCAGACACCACCGTTTTCCCGGTACTTCCACCGTGTAGCTTATGGTCAACGGTCATTTTGATTCCTTGCTCTTTATCCGCCCAGCCACTGGCAAAAGCATGAACGTTTTTATCACTATCAATGAAAGTGAACACAATGCCCGGATAGTCTGAAGAGATTCTGATACTATCTAGTGTGTGCTGGATGATAGTATCCTTTTGGGCAAAAGTATTGGTCCAGCAAAGGAATGAAAGAATGGTCCAGGTTATTATTTTTGTCATACGTGCAAAGACAACAAATTTCAATCTGAAGTTGTAGAGATCATTGTAAAAAATCGACATACCTAAACCTTAATCGATTTGTATGCGTGTATAGAGGCTGAGTCAATTATTAATCGTTGGGGTCACTTAATCGCTCTAGCACTTTTGGTAGTTTTTGATTCAATTGTTTTTTCCAACCCATTTGCATCACTAAACTGATGATCACCAGTTTCAACCCTTTGTAGCCTGAGTGTTCAAGATAGAGAATAGTACCTCCACAAGTGGGTTCTGCTTGAAGCTCAATATTGTATCAAGTTTTGCGAAGATGCCTTTGGTCATTTTATCTGCGGTATCAGAATGGATACCCGCACAAGCTAGTGTTTTTTCACCTGTCGCTTCTCCACGATAGGTGTATGAAATATGCTTGAATAGCTCAACGGATAGCACTTGGCAATGCGTGATTCCATCCCAGCCTTTTTGTGGCTTCATCCTGAAGGTGAAGTACTGCCCTGGCAGTGGTTTGATGTCGTTTTCCATAAACCAATTGCCAAGCTGTTGGGGTTCTGTCAATGCCCTCCAAACTAATTCTGGTGGGTAAGGGAGTATGGTTTTAAATTTGATTGTTCTTGTCATTCTCCAGTTGGATGATTTTTGTTCATTAATGTTTCAAGTGCTTTCATTTTATCAAGCCAGAATGATACAACATGAGTGCGATCACACAGACGGCATTCTGTACCTCGACTACCTGAAACCCCTGACCCGAAAGCTTATGGAAACGAAACTAAGGAAAATTGTCAAAGGACAAATAAGAACGAAATACTCAATGAGGTTTGTGTGAAAGCTACGCATATCAATACATTAATAACGTTAGAAAATGGGCGCTCCTCAATCGTCCTTCAGCTTAAGGCACCAGGCTTAAGTTTTTTCTTCTAAAAGTTTCAAAGGCTTCTCGTTCTTCCTTCGGAAGCTCCCGAAGGTATTGTGAAACTGCATTACTGATTAGTGGTAGCTACCTTTTGTTTGTTTCGAACCGCTTATTCATTTCATCTCTGGATAAGGTTTGCTTGTATGTGGCACACCACCACTGGTTTCCCTGATTGTCTTCAAAGCCACATTCACGGTCACCATAGTATCGTTCTGTAGGCTCCAGCAATATATTCGCCCCAAATTGTCTGGCACGTTTGTAAATCTCATCCACGCTCTCTACATAGATATAGTTCATGCTCTGTCTGGAAGGCCATTGTGGTCTGCCCTGACCGATCATAATGGTCGTATCTCCCAGCTTGATTTCCGTGTGGCCATCCGGGTTCTGACCTAAATCCTCAGTTGGCTTCACCTGAAATACATTCTTGATGAACTCTAGCTGTTGGGCTACATCATCTACCATCAAGTATGGACTTACTGTGGTATAGCCTGGTCTCTGAAATGTGTTTTCGCTTTGCATATGCTTTTTTCTGACAAAGAAAGCGTCTGACAAGAGGGTAAACTTGGAAAAACCCGACAATCGGTTTGCTAATCTACTTCCGAGTCGCGCCAAAGGGTAGCTGTGGTCTTGCCTTTGAAGTATTCTTTTGGGTTCAGGCCAGAAAACTGCTTGAAGTCATTGCTGAAGTGTGACTGGTCATAGTAACCGCAATTGAGGGCCACATCGGTAAGCCGCAATTCTTGGCTTCCATAAAACTGCATGGTGTTCTGAAATCTGGCAATTCGGATGAATTGCTTAGGGGAAAAGCCTGTGAAGCGTTGGAATTGTCGCTCCAGTTGTCGCTCGGAAATAAAGTAGTCCTGAGTCAGATCTTTGACAGTAGGGGTAGCCTCTGATTTCATGATGAATTGAAGCGCTTTGAATACCGGAAGACTTGTTTCTTTCTGCTGTTGAAGTCGTTGGGTGATGAACGTCTCCATGATGCTGACACGCTCTTCGTTGGACTTGCTCAACATGATTCGCTCTTCCAGATCGGATCCATACTTCCGGGTGAGTGTGTCGATATCCACCATCTGATTGGTAAGGTCACTTGCCTGAATATCAAAAAGCAGGGGGATGGCGTGAGGATATAGATAAACGCCAAACATGCCAAAGCCCTGATCGATAGAGAACTGTCTGGTCTGACTCGATGGTGCGTTTATTCCTGCCAGAAAGGACCGTTCTTGTTGACCATTGGCCAGTATTTCATTGAAACGACCATGGTAATGGAACACCAGCTCCGGGCATACATCGGCCATGGAGTGATGAGTGTAGGGTTCATCACTTTCCAAAAACCAATAGAACCGAACATAGTTCTGGGTGGTCTCTGAGGGCTTAACGTTCCAGTACCTTATTGGCATGAGTGAAAAATAGGGATTTGGAATGTATTTTTAGTCAAATGACAAACTCCTGGATTTCAGTAGCTTCCATATTGCTCTCGATTAAACTTTATTCCTTGTCACTTTTTCGCTTTCGTTTATAATACAGTTGAGTCAATCCCGTATCAAACGTTTTAGCACTTACAAATTGTAATAGTTGTTCTGGTCTGCCTTCTTTAAATAATCTTGTACCATTCCCTACGAGAACCGGAACAACAGAAATGGTAATTTCATCAATGAGGTCATTTTTAAGCAGTTCGTGAATGACTTGAGCACCACCATCACAATAAATATCTTTTCCTTCCTGACTTTTAAGTTTGGTTACCAAGTCTTTCAGGTTACCTGTATGAAATTTTATTCTACCGTTATCGGGACGTTCAGTACTTGTAATGACATAGACATCCCTTTTACCATTATCGTAGTGAGAAGCACCGATTTCCTTTACTACATAGTCATAGGTTTTACGTCCAATAATAATAGTATCAATAGTAGATGTAAATGCTGCATAGCCATAATCTTCCCCTTCTTTTTCAACTAGCTTTAAAAAACTAAGATCATCATTTGGTTGGGCAATGAAACCGTCTAAACTGGTTGCAATAAATAGCTTTATCTTTCTCATTTGTTTTAGATTTATTCTTTTCTGCAAAAGTAGGAGGTTATCAAAGGCTATGCTTTGGAAAAAAACGACATTTTAAAGTTCGGAAGGTACAAATCCCGTATGTTGTTTAATAGCATTGGTGAGGTGGGAGTGGTCATAGAACCCACATTCAAAAGCAATATCTAATAAAGCCTTATTGTTGTTGTTTGATTCTATTAAGGCTAATGCTTGTTGAATCCGAATAATGTTGGAATATTCCTTTGGTGTTAACCCGATAAAATCTTTGAATAGTCTTTCTAATTGCCTTGGTGAAATACCATTTTGTTTAGACAACTCATTGATTGTTAATAGTCCTTTTGAAGCCTGCATAGAATCTATTATCGTGCGCAACCTTATGGTCTTACTACATACTTTATCATAAAAAAACTGGTTCAAATAGTCAATATAGTTACCATTGAAAAACTGGTCTTTGTTAAAAGATAGGTTTTGGTCAAATTGAACGGTCTTATTTTTAACCTCGCCTAAAGAAGCATAAGAGAAAAAAGAAGCAAAGGTGGAAGGTTTAAAACAGACACCTATCAAGTGTGTGTGCTCGTCTATGTAGCTTTCTTTAAAAGATGTCATTGCACCAACCACATAAGTTTTACCGTGATCCATGCATGTAGCCCCATTATCAGTAACGCATTTATCACCAAGGTTTATGATTAAACCCGGACAACCATCAGGAAAAATACGTTCCCATTTATTGCTCGATGCTTCACCTTTTAGCTCCCAGAAGTTGTGAATTTTGCTTTGTAAATGTCTACCTGGAATTATTTCTTTATACGTCATTGATACATCTGACCTTTCATGGTTTTTCTTCCTAGCGTCATAATTGCGTTTCCAATGGCCCAATGGTTCCCTGCAAAGTCTTTAAAAATACCTCTTCTATCTAAATCTTCACCCTTCTGGGTGGATAATTCTACCACTTCACAACCACTTTGCTCATCATGACTATGAGTACTTCTATACTGCCTTGTACTGCTCCATAGCTTGTGTAATTGCTTTAGCTACGGATAAAAATTTCAAATTGATTTTATAAAGGAAATCAATAGGCAACAGCCGCCTGACTATTGTATTTGGTTTTGTAGTCTAATGGGGACATGCCTGTATTTTTTTTGAAAACTTCTCTGAAGGCCTTCATGTCTGCATAGCCCACTTCGTACATGATCTCGTTGATGGGTTTGCGGCCATTTTCCAGTTGTTTTTTAGCTGCTTCTACTTTCACACGTTGCAGGTATTCCACGGGCGTGTTTCCGGTCGCTTTGATGAAACGCCTGTCAAAGTTTCGCCTGCTTACTGCCAGGCTGTCGGCCAGCTTTTCAAACGAAATTTTTTCAGTCATGTGTTCTTCGATATACGATTGGGCTTGTTCTACGATTTCGTCACCATGCGTTTTCTGGATATGAAAGATGGAGAACTGTGATTGTGAAGTGCGCTCTATGTCGATCTGAAAGATCTTGGAACAGAAAATAGCGACTTCCCTGTCGAAATACTTTTCTACCAGGTAGAGCATCAGGTTTAGAAAAGAGTAACCGCCCCCATTGGTATACACTCCCTTTTCATCCGTGATTATTTGATCCTGTGCTACTTTAACATCCGGATACATTTTTTTGAATTCTTCCGCGGAATTCCAGTGGATAGAGCAGGTTCTTCCATCCAATATGCCTGTGGCAGCAAGTAGAAAAGCACCTGAGCACATACTGGCAATTTCAGCGCCTTCTTTGTATTGCCTCGTAATCCAATTAATCAGTTTTTCGTTCCTTTTGACAGTTTTAGTAAAATCATCGAAGATAGAGGGTATGATTACCAGATCGGTCTTTTTGATCTGGTTGAGATCATCGGGATACACTTTGAAAAACTGCTCTTTTAAACCCTGTTCCTGAGCATAACCAGCCACCTGGATCTGGAGCTTTGGACTGTTTCCTATCTTCTGCCAATAGCCATTGGCACGGCTCAGTATTTCATAAGCTCCACCGATACTGTTGAGGTTGACAATGCATTCTGGAACTACAATGGTGACGTGCTTCATGATATTAATGTTTGTACAAAAATAAGCACTCATCGTGTCCAAATCAACCTGTCTTAAAGTCCATTTTACACGCTATCCTTGAATTATTTGGCCAATAGTTTTGTGATGATCAATTGAGATTTAACAAATACGATGAAAGGAACATTAATTAATATGATGATAGGAGTAGTACCAATCATGCTCGTGTCTACGCTAACACGAGCAGAGGTATTGAATGGCCAAAAAGAAATAGGAGAATTAAAAACACAAGAACAAAACGAAAACATGAACAAACAAATAGCATCAGATTTTAGCACTGCCTTTCTGGTAGATCAAAGCCCGGAGGAGGTATTTAATGCGGTTACCAACGTACGCGGTTGGTGGTCAGAGAATATTGAAGGTGGCACCAGTAAGTTGGGTGAAGAATTCATTTATCATTATAAGGATGTTCATTATTGTAAAATCAAGCTGGTAGAAGTAGTCCAAAATCAAAGGGTGGTGTGGCACGTATTGGAGAATTATTTCTCTTTTACAAAGGACGAAAAGGAGTGGACAGCCACTAAAATTATTTTTGAGATTTCTAAAGAAGGAAAGCAGACTAAACTTCAGTTTACCCATCAGGGGTTGGTACCCGAATATGAGTGCTTTGAGATATGTAGTGATGGCTGGACCAACTACATTGACGGTAGTTTAAAGAACCTCATAACAAAAGGTAAAGGAGAGCCAAATCCAAAAGAGGGAGGATTTAATCAGGAGTTGGTGGAAAAATGGAAGTTGGATTCAGCAACCTCTGCTTCTTCCGATTCACAAAATCAGCACTTTACCGTTTCTTTTCTGGTGGATAAAACACCTGAGGAAGTCTTTGGTGCTGTTACAAACATCGGTGGATGGTGGACCGAAAATTATATGGGAGGCACCCGCAAGTTGAATGAGGAGTTTGAGGTTCAGTTTTGGGATGTTCATTACTCAAAACAAAAGCTGGTAGAAGTGATCCCTAATAAAAAGGTTGTCTGGCTAGTGACGGATAGCAAACTGACTTTCATAGAAAAAGAAGATGAGTGGACTAATACTCGCATTGTATTCGAGATATCCAGGGTTGCCGACCAAACTAAGGTTCAATTTACCCACGAAGGACTAACCCCTGACATAGAATGCTATACCGATTGCTCCAGTGCGTGGAAAGGATATCTTATAGGAAGTCTACGTGATTATATCACTACAGGAAAGGGTAAGCCGGAGGTTCGGGAGGAGCAAGTGGATAAATAGTTTCAACTAGTTACGCTAGGGAAAACTCTTGATAACCTTTCTAAACCAGCTCCTTGTATAGTTTATTTCACACGCCCTTAGCGTTTGTTTTAGCAGTTAACTCTATAAATAATAATCTTAATCAAAATGGAAAAAATGACTAATGAAGACCTTTCGATAACCCTGCAAGTAGAGCAGACACCACTAAAAGTTTATAAAGCCATCAATGATGTGAGTGAATGGTGGACGAAGATTGAAGGTGGCGCCAAAAATATAGGGGACACCTTTACCGTTCGGTTTGGGGATGTTTATATCACCCATCAGGTGGAGGAGCTGGTACCGTATAAAAGTGTGGTTTGGCAGGTGACCGATAGCAGTGTGGCGAGTTGGGTAAATACCCGCATTCAATTTGACATAAGTGTAGAAGGAGATCTCACAGTGGTTCAATTTACGCATAAGGGCATGACTCCACAGTCTGAAGATTATGAAGATTGTATGAAGGGCTGGATCAAATTCATCAATGAAGGATTAGTGAGGTTGGCCTCCGTCATACCTGTGACGAATGAAGAAATATTAGATCGATTCAAAGCTCTTGCGATAGAGGAACAGTGGTTTGATATACAGGATGACCTTTTCTCCACTAACGTAAAGAGTATAGACCCTGCCCATTCACCTTACATGGGATATGCTGAAGGGAAAGCTGCTGTCCGTAAAAAAGGGAAAGATTTTGTGGCCAAGGTTGAAGAGTTTCATGGGGCGAGAACTTCCGAACCTGTAATGGGAGGGAATTACATAGCCGTAGCTCGGGACATGGATATTACCGCCCAGGGTTTCGGACGAATTCAAATCAACGAGGTTATGCTCTATGAAATAAAGGATGGGGAAATCGTTTCTGAGCAGTTTTTTTATTAGACGCTTTTCAAGATCCAATATCTCTGAACATAAAAAAAAATAGTGAAAGCCAGTAAGTTAAGCATTGGAGTAATTGGAGCCGGACAGATTGGGGGAACCTTAATCAAACAGTATACAAAGGCAGGACATAACGTGAAAATGACGAATGCAAGTGGCCTGGATAAACTCAAGCATTTGGCATCTGAAACAGGAGCTCATGCTGGTACTTTGAAAGACACCATCACAGATGTAGATGTAATTGTTCTAAGTATCCCGTTTGTTCAGGTTCCTGAACTTCCAAAACATGCCTTTAGGGATCGTCACTCTAGTATACCCATTATTGATACCTGCAATTATTATCCTATAAGAGATGGACTCATCAAGGAAGTCGAGGAAGGAATGCTTGAAAGCATTTGGGTGTCAAATCATATTCAAAGACCCGTCATTAAAGCGTATAACAACATCTTTGCCGAGTCTCTGATTTATTCAGGTAAGCCAAAAGGAGACCCAAATAGAATTGCGCTTCCGATATCCGGGGACGATAAAAACGCCAACGAAATTGTGGCCATGCTGATTGACACAAGCGGCTTTGACTCGCTGGACTATGGAGTACTAAAGGAATCATGGAAACAGCAACCCGGAAGCCCCGTCTATTGCACGAATCTGACATTATCACAACTTCAAAAGTCATTAGCTATCGCTTCACCAAAAGGGTTGCCAGAAAAACGTGAACTGGGATTGAAGTACATCTTGGAGAAAGGTCACGAAAAGTGGATGGATACAGTGCTTCATAATAGGACTATTTACAAATCTGTGTTGGAATAACCGATTAAACACATTAATCCTTATTACATGTTTGAGAAAATGAACAATCAAGAGTTTACACTGACATTATCAGTAGATCAATCACCAACCGAGGTGTTTGAGGCAATAAAATATGTGCCTGGCTGGTGGTCTGGAATGCACGATGAGCAATTTGAAGGTAAGTGGGATGAGGTTAATGATGAATTTTCATTTACTGCCGCAGGAGGAGCTCATTTCAATCGACAGAAGTTAGTAGAGCTGGTTCCGGGCAAGAAAATTATCTGGCTCGTAACAGAAAGTGAACTCAGCTATATAGTGGATACTGATGAGTGGGTAGGCACCCAGATATGCTTTGAGCTTTTCGAAGAAGATAACGGGACAAAAAAAGTATTTACCCACAAGGGGTTGACCCCCGAGGTAGAGTGCTACGGAAGCTGTTCGGTTTCCTGGACGGATTATCTTCAGCAACGTTTATTGAAGGCTCTCAGCTCTAATTGAGCAGTGCAAGGGTTAACTGTCGCAATCAGCCCACAAGAATGTCGCTTTCAGCACATTCAAGTAGGTAGTATTGCTAGTAGTTTTGTTTTGTGTAATGAAACATTCTTTAGTAACGTACTTAAAAAATGAATTGGGTCATTTAAAAACCTAAAAATACAATGCTATGGGAAAAGTAGTAATACACTTGACAATGTCACTTGATGGATTTATTGCAAAGCCTAATGAAGAAGATTGGGATTGGATTTTCAAACATGCGGCTGACGACTCTGATGACATGGGAAATCGAGTTATGCAAGAGTTAGGTGCAGTTGTTCTTGGTAATAAGGACTTTAGAAATAACAAAGTTACGGCTGAAGCTCTTCCGTATGGGGGATTACAAATACCACAATTTGTTGTAACACACAATGCCCGTCAACCGCTTACTGTAGGCCCTTTAACATTTAACTTTATCACCGGAGGAGTAGGAAAAGTGATTCAAAAAGCGAAGGAGGCAGCAGGAGCAAAAAATGTTGCAATATTGGGTCACAGCATTGCTCAACAAGGTCTTGAATTAGGTCTTGTGGATGAATTAGTCCTTCATGTTTATCCTGTTATTTTTGGGAACGGGTTAAGACTTATTGACCAATTGGGCTGTCAACCTATTGATCTTGAACGGATAGAAATTATTTCAACAACCCAAATTACAAGTATGCGATTTCGAGTTAATGGATAGAAATCTACCCAGCGATACCTCTATTCTTCCTTAAATCCATTCTAAAAATTAAAAATAAATTTGCGAAACCGATTGATTGCATATATGCCAAAGACAGCAATTGCAAAAGCATTCTCCAATGGGGAATTTGAAAAACCTACGATTTCATAGCTAAGAATGCGGAATGGATTGTAATTGAAGAAGACAAATTCTCAGGTAAACAAGCCATTATTGATAATTGCGAGCAAGTTGGGAACTACTTCAAGTCGGTAACCACAGACTTCAAAACACTCAATATCATTACAGATGCAAATAAAGTTGTAATTAATGGAACAGCAGAATTTTTAAGAGATGGCAAACGGGTTTCCTTTGTTTCAGCGTGTGATGTTTATGAGTTTAATGAAGATGGCCAAATTCAAAGAATAACTTCGTATTGTATACAGTCCAAGTAACTATTATAAGCAGGGTATAAATTATGGTAAGAAGCAGGTTAATGGAAATGCACAACGTTGGTATCGTTGTGGAATCGCTCGATAACGCAATTGCATTTTTTACAGAAATTGGTTTGATACTGGAAGGACGAATGATGGTAGAAGGAGAATGGGCAGGACGTGTGACAGGACTTGGAAATCAATCTGCTGAAATTGCAATGATGGTTACTCCGGATGGACACTCAAGACTTGAACTATCACAGTTTCTAAATCCTCAGACAATTGCAGACCACCGGACCGCCCCGGTGAATTCACTAGGTTATCTGCGCGTCATGTTCAGGGTTGATAATCTTGACGAACTACTAATTAGACTTGAGAAGCACGGTGCTAAAGTACTTGGAGAAGTGGTTCAATTTGAGAACATGTATCGACTTTGCTACATACGTGGAGCAGAAGGACTACTGGTAGGATTAGCTGAACAACTAGGCAGTGATACAGCGGCAGATATTTTAGAAAACAAATAAGCTATACTAGAGTATTGCAAAATGGCATGAATTACCAGATTATTCTTCCATCTTATGCCTTGAGTAACTACGTGTCTTATTTCTGGACGCTCCAATACAGCGGGGGGTTGGGCGAAGAGATTGTTTTCAATTCATTCGTGGATAATTCTACCGGTATTATTTTCCAACACAATCAGGGAAAAAGCGCTTTCTATCAGAAGGAAAAGGTGAGTTGCTGACTTCTTTTGTATATGGCCCCTCTACTAAACCAACAGTGACTTTTGGTGCAGATGTCTTTGAGTTGAACGGAGTGCTGTTCAAGCCGGGTGGGTTAAGGGCTTTGCTAAGAATGGATACAGATGAACTCACTGATGAGATGGTCTGTATTAATGAGTTTGCCGAAGGGTGCGAATTGGCCGATCATCTGCTTAATATTCAGTCAACTGAACAGAGGATGGAGGTGCTGGAGCAGTTTCTAAGCAGAAGGATGTCTAATTCATTGGCATTCGACCAGCTTATTCATCATTCTTTGGATTTAATACATGCGCAAATTGACACCATACGGATGCTTGACTTATGTAAGACCCTGAAACTTTCTGACAAACAGTTTGAGCGGAGGTTTAAACGATCCATTGGTGTCACGCCCATATTTTATACCCGTGTGTGTCGGTTTCAAAATGCAATGGAGCTAATAAAAACGGGTCAATACAACAAACTTGGGGATGTCGCTTATGCACTTGGGTATTCAGACCAGTCTCACTTTATCAAGGATATAAAACAATTTTCGGGCTATGCTCCCAGGGATCTTTCGCAACAGGTTAGTGACTTTGTAGTCAATCTGAATAAGCCACTGGGACTCCAAAGTGAAGCTAAAAGTTGATTTGATGGGTTATATGTAGTTACCTATGACCTAATGACGTTCCAAATGACTTAAGGGCAAAGTCGATCAACATTTTTGTCATTTGATAAATTTCGAAATAAGTGTATTGTGAATCTTTGTGGCTATGGACAAATTAATTAACTATCTGTTGGAATTTGGGCAGCTAAATCAACAGCAAATTGACTTGATAAAGAGAAAGGCACAGGCATTGGAGTTGAAAAAAGGTGATTACTTTTCTGAAGCAGGTAAAATACCAAGACAAGTAGCATTTATCGAAGAAGGTATCCTTCGGGTATGCTACTACAACAGCAAAGGAGATGAAATCACCAAATATTTTGTTGATGAAAACAATTTTGCAGTGGATATAAACAGCTTCAATCAAAAAATCCCATCTTCGGAATACGTACAGGCTGTCATAGATTGTACACTGCTTGTGTTTTCTACAGAATCACTCAATGATTTATCAGCTACTATCATTCAATGGGACGGAATTATTAACAAAATAACAGAAAAAGCATTGGTGGAAAAAGTAAACAAGCTGAGCCCAATGTTAGCCGAAGATGCCACAACAAGGTATCTGAATTTTTTAGAGAAATTCCCGAATTTAGCTAATAGAGTTCCGCTATCCTATCTCGCTTCGTACTTGGGAATCACGCAATCCTCACTAAGTAGAATTAGAAAAGGTATCTGAATTCATTATTTGCCAAATGGCAAAAGTTTTTGCTTTTGAAGTACTGAAGTTTGCTTCATCATTTAATAAAAGCAAAAACATGGATTCAATCATTATCACCGGTGCGACTAGCGGAATTGGTTTTCACTGTGCCTTACAAATGGCTCGTATTGCAAAAAACGAGCAAATTATTATTCCTGCCAGAAATATGAGGGCAGGAAAAGAAGTGGTTGAAAGGATAAAGGATAAGACAGGTCATAAAAACCTAAAATGTTTGGAATTGGATTTGGCATCATTACAATCCATTAGCCAATTTTCAGAGATATTAGCCAAAGAAAAACGCCTTTCCATTTCCATCTTGATCAACAATGCAGGTGTACAGAATATTGGAGAAACGCAGTATACCGCAAACGGGTTTGAACGGACATTTGGTGTAAATCACTTAGGAGCATTTGCTTTGACCATACAATTACTTTCCTTGATTAAAGATGATGGACATATAACATTCACATCGAGTGAGACCCACGACCCTGCATTAAAAACACCCATAGAACCACCTATTTATACAAGTGCTCACGAACTTGCTTTCCCTACAGAAACTTTCGAAAAACAAAATACTGTCGGACAAAGAAGGTACTCCACGTCAAAGTTGTGCAATATCATGACGACTTATGCATTGCAAGAACGGTTAAAACACACAAATATCAGGGTAAATGCCTATGACCCAGGATTAACACCGGGTACAGGGCTAGCAAGAACTTACACACCTGTTATGCGATTTTTATGGAAAAATATCTTTCCTGTGTTGACCTTATTCAAAAGCAACATTCATACTCCTGCACAAGCGGGAAGAAATTTAGCAAACCTGGCGTATGCGGAGAGGTACAACGACTTGAGAGGAATTTATTTCTCAGACGGTAAAGTGTTTAAAACATCTGTTGATTCTTACAACAAGGATTTTCAAAATGACCTGTGGAGTAGCAGCCTTGAACTTACCAAAACCACATTTACCGAAGAAACTTTTAAAAAAGGCAATAGGTAACATTATTTATAAACCATAGTGGTGTTCATTCGCTATGTGTAGATTTTGTACGGTTAAGGGTTGTTTCAAACCGAAAAGTTACCTCAGACGATGTTCTTAACTGCGAGCTGCTTTGAAACGAGAACATCGAGTTTTTCTTGGACACCTATATAAACTGAAGATAACATTCTCTTTTAGTTGGATGTCGAATTTTTACAATTACTGAAGACTTTTTGAAGATATCTTGATTGAGTAAGTACAGTAATCAATCAAATTTTAGAAACATCTGCTATGAAACTGAAATTCATTCTATCGTTCTTAATCCTCATCATTTGTTATGGAGTATATAGCCAGGAAGGTCAGATTGGAGGAACAACGGAATCCAATTCTGTAATTGAAGAAAAAGGATTAATCAAAGTGTCCATTATGTATCCATTTGCAGAAGGGAAGACCTTTGATATGGCGTATTATGTAAGCAACCACATGCCGATGGTAGCAGGTTTTTTAGGCCAAAACCTGGTTAAGTACACCATTGAGAAGGGGGTTGCCAGTGGTATTCCCAATACACCACTTCCCTTTATGGCGATTGGTACTTTTTATGTAAAAAGTCTGAATGAATATCAGAAAGCGATTGCTCCGAACAGAGATGCTATTCGATCAGATTTTTCTAATTATACCAATATAAGCCCAGTAATCCTTGTTAGCGAGGTTATTAAGTAAGATTGTTTTTTCGAAAGGAGATCGCCTTCAGGTGGCAATTCAGCAAGTGTTCAAACTCTCGTAGGAATTTTTGAAGGACGTCATAACTGATTTTGAGCCCCATAATTTTCCTGTGGTCTTGGATAGTTTATTTGAAAAGACAGCCATTCTCATATCAGCTAATATGATGGGAGTGATTTCATTGAACTCGCGATTTTATTTCTTTTTTGGATAGGTGTAGCGTTTCCAGTTTTCGATCCGTATGGAGGTAAATAATATTTAATGATATGAAAAATTATATTATATCTCTGACAGCCATTGCGCTGATTGTGCTCTTGCAGAACTGCGATGACGCTACTAATGATGCTATCAATGTAAATCCTGAAGCATATTCTGTATCTGCAGATGATTACACTTTTCATTTCAATGATGAAATGTATGCAGAAGCGAATGCCAGGCGGGCAAACTCCGAAGAATGCAATTTTGACTGGAGTATAGAAAGTGTCAGTCGGGTGGGAAATGTACTCACTGTACAAGTTGACAGGCCAAAAGACTGTGGTGTAACGTATGAAATCATCTCTGGTGGTGTGGAATTCAGTTACCCTCCACGAGCAGCGATATTCGTAAAGGCCATTTCTCAAGGTTGTGATTCCAATGGGGAATACATTTCCGAGAATCTGACTATCAATATGGAAGAAGCCTATATCCATATGTCTGCAAGCGACTTAAAAGAAACGCTCGTTAATGTGAGGGACTTTTGCTCCCTCAATGACATCAGCTGTGATGGTGAGTGTAACGTAACTGTAAGCGATCAATAATCAAATGAGGGTGATGGTTAGGCGGTATGAGGGAGCTGTATAGTTGAGTTCCCTCTTCTCGCTTTTAGGATAAAGTACCGACACGTTGAAGAAATACCTGAATGATGCAGAGCTTATTGCCGGCTGTACGAAAAAATCACAGAAATATCAGGAGTTGTTGTTCAAGAAATACTACGGATATGCTATGTCAATAGGTATTTCTTATCTGAATAATAGAGATGATGTTGTTGAAGTTGTCCAAGATTCATTTCTGAAAGTGTTTAACGCCATCGATCAGTATCAACCCTCTCAACCTTTTAAGTATTGGTTAAGGAAAATCGTAGTGAATACTGCCATTGACTATTACAGGAAGCAGCGAAAATTTCATCTGCATGTAGATATATCAGATGCAATAATGGAAAGTCGATCCCCATCATACTGTGTTTTGGACAAGCTGGGAACACAAGATCTGATTGATATTATAAACAAACTTCCATTGACACAGAAGCTGGTATTTAACCTGTTTGAAGTAGAGGGCTATAGCCATGCAGAAATTGCCGAAAGGATGGGTTTCCCTGAAAGTAGTTCCCGAACCTATTTAACAAGGGCAAAAAAGAAACTACGCGAGTTGGTTATGCAATATGAAAACCGAAAATGATGGAAAAGGGGTTTGATGATCTTTTAGCCAAAAAAATGAGGGGAGCATTTCTTGACCTGGAAGCGCCTTATGATGAAGGTGCATGGGAGCGATTTCTCGAGCGAAAGAAAAGCAAAAAGCGAGTGATTTTCTGGCTCGGTGCCAGTGTCGCTGTATCTATTGTATTGGCTATTTGCTTTGACCCCCTATATCAGCTAACAATATTTCCAAAACCTATAGCCCCGATAATCCAAAATGAGAAAATCATACCACCTGCCTCACAATTACAACCAAGGGAAGAACTGATTGATGTGAAGGATGAGCAGTGGGTGAGTAATTCCCTAAGGCTTGCATACGAGAAGGTACCCTCTCGCAAAGCAAATATTCATAGGCAGACTATTGCGTTTGAAACGGAATCAGACAATTTGCATAAAACCACTTCTGAAACAGATCATGCCGACATACATAGTATTCCGGATTCATTGAAACAGACCGATAGTAACCTGGCAGACCTATTTGCAGACTCGACTTATCTGGCGCTAGAAAATGATAAAGAAGGGAATAAACAATTACTCTTTGGTGTAATACTCGCATCAGGCATAGGCGTTGATAATAGTAGTCAGGGCCTCACCGGAGCGATGAGTTACAATGGTGGAGTTTCATTTGAACTCCCGATTGCAGATCGACTTTCTATCGGGACGGGCCTTGTTGTGAACTATATGAGTACGGATAGAGAGTCAACTAGCTTTGTGGGTGATTTGAACAACCCCGATAAGAGAGAAGATGCGTTTCACTCGGAATACTTCAATCTGGGTATACCCATCCAATTAGTTTACACCTTGAACGAAAGGAAGGACAATCTTTTCGCCTTGATTGGGATAAACTCCTACTATTCAGTGAAACAACAAACGCACGTTAACAGCACCACTACAAGAGATGTTCATGTTTTTAGTGGAGATGGGGAGCCTATGATTGTAACCGAGACTTTTGGAAGCTCTGAAACCATCCGAGGAGAAGGCAATGAATTGCTTCCTGCTGCCACATTGGACTTAGCCTTGAGTTATCGGTTATTTCAGAGTGAAGGGTTAGTCTATGAGATTCGTCCATTCTACAGGCATCCCATTTCATCAATAACTGGAGATGGCACCAGGGTTCCAATGGGAGGTGTAGCTATCAGGTTGCTTTTTAAGCAAGGGGAATAAGCACCGTTAATGGTTACTCTTATTATTGATAATTTGTTCTAGGTGTAGTTAACCCTATACTTAATTTATTCCACGATTTTCTTAAGACCATCTATTACAACCGCCCAATTTTCAGAAGAATGTTTTGCTTTATCTTCATCATAATTAGATTGTGTGATTTTCAATTCGGTTCCAGCTTCTATGGGTTTTACTTGGTAAGTAACCAAAAGATAGTTTTCCGTTTTATCCTCCAAACCGCTCCAACTGCTTAAGTAGCTGTATGAAAGTTTTTTATTAGGTGAAAATTCTAAAACAACTCCTTTGTCTGTGTAAGGTGTTCCTTCATATTCTCCAGTCCAAAGAATAGGGCTACCTACTTTCCAGTCTGTTTCTTGATTAGATTCAAAAAAATATTTTTTTACAATTTCAGGGTTAATTAACGCATCCCAAACTTTTTCTATTGGAGCTTTAATAGTTGTCTGATAGGTGGATTTAAATTCTGTTTGCATACTATTAATTATTAAGAGTTTCCGTAATAAATTGATAAATGTCATTTTTGAATCACCCAAGGCTGAAAAATAGTCTAAATTAAAATTGTTAACTCGTTTCAATGATTTAACCGTTGTTTCTAGACCTCTTTTGGTAAGGTGAACTGTTTTTGCCCTTGTATCACTCGCATGCTCTGTTCGTGTCACGAGCCCCTTTTTTTGTAGTGTTCTCAAGACAGTAGAAGTGGTCATTTTATCCATTTTTGCTGCATCAGCAACAGCCACTTGGATAGTATCTCGTTCATTTTGGAGTAACCAATAAATAGCGGTTAGTATTGTCATTTGAGGAGAAGTGATATTATACTCTTCAATTAATAAGTTTTTTCCATTCTGCCAGTCTGAAAAAACTTGCCAGAGAAAATAGTCAGGGCTATCCTCATCATTTCTAAATTGAAAATCGCTGTAATCAAGCATATTTTTAAAGGTAAGTGCATATATAGTAAGTTAACTTATTATATGCAACCTAATCTTTCCTTTCATATGTTTTTTTTTGGCACAAAATATCCGAGCTGATTATTACTATGGGATTATATCTGTTTGCATAAAAAAAACATGACAAGACTGAAATTTAACTCCTTGTTCATTATGGTGTGCGTGTGCTGCATTTATATGATCGTAGGCTGTTCAAAAAACATCGATCCAGTTTATCGTTTTCAAGGTAGAATGAGTGTTGGTGAGTGGAGAAGAACTTTTTCAGTGAACCTCCCGGATAATTTCTATGAAGAGGATGGTCAGTTTCCTTTGGTTGTTGCTCTGCACGGTACCGGAGGCGCTTCAATGTGAGCGTGACTATGGGCTTACAGCCAAAGCAATTGAAACGAACTGGGTGATTGTTTATCCGGAGGGGGTTCCAAGACCAGGACCTTTTGAGATACGCACATGGAAAGCAGGTACCTGTTGTGATTATGCGGTTGCCAATAACGTGGATGATGTAGGGTTTATCCGCTTGGTTATAGGCGAGATGGTAAGAACCTACAAGAAGATAAACAATTAGGTGCAAATAAGGTACAAAAGGGTGCTAAAAATCGAGAATATGAGCTAAATAAAAACAGTCTAAAAGCATCAATAAATGCTTATTTAGGCTGTTTTTTAGGTTAGTTTACTGGTGTTTATGAGTTGTTTGAGAGGTTACTTTCCAATACAAAATATAATGTACGTTGATTATCAGGTAGTTACGTGCTTATAGGTACAAATAAGCAACAAAAACTATCGCTAAACAGCTAAATAAGGGATAAAGAAAGGAAAAATGGAGCGGAGCGGACATAAAAAAACCGCCTCACAAAGGAAGCGGTTTTTATCGAAAACACCAATCGCTTTACGCAACTGTTACAGAGCCTAAATAAGAGCTGTTAGCAACTTTAGTTCCGTCTTCTGATACAAACCCTAAGAAGACTTCAACGTCTTCTCCTGAGTATTCAGAAGGCACTGGAATGGTTGCTGTACCAACTGATCTTGCTGGTCCCGCAGTTGTGAAAACTGCCTCACCTCTTGTGGTATTCAAAAGAGCAATCAGAGCTTTGTCCGTTGCTAAGGCACTACCACTTCCTGAATTGTCTGTCCAGGTCGCTTCTACGTTTCCAGCACTTGGAGAAGAAGCTGCACCATTCGCAGCACCAGTCAGGTTTCCTCTTGAGACCAATGCACTTGCATAGTCTACCATGAAGTTGGGGTAAGCTCCTGTAATGGCATTGTTCAGGTTGTATGACATGGCCGCATTGAATTGCGTCATCTTGTTGGCATACTGCTTAAAACCAACTCTAAGGAAGTCTGTCATTGGCTGCAAGAACTTCAATACAGTTGAGAACTTAGAACGCTGGTCAACCTGACCTTCAGTTCTTGGGTTCGCTACACTGGAAGGTTTGATTCTTAGGTAATCGATGCCCTTCCAAGTTCCACCGATTACATTCCCAACCTGTCCTGAGACACCACCGAGAATACCTTGATTAATTTTTCCCATCTTTTTACGATTTTTTAAGGGTTAAACATTTGCTTGGACTTGACACGGACTTACCATGGATTTGCCCTTCACCATCTAAAATACTACAAGAAACAGGCGAAGATTCATTCTTAGGTGCTGTTGCTTTGGTGTGCTTTATTTTGCCTTTGTTGCCCTGTTCTTTTGTCAGATCAAGAAGCTATCCTGCCCCTGTTTCCTTCATTAGGTTGTGGAATATTGACTGCCTGACAGTATCTATCATTTTTAAGGTGAGCTTGATTTTTTGCTCGTTGACATCCAATAGTTTTAGTGCCTGAATCGACTTTTCAAATGCCTTCTCTTTGGTGCTTGCTTTGACTTCACTTTCTCTTATAACCTTTCGGATCTCGTCAATAGTTATGAATGGAATCACCGAGCCTTTCAAATAGAAATGGAATGACTTAGACCTCCACAGTCCGAAGCATAGCCAATACAGAAACTCTCTATCTGCCTCATTTTCCAAAAGACATACAAAGCAATTCGGGCAAGGTGTGCAAAGAGGTTTTCCACTGTTCAATCCTTTATTCAGGATAAAGAAATGGGGTTTGTTGTAGGTGGTTCCTAGTCTGTGTGTTTTCAAGCGAAACGATTTCATATAGCAAGCCATTAGAATTATGCTCGCTGCGCTTCGCACAGACATTTTCAAAAGAGAAAAGAAAAAAGGGAAAAAAAGAAAAGAGAAAGCTCTTGAAAAGGTGGGTGTGGCACGATTGACAAGGTTTTTGGGAAAAATACTACCCGAAGGGTGGAGGTTTTTATCAAAACCCGTAGGGCTTGACCTTGACAATCCGGTTGTGCGGTGGTCATGTGCGAACCCACCTAACTTTGCTGCTCTCTTTATTTTGATTGTCTGATTTACCCACAACATGAACTTTTACCACCTTCTTGGATTGGTGGGCAAGCTACTGTACCATAAGAGCAATAAACGCAACAATCACCTTGTATGGGTTTAAGTACTTCTTTACAGTTTTCGCATTCATAGAAATACTGACATGCATCTGTTGGCATGGTTTCTTCTTTTTGATGTCCACACTTAGGACAAGTAATTGTTGATTTAAGAACTACTTCACTCATTTTGATTTGTTTACTGATTCTACTTTGTAACCTGTTTTGTCAACAGCCGATTTTACTTTCTCAATGTCTGTTTTAGATTCATCAAAAGTTACCACTGCATTCGCTTTTTCATAAGAAACCTCTAAACCAGAAATGCCAGGTAGTTTTCCAATTTCAAGTTTCACATGTTCTTCACATCCCGTGCAGGTCATTCCAGTAATATTGATTTCGTAGGTTGATTCGAGATTGACATTATCTGATACTGATAGTTTGGTTTCAGGGTAAAAGGCATCCGAGTAATAAGGGAATGCAAGCATGATCGCTGCAAATACCGTCACTATACCAAGGAATTTCTTTGAATGCCAAAAAGAAGGTTTGTCCTCATCACAATTACAAGCAATTTCTTCCTCAGTTCTTGGTCTCAATTTCTGATACCATGCAAAAGCTAAAACGACTACAGTTATTCCAATCAACCAAGGTCGAAAAGGTTCTAACCAAGAAAATGTTGCGGCTACTCCGCTTGATCCTGCAAGTAGTGCCAACACTGGGGTAATGCAACAAAGTGATGCACTAATAGCGGTCAGTACACTTGTCATTACTAATGAGCTTGATTTCTTATTCGTCATATTGTTGATTCTTTTTCTGGTGTTAATAACCCTAATATTGGATTCAGTATGAGGTCGTTTGATTCGGAAATAGAGTAGAATATTGTTTGTCCTACTTTGTTTGTTTCAACCAGTCCCGCATCTTTTAGCTTTCTCAAATGCTGAGAAATGGCAGGAACTGTCATGCCCAGAATATCACTTAGATCACATGGACACATTTTGGATTCCTTGTCCAATAGAAACAGAATTTTTAGTCGTACCTCATTGCCAGCAAGGTTAAGTGCCCTTGCTATTCGGTTTACTGCATCACCTACTTTTTCAATGTCTTGCTTACACTGCTTGATCTGTTTTTCATCAGCATAAACTCTAATACATGTTTTGGTCATAATGAATCGTATTTAAGTGATTACTTAAATAAACGCAAAGAAAAGAAATTTAGTTTAATGTTTAAGCAAATACTTAAATACAAGAGTCATTGACATGCTTAAATGTAATTGCTGTGTGAACGCAGGTAAACTAAGGCGTAGCCATTTATGCGAGCCGCCTGCGAGTGGAGCAAGGGTGGTGGCTGCAAAAGCCCGAAGAATGAGGGCGGCAGACAGCTACCGTTTACGGCAGGGCTGGCGTGATTTTTTGCTTTAGGGTCGGGAAAGGCAAGGGTAGCGATTGAACGGAACGGAACGATTTGTTGGGTGGAATGGAGCAATTACTGGCTGTTATTAGGGTTGGAGTATTTGACATTTTAATCAATTCACCAAATACTAATTGAAGGCATAACAGACGGATTGCGAAATGGAACTGTGTCGGCTCGTTGAGTGAAATGAATGAGCTACTCTTGTGTGGGGTGCTGAAAGTGGCTGAATGCAAGGAAAGAGGAACGAGAGACTGAAATGAAGCTACTGTAGGCACTGGATTAACTGCAAAAAGCATGACAGCCCGATTAGCCCGCAGCGACCCGCAGGCGAGCAAAAACACATGCAGCGACAGACCCCCAATTAATTCTTCTGTGAGTACAGCGAACACCTTATTGGGGTTTGGGGGGATGAAGTAGCTGCAAGTGAGGATTGAGAGTAGTGTGTGAAGCAAAACAAGTGAACGGCAGGTGGTGAGCACCTACTGGAGCACAAACCACCTGGTAAGTGAACGGTATATGCAAGGGCGACCGAAGGGAGTACATTTTACCCTTGCAGATATGTTTTTGCGGAACAAAACGGAACGATTGACGAACACCGCTTTACCTGCGTTGGGGTGTGCGTTGGGAAAAGCAAGTGTATGACTGAATGGATTGGAGTGCAACGGAAAGGAATGAAGGAGTGCTCTTGCTGTGTGGTGCAGGAAGTGGGTGAATGTAAAGAGTGAGGTACGAACGAATGCAATGAACCTACTGGAAGCACATGGGTGAGGGTGGGGTTATTTCGCTAATCTTAAAATCCTTGTTGCTCCTCTAAATACAATAATGAAAACAACAGAACCAATAACTAAGTCAGGTATTTTACTTTCAAAATAGTAGACTAAGCCTCCAGCCAAAATTACACCTAAATTGATGATAATATCATTGGAAGTAAAAATTGCAGAAGCTTGCATGTGTGCTTCTTTGCTCTTCGCCTTTTGAATCAGGTAAAGTGAAACGGAATTTGCCAAAAGAGCTAAAAAGGATATGATAATCATGTTTTGAAAAATCGGTATGCCATCAGATCCTACAAAACGTCTAATGACTTCCAATAAACCAAATAGAGCTAATGACATTTGAAAGTACCCACTTAGTTTAGCTACTTTCTTTTTACGAATTAATGTTTGACCTACTGCCAGTAAGCTTAATGCATACACTAACGAATCTGCTAGCATATCCAAAGAATCTGCCACCAACCCCATAGATTTAGAAATCAAGCCGAATAGCATTTCAAGAACAAAAAAGACAAAATTGATGATAAGAACAGCCCAAAGGATTTTTCGTTGGTTGCTTGGGTCTGATTCTACATCAATTACTACCTGTGATTGTGTGTTTGATATTAGTTTTGAACCTAATTTTAGTTCTGCTAATATCCTTTCAATTTCCGTAGTATTGCCAATGTGAAATATGGTTAGTTTCCTTTGAGGTATCTCAAATTCAAGTTGTTTGATTTCGTTTATTCCATCCAATTTCATCCGAATCATTTGTTCCTCAGAAGGGCAATCCATTTGTGATATTTTGAATACAGATTTTTCCATTATAAAAAACAAAGGTTTTTTTTTCACCTATCAATATCAACTAATATTGAATCAAAGTAACTAACCAAAAGAGTTTTTTTTAGCGAATCCAGTTTGGCTTCTGAATGAAGAAATAGGTAGGATGGCATTGGCATTTTATCGTTATCAATTTGACTTAGAATTGATTTTAGTTTTGTCCGTTTCATACGATTTGATAGAAGACCAAATTCTGATAGGTTTAATTCAGATTTTCCTTCTGAAATATGATTCTGTAAATGAAAGCCTATAGGTTGAACATTACTGTACCATGGGTATTTGGTTTGGTTGCTATGACAATCATAACAGGATGCTCGGATAATATTTCCAATGACAACTGGAGACTCGTAATGCTCAATAAAATCAGCATTGGTAACTGGTTCTATTTCATTGCGTTGGACGGGGACAAATTGAATCCCCACCAACACAATTAAAACTATCCATAGAGATAATTTAAGCCATTTTTTCATTTCATTGAAATGGTTTCTTTCACCGAACCACAAGTCAGCATTTTGCTGCCAAACAATGGGTTTTTGATCTCTTGAGAATCACTCAGCCAACTACCCCCTTTTCCCTTGTCGTACATCGGGCAATACTGTTGATAAAGTGTTCTGTCCGTTCCTGTGATTGCAAGCAAGTCCATGAAATCTTTTGCCATGCCTTCAAAATGCTCACGTTGATGAGCTATTTCGCTTTTAGCAATGTGTTCACCATGTTCTTTTACTACTTCCAATATTTCCTTAATCTCGGACTGCTTGGACACTTCAAAAGTGTTAAGGTCTATACTTGAAGCCGCTTCTGCAAGTTTTTGACCTGCGCTGGCAGCCGCTCTTGCATCGTCTTGAACCAGGGCATTTTTAATTACCAGGTATTGATCGATCAATTGAGAAATGGACTTATTTTCACTCGTTTCCACAACTGAAACATCTGATATTTCATCCTCTGCTTTATGATTCATGGCACTATGATCATGGACACCATTTCCATATTCATGATCGGTAGATTTTTTATTGGCACATGCAATTAATGAAAATGAGATACCTGCTACTAAAGCGAGTGTTAAGATTGAATTTGATTTTTTCATTGTATTAAAATTTAGAAGTTAAACATTTGAATTAGTGATAAGCCAAGAACGATGAAGGATATGATACCCCATATTATTCTGGAAGCCCATTTATTAAATATTGAGGGAGGTGCATTGTCTCCGATTTTGCAACACTCTTTCATTTTATTGTTTTGGTGTTTTCGCCACAAGAAAGCATTGACTCTCCGAAATATGGATTTTGAATTTCTTTATCCAGACTCAACCAATCTGCTCCATTGTTAGAGCCTGCCATTGGGCAATGCTGAACATAAATAGTAGTAGATAAAGGATCAAAAGATTCTGCTGTTGCTATCATTGAATTGGATATGCTGATGAACTTTTCTCGAATGGCTTTGATGTCACCAAGATGTTCGATGTGCTGTAAAACTGTTTTCAACGCAGTTGACTGTTGCATCCATAAAGAGTGTGCATCTCCTTTAAAAAGGTTCATATCAATCTTTCCTAAGGAGTTGTTCATCGCCACGCCCGATGCTTTTGCTTTTTCAAAATCATCACTGGCCAATGCAATCTTCAATTTGAAGTAGTTGTCAAAAAGTGGTTGTAAAGACTTTTTGGCATCCTCTGATATTGTTGTTTTCTTAGATGAAACAGGCATTTTTTCCATATTTGAATTGGTATTTCCCCCATGGTTGTGGCCAGTCATGGCTACACCACCTTCCGGGTTCATCATACTTGGTTTGCCTGCTAATTGTGCTGCTGCATCAATACTGAAGGTACCATTGATTGCAATTTCTTCACCAGGCTGCAAGCCATCTTCAATCACATAACTTTCACCTAATTCTGGACCCAAAGTAACTTCTCGCATGATGAAACTTACACCTTGAGCTGACATTTGCATCACATAAACTACAGAGCGTTTGCCCGTCCACATTACAGCAGTTTTAGGGACAGTTAAGGATGTATAATTGGTATTGGTTTTTGCTTCTATCGTTCCAGTTGTGAACATTTCTGGTTTGAGCATTAAACCTTTGTTTGTTGCTTCAAGTCTTGCTTTTGCCACTCTGGTCTTTGGATCGATAACAGGATCGATGTAGCTAATTTTTCCTTTAAATGTTTTACCAGGTATTGATTGCACTGTGTATATCACCGCATCACCTTTGTTTATCCAAGTCATATCTGTCTCATACACATCAAAAAGCACCCATACTTTAGATAAGTCCGCTATTTCATATAAGGCTTCCCCTTGTTTGATATAGTCACCCAGATTGACCATTTTTTTAGTTACATATCCTGAAACATTGGCGAGAATTGGAAACTGTTCTATGGTCTTATTTGATTTGACTATCTGATCAATCTGTTTGTCTGAGAGTTTCCAGTTTTTCAATTTTTCTTTGGCAGCATTAAACAATGCAGGCTGTGTTTCTTTTATTTTTTTGGCTTCAAACAATTCTTCTTGTGCAGTCACCAATTCAGGGGAATACACATTTGCCAAAACCTGACCTGCCGACACAAATTCTCCTGTAAAATTGACTGAAAGCTTTTCAATCCTGCCTGGGATGTGTGAAGATTGGGTAGATAGCAAACGTTCATCTGCCTGTACTTTTCCATTTAGACGAATTGATTTATCAGCCTTACCCTTATTAACCACCATAGTTTGAATCTGTGCCAACTGCATGGCAGTTGGTGACATGCTCACTGCCATAGGGTCTAATTCACCATCTGTGGATTCCAAAGGAATCAAGTCCATACCACAAATAGGACAATCGCCTGATTCACTCTTCCTGATCTGTGGATGCATAGAGCATGTCCAAATTGTTTCGGAATCTGCCATTGCAGTATGGTTATGTTCATCCGTTTGGTTTTCATTGGATCTTCCGAAAATTATCCAGCCAAGTAGCAAGCCGATAGCCATTGTGCTTATGGCTATAATTACTGTTGTTTTATTTATATTTTTCATCTTAATTCTTGATTTGTCTTTTTAATAATTGTGCATTGAAAGCAACTATCACAGTGCTAAGGCTCATTAGAACCGCACCGATGGCAGGGCTGAGAATAATCCCAACACCTGCCAAAACACCAGCAGCTAAAGGAACGGCTACAATGTTGTAACCTGCTGCCCACCATAAGTTTTGCATCATTTTTTTGTAAGTAGCCGCACCGAGAAGAATCAAATTGGCAATGTCTTTCGGGTTACTGTTGACCAAAACAATATCAGCCGTTTCGGCTGCTACATCTGTGCCCGAACCAACGGCAATCCCCACATTAGCCTGTGCAAGAGCAGGGGCATCATTTACACCATCACCCGTCATGGCTACAAATTCACCTTTTTCCTGAAGCTCTTTAATGATGCGTTGTTTGTCTTCGGGGAGTACTTCTGCATAGAAGTTGTCCAAAGAGAGTTGCTGGCTAACTGCTTTTGCCACTTGCTGGTTATCACCTGTTGCCATGTAAACTTTTATACCTCTCTCTTTTAGCGTATTTATTGCTGATAAAGATTCTGGTCGAATTTCGTCTGCAAGGGCAATGTATCCTGCCAATGAATTGTCAATCAAAACAAATACTACCGTTTCATCCTCTGTTTTAAAAGCATCAGCTGGAGTGTCAAATCCCTGCTCTGTAAGCATTCCTGGACTAACAATTTTGATTTCCTGTCCTTTTAGGTTTGCCTTGATTCCTTTTCCTGTAATATTTTGGAAGTTCTCAGGCTCTTGTAAAGTCAAATCATTTGCTTTTGCCTTACGAACGATACCTGCCGCTATAGGATGCTCAGAACTATTTTCTATAGACGCAGCAATTTGAAGTAATTCATTGTCCGAGTAATTGTCTAAAGTACTTTTAAACCGTGTTACCCCAAATTCACCTTTGGTTAAAGTGCCTGTTTTGTCGAATATGATTGCGGTTAGTTTCCTTGCATTCTCAAATGCTGTTCGGTTTCTGATCAATAATCCATTTTTAGCAGAAACAGCCGTGGAAATGGCCACTACTAAAGGGACAGCTAAGCCCAAAGCATGAGGACATGAGATAATCATGACGGTTACCATACGTTCTAATGCATATTCAAAGTCTTTACCGAGGCTCAACCATACTACAAGTGTGGTCATACCTGCTCCTAAAGCGATGTAGAATAACCATGCAGCGGCTTTATCTGCCAGATTTTGGGTTTTGGATTTCGTTTCCTGAGCTTCTTTCACCATTTCTATCACCTTAGACAAGTAGGAATCTTTGCCCGTATGCTTCACTTTGATTTTTAAGGTGCCATTGTCATTGACCGAACCACCAATAACCTGATCATTTCTATGTTTGGTTACTGGTTTTGATTCCCCAGTAAGCATGGATTCATTTACATGACTTTCACCTTCCAATACGATACCATCAGCAGGGATTTTTTCGCCTGGTCTTACCAGTATGGTGTCATTGCCTTTTAAATTATCAATAGGCACATCTTCATGCTCCCCATCTTCTTTAATTCTGCGAGCTGTTGAAGGCATCATTTTGGCCAATTCCTGCAAGGCATTGGAAGCTCCCATAACGGATTTCATCTCTATCCAGTGGCCTAATAGCATGATGACGATTAAGCTGGCGAGTTCCCAAAAGAAGATTTTGCCACCAAGTCCAAATACTACAGCTGAACTGTAGAAATAGGCTACTGAAATAGCTAAAGCAATCAAAGTCATCATACCCGGAGCTTTCTTTTTTACTTCATCTGCGAGACCTTTTAGGAATGGCCAACCTCCATAAAAGAAAATAATGGATGAAAGCACGAATTGAACATATCGATCACCATTGAAGCGAAGTTCATAACCGATTAATCCCTGTATCATTGGTGCAAGCACTACGATAGGCAGGGTGATGACTAAAGAAATCCAAAAGCGTTTTTTGAAATCTTCAATCATGTGGGCATGATGTCCTTGGTGATGGTCATGAGATTCATGGCCATTATTATGATTACTATGGTCATGGTGTTCATGACTATGCTTGTGATCTTCGTTTGTATGATTATGATGTTTATTTTCCATGATTATTTCGATTTAGCTGTGATATAATCCAGTTCTGCTAATGCGATGTGGTATTCCGACAAGGCAGTAGCTTTCATTTTTTGATACTTTAATATTTGCTGTTGCATCCTAAGTACTTCTTCAAAGTCTTTTCCCGAATTGCTGTAAGCAGAGAATAAAAGGTTTAATGATTGACCAGACTCCTGTATTTGTTCTTCGTATAACTGAATCAGCTCAACCTGTTTTTGGATCTCGAACCAAATCATGTCATAGGAACTGGTTAGCCTGTTGGTGGCTTCTTCTCTTTGCAGGGAATAAGATTCTTGCATGAGTTGAGCTTCTTTTTGTGCTGCTTTATATTTTCCTCTGAAAATTGGAAGGCTCACAGACACCATTGGCATAAATGCATCTTTTCCATTGTCAGGCACAGACATATCCGTTCGTTGACCTACGATTACATAATCTAAGCCTACACCAAGTTTTGGAAGACCCTGCTTGATTACGGCTTGTTCACTTGCTTTACTGGCTTCAATTTTCAACTCCAATTCATCCAGAATAGGATTGGACGCGAGTAACGAGTCTTTACGATAGTTTGCAGGTAAACTAAAAGTGAATAAAGAGTCCTGAACAACAATATTGTCGTCATCAGACCGATTCAAAAGCTTATTAAAACGAGTTACAAGAGGTTTTTGCTTTTGTTCCAGTATAGACAAATTACTAGTTGCATCTTTGAGCATAATATCCACCCGCAATACATCTACCATTGAGCCTTTATCGTTTTGAAATTGAATAGTGGCTATCTCTTTGTATGAGGACAGGATGCGTTGATTTTCTTCTTCAATGGAAATCAACTTATGCAGCTCATAGAGTGGATAATATGATGCTGATACTTGGTAGTACAATTTGTTTCGGGCATCTAAAAACTCTTGATATGTTGCTTCTGCCATTAAAGTAGCAGCATCTTCCTGGGCTTTTAAAGTGCCGAACCATGGAAACATTTGTGTCAAAGAAAACCTTGCTCGTTGCGGCCCCACTCTTGTTTCCACTGGAGACACGAAATAACCGAAGGAAAGATTGGGGTCTGGCAAACTGCTAACTTGTGTTACTTTTTGCATAGCAGCTTCAAAGGATTTGTATTTAGCCTGCAATCCCGGATTGTTTTCTGCCGCTAACTTGAAATAGTCATCTAACGACTGAGCATTTGTTAATGTGGAAAAGCCAAATGCCGTGAATATGATTATGATTATTTTTTTCATGATTGGCCTTTTGAAATTTTACGTTCTTCTCTCCAGCAGTAAATCACCGGAACTATGAAATAAGTGATGGCAGCAAATAGCATCCCACCAACAGCAGGCAATGCCATGGGTATCATAATATCTGAACCTCTACCAGTAGAAGTGAGGATAGGTAGTAAAGCAATGATGGTCGTGGCAGTTGTCATTACTGCTGGCTTTATTCTGCGCTGTCCTGCTTCCACTGTTGCTGCTCTTATTCCTTTTATATTATCTGTTTTATTTCTATCAAAGCTTTGATCCAGATAAGTAGCCATCAATACTCCATCGTCAGTTGCTATTCCAAAGAGGGCAATAAACCCAACCCAAACGGCCACACTCAGGTTAATGGTGTGTATTTGGAATAAATCACGAAAATTTGTGCCGAAGACTGAGAAGTCTGCAAACCAACTTTGCCCATAGAGCCATAGCATGATAAAGCCACCGCTAAAAGCCATTGCAATACCTGTAAATACCATTAATGAAGTGGATACCGAACGGAACTGGAAATAAAGAATGAGAAATACAATGCCTAATACCAAAGGAACAATGATAGAAAGTCGTTTTTCTGCCCTCACCTGATTTTCATAACTCCCTGAAAACTTATAGCTCACACCAGCAGGTACGGTCAGTTCACCTGAATCAATTTTATCCTGAATCGTGCGTTGAGCATCGTTTACCACAGTGACTTCCGAGAAACCATCACGTTTATCAAACAGTACATAGCCAACCAGAAAGGTTTCTTCACTTTTTATCGCTTGTGGGCCCCTTACATATTCAAAGTCAATGATTTGAGATAATGGAATTTGAGCACCTGTGGGTGTCGGCATTAGTATTTTACCCAATGCTTCCGGGTCATCCCTCAATTCTCTTGGATAGCGAACCCTTACAGGAAATCGTTCACGGCCTTCTACAGTAGAGGTTATTTTCATTCCACCAATTGCGGTTTCTATGGTCTGTTGAACATCCTCAATGTTCAATCCGTATCGCGAGATTTCATCCCTGTTTATGTTGAGGTGTATGTAGGGTTTACCTACAATTCTATCCGCAAATACTGCTTCTGCCTTTACAGAAGGCACTCCTTTTAGAACGTTCTCCAACTGCAATCCAAAGTTCTCTATTGTTTTCAGGTCAGGGCCATATACCTTGATTCCCATAGGAGCTCGCATCCCTGTTTGGAGCATGACCAACCGAGTTTCAATCGGTTGAAGCTTAGGTGCTGAGGTGACACCTGGTAGTTTGGTGGCTTTTACTATCTCATTCCAAATATCATCGGGAGATTGAATGTGATCACGCCAATTGCGGTAATACTCGCCATTATCATCTGCAATTAATGCAGTCGCTTCTGTGCCCTGTTCCAAACCTTCTTTGTTCGTAAGGGTATCTCCCGAAATGGTAATGAACTTATTGTCTTTATCCACTTTGAACCTTTGTCTATGTCCTTTTTTGTTCAGAATATATTCCGGCTTGTAGTTAATTATGTTTTCATACATCGAAATAGGGGCGGGGTCAAGGGCTGATTCCACACGTCCGAGTTTGCCAACAGTAAGCTCTACTTCAGGTATACTGGTCAATAACATATCCAACTGCCCTATAATTTTGCGATTGAAGGTTACACCCGAATGCGGCATAGAAGTTGGCATCAGAAGAAAACTACCTTCATCTAATGAGGGCATAAACTCTTTTCCTACACCTGGGAAAGTTTGGGACATTGCTGACCAGGCTGTGGTCTGATTGATGTTCCAGCCAATCTTTTCAAAACCCTTTGAAACAAAACCAAAAACACTATTAAACCCTAGCCAAATATTTACACCCAAAAGGATGAGTATAGCCGGGATAATCAAAAACTTGATTTTGTTATTTAGACACCATGTCAGGATCTTTTTGTATTGAAACTCCAATAGGGTAAACCCACCGAGTATAACACCGACCAATAAGGCAACAAAAATGAAGTTTAGGGGAAGGGATTTGGATGCACCGAGGGGTAACCAATATTTTGCCAGCAACCAGATGACTCCTAACAGAACAATGATTAATTCCGCATACTTGAGTAAGAACTTTACCACAGTTGGTAGTGAAGCATTTTTGAGTTGTTCAATGTTTTTTACAATACCGATGATTCCAAATAGAATCAACAACACTCCCGTCCAAACCTGTCCTATAAAGAGGCTTATAATTCCAATAAGTACTAAACCGAAATGACCGTACTTTTTTAAGAACTTGTTTTTGATATTAAAGCCGAAAAACCAATGTGCCAGCGTTGGCAAAATCAGCAATGAAACGATCAATGCAGCCAAAAGAGCAAATGACTTTGTGAATGCCAAGGGACCAAATAGTTTGCCTTCTGCTGCCTGCATGGTGAATACAGGGATGAAGCTTACAATTGTGGTAGAGACAGCTGTTACTATCGCAGTTGCTACTTCTGATGCTCCATTGTAAATGGTATCAATAAGTTTTTGACCTGGTGGGGCTTCATCAATATGCTTGATGATATTTTCCGAAAGAATAATACCTAAGTCCACCATCGTTCCGATGGCAATGGCTATTCCTGATAGTGCTACAATATTCGCATCCACTCCAAAGTAACGCATGGCAATAAACACCATGAGTACAGCAATGGGCAAAAGGCTGGAAATTAGGAATGAAGCCCTTAGGTTATATACCATCACAATCACCACCAGAATGGTAATGAGAATTTCCAGCGACAAGGCTTCTTCCAGTGTACCTAATGTTTCATAGATCAACTCTGAGCGATCATAAAACGGCACGATTGTGAGCTGACTTTCTCTGCCGTCAGCCAATGTCTTCTTTGGAAGGCCAGGGGCTATTTCTTTAATTTTAGCTTTTACATTGTTGATGACTTGCAAGGGATTGGCTCCATATCGAGCTACTACAACACCACCTACTACTTCAGCACCATCTTTGTCCAAAATACCTCGTCTGGTAGCAGGACCAAGAGATACTACACCAATGTCTTTTATCCTTATAGGTACATTGTCTTGTACGGAAACTACTGCCTTTTCTATGTCTTCTACTTTCTTGACATAACCTAAACCACGCACTAAATATTCAGCTTGGTTGATTTCTATGGTTTTAGCACCAACATCCTTATTGGATTTTTGTACTGCCTGCATGACTTTATGCAAGGGGATGTTGTAGGCTTTCAAAGCGTCAGGGTTTACATCTATTTGGTATTCCTGAATGAAGCCGCCAATGGAAGCAACTTCAGAAACGCCTTCTGTTGCATTTAAACCATACTTCACATAGAAGTCCTGAACTGTGCGGATTTCGTGCAAATCCCAACCGCCAGTTGGATTTGCGTTTTTATCTCTTCCTTCAATGGTATACCAATATACCTGTCCTAAGGCGGTGGCATCTGGCCCCAATGCAGGCTGTACGGCATCAGGGAGTAAGCCAGAGGGCAATGAGTTGAGCTTTTCGAGTATTCTGGAACGAGACCAATAAAACTCTACATCTTCCGAGAAGATGATATAGATACTGGAGAAGCCGAAGATGGATGAGCTTCTAATAGATTTTACTCCTGGGATACCTAATAAATAGGTAGTTAAAGGATAAGAGATTTGATCTTCAATATCCTGTGGCGAACGGCCAGCCCATTGCGTAAAAACGATTTGTTGGTTTTCTCCAATGTCTGGTATGGCATCTACCGGAACAGGGTCAGAAGGCAATGCACCCACTTGCCATCCAAATGGAGCAGTTACAATTCCCCAGGCCACAAAACCTGTAAGAACGAGAACAGTAACCAACTTATTCTCTAAGAAATATTTAATGATTTTATTGAGCATAATACAATTGATTTTGAATGAACAGAAATAGATTGTTCAATGGCAAGAAATGCCACTTAGCTCCATTGTCACAAGACAAGGAGTATCAATTAGAATTATGCGATTTAAATTAAGAAGGTCTGAAAAAGGACTTGTATGTCCTTGTCAGGTATTGGGGGAGAGTAATAAGTATTATGAACAAGAGATTGATCAGCGAAAAGAATTGGCTGCACAAACGAATGAACGAATGTAACGAAGAAAACAGGGTTAACTTCAACAGATGTAGCTTGCACATCAGCATTCTCATCCAGCTGCAATAACTGATGTTGATTTTCGCAGCATGGTTTCGATTTTATTTGTTCTTCTGTGGATGGGATGGTTTCGCAATCTCTATCCATGTCGGCCATACCGCAATCAGGATTATGAAGTCCGACTGAAAAAGAGGTCTCAACCGCTACGCCACCACAAAAATGTGTGTTCATGGAGAAACCCACGCTGGAAACCAACATGAGCAAAGCTAGCGATATGGAGATAATTCTTTTCACTTAAAACAAATGTACGAAATTAAAAGAAGCATGTTTTATATAATTTTGACTTTTGCTTACAAGATTATGCTTAGCCAAGTACACTTATTCCGATTGAAGATTGTCCAGAGGGGTGCGGTGGGAAAAGCAAGTGTGTGACTGAATGGATTGGAGTGCAACGGAAAGGAATGAAGGAATGCTCTTGCTGTGTGGTGCAGGAAGTGGGTGAATGAAATGAGTGAGGAACGAACGAATGCAATGAACCTACTGGAAGCACATAGGGTAGTTTGGGGATTTCCAGTTAAAAAATTGATAAACAAGTTTTAATAATTATATTTGCCTTTCTTATGGGTAGGTATTTAAAGTTAAAGGCTTTGTTTTTGTTAAGTGTAGTCAGCCTGATTACACTTCAGAACGCTGTACCCCATATCCACCATTCGCATGACGACCTTGATACAGTAGTACAAGCTTCTGCAGAGCACCATGAACACCATGATGATGACCATCTAGAAGAAAAGAATATTTCTGTTCATGAATTAACATTTTTGCATCAGTTAATTGAGAATCATTCTCACAGCTCTCATTCTCATGAATTAGCCCAATTAAATGGTGCTGATACAAGAAATATTAATGTTGCTGTATTTTATTTTGATGCTATTTCATCAATTGAAATCTGGCCTGAAAAACTTGCCACTCAAGTTTGGGCAGGTTATAAAGATGGGAGAACTCTTTCCCCTCATGCCTCAGGACTCACACTAAGAGGCCCTCCGTTTTTATTTATTTCATAAGAGGTACTATTAATAGCTAACACCCTTTTTGTGTCATAATTCTTATGTCGTAAAAAGCATAATGCTATGCAATATCTAAATGCTTTCACACTTTGCATGCTAGTTACAAAAGTTGCTGCTTCAATTGTTGAGCACTAAGATATTTTTCATTAGGATTTAATTGCTCATTATATCGAGTTTTTATTTCCCGCTAACCTCTTCTTTTTCTCTTTTCTGAGGAATTAAGTAATCATAGAATTATTCATGTAATTAAAAATCATGTTAGATAACATTATAAAATTTTCGATAAAGAATAAACTCATTATCGGATTATTCACACTAGCATTGATCGGTTGGGGAGGCTATTCGTTGACAAAGTTGCCAATAGATGCCGTGCCCGATATTACCGACAATCAAGTGATGGTAATCACAGTGTCACCCACCCTGGCAGCCCAAGAGGTGGAACAGTTAGTAACTTTTCCGGTGGAACAAACCATGGTGACTATTCCTGAAATAAAGGAAATGAGGTCATTTTCCAGATTTGGTCTTTCCATTGTTACTATTGTTTTCGAAGAAAGTACAGATCTCTATTGGGCGAGGCAACAAGTACAGGAAAGGCTATCCTTAGCGGGTAAAGAAATCCCAGAGGGAGTTGGTCAGCCTGAAATGGCTCCTGTCACCACAGGACTTGGTGAAATATACCAATATGTCGTACACCCTGAGCCGGGATTTGAAGATCAGTATGATGCTACTGAACTAAGAACCATTCAAGATTGGATTATTAAACGCCAACTTCTTGGTACTCCAGGAGTAGCGGAAGTAAGTGGTTTTGGAGGCTACATTAAGCAATATGAAATTGCCTTAAATCCTGATAAGCTCAGGAGTTTTGATATAGGTATTAATGAAGTGTTCGAGGCACTCAAAACTAACAATCAAAATACAGGTGGAGCATACATTGACAAAAATCCTAATGCTTATTTCATTAGAAGTGAAGGCCTAGTAAAAAACCTCGATGAGATTGACAAAATAGTCGTCAAGTCAAATGTAAAAGGAACTCCGGTATTGATAAGAGACATTGCCTCTGTCCAGTTTGGACATAGTGTAAGGTATGGTGCGGCTACACGCAATGCCAAAGGAGAAGTGGTAACAGGAATAGTAATGATGCTCAAAGGAGCAAATTCATCAGCAGTAATAAGTAACGTCAAGGAGAAAATCGAGCAGATTAAAACCACATTACCAGAGGGAGTTACTATTGAACCATTTTTGGATAGGAAGAAATTGGTTGATAGTGCTATTTCAACTGTGGTTAAGAACCTAGCGGAAGGAGCTTTAATTGTCATATTTATCCTCATCCTTTTCCTTGGTAATCTGAGAGGTGGTTTTGTGGTAGCTTCTGTAATCCCGCTCGCAATGTTGTTTGCTCTTGGCATGATGCGGCTATTCGGTGTATCAGGTAATCTAATGAGTTTGGGTGCAATTGACTTTGGCCTTATTGTGGATGGAGCTGTCATTATTGTTGAAGCTGTATTGCACGGAGTTAATACTAGCAAGAAAAAGTATGCAGGAAGTGCCATGCTCACCAGGGATCAAATGGATCATGAGGTATTTGAATCATCAAGTAAGATCAGGACATCTGCAGCTTTTGGCGAGATCATCATTTTGATCGTTTACCTCCCTCTTTGGGCATTGGTGGGCGTAGAAGGGAAAATGTTTACTCCTATGGCGCAGACTGTTTCATTTGCAATTCTGGGAGCCTTTATACTGTCGTTGACATACGTTCCAATGATGTCTGCTTTAGTGCTGAGTAAAAAAACGGCACATAAGCGAAACTTCTCTGATAAGATGATGGATTTCTTTCAGCGAATCTATCAACCCGTTATTGAAAGGGCTATTCATAAGAAAGGATTGGTCGTAGGAATCGCAGTGGTACTGTTTATCATAACATTATTCACATTTAGCCGAATGGGAGGTGAGTTTATACCTCAGTTAGATGAAGGCGATTTTGCAGTTGAAACCAGAGTGCCTGTTGGTAGCTCACTTCAACAATCAATTGATGTTTCTAAAAAGGCTCAAGAAATTATTCTGAGAGAATATCCAGAAGTAACGCAAGTGGTGAATAAGATAGGATCTGGTGAAATCCCTACCGACCCTATGCCTATAGAAGCGGGTGATATGATGATTATTCTAAAGCCAAAGGACGAATGGGTAAGTGCAGAAACCAGAGAGGAATTAGCAGAAAAAATGCAGCAATCATTAGCGGTAATTCCCAATGCTACATTCGGTTTCCAGCAACCTATTCAAATGCGATTCAATGAATTACTTACAGGAGCAAAACAGGATGTGGTAATTAAAATCTATGGAGAAGACCTTAATATGCTTTCTGAGCTGGCTGATAAAGTTGGGAAAAATATCAAATCAGTAGAAGGTGTTGAAGATTTGTATGTGGAAGAAATCACAGGTCTACCACAAATTCAAATTGAGTTAGATAGAGATAAGATAGCAGAGTATGGTATGAATGTAGAAAGCATTAATCAGACTATTGCTACCGCATTTGCTGGTAAAACTGCTGGTCTTGTTTATGAAGGGGAAAGACGTTTTGATTTAGTAGTAAGATTGGATAAAGGGCATAGAACGGATATTTCCGATGTACAGGATCTATACGTGGATAACCCGAATGGAGGAGCAGTTCCACTGCGTGAGGTAGCGAATATCAACTTTGAACCTGGCCCTGTTCAGATTCAGAGAGACAATGCAAAACGAAGAGTAACAATTGGGTTTAACGTAAGAACCAGAGATGTACAAAGCATTGTTTCTGATATTCAAAAGGTTATTTCTGAAAAGGTAAATATGCCTACAGGGTATTATGTGACTTATGGTGGACAGTTTGAAAACCTGCAACGTGCTAGCGAAAGGCTGGCTATTGTAGTGCCATTGGCCTTACTTCTGATACTGGTTTTATTGTATTTCACATTCGGGTCAGTCAAACAAAGCCTGTTGATTTTTACGGCAATTCCTTTATCAGCTATCGGAGGTGTTTTTGCTCTTTTAATAAGAGATATGCCTTTTAGTATATCAGCTGGTGTTGGATTTATCGCCTTGTTTGGTGTGGCTGTACTTAACGGTATCGTGCTGGTTGCAGAGTTCAATAGACTAGAAAAGTCAGGCGTTTCAGATATAAATGAGCGAGTTTTGAAAGGTACCCGAGTAAGGTTAAGACCTGTACTCATGACAGCTGCGGTAGCGTCTCTGGGTTTCTTGCCGATGGCCCTTTCATCAACTGCTGGTGCAGAAGTACAGAGACCATTAGCTACAGTGGTAATAGGTGGGCTACTTACAGCTACCTTATTAACACTCATCGTACTTCCGGTTCTTTATATCTATTTCAGTAATACTAAAATCAAGCTTAAGAGCACAAAAGCACTAAGTGTAATTTTAGTTTTAGGAGGAATGATAATGACGCAGAATCTAAAAGCTCAGGATTCATTAACTGTAAATACGTCTGGTTTAACAATGGAACGGGCTATTGAAATGGCTATTGAAAATAATAAATCAATGCAAATAGCCAATTTCAGAGTGGATGAAGCGATAGCCCTTAAAAAAGGAGCAGTTACAATACCTAAGACCGATGTTTCGTATACGCAGGGAGTGGTGAGTAATCCAACCATACAGGACAATCTCTTCAATGTAACGCAGAGGATCAATTTCCCAACACTTTACATTGCCCAGTCTAAGCTTGGTAAAGAAAAAGTGCTGTCAAGTAAGTATGCCAAAACCGTTGATGAAAATGAATTGGTGTCTGATGTCAAGTATGCTTTCATGCAAGTTGTTTTTGTGCAGGAACAGATTCGCCTGTATGAAAAACAGGATAGCATTTATAGTGGCTTGAGTCGGTATAGCAAAGCCAGATACGAAACAGGTGAGTCAACAAACCTGGAGAGGGTAACTGCCAGTACCCAGTCTATGCGTGTGAGAAACAGGCTCAAACAACTTCATGCTGATCTGGAAATAGCAAAAACGTCTTTAGCTGTTTTATTGAATACCAACGAAAAGTTTGAAATCAACACTGATGGTCTCAAAAAAGAGAGTATAGAAGGGCTACTGTCAGATACATCTGCAATAAGTCAGAATCCAATGTTGGATTATCTAAAACAAAACGTAGCGATTAACACGCAGCAAGTAAAAGTTGAGAGAAATAAAATGCTTCCAGACCTTATGATTGGTTATGCCAGTCAAACCTACAATGGAGCTGCCAATTATGATGGTGTTAATTATGATTTTAATAGCTCAGACCGATTTGGATTTTTTACCCTTGGTGTTTCTATACCAATTTTCCCCGGTGGTTATAAAGCTAAGATCAACGCAGCGAAGATAAATTCGGAGATAGCAAGTTCAACAGTTGACCTTGCGGAGACACAACTAAGAGGACAATTGAGCTCACTGGTGCAAGAGTATAACAAACTACAAAGTTCACTAAACTACTTTGAAGGAGAGGCATTACCTCAGGCTGATCTCATAATCTCCAATTCTGAACTAAGTTTTAAAAGTGGTGAGATTTCATACAGTGAACAGCTTGTAAATCTCACGCTGGCAATTGACATACAGCAGGAGTATCTAAACACCGTATGGCAAAACAATCAGATAGTTATTGAAATAGAACAGCTGTTAGGAATAAGGTAGTCAGTGAATTAACGATAAAATATAGAAAAATGAAAATCAATATAAAAAATACCATGCTAATGGTCATAGCTATGAATGTTTTCATGGCCTGTGAAAATAATAAAAATGAAAATCAAGAATCAGTAGCAACTGAATTAGATGAATCTTTAAGTGATCCGACAGGTAATAATCAAGTGATTTTTACCAAAGCTCAGTTTGAACTGGCAGATATTTCAATAGGAAAAACCGAAATGAGAAGCCTAAGTAATTTGCTCAAATTGAACGGAGAAGTCGAAATTGAACCAAGCGGAATAGCAACCTTATCGGCACCTCTAGGTGGTTATCTTACGACACCAGCCCTTCTACCTGGTGAAAAAGTGACGAGGGGTCAGACCTTGGCTGTGCTTGAAGACCCAAAATTTATAGAACTTCAGCAGCAGTATTTGGAAAGTTTAGGCCAGTTAGAATACCTAGAGGAAGAATATAAAAGGCAACAAAAGCTTAGGGATCAAGATGTAAATTCAGCAAAGACTTATCAAAAGGTTTCCTCTGACTACAAAATCCTACAGGCGAGAATTAAAGGGCTTGAAGAGACTTTAAAGCTTATTGGTATTAATATCAGCTCACTAAAAAGCGGAGAGCTAAGCCGTAAGGCAAGGGTATATTCTCCAATTAATGGGTTTATAAAGGCCAGCAATTTCAACTTGGGTAATTATGTAAACCCCAAAGATGTCTTATTCGAAATAGTAAATACCAATGAGCTACATGTTGTACTAAACGCCTACGAAAAGGATATTTCCCAAATACAGGAAGGACAAGAATTACGTTTCTCCCAAGGAAATGAAAGCGGATACAAGCGTAAGGCTACTGTGTTTCTTGTCGGGAAAGTAGGCTCAGAAGAGAGAATTGTACCTGTTCATTGCCACATAGCAGACGGGGATCAAAAAGGAATCTTGCCGGGCATGTATGTCAAAGCACTGGTTGAAACGGATGCTGCACAGCAAACCACTGTCCCTTCAGATGCCATTGTCAAATACAATGGTGAAAACTTTCTGATAAGGTTATCTTCCAAATCAACTGACAGCTATGTTTTTGAACTGGTGCCGGTTAAGACCGAAACTATTGCAGATGGTTATACTGCAATTGAAATTCCTGGAATGGATTCAATAGAAGAACAGGATTGGGTGTTTAAAAATGCCTACTCCATAATATCTGCTAAAATCAACTCAGAAGAAGAATAATTATCAATTAAAACTAAATACTTATTAAAATGAAAAAATCAATAATAATATCGGGTATTGCCATTCTTATGTTAACAGCTTGTAACGGAAATAAATCACAAGAAAATAAAAATGAGAACGCACAAGAAGTTCAGCCAATTGAAAATGAAGTGCCCAAAGACAATTCGATTGAGGAACAGGAGGCAAAAGAGGCCAGAAAGTTGGATAGTTTGAACCAAGTAAAAGCTCATGGTCATGCACATTAAGTTAGATAAATGGTTTTCACAATTGCTCACTGTCTTTCGGAATAGAAAGACAGTGACACTGGTACTGTTGGCTCTATTCAGCTTTTTAGGGACACAGGTGTATGCACATGGAGTGGATGAAAATACTCAAACATTTTTATCTGGTAATAGCGGAGTTGCGTTTATCCCCTTTCTCTATATAGGAGCAAAACATATGATTACAGGATATGATCATTTGCTATTTCTAGTGGGTGTAATTTTCTTTTTATACCGCCCCAAAGAGATCCTACTTTATGTTAGTTTTTTTACAATAGGTCATAGTTTAACCCTTTTATTAGGCGTGATGGCAGATATTGCCATTAACGCCTATTTGATTGATGCCATAATTGCACTATCAATTGTATATAAGGGCTTTGATAATCTTGGTGGTTTCAAGCGGTTTTTCGGAAAGCAACCTAATACTAAAGCAGCGGTGCTCATATTTGGATTATTCCATGGTTTTGGCTTAGCAAGCAAATTGCAAGAGTTTAAGTTTGACAGAGAGGGGCTGTTTACCAATCTGATTGGGTTTAATATCGGGGTAGAAATCGGCCAGTTTATGGCTTTGGCTCTGGTGCTTTTATTGATTGTTACATGGCGAAGGCAAGCAAGCTTCAGACGCTTTGCTACACTGACCAATACCCTGCTTATGGCCGCAGGCTTTTTGCTACTAGGGTTTCAGTTAACCGGTTATTTCACCTCATAAATATTAAAAAAAATGGAACAACAAATTTTAAATAAAAAGCAATTACTTAAAGCAACGCTGGTAGCGATAGTCTTAGGTGCATTAGTATTAGTTACAGCAGTTTTACCAGCAGAGTATGGTATAGATCCAACCGGAGTAGGGAAAACTCTAGGTTTCAGTAAGCTGTATATTGAGAATGACGATGATACTTCTGAGACTCTGACTATAACAGATGAAAATCGACCTGTAATACGGCTAGAAAAGGCAGGTTCGGGTCCAGACGTTGCTGTGCCTTCAGAAGCGTTTTTACCAGCTCCTGACACGCAATATTCAGAGCGTACAGATGAGGTAACGGTATCTGTACCTGCTGGAAAGGGTATTGAATATAAGATCAATGTCCTTAAGTATGGTAAGGTTAAATATGAATGGCTCACAAATAGTGGCGTACTGTATTTTGATTTTCATGGTGAGGTAAAACAAAAGATTAAACCGGAGCAGGTTTATTTTGAGAGTTACACCATTGCTTATTCTAACAATATGGTAGGAACTTTTCTAGCTCCCTTTGAGGGTAAGCACGGCTGGTATTTCAGGAATAGCAGTGATAAGGATATAACCGTCAATCTGAGATTGAAAGGACAGTACGTGCTTTAAGAAAGTAAAAATTAAATAAGACCTGGAACGGAGAGAAAAATTGTACTAGAGACAATGGTATTTCTCCGTTCACAGGCACCATTTTGAATAAACTTTGGTGGAATATGAAAAACTTATCTGTTTTTAGAAGCTTACAGAATCTACTTTTCGCCAGATTATATCTTGCTCAAACAATTAGTTTGTTTGGTGATGCCCTTACATGGTTGGGTTTGGCATTATTAGCTTTTAAATTTTCACCAGACAATTCAGCAGAAATCTTATCGATAGCACTGACATTAAGGGTAACGGCTTTTGTATTGCTATCTCCCCTTGCAGGAGTAATAGCGGATAGAATAAACCGTAAATATATTTTAGTGATAACCCATGTATTTCGGTTGATCATCGTGGGGATGTTTCCATATGTAGAAGAAATTTGGCAATTATATACCTTAGTTTTTTCGTTGAATGTATTCAATGCGTTTTTTACGCCCACTTATAATGCTACTATTCCGATGGTGTTTGACGATGAGAAGATGTATGGAAAGGCTATCTCACTTTCAGCATCTACTTATCAATTATTAGGTGTCTTGGGTCCAGGAATCGCAGGAGCGATGGCGGCCTTTATTGGTTTAGAACAATTATTCTATCTGGATTCAGCTACTTTTTTAGTTGCGGCAATTATTATTTTCACTTTGCCCGGCAAGCTTCAAGTTTCTGATAGTCATCTGAATGACAGAATCAAGAAAATCACTTGGAAAGACATTCAAACAGGAACAATTCATTTATTTAAGAATATGGATCTGAGAACTCCATTATTTATGCAGTTGGTAACTTCAATAGCTGGGGCCATGATTTTGGTAGGAACAGTGGGTTATGTGAAAGGGAATCTAAATCAAGGAGAAGTGGAATATGGCTGGGTAATGGCATCTCTTGGTGTTGGAGCCAGCTTGGCTGCATTTGTGTTGGGAAATTTAAAAGAATCCATTAGCAGAGTGAGACTAACAGTTATAGGTGCTGTAGTTGTTTCAATAGTTATTATTCCAGGTAATTTTTTGCCCTTACCTTTTCTGATGGTTGCTTGGTTCATTGCAGGTGCTTCTCAGAGTTTAGTAAACGTGAGCATGCAAACACTAATCGCTTTGAATATTCCAAAAAATGAGCAAGGAAGAGTTTATGGAGCACATTTTGCATGGTCACACTTATGGTGGGCTTTTGCTTATCCGTTAGCTGGATTGTTAGGGAGGTTTTATGACGATAGTAATTTTCTGGTAGGAGGAATAGCTGCATTAATCCTTTTTTTAGTTGTAATTATAACTTTAAAGAGCAAATGGCGTTAAGCAAAGGTTCAAATTACAAAAACCAAAGGTTGTCTTTTCCAAATTCAGGTATTTCATTGCCATCAAAATGAGGGAGCATTTCTGCGACCATTTCAGGGTATTTGATGGTTACGGGTAAGTTCTGTTGTCTTACTGATTTCCAGTACATACGGCTGAACTGATATACCTGGTCAATCAATTCCTTTACCGTCTTGTATTCTTCAACCAATTCTTTTTCTGTACAAAAGATTTTCAGCTTTATCGGGAAGGGAAAGCCGTCATGGAAGCTGTAGAATTTTGGGTTGTATCGTGTATTGTTGAATAGCAGGAACTTGTTGTACCCAACCTTTATGAAAGTGCCACTCATTGGCATAAGGTCTTTCCAACTGTTATCAAATGCGACAATGTCCGAGGATTCTGTCTTGTTGATGGAAACTATAAATACTGGAATGTCTAATCCAAGGTCTTTGAGGCCGTCTTCTATCGGTTGTAGTTCATCTTGCCTCATACTCTTGTAGAAGTGTATCACAAGTCGTTTGATGCCTGTATTTACATTTGCATACTCCTTTACCGCTCTGATAATTGAACCTGCCAACTCCTTTGTTTGGTCTTTCTGAAAGCACTCAAAACGGTTGAATTTCCCATTGTTAGCGAAGCTAAAAGCACTACCTATATATTGTATATCAACTTCTGAGTTTCTGAATGCTCCAATCCCTACTATCAATTCATTTTTAAGCTTTGTGTCCAGCTTCCAAGGGATGCCGTTCAATTTGGCTAAAATGGCAATAGCAATATTCGGTAGACTGTAATAATACTTTTCGTTGGTCAATACTTTTTCGCCATCAATCACCTGTGAAGAGACACCCTCTTTCAGTAGTAATTCTTTCAGCTTGTAGTATATCTTCCTTCTTGATTTATCTGGTGCATTCTTGGAGAACGGACTGATATAAATAGCGATATACTGAATATCTGATTCAAAGTGTTTGTTGGTAATGGCTTCATAGATTTCTGGCCATAGATTGTCTCTGTCTTCAAACCTAACACTGAACCCTTTTTCTGTGTGGTAAGGCGTATGAATGAACTTGGTCAATCCTTTGAAGCCAGCCTCAGTTCCTTTGAAATAACTGTCCATTTTCTCAGCGATGGGCTGATCATCTTTATGAAAGATAAAAAAGTAGTGAATTTTAGTAGTAGGGCTTAATCCAAAAGGGCCATGCTCTTTCATTCCTTCCATTGGCACAATACCAGACATTTCTTTACCGAATAAAAGGCGGTTACTGGAATTGTTGACTGACCCGATATTGATTTTATTTACTGGAATGAATCCATTGGAGGAAATAGGAATAATAGTTTTGAACTCCTCTGTATTTAGGTATTGAGTATAGAATTTGTCAATTCCATCTTTGAACTTTTTGTACTTATTGGTTTTGTCCGGGGCTTCTGTTCCTTGCATTAGTGCATCTCTGATTTCGAAATTCCATACGGGATACACCTTGTCATATTCTCTTTTTCCACTATCAGGTAACTCATCAAATCGGAACAGTCCTTTTTCATATACTACCCAATTAATATCTGTCGGTGATACATCCTCTAAAAGAGTGGAGACAGGAACTTTGAAGATTTTGGATTTACCTTCAAATGTCACCAACAATTCAAGACTGTCGGAAACTGTCTTAAACTGTACTTTGAGTGAGAAGCGGTCGAATATCTTATACTTGCCTGTAGTGTCTTGTTTGGCACTTGGAAGCCAAACTTCTGTATCACTTACAAAATTGGGCTTCACTAAAAATTCTTTCTTCTTGAAATGGCTATGAATGAGCGAATTGTAATATCTCTTTAGTACTGAAGTGGAAAAGGTAGAATTACGGATTGTATATGAACGTTCTTCACCTTGCTCATTTATCTTGGTTTCAAACTGTGGACTTGTTGGTTTTGATACGGCTAAGAAATCTTCCTGATCAACTGTAAATGATGTGTAATAATGGTCTTGCTCACCATACTTTTCAATGACCTCATCAGGCACTAAGGATTTGTAAATCCGTGTGAGGTTGTCTTGTTCCTGGTCAGTGAAGTAAAAGGTTTGTTCTTCCTGAGGATGATTGAATGTGAGTATGTTGAAGGAGTGGTTAGGCATTATTTAGGTCTGTTTTGGGGAATAGTTTGCTGCTTCCAAATCTTATCAAATACAAAGTCTAGATACTGTCGTTTGAAGTCTGGATCGTCCGTGAATTTCTTGTACAAATCAGTGTATTGAAAAATCACATCCTGCATTAAATCTTCTACTTTTTTATCAGAAGTGATTTTTGCGTTCTGTTTGTCGCTGTTTTTTACGGCATTAACTGTAGCTTCATCACGGGCAAAATCTGCAGGCAACTGCTCAAACAGGAAATTCTTTACCTTATCATCATCAGTCCAGTTATCAATACCAAACTTTGTATTAAACTCTTTGAGGATAGCATCCAACTCATTAAAGCCGGGCTCACCTTTTGTTCCTTTCATTACTGGTGGTGTAGGGTCTAATTCTTCATTACCACTTAGTTTGATATTTTCCTGAGTTGTTCGTGTTAGTCTATAACTATCCAAGTCTATTGCTTTCAGAATGCCTTTGGCTAAATCCTCAATTTCATCTGGTTTGATTTTTGGAATCAGGAATTTTAGAAACCAATACAACCTTTCCCAATAGGAATTATTGAAGGAAAGCAGCTTAGAAAGGAAGGCATACATTCTAAAAAAGGATTTCGCCTTTACATAGAAATCAATCTGGGCATCTTCATTTAATTCATTTTTATACTCCGCAACGCACTTATCAATGATTGGGTCTAATTCCTGTCTTTCCGCTTCTTTGAAATACAATTCGGTGAAGTTTACCACATCATCCAGTGAATAGACCTGAGCTTTGTCCAAAGCATCCTGTAGGTCATTTAGTTTGTTTGCATCTGTTTCCTCACTAAGGATAGTGGTAGTATAGAAAGGCTCAAATGCCTTTTTAATATCTTCTGTGGTATTAAAGAAATCCATTACAAATGTGTCTTCTTTGTAAGGTTTGTATGCTCTATTGAGTCTCGATAAGGTTTGTACAGCCTGAACATCCGCTAATTTTTTATCTACATACATGGTATGCAAGAGCGGTTGGTCGAATCCTGTTTGAAACTTATTGGCTACTATCAGAAAGCGGTATTCTTTTTTCTTAAACTCGGTTGGAATGTCATTGCTCGGGAAACCGTTTAATCTGGCCTCATCCCAATCTTCTCCGTCTATTTCTTTTGTGCCTGAAAAAGCGACAATGGCTTTGTAAGGTGAGTTTATTTCTTTCATGTATTCTTTGAAAGCTTGATAGTAAAGAATGGCGTTTTTAATGCTTTTGCAAACAACCATCGCTTTTGCCTGACCATTGATGAGCTTTCTAATATCCGCATGGAAATGGTCTAACATGATTTTAGATTTTTCCATGATGGAGAATGGATGGCTTTCTACATAAGCACGTAGTTTCTTGTTGGCTTGGCGAGTTTCAAACTCAGGGTTATCTTCAACCGCTTTATCTAATTTGTAATAGGATTGATAAGTGGTGTAATTCTTCAGTACATCAAGAATAAATTCTTCCTCGATGGCTTGCTTCATGGTATAATTATCAAAAGCAATGAATTTACCTTCGGCTGTCTTTTCACCGAAGGTTTCTAGGGTCTTATTTTTTGGGGTGGCCGTAAATGCAAAGTAGCTTCCGTTTTTAAGCATTTTACGGTTCTCAATCAATTCATTGATAATATCTTCGGAAGTAGGGGGCTCTTTTTCTTCACCGTAGGCCTCTTCTTTATCGGAAAGCACCCAATTCATTTTGCTGGCCGTTTCACCACTTTGGCTACTGTGGGCTTCATCAATGATGATTGCAAACTTCTTTGCCTGTAATGTTCCAATTTCATCTATTATGAATGGGAATTTTTGAACTGTGGTTACAATAATTTTCTTTCCATCTTCAAGGGCTTGCTTTAATTGACTGCTACCTTTATCTATGGCTTCAACCACGCTGCTGACCTGAGCAAATTGTTTGATATTATCTCTAATCTGCTTATCTAAAACACGCCTGTCCGTCACCACAATAACACTATCAAAAACAGTCTCAGTATTTTCGCTATCATGTAAACTCACCAACTGGTGTGCTAACCAGGTAATTGAATTTGATTTGCCTGAACCAGCTGAATGCTGAATAAGGTATTTTTGGCCAACACCGTTTTCTTTGGAATGATGCAGTAGCTTTTTTACTGCTCTGAGTTGGTGGTATCTGGGAAAAATGAGTTTACGTTTGATTTTCCCTGTATCTTCATCCTTTTCTTCAACAATTTGAGCAAAGTTCTCTACTATGTTGCTCAGGCTTTCCTTGGTTAAAATATCCTTCCATAGGTAATCAGTTTTTAAGCCTTCGGGGTTTAAAGGATTGCCAGCACCATCATTGTTGCCTTTGTTAAAGGGTAGGAAAAAGGTCTTTATACTATTGAGATGTGTGGTCATGTAAACCAAATCTGCATCTACGGCAAAGTGAACCATACATCTGCCAAAGGCAAACAAGGGTTCTTTCGGATCTCGGTCTGTTTGATATTGGCGAATGGCGTGTTTTACATTCTGACCCGTCCATTGGTTCTTTAATTCAAAAGTGCTCAAGGGCAAACCATTGATAAATAACACCATGTCTAAAGAGTTGCTATTCTCCAGACTGTAGTACAACTGGCGAGTAACAGAAAAAATATTGCTGCTGTATTGCTTTTGGGCTTTATCGTTAAGGAGTGAGGTTGGCTTTTTAAAGTAGAGCTGTACCCTTAAATCCAAATCTTTGACTCCATTGCGCAAAATTTCAATAATTCCTTTCTGACGAATTTGGTCAGAAAGGCGTTTCAAGAATTTGTCTTTGCCTCTTTTGATTATTGTATCATGGGCATTAGGTTGCGTTGCTGCCAAAAACTCGAACAACAGCTTTTCATTGATGCAAAGGTCACGGTCATAGTCTGCACTATAGCTGGCAATAAAGCCATTGTGATTGATTAAATGCTTTTCTATGAGCGTTTCTAAGCCCTTTTCTGATGTATCTGTACTCATTTGTCAAATTCCTTTTTTAAGATTTCGGCAATAGCTTCAGTTTCTCTATAGTTTTTTCCTGTAGTTTGAATGACCATACCATAGCCTGCACTTTCCCAATGCAATACCAATTCAATTTTACCGTCAGAATAAATGTTCTTAATTAAATTGATGGCCTTAGGGCTAAAATCAATATTGTTTATTACGCTTACTACATACTCGCTTTTGAATATCTTCTTGGCGAATGCTTTCAATTCCTTATTACCATGATGATCTCCACTTAGTGTTATATCATCATCAGTTGGCTCTTTGGAACGTTTTACTAATTCAAGTAGTCCCGAGTACATCAACTGGTTCTTGATAATATCCTCCTCTATATGGGAATCATCAGATAAATGGCTTACCGATATATCTTTCGTTTCTAAATCATCGTTTATAATTTCTTTGAAAACGATTCTTGAAACATTCCAGCAGTTATGAGTTGCCAAACTGATTGCTACTTTTTCCTTTAAAAAGGCAGTAGGTAAGCCAATACAAAATTCCTCATTGATTCCAGCATCTTCATTGGCGTAATAGTATTTGTGAAGTTCCTTCACTTTATCTTCTAATACATCATTTGCAAAGGGACGAACAAACGGAACACTTAATATTTTATTCTTTTCACCTTGATGTGGTATAGCATACACCCATTGTACAAATGTTTTATCGGTCGTAACTTTTGACTCTCCGATATTTGAGGGAAAAACTAAATGCTTAAAGCCGTACAATTCTTTTATTTTATCATACAACTTTAGCATGCTGATAAACTGCTCTTTAAGAACAACCTCATTATTGGAGATAGGCAAAAAAGATATTTCGTTGAAGACTAATTCCATTTACAGCAACTTTAAAAGTTGGTTACTCCATTCTGATAATAGATTTGCAGGATAGCTGCTGAGTTCGCCATTCTTGTCAAGATCAATATTTGTTATTTGCGAATACTGTTCTGATTCTGTAACCACTTTTTCAAAATAAAAAAGTACGGCTCTATCTCTTAATGCCGGGTTTTCTTTAACCCCAACTCGTATTCCATTTATGATATGATCGCTATGCGTTTCTATAATGATTTGAACATCGTTTTGAGCAACTAATGCAATGAGCTTACCTAATTCAGCCTGTCCACGTGGGTGAATGTGACTTTCTGGATTTTCTATAATCAGCAGATCACCTGGTTTTGCTTTTAATAAGGCTGTTACAACATGGAGAGCATAAGAAATACCAAATCCAACATTCTCGGGTTTGAACCTATTGGTATTCCCAAAGTTTGGCTGCTTAAATACATATTCAAGAAGAATAAGCTCGGAGGTGACTTTTGTGGTTCTCACATTTACACCAGGGGATATTTCTCCTAACCAAAGATTGATCTGATTGATGAGTGTTTTGTTTACGAACTCTTTTTTTGTTACCTCATCAAATGTCCTTGAACCAGAATGAAGAATGTTGTCGAAAACTACTTCTTCATTTCCTCTAAGTTCTATATAGTGGGCGGTGTACTGACCATATTTACCAAGATCATTCGCCTCAACTACATTGGAATAGCTACCAATATTTGTTGTCTTAGGCTCAATCCTTTGAGCATTGAGGTATTGAAATTTATTGGTAAATAATGGCTGATTCTTATGATGCTCAATGTAGTTGTTGTTTTGAGTATCCAAAGGCAAATTTTGCTTCAAAACGTCAGCATCTATTTCATAGAGAAATTCCATCAAATAAGGTTCTGTTGAAGCAAATTGAATTGCAAAACTTATGTTTTCGTTTTCTTTGCTGTATTGGTATCGGGCATCTTTGGTTGTGCCAATATTTACTAATCCATTTTCTCCACCATTCAATTTTAAGATACCATCATTTAATTTGTCAGATTGGCGAAGCAATAGCAAAGATTGAATGAAGGATGACTTACCTTGTCCATTCATACCCAACACGACATTGAGATTGCGAAGAGGGAAATACTTCGACTTTATGGATTTAAAATTCTTTATTTCTATTGATTGTATCATTGCATTAAGATAGAAGTGTTTGAACAATTAAATTCTTCACTTGGCTTTGCCTGTGAATTACCCTGTTTCTATCACCAGTAGAACTGGTGACTGCAGTGAAAAAATATTGATCTTCGTTTAAAAGGCTGTAAAGGGCTCGCTTAAACTCATCTCCCTTTTCAACTAATGCAGTCCTCTCAACTGTTGATAATAATGCGAACTGTGTAGCAATAGCATCAAATAATGCCTTATTGATTGGTGGAAGCCTCGAGTAGTCTCTATATATCTTTCTGAATGTTTCTTCCCGGAAAATACTGTAAGCTGTATTCATAGCTTCTGTATAATCATAAGTTATCTTGTCTAATTCTTGTTGAGAGAGTTGGTCAATGCTTGCCATGGCCTTGCTCATAAAAGTATCCAGATCGGGTGTGTAGCTCTCATAACCAAAAAGATAAAAGGCTAAGAAACGATTGGCAAAGTCCCTATCGAGCATTCGATGTGTCTTAATTCGCCAATCTGTAGCTCTGAGAAATGCCTCATTCTTGCCCAATTCAGCAATAAATTGAGCTGGTTTTCCTTGAAATAATGCATGCCTTATTTCCTGAGCTTCTAATACTAAACCTCCTGTGTTGATGCGTTTGAAGATATTGAACTTTACATCGGTAGGAGTGCCTGGCATTATCTTATAAATCACAACCTGAGCCTCTCTTATTACCCTTTTTAAATCTCCACTTAAATCAGTCCATTTTTTCCCATTTAGTTGGGTAAGAAATTCTAAGTTTGTAAGTTTTAGAGATTGTGTTACACAAAAATTACGAATGCTGCTTAACCTCTGTAGACCATCTACCACAAGCCAGTTGCTATCATCAGAAGCATCAAAGAAAAAGGCAGGTAGTGGAAATCGAATAAGGATTGATTCAATCAACCGGCTCTGTTTAACTACATCCCAAAGGTCATCTTGTCTTTGAAAATATGTAGTTGTATCCATCTGGATTTCATTTTCCTTTATCCTATTTATAAGTGTATCTAATGAAGGTGTTTTCGTCTCAATATTGATTTTGGTAGGGTCAAATGGCTTCTCCATCAACAAATCATCGGCATCCACCAATTCTCTTTCGACAGACTCATCTTCCAATGAACTACCAAATAAACCCACTTGATTTTCTTGATTTTCTTCCATTTTACTTTGCATTAACTGTGGTATTAATTTTTGCCTTCCCAAACACCGCTTCGGCTATCATGGCTTCCCGGTACTCTTTGATGAGTTCTATTTCTTTCTCTGTTTTCGAAATTGCTTGGTCAATTTTGGCGGTTTCGGTTTTTATTCTTGAAACAATACTCAATTGCTCATCCAAGGTCGGAAGAGGTATTTTTATCGGGCCTACTTTCTCTATGTTTATGTTGTATTGAGTAGTGAGGGTTGATTCGGAAATGAACTTGGCCTTAAATGATTTCAATGCGTAGTATAAATAATCCAAATCAACCTCTGAATTGGGAACAATTCCAATGATACTGTCAGGAAAACAGGCGTTAAAATTTAATATTGCAACATCTCCAACATTGGCTGCAATTGTTAAACACAAGGTTCCCTTAGGAAATTCTTTGCTTACCGAATATCCCCATTCATTAAGTGTTTGTTTGTATGACTCGATATACTTATTGGCTTGAGATACATCTCCAGTTTGAATAAATGGAAAATCACCATCGTATAACCTTTGATCATTTCTTGGTCTATGGGAAAATTTCCCTCTCAGAATTTGAGCAAAAGATTTTATCCTTCTCTGTGGATAACCTTTTTCAATTCCATCCTGATGAATCCGATCAAAGGAAACCGCCTGCCTTTGCTCTTTCAGTAACTCAATAAATGCTTGCTTTTTCTGGATGAAGTGCTTTATTTTTTTGGACTGGGCTTTTATGTAAAATACGATTTGGTCTTGTTCAACCTTTGGAGGAACGGCCACTGGAATACTGAAAAACTTATCTGAGTACAAGCGTAATCGGCTATCTATGATGCCGAAGGATTTTTTTCTAAATTCAGCCTTCATGATAGCTGTAGAAAACAAATAGCCGTAGTAATGCGGGTTGTTTTCCCCCTTGATGCGATACACGCAATATGCAGGGCTTGTAATACCATCATATTTTGAAATACCCAAACTGCCATTCCAAGCCAACATGATGTTGCTTACCAAATCATTCTCAGCTACTTTTTTGTAGCCTACCAGTGTTTTAGCATTGCTAATGAAATCATCCTCGTTTTCAAGGCTGTCTCTCTTTTTGGTTACTCCGGTATAATGAGAAACAGAAAGCAATTCTTCTTCGCCTGTTTCGCTTCTTTCATCTATCTCAGCAAAGAGATTTTTGATACGCAAAGTTTTCCAATGCTCAGGAACAGTGGATATCCATTTGGTAGTATTTCTGTCTTGTACCATCATTTACGCTTCAATTATTTCTTTTAAAAGATGCTCTGTCTCTTCCTCAATTTTGAAAATATCGGCAGATATTTCTTCTAAGCTTCTTGGTGCTTTGTGCTGGTAGAAGTACTTGGCAAAGTTTATTTCATAGCCAACTTTGGTTTCGCTCTTTTTATACCAGGCATCCGGCACAAAAGGGGTAACCTCTTTGGCAAAAAAGGCATCTATGTCGTCCTTCAAAGGAATGTTTTCCTTGTCTTTAAGGGCATTGTCGCTTTTGGGTTTGCCTTTGGCATCCTTGATGATATTGCCGTCTTCATCACGCTGCGGGCTGTGTACGGTTATCTGGCTGTAGCCAAAGTCTTCATTGTCAAGAATGATGCTGTGGTCGGTGTTCTCAAAGTTCAAAAACAGGCCTGTAATCTTACGGATATGGTCTTTGCTAAACTCCACACGTTTTTTGCCCAAAGGCTTGCGCATTTTGCTGTAAAACTGCTCCGAGGTAACATTGATGAGTTGTAGTTTTCCCTTTCGCTTTTCTTCCTTTTTGTTGTTAAGGATAAAAATGTACGTGGGAATGCCCGTGTTGTAAAACAAATCATTTGGTAGCGCAATTACCGCTTCCAGCAAATCATTCTCAAAAAGGTACTTGCGTATTTCTGTTTCTCCTTGACCTGCATCACCAGTGAACAATGCTGAACCATTATGGATGGTGGCTGCTCTACTGCCCAAATCACTATTGGTTTTTAGCTTAGAGACAATGTTCATTACAAAAAGCAGTTGCCCGTCATTTACTCGGGGGACACCTACTGTAAAGCGAGGATCTATGATGTCTTTTTTATCAAGAATGGCATCTGCATCTACTTTCCATGTTTTCCCATACGGTGGGTTACTAATCATGAAATCAAATTGCAGGTTTGGAAAACCATCTTTACTCAATGTAGAGCCAAAAGCAATCTTTTCCGGGTCTTCATCTTTTATCAGCATATCTGCTTTACAGATGGCATAGGTCTCTGGGTTTACTTCCTGACCGTACAAGTGGAAAGTAGCTTTGGGGTTGAGTTTCTTGGCGAAGTGTTCCGCCTCGGTAAGCATGCCACCACTGCCGCAAGCAGGGTCGTAAATCAAATACGTACCGTCCTTAATCTTTCCTTTGAGCGGTTCAAAAATAAGGTGGGTCATTAAGCGAATGATTTCCCTTGGGGTAAAGTGTTCTCCGGCTTCTTCGTTATTCTCTTCGTTAAACTTGCGTATCAGTTCTTCAAACACATAGCCCATCCCTAAATTGGTCAAGCCTTCCATGATTACATTGCCGTCTTTATCTGTGACAGGCATTGGGCTTAGGTTAATAGTGCTTGAGCAAAATTTTTCAATCAGTGGAAAGGTAATGTTGCCTTCTTCCAAGGTCTCCAATTGGTTTCTCAATTTGAACTTACTGATGATGTCCTGCACATTGCTACTAAAGCCATCCAGGTAAGTTTCTAAGTTTTGACGAATATTGCCCGGTTCGTTTAATAACCTTTTGAAGGTGTATTTTGAAGTATTGTAAAAGACATAACCAGAGGTTTTACGCAATTGAGCAGATTGGTTATCAATCTTCATTTCGTTTAGTTTTTGATGCATTTCCAAGACTTTGTCTTTGGAGGGTTCCAAAATGGCATCTAACCTGCGAAGCACGGTAAAGGGCAAGATTATATCTCTGTATTTTCCTCGTGTATAGACATCACGTAACACATCATCAGCAATACTCCAGATGAAATTAACGATAGCATTATGTTGTACTTGGTTCATTCTTATTTGGTGTTTGCTTGGTTAATATCTTGTTCAGCAATTTTTAAGGCTTGCAATGCCTGATCTTCATCGGTTACAAGCTCCTTTATTTGGTCAGCCAACCACAAGGCCAGCAACTCTTGTTCATTTGTTTTGAGTATTCCTGCAATTTTCAAAACCTGATCTCGTTTGGCTTTCCGTTCACCACGCTCAATTTTACTGAACATGGGTGTATCAATTTCAAGGTTTGCAGCCAACTGTCGTTGAAGCAATCCCTGACTTTCTCTAAGCTCTCTTATCCTTTCACCAAAGTGCATGGCCTGTTAATTTATGACTTGTCAAATATTGGCTAATATAAGAAAATAAAAGGTTAGAAAAAGAAAATAAAGGCATTAAGTACGACTCAGGATTTTAAGGAAATGGAGGATACCAAGGATTAACTTTCCTTAGCATCCTTAACATCCTCATTTTCCTCAATCGAGGTGTTTATGTAGTTGTCCTGAGACTCACGGTGAATCACATTGGATTTACAGAAGTCAGTAACATAACCTTCTGCAGTTTTATGAGGAATACCTAAAGCGGTAGCCACTTCAAGATACTTTTGACGATTGAAGTGCTTGGGTAGCTTATTCAAGAACTTCTCTTTCCTGTTTAAACGAGTAGGTTTCTGGACATCTTCTGGCAGTTCTGCAAAAACTTTACTCGAATGCTTCACCAATACTTTCACCATTGCAAGCGAAGCTTGAAAGTCTCTTTCTTCACAAATCATCTTTGATGATGTTTCGCCTGTTTGACAGCCATGATTTAATATCTCTCCAGTGGAGCTGTCGAATGCCCCAATATCTTTATCATATTGAATGTGGGGCATTTCCATGATCCGCAAAGCGGAGAATATCATGCAGAAACGATAGGCAATCAATCCCAACCTTCGGATGGTTGCCATGTAGTCGATTCCCTGAATGCTCATGTACTTTTCTTGTATCTGACCAAAGAACTGATTGAACTGGTCTTGTTGGTCAGCGGTAAGAAAGAATTGAACATCCTGTCCAGCTTTCAACGAACTGTAAAGGCTAAAGAACTCATTACCTAACGCATCAAAGTAGTCATCTAATCCATTTGTAGTTTGCGAAGCAAATACATTCTTCCACACTGGCCGAACATTCATATAGTAGAAGATGAAACGACTGAATAAGCCGTTTTCTGCATTCGGAATTAGTGCTGCTACTTGCTTGGGCGTACCTGAAAGGACAGTAGAAAGACAAGGGCTTTCTATGTCCACATATTCACGGTCTGTCCTGCGATAGTAGGAAATTGTCTCATGGTGAAAGGCTTTTCTAAAGCCGTCACTATAATTACCGTAATCGCTCTTAAAGGCATGTGCAAGTGTGTCACCCTCAGTTTCAAATATCAGTCCTTTACCGTCACTATCACCCAATAATTGATAAGCTCCTGTGGAGCTGTTATTGGCAGGTATAAAGAGCATTTTTTCGGGTGGCTTCTCGGGTTTCTCTATTCCTTCAACTTTCCCTTTGTTGGCGTTGTATTCAGCCAATTCCAGTTCGTAATGTTGCTTGTGGAGTTTGGCTTGCTCCCTGAACTCTTTATGTACTGGATTCACTAATTGGCGACAATGCACCAAACGACCTTTACCTGCGGATGCCTGGGCGGTAATGAATAGAAACAGATTGGAGTAGACACGCTTGCCATCATAGATGCCTGACACTTTGGGTAAACAGGCACTAATAGCCACTAAGGAGCCAAGGAGTAGAATATCCCTTTCTTCATTGGAAGTGGCTATCTGTATTACCTTTTGCAAAAACTCAGGAAGTTCAGGAAACAAGGAATCTGGGAATGTTGGCATTAAATCCGGTTCTTTCTTGTTTTCTGCCTGAGTGTTGAGATTCTTGCTTTGGTATTCAGACTTGCTTTCAGGGTTGTAGTCCTGTCGTTCCTGCTTTGGTGTAGCCAAAGGAATGCCCGCTTGTTTGGCATGGTAAAAAAAGGTTTTCAGGGAAACTCCCTGACCTCTTGCCTTCATGCAATTATCAAACTGCTTGTCACACTCTTGTGTTGAATAATCAGGATGGAATTGACTGACTCGGTGGAACAGGTTTCTACCTGTCTCACCAAACTCGTCAGCAAAGGCAAAGCCGATATTTACCCAATCGCTGTAAGTGGAGGTAACATCTATTCGGTTGGCCTCAATTCCTTGTATGATTCGTTCAACTTCTTCGAGTTGTGTATTTGTATTGTAATCGCTTTGCTCTGTAACTTTTACTTGTTGGTTTGGCTTATCAAGCCATTCCAACGGATTGAATGTTTTTCGCTCCATAACCTATATGTATTTAGGGTTGATGAATATGTCTGTATCATGCGGAAGGAAACATGCTCTTGAAATGTCCTTTCCTGATTGGTCTACTTCTAATTGATAGGTGTGGGAAACGTAGTTTGCCACTGCCTTGAAATAGTCCTGGTGTTTTGCCTGTGTCAAGTCAATTGGTATTACCCATTTCAACCCATCACCTGAAGGAGATACAAACAGTAGCTCCGTTTCAAAATAGTGGTCGCTGAGTAATGATGCCTTGAGTGTAGGGATGTCCTCAATGTGGTCAAAATCGATTGTGAGCAAACCTGAATGTCTTTGGAGGTTTGCATCATTCCGCTTGGAGAATGATCCTGAGAAGGTCACATAATCGAAGTTTTGAGCCTTGTACTTTCGGGCATCCTTTGGCTCGGAGATATTGCGTAGTGTACTGGTACACGAAGCAAAATCATTGCCTTTGATGAGGTGGTACACCTCAATCAAAGAGACTTGGCGACTTGGCTTCACATTGGATACAGGCTTTTTGAAATAGCTGAATACTGGCGGTATAGGTTTTTGAATTTCAGGAATAGCAACCGCAGGTTGCGTTTCTTCTTGATGATAAAAACCTCTTTCCTTTCCAATTCTCAGGTATAGTTCTTCATTGATCCTATCGAGAAGGGCTTGTCCTTCGAGGCTGAAATGCAATGAAGCAAAGTCAAAGACATTGCCTTGTGCAATGGCTTCTTCTGTATCGGTATGCGTAGCAATACCGTCAACCACTTTAATCATCAATGTCGGCTTGTCCGCATTGAATGGATTCTTAGCAGGTTTACAGGCCCTTCCCGAAAGGGAAAGGACTGTTTCACCCTGATAGTAGTGGCGTAGCACATGGGCATAGATATTCAGGCCGTAGTGTGTCTTGCTTAATATGGCTTCTCTACTTATCTCCATAATGCTTTGATTTTGAAGGTGAGTAGTTGGATTCCAGTAAAGCCTCCATATCGGAAACTTTGTAATAGAACTTGCCATTGATTCGGCTGTAGGGAAGAACCCCACTATCCCGAAGGGATTGAAGGGTTCTTTTGCTAATGTGCAGCGTTTGCATCACTACCTGACCATCAATCCATTCGTCACTGAATTGCTCCAATCGTGACTTATGGAAATTGAGGAGGTATGCTTTGATTGTTTTTATGTCTTGAGCTACTGTCAAGAGCATATCGAAAACCTCTGTCATAGCTTTACCCTCCCTTTCTTGATTAGGTAATCCGCAGCTCTACGGTCTATTTCTTCCTGAGTGGCATTGCGGTTGCGTAGCAACCAGCTTTCTAACTCAGTTCTCTTGAAATAGAGCTTTTTCCCATTTGGCTTGTAGTGTGGAATATTCCCTCCACTTGTCAACTTGTACAAGTGTGATTGTGAAAGCTCCAAGTACTGGCAAGCCTCATTGAAGTTTAAAACTTCTTTCGTGTAAATCCCCTGGCTCTCAATTAGGCGTTGGAGATTTTCAAGACGTTCAATTATTTCGTCCATCTTAAATCGTATTAAGAATTAATGAATGGACTCTTGGCCAAAAGTCATATTCGATTGTCGAATACGATGCTAAAGTAGGAGGCTAAAAGGGGCGTTATGAGGCTCTAAAGCATGGTGCAGTGTAGAGTGCAGAGTGCAGAGTGGGTTGTAAAAATTGATAGTCCACTTTTAAGGTAAAAGAGGACTAAACAAAAACAGAAAAAAGATAAAAGGAGTATAGTGCAGAGTGGCTTATATCAGGTGCGAAACTGCCTTTTCTATTTTATCTCCTGATAGGTTCGGTCTTTTTAAAGACCTGAACTTTGACCTGTCAAAGGAATTTCCCTCAGCATCAACGAAGCATAGGCAAGTCACTTCCCATTGCTTTTGCTTTAGATCATCCACCAACTTATGCTCTGAGTATATCAGCTTAATGAAATAGAATAGCTCACTGATATTGCCTGTCCATTCTATAGGTGTTTTGATTTCATTTCCTGAGAACACCTTTTTGAAGTTGAGTAGGGTTGTGGATTTGCTAATGAAATGATTCAGCTTTAGACTATCCCACAAATCGGTCAACTTATCTGGGTTAGTAGGTAGTTGCTTATAGGTAAATGAATGAAATGAATTTGCCGTTGCTGTGGTTTCCGTTTTAGCTGCCGATACTGGTTTGGATTCAATTTCAATTACTTGAACTGGTTTCAAGAAATGATTGTCCGGGACAGACTCTAAAAGTAGTTGGCTGTAAAAGTCCTCCAGTATTAATTTATCATTTATCCAAGTGCTGAAAGCATCTTGGATTTCTAAGTAAAGCTGCATGTATGCAAGCTTTAGAAGTTGGACAATGAATGTGTTGGCCTTGTGGGTTTGGTCTAATTCAAAGGATGAGTTTTTAGGATCTATGTACGTCAGTGCATAGTCCTTTTCTTTAATGAGTTTTCCAAGGTCTTTTAAACGGGTTTTAATCCGTTTGTTGAGTGTGTCTTCAATCCAATACTTGATTAAGTTTTCGTTGTTGTCCTCCCTGATCAGCTCTATCAATTTGGCACACTCTGCTTTGACATTACTCAATATCAGTTTGGAGTAGTATTTTGTTTTGTGATCGAATGGCCTGTGAAAATTGATTTCATATTTGAATTGAAAATCTGTGGAGGCTTCCTTTACGCTGTTGAGTTTGGAAGCATACTTTTGATCAAGGCTGTTTTTTCCTAACCAAGGGCGAAGCTCCTGGTATAGGATGTCGTCAAGTATTTTTGTTTGATTACTCATAGGTCAAGTCTGATTTTGTTGGCTGCTTCCTGTTTCTTTTCATCTATGATTTTCGCATAGACTTGGGTTGTCTTCAATTCCTTATGGCCTAAGAGCTTTGAGACTGTATAAATGTCGGTTCCTGCCGTAAGTTGCAAAGTTGCATAAGTATGACGTGCACAGTGGAAAGTGATGGTCTTGGAGATACCCGCTTTCATCATCCATTGTTGCAATTTCAGGTTATGCCATGCAGAGTATTTCAATCCTTTAAATACTCGTTCTTCTGGAGCTTGCCTTTCACCGAGCAAGCCAAAGGCTTGTTCTGAAATAGGGAGGGTTTCAGTTCCCTTGGTTTTCTTTTGTCTGAACCGGATATAATATCCGTTATCATTGGAATGCTGCACCTCTGACCAGAGAAGCTTATTAATGTCTGACCACCTCAGACCAGTAAGGCATGAAAATATGAATGCCGTTTTCATTTGAGGGATTTCACATTCGGTATTGGCTGCTGCTTGTAATTCCTCCAAGGTTAAAAATTCTCTTTCTGATTCTCCTTGCTTAAATGCGTCAACTCCCTCACTTGGGTTGGTAGGTAGAATACCGTCTTTCACTGCTTGCTTTAAAGCTGCTCGCAGCTTGTTAAAGTAGGAGTACTTTGAGTTTTGAGATAGTTTCTGGTCACCATGTGCAATAGCCTTCTTATCAAGGTGGTATTTGAAATCCTGAATAAACTGTCTGTCAATGTCTGAGAAGGATACCTCATAGGAACAGAATGCCTTTAGATGTTTCAGCATACTTGTCCAGTTGCCGTAATTGCCTGGGCTGTCTTGTCTCTGGTTAGCTAATAGCTCAATGTATGCAAGGAAGCTGCCTTTCAATTTCTCATTATCTCTGAATCCATAAACACCGTTTTGGATTTCGATTTGTCGCTGTGCTCTAATAGTCTCAGCCAATTGAAGGGTCTTTTTGTTAACTTCCTTTTCCTCTTTGGTCTTTGCATTGGGAGAAAGGTATAATTTGAGGTATTCCGTCTTCCTTTTCCCTTTGTGGTAGTAGTCGAGGTATAGACTGGTCTTGCCACCTTGATTGCGTTTTCTTAGTGTTACTTTCATGCCTGAAACAGTTTTTCGATTTCTTCTCTCTTGATAATGGTTCGGCTCCCAATTTTTGCAGCTTGTATTTTCCCGTTTTTGATTTGACGGTACAGGGTCATTCTACTTGCTCCAAGTAGTTTGCAGGTTTCGGCAATACTTAGAAAGTCTTTGTCTTTGACTTGCTCCTGATTGTATTCTTGTTTCTGTACCGCAGTAGGGGCAATCTCCTGCACCTTCTGATCTCTCTTGCGTTTCTTGTAGGCACGCTTGGCACAGTTATCACCACAAAATTTGGTCACAGTAGTCTTGGCGATAAACTCAGTACCGCAATGCTGACAGATTTTGGGAACTCGAATGTTGCTGCTCATGGTGTTTCCTTTTTCTGCTTGTTTCTGTATCAGAGTGTATCCCTTTGTATCAGGATGTATCTCTATGTAACATCATCTCGCCTCGATCTTAAAAATTTGTTGCTAACAACAAATATTGATTGGTCAGCAACAAATTAGAAACGAAAGATAGGAAAAAATAGGAAATTTAGCAACAAGAAAAGGAAGTAAAAACAGCCTAAAAGTAATTAAAAGAAGGGTTTAGCGTACTATTCGAAAAGTAATTACTTTCCGATACAAAACTTGCTAAAGATGTTCTCCAGCAGATCATCGGTGGTGATCTCTCCAGTGATCTGCCCCAGGTGAAAGAGTGAGTTGCGGATGTCCATGGCCACAAAGTCGTTGGTTACTTGCCGGTCAATGCCATCGATCACCTGATCCAGTGCCTTGTTGGTTTCCATCAGACTTTCGTAGTGCCTCAGGTTGGTCACTATGGTGTTGCCTGTCTTGAAGTCATCCAGCGAAACCAAGGTTTTTAAGGCCTCTTTGAGGTTTTCGAGGTTCTCCTTTTGGCTGGCAGAGATCATCAGGGCGTTTTCTGACTCCAGTGCGTTCAATAGGTTGGCGTCTGCCCGGTCCATTTTATTTCCAATCAGCAGATAGGGGACTTTGAGGGCTTTGAGGTAAGCCAGTTGTTTTTCAATGTCCTCTTTCGTGTCGTTGATCAGGTCGATCAGGTAGATAATTACGGAGGCCTCTTTCATTTTAGCATAGGTGCGCTCTACACCAATGGCCTCCACCTTATCCTCGGTGGTGCGAATACCAGCCGTATCCGTAAAACGGAAAGCTATGCCGTCTACATTGATCACGTCTTCAATGACATCCCTGGTGGTTCCGGGTACATCCGATACGATGGCCTTCTCCTCATTCAGTAAAGCATTGAGCAGGGTGGACTTACCCGCGTTGGGCTTTCCGGCGATCACCGTAGGGATGCCGTTTTTGATGGCATTACCCAGCGTGAAACTCTCCGTCAGGCGGGTGATTAGCCCTTTCAGGCTATAAATGAGTTTTTTGAGGTCATCACGACTGGCAAACTCCACATCTTCCTCACCAAAATCCAGCTCCAGCTCGATCATGCTGGCAAAATGCACCAGCTCTTCTCTGAGTTTAGAGATTTCTTGAGAGAATCCCCCGCGCATCTGATTCATGGCGGCCTGGTGCATGGATTCGTTTTCTGAGGAGATCAGGTCGGCCACTGCCTCGGCCTGCGCCAGGTCGAAGCGTCCATTGATAAAGGCACGCTGAGTAAACTCTCCGGCTTTGGCCAGACGTGCACCCTTGGTGAGGAGCAGGCGAATGAGTTGCTGGATGATGTAGGGACTGCCATGACACGAAATTTCGATCACATCCTCTTTCGTGTAGGAGTTGGGGCCCCTAAAGATGGAAATGAGCACCTCGTCTACGATTTTCTCCTCATCACGAATGGTTCCGAGGTGGATGGTATGGCTGGGTACCTCAGTGAGGTCTTTGCCCCTGAATACACTATTGACGATGGCGATGGTAGCCGGTCCGGAGACTCTGATGACTCCAATGGCACCCACTCCCGGGGCGGTGGCCAGGGCAATAATGGTATCGTTCATATTCATGCGCCAAAATTAGTCAGACCATGGCAGAACTACTTAAAACTAGGTATTGTATAACTCAGCGATAGGCATAAACTTTATCCTTGAGAAATCCCGGTGATTTTCAAATGTCTTTTGGTACACATGTGGAATGATCCTGAGGGCTTCTCATTAGGAACCAGCTAAATACGGAAAGGCTCTTCATATTTTGGAGAGCTTTTCTCGTTTTGGATCTTGAAATAGAACCTGACGGTGGTCGTTACGGGTGAAATGCTGCGGTTTTCCTTTTATCTTATAAAAGAGGGGTGTATTTTACCTCATATTTGTAAAAGAATAAAAACGCCAACCTTAACTATTCTATTTGTGAATTTGTGTTCCGCCGCTCATATTCGCTTCACAGCATCGTTTCTTTTGTTGTTTGTAGCTACACTGTCTCATAGTCAGCGCCTCCTGGAAGGGGGGAATGCCATCCAAAAAATCCCAAAAGCCAAAGAGGTTCTGTTGGACAAGGCCGGATCGCCACGGTTTATCCGGTTTGAGAAAAGCCTGAAGATGGACTCCCTGCCAGCATTGGGCATGTTGCTGGGCTTGCCCGAAAAGTCCACACTTCGTCTGAAAGCAAAAATCGCGGATCATAAGGGTGAAGAGCACTTCAGGTACGTGCAGGAGTATAAAGGGCTGGAGGTGCTTGGAGCAGACTACATCGTGCATGCGAAGGGGGAGACGGCCATTTCTGCTAATGGGAGCATTGAGCGTAAGATTGTCGTGAACACCCTACCCACACTGAGTAGAGAGGCTGCACTGCAGCTTGCCCTGGATGAGGTGGGCGCTGAGGTATATATGTGGCAGGATGAAGAAAATGAGCGATTCCTTAAGCGGGAGAGTAAAAACGCCCGGGCATCTTTTCTTCCTGAATCTAAACTGGCATTAAGCCGAAAGCGGTATGATAAGGCTGAAGCATTGAATCTCGTCTATCAGTTTGATATCTATGCACAAAAGCCCCTGGGCAGATACAATGTAGAGATTGATGCACATACTGGCGAGGTGATCAATTTTTACAATAAAATTCATACTGCTACGACCACCGGTACCGGACTGTCTTTGTATAATGGGGTGGTGCCAATCATTATGGATTTTGATGGAGCCAACTATTTCTTGTCAGACGATTCCACAGGAGGAGGAATATATACTTATGATTTGAAGCACGGTACCAGCTATGGAAGCGCCACACTTTTTTCAGAATCAGATAATTATTTTGATCAGAGCAATAGCAGAGCAGGGGTGAGTGCTCATTATGGAGCGGCGGCCACCTATGCCTATTTTTTGGAGAATTTTGGTAGGGATAGTTACGATGACGATGGGGCGGCCATCAGGTCCTATGTGCATTACTCAAATGGGTACTTCAATGCCTTCTGGGATGGTTCGAGAATGACCTATGGCGACGGAAATGCGAGTGCTTCTGCGCTGGTCTCTCTGGATATTGTGGGGCATGAGATTTCCCATGCCGTCACGGAGTACAGCGCGGGCTTGGTCTATTCGTACGAGTCAGGGGCATTAAATGAATCCTTCAGTGATATTTTTGGTCAGTCGATTGAGTTTGCCACTTTTCCCGAAACGGCCAGTTGGAACCTGGGTGACGAGATATATTATGACGGAGTGAGCATGATCCGCTCTATGAGTAACCCGAATGCTGAGGGTCAGCCGGATACCTATCACGGAGATCTTTGGTATTATGGCTCAGGGGACAATGGTGGAGTGCATTACAACAGTGGTGTCCAGAATTTTTGGTATTACCTGTTGGTAGAAGGAGGTACAGGTACCAATGACAATGGCTACAGCTACCAGGTGAACGGGATTGGCTTAGAGGCTGCACAACAGATCGCTTACCGAAACCTCACAGTCTACTTAACCTCTACTTCAGACTATGCAGATGCACGTATAGGATCAGAGCAGGCAGCATTGGACTTATATGGAGCAGGCAGTGATGAATATGCGGCAGTAGTTGCTGCCTGGAATGCCGTTGGTGTGGCTTCTTCAGAGCCATTGATGATTGTCACAGATTCTGTGGTATTTGGTCAGGTGCCTGTGGGGATTACCGAAACCATAGAGGTGGTGGTGGCCAATCAGGGAAGTGGTTTGCTGGTGGTGAGCGATATTAATGTTGACAATGATGTTTTTGCCGTTTCGGATACATCCTTTTCTCTTGGAGAACTGTCCTCGAAAACCATCACGTTTAGTTTCACCCCAACGGAAACACTGGATACTTCCGCCACTTTTACACTTTATTCCAACATAGATACAGTGTCCATCTTTGCCAGCGGCTCGGGGGCCGAACCACCCACCCTGGTCATATCACCAGATAGCATTGTGGACTCACTGTACACCGGTGGGGTTTCTGAAACTATTTTGGCCATTCATAACAGTGGATTTTCAGACCTGGAGTATGAGTTGTTCACCGGATTAGTGGATGATTTTTTGGGAGAGTGGCTTGTGACCTATGACTGGTTCTGCGATGGAGGAGTAAGCGGTGTGGTTATGAATTTTTTCGAAGATCATACTTTCACTACCAGCGAGGGCGCCAATGGTCTATGGAGTATGGATGGAGACTCCATTGTATGGGTATTTGAATCCGGTACAAGATACGCAGGCCTTCGGGAGGGTGATTTCATGTCGGGTTTAATGACCAGTGGCATGTATGATGGATGCTGGTACGCTGATAAAGTGACGGACTTTAACACACCTATAGTGCTAGCTGCATCCGAATGGAGTGTGGAGGGTGAGCAAGTAGCTGCTCCTGAAAGGACAGTTGATCCAAAGGAGGGCGTGGCGTCTGCTGGCAACAGTAATTGGTTGTATACGAGTGTTTCTGAAGGCGTTGTAGCTATGGGTGATACGGCTTATGTGGCGATCACGCTGGATGCTGGCGGTTTGTATGGGGGAGTATACGAAACCAACCTTACGCTGATGACCAACGACCCTGAAAGACAATTGGAGGAAATTCCGGTGTCCCTTTTCGTTAGGGGTGCACCTGATATGGCGCTTTCTCATGACACTTTGTTTTTTGAGGATGCCTTTGTGAACTTCTCTGATAGTTTGAATTTGTTTATCAGCAACATAGGGACCGATGACCTGGAGCTGGATTTGTATTTTGAGCATGAGTATTTCAGCACGGATTCCACACACCTGAGCATTTCACCTTCTGCAGGGTTCAATTTGCCAGTTTATTTTCAGCCTGATTCGGTGGGCAGTTTTAGCTCAGCTTTCCTATTCGTCACCAATGATTTCGATCAGGACTCTATCTACGTGTACCTCACGGGATGGGGAATAAATCCGCCAGTATTTGGGGTAAGTCCGGACAGCCTAGGAGCAGCCCTGTTCACCGGGGATAGCACAACGCTCGTACTTACCCTCGATAACCTCGAAGGGGGATCGGATCTGACCTGGGAATCGGAGTGGATTGTTGAGTTGGAAGCCACGGAGCTTTATAAAGCTCATGAACATATGGCGCACCTGGTGCCGTCTGACGGATCGGGTAACAATGAAGGGATGGCCACTGCCGGCCCTATCCCTATGGAAAGTATGCAGGCCCTTTCAGGGAATAAGCGCATTCTGGCCTGGACCACTTTTGTGGACATGGATCAGGAATATATCAATACGATCAACGCGATCTCGCAGTACTATTCAGACTATCAGCTGAGTACTACCATTACCACGTCTGCAGCGGAGTTGGGAAATATGCTGGATACGGTGGATGTTTTTCTTATCCCCGAGCAAGAAGATGGAGGGAGTCTTTCTTATTTTTATGATTTGGGAGTTTCATGGTCTGAGGTGATTAGATCCTTTGTGAAGGGTGGTGGCACGATTATTCTCTGTGGAGACCATGAATCAGGTGAGATTTTAAATGCATCGGGCTTGATGCACATGGCTTATGCTGCTAATGCCTACGGCAATGCATTGACATTGGAGGATAGCACACACTACCTCACCGCAGGGGTTACTGGCCATGTTACGGGTCAAAATGCCACCTTTGTTGTGAGCCTTTCGGACACACTCGCGAGCAACCTGATTAGTTATTCTGACTATGCTGCAGTGGCCCACAGGCGAATTGGACGAGGGGATGTAGTGTATATTGGTTATGACTATTATGCCTATAATGACAATGCCGCCAGGGTGATTTCCAATGCTGTAGCGGGAGCACGGGGCCAGCGTGCATGGTTGACAATGGAAACTGAGTCAGGTACAATTGGGGCTGGTGAATCTCAGGATATTCCGGTCAAGCTAAATGCCACGGATTTGTATGGTGGGGTGTATAGGGCGGGTATCACTGTACAAAGTAACGATCCTGCCAAGCAAAACCGTACGATTCCTGTACACATGGAAGTAACCGGCGTGCCTGTTATTAAAGTTATCAATGATTCTCTACAGTTTGAAAGTGTCTATGCAGGGTACGAAAAGGAGCTCTCAGTGACCATACTTAACCAAGGAACTGATATCCTCACGGTTGACGTGGCTTTTAGTGACAGTACGTTTATTACAGATACCTTGCATGTGTCTGTTGGGCCGGGTGAAGCTTATGACCTCCAGGTATTCTTTCAGCCGGACACCGCCAAAAGTTATGTTCAGTCACTCTGGTTGATTTCTAACGATCCTAATCAGGATTCTACCCTTGTAAGTCTATCGGGTATAGGGGTGAATCCACCAGTGATGAATGTGAGCCCTGACAGCCTCCATGAAGCACTCTACACTGGTGACAGTGCTACACAGATCCTTACCATTGATAATACGGTCGGGGGGAGTGACTTGATCTGGAAAGCCGAAATCCACTTTGAATTAGAGGAGACGGAGCTTTTCAAGGCCAATCAGCACCTGATCCAAATGTCCCCTTCTGATGGTTCTGGGAATAACCAGGGAATGTCCAAATCGGGCCCGATTTCAATGGAAACTATGTCAGCGCTCTCCGGTCAAGTGAATATTCTGTCGTGGGTTACCTATGCAGACATGGATCAGGAATACCTGCATACCTTAAATGCCATCTCTCAATACTTTACGGATTACAGATTGAGCAGTACCACCATTACTTCTGCTACGGTGCTGGCAGGAATGCTGGATACAGTGGATGTCTTCCTCATTCCCGAGCAGGAGTATGCCTCTAATTCTTATTTTGAGAACCTTGGAGCTTCATGGGCTGAGGTTCTAACAGCTTTTGCCGAACGAGGAGGCGCTATCATACTTTGTGGAAACCCATCTGCTTATAACATTATTGATGGTTCTGGTCTTATGCATATGGAATATTTTATGCCGGTCTATTCTGAGGTGCTGACAGTGGAAGACTCGATGCACTACCTCACTGAGGGAATATCTGGAGCTGTTTTATCCCAGGATGGAACATTCCTGATGTCTCTTGCGGACTCTGCCGCTTCGAATATTGTATCATATTATGATCATTCTGTGGTCGCTCACAAAAATGTAGGCCGGGGAGATGTGGTATACATCGGTTATGATTTCTTCAACTATGATGACAATGCAGCCCGAATGATCGCAAATGCAGTGGCAAGTGCCAACCGAAGCTCCTGGCTTTCTCTGGGGGTAGCGATGGACACCATCGCAGGAGGGGAACTTCAGGAAGTTCCATTGACTTTTAGTGCAAAAGACCTCTTTGGAGGTCAATACAGAGCTAATATCAACATCCTCAGCAATGATCCGGCCAGCAGCGAGCTGAGCATACCCGTAGTGATGGAGGTAACCGGTGCGCCAGTGCTGAGTATCAATTCTGACAGTTTACCCTTTGCCGATACTTATGTGGGATACTCAGATAAAGTGTCCATTCTGATCAGTAACGAGGGTACAGATGATTTGGAAATAAGCTTGTCTTTGTTGGATTCTGTTTTTGCCATTGACACAGCCTATCTTTTGTTAGCCCCGGAAGCATCCTATGAGCTGGCTGTTTATTTTAATCCTGATTCGGCAGGTGTTTTCGAGGGGGGCCTCTTACTGGCTACCAATGATTTGGATAGAGACTCTACCTTTGTTTCACTCACAGGAACCGGGGTGAACCCACCGGTGATGACCGTTTCCCCTGACAGCATCTCAGCGGCTCTGATGACCGATGAGACGGTCATAAAAACCCTCACAGTTGATAATACCGCAGGAGGCAGCGAGCTGGTTGTGCAATTCGAGAGCAGAATACATGCCCAGACCATCACAAAACCATTGACACAGAGCAGGGCACCTTCTTCTACGCATGATCCCACTAGCTTATCTCAGGATTTCGGTAGTTACCTGTCGGACACGGCAAGGGTACTTATCATTCAAAATTCGAGCGCATGGGGTATGGATATGCGATCTTTCATGCAAGAGACTTTTGGAATTACAGCTATGACCATCTATCCTCAGGTTTTGAGTGGTCATGATTTGGAGCCCTATGATTTGATAATCACCACAGGAGATCAGAACTACGAGTACTATGAGACGATCAGTAATAACCGTGAACGCTTTGAAGACTATGTAGAAAATGGTGGAGTAATTCAATATCAATTGGCCACTCAAGGCAGCAATGTGAGCCTTGTTGGAGGAGTTAATATTATTCACGGAAGCGCTGATAATCGCAATACTTTAGACGCACCTGATCATCCCATAGGAAAAGATTTACCACTCGTTTTGGAGGGGAATTCTGCAAATCATACTTATCTGACTGACCTGCCAGAGGGAGCAACGGTGATCACCTCCACGGAGTATTCCACACGGCCTACCACGGCGGAGTATTCATATGGATCGGGGCATGTGATTGTGACAGGAATGACCGTTGAGTACTTGGCTTTGAGTGGTTTTAATTCAGCTCCATTGTTGGGGAATATCACATCCTATACCCTCTCATTATCTGGTCAGAAATGGTTGAAGGTACCAGAAGCTGATACCATCCCTGCTGGTGAGTATCGTGACTTTGAAGTATTGTTAAATGCAAAGGGTTTGTACGGTGGACTTTATTCTGGTGAGATAGATGTCTTGAGCAACGATCCAGCATCTCCGGTTGTCAGTGTTCCTGTAGGCCTGTTTGTGACCGGTATTCCTGATATGGAAGTTGATCAGGATACGGTTGATTTTGGGAAAACATTTGTCGGTACCAGCAATTCCAGGCCCCTCCAAATTGAGAATGAGGGAACGGATACACTTTATGTGTCAGACGTGGTATTTGATCACCTTTCTTTTGCCGTGGATACTACTTCTTTTTACTTGCTGCCAAAGCAGACTCAAACCCTGGAGATTATCTATAGTCCGGAAGTGGTTGCTGATGATACTGTGCAGATGAGTATCTCCAGTAATGATCCGGATGAAGTACCCTATATTGTGTATTTGCTGGGACAGGCCGTGCATCCACCTATTGCAGGTGTCGATCAGGATAGTCTGTCAGAGTCATTACTCACTGGCTTGCAAAGCACACAAACCCTAACCCTGGAGAATACCGGTGGTAGCGAGTTGGAGTGGTCTCTTGAAATAAATAATGGAGGTGCTGTGGCACTTACACCCGTAGGCTTTTATGGAGCTCCATCTCCACAGGTGGATGTGCCAGAGTTATCCTCTGGGGCCGGAGGGTCACACTTTGGGTCAATCGAAGGGGAGGTATTGGATACTCTTGCAAACTTCACTTCGAGTTCCACGGGAATCTACGTAAAAGGAGATACCATTTACACTGTAAATTATAACCAAGCGAGGCTGGATAAGTACAGCTTAAGCGCCAGACAAGTAGTTGAAAGTTTCCCGCTTCATTCTAGCCCCTATGGCATCACCTATGCAGCAGGTTTGTTGTGGATTGGAAGTTATGATGGACTGGTTCGGGCCTATGATTCCGGTGGGAGTTTCGCTGGTTCATTTTCAGTTCCATTTTCTAATTATCCAGCAATCGCTTTTAATGGGACTCATTTTATACTGACCCAGGCTATTGAGTATAATGAGCCTTTTTATGTGGTCGATTTCGATGGAACCATCCTCAATACTTATGAGGGGATAAATGCTGAGGTGACGGAATTGGCCTGGTCCAATGGTACTGTTTGGACGCTCACTTTTAATGGGGAGAGTAATATATACCCATTGACCATTTCGGATGGAGCCATGCACATAAATGATACCATCCGAATACCCGACGATGATTTTGCCTATAGCCTGGCTCATGATGAGGGTAAGTTGTACTGGAACGCATGGAACAGTGATGCGTTGGTGCTGAAGGCTGGAAAGTATTATCAGGGCGATTGGTTGTTTGCTGGAGTGAATGAAGGTGTTCTTGATGCCGGGGAGAGCACTCATTTAGCGCTTAACTTCAACGCTTACGGTTTGGCGGGAGGGCTATACCAAAAGGAGATTATGCTGATAACCAATGACCCGGTAACACCTACCACCAGGGTGCCGGTGGCTCTGGAGGTGACTTCCGCACCTGATATAGATCCATTGAGTGTTACCGTGGATTTTGACCAGGTTTTTGTTGGCGATTCTGCCATAGAGTCGATGACCATAGCCAACGTGGGGGTTGATGAATTGATTATTCATTCGTCAAGCATAGATCATTCAGATTTTTCAACTTTCAGTGGTGGACTTACCATCTCTCCGGGAGGGGAGCGGGAGTTTTATATCAAGTATCACCCTCAGTCCTCCGGCATAGTGAACGCCACGCTCACTATAGTAAGTAATGACCCTGACGAAGGGGTGATAACCGTGAGCTTGTCGGGAGAAGGTATCCTTCCTCCGGAGATCTCAGTTGCACCTGGCTCGTTTTCCGAAAGCTTAATCTTAGGGGAGCAGACTTCACAAAATCTAAGGATCGAAAATACAGGTAGTGGTGCTGATCTGGTTATTAGCTTAAAGGTGAGTGAGCCGGAAGGACAGGTGAAGGTAGAGGCTAGTCCTGTTTTTACCAGTGCCGTTGATCAGGTATCCAAAGACGAGACTTCTGCACCAGATCTCTCCCAATATTGGAGACAGCACACCAGGAGTCCGTTGCAGAATACCGTTCAGGCCACAGATCACGTAGACCTGGTAAACCTCAAAAAGAGTCTTAATGAGAAATTTCAATCCATCACGGGTCTGATATCCAATCGCTATGACTTCTCCGACGGAGTGGAAGGAACAGGGATCAATGATGGAGGTGGAGATATGTATGACGGTGGTAATTACCTGGGCACCAATTTGGGGAGTTACATTCCCTATTCCAACGATCTGATCACAACCAGTAATGCATTCGGATCAGGAGAGTATTTCACCCTTAAAAAGCCAGGTTTGTTTGTATTAGCAGCCAACCTGGAGGAGGTGACGACTTTTTACGTTAGTGGCAACCTGGGTGCAGATGGATCGGGTAGTGTGGATGGAGCAGTCATAGAAATGGACGTGGCAGGAAGGACTTTTCTCGGGTTTGTGAAGAGGGTTTATAATTCCGGAGACCCCTCGATAAACCACTTGATCATAGTGGAGGATAATGGAGAGGCAACACATCAATTTAGCACCAATACCAACTACGACGACCATAGTGTAAATGGGTTATCAAATGTGCGAAGTATTCACTACTTACTTTTTGCAGGTACTGGCAGTAGGTATTACGATAACCATACGATGACTTCTGTGATGAGCGCTTACCTTGAAACCCTACAGATCGGACCTAAATGGTTATCTGTAGATCATACACAAGACACCATTACAGCAGGTGGTTTTGCTGAGTTCAATGTAGGTTTTGCCAGTGTCGGAATGACAGTTGGTAGGCACCAGGCCAATATTGAGATAAGTTCCAATGATTTTGCTAGCCCGCAGATTGTCGTGCCAGTATCCCTTCAGGTATCAGGAATCCCGGACATTGTGTTGTCTTCACTTCAGATCAACTTTGGGGAGGTAGAAGTGGGACAAACCAGCGAGCAATTACTCACCATTTCCAATCTTGGTAATGATTCATTGCTGGTGGGATCCATAGCTTCTAATTATCCAGATTTTACCGTGGAGACGACCGAACTTGGGCTGGCAGTGGGTGAAGAGCATAGTTTAACTGTGACTTATACCCCTACCACAGTGGCTACTCATTCCGGTACCCTGCAAATACTAAGTAATGACCCTAATGAGTCTAAAGTGCTTGTTTCTCTAAGCGGAACTGGAATTCCAATCTCCAATACACCTCCAGAGTTGGATGGTTTTAGGTTATCTGTTCCAGAAAATAGCCCCGTAGGATATCTCGTAGATGTGTTGCAGGGTTCCGACTCAGATGGCGATACACTTAGCTATGGTATTGTTTCTGGCAATGAATCTTTAGCCTTTGAGCTGTCGGGTGATGGTCGTTTGCTGATCAATGATTCGGCCATGTTTAATTATGAGCAAAACCCGTTGTTCGAACTGACCATTGAAGTATCTGATGGAGAATACCAGGACACGGCTCAGGTATGGATAGATGTTACAGATTTGAATGACCGCCCCACAATAGAAACTCTGGTTTTCGGGATTCCTGAAAATAGTCCTTACGGCTATTCAGTGGGTTATCTCGTGGGGGAGGATGAGGATGGCGATTCTCTCCAATACGAAATTATTGGTGATAACCAGCTGGTATTTGAAGTGTTCGAATCCGGGATCTTGACAGTTAAAGACTCTTCCTTACTCAATTTTGAAATCAAAAAGTCTTTTGATTTGATCGTGGTAGTCCAGGATTACGCTTTGAGCGATACCGCTATAGTTACCGTTAACCTCACAAACGTGAACGATCGACCAGTGGCAATGGATCAGACATTTGAGGTATTCGAACACAGCCCTATGGGTACTCTTGTTGGGTATTTGTCCGCCACGGATGAAGACGGAGATTCTCTGATCTTTGAGATGGACTCCCATATTAGTTCGGCAGCTTTTGAGGTGAGTGTCAGTGGTGAATTGACGGTAAAAGATCCTTCGCTAATTGATTTTGAGGAACAAGAGAAGCTGTACTTTGATGTGATCGTTACTGATCTATCTGAGCAAGCCACTTTCAGAGTGACTGTTACCTTATTAGATATTAATGAAAATACCAGCCCATCATTCTCTGATCAAACCTTTGAAATCCCAGAGAACAGCCCTAAAGGCTATGAGGTTGGTCAGCTGACGGCCGTAGACCAAGAGAATGATTCATTGATATTCACTATTCTGAATAGTGAAGAATCCCCCTTTGAGTTGTTACATTCACAACTTTTGGTTGCTGATTCTTCACGTTTGGATTATGAAGTCAATACTTATTTTGAGCTGACGATGACAGTAAGTGATGGTGCAGAATCAGACACTGCCTTGATTACCATCTATCTGACGGACGTAAATGAAAATGGCGTGCCGATCATTTTGGATCAATCCTTCTCGGTGTTAGAGAACAGCCCTAGCGGTCATGAAATAGGAGAGGTCGTTGCGACCGATGCTGACGGTGATGCGCTTGCCTTTTCCATCATTCGGGGTAACTCAGGCAATCCAGTCACATTAACCTCAATGGGGGTATTATTCATCAACGATTCCAGCCTTTTTGATTTTGAGGTGAGTCCAGTTTTTGAGTTGGTTGTAACTGTAAGTGATGGTTTATCAGTTGATTCAGCTACCGTTACCATTCATGTGGTTGATCTTGATGAAACACCAGAGAATCATGAGCCGGTGATTTTGGATCAGAGCTTTTCAGTGGAGGAAAATACCCGTTCCGGGATAGTGGTTGGCACGGTGGTGGCAACAGATGAAGATGAGGACGTTCTCACTTATGAGATCATTTCCGGAAACAGCGATCGCACATTTGCTTTGGATATGGAGAGTGGGGTGTTATCCATTGATGATTCTACGGCACTGGATTTTGAGGTCAATCGAAACATTTCATTTATCGTTCAGGTAAGTGACCTCACAAGTTCGGATATAGCCATTGTTTCCATACAGATCACCGACCAGGTAGAAACAGGGCCGCTTGGTCTTGATTCAGATCATGAGTTGCTTATTTATCCCAATCCTTCTTTAGATGGTCACGTGAGTATTGAGAACGGGAGACCTATAAGATTTCTGAAGTTATTGGATACTTCTGGTAAAGTGTTGGTGTTCGTTCAGGGTGAAGGACGACAGGAGATAGGCCTGGAGTTGAGTGATTTTGACCGGGGTGTTTATTATTTGATCATTGAAGATGTAAAAGGCCAGCTGATTAGGAAATTGATCCTTGAGTAGTGGTTTTTAGCTCACAGTTGAAAAAGAAAAGGCCTCGTCCTGAGGCCTTTTCCTTTCCATAGTTTCAGTATCAAAACAAAATCCTCCAAAACTGGGCAACCAGAAAACATACAATCAGACCGAATACGATCGGTAAGAAAGTCGCTACAGAAGTCCACTTCCAGCTTTTGGTTTCCCTGTAAATGGTATAAATGGTGGTGCTACAGGGGTTGTGAAGCAGACTGAAAAGCATCAGGTTAATCCCCGTGAGCAGCGTCCATCCACCGGTCTTGAGGATATTAGCTGTTTCGGTGGTAGAGTCCAGTTCAAACATCACTCCATCACCGGCTCCCATGTCCACAATGCCAAAATGCGAAACCGTAAGCATCAATATGGTTGGGATCACAATCTCATTAGCTGGAATGGCCACTACGTAAGCCAGAAGTATAACTCCATTCAACCCAATCAAAAAGCCAAACTCATCTAGAAAGTCTATGGCATATGCGGCGAGAGTGATCTCCGAAATACTAATGTTTGAAATCAGCCAAATGACGGCCCCTGCGGGCGCCGCAAATACGATGGCCCTCCACAATACGATGATCGTTCTGTCAATCAGTGAAGTGTAAATGGTCTTCCAAAAACGTGGCGGCCGATAAGGGGGCAGCTCCAGGGTGAAAGTAGATACTTCACCCTTTAGCATGGTTCGGGAAAGAAACCAGGAAGTGAAGAATGTGAAGAAAATGCCCAGAAAAGCAATCCCAATGACTGCAGCACTGGAGATGAGGCCTGACCATCCGGCGGGTACCAGCGCACCGATGAAGATGGTGGCAATAAGGATCTGGGTTGGCCACCTGCCATTGCAAAGCGAAAAGTTGTTGGTGATGATGGCAATGAGTCGCTCCCTTGGACTGTCGATGATTCTGGTAGCTACGACACCTGCGGCATTGCAGCCCCAGCCCATACTCATAGTGAGTGCCTGCTTGCCATGAGCGCCTGATTTTTTGAATAACCCATCCAGGTTAAAAGCCACACGTGGTAGGTAGCCAAAGTCCTCGAGCAAGGTGAACAGAGGGAAAAAGATGGCCATAGGAGGGAGCATCACTGCGATCACCCAGGCCACGGCCATGTACACACCATCCAGAATGAAGCCATCCAGCCACCATACCACTCCCAATTGAGCAGAAAGCCCCTTGAGGAATGGATAAACCATCTCCAGCAGCAGGGTATTGAGCATGCTCGATGGATAGTTGGCGCCTTGAATAGTTATCCAGAGTATCACAGACAGAATCAGCGCCATAATGGGAAACCCAAACGTGCGACTGGTCAACACCTTGTCAAGCATCCTGTCGAAGTGATAGGATTCCTTTTCGTTTTTCTTGATTTCCACCCTTTTGGTAATGGCAGCGGCATCTGAGTAGATTCCCTCTGTAAGTTTATCATGATAGTCTTCGCCCATCTTCCACCTGAGAGAGGAGGCAAAGGTCAATATTTCGTCCGTTTCGTTCTTTAACTTCTCCATTTTAGGTAGTGCTTACAAAATCACCATTTTTTAACGCGTTCAAGATCTGCTGGTCTCCATCTAGCAGTCGCATGGCTACCCACCGGCTATTGGGAAGATCCGGGTAGGTTTTGAGTATTTTTTTACTCAATTCATCCACCGCCTGGTCTACCTCTGCGGGTAAGCTTTTGATGCGGTGAGGTTTACATACGATTTGATTAGAGGCCACTTCATAAATGGTTTGTATCAATTCGGGGATGCCTTCATTGGATCGGGCACTGGTAGCCACCACGGGAATTCCCAAATCCTTCGCCAGTGTGCGCTCATCTATTTTGATTCCATGTCGGGTGGCTTCATCCATCAGGTTCAGGCATAGAACGGCTTTGTCTGTGATTTCCAGCACCTGAAGCACAAGGTTTAAGTTTCGTTCCAGTCTGGCAGCATCTGCCACGATTACCGTCACGTTTGGCCGGCCAAACAGGATAAAATTTCTTGCCACTTCTTCATCTTCCGAGGTGGAGAGAAGAGAGTAAGTACCCGGCAGATCAATAAGCTTGAATCTTTTGTCGCTATATAGAAAGCCACCTTCTGCGCGGGTTACCGTTTTTCCGGCCCAGTTTCCGGTGTGCTGTCTCAGGCCTGTGAGGGCATTAAAGACTGTGCTCTTGCCGGTGTTGGGATTTCCGGCCAGGGCCACCACGAAATCTGCATTATCTACGTTGATACCCAATTTCTTGAGCTGGGCTGCATTGTAAAATGCACATGTCTCACAGACCTTGTCCACTACGTCATTCATAGGTGTCATTTCGTTTTTTCAATTAAAATCAAATCCGCCTGATCATTTCTCAGAGCAATCAGGGTGTTGCGAATCAGGTATGCCTTGGGCTCTTTCATCGGGCCTTCCAGGCCCGTTTCTATCTCCGTGCCTTTGATAAATCCCAGATCCAGAAGTCTGCGACGATTGGCACCTCTACACTCCGAGGATATGCCGATCACCTGTCCTTTTTCTCCCTGACGTAGAGAAGAAAGGCGAACCTTGCCAGATTCAAACACCTCTTCTTCGCTCAATTTTCTTACCCCTATGTTACTGGCTACAATCGAAGAAAGTTCATATTCCTGTCCCTCAGAAAAGAATCTGACCCTGTGATCATCTATGTCTGTCACCTTCAGTTGCTGACCCATATGGAGCTTCTTGTCGATGATCTGCTCATAGATGACTTCAGGTTCATCTTCGATATGCACGATTTTTACCAGTGCGTTTTCACGAATTCCGGATAGGGGGATGGCATTGGATTCAATGATCTCTCCGGTCTTCATCGGGATAGGATCCCCATGAGGATCAAAGCGTGGGCTCCCGAGCTCATGATACAGCTCTTCTGCTTCTTCTGAGGTCATCGTATGCTCCATTTGCTCTGCGCGATTGTGCCATTCAGATTTGTCGATACCCGTGCGCTCGGAGAGATACTTTTCCCATAACCTGTGCACGCGAATGATGTGAAGGGCATAATCCTTACCAGCCCGGGTAAGGGAGATGGTGTCCGCTTGGGCACGTATCAGGTTGAGGGCAGACATTTCTTCTATCAGACTTACCAGTTTCTTATCAGATAGTTTCAGAGCGCCTGCCATGGCATTAAGTGTTGCTTTTCTGCCACTGTATTCTACATGGTAGAGCTGCTTCAGCACATCCTCCATGGCCGTTTTCCGATCACGCTCAGAGTCGTGAAATACCCTGGTCCAGAGCTTGTATTTCCAACCCAGGTATATGAGGGCCCCACCTGCAAAGAATAGGGTTAAAGCTAAAATTGGATTTGGTGTCATCTCGTTAAATCAATTTTCATTTCACAGCCAACATGATGTTTTTAGCAATTTCTCCAGAGATGTATACCTCAGAGGATTGATCGATCTGAATGAGAACAGACTGGTCATATTCTACAATGTCTTTGATCTGAATAATGGACCCAAGACGCATTTTTATTTTATCCAAATGCCTGAGTAGAGAGGGATCTCCGTCCGGCACTTTCACCACGATCCCCTTACTTTCTATGCTCAGCTCTGTGAGCGGGAGTTGCGGATTCTCCTTGATCTCACCGTGCTCATTGGGTATGGGATCACCGTGAGGATCCATGGTGGGGTAGCCCAGAAATTTATCCAATCTACTGATGAGTATTGGTGACTTGATGTGCTCCAATTGCTCGGCCACCTCGTGTACTTCATCCCAGGTAAAGTTCAGTTTCTCCACCAGAAATACTTCCCAAAGGCGGTGCTTTCGGATCACCTGAAGCGCCATTTGTTTTCCCTTTTTAGAAATCTGAACGCCTTTATATTTTTGATAGTCTACCACATCTTTCTGTGAAAGTTTCCGAATCATATCGCTGACGGAGGCTGGTTTTGTGCTCAGTTCCTCTGCAATGGCATTGGTGGAAACTCCCAAATCTCCGCCATCGGATAGATGGTAGATCGCTTTGAGATAATTCTCTTCTGCAAGACTTAGTTTCATGAAATCAAAGGTAAAAATATTTTTAGACATATCTAAAAATATTTTTAACATGTGTTTTGTCTGGGTATTTAACTAATTATAAATCAAATTGTTATTGCTCTTTCATTGATTTGATATTTGAACTTTATTCAATGGATGCTTCAAACCTTTGTTATGGCGTAAACGAGGTAAGAGCTTGTGCCAGGATCAAGCTTGATAATCAAAATATTCGCTTCAGATTTCACGAATTGGCAAAATAAATTTCAAATTGTTTTTGGCATCTGACTTACCTGATTAATATTGCTTCCTTGGTTTTACTTTTAAAATAGCAGTGACGGATATATGGAGGAATTACGCGAAATCATAGAGTCGGCATGGGACGACAGATCTCTGATCACAAACAAAGAAGTGTCAGTGGCCATCAAGACTTTGATAGATGATCTGGACATGGGGAAGCGGCGGATAGCTGAGCCTTTGGAGAATGGAGAATGGCAGGTGAATGAATGGATGAAGAAGGCCGTGATTTTGTATTTTCCTTTGATGAAGATGCAGTTGATAGAGGTGGGCCCATTTCAGTTTCATGATAAGATTAAGCTCAAGTCTGGCTATGACCAGCTTGGCGTCAGAGTGGTTCCGCATGCCATTGCCAGGTATGGTTCGTTCATCAATAAAAACACAGTGCTGATGCCGTCTTATGTGAACATAGGTGCCTATGTGGATGAAGGCAGTATGGTGGATACCTGGGCAACCGTGGGGAGTTGTGCACAAATTGGTAAAAATGTACACCTTAGTGGTGGTGTTGGAATTGGCGGGGTTCTCGAACCTGTTCAGGCAGCGCCGGTCATCATCGAAGACAATGCGTTTATCGGTTCCAGGTGTATTGTGGTAGAGGGAGTTCGTATCGGCAAAGAAGCCGTTTTGGGAGCGAATGTGGTGCTGACTTCCAGTTCTAAGATTATAGATGTAACAGGGCCAGAGCCTGTAGAGCATCGTGGTTATGTACCAGAGAGATCAGTGGTTATTCCAGGCACCATACCTAAAACTTTTGCTGCGGGAGTGTATCAGGTGCCGTGTGCCCTGATCATCGGAAAAAGGAAAGAAAGTACCGATAAAAAAACCTCACTGAATACTGCACTGAGAGAAAATAACGTGTCCGTGTAATCGTTTTTCTGGCACATAAGTTGTTACGGTAATGTTCAGCGAACAGATTCACTCTATGCTTTCATTCATTCTAATTCTTTTCTCTTGTTATTTTCTGGAAGCGCAGCCTACGGAAAATGAAGATCCTACGGCCAACTACAAATTCAGGACGGGCGAGCATCTTGATTTTAAGCTCAGCTATGGCTGGTTTACTGTGGGCAAAGCTTCTCTGGACATCGATGATAATTTTCATTCTTACAAGAATGAGGACTGTTACAAGGTGGAGATCAAAGGCGAGACCGCTGGCTTTCTGGGAGTTTTCACCCATGTGGACGATCGCTGGGGAGCCTATGTGAAGAAGGAGGATTTACTTCCGATGCATGCGTATCGAAACATCGAAGAGGGGAAATACGTGCGTGAGGAGAGAACCTACTTTGATCACGCTCAGGGAAAGGTGGAAGTGATGCGCTATGACCCGAGGAAGGAAAAACGCAACCCGAAGCGCATGTATGAGATCAAAGGGGATGTGTATGATCTGATGAGCTCATACCTTTTTCTCAGAAATGTGGAATTCGAGAAATATCGAAAAGGGGACACCATTCGGATCAAAACATTCTATGAAGATGAGCTCTACAATTTTGAACTGGTCTTCAATGGAAAAGAAGAGATAGACTCCAAGGTGGGGCTTTTACAGGCCTATAAGGTGAATTTTCTGGTGCCGCCGAGCGATATTTTCCCAAATGAACAAGGGATAGTGGCCTGGATTTCTGCAGATACCAATCATTTGCCCCTCAGAATTGAAGCCGAGATGTTTTTTGGCAAAGCATATTGTGACCTTACGGGTTATAGAAATATAAAATATGGGCCTGATTATCAATAGTCAGTTCTATATTTGCCAGCTAAACATGTGTTATGAGATTTTTGGTGTTCATGCTTATCACTTTTTTTCTAACGAGCTGCGGTGGAGAAACTTCCAGTAGCGGTGATAGGCTATATGGGAGAGGGGAGTTTGAGCAGGCCATTGAAGAATACACCAAGGCATTAGAGACCAATCCTTCTGCCATTAATCACCTCTATAATAGAGGGCGTGCCTATGAAGAAATCGGTAAGCTGGATTTGGCTGAGCAGGATTTTCTTCAGGTACTTAGCCTGGACAATCAGAACCTGAATGCCAACCTGAGCTTGTCAAAGCTGTACTATTCTAAAAAGGCCTATAACAAAGCTGTGATTTTTGCGGATAAGGCCTTGGAGCTCAATGAAAATTCTGCTCAGGGACATTTTTTGGTAGCCAGGGCAAAGCACCAGCTGGGGTATGTGGACAGCGCCATGGAGTCTTACACGCTGGCCATCAATATCAACGCAGAGTATGGTGAGGCTTATCTCTACAGAGGAGCACTCAAAATCCATAAGAAGCAGTCCAAGTCTGCTTGTGATGACATACGCAGAGCTGTTAACCTCGAAGTGCCTGAGGCTAAAGCCATCCTTAAAAAGTACTGTAAATAAACTTAAGAGACCTTTGAAAAATTTGCGCTCTTTTTTCTCAGCGAGAGAAACGCCATTCTATTATTACGATCTCGAACTACTAGATGCCACCCTGAAGGCCCTTTCTTCCGCCAATAGGTACGGATACCACGTACACTATGCATTGAAAGCTAATAATAATACACCCATTCTGGAGCGAATAAAGAAGGCCGGTCTGGGTGTGGATTGTGTAAGTGGCAACGAGGTTAAAATAGGCTTGGAGCATGGGTTTAAATCAAGTAACATTGTTTTGGCCGGAGTGGGCAAAACGGATAAGGAAATCGGTTATGCGATTGATCAGAATATCTTCTCCTTCAATGTAGAATCCATCCAGGAGCTAGAGGTGATCGATGAGATCGCCGGAAAGAAGGGAAAGAAAGCTAATGTATCCATTCGCATCAACCCGGCCATAGAGGCAGGTACCCACCACTATATTACCACCGGTGCCAAGGGAAATAAATTTGGGATTTCTGGAGAGCAATTGCTGGAATCATTGGATTTACTCAAATCCCTATCGAATGTTCATTTCATTGGGTTGCATTATCATATTGGTAGCCAGATTACCGATCTGAATCGGTTTAAAAATCTCTGCGAACGGGTTAATCACCTCCAAAAGGAACTCCTTAATGCCGGTTTTTCGCTTCCGCACCTAAATGTCGGAGGGGGGCTCGGGATTGATTATGAGAATCCTCAGGAGCATTCGATACCAGATTTTGAGTCCTATTTCCGGGTGTTTCATGAGCACTTGAAGTTGCTTCCTGGTCAGGAGGTGCATTTCGAGTTGGGGCGATCTATTGTAGGACAGTGTGGAACGTTGGTTACCAGAGCGCTTTACCTCAAGGAAAGCGATCAATCAAACTTCCTGATACTGGATGCGGGCATGACTGATTTGATGCGACCAGCACTTTACCAGGCTAGCCATAAAATTGTGAGTCTCTCTGAAGCTCAAAACACCAGACAATATGATGTGGTAGGACCCATTTGTGAATCGTCAGATGCTTTCGGGAAGTCCATCACACTGCCAGAAACCAAACGTGGAGATATCCTGATGATCTGTTCGGCAGGCGCCTATGGTGAAACCATGAAAAACAGCTACAACGCCCGTGATCTGGCGCCGGCTTATTATTCAGAGTAATTCTCAGGCGACCAAAAACCCTATGATCAGATACATTACTACGGACAACCCTCCAGTGAAGAGGGCATAGGGTAGCTGCGTCTGTACATGCTCTATGTGATCTGATCCAGAGGCCATGGAAGAGATGAGTGTGGTGTCTGAGATAGGTGAACAGTGGTCTCCAAATACACCACCACCCAGCACAGCTGCCACGGCCAGGTAGATGTTCAGGTCGATGGCCTGAGCCAGAGGAACGGCAATTGAAATCATGATCGCAAAAGTGCCCCAGGAGGTACCTGTGCTGAATGCAATAAAACAGCTTGTGAGGAATATAATCGCCGGAGCGAGCGAGGGTGAAAGCCAGGAGGAGGTGACCGAAGCCACATACACGCCTGTGCCAAGTTCTTTGCAGAGCGTGCCAATAGCAAATGCGAGTACCATGAGGATGGCCATAGAGAGCATTTCTTTCATTCCGGTCATGCTTTCTTCTATGAAGTTTCCAAGACTAATTTTCTTTTGGAAGCCATAAAACACTCCGGCAAAAACTACAGCGGAGATCACAGCATACAATACCGCCGCAGAACCCGAGGCATTCGCGATGGCATCCCAGGTTTTAGTACCAAAAGAACCAGACGTCTCACCTGACCAGCCGGTATAAATGAGAAACAGGGGCATGGAAATGATCATGATTCCAAGAGGAAGAAGCATGTTTCGCGCTTTTCCCTCCGGTAGCTCTTCCTGATTTGAAGGAGTATCAACAGTGTTCTGCTCAAACCTTTTCATTGGCCCATAGCTTTTATTGGTGGCTGCCAGGAAAAATACCAGCGCCAATGTAAGTATCGGGTAGAAGTTGAAGGGGATGGAGTAAAGGAGTGTTTTGAATGGAGCCACTTCCTCATATACTGACAGTAAACCTATGATGTAGGCGCCCCAGGCATTCAGCGGAAACAGGATGCAGGAAGGGGCCGAACTGCTATCTGCCAGGTAGGCCAGTTTTTGTCTGGAAATATTAAACTTGTCGAAAAGGGATTGAAAGACCGTACCTACGGTGAGGATAGAAATATTGGATTCTATGAAAATAAAAAAACCGGTAAGTCCTGCAGCCACTTGCAGTTTTGATTTTGGGTTTTTGCTTTTCAAAATGGACTTCTGAATTCTTCCAACGAAACCGTTGATGCCACCTGAGTAGCGAATCAGCTGAATGAGGGCTCCAATCAGCAACGTGAACAGGACGGTGCGTGTGTTTCCTGCGCTTTCAAATACCTGTACCAAATGGTCTGCTGTAGATAGAATCCCCTCAAAAACGTTACCTCCTGCAATGATGACATAGCCTAGTAGTAGCCCGAAAACGAGGGATACAATGACTTGTTTGGTTCTGATGGCGAGAAAAATGGCAAGAATGGGAGGTAGCAGGGAGAGGAAACCAAAGTCTGTCATTTAGCTGATATCAAAGATTCGTCAGGAGTATTCGAGTTTGCCCGGTAAAGGTAAGTATCGAAGAGATTAGTGACAGCATCTTTGATGATTTCTTCCTGCTTGCTTTTTTTGGTGTACTTGTCCATGTCCACACTTGCCTGCCAGACCAGTTTTTTTGTTTTCACGTCTGTGATTTCTATTAGCAGTGCCGATTCCAGTACCGCTTTTACGGTGATATAGCTTTGCGAGGGAAAAGTGGAATACGGAGAGTATCCGTAGTTGTTTTGTTGGGTCTTGATGGCTTGGTTAGAAATGAGCTCATACCTCACAACCAGGTCCGGGTTGGTATTGATGGGGCGGTAAGCCCGTCTGTTCATTTCCAGGTGAATGTTTTGTTCAATTTCAGAAAGAATCCTTCGGCCTTCTTCGGAGATGTCGGTTTGATTGGCCTTGAAATTAACCACCAAATAGCTGTCAAATGCATTGAAGTTAGACTTGGTGTTGACGAAATCAACAACTTTGGGATGACATGAGAAAAGAAAAGAAAAAAGCAGAAGGAATAGAGAAGATTTACCCGGAGAGGAAATGCGATTAGACATACGGATGGACAGAGTGACTTAGTTAGTAGCCACTTTTTGACTTCTCACAATGTTGAGCGAACCTAGAATTTTGTCAATCAGCCGATCTGACGAATCTGCAAACTCATAGAGGATATCAAACCTATCGCCATTTTCACTTGAGCCTATTAAGTGAGAATAGTCCTCCATGGTTCCTTTTTGATAAGCATCCAAATCGGGGTTATACCATATAAATTTCATGATAATCTCGTCAATCAAGTTTAATTATTCGGTGAATAAATTGTACTTCTTAGTCTGGCTCCTGTGGTTGAATACGTTTTAACGATAAAAGGTAACCATAAGTTTTAAATTTTTAAGCTTGATTACATGGATTTATCTGAGTGAAGTGCCCAAACTTCATCAATTAATATTGAATCCCTTACAATGTCACCATTTGTACTATCAATAATGATATTTGGAAGGTACCCGGCATGTTTCCATTTGCTGTTTTCAATATCAGATTTGAAGGTGATCGTTTCTCCGATCTGTCCGCTATTAGTAGGATAGATCATGTCGATCGTTTCGGAATATTTCCCATTTTCATATCGGTAGCTTCCCGAACCTGAGGCGTAGATCTCATCAGCATCCTTATCGAAATAGATCCAGGTGAAATGAGTAGGAGTAATCAGTTTAATGTATCCAATAAATTCAGGATATTCCATAAACTCCTTCTGACTGGCATCGAGGTATGAGGTCAACTCCCAGGTACCCATCACACTGGAGTTGGTATTAGGAGGGAGGCTGGTTTTCATCCACTTTTCTTCAATTTTATTGGAGTCTATTACCACGATCTCACCCGTTTCCATGTCCATGTCCATTTCCTTGGCATATCCTGTATGGTACCAGATGCCATCAGCAAGCTCAAAGTTGAATGGAATGGCCTGTCCAAGTTCTGAACTGCCCGGAGGGAAGAAGAATTCAATGTTTTCCACGTACTGCCCGGTATTAATGCTGTAGCTTCCTCCTCCCATGCCCAGTAGTTGCTCATTTTTAGTGTCGTATTTTATCCATGTAAAATGATCTGAGGTCAAATGTTTTTGATAAAGAATGCTGTCGCCATAGGTATTCCATTCATTGAGACCTTCCGAGTGAGGGATGTAAGCGACGAGATTCCAGGAGCCTTCAAACGAAACCTTTTCCTCATTGGTGGCTGGCTTTTCCGGGCTACAGGAAGCAATGACCAGAAGTAATAATATCAGGTGGGGGAAACGTTTGGGGTAGTGCATGGTTGATGTGTTTAGAGGTTTACATATAATTTAAAATATAATCAGGTAACTTCAAATTAATGGAACATATATATCAACGTAAATTGGATTTAAAAGTGATGTTCATTTAATCTGATGACAATTTTTTTTAACTTCATCACTTAACCCAAATCCGCCGATTTGCTCAAGATTGCCTTTTTGCTAGAATTATTTTTGATCACAGACCATTTCCTTCAGGAGCCTGCTGAGTTGCATATTACGGGGGTTTATCAGGGGAAGACTTTATTTGTCCAGAATCCTTACGATCGGGAATCCAAGTCATTCTGTGTCACGGCTATCTATGTGAATGGAACCAAACTTGGTGTAAACTATAAGGTGAGTGCCCTTAAACTTGATTTCAATGGAATTGATAAGTTTTCTCCACTGTCCATCAAAATTGAACATTCTCCGGATTGTAAACCTATCATACTGAACCCTGACGCCATTCATTTTCATAGCACATTTTCCTTCGGGGAAGTTGGGTTTGAAGATACGGCCCTGGTATGGAAGACAAGCGGCGAAAAGTCGGGAAGTGTATTCACGTTGGAAAGGTATCAATTCGGTATTTGGATAGAGGGGGATACCATTCCAGCAAAAGGTGAGTTTGGGGGTGCTGAGTATAGCTATTCACCATTGCTCGAAGAGGGGGCCAACAAGCTGAGAATAAAGTACATCACCCCGAAGGGAGATTATCTGCTTTCACGGGAAGTGGATTTTCATTTCTATCCTGAGCCGGTGACATTTAAGCCCTATAATGCCACTAATACACTGTACCTGTCCAGGGCTGCCTCTTACGAGGTTTTTGATGCCGGCGGAGATCTGGTATTATCCGGTCAGGGTACCACGGCAGATATCAGTAGTCTCCCGAGCGGAGATTATGTGATTTATTTTGACAGTAAAGATCCCGGGGTTTTCCGAAAGGACTAAAAAAGCGTCACACCGAAAAAAGTCTGCAGCAGGGTTAATAAGAACATGGTTCCCAAAACCAGCGGACATAAAATTGTTACTGCGAAATTAAGATACTTCTGGATAAAGGATCCCATATAATTGGGGTAGCCCAAAGCGATTTCTTCGTTCAGATTCTTTGTCTTCCAGGCATAAGCCGCAAAGATGGAGATGAGACATCCACCCAAAGGCAGGAAAGTATCGTTGGCCACATTCTGTGCAAAATCCATAAAAGAAGTGGCATTCTCGGCACCTACATAGGTGATGAAGCTGGAGAAAAACCCTGAGTATCCATTGGAAAGGAGTGACGGGATACCCAAAACAAAAATAATGGTCGCCATGATCCATACAGCACGGCTTCTCTTTATTTTTTTCTCGTCTACTATATATGCTACAGGTACTTCGAGGAGAGAAACAGTGGAGGTTAGGGCTGCAAAGGAGAGCAACAAAAAGAACAAGGAACCAATTAGCACGCCGAGTAGGGGCCCCAGGCTTTCGAAAGCCCCAGGCAGCACAGTGAAAATCAGGCCTGCGCCCTGGCCGGCTCCTTCCATGGTGCCATCAGTGAGGTAGGCTACCATAGGAAACATCATTAGTCCGGCAATAAAAGCAATTCCAACATCCGCTAAAGTGATAAATGCCGCAGACGTCACAATGTTATCATTTTTACCAACATAACTACCATAAGTGATCAGCGCACCCATTCCCAGAGAAAGCGAAAAGAAGGCCTGTCCCATGGCATTGCCCATAACACTCAGGGTAAGCTCCGAAAAGTCCGGCACCAGGTAGAACTTAATGCCTTCAAATGCATGATCTAGAGTTAGGGAATAAACGACCAAGCCTAATATCATGGTAATCAATGTTGGCATTAATATTTTGGAGGCCCGCTCAATCCCTCCAGATACCCCTTTGGATACGATGAAGGCGGTAGCAAACATGAATACCATTGCATAGAGTCCCACCTTGAAGACATCCTTAATGAACGTGGAAAACTGACTTCCTATTTCAAAATGCCCGGTTAGGAGTTCGATGAAAAAACCAAAAGCCCAACCAGCAACTACATTGTAAAAAGAGAGGATCACGACCCCACTGATGATGCCCAGAAGGCCCAAAATACGCCACTTTTTAAAACCCAGAGCTTCGTAAGCTCCAGCTGGATTCAGCTGGGTTTTTCTTCCGATGGCAATCTCTGTTACCATCACAGGAAAGCAGAGGATAAAGCAAAAGAACAGGTAGACCAGCAAAAAGGCCGCACCACCACCTGCACCCACTTCAAAAGGGAAACTCCAAATATTACCCAACCCTACTGCCGATCCGGCTGCTGCTAAAATGAAACCCAATTTATTGGAGAATGATCCTCTGTTTGACATGCGCTTAAGAAAATTTAAACGTCAAATATAACAAAAGCGCCCAAAGCAAAGGACGGGTTTGAAAAATCATTTGAAAGTGATTTTAGAGGTCTTCTTCGTCTAAAGGTACTTCGTACGGAAAGTTGAAGAGGTGGTGGTCTTTGATGGCATCGGATACTTTGTTAGGGACAAATTTTTCCCACCCCACTTCACCATTTTCGATCATTCTTAGCACATCATCAGAGATAATATGAAGATTCTCTGTTTTGGCGCCCTGTACATCTTCAATCTGATCATTGTCTTTGAGGTATTGGTAGAGATTTTTCAGGTGAACCTCAGGAGTAAAGTTTTCTGAAGTGACAATTTCCTTGGAGTTGGCATCAATGGCCGGGTACACGTAGAGTTTCACGTTACTACCAAATAGCCTTCCAAATGACTCGAGGATTCCTCCTTTGAGGTTTTCATAATAGGACTCATCGAAAATCCGCTGAAGGTTATAGTACCCCAGTACAATGCCTAGCTTCTTGTGTCTTGTGAATTTAGAAAGATAGGAAGCCAGCTTGTAGTGCTCCTGGTAGTTGGAGATGAGTACATTCTGACCAAGTGAGCAGAGCAGGTCTACACGGTCCAGAAAATCTGTTTCGTCTACTTCACCTTCCATGGTGAGGTCATTGAGCGTGAGCTCTACCAATGGCATGATGTTTTTGATCTCTACATCGCTCTCATTCCTAAAAGCCCGCATGCCTGTGAGCATCATGTCCACATTCACATGCGTTACTGGTCTGAACCGCCCGCGGAGTACAAAAATGTTTTTCTTATAAAGCACTGCAGATGGCTGGAGCACCTTGCCTTTAGGATCAAACATGGCGGCGTGGGTCAGGCCATTCTTCACCAGTTTCAGGCTCATCAGGCGATTGTCCACATGATGAAAGTCCGGGCCCTCAATTTTGAACATATCCACTTCAACACGACTGTGGTGGATATTATCAATGAGGGAATTAAGGATGTCTTCCGGCTCAGCGTAGTTGTAGCAGGCGTGGATGAGGTTGACGCCCACCATCCCGAGTACCTGCTGTTGCCATAGGGGATCATTGTCTTTGAGGATCACATGGATGACACAGTCATTAGGATCAGAATTCGGGTGCTTCTGAAATCGCAACCCGATCCAGCCATGACCCTCATTGGTTCTTTTGTAGTTAATCGTTTCTACCGTATTGGCAAACGCAAAAAAGTGTGACCTTTTGGCTCGCTGGGTCAGGCGTTGGGAGAGGAGTGAGTACTCTCTGTTGAGCATTCGCATGAGTTTGTCCTCACAAACGTAGCGCTCACTCTTTCCATAGATGGCATCACTGAAGGTCATGTCATAGGCCGACATGGTTTTGGCGATGGTGCCAGATGCGGCTCCGGCTTTGAAGAAGTAATCGGCAACCTCCTGACCGCCACCTATTTCTGCTATGGTACCATATATACGATCATCCAGGTTAAGGGAGAGTGCTTTTTCTTTTGTGGTCAGTTTCTTGAAGGATTCCATGTCGATACTCGCCATTTTCAGTTAAAATTATGCGATCTGGTAATCAAAGTAAACTTTAAAGCCAGATAAATAAAAAAGCCGGCGAGACCGGCTTTTGTTTTAAAAATGTGCAACAGAATTTTATTTGTAAAGACTGTAAGGAAACTTGTTTTCTGATATCATTTTATCAGCGATGGCCCTTCTTAGGTCCCTTGTATTGACGGAATTGATTTTTGTGAATCTTTTCATACCCATCAGTAAAACTTTGAGTTCGTCACCTTCAGTAAAGCAGGCCACGGCTTCTTCGCCATGATTTCTGATTTTCTGAACAGCATCGTGCATATAGAGTTTGGCCATTTGCTGATACAGCTGACTGCCTTCATCACCATAGATACCCATGAGTTTTTCGGTTCTCAGTAGAGTAGACTCGGCAGCATAGATTTCAATCAACATATCTGCGATGTGCATGAGCACTTCCTGCTCGTCGTTGAGGGTAGGGCCAAAAGTCTCAGCCGCCTTTCCTGCCACCATCAGTGCGGCTTTTTTCAGTTTTTTGAGGACGTCTTTTTCCTCAGCCAGTGGGGCACTCATGTCCGGTGTCTCAAAAGAAGGCACGGAGGTGAGTTCTTTGCCTACAGCCATCGCGGGTCCCAGAAGGTCCAACTCACCTTTCATGGCGCGCTTAAACATCATTCCTACCAGTAGCATGCGGTTGATCTCGTTAGTGCCTTCATAGATTCTGGTGATTCTGGCATCTCTATAGGCCCTGGCCATGGGTGCTTCTTCTGAGAAGCCCATACCACCATAGATTTGCACTCCTTCATCCACGCAGAAGTCCAATACCTCAGAGCCATGTATTTTGATAATGGCACATTCAATCGAGAATTGCTCCAAAGCCTTCAGTTTGGCTTTACTTGGGTCCATACCTTCGTTGATCAACGATTCTATGCGATCGTCAATGTTCTGACCTGCTCTGTAGGCAGCTGATTCTATGGCGTAAGTTTTGGTAGCCATGGTGGCTAGTTTGGCCTTAACAGCCCCAAAGCTTGAGATAGATACTCCAAACTGCTTGCGTTCATTGGCATAGTTGGTCGCCTGAGAGGCGACTGTTTTACAGCCATTGATCACTCCGGCACCCAACTTGATTCTACCCACATTCAGCACATTCACAGCGATCTTAAATCCGTTTTCACGATCAGAAAGCATGTTTTCAACCGGCACAGTACAGTCGTTGAAGAATACCTGTCTGGTAGAGGAACCTTTGATGCCCAGCTTACGCTCCTCATCGTTCATAGTGATACCGCCGAATTCCTTCTCCACAATAAAAGCGGTTAGATTCTTGTCATCATCGATTTTCGCGAAAACAATAAAGAGGTCTGCAAAACCCGCGTTGGAGATCCACATTTTCTGACCGTTGATGATATAGTGTTTTCCGTCATCTGAGAGTTTGGCTTTGGTTTTCCCCGAGTTGGCATCCGAACCAGCATCAGGTTCCGTCAGGCAGTAGCAGGCTTTCCATTCACCAGAGGCCAGTTTGGGGAGATACTTTTGCTTTTGCTCTTCTGTGCCATAGTATAGGATGGGTAACGTGCCTATACCAGTGTGCGCACCATAGGCTGTAGAAAAAGATCCCGATGCGGCAATGATGTCGGCCATCAACATGCTGGTGTTGAAGTTCATACCCAGCCCGCCATACTCTTCGGGCACAGCCACTCCCAATAGTCCAAGCTCTCCGGCTTTTTCCATTAGAGCGGGCATTAGTCCCGGTTCCATGCTGTCTATTCGATCTACATTAGGGGTGATTTCCAGGTCTATGAAGTCCTGGGTGGCAGCAGCCATCATTTTTTGCTCTTCTGTGAAATGTTCCGGAATGAATATTTCGTCTGCTGATGTTTCTCTGATGATGAACTCGCCGCCTTTAATCGCTGATTTTTGTGCTACTGCTTCCATGGTCTTATGAGATGCTTTTATTGATAGAGTTAATATGTTATGCATGCATACTATCTCAAAGATATAAAAAATATGTTATGCATGCATAATAAATTTCAAAAGAATATTTAAGAACTGAGCTGCCTTGCTATGGCCCTTTTTTTGAGAATTGAGATCTCTAAAACAATCAAATGAATTTAACCCGAGCTTCCTACAATTCATCCATTCTTTTCTACAGTTCGGAAACATTTAATTTCTGAATCCACTCAAAGTCCTCACTTTCGGGATATCAAAAACGAAAGCGATGAGGCAATATCTAATCACAATCTACCTGGCTATTTTTTCTCAAACCATGGTTTTGGCACAGTCCACTGTCAGTGGGGTGGTCTCTGATCAGAAAGGGGAGACCCTGATCGGGGCGAATGTCTATCTCAAGGATACGTATGACGGTGGCACTACCGATGCAAACGGGCGTTTTAATTTTGACACTTATGAGACAGGAGAGCAGGTATTGGTGGTTTCCTTTATGGGTTTTGAAAGTGTAGAGCTTCCATTTTTGCCGGATCAGGAAAATCATTTTGAGATCAAGCTGAAAGAAGCCTTCAATACCATAGATGCGGTCACCATTTCAGCTGGGTCCTTTGAGGCTAGCGATAAGAAAAAGGTAGTGGTGCTTCAGAGTCTGGATATTGCTACCACTGCCGGTGCTACGGCGGATATCACAGGCGCGCTGAATACATTGCCAGGTACTCAGACGGTGGGTGAGTCGGGGAGGTTGTTTGTGCGGGGAGGTACGGCCGATGAAACTAAGATCTACGTGGATGGTGTGGAAGCTTCCAATTACTATGGTGCTTCGGCTAATAATATCCCGACACGGAGCAGGTTTTCTCCTTTCCTTTTCAAAGGGACCTTCTTTAGCACCGGGGGCTATTCTGCGGAATACGGGCAAGCACTTTCTTCTGCGCTTATTCTGAATACCCTGGAGGTAGATCCGGTGAGCAAAGTAGACCTTTCAATCATGTCTTTAGGACTGGAGGCGGGTGTTACCAAAGCGTGGGAGGAGCAGTCGCTGTTTGCCAAAGTAGGCTATATCAACCTCAACCCATATAACCACCTGATTGATCAGCGGGTAGACTGGAAGCAAGGTGTTGTGGATTGGAATACCAATGTGGCCTATAAAAAGAACCTCTCCAACGGAGGAAGGCTGAAAGCTCTGGCTATGGGCAATACTTCCAGTATGTCACTAGAGCAAAAGACGATCCTGAATCCCAGCGGAGTGAACGCGATAGGGGTGAATAACAAAAATGGTTTTGTAAGTGCCAATCTGGAGCTGCCAGTTGGAGAGACGGATCATGTATATCTGGGGGCTTCTGCCTCATGGAATGAAGATCATCTCATCTATAATCAAACCACCATCGAACGGCCCACATTTAATCAGCACCTGAAAGCCAAATATGTACATGAGTTTGCCCCTAAAAGCATCCTCAATACTGGAGTAGAGCTTTATTATCAGCATTTTGAAGAAACCATTGCTGACAGTATCGCACTGAAGTTTGATTACAATCAGGCGCATACCGCCGCATTTGCGGAGTTGGATCAATACATCACACAAAATCTCGTGGTGCGGGTGGGCGGTCGTTTGTCGTATTTGAGTCTTCTCAAAGAAGCGCGACTGGCTCCGAGGCTTTCCATGGCCTATAAGCTGGATGAATATGCTCAGGTGTCGTTGGCATCAGGCCTTTTCTATCAGGCCCCCGGATCAGAATATCTGAAACTCACCGATGAGCTGAATCAGCAGCAGGCTGCACATTATATTCTCAACTATCAACGGATCAAGGAAAACAAGGTGTTCAGGGTAGAAACCTATCTGAAGGACTATGATCAGCTGGTCCGCTTCCAAAGCCCATATGATCCCTCAACGTTCAGCAGTGATGGAGACGGGTTTGCCTATGGACTGGACGTGTTTTGGAGGGATCGAGGGGGAATTAAGAACATTGATTATTGGGTGTCATATTCCTGGATGAAGAGTGAAAGAAAGTACCTCAATTATCCTGAGAAAACAGCGCCTGGGTTTACCTCAGCTCATAATTTTTCATTCGTCATCAAGCGGTTTTTCCCACAGCTGAAAAGCCAAATGGGAGCCACTTATTCCTTCACTTCAGGCAGACCTTATGAAAACCCCAACCTGGACGGCTTCAACGAAAGCCGTACAGATGGCTATCATGATCTCAGCTTCAATGTGGCTTATCTGCCCACGCCCAGAGTCGTGCTGTATGCATCGGCTACCAACTTACTGGGGAGTGATCAGGTCTTTGGTTTCAACTATGCTTCTCAGCCCGGGGAAAATGGAATGTATGCCTCAGAAGCGATACGGCTTCCGGCTAAGCGATTCATCTTCATAGGCTGCTTCATTACTATCGGCGCATTTAACAATCAACTTGAAAACTTATAATATCATGAAAACAATCCTTCTATTATTGGCTCTGAGCTATATGTATCCTTCAGTGGGACAGAGCCCTGTGAATTTTATCGTATATGTCAAACAATTTGCCCATCAGGAAGGCAAGCTTAGAGTCGCGCTGTTTAACAGTGAGGGCAAGTATCTCAAAGAGGCCTGTAGAGAAATGGGAGCTGAAATAGATAACCTGGAGGTAGTAAGTGTAACCTTTGAAGGGCTTCCCAGTGGAGAATATGCCATTTCCATCTACCACGATGAAAACGGGAATGGCCAGCTAGATGCCAATTTCATGGGGATCCCAACGGAAGACTATGCCTTTTCGAATAATGCACCCAGTCGCTTTGGTCCTGCCTCTTACAGCGATGCCAGAATAGAAGTTTCTACTAACAATAACACTCACACCATTAACTTAAACTAAGATGAAAACTGTATTAATGATCCTCATGTTGGTAGCCGGAAGTGCTGCCGCACAGTCTAAGTATGAAGCAGCCGTCCTTAAAGGAAAAGACCTCCTCAAAGCGGCGGATGATCAGGAAGCCTATATGGGCTGTGCCAATTATTTTGAGCGTATTGCTCAAAAGGAAAGTAAGGAATGGTTGCCGCTTTATTATCATTCACTTAGTCTCACGCTCTGGGGAACAAGAGAGACCAACCCTGACACTAAGGAAAAAGTGCTGAATGATGCGCTCGCTTTAGTACAGAAAGCGAAGAAGATTGAAAAGAATTCTGAGCTGGCGGCGCTGGAGGGTTTTGTGCAAATGATGCGTTTGACCGTGGACCCTGCCACCAGGGGGCAAACTCTTTCGCCTACCATTTATGCGCTCTTTGGTGAGGCTATTGCTTTGGACCCTGAGAATCCACGTGCTGTTTTGCTCATGGGGCAAATGGAATTTGGAACCGCTCAGTTTTTTGGTAGTGGATTTGAAAAGGCATGTGGGTATATTCAAAGGGCTTACGATATATTTGAGCAAACACCAGATGAACTCACCACGCTACCCACCTGGGGTAAGGGGATGGCTGAGGCCAGTTTGGCTCACTGCAACCAATGAGAATAACCCGAAAAACACTTATCCGCGAATTAAAGGAGATCTTCATCATCGCGCTGGTGGGCGCGCTCTTTAATTTTCTCACATCGAGTTTCACGGCATTGAATGTGGCCGTTTCTGTCACCATCTGGGTTTCCCTGAGTAAAGGCAACGGATATATTGTTGATTATCTGAACACAAAAATCTCCTGGGTAGAAAAGCCAATCACCAGGATCACGGTGGGAATGGTGTGCATGATGGCCTACACCATTTTCACTTTTGGGGCAGTGATTGTGTTATTCAAGTGGTGGAATAGCAATTCAGAGCTCCTCGATTTGATCAGAAATATCAGGTTTCAGGACTTTATCATCGCCATCCTTATCACTTTGATTATCAGCATGTTTTTTCACGGACGTGCATTTTACATCAACTGGAAAGAAGCATTGTTTAAGGTGGAAAAATTAAAAAATGAGAGTTTGAAGTCTCAGTATGAGTCTTTGCGCAATCAGGTGAACCCACATTTTCTTTTTAACTCACTCAATGTACTTAGTGAACTTGTGTATGAGGACCAGGGAAAGGCGGTTGAGTTTATTCGCAAGATGTCAGATGTCTATCGGTATGTCTTGGAGCATAAGGACCAGGAGATGGTGCCTTTGGATGTGGAACTCGCCTTCCTGACTAGCTATGGCTTCCTTCAGAAGATCAGATTTGGGGATAATTTTGATCTAAGCATTGAGAAAAATGGAGAGGGGATGGTGCCACCGCTGGCTTTGCAGATGCTTGTGGAGAATGCGATCAAACACAATGTGGTTTCGTCAGCGAAGCCTTTACGTGTAGAAATTATTATATTGGATGATACAGTGATGGTCAGAAACAATGTGCAGGAAAAGCTGACTAAGGACTCCACCGGGATCGGGCTGAGCAATCTGAAAGCGCGTTACCAATACTTATCTGACCAGGAGGTGGTGATTAGCAATGATCAAAAGACCTTTGAAGTGACCCTCCCTTTATTGAAAATGAAAAGGTGAAATGAGCAAATGATTGTTTTTACAACATTGAACACATGAAATACATCATTTTAGAAGACGAAAAACTCGCAGCGGAGCGACTGAAAAAATTAGTGCTGGCCTCCAGACCTGATTATCAGTGTGTGCTGACTATGGACTCGGTTGAGTCAGCGGTGATATCATTGCCAGCGCTCAGGGTAGATCTGGTCTTCATGGATATCCAGCTTGCGGATGGCAATTCATTCGACATCTTCGATCAGATCAAACTGGATGTGCCCATTATCTTCACGACGGCCTATGATGAGTATGCGCTGAAGGCTTTCAAAGCAAACAGCGTGGATTACCTGCTCAAACCAATTGATCCGGAGGAGTTAGAAAAGGCTATACAAAAATTCGAAAGGCAAGCCAACAAAGGAAATGAACAAGTTGATGGCCTTTTGAAATCGTTGCAACCGAAAGGCAAGGAGCGGTTTGTGGTAAAAGTGGGAGAACACTTAAAGACAGTGGAGACCGTGGATGTTCAATTGATCTATAGTCAGGATAAGGCTACCTATCTGTTTACCAAAGAAGGACGCAAATTTTTGGTGGACTACACACTGGATAAGGTGGAAGATCTTTTAGGCGCAGACCAGTTCTTTCGGATCAGCCGAAAATTTATAGTCAACCTCAGCTGTATCAAAGATATCATTGCTTTCACCAACTCACGTTTGGAGATTGTGATTGCGGGATTTGAAGAAGAGCAGGTAATTGTGGCCAGAGAGCGTGTGTCTGAGTTTAAGGCATGGCTGGATCGATAAAACCCCGCGCCTTTGGCAGAGCCAAAGGCGCGGGGTTGACCATCAAAATTTGGCTTTCAGTGCCAAAATGAAGTTCCTGCCCGGAGCTACCAGTCCCGAACTGTAGGGTCTGTATCGCTGGTCAGTCAGGTTTTCCATTCCTCCGGTGACTGTGAATGCATCATTGATTTGATACATGGCCTTCAGGTTGAGTGTATACCACGCAGGTGAATAGGGATCTCCGTTTTTATCCATGGCATAGAGGTAATCCTTGGCTTTTTCTTCTTCCGGAAGATCGGCAAAGCGCTTTTCTCCATTGTACACCGCATAGAGTTGAATATTCAACCCTCCGGAGGCATAAGTGAGTTTTGTCATTCCAAACCAGGGCGCTGCATGTCGAGAGGGGCTTTTGGTGCCGTTATCAAGTTCTTCTTCGCCCCTCTGATAATTGTATTGGGTAGAAAAACCAAAACCTGCTGGCAACTTTACCTCCAGGCCTGCCTGAACGCCATGCACATTGGCAACTGCGGCATTCTGGATGGCTTGTACCTGACTTAGCTCTCCATCATACATGATGCTATCTTCGCCATTCAGTGTGAAATTCCGTCTCACCATGGCGTTTTCCAAAATGGTATAGTACCCGGTCAGGTCCAGTTTCACCGTTTCGTTAAACACTTTCGCAATCCCCAGCTCGGCATTGTAGGCATACTCAGCGGAAAGACCCGTATTGGGAATGACCACAGCACCCGGCTCAGAGTCGAAGACTTTCCCCAGGTCATCTACATTGGGTGATCTGAATCCGGTGGAGACATTGGCACTCACCGACCAGGTTTGTCCTGGGTGGTACAACATGCCAATGCTTCCTGTAAAGGCTCCATCAGCGAGTGAAGCCTCTGATTCAGGAAATGGATAAAAGGGGAGGTTGTTGCTAAAATCAGCCTCTAGGGCATATAGATTGTACCGGCCTCCGGCCTGAAGCATCCACTGCCCTGAAAGATTGTACTGATAGGTAAGATACACGGCGTATGACGACCAGGTAGACTCTGGGTATCTGGCAGGGCCAGTCACAGATTCACCAGTAGTAATGTCTTCATCCGTTCCACGCGAATCCACGTCGTTGGTGATCAGCTCCAGTCCGTAATAGATGTTCGCTTTAGGGCCAGTAGCCTTTACGAAATCCAGATTGACTGAAAATGCACTGACTTTCTCAAACCGGGAAGCCCGGGTGTCTCCGTTAAAATCCCTGTCGATGCGGCTCTCCTGAAAATGCTGCTGAGCTGCTCTTAATGTCATCTGATCATATAGAGGATTTACTTGGCTGTTGGTCGCGGTAAAATTATTCATCATCCAGATTTGCGGTCCATAGTTCCATTCGGCACTTCGTGGTAACCCATTTTTATACCGAATGTGCCGATCGTAACGGGCATAATCTGAGGTAGCAGAGTAGTGAAATCCATATTGGAAATCCCACCGGGCATTGGGTTTAAACCTGACCTTCTGCATCATGTTGATCTGCGTGTAGCCCGAAGGGGCCTGAACCTTGGGGTCGGGGTTGGTGACTACCACGTCCAGACTGTCCTGGCGTTGCACATAAATAGGCCTCAGGTATTCTTCTGGCCCATAGCTGCCCATTCGCAGGTCGCCGAAGTTGTAGCTGGAAATACTGGTCACGGTGGCCCATTTTTTCCAACCGATGGATACATCGAAGTGGCCAGTTTTTTCATTGTTGGCCGAGGCATACCTTGTCACTGCCTTTCCCGTGATCAGTGGCTTTTCGTCCAGTGAAAATTGAGGGGTAAGTGTTTGAAAGGCCATCACTCCTCCGATGGCATCACTGCCGTAAATGATGGATCCGGGACCGAAAAGCACCTCAGCACTCTCTGTGGCAAAAGGATCGAGAGAGATTACGTTTTGGAGATTTCCACTCCTGAAGATGGCGGTATTCATTCTGATACCATCTATAGTGTACAGAAGTCTGTTGGTAGAAAATCCGCGAATCATTGGGCTACCGCCGCCTTGTTGACTTTTCTGAATAAACACTTCTCCGGATCCCCCCAACAAATCCGCTGCAGTTTGTGGGTTTTGCAAAGCAATGTCCTTCGGGGTGATGGTGATGATTTTGGATGGCACCTCCTGACCCGTCTGGCTCCATCGGGTGGCCGATACTACCACCTGATCGAGTGAGACTTGTGAGGAGCTCATTTTCACCAGAAACCCAGCTTGTTCGAGCTCATCAAAGCTCACGCTGATGGTCTTATATCCCATCATTCTGAAATCGATTCTGGAAGCTTTGATAAATGGATTGATTTTAACCTGACCTTGCGAGTTGGTGGTGAGCAGGGCATTGTGCTGGTTGCTCACCACGGTCACCAATTCCAGGGGATGGCCCGTTTCCAGGTCTTGCACCGTCACTACCTGGGCATATCCCAGACAAGCCATGGTCATTAATGACCATAGCATGATTGATCTTTTCATTCGATTCTTTTTGTGATTGAAAAAATGATTTCACTCCACACAGGAGTGCTGGCTCATGCTGTCTGCATGAACGCTTACCGAGAAGATCAGGATTGCTGGGGAGGAGGGAGAGGTGGTTTCTGCTGACGGTAGATAGGGGTCATCTCAAGAGTCTGTCTTTGAAAGGTCGAAGCTGAGGTGATGAATTTAAAAACAGGGATGGGGATACATATGAGCCCACTGGTGAAGGTTTCGACCCGTTCTCTGTTGGCTTCATGGTATGGATCTTTTCCGAATGCCTTGTTGACCAGCGCTTGTAGTTGTCGGTTGAGTCGGGTCTCTTCATGATCCCACCAGCATCGGTAGTAGGTGGTATCCCCATTTTGGAGCCTTTCTACCACGTCATACATTTCGCCCTTGTATTCGAATTCTTTGGAGTGCTCCCAGGAGAGCAACGAACTGTCTTTATGGGCTATTTTTAGAAGGATCAGGTCATTTTTATCGGTTTGGGCTATGAGCTGTCTTTTGATTTGTCTCTTTAACTGATATTTCTCCACACGGAGCCAGGTGTACGTACCCATAAACGGTATGCTCAGGACACAGAGTAAAAGTATGGCTGGTATTTTTCCCAAGGAAGAGACTTTTTGCCAAATGTAAAGATTATCCCAGAGAGGATTTACTGGATGAGAGGATAAAAAAAGTGCGCGTCTGGTGCTCCGACGCGCACTGCCTGGTGTCTTTAGAGGCGTTTAATTATCAGCGTAGAACCTTCCCAAATAGCCTGCAATGGCTTTCTTAAGTTCATAAGGGTCTATGGTGCCGTCTACCTGATAGATGATCTTGCCGCCCGGAGCCACCAGTAGGGTATAGGGCAATGCCCCTTGCCAGTTGGGGTCCACGGCTTCAATGAGGTCATACATATTATCACTGGAGTAGATGTAGTTGGTATTTGAAGCTTCCTTTTTGGTCAGAAACTCAAGGGCTTTGTCCTTTTTGGACAATTTATCACCACTGATGGACACGAACTCAAAGTCTCTGCCGCGATACATCCTGTTGATGTCCACGAAATCAGGAAACTCCTGCACACAAGGTCCACACCAGGTGGCCCATATATTAATCAAACGGAGCTTGTCAGAGGTGTTTTTTACCAGATCGGCCACCTCATCCACAGCAATGGGTTGGATCGTCACTTCTTCTTTTGACCAGCCCTCACGTTCTTTGGCCAGCCAATCGTTTTTCCAGGCCCATTTGATGGAGCACCCGAAAGTCTTGGTAGTGGGAGTAGAAGGTTGTTTGCCTGCCAACAATTCATCAAGTGTATTGATCAAATCTGTGGTTCTTGGAGAGATGTATGGATTTTCCGTATCATCTATTCGTCCTGAGTAGACCAACTTTCTGTCCTGATCGAACACAAACACGTGTGGTGTGGCGACCGGACCATACTTAAGGGATGTCTGTTGTGAAGCTCCGTCGTAGAGGTAGGTAAAGTTGTAGTTCATCTCTTTTACCCTCAGTTTCATATCCTCCAGATCGTCCGAAAGATCACTGTAGCCAAGCTCGGAAAGGCTCACTGCATTCGGATCATTGGGTGAAATGGCCACAAAGTCAACGCCTTTTTTACTGTACTCGTTTACGATACTGATGAGCTTCTTTTCATAAGCCTGGGCCGTAGGACAATGGTTGCAGGTGAACACTATAGCCAGGTATTTCTTTTTAAAGTCGGCAAGGGAATAAGTGTTGCCATCTGTGGCAGGGAGTGTGAAGTCTGGTGCCGGACTCCCGATGGGCAAAGGGTCTACTTTTTTGGAGTGATCCTGAGCTACAGCTTCAACACCGATGACCGTGACCAAAAGCAGCAAGAGGTATGTGATTTTCATGTTGTTGGAATTATGGTTTGAGATTTATTCGCATCAGGTAACTATGTGCGGTCATATAAAGCACTGTTTTGTCGGCATTGAAACCGCAGTTGGCAGTGGCCTGGCCGGTCATAATGGTGCCCAGGTGCTTGCCTTCAGGGCTGATCACCAGTACGCCCCCGGGCCCTGTTGCAAATAGATTTCCGGAGTTGTCTACCTTCAGGCCATCTGGCAACCCTTTACGTTCAGATCCCACCAATGGAGTTACATCCAGAAGGATTTTTCCGGTTGTAATGTTGCCATCAATGTCCAGTTCATAGGCATAGTATTTCGCCGCTTTAGGATCTGAAACTGCCACATAGAGGGTCTTTTCATCCGGTGAAAGGGCAACGCCATTGGGTTTGGTGAGTGAATCAATGAGTAAGGAAACCTGACCATCCGTTCCCATCTTGTATACTCCGTTGTATTCCAGTTCTTTTTCATCCCATTCATCCAGTCCATAGGGAGGATCAGTGAAATAATAAACACCTTCTTTGCTAATGGCTACATCATTGGGGCTGTTGTAACGCTTTCCGTTGTACGTAGAGGTGATTGGTAGAAATGCAGACTTTGGTGCATCCAGAGAAGTGGCCATTTTGGCCAGTTGACGGTTCCCGTGCTGGCATAGTATCAGATTACCCTCATTATCCAAAGCCAGTCCGTTGGCTCCTGGTTCGTGCTTATCCGTGCGGTCACCGTCATAACCCGATGGCTGTAGATAGATCGAAATACTGCCTTGTTCTGTCCACTTGTAGACGGTGTTTTTGGGAACATCTGAAAAGATCAGGGCTTTGTGATCTTTCAGCCAGAGCGGACCCTCGGACCAGGTAAATCCGCTGGCCAGCACTTCGATTTTAGCTTCTGCCGGGATCAACAGATCCAGTTCGGGGAGGAGTCTTTCGATATTACCGGTGGTTTCAAAAGTGGTTGGCACGGTTGACTCTGAGCTTTCAGACTTTGGTGGAGAGGTACAGGCCATGACCATGGAGCACACCGCGATGCACAAGGCCGAATATGTTTTCATCATAAGAATTAGTAAGTTTTGAGAAATGAAATTTAGGCAATTAATGTCGTCTCATGCTTACAGGATGTTTCGGATAGGGGTATCACCTGTACAGTGCTGGTTTCTTTTGCCATAGGGGCAGGGGTTACAGATCACCGCTACGGTTTGTGGTGGGGCCACAATGATCGTGCTGTGCTCCTCCGACGCTGAAGCTTTTGAATATGTATATGGAGGAGGATACTCCCGTGGAGGCCCCTGCATGCCAACGCGACTATGCATTTAGGGGCCCCAGAAGAGACTGATTACTTGGAAGATTGACCTGAAAGAGCGTCAGGTTGGTAAGGGCAACTGGTTTTAGGGGATTACTGCCCGTACTGCAAGACAGGCTCACCTTCTTCACATGCCACACCTGAAGGTTCCTGAGGAGTAGAGCAATCCGAATAGATGCCCCATTTGACATTGAAAGCTTCCTGAGCATCTCGGTGCTCGCTCACCAGAGAAAGAAACTTCACCGTATCAATGGTTTCTGAGTAGGCCAGGAATTTGACTGGCCCTCCGCAGGCTTTGGAGCCTACCGCGGTGAAGTCCCATTCTTCGGCACTGGTACAAGTCACGCTCTCCGCCATTGCGTGTATTTCTGACCATAATCGATCCAAATTAGCTTGATCACTTTCCTGAGAGGGCTGGTCATCAGTGCAACCCAGTGCAATGAATACTAAAAGATAAAGCAGGTTCTTCATAGACTTATTTTTAACTTTAAAGACGCTATTACTTTCCTTTTAGTTGGAACTATGTTAGTTACGATTATAACTTATTGTTACTAATATCGTAATATTGATTAATAATCGTAACATAGCGAATGACAGGATCAAAGAAGAAAAATGGCCGACAGCTTCTGCTGGGAGCGGGTAGAACACTTTTCTGGAAATATGGCGTCAGGCGTATTTCAGTTGAGGAGGTCTGCAAAAGTGCAGGGGTGAGCAAAATGACCTTTTATCGGTCTTTTGAAAACAAAGAAGATCTGGCTTTTCAGGTGCTCAAGGGATTTATCACGGAGGGTATGGACTCATACCGAGCCGTCATGAAGCAGGACATACCCTTTCGGGAGAAGATCGCAAAGGTGATTGCCCTAAAGCACCAACAGTCTATTGACATCAGTCAGGAATTCATTCAAGAGATTTACCAGTCTACAGACTCAGTTTTGAGTGCTTATATTGAAGAGAGTAGGAAGGAGATGCTAAGCGAAATCATGTATGATTTGTTTATGGCTCAACAAAATGGATGGATTCGCCGGGATACCAAGTTAGAATTCATCCTTTATATGCTCAATAGCCTCAACGACAAGATGATGGACGAAAGGTTTCTTTCCATGTATGAGGATAAGCATGACGCCATAATGGATCTTACCAACTTTTTCTTTTATGGGATATTCCCTTCCGAACAACCAGAATGAAACGGAAATTACTCTTTTGTTGGGTTTATCTATTAGGGCTGCAGGTAGCTCTGGCACAGCCCAGGCTTGAATTTGATGGGCAGGTTTCTGCTGTTGGGAGCTATAGTCCGGAGAATCAATTTCCACTTTTCTCAGGAGGACGATATATCCCCGAGCTGAATTATGGGGTTGAGTTAGATTCAGGGAAAGCCTTCGATTTGGAAGCTTCAGTGAATATAGCTGGTTCGGTATTCTTCCAACCTTTCGACACTGGCAGCTGGAATGGCGGCATCAACCCTTACCGACTTTGGGCCAGGTATACCGGCAAGCAATTTGAGGTACGGGTAGGCTTACAGAAAATTGATTTTGGGGTTGCCACCATGCTTAGGCCACTTCAGTGGTTCAATCAGATCGATCCACGTGATCCTCTTCGGCTGACCAATGGAGTTTACGGGATTTTGGGGAGGTATTATTTTCTCAATAATGCCAATATCTGGCTTTGGGGTTTGTATGGAAATGAAAAGGCACGTGGGTTGGATGCTTCCGAGACCTATGCCCAACACCCTGAGTTTGGCGGCAGGGTACAATATCCTATTTCCCGAGGGGAGATTGCTCTTTCCTATCATCACCGGACGGCTGACGCCCGGCTGCTAATGGACGCACCACAATTTGCCCAGATTCCGGAAGACAGGTGGGGAGTTGATGGTAAATGGGACGTGAATGTTGGGTTGTGGTTTGAGGTGTCACACATTCGAAAGCAGAAGGATTTGGGTGACCTTACCAACCAAACCCTCCTCAACCTCGGGGCTGATTACACCTTTGGAATTGGGAATGGGCTGAACATGGTGGTGGAGCACCTCATAGCGGGGTATGATTCGCGTTTGCTTGGGTTTGGTCACAGAGGGCATATCACTGCAGCTACGATGGCATATCCACTTGGCTTTTTTGATCAGTTGAGTGCCTTGTTTTTCTACAACTGGGCAGTCGGTGATCCTACGTTTTTTCTGAATTACGAACACCAATTCAAGACCCTTGTTGGGTATATCATGCCCTTTTATAGTCCCAGGATACAAAAAGGCATACAAGAAAATGACCTGGTAAATTCCATATCAGGCCCTGGTCTAAGGCTGATGTTGGTTTACAATCATTAAACAATCACTAAAATGAGCGAAGAAAAGATCATATTGATTGAAAATGTCACCAAAAGATTCCCCGTGGGCGATGGTGAGTTTACGGCCTTGAAAGACATTAACCTTGAGTTTCGAAAGGGAGAATTTGCGGGACTGGTAGGACCTAGTGGGTCTGGAAAAACCACCCTGCTCAACATTATCGGGTCGTTGGATAGTCCGTCTGAAGGAAGAGCCATCGTAATGGGAAGAAATATTTCTGATCTTTCCCATAAGGAATCAGCCCTTTTGAGAAATTTGCACCTTGGTTTCATCTTTCAGGTGTACAATCTGCTGCCGGTCTATACGGTCTATGAAAATGTAGAATTCTCCCTTTTGCTCCAAAACAAAACATCAGCGGAACGGAAGAAGGCCGTCATGCAAGCCCTTGAATGGGTAGGTCTTCAGGATATGGCAGACAAGAAACCTTCGAAACTTTCGGGTGGCGAAGGTCAACGTGTGGCCATTGCCAGAGCAATGGTGAAAAAACCGGATATCGTTTTGGCCGATGAGCCTACAGCCAATTTGGATGCGAAAAATGCTCATGCCATCATTCAGACCATGAAGGATTTGAATAAAGCTCTCCAAACGACCTTTATTTTTTCTACCCACGATGAAAAGGTAATGAGCTACCTGGATCGAATGATTCACCTTGAAGATGGTAAAATCAATCAGGACGAACACATTTCTCACCAGATGTCAAAGCCATGAAACTAGCCTTCATATTAGCTTATAAAAACCTTGTTGGATCTGGTCTGCGCACCTGGCTCAATGTGAGCGTATTGTCCTTTGCCTTTGTCTTAATCATTTTTTACAATGGCATGATCGATGGGTGGAACGAGCAGGCGAGACGTGATGGTATTGCCTGGGAGTACGGTGGTGGACACTTACTCAATAGTGGTTATGATCCCTATGATCCATTCACTTTGCAGGACGGTCATGATACTTTACCCACCAACGAAAATAAGGGTTTGATTCCCGTACTGATGCGGCAGGCTTCCATTTATCCCGAAGGACGCATGATGTCTGTGATCCTTAAGGGAATTGATCCGGGCCAAATCACCCTGAAACTGCCTACCCAGCTTCTTGCTGAACGTAGCGCCGACCTCCCCGTAATTATTGGGAAACGGATGGCTGAGGCTACCAATCTGGAAGTGGGTGATGAAGTGCTCATCCGGTGGCGGGATAAGGATGGAACCTATGATGCTGGCAAGGCGACAATTGTTGAAGTTTTTGATACCAATGTGCCAGCAGTAGATAATGGCCAGATGTGGATTTCTATTCATCAGCTCTGGCAAATGACCGGATTGCAAAATCACGCAACACTTTACATCTCAGAGACAGCCAGAAACTCGATGGAGGTAGAAGGCTGGGAATTTAAGTCGCAGCGGGAGCTCCTGCAAGACCTGAGCGATATCATAGAAATGAAAAAAGTGAGTGGATCTATTATGTACTTGCTGCTGCTGGCCATTGCCCTGCTGGCCATTTTCGATACGCAGGTGCTTTCTATTTTCAGAAGGCAAAGGGAGATAGGAACCTACATCGCTCTGGGAATGACTCGTCTGAGGGTGGTTTGGCTGTTCACCATTGAAGGGAGCATGTACAGCCTGCTGGCAACTGCTGTAGGTTGCATTTATGGCATTCCCTTATTCATTTATATGGCCAGTGCTGGTATCGGCATGCCCACTGCTTCTCAAAACTCGGGTGTAATAGTGGCGGCAAGAATATTCCCTGTTTATGGAGCAGGACTGATTTTAGGTACAATGGCTCTGGTGGTGGTTTCTGCTACCATTGTCAGTTTTCTGCCTGCCAGGAAAATCTCGACAATGAACCCTGTAGATGCCCTAAAAGGTAAAATACAATGATAAAATTTCTCTTAAAAGGAATCATTGGGGATAAAACACGAAGTGTTTTACCCGTCATGATTATCACCATCGGAGTGGCTTTGACCATTTTACTGAGTGGTTATATGCGCGGAGTGATGGGAGATATGATCGATCAAAATGCTCGATTTGAAACCGGGCATGTAAAAGTAATGTCTCGTGCCTACGCTGAAAATAAAAATCAGCTACCCAATGATCTGGCGCTATTGGGAGTAGGCGAGCTGAATGAATCTCTGGCGAAGCAATTTCCTGAGATGCAATGGGTGAACAGGATCAAATTTGGAGGATTGATTGATGTGCCTGATGACCAGGGAGGATCCAAAGGTCAGGGTCCTGCAGCTGGGATGGCCCTGGCGTTGTTTTCCAAAGAGAGTGGTGAAGACGAGCGGATGAACATTTCCTCTTCGATCGTGAAGGGAAGCATGCCCAGCCACTCTGGTGAGACTTTGGTAGGGCACGACTTTGCTGAAAAGCTGCACATTCAGATAGGGGACGAAGTGACCTACATGGGAACCACCATGAATGGCAGCATGGCTTTCGAAAACTTTGAGGTAAGTGGCACGGTGAAGTTTGGCACCACTGCGCTGGACAGGGGAGCCATCATTGTAGATATTACCGACGCCCGACGAATGCTCGATATGGAAGATGGAGCAGGAGAGGTGCTGGGCTATTTCAAGAGTGGAGCTTACGATGATGTACACGCCATTGCCATGAGCGAAACATTCAATGGTCAGTATGCTGATGATTCTGATGAATTTGCTCCGGAGATGTTTCCCTTGAGGGCACAAAATAACCTCTCGAGTTTCCTTGATTATGTGGACTCTTTTTCCACCCTGTTTGTGGTGATTTTCGTTTTTGCTATGTCCATTGTATTGTGGAATACGGGCCTTCTGGGGGGATTGCGGCGATATCAGGAGTTTGGAATCCGACTGGCGCTGGGTGAGGAAAAAGGCCATATCTATCGAACCTTGATCTATGAGGCAATTCTAATCGGGGCCATAGGGTCAGTCTTCGGTACCATCGTAGGCCTTGGTGGGGTGTATTACCTGCAGGTGGTAGGGATTGATATCACAGGTATGCTGGATGATAGTACCATGATGATGCCTTCGGTACTTCGAGCATCATTCACCTCCGACTTGCTCTATATTGGCTTTATTCCGGGGTTGGTGGCAATGGTTCTGGGAAATGCGCTTTCCGGAATTGGCATTTACAGAAGAGAAACAGCCACACTTTTCAAAGAACTAGAAGTTTGACATGGTTTTTAAGACAAAATGAAGATATCACAATGAAACTAGCGTTTGCAATACTTATTCTGTGCAGTGCATTTCTGCAGACAAATCCGGATGCCGGTAAAATCCTTGAGAGAGTGGATTACAATATGACTTCTGACACCCAGATTGTGGAGTCAGATATGGTCATTCACGGAAGGAGAAATAGTCGTACTGTGACCTCCAAAGGGTATTCAAAGGGAAATGATCAATCCTTTACGGAATATCTGGCGCCTGACAGGGAAAAGGGAACCAAAATGCTAAGAATGGACGATCGGTTATGGATTTACTCACCCGCTACAGACCGTACGATCCAGCTTTCCGGTCATATGCTGAAGCAATCGGTCATGGGTTCCGACCTGTCTTATGAGGACATGATGGATGACCGCAAACTGATAGAGATGTATGACGCCAAAGTGATTGGCGAAGAGGAGGTGGAAGGCCGGAGCGCCTGGATACTCGATCTGGTGGCCAAAGTGGATGATGCCACTTATGAGCGGCAGAAACTATGGATAGATCAGGAAAGGTTTGTGCCGCTGAAAGAGGAAATGTATGCTAAAAGTGGTCAGTTGCTGAAGCGCGTAACCCTCTCCAATGTAGAAAGGATTGGGGACCGATGGTTTCCTAAAAAAATGAATTATAAAGACGTGCTGAAGGATGGGGAGGGTACGGATTTTATCGTGAAGAGTATTCAGATTAATCCTGAAATTCCCGATTACATTTTCAGTAAGGCGTCATTGAAGAAATAGAAGTATCTCTATCGAGCTAAAAAGTTTCGTCCATATTTACCTCATGGAGTACCAATCCTGAGGGCGGAGCTACGTGCATGACCTTGTGCGTGTCGCATGTTTCCATAGATAATGACGAGTCTAAGTCATCCATGCTCCATAATCCTCTTCCGGTTTCGAATAGAGCGCTCATCATCATCCGTACCTGATAGCGCATAAAACCGTGCGCTTTGACGGAAAACGCAAAAGAATCCTGTGGAATAAAACTGCCAGTTACATACTCGTTGGGTATGATCTGAGCGGATAAGATTTCCCTTTGGAGCTCCGTTTGGGTGGAAGGCTTTTGGGTATACCTTCCGAAATAGTGACAGCCTTCAAATTTTCTCGCGGCTAATTTCATCTTGTCTATATCCAAGTCTTGCCTGACATGGTGTATGAGTGGCGAGGAAAAGGGGTGTGGCTTCTCTCCGAAGCTAAAGTAATAGTGATACGTTTTGGTTCTGGCGCCCTGAATGATGTTGAACCCCTGATGTGTAGGAGCTACTGATCTGGCAGAAATATCCGGTGGGAGGTGTTTGTTGAGTTGATGCAGAAGCTGCTCCGGGACGATGACTTTATTCAGAAACAGCTCCAGTACATAATCTTCGGCGGATACTTTGGCATCCGTTCGTGAGCAACCCAGTGTTTTGAAGGGAGCACTCTTTAAAATGACTTTCAATGTATCATCTATCGCCCGGTGAATACTAGGGAGCTTGGGCTGTTTTTGCCAGCCATGGTAGTTATGGCCCAGAAATTGGATTCTGATCAAATAGAAATGAGTCCAGGAGGCCATTTTACCAGTCGATCGGTCGGTAGTCTTTCAGGAACTTCCCGCACCAGTGCTTCCCGGTATTGATTCCGTCAAACAGCGGATCGAGTACCCGGGCGGCACCATCCACTATGTCTAATGGTGGCTGGAAGTCATGAACTTCCGTTTTGTGTCTGGCCAATTCTGCGGGATCTTCGTCGGTCACCCAGCCCGTATCCACAGCATTCATGTAGATGCCATCTTTGGCGAAATCCGAAGCTGAAGTGTGAGTCATCATGTTGAGGGCAGCTTTGGCCATATTGGTGTGCGGGTGCCGGTCTTCCTTATAGAACCTATGGAATTTACCCTCCATTGCTGATACGTTCACAATGTGCTTTTTGCCGGTGTTTTCTTTGCGCATCAATCGGGAAAGCCTGTTGCAAAGCACAAATGGAGCTACTGCGTTGACCAACTGAACTTCTACCATTTCCGGGGTTTCTATTTCGCCCAGTTTTAACCGCCAGCTGTTGGTTTTGCGTAGGTCTACCTGTTGCAGGTCTGCATCGAGTTTGCCTTCAGGGAATACCTCCTGGGTCTGAAGGGAGTTGTCGAAGCTATAGGGAATCTGCGAGAGTTTTGCCGAAGCACGCAGCCCTATACCAGGCTCCGGAGCATTCCAGGCCACGGGTAGGTTCTGGTTTTTAGTTTTTGAAGGGGCCAGTTCCTGCAACTCAGAGAGGCAATAGAGGTGGTCGGAGAGGAGCCCTCTAGTGAGCAGAGGCAATTCATCCGTATTCATTTCCTCGTTGGCCATTAAGTGTTTGTAAAACCCTGCCGGTCTTCTCACGGTCTGTGCGGCATTATTGATCAGGATGTCCAGACGGTCGTACTGATGCTCTATGAAGTTGCAGAAAATCTCCACGGAGGGAATGTGCCTCAGATCCAGCCCGTGGATTTTCAGGCGGTGACTCCAGGATTTAAAATCTTTCTCTTTGGCAAATCTGAGAGCAGAGTCCACCGGAAACCTGGTGGTAGCCACTACCGTAGCCCCGGCTCTGAGCATCATGAGGGTAATGTGATACCCGATTTTCAGTCTAGAGCCCGTGATGATGGCTACCTGACCCGTGAGGTCGGCGGTCTGAAAACGCTTCGCATAGTTGAAATCTGCGCATTCCGGGCACATAGCATCATAGAAATGGTGGACCTTGGTGTACACTGCTTTGCATACGTAGCAGTTTCTGGGTGATTCCAGCTCGGGTGCTGCCTCGTGCTCTTTCCCCGTAAGGGAAATTAGTTTGGGCGCCTCAAAAACTACAGACTCCCGGGCACTGCGAATACCGGTGGTTTTACGGATGTGCTTATCCCGTTCCACCATTTTTCTCTTGGCGGCTTTTTTGGCATCTTTTCTTCGCTTGTCAAATTCTGCCCTGTCTGGTCGTGTAAGGGCACCAGCTGCTTTTAGCAGGGCAATGCGTTGTTCTTCGGGGAGTTCAAAAAGTTGGGTGGTATCTCCCAAAAGGCTCTCCAGCACAGTTATGCACTGATTGATCTGTTCCTGAGTGATGGGTGCAGCAGCGTCTGCTCGCATAAGTAATTGGATTGTTGAAGTTTATGGGCGCAAAGGTAGTGCTAGATCATAAATATGAAGCTATCTGCGTCAGCATAGTTGATTCTCTTAATGAGGTTTAAGCCGTTGATTTTAAAGGGAGCTGAACCACCACCTGTGTGCCAGCTGTGGTGGAACTGATATTGATCTGGCCACTGTGCTCCTGAATGATCCGATGGGCCATGGACAGACCGAGGCCTTTTCCCAGTCCCGGATCTTTGGTGGTGAAAAATGGATCAAAAACCTTGTCCAGATGGGTGGGAGCGATGCCTGCACCATTATCGGAGATATCCACTTCGATGAGATTTTGTTCGGTCAGCAATTTCGTGGAGATGGTAATTAAGCCATTTTTGTCGAAGGACTGGATGGCATTGCTGATGATGTTGAGAAAAACCTGATGCAACTGACCTTCATTTCCTACAAAAAGAATGTCCTGTTGGTGATAGGTTTTAAGCACCTTACCCTTGTACTTGATTTCATGATTGAGTATTTGCAGGCAGTTATTGATAATGGCGTGAAGGTTACATAGTCCCAATTTTTTTTGATTGGACCTATTGAAATGATCCAGGCTTTTTGTGATTTCGTGAATGCGCCCGATCCCTTCTTTGATGGTTTGAAGACCTTCTTCCTGGACGGCACAGAGCTCATTATCATCCTCAAATGATTCCGGCTGCCTGATGGCACATTCCAGGTTGTGCAGGCCGCCCATGATGAAGTTTAGCGGGTTGTTGATTTCATGACCCACTCCGGCAGTAAGTGTACCAATAGAGGCCATTTTGGCTGTTTCCACCAAGTGCTCCTGAGTTCGCCTAAGCTCAGAAAGCGTCTTGCTGAGCATTTCTTTCTGAGTAGTGAGTTCCTGGTTGGCGTGCTTAAAGTCTTCGTTGGCGGCTTCCAGCTCCTGCGTTCGTGCTTTCACCAATTCCTCGAGGCCTTTTTGGTAAGCTACTATTTTTCGTTCTGCGTTTTTCTGATCGGTGATATCTCTGATCACAGCCTGGATATAATTTTCTTCCTCCAGCGCTACCAGACTAAGGTTTATAGAGGCCTCAAAGACTTCTCCATTGAGTTTGCAATGCTGCCATTCGAAAGACTGTGATACGCCTTCGAAAGCCTTCTGAATAAATTTTGGTGCCTTTTCCTTTGAAAGCTGACCGTCGGGTTGCTCTACCGGACTGAAGTCAATTGGAGTTTTTCCGATTATATCCCGAGATGTACAATCAAATAAGGTCAGTGCCTTTTGGTTGCAGTCCACAAAGACCCCCTCATCAAACAGCAGAATGGCGTCATTAGAGGTTTCGAAGAGCATTTTATATTTCTGCTCCTTGGTGATCAGTTCGGCACTGTGCTTGCGGATCACTGAAAAGTTGTGCAAGATGGCCTTTCGGTAAATCTGACTCCCAAACAAAAGGGTAAATGAGGCCATAAAAATGACTGCTCCGTCCAACAGCCAAACTGCATTGTGTGAGGTGTAGTTGGTTTGATAAGTGATATCGGTGAAGACCCCCGAAACGAAAAGACTTCCGAAGATGACGTAAGTGATCAGCAGGAGGAGTGAGACCAGAATGGCCTTCTGATGTGAAAGCACAAAAGAGGTGAGGACTGGTAGTACCACAATGAGGGCTTTTGCTGAAGCGACAAAGCCAAGCTGATACAATCCCACGGTGATGACCACATAAATGGCAATGAGTAGGCCTGCGGCTTTGAGGTTGTGGCTGACCTTGTTGCGGAAGATCAGTAAAAGCACTAAAAGGATCACCACACTGGTATGAATGGTGAGCACCACCGTCATGTTTTTGTATACAGCCCTGATTACATTCAATATGAGAGAAATGATACCCAGAGAAGAAAAAATAATGAGGGCTAATTCTATAATCTTGTTTTGGATATCCTCCAGGTTATGTTCCTCCTCTAATTGAGTGAGCATGGGTGGTTGGGTTAGATTGGTCAGGAAAAAAGGACAATATAAGGTATGATCGTTTCAAATAGAAGCCATACGAAAGGGTCTTATAGATAGGCCATAATGGTATGAAAGAACCCTTCCTGAGCGACCTTAGTATATATTATGAATGAAAAAAGTGCTATTGTTGCAAAAGAAGCTTATTAATGTGCCGCCTTTCATCAAATAAGTCTATTAAAAGTACTGGATAGCGCGTATTATTACTGAGTCTGCTTTACAAAAATATTCTGAATGCCAGCTGTGGGTTTATAGGTTAAAATTGTAAAAATTTAGTGAAATGCACATATTCGATTTAATAGCCCTGATCATTTTCGTTTCAGGCTTATTCATCTTTTTGAATACGCTTTACCTGAAATTGCCCTCGTCCCTGGGACTGATGATTCTCACCCTTATCCTTTCAGTGGTAATACTGATGACTGAAATTTTGTTTCCGCAGTGGGAAATTGCGACAGAGATTAAGTCCTTTGATTTTCGGGATGTTCTCAATCAAATGGTCATTAGTGTGATTCTCTTTGCGGGAGGATTAAACATGGACATCAATAAGCTAGGAACCCAAAAACTTCCGATCATCATTCTGTCCATTGTTGGTGCCATCATATCCACTCTGGTGATAGGGACCATACTCTACTATCTCCTCAATGGGCTGAATATAGAGATTAGCTACATGTACAGCCTCGTTTTTGGAGCGGTGATTTCTTCTACAGACCCCATTTCATCCTCTAACACCACCAAAAGGTTTTCATTGCCAAAAATACTTGAGATCAAGCTGGAAGGTGAGTCACTGTTCAATGGGGCGTTCTCTGTGGTATTGGCATTTGTGCTCTACCACGTGGCTATCGTCACCGGGGATCAGGACATCACGTTCGTCACATTTGCCCAAATCTTACTATTGGAGATTCTGGGAGGAATCACCATCGGGGTGTTGATGGGCTTTATTGGTTTCAGGCTCTTAAAATTCATCGATAATGACGATGTGCACATTGAGGTATTGATCACCATTGCGCTGGTTCTTGTGGGATCCTTTATCTCTGGTTTCTTTAGCATCTATTCTAAAATGGTTTCATTGATTATGGGGCTGTTGATCGGCTACCTCAGCAGAGGAGGCGCCAATCCGGTGAAAAAAGGTGAGGAAATTGTGGGGTCTTATGTCTATAAATTCTGGAACCTGATGGAAGAGACCATGGCGGTGATGCTCTTTGTGTTGATGGGGCTGGAAATGCTGGTTTTGGACTGGCGTATGGAGTTCTTTGCGGCTGGTTTTATCGCAGTGAATGTGGTGTTGTTCGGCCGGTGGGTGAGCATTTTCATTCCGGTGAAACTGATGTCTGGCAGATTCGATTTTGATAAAAACACTATTCCAGTAATGACCTGGGGTGCATTCAGAGGTGGTTTACCTATCGCCCTGATATTGGCCCTGCATAACTTTCCGGGAAAGGAACTACTGATCACCATGACTTATGTGGTGGTGGTGTGCTCTATTCTGTTTCAGGGGTTCACTTTACCAATTATGATGAAAGAGCGCTTCGTCAATCGGGCCGTATAGCGCTTTGAAATAAACATTAAAAACAGGCCGCTCAAATGCTTTTGAGCGGCCTGTTTTATTTATGGGTCAGGTGTTTTGAACTTAATGCCCGTGTCCGTGACCGTCTTCCTCACTGTTTTTACCTTTAGCCAGTAGGGTGAAGGCTCCCTGTGTCACCAGATCTATGGCACTGAGGTCCAGCGTAGGGTCAGCCAATGAGACTTCTGAAAAACCATCTTCACTGATTCCTTTATTCACCTCGATCATCTCATAGGCATAATGCGGCTCACCATTTTCCATTTTCTTTTCCTGGAAGGTGAAGACATAATGCCTGCCCCCAAAGCGCACTATGGCCTCATCAGGAGCAGCCCATACGGCGTGGCTGCCCGTTTCTATTCGGGCCGATACATACATGCCCGGTAGTAAATCAGCGGATTCTTCCTTCAAGTGACCATGCACTGTCACCGTGCGATCTTCTCTGACTCCACTACCAACGAGAAACACTTGTGCCTCACGCCAGGTATTGAGATTATTGGCTAGCGAGAAGCGGATGCGCTGACCCTTTGCCACCAGGGGAATGTCATCCTCAAAGACGGAGAGTTCTACATGGAGGTCTTCGGAGTTGGTGATGTTCATAATGCCATCCTGAGGGCCTACATATTTGCCCACATTGGTGAAAACCTCCCGGACTGAGCCATTCTCTGGAGAGTAGATCCTTACACTGGAAGAGATCTCACCTGCCTGCACCTTTTGGAGATCAAACCCAATGAGCTTTAGACGGGCTTCCATAGACTTGATCCTGGCTTCATTGGATAGGTAAGCACTTTTGGCTTGCTGGAAACTCTTTCCTGAGGCCACTTTTTCATCATATAGTGATGATTGTCGCTCGAAATCTGCCTTTAAGTACTCACGATTCGCCAGCCCTTCCAGGTACTCCTGCTGAAACTGGATAAACTGGGGATTTTCTACCGAAACCAGAAACTGACCTTTTTTCACCCGGGTACCAGGCAACATTTCTGTATACTTCACAAAACCACCATAGGGTAAATTGATGGAGACGTTGCTTTGTGGCGGAACGTCGATGATGCCACTTACCCGTAACTCTGACCCGATGGTTCGCTGCTCTATTTTACCGAGCTGGATATCTGCCAGGTCATACTGTGCCTGAGTCAGTTCTACTATATTCCCTTCAGCATGTTCTTCCTCCTCTGTTTCATTCACAGGTGAAGAGCAGGAGATCAATAGGGGTGTCAGGAGTGCCCATGCGATATAAATAAGGTGATTGAATGTTATATTTTTCATGATTTCGTTTTTAAAGAATGCCAGAGATGTAACTGATCCGAATGAGTGTCTGGTTATATTGGTTGAGGATATCGAGATAATTGAATTTGATAGAAAGGGCACGGTCCAGGCCTTGTACATACTCCACATAGCTGATTTCTCCACTCGCAAACCCTTTTTGGGATTGCTCTAGGATGAGTTCTGCCTGAGGAAGTGCATTTTCCTGATAATACGACAAGCTGGACAAGGATTTTTGATGCTGCTGAATGAGAGCACTAAGCTGCCCGTTAAGCTCATTGGTCATTGCTTCCAGTTGGAGGTTAGTTTGCTGCTTTTTCAGCTCTGCTGCCTTGACCTCTGAGACCTGTGCATTCGCTCCGAAAAGCGGGATGGCAAGGCCCACCTGAAATCCCGTAAATCGGTCTCCTGAGGAGTATACCACAGGGTCTCCGGCGCGGGTCTGGCCAGGTCCGTTGAGCGATTGATTGAAATACCCCAGTCTGATGTCGGGGAGTAGTTGGGCCTTTTCCAGAGATTTTTGCCTGTCGGCCACTTCAATTTGCTGTTGGTACCACGCCAGGGTGGGGTTATCGGAGATGCTTGGTTCTTCAGGCAAATGGAAGTTTTGCTGTGAAAGCATCGGCTCCATCGCTATGCCGATGTGATCAGTGGTGTTGAGTAGGGTTTTTAGCTGTGTCCTGAGTATTTCAATGTCCGCCCTGGTCTGCTGAATCCTTACTGCGATTTCGGCTACCTGAGAGGCTGCAGTGGCCTTTTCAAGTAGGTTGCTTTCACCCGTTTCATACCGGAGAGTGGCCGATTCTGCAAAGCGCTGAAAAATAGTGTCCTGACTCAGAAGCAATTGAAGTCTGCTTTCTTGCCACCACCATTCATACCATGTGGCTTTCACCTGTTGCTTCAGTTCATTAGCCGAGGCTAAATAAAGTCGTTCCTGACTCTCAATTCGCGCGCCTGATAATTTCCTCTGGTTGGCATACACAGTAGGGAAGGCCAGGCTTTGGCTGATGTTGAATTGGTTGTCATCAGTATAGACACTGTTATACTGACCATGGGTGAGAGAAAGCTCCGTCTTCGGGATGCTCCAGCTTGCACCTCTGAGTACGCGTTGTTGCTCGGTTTGCAGGTCTATGGCCCTGAGACCCGGGTTATTTTCAACTGCCAGCGCCATGGCCTCATCTGCCGACAGATACCGTACTCCTGACTCCTGTGCGTAGGAAGGTGTTGCATATAAACAAGCGGTTCCAAGGAGCAAAAGGAGGAGTGCTCCTGGTTTAAGCTTGATGTTTTTCTCAAAGTAGTAGTACAGTACCGGCAGTACTACGAGCGTCAGTAGGGTGGCCGTAATGAGCCCGCCAATGACCACTGTGGCCAGTGGTTTCTGTACTTCTGCACCGGCAGAGGCAGACAGGGCCATAGGCAGAAAGCCCATAGAGGCAACCGCGGCTGTTAAAATTACTGGTCGCAGACGCACGCGTGTTCCCTGATAAATTCGCTCGAAAACATCAGCGACACCATTAGATTTCAGCCGGTTAAACTCTGATATGAGTACGATTCCATTGAGTACTGCCACTCCAAACAAAGCAATGAATCCAACTCCCGCGGAGATACTAAAGGGCATGCCCCTCATCCAGAGGGCTAAAATGCCACCGATGGCCGAAAGCGGAATGGCGGTAAAGATCAGAATGCCCTGTTTTATAGACCCGAAGGTGAAATACAGTAGAACGAAAATAAGCAGAAGTGCCAGGGGCACTGCAACGGCCAGCCTCTGGCGTGCCTCCACCAAATTTTCAAATTGGCCACCATAGGATATGGCATACCCTGGAGCCAGAACCACTGAGGCTTCTATTCTTCTTTGGATCTCTGTGACAATGCTCTCCACATCCCTGTTTCTGACATTGAATGCCACGATGATTCTTCTTCGGGTGTCATCACGTTGAATCTGGTAAGGACCATCTTTGATGGAAACATCCGCCACCTGATAGAGCGGAATCTGATGGACATCTGGCCTTACTATGTAGAGGTTGCGCACATCTTCCAGGTTGCTTCTGTTGCTTTTACTAAGTCTTACCACCAGATCGAATCGTTTCTCACCTTCATAAACCAGGCCAGCGGAAGAGCCAGCAAATGCGGTCTGTACGGTTTGATTCACCTCCCTCACATTGAGACCAAACTTGGCCAGCTGATCCCTTTTATAGTCAATGACTATCTGTGGGATTCCAGTGACCTCCTCTATATATAAATCGACAGCCCCATCTACCTCAGAAACAATTTTGCCGATCTGCCCTGCGTAACCTGATAGGCTCTCCAGGTCTTCACCATAGATTTTAATCGCCACATCCTGACGCACTCCTGTCATGAGTTCATTAAATCGCATTTGGATGGGCTGCTGAAAACCAAAGGTCACACCGGGGATGACTGAAAGGGCCTCCGACATTTGATTGGCTAAGTCTTCGCGGTTGGAAGAGGATACCCATTCGCTTCGGTCTTTGAGGATGATCATGAGGTCTGCTGCCTCGGGAGGCATGGGATCCGTGGGGATCTCACCTGAGCCAATTTTTGATACCACCTGTTCAATTTCGGGAAACTGGGCCAGGAGTATTTTTTCAGCTTGCGTGGTGGCTTTGATGGTGTTTTGGAGCGAACTGCCGGAAATCACCCTGGTTTCTACGGCAAAATCACCCTCCTCCAGCGTGGGGATAAACTCGCCACCCATGGTGGAGAATACCCACAAGGAGCATGCGAAAAAGGCTGCTGATAGGGTCAGTATCAGAACTCTTTTATGCATGACCCATCGGATGGTTGGGGAATATACTTTATGAAAAAAGGTCATGATTTTATCCGAAATATTGGCTTTGTATTCGGTTTTCTTACTTAAAAACATGGCGGAGGCCATTGGTACATAGGTAAGCGAGAGAATGAATGCACCTAATATTGCAAAACTCACCGTCTGAGCCATTGGGCCAAACATTTTGCCCTCGGTTCCTACCAGCGCCAGAATGGGCAGGTATACAATCAATATGATTATTTCGCCAAAAGCTGCCGAATTCCGAATCTTACTGGCGGACTGATAGACCTCCTCATCCATCTCAGACTGAGTGAGTTTCCTTCCCAGTCTAAGCAAGCCCAGATGGTGCATGGTGGCTTCCACAATGATCACCGCACCATCCACGATCAGGCCGAAATCAATGGCCCCGAGACTCATCAGGTTGCCCGAAACACCGAATAGATTCATCATGGAAAAAGCAAATAACAAAGCCAGGGGAATCACTGAAGCCACAATGAGACCCGCTCGTAAGTTGCCCAGGAGCAGCAATAAGACAAAGATCACAATGAGAGCTCCTTCTGTCAGGTTTTTGGTAACAGTGCCAATGGCATTATCAACCAGTTTAGTTCGGTCGAGAAAGGGCTCTATGATTACTCCCTCGGGCAAGGTCTTTTGAATTTCTTCAATTCGGGATTTCACATTGTAAATGACGTCAGCGGAGTTCTCACCTTTCAACATCATCACAATGGCACTCACCACCTCACCGTTTCCATTTTTGGTGGTGGCCCCATACCGAATGGCACTCCCAAGCTGCACCTTCCCGATGTTCTTGATCAGGACTGGTATGCCATTCTGATTGTTCTTAATTACGATATTACCTATATCCTCCAGACTACTGATGAGTCCCTCACTGCGAATAAACAGCGCAGAGAGCCCCTTTTCTATGTAGGCACCGCCGGTGTTTTCGTTATTGGCCTCCAGGGCACGAAATACCTCACCTATGGATACATTCATAGCCTTGAGATGATCTGGATCTACGGCGATTTCATATTGTTTGAGGTACCCACCAAAGCTACTGACGTCCGCTACTCCGGGTGTGCCGAGCAACTGCCTACGCACAATCCAGTCCTGAATGCTCCTCAGTTCACGGGCATCATAGCGGTCTTCATAGCCAGGTTGGGTGCCTATCACGTATTGATAGATTTCTCCGAGACCCGTGGTGATGGGTGCCATGCCGGGCTTGCCCACACCAGGTGGAATCTGAGCTTCTACGGCAGCCATCCGCTCGTTGACCTGCTGCCGGGCCCAGTAAACATCGACTTTTTCTTTAAAGACGATGGTGACCACTGATAAGCCAAACCGAGAGAAAGAACGAATTTCCTCAATCTCCGGAATGGTGGCCATCGTGATTTCCACCGGGAAGGTAATGAGTCGCTCCACTTCCTCGGCGGACAATGAAGGCGAGGTGGTAATCACCTGCACCTGATTGTTGGTGATATCGGGGACTGCATCAATAGGCAGTTGCCGAAGAGAATATCCACCCCAAACGACAAGCCCTAAAGTGAACAGGCCGATGATCAGTTTATTTTGAACTGAAAATCGAATGATTTGATCAAGCATAAGTAATGATGATTAGCTTAAATTCTGTAAATAAATGATGTCTAAATCCCAGTGGGATTCAGGAAGAGGTTTGAGGATAGGGTATACAACAGCCCTTCGGTCAGCATGGACCGATGAAACCTCTTAAATATGACTTATTGGGTGTTTAACCTTTGGGTGGTTGAAAGGGGGAGTCGGGATAGGCTGTGGAAGTAGGAGCCAGGTAAATACAAAAATTGGAAACGGTGCTGAATGAAGGCGATTTCAACTGTTGGGTCAGTACCGGAGTAACAAACACAAAGATGTGCCCACAATGGTGGTTGCCATGAAAGGGTAGGTTATCATGATTATCATCCTCATGATGTCCATGCTCATCGCCCGTACCTTCAAAGTAATCTTCTGCCAGAAACTCAAGAAAGGAGTCGTTATCGAAGGCCCGATGCTCGTAAAAATGTCTGATGAGATTAGGAAGCTTAGGAAGTTCACAGCACAAATCCGAAATAGGACCCAAGGCCTGGATGACCAGCAAGAGTGCAATAAGGACGGATTGATGAGACTTCATAGGTGCACAAATATAGAAAGTTTGGGTTGTTGGCAGGGTAATAAGAGCGTCTTTCGTTCAACGATTAATTATGGGGCGAGTTTTTCAAGGAATTCCACCATGTCGTCATGAATGCTGAGGCGTTTGCGCAGGCGATATCGGGCTGTTTCTATTCCCCGGATGGAAATATTCATAATGGGTGCTATTTCTTTGTTGGTCAGGTTCATTTTTACCAATGCACAGAGTCGGAGCTCCTTGCTGGTCAGGTCAGGGTACCGTTCCTTGAGCTCGCTGAAAAACTCGTGGTGGACGCGTTCGAAATTGGCTTCAAATACTTTGATGTAGTCATCATCGTTGAGCCGTATCTTTATTTTACGAATGAGTGATTTTAGATCCTGTCGCGTTTTTTCGTTTCTTGTGTTATTCTCAAGGTCTGTGAGTTCTTCGCGGAGTTCTATCATGAGCTCCTGCTTGCGTGAGAGTAGAGTGGCGTAGTTCGCCAGTTCTTTGCTTTTCAGCAGCAAATCTTCCTCCAGAGAAGTTTTTGTGGATTCAAATTGGTTTTTTTCCTGAGCCAGTTGCATCCTGTCCAGTTCTAATCGGAGTATTTTATTCTGCTTCTCCGCTTCGAGAATGGTTCTTTGCCTTTGTTCTTCCAAGAGCCTTAAAATAACTTTGACACAGAGGAAAATCAGCGCCAGTCCAAGGATGAAATAGCTCACAAAAGCCAGTGTGGTCTGATGCCATGGCGGCCTCACGATGAGCGTGTGTTGAGCGGTCAGAAATGATTCACCTAGTTTACTCTTTGCTCTCACAGAAAACTCATAGGTGCCGGGATCCAGAGAATTATATTCTTTCCAGGGTTTATCTTCCCAATCTGACCAGACCTGGTCGGCACCTGAAAGTTGGTAACTATACCTTACATCATTTAACATATCCATCTGGGGTACTGTATATTCAAATCGGAGGTTTTGAGTCTGTGATGCCAAAATCTCGAGAGGGTTGTCCAGTGGTAGCAGAATGCGGGAGTTGCCATTTTGATAACTAAGCTGACTGATCCTTACGGAATGAGGGACAGGAGAACCTGTTCTTGAGGATAGATCAAAGGCGAACAGCCCTTTTTTCGTACCGATCAGCACGCCTTTGTCCAGGAGGGTGATCGATTCCATGTGCTTATTAAATGTCCCGCGTGTCTGTAAAAAAGCTTCACTTTGAAGGACAGGGTTATCTTCATGGTTGAAATACCCGACCTCATCATTGTGAATGTACCAGGTACGGTCCTTGGTTTCCATGATTTTTCTGGTTTCGATGTTAGGATCCAAAATATCATTGAGCAATGAATGGGGTTGAAAAACGTCTAACGAATCATTGAAGGAGTAAAGACCTTTGCTGGTTGTAAAGACTGGTTCGCCTTTCCATGAGAACACATTGACCTTGTAGGGGGAAGGGAGTCCGGCTTCTTCAAAATGCTCCACGCTGACCACACTTTGGTAGTCAGGATTTATTTTTATTCGGAATACACCTTTGAATCCATGACATACCCAGAAGACCCCTGGTTCGCTCTGAAGGATGTCCCTGCTTGACTCTGAAAAACCCGAAATCACATTATCGATCTGAAAATCGCCCGTCGAATTGACGCTCATTAAGTAGGTAGCATAGTAAGTGCAGACCAGATAGTGTCCCGGTTTTTCCTGTATGGGGATCACCTTCCAGACCCCATCGGATGCCGGAATTTGTTTAATGTCTTTACCCTTTATTACAAACAAGCCTTTTTCATGACCACAAAGGAGCTGATTTTCAATGGACGTAAGTGACCATGCTTGTCCATCGAGACCTGCTATAGGCTCAAACTGCATGTGTTTGAAGGGGCCACCTGTAAGTCCCTGGACCGATGCCCACACGCCCTGATTGGTAGCTATGTACCAGATGCCCTGAAAGAGCTGAACATCAAATACGGAAGCTTTATTAAAAACAGTGGATACAGGTGAGGAGAGGTTGATGCAATCAATCCCGTTTTCTAAAAGAACCCAAAGATTGCCGTTTTTACTTTCATAGAGGTTGTTTACTGACTCATCTTGCAGACCTATGATGGGCTTGTTAAGGGGAATTGTTTTGCCATTGGCCGTAAGCATGATCAGTTGATCAGCTAATGTGCCGATGTAGTAATCTCCGTCCTTTGTCCTTACTGCCCCTGTTACCTGATTGGTGGATGTTTTATTAAATAGGTTTCTTACAAGTAAAAAGTGTTTACTCTCGAGGTGGTAGCTATATATCTGACCATCTCTGGTGAAGATACTTAACGTTTCTGCTGAGTCGCCTGCGGTAATGGATACAATGGGATTCCACTGATACAGTGGTTTGGGGATTAGCAGGTCAAAGTTCATTGTATGCAGATCGAACTCTTTGATACCATCTTCCCAGTTGGCCATGTAAAGACGATCATCCACGACAGCAGATGAGTAAAAGCCACTAGTAGGTATAGTGAGTGCTTTTTGGCCCTTAATGGCAATCAGTTTGGACATGCTTCTGAAAATGATGTGTCCTTGTACCTCGTGAATGTCATAAACAAAGTCCAGGTTCAGGTGATCCACCTTAGCCATATCAACCATAGAGCTGTATTGGTACTGACCAAACTTATCCCGTTCTACGGTGCCAAATTCATTAAATCCACCCAGGTAGACCTTGTGGTCAGATCCGTAGTAGAGTGATTTGACAAGAGACTTATTGGGTAGTTCCAGCCGCGCCCAGGTTTCTCCATCAAAAATGAGTAAACCGTCCTGATTGCCAAAGTATTTCACCCCAGAAGAATCCTCGCACATGGCCATCATCATTGGGTCACTTTGGAAGTCGTCCAGTCCAAAGTGGATGATCTCCGGAGCCCCTCGCACTGAGGGATTCTTAGCGAATGGTTGCTCCTGAAATCCATGAGCAATACCTGTGTGTAGTGTGAAAATTGCGATCCAAATTCTTGGTTGGATTCGGTTCATAATCATATTCTGTCGTGTGCCACTTCCAAATTACTTCATTATGAAATATTCTCCAGATGCAATCATCCTAAACAGGGGTGAATTTTGTGCTTAGCCACTCCATTTGAGGCATTGCACCTGATCAGATTGGTTACATGGTCTTTGGTGATCATTGTTTTTTTGGAATAAGAACCAGCTGATAGTCAGTGGTTTAATTCTATGTGATGTAATCAGTTTATCAATGGTGATAGTCGGGTGTGTTTAAAGCGTAGTTGCGAATAATGTAAAAAACGAGGTGAATTATATATTTGGATTGAGTCTTTCGCAATTGAAATCGATTTCTATTAAGGATTCATTAATTATTATCTCAACCTAATTAATCATTCATCAACTAAACAATCACTATGTTAAAACTTAGACAATTATTAATGATTGCCCTCATGACCCTGATAGGGTGGACGGCCAATGCACAAAACTGGCAGCTGGTCTGGGCTGATGAGTTCACCAATGGTATTGGCCCCGATTGGGTCTTTGAAACAGGTACGGGCTCAGGTGGCTGGGGCAACAACGAGCTCCAGTATTATCGCCAGCAAAACGCCACTGTGCAAAACGGCGAACTGGTGATCACAGCCAAGAATGAGAGCTTTGGCGGTATGAACTATACCTCTGCCCGTATGAAGACCCAGGGTAAGAAATCCTGGAAGTATGGCAAAATAGAGGCGCGGATGCAATTGCCTGCCTTTCAGGGGTCGTGGCCTGCCTTTTGGATGCTTGGCGACAACATCACCTCGGTGGGATGGCCTTCCTGTGGTGAAATTGACATCATGGAACAAACCAATACCAGTGACCATGTGCTTGGCACCATTCACTGGAACAATAATGGGTACGTCTATTATGGAGGCAACACAGCAGCCAGTGTGACTGGTTATCATGTTTACTCTATTGAGTGGGATGCCAATGCCATCAAATGGTTTGTAGACGGTAACCTCTACCATACGGCCAATATTCAGAATGGGATCAATGGAACCAGCGAGTTTCATGAGAAGTTTTTCATCATACTCAATCTGGCCGTGGGAGGAAATTTGCCAGGCAATAATGTCAATAATGGAGCACTTCCGGCTTCTGTGAAAGTAGACTATGTACGTGTGTATCAATCTACCGGAGGGGGCACCGGAGCTCCGGTCGGTCAAACGATCTGGCTGCGAGGTTCCAACGGGCTGTATGCGTCCTCGGAAAATGGAGCTGTACCCATGAACTGCAACCGAAATTCAGTGCAAGGCTGGGAACAATTCACTGTGGTCAGTGCCGGAGGCAGTAAAATCGCTTTACGAGGAAGTAATGGAAAGTACGTCTCCTCCATGAATGGTCAATCGGGCATGATGTGCGACAGGACTACGGTACAAGGCTGGGAAGCCTTCGACTGGGTAAGCAACGCCAACGGAACGATTTCCTTAAGGGGAAATAATGGGTTGTATGTGTCGTCGGAGAACGGTCAGTCACCTATGATCTGTGATCGCACCACCATTCAGGGCTGGGAGCAATTTACCTGGGGAACCGGCGCAGGAGCCCGACAGGCACCTGAGCTGGATTCGGAGCTCTCGGAGCCAGTTGCTTTAACGGTATTCCCCAATCCGGTGACGAATCATGAGTTCAAAGTGCGATGGGATCATCAGGTAAGTCCTGAGGTGCAATTGTCATTGATGGATGTGTCAGGAAAAACTGTCTATACGGCTGTAGCCAAAGATGGACTGGAAAATGTGGTATTGCCCTCTCATCTGAAAAAGGGTGTGTATATACTGGGTATCACATCTGAAAAAGGCACTGAAACCAGAAACCTAATTATCAAGTAAGTACTAGCTATCCTTCCAACCAAAAACCCCGTGGCACTAGCTACGGGGTTTAATGCTTTCGAGTCAACCCACGAATGGGTTAATTACCCGTCCTTACAAGTTGTGTAGTCTCCTAATCTGAGATCATGGTTTTCAACGAGATGAGTTCCGTATGGAGCTTGTCTACTTTCTGCTCCAGGGTTTCTATGTCTTCCAGTTTTCCTTCCTGTCTCTTTCTCAACATTTCCCTTTGAAGTTGATTCAGCTCTGACTGTAGCGCCAGAAGGTTTCTTTGTGATGTCAATTGCATAACGGCGGTGTTATTTTGGTGGCTATTTAAATTTAAGACAAATCTGTGGCTATTACCCCCAAAAGAACGGTTAAAACTTATCCACAATTGTGTGGGTGATTCAGAAGTTGTTGAGTCAGGGAGAGTTGTAAATATTTGAGTTTGTTTGGTTAGCCATCATTGATTACTTTCCATTGTCCTTCCCATTTATCCGATTGATGAAATATATAATGCTGGGAGTGTTTTGGTTACCCATCATGTTGGGCGTAGTGGCCTGTCAGCAGGTGACCACCAAGGAACTTGCCGGCTTGTGGGAGTTGGAACATCTCGAAGTGGATGCGGTGCCCAGATCTGCCAATCCTACCTTTCTGGAAATCAACACCAACAGTAGCTTCGCAGTGTCCAGAGTGTCCGGTGATCAGGTGGGAATGTATCATTTTGATTCACCTTTGATCAGGTTTCGGAGCGAAGACCGTTCGTGGTTCAACACCCAATGGAAAATAAAATACTTCAAAGAGTTTATCATTTTAAGAGGAGTGGAGGAAGGCTACAGAGGCACTCAGTTGCGGTTTAAGAGAATTGAAACAATTCCTGATTTTGCGGAATTTGAGGAGCGGGTGGTTGGAAGGTGGCATATGTATAAAATCAGGAAGAACGGAGAAGTGGAGAAGGTTTCTGCCTCATTTACACTGGAAAGGAATGGAAATTACAGGATGGAGGATCAAAATGGACTCTTGGAAAAGGGAAGGGTCATCATCAATACCAGGCATCGCAAACTCATTTTTGAGCATGATCAGACCCAGTGGGCGATGTGGTTTTACGGAGATGAGCTCCGCCTGGCCAATGAGCAAATGAGGCTACAGTACAGCCTCCGAAGGATGCCTTGACCTCAAAAACCATGTCTGGAAACCCAAAAGAGAATCATCTGGCACGAGATTTGTAAAGTCAAGTGCTGTGCGCTGAATAGGCTCATTATCCTAAAAGCACTCACGGTTTTTCTGTGAGCATTTTTTGTCCCATATCAGGTTATACATTTTTTTACCTGTGACGGGAATAGGCTGAGGAGCTGAAGCGCACAAGGTCAAATACTCAAAACAAATGTTTTCAAAATTTTCTACTTTTCTAACTCTTGTCCTGGGGATAGGGGTTTTAGGATGTGTTGATGAAAATGAACTCGAACCAGGTCTCGAGCCAGTTTCAAAAACATCGATTGATTTCGTCGATAAAGATCTCTTTATTGAAAGTGCTGGCGATTCTCTACCATTGGGAATTTCGCTGGATCAGATGCCCACCACCGATGGGCAAGTAAGTATTCAGCTTGGTGGTACCGCCAGATATGGTCTGGATTATACCACAAGCCCATCTGCTGAGGATGGAGTGATTGAGCTTCCTATTCTTAAGGGCAAGCAGTTTTACGAAGTTGCCATTTATCGCTCATCTACGCTGGATACGACCGATAGGCAGGTAAGTCTTACCCTGCTCAATCCTTCGGAAGCGTTCCAATTGGGCACCGAGAAAGTGTCCAACATGCACTTGGTGAAATCAATATCAGAGGAGCCCAACCATTCTGAAGCTGAAGTCAATTTTGCAGATTCATTCATCCACCTGATGGAGGGTGAGGACTATCTGATAAAGCTAACTATTGAAGGTAGTGTGGAGCATACCGTTCCCCTTACCATCAGCATCGTGACGGATGGACGTGTCTATGGCACCCATTTCACCACTTCTCCCGCTTCCGTTTTGGGTGAAATTGATTTGGAGGTGAACCCGGGAATGGAATCTGTTTTCTTTTCTTTTAATTCCATCAATGACCGACTGTCACTTGGCACTTTCGAGATTTTGTTCCAAATAAACGACCTCAATGATGACCTGACGGTAGGTAACAACCCAACCCTGACTGTGAAGATAGAGGAGGATGATGTAGTGTCTAATGAGCTTCATTCAATAGCTGAACTACGCGCTAAGTTCGAGGAGCATGGTGATCAGTTTTGGTTGGGAGATGACTACTTTATCAAAGGTGTGATTACCTCTGGTTCGAATGTTCAGGATGATAAAATCGCCTACATCCAGGATAGCACAGGGGGGATCTTTCTGAGATTTAGTTCAGAGAGGATGGTTACCCTTGGAGACCATGTACAGCTCAACCTTAAGGGGGCTACAGGGGCATTGATCAATGGACAGAAGGGCATGATGGACGTGAATGATCTTGTCGGAATTAAAATCGCTGAGAAAGTGTATGTGCAACCAGAGATCATCACTTTTGAGGGGTTACACAGTGGCCTTTATCAGGGTAAAAAGGTCAGAATAGACAATGTATTCTTCCCTCAGGCCAATGGCGTGCGTACTTTTGAGGGAAGCTGGGCCATATCTAATGACCACAGTGGAGCCACCGTGACTACCTATTCTGGGGCAGAGTTCAGCGGGGTAGTATTGCCCAATGGTACTCTGTCAGTTATTGGGATTGTAGGGGACTGGGGACGCATCCTGCCTCAGACCTATGCTCAGGACATCAGAAGATAAGAGCGGTATACAATAGCAAAAACCACAGGCCAGGAGCCTGTGGTTTTTTGTTTTATATGTTTACTTTTTAATAATCCTGGTGGTATAAGATCCTGTGGAGGTTTTGATACTCAGTAGGTAATGGCCTGCTTTCAACTGAGATACATCCAGAGGTGATGTCTCCTTATATTCAGCCCATTGGATCATTTGCTTTCCGGAGAGGTCATGGATTACAGCGGCCTGTATGATTTCGTTTCCAGGTACTTTGAGGCTGAGCAGATCCTGGACAGGATTGGGATAAACGATCAGTTTTTCTGTCGATACTGCGGTTTTTATATCCACTTCTGTGGCTGTTCTGGACCCTCCGGCACTGGTGATTTTGAGCCAGTTGATGTTCCAGCCGCCAGCCAGTGCTTTGATGGCAATTTGCTGCTGACCAGCGGTAAGACTCACGGTGTGTGAAACTGATTCCCAGTTTTGCCAGCCACCTGTATTTGGAACAGACCTGGTACCATACACAGGGCTTCCACCTGCTTTTTCTAACTGTATCATGCCGTTGCTGTTTGGGCTGGATACCCGATATTCTACGGTATAAGGACCATTGGAGGGGATGTTCACATCCCAAACCATCCAGTCATTGGCATCTATCCACCCGACATTAAGTCCTCCTTCGGAGCATGCTTCGGTCTGGGTGCCGGACTGCACTGCTGTATTTTCGGCTTCTATGGTTGTGGACCATCCCGAAGAAACCTGAGCGACCACTACTGAGCTGATGTCATCATTGAAACCCTCATTGACCAGACAGTTATCACTGGAGGTTTTTACCAATACATTTCCACCAAAGTTGTCATGCTGATACATGGTGATCTGGTAGCCGCTTTGTAGCTGCAGAGAGGAGATGTCATCATTGGCGACTCCCAGGGCCTGGAGCTGTCCCAGGGTATAGCTGCCCACATTCAGGGAAGCTGAGTAGCCACCATAATCGCAGTGCTGATAGAGCGTGGCCACACCGCCACCTCCACCGGTGGTTCCATAGAAGCCCCCGACAGTAATCTTGATATTGGTAGGGCTGGGAGTATGAATGGTAGCAGACTGATCGAATACATCATCGTAGGCGAACGCATAGGTTTGCCCATCCACACTAATGTCTGTTTGGTGCCAGAATTTGGCATACCAGTTATACGGCCAGGTTTGATAGTAAGAGGAAGTATTGCCAAAATCCTGCAGTACCCCGGATCCGACATTCAGGTCTATGGCATGCCGGGTGATGGCTGCTACAAACTGAGCCTGTACTACCAGGTCCCACTGGGCTCCGGAGGCCATTACACCACTGCCTTCCATGGCTTCAATCGTAGTGGGTTTACCAGGAATGGTGGCTACCTGGCCATCTCCATCTCTTGTGAAAACAAATTGATTTCCCTGGACACTCCCTCTCCATACACCGGCTTGTCCCGAATTGAATACCAGCTGCTGACTGGAATACTTAGACCAGATGGCATCAATGTATGATTGAAAAAAGTTGGTGGGGAAGGTGCTTGTCTTAGTGGGAAAGTGGATGGTTCCTTCGGAAGCATTCAGAAGGCTCTGAAACTCAGAAGGAGCAGTGCTCTGCCATTGGGAGATGATCTGTGCATGTGTTTTCTTTTCGCCTACTTTTTTGTAAAAGCCATTGCCCCATACTTCCAGTCCCATTGGATACTGATAGGAGTCCACACGCGAGGTATTGCACCAGAGTCCATAGTCATTGAAGGTTAACTCAACCAACTCAAATTTAATGCCCTGATTGGGGTCGGTGGGATTTGCCAGGTTAGGTGCAGCGTATCCGCTGGGGTTTCCTGAGTGACCAAAGAAGTAAAGAAAGAGCTGGCTTTCGAAGGAAATCATAATCCTACAACCGGCTATTTTCGGGATGTTGATGGTGTGGTTGGGGATTTCACTCAGTCGACGAAAGCAGTTGGCATATTTACCGTCGCCTCCGGGTCCCTGGTTCCCACCGTTCACAGGTCCCTGCACGGTGTTGTCGGATTGACTCATGGGATGCACCTGGCCAGTGGCGGGGTCCACCCAGACGTGACCATCTGTGATTCCTACGATGGCCACAAATACCTGATTGTCCGGATATTCTGAATTATTTTCCACAAGATAGGGAAGGGTTTGTGCCCAGGTAGTGAGGCTCCATAGGAGCATCACGGTCGTTGCGACAAAGAATTTGAGAATCCAATGTGACGGGTAAATTTTGGTTTTCATGATTGTAAAGGTTTATGGTTAAGAATGGGCCGGAACTTTCCGGCCCTTGGTTGGATATAGCTGATTACTTTTTGATGAATCTCATTTTGGTATTGCTCAATGACTCCACTAAAAAGTAGGAGCCTGTATTCAACGAGCTCACATCTATGGTGGAGGAGATGCCATCTTCACTTCTCAAAATACCTTCAAGGACAGTTTTGCCACTGAGGTCATAAATCTGATAGTTGCCCAAACCCTTGAGTCCTTTGATATTCAATAGGTTGGATGCAGGATTTGGGAAAATGCTCAACGAGATTTCTGGGGTGGGTTCAAGTACTGAAGGTTCCGAAACCACTCTGCTGCCGCCAGCGCTGGTTATTTTAAACCAGTTGATGTTCCATCCGCCGGTGAGTGCTTTGATGGCGATCTGTTGCTGGCCACCGCTTAAGCTGATGGTGTGCGCTACGGTGGTCCAGTTTTGCCAGCCGCCAGTATTCTGAACAGCTCTTGTGCCATACACAGGGCTTCCACCTGCTTTTTCTAACTGGATCATTCCATTGCTATTTGGGCTGGATACCCGATACTCCACGGTATAAGCACCACTGCTCGGTGGGTTAATATCCCAGACCATCCAATCGTTGGTGTCTATCCAGCCTACATTTTGTCCTCCTTCTGAACAAGCTTCTGTCTGTGTGCCGGATTGCACGGTCCAGTTCTCTGCTTCTATGGTGGCAGACCAGCCTGACGAGGCTTGTGCTACGATGACTGAGCTAATGTTATCATTGAAGCCCTCATTGACCAGGCAGTTGTCATTGGAGGTTTTTACCAGAGAATTTCCGGTGAAGTTATTGTGCTGATACATGGTCAGCTGATACCCGGACTGAATCTGGATGGATGAGATGTCATCATTGGATACTCCGAGCGCCTGCAGCTGCCCCAAGGTATAACTGCCAGGGTTCAGCGAAGCTGAATACCCACCATAATCGCAGTGCTGGAAGAGGGTGGCTACGCCGTTGGAGCTGCCGCCACCACTTTGGTATACCCGCACATAGTCTACATACATTTTGGCTGGAAGTGCTCCATTATCCACGTTAAACCCGGGCCAGTTTCCACCGATGGCCATATTGAGGAGGATGAAGAAGTTGTTGTGAAACTCTGAGGTGCCATTTACTCCACCAGCAATGCTGGCTTCATGGTATAAATTTCCATCCAGAAACCACTTGATGGCGTTGGCATCCCATTCCACAGCGTAAGTATGGTAGGCAGTCACATTCGTGCTGGTGCTTCCACTGTAGTTGGCATAACTGTTATTGTGGTCCTGCCAGTGGATGGTGCCATGGGTGGCGGCTTCTGTGTTGACGTGCTCCATTACATCGATTTCGCCACATGATGGCCAACCAACTGAGGTGATGTTGTCACCAAGCATCCAAAAGGCCGGCCAGACACCCTGGAAAGAAGGCATAGCGATACGAGCTTCAATTTTCCCGTACTTCCAGGACTTTCGTCCCTGTGTTTTCATCCTGGCGGAGGTATAGTTCATACCACCGAAACTTTCATTTTTCGCAGTGATGACAAGCTGCCCGTTTTCAACAGTGGCATTTTGCTGACGGTAATACTGAAGCTCGTTGTTGCCCCAGCCGCCAGACCCGGTGCCGGTCTCAAAGACCCAGTCGGGCCCGATGCCATTGGTAAACTCATCTGCCCACACCAGGTTCCAGTTTTGAGCCTGAGTGAATATGGAGGAACACAGCCCCAGGGCAAGTAGCAGGGTGTTTTTGATTGATTGGTTGTGTAATAGGGTTTTCATGGTGATAGGTTTATTGTTTGATAAATCGTAAGACCTTTTTTGAGTTGCTGTGGCTGATGAAGTAGATCCCGGCCTTCAATTGCCGTACATCAATTTTCTTATGATCCTCCTGGGGGCTGTGGTGGCCGTTTGAAACGGTTTTTCCATTCAAATCATAAATGGTATAGCTCCCCGTACCTGCAGAGCCCTGCACTTCCAGATAGTCAGATGTAGGATTGGGGAAAATCCTTAGGTCAGGATGATTAATGTGTGACTTTTGGCTTTCCAGGGCAATGCGAGATCCACTTGAGCTGGTCAGTTTGAGCCAGTTGATGTTCCATCCGCCTGTGAGTGCTTTAATGGCGATCTGTTGCTGTCCTGCCGTGAGGTTGATGGAGTGAGATATGGTAGTCCAGTTTTGCCAGCCACCGGTATTGGGGACAGACCTTGAGCCATATACCGGACTTCCACCAGCCTTTTCGAGTTGGATCATACCGCTACTGTTGGGGCTGGCCACGCGGTATTCCACGGTATAAGCACCACTGCTCGGTGGGTTAATGTCCCAAACCATCCAGTCGTTAGTATCTATCCAACCAACATTTTGTCCTCCCTCAGCGCAAGCCTCGGTCTGTGTGCCGGATTGTATAGTCCAGTTCTCTGCCTCTATGGTCGCTGACCAGCCCGAGGAAGCTTGCGCTACGATGACTGAGCTGATGTCGTCATTGAATCCCTCATTGACCAGGCAGTTGTCGTTGGAGGTTTTTACCAATACATTTCCGGTGAAGTTATCATGCTGATACATAGTGATCTGGAGCCCATTTTGTACCTGTAAGGAGGAGATATCATCATTAGCTACACCCAAGGCCTGGAGCTGTCCCAGGGTATAGCTGCCAACATTCAGGGAAGCTGAGTAGCCACCGAAATCGCAGTGCTGATAGAGTGTGACCACCCCTGATCCTCCGGTGGTTCCCATTTCATCCTTGATGGCTTTGAGCAGAGCGTATTGTCCTTGTACATCGTGATCCAGAGTCCAAATCATGATGCCGCCGCCCTGGGATTTGGCCAGGGCTGTCTTGGCTTTTATGGTATTGATACCATTGTAATAATCTCCGTTGTAATAATCGGAATAAGGATCGGCTCCTTCGGCGATGAGGGTGTTGTATCCCTTCCAGCTTGGTCTGGCATAAAAGGGGACTCCAATGACTGCCTTTGCCGCAGGCAGGCCACGGCCTTTGTAGTAATTGAACGCACTCTCAGCATAGCTATATGGGGAGTGCCCGGCACCCGCATCTCCATCATAGGCCATGATGTTGAGGAAGTCCACGTAACCGAATACCTGGCTGGAGATGCCATCAGCAGCCCAGGCGGATCCATTTACTGCTGCTGTGAGTAATTTCCCCTGGTTGTGAAGGGCAGTAGAGAGCTGTCCCATGAGTAGGGTGAAATTGTTATCGGGTGCACCATTGACGGGCTCTGGGAATTCCCAGTCAATGTCAGCTCCATCCAGGTTGTACTGGTTGATCACACTAAGCACATTGTTTACGAAATTATTTCTGGAGGATGCTGAGGCCGCCAGGGTATTAAATCGGCCGTCATTGCCACCACCATCACCCAGATCCCAGCCACCTATGGCGATGAGGACTTTCACACCTTTGGCATGTCCCTGACTTACGAGGCTTTGAAGCTTGGCTGGATTTTCAATGGCCTGAAGACCGCCCGAGGCTGTGGGTAGGGCAAAGGCATAGTTAATGTGAGTGAGTCTATCGTAATCAATGTCATTGGCACTTCCGAGCCATGACGGAGTATAGCCCACTATTTTCTGTGCGTGGACTGTAGCCATGGACATGATGACAAAAAGAAAGAGCAGGAGTCTTATATTTTTCCATATAATGGATTGGAGTGAGGAAGGTTGGTGCCCCCACAGGATTGAGTTGGTTTTCATAGGTTTGAATTTGGTTGGTATAATGCCTTAGATAGTCGCTGCGGTTTTGCACAGGTCAAGTGTCAACCTATGTGGCAGTCGCCTATCTGTCTTCTATTAAGGTGAGTGGTTAAATCCCGCTATGTTCTAATGTGATCTAAAGGTTGTGTCCCGTAGATCGGGACCGTAACAGGTTTCAGCGAAAAGGGAAATTTCTTCAGCAGCAGGAGTATTGATACTTTGCTCCAGATAGGAGAAGGTAGTAGGTGTTTCATCATTGTTGGATACTTTTTGGTTAAGGGTACTGCAGTTTAGCAGTACTTTGAATTGATCCCAAAATACCCACCACTCAAAAACCTCACACAAACACTAGATACTACGCAAAAATTACGTACCCTTGTAATTTATGTGTTTTAAATAGTTGATTATCAATTATTTGTGATTTAACTGACCCACGTGGTTCCGGCAATTGGAAGGGGTAATCCGATACTTGGTTTCGTCAGAATTTGATGATGAATTCACTGAGGTTGGTTTCGCTGCTGAGGTTGAGATGCTTCCTCAGGCGATATCGGCAGCCCTCAATGCTCCGGATTGTTATATTCATCATCGAAGCTATTTCCTTTGAAGAAAGATTCAGTCGGAGATAGGCTGCCAACTGGAGGTCTTTAGGAGTGATGTCAGGAAACTGGCACTTGAGACGCTCCAGAAAATCCTCGTGTACTTTATCAAAGTGAATTTTGAATTGGCGCCAATCCTGGTCCGTATCTATGTCCTGGTTGATGTGTTTGATCACCCGCTGAATCAACTCCTTATTAGAGTCCTTTGCTTTTTTGAGCAGGCTTTCCAGGTCCTCACGTACTTTGATGAGCACTCCGTTTTTTTGAGTAATCATCATGATAGAAGCGGCCATTTCAGCATTGAGCACGTCCATTTTCGACCTGGAAATGGCAATTTCAGCCTCGAGTTTTTCATTTTTAAGGGTGATCAATTCCTGTTCAGTGAGAAGTTTCTCAGCATTGTATTCTTCACGATTTCTTTGAAGCACATCCATTTGTGCCAGTCGCTCCTTTTTTTGAGCGTTTTCAATCCTCTTTCGGTAGAGTTTCATCAAACCGACTCCTATCAGCAAAAAAGTGATGACATAGGCTACTTTGGCCATGGTGGTCAGGTACCAGGGAGGTAATACTTTGAAGGAATAGTGAGCCTCTTTGCTTTCAAACCCATAGACATTGGTGGCTTTGACTCTGAAGATGTACTCTCCGGCTGGCAGGTTGGTATAGGTTTTCGATAGTTCATGCTCACCGGTAAACCAGCTTTTGTCAAAACCTTCCAGATAGTAGCTATAGGAAGTCTGATCAGGTGATTCAAAATAGTCACTGGCATAATAAAAGCGGATAGCATTTTGATCATACCGGAGTACCGGAGGATCCACATGGTCTGAGATGGGTTTCTGCTGATCGATGGGTAGTTGTCCGTAAAGGAGGGAGTCATTTGGCACACAGCGTACTTCAGTGATGGACGCCAGGTAGGGCTTGGCATAATTCCGATTTACCGTACGATCAAAAAGAACGATACCATTCTTGGTTCCAAAAAGGACGGCATTTTGGCTGAGTGAGTTGATGTTTTCAAATCCCGGATTGAAACGGCCTTGCAGATGCTGCAGGGGAGCCTTGGTGACTTCATACTTTTCATTGTCGTAAAAGTCAATGATTCCCATTTCGTCATGCATGTCCTGGCCTTTGATGTACCATATCTTGCCGTCATCCTCCTTCAATAGGCGGATATGCTGGGTATTGCCCAATATGCGCGTATATAGCGGATCTGCCACCATCGAGTCCAGGGCGTAATCATACTGATAGGTACCGCGTTCGGTACCAAACAAAACCTGATTTTTGACTTTGAAAAGATTGACAAAGAGGCTTGTGGGAAACCCATGCTCCTTTTTGTAAAGCTTCACCTCAGCGAAGCGCTCCATTGCTTGATCCAGCCGGAGCCTGTAAATGCCTTTGTACCCGTGGGCCATCCAGATGTTGTTTTTATCATCCAGCTCTATGATTCTACTGGTTTCTTCAAATCCCTCAATTTTTCGCAGGTATCTTAAATTACCATCGGAGAGCTCAAATAGGTGAATACCATCATAGGCACCCTGGAGATAGTATTTTGGATTGCCTTCCCGAATGGGTATGAGGTTCCAAACACCTGTGCCTTCGAAAATTCTGATGGCAGAGCTGCCCTCAATTCGGTAGAGCCCTTCATGTTGGCACACGTAAATCTGACCGTCGATCAGATGGAGGTTCCATACCTGACCAGACAGCCCCGTGATCTGCTTGAAGTGCAGGGTAGGTGTGAGGGGGTTTTCCTGGTCGTTCCATTCGGTATAGAATACCCCTGAATTGGTGCCCACATACAGTTTATCATTGTGAATGAGCGTGGAGGAAACAGTTCCTTCTAACTCGTAATTGTCTGCAATCTTATATAGGGGAATGGCGGTTTGCACATAATCAATGCCCGTCTCTGTTGCCACCCACAGGTTACCAATATGATCAGAACCGATGGCCAGAATGGTGTTGCTTTGCAGGCCGTTGCTTTTGTTGAGCCATTGGATAGGCCTGAAGGCATCATCTAGTATCAGCAGTCCGGCACCCACGGTGCCCACAGCCAGGTAATCATTACGTAGTTTGTACAGACATTGTATTTTGTGCGATTGCATGAAAGCGCTACTGATGTGTTTCTTAGGCACTATTTGGCCGTTTTCAAAGGTGAGAATACCATGATCCTGGGTCACGAGTTGCAGGCCGCCATGATGATTGTCAAAGATTCTGAGGACGGTGCCCTGTACATCTGCACCGCTGATGACCTTGCGGAGTCCGGTCGGCTTTACTACATAAATGTTGAATGAGCGATCCTGCACCAGAATAGAATCGCCAATCTTCGAAAACCCGTCAATCATTGGAGTGTTGACCACTTTGATGGTGTCATCCTTGTAGATATAGACGGCACCTCTGGCATGGAAGTGAATGCCGGAGGAGGTCTCCAGAATGGCCCAGATGTCACTAAACTCTCTTGAGTCGTCAGGAACCTTGGAGAGCAGGGAAATGTAACGTTTCTGACCGGCATTGTTGGTTTTGAGGTAGCCAAACTCGTTTTGTGCTCCTACATAGATGGTACTATCTCTTCCTTTGTAAATAGACCAGACTACGGTCTTGTTGGTGGGTTGTGTAATCAGACTCCAGTCTCTGCCATTGTATTCCAGCAGGCCATAGTTATTGCCGAAGAGCATCTTCCCCTGATCATCCTGAAGAATGCTCCAGTTTTGGGCACCTGCCTGGTATTCATCATAAGTGAAATTGCGGATATTGGGCACACCCTTATTTCCTATCTGGCCGTAGGCGATCTGGCCACAGATGAGCCCCCATAAAAGCATACATAATCGTTGGTTCACCACTTATAGGCTGCTGGTCAAAAAAGTGTTGTCTAACCCGCATATTACAAAATTTTATCTTAATTCCTGAAGGAAAACCCTGTGGTGGCACTACTTCAAATTTACTTCATATGTCACCCCATTTGATTTTTTAAGGCCTTTCCCTTCCCGACCAGTTGACGGGGTGAATCCATTCATCTGTCATATCATGTCGTTTGGAGACAGTTGGTTACTGGTTGTCGAAGTTTCACCAACTCCTACTATTTTGGAAGTGCCTTTTGATAATAAATGGGTAATTTATCAGCCAAACCATCCAGGCAGTATGAATATTTCTTTGATTAATGCTGAGTTGCAGCCATTAGCCAGGGTTTTTGATCTCTTATCCAATCATCAACCAGATCAGTCTTTTATTATTTATGGAATAAAAAAAGAGGATATTAAATCACTTAATTCTTTCATTGATTCGCTTCAGTTTTTGAAAGCAAAATCTTTAGGGGAGCGGCAATTGATAGCACCCGGAGAGGTTTTTCTGGTTCAGCAAAAAACAGCATTTTACATGGACGGCCAGTACATCGGAGCAAGAGGGCCGTCAGAATCGTCACATGAAAAGCATCGGGTAGATTTGACCTCACAGGAAGACGCGGCACGACATAAGTATCTGCTGGAGGTCAGCAGAGAACTGATCTGTACACACGATCCGGGGGGTGCTTATAAGTTTGTGTCCCCATCTGTGCACAAACTTCTTGGCTATAACCCTGAGGAGTTGATAGGGAAGGATCCCTACACCTATTTTCATCCTGATGATATAGCGCATGTGGTGAAAACCTCCCATGACCTGGCGTTGAAGGGCCTTCAGCCCCACCGGGTTCAGTATCGCTTTCTGCACAAAAATGGCACCTATATTTGGCTGGACACTTATACTGAGGTGATCAAAAATGACATGGGAGGAATCAGCTCATTGATCACCATATCCAGGGACATCAACGACCTGAAAGAAGCCGAGATCAGACTAAGAGAGAGCGATCAACGGTTTAGGGCCATTGCAAACAATATTCCAGGGGTCGTTTATCTGTGCCGAAATGATGAGACCTACAGCATGCTATACCTCAACCTGGAAGTGATGAACCTGACCGGGTATTCACCCGATGAGTTTATTCAAAATCAGATCAGCTTTGTGGATCTGTACCATCCCGATGATAAAGAAGCGATTTTCGCGAAAGTAGATGCGGCCTTGGAACACAAGGAGCCTTTTCACATTACCTACAGGTTGAAAAACAAACATTCCGAGGATTGGGTGTGGGTGGATGAGTACGGGCAGGGAATCTATGAAGGCGATGAGCTGCGGCTGATCGAGGGTGTTTTGCTCGACATTACCGAGCGTAAGCTTGTGGAGTATCAACTGGAGCGCTATACGGAAAACCTGGAGCAAGTGGTAGCCGAAAGAACCCGTGAGCTGAAGGTGAAGAATGAGGCGCTTGTAAAAGGGAATAGTGAGTTGGAACAAACCCTGAAAGAATTGAAATCAACACAGTCTCAGCTGATTCAGGCTGAGAAAATGGCCTCTTTGGGGATACTGGCGGCTGGCATTGGTCATGAGATCAACAACCCACTGAATTTCATCAAAAATGGCTGCTCTGGACTGATGCAAGAGCTGGAAGAGCACCCGGGATATGATGAAGAACTACTCAAGCCATTTCTGGAAATCATTGATGATGGGGTGACCAGAGCAAGTGAAATTGTGAAGAGCCTTACACATTTCAGCAGACAGGTGAAAAGCATGGAGGAACGTTGTGTGATCCATGACATCATTGATCACTGTGTGGTAATGCTCCAATCGAACCTCAAGCATAAAGTAGAAATAGTGAAGGACTATGCATCAGAGGAACTGGTTGTCATTGGCAACGAGGGCAAATTGCATCAGGCTTTTTTGAATATTCTGGCAAATGCTGAGCAGTCTATTCAGGAGCAGGGGCGCATAGTGATTCGAACAGTCAGGCAAGAACATGGGATCGTTGTGAGTTTTGAGGATGATGGAGAGGGGATTGCTGAGGAGAACCTTTCCAGAATAGGGGATCCGTTTTTTACGACTAAAGCCCCTGGGGCCGGAACAGGCCTGGGGCTCTTCATTACCTATACCCTCATCAAGGAGTTGAATGGAGAGGTTCAAGTGGAGTCTGAGCTAAAAAAAGGGTCAAAATTCACGATCACGTTTTCAAATCCTTAGATTTACATCAGGATGGTTGCCCATAAAAACATAACGGTCTTATATGTAGATGATGAAAAAGATAACCTCTTCGTCTTCAAGGCTAACTTTAATCGGAAATTTGAAGTGATTACTTCTATTTCACCTATGGAGGCTTTGGATGAACTGGAGGAGCATCACAATCAAATCATCGTGGTGATCAGTGATATGAGAATGCCGGTAATGAATGGTCTGGAGTTTATCAAAATTGCCAAAGCCAGGTATAGTAAAATTTTTTATTGCATCCTCACAGGGTATGGCTACGATGACGACATTCAGCAGGCCCTATCCGATAACCTGATTTTGAAATGCTTCACAAAGCCCTTTGATGCCCGCGAAATAGAAGATACCATTCTCCTGGCTGCCGCCAGCCGTTTGCAAGGCTGACTCAAAAAAATGATCACTCGTTAATGTGTCTTTTCGTCCCAAATATCCACTTTCCTGTCGAATAGTTGTCTTATAAATCACTGAACGGATATTAGCTTACTCAACAAGATAGAACCAATCATTTGATTCCGAAACCCTATAAAATTTTACTAGTCATATTCTGGCTTGGCACACACCTAGGCCTTGCCCAGACAGGACCTGGAGGTGTGGGTAATACCACAACCAACAGACTTTGGCTCAAAGCCGACGGGAATGTATATAGTGATGCGGGCGTCACTGTGGCTACTGATGGAGTGGCTGTCAGACAATGGAATGATCACTCCGGTAATAATAACAATGCCTCGCAGACTACCTTGGGAAACAGGCCCGTTTATGCAACGAATGTCATCAATGGACAGCCGGCACTCAGATTTACCGGTAACACTTACATCGATCCGGGAGCATTAGGGATAGCTGGTACTGGAGGCTTTTCTTATGTGATTGTATTTAAGGATACCAGTTATACTGCAGGAGGAATGTCTGATGGAGCAGGTGATTACTTGATTGACCGGACACCAGCTACCAATGAGCTTGCTGGCTTGAAAATTACCAATACCAATAAATATGGCTTTCAGAAAAGGACGAACGCTGGGGGTGGACTAGGTGGGCCGGTAAGCGCCACCGCTGTGAATACCACCAATTTTCATGTGATAGACTATCAGCGTCAAAGAGGGACTTCCTATCAATTGTATCTCGACGGATCCCTCGATGCTTCTGTAGCGGATGCAGATGGCGACCTCACTCCGCCTGTACCACGTATAGGTAGGCATTACAATACTGCCAATAATGGTGTAAAAGGGTACATCTCTGAGCTGATCATCTACAATACTCACTTGAATACTGCTCAGCTCAATATCATCAACACTTATCTCGCGGCTAAATACAGCCTGACCATAGCTAATGATAAATATGCATATGACAGCAATCATGGCCATGAAGTAGCCGGGATTGGACGTGAGAACGCCAGCAACACACACACAGCGGCCATGTCCGGGGGAATACTGCGAATATCGGGAGCCAGCGCTTTGGGCGATCTCGATTATCTTCTTTTTGGGCATGACAATACTGATGTGACCTCCACATGGACTTCCACAGAAACTCCTTCGGATAAGTCAGGGATCCAGAGACTCTCCCGGGAATGGCGGCTGGATGAGACAGGGGATGTGGGAACAGTGGACGTAACAGTGGATGTAGCTACACTGCCATCTTTACCTGTGGATCACACCCTATATGCACTGATGGTCGACTCAGATGGAGACTTCAGTAGTGGAGCGAGTGTATATGAGCTTACCTTTTCATCTGGTACGGAGTACACCGTAAATGCTTTAACCATTAGTGATGGTGATCATGTGGCGATAGCTGCTATAGAGCCTCTGGTTCAGCATACACTCAGTACATCCAGTGATTTTGAGCCAAACGATGCGGTGGTAGAAGTGGAGCTGAATTTTATTACTGCAACTGACAGGACCGTGGATTATGATACTTCAGATGGTTCAGCCGCAGGAGGGAGCGACTATACTTCCGTGACCGGAGGTACTGCTACCATACTATCAGGGACTTCATCGGGTAGCTATACCATTAGCATCACCAATGACGTGACGGTAGAGGATAGTGAGGATTTTGAAATCACATTGAGCAATCCTTCATCAGGAATCACCTTGGGGAGTATTGTTTCGCACACCTATACCATTTTTGATGATGATAATTCCAGAAAAATTTATTTGGATGCCTCATCGTCCAGTGGTGATGAAAGTGTGACTGGAGTATCTGTATCCATCTCCATCAACAACATCGATGGAGTGAATCCTACTTCCGTGGATTATAGCGTGACGGGAGGAACCGCCACTGGCGGGGCGACGGACTTCACACTAGCAGCCGGCACGGTTACTATCGCAGCAGGAGGCTCATCCGGATCGTTCAATGTTACAATCAATGATGATGCGCTGTATGAAAATAATGAGACCATCATTGTTACCCTATCCAACCCTGTTAATTGCAACCTGGATGGGGTAGCTCCTTTGGGAGGTACGGGGTTCATTGTGTATACCTACACCATCAATGATAACGACTTTCCTCCGGTCATTCAGTTTACGACAGCTACTTCAAGCGGATCGGAAGCTGTCAGCTCCGTTAATTTTCAGATAGATCTGGATGCAATATCTGGTCTAAATTCGACGGTGAGTTATGCCGTGTCTGGTACAGCCACGGGCTCGGGCACTGATTATACGTTGAGTAGTGGCACGTTTATCATACCTGCAGGGAGTGCTTCCGGCAACCTCACCGCTACTGTGGTGGATGATGCTGTTCTTGAGCTACGGGAAACCATCGTGATCACCATCTCTATACCTGTGAATGCATCTCTGGGTACAAATACCGTTCACACTTATACTATTTTGGATGATGAGTTTTTTGGATACACTGGTCCGGGAGGTGTGGGAGATGCCAGCACCAACAAGCTTTGGCTGAAGGCGGATACGGGTGTATTCGCTGATGCCGGGAGCACCATGGCTACAGATGGCAACGGAGTGCAACAATGGCAAGACCTATCGGGTAATGCCAATCACGCTAATCAGGCAACACCCGCTAATCAGCCTATCTATCGCACCAATATTGTCAACACACAGCCCGCTATGAACTTTACGGGGGACACCTATATAGATACAGGGTCGCCAGGTATTGCCGGAGATGGAGGGTTTACTTATTTCGTTGTAGTAGAAGCCACTTCCTATGCGTCGGGCTCCACATCAGATGGCTCTGGCGACTACATCATTGATAGAACGGTAGATACTAATGAGCTTGCTAGTCTGAAAGTAGCTAACACCAATAAATATGGTTTTCAGAAAAGGGATAATTCCGGTGGAGGGTTGGGTGGCCCAGTGACCACCACAAACATTAATACATCTGCCTTTCAGATGGTAGATTATATGAGAAACCGTGGAAGTAATTATCAGGTTTACCTCAATAGCACTCTGGAAGGCACATTGAGTGACAGTGATGGAGACCTCACCCCGGCAGCTACCAGAATCGGACGACATCAGTCCATAGCCTCAGCTGGGCTGAAAGGATATATTTCCGAGTTGGCCATTTACAATTTCGGTTTGAATACCGCGCAGAGGATCATTGTAGATAATTATCTGTCAGCTAAGTATGGAATTACCATTTCGAACGACCGATACGCCTATGATACTCCGGGAACTTATGAGCACTATGTGGCTGGTATTGGGAGGGAAACGATATCCAGTTTTCATCAGGATGCTCAGGGCCCTGCCATTGTCAGAATCTATTCTCCCTCGAGCCTCGATGATGGCGATTACCTCTTGTGGGGGCACGATAACGCTGATCCCATGTATGGCCCGCGGTTCATTGACTGGACAGATCCGCCTGCCGGGATTGACAATGCCATGCACAGAACCTGGCGGGTGGATGAGACGGGAGAGGTAGGTACCGTTTCTGTAAGTTTTGATCTGACGGGCTACGAGGTAGAAAGCGGTAGCCACCTCAGACTGCTCGTTGATAGTGATGATGGAGATTTTGAGAATGCCACACTCTACCCGGTTTCGTCTTATACAGATTCGATTGCCACTTTTGAAAATATCGATTTTAGTGCTGGCCAATGGTTCACCATTGGAAGTACTGATGAAAAAACAATATTACCTATTGAGCTGCTGAGTTTTGAGGGACAATTTATTGCCAACAGAGTGGACCTCAAGTGGGTGACTGTTTCCGAACATGACAATGATTACTTCACGCTGGAGCGAAAAGGAAGGAATGCTGAGTGGGTGATACTGGATAGTATACAAGGTGCCGGTGACAGTGACCAGTTGCTTACTTATGTCTGGTCTGATTGGCAGCCGATAGATTTTGCGTATTACAGACTGAAGCAGACAGATTATGATGGGAAGTTTACCTACTCACAGAGTATTGTAGTGATGGCTGAGTACCCGGGGCTGCCTGCTTTTAATGTTTATCCTGTACCTGCAGTAAATACCATTACTCTTTCTGGCAACATCAATCGTCTGGATGGTTTTTCAGTGTTTGATCCGGCCGGACGCGATGTTACGTACTTAATAGAAGTGCTGAATCATGAGCCAGCACGGATAGAACTGGATGTTAGTACGTTGCCCAACGGAATCTATTTTATTCGTTCCTCTGGGGCTGTACGTAGGTTCATTAAAGAGTAGTCAGTACTCTACATGCTGCCTGAGCTGTATGAGTTCACTGTGGATCCTATCCACCTTGGTTTCCAATTTTTCTATTTCTTCAAACCGCCTTTCCTGCCGCTTTTTTAACATTTCCATTTGCAGGCATCTTAGTTCAAGCTGAAGTCGGGAGGTACTTGTTTGGTAAGAAATCTGTAGCATATGACTATTTGGTTTAAGTTCTATTTGTTCGCTTAAGGCGATGGAGCAGGTGAAGCAATAAGCGGTCCATACTCCTGGTGCCGTTGCAATACCTTATAAAATTGATGAATCAAGGATTATTGAATGCTGGCTTCTCGGTGAGTGGTTGTTGATACACGTTGAACGAACATTGGCTGCCGGTGAGGTGTGATGATTTCAGATGAAGTGAGTATGCTTTGAGCATATCAGGTGTTGCATTTGTCTATTTGAGAGAAGTACGCCATCGGGAAATGGCAAAATTGTCATGTGTATTTTACATTCACAGTTAAACTTTTGAAGCATGAAATATTCACTGGCGTTCTTATCACTTCTTCTAATTACAAGTGCTTACGCACAGGATACCTCTGACTTATCCATATCAGGAGTAGAGGTGCAGCACAATCAGATTGAGAAGGTCAGTGGATCGTCCAGACTGAATCGCACGGTAGATCTCAAGGATTTTGAGGTGTCAGATGTGCTCAGTACGCCCAATCCCTCACCAGAGGCGGTTGCACTTTACAGGTATATACAGGATATGTTTGGCAAAAAGACTTTGTCTGGTCAGATGTGGGCTCCCTGGGGGATCAACGAGATTGATTACGTGCAGAATGCTACGGGCCTGAAGCCAGCCATTGCCGGCTTTGATTACATCAATGAGCCGTCCAATGCCCTGGAAAACCAAAGAGCCATTAATTATTGGAATGATGGTGGTATCTCTACCATGATGTGGCACTGGGGAGCACCGGGAGTAGGAGAAGGGTATGAGAACAGTAAAGCAACGATAGATATTGATCAATGCTTCATCGAGGGCACTCCTGAATATGAGGATTTTTGGGGAGACCTCAAGCGAATAGGGGACTGGCTGCAAAAGTTGGAAGATGCCAATGTGCCAGTACTCTGGCGTCCACTGCATGAACTCAATGGTAACTGGTTTTGGTGGAGCAAAGGAGGTTCGGCACAGTTTAAACGGATATGGATTACCATGTATGACTATCTGGTACACGAGCGGGAGCTTAACAACCTGATATGGGTGCTCTGCTATACGGGCGATCCCAATGGTGCCTGGTTTCCGGGGGACGAGTATGTAGATATCGCTGGGGCTGATACCTATGACAATACCACCGACGCACACCTCACCATGTTCAACGATGTGCTGGAATCGGTAGGTGGCAACAACTACCCCGTCACTTTTCATGAAACGGGCAATCCGCCCGACCCGGAAGATTGTATCCGCACGGGGGCCATGTGGTCGTGGTGGATGATCTGGCATACCGACTGGCTTACAGGAGTAGATGAGAACTACCTGCGCAATACCTATCAGAGTCACCTGGTCATTACGCTGGATGAGCTTCCGGATATCAAAAATGACTATGGCTGGGATGCAGAATGTGCTCCTTCCAAAATTACAGCCTCCATACGACCGGGAGAATCAGCCGATTGGTACGAAACGAATAAAATCGGGGTAGATGATGGGGCTGGCAGCATCACTTTCAGGGTAGATACGGATGACGCGGGTACCTGGAAATGGAGTGGGTATGGCACCGCCGGTGCGGCTGATGGATCAGATACAGAGCGGACAGTGCCCCTGAATGGATTGGGTACCGCCACCGCCACCTTTACCAATGAATGTGGAGCCATCACCACTCAAACTTTTCATGTGGTGGACGATGTGGTGATAAGGGGTGTTTTGGCAACAAGACCAGAGACCGGCACAGTGTCGGTGTTTCCGTCTCCTACCTCAGATCTCCTGAAGATCAGATTTAGAAATCCAGACAGTATTTCCGGCGCACGCACCAGTGTTTACAACCAGGAGGGACGTCTCATGCTGGAGCAAAGGTCCACAGGGGAAGGAACAACCCTTAACATTTCATCACTCCCTAAGGGAATATACCTGGTGGTAGTGGAGCAGCAGGAGAGCCGCTCGGTGGTTAAGATTATCAAGGAATAGAAATCCCCGGTATGCTGGTTGACAAATGGGCAAGTCCATCCAAAAAATAGCCGGTCTGTCATAGATGTCATGGTGAAGCCGCTTTCTATTCAGGGATAATTTGATTAAATAGGGCCGTCAACTCGTAAAAGAGTGCTAACCTATGGTCAACCACACTTATCTCACAAATGCCTGAACCTGTACAGGAAAGACGCCTGAGTCTGCTACAAGCCACTGCCATCAATATGATCGATATGGTGGGCATTGGCCCTTTCATCACCCTTCCGATGGTCATCAGTTTGATGAACGGCCCATATTTTCTGTACGCCTGGATGGCGGGAGCGGCTTTGTCTTTCATAGACGCCATGGTGTGGAGTGAGCTTGGGGCAGCGTATCCCAGGGCCGGGGGCTCTTACAATTTTCTAAAAGAGACTTTCGGTAAGAGTAAATCTGGAGGATTGATGAGCTTTCTGTTTGTCTGGCAGACCATGATACAAGCACCTTTGGTCATCGCTTCAGCGGCCATTGGTTTTGCTTCCTATTTTTCTTACCTGCTGCCGCTGGGCCCTGTGGGGTCCAAAGTGGTGAGTGGGGGACTGGTCATTTGCATTGTGATCATGCTCTTTCGCAGGATTGAAGTCATAGGCCGGATCAGCGTAGTGCTGTGGGTAGCCGTGCTGGGCACCATTCTCTGGATCATCGGTGGTGGCGTGGCTCATGGCAATTTCCTTCAGCCTTTGATAGACATCAACAAAGACCTCAACTTCAATTACGCCTTTGTGGCTTCTATCGGTTTTGCTTCTGTCAAGAGTGTGTACAGCTATCTGGGCTACTACAATGTGTGTCATTTGGGTGGTGAAATTGTCAACCCCACCAAGAACATCCCAAGGAGTATGTTCCTTTCCATTGGTGGGATCTTTGCGCTCTACATGTTGATGAATGTGAGTGTGGTGAGCGTCATTCCGTGGCAAATCGCCAAAGAGAGTGAGTTTGTTATCAGCTTATTTATGGAGCAGCTCATGGGACCCATGGCGGGTAAAATAGTGACGGTGCTCATTCTGCTGGTGGCGTTTTCTTCTGTATTCTCTGCCACGCTCGGGTACAGCCGCATCCCATACGCTGCGGCCGTGGATGGTGCCTTTTTCAAACCCTTTGCCAAGCTGCACCCGAAGGGCAACTTCCCATACGTCTCGGTACTGTTTTTAGGGGGCATCGCTTTCGTATTTAGCCTCATCTTTAAGCTGAGCGAGGTGATCAGCGCCATATTGGCCATGCGAATTCTTGTGCAGTTCATTGGTCAGGCCGTGGGGCTGCTGATGCTGAGACAGAAGCGCAAAGACTTTCCTTTCAAGATGCCCTTTTATCCATGGCCGGTGTATATCGCCATTGCTATGTGGTGTGTGATACTGGCTTCCACAGGGTATCAAATGGTGCTTGGTGGACTGCTTTTTGCGCTGCTGGGGGTAGCTGCTTACTACATCAAACAAAGAATCAGTATGGCTGGAGATAGTTCAAAATGAGCTTTAGAGGGGTTTGAGGAGAGATTTTGTTAGAAACTTAAAGAATCTAAACCATTTGCTTTTATGCCCGTTTATTCTTACTGTTGCAGTGTATTAGTTGCATAGTACACTAGCTTAACGCAAAAGCATGATACAGATTGATCAACTTTCATTTGGTTACAGTAAGCAAAAACCGCTTTTTGAGCAAGTGAACCTTGTTTTGCCTCCGGGCAATATTTATGGTCTTCTTGGAAAAAACGGAGCGGGCAAATCCACCCTGATCAAAATGATTGCCGGGTTACTGTATCCAACTCAAGGGCAGATTGAGGTGGCGGGTTTTCAACCCAAAGACCGGTATCCTGAGTTTTTGCGGGAGATCTATCTGGTGGCAGAGGAGTTTTACCTGCCTTCCATTCGGATCGATCGGTTTGTGAAGATGTATAGTCCCTTTTACCCCAGATTTGATCAGGAGCGGTTTGAGGGATATCTTTCCGAATTTCAGCTCACACAAGACCAGAAACTTTCAGCATTGTCTTATGGGCAAAAGAAGAAATTTCTCCTGTCGTTTGGTTTGGCCACAGATTGTAAACTCCTGATTTTGGATGAGCCTACCAATGGTCTGGACATCCCGTCGAAGAGTCAGTTTAGAAAGGTGGTAGCCAATGCGATTCATGAGGAGCGCAGCTTTATCATCTCCACTCATCAGGTGCGTGATATGGAGAATCTGATTGATCCGATCATTATTCTGGATGAAGGCCAGGTGGTTTTCTTTCAGGATTATGCCAGTGTGTCGGACAAGCTCACGTTTACCAGACAAGCCAATCCACCTGAGGAGAAAGGACTGATCTATTCAGAATCCAATTTTGGTGGGCATATTGTGGTAAAGGAGCGCGGATCAGAGGAGGAAACTCATTTGAGTCTGGAACTTCTGTTCAATGCCGTAGTGAGTAGCAAAGAGAAAATCCGTGACATATTCCAGAACTGAGACATGAACACAAAGAACTTTTTTGATTTTTCAAGATTTTGGTCGTTGCTCCAACTGGAGCTGTTCAGGAGTAGGAAAGGTGTGTTCATGACCTTTCTGATCGCTTTTGGCTTGTTGTTTTTTGTGGGCATGTTACTGGCTATTGTCACAGAGCCAGATATGAAAGTCTTCGATCACTCAGAAGGTTATGCTTACACGCTCATTTTGGGTGGATTCATTTTGAGTAGCCTTGCCTATAGTGATCTTGGTAGTACACTGAGGAGATATACCTATCTCAACCTTCCGGTCTCTACGCTTGAGCGGTTTTTGTCCATGTGGTTTTTGACTTCCATTGTATGGATAGTACTGTTTACACTCACTTACACCGCCTATACCTGGGTGGCCAATTACCTGGGGCAGCTCTTATTCAGTAGGGTTACGTTTTATGCTTTTGATCCTCTGAGCGCATTTACGATCACCACCATGAAGTGCTATTTTGTACTGCAGGGAATCTTTCTGGTAGGAGCTGCGCATTTTAGGGGGTATGTTTTCCCAAAAACAGTAAGTGTGTTCATTGTGCTGGCAATGATCTGCGGCACGGTTGTTTACTTCATGTTGCGGGAGCCTTTCCTATCAGAACACGAATGCTCGGGTGTGGATTGTGAGCTGATAGATGTCATGACTGAGCAGCCTATATGGGCCATTATCAAATGGCTTTTCTGGTGGATTCTGGCACCGTTGAGCTGGGTCATTACTTATCTGGGTTTAAAGGAGCAGGAGGCGTAGCATGGACTTTAAAGACAATCAGGCAATCTATCTGCAAATAGCAGACCTTTTTTGCGAGAATATCTTACTGGGGAAGTGGAATGCCGGAGACCGGATCCCTTCCGTGCGTGAGATGGCGGTAAACACTGAAGTGAACCCAAATACAGTCATGAGAACATTCAATTATTTACAGGAAAAAGGAATCATTTTTAACAAACGAGGGATAGGGTACTTTGTCTGTGAAGATGGTTTTGAAAAGACAAAAGCACTCAGAAAATCGGATTTTGTAAGCCAGGAGTTACCAGGGCTTTTTAAAACCATGGAACTTCTCAATCTGAATATGGAGGACATTCACGAGTATTATCAGCAATTTAAATCCAGTACCTGAAAATCGAAACCATGAAAACAAGTAAGAAAATACTGCTGATCGTTGCCGGAATCTTCGGAGGGCTACTGATAGTGAGCCTTATTAGTTTCCGTAAGGAGACTATGGAGGTGGTCACTGATATTCAGGCAAGGAGTCCTTTCGCTCCAGTGGCTGTTGAGGGGTTTGATCAGGTGGATTTTTCAGGCAAATGGAACGCGAAAATCAGGTTTGGCCTGGAGCAGCGGGTGCTCCTTCAAACCGGACATGCGGAGGGCTTGAATCCTGTATTGGAAAATGTAGATGGCACTCTTTATCTGAAGACTGCTAACAATGGGGAGTCCTTAGATACTATTCATGTGAAGATCACGGTTCCAAGATTGCGTACCATCAGGGCATCGGGTGGCACCATGATAAATTATGCGGATTTTGACTCAGATACACTGAGGGTTGTACTTGAAGGGGGTAGCACCTTTTCGGGTTACGAAAATGTATTCGATTATACCTCTTTTGAGGTGTCTGGGGACAGCCAGATCAAACTGTCAAAATGATTCAACAGTAAACCATATAACAAAGGAAAAAGTAAACTAACCATTTAAACACCACCATGCCACTGGGCTTGCTTCACAGTAGGATACATCACTATTGATCAGGAGAGGTTTGTCCGGTGCGTTCTAAACAATTAACGATGATGAAAAAAAATCGACTCAGCGCGATACTGGGATTACTATGTCTTGTCAGTAGCGTAATCGGCTCAGCTCAGCCACAGCACACCATTAGTGGTTATATCAAAGAAGCCAGCAATGGCGAGGCGCTGATAGGGGCGACCGCATACGTGAGTGAAATCGCTAACGGAGCTGTTTCCAATGCCTATGGATTCTATGCCCTAACATTACCTAAAGGAACCTATCATGTCAGTTTCAGGTACATGGGCTATACGGATATACACAAAGAGATAGAACTGACCGGGGATCTCCGACTGAATCTGGAGTTTCATGCAGGAGAGGCACAGCTGGAGGCGGTGGTGGTGACTGGTGAGGCTTTAGATGAGAATGTGCAAAGCATTGAAATGAGCACTGCGGTGATGGATATTAAATCCATAGAAAAGATGCCTGCATTTGCCGGAGAAGTGGATATCATCAAGAGCATTCAGTTGCTTCCCGGAGTATCCACGGTCGGCGAGGGTGCATCTGGATTCAATGTAAGGGGAGGAAGTGTGGGCCAAAACCTGGTGCTGCTGGATGAAGCTCCGGTGTATCAGTCATCGCACATGTTTGGCTTTTTCTCGGTATTCAATCCAGATGCGGTCAAGGATGTGAAGCTGTACAAAGGAGGTATTCCCGCCAAATATGGAGGTCGCCTTTCATCCATACTGGATATCCGCATGAAAGAAGGTAACAACAAGACCTATGATGTGACTGGCGGTATTGGCACTGTTTTCAGTCGCCTCGCGGTGGAAGGGCCGCTTAAGAAGGACAAGTCTTCTTTCATCATCGCTGCCCGGCGCTCGTATGCAGATGTGGTGGCCAGAACTTTCACTGATGCTCTGGAGGACGATACCGGATTGTATTTTTATGACCTCACTGCGAAGACCAACTTCAATATCAATGAGAAAAACAGGGTTTACGTGTCAGGGTATTTTGGCAGAGATGTATTTCGGTTGGATGAATTTCAGGGGTTTGACTGGGGAAATCGAACAGCCACAGTCCGGTGGAATCACCTGTATGGGAGCAAACTCTTCTCAAACATCACGGCGTTTTATAGCAACTACGACTATGGTTTTCAGCTGGGAGAAAGCGAGCTGGATAAGTATGACTGGAAGTCGGAGATCAGCACCTATAATTTCAAACCGGAATTTACCTGGTTTATCAATGCGGGCAATGAACTCACGTTCGGAGGGGAAGCCATTCTCTATCAGTTTGAGCCAGCCAATGCCATCACCGTGAGTGATGGAGTGACTGTAGACATCAGTCTGGACCACCGCAAAGCCCTGGAGACCTCCCTTTATTTGGGAAACGACCAGCAGCTCACGGATCGTCTGACACTCCAATACGGGTTGCGGTTCAGCAGATTCGACTATATGGGCGGTACCGCTTATCAATATGGCGATACCCTCCCGGGGATGGAAAGGCCCCTGATTGCTGTGGAAGAAAAGAGCGATTGGGAAAGCATCAAAACTTTTGGCAACCTCGAGCCCCGGGCTTCATTCAGGTACCAGCTTTCTAAAGTGACCTCCGTCAAGGGTAGCTATAACAGGATGAATCAGTACATACACCTGATCTCGAATACCACAGCAGCTACCCCCATAGATATCTGGCAGCCCTCCAGCAATAATACCCGCCCCCAGCAGGGTGATCAGGTGGCACTTGGGTATTTCAGGAATTTTCAGTCCAATACCTATGAAACCTCCGCAGAGGTCTATTACAAGTGGAGTCATAACCAGGTAGACTACATCGATGGAGCGGATCTTTTCATCAATGAGTTTCTGGAATCGCAGTTACTCTCTGGCAGAGGCAGGGCTTACGGACTGGAGCTATATGCCAAAAAGAATACCGGAAAGCTGACGGGCTGGGTAAGCTATACGCTTGGTAAATCAGAGCTGAAAGTGGATGGCATCAACTATGGCTATCGCAAAGACCGGGTGGGAAGCTGGTATCCGACCAAGTTTGATCAGCGACATAACCTCAAAGTGGCGGCTTTTTATGACTTGAGTAAGAAGGTATCATTCTCCTCAAATTTCAGTTTCATTTCGGGCACGCCAACGACTTTTCCTACAGACAGGATCATGATTCAGGAGTATGTGATTCCATACATCGATGGCAACAAGCGTAACAACTTCCGTATTCCGGCCTATCACCGGCTGGACCTGGCCATGACCATCAACAATGTGTGGAGAGGTAAGAAGGGCCGTTCTGGAGAGGATAATCTGGTGATTTCTGTGTACAATGTCTATGCGCGCAAGAACCCATTCAGCATTTACTTTTCTCAGGGCCGTGAGCGCCAATCAGCCGAGCAGCCCATAGCTACTTCCGCCAACCAACTCTCCATGCTTGGCACGTTGATTCCTGCCATTTCTTACAATTTCAAATTTTGATCAAATGACTACTGAAAAAAACAGGGTGCGTCGGTTCACACAAAACCATATACTCATTATGAAAAATATATTCCTTACTCTCGCCACGGTTTTCGCTTTTGCCTGCGAAACCGAAATCACTCCGAAGCTCAATGCTCCGGCCGAAATCATTGTAGTGGATGCCTGGGTCAATCAAAAAATGGAACCTCAGAAAATAAGAATTACCAGGTCTCAGCCCTATTTTGACCAATCCATTCCTAAGAAAATCCCGGATGCTCATGTAGTGATAGAAGATCTTAATTCAGGTGAAATCTATGAATTTCAGGAGGAAGCTGAGTCATACTTTTGGTACCCCACTGACCAACCGTTCGGAAAGGTGGGACATCAGTACAAGCTCACGGTGACCGTAGATGATCAGGAGTTTGAGGCCTTTTCATTGATGGGCAGGGTGCCACCAATAGACTCCATTATTTTCCACTACAACCCCAAGGATATGATCGTGAAGAAGGAGTATTATACTGCGGAGTTTGTGGCTTCTGATCCGGCAGGAGCGGGGGATGCCTACTGGATCAAGGCATGGAAAAACGGGGCCTTTCTGGGCAATCCCGGTGAACTCAATATGGCTTATGATGCTGGCTTTTCGGCTGGTCAACCTGTAGATGGTCAAGAGTTTATCATTCCCATTCGCAAGGATTTTATGAACCCATACGATCCCCATCCTGAGAAAACCAATGAGCTACTGCCACCCTACGAGGTGGGAGATTCACTCTACGTGGAGATTCACTCGCTGGATCACCTGGCCTTTGATTTTCTCTATGGGCTCTATTTTCAGATCGCGAGACCCGGTGGCTTTGCCGAGCTGTTTTCAATGCCTCTGGCGAATACCTCCACCAATATCTATCCGGTGGGTGATGAAGACACTCCGGTTACCGGCTTCTTCAATACGTCAGCCGTCAGCAGCAGGGGCTTAAAGCTCTCAGAAGAACTGGCGAAAGCATCAATGAAAGAACACTAAATCAATAAATAGTAAATCAAATTTTAAAACATACGTCTATGAAAAAGTTAATGAATCTTTCCGTTCCAATTATCCTTTTGGTGATTCTCAGCTCATGTGGAGCGAGCAATGCCTTCATTCTCAATCAAAATCAAAATGCGACTCAGGTGCATCTGGCCAGTGGTAATTACCGCGTAGTGGACAAGGTACGAGGTAGTGCCGACGTGTCGTATGTGCTGGTTTTTGGAGGAATGAAAAAGAAACAACTCTTTGCCAATGCCTACGCAGACTTGATGAACAATGCAGATCTGACTACAGGCTCCCGGGCACTGGTGAACATGGTCTCAGAAGAACATATAGGGGGCGTGCCTCCATTCTTTTACAAACGCACGGTCACCGTGAGCGCCAACATCATTGAGTTTGATAAAACCAGCTCAGGAAGATAGAAAGCGCTAAGCCCGGAGGCGTACATCATTCGGGCGTGAAATTTTCAAATGATTGACTCACACTAAAACATATCACATCATGAGCACTATGAATCATAAAATACAGAAAAATCATGGAACACCCAGCTGCCTATACGGCCTTGGTTTCGTGGGGGCAGCAGTCTACTTCATCACACAGGCTACCAGCTTTTGGGCGGGGGTATTGGGCGTGTTAAAAGCCCTGGTTTGGCCGGCCTTTCTCGTTTTTGAGGGGTTTAAACACCTGGGGCTATGAGTATGATTACCCAACCCACGTTGGTGCGTGATCATTCATCAAAGCTACTCAGTGGGTCGGCAAAAGTGTGGTTTTTATTCGCGGTGGCCGGCCAGCTCATATTTGTTTTTCATATTCTCCATTTCTATGGGGGAGCCACCATCAAGGGGGATTTAGCAGTCTGGAATGAGATTCTTTATCACGGGATTATTACGGGTGATACCATGGGCAACGTGGCCCTGGGTATTCACCTCCTGCTGGCGGCGATCATCACTTTGGGAGGCCCTATACAGTTGACACCATGGGTGCAAACGCATATGCGCAGATTTCACCGCTGGAATGGCCGGGTGTATGTGGTCACTGCCATTGTCATCAGCCTATCGGGGCTGTACATGATTTTTGGTAGAGGAGCCGTGGGTGGTCCGGTTATGGGAGCTGGAAATACCCTAAATGCCCTGATGATTATGGTTTGCGCTGTAATGACCATGTATTTTGCGATGATGGGCAAACTGGATGTACACAGACACTGGGCGCTCAGGCTTTATCTGGTGGTCAGTGGGGTGTGGTTCTTCAGGGTGGGGTTTGGCCTTTGGATACTTATCCATCAGGGTGCGCCGGGGCATACCGATACTTTTGATGGGCCATTTGATATTTTTCTGGCTTTTGGTCATACCCTCATTCCCGTGGCGCTGCTACAGTTATACTTTTGGGTGAAAGAAAAGGGCGGACCTGCCAGCCGGAAGGCCATGACGCTTGGTCTGGTGGTGCTAACGGCGCTGATGGCCGGAGGCATTTTTATGGCGACTGTGATCTTTTGGCTTCCCAATAGCTAAAGAGCTTTTCAAAACCCTAAAGAGACCAATATGAACGTCCTTATTCTCAAATCGAACATATGCTCCAGGAAGAAAGTAAGACGGGTGGCAAAGGCGTTGGATTCCCATCCGGTCATCGAAAGGTGGACGGTGGATAGAGAGGACTGTGACCATGTCCTCAGGATAGAATGTCACAGCGCCCTGACTGATTCGGACATTGATGCGCTCATCAGGCCCTACGGCCTTTATTGCGAAGATTTACCAGAATAGAATAATCAAAGTAAAGTATGAAGCTTTATGTGATGATGAGGAAAGAAAAGCATATGTTTCAACGCGTGATCGTGATCACCATTTGACGAGACCTCTTATGTTTACTACTTCGATGAAACGTTGTTGTCTTTCGGTATTACTGTGTTTGTTGGCTGCCAGGGTTTTGGGAAATTCCATATCTGGCCAGGTACTGGATGCCGAGACGCACTTGCCACTCCCATTTGCCAGTATCTCGGTGATGGACAGTCAGCTGGGTACCATATCCAACTCAGAAGGGTATTTCGTTCTGAGCAGCCAATCTGTTTTGGGTATAGACACGCTTCTATTTAGCTACATGGGGTATGAGACTTTCAAGAGAGCCGTTCAGGATTTCGAGAGGAGTCCATTGGTTTACCTTCGGCCGGTTGAGATCAACCTCGATGCAGTCACCGTTTACTCCAGGCAGTTGACTGGTCGGGAAATCATCGGGCAGGTCTGGGAGAATTATCCAAAGAATCATCCTGAGCGGTCAGAGATGCGACGCATGTTTTATCACAAATTTGAGCGAACGCCCTTCCCTGAAGACAACCAGATTCATGTGAAGCACTCAGACTTTGTGGGAATGGACAAGGCTACCATTGAAGGGTTATTGAAAATGCTTCCTGATGAATTCACCGAGTATCAGGATGCCGTCCTCTCATTCTATAACTATGAAGACAAGCACAAGCTGGTACCTGTGGAGGCTATTTCTTTGGAGGAGGACGCCATGCAGGACCTTGAGGCCATCCTTGAGAAAAAGCTGGGTGCTTTTTTTGAGGACATTGAAAAGAGCAAAGGCAATCAGGAGATCTATTACAAGTTCCGTACGGGTGTTTTTGCCATGAAAGCCGATACCAACCCCGATGAGGACACGGGGGTTTTGGAACCTGACGCAGACTCCTTGCACTACCGCGTACCTACCACTCAGCTCGATGGTGAGGTGTCCTTCCTGCTCAAAGACTATGGTAGTCTCAAAAGTGATAATTGGGAGTTTATCACCAAACCAAACCGCTACGATTACAGGATGGAAGAAGTGACGGTTTTCAATGGGGAATTGGTCTATCAGGTAGCGTTTACTCCCCACGAAAGAGGCTTGTTTGAAGGAACCTTGTACGTCTCTACGGAATCCTTTGCCATCCTCCAGTTGGATTTTGCTTATGCGCCAGGGAAGACGAGTGAAAACATCTATTTGTTGGGGTTTGGCCACTCGATGAATTCAAAGCAGGGACGAGTCATTTTCGAAAAAGGAAAGGAAGGGTATTTTGTGAAATACATCCATGCAAAGCAGCATGAGACGGCTTCTATAGCGCGTGATTTTACTATCATGAAAAAGCAAAAACGCTTTTTGATCGACAAAGAATTGAATGAAATCAAATTGGAGGCCTCTCTGACTTTTGAGATACATAGCGATTGGGAGCTGCTGATCCTGGATAGGAAACCCCTTGAAGCGAACGAATTTGAGACTGTGAAGCAACCTGCGGTGATTCGTTTCAGAAAGGAGTATTCCAACGCACCTGACTTGTGGGATAATCGTACCGTGATCGCACCAAGTGCCGAACTGACGAAGTATACGAGGAAGGAGTGAGGCTCATTGGGTCCACAGGTTACATGTTTTTCAGGGTTCGATATTTAGGAAACCCCAAGTGAACAGCCTTTTTTGAGCCAAAGAGGTAGTTATAAAATCACAGAAATTTTATAAATTCCTTACCAACTGGAATGGCTCATTTTGACCCAGTTCGGATTGAACGTTTTCTATACAATCAAAATCAATTCAATGGCTTCATTCACTCTAAAAATTAATGGCAGTAGTCAATCTGTCGAAGTAGACCCTGATACCCCGGTGCTTTGGGTGCTGCGGGATCACCTGCGGCTGGTAGGCACCAAATACGGATGCGGCATGGCCCAGTGCGGCGCGTGTACGGTATTAATGGACGGATATGCCGTAAGATCGTGCTCACTGCCTGTGAGTGCAGTTGGGGATAAGGCCGTGACCACCATAGAAGGGTTGTCAGAAAAAGGCGATCACCCCCTCCAACTAGCCTGGGAAGAAAAGGATGTGCCGCAGTGTGGCTACTGTCAGGCAGGTCAGATCATGAATGCGGCCGCCCTGCTGAGTCAAAATCCAAATCCTACAGATGAGGAAATCGGTGCAGCCATGAATGGCAACATCTGCCGATGTGGCACCTACACCCGAATCAAAGCGGCCATCAAAACGGCAGCACAAACGAACTGATCGCTAAAGATATTACCATGACACTGATTACAACACAATTCAATAGAAGGTCTTTTCTGAAAGTATCAGCCGCCGCAGGTGGGGGCATGGTGCTGGGGTTTAGCTGGTTATCCGGATGCATGCCCAAGAGTGAAACTGCCCTGGCCATTCCTGAGGAGTGGTTTGACATCAATGGCTTTATCAAAATTGGCGATACGGGATTGGTGACCATTTTCTCACCCAATCCCGAAATCGGTCAAAATGTAAAAACTTCCATGCCCATGATTGTGGCTGAGGAGCTGGATGTGGACTGGAAAAACGTGGTGGTGGAGCAGGCCAAACTCAACACGGATCTTTATCAGGGCCAGATCGCTGGAGGTAGCCAGTCCATCAGACGAGGCTGGGAACCCTTACGCATGGCAGGAGCCACGGCCAGGAGGATGTTGATGGAGGCTGCTGCCAATGAATGGAAAGTGGATGTGAACGAACTCACCACAGAAAAAGGGGTGATTACCCACAAGAGCAGTGGCAAGTCCACCACCTATGGAGCTGTAGCCGGAGCCGCAGTTTCTATTCCGGTACCCGAAGAAGTGACCCTGAAAAATACCGCAGATTTCAAACTGGTGGGTAGCAGGGTACGCAATGTAGACGCTAAGAAAATCATAACAGGTCAGCCGCTTTTCGGTCTGGACTATCACCGTGAAGGCATGCTCATTGCCATGATTGTGCATCCGCCGGCTTTTGGTATGAAACTGAAGTCTTTAGATGACAAGGCCGCCCGGGCCATGCCGGGAATCAGGGATGTGTTCACCATCAATACTGCCCCTCAGGAGCGGCAATGGTCGGATACCAATGCTTTTCCAGAACTGATTGCCGTGGTGGGCACCAGCACCTGGGAGGTGATGAAAGCCAAGAAAGCGATTGTGGCTGAGTGGGAGCAGGAGACCCCTCTTGAAAACACCGAAGATCATCAGGATCAGCTCGCACGAGCACTGGAGAACACCACTGAAGCGGATGTCCGGCGCATCGACGGTCAGCCAGATCAGGCCTTTGCAAAGGCGGCTAAGGTGATCGAAAGGACTTTTACGGCGCCTTTCCTGGCGCATAATACCATGGAGCCGATGAACTTCTTTGCGGATGTGACAGAAAATACCGCGGAGCTCGTAGGCCCGGTGCAAACCCCCGAATACATGGAGAAATCCATTTCCAGTTTGCTGGGGATGCCAGTAGAGAACATAGACGTGAAAATGACCCGCATGGGTGGTGGCTTTGGTCGCCGGCTCTATGGGCATTTCGGACTGGAGGCTGCCGTCATTTCCCAAAAAATCAAATCACCGGTGAAGCTTGTCTACACTCGGGAAGATGATATTTCACAGGGCACGTACCGTCCGGCCTACCGAATGACTTTCAAAGCCGGGCTAAATGCGAATAATGAGCTGATCGCCTACGAAGTAAAAGGAGTGGGCATTGACAGCAACCCTATTTTTGCCAATCGCTTCCCTGCCGGGACGGTGGAGAATTACCGGGCAGTGGGTACAGCGGTGTCTTCCAATATTTCCACCGGAGCATGGCGGGCACCCAACTCCAACTTCACAGCAGGGGCGGAGCAGGCCTTTCTGGATGAGGTGGCAGAGGCTGCCGGTCAGGACCCGATAGACTTCCGACTGAAGCTATTCGAGCGGGCCATCAATGCACCTATAGGAGAAAAGAATGACTATGAACCAGCACGCTATGCAGGGGTGTTGAAGCTGGTCAAGGAAAAGGCCAACTGGGGAGCGGAGATGCCTGGCGTTTCCAGAGGTGTGGCTGCCTATTTTTGTCACAACTCCTATGTGGCTCAGGTCATTGACCTGATCAAAGTAGAGGATCAGATCAAGATCAAAAAGGTATGGTGTGCGGTTGACTGTGGGATCGTGGTAAACCTGGAAGGAGCCCTCAATCAGATCGAAGGAGGAATCATCGACGGAATCGGCCATGCGATGTATAGCGAGTTGAGCTTTGTCAATGGGGCACCGGAGCAGAGCAATTTTCACAACTATCGCCTGATCCGGCACACAGAAGCACCCCTGGAGATTGAGACCTTCTTTGTGGAGAATGACATTAGCCCCACAGGTCTGGGTGAGCCCTCATTGCCTCCGGCCATCGGTGCACTGGCCAATGCCATGTATCGTGCGACCAAGCAGCGTTATTACCATCAGCCTTTCAGCACGGCAGCTCAACAGGAACGAACTGTAGAAATGATTTGATATGAAAGAGGTTAAACACATCATTGAAGCCTACGAAAAGATTGATTTTTCTGCTCGGAAAGTGGTTTTGGCCACCGTGGTGCGGGTGGCAGGATCTTCCTATCGCAATCCGGGAGCGAGAATGCTCATCATGGACAATGGCCAATGGGTGGGAAGTATCAGTGGTGGTTGCCTGGAAGGTGACGCCATGCGCAAGGCCCGGCAGGTGATGCGGAGCCAGGAGCCTATGCTGGTGACCTATGATACCATGGATGATGACCACAATGAATTGCGAATAGGGCTGGGCTGCAATGGCGTGGTGGATGTGCTGCTGGAGCCGGTAGCAGCCCCGGGTGAGTCGCATTCGCTGGATCACCTTCGGGGGTTACTGACCCTCAGCAGCCTGGGTGTAGCTGCGCTGGTTTATCATTCTGATGATCATCATATTATCCCCGGTGAAAGACTGTTGCTCTTGAATGACGAGGGCCTGAACGCTGACCATTGCTCAGCCGCCCTCACAGACATCATAGGAGAGGATTTGCCATCGATTCTCACCTCCAGACAATCAGCCACCAGGTCTTACCCGGTGGAAGGAGGCACGCTGGAGGTGCTCTTCGAGGTGGTAGAGCCTTCCATCGAGGTGCTTATATTTGGTGCTGGTGCAGATGCTCAGCCAGTGGTCAATTTAGCCAAAAGCCTTGGCTGGAGGGTGACCATCAGTGACGAATGCATTGCCCACCTGGCACCGGTACATTTTCCCATGGCCGACCAGCTGGTTTCCTGTCAGCGTGACTTTGTGAATCGGGAGATTACGGTGAGCCCCTACATGGCCATTGTGCTGATGTCGCACAACTATGACTATGACCTGGAAGTACTCAAGCAGATCGTCAAGTCTGAAGCGCCTTACATTGGGATACTGGGCCCGAAAAAGCGTGCGGATAAACTCTTTGCAGCCCTGGAGGCTGCCAACATCAACCTCACAGAACAAGACCTGCAAAGGATTCACAGCCCGATAGGACTCGACATTGGAGCCGAAACGGCCGATGAAATTGCCCTCTCTATATTATCTGAGATCCTGGCCAAGTTTGCCGGGCGGTCTGGTGGATTTCTTAAGTATCATAAAGGACCGATCCACAAACGACAGGGCGTGGACGATCAGGTCTTCAAGCAGGTGTATCTCCACTCAGAGGATGACCAACAGCAAATTGGATAAGCCGGTCATTGGTGGGTTATTGCTGGCTGCAGGGGCTTCCTTCCGCTTAGGGCAGTCAAAGCAGCTGGTGGAGTTTGACCACCAGCCCCTGCTCAGACGTATCCTTCAAACCCTTCTCCATTCGGATCTGAACCATACCATGACGGTCTTGGGCGCACGGGCTCAGGAGCATTTGGAGGTCATCACGGGCATGGCTACCGATACTTGCATCAATGAAGCCTGGGAAAAGGGGATGGGCCACTCCCTGAAGTTTGGAATGCTCCGGCTCCTGGAAGCGCAACCTACGCTGGATGGGGTATTGATAGCGGTCTGTGATCAGCCATTTTTGACCATTGCCCATATCGACGGACTGTTGGATCAGTTTGCACACAGCAGGCATTCCATCGTGGCCTCTGAATACAAGGGCATACAGGGTGTACCGGCCATTTTTCCTCAGGCGCACTTTGGGGAGCTGATGTCTATTGGTGATGAGGCCGGGGCCAGAAAGGTCATGGCGACACATGCCGACCAGGTGATCCTACGGCACTTGGAAAAAGGAGAAGTAGACCTGGATACCCCGGAGGATCTGAAGCACCTTCGCCGGAAGGATTAAAGCCAAACCCAGCCTCTTCCTGGCTTGCGAAGGGTAAGCGAAGCAGACAGTCCGACGCTGAACCCTCTGGGAAGGGTATGCACACCAACGATCGAGCGGGTATGAATGCCCTTATCACCCAGCACATTGACGAACAAATCTGATGCACCATTGACGATGAGGGGCGCTTCATCCCAGCTTTCGGTACTTTGATAGTAGGCATCGATGTGATTGAGCCCTTCTATTTGATTCACAGTGGTGTATTGATTGATTTGCGCCAGCACATTGAGTGCACACAGCTGCATGGCCTGATACCCGTCTTCGGTGTCCAGATCCTGTCCCAATCTCCCCTGATACAGGTACTCACCGCTCTGTATCGGAAACTGAATGGCCACATAGGCAATGCTGCCTCTGATGTGAAATGAGGTATAATTTCCCCCCGGAACGGAGGGACTCGGTAACTCCAGCCCCAGTTGTTCCAGCTTGTTTTTAATCATGGTTGGAATATTTTTTAATGTTGATCGAATACCAAACTCTGACCGTCTTCGGGGATAAATAGTTGCCCCGCGCCGATATTTTTTTTCAAGGCTGCCCTGAGTTCTGCTCTGGTGACCGTTTCGTGATCCAGCGCCCCCACATGGGTGACCACCACCTGGCTTTCGGGTGCATGGTGGCAGAGATCGGAAACCTGAGCGGCATCCATGATGAGCACCTCACTGTCCCCGGTGAATGCCGGTCCGAACACATTGTGCGCCTGGAAGAACTTATTGGCACCCGCATGACAAACAATGACCTCTGGCTGGTACCAATCAATATTTTCCTTCACGCCTTCATACCAGATGGTGTCACCGCACCAGTAGATGGTTTTTTCATTTTTGTGGCTCAACACAAACCCTGAAACCTCACCCATCAGGGGGAGAATGCTGCCGGTACCATGCTGGCCCTGGGTTTTTGAAAGCCTGATTCCCCCTATGTCCACCTGATCCTCTATCGGATGCACGGCCTGAAAACCCGCCGCCCGGATGGTCTCTGAGTCTTCCGGTTGGCAGTAGATGGGCAGGTCTTTGGGAATGATCGCCTGAGCCGCTTCATCAAAGTGATCGGGGTGAAGGTGGGAGATGAGGACATAGTCCACCCCCTTCAGGATCTCCTCAGTACTCATGGGCAGTGGTACGGTGGGGTTTTTGGCCTTTCCTGCAAAGGAGGGTTGTGTGCCTGCTTCGGCAAAATAAGGATCGATGAGAAAAGTGCTGCCCGCGTAATTGATTTTCAGGGTAGCATTTCGGATAAGTTGTAGTTCCATGGGCTTTTTTTTAAAATCAAAGCTAGGAGCAGTGGCAGGCAGGGAGCCTATTCAAAATTGCTAATTTACCTCAGCGGTGCGCAAGAGTGGGTAGAGAGAATTGGGCTCCTGCAGGCCCACCTTGTAGGCAATGTGCTCCAGGGTCATCTGGCCGGTTTTCAGGTATTCCTGAGCCTTGAGTATCCTGATATGGCGAATGAGCTGATGCGGGGTGAGTCCATACGCCTGCTTGAATACCCGAATGAAATGAAACTTGGACATGAAAACTTCCGCGCAGATGCGGTCCAGCGTGAGGTCGGGATCGTTATACGCACTAAAGATGAGGTCCCGTCCCATGGCCACTCTTTTCGCCAGCTCTTTTTGGGTGGCCCTTTTCTGTGAAGGGATGCGTTTGGTCACCTGTTGGTTTTGTGCGGAAAGCCTTTGAAGCAGCGTGCCGATGCCCGTGAGAAAATCTTCGGGATTCGGAGAATGGTATTGATCCAATAGCCCCTTCATGGCAGGATCCATATAATAGAGGTGGTGCGGCCACTCCGTAGGCGCTTCACTTTCGGCAGGAGGATCCAGTAGCCGGTTGGGGCTGGTGCCCATGGCATGCATGAGCTGACGGTAGGTGCCGAGGCTCAGGTGAAGGTTTTGCACTTCTAAGGCTTCATTCGCTTCGATGCGGTATTCGAAGGTCTCATAGGGATTGATCAGGCAGAGCGTCTGCTGGCAGATGCGCAGATGCTTCCCGCCGACCCTGAAGGTGGCTTCCCCCGGTGATTTCAGTGTGAACAGCGCAAAGGAGCTTTCAGGGACTGATTTTTCGTAGGTGCGGTAGCGCGATTGCACCAGCACATCGGGCCATTTCAGGTGCTGGCCATCTGGCGAGGGCTGGTTTCGCAACCTGGAGATGGTCGACTGATCCGGAAATTGGCTGGCGAACATCATGGGGTCATGGGGTTACCACTTCGTGATCCTTCCATTGCTCCAGTACCTCTGCCGTGGTGGCTATGTGAGCAAACTCCCCGTTCAAACTGGCGATGGCCGTGTCGTGTATCAGCTGGGCACTAAAGAGCTGTCCGTCTTTCCCTTGCTTGCAAAAAGTAGCCGTGGCATCGTCTACCAGTGTGGTGTCAAACCCCAGGTTTCCGGCCATTCGGGTGGTGGTGGATACACAGTGGTCTGTGGTGAGTCCCGCAATGACCAGTTTCGTGATGTGGGCACTCTCCAGCCGTTGCTGGAGGTCGGTGCCAATAAAGGCGCTGTTGACATTCTTTTCGATCACCGGCTCTCCCTCCAGAGGGGCCACCAGGGGATGGATGACATTGCCCGGATGCGAAGGATGCAGGGGTGATCCGGGTGTGGTGGAGCAGTGTTTGATGTGAAAAACAGGGAGCCGGCGGGCTCTCCACAGCTGCAGGAGCTCGGAAGCATGCTGCTCAGCTTCGGGGTTGTTTCGTTCTCCGCCCCAGTAGGCCAGGTCGTCAAAGGCCGACTGTATGTCGATGAGGAGCAGTGCCGGGCCGGGTGTGTTGGTGGGTGTATGCATCTGAAAGCAGTTGGTCAATGCCGATGAAACGGGCAATAAAAAGGCTGGGTTTCAGAAATGGGTGAATGAAAATGTCAGGTGAGAGACGATAATGTTGGTTGGTCATCCTGAGCAGGCGGTTGCAGACCGTCATCGTTGCGTTCGTCCAAAACGGGAACGTTAGGGAAAATGCGATAAACGAACTTCTGTCGTCATTCCGGTTTGCGAGGCACGAGTTTGCTCCGTCATTCCGGTTTGCGAGGTACGAGCAATACCGGAATCTCATCCATTGTATACCCCTCTGATCACCAAAGATTCCGGTATTCGTCCTGCGCTGCGCTACGTCCAAAACCGGAATGACGATATGGAAAGCGCGGGGCACGAAGCAATACCGGAATCTACCAAACCAGAATCTGCTTTTATTACGTGTCAGGAATATTGAAATCTATTTATCTTAATTAGATGAAAACCAAGGGTGGCTATGTGTATATCATTGCCAATAAAAACAGAACCGTCTTATATACTGGTGTTACAAGTAATCTCTACTCAAGAGTATATGAGCATAAGACAGGTATAGGATCTGTATTTACAAGCAAATACAAATGTACCGATCTATTATATTTTCAGTTTTATGATACAATCATTGGGGCCATTGAACAGGAAAAACGAATGAAGAAATGGAAGCGATCATTCAAAGAAAACCTCATCAATTCGATGAACCCAACTTGGAGGGATCTGTTTGATGAAATTGAGGATATGCAGTAAAGTACTATGGTTTGGAGTGTTTCCCCTTCGTCATTCCGGTTTGCGAGGCACGAAGCAATACCGGAATCTCATCCATCATACCCCCTCATCATCAAAGATTCCGGTATTTGTCCATCGCTGCGCTTGTCCAAAACCGGAATGACGGAGCGGGAAAGGAACGTCATTCCGGTTTCTGAGGCACGAAGAAGACCGGAATCTGCTCCTGTCTGATGGTTCGACAGACTCACCATGACAGGTTCGACGGAGCTCACCATGGCAGGTTGAAGGACAGCCGTATCGTCATCCTGAGCAGGTGGTTGCAGACCGTCATCGCTGCGCTCGTCCAAAACGGGAATGAACGTTAGGGAAAATGCGATAAACGAACTTCTTTCGTCATTCCGGTTTGCAAGGCACGAAGCAACACCGGAATCTCATCCATCATACCCCCTCATCATCAAAGATTCCGGTATTTGTCCATCGCTGCGTTCGTCCAAAACGGGAATGAACGTTAGGGGAAATGTGATAAACGAACTTCTTTCGTCATTCCGGTTTGCGAGGCACGAAGCAATACCGGAATCTCATCCATCATACCCCCTCATCACCAAAGATTCCGGTATTCGTCCTACGCTATGCTCCGTCCAAAACCGGAATGACGGAGCGGGAAAGGAAGGTCATTCCGGTTTCTGAGGTACGAAGAAGACCGGAATCTTCACCTGTCTGATGGTTCGACGGAGCTCACCATGACAGGTTGAAGGACAGGCAAGAGGGAAGATCGAAATTTTACCACCACTTTTTTTCAGGGACTATGGCATCGTTACAAGAAATATTTTTAATTAGTCGAGCTTTTTCTGGAACCTGGTCTACACCTGTATACGGCCTGTGTAAAGCAAAGGCAAAATCCAGCGAATACCCTATACCAGTAGTGAGCGGTTCGGAAGTGTTTGAGTGAGTTGAGTTATTTTTTTCACTAAACATTTTTTTTATGGCACTTAAATTTTCGGTGGTTGCGCGTAAGAACCCCAGTGACCCCAATGCTCCTTTCAAGTATTATCCACAGCCTGTGACCAGCGGCGAGTCTGGTTTCAAAAGTATGGCGCGGAAAATCCAGAAGAATACCGGTCAAAACTATGCCGACGTGATCGGTGTATTGGCGGCTCTTGAAGACCTGCTGCCCGATGAGATCAAAAATGGCAATATCATCCGGCTGGGGGATATTGGCAGCTTCTATCCCAGGTACAAGAGCGTACCGAGTGAAAGGGCAGAAGATGTGACCAGCAGGAACATTGAGCATGTGAATATCATGTTCAGGTCCAACAAGGAATTTCTGGAGCAACTCAACACCACGTTGGCGTTTGAAAAGGTAGATGTCGGGAGTGTAAAAGCTGCCGACGAGGAGGTTCCGGAAGAGACGGAAAGCTGATCCTAATGATTCACCGCCATCTTCTGAAAAAAGATGGCGGTCTTTTTGAAAAACATGGCCATCTTTTCGAAAAACATCACCGTCTTTTCAGAAAAGATGGCCGTCTTTTTGGGGTTCGTTGGTAGGGGCTGATTCTGGAGGAAGGGTGGGGTGTTTTTGTTTGTGGGGTGACTAAGAAAGAATGGCCATATGATAGTCAAACTAATAGCATTCATCACCCAGTGAAGTAATTTTATTTTGGATGGGTTTACTGTTATCACATTTGAGCTGTGCGTAGCCAGATTTAATCAAATTACCCGAATAGGGGTATTTGTGGAAATAAACGGATACGTTAACTTCTAAGCGCAAAAATTTCCTATAAAATGAAATTCTACATTCTTACGAACGATATACCGCAAGCCTTTCTCTTTGCACTAGAAAAGGGTCAACTTTTTAAGGCTAGTATTGAAGAATCTACACACTCTGGAGAATATGGCTATCGACTTAAGATTGATGAAAAAGGACATGACGTAGCTTTGAATGAAGAGCATAATGAATTGCAAGAACGGATGCTTGAAGTCCTGGCAAAAGAAAGAATGGTCTATGAACAGGACAATTTTGTACTAAAAGAATTGGTTGGGAGTCCTGGGGAAAGATTTCCAAGGATTTATCGGCCAGTTTTGAGCCTATTTGGAGCAGGAAGTCACCTCCGGCAATTTGTTGAGGTGAGTCAGGACGAAAATTTGCTGATGCGAGCTATCAACCAGTTAGTTACATTGATAGATATGCTCGATGGTGTTTTTCAAGTTGTCTTTCCAGAAAAGGAAAATACTAAGGTTTATGGGAGTCAAATAAAGAACCTGTTAATGCTGGCATGTATGGAAGTAGAGGGGCAATTTAAGGGGATCTTACGCGAAAACAATTATCCTTATAGAACACCAAAAAAATGGACTATGATAGATTATTCTCTTCTAAAAGATGTCTTAAAATTGGCTGAGTATTCAATAGGGTTTGGGTTATATCCTGAATTGGGATACTACTCACCCTTTGCAGGATGGAATCAGGATAAGAGATTGTCTTGGTATAATGCTTATAATACTGTCAAACACAATAGTGAAACTGATCTCAATCAAGCGACTTTGCATCATGCTATCAATGCTCTCTGTGCAATTATCATTCTCCACTATGCTCAATATGGACCTCATGTAAAGACAATGCAGGACGAATTAGGAGGTTATTTCCATTTTGAAAGAGAACCTTCTTGGGAGCTTCACGAAAAGTTAATTCCACCATCAAAGGGTGAACGATGGAGATTAGCAGAGTATCCTTTTCGAAAGCATAAGCCAGCTGGCAATAAAAAATAGCCTTGCATCGGTTTAATTGAACAAAATCTCCTAAATAGACTAATTTGTCCGATATTCTTAAAACCTGGTAGAATTACATTCTCAACTCATGTCTTTAGCCAACGAAGCATATACTCGAAAGGAGATAATAGATAAACGACTTGCTGAAGCAGGTTGGGATGTAAACGATCTTGCTCAGGTTGTTCAGGAATTTAGTATTGAGGTTGCACCTACTGATGTAGCAGCCGAACCTTCTCCATACTATGGTAAACAATTCTCAGATTATGTCCTGCTTGATCGATCAAGAAGGCCTCTTGCAGTAGTAGAAGCAAAGAAAACGGCTAAAGACGCTGAGCTTGGCCGTGAACAAGCCAAACAGTATTGCTACAATATTCAAAAGCAACATGGAGGTGAGCTTCCATTTTGTTTTTACACAAATGGTCATGATATCTTCTTTTGGGATCTGGAAAACTATCCCCCGCGAAAGGTTTATGGATTTCCCACTACTGATGATTTGGAGCGATATTCTTTCGTTCGAAAAAGCCGAAAAGCACTTTCTGAGGAGTTAATCAACACTAAAATTGCTGGTCGTGATTATCAAATTGGAGCGATACGGTCAGTCATGGAAGCACTGGAAAGGCGTCAACGCAAAATGCTTCTTGTAATGGCCACTGGTACGGGAAAGACCAGAACATGCATCGCACTGGTAGAAGCCGTGATGCGTGCAGGATGGGCGGAACGAGTTTTGTTTCTGGTCGACAGAATTGCCTTGAAAGATCAGGCGCTGGATGCTTTCAAAGAGTTTTTACCCAATGAACCACGATGGCCAAAGCAAGGAGAAAGTACTATTGCCACGGATCGCAGAATCTATGTTTCTACTTATCCTACGATGCTCAATGTCGTAAGGGACGAAAAGGAAAAACTCTCTCCGCACTTTTTTGATCTCATCATCATTGACGAAAGCCATCGCTCCATTTACAATACCTATGGTGAAATACTTGATTATTTCAGTGCAATCACTTTGGGATTGACAGCTACACCTACCGATGTAATTGATCACAACACATTCAAACTTTTTCAATGTGATGATGGCCTTCCCACTTTCGCTTATAGCTATGAGGAAGCAGTCAACAACGTTCCTCCGTACCTCTGCAATTTTCAGGTGATGAAAATAAAGACCCTCTTTCAGGATGAAGGCATCAGCAAGCGTACGGTATCTCTGGAGGATCAGAAGAAACTAATACATGAAGGAAAGGACATTGAGGAGATCAACTTCGAAGGATCGGATATTGAAAAGAAAGTAATGAACAAAGGAACGAACGCACTTATCGTTCGGGAGTTTATGGAGGAATCCATTAAAGATTCCAATGGTGTACTTCCAGGCAAAACGATCTTTTTCTGTATGACAAAAGACCATGCCCGGCGTATAGAGCAGCTTTTTGATGCTATGTATCCAGAGCACCGTGGAGAGATTGCCAAAGTGTTGGTTTCTGATGATTCAAGGGTGCATGGTAAAGGCGGTCTGCTCGATCAATTCAAAAAGAATGACTTTCCACGCATCGCGATCAGTGTGGATATGCTCGATACAGGAATAGATGTTCGCGAGATTGTGAATTTGGTCTTTGCTAAACCAGTCTACAGCTACACCAAATTTTGGCAGATGATTGGTCGTGGTACACGCTTGTTAGATGAAGAACAAAAGAAACATTGGTGCCCTGAAAAGGATGTTTTTCTAATATTGGATTGCTGGGATAATTTTGAATATTTCAAATTAAACCCTAAAGGAAAGGAGCTCAAACCACAGATTCCGCTACCAGTACGGCTGTTTGGCTTACGGTTGGACAAACTCTTTCTTGCCATTGAATTAGGTAGAAATGATATTGTAGCATTAGAAGTGGAAGCCTTACAAGCGCTGATCAATGTATTGCCTCAAAACTCCGTCACTATCATGGATGCCAGAAGTGAGTTGCAGCGCTTAAACGAAGCAAACTTCTGGTTAAAACTTTCGGAAGATAGACAGAGCTTTCTGCGTCATGTTATACAACCGCTGATGCGGACAGTTACCGAAGTGGACTATAAAGCCATGCGATTTGAGCGTGACGTGGTGGAACTGTCTCTGGCGCTCTTGGCTAATGACAAAGAGAGGTTTGAAGCACTCCAGGAGAGTTTGGTGGAGGAAATTGCAGAATTACCGCTCACCGTCAATGTGGTCAAACGAGAAGAAGCGCTGATTAGAAAGACCTTTACTCCACATTATTGGGAGCATGTGAGCGAATCAGACTTTCAGGAACTGATTGAAAAGCTTGGACCCCTTATGAAGTACATCGAATCTTTCACGAGCCCTCTTAAACCGATCAAACTTGACTTTCAGGATAGGCTAAAGAGCAAGGAGTATGTGGAATTTGGTCCGCAGCATGAGTCTGTGAGCATCAGCAAATACCGTGAAATGGTAGAGGAGAGAATCCGCGCATTGGTAAGTTCCAATCCTTTGCTTCAAAAACTTAAAAGTGGAGAGCAACTTAATAGTGAAGAAGCCGCTGAACTGGCGGAAGCACTCCATGCCGAGCACCCCCACATTACTGAGTCTTTATTAAGAAAGGTGTACGACCACCGCAAGGCGCGATTGGTTGAGTTTGTACAGCATATTTTGGGCATTCGCACATTAGAGGCCTATGCTGAGACTGTTTCAAAGGCTTTTGAGCAATTCACCACGGCACATACCTATCTTAGCAGCCGCCAACTGGAATTTATGAATTTGCTCAAAACTTTCATCATAGAGCGGGGTGAGGTCGTGCGCAAAAACCTGATTGAAGCGCCGTTTACCCGGATTCATCCGGATGGCATTCGGGGAGTATTCACCAAAGAAGAAATGAATGAGATATTTACCTTGATTGAAGAAATAGCTGCTTAATATGGACGACAGGATCAGAAAAAAACTTATTGAGTGTGCCCGCCAAAAAGCACCAATATCGTATTCGGAATTAAATGATCAATTAGAGCTTGGTTTCGACTTTTCACTAGGTCATCACCGCGATGAAATAGGCCAAATTTTAGGAGAAATATCCGAACATGAATTTGACAAGGGAAGACCTCTATTGAGCGCACTAGTCATTCACAAAGGACCAGATAAAGAGCAAGGCGATGGGTTTTATAAGTTGTGTGAATATCTATACGATATTCCCTGGCAAGAATTAAAAGCCGATAGGAATTTTGAATTGGACAAAATGAAGGATTGTTACAAATTCTGGTTAGACCCTAACAACTACGAAAAATACAAAAACGACTATTAATAATGTCATCACAAGAACTAAGAAATAAGGTACAGCTGCTTTGGGATAAGTTTTGGAGTGGTGGGATATCCAACCCACTCAATGCCATTGAGCAGATCACCTACTTGCTTTTCATGAAGCAGCTGGACGAGCTGGATACTAAGCGAAAGGACGATGCGGAGTTTCTGAAAGAAAAGTATGAAAGTCTTTTCGAAGGCAAATTCAAACCTCCAGGCATGGGAGAGGAAGCAGAAGGAGTAGACAAAGACACACTCCGATGGAGCCATTGGAAACGCTTTCCGGCGGATGACATGCTTCGACACGTTCAGATAATGGTATTTCCATTTATTAAGACAATGGGTGGTGAGTCTTCGCACTTCACCAAGCACATGGAAAATGCCGTATTCATCATACCTAAGGCGAGCCTATTGGTAGAGGCGGTCAAGTCCATAGATGATATTTACGACACGCTCAAAGCACAGAACAGATTCATTGACGCACAAGGCGACTTTTATGAACACTTGCTAAAACAGCTCAGTGGGGCAGGGAAGAACGGGCAGTTCCGTACGCCTACACATATCATCGAAATGATTGTGGAGTTGGTGAACCCTAAACTGGGTCACCGCATCGCAGATCCTGCATGTGGTACGGCAGGTTTTCTTCTAGCTGCTTACAAATACATCATTACCCAGTTCAGTTCAGATGTAGAAGAGGATGAGTTCGGTTTCATGCGTGGGAGTTTGGCAGATAAGCTCACTGACGATAAGCAGCGCAAAATTCTGGAATCTAAAACCTTCTATGGTTTTGATATTGATCCTACCATGATCAGGATAGGACTCATGAACCTGATGATGCACGGTATACGTGAGCCGCAAATCGACTATAAGGATACACTCAGCAAAGGCTACAATGAAGAGGGCGTCTATGACTGTATTATAGCCAATCCACCATTTACAGGTGCCATAGACAAGGGCGATATCAACGAAAGTTTTGAGCTGGATACCACCAAATCAGAATTGCTCTTTCTGGAGCGCATTTATAAAATGCTCCGAATAGGAGGTACCGCCGGAGTAGTCATACCGCAGGGTGTCCTGTTTGGTAGTGGTAAAGTATTTAAGCAACTCCGTCAAATGCTCATAGACAGATGTGAGCTCAAGGCCGTCATCTCCATGCCTTCAGGGTTTTTCAAACCCTATACGGGAGTAGCTACAGCCGTGCTGGTGTTTGTGAAAGGGGGTGAGACAGAAAACGTCTGGTTCTACGACATGAAGAGTGATGGACTGACTCTGGACGACAAACGAAATGAGCTCATGAATAAAGATGGCTCTCGTGACTTTGGCGATCTGCACCAAGTAATCAAAGCCTTCCGATCAAAAAATAAAATCGAAGACCGCAAGCAGCAGCACTTTCTGGTGCCGAAGCAGGTGATCGTGGACAATGGCTATGATCTGAGCTACAACCGCTATCATGAAGAGGTATTCGAGGAAGTAGCATATGATGAGCCAAAGGATATACTCCAAAAACTAGGATCACTAGAGGATGACATACAAAAAGGGATTGAGGAATTGAAGGGTATTTTGAGATGAAAGTAGGTTTTGAAGATATACTTGGTAGTGAGGGTTTATTTGTTGATGGAGACTGGGTTGAAACAAAAGACCAAGATCCACAGGGTGAAGTCCGTTTGATTCAATTGGCAGATATTGGTGATGGTGCTTTTATTGATAAATCGAATCGTTTTTTAACTCTTGAAAAATCAAAAGAGCTTAGGTGCACAATCCTTGAAAAGGATGATGTTATCGTGGCAAGAATGCCTGATCCAATTGGCCGGGCTTGTATTTTCCCTGGACTTGATCAACCCTGTGTTACGGTGGTAGATGTATGCATAATTAGACCAGATAAGCAAACGGTTTTTCCAAGTTGGTTGAAATACAAAATCAATTCACATGATTTTAGAAATGAAATAAATAGGAGAATAACTGGTACTACTCGACTGAGAATTTCAAAGGGAAATCTATCAAAGTTGAAATTTGAACTTCCTCCACTCCAAGATCAAATCCGCATAGCCACGGTACTGGAAAAGGCTGAGAAATTAATCCGCCAGCGCAAGGAGAGCCTCCAGCTGCTGGACAAGCTTTTGCGAGATACTTTTTTGAGTATGTTCGGTGATCCGGTGAGGAATGAGAAATCAATTGATCGGTTAGGAGATTATATCGCAGATATTAAATCAGGAAAAAGTTATGGAGGATTCCAAAGTCAAAAATTGGATGATGATGAATTTGGTGTTCTAAAAGTAAGCGCTGTAACATCTGGAACTTTTGATCCTAATGAATATAAAGCTGTTAAAAAGTCAACAATCAAAGAAGAGATTGTAAACCCTAAATCAGGTGATCTATTGTTTAGTAGAGCTAACACAAGGGACCTTGTTGCTGCAACCTGTATAGTTCCCAAAGATTTTCCATCTCTTTTTTTACCAGATAAGATTTGGCGTATATCGTTGAAGGAAGGAGAATTGAATAAAGTTTTTTTTCATCACCTTTTTCAAAATGAATCGTTTAGAAAAACAATAATTAAACTCGCCACAGGCACGAGTGGTTCAATGCTTAATGTTTCAATGCAAAAGCTGCGAGATGTGCGATTTTCCAGACCTTCAATTATCCTTCAAAATGAATTTGCCTCGATTGTAGAAAAAGTAGAAGCACTCAAGGAAAAGTATGAAGCAAGTTTGACCGAACTGGAAAATCTATATGGCTCGCTAAGCCAGCGGGCGTTTAAGGAAGGTGGGCTGGATTTGAGTGGGGTGGAGGTCGATAATGCAGAAATAGAAATTGAGAAGGAAGTAAAGGTCAAAAAAGGGGCGTTTCCTTTTTACCAATCTGGAGGTGGATTTCCTATCAATACCAAAATTGAAAACCAAGATAATAAGGAACAAGCGCTACTTTCAGGTGATCCTTCAATTTCAAAGGAAGGTTCACCCGGACAGTCGAAATGGGAATTGGCTCGATTAATTGGCAGAGGTCAGAATATCCCATTCAACCCTGTTGAAGGTGATGAAGTATTACAAAAGGTCTTTGCAAAGCGCTCTCATGGGTTCACTTATCAGGAGTTTGAAGAATTCTTAAAGAAGGAGTCTTTTACTTTCAACTACGATGATGTCAAGAGCTATATTTTCAAGAAAGTAGAGGCAGGCGAATTGAAGCAATTCTATGCTTCAAAGGAATGGATGCAAACAAAGCATCACATTCCTATTTCAGATTGGAAACACGATTTCACAGGCAAAGGAGAAATACGCCTAGTGGTTAGAAACTCTTCAAATGAAACTGCTTAAACTCCATATAAAAAGCGAATTCCGTGGATTGAATTCAGGGATCTCTCTAGAGTTTAGGAATCATAGCTACTATGAAAATGACGATAAAGAGCCCATCTGTTTGGTTGGGTTAAACGGAAGTGGTAAATCCAATACGTTAGAAGCACTTGCTGAGATTTTCTATTATCTAGAGCTCAAGACCATAGTGTCGGGTAGCCAAAAGGAGAAAATTGATAAACGTTTTGACTTTCTTCAATTTCAGCTTAGTTATCGTATTACTTCTTTGAAATGGAAATATCTATTTAGTAGACACCCCAGCATTCCTTTATCGGCTGAAGCCTTGGTAACAGTTAACTGCTCCAAACAAAAAGGTGAAAATGTTTCGCTTATTATCACTGACAGCCAAAAGCCTGATCAAAAATGGGAATTACCCGAAGAGCTTTGGAAAGAAGCCCTTCCTGATAAAGTGATTGGGTATAGTAGTGGACAAAATGAACTCATTAGCAATCCATTTACCAAGCTCAATTTTTACTATTTTCAGGAATTTCAAAAAAATATTGATGCGAGTGGCTCAGAAGTGGAAGCTAATACGGAGCTCAATAGGATGTTCTTTATGGATTATGACTCCAATGAGTTAATTCTTCTGGCAAATTTTCTTTTCGCTACTAATGAAAAAGACATTTCCGGTGACGAAAAAGAGAAAGTTAATGATGTCAATAACCTATTGGGGATTAAAGCACTTCATTCTTTCAGAATAAGAATTCAATTCAGAGCTCATGATGATAAGGGAGTTATTCTTGCTCCTGAGTTAAACCTGGGCATTGAGAAACTCAAGAGATGTGCTACCAGCTGGTCTGACAATGAAGGCTCTGTTAAGAGAAAACGAGATAGGATAGTCCTGCTCGACTACTATGTAGATGTTGGTGTGCAGAATGCCTTTCGTAATGAGTTTAAAACAGCTTATGAATTATTCAGAATGCTGTATTTGCTCCGCATGATGAATATTCACGCCATCGCACCAAAGTCACGTGCAAGAGTGCAGGAAGTGACTTTGGGAACTAACCTTAATGATTTAATACCTCAGCCGGATATTGATCGGTTGATTTTCAAAGTGGAAAGCATTGGCTTGGTTAAGAAAGGAGTAAAAGAACCAGTACCGTACAAGCATCTGAGTGATGGTGAACACCAATTACTTCATGTGTTAGGAACATTGAAAATGATGCAGGAAAATGATGTGTTGTTTCTGTTAGACGAGCCAGAGACGCATTTCAACCCGGAATGGAGGGCTAAGATGGTTCGGTTGATTTTGGAAACACAGGAAGAGGAATACATTGAGCATGATCACTTCATTACTTCACACTCACCATTCATCATTTCAGACTGTAAGCCTACCAATGTGTATTACTTCGAAAAGGCCAACGGAAAGCGAACGGTAAAAACCGCTCATGAAATGCGTCTTAATACGTTTGGTGCTTCAGTCAATCAATTAACAGAAGAAATATTCAACAAAACCGAAAGTCAGGGTGAGTATGCGGGTAAGACCATAAAAGAATTGATGGAGCGTGATTATAAAACACAAAAGGAAATTAATCAAGCAAAAGAGGATGCAAGAGTTTTAGGTGACTCAGCTGAGAAAGCGCTTTTGTTTAGGAAACTCCTTATGCTGGAGGATGAAATTGAAAAGAAAGACAAATAAAAGGAAGAAGAAATGATAAAAACCTATTCCTTTTTTGAGTCCAATGTAAACAAGCTTAATGGCTTTGTTCTGTCATTTTTCGATAGGATAGAGAAGGAAACCGGTGATTTTTCGGAGAGCTTTTTTGAGAAAGAGTTTTATGACAATCTTGTTTGTAGACATAAAGGAATACTTCTGAAGGCCTTTAAGGAAATCTATAAGGAGGTAAAAAAGTGGAAACAGCCTAAACGATCAGCACTGTGTAAGGCAATAAGAGATAGTAATAACATCGAAGCAATATGTGGCGGAACTATTACCCCATTTAAATCAAAGGATATTCCAGAAGAGGTCAGAGATGAAATGGTCACTCTGTTTAAGAAGCTTTATAATGATGTTTTGTTTGGAGTTTTTTTTAATCCTCATTATGGAGATCGGAAGGCACATTACCATAAGTTCAGAAAGCATAAGAATAATGAATACAACTACTGTCCCGCCTGCGGAATATTCAAAATGCATTCTTCAAATGACGATATTACTGATCAGTACGATCATTATTTGCCAAAGGACTTATATCCGTTTTCCTCTGTAAACTTCAGAAATCTGGTTCCCATTTGTGTTGATTGTAATTCTATTCAGGTGAAATGGCATAATGACATTCTTTCTCATACTGGTAAAGTGTTTTATCCCTTCGATGTATCCCATCGACCCATTGAGGTGAAGGTTTCAATTAAGTCCAATGCTCCCGAGTTAGAAAATATTGATTGGCAAATTGACTATTCATGTCAGGTAGGTAAGGATGACGAACTCAAGGCATGGAAAGCTATTTACAAAATTGAAAAGCGACATAAAACACACACCCAGGGTAATGTCATATTATGGCATAAAAGGCTGTATGATTATGTGGAGAGCAAGTCGATTAAGGCTTTCATTCCAGACATTGAGAATAGGAAAACAGCCTATTTAGTGAGTAAAGAAAACGATGATTTAATTGAACATAAAGTTCTTGAACAGCTTATTAACGAGAGGAAAGGGATAGCAGAATCTAAGGCTGCCTCTCGATATGCCTAATGAGTAAAAAGCAATAAATGAGACTATTTTCCTATTGTATTCCTGTAGATGATGGTGCAGCTCCAAATCCATTTTGGGGTGTTTGTACTTTGGCCATTTGTAAACCCAAAATCCGAAGTACAGCTAAAAAAGGAGATTGGGTTGCTGGGATAGGTGCCACGAGAGTAGAGGGGGACCCCAAGTATTCCAAGAAATTGGTTTATGCCATGAAGATCACTGAAGATCCAATGCCATTGGCTCAATACAATGAATGGTGTAAGGAGCACTTACCGGAGAAAATTCCAGATGTGACAGTAATGGACTGGCGTAAGCATTTAGGCGATTGTATTTATTATGATTTTGATCTTGGAGGGAATCCCCAGCAAAGAACAGGAGTGCATACTGAAGGAAACATCCCGAGAGATATAGGAGGTAAAAATGCCTTGGTTTCAAAACACTTTTATTATTTCGGTGATCGCCCCATAGATATACCAGATCATCTATCTGATATAATCATCCAGCAGCAGGGTCATTTTTCCAATAAAAACGATGAGCATGTAGAATCTTTCATAAACTGGATTGATGGACTTGGGCTCCTTCCAAATGAACTTTATGGTCATCCTCAGATCAAACTTGATCTTAGAAAGAACATTAATGACCGCAAAAGCAGTTGCAGTATTCGAGCGAAAGATGATAGTGATGAAATATTAATTTCTGAATGTTAAACCTTTCCTTTGGAACTAAGAAGATTCCGGTATTCTTCGTGCCTCAGAAACCGGAATGACGTTCCTTTCCCGCTCCGTCCTTCCGGTTTTGGACGAGCACAGTGATGGCCAAATACCGGAATCTTTTTGGTTATCATTAGGCTTCAATTTGGTGATTTCGATTTTCCTATTCTATCCTTCGACACGGCTGTCTGCGACCGCCTGCTCAGGATGACAAACGACACGGCTGTTCTTCAACCTGTCATGGTGAGCCTGTCGAACCATCAGACAGGAGAAGATTCCGGTCTTCTTCGTTCCTCAGAAACCGGAATGACGTTCCTTTCCCGCTCCGTCCTTCCGGTTTGGGACAAAGTATAGCGATGGCCAAATACCGGAATCTTTGCATTTTAGAGAGGTTTCCCACCAAGTTTCCCATTCTCAGTCACTAATGTAGCTGCAGGTCTGCAAAAAGCGCTTCCAGCTCCGATCGGGTCTTGTTGAGTTTGGTGGCCAGTTTTGAATACATCTTTTCCCGTTCTCCTTCTTCAAAGACAAAGTCCAGGTCTTGCAGAATAGGATATCTCCATTTCAGCATTACTTTTTGCTCTCTCCAACTTCGTATAATATCCATAACCGGTAAGGTAACCTAAGCATTATGGTTAAACGACCTTCCGTAGGATTCTCTCTTCAGATCTGTGATGGATGTGTGATAGATACAACTCATTCTCAATGTTATGTAACACTTCCGGGCAGATGAGGCGCCACCTTTGTGCCCAATTAAAACAACAAACTATGAAAAAGTATTTAACCATTGGCGCTTTAGGCCTGTTGCTGGTTTTTGTTCAGGGGTGTGGTACCGAAGGCAAAGAAAAGGCGACTACTCCAATGACCACTGCCGAAAGGCATGCACAAGTGGAGAAGGAGCGGGTACTACTGGCAGAAAAGCGAAAGGCTGAACTTGCCGAATTGATCGCCACGAGCCAATACTATGAAGGCACCACCGGCAATCGGGTGTATTACAAGGCGGAAATAGATCCGGCCTATGTAGGGGGTGAGGCGGCGTTGAAGGCATTTCTGAAGGAAAACCTGGAATTCCCGGCTGCCGCCAAAAGAGCAGATATGGAGGGCACTGTGTTTGTAGATTTCATTGTGTCAAAACGTGGTGAGGTGACCGGGGTGACTGCATCGGAGGATACTTACGAAGAAGTGGATGATCTCCTGCGGGGTGAAGCGCTACGCGTGGTGAACCTGATGCCCGACTGGACTCCCGGCAAGCAAAACGGAGAGGCCGTAGATGTGAAATTTAGTGTACCGATCACTTTCCTGATCCAATAGGGTAAGGGAGGGGTGAGATATGACAAACGCGAGGACTCCTCGCGTTTTTTATTTACACCCCATACATTTTTAGTAAGTAAGCCGGTATGTAACAAAAAGGGGCAGGAAATTACACCTGCCCCTCTTGAAGATAAGCCTGGAAATGATCGAATCAGTCATTCTTCTTAGCTTCTCGCTTGGCCTCCTTGGCCGCACGCTTTTCCATCAAATTCTTCGCAGGGGCCGTCTTATCAGACTTTGCCTTTCCTTCTTTACCCTTAGTCTTGGACATTTTGGAGTTTGTTTAAAATGAGATTGATGTCATCCTTTAGGTAAAAATCGATAGATCATTCAGATAAGTTGTTACATCTATCGTGGGAATTATTACATCATTCACAGATGTGTGAGGTCCAAGATACAAGCCTCTTCAGGGTTTGGTTGATCCTTCGACCTAGAAAATATACCTAACGGAAAGGGCTCCACCGTCACCCCAAAAACCGGAATACCCGATCAGGTTCATGCTGGGCTTCCAGTCGATCCCGATGTTGATAGGGATTTCTGTGAAATTGTATTCCATACCCAGAATACCATCTATCCCCAGCACTGTATAGTTATCACCGCGATTCCCCCAGTTGGTTTCGTTGCCATCCCAAAATCCAATGTGCGCTCCAAAACCATAGTACCAGTTGAGTCTGGGGGTGTTGAATGCCTGGTTATGGATCTCATACAGGCCTGTTACTTGAAATCCCCTCCATCTGCTGGTGAAGATGCCTTCCAGTGCGGCCTGATCACTAACAAAATGCTTGACGGTGAGGCCATTGAAGTAGCCGCCCCGTATACCGATTCCGGTGGTGTAATCCTGTGCAAATCCCATGGATGACAAGGATAAAGTCATGATCAAAAGTAGTAGGTGTTTTTTCATATGGGTAATTTAAAATAGGTTTTTGTAGTTATGGTAATCAGGTGTATCAAATCAGCGGTACGTCCTCGTAGCCACTTTTGATAACCATAGAAATCATTTTGAACCGGACATTGGCCCGGATGGTATTGGGAGCGTGAGCAGGTATGATGATGGCTTGTCCCGTTTCCAATACATGCAGCTTCTCACTGATTTCGATGTGAGCCTGGCCATCTATTACCTGAATGAACGTGTCAAACGGAATGATTTTTTCCACCATGGTCTGGCCAGCGTCAAAGGAAACAGCATTGACTCTTCCGGATGTCTTTTTAATGATATTTTTGATGACTACTGAATTTGGAACGTACTGGATGATCCCCCCAATGGTGAGGGCCTTTTCTTTTTCGATTTCGGCCATTAATGTGATTTTATCTCTGCTAAAAAAAGGAGCCTGTCAACTCCGATTGTTTTGTGTGTTATGAGCTCCCATTTGGACCTCTGATGTCCTTTGCTTTAAATCAAATAGACCTTCTATAGTAAAATGATAAGGAGCAAAATGATGATAATAAGCGCGCCTGCAGAAATATAAACACCGCCAGTGGCTAGCCTGCCTTGAATTGATTTCACTTCTTTTCGGAGGGCTTTCTTTTCCAATGCGTTCATCCCGGCCTTATCCATTGCTTTGATTTCGTCCAACCTCAGCAGTAGTACATTAGATTCTTCTGCAGAGATAGGATGAGTAATGGGTATCGGTGTTTTAGTGGGTTCTTTTGCTGCATAGCTGATTCCTGAAAGTGTGAAAATCAGAAGAAGTGTGAGCATACTCGGGAATAATTTTTTCATAATCCAGGCTGTTTAGAGCGCTCTTAAACGCTGTGAGGTGAGAATGTAAATTTTGAATAAAGATCGGGACAGGAGCAGGTACATTCATTACATAGAAATGAATGATTGTTACATAGATCACACTTTGGGGTTTTGGTTTGATGTTGTGCTTTATCAGAATGGAATGTGTAAGACAGGACAAAGAGTCATCCCCTCCGAACATCCTGCCTGAAGCATACTTGTCAGAGGGAGCCCAGGTTTTCCAGGTTATTCATTCGTTTTTGGCGCAGCTGCTTGTAAAAGGAGGGTGAGAGGCCCGTCACCTTCTTAAACTGATTGGACAGATGCGCCACGCTGCTATAGTGGAGTTTGTAGGAGATCTCTGTGAGATTGAGCTCGTCGTAAAGAAGCAATTCCTTGACCTTTTCGATCTTGTGAATGATGATGAAATTCTGAATGGTGGTGCCTTTCACTTCAGAGAAGATATTGGAGAGGTAGGTGTAGTCATAGCCCAGCTTTTCGCTGATGTAGTCCGAATAGTTCACCTTGGGCAACTCATCAGAGTAATGGACCATTTCAATGATCACATTTTTGATTTTTTCAATGAGGATGCTCTTTTTGTCATCGAGGAGTTCCAGGCCTGACTTCAGGAGATTTGCTTTCAATACCTCATGCTGAGTGGGGGTGAGGTCCTCCAGTACGTCCACCATTCCCAGGTCAAGTGTGGTGTGATGCAACCCTAGTTTTTCCAGTTCTTCTTTTACCATCAATTTACACCGCAGGCTGACCATGTATTTGATGTAGAGCTTCATTGGGCAAAGTTAGCCCTAATAACACTTCCATAGGGTGGCTTGAATAGGTTATTTGGCTCCGAAGAAGTGGTTTTGACCAATGGTGAATCCAAAAAACTTACAACTTTTTGGATTTAAAATGTAATGGAAAAGGGTCCGTAAAGCGGGACCTTTGGCAAAAGATAATGGTATGTAAAGTTTAGTCTAATGAATCCTTCGAATAAAATTACTTTTCAAAATAGCCGCAGAGACTTCACCGTCACGTTAAACAGGCGCGTCAACGAATATTTCAAGATCAACCAGATCAGCCGGCACGCCAACCGTGAGATGATCATCAAATCCATCGTGATGATGTCTCTTTATTTTGGTCCATATGCGCTGATACTGAGCGGAGTGGTGTCAGGAGCACTCCTTACGCTGCTCATGGTCGTGCTGATGGGGCTGGGACTCGCCGGAATCGGATTGTGTGTGATGCACGATGGAAATCATGGTGCATATGCCAATAAGCGCTGGGTCAATTCGATGATTGGGTACTCGCTCAATCTCATCGGGGCCAATGCTTTCAACTGGAAGGTTCAGCACAATCTATTGCATCATTCCTATACCAATGTGCATGAAGCAGATGAGGACATTAGTCCCCGGGGTGCGCTGCGTTTTTCTTCACACGCCCAATGGAGGTGGTTTCATAAGTACCAGTTTATCTATGCGTGGCTGCTCTATGGGCTTATGACGATCGTTTGGATGTTTTACAAGGATTTTGATCAGTTACGGAGGTATCACAAAAACGGCCTGATCAAGAGTCAGAAGTCCAATGCCATCCGGGAATGGAGCATACTGATGACCACCAAGGTGATCTATGTCAGCTATATTTTTGTGCTTCCTCTGATCTTTACATCCTTTCTCTGGTGGCAGGTGATCATAGGCATCGTCCTGATGCATTACATCACAGGGTTCATACTGGCCATTATCTTCCAGCCGGCCCATGTTATTACGGGGTCTGAATTCCCCTTGCCGGATGAGAATCACTCCTTGCAGGATAACTGGGCGATTCATCAGCTCCGTACCACCACCAACTTCGCCAACAACAGCCGGTGGTTCACCTGGCTGGTGGGGGGATTGAATTTTCAGGTGGAGCACCATCTCTTTCCGGGTATTTGTCATGTGCACTACCGCAAAGTATCCGGTATTGTGAAGGACACGGCCATGGAGTTTGGGTTGCCATACAAAAGTGTGGGCACATTCGCCAAAGCACTTTCCGGCCATCTGCAACTACTGAAACAGCTGGGAAGGCGACAGGCTACTGCAGGCTGATGGTTTGTCTAACCCTTCGGGAGTCTGATTGGTGATAAAGCCCTGTTGAATACCGCTCTGTCATTCCGGTTTTGGACGAGCACAGCGATGGCCAAATACCGGAATCTTTTTGGTTATCATTAGGCTTCAATTTGGTGATTTCGATCTTCCTATTCTATCCTTCGACACGGCTGTCTGCAACCGCCTGCTCAGGATGACAAACGACACGGCTGTCCTTCAACCTGTCATGGTGAGCTCCGTCGGAACCATCAGGCAGGTGAAGATTCCGGTCATCTTCGTGCCTCAGAAACCGAAATGACGTTCTTTTCCAGCTCCATCCTTCAGGTTTTGGGCAGCTTAGAAGAAATCGTAGAGATAATAGTGGGGAGAATTCTTAATTGAGAGAGCACAAAAAAAGGAGCCGATTAGCTCCTTTCCTGCATCTATACATATATTTTAATGGGTCTTCAACTTCAGGTTAGCAACCACTTTGTTAGCAAATTCTAGTTTCTCAGGGAAAAGCACCTTTTTAGAGGATGCGTCGAGCTTAGAGTCCTTATGGACTTTTACCCCAAGTTTACTAGCCCCTTCTAATTTCTTCTTCGCTTTCATATGAGTAAAGTTAATTTATTTTCCTCTTAACAATAAATCCAGAATAGTTTTTACCCTTCCGGAATACCTCCATAACGTATTCTTGCCCATCAGCGTTCACTCCATAAATTTCAAAATCCGCTTGCAACTCAATTAAGTTCATCGAAATAGCCATTCTATACAACCTTGTTCGCTCGGGGGTGCTTCCAGAGAAAAATACCATTTTATCAGGATATACCGCTGTAAATTCATAGACAGTGGCCGCAATTGTTGCTAATATTTTATTGCGATCTTGATTATCATTTCTAACCATGTCATCTATTCCACCGTCCTCTAGCTTATCTCCAAAACCTAAATTGTAAATATCAGGGTTAGATGTTGGTGTGAATTGAATGATTTTTTTAAAATCACCTCGTGCACCAATACTCGTGAATTCAAATTCTAAAGAATCCTTGGAGCCGGAAACAGATTCATATCGTTCGTAATTCAATGCTTCATTATAGTTAATCCGAAAATCCTACCTCCACTCCAGTATCTTCTTGATCGCCTCGTTCATCTGCATCATAGTCCCCGTACCTCACTTCGGCTGCCTCTTTTGGTAAAACTAAGAAATCTCTACTTGATGTATTAGTGCAAATAGTCCTCAGAAACCTGAATGACGTTCCTTTTCCCGCTCTGTCATTCCGGTTTTGGACGAGCGCAGCGATGGCCAAATACCGGAATCTTCGCAGCCTACCTGACAAAATGACTAATCGGTTGCATTTCAAGTCTCCCTGACCCATCAGGAAGGGTGCACTTCATGCTTCGTTTTCTTGGGTTTCTTACGGGTGCTAAACCCAAAAGGCAGGTAAAGCGGGCAGAAACTAAAGAAGCTCGTAGCAAGGAGTATACCTATGATCAGTATCAGAACCAGGGCCAAAGGGCCGGTAATGACATTCAGATAGTACAAGACAGCAACACTCACAGCCAGGAGTATTCTGATATTTCGATCTGTTGTTCCCATATTCTTTTTCATGGTCGTATCATTTTTGTTTTTGGAATCATTTCTGTTTTTTGGAGCACGGAGGTTCCTGTTCTTCTCTAAACGCCTATGTTCTCTACAAATGACCCCATTATAGCCGTCATTAACACTGACAGGACTCACTGCTTCATATGTTTGTTGTCAGTTCATTTCTCTTGAGGCTGAGTGAGCTCCGCGAAGAGGCTGGAGGCTCCAAAATGGGCTTACCTTACCTCTATCTGATAAACTTCCTGGGAGGACCGCTTTCTCCTGATTAATATCCCGCTTCACCATGACGAACGTCAGCTCCAGCGTCGGTCTTTTCCATGATGTTTGCCGTGGTATTGATTTAAAACCATGTAGCACTATGGAACCCTACTATTATAACGTTGACATCAACTGGAGCAATGCGCGGAAAGGTGTGATGTGTTCGCCCGAAGTTGGTCAGGCAGCGGAGAATTGTATAGAAGTAGCCACCCCGCCTGAATTTCCAAAAGGCATGCCGGGCATCTGGTCTCCGGAGCATCTGTTTACCGCAGCGGTGAGTAGCTGCCTGATGACCACATTTCTGGCTATAGCAGAGAACTCTCAGCTGGAGTTTACCAACTTTAGTTGCCCTGCCAAGGGTAAATTGGAGCAGGTAGAGGGCAAATACCTCATGACCGAAATCATCCTGACCCCAAGGGTGACCATCCATCATGAAAAAGATCTGCATCGTGCGGAACGGGTGCTCCAAAAGTCAGAAAAGGCCTGCCTCATTTCCAATTCTATCCGAACAAAGGTGATCATGATGCCAACCATCACGGTGTTGGAGCTAGTGACGTTAGAGAAGTAATTGACCTAAGATGGAATTTATAGACTACTACTCGGTACTGGGCAGTGGTAGGAAAGCCACCGGAGAGGAGGTTAAGGATTCATAAAGCCTGGTTGATGGCCTGCTCCAGCATTTGTTTGGGGATGGCCCCGGATTGCCTCCAAAGCTGCTTACCGTTCTTAAACAAGATGAAAGTGGGCACACCGCGCACGTTGTATTGTCGGGCAGCCGCCTGATTCTTATCTATGTCTACTTTAATAATGCGTGCTTTGCTCCCGATCTCGGTTTTCAGTGCTTCCAGAATAGGGGCCATGGTATGGCAGGGAGCACACCAGGTAGCATGAAAATCCACCAGCACTGGCTGGTCACCATTGATAAGTTCGTTAAACTTTGACATAAGGGCTTATTTCAAAGGGTTAAACATGATCGAATAGGGTAAAGGTTTCCAGATAGGCAGGAATAATTACATTCCAGCCACGGCCCTGTAGGCGGGTTTTGAAAACTTCAGCCTGCTCTTTCTCCCCGTGAATGATAAATGTTTTCTTGGGAGCCTCCTTGATGTGACTGGTCCACTCCACCAACTCGTCCTGATCGGCATGCGCTGATAGTCCATCCAGCACATGTACTTTAGCCTTTACGGCTACCTGCTCTCCAAAGATCCGCACCATGGGTTCGCCATTGGCAATGTCTCTGCCTCTGGTGCCTTCCGGCAAAAAACCGGAAAACAGGATAGTATCCCGTTCATTGGGGAGCCTGTGGTAGAGGTGATGCAAAATCCGACCCCCGGTAGCCATGCCACTGGCAGAGATAATGATTGCTTTGTCCCTGATGGTATTGAGTACCTTGGACTTGCCTTGCTCTCTCACATAGTGGATAAACGGCGCATCGAAAATGCGATGCCCAAATTCACGGTCACCTTCCAGTCTGTGGTAGGCACTGTACTGCTTATAAAGGCAGGTTACGCTGATGGCCATAGGGCTGTCTACATAAACGGGTCTGGATTTCATGTTCTGGAAGATTTTCCAGAGGTAATAGAGGATCAGCTGGGTTCGGCCCACAGAGAAGGCCGGGATTAAGATACACCCACCTTTTTCGTCACTCTCGGTGATCAATTGTCTGAGCTCTTCTTCCAGGTTCTGATGTCGATGGTTGCGTCCGCCGTAGGTGGATTCCACAAAAAGCACATCCGCGGCAGGAGGGTCTGCTGGCGCTACATGCAACGGGCTGTGCATAGGTCCCAGGTCCCCTGAGAAGACCAGTGATTTGATGCCCTGACTGGTATAAATCTTTAGTTCAATACTAGCGGCACCCAGTATGTGTCCGGCATGAAAAAACCGAACTTCAATATGATCGTGGATGCGGAAAGTCTTTTCAAATGGGTGTGCCTTAAAGGCACTTAATACATCTATGGCATCCTGCACCTTGTAAAGTGCCATGGCCGGATCGTGTTTGGAGTACCCTTTGCGGTTGGCAAACTCCGCTTCTTCCTGCTGCAGTTTGGCGCTATCCATGAGTAAGATCTCCGCAAGGTCCAGGGTGGGCTCCGTGCAGTGAATCTCTCCATTGAAACCCTTCTTAAACAACAAAGGCAGGTAGCCAGAGTGGTCTATATGGGCATGGGTCAATACCACTGCATCAATCACTGCCGGGTCCACAGGGAGGTTATCCCAGTTTCTCAGTCTTAATTCTTTCAAGCCCTGAAATAACCCACAGTCAATCAGGAGGTTGTAGTCATCTACTGTTAGTAGGAATTTGGAGCCGGTAACTGAGCCCGCTCCTCCAAGAAACTTTACGCGTATATCCATCATCAGGGTGTCAAACCAAAGTGAACCGGGAGTGCATTGTACGCAACAATTGCCGCAGTGCATGGCCCGATGCCAGGAGGTAGCTCCATGACTTGATTCATTTGGATATACCAAAATTGAATTTTTTACAGATCAGAATAGCTGACGGACATCAAGTCCGAAGGTGATCTTTATTGGCTTATTCCTTAGACAGAGATTCTATCTGACAATCAGTTCATTTGTGTCGAGCTACAGGGTGCCAACTGGTTTCTGCTTGTACTCAATCCTCATAAATCCCAGCCTTTTCTCCATTATACAGGTCCAGGTCTGTTTTGTCTGAGTCCAGGTCGTAGCTGGCAGATTTTTGCCAAAATTTGTAGCCTGTTTCAAAACTGCAGTGTCGAATGATGGGGAAGGAGGATCCTAATATTAAGGAGGTTATCAAAGTCACTATTCAATTAGGAGCCCTGCATACCGGCATAAGGCACACCATGGCATTGCTTTCAGGTTAGCTTATTTGCCTTTGGTTAAGACCCTTAACCTTTTGATCAAAACCATTTGGTGCAAATCAAAAGAAACTTCATTACCTTCAATAGTAATTTGCTCACCAACCATGCCGCAAAATGAAGAGAAAAGAAAAGTATACTGATTTTAAAGTCGCTTATGATCTACTATGGGAGCACTCCCCAAGCGTCTTTATATATACACCAATCCTTTGGGTCCTGAAGGTGCTTTTGTGGCTGCTAGCCATATCTTCATTGGTGTTTTTCCTCAGTACATTCAGTACCCTCTTCTGGGGAATGATTCATGACGAGATCACTGGAAATCAATTACGGGAAACGGACAGCCTCCGAATCCTCATGCTGGTAGCACGCATAGGGTTTTTGACCATTTCGATTCTAAGTTGGATGGCGCTTAAGTTTTCACAACTGGCGCTCAGGAGAAATTGGTTTATTTTTGAGATAAGGCTTTTTACAGAGGAACTGCTTAGCCATATTGATAAAAAAGAAAAAGAGGCAGTAACCGAGCTTAGGTAGGGACAAGCATGAATTGGTGCCGTTTCTCGTTATGTTTATAATAAAGTTGATTTACTGTTTCGCTTATAACGTATATATTATTATCTTTAAGTAAATCAAACATTTAAGAAGATGCCGTCAAATCCCACAAACCAGGACAATATCACCGAAAAGATCTCCAAGTCAAAGACTGAAGAGAGGACAGGCTCAGGTACTCCAATATCCATTGATGATAAACAAATTGTCTCCATTACCAACAAATATGCTGCAGTTGCCTCAGTTGCAGGGTTGATTCCTGTGCCAGTTCTGGATCTGGCAGCCTTAGTTGGTATCCAAGTGAAAATGGTTCATGAAATCGCAAGAACTTACGGGAAGAATCTAAAAGACGAGGCCCTAAGAGTAGCCATTTCGTCACTTATCACTACAATTCCGGCCAACTCCTTCGCATCTGTTGGCACCAGTGCCTTCAAAGCAATCCCATTGATAGGGACTATCTTTGGCGGACTTACTGCAGTGGCTTACTATGGAGCATCCACATATGCTGTCGGTAAAATATTCGATTCACATTTCTCCTCTGGCGGTGACTTACTCAATTTCCGTGCGCAGGATGTGAAATCTGCGTATGTGAAGTTAGTGAAGAAAGAGACTGACTCAACTGGCTCTGTTTTGAACTAAAGCGTATTATATGAGCGCAGTAGCAGTCATATTTCCGCTGATCTATTTGTTTTTTTCCTTTTTGGTTGCGGGGCTATTAAGAGAACGTAAAGGAGGGTTTTATCTGATGTTTTTTTTGTGCCTGATTTTCACACCGCTTTTGGTAGGGATTTTAGGGATTATTCTGACCCGAAAGACGAGCAGTACCTAGTCCTTGAAATTCACTTCACATCCATTTATTTAGGGGTCGGTTCCTACACATCTATGAATTACTAAAAGCTTTGAAGTTACTCGAACTGCTCCAAAATGAGGCCATGAAGTCCAAGCGCCTGATCTTAATGATTTTGGTGTCCGGAGTTTGCAATGCCATGCTCTTAGTCCTAATCAACAAAGCCAGTGAGAAAATCGATGGGGATCGGTCATTCATTTTTCTAGCCAGTATCCTTGCTGTTATGCTTTTTCTCCTCGCTCAACGATACATTTTACGTCAAGGAACCAAAAAAATTCAGAATGTTATTGAAGACATTCGAATTAAGATCATCGATGAGCTAAGATTTGCTGAACTATCTGCCGTAGAGGCTTTGGGGAATTCGGAAATATACGCCAGGATGAGTGATGACACCCAGCGTATTGCAGAGGCATCCCTTGATTTAATCAAAGCGCTTCAAGCTATGGTGTTGGTGTTGTTTTCATTTATCTACATAGGTACCATATCTCTACCTGCTCTTGTCATACTCTTGCTCGGTATTGTAATAGGGGGGGTGTTTTTTTTCTATAATAATAAAAGTGCCGCCACTGTTTTCAAAGAAGTGGCCAGAAAGGATACGGCTTTTTATCAGGCATTGTCCGATATGCTGCATGGTTTCAAAGAACTCAAGATCAATCGCCAAAAAAGTGATGACGCCAACATTCACTATCGTATGGCTGCCAGTGAAGTGAATACGTTCAGAGTGAAAGCACGGTTCATCAATATAACCAGTCAGCTTGCTACCGAAAGCTTATTCTTTCTTGTACTTATTGGGGTGGTTTTTGTCATTCCGCAACTTCAGGAATATTCAGACCCAAACATTGTGAAGATTTCCGCAGCCATTCTGTTTTTGATAGGTCCAGTTACTCTAGTCATAGGATCAATCCCCTCAATATTGGAAGCCAGTCAATCGGCAGAAAACATAGAGAACTTGGAACGAAGTATTAGAAGCGCAAAAAGCAATACCGATCAGTACCATGTGGGTAAGGACAACCCCTTGGATTTGCAGCATGAAATCGCTTTGGGGAACCTTTATTTTGAATATCCCAGCAGTGAGTCCAATGGCTTCAAGGTTGGCCCCTTCAGTGTGACCATTCCCAAAGGAAAGATCACCTTTATAGTGGGCGGTAATGGTTCAGGAAAATCAACCTTACTCAAGTTGATAAGTGGCCTTTATTATCCCGATAGCGGCATCATAACCAAAGATGGCGTCCCCATATCTCCGGATAATTATCAGCATTACCGCGAGATGTTTTCTGTTATTTTTGCGGATTTTCATCTTTTCGAACGGCTATTTGGCCTAGGGCTGATAGATGAGCAAAAGGTTGAAATTTTGCTATCAAAGCTCAAAATTGACCACAAGACCAAATTTAAAAGCAACGCATTCTCCGAAATTAAGCTGTCTACAGGACAGCGTAAGAGGTTGGCTTTAATTACTGCATTGTTGGAAGATAAGCAAGCCTATGTGTTTGATGAGGTGGCTGCAGATCAGGATCCGATTTTCAAGAAGTTTTTTTATGAAGAACTCCTTTTCGAGCTTAAAGCACTTGGAAAGACCCTAATTGTGGTCACTCATGATGAGAATTATTTTCACTTAGCGGATCGGCAATATAAACTCCAGGATGGGCAACTAATATCAAACGACTGAGGACTATGATAATCAATAGGTATTTCAGAAAAACAAAGGAATGGTTAACCAGCAATGCATTGGAAATAACCGTCTGTGTCATGTTTATTGTACTGATGATCCTGTTCTTTGCGTCCAGGATTTTCATTATCATTCAATCCGGTCAGGCAGGCGTCTATTATAGGCTCTTCAATGGGGGTACAGTGACAGATTATTATTTTGGAGAGGGGATACATGTAATTCCACCATGGAATAAGGTATACATTTACGATGTTCGGCTTCAAGAGGAATCCAGGTTATTGACTGTGTTAACCAAAGATGGGTTAACGGTAGAAGCTGAAGTGTCATTCAGGTACAGTCCCAACGTACATACATTAGGCATTCTTCACAAATTCATAGGCCCGGATTATGCCAAGAAAGTGGTTACCCCGGAGGTTGAAGCTGACTCCAGAAACATTATCAGTTCCTATGATTTGGAACAGCTCTATGACACAGACCGTAGAGTCATACAGCAAATGATATCTGACTCAGTATTGACAGATATTAACAATCAAGTGATTTTAGACACTCTTTTGAGGGAGGAGGGAAGGGATAAAACATACATTCTATTTCAGGATATATTCATAAAAAACATTTCTTTGCCTAAAAAAGTGGCAGAAGGGATAGAGGATAAGATAGTAGCCGAACAAGAGTTGCTAACCTACACTTACATTCTAGAGACCGAAAGAAGGGAAGCAGAACGAAAGCGGATAGAAGCAGTTGGTATTGATTCCTTTCAGAGTATTTCAAGGATATCCATTCTTAAGTGGCGTGGTTTGGAAGTGACTCGAGCCCTTGGTGAATCGCCCAATACGAAACTTGTGATAATGGGTACGGATGAGAGTTTGCCTATTATTTTAAATGGTGAAGTAACCGAAAACGACGCGAACAAATAGTAATACTAATTTTCGGTGTTAGTTATTTGTGGTAATTTCTATAATCATCAATGGACAATTCATAATGCTTTACATCATACAATTGCCCATTGGTTAGTCTTATGTCCTCCCTGAAAGTCCCTACTATTTTCCCATACTTCATGGCCAACCGATCATGAGTGGCTTCAATATCATGCCCTACGATCACCTTATATTTGATCTTCCGAAACTTAAATTCTTCAAAGAGCTTTTTTATCAATCTTGCCAAATCCAAAGAAAACGTTGCTTTTTGCGCCTGAAAATTGATGAATGCAAAATCATAAACATGATGAGCATGCCAGTCTACTCTCATAATAAACATTCCGACCACCTGACCACTCTGATCAACACTAACAAACTGGAGTTTTTTAGATGTGTCAGGTTCAATTCTCAATTGAAAAAATCGATAAGGGAAGAAGAACATAAATATCTCATCTTCCTTGGTGTACTGCGTAAAAGCTCGTTGCAACTCTTCTGCATGATGATAGGCGTATCTAAGCATTTTCCATTGTGTAGTTGATTATTCCAATATAAGTGATTTGATTTGCTCTTGTTCGTCCTTTTGCAAAGATAATCCGAACTCAAAAAAGGCAGGCCAACTCCGATATTCTCTCTCAATTTGACTCATAGCTAACGAGAGGTATTTACTTTTATGTCTGTCATGTCTGAACACTCTTGAGTAAATCGTCTGCGGGAGTTTAGAGCGAAGGTACTCTTCGACAATATCTTCGTCTGACACATTCAATAGTTTCAAGAGTAATGCTATGACAAACCCGGTTCTGTCCTTTCCATGTTCACAATGAATGAGCAATGGATAACTCTGAGGATTGCTTAGTTGCTTGAAGATAAGACTTAGCCAATCGAAGCTACCAGCAGCAAGCTTCATATAATTCAGTATTGTTTCAGTATCGTAAACGCTCTGCACGCCACCACTGAGCAGCGATGTTAGCTTTCTGTTTAGACTCATGGATTCAAAGTCAAGGGCTATATGGAGGTATTTATGAGAACCCTGCTGGACGAACTTGGCTAATTGCCTTTCCTCTATTGATCTAAGGTCAATAACCAGCTGTATTTCTAGTAGCTCAAACGGATCCTTCATAGTTCTCGATCTGTGTGGATTCCCTGACCTATAGATTCTCTGGTGCCTGATTCGTTTACCCTCTAAGGTAGTCATGCCTCCGAGCTCTCTAAGATTCAAAATACTTTGCTGGCTAGTTTGTTGGATCTTTATCCCCATAGTAGTTGATGCTTTCTCCATGCTTTAGACAACCATTCCTCATAAGAGAGGGTCAGGGGGTGTTTCATTACCAGGCAGATTGGTTCGAGCAACCTTTTTGATCCGGAGTTTAGACCTCCATGCAACAAATTTAAGTTGTGGCCTATCACAAAATCAAATGTGGTGTTCTGAAGAGCACTCTCATATTCCTTTCTGAATTCTTGCCAGTCCAAACCGAGTGTGATCGAACAAATTTCATTCATAACATACTCAGTTTCAGAGTCACATTCTTTAGCCTTTGAAGTGGCGATTTCTGGAAAATAACTTTTTTGCTCGGCTTTTAAAGGAGCTTCCATATAGTGAATATCAGTAGCCAGGTGTTCGGGTTTTGGTGATCCAAACACCGTGCCCAGATTGATGTAATTGAAGTGCCAATTCCTTCGCAACTCAAAAGCTCGTATTAAATGACCTCCTAGCCAATTCTGCAATTCCTGAATCGATACTTCTGAGGTTTGATGTTGATACAAGTAGGATGCTCTTATGACCTTGAGTAAATCGTAATAGGAAGTAAGGCTTTCACCCTCTCCAGCATGGTGCAGGAAGAAACCCTGATATAGTTTGTGTGAATCGGATGTGACTCCTTTATCCGAAAAAACACGCCATTTAGGAGACCACGAAGGGACATCAAGCACACTTGGAGTTAAATAACTGGCATGCCCTCCATCATGATGTGGAATCAGGGTGCGTGTGGTGTGCCCATCGACAACATGTGTCTTCTGGAGATGGTCCACTTCTACGTACATATCGGAAGGAGCGCCTAGGGCCTTCAAGGAATCACTGAGACCCCTGGCAGTTTGGATGGCTAATGCCCTTGATCTTTCTAATGGCAACTGCAATTCACTAATTTTAAAGACCAGACCAGAACTCAGCACGTTTAGCAACTTGGCCTTTTCAGAAAGCCAATTTTTCTCCTCCACTCCATATTGACCATCAAGTAAAGCTTCATAGTCAACATCATGGTAAGAGATATAGCAATTTGATTGACGGGCTAAAATCATTTGATCACTATCGATGATGCATCTCTATTATTTTGATAAGAAATTCAGTGCGTTTAATCCACTTTTTTGCCAATACCTGATCCGGACTCTCAGATAAAAAGACCAGAGTAAGCATTGCAGCTGTATCAAGACAACATATATGATTCAGAACTTCTGGGCACTCGGCCATTTCAACACTTATAGGATACCCATTGTCAAATGGCTTGCCCAAATCTCCGTATTCATGCACCCTCATCCATTCAAGAATGGGGTGTCCTATCAAAGCATTTCCCCAGTCAATAAGTGCCTGTATCTTGCCTGCCTTCATTCTGAAATTCTCAGGTCTAATGTCCATATGTAAAATGCAAGAATTGCTTAGGTTTCCTTCTCGTTGTAAACTCTTTTCCAAATCATCCTGGGTTAGGAAACCCAAAGACGTATTTGTGATTGCGCAAATCGCATGGAGTCTTCTAATAATGCGCTTTGCAAGTAGAGATTTCCAGTTCAGACCTTCCTGGGCAACCAATTGGTAATTGGGTACAGGAATACAATGTAACTTATCTAGCAAAGCACCAACTTCACCCTGCTTAGGTGTAGTGGCATCTGTGGGCACATAATCACATATGAGGAGAGGATAATCTATTAGATCAGATTGTACCAGCTCCCTGAATTCGGGAACGGGGAAATCAAATTTCCCTAAGTACTCCATAAGGAAGCCTTCTTGGCGCAGTAAATCTAGGGTGTCCTGATAAGGATCATTTTCATTTTGGATGATTCGTTTCCACGGAGCTTTAACGACGACCGATCCCCAGATAGCATGAGACCCCTTAAAAGCACAAAAATCAAGTCCACTTCCAATGTATGCCGTTCCGCTTTTGAAATCATCTGAATAATGTGATTGAAGGACATGATCAATATCCGATTTCATTTTATCTATGGCGACTTTAGTCATATCAATGAATTTTGTGAAGAAATATCCACTCAAATAAAAATCTTGCTGCCAAACTAGCTGTAGCCCCACCTGGATCATAATCAGGAGAAACTTCAACCAAATCCAGGGCTACTACAGGGTAATCATGGAGTATGGAAGCCATTGACATAAACTCTGTGGAATTGATTCCTCCTACGGTTACATGTCCAGTACCAGGGGCGGTAGCATTTTCACAAACATCTATATCAATAGAGATATACAGCTCATCACAAACTTGAGATACCTGATCCAACACCTGCCTAAGGCTTTTCTCAAATCCTTCCTTACGTATGTTTGGGATGGTGCGTATGTTAAACCCCATTTCGAGCAGATACTTAAACTGTTTGGCACTGGTAAGGTCACCCTGACCTACGAAGCCACAGGAGCTGGGCTCTAATTCAGGATGCTCCGCAATCCGTCTGCCATTGCATCCATGATACAAGTTTCCATGTAGTTTGGATTGATCACCAAAGTCAAAATGATGATCAATTTGTACATATCCAAGTCGCTTGCCTTTTTCCGTTTGAAACCGTGATGCTACCCCATAGAAATTACCAATGGAAACAGTGTGTTCACCTCCAAGCATAACTACTCTTTCACTCAGCATCATTATTCGATTCACCTCAGCATAAATAGCAGTAGTTTGTTTCTTTGGGTCTGATGGATAGATATGTAAATCTCCGAAATCCACCATTATAGGTGGGTTTACCATCACCATTTGATCAGTTCTGATGTTGTACAATTGATCCACACTTCTGCTTTTTTGCTGGGAGCTATAAGCCTGACTGGCCTGTCTGATTGCCAAGGGCCCCTTTCTACTACCTACTCTCGTAGAGGATGTTGAATCAAAGGGTATCGAGTAAATGGCAGTATGACACCGTTCATCCTTGGTGAGGTCTCCTTTTGGTGAGTTAAAAAGGGTGAAATTTCCAGATCCCCAAGGTGGGAGTGGATCATCTTGATAAATTTTCCAATCAGGATCGGTTTGCTCCAAAAGAAAAGGTAGGGTTGGTTTTAGTGTTACAGGTGATCCTTCGTTCATATTGGTATTAGTTAATCAGTCGTGTAGCTAGTCTTACGGTGTCCAAATAAAGGTCCCAAGACTCTTCAGGGCTTACGTAATATGGTTGATAAACAGGAGGTTTATCTTCTCTCCAATTCGCAAAATTCCAATCGAAAATACGTGGCTTAAGTGTGTCAAATAGAGGAGTCTTTGGGTAGGGGACGAAATTGTAAAGGTTAAATAGCCACACTTCTTCCTGAACAGATAAAAGAAAATTCTGCGTCTGTAGGGTGCTTTCCTGTGTTTCATAAGGCAGACCTCCCAACACATTCAAAATCACTTTGATATTGTTATCTTTCATTTTCCTAATCACCTTTCTGTATTCATCCTCATTTCCTGCTTTATGAAGTCTCTTCAATACATCTGAACTAGCCGTCTCGAACCCAATTTCTACCACTTTTACCCCTAGTTGTTTCATTTGATCAATGAGCGTATCAGTCACTACCGAGATATGGGTCTGCACGATCAACTCATACTGATATTCAGGTCTTATTAGATCTATTAGATTCGCCACAGCCTCTTTTGACTGACCAAACGTCTTGTCACCAATATACATCAACTTAACTTCTGGGAAGAGTGTTCTTAATTCATTGATTTCATTGTTTAGGCGTTCAGGCTCAACAAGGTGCAATTGCCTACTCCAGGCATCCCCACAAAATGAACAGGCAAATAAGCAACCATGGGAGGCATTCAGACGAACCAGAGGAATGTTTTTAAATTTTCTTAAGTGCCGATAATTTGGCGTGTAACCAAGAGGCACCTGATTCTTTCCTTTTACTGGAGATACTTCGTAAGAGCCGTGTGATCGGGTGATTTCATCATAAACGGTTGCCCTCGCAATTCCACTATATATAAAGGAGAAGTCCTGCTTGTCGGCAAGATTGCTCATATTTCCTCCTACAATCGTGAAGTAACCCCTTTCAATCAGCGCGCGCGAAATGGCCTGGCACAAGGAGAAGTTTTGTGCCAATGGAGAAAAGAAAAGCATATAATCAGAAGAAACTGATTCTTCAATATGCTGCACAATCGCCTCACATTCACATAAAGACCTACTGAAATTCAGAAATTCTGTATCTGGACGATTCAAAGCTCCATCCAAATGAGCAATCCACAATGGAGCTTCCCAAAGGTCGTTCTCTTCTACCTGATATTGAGGAAATACCTGCTTGTATTTGTTGAAATAGGTAGCATAATAATTATTAAGTAAGGGATCAGGCTCACTTTGGGAGGGAAAGGGCAGCTGGATCAGAGCTACGGGTTTGTTATAGGTGGCGTTCATAACTGATTCCGTTATATAATATTAACTAATATATGAATTATCAGTAATTATTACAAATGATGGAATTAGCTTGAGGCCTGGACTTGTTTTTACAAACACTTATCTGCTCTGAAAATTCCTTTATGCAGAATTATTATAATATTTCAATCATCATAAATTCCAGCCTTTTCTCCATTAAACAGGTCCAGGTCTGTTTTGTCTGAGTGCAGGTCGTAGCTGGCGGATTTTTGCCAAAATTTGTAGCCTGTTTCACTCCAGACCTTTGGAATGGTAGGCTGAGGCGCATCCGTATAGTCTGCCACCCAGAGCGGGTATTGACCGAATTTCTCATTGGTCAGGTACTGATCACCAAAGCTTGGGTCTGTGTAGATAATGGGTTTTCTACCTGACAGGCGCTCCACATGACGAAGAAAAATATAGAGATCCACCTGCAGCTGTAAGGGGTCCACCTCAAAATCAGCGGGTATGCTCTCCGGCTCAATGTCCAGTATGGGCCCAATGTCGGTGCTGGTCAGCTCACCAAGAGTTGTGACAAAGTGTTCGGCCTGATCTATAGGATCCTGTGACGCATCATAAAAGTGATAGGCGCCGCGAATGAGGCCTTTTTCTGTGATCAGGTTCCAGTTGGTATGAAAGTCCGGGTCCACATAGGACTTGCCCTGTGTGGCTTTACAAATCACAAAAGAAAGCAAGTCACGCTTGCTGACCGCCTGTAGAAGGTCGCCATTCCACCGGGACACATCAATGCCCCGCTGAGTGGCTTGACGGGACCGACTGGTGGTGCTTTGCCTGGAAGCCAACGACTCCAGATGGCCGCTGAGCGAGTCCAGTCTGGACCCCAACTGATCCTGCTTGTAATCAACCAGTGACAGGGCCCTCCTGTGGTGGGTGGACTGGAAATGAATGTAGATAAACAGGCAGAGGAAGGCGGAGAGGATCGACACCCAGACGGAGAGGATGTTCCAGTTGATCTCGCTGGTTTTTTTTTCTTTATTTAAAGGCTTCTTTTCGGCTATGAGCTGCCCTATGGCACTTGATACGAGCAGTGATCCAGTGCATGTAGAGAGGATCGCATCAAACTGGTCGGTATCAAACCTGATGCCCTGATAAACAGTATTTTTTTTGGTATCCAGGATTTTGTGAGGGTTATCCGTGTAGTCACCTTTGGCATTCAATACAATGGGGCCATTTTGGTTTTTGGGATCTATGAAGGCATCCTGTATGAAAAACATGGACTTGTCTCGGGTGGTTTTCCCCCGGCTGATGGTGAGGTACCCCTCGCGGTGCAGGTATTTGAGGAAAGAGATCAATTCAGAAAACTGACTTACTTGCGCTGCTTTTTTCGTTTCGTCATTGAAGAGCTCATTGGTCAAAAAGAGTACGGCAAATCCCTCGCTGGCCTGAATGATCAGCGCCCGACCTTCGGCCTCTTTGAAGAAAACAGTTTCTAGCCAGCCAGCTATGGGCTGATCAGCAGCAGGGGGTAACTCCGAAAGACTTTTTACCCAGGATTTTTCCAGATCAGTTAGTTCACGCATGGGTTTGGAATTCATAGATGAGGACACAAATGGAGAGTAGTGTGCTACACAGGCTAAACAGAAACAGCCAATCTGTCAAGGGTCTGAGTCGGTACTGGCCTGGTTTTCTCAGACTCAGGTAGGCCGATATGGAGGTGAGCAGATAGCATCCTGCCGTGAGATAGAAGAATTCATCCACCCAATAGAGGGCACTTTTGTCGGTAACCTGGAAAAGGGTCAGAACGATGAGACAAACCCCAATGAGGGCAATGGAGCCATTGAAAATGTCGCTCATGAGTTCTTCTGATACAATGGTTTTTTTGGTTTTATCTTTCATGGCTATCAACATTATGAGTTAGCACGGCTGTCTGAGTCTGCGGCAGGCGGAGCGGTGGCTACGCTTTTTTCTGCCAGGTGGCGTTTTTGCCACATTTTGATCAGGTCTGATTTCACAAGTTTCTTGATGTAAAAGTGTACTGGTGAGCCTACGATGGTAGCTCCGTCTGTGATTGATTTGATGTAATTGTCAAAAGCATTCATGAGTGAGTTGATGTCCATCACCTGATTGCTGCCATGGTCTATTTTTTCCAGTCCTTTCATTACGGTCTGTATTTTGGTATTTTGAATGGATAAGAGCTGATTTCCCTGTCGCGCGTCATCCGCTCCGGTAGCAACAGTGGACGTATCGGCATCTTTATTCGTGGCTTGCAATACCGCGTTGATGGCCTCCGGGTCGGGCTGCATGATCCGGTTAACCCCCATATCAATTTTACTTGATGAAATGCTGGGAATGGCTCCCATAGTGATCAGGCTTACATGCGAAGATACCTGCTGAGTGCTCAGCGTTTTCTTCACCTCGCTGAGGGTGCTTTCATTTACACCAAACCCACCGGAGAGGTTTTCGAGCCATCCGCCAAGTTGCAGTTTCTCTTGCAGGGAGGCTATTTTCTCCTCTGCCGGTCCATCCGAGTCAGTATTAAGGATATGCACCATACCAACGAAGCTGGATCCGTAGGCTGCTCCTGATATAATGGACAAACCCGGTGATGGACTTTCCGAAGTGGAGGCTTTGGGAGTGGGGCCTGTGGCCAGGTCATTCGTATCAATGGGATCACCTTTTCCCACGGTAGCATTCCAGATAGACACGGCCTTCTGCAGATCCAGAACCAGCGGCTCGATCAAAGTCACATTTCTGTGCATACAGCAGGCCGTGATGATTAGCGTGCCGGAAATGCTGTGATTGCGATGCTGTTGTTGGATCTGACTCGTGGCCTGTTTGGCCAAATCGCCGGCACCTTTTCCCAGGTCGCTGTTCGCTTCTTTCACATAAGTTTCAATATTGGACAGGGTATCGTCTTCCAGGTTACCCCCGAAAGAAAAGTATTGTGCGTCCAATTTCATGGACTCGTAGGCCAATGGCTGCTGGGTGATGGTAGACTTGATAAAATCCACCGGACTTTCAATGTGACTTTGTTTCAATTCCGCTAACTGTTCCCTCACCTTCTGAATACTCGTCTCATTTTTGAGACGAGTATTCAGGTACCCAGTTGCGGCCTGCGAGATTTGTGGGTCAAGCGCCTTCATTTCACTTTTCAGGTCCGAAACATCGACATTCATGTCCAGCAACTCATTGAGCGTCATAGCCAGGCTGCGCTTCATCGTGATCAGGGAATTCATTTTATCCTGTGCGGCATCAATGGCCTGATTCAGTGTGGCTACCTGATCCAGGGAATCGAGCACCTGGGTATCCACCACAGCGCCTAGCGTGAGTGAGGGATGGTCGTAGGGGATTGAGGTTGGCATGATCTCAGAGTTTAAGGTACTTTGATTCCAGATGTTGAAATGTATTCGGCTAATGCATTGATGGATGCCTTAGTGTTATTGACGTCTCCGGTAAATAGGTTCGAAGTGATGTATTGAAGATAATCCTGCGTCACCAGCGGCTGTGAAGGATTTTTGCCAGCCGCCATGAGTGTATGATTATAGATATGGATAGCACAATCTATCCCCCCGAATGCTGATGCGGTAAAATCCTGATTGTTTGTAAACAATGCTGAAAAGGCTGCCTCGACCAGCAGTGATCTGCAACATTCAGATGTCATTAGGATAATGGCCGGTACGGCATTCTTGTTTTTGGTTAAATCCGGAGAACTGAGAGCTGTAATGTAGTTTTGGTATTTGGCAAGTGCGGAGAGGTCGTTTGGATAATTGTAATCTACAGGAGTAGGGCCGGTGCCAGGACATTCTACTTCAGTCAGTAAGTAGTTTCCCTGTTTGATATAGACGCTTCCTATAGTGTTTCCACTATATCCATAATCAAGTTTTATAACTCCCTGACGATGAACAGTGATTCCGGCTGGGCAAGGGGTGGGAAGGGTACCGTTTTGCTCAAAATGTCTCATGGCGATATACAGAGCACTGTTTAATTGTATGTTTTCGCTTATCATTTTTCTTAAAGATTAAATGGATGGAATCGGATCAACTGTCAGATATAGTGGTTCAAAAGAATGATCTGTAGAGGTGACCTCTACAGATCATCAAATCACTGTAGGTTGAATGAACAACAATAGAAGAGATAGTTGTCAGCATTGTGTAGCGCCTGGGCACTATGGTTTGTTGCCAACCATTTGCAATTGGTTTCGCCATAGGTGTCCAAGAACCCATCAGGGTAAGCTCCTCCGGCTGGGTTCGGCACATCCTCTGCCGAGCACACAATATGGGACAATTCATGTATGATGGTGCCTACCTGGGAGTCCTTTCCCAATAAGGGTGCCGTATAGAATCCCCGCCCGATATAGATCGTCGGAGTAGGGACTATGGCAGGTGCCTGTGCGTCAGTATAGTTCAGGGCTTGAGTTCCAAAGTTTTGGCCCGCAAGGGGTATCATGTAAGCCACCGTATTTGAGGTGGGCACGTTTGTCAGCGTTGTGTTTTGGCCTGACAACTGCCTTAAAATGGTATGAACGAAGTTTTTCACAACGGTAAGATTGGCAGCTGTGGGAGGACCAAACCATGTGGTAAATCGTGCATCTTCTACCTTTCCATTAATGGAGCTATCGTTGGTGAGGAGTTTGTTTAGGGTGCTGTCGGCTTTTCCCAGCAGAACGCTCACATCTTTGAATGCATTTTGCACCTGGGTTTTATGCGCAGGGTTTGCAAATGCAGTATATGTTTGTGTCGGCATGATGTTATGTATTTATAGTTTCTAAATGCCTACTCTCGTTTCCAGTTTTCGGCTTCCCTGGTTCTTTGATGTTGGTAGAATTATTTGAAGAACATTGCCGGATTGCCATAAGCGTTCCCATTCAGTCGGTCAATAGAATGCGCAATGCAGTAGGATTGGCCTAGTTTTGAGGTCCATGAGTACACTTTTTGACCGTTGATGGTCACGAGTTTGCGTATGGCTGCATGAGTGGTCACCCCATTTGCGTCAAACCAGACGGCCACTTTCTTGTTGACATCACCTGCGGTGCAAGATTTCAAACCCAATGCCTGGTAATAGGCAATAGGATTCGCAGGAGGGTTGTTCCAGGCGTTGGTTACTGCATGAGACCATGAGATACAGTTATAGGCTGCGTTCTGGTCCCCTATAATCGCCAGGTTGGGATCTTCCTGGAGGGAAGAGAAGAAACCGGGAGTGCTTACTCCACCAATTTGAATGCTCGTGCCGGCAATCAATGTTCGCTGTGCAGGAGTAGGTATTTGAGAGGCCACAGGTTCTGCTGTGGGTGCTATGAGTGGTAATGCCATGAGTTTTAGAATGATTAATTTTGCCTACTCTATTTCCAGTTTTCGGCTTCCCTGGTTATTGTTTGGAGGTGAAAATGCTTTTTCACCTCCGGTGGATTGACTTATGAGCCAGAGGATGAGGCGTCAGACGAGCTGTCACCTGACCCAGCCCCGGAAGAGCTACTGCTGTCTCCGCTATCATCTCCGCTTCCCAATGCATTATTCATTTTGTTTGGGTGGTACTTCTTCAGCCATGCACCGGCCAACTCGCTTTTGGTGATGGGCTTTAGATAGTAGTTGATAGGGACACCTATGTTTCCGGCCAAACACTTGTTGATGTAGTCCTGCATGGCATCCATCATGGAGTTGGTGTCCAGGATTTGATTGCTCTTTTTGTCTGAATCGCTCAAAGCACTTAGTGCGCTGGTGATTCCCGCGCTCTTCATGGCAATCATCTGCTGGCCTGTTCTGGCTGCCTCTGCAGACGAACTAATGGTGTTCATTTCGTCAGTGGTGGCACCTTGAAGGGTCTGCACGCCTTTCAGAGGATCGTCGTTCATGTTGAATTCCTTCACAAACATGTCCACCGAATTGGCCTTAATGGATGGGATAGAACCCATGACGGTAAGGGTGCAGTGGGAGGTTACATTTTGGGTGCTCAAAAGGTTTTTGGCATCATTGGAAAAACTACTGTCCACACCAAATCCACCTGTTTCATGTGCCCACCAGCCGCCAACTTCAAACTGACCCTGAATGGACTCAGCCACAGAATACATCCGCTGAGAAGAATCCGTCTCGGTGGTATTCAGCACGTGCACCATCCCTACAAAGCAGGAACCAAATGTGGCACCAGAAAGGAGTTGCAGTTTGTTTTCACCCTGCGAGTCCTTGGTCATCATGGTTTCGATGATGCTGGCAATGCTCATTACATTGAGTTGATCTTTGGGAAATTCCTGATTCCAGACTCTGATGGCCTTGTCTACATCCAGTATATAAGGGGCCAGCAGTAAAGCATCTTTGTGCGTACAGTTGATGCTGATCACCAGTGTTCCTGCGATGCTGTGGTTTTGATGCTGACTACTTACCTGTTGTTGTACAGAAGATTTTACCGTACCGGTACCGGACTCGTATCCGCCAAACAGACTGAGTGAATCACTCACAAACCCTGCGATCGTGGAAGCGTGTGCGTCGGAAGATTGCTCGTTTTTGTCGAACCCAAAGTACTGGCAGTTCATTTTCAATGAATCTGCTGCCAGAGGCATTTTCTTGATTTGGGACTTGTTGTAGTCCATAGGGCTTTCCACGCTGCTGTTGATCATTGCTATTTTGGCTCTGAGCGGCTGAATTTTTTGTTCTGCGGCCAGTTTTACCTGCGCATAATTGATGGCAGCCTGCTGGATGCTCTGGCCTACTTTTACAGATTCCTGAACCAGCTGATCTGCATCGATATTCATGTTGAGCATATCCTGAATGGTCATATCCAGGCTTCTCTTCATGGCGATGAGCGAGTTGAGTTCATCTTCGGCCGCATTCACGGGGGCTTCAGCTTGGCTTATTTGCTCAATATTAGTGAGCTTTTCCAGTGTCACGATGTTACCCAACACCAGTGATGGATCGTATGGAATTGTCGTTGGCATAGTATTGTAGTTAGATTGTTTTTTACTTACTCTTTTGAAGGCTTTTCAGTGTCCGCCATTTCAAAGCGACCGCTCTTGCTGTCGAATTGTAAGTCCTAAAGTATGCTGGGGCAAAAACCCATTTAGAAAAAATGGTACGAGTGCGGTGAGAATGGGCACGAGATGTTATATTCACGGAATAAGAACCAACGGCGCCCGGGGTATATCATTCCTGAAGGGTGACTAATCGCTACACCATGAAATCAACCAAACCAACAGCTACAGAACTTTACTACCAGAAAATCGCAGGCCCTCTGTATCCATTTTGCGACAATGCATTAGTCCATTTTAAGGATATAGGAGGGGGCAAGAAGAAAGCTTTCATCAATGCCTATCTTCCTACATTGGTAGAAGATAAGATCACCGTTTCCATCCATGACGAGCAGCAGATCAGGAACACCGAGGTAGAGCGTCAATTGAGCAAAGGACCATTGATAGGAACCTTGATCACCCTCACATATAAATCCCAAAAGGGGACAGGCAGCTACTACCTGTGGCAAATAGCTTTCACCTATGAGAGTAAATACCCCGTGGGTGTAGAGGATGTGGTGCTGGTAGATACAGACCCTGAGACCTCACGGGGTACAGTCACTACGGTGAAGGATCCCGGCACCTGATCCCAATAAAGGTGGTTACACTTTTGGTTTTTTTGATGCTTTTGTTCGCTGATGATCAGGAGCCTCCAACAAGCCTTCATCGGAAGGCCTTAAGTTTTCTTGAGGAGGTTTGTGAGCGTGAAGTGTCGTGTGTTCAGGTACAGGAGTTGACAGTGCTGTTTCAGACGGGCGACTATGACAAAGCCTATGAAATTCTGATCCCCGAATTTGATCATTGCACGGGTGAAAAGTGCTTTTTTCTGTTGGTCCTGAAGGCGAAGATCTTCTATGAGAAGTCGTTGATCAAACAGGCCATTAATGAGTACAAAGTGTCATTGGACCTGAGAGATAAACTTCCACCTTCCTTCCGTGAGGATTTTGCCATAGAACCTGTGATGGCCAGTTTGCTTCTGGAAGAAGAAGCATTTTTAACCTCCATTCAGTATTTAAGGCCCTGGGTTGAGCGGCATTTAGCAAGTGAGAACAAGGATCAGTTTGGTGGTTATTATCACAATCTGGGTATAGCTTATCTGCACCTGAAGAAGTTTGACAGCTCGGCATTTTACTTTAACAGGAGCATTGAGATTGAAATGGAAATGGCCGATACGCTGGGCCTTGCCATTTCGTATATGGACATTGCCAATTTGTACTATGAGCAATACCTGGATGGCCAGGCCATTCCTTATTTTCAGAAAGGTCTGGAATATGCACTACTCGCTCAGGAGCCAGAAGTGCTTCGAAATGCCTACCTGAACATGGCGGTGGTGGAAGAGAACCGCGGAGACTTGCAAAGAGCGCTCAGCTACCGCAAGGATTTTGAAAAAGTACAAAACACCCTCTGGAATCGTGATAAGGTATGGGAGATGGCTGAAAAGGAGAAAATATATGAAATTGGTCTGAAGGAGCGTGAAATTACGATCCTAGAGCAGAAGGAACTGGTAAAGAATGCGGAACTCTCCCGGCAACGATGGCAAATCAAAGCTTACCTGATCGCTTCCGTCTTCCTATTCATTCTGGCAGGCGTGGTAGCCGTTGGGTATCGGATTGTAAGCAAGTCCAATAAGCAAATCACGGAACAGAAACGGGTGCTGGAACAGATGGATACGGCAAAGAACCGATTGTTTTCCATAGTGGCCCATGACCTGAAGGCTCCGGTAAGATCCCTACAACGTTCTCAACAAAAAATGGCAGCTGCTGCCAGTGCCCAAGACAAAGAAACATTATTGGCACTTGCTGCGGAAAATGGCCATCTGCTGAATGCCACTCAGAACTTATTGAACAACCTGCTGCAGTGGTCACTTGACCAAACCAATCAGGTTCATCTGATGAGAGAATCAATCGAACCCGGGCGTCTGATAGGGCAGGTCTTGTACGATTATGAACCCATGTTTCAGGAGAAGGAGATCGATCTTGAGACTGATTTTGTAAGCGGACCTATGGTGTCGGTGGATATTCAAAGCATGAAGGTGGTGTTTAGAAACCTGTTGGATAATGCACTTAAGTTTACCCCAAAGGGAGGAAGAGTACATATTGCTACATCAACTCGCGGAGATGTGGTCAGAATAACCATAGAGGACACTGGCTGCGGGATGGAGCAAGGGGTTGTTGATCGTTTGTTTGAAATCAGTCAGGCGAAAATTCAGACAGGAACGGATGGTACAACAGGTACCGGGCTTGGAATGATCCTGTGTCAGGCCTTTGTCTCACGAAATGGGGGAACCATTGAGGTGGAAAGTCAGGTTGGAAAGGGGACCATTATAACGTTGAATCTACCCAGAATAGCGGAGACCTAAATATGGAAAAAATAAGAGTTTTGATCATTGAAGATGAGGCCGACCAGGCCGATGAGCTTCAGGTGTTTCTGGAAAAGGGAGGGTATTCAGTTTGCGGGATAGCAGATAGCCTGACAGAGGGACTTGGCCTCTTTTATGCATTGAAGCCTGATCTGGTTGTGGCCGATATCTATTTGAAGGGCAATCCGGAGGGTATTTCCTTTGCAGAAAGGATGGGGGAGAACATGAATACCGCCAGACCATTGATTTTTCTCACCCAGCATGCAGATTTTGAGACATTTAGACAGGCTAAGCTTGTGTCTCCTTACAGCTATCTCCTGAAGCCTTTCAATCCATTGGAGCTCCAGTATGCCATAGAACTGGCCATGGAGAAATTCGCTTCGCAACCTGGAGGGCTAAGTATAAAAGAGAATGCCCTTTTGATGGAGGATAGTCTGTTTGTCAAGCATAAGCAGTCATTGATTAAAATTCCCATCTCCAATATTGAATATGTGGAAGTGGATGGAAAGTACTGTAAAATCAATGCCAGAGAAGGAAGTTTTTTGGTTCAGCTTTCTTTGGTGAAAATGGAAGAAAAATTACAAGCCTATCACTTTTTAAGAATTCACAGAAACTATATCATCAACCTTAATGAGATCAGACAAATACATCTCACGGATAATCAGGTGATTTTGAACGGAGAAAGGGCACTTCCGGTGAGCCATACCTATAAGGACATACTGATGAAGCGCTTTGATGTACTGAGGTAAGTACTAATCATTTATGAGCCTGAGCGCTTCATGGACAGAGCAAGCCACATCTAGTTTTCGACTGATGAACTACCCCTTCCTTACAAACTCCGACTTGAGGGACATTGCGCCAAAGCCGTCAATCTTGCAATCGATGTTGTGGTCACCGTCGGTCAGTCTGATGTTTTTCACCTTCGTTCCTGCTTTGATGGCTTTGGGAGCACCCTTCACCGGCAGGTCTTTGATGACTACTACAGTATCACCATCCTCGAGCACATTGCCATTGGCATCTTTGATCACGGAGGTGTCAGCGGCTGCTTCAGCCTGCGGATCCCATTCATGTCCACACTCAGGACACATCAGGAGCGTATCAGAAGGGTAGGCGTATGGCGACTTGCAGGCGGGACATGGAGGGAATTCAGACATAAGAACGATTATTTGAAAGCGCAAAGGTAAACTTTTGGGCGACCTAATGGGGGTTTAGATGCTGAGTTAAGAATAATCGTTGGTGAGACTTATTCGGATTTAATCTTCATTAGAGGTAGGAGTGGGATGGTTTCGATCAGCTCCAGAGACTGTACCATACTTACTGTTTTGTTTTTATACTTTAAGAAATGCTCGGTTTTGAGATGCGACTGATAGGCAGATTCACTGGCATAGATTTCTAAAATTGTGAAATGGTTTGGTCGGTCTTTTTCTGACACAGCATATAGTGTCAACACACCTGGTTCTAAAGCAAGAGAGGCTTCAATCTCCTCTTTTAATAGCGCCTTGTAATCCTCCAGGTGGATGGAGTCGATCACGAGTTGGGCAAGTCGTACCTTATGACTTTGACCCTGAACAGGTAAATAAGATGCGCAGAATAAGAGAAAACCAGTAAGGATTAGGCTTTTCATTGACTGGTGTTTTTATTTAAGAATGGTGCATACTCATTAAGTATTCAAGACACACGATTAGCCCAAAGCAACACCTTCCTTGAGAAAAGGCTGGTGATAATAACGTTTGCCGGATGACTTGTACAGGGCATTGGCCACCGCACCAAAGATCGGGGGGAAGGGTGGCTCCCCCAATCCTGTTGGATCAATTTCATTTTTGACAAAATGGACATCAATGGATTCAGGTGCTTCATTCATCCTGATCATTCGGTATCGGTCGAAGTTGGTTTTTTCTGGTACCCCATTTCTGAAGGTCATTTCTCCATAAAACGCATTGCCAATTCCGTCAATGATGGCACCCTCAGCCATGTTGGCTGCTGCATCCGGATTTACTACTATGCCACAGTCAAGTGCACAGGTGACCTTCTTTACCTTCAGTTTTCCATTCTCCCGGCTTAACTCCAGCACATGAGCGGCATAGCTGTTGTGGCAAAAATAGGCCGCTACCCCACGATGAACCCCCGGCTGTGGTTGGCTCCAGTTAGATTGATCCCGTACAAGCTCAAGCACTCCAGCATATCGGTCTGCCTCGTAATCATTTTGCTCGCCCACAGGATTGTGTTTAGCACGGGTAAGCAAATCCAATCGGAATTGAATAGGATCTTGCCCGGCTGCTTCGGCTACTTCATCCAGAAATGATTGCTCAGCTCCTCCCAAAAAATTTGATCTTGGAGCCCTGAATGCCCCAATGGTGATATTAGAGTTAACAGACCATTCCTCGGCAAGGTAATGATCCACAGCCCCGGCAGGGAACCTGTTGGCTGCTCCTCGTCCAAGCGGGCTTTCGGGTATCCCACCTGCTTTTACATGGTATGCAACTAGTTGATTGTTTTCATCCAATGCAGCTCGATAGGTAGCCATATAGGTGGGACGGTATACACCAAAAGTCATGTCGTCCTCACGCATGTAAACAAGCTTGACGGGACGATTTACTTTCTGACTAATCACCGCAGCTTCCACCATATAGTGACCGTAAGCACGCCTGCCGAATCCGCCGCCCATGCGCGTCATGACGATCTCTATTTTTTCCAGGGGCAGTCCGAGTCTGGCGGAAAGTGTGCCTTCGATCAGCTCGGGAGCCTGAATGGGTGCACTAATGATGGCCCTCTCGGCGGTCACATCCGCCACACAGTTGATTGGCTCCATTGGGTTGTGAGCCAGAAACGGTGCAGTGTAGGTTCTTTCAATGACTTTGGCGGCCGAGGAGAAGGCCTTGTCCGGGTCACCATCCTTACGGAGCAGGGTGCAGGGCCTCGACGCTCTTTCCTGCATAGCCGCCAGGTGACTTTCACTGTTTTCAAGGCCGGCAGGAACCTCTCTTGTTTGTTCATTACCAAAAGCATCTACCGAAAAGGAGTATGAATCAAAAGGTTCCCATTCAGCTTGCAATGCTTTTTTGGCATTCATCACCTCCCAGGTGCTATTGCCTACAATAGCGACCAATTCAGGGAATGTATTGGTGTCAAAGTAATTCTGCACATAATCATCCTGAAAGGTTTTGAAGGAAAACACTTCTTTGATCCCGGGCATGTCTTTCACTGAATCTGCATTGAATGATTTTAACTTCATCCCGAAGGCAGGAGGATGCACAATCATGGCTGTGAGCATTCCTTCCTGATTGATATCGAGGCTATACATTGGCGTACCAGTGACAATCTTTCTGGCGTCTACATTTTTCTTTGAATTACCCACGATGGTGAAGTCTTTCACTTCCTTAAGTTGTACTTCGGCAGGTGTTGGGAGTTTGGAAGCGGCAGAGACCAACTCGCCATATGTGGCAGACTGGCCAGAAGCTTCATGCTTTACTGTAGCTGATGCGGTAGTTATTTCTTCAAGCGGAACTCCCCAGGCATTGGCTGCAGCCTGTTTGAGCATTTGCCTAGCGGTGGCTCCTGCCATTCTCAAGACATTCCAGCTCCGACGGATCCCCTGACTCCCGCCAGTGAACTGGCGATCATACAGGCTGGTGTTGAAAGGAGCCATTTCCACGATTACCTTTTCCCAATCCATGTCCAGTTCCTCAGCCACGATCATAGGCATAGAGGTTTTCACATTCTGGCCAAACTCCGGGTTCGGACACATAATGGTAGTCACTCCGTTTTCACCAATCTTCAGGTAGGCGTTGAGATCAAACCACTCATCGGGCATTGCTAATACCTCAGCTTCTTTGGTGCCGGGGCCACAGCTGGCCAGCCAGCTAAAGCTGATCATCAGTCCGCCACCTGCTAAAGCAGAGGTCTTGATAAATGCGCGTCTGCCAACTTTGGTTTTTAGAAGGGTCATAGTAGGGGGAGTTAAAGGTTAGAGGCGGTTTTAATAGCAGCTTTGATTCGTACATAGGTTCCACATCGGCAAATATTCCCACTCATGGCTCCTTCAATTTCCTCATCTGTCGGCTTGGGGTTGGATTGGAGGAGTGCTGCTGCGCTCATGATCTGCCCCGACTGGCAGTATCCGCATTGTGGCACATCGTGCTGCATCCAGGCCTGTTGTACAGGGTGGTTGACGCCTTCAGAGAGTCCTTCGATGGTGGTGATTTCGTTGTTGCCGACTGCAGAAACGGGCAACATACAAGATCTGGTGGCCATTCCGTTGAGATGAATGGTGCATGCACCACACTGAGCAATTCCACATCCGTATTTAGTGCCTACAAGATTGAGGTGGTCTCTGAGCACCCATAAGATGGGAGTAGCCGGGTCCACATCTACCTGTCGCTCCTGACCATTGATTGTTAGTGCGAATTTTGCCATATTTCTGGATGTTAATGTTTGAAATTATTGCTTTATAATTTACAGAATCTTGAGCACAGATACGAAGTACATCAAGTATTCAATTTTTAACGGTGAGTTTGTTTGCAATCACATGCCCCAACTCCACGTTCCTATTCATTCACCTCGATACTCTTCATCGCTAACGGGGCTCAGCCATTCAGTAGGCCCATTCACACGGCTGGTAATGGCCACCTGTACGAATTCACTGTCCGGGCTTGCTCCATGCCAGTGAGGTAAGTTGGCCGGACATTTGACCACATCACCTTTGCGTAAAATCTTTTTCGAACTTCCTTGCTCCTGATAATATCCTTCACCCTCAAGTGTCAGGATGATTTGTCCATTGGGATGTGAGTGCCAGTTCGTTCGTGAACCAGGCTCAAAAGTGACACTTCCAACAGCATTCTGGTTAACACTATCGGCAACTACCAGAACATCCAACCAGACATTGCCATGAAAGTGGTCGCTCTCAAGTCTCACCCCTTTAGAAAAGATCTTTGCTCTGGATGGCTTCATCTCAATGTCTCGTGATTCACTCTTATCAATGCAGGAACCCATGATTGCTATCAAACAGATAAAGGGCAGATACTTAATGTTCATCATTTCTATGGTTGGTTAATACCCCAGCTTGAGTGGAGGGTAGATTTGTTGCAAGAGCTATCGCCAGTTTCAATGTCTTTAGTATTTCGGATTATCGAACAAAAGTCCTTGGTGCTTTTCATCTGTTCTGCTGTTGCTCACTACTTTCACACTGGTAGAAGCTCCTTCCATTAACTGTAGTTGTGTTTCCTACATTATTTGATAACTCTATTCTCCTCTGGTCATTAGTTTGGTAAATGACAGGGAGCCCAGCTTCCAGTCTCCATCCTCGTGGATATATACCTCCGTTACCATGAACGGATTAGTAACTTCGTTTCCGCCCACTTCTGCAATCAGCGTGATGTTGTTGAGTAGGATGGCCGTACTGCCAATGATGTTGACCGATACCTCATGGATGTCAGCTTTTTTGTACCAAATGCCACCACTTTTAATGATGTTGATCTCGGGTTCTTTCCCCCAGGAACCACCCATGTGAACGAATGCAGACTTCTCATGAAAGAGTTCTTCCAGTTTTTCTACATTTTTATCTGACATCCATTGCCATTTGGCTTTTGACAGGTCTATGATTTCCTGCTCTCTGTCAGGAGTCTGTGCGCTGGACCCGTGTACGCTCAAGAGAATCAGAATCAGTCCGGTTATCAGTGTTTTCATAAAGTTTGGTATTAATGTTCAATTTGATGAGTATCACGGACACTGCTGAAAGTGAGGTCCAAAAGTTGCCAGCTGTCTGATTGTTTCTGGTAAACCTCCGTAGCGGTAAACTCATTGGACACATCGTTGCCACGCACGTGTGCTTCCAGTGTGATGCGACTCCATACAATCACTGTATTGCCAAAGCGCTTGACATCCACATCATGCACGATGGTGTTTTTATACCAAATGCTTCCACTCTCAATGATTTCCAGTTCCCGGTCCTTTTTCCAGGATCCGCTCATGTGTACAAACTTGGACTCCTCGTGAAACAACGATGCCAGCTCCTCCACATTTTTATCGGCCATCCATGCCCATTTTTGTTTGGATAAGTTGATCATCTCGGTATCGTCACTTTGGGCATATGTCCATAGAGTGGTGCCCAGGATCATCGCCAGGCAGATCAAAAGTTTCTTCATTTGAATGATATTTAAGTGTCGCATCTAGTTTGGGGTTTATGTTTGAATTTACTATGCAATCTTACGAGTTGATTCTATGGAAGTTAGTAGATACATTACGGTTATCCATACCATAATCACTGATTGAGTTACACATATACCTCTTGGTGATGTAGTTTAGAATTCGAAAAAGCATATGATATGAGCGACCACAAAAATTTCGATAGTATCAAAGCCTACAATGATTTTAATAATCATCCCACTTTACACCCGCTGGTGAGTGTTCTTGATTTTTCCAAGGCCAACCCCAGACACGGGTACAAAATGTCCTTTGGGATCTACTCCATTTTCCTGAAGGATGTAAAATGCGGGGATCTGGTGTATGGCAAGAATACGTACGACTATCAGGAGGGTACACTGGTTTTTGTGGGGCCGGGTCAAGTGGTGGATGTGAGCAACAAAACAGATATTTATCAGCCGTCAGGTAGGGGGTTAACCTTTCATCCCGATTTGATATTAGGAACCCCATTGGCCAGACAAATTGACGAGTACGGTTTTTTCTCTTACAACCTGAGCGAGGCGCTGCACCTCTCGCCGGAGGAGCAACAGACCATCTTGGACTGCTTCCTGAAAATTGAAAATGAATTGAAACGGCCCGTAGATAAGCATAGCAGGAAGTTGATCGCCTCCAATATTGGGTTGCTTCTGGACTACTGTGAGCGCTTCTATGATCGACAGTTCATTACCAGAGCGCACGTGAACAACGGCATTCTGGGAAGGTTTGAAGAATCCCTGAATAATTACTTCGCTTCGGAAAAGCCCTATTCGTTAGGTCTTCCTTCTGTAAGCTACTTTGCTGATGAGCTGCACCTTTCTGTCAATTATTTTGGAGATCTGATCAAGAAGGAGACAGGCCGATCTGCGCAGGAATCCATTCAGACGAAGTTGATCGAGATTGCCAAAGACAAGATTTTTGGGTCGGAAAAATCTGTTAAGGAAATCGCATTCGAACTGGGTTTCAAATACCCACAGCACTTCTCGCGATTATTCAAAAAACGCGTGGGCTACACACCACAGGAGTATAGGCAATTGAACTGACCAACAATGTCATATATCTGGTTTGTACCGGAATGCGAAATTTGATTTCAAGTTTCCAAGTATTTTGTGCCAAAATACTTTGAAAGAATGCCGGACATTGAGATTTTTGCCGGGATGACCGGAGTAAAGTCTTTTATAATCGCCGTAATTATCCTTGCCAATATGGGAAGTGCGCTGGTGACTCCTTTGGTCTATCTGGATTTTGAGATGCGCAGAGATTACATCTCCCGGGTGCTGTGTGTAGAGCGAAAGCAACCCATCACTGTATGTGGGGGGAGTTGCTACCTGGCCGCACAGCTGGACAAAGCCCAGGAGCATCAGGAAAAATCCAAACAACTCACTCCCAAAAGTTTTACTTTCTTCTTTTCAGAAACCAGGCACATCGAGTGGGAGGTTGATCAACTGGCACTCGTTCAGGATTTAACTTTTTCACGTCTGAGTGAGGACTTTCCCAAATCACGTTTGGCGTTCGATATATTTCATCCACCCCGGATAGGATAAACTCAATCCCCCATTTATTGTAGTTTTTGGAGTCTTCCAGGGCATGGTTATGTCATGTTCGTAAGGCTCCCATATCCAATTTTACCATTTAAGAATTATCGAAAGCGATGAAAATATTGAAATTGATGGCGATGGTATCGCTAACAACGCTGCTATGGTCTTGCGGCAGTGATGATGAGGTTAATCCTGATGAGTTTGGCACCTTTCAGCTGTATTTTGAAAATAAGGTGGGTGCCAATAGCATCACGCTGAGAGCCCCTGGTTCTACCGACTATGATTACGAAACTTCCGACGGGGAGCCATTCAACCTTTCCAGTCTCGGGTATTATGTCAGTAAAATCACTTTGGAGGGCCCAAATGGCGAGTACTTTCAGGATGAAATAAGTGTGAATGCTGCTGAAGCGAAAGGATACTACCTCCTGAAGGAGAGCAACTCCATTTCACGCAATATTCTACTGGAAAAGGTGCCTGCCGGCACTTACGATCGGATCACTTTTACCATAGGGGTAGAGGAAGACGGAATGAAAGAAGGGGCCGCAGGTGGCGTATTGGATCCTGCTGCCGGAGCCTGGTTTTGGAATTGGAATGCAGGTTATATCGGGCTGATGATGGAAGGTACTGCAGAGCATTCAGGTCAGGCTTACGTAGACCATGGAAATGGAGTAGAGGTGCTTGAAAAGACCTTTGGTTTCCATGTAGGTGGTTGGAAGGATGTAACTGATAATGAGAATTTTGTCAATAATATCAAGACAATCACTTTAGAGTTTGGGACCACTGTCACGGTGAACCCGCACCTATCTCCATTGGCACATCTGATCACAGATGTGCTGAAGGTATTGGACGGAGCAGAAGTGGATTTTAGCACGACCTATTCTATCCATTCCCCAAAAGGAGGTAAGGTGTTGGCTGATCAGCTTTTGAATGCTTTTAGTGTACATCACGTGCACCAGAGTACCAGTAGTCATGATTGATCTCTTGAAAAAGTACCCGGCATACAGCTGGGTACTTCTTTTGATTTTAGGGAGTTGTAGCGGAGAAAGCATAGATCCCGGGGAGGAGATCTACAAGTTCGAAAAGCCTGCGCATTTCCCCGAGCCTACATATACCTTTGAAAACAACCCGGTAACCAAAGAAGGTTTTGAATTGGGGCGGCGCCTTTTTTTTGACCCTATTCTTTCGAGAGACAAAAGTGTGTCCTGCAACAATTGTCATCAACAGTCGCGCGCATTTGCAGACATGCCTCTGCACGGCATGAGCATTGGGGTGGACAATCAGGCAGGCTTTCGAAATGCGCCCATGCTGGCGAACCTGGCTTTCATGAGAGAGTTCTTTTGGGATGGCGGGGTAAGCCATCTGGATTTCGTGCCAATTAATGCGATCGAGTCGGATGTGGAAATGGATGAGTCTCTGGCCAATGTGGTGAGCAAGCTCAATCAGGATGATCGATACCCCGGATTGTTCAAAGAAGCCTTTGGCGTGGATGAGGTCACTTCTCCTTATCTGTTGTATGCGCTTTCTCAGTTTACCCTCCTGATGGTATCTGCTAATTCCAGGTATGACCAATACATCCTTGGAAAAGGTGAGCTGTCTACGGAGGAGCTTGAGGGGATGCAGCTATTCGATCAGAAATGTGCTACTTGTCATTCTGGAGAACTGTTCACAGATTTTTCCTATAAAAACAATGGACTCAGTAGTTCATTCAAAGATATTGGTCGTGGGGCAATTACCGAGGATGAGGCGGACTATGGGAAGTTTAGGGTACCAAGTCTGAGGAATGCGGAGATCACTGCCCCGTACATGCATAATGCCCGGTTTTCTACCCTGGAAGAAGTGCTGAATCATTACGAGCAGGGAATTAAAGGCTCGCCTACATTGGATCCCATTTTCATGGAAGATGGCAAGGTGAAGGGGATTGCACTTACGGAGGACGAAAAAATAAAGATCATTTCATTTATCAAAACATTAACGGACAGAGACCTGATCTCGGATCCAAAATTTCAAAATCATGACTAAACACCTTTACCTATTCATTTTGGCCGTTATGCTGAGCCTGAGCGGTCGGGCCTGCGATGTTTGCGGATGCAGCTTGTCGGGGCTTTATTTTGGTTTTCTACCCAACCAGAACACTCATTTTGTGGGTGTAAAATATAGCCATGCCTCCTTTAGTGCGTCGATCGATAACGATGGGTATTACTATGAAGATGAACATTCAGAAGATACCTATCAGCGCTATGACCTGATGGGCAGGTTCAGCCTCGCAGAGCGCTTTCAGGTGCGCTACCTGATGCCCTACATGATCAATAATATGGAGGGTTCTCATCAAACTGTACACTCTGAGGGAGTAGGTGATCCGGTAGTGGTCATTTACTATTCACCGTTCAATACCGGGAATGATTTCAGTCGGGCGATCATGCATTCGCTGAATGTGGGCGCAGGACTGAAGGTGCCTGTGGGTGAATTTGATAAAGAAGATAACGGGGAGCTGGTCAATCGTAATTTTCAGCTCGGGTCAGGAAGCCTTGATTATGTACTTTCCACTAATTATACCATTCGCCATGGAAATCTTGGGATCAATGCAGAGACCTCTTTTAAGATGAATACCCCCAACACTCAGGCCTATCGTTTCGGCAATCAATTTAACCTGAGTGGGAATGCCTTCTACTACCTTGAAATGAAGAAGGTCTCACTGGTTCCGTTTGCAGGGGTCTATTATGAGGCTGCGGATCGGCATAAATATCATGACATCATAGAGGCCAATACCGGGGGTAGTTCTCTCCTGGGTACTTTTGGTGTTCAGCTTTTTGCCGGAAGGGTGACTACCAATGTTCAGTATCAGGTGCCCCTCATACAATCTTTCAACACCGATGACTTTGCTGAGATTGAAGGCGGAAACAGGCTCACAGTGGGGCTCTACTACAGCTTTTCATTCAAAAAGAACCAAATGTAAGAGGAGGATGATCCCTTAGCAGACTGCCCTCCTTGGGGCGGTCACAGCACTAAGGATTGGATACCCTGAATCACCTGATTCATCTCTTCTTTCACGATTTGAACATCCGCAGCGGTTGTTCGCCAATTGACTAGTGCTGCCCTGATACCGGCCCTGCCATTGAAGGACGTGGGGGTCATGAATACTTTTCCTCCATCATTGAGTTTGGACAAGAAGGTATTCACATCTGCCTCGCTGCCATTTTTCAGAGTAAAACAGACAGTATTCAGGCGAGTGGGTGCCAGTAGTTCAAAGGCCTCACTGTCCGCTATGAATTGTCCCAGCTCCTGAGCCATGTCGATGGTGCGCTCTACGATCTCCCGATACCCCTCCTTGCCATATGCAACAAGGCTAAACCATGCCGCCAGGGCCTTGAAGCGCCTCGAGTTTTCCGGAAGAAAATTGAGGTAGTTGAAATTTTCGTTCGGGTCTCCCAGGTAGGGGGCGTTGGAGTTTTGAAAAGTGTCCACCTGATGCAATGTGTGCTCTTTTCGGGTAAAGAAAAAAGCGCTCTCATACGGCACATTGAGCCACTTGTGACCATCTATGGTAATGCTGTCTGCACGTTCCCAGCCTTCAATGAGGTGCTTGTGCTTGGGGCTGACGGCTGCAAATCCGCCGAAAGCCGCATCGATGTGCCACCAAAAGTCGTGTTTCTCCCTGAGTGCGGAGATCGCTTTCATGTCGTCAAAGTCCACGGTATTGACGGTGCCACCACTGGAGATCAGAATGAAGGGATCACCGTCGAGCTGATGGATGGCCTCTTCCAGCTTGCTGATGTCGATCGCCTCACGCGTGGGGTTGATGGTGGGTATCCTGGTCACCTGGCTACTGCCGATCCCCAGCATGGATAGGGCTTTGATGGAAGAGGAGTGTGGCACTGCCGAGAGTATGTGGATGGGCCTGGAAATACCCGATTTAGCAATGTCATAACCTTGCCTTCTGCCCACCCACTGCCGGGCAGCTCCCAGACAGGTGAAGTTAGACATGGTGGCTCCGGTGACAAACCCACCCATAAAGTCATCGGGCAGGTCGAATAGCTCCAGCAGAAGCCGGATGGTTTCGAACTCTACGATCGCTGAGACATCCCCATGGCCCTTGGTGGTCTGGGTGTTTTGGTCATAGATGGTGGCCAGGAGATCACCCATGAGTGCAGCAGGAGTAGAACCGCCGGTGACGAAACCCCAGTACCGTGGCCCGGATGAGGCGACCATTAAGGATTCAAAGCGGTTGATGAACTCATACAAGGCTCCTTCGCCACCCACCCCCGAGGTGCTTAGGGTCCTTTCCGCAGGTGGATCAAAAGGCACTGAGGTGGGCGTTTGATCCAAATTAGACAAGTAAGTTAATCCTTGTAACAGGGTGTCGCTCAGGAGTTTATTGAGGGTAAGCAAATCTTCTTTCAGGATAGTATTCATGGTTGGATGTGTTTTAGACCTAAAATTTATTTTCGTTTCATAATGCTCCAATAATCAAAGCGCTGCAGCCAGGCTGCCCAGCTTTTTGAGGGCCTGATCTACCGCCTCATCAAAAGGTTTGCCGAAGCTGATTCGGAAGTAGTTTCTATAATCAGCCCGGGCGAAGAACATCTGACCCGGAGCTATGACAATGCCTGCTTTAACGCCCGCCTGGTAGAGTTTCAGCGCGTTTTTATTCTTGGGAAGCTCCAGCCAAAGGACGAATCCGCCCTGAGGGTTAGAACTCGCGATTTTTCCCGGGAAGTAATCGAAGATGGCCCGCTTGTATTGCAGGTGTTGTGTTTTGAGGGCACTTCTGAGTTTTTTCAAGTAAAAGTCATACCGGCCATGGGTCAGGAAGTGGGCAATAACTGCCTGGCTGATGGAGGAAGTGGAGATGTTGGTGACATATTTTCGCTGGACAAATTTCTCGTGAAACCGGCCCGGAATGCACCAGCCCACACGAAAACCCGGAGCGAGGGTTTTGGAAAAGGAGGAGCAGTAAATGACCCATCCGTCTTCATCAAAGCTTTTGCAATTTTTGGGTCGAGGTTCTGAAAAGTAGAGCTCCCCGTAGATGTCGTCCTCTATGATAGGAATCTGATGCTCAGTGGCCATGGCCACCAGGCGCTGCTTGTTTTCATCAGGAACCAATGATCCGGTGGGGTTATTGAAGTTGGGTATCACCAAAATGGCTTTAAGGTCCTGATGATGTATGACTTGCTCCAGGTCATCGAGGGAGATGCCGGTGGCCGGATCAGCAGGGATTTCTACGATTTTCAACTTTAGGTGCTGGATCAGTTGTAGCAATCCATAATAAACCGGGCTCTCCAGTGCAATCGTGTCACCAGGCTTGGTGAGAATGCTCAGACTGAGGGCAATGGCCTCCATGCATCCATTTGTGATAACCACCTCATTTTCAGCTATGACGCAGCCCCAGTTCAACCCAAATTGGGAGATGCTTCGCTTGAGTTCTGGATGACCGGTCGTGTTTTCATAGGCAGTAGCTGCCCGGGGATCGTTCAGGTAGCTTTTTTGAATGCTCTTCTTGAGGCCAGCGATGGGCAAAAGCTCGGTAGAGGGTACTGCGGTACTCAGATCCAGATGGTCCGGGTGGGCGAGTTTCGTGGCTAGAAATTCCTGGATCAGGGCCTGGTTGGAAACCTCACAGGCATCTTCGTTTAGCAGCTGACTGCTTGGTGGCTCTGAGTCCTGGAGGTGATACCTCACATAGTAGCCCGATTTTGGCCGACATTCGATTAACCCTTCCGACTCCAGGTGGTAGTATGCTTTGAATACGCTCGCATTGCTGACACCCAGCTCACGACTTGTCTGCCGGATGGATTGTAGCCTGTCGCCGATCCGAAGTGAACCCAGCCTGATGGCGTCCCGAATATTATCGGCGATGGCTTCATATTTAAATCTGTTTTCCTGCATACGAACAGTTGGGTTTTTCTACTTATAGACCAGTACAGATCAAAATAAACGAATGCTGAGCGGTTGTGGATACCTGACCCCCTTAAAACTCAACTGATCCGGTCAAATTATTCAAAACTGTAACTGTTTTATCCAAATTTTGAGTGGTGGAAAAGAGTGATCGAAAATAATCTATTGCACTCCCGTTGTAACTGATAGAATTTCATTTTACCTTTAGCTTTAAGGTGGTATACTGCCTAAGCTGGTTTAACCCAACCATATAGCCATGGAAAAAGTCGTCGATTTTTTGTCATTTATCAGTTTGATTTATGTGATCTTACCCATTCTGTTTCTGATCGGACTGGGGATCTACCTCGCGGCAGGCAAGCCGGTGACCTCTTCCGGATATGAAAAAATCATCGAGATCAGCAAGTGGTATATCGTGTCGGTGGCACTTGTTTTCTCTGGAAATCTGGTGAAGGATGGTTTTACCGAAAGGGAAACAGGGATCAAGGAGATGCAGGTCTATGACAAGTATGTGGACCTGATCCTGGAGGCAGACAACATAGAGAAGAGGTGGAAGCTGGCGGAGTACTTTGCGACCGTCACACCCACAGATCGCCTGAGGGAGCGATGGGTAGAGTATCAGGGCAAGCTGCAGGACGACTATGATGAGTATAAGAAACTGTTGGCAGACGAGCAGAAACTTGAAAAACTGGATACCTCTGCAACAGATCACGAGTCGGCATTGGAGATCATTCAGCGTCAGAAAGCCGCGTATGAGCGGCCTCTCGTCTCTAAGGAGTCCACACCTTTTCGGGTGGATATTTTCTACCTGGAAGAAACGATGGCCAGCCGTGACTCCAAAGGAAAGGCGAACCAGCTGGCTCAGCAACTGGCCTCCACAGGGTACCTCGTCAAGGTGAAGAAGCTGACCGCAGCTAAAAATGCTGAAGCAGGCTACCGGGTGAAAAACAACCAAATCCGCAGTGAGGCGTCAGAACTGGATGTAGCCTCGGGCGTCAACGCCCTCATTGGTGGGGAGTATGAAATAATAACCATCAGCTACAAAACCCCCAATTACATCAGTGTTTTTGTGGTTGATTGAGGGCACTAAGAGGTTCGCATTCACTTATCGATCGCTTGTTGGTGACAACCTTGGAAAGGGCGGAGGCTATACAACTTCCAAGCATTATTTATCGCAACACCGCTAAATCAGCTCTGGTGGGAGCAAGGGAGTGCAGCATACCACCCCTTTAAAAACCCAGCCGGCACGATAACATTGTTTAAAACTCGTCGTTCAATGGTTCATGAACAGGTTAAAAGTGTTTTTCTGGTTATGCGCCGGAGCGAATAGAGAGATCTTATCCAATTGTCCTTCTGAGTCGAGTAAATATGTGGGAATAGGGGCCACCATATTCTTCACGGGCATTTTTGCGGCGCTGGCCGGAGGCTATGCACTCTTCACCGTCTTTGACAGCTATTGGCTGGCCGCAGGCTTTGGGATTCTGTGGGGGCTCATGATCTTCAACCTGGACCGGTTCATTGTTTCCAGCATGCGCAAGAATGGCCAACCCCAACAGGAATGGCTGCAGGTGCTCCCCAGACTGGTGCTGGCGCTGGTCATCTCCATCGTGATCGCCAAACCTCTTGAACTCAAGATTTTTGAAAAGGAAGTCAACAGCGAGATCACTTCCATGATGCAGGAGGACCTGGCCTTGAAAGAACTGACCGTGAAGGAGCGCTTCTCGGCTACCAGAGCGCGACTCAGTGCAGAGGTCCAATCACTCAAGGACGAAATACTGGCCAAAACAGCAAGCAGGAATGAACTCCGCCAAATCGCCCGGGAAGAGGCAGATGGCACGGGAGGCACTCAGCAGCGGAATGCCGGACCGATCTATCAAATCAAAAAGGCAGATGCCAATCGGGTAGATGCCGAACTGCAGACGCTCATCGCCACCAACACTCCACAGATTGCTGAAAAAGAACAGGCCATCACCGAGCTGAATACAAGGGAGCAGGCAGAACTCTCCGCCACCGAAGCGGGGCAACTGACCGGGCTGGCCTCACGGATAGAGGCACTGGACCGCCTGACCACTAAGAGTTCAGCCATCAATGTGGCCAATTGGTTTGTGATGCTGCTATTTCTGGTGGTGGAAACAGCGCCTATTTTCGTGAAACTGATCTCCCAGCGTGGGCCTTATGATTATGTGCTCAAAACCGAAGAATATGGCTTTGAGGCCTTCCACTATGAGGACCTGGCCAAGGTGAATGCCACGATCAAGAATCGTTCTGCTAAACTCACCAGGGAAGAGGCTGAGTATGTGAACAGCCGGTTGCAGCTGGGGTTGGATAGGTCATAGGGATACAATTCGCCTAAGCAACAAAGGCATCCTACAATGAAGGCCTGATCCGACCCCTGACGCTATTCAGGGAGGATGGTCACTATGACCCTTTTGTACCTTGACAGCTGAGGCTCGCCTCTATCCGTCACCTTCACTATGAAGTGGGCAGTTTCCTGCTGATCTACTTTCGGCGCTGTGAAATAAGCCAGGTGCACATTCTCAGCACCGTTTACTTCTATTGGTTTTTTGTAAGTACCAGCCTCGGGATAGTGATACCATAGAAAACTGAAACTGTCTCCATCGGGGTCTGTGGTGTCAAAGGCATCCAGCGTAAAGCCGGCACCGGATTTCACCGTGATTTGCTCGGGATGGGTCAATACAGGCACAGGCGGGTGATTGGCCGCTTCATACGACATGAAGCACCAATCCATGCGGGCAGCAAAGTCATTTTGAAAATCATCGCGCCAGCGCCATAGGGTGACCTTATCGTCGGAAAAAGTAACACTGTCTGGCTTTACTGAGCGACCATATTCTTTGGGCAGGTAGGGGGTGTAGCGGTCGATGGCATTGGTCCAGATGGCTCTGGTCTCAGGTGCGATGGTGACGATGGAGCCGCCTTCCTTGGTCTTGGAAAAATCAGGATGATAGAGTTCATAGCGACCACCCCAGCCACCCCACTCGGGATGCTCGGGTTCGTTGAGCCCATTGGGGATCAAGGAGAGAAATGCTGGAGTATCACCTTCTACACCCCAGGCCACATCAGGATATGCTGCCCCCAAAGGGCCATGGTTTTGCTGGATGTTTTGAGCGATCCAGCGATTGCTGATGGTGGTGTTGTCAATGCCCTGCACATAACTATTGATTCCTGTCCAGGTGGCGCTGCCATAGTCATCGCCGGGACTCACGATGTAGAACAGATCGGGAAAATTATTCCTGATCCAGATGCCACTGTCATCCTGATCAGAGATGGTGTAGACCCTGAGTTTCGAAACGTATTTTTTGACTTCAGCTTCTGTTTTGATTTTTCGGATTTTGTACAATGCCTGAGCGAGGGTATTGGCACCTCCCCAGGTGGAGATCCATAGCGGGCGATCATCTTCCTGCTCCAGTATTTTGATGATCCAGTCTGACCCTTCAGAGTCCATTCCATCACCTACACCTTCCATGCCGTACCTGGGCAAACCTTCCTTGACCATCGTCGAGAGTGTTTCAGTGTCAGGAAACCCGGCCTCATGTTTTAGAATGTTGGGTCGTATTTCACCATAAGCATCAATGATTTTATGGATAGAAGCCGGATTTACTTCTGAGGTGTGCCAGCAGGAAGTGGTCGCGATGATTCCCTGGATGTCTATTTGATTGGCGTACAAAAACAAGCGCACCAGTGATTGGCTGTCATCAGGATCAGCTTCTATGTCAGTGAGTATAATTACTCTGTTTTTTTGATAATCCTGAGCATACAGTGTTTGTGAAACAAGGAGTAGCGAAAACGCGCAAAGCGATAAAACAGCCCTTGGGATTTGAAGAAACATCATGTCGTAGTTGATTGATATAAAACATCAGGATGAGCATGACTCGGAACGTCCCTTTGGCCATCAGCTCAGTGAAGCGAAGTAAATGAAATGTAACAATAAAAACAATCGATTGCGTGAATGATCATTGAAATTTTGTCACGTCCTGCTTTAGCTTAGAATTGCTCAGCTGTGAGCTCCCGATTGATGACTGCACCTGTGAGGTTTCCGGTATATACCGCTGTGGCCACTGAGCGCATCATGGCCGAATTGTCACCACATGCGTAAACACCGCCGATGGTAGTTTCCTGTAAATCATTCACTTTGATGTATCCAGGTTCAGTGAGTTCGCAGCCCATTGATAGCGGTATGTCCGAGTGTTGTTTGAAGGGAATGGCCGCGTATAATGCCCGAAAATCTGATTGCCTGCCGTCTTTGAAAAGCACATTTTGGATTTGTCCGTTTTGATGCGCTATTTCGTCAATTTCAGTTTCTACGATCTCGATTTTGTTTCGGTCCAGAGTAGCCATTTGGGTGGCATCAAAATCAGCTTTCCCTGAAGTCAGAATGGTGAGGTTGTCGGTCAGGTTATTCACCAGACCCGCCAGGTGAAAGGCCCTTTCGCCATTGGCCATAATCCCGGTCTTTTGGTTGCGAAACTCATAACCGTGACAATAGGGACAATGGACGACGGAAATGCCCCAGCATTCTGCAAAACCCTTGATGTCAGGCATGATGTCTTTGATGCCTGTAGCAAAGACTAGCTTCCTGGCATGAAACACTTCGGCAGTTTGAGTGGTGATGGTGAAACCGCTTTTGGTTTTCATTCCGCTGACAGCAAGTCCGTTGAGGAACTTTACAGTCGGATATTTCAAAACCTGTGATTTGGCCCTGGACGAGAGCTCTCCCGGAGTAACTCCATCCTGTGTTATGAAATTATGAGAGTAGGGTGTTTGCCGATTGCAGGCAAATCCACTGTCAATGATCAATACGTTGCGTAAGGAGCGACCCAATGCCATGGCGGCAGAAAGGCCTGCATAACTGCCGCCTATGATGATCACATCTGAAGTTTCATGCTTGTTCATATCACTAAATTCTATTTATGCAATAGAAGAGTACTCGACAAGCGCAGCGAGACGCCCTGCTGCTATTCTATCATTGTCTCTTTTATGCAATATTGTTGCGTTTATACTTTGGTAAAGATCAGTATTTGCAACAACATTGCAAGAACAAAGTCCGGTAATTTTTAAGAAGAGATAATATTTCTTTGACGGAATGGCTTCAATGTCTCCAATAATGGGTTGATCCGAATTTTCGAACTTCAGGAGAACTGTTATAACACACTTGAACTTTAGAACTGAACAGGGTTTTTTGACATTAAATTTTAACAAAACAAACTGGATAATCACAGGCCGGTAGCAGATTTTCTGGGGAGCCACACCTGGTGGCTCCCTTGCTTATGTGTGGGTAATGTCATGAAGGTGCAACTCACTCAGAAACGTAAATTCAGCTTTCACAGGGTAGGGTTATTATCCCTCTGATCTTTATAAGTGAAATAACCTCTAATCAATATGTTGAAAAGAAGTGCCTTTCTGCTACTCACTATCATAGGATTTACAGTACAAGCTCAGAACGTAGATGTCTTTGGTCCACAGCCTTTTCGTGAGATTTTGGATAACGAGTTCCCAATCAATTCATGGACTCCATCGGCACCTTCTGCGGTAAAAAACCTCCAGTACTTTTTGTTACTGGACGCAGAAACAAAGTCGAATGTAGTCACCCTGTCAGATGACAACTCCACCCTTGCAATATCTTCGGTAGGTGACGTTATACACACCTACGGAACTGTACTAAGAGGTGTATTACAGATCGTAGATATTAACTCCGATACGGATGATGATTTCGCTAATAAGTATCGAATGGTTCCTTTATTGCATAGCTATTTTGCACTCAATTACTCATCCGGGAGCTCAGAGGTTTTCGCTGTGGATGTGGGCTCTTACTATGTGGAGGAAGCCACAGGGAGCGGATACCTTGTGGTGGAATTTGATGGGACTCCGGATGCGGTGATACTGAGTGCTTCCGGCCAGTATACCTACAATGGTACTACTGGTCTTCAGGAAGAAAACTCGAGCTGGACGCGACAGTGGTTCGTATTGGACAATGGAAAACTCTCTTTAACGGGGGATGAAGCTGACGCCACTACTTTTTTCATGGCCGATGCTCGTGATCTGATCGATAACATAATTGACGATGGGTCGGATTTTGACCCCTCGGGCATAGATTGGCAAACCAACCCCTTTGCGGCGTATCCGGAAGGCCTTTGGAAATATGAAGAAAGTGATTTTAATGGCTCATTTCTGATGGACGTGGACGAAGCTTATATGCCGCAGTTTGGTGATCATGAGAGCACACTTGATGCCGCTGTGGAAGCCCTCAATGAGATCGAAAGCACGCTGACCACCAACGGTGAATCCCTGCGTTATGACAAGGAGGTGTATCTGACTTTCCGTGAAAACCTGCTCTCAAGGACCCTCTCATCAACAGATATCTATAATGGCCGACTCAATGAACGGTTGGTAGCTTATGTGTATTTTACCAATGCAGCCGATGATTCTGGCGCGCATCATCCCTTTATGGTGATCGCCTCACATAATATTTCAGATAGCCCAAATTACTTGATTGACGTGTCGCGACCTCCGGGAGATGGATCCGGTGGGGGCTATGCAGAACAATCAATCACCCGAAACGCAGTGTTGGGCTATTTTCTAATCAAAATACCTCTGAAAGATTATGGGGTAATCGATCAGTTAACGGACAATGACCTGAGTCCTTATGGAATACTGGCAGATGAGCTGGATACTGATCCTTCGGACTATGATGTGTATAACTATGTAGGTCCAAGCTCCCAGGCCATCGCCATTGATGGTGTGGTTGTCTACCCTGGGTATAACAACAATCTACGCTTTGCTGCCGAAGATGGTGAGATCACCAGTACCGGGATTCACGTTGGAAGGGGAATGGGATTACACTATCATGCAGATGGACATGGTTTTAACCAAAACGGGCTTAATCTTTATAATCTGGCAGATTATGAGGGGAAGAATCACCCACCAATGATTGGGTTTGGTTATGATGGCCTTGTGATGTTTGGTCGGTATGAAGAAGGTTATGCCTCCATGGCGGGTTATGGTGAGGCACTGGATGATTATGGAGGACACGACCATGATGGATTTGGGTATCATTACCATGCTTTTTCAAAATCCTTTGAAGCCCAGGGACCAGTAGGAGGTGAGCCCATACCTTTCACACAACATTTTTTCAATGTGGGTGCCTGGCGAGGTAATATCAACGGCATCCCTGGTTTTTTGGAGGTAACTCCGCAGCAGCTGAAGAATGAGGACATAGGCAGATATGCCGGAGCCTCCTATGAGTCGGGCGAACCAGGCCCTGGCTCGGTAGAGGTAGAGGCCTGCGAAAGTTATGTGTGGGAGGGAACGACCTACACCACTTCAGGTACCTATACAGTTACATTGACCAACGCCTCAGGTGGGGACAGTCTGGTGACGCTGGAACTTACCATTTGGGAAGAACCTGTTGTCTTGGTGACCGCAAGCGATGGAGTGCTCATGGCAGAAGAGCAGGAGGGAGTGACTTATCAATGGTATGATTGTGAAAAAGATGCTTCAATTGAAAATCAAACCAATTCATCATTTACCCCGATGGGACCCGGGAGTTTTGCCGTGAATGTTTCAAATGGTCCCTGCTCTGTCTTATCGGCATGTGTGGAGGTAGATGAGACGATTCTCAGTACCGAACCAGCCAATGGGATATTGGTTTACCCCAATCCGGTAACCACCGACTTTCGGATTTTGGGCATTTCTGAGCCAACCCGGGTCACGGTGATGAGCATCTCCGGTCAGATCATTTCACAAATCACTGACATCAACTCTGACACGGATATCCCAGTCCCCAAACCTCCGGGGGTTTACCTGATTAAGATTGATCTGGGAGATAAAGTACTTTTGAAGAGAATAATCACGACTTTCTAATCTTTCGGTCTTTCGGGATTGGCCTGGGAAAATTTTATTAACCATTCGCGGATGCTTGATTTGATCATGTGGCTTTAGTGAACGTGTGAAAGGTAGGTTCAGAATAAGTGTGGTGGCAGCTGATTTATGGGGAGTCACAACAGATGTGCTCCCCATGCTTTTGTTATGCCCGGTTGTGCATTCCAGGTGCAATCGGGTTGTGATTTAGTTTACCAACTCATTCAGCCGGGACCAGCGGTCTTCTGGTATAGTTGAAACACCAACAAACTGAAATTTTCTGAACACGCTGTCCGGAGCATTTTGTCTCACCTGATTGAACAGTAGGTGCTTTAATCCAATTTCTCAAGTAGTTGGGAATTTGCTTTCATTATTTTTGATTCCAGGTTATACAAATCTTCCAGTACTGGCATGAGCCCTTTTTGCGCTCCGCTGTAAACCAGCTGTACGGCACTTTCACTTGTTTTTAAGTAAGTTTCGATCAGCGCATTGACTGTTCCCAGCTTTTCAACCAGCGCAATGTCCATCTCCGTAATAGTGCCCGTGGCTTTGGCAAGATCCCATGACTGATTATTCAAGTCAGGTATTTTAAGCTCTACATTTCCCAACCCCAATACCTGTAGGGTGCCCGCTTCCAGCTTGAGGTCAAATACGCTGTTGTCTAGAATTAATACACGATCAGCACCTTCTTGCACTACCTGTACAGTGTGATATTCCTTTTGTCCAAAAAGTAAAGCAGTTTTAAAAAAATCAACCAGTTTGGAGTTATTGTTTACATCAAAATCCAAGTCGGATATTGAAACCGCTAGTAGGAGATTTTGGTTTGAATACAGTTTTTGCAAAAGGTCTCCACGATAGGTATGAGACTGTCTGATCAGTGAATCATTCCTTTGTACCTCTTTAAGAATGGATTTTTCAACCTTCACAAGATTGGCATTTAATGCGGAAGATTCGCGCCAACCATTTAATACCAAAGCAAGAATTACGGCAAAAACGACGGAAACAAACTCTAGAATTAATTGCTGTTTATTGATCTTATTTTTCATGGTTTAACTATTTCGCTCATGATCCTAATACTCTGCTAGTTCAGTGTTTTCAAAAGTAAGCTGGGTTTCATTCAGATGGTCAAATATGTGTGAGGTGTCATAATAGCTCATCTGAGATCAAATATGCAGTTTCGTATCTGAAGCCCAGAGTAGTACTAAACTAGTGAATTTTCTAATACCCTCACCCAGACATAAAAAAGGCGCCATTTGGCGCCTTTTTAGGTTAGCTGACTCAACCAGATTATTAAGAATAAAACGCCCTCATAACCCCTGACCATCAATGGATTCCGGTATTCGTTCTGCGCTATGCTCCGTCCGAAACCGGATGAAGTTAAGGGATTGATCGAACTAGTATTGTCATCCGGTTTGCAAGGCACCAAGCAATACCGGAATCTCATCCGATGCAGTGTCCTTTAGCGACTCGCTGCGCTCAAACAGGCTGGTAATTGATCATCCAGTTGATGCCGTACTTGTCCTGAAATGACCCGAAGTACGCACCCCAGAACATATCTTTCATGCCCATCTCCACTTCGCCTCCTGCTGACAGCTCGTTGAAAAGCCGGTCGGCTTCTTCTTTGGAGTCAGGTTCCAGGTGGATGTGCATGTTATTGCCGGCGTTTACTTTGAATCCCATGCTCTCCGGAGCATCTGTCGCCATCAGTCGGTGACCACCCAATATCGTCAACTCCACGTGGATGATCAGTTTCTTAGTGGCCTCATCCATTGGGGGCTGGCCCGGGAAACTAAAATCTTCGAATCGCTGTAATCCGCGTCCGGTAAACTCTCCTCCAAACACTTTTTGATAGAACCGGAAGACCTCTTCTGTATTTCCGGGGAAGTTCAGATAGGTGGCTACACCAGCCTTGTTGGTGACCTTGTTTTCCTTGCGTAGTTTGAACTGTGTACTGATGTAGTAATCCAGGTTTTCCATGCCCATGGCCAATCCTTCTTTGAAGCCCATTTCTACAATTTTTTCCAGGTCTTCGAGGCTTTTATAGGTGATGGTGATAGTCACCAATGTGCTGTCACCTTCGAAATCTGCGAAGACATTGTGCCAGTGAGAGCCCGGGTGTATGTCATTGATCTTCCCATCACTGTCACAAAAGGCGTCCGTTGCTTCATAGCTTTCCTGGGGGTTCACACTGCTGTAGTCTGCCCGGCACCAGTGGATGTCGCCCTTAGGTCCTTCCATGTAATACAGCCAATATCCACCTTCCCTGAAGTCCATGGTCTTGGTGTTGCATTTGTAGGGTTTGGGCGCCCACCACTGGTCGAGGATCTCGGCGGTGGTCCAGGCTTTCCAGACCACATCACGTGGTGCATCAAACTGGCGCTTTATGTGCATGGTGTTGTTGGACTTATCCACGGTGAAGTCCATGAGAAGAGTAGGGTTCATTTCTATTAATGTTTGTTGTTCAATTAATTTTTGTTGCTTTTGAGTTGAGCCAGGTATTGATCCAGGTTGTCAAATCGGTTTTCCATGATTTGCCTGAACTGCTCCAGCCATTTTTCTATGTCTTTCATCTTGTCCACATTGAGGTGGTAGTGAATTTCTCTTCCTTGCTGCTCCTGCGTGACCACTTCGCATTCCACCAGCACTTTGAGGTGCTTGGATACTGCCTGTCGGCTGGTGTCGAAGTGCTCCGCAATGGCATTGGGTGTCAGGGCGCTCACCGCCAGCAGAAAAATGATGGCCCTGCGTGTAGGGTCTGCGATGGCCTGGAAAACATCGCGTCGTGTAGATTTATGCTTATCTGCTACCATATGGTTGTGAATATACGTGCAACTTTTTGGTTGCGCAAATAATGGGAGAGATTTTATTTACAGACAAACCTGAATCAACCACGCTAAATAGGAGAGGCGTATCTCTATTGAGGGTCCTGTCTCAACTAGTTTTGCTCGCTGCCATAGGTGGAAGGAGAGCAATGAAACATTTCCTGAAACGATTTGTAGAAGTAAGACCGGCTATTGAAGCCCGTCATATAGATGATTTCGGATACGTTGTACTCTGAGTTGGTCAGCAAAAAAGCCGCTTTCTTGAGCCTGTACTGATTGATCAGTGCGTGTGGTGTTTGTCCCGTAAGGGCCCTCACTTTCTTATAGAGAGAGGTTTTGCTCATCCCCAGGTGGTTGGCGAGGTGCTGTGCATCCAGCTGAGGATCATTCATCTGATCTTTGATAAACTGATCCATGAGTTGGAAAAACTCATCGTCTTTGGCACCTATCCCAAACGAGGCAAACTCCTTTTCATGAGGGGTGTAAGCATCGAATTTCTTTTTAAGTACTTCGCGGGTGCTGATGAGCTTTTCGATCCTGACCTTCAGGTGATCGGGATGAAAGGGCTTGGGGATGTAAGCGTCTGCTCCGGCTTGCAGGCCTTCTATGCGTTCCTCCATTTGTCCCTTAGCCGTGAGCAGGATGACCGGAACGTGGCTGATTTCTATTTTCGTTTTGATGGCTTCACAGAGCTCGTAGCCACTCATCTCTGGCATGATCACATCACTAATCACCAGGTCAATTTTACGGCTGGCCAGGATGCTGAGGGCTTCTTTTGCCCGGGTGCAGGAGGTGACGTTGTATTGATGTGAGAGCAGGTCTTTCAGCAGGTTCAGAATCTGTACGTTATCATCTACGATCAGCAGGTTATGCTCGTGGCGCTCCAGACTGATGTTGATCAATTCCTGATCGAGGCTGTCTTTATGATAAAATTCGGCCTGTACGTGTTCATGGAGGCGGGTAAGCATGGCATGGTCCACCGTGTCTTCAGCCACTTGCTCTTGGGTAGGCAGGCTGGCAGGAAGCCAAAAGGTAAAGTCGGTGCCTTCGCCAGGCTGGCTTTGGACAGAAATGTCGCCATGGTGAAGGTTGATCAGCTTTTTGGTCAGGGACAGACCTATGCCCACACTGTTGGTGTTTCCTTCCTCTTTCTCATGATGCAGGCTGGTAAACCGCTCAAACACGCGGGCAAGCTCATGCTCCTGAATGCCCATGCCATTGTCCTTGACACTGAAGTAGATTTTCTCTTGCTCGGCCCATAGTTTAATGGCTACTTTACCACCCCGATCCGTGTATTTGAGTGCGTTACTTACGAGGTTGATCAGGATTTTCTCCAAAATATCAGAGTCTACCTGAGCATAGAGCTCTTCGGGCGCTTCGTAGGTAAGGATGATCTCTTTTTCCAGTGCATACTGCCTGAAGGATTGTAAAAGCTCTTCGGCAAAAGCAATGATGTTGATGGCGCGAATGTTCAGTTGTTCCTTTCCCATCTCCACTTTTCTGAACTGGATGAGTTCCTGAATGAGCTTTTGTAGCCGCAGAGAGTTTCGGTAGATGGTTTGGATGGGCGTGTGGAGTGCTGGTTTCCCTTTGGTCTTCTCCAGCAGGGAGACTGCTGGTCCGAGGATCAGTGTGAGCGGAGTCCGAAACTCATGGGCTATGTCTGTGAAAAATTCCAGTTTGTATTTTTGGATGGATTCAGCTTGTTCCTTTTTCAGGCGTTCTATTTCCAGGGCCTTTTTGCGCTTAGATCGATTCCTTGAGAGCTGTATCAGCCCAATTTGGGACAAGAGCGCCATAATCACGTAAACAGTATAGGCTGTATTGGTAGCCCAAAAGGGCGGATCAATGGTAATGAGTACGGTACGCTCATGTGGGTTCCAATCTCCGTTTTCATTGGAGTTGTTCAAATGAAGCTGGTATTCCCCGGGGGGAATGTTGGTCAGGTTGATCATGGATTGTTTGCCAATGATGTTCCAATCATTGTCAAAGCCCTCCAGAAAATAACGATAGCTACATCGCTGCTTATGCCAGTAATCCAGGGTAGTGAACCTGAGACTGAGAAAATTCTGGTCGTAATTGAGGTGAATTTCTTTCTGAAGATCAATATGAGTCTGTAAAATGCCTGTGCTGTCGCCGGGTGCAATGCGCACATTGGATACCAGCAAGTCTGTGATGGCCAGGCGAGGGAAAGCCGTGCTGGTATCCGTCTTGTTTGGATCCACAATGTCGATGCCTTTAGTGCCTCCGAAATAGAGCTGATGGTTTCCTTTCAGCTGAAAATAGGCCCCATCGGTGTATTCGTAGTTCAGCAGACCATCGGTCCAGTTGAAGTTCTTGAAAGTATTGGCATGGGGCGAAAAGGCAAAAAGGCCATTGTTGCTGGACAGCCAGAGTCTGCCGGACTGATCCTGTAATATTCCGTGAATGGTGTTGTTGGCCAGGCCGTCACTTTGGGTGTATTGATCTACCGTGAAATTGCTCAGGTTCACCTGATTAAGGCCACCGCTGGTACCTACCCAGAGCTTGTTTTGTTGGTCGATGTACAGGCTCAGGATGTCGTTGTTGCTCAGGGCATACCGACTGGTTTCATCGGCTTGCAGGTTGTGGGTAAACTTTCGGGTGAGGGTGTTGTAGCGATATAGACCTCCGTTTCGTGTGCCAAACCACAGGATGTTGGGTTCTTCTGAGGTAATGGTGTAGACGATATTACTTCTGATAGAGATTTCACCGGCAGTATTCTTTTGATCAGGAGAGATCCTATAAGATTCGTTTAGCCGATATGCTCCGGTACTGGTTTTCTCAATATCCATATAGATAATGCCATACCCACTGGTGCCCAGCCACAAATGGCCATAGGCATCGAAGAATACCTTGTATACCGACCCAAAATAGAGGTCCTCCGGCTGATTGGTAAAGTCCCGGGGAAAATGAAGGATCCGGCCCGTGCGCTGCTCGATCATGTCCACACCCTCACTATCCAGCCCAAGCCAGATATTGCCATGTTTGTCAGGAGTGATGGAAAGCACAGTATTACCGTTGAGCCCGTTGCTTTTATTCAGCACACTGGTTTCGCTCCGGTCTGGTGAGATGATGTTGAGTCCACCGCTTCGTGTGCCGGCGTAGAGCTGATTGTTCGGGTCGATGTAAATCGATCTCACAATGCTATTAGAAAGCTTTCCATCAGCAGGGCTGCCTTCACTAATGGGATAAAATGAGCGCTCTTTGGTGAGGTATTTGTAAACCCCGTCACCGTCGGTACCCAGCCACAGGATGCCTTGCTTGGAGGTGTGAAGGGAGAAAATTTTCAACTTTCGCTTACTGAGGCTGGGGATCATTCCGCTGAGCGAACGGTGTGTGATCTGATCATCGGCCAGACTGACTTCCAGCAGCTGACCATCATCCGTACCTAGCAGCAGCCGGTTGCCATCACTACTGCTGCCTACCCCTGTTATCTGTGCAGATTGGGTATTGATCTCAAATGAATGAACGATCCGATCCTGATACAATTCTTTGATGATGAGTCGATCTATGGAGGGCTGATAGAGGTAGAAGTAGCGCTGGTTGAGGCTCACAAACTGGTGAAACCAAACCTTGGGTGACCACTCCAGATCGTAACTCACCACAGGCTTTCCATAAGTGTGCGAGTACAGTTTGCCTTCACCATTTGATAAGTAAAGTGTGTTTTGAAAAGCGCCAACACTGTGGATGTTTTGTCCTACTTGCTCATCAATGGCTATTTTCTCGAAGCGATCGGCTTGCTGGTTGTATTGGGCCACGCCCCAGCCTACAAGACTTATGTACAAGGTGGAGTCTTCGGATAAGGTGGCTTTCAGGTTATTTTCAAGAAAAGGCAGGTCCTTGAGGTCATTGAAGTAGCGGTGAAAGTGATCCAGTTGATGATCGTACCGATTGATGCCATCATGGGTGACAATCCACAGGTTGCCAAATTTGTCTTCCAGGATTTGCCGAACCACGTTGTTGCTAAGGGAGTGCTCATCTTCTGCAATAGGTTTGTAGCTGATGATTTCATCCCCATCATAGCGATTGAGGCCATCCCACGTACCAAACCATACATAGTCCAGATGATCCATGTAGATGGCGTTGATGGCGCTATTGGATAGTCCCGATTTCTTGTCTACATGTTGCAGTGGCCATTCCGTTTGACCCTTGGTTTCGAGACCAAAGATCAGGACCAGCATCAAGCCAAGGGTTAGATGTTTCGTCTTTCGCATACCTTCTGTCCTCCCCAGTATATTTTGTGTCCAAAATAGTAAGAAAAAACCGCTTTGGAGTGCACTTGCACCATAGTAAACACAATATGAACCATAGAGGACACATCCCAAATCCCTTATTGTCAATTTGGCAAAGAATACGATCCTAAAGACGCCATTGCTGGATCATTGGCAATAATTCATTTAAAAAATTATGGATATAACAAATAGGTTCTCTGAGAATCCCATCCTGACACCCAAAATGGTGAAACCCAGCACTCCATCCGTAGGGATAGAGTGTTTGCTGAACCCCGGAGTATTCTGGTTTCAGGGTAAGGTGTGGCTTCTCGTGCGTGTGGCAGAGCGACCAGAACAGCAGGAGGGTACCACCACCTTGCCTATTTATAACCAGGCTGGTCAGTTGGAGTTGATGACCTTTAGAAATGACGATCCTAAGTTTGACGATAGTGACAAGCGAGTGTTTGAGTATGATGGAGCTCATTACCTATCCACCCTTTCACACCTGAGGCTTCTATCGAGTCATGATGGCATTCACTTCTCAGAGGATCCTGAATATGGCCCCATTTTCCCGCTAGGTGAGCAGGAAACTTTCGGGATAGAAGATTGCCGGGTGTCGCAGATTGGTGATACCTACTATCTCACATATACCAAAGTATCACCTACAGGAGTTGGGGTGGGCCTCATTACCACTACCGACTGGAAACACTTTGACAGAAAGGGAATGATTTTCCCCGCCCACAATAAGGATTGTGCATTGTTCGAAGAGCGCATCGGGGGCAAATATTATGCCCTGCACAGGCCAAGTAGCCCTAGTATAGGCGGCAATTACATCTGGATCGCTCAGTCCCCGGATCTCGAGCACTGGGGGCATCATCAGTGCATAGCGACCACTCGGGCGGGATACTGGGACAGTGCCCGGGTAGGAGCTGGCGCAGCACCCATTAAAACAGAAGCTGGCTGGCTGGAAATCTATCACGGAGCTAACGAGAACCATCGCTATTGTTTGGGAGCTTTATTACTGGACCTTCAGAACCCCAGCCGGGTGTTGGCCAGGAGTGAAGAGCCCATTATGGAGCCGGTGGCCGGGTATGAGCAAACGGGCTTTTTTGGGAACGTGGTATTCACCAATGGCCACCTGGTGGAGGGTGATAAGGTGACGATCTACTATGGTGCCAGTGATGAAGTGATTTGTGGCGCACAATTGTCAATTAAAGAAGTATTAAAATCATTGGGAAGGTAGTATGAAAGGGTTATTTAAGATATTAGAAAAGCCGGTACGGGAGTTTGCGTTCTTCAAAGAGCAACCTAAAGCGATGCGGGTATTACTCTCCACCAACATGATCTATGCGTTCGTGTTGCCAGTAATAGAGATTTTTGTGGGTGCTTACATCATGCGCAGTTCGGATGATCCAAAAATTGTAGCCCTCTATCAGCTCACCGTTTATACGGGTATCCCGTTTACCTTTCTGGTGAATGGATATTTGCTCAGATGGTTTCGCATTAGCAACCTCTATAGCTTCGGTATGCTCCTGAGTGGGATATCCATGTTTCTCATGATGGGACTGGAGACCCTGTCCTTTTCAGGAGTCGGCGCTGCGGGTTTTTTGATGGGAGCTTCTTTTGGATTTTTCTGGGCCAATAGAGATTACCTGGCTTTGGGAACCACCAAAGATCAAAACAGAAATTACTACTATGGACTGGAGACTTTTTTTTATACGCTCACGGCCATTATAGTCCCGCTGCTGGTGGGTTGGTTTCTGGGAGCCGCCAATCGAAATGGCTGGTTTGGGGGCAGCATGTCTGTCAGCTATCAGATGGTAACCGTGGTGGTGGTCATACTTACCATTCTGGCCAGTGTGGTTGTCCATAGGGATCGGTTTAAGAACCCCGAGCAAAATCGATTTTTGTATTTCAGGTTTGATAAACTCTGGAATAAGCTCATGGGACTTGCGGGTCTCAAAGGAATGGTGCAGGGATACCTGGTCACCGCACCGGCCATTCTCATCATGAGGCTAGTGGGCGATGAAGGTTCGTTGGGTTTGATTCAGGGAGTGAGCGGGGCTTTCACGGCCATCATGCTCTATCTCATTGGGAGGATGACCAAACCGAAGCACAGGATTGCCATCCTCTCTGCCGGACTCATCATATTTGCCTTTGGTACACTGGTGAATGGCTTGATGTTTTCTTCCGTGGGCGTGATGGTTTTTGTGCTTTGCAAAGTGCTTTTTCAGCCCCTGCATGACATTGCTTACTTCCCCATCCAGATGCGAGTGATTGACGTGGTGTCGGCACGTGAAAAACGAAATGAATTCGCTTATATCTTCAACCATGAATTTGGGCTTTACCTCGGACGCTTTTTTGGATTGGGGCTGTTTATTGTCCTGGCCACCTATGTGTCTGAGACCTTTGCGCTGAAGTATTCTCTGATCGTGGTGGCACTGCTGCAATTGCTGTCTATCCCGCTGGCCAAACACATCACAAAGCAGGCGGATTTATATGAGCAATCTGAAGTGAAGACCGAAGTACAAGAAGAAATTCCATTGGCAGTAGCGATAAAATAATGAACATGAAGAGTATCAAAATAACCGTATTAGTTCTGTTGGTGGCATTGGCCGGATGCCGTCCGGAGGTGAAAAAAGTGAGCCAGGTGGCTATCAGCAAGGTGAAAGACATGCCGAGCCAGCCAAGGCCTTACAAGCAGTTGAAATGGAGGGAGAAAGCCATCAATTTTGATCAGTACGTATTCGATAGCAACCAGCGTGGGGAGTTCATGCCGTTAATTTGGCTGGACTCCTCTAATCGAAATGTCGATCAAACAACTTTCGGTCTATATACAGTGATTGGCGATGTGCGCCAGGGGTATCAGGCTCATCCGGATTTTCACGAATCACTCACTTCCCTGGGTGCACTGATGAGTGCCGGACTTTCTGGGATTGATAAAACCAATCAGAATGGTTTCAATTTTGTGAAAATGTCACAGAATTACTTCAATAGTGATACGGGATGGAATATCATGATGAACAACACCAATCCTGATGTCGCTATGCTTGGTGGTGGGTATGGACGGGACTGGTGGTACGATGTGTATCCCAATGTGCTTTACTATGCCGTGAGTCACCTTTTTCCGGGAGTAGAGGGTGCCGAAGAGATTCAGCGCTCCATCGCTGAGCAGTTCTTTAAAGCAGATTCTGTTCTCAACGGAAACTATGAATATTCTTATTTTGATTATGCAGCCATGCGTGGCGTTAATAACCACATTCCACCCCAGGAGGACGCCGCAGCAGGACATGCCTATGTGTTATTGAGTGCCTATCAACAGTTTGGTGATGAAAAATATCTGGAGGGTGCCAAGTCGGCGATCAGTGCGTTGGCTAATCAAACAGAGAGTCGGTTTTACGAAGTGTTGCTCCCATTTGGAGCCTATGTGGCCGCGCGTCTCAATGCTGAGCATGGTACTCAGTACGATGTATTGCAGCTCCTCAACTGGTCGTTTGATGGATGCAAAGCCGAGAAAGGACGCACTGGCTGGGGCGTCATTGCTGATCAGTGGGGGCCTTATGACGTTCATGGTTTGCAAGGGAGTATAATTGATGGGGGTGGCTACGCATTTCTGATGAATACCCACAGCATGGCCTGGCCTTTGGTGCCCATGGTGAGGTATCAACCACAATATGCCAGAACCATCGGTAAATGGATGCTCAATGCTTCGAATTCAGCCAGGCTATTTTACCCATATGAAATTGATGACAAACACCAGTGGTTGCCAAAAAAGAAAGGACTGACCAAGAACGTTATTGCCTATGAGGGATTGAGAAAGGTGGATGCTTATGGCAAAGAAGAGCTGGCAGGAGTAGAACCGGTGGCTTTGGGAGATGGCCCAAACTGGGTACCCGGTCAGCCGGAGGAATCGATGTTTAGCCTCTACAGTTCGGCATATGCCGGAATCTACGGTGCCATCATCAACGAGACCAATGTGGATCAGGTGCTTAGACTAAACTGCCTGGCCACTGACTTTTACAGAGCCGATGCTTACCCGACATATCTCTATTATAATCCTTATCCACAAGCTCAGGAGATCAATTTTGAGTGGGATAATGAAGAGCCAGTGGATTTGTATGACGCACTTACACACACCAAAGTAGCAGCGGGTATTTCCGGGTACGGCAAGTTTACCATAGCCCCAGATGAGTCAGCGCTCATAGTGGTACTCCCACAGGGTGCAGAAGTGACAGAACAGGATGGAATTTATAGGTGCAACGGAAAAATAGTGGCCTATCAGTGATTTTGATAAAACCGATTAATTGAAGATGATGAAGCTATACAAACAACTCTTTTTGATGTGCCTGACCTTCGGGGTACTTCAGGTATCTGCCCAACAGCGGATATCCGGAAAGGTGACCGATGAGCAGGGACTTGGGGTGATTGGCGCCAGCGTTTTTGTGGAGAACACTACATATGGCACCATCACGGATATCGAAGGGAACTATGCGTTCAGTGTACCTGATTCCTTGTCGGAATCAAACCTGATGTTCTCTTTTATCGGATACCATACCGAGAAGCGCCCCATCAGTGGCCGGTCGCAGATCAGTGTGCAGCTATCACTGGACAATAAGCAACTGGAAGAGGTAATCGTAGTGGGTTACAGTACCCAGACCAAAGGTGATGTGACCGGGGCATTGAATACGGTAAAAGGGAAGGACCTCAATAGTCTACCGGTGGCCGGCATAGATCAGGCCTTGCAGGGGCGTGCTCCGGGTGTGAACATCTCACAGGTCACTGGAGCTCCTGGCGAAGGGGTATCTGTAAGAATCCGGGGAATCGGCTCACTCAATAGCAGCAATGATCCACTCTATGTGGTGGATGGAGTGCCTACACGTGAGGTGTTGAGTATCTTATCACCGCAGGATATTGAAGAAATCACCATCCTCAAAGATGCTTCTGCTGCGGCATTGTATGGCTCCAGGGCCAACAATGGGGTCGTTTTGATTACCACAAAAAAGGGAAGCAAGGACAGATCTTCCATTACCATCAACTCTCAGGTAGGAGTGCAGATGCATGGGAAGCTTACAGAGATGACCAATCGGGATCAATACGTGGAAATGTACAATGAAGCAGCGACCAACGACAATGCGTTCGTTTCAGATGATCTGTTCAAAAGGGACCTGATCCCACTGGACTATGCCGCTTCACAGCCGGACATAGATCAAATGGAGGCCATTTTCCGGGAGGCCCTGATTCAGAACTATGGAATCACTGCCAGTGGCGGCAACGAGAAAAGTCAGTATATGCTGTCTGTCACCTACTTTGACCAGGAAGGTATCATTATAGGAAGTGACTATGATAGACTGACGGGTCGCATCAACCTGAACACAGAGGTGAAACCATGGTTTACGACCGGAGTTAACCTGAACATCGCGCGCTCACACACGAGCAGCATTGGTAGCTCCGGAGATGGTGCAGGCGGCAACGGTGGCAGTATCGTACGGTATGCTTATTTCAGGACCCCTGCCATTCCCATATACGATGAAGAGGGTAACTACACAGATTTGCCGGAATATCCCAGCTTCTTCGGTGATGGTTACAATCCCGTAGGACTTGCCAACTATGCAGATAACAAGATGACCACCGATCGGTATTTTGGTAAAGTATTCGGCGTGTTGGATCTTGGAGATCACCTGACATTGACCACCAATTTTGGATTTGATTCCGAAAGTGGGCTCCGCAGGAGGTTTGATAGAAACTGGGGATCTAATGACCGGATTAACAATCCAAACAGGCTTTTAGTCGCGAACACCAGTGCGGTTACCTGGACCAACAATAACGTGCTGCAGTTTAAGAAATCTTTCGGACTGCATGCCTTCAATGCATTACTGGGTACTGAAGCCATTAAATCCCAGGGCTATTTCTCCAATCAGACCGGTCGGGATTTCCCGGATCAGGATCCAAACCTTACTTACCTGGGTAATGGCCAGGGGACAGCAGCTGTCAGCGAAGGTCGGTATGCTTATACGCTCCTTTCTTTCTTTGGTAAAGTGGACTATGATTTTGACAGCCGCTATCAGTTGAGCGGTTCCTTTCGAAGGGATGGTTCATCACGGTTTGCTTCAGAAAATAAATGGGGAACGTTCTACGCCGTATCCGGTGGGTGGAATTTACACAACGAAGCATTTTTAAGTGATGTTGACTTCTTCAGCCAGCTCAAGCTGCGGGTGGGATATGGAGAAATTGGAAATCAGGAGATCGGCAATTACGCCTATTCAGATCAGATTCAGCCAAACTACAATTATCCTTATACATCAGCACCATCTGATGGGTACTCGGTAACCCAGCTGGGCAACACTGAGGTGAAGTGGGAGTCTAGCCGTCAGTACAACGCCGGGGTTGATTTTGAGATCAATCAGGGTGTGCTCTACGGTTCTTTGGACTACTTCCATAAGCTCACCACCGATATGCTGGTGAAAGAGCCCAATCCTCCTAGTGCCGGGTATTCAGACCCAGCCTGGGTGAATAATGGAGAAATCCTCAACCAGGGACTGGAACTGCTGGTGGGCGTCAGGAAAACGATGGCAGATTTTGGTTACAACTTTTCAGGTAATGTGGCCCTGCTGCACAATGAAGTAAAAAGCCTCGATGGATTTATCTCCGGAGGCGCCATCGGGTCGGGTAATTACACCACCCGGACCGAAGTAGGCCAGTCCATCGGATCGTTCTATATGCTGGAGATGGAAGGGATCTTCCAGAATGAGCTGGACATTGCTACCAGTGCCTTTCAGGGAAACAACATTCATCCCGGAGATGTCAAATACAAGGATCAGGATGGCAATAACTTTATAGATGAAAATGATCGGGTGCATGCTGGTAGCCCTATTCCAAAGGTGACGGCTGGGTTAAACCTGTCTGTGAGCTACAAAAACCTCGATCTGACAGCCTTCTTTCAGGGCGCCTATGGTTTTGATATCTACAATGTGGCCTTTCACGACATTGAAGGGTTCTACCGACCCTTTAACCTCACCAAGGACTACTATGACAACCGATGGACAGGAGAGGGCACGACCAATGAGTACCCAAGGGCGTCATGGAGCGGGTCAAACAACAACGTACGGATTTCCACACGCTTTTTGCGTGATGGGTCTTATACCCGTCTGAAAAACCTACAGCTGGGCTACAATTTCCCTCAACCTATCACAGAAAAGCTCAAGCTCAACCGCCTGAGAGTATATGTATCTGCACAAAACCTACTGACCATCACGGGTTACTCAGGACTGGACCCTGAGATGACCACCAGTGACAATGCCACTGGAGAGGGCGATTTGGCCAGAGGGATTGACTGGGGTACATATCCTACGGCACGCTCATTCAATTTTGGAGTCAATCTATCTTTCTAAAAAGACAGCAACTATGAGAGCATTCACAAGAATATTTCAAATAATTATCCTCACAGCAGCCGTTTCTGGATGCGCTGATTTTCTGGAAGAGGACATGCAGGGCACTTATTCCAATAGTACCTTTTACAAGACTGGGGACCATGCGGAGTTGGCGCTTACGGGTGTTTACAACATCACTTCCTTTTCAAATACCAACAACAACTTATGGGTGTTTGGAGATGTGGCATCTGACGATGCAGTGAAAGGGGGATTAGCGGGTGACCAAAATGACATTCAGTTTATTGAAGAGTTCACTTATCAGCCCAGCAATTCCTATTTGGAAAACCTATGGCGACATTACTATGAGGGCATTACCAGGGCCAATTACTTACTGGGAAGTTTGCCCGGTATAGAGATGGATGCTGACCGTAAGGAGGTCATTAAAGGTGAAGCCCTATTTCTAAGGTCTTATTTTTATTTCCACCTGGTGAATATTTACGGTGACATTCCCTTGAAGCTAAAACCGCCAGTCACCAAGGATCAGGTTCATGTACCACTGAGTACGGTTTCTGCGATTTACGCACAACTTGATAGTGACCTGGAGATGGCCGCTACATTGCTCCCGGTGAAAAACGATGTAGGGCGGGTATCCAAAGGAGGCGCCTTGGGCTTGCTGGCCAAGATGAGACTGTTTCAGGAAGATTATGAAGGTGCTTTAGGGGCTATCGCCGACATTGAAGATCTGGGAATCTATGAGTTGCAAGCCCTTTATAGAGACAATTTCACTTTAGGAAATCAGGACAACAAAGAATCACTTTTCGAGGTACAGCACCTCTCAGGTGCCTCCCCAAAATTAGGTTCGGTTTTGAACCAATATTTTGCCCCACAGGCTGAAGGCGGATACTATTTCAATTCACCTACCCAGGATTTTGTAGATGAGTTTGAAAAGACCACTGCCGAAGTGGTAGACCCACGATTGGATTATTCTGTCGGCCGTGCCGGACAGACCTGGCTCAACGGTGAGCCATTTGATCCTACCTGGTCTTCCACTGGCTATATCGTCAAAAAACATCTGCAGCCACTCTCCGAGGTGCCCAAGGGCACCAAAGGCGATGGCGGCCTCAACTATGTATTTATGCGCTATGCGGAGGTGTTGCTCATGAAAGCCGAGGCTCTAAATGAATCTGCATCTCCGGCACAAGCCCTTGTACCACTCAATGCAGTCCGCAAGCGGGCCCGGGAGAGCTATCTGTACGACGAAACATTGGCCGGGTTTGGTAGTGTGCCTGTGGGACTTTTGCCAGATGTGGTCACCACGGATCGTTCTCAGGTCAGAGAGGCTATTCGACACGAGCGCAGGGTAGAACTGGGCCTGGAGTTTCACCGGTACTACGACCTGATGCGCTATGGCAAGAGTGTGGCCGAAGCGGCACTTTCAGATACAGATTTCAACTATGAAGACAATCGATATTTCACCATACCGCTTTCAGAAACAGACATTAATCAATCAATTAATTAAAACAATTCTAAACACAATAATCTAAATGAAGATGAATATGAAAACGAACATTAAACATGCGATGTGGCTGCTTACATTGGCCGCAACATCTATTTTCGTAGCTTGCTCTGATGGAGATGATCCGGAGGTAGTGGTGGATAAGACAGCACTCAATGCTACCATACAGGAGGCGACTGATTTGCTGGCGAACTCTCAGGAGGGTACAGCAGAGGGGCAGTTTCAGCTTGGCGCCAAAGCCGAGTTGCAAACGGCTGTAGATTTGGCTCAGCAGGTTTCGGATAGTGAGACTGTTACTCAGGTGCAGGTAGACAATGCCAACACCGCTTTGGAGCAGGCCATTGTTACCTTTGAAGGCAAAGAAGTGGTGGCCATTGAGCCTGATGCACTGGTAGGACACTGGACATTCGATGAGGGCTCTGGATCTTCCACTACTGACTATTCAGGAAATGAGCGGGATGGAACGTTATCCGCCGGTCATGCCAACTGGGGAGCAGGTACGCCTGAATGGGTGACTGACCGATACGGCAATGCGGCCAAGGCACTACACTTTGATAAAGGTGCGAACGTAGAGATTCCTTACGCCACAGCGCTCAATCCTCAGCAAATGAGTATCACTTTGTGGGTAAAAGGTGATGTAGTAGATCCTATATGGGCCAATAACTACATGATCTCAATGAACAGATGGAATGGTTACAAATTCCAGTTGCAGGAAGCCAATAAGGCATTCATGACTGTGAAAGCGAATGTTGACGGCAACCCGGTTTACTACGACAGAGATAATGAGTCTCCAACCCTTGATCAGGACGTTTGGTATCATTTGGCTGTAACTTTTGGTGGCGGCGAGATGACCTTCTACATCAATGGTACGGAAGTGAAGAAATGGGATAATACGCCTGGCACGGCCATTTCCATTGCTGATGCACCGGTTAATCTGACCATCGGACAGGATTTGCCAACTGGCACCTATTCTTCAGATGACACAAGCCCATATTACGTAGATTGGGGTGGATACTTTAAAGGTACGCTGGATGAAATCCGTATTTACAATAAAGTACTTTCTGCCACTCAGGTGGGTTCTATTTATGACCTGGAAAAACCATTAGACTAAATAGTAAAAGCTCAGGTGTTGTAATAAATAAGTAATCATAAAAGGGCAGTTAATCTGCCCTTTTATGTATTCAAAATGATTGATTTTATGAAATACGGCATTTTCCTCCTAAGCTGTTTGGTGTCACTGACCGTGAGTCAGGCGCAGCAGCAAATCAATATACCACGCATCGATCAGATGCCCGATTTGCCGCAGCCTTATCAGATGCGGGACTGGCAACAGGTGGCGGTCAAATACGATAGCCTGGTGTTTGCCCGGACTTCCGGGGAGCATATGCCTTTCCTCTCAGTGGGGATTGCAGGGGTCAATTACCCCGAATTGCAGCCCATTTTCATGGACAGCTATGTGGGCTCATCCAGCCATGGAACACAGCGAGAGGCCATCAATATTATTCCTGCTGTAATAGGAGCTACTCTGGTAGGCGCAGATAAGACCACTCAGTTTGGAACGGATTGGGTCACCAAGGTGCGGGATTTTTATAACCTCAAAAACGAGGAATTGGTATACCTCAATGGCCCATCAGACCGCTCAGGCCATGACTGGTGGTATGAAACGATGCCCAATGTATTTTTCTACCAGTTGTACGATCTGTACCCGGATACACCCGGTTTTGCTGAGCACTTTCTGGCTGTCGCCAATCGATGGGCAGACGCAGTGGAGGCCATGGGAGCGGACATAGCGCCCTGGAAAGTGCCTTATATGAACTACAGGGCCTGGAACCTAAAAGAAATGAAACCTCTGAATGAAGGGGTAAAAGAACCGGAAGCCGCCGGAGCCATTGCGTGGCTACTCTATCAGGCCTATCATCAGACCGGAGACCAGCGCTATCGGCACGGAGCGGAGGCTGCCCTTGATTTTTTGAATGAACTCACGGACAACCCTTCGTATGAATTGCAGTTGCCATATGGCGTGCTCACTGCCGCCAGGATGAATGCAGAACTAGGAGCTGAATATGACCTTGAGAAGATGATCGGGTGGTGTTTTGACCGGGGAGACCTGCGTGGATGGGGTAGTATAGTGGGTTCCTGGGGTGGCATGGACGTTTCGGGACTAATCGGTGAGGCCAATGATCAGGGAAATGATTATGCCTTTATCATGAATGGATTTCAACAGGCGGCAGCTTTGGCCCCTCTGGTCAAATACGACAAGCGCTATGCCAAAGCCATCGCCAAATGGATTCTTAACGTCGCAAATGCCAGCCGGCTCTTCTATTCCTCTTATTTACCTGAAAATCAGCAGTCTGATTATGACTGGTGCACCTCCAACGATCCTGATGCGGTCGTTGCCTATGAGGCAATCAAAGAAGTATGGCAGGGTACTGCACTCTATGCGCGTGGTGACTCTAAAGATGCCGGGTGGGCGTCTACCAATCTGGGCCTTTACGGATCTTCACACGTGGGCTACCTCGGCGCATTGCTGGCGCCAACCAATGTGGAGGGCATCCTGACCATTGATGCCAATATCACGGATTTCTTCGTCGACGCTCCATTTCCCACCTATTTGGTCTATAACCCTTATGGGGAAAGCAAACAGGTGCAAATACAGGTAGGGGATCAGGCGAAGGATGTCTATGATGCCATCAGTGAGACTTTTATTCTGAATGAAGTGACCGGTACCAGCGAAGTGACCATCGGGCCGGGTGAAGTGCTGCTCATCTCTTATGTGCCCTCAGGCGGCACTGTGGAAGAAAAACAAGGTCAGTTAACGGCCAATGATCAGATTTTGGATTTTCACTATGGCTATGATTTTTCGGGAAAACTTCGGATCAAAGCACTTGCAGCCACGAGCGATCCGGCAGAATCAGGGGTTGCGGATACGATCTATTGCACGGTGCAGGGCGAATCAGTGGAGTATCAGTGGTATGTGGATGATCAGCTGCAAACGAGCGATTCTGCAGCCTTTATTTGGACTCCTGGAGCGACTGGCGCGGCCAGTATTCGGGCAGTTGTAAGTGCAAATGGGAGGATGGCACAGAACAGCCTATTGCTGGACGTGGTAGCACTGATCCCGGCTTACCCGGTGATTGACACACTGTTTGCAGATCAAAAATGGTACAAACCTGGGGATGTTTTCTGGGTAGACGCTGAAGTACGCGACCCAAAAGGGCTCGATCTTACTCTGGATTGGACGGTGGACCATGCGACTATTCTGGAGCAAAATGAAAGTCAGATCAAAGTTCAGGCTCCGTCTGAGGGTGGGGTCATTTCTATCACACTCTCCGCCGGCAATTATGACAAGCAAACTCAACAGACCTTACAGGTTTTGATCACGGAGGATGCTATGCTTACTGCACCTTTGGTACACCTGCCACTCAATGGAAACCCTCAGGACGTGAGTATCAATCAATTCTCCACAAATCTTCAGGGAGGTTCTTATGTGGCTGCACCAACAGAGCAGGCAGGAGAGGTGTTGGTTCTTTCCGGTCAGTCCGATGAGTTGGTTATCGCTAATCAACCAGCGTTGAATTTTGGAGGTGCGATCACCATCTCTTTTTGGGCCTATTTCACTGATTTTGGGCAGGAGCGATTTGTGATTTCTCATGGAGGATGGGAACAGCGGTGGAAGGTATCCACCACCACAGACCAGCGCCTGAGATGGACGATAAATACCACGGCTGGCATCAAAGATTTGGATGCCTCTGTGATCCTGGAGAAATTCAAATGGTATCATTTTACAGTGGTTTATGGTGATGGAGCCATGCAAATATTCTCCAATGGTGAGCTGGACACTTTCGTGGGCCACACCGGGCAGATCAGTGCTGCTGAAGTAGGAGTTTCAGTTGGTAAGCGCCTGCCTGGAGATGCGCAATATTACCTGAAAGGTCGGGTGGACGAAATAAGGATTCATAGTGAACCTGCAGGACCAACGCAGGCAGCCTTGCTTCCAGAGGAGTGGTATGAACAACCGCCGCTCAGCATCCGACAAGAACGATTTCATTTGTATCCGAATCCTGTCAGGGAGGGTGGTTTTGTGAATGTGCAATTGGCCTCCTTGCAGCACGTGATTTTGACAGATATGACTGGAAAAAGAGTGGCTGAATTAAAGGCAACAAGTACGTCAGATGGTACCTTTCGCATCGATTTGTCAATGATCAAAAGGGGTGTTTATCTATTGTATCCCGCCCAAGCCACAGGGGCGTATTACAAGCTCATCATTCAATGATTTTTGCCTTTTGAGGGGGGCGAATGGAAGCAATCAGCTAGATTTCCTCTATCCGTACTTCAAAGGTGAGGTTGGCCATGCTGTCACCCCTGTAAGAGCCTTGTACAGGAAGGGTGTTTTCCGGTTTGTAGCTGGAGCACGCAGGAATGTAGTTCTCCATGGCCAGAAGACCAGCACTCGGATCCAGACCAATCCACCCGCCACCGGGCACCCAGGCTTCCACCCAGGCATGCAATTCGTGACCTTCCTTAAGTCCTGGGTTGAATGCATAACCACTTACAAAACGCGCAGGAATGTTCAATTGGCGAAGCATTTGTATCATCATCCAGCTCAAATCCCTGCAAGACCCACTGCGCTGCTCAAAACACAAATTGGGAGGTAATACGTTTTCGGCATAGCGCTCATTGTGCTCCCAATCCGCATTGATTTCCTTTACCAGATAGGAGAGGAAGGTGACCATGTTGCCACCGGACAGTTCACGAATCTCCGTAATCCAGGCCACTAGCTTCGGGTTTAGATCTACTTTTCCCAAATAAAGCTGCAGAGCGGTTTGATGGTCTTTATGTGGGTCTTCTTCCACTAAGAAATCAAATGGATTGAGTGCGGAGGTTTCCACCTCCATTTCGATGCTGATCTCCAGTTTTTCGATCTGAAAGTTGAACCAGCATTGATGAAAGGGGTTATTCTCAGCATCCAGCCTGAAGGCCAATCCCGAAGGAGCCGGGTCTACATGGATACGGAAATCCTTCAGCTTAAAATAGTTTCTCTGAGAGGGGTAAAAATACAAGTGATGAGGCTCAGCAAAAACCAGATTTGAGTATTCATACAGCGTACGATGACTTATTTTGAGCTTCATGTTAATGCCTTTATCAGACTTTACTGAGATTGAGATTGATCCATCAGGTTAGGCCTGATTTTGAAATACTGCTCGTATACCGCAGTAGAAATGTCATTGATTCGTCCCTGCAGCTTGTCCAGGTATTCGTGCAGTCCAAACTCGAAGACATCATTGATATCTGCAAACTCCAAATCGGCACGAAGGTTTCCGATTTCCTTCTCAGCTAAATTAGTGTATCCTCTTTTGGCATCTGAGATCTCGTGCAGGCAGTTCTCTGCATTCACGAGGCAAAAGAGAATCGATCGCGGAAAGTAGGAGTTGAGCACCAGATAATTCACAATATTTCCAGGTTCTATTTTGCCATACATCTGCTTGTAAGCATTTAGCGCACTTACCGATTTCAATAGAGCGTTCCAATGCAGAAAATCCAGCGGTGATCCGATCTCTTCCACCGAAGGGAGCAGGACATGGTATTTTACGTCGAGTATTCTGGAAGTCTTATCCGCTCTTTCTAAAAACTGACCCAACTTGGTGAAGTACCAGCCTTGATTTCGGGGAGAGGTATCATATCCTATTCCCTGGATGAGCTGAAGTTTATATTTGATTTGCTTGAAGATGTCGGCATCTTCGCTCTTCCACATTTTTCTTTTGGCCGCTTTTTCCACAAAATGATAGAGGTCGTTGAGCACCTCCCAGGTTTCCTTGGAGATATTTTCTCTCACCTGACGGGCATTTTCGCGGGCATTGACCACCGAGGCAATAATGGAATTATGATTTCTCTTATCAAAGGCCAAAAATCGAATGGCATTTTCCCTCGAGTAATCACTATAAAGCTTTTTGTACAGTACCTCGTCGCCCGTAGCGGTGATCAGCGGACGCCATTGCTCCTTCATGCCAGGAGGCAGGTCTATCGATAGGTTAAAATTGACATCTATGAAACGCGAATAATTTTCGGCTCGCTCAGCATACCTTCCCAGCCAAAACAAAGAATCTGCAACTCTACTTAACATTTGAAATTTCCAATTTTAGTCAAACAACACCCATGTATCCTTGCTTCCGCCGCCTTGAGAGGAATTCACCACGAGCGATCCTTCTACCAATGCCACCCTCGTGAGTGCTCCCGGCAGCACCTTGATGCTATCCCCATAGAGGACATACGGCCTCAGGTCCACGTGCCTCGGCGCTATGCCCTTGGGAGTGATTGTAGGCACTGTAGAGAGTGAAAGTGTAGGCTGCGCAATGTAATTGCGCGGATTTTCTTTCACGAGTTTCCTGAATTTTGTGTGCTCCGATGAATCAGCTTTGGGGCCAATGAGCATCCCATAACCACCAGCTGCATTGGTTTCTTTCACCACAAGGTCCTCAATATTTTCCAATACGTAGTTCAGGTCATCCTTTTCTGAACACAGATAAGTGGGCACATTTTCTATAATGGGGTCCTGATCGAGATAGTATTTAATGATCCGTGGTACATAAGCGTATACCGCTTTGTCGTCTGCCACACCAGTTCCCGGAGCATTGGCCAGTGCCACATTGCCAGCCAGGTAGGCATCAAATATGCCCGGGACTCCCAGCATGGAGTCGGGGTTGAAAGTCAGCGGATCCAGAAAGGTATCGTCTATCCTTCGGTAGATCACATCTACTTGTTGCAGGCCTTTAGTCGTCTGCATGTAGACATTCTTGTTTTTCACAATCAGGTCCTGGCCTGTAACCAGTTGAACACCCATTTGCTGAGCCAGATAGGAGTGCTCGAAATATGCAGAGTTGTAAATGCCGGGAGTCAACACGGCGACTGTAGGATTGGGCTTGTCCGACAGGTGCTGGAGCATATTCAGCAGCATGTTAGAATAGTCAGACACTGGTCTGACACCCAGGCCGGCAAACAATCCTGGAAATGCCTGCTTGATGATTTCACGATTTTCCAGGAGATAGGAGACCCCAGACGGGCACCTCAGATTGTCTTCCAGTACATAAAACTTGCCACTCTTGTCCCTCACGATATCACTCCCGGTGATATGACACCAGATTCCCTTGGGAGGATTCAGGCCGATACATGGCTTCAAGTAATCCCTGCTCGAAAGTACCAGTTCTTTAGGTACAATACCATCTTTCAGGATTTTCTGCTCATGGTAGATGTCGTTGATAAAGAGGTTGATAGCCGAGATTCTTTGCTTTAAGCCCTCTTCTATGATGGACCACTCTTCTGCTGAAATGATCCTTGGGATCAAATCCAGATGTAGTATTTTCTCTACACCCTGATTATCATGGTAGACATTGAAAGTCATGCCCATGGACATCTGAGCTTTGTCTGAGGAGTCCTGAAGCTGCAAAAGCTTCTTACCTGAATATTGCTCTAAAGATTGTTTGAACTGCTGATAAGGGGGCCGACAACTCTCATCATCAAACATCTCATCAAAGTGCTCAGAGGGGTTGTATTTATCAAAAATCAAATTGATATATTTTAAAGTAAATGATTATGAATATACGAATATTTAAATGAAAATAAAAGACTATTATTAAATATTTATATAATTCATCGATATTTTGAATTTTTCATAAACAATAGTGCTTCTTCAATTACAGTTTTCCATAAATGAAAACCCTTTTTTCGCTCGATCATGCAACTATGAAATGAAACTTACTTTTTATTCAAGATATCCAAAGGCCTAAATGTTCAGTCATATTAACTTTACCGCTATGGCCGAATACGTCGAGATAATCAAAGACTTACAAAAGGGTAAATATTCACCATTGTATTTTCTGCAGGGTGAGGAGCCTTTCTTTATCGACAACATCATAGAGCACATAGAGCTCAATGCGCTGGATGATACTCAGAAGAGTTTCAATCAGTACGTGCTTTACGGAAAAGAAATTTCTTTTACAGACATTCTGAATGTGGCCAGGAAATACCCCATGATGGGCGAACGTCAGGTGGTGATCATAAAGGAAGCACAGGAAATCAGAGACTGGAAGAAAGAAGAGGCGCAGAAGTTTTTGACGGCATACCTTGAGAATCCACTGGCCACTACCATTCTTGTTTTTGGTCATAAGTACAAGACGTTGGATCGCCGTACTAAAATTGCTAAGACGCTGGAAAAGCATTGTGTTTTTCTTAACTCCAAGAAAATCTATGATGATAAGGTACCTGGGTGGGTGAGGTCATATGCCCAGGCATCCGGAGCCAATATTTCGGAGAAGGCAATTATGATCCTAACAGAGAATATTGGCAACAACCTGCAAAGACTGGCCAATGAGCTGGATAAATTGAGGCTGAACATCCCTGCGGACCAGCAGATAGATGAGGTGGCCGTGCAGAAGTACGTGGGGATCAGTAAGGATTACAATACTTTCGAACTGCAAAAAGCACTATCCCTTCGGGATGAAATTAAGGTTTTCAAGATCATCACTTATTTTTCTGCCAATCCTTCCAGTAACCCCCTAATACTGGTCATTGCTAACTTATATGCTTATTTCTCCAAGCTCCTTTTGATTCACCATCAAAATGCCTTTGATCAAAACTCAGTGGCAAGGGCCATTGGCGTTAACCCATTCTTTGCCAGTGAATACATTCAGGCAGCTCGAAATTACCCGGCCCATGTGGTCATCCGGAATATCGAATTGATTCATCAGGCGGACTTACAGTCAAAGGGCATCGGGTCTGCAAGCATGAAAGATGGCGATATTTTGAAAGAACTCATTTTTAAATTGATGCATTGATACACTTAGCGGCAAGTTTACGTTCAAGGCATAAGAATCAGGATAAATCATCTATGCGCACCGGCATTTTCACCCTTTTATTAGTTGTTGCTCTGTCCTGGAGGGTTCAGGCTCAGGAAACGCTCTCCAACACCCCGCCAGATAAATTTTATGATCAGGGACTGGATGCATTTCATCGGGAGGCCTTTGGGGCTGCCAGAAACTTGTTTGCACAGTACCTGGCGCTGAGTAGCAATCCTGTGAAGGAAGCTGATTACTATCTGGCCATATCGGCGCTGAGGTCTGGTGATGCGGAAGGAGTCTCCAAACTACTGACATTCATTCATCAGGAGCCATTGCATCCATTGGCCGGCAGTGGTTATTATGTGCTGGGTAGTCATTTTTTCGCTCAAAATGAATTTGAAGAAGCACTCAAATACTTCATTCAGGTGTCGGGTAGCCAGCTCAACGCAAAGGACGAGGAAGCATGGCGATTCAAACAGGGCTATTCCTATTTGGAAACCGGCAATGTGACCGAAGCAGAAAGTAATTTAGAGGCGGTACAAAACTATCGCGGCAGTTATTTTAATGAGTCTTCCTACTATTTGGGAGGGATCTATTTTGATCGTGGGGATTACAATCAGGCCCTGAATGTACTGGAGGCACTGGACGGACTCTCCACACCGTATGCGGATGAGGTGACAATGATGATCGCTGGCATTTACTTCCACACCAACAGATACGCACAGCTGTATAAATACGCAGGCGCTCAGGTTTCCAATAAGGTTTCGATGAAGAATAAGCAACTCAATAAGTTGTTGGGCGAGGCCTATTTTGGTGATCAAAAGTACACGTCGGCAGCCAGTCACCTCCAGAAATACCTGGACATGTCGGGAAACAGGGCAGATGCTGAAACTTTCTACAAGCTGGGATTTGCTTACTTCCAGACCAATGAAAACCAAAAGGCCATCGAAAACTTTAAGAAGGCCGGGCTGGGGAAAGGGGCGATGGGCCATATCAGTAGTTTCTACCTGGGTCAGCTCTACCTGAAGGAACGAAACCTCAACTATGCCTACAGTGCGTTTAAAACCGTGGCTAATAGTGCTGAAAATGGTGAAATGAGGGAGGAATCATCTTTTACCATCGGAAAGATCAACTTTCAAAGGGCCCAGTATGCAGAGGCCATTGTTGATTTCGCTGCATTTATCGATCAGTTTCCTAATAGCCGATGGAAGGTAGAAGCCAATGAGCTGCTGGCCCAGTCCTATCTGAAGACCTCCAACTATGACCAGGCCATTGCTCACCTGGAGTCCATCAAAAACAAATCTTTACCTCTGAAAAAGGCTTATCAGAAGGTGACCTTTCAGAAAGGTCAATTGCTGTTTAACGACAGCCGGTTTCAGCAGGCTCTACTCTATTTCGATAAGTCCACAGACTTTCCCATCGACACGCGTATAGCGGCCCAGGCCTATTACCTGAAAGGGGAGTGTCATACCATTCTCAATCAATCTGGCCAGGCGGGTAATGCTTACCGCAAAAGCATCGAAACCAAGGATCCACAATGGTCCATTTATGCCAACTATGGTTTGGGCTATGTATATTATAATGACAAGGCATTTGATCAAGCAGAGGGTTATTTCCTGAATTATATCAGAAAGGCCAATCCAACCGACGACTTTTATCAGGATGCGTTGGTTCGTGTGGCGGATTGCTACTATGTACAAAAGAAGTATGAGCAGGCCATTCGGGCTTACACGGAAATTACTGATCCTCAGTACGTGCCGTATGTCACCTACCAGATGGGGCTGGTGTACCGGTTGAAAGGAGAGGAAGCCAAAGCTCAAAGTGAATTTGGAAAAGTACTTCGAAATCCTCTGTCAGGATATGGTGATAAAGCCCTTTTTCAGATGGCTGACATGAAAAGTGAGTCTGGTGACTTTCAGGGCTCAATTACCACTGTCAACAGGCTTTTGAATGATTACCCGGAAAGTAACCTTATCCCATATGCCAAAAGCCAGCAGGCGCTGAGCCATTTCAATCTCGGACAGTATCAGGAGTCGCGCAAGGCTTATGAGTTCGTTTTAGAAAACTATATGGGTCATCAGGTAGCCAACTCAGCTTTGCTGGGTTTGCAGGAGCTGGTGAAAAAGGGAGTGGATATACCCAATTTTGATGGATACATGGAGGCCTATCAGAAGGCTCACCCGGATGATAATAGCCTGGAAGTAGTGGCTTTCGAAGCGGCCAAGGGAGCTTATTACAATCAGAAGTACCGGGAGTCCATTGAAAAGCTCAAAGCTTTTATGTCCAAGTATCCAAACAGTCCATTTGAGGAAGATGCCCTTTATTTTCTGGCCGACTCGTACTATCGAAATGAAAACTGGCAGCAGGCAGCTGATGGATTTGGTGAAATCATAAAGATACCGGGCTCAGCTTACGTCAGTCGTTCTCTCGACAAACGCGGAAAAGCACTGGTAAATCTGGGACAGTTCGCTCAGGCGATTCAGAATTATCACATGTTGAGCCAGCGAGCAGTTAACCAGAAGGAAACTTTTCAGGCGCACGAGGGACTCATGAATACTTACGTGAAGCTAAATAAGTCTGATAGTGCGCTTTTCTTTGCCGACAAAATTTTAGAAAGTGATTATAAACCTGCGAATGCAGAGGCATCCGCCTGGCTGGTGAAAGGTAAAATTTACCTGCAGAAGAAGAATTATAATCTTGCGGTGGATGAACTACTGAAGGTGATGAATGACTCTAAAAATGAAAGTGGTGTTGAAGCCACCTACCTGCTGGGAAGTGTGTATTTTGAACAGGGTAAATCCAAACGATCACTGGAAGTCCTCTTTGACCTCAACAGAAACTTTGGATCTTACCCGTACTGGATTGGGAAGTCGTTTTTGCTGATAGCAGATAACTACCTGGCGATGGGAGAGATTCTCCAGGCGAGGGCCACGGTGGAATCCATCATTGCCAATGCAACCTTCCCCGAAATCAAGAAGGAAGCCAGTCAGAAATTGATCAAGATTAAAAATGAGGAATCCAAATTGCTCGTTTCGGATACACTAAAAACCGATTCAATCAAATGAGAAATGTACCCTACTTTCTTTTTATCACCCTTTTTGCGGTTGGTTTTAGTCCACTCAGTGCACAGGATATCCCCACCGGGGAGATAGAGGATGCCCAGATCATTATAGAGAAGGACAAGCCCTTGACCTTACCCAAGGCTGGGAGAAATTATCAGAAAACGGAGGTGTTGCCCATTTCCAGTGATACGGTAACGCTTCGGTTCAACCTCTCGCAGCCTTCATTTAAATTTTCACCGTTCATCTATCAGCTACAAACCAAACCCTATCAGGTCGGCGCAGAAGCCACTCGCAATCACAATTATGTAAAGGCTGGATTTGGTAACTACCTTTCACCGTTGTTGGAGGGGTATGTCGGACAGCCGATCGCTCAGGGAAGGGTGGGTGCCTGGGTGAATCATGAGTCCTTTGCAAGGGGACCGGTCAACGATGAAAAAAGTGCCTACGGACGATCTGACATTCTGCTGAATGCTGTGCTGGAAGGAGGATCAATAGTCTTCGAGCCTACCTTTTTCTATGAACGTGAAGCTTACTATTACTATGGATACAAGGAACCTATTTTCCTTTCTCCAGGAGCTTTAGGGCCAATTACTGAGAAAGTATCAGCTAATCATTTCACATTGTCCAATGTTATGAAGTCAGCGGAAGAATCTGAACTTCAGTGGGCGGTGAAGCCGGGAGTCAGTTTTACCAACATGGCTACCGGGGGCAATGAGGCTTTCAATAAAGAGTCCCATTTCGATTTGCAGGGGAGTGTTGATTATGAAATGAGTGCTACTATTCAGGCAGGTGCTCTGTTAGGATACAATTACCTGGCCTATCAGAGTGGAGCGTTTTCTCAGAAAAGAAACGTCCTTGACATAACCCCATTTGTCCGCTTTCATGAGGAAAAGGTGGAGCTTAAAGCAGGAGTCAAACTGGCAGTGGGAAGTGATACTGTGAATAGTACAGGAGTATTTGTATATCCCGACGTTTATGCAAAATATCAGCTCAATGATCAGTTGGGAGTATATGCTGAGCTCTCTGGTGGTCTGAACCCACAGACCCTGAACAATACAAGGTTGACCAATCGATACCTGGAAGATTCCCTGACATTGCTTAATCAAAACCAAAAAATAGCATTGAATGCCGGATTGCAGTTCTTGTTTGCTGAGAACCTCATGCTTCAACCTTTCATAGGGTATTCCCTCACTCAGAATAAGATGCTGATGGCACCACCTGAGGATGATAGTTCACGTTTCCTTTTGACTTACGATCAGGGAAATTTCGGGCAGGTGGATTTGGGGGTTAAAGTGAAGTATATAACAAATCGCACCACCGTGACGGCTGAAATGATCTTGTCCGGGTATCAACCAGATCAGGCTTTGGAAGCATGGTATCTGCCTGCTACCCAGGTGAATTTGAAGGTAGATCAACAGGTGGGTGAAGCCATAAGGCTCTATGCAGGTGTGATCATTTTAGATGGCATCAAAGGGCAAGAAACGAGTGCCACTGGAGTAAATCTTCTCCCGGCGATTGTGGATATAAGCATGGGCGGAACGTACGCTTTTTCAGAGGCATTTTCGGGTTTTCTAGACTTTAAAAACCTTCTGGGAGTGGAGTACGAGCGATACCTCAATTACCCGTCACGTGGTTTAACGGGCAAATTGGGTTTTATTTATCGTTTTTAAGTGACATATTCGCCAAGCAAAAGAAAAACGCATTGTTTTGGAATAATGAAGTTTTTACTATCTTGGTTTTACTAAATCTAATCTAATGGCTGACGACAAAAATAAAAACGAAGATCCGGAGGAAGAAAGAGACGATCAATTCGATGATGATGAGGATTTCGGGTTACCGGATCTGGAATATGATGAATTGGATGACGATGATGATGAGGACCTCTCGGACGAAGAGCAGGAGGATGCGTTGGAGGAAGAGGAGATAGTACCTAAGGACGATGAGATTGATCTGAGTGGGGATAACCTGGATGACGTGGAACTCACGGATGCTGACCTTGAAGATTCTGATGAGCCGGAAGATTGGGAAAAGGAGCTGGAGAAGGAACTCGAGGATGAATTGAAGTCTGATGATGAAACCGGAGGGTTTTATGAGGAAGAGTCCTACGAAGAATTTGAATCACAAGGAGAATCACAGGTAGCTTCTTCTGTTTTTGATGATGATAGCACCGATACGGGGTTTGGAGCGACCTCTGAGTATACCGAAGAGACTTTCGAGACACCAACTTACACCACTTCATCAGGAGTGTCGGACGAGGATCAGGCAGAAAGTAGAGGTAAGTTTGTCAGAACCGTAGTGATAGGCACGTTGCTTTTTGCTGTGGTTGCGGTAATACTTTACTTGTATAGCGGTAGTGACGATGCCCCTGAAGAGAAAAAAGTAGCCAAAGTAGAGCAGAAGGCTCCCGCCAAAAAGGTAGAGCCTGAAGTGAAAGAAGTGCCTAAGGAGGAAACTCCAGCTAAGGTAGAAGAGAAGAAGCCGGTGGCCAAGCCAAAAGCGCAGAAGCCAAAACCGACTCCTAATACTACACCTGCAGGTGAGATCACTAAGTTTGATCAGCCCACAGGAAAAACTTACGTGATTGTAGGTAGCTTCTTCGATGATGATTTGGCGACTGACTTTGCCAGTAAGCTGACGTCAGAAGGAAAAAGCCCTATGGTAATTCCTCCATTTAATGACTCCCGATTCTACAGGGTGGCCATTGCCGGATTCGATACTTTCAAGGATGCTCAGCAGAGTCTTGATGGTTACAAATCGGAGTATGGGTCGGACGTCTGGACACTTAGATATTAAACAAACTTAGTTGACAATCTATCGTTTAATCCCGCGTTACCTTCGCGGGATTAAACGATTTTTTTGTTTTATAGACCTTTGATAAAAATATGCTTCTTCAAATAGAACCTGTTGATGGCCTTGAGACCATTTCTGTATTAGAGCTACTGCTCAATGGTGGCTTTATGATGATTCCTATCCTGTTGCTCTGGATTGGGGCCATTTATATTTTTGTCGAACGCCTGTTACTGATTAAAAATTCTTCCAGGACTCCCGCTGATTTTAAAGACAGAATCCGAAGTATGGTACTTTCCGGAGAAGTAGATGGAGCAAAGCTGCTCTGTGCGCAGACGGATACACCCGTGGCCCGAATGATCGAAAAAGGAATCAGTCGGATAGGAAGCCCCCTCAAAAACATTGAAGTGAGCATCGAGAACACTGGTAAAATAGAAATTTACCAACTGGAAAAAAACCTTAGTATGCTGGCGACCATCTCGGGTGTAGCGCCTATGATAGGGTTTCTGGGTACTGTTACCGGGATGATACAGGCTTTTATCGCCATAGCTCAGGAAGAGGGCGCTGTGAGTCCAAAGCTACTGTCGAGTGGAATCTATGAAGCCATGATTACCACAGCCGCTGGCCTTTTTGTGGGGATCCTGGCTTATCTCGGATACAACTACCTCGTCACCCGGGTACAGAAACTTGTTCATAAGATGGAATATTCGGCCATTGATTTTGTTGACCTACTTCAGGAACCGCAGAAATGAACCTCAATTCAAAACATAAAGTAGAAGCAGCCTTCAGCATGTCGTCAATGACAGATATTATTTTTCTGTTGTTGATCTTCTTTATGCTTACCGCTTCCTTCATCACTCCGTCGGGGCTCCCGGTGAACGTGCCCTCCAGCCGGAGTTCAGAGATCGTGATGCAAAAGGTAGGGGTGACCATTACCGAAGACCTGCAGTACTATGTGAATGATCGTAAAGTCAGCATCAATCAGCTGGAAGCGGTATTGCGTGATGCCTTTGCAGGAAAAGAGGGTGTGGTGGTGCTCCACTGCGATAAGTCAGTTCCCGTGGAGTATGTGGTGCAGGTCGCCGGGATTGCCACTGCTCTGGAGGCCAGAGTGTCGATAGCTACCAAACCGGAATAGTGATGGGCGAGGAGAAAGAGAAAAAATACAGGAAAATCGGATGGTTCACCTCCATATTGGTTCAGGTGATCATGTTGATACTTTTTTACTTTCTCATAGCCTGGAAGGAGCCCTTTCCCCCGATTCCATCTTACGGCATTGAATTGAGCTTTGGTATTGAGGATGCTGGCTCCGGAGAGAAGCCGCTGAGTAATCCGACACCCACAGAAGAGCCTGAAGAAGAGATGGAAGAGGTAAGTGCGGATGAGTCAGTAAATCAGCCTTTGGAGGAAACAGCAGAATTTGAGGATGAAGTACTTGAAGAAATCACCGAACCCACTGAAGCTCCTTTGGTAGAAACCCCATCACCGGATGTGGTAGAGAAGAAGACCGAAACTCCCAAGGCAGAAAAGCCAAAAGAAGAGGTGAAAGAGGTGAAACCAGCTAAAACTCAACCCAAGGAAGCTGAAAAGGTCACCAAAGAGACCTTGAACCCGGCGGCTACCATGCCTAAAACGGAGGGTGATCCCAATAGCACAAAAGGGGAACAGAAGGAAAAAGGAGCTGAGGGCAAAGAGGAAGGTAGCATTGACGGGCGTGCCCTGATGGGCGAGCAGGGATCTTCAGATGGTGCCAGTCTTCAGATGGCAGGGTGGGTTTGGGATGTCAAACCCAATCCCAAGGATGCCTCTTCCGAATCAGGTAAGATCGTTTACCGAATCAAAGTGGACAGCGATGGTTACCTGACAGGTATTGAACTGGTGTCCAGTACGGTTTCACCCGTGGTGGAGCGCTATTATCGACAATCCGTTGAGCGCCTGTCTTTTACCAAGACCAATGATTACTCTCCGGCACCCATTTCATCAGGTACCATTACCTTCATTATCCGTTCAAAATAATGAATTATCAGCAGGCTTTGACGTATTTATACAAGCGGCTTCCTATGTTCCAGCGCGTAGGGGCGGTTGCTTTCAAGAAGGACCTTGGAAACACCAGGCGTCTCCTGGAGGCCTTAGGCGACCCTCAGAATAGTTTCAAATCTGTTCACATTGCGGGCACCAACGGCAAAGGATCTTCGGCACATGCGTTGGCCAGTATTCTTCAGAGCGCTGGCTACAAAACAGGACTCTATACCTCTCCACACCTCAAGGAATTCACGGAACGCATTCGGATAAATGGCACCGAAGTGAGTCCGGAATTTGTTGGGCAATTTGTCACAGAACATCAGGGCTTGATAGAAGCTATTAATCCTTCTTTTTTCGAAGTGACTGTAGCGATGGCCTTCCAATATTTTGCAAGTGAAGCGGTGGATATCGCGATTATCGAAACGGGCTTGGGCGGCAGGCTTGATAGTACCAACGTTATTGATCCGCTGGTGAGCCTCATCACCATGATAGGCTATGATCATGCCGACCTGCTGGGCAATACCCTTCCGGCCATCGCTGGAGAAAAGGCTGGAATCATCAAACCCGGTCGGCCCGTGGTGATAGGAGCAGACCAACCTGACCTGCTACCGGTCTTCGAAGCAAAAGCTCGGGAAGTGGGTGCTCCATTGAAAATCATGCGGAAAATGAGGGTTGTTACGGGTGAACAAGGCGTTTTTCATCAGGATTTTGAGGTATTGGAAACCAATAAGCCTCCTATGACCTTGAGGACAGACATTACGGCCAACTATTTTTTAAAAAATATCCCTGGAATATGGGGTGTGATCAGTGAGTTGAAAGGCCAGGGGTTCGACATAGATGTAGAGGCCATTCGATCAGGATTTGCGAACATCAAAACTCAAACCGGCCTCAAAGGTCGATGGCAAATGATTAGGCAAAAACCATTAGTTGTGGCAGATGTGAGTCACAATGAACCGGGTATGGCCCAACTCCTGGATCAGGTCTCATTGGTGCCCCGTAAGCGGTTACACTTGATCATTGGGATGGTAAGGGATAAGGATATTTCAGGTGTTTTGAATCTGTTGCCAAAAGAGGCCACCTACTATTTCACACAGTCGTCGGTACCCCGTTCTCTTCCTGCCTCTGACCTTCGCATGCAGGCAGAAGCGATGGGACTCCCTGGCAAAAGTTTCGATAATGTCAATGAAGCTTTGAAAGAAGCAGAAAAGAATGCCCATTCCGATGACTTCATTCTCATCTGTGGTAGTACTTTTGTGGTCGCGGAAATTGACCATTTGTGAGAAAGAAACTAGTACGATTTGCAGAAAATGCCCTGCGAGATAACATCATCGAACCAGGGAAGCCACTTTTTGATGAAATAAAAGGAAACTGGCACCAACTATATTTCAAAAACGATTGTCCTATCACCGTTGAACTTGGCTGTGGAGATGGTGAATACACGGTGGGGTTGGCTGGTGTGCAACCTGAAAGAAATTTCATTGGGGTGGACATCAAAGGGGATAGATTGCATCAGGGTAGCACCATAGCCATTGAAAAGGGCCTAAACCAGGTCGGCTTTCTGAGAAGTCAGATCCATATGTTGGACAAGTTTTTTGGTGAAGGAGAGGTGGATGAGTTTTGGCTTACATTTCCCGATCCCAGGCCGAAAAAAGGGGACGCGAAGAGGAGACTGACCAACCCGCGATTCCTACAGATGTACCAGCAGATCTGTAAGCCAAATGGATGGTTTAAGTTTAAAACCGACAGCACTTCACTTTTTGAATATACCCTTGAGGTGCTGGAGCAGGAATTTAAAGTTGAAAACCTGGAATACACCCGGGATTTGTATAAGTCCGATCTGATGGCAGATCATCATGGCATAAAAACCAAGTATGAGCGCATCTGGACGGAAAGGGGTGAAGATATAAAGTATTTAAAATTTCGATTCAAAAGTAAATGACTCTATCAAGATTAAAACCTGTTCTTTTAGGACTCAGTATCATTCTACTGGCCTTTACTACTTCTTGTTTGAAATCCGACGATGTGTTTGACAGTGCTGCTCAATACACAAAGGATCAGGAAATCATCAGCCAGTACATTGCTGACAATGGGCTTACCGTTCAAACGGACACCAGTGGTCATGGACTCAAGTATACCATGGTCAAAGAGGGAACTGGAGATTCTCCTAAACTTAATGATATTTTGTTTTTGAATTATAAAGGAACGCTCCTGTCAAATGGAAAGGTATTTGACGAGCAGGACAGTGCCTTCTTGCAGCTGAGTCCAAACCTTATTGGAGGCTGGCAGGTGTTGGTGCCTTACCTGAAAGAAGGGGGGGAAATGACCATGTATCTGCCGTCCTTTTATGGATATGGTCATTATGGAAGTGGAGATGGCTCCATTCCAGCTGATGCGATATTGATCTTCAATATAGAATTGCACGGAATATTTACGCAGTTTGAATTTGAACAATATCAGATAGAGCGCTACCTGGAAAACAATGACCTTACTGCCATGACCGATACTGTCAAAGGACTGAAATATATTATCACCAAGGAAGGAACTGGCGACCATCCGGTACCTTCTGACAAAATCAAGGTGGATTATTCAGGAAGACTATTGGCCAATGATGAGGAATTTGAAAAGAATGAAAACATTGAATACACGCTTTCATCTTTGATTGAAGGTTGGGAAATATTGATGCCATATGTCAAAGAAGGGGGCTCAATCACCATGTTCATACCTTCAAAATATGCTTATGGAACGAATAGCGTTGTAAGAAATGGTGTTGTAAAGATTCCTCCTAACTCAACACTTATATTCGAGGTGACACTGAATAGAATCGTGGATTAAATCATGTGAGAACCAATGGTATGGCGGTGGATTTTTGTACCTCGGTCATCACAAAAGAACTATTCACATTGGCGATATTTTCCATGGAGGCCAACTGGTCGATAACCACCGCCTGGTAGGCCTTCATGTCTTCTATGACAATCTTCAATAGGTAGTCAAACTGCCCTGCAATGTGGTAGCACTCCACCACAGCAGCTATTTTGGTGATCTCCAGCTCAAACTTCTTGATGTAAGTTTTGCTATGCTCTTTAAGGGAAATGCTGGTAAATGCCACCAGTGACTTATTGAGCTTGTCGGGATCAAGAATCGCCACATAGTGTTTGATATACCCATCTCTTTCGAGGCGTTTCACACGCTCATACACCGGTGTAATGGTGAGATTCAGCTCCGCAGCAATTTGTTTATGCGTGAGTCGACCATCCTGCTGGAGTAAGTCCAATATTTTGAAATCCGTGGTGTCCATTTGCCAGATATTTTTTCTGCTTTGCATCCTTGAAAGCACTATTCTAAGAAATTATTTCTATAAAATGTGAGGATTTAGATTTATTAACTGATATTATTCGGATATCCAGAAGTAATGTGGCAACCAGCTATCTTTGATAAAAAAGCACCCCACATGAGACCCGAAAGTTTAATGATGTCATACGGCTACCGACCAGAGTTGTCTGAAGGAGCCGTAAAACCCCCGATTTTTCAAACCAGTACCTTTGTTTTCAAATCTGCAGAAGAAGGCAAAGCGTTTTTCGAAGTGGCCTATGGCCTTCGGGAAAAGCACGAAGGAGAGGAGCTCGGCCTCATCTATAGCCGACTGAACAATCCGGATTTGGAGATCCTCGAAAACAGGCTTTCACTTTGGGATGGTGCAGAAGACTGTGCCGTTTTTGAAAGTGGTATGTCAGCCATCACCTCCACACTTTTTGAGTTCCTCAAGCCTGGAGACCTCCTTTTGCACAGTGCACCTATTTATGGAGGTACAGATCATTTCATTCGAAAAATCCTTTGTCAGTATGGCATTCACACGCTTGAGTTCAGGCCTGGCGAAAGTCAGCAGCAGATCATTGATCGAATAGGATCCGCTGAGGGCCGTTTGAAGATGGTTTATATGGAAACTCCTGCGAACCCAACGAATGCGCTCATTGATATAGAAATGTGCAGACGAGTGGGAGACCATTTTTCCGGGGAAGATCACCAGGTCATTTTGGCGGTAGACAATACCTACATGGGGCCACTTTGGTCGCACCCACTCAAGCACGGCGCAGATTTGGTGCTCTACTCGGCCACCAAGTATATCGGCGGGCATAGCGATGTGGTGGCGGGAGCCTGCCTGGGAAGCAAGCAGCTGATGGCCAGGGTCAAGGGGTTTAGGACATTTGTGGGCAATATGGCAGGTCCGTGGACCAGCTGGCTCCTGATGCGAAGCCTGGAAACGTTGAAGGTGAGAATGGATCAGCAAGCTTCCAATGCCGCTATTCTAGCTCAGCGTCTTGCTGATCACCCCAAGGTGGAAAAAGTCTACTACCTGGGACTTCTCAAGGAAGACCATCCGGAGTACGCCATTTATAAGCGGCAATACAGTTCTCCTGGCGCAATGCTCTCATTTGATATCAAAGGAGTGGAAGAGGATGCCTTCACGGTACTCAATCACCTCAAGTTAATCAAGCTGGCAGTGAGCCTCGGGAGCACAGAAAGCCTGGCACAGCATCCGTACAGCATGACACATGCCGATGTGGATCGTGACTTGAAGAACGCACTGGGTCTCACCGAAAAAATGGTGCGATTATCAGTAGGTGTGGAACATGTGGATGATATATGGTCTGATTTGGTTCAGGCCCTGGAGCATGTGGGTCAATCTTCTTCCAAAACCTCCAAAATGTCCATGACATTGCCATAATCCTTGAATCCAGGGCGGTCTTCTGGGCTGCCCTCTAGTTCTATTCCAAAATAAATCGGATCATCAACCACTTCAAAGGCATTTTCGTGTGTTAGTTCATACCCTCTGAGCAGTTTCGGACGGGAGTTCATTTGAGAAAGGATCGCTTCCGCTTCATTCTTCTGGGAATCGTCGGTCAGGTGAATGCTAATGAATTTTGCGAACTCCGATGCATAGTTGATACTGGATTCAAGTTTGGAGAGGTCTTTGGCATCTGTCAGAACCAACTTGAAAATGAGCTCTTGACTCAGTTCGGCTAGTTCCTCCAGTTGATCGATATTCTGTGTTTCGATATATTCTACAGGATATTGAGTAGCAGCCAGCTTTATTTCAGCCACCTGAGCATGGGCAAATTCACCACAGAACGACACTCCGGCTACCCAATCTGTAATTTCTTTGAATCGCTCGGGGGAAAGATAACCCTCAGTGCCTTCTTCCAGGTTGAAACCCAAAATGTCCACCATCATTCCGGCGCAGTATCGGGCATCACTGAGATTTTCTATTTTACCAATCTTCACAAAAGTTTTTAAACTCATCCTTTTCTATTTTTGCGGAACAAAGAAACCAAATCTTGAGTTTCTAAGCTTTACAAAACCAAAAAAAACAGGAATATGGCAGTTGATCTGATCACAGATAATGATTTTGAAAATGTAATTACTTCCAATGAGAAAGTAGTGGTGAAATACTTTGCGGATTGGTGTGGCAACTGCCGTCTTTTTTCACCAAAATTCAAAAGACTTTCCAATGATGAGCGATTCGAAGGAGTGACCTTTCTGGATGTCAATGCTGAAAAGAGTCCCGAAGCCCGACGTGCCGGTGGCGTGACCAATTTGCCCTACTTTGCTGTTTTCAAAAATGGGGAGCTGTTGGAAGGGTTTGCAGGAAGTAAGGAAGATGCCGTGGTGGAGTTGATTTCCAAACTCAATTAATACCGTTTATCACCCTGAATACAAAGTTATTGGATGGTTATAGGGGATAGGTGTCCCTGAGCTACTATCTTTGCAACAGAACGGAAGTATCCGTTCTTTTTTTATACGTCTCATTCAGTTTTGAAGGGATTTTTTGTCGAACCGTAAACGAGGCTTTCAACCTCGCGAAGCGCATTATGAGTAAACACGGAAGAATACTTGTTGCCATGAGTGGCGGCATAGACAGCTCACTGGCCGCAGTGATGCTACACGAAGAAGGATATGAAGTCATCGGGATGACCATGAAGACATGGGATTATCAGACTTCAGGAGGGTCCAAAAAAGAAACAGGCTGTTGCAGCCTCGACTCCATCAACGACGCAAGAAACATTGCCGTCAGTCTTGGTTTCCCACATTACATTGTTGACATCAGAGAAGAATTTGGTGATTATGTGATCAATCATTTCACCAGCGAGTATCTGGAAGGCAGAACGCCTAACCCATGTGTGCTTTGTAATACACACATCAAATGGGACTCTCTGCTTCGCAGGGCGGATAAGCTGGATTGTGAATTTATCGCTACCGGGCATTACGCCAACGTGAGACACGAAAATGATCGCTATGTGATCTCCAAAGGGAAAGATGAGCACAAGGATCAATCATATGCCCTGTGGGGGATCTCTCAGGAGAGCCTGAGCAGAACCAAATATCCATTAGGGCATTTGCACAAATCTCAAATCAGGGAAATGGCCACAGAGCGTGGTTTCCATGAGCTCGTATCTAAATCAGAATCATACGAAATCTGCTTTGTGCCAGACAATGACTACCGTGGCTTTCTGAAAAGGCGCGTAGATGGTTTGGAAGAGCAGGTGAGAGGCGGTGAGTTTGTCCTGGAAGATGGTACCGTAGTGGGTACTCACGAAGGGTTTCCGTTCTACACCGTAGGTCAGAGAAAAGGATTAGGGATTGCATTAGGATACCCTGTGTATGTCACTGAAATACAGAAGGATACCAATCGTGTGGTGCTCGGAACTTTCGATGAACTATCGCGGGATGGCATGTATGTAAAGAACCTGACAATGCAGAAATACGCGAGTATTGAAGGGGAGCGGAAAGATACGGTCACCAAAGTGCGGTACAATGATAACGGTACACCAGCCGTGATCGAGCAGATTGGAGATACCATGAAGGTCTATTTTGGGAATGGCGTGAAAGCCATCGCACCCGGCCAGGCTGCGGTTTTCTATGAAGGAAACGACGTGATCGGCGGTGGTTGGATCAAATCCAGCTTTAGACAGGAAAATCCAATGGGCATGCCTGCTATTTCTAACAGGTAGCATATTATTTTTGTATGATGCGCAATTCTCTGATACTGATATTTCTATTGCTTCTCTTCTCTTGTGAAGAGGAGCCGAGTGCGATCAGTATAGCGCCGGGTTATGATTTTTTTCCGGTAGAAATGGGGCAGTACAGAACTTATTGGGTTGAGGAGATCAATTTTGGAGCATTTGGTGGTGACACTACCAGGTATTTCCTGAATGAAGTCATCTCCGACTCCCTCATCAGCGGGGATGGTACGGTTAAGTATCTGGTAGAGAGGTTCAAAAGCACTGATTCTATTGATTGGAAACTTGATTCGGTCTGGACGCTGCAGCGTTTTAAGGAGACCATGATTGTTACTGAAAATAACATCCCGTATGCTAAATTGGCCTTTCCGGTGATCGTAGGAAAAAGATGGGATGGAAATGCATTCAATTCTCAACCGGAAAAGATGTATTATTATCAGGCTTTGTCTGAGACAGCTCATCTTCAATCTACCGGTGCATCAGAATTCATTGAGGTGATTATTGAGGACATTGAGGAAAATATAGTGAATCAGGATGAGCGCAGGGAGACGTACGCCAAAGGAATAGGATTGGTAGAAAAGGATTATGTTACTTTTCAATTTTGCAGCGCCAATTGTGGAGAGTTGGGAGAAATACAAAGCGGTAGAATTTTGAAACAGAATTTAGTAGGATATGGCCCAAATTAAGCATCTGCTGGTATTGGCGATTGTGTTGTGCGGGCACCTGGTGTTTTCCCAGAAGGATCGATACATGGTATTCTTTTCTGATAAGGAGGGAGTTTCTTTCTCAATCGACCAGCCGGAGGCCTTTCTGAGCGAAAGGGCCATCTCTCGACGCTCCCGCATGGGGATTGCAATTACAGAAAAAGATCTCCCTGTGAATGCCACCTATGTAGCAGGCGTGCGCAGTACTGGAGCACAGGTCTATTATACCAGCAGGTGGTTCAATGCGGCATTGGTGCAGATGACAAATGATGAGTTGATACAGGTCACACAACTGGCATATGTGGACAGTGTGGAATACATCGCTAAAGGGGAAAGACTTTCTGATGCCCGGGTAGCCACGGCCAACGTGGCTGAGTTTAAGGCGCCTTCCCGGGTAACATCGACTACCAGAGCACAGCTCGGGCTTATAGGAGCTGACGAAATGCATGCCGAGGGTTACAAAGGCGAGGGGATGATCATCGCGGTGTTTGATGATGGCTTTATGGGTGTCAATGAATACGAACCTTTTGAACACATCTTCACTGAAGATCGATTGTTGGGTACGAAGGATTTTATTTCCAATTCGGGCAATGTTTTCCAGTTTGATGATCATGGAAGTGCTGTATTATCCTGCATCGCCAGTTCATATGGAGAGGATGTTTCGGGTACAGCACCAAATGCCTCGTTCCTATTATGTGTGACTGAAGACATCAAGAGTGAGTATCGGATAGAGGAATATAACTGGCTTCTGGCCGCTGAGTATGCCGACAGTGCCGGAGCAGATGTGATCAACGGTTCGCTCGGTTACTCCACCTTTTCGGATAAAACCATGAATTATAACTACCAGGATATGAACGGTAAGGTTACCGTGGTCTCCCAGGCTGCCGAGATGGCCGTGGAAAGAGGAATCATAGTGGTAGTGAGTGCAGGCAATGAGGGGAATGGCTCCTGGAAGTATGTAACCAGCCCTGCTGATGCTCCGGGTGTGTTAGCAGTCGGTAGTGTGAACCCGGATGGGTCACGGTCCAGTTTTAGTTCGGTAGGTCCCACCTCGGATGGTCGGGTGAAGCCTGACGTGATGGCTATGGGAGCATTCACCACCATTTTCTATGTATCTGGAGACGATGGGGTGATTTCTACAGGAAACGGTACCAGTTTTGCTTCGCCTCAGATAGCAGGCTATGCCGCAGGAATCTGGCAGGCCAATCCCGGATGGAGCAACCAAGAAGTGATAGAGGCCATTAAAAAATCAGCCAATAAAGCCTTTGCTCCCGATAGCCTCTATGGTTACGGTATTCCGCATTATCCCATTGCAGTCACAGATACTACTTTCAAGGTATATCCCAATCCATTTCGCGATAACATCATTACTATTAACTTTGGAAACCTTGAGTTTGACAACAAGGTGGAAATATCACTTTACGACATACAAGGCAGAGAGCTATATGTTCGGGAGATTTCTACAAAGGCGCTGCCTCGTAAATTGGAGATCGAAGTAAATAACCTCCGAAGTGGAACCTATTTTTTGTCACTCAGGTCCAGAAAATTCAAGAAAACAGTTCAACTGAAAAAGATTTAGAATATGAAACAATGTCTGATTTCTCCCTCTATGCTGGCTGCAGATTTTGCCAATATCCAGCGGGATGTAGAAATGCTCAATGAGAGTGAAGCAGATTATATTCATATTGACATCATGGATGGGGTGTTTGTTCCCAATATTTCCTTTGGGTTTCCGGTGACGGAGGCCATCGCCCGTCATGCTAAAAAACCTTTGGATTTTCACCTGATGATTAGCCACGTGGACCCTTATCTGGAAGCGTGCAAAAACAGTGGCGCCAAGATCATCACCGTGCATTATGAAGGGGCTGTGCATCTTCACCGGACTATTGCTACGATAAAGTCTATGGGTATCAAAGCAGGTGTCGCGCTCAATCCACATACTCCCGTATCAGTATTGGAAGACCTGCTGGCAGACCTGGACCTGGTACTGATCATGTCCGTAAATCCCGGATTTGGAGGCCAGAAGTTTATTCCTCACACCTTTGCCAAGGTAGAGCAGCTGGCTTCTATGGCGGCTAACATCAACCCGGACTTACTGATCGAAGTGGATGGAGGGGTCACTTCTGAAAATGCCGCTGCGCTGATTCAAAAAGGAGCCAATATGTTGGTGGCCGGAAGCTTTGTTTTTCAATCTGCGGATCCTAAGCAGACAATTATCTCTCTCAAAAACGTTTAGTAACCGGAATGCATATAAAGCCGGTTCTCACTTTTCTTTTAATGCTACTGGGTGTCCAGCTGATGGCTCAGTCGGTACTGATCTCAGGCAAAATCCTGGATGACAATGGCGAGGAAGTTCCCGGCGTATCGATACTACTAAAAGGCACCAGTCAGGGTGCTATTTCAGATATTGAAGGAGCCTTTGAACTAAGGGTGCCTACGGGGAATGTTACCCTGCAGTTTACACACGTTCAGTATGAACCAGTAGAAGTGGCCTATAGCCTGGAGCAAGACCAAACAGTGGAGATACTACTGAAAGAGGGCACTACACGGCTCCAGGATGTCCAGATTGAAGACAAGGGGCTACGGGAAAGTGAAGTAGTGAATGTTCAGAAAGTAGATGCCAAATCCGCCAAAAGTTTGCCTTCCACTTTTGGAGACTTCAATAAAGTACTTGTGACGCTTCCCGGGGTGTCTGGTAACAATGAGCTCAGTTCGGCATACTCCGTTCGTGGTGGCAATTTTGATGAAAATCTTGTCTATGTGAACGATATGCCGGTTTACCGACCATTTCTGTCCAATGCCGGGCGTCAGGAAGGGTTGAGTTTTGTCAATCCTGACATGGTGCAGGATATAGAGTTTTATGCAGGGGGATGGGAGCCCAAATATGGAGATAAGCTTTCCAGTAGCCTCAATATTGAGTACAAAGAGCCGGATAGTATTGAGAGTGCTGTGACCATAGGTCTTTTAGGTGGTACGGCCTATGCCGGAGGCAAAACCAATCAGATGTCTTACCTGATCGGGGCCAGACACCGGGATTCCAGGTACCTGCTAAACACCCTGGAAACCAAGGGACAGTATTTTCCTACCTATACCGATATTCAGTCGCTTTTCACCTTTGACTTGTCACGGAATAAATCGCAATACATCAACAAGACCAAACTGAATATCCTCTTGAGTTATGGGCGCAACAGGTACCTCACCGAACCGGTCTCTCAAACCACCGATTTTGGATCCGTACAGCAAAATTTCAGGCTGCAAACGGCTTTCATCGGAAGGGAAATCATGCGCTATGATACCTATCAGAGCGGATTCAGACTGACACATCGCTTCAACGAACGCTTGCGAACGCACTTCATAGGTTCCTCCATGTTTACTTCAGAGAAGGAGCAATTTGATGTGGAAGGGGCATACCGCCTCTGTGATGTCAACAACAACCCTAACTCCTCGTCATTTGATGAGTGCGTGGTGGTTCGCGGCATTGGTACCAACTATGATTACGGACGAAACGACCTGGAAGCTAGCATTCAAACCTTAGAAAGCAGGTGGGAATATTTACTCAATGTGAATCATGTGTTGGAGGGTGGAGCAGGGGTTACGTTTCAGCAAATCAATGATCACATCAATGAATATTCCTTTATAGACTCTTCCGATTATGTGCATCTGACCAATTCAGTTTTTAATGACATCAATCTGAGCACGCGACAGTATTTTGCCTACGTTCAAAACACTTTTTTGTGGAATGACTCGGTGCATGCCATTAGTTCGGGAGTTCGAGCGACCTATTGGGATTACAATGGTCAAATCCTGATCAGTCCCAGAGTATCCTACCGGTGGGCACCCAAGTGGGCTAATTTCACGACATTCAAGGTCGCTACCGGCCTGTATCAGCAGCCTCCTTTTTACCGTGAACTTCGAGGGTTCGATGGTGAGCTTAGATCCAACGTCTACGCACAGAAGTCCATTCACCTGATTGCAGGCTTTACCAGGCTGTTCTACATGTGGGGCCGTCCATTTTTGTTCACCACAGATGTCTACCACAAGCAGCTATTTGACATCATTCCCTACGATATAGACAATGTGCGGCTGAGGTACTATTCGGATAAGACAGGCACTGCCTTCGCTCGTGGCCTGGATTTCAGGATCAATGGTGAGTTTGTGAAAGGGACTCAGTCTTGGTTCAGCCTTGGCTTTTTGCAAACTCAGGAAAACATCGAAGACGATGGACAGGGTTTTATCAGACGCCCGAGTGATCAGCGGATCAACCTCGCCGCCTATTTCGAGGACCATATGCCCGGAGATCCCACGCTCAGGGTCTACCTGAATCTGGTCTTTGGCTCGGGTTACCCTTTTGGGCCACCCAATAGAGAAGACCTCAGAAATGCCTTCAGTGGAGACGAGTACTATCGGGCCGATCTCGGCCTCTCCAAACAATTTGATCTTTCCATCAATAATTTCTTCAATAAGCTCTGGGTGCGTCTGGAAGTGCTCAATGCGTTTGCAGCTGATAATACGCTGTCCTATACCTGGATAGAAGATGTAAATGGTGCCCAATTTGCCATCCCCAACTCATTATCGGCAAGGTTTTTGAATATTAAGCTCACAGCAGAACTTTAGCATTAGTTTTACGTCTAATACTGCGGTTTATTCAAATTCAAAAACTTAACAAAATCATGAAAATTCAACACACCTTTTTAATGTTGGTACTGGTAAGCATCGCCGTAGCATGTACCAATCGTACGGTCACGAGAGTGAGCCCAGATCAGCAAATAGACCTGAGTGGTCGATGGAACGATACCGATTCTAAGCTGGTGGCGGACGAAATGATCAATGACGTACTGAACAGACCCTGGAGAGAAGACTTCAGTCGTGCGAATGGACGTAAGCCTGTGGTGATTGTAGGCATGATCCAAAACAAAACGTCTGAATACATTGAGCCGGAAACTTTCATCAAAGACGTAGAGCGGGAGTTTATCAATTCAGGAATGGTGAGAATTGTCCAGAATGCGGTCTTCAGAGAAAAACTGCGTGAAGAACGTGCAGACCAGGGTGAATTTGCTTCACCGGAAACTCAATCGAAATGGGGTAGAGAACTCGGAGCTGACTTTATGATGTTTGGTGTAATCACGGCTGTGACTGACTCCTATAAGAATGAGAAGGTGGTCAATTACAAAGTAAACCTCGAATTGGCCAACCTCGAAACCAACGAAAAAGTCTGGATAGGAGACAAGGAGATCAAAAAATTCATCAAAAATTAAATCCACAACACCGCGTGAACCTCAAATGGATTAAGGCAGTCAGTATCATTTTTCTGGCCTGTTCTACCTTCTCGTGTGCGACCTATTATCAGATCAATTCTGAGTTCAATCAGAGTTTTGAACAGGGTAATCTAGAAGCGGCTGAGCGGGTGCTGAACAGCAACAAGCAGGCGGCTAAGAAAAAGGCCCAATTCCTCTACTTTGCCAATCAGGGTGTAGTGAATAGCATGCTTGGCAATCTGGAAGAGAGCAATGAATGGCTGGAGAAGGCTTACTTGTTTGGTGAGGATTATCAAAAAAACTACGCCAGCATTGCTGCCTCATTCCTGGTCAATCCCAACACCATCGTGTATCCGGGAGAAGATCATGAGCATTTGTTACTGCTGTACTACAAAGCGTTGAATTTTCTGAAAATGAAAGATTATGAGTCGGCACTCGTAGAGTGCCGACGCTTAGTCAACCGACAGAACGAACTCAGCGACAAGTATAAATCGGATAATAAGTACAAAGAGGATGCCTTTGTGCACAACCTTATGGGCATCATCTATGAAGCCAGTGGCGAGATCAACAATGCGTTCATTGCCTACCGAAATGCCTACAACATCTATGAAGGCGACTATAAACGATTGTTTGGGTTGGATGCCCCAAACCAGCTTAAGCAGGACTTGCTCCGCGCTGCTCACCTGAATGGTTTTTATACTGAGCTGGATTTTTACGAGCGTAAGTTCAATATGAAATACAGCCCGGCCGCATCTCAGGAATTGGTGTTTTTCTGGCACAATGGGCTAGGTCCTGTCAAATCAGAATGGTCTATCAATTTTACGGCTGTAGATGGAGGCGATGGTTTTGTCACCTTTGTGAATGATGAACACAATTTCAGTTTCCCTTATGCCATCAGCGGTCCAGATCAAAAGTCTCAATTGACTGATCTGCGATTGTTCAGAGTGGCTTTTCCAAAGTATGAGGAGCGTAAACCTTATTTTCAAAGAGCAGTACTGGAAACGAATCAGACACGCTATCCACTGGAGCTGGCCGAGGATGTTAATGCCATTGCGTTCAAAACTCTGGAGGAGCGGATGATGCAGGAGCTGGCCAAGGGACTCTTGCGAGCTGCCACTAAGAAAGCTGTGGAGATGGCCATCAGGGGCCCTCAGGGAGACAGTGGAGAGAAGAAGACCGAAGAGGAACGACGTGAAGAAGCTATCCGAGAGGGCTTGTCGCTGATGGTGGGCATCTTCAATGCCAGTACTGAAAAGGCTGACACCCGAAACTGGCAAACCATACCACACGACATTTACTATAGTCGCGTGCCGCTCAATACAGGTGAAAATACGGTGACACTCAAGACCATCAGTAGCTCCGGCGCCACGTCCACCCAGGATTTTTCCTTTACGGCAGCCAAGGGAGAAACCCTTTTTCATTCATTTCAATCCCTGGAATACAAACGTTAGTGCTTTTTTACTGTCATTTTTGGCCAGGCTTTCATAAACTTGCCAGCTGTTTGAATGTGAAAACTTAAAAAATGATATGATGAAGAAAGCAGTAACAATGATGTTGTTCCTATTGGCAGGTGTAGTTGGTTGGGCTCAGGAAGACACTTTTACAGATGAAGAACTAACTACTTATGCCTCTGTGATGGTATGGGCAGAAAACGAAAAGGCAGCGCTGAGTAGTGTAGTGAGTGATTCAGTAGCTATTTGGTTGGAGAACACAGACCTCACCAATGCCCAGTACAACGAGTTGAGCAAAGCAGACAAAAAGGGTGAATTGGAGAGTGTGGAAGCTACAGAGGCTCAGGTGGCAGTATATACGGCCATTAGAAACAGAATCGATGACAAAGCCGCGAAATTCAAAGAAAGATATGTGTCACGAATTAAAGATGACATTGGAGCAGGGCTTTACAACAAAGTGAAAACTGCCCTTAAGAAGGATGAAGCGGTGAAGGCCAGATATGATGAGATATATGCCCAACTTCAGACCGAATCTTCGGAGCAGGAGGAGAGCACCGGCGATACAGAATAGAGAGGAGAAAAAGGACTGAGATTCAGTCCTTTTTTTATTTATATCAGATGATGTTGATGTTTTCCGGGTTTGGCAATAATGCACCCCTTATAGTCAGAAAGACCCCTGAACGCGCAGAAATCTAAATTATTAAGTTTAAACCTTCATGGTAGTGAGATTGAAAGAAGGAGCCCTATTTACCCGAAGGTTTTAATTACGACAAGAATTTTGTTATTTTCAGGCAAACGAATCCAAACAGAGACCAGAATATGTTCACGGAATATGAAATAGAAACCATGGTTGAGCTTCCTGAGGTACTGGAAGCTACCCAGGCCTTAAAGAGAGATTTTTGCAAAAATGAAGCGCCTTATCTGGAGATCAGCGACCATGACTTCTTTTCCCTGATCATGATGGCTCCAACGGTGGGTATTGCGCTGGCGGATGGCACGGTGAGTCTATTCGAGGAGTTAGCGCTGAATAAGAAAGCCCGAAAACTTTCGAAAGGCGGGTATTTCATGAAAAAGGATCCGGTGGTATATGCCATGAAGTTCTTGTTGAAGAAATATGATATCTGGTCTGATAAGTTCTTCAATGTACTGAAGGTGGCCATGCACGTATCTTTCGATATGGAGCGGCTGGAAAAGAAAAAGTTTGATGAGGAAGCTGAGGTAACGTATCCGGAGTATAAAAAGGCCGTGCTCAATACCCCATACATTCTGATCCGGTTTATCGCCAGTTTCTTTTTGGAGAACGATGAAGAAATTATCAGTACCAATCGCCACATCGGTCGCAACGAATATTTGCAAATGCTCAAAATTGGTGAGCAGATGGGATTGAATAAGTTGCCAGTCTTCCAGATGTTTTGCAAAACCTTTGATCAAAAAGCGTAATTTCGAAGCATAATCTTTTGTGCATTCGTTCGTTTTGGCTTTTAATGAAGAATTTTCCACCCTTTATCATGGTTCTGCTCATCTTATCATTCATCTCCTGCAAGGAGGATGAGGTAGATGCTGTAGCCGAGGAAGAAGCTCGGATTCAGGCGCATTTTGATTCACTGGACGTGGATGTGAGCATAAGCGAATCCGGCTTATATGCGTACCCTATCAGAACAGGAGGAGTGCCATCAGCGGGTTTTGTGCTGTCTATTTCCTACAAAATATGGGTCCTGGGTGCGGATTCTGCTACTACGAGTATTCGGAGTTTGGATACAGTGGTGGTGAAGAAGAATGCCAATGCTATTTACCCAATCGGGATCGACGAAGCCCTGAGTCAAATGTACGAAGGGGAGAAGTGGGGGTTTGTACTGCCTTCATATTTGGCTTATGGTGACCATGCCTTCCCCAATGTATTGATTCCAGCGGGAGCCACCATGGCGGTGGAGCTTGAACTGCTGGAGGTGCGATCCGAAAATGATATACTGGAAGCTGAAGTTTCAGCCATTGCTGATTATGTCACAGACAATAACCTGAGAGATACGGTGACTTATCCGCTCAATCAGCCTGAGCCACTTTTAGGTATAGCAGGTGTCTACAAGCGGCTGAAGGCCGGTACCGGGGCGACTCCCCTGAGCGGGCAGTTTATTTCAGTCACTTATGAAGGACGTTTTTTGGATGGAACTGTCTTCGACCGGGCGCCCAACGCCAACGTATTTGAGTTTTACTTGGGCGCTGGTTCGGTGATTCCAGGTTTTGAAACAGGCGTGCAGCGCATGCAGCTTCAGGAGCGAGCGCTGATTGTAATCCCTTCTAACCTTGCCTATCGAGAAAGTGCCGCGGTGATTCCGCACAACATCACTTCAGAGGTGGCTGATCTTGAAATAATACCATCCTATGCATCAAAAGTACCGCCCTATACACCTTTGGTCTTCGAAATTGAGGTGATTGGTATCAATTGATTCATATTATCCCTAATTTTAGAATTCAAACAGGATCGTATTGCGCAGGCTCTTCATATTTGTATGCACATTTCTCATGGCTTATCAGTGGTCTGCTGCGCAGGCACAGGATATCTATCAGAAATATGATATCTACAGGTCTCCCTTTCGTGTACTGGCCAACAAAATAGGGTGGACGGTCTCCACAGGATACGCGGCCACCAATTACAAACATGATCTGGCCGGATTTTACTTTTATCAGGATGGTGAAAATCAGCTGATTCTCAGCAAACAGAATGAGTTGGGACCGGTATTTTCTGGTTATCAGCACTGGATGAGCAATCCCACAGCCGGAGAAGAAGTGAATCTGGATGATGTCTTTGATGTGCCATATGATTATCTGGAAAACCCGGTCAACAATCCAGACCTAAGGAACAGACAGTTCATCGGGGATGCCGATACCATGGGACTGAGCTTCTCATCCATTGCTTCTACGGTTCCCGTCATGGCCTCAGCACACTACGATTTCCAGAAATTTCGAATCGGGTTGGGCTTTCAGTACGAGAGACACTACATGACTCCCCTCAAACCATCTGTGTATCAGGAAGTGATTCGCCCTTACGAGCCAGATTTTAAACAAACCCATTACATCAAGTATTTCGGAATGATGGGCTATGAATTTTATGAGTTTTGGGATTACACCTTTGTGCTGGAGGTGCAACTGGGCCGGGCTAAACCGGGGAAAGAGATAAATACCAACGCCATTGGGATTGGTCAGAATTTTTATACCAACATAGGGGTAAACATTGAGCATAACCTTTCTGAGTATTTCAGGGTGGTGATACGCCCCAGCTATGACATCAAGAGTTATGTCATCAATCTTCCCGATGCATCCAGCATCCGCCACACCAATTCTGCCTTCATGGTCCAGGTGGGAATCAGCATCAATATCCCGGAAATACCAAGGTCTCCCATGGCCAGTGATCACGTACAATTGAAGCATGTAATCACTGATCCTGCCAGCGGAAGACTCATGGAAGTGAGGGGTCAACCCATGTGGAAAAAGCAGAATCCAAAAGTGGGCGAAAACCACCGCAGACTATGGCGTTACAAGTTGAAGAACAGGAGAAAAATAGACCCCTATTAAAGCAGTTCAGACCGAAAAAAATTGCTTAAATTGCGACTTGTTTTTAAGGTAAACTTTTAAAGCTTTTTCATGTCAGACGATAGTGAAAACCTACCTGAAGGAGAGTCAGGAACCTACCCGGGGCAGAACATTATCCCAATCAACATAGAAGATGAAATGAGAGGCGCCTACATTGATTATTCAATGTCGGTAATCATCTCACGTGCCTTGCCCGATGTAAGAGATGGTCTTAAGCCGGTTCACAGGCGTATTCTCTATGGAATGCTGGAATTGGGAGTAAACTATAACAAGCCCTATAAGAAATCAGCTAGGATCGTAGGAGAGGTACTGGGTAAGTACCACCCACACGGCGATACAGCAGTATATGATACCATGGTGCGTATGGCGCAGCCCTGGTCACTCAGGTATCAGTTGGTCGATGGTCAGGGTAACTTTGGATCGGTAGACGGTGACTCACCGGCAGCGATGCGATATACTGAGGCCAGACTGAAGCGTATTGCAGAAGAAATGCTGGCGGATATCAATAAGAATACTGTTGATTTCTCACCCAACTTTGACGATAGTCTGAAGGAGCCATCGGTGCTTCCCGCCAAGCTACCTAATCTGCTGCTCAATGGAGCCAGTGGGATCGCGGTAGGGATGGCCACCAACATGGCCCCTCATAACCTGTCGGAAGTGGTGGATGGCGCTGTTGCCTACATTGACAACAATGACATTACCATCGAAGAACTCACTCAGCATATCAAAGCACCGGATTTCCCGACAGGTGGTATCATCTACGGGTATCAGGGTGTGCGCACGGCCTTCGAAACTGGCCGCGGTAGAGTGGTCATGAGGGCTAAGGCGGAAGTAGAAACCATGAAGTCAGGGCGAGAGCAAATCGTAGTGACTGAGATCCCCTATATGGTCAACAAGGCATCGATGATCGAGAAGACTGCCATGCTGATCAATGAAAAGAAAATTGATGGCATCTCTGATATCCGAGACGAGTCGGACAGAGATGGTATGAGGATTGTTTATGAACTGAAAAAGGATACCATTCCGAACATCGTTCTCAACAACCTCTATAAACAAACACAGCTTCAGTCTTCCTTTAGTGTAAATAACGTAGCACTTGTAGGAGGTAGACCTAAGACATTAAATGTCAAGGACTTATTGAAGTACTATGTGGAGCACCGACATGAGGTGGTCATCCGCAGAACCCAGTACGAGCTGGAGGAAGCCGAGAAGCGGGCACACATTCTGGAAGGTTATCTGATCGCTCTGGACAACCTGGATGAAGTCATCAAATTGATCAGAAGCTCACGTGATCCGGAGATTGCAAAACTGGGACTGATGGAGAACTTCAAACTCAGCGAGATTCAGGCACGAGCCATTCTCGACATGAGGTTGCAGCGACTGACCGGTCTTGAGCGTGAGAAGATCATCAAGGAATACGAAGAAGTGAAGGCTTTGATCGAAGAGTTGAAGGCTATTCTTGCCGATGAAGGTAAGCGAATGGAAATCATCAAGACAGAGCTGTTGGAAGTGAAAGACCGCTATGGTGATGAGCGCCGCACGTACATAGAGCATGCTGCGGATGAGTTTACAGCTGAGGACATGATTCCGGATGATGAGATGGTCTTGACCATTTCTCGTGAGGGCTACATCAAGCGTACTCCGCTGATCGAATACCGTACACAAAACAGAGGTGGTGTAGGCTCAAAAGCGGCCACTTTCAAAAGTGACGACTTTACGGAGCACCTCTTCGTGGCGACCAACCACAACTACCTGCTCATCTTCACAGAATTTGGTAAAGTGTACTGGCACAAAGTGTGGGCCATTCCTGAAGGCAGCAAAACTGCTAAAGGACGGGCTATTCAGAATCTGATCAATATAGATCCGGCGGATAAAGTTCGTGCAGTGATCAATGTATTGAACCTGGATGATCCAGATTACATCAACAACAACTTCCTGATCATGTGTACCGAAAACGGTACCATCAAGAAGACCACTCTGGAAGCTTACAGTCGTCCGAGACAAAACGGAATCAATGCGATTACCATCAATGAAGGTGATAAATTGCTGAATGTGCGTCTGACCAACGGGGACAATCACATCGTGATTGCTTCGAACACTGGTCGTGCGATCAACTTCCACGAGTCGGATGTAAGGCCAATGGGAAGAATGGCAGCCGGGGTGCGCGGTATCAAAATGAAAGAGGGTGAATTTGTGGTTGGCATGGTCTGTGTTGACCATAAGGAGCCGGCAGACCTCCTGGTAGTATCAGAAAACGGATATGGCAAGCGCTCCGATCTTTCTGACTACCGCATCACCAAACGAGGTGGTAAAGGTGTGAAAACCATGAATATCACTGAGAAAACAGGGGCTTTGGTCGCTATTAAAGATGTGGAAGAAACGGATCACTTGATGATTATCAACCGTTCGGGCATCGCTATACGTACCGAAGTATCCAGCCTCAGGGTAATGGGTCGGGCCACTCAGGGAGTGAGACTGATCAGGCTAAATGATGATGATTCCATCTCAGCGGTAGAAAAAATTTCCAATATTGAGGGAGATGATGAGCCGGAGGGAGGAGAAGAAGGAGCGACTCAGAGCCCTAATGAAGAGAATGTAGACTAAACTTTAATAGATAACCTTAATAAAATTGACAATGAAACGTACTTACATAATCATGATGGCATTGGTTGTAAGCCTTGCAGGTTATGCCCAAAAGAAGCCTAAGATCACCAAGGCCAATCAGGCCCGGGAAAATGGAGACCTGGCTGAGGCCAAAGCAATCATCGATGCTGCCATCGAATACGAAAAAGTAAAGGATGACGGGAAAACCTGGTATTACCGCGGACTCATTTACGCTACCATCGATACCACGTCCAATGAGCAATACGCGAGCCTTTCAGACAATGCGCTGGAGGAAGCTGTAGCAGCATTCAATAAAGCGGATGAAATAGACCCTGAAGGCAAGGGTTATTATGTGACTGGCATGATGGGTATTCCAGTTTTGAAAGAGCAGCAGATCAGCAACTACTACTCTTATTATTACAATAAGGCGGTAATGGCCTTTCAGGATAGCGAATATCAGACGGCTGTGGACGCTTTTGAGAAGTCGTACTACATTGTTCCGGATGATACCAATGCCTACATCAACGCAGCTTATGCGGCTCACAATGGCCAGCTGTACGATGCAGCTACCAAAAACTATCGCTTAGCGATCGATAATGGCGCGACCAGCAAGGATTTATACTACAACTATGTGAGCATCCTTACTTCGGCTTTGGACGATAAGGAAGCAGCCTTGGCGGTGGTAGATGAAGCCCTTGGAAAATATCCTTCGGATGGCACTTTACAAAAGAACCGAATCAATCTACTCATCAACATGGGTAAAATAGATGAGGCCAGAAGTAACCTGGAGCAGGCCATTGAAAGTGAACCTGACAATGCCAATCTATACTTTACCCTGGCGGTGATCAATGATGAGTTGAAGGAACAAGAGCGTGCGATCAAAGCATACCTGAAAGCCATTGAGATCGATCCGAATCACTTTGAAGCTAACTTCAACTATGGGGTAATCCTGATTAACCAGGCGAACGAAACGATCAAAGAAAGCAATAGCCTGGGTATGTCCAAGGCAGATCAGAAAAAGGCCAGGGAATTGGAGCCAGTCATCAATCAAAAATTGAAAGATGCTCTCCCACAATGGGAAAAAGTACATGAGATCAATTCTTCTGACCGAACAGCAATGGAAACCCTCGCTTACATCTACACGCAGCTGAAGATGAAAGAAAAGGCCAATGCGATGAATAAAAAACTTGATTCGATGTAAATTTCACAACGAAATCACGAAAAAGCCGTCAAAAAAATACTTTTGACGGCTTTTTTTTATACATTTAATCTCCACCGTTATTAAGGTTGTTAAGTCAAACCTTATTTTTTATAAACCACCGCCAATATTTTCTGTTCATCAGGGAATTATTCCTGTTGGCGTAAATCTGTTGTTTTACGAATGTATAGTTGTTGAACTTTATGAATCTACTGCAAAACCCCTAAAAATGAGCACCATCAAAATTTCAGCCCGCGGCATTGACGAGATCAATTCGGTTTATAAAAAAATCAAGAAAGAGTACAAGGCAGTGGATACCATCAGACTCAATCAGGATACAATGGATTATGAATTGATTCTGGCCAAAAACGAGTTGGATGGCTACCTCAAGTCCATTTGCGATAAGGTGATTGATAATGATGAACTACTGGAGGAAGAGAGCGTGTTCAAAGATTTTGGATGGAAAAAATTCAGTGCCGCTCTGGCAGTGGAACGCGTGTCCATTCCGCTGAGAAGTTTGAAGACCATCTGGAATGACCTGAGTGATGAAAAGAAGCGTGCTTGCTTTGATTATCTCTGTGAAGAGAAAGAACTGACCCCAGTAGAGGGAGAAGGCGACGAAGTATTGGCCTCCTGAGATTCATTCCCAGCAAAATATGAAGAGCCCGAATGTTCGGGCTTTGTTTGTTTCAGGCCTATGAAAACATTTTTAACGAATCAATGTGGAGAATGAACTGATTAAGTTGATTACAACTGTATGAAATCATCTGATTTCGTGAAGCCTCCAGCTTCCGGGTGTCATACCTTCTTCCGACTTGAAGGTGGTAACAAAATGAGAGAGATTCTCAAACCCACAGGCGAAACAAACTTCAGTAATGGACATATCAGAAGTGCTTAGGTGGTGGCAGGCCAGCTTGATGCGCTCTTTTAATATGTACTGAGCGGGAGAGACCCCCATAGTCTCTTTGAACTTCTTGAAGAAACTTGCCCGGCTCATGCAAGCCTGGTTAGCAAGGCGGCTCAGATCTATTTTATTTCGCAGGTTAGATTTAATAAAGCGAATAGCCGCTGCCAGCGGGTGGCTCGCGGATAATACCGAATAAGAAGATTCAAAAATCACCCTGGCTTGTGTCTGCATGAGCCTGATGACCATTTCACGAAGTGTCAGCTCCACCATCATATCCTTGGCTTTTCCCTGCTCACTTTTAGTGATCCGAACGATGCGGTTGACAGTGTCTGCCAATTCCAGATTATTAGTCAAGTGAAAGATGGTAGGATCAATCTGCCAATCACCCCAGGATGAAGCTTTAGGGTGGTATTCATTCAACATATCGATGGTTTTTTTGATCACCTCATCGGAAATGGTCAGCGCGATGCATTGTGTGGGGTTGAGCTTCCGGGCTTCAGGAAAGTCTATATTCATCATTTCGCCCGGTGGGAGAATCACCGACTCCCCCGGTAAATACTCGAAAGAGGCACGTTGTGGCAGCTTCATCACCTTCTTACCCGAGAGCATACTGGTCAACACAAAATGGTCGAAAGTCAGGTGTACATTCTCTGCCTGCTCATGGGTTTCGAAGAGGTTGAGCTCACAGGTTTCATAAGAATAAGCGGTCCTGTTTTCCACCAGGGTAAATAACGACCTTTCGTCATGGGTCGGAAATCGTTCGATCAGGTACTTTCTCAAGGCTTTTCCGGTTTGTGAAGTTTCTAAATTTAAAACTATTTTATTGATAATATCACTCGGATGCGGAATAGATAAGCCTTCAAATTACAAGAATGACAAAGTAGAGACGCTGACCAAATGGATTTAGACGCTCACCAAAAAGGGATCAGTAAAATGGGAGCACTTTTAGGTAAAACTAAAAGACTACAAAAAATGGAAACATTAACTAAGGAACACAAGGCGGTAGAGCGCCCTCCGTTTAAGCCCGCATATGATCACTTCATTGGTGGAAAATGGGTGGCCCCATCTTCGGGAGAATACTTTGACAACATTAGCCCCATCGATGGAAAGGTATTTACCAGAGCTGCCCGAGGCAATCAGGAAGACATCAACAAAGCGCTGGATGCCGCGCATACTGCCTTCTCCAGCTGGTCCACTACCTCAGCTGCTGCCAGGGCCAATGTGCTGCTGAAGATTGCAGATATCATAGAGGAAAACCTGGAGATGCTGGCCCGTGTGGAGACTATCGACAATGGAAAGGCCCTCCGTGAAACCAGGGCTGCTGATTTGCCCCTTTGCGTGGATCATTTCAGATACTTTGCAGGGGTGATTCGTGGCGATGAAAGCACCATGTCTGAGCATGACGAACATACGGTAAGTCTCAACCTGCAGGAGCCATTGGGTGTGGTGGGACAGATCATTCCGTGGAACTTCCCATTGCTAATGGCCACCTGGAAAATAGCCCCGGCACTGGCTGCCGGCTGCTGTACTGTGGTGAAGCCTGCTGAGCAGACGCCTACAAGTATCATGGTGCTGATGGAGCTGATAGCAGAAGTGGTGCCTCCGGGTGTGCTGAATGTGGTGACCGGCTTTGGTACGGAGGCAGGGAAGCCACTGGCTACCTCACCCAGAGTGGCAAAAGTGGCTTTTACAGGGGAGACCACTACCGGACGCCTGATCATGCAATATGCTTCTGAAAACCTGATTCCGGTAACCATGGAGCTGGGAGGGAAGTCACCCAATATTTTTATGCCCAGCATTGCCGACGCGGATGATGCTTTCTTTGACAAGTGCGTAGAAGGTGCCGTTATGTTTGCCCTCAATCAGGGCGAAGTTTGCACATGTCCTTCACGGATATTGGTACATGAGTCTATTTATGACAAGTTTATGGAGCGGGTGATCGCACGCACCAATGCCATCAAAATGGGACACCCATTGGATGGAGAAACCATGATGGGAGCACAAGCTTCTAATGACCAGTTTGAAAAGATCCTTTCTTACCTTGACATAGGTAAACAGGAGGGGGCTGAAGTACTCTGCGGGGGCGAGGCAGCTCAGCTCAATTCAGGTTTGGAAAATGGTTATTATATAAAACCCACCATCTTCAAGGGACACAACAAAATGCGGGTATTTCAGGAAGAAATTTTCGGGCCGGTGACCTCAGTGACCACTTTCAAAACGATGGAAGAAGCCCTGGAGATTGCCAATGACACCTTGTATGGACTGGGAGCCGGACTCTGGACCAGAGACGCTCATGAGATCTATCAAATGCCACGTGCCATCAAAGCTGGTCGGGTTTGGGTCAACTGCTACCATGCGTACCCGGCACACGCACCATTTGGAGGGTATAAGAAGTCAGGGTTTGGACGTGAAACTCATAAGATGATGCTGAATCATTATCGCAATACCAAGAATATGCTAATCAGTTACGATAAAGAAAAGCTTGGCTTTTTCTAAGTCACCAGAAGTGTGATGAGTGACATGCCCGGAAAGTATCCCGGGCATGTAATCGTTTCTGGTTCCATTATTATGTTAAGTAAGGAGTGAATGAGCCACCTGATTTCACTCATCAATAGAGGAGATAATATGACCCAAAGAATAAGTGTAACGGATGATGCCATCAAGATTATAGATCAATTGAAGGAGCGCTATGGGCCACTGATGTTTCATCAGAGTGGCGGATGTTGTGACGGTTCGTCACCTATGTGTTTTGAGAATGGAGATTTTAAGGTGGGAGAAAGCGATATCCAGCTGGGAATCATAGCCGACTGCCCGTTCTACATGTCGCGCGACCAATACGACTACTGGAAGCATACGCACCTGACTGTAGATGTGACTCCCGGACGAGGCTCAAGTTTCTCATTAGAAATTCCATTAGGTGTGCGGTTCATCATTCGTTCCAGACTGCTGAGCGATGAGGAGTTTCGCTTATTCCATCAATAATATACATACAGAGATCAGACTACTCCAGACGTAGCCATTGGTGCAGAAGCCGTCCGAGGATGCGCTCTGCAAAATTGATTTTAGGTGCCACCGGAGTGTGATGGGTATGTTGGATGTGGTCAATGGATTGTTGTAGGATTTGGTGGATCTCATGGTGCGAGTGGATCTGAGCTTTTCCTTTGAGCGTCTCCAGTGCTTGCAGAACTTCCAGAGTGAGTTCGCCATGGGTGTATGGATTCATGGATGATTGGGATGTTTCCTGTAGAGACGTAGGACTTGAGCCAATCGCTGCATGGCTCCACGCAAGATTTGAACGGTACGTAGAGATGTGTTGATTGGAGTAACTAGTTTTAAGCATATGGATATCAAGAAGTTATGTAGAGGTAATGAATTGGCCAGAAGTAGGGTTTTCAGACATTAACTTAACATAATATAAATTATATAACAAAATAGGCTTTATTGATTCCTGAGCGGAAATAGCATTTAGTATATTTTGTTAGATATAATTCAATATTATGTTAACCAGCAAAGCTGGACGATTTCGATTCTGCATCTGTTGTTTGCTTTCTTGCCCGCTAATGGCGGGCTTGTTATATAATTAGCCGTTATATTAAGTAGCCGCTCGGGCCAGCGCCACATCCAGCCCTGTGCCGTGCCCTGATCCCAAGCGCCTAATAATTTTTCTTTTTTGGCCAACGCTCGAAAAGAGTTTTTTCCCAGCCGCACACACAACAGATTTGCCAGGCTTGGTATTCGTTATTTTAAAGTATTCGTATCTAAGATCGATTTGATTTCAAATACAGCATTCTCAGGGATTAGGAATCGCCTGTCAAAACACTTGTGTTTTCCTGACCCTCCATAGCGTATAATCGTTCTGCTCACTAGTTTAGATTGACTCCTTTATTGGTGTTCGCTGTGTCGCTCAAGCCGCTAGGCTTTTACTTTTTCCATTGATGAAAAAGTAAACAAAAAATCTAGACAGAATAATGACTTCAACCCACAAGCCAGCGCACCCTCGCTATTCTGTCTTGCCACCGCTCTTTAAGGTTCTACTTAACATAATATACAGTTGATCAATTGCGGTAGTAATATTCCCACACACACAGATAAAAGCAAAGTTCCGGTTGTTGATTCGGGAAATACAAGGGTAAAATGAATCAAGGCTTATTTAGCCAACGCTCGAAATCCCACCGCACCGTAAACCAGCCTTGTCCCTTGTATTTGCCTCAGTCCAACCGTTTGTACCGCTTTCTCTGGTGCGGTTGCCAGAGTTTCACTTTATACTATATTCATTATGTACAGGTATTTGTTTCGTTATCGGTTTCTTGGCCTTTGGTGGTTTGGCGTCTGGCACGTTCGTAGCTCATTTAGTTTTCGTTGTTCCCGTTCTTGCGGGTTCTTAGACTTTTATTGTCGCGTCTTTTGGTTAGAGTTTTCCATCTCAGAGCTCCCTTTTTAGGGGGTTCTTTAATCTTTTATTATTATGGAGTATCGTTGCATAGTTCACAGGCGTTTTCGCTTTTGGTTTCTTCGGGGGTGGTTATTTGTGGTGGTTCACCGCCAGCCCTCCTATCGTGTTTCATGTCATTGGTGGCGTGGTTTGTTTCTTTATTCATTTCGTCTTTTTCGTTTTGAGATTGGCATTTGTAAGGTTCCCTATGATTAGGGAGCTTTTTTGGTCACACTATCCGCATTCTATTTCTAATTGGCCTTTGTGGTGGATTCAGTGCTAATGTTCATCGTGTTGATAGTCAAGTACTTAACATGTTTACTGAATATTAAAATCAATCAATTTTCAACAATAACAGTCATTTAAATGACATAAAGCCTGTATGGTGGATTCGGCGCTAATGGCTCCCAACAAATGTAGGTCGTATTTCGCAATTATCTGATTACTAAGCACTTAAGTATGTCGAATTATGTTCCAACCTTTGGAATTAGTTAACTATAACAAATTGACTACATCTTATTTTCTTTTAAGGCCTCTAAGGTCTATACGGGTGTATTGTACATTAGACTCATGGCTATCTATAAAGTTTTGATTCAACCAGAAAAAAAGGCTGAATTCCGATGGAACCAGCCTCTTAGTTAAATTAGTCTGTCTAGTGAATCAATTTGCACAACCATTTTTAGCACACGTTATTCTTTCTGTTGTACTAACCCAATGACTAGGATGTTCTTTGGTATCAAATCCACAACCTGTGGTTCCGCCTTTGTATCCCTTGTGAACTTCATTTGTTGGAGTATGTTTAACTGACATGATCTTATAATTTTGGTGAACAATAAATAAGAAACAATGTAGTTAAATCGGTTGTATGTAAAAAGTAATAATTGACATATTTACATAAATTAAGTGGTCTTTTATCCTTTCGTTTTAGGTTTATTATTTTGTCCCCTATCCGTGAACCTAATGAAGAATGGATCAAAATATCTAAGTCTCCCGTCCTCCAACTCAATAAGAGCTTGGGTAAAGCTGCAATAGTTTGAACTAGAATAAACAAATCGATGGAAATATCCATTCGTCTTTTTACCATTATAATGTACCTCAACCGATCTCAATACATCCCTATTAGACATTTTTCTACTTATCAAGGTTCTTTATCATGTCTTCTTTTATCTGATTCTGGAATTCACTTTTCCAATTATCTAACACATTGTAGATCAAATCTGCTAATGCTACATTGTAATGATTGGCTGTTTGTTTAAAGAAGTAATGGATTTCACTATCTACATTGATGGTTCTATATTTTCCACTTTTAGGACTTGATCTCTCGCTTAAAAATTCCTTAAATCTCATTTGACAAATAGGTATATAAAAAGCATCCAATATATAAAAACTAAATTACATCTTGCCCTTTAGGCTATGGTGTACAGGGCAATTGCATATTAAATTCTATGATAGAGAGGACTTAGGCGGGCTTTGTTGTAGGTAGCCACTGCTCCTTTTGTGAGCAGCTAGTCTCATAATGTGTTTTTTTTTATTTTTAAAAAGGCAGCATTGCGTGTTTAGCATGAACCATCTGTCCATAATTCTGCCTTGCAAGACAAAGATAATCAAGCAGTTATATATTTTACAAATAACTGTAGTGTTTTTCTTCCTCTCACTTACATTTAGAGCGATCCACAATTTTCGAGCAATGAATTGCATACCTCCAGCCTATTTTCTGCCATTTTTGAGAAAATGGAAGATCCTAGAAGTAATAAACGTAACACGCTACATCATTCGCTAGTAGAGATGATGTTCTTGGTTATTTCTGGGGTCATCAGTGGGATGAACACCTGGTCTGATATAGAGAGTTTTGGAGAAGAGAAACTGGACTGGTTACGTAAGTTCTTTCCTTATGAACGTGGAATTCCCTGGCATGGGACGCTGGGCAGAGTTTTTGCACGTCTGGATAATCAGGCATTTGGTCAATATTTTATGGAATGGGTCGATTCTTTGCATACCATGACTAAAGGAGAAGTGATTGCTGTGGATGGTAAACGTATGAGGGGCTCTTACGATAAATCGGAAGGCAAAGCAGCTATTCACATGGTATCGGCCTATGCTACTGACCAACAGTTATGTCTTGGACAACTGGCCACTGAGGCGAAGAGTAATGAAATCACTGTCATTCCTGAGTTGCTGGAACTATTGACCCTTGAGGGGGCAACCGTCACTATAGACGCTATGGGATGCCAAAAGGATATCTCTAAAAAAATAGTGAAGAAAGAAGCCGATTACATCTTGGGAGTCAAAGACAACCAAAAGGGGCTACTGGAACAAATCGAAAAGGTTTTTACAATTACAGCCATCTCTTCTGAGGCTACTTCCAACGACATAGGACATGGCAGGATTGAACAAAGAACCTGTTCGGTTATTGATGACCTAATGTTTTTTGATGACCACAAAGATTGGCCTGGCTTGAAGACATTGGTGAGGATAAAAGCGAAAAGAATAGACAAACGAACGGGCAAAGAAGAAAACAGTATTCGCTATTTCATCAGCAGCAAATTGGCGCATGCCAAAGTCTTCAACAAAGATATTCGTTCTCATTGGGCCATTGAAAACAAGCTACATTGGGTCCTAGATGTGAATTTTAAAGAAGATAGTAGCAGGAAAAGAAAAGGAAATAGTGCCCAGAACTTCGGAATCATCTCCAAAATAGCACTAACACTAATCGATAACTATCCAGCTAAAAAATCTAAACCTTGGAAAAGACTTAAGGCCGCATTCAATGATGAAATCAGAGAAGATATACTAACCATTTAATATGCAATTGCCCTGCTATGGTGTAAGGTCTCCATAAGAATGAATTTGCTTTTCGTGACAGATGAGCAAATCATAAAGGCATTTGGTAAAGTATTGAAAGAGCTTAGAGAAGCCAATGGGTTATCTCAAGAAGCACTAGCACATACCATCAAATCTCATGCAACTCATATTTCGAGGCTTGAGAATGGACATAAACAACCAACACTAACGACACTTTTCAAGATTGCTGAAAAATTGAATGTTGATCCTGAGAAATTGATTCTCAAAATCAAATCAAAATCATCCTAGTATTTACTCTCTGACTCAGCAATCCTCCAACTCACAATTCTCATCCTGACCTTCAAACTCTATGGTAATGTGATTGATGGATTCATCTTTGAGTTGTGATCTCACTTTCTCTTTGAGTTTGGCTTGCTCTGAAAGCTTATAGTCTTGGTCTAACTGTAGGTGAATCGTAAGAATATTGTAATCTCCATCCATAGACCAAGTGTGATTGTCATGCACATCTGTGATTTCCGAAATGTCTTTCAGCTTCTCTTTGATATCCTCCAATGAGACATCCTCCGGTATGCCCTGCAGGATTACCAACATGCTTTTGCGAAGGTTCTTATAGACATTGTACAGTACAAAAAGGGAAATAAGAACAGATAGTAGCGGGTCTATAAATGGAGCATCGGTATACATCATGATGATACTACCAATTAGCACGGCTACCCAGCCTAAAACGTCCTCCAATAGATGTAGTGAAACAACCTTTTCATTTAGAGATTCTCCTTTTCGGAGTTTCAAAACAGCAGCTCCATTGACCACTATTCCCAAAATAGCGAGATAGAGCATCCCTTGAACGTTGGTTTCTCCTGGATTGAAAAGTTCAGGAATTGCTTTCGTGAGTATAAATATGGATCCGACAACTAAAACGATAGAATTGATGATAGCACCTAACAGTGAAAACCGCTTATATCCATAAGAAAACTTCTTTGTTCTTCCTTTCTTGGAGAGCTTTTGAAAGTACCACGAGAGTCCAATGAGGCTATCTCCCAGATCATGTAGCGCGTCTGAAAGGATAGCCAAACTATTGGTGTAGAGGCCACCAATGACTTCAATAATGGTAAAACTCAGGTTGAGGAAGAAGGCAACTTTCACATTGCCTTCTGAATGGATTATTTGGATGATCGTGGTTACGAGGCATATAGCTTGACTATTAAAGCCACCTATCTACTCTATTCTCATATTCTAGATAATCATCACCAAAAACACTTTCCAGAACTTTTTCTTCCAGCCCAACTCGAATAAATACAATCATACTACCAATTAACAGAAGTAAAGCAGAATAGATGCTGGGAATGCATAAGAACAACCCAACCAGAGTAATAATCTGACCTATATATAAAGGGTTTCTTGATTTGGCATAAACACCTGAATCGAGTAATAGCCAACCATTCCTTGTTTGATTCTTATATAATCTATGCTCATTCTTAGCCAAGAAAACCAGAAAGAAGGCGATTGACATAATTCCAATTGCCGTCCAACTAAGTACATGGCTTTTCAGCACCTCAATTGGAAAAATATATTCATGATAAACATCTGGGAATAATGAAAAAAATGTAACCAAGGCAATTACAAGCATCCATATCAAATCGTTTAACACTGTTATTCGTTTTAGCTTCCGGGACTTTTCCTTTTTTGGATTTGGGTACATCAAAAAGATGAGTAGGAAATAGAGTAAAAAAAATATCGGTAGAAATATTCTTAAATGAATCATTAGCTTTCAGTTTTTGGTTTTGTAAACCATAAAATCAAAACGCCTCCCAAAGCCGCTATTAAGGAGGCTATTAATATACTGATCTTAGCGTCCTTCACCAACTCAGCATTGGCAAAGGCAAGGTTAGTAATGAACAGCGACATGGTAAAACCTATTCCGGCTATCATGCCCATGCCAATGATGTGCCGCCATCTTAAAGAGATATGCAATTCTGCTATACCCAGCTTTTCTCCAATAAAGGCAAAGAGACTGATCCCCAATACTTTCCCTACTACGAGACCTAGTAATATACCTAGGCCAAGAGAACCTGATACTACCTCCAACAAACTTACATCCAATTTCACGCCTGCATTAGCAATGGCGAAAATAGGGATAATGAAAAAAGCATTAAAGTCAATCAGGGCGTTCTCTAATTTAAGCAAAGGGGGCCTTGAATTTTGTGTGTCCTTTTTTATCGCTTTAAGGATTTCGCTTTGACGAATATCCTGCATGGGATCCCGGGTTTCAATATCCGTTTTTTCCAATTCAGCCACATTCCTGGCAGTGCGCTCTTTCAATAATTTACTGTCGAGTTTAGGTTTTACCGGAATGGAGATCGCAAAAAGAACCCCTGCAATGGTAGGATGAACTCCTGAATTCAGAAAGCAATACCATAAAGCCACTCCTCCCAATATGTACCAGAAGAGGCTTTTTACTCCAAAACGGTTGCATAACATCAAAAGAATAAAAAAGCCTGCTCCAAAACCTAAGTACAACCAACTGAGCTCGTTGCTATAAAACAACGCAATCACAAGAATGGCCCCTAAATCATCAGCAATAGCCAGAGCCACCAAAAAGATTTTAAGCTGTGCAGGCACCCGTTTTCCCAACAATCCAATGATCCCTAAAGAATAGGCAATGTCGGTGGCCATCGGAATTCCCCAGCCGTTGATACCTTCTGTGCCTGAATTTAACACTGAAAATATTATAGCAGGCATTGCCATTCCACCCAATGCGGCCAATAGTGGCATAGAAGCCTTCTTAAAGGAAGATAATTCGCCCACTAAAATTTCCCGCTTCAGTTCCATGCCGGCCACCAGAAAGAATATGGCCATCAGGCCGTCATTGATCCATTCTTCAATGGTCAAACCAAAAGTAAAATGCTCAGATAGTTCAAAGAGAAATTCATCTTTAAGATAGTGATGGTAAGCATCTGCCCATTGAGAATTGCCCAGCACCAGGGCAATAATCGTTGCTGCAATTAAAAGTAAACCAGCTGAAGTTTCCCTGTTCAGAAACTTTCTGGCCGTCTGACGTATATACGCTATTGCTGATTGATTATTTTTTACTGACTGATCCATTCTTTTGCTTCTTCTTTTTCCTCCAAATCAAAGTAACGGATGGTTGCGCTGGTGAAAGGTTTCATAAATTGAGTGATCCAATCCTGCCATTTCTTTTCACCTACCATGGCTATCATTTCATAGTCTTCAACATGGGATAAATCCATCTTAATATCTTCCCATAACCCCTTTATATCCCATCCTGTAAAATCCTTCATTTCAAAATACCATCGTACTTTTTGATCTCTGTTCACGATGTTATTAATCAGCGGATGTATTTTCTGGATATCCTTTTCAGTCAGGTTATCTTCAGCCTTGGTGGCTATTATGTTGTTTTTGGTGAATTCAAGAATCTGTAGCATAGTTAATTTTTAAAAGGTTCTATATGAATATGAACATCAATTATTTGAGGGATGTTTTCAACCAACCTATCTTTTACTTTATGAGCTATCAGGTGACCTTTCTCTACTGATAACTCACCATCTACCCAAATATGAAGATCAACGTGGAACGCTGGCCCCATTTTTCTAGAATGGCATTGTTCCACTTTTTCAACTTCTGGTATTTGCTCGGCAAGGTAGATAACCTCCCTATGAAATTCAGGATCCAATGCTTCATCTAATAATTCACCAATAGCAGGACGGCCAATCCCGTAGGCATTGTAAATGATAAATGCTGCTGCGATAAGTGCTGCGTAATCATCAGCTACCTCGTATCCTTCACCACCCCAAAGAGCAATGGATATTCCTATGAATGCCGCTACAGAGGTAATAGCATCACTGCGATGATGATAGGCATCTGCTTTTACAGCTCCACTTTTTATTTCTTTGCCAGTTTTCAATACAAAACGATATAGTAGTTCCTTTGTAATAACCACCACCACTAAAATTATCAGGGTATATGGAGCAGGAGTTTTATGTGGGTTTTGAATATGAGAGATGCTGTCTTTAATAATGATAAAAGCTGCACCGACTAGAGCCAGTGAAATACCAAGTGCCACCAAAGCTTCCACCTTACCGTGCCCGTACGGATGATTTTTATCTGCAGGCTTGGTAGACCATCTCAAACCCACCCAAAGCATCCCGGACGTTACTACGTCTGTCCCTGATTCTATTGCGTCAGCTATAAGTGCATAAGAGTGGCCAAAAATTCCTCCCAGAGCTTTTACGATAGCCAATAATGCACTTACAACAATACCAATCAGGGTGGTTTTTAACCCTTTTTCAGATATGGCGTTGGGGTTTCTTTTACTTTTCATTTAGCCAGTTTCAATATTCTCCCAGCTCCGCGCATCACAAAGGCGAAAACTATCCCTCCAATAGCCAAATCGGGCCATTTACTATCCAGGAAATAAACCAATACCCCCGCCAGGATCACTCCAACATTTACGATAATGTCATTGGAAGTGAAGATGGCACTGGCTTGCATGTGCGCTTCATCGCTCTTAGCTTTATTGATGAGCCAGAGCGAAATCAGATTACCGATAAGGGCCAGTACTGAAATGATGATCATCCATTGAAACAGGGGTGTTTCGCTTTCGCTGAAAAACCTCCGCAATACTTCTGAAAAGCCTAGTAATGCCAGTCCCATTTGAAAATAACCACTTATTTTGGCTACTTTTTTCTTGCGAGACATTGCTGCACCAACAGCAAATAAGCTCAGACCGTAGACGATGGAATCTGCCAGCATATCCAACGAATCAGCTACTAAGCCCATGGAGCGTGATATCCATCCGGTAGTCATCTCCACTATGAAGAAACCGAAATTGATACCCAGCACCCACCAAAGTATTTTTCGCTGTTTAGATTCGTCAGCAGCCAATGGCAGCTCAGCTTCATCTTCCGTATTTTCCAATCGATCATTGAGTTTGAGTTCACTGAGGGCTTGATGGATTTTTTCAACTTCTCCCGTGTGATATACCTCCAGTTTACGATTGGGGATATCAAAAGAAAGCTGCTTTACCTCTTTATAAGGCTCCAGCTTCATACGGATCATTTGCTCTTCAGAGGGGCAGTCCATTTTGCTGATATGGAATGTGGTTTTATTCATTTAGTTGGTTTTCATTACACTTTTCACAGATACCTTGCAGAACCAGGTTAACCTTCATAACACGATGGTTATCACCAATTGTAAGTATCCTTTCTGGTATCGGGTCAGGCAAACAGAACGCTTTATTGCATTTTTCACAATGAAAGTGAAGATGCCATTTACCATCCGGTAAGTCGTGACTCGATATGGCATATTTCGCTGTTCCTGTTCCATCATCAATCCGATGTACGATTCCTTTCTTTTCAAGAAGATCTATTGTCCGATAGAAGGTTGTTTTGTTTACCGGCTTTTCTTGTAAGGTTGTTGTTGCCAAAGCTTGTTGAGTTCTTTCAAACTACAGGCAGTTGGTTTATTAATAAGATATTCAATCACCTTGAAACGGGTGTGAGTTGGAATAATTGAATGATCCTGAAATATTTCTTCTGCTATACTCATATTTAAATTAACGATTAGAATATATTCTTACCGGCTTTTTTTATAAGCCAACAATCGCAGCGCATTAAACACCACCACTAACGTGGATCCTTCATGGATCAGTACCGCAATACCGATATTGGCAAAGCCGAAAACCGTGGCGGGTATCAACAAGGCTACTATTCCCAAACTAACCCAGAGGTTTTGCTTGATAATGCCTTTGGCCTTTCTACTTAAACCAATGGCAAAAGGCAAGGTTTCCAGTTTGTCGGCCATCAGGGCAATGTCGGCTGTTTCCAAGGCTACATCGCTACCCGCTGCTCCCATGGCAATTCCCACCGTACTGTTGGCCATGGCCGGGGCATCATTTACGCCATCGCCCACCATCGCTACTTTGGATTCTTTTTCCCTGAGTTCTTTAATGGCTTCTACTTTTTCTTCCGGCAATAAACTGCCCCAGGCATCTGTGAGTCCAATCTCTTTGGCTACTGCATCGGCTACTTTCTGATTATCACCCGTAAGCATAATCATACGCTTGATACCGATTTCTTTCAATCGTTCCAATGTGTTTTTAGCTTCTTTTCTGGGTGTGTCCATCAGGGCAATGATGCCAATGTATTTGTCATTTTGACGGATCAGCATGGTAGTATTGCCATCTGATTCCAGTGACTTTACTTTTTCTTCTGTTTCCTGCCCTGGCTTATTATCATCCAGGGATTCAAACAGATCCAGATTGCCGATGTATACTTTGTCATCACCCAAGGTGGCTTTGATCCCTTTCCCAAGCACAGCTTCCAGATCTTTCGCCTCAGGTATGTCAACACCATCCAATCGCTCTTTCCCATCCCGAACCACGGCTTTTGCCAGTGGATGGTCGCTTAAGGCTTCTACAGCTACTGCTATTTTCAACAGTTCTTCCTCGTTTACATCACCCAAAGCAATTACTTCGGTGAGCTTGGGCTTGCCTTCCGTTAGTGTTCCTGTTTTATCAAAAGCCAGGGCGGTGAGTACACCCAGGTCTTCCAACGGACGACCACCTTTGATAAGCACTCCACTTTTGGCGGCCCTTGCCACTCCGCTTAACACTGCACTCGGAGTGGCTATGGCCAAAGCGCAAGGGCTGGCTGCCACCAATACGGCCATTGCACGGTAGAAGCTTTCACTAAAGCTTTCATCAATGACCAGAAAAGCGAAATTGAGCAGCACGACCAGTACCAATACTGAAGGCACAAAATACTTCTCAAATTTGTCGGTGAGCCGCTGCGTAGGTGATTTTTGGGTCTGGGCTTCATTCACAAGTTTCACCAGGCGGGAGAGTGTAGAGTCCTTCGCTACTTTAATCACTTTGATTTCCAGTGTATTATTGCCATTGATGGTACCCGAAAAAGCACGGTTCTCATCTTTGATGTCTTTTTCTTCCGACCAGTCTTTATCGGGATTATCCACCGGTTCTTTATCTACCGGTACGCTTTCTCCGGTTATTGGGGCTTGGTTCACGCTACTTGTACCGCTGACGACTACCCCATCGGCTGAAATTTTGCTATTGGGCTTCACTACGATGATGTCACCGATGCTCAATTCCTCAATACCGACTTCCTCTGTCTTACCATTTCTCTTAAGCAGTGCTGTTTTAGGAGCGAGTTCCGCTAAAGCAGCAATGGATTTACGGGCTTTGTTCATGGCGTAGTGTTCCAGTGCATGCCCCATGCTGAACAGGAATAATAACAAGGCACCTTCTGCCCATTCGCCCAGAATAGCCGCTCCAATGGCTGCCACGAGCATAAGGAAGTCAATTTCAAAACCTCCTTTGGCCACTGTTTGAATGGCTTCTTTAGCTGTAAAATAGCCGCCAAAGAAATACGCTGCAATGTAAAGGGAAAGGCTTACCCAGGAGGGAACAGCTTCTATGTAAGAAAGTCCAAAACCAATACCTAACAGCGCCCCGCAAATGATGGAAAAAATCAGCTCCGTATTTTTACCGAAAATGCCGCCATGCGAATGTTCATGATCGTCACCTTCCTCATGGTCATGTTCCTTTTTACTTTCTTTTTGATCTTCGCCTTTTTCAGTTTCTTTTACTTTCTCAAGAAATCGTTCGGTACTTACCCGAGTATCTGGTATATCAAGCCCCTCTTTTCTCAGCACTTTCAGGATTTCAGCTTCAACCACTTGGGCTGTATCATACTCTACCCGCACCATACCGGATGCCGATACGGAGGCTTCCATAATGCCGGCTATATCCCGAAGGTCACGCTCTATATGACGGGCATGGCGGGTATGGCGAACGCCTTCTACTTCTATAAGTTTGTGTCCAAATTTTTGCGTGATTTCCGCTCCGGTCTGCTCCGCTAACGACTGGATACGGTCTATGGAGATTAACTCCGGGTCGTAGTGAAAGCATAGCTGAGGTACGCCATTGTCCGTCTCATCTGCTACATGCACTTTTTCAAGACCTTCCTGGTCTTGAAGCTGCTTAATGAGTTTTTCCACACATTGATCCTTCTCATCCGGTACTTCGGGCAGGAGAAGCGGTATTTTTATTTGTAGTTTTTTCATTTTCTGATATTTTTCTTTTTTAAAAAAGGGAAATGATGTGAAATCAATAATAGAATAAGCAAGGCGGATGTGACACTTGCGATAAGGTACATGCCATATCCAATAGCAATTCCTACAGCAGCAGTGGCCCAAATAGTAGCTGCGGTTGTCAGGCCTGAAATAAAATTTTTGGATCCATCTTTGAAAATGATACCGGCACCCAGAAAGCCAATGCCTGAAACAATATTGGCAACAATTCGGGTCTGGTCTGCTACTTCAATGTGGGAGTTGATAATTGTGACTAAAGCCGCACCCAGGCAAACGGCAGCATACGTTCTGATTCCTGCGGCATGCCCATCAATTTCCCTGTCGAGTCCTATCAAAACACCGAGTACCAGGGAAACAAGTAATCTGGGGATGAGCGTTATTTCAGTTTGAAAATCCATGGTTAATATTTTGTGCTATAAAACATAATAGTCTGTCGGTTTTTTCTTTTCAGGAACATCCGTTTCTCCAATCATTTGCCTGATGTTTATTTCTATCGTTTCCGCCAGGTCTGTCATGGGCGTATCCAGGGGGCGGTTCTCAAAAGGATCCTGCATGAGAATGGAGGTTTTTTCGATGGCAATAAAAATGATCGGGATACCAATAGTCAGGCCTATTTCTACTGCCAGGTACTCATCTGATAAGCCAAACGGTAGCATGGTGGCAAACACATAAATGATCAAATGGATCAACAGGCTGTGTGCTTTGGGAAAGACCGTGTTTTTTATGCGTTCGCACTTGCCCATAGAATCACATAACCTGGCGATGGTGCTATCGATTTGCACCTGCTGAAAATCATTGACCATACCTTTTTCTTTTGCCCTCAACAGGGTTTCAGAATGCTGTGACAATAAAGCATTTGGAATATTAAAAGCTTCGGTCTTATTGGATTCTGTGTATTTAATGACCCTGTGGGAAAAAGGTAGTTTTCTTAACGATTCACCAAGCGCATAGCACCAAATGATCTGACGATTGGCCATTTCCGCGACCAGGGCTTCATAGCTTTCGTTGCTTCTTTCAAAAAATGAAACACACTGCCTAACCAGTGTTCTGGAATCGTTGACAATAGCACCCCAAATAATACGGGCTTCCCACCACCGTTCATAGGCTTGATTGGTTCGAAAACCCAACAGCAAGGCTACCGCGGTACCAAAAACGGCAGTGACGCCAATAGGAACCGAAATTTTGTCAAGAAATCCGTATTGATCGAAAATGCCTACCACAACCGCATACGAGGAGATAAGTACTATATCAACCTTAATGGTTTTAATAAAGTCAAGTATGGATATTCTTTTATTTAAGAGCATTTTAATTCAGTTTTGTTGATCTGATTTTGGTTTTATGGTTACTCCAATAATAGAGCTGTGATAAATTCCTTGTCACAATGAGCGACCATTTAAGTTTTCTTCAATATAATTTAACGCTTCGGGTATGTCAAGCTCACGCGTACCATTTCCTGTACGGATATAAAAGTGTGAATGGTCGTCCTGATGCAGATAGACCGGAGAGTGCGCATGTTTAATCTCAAGATGACAGACATCAAGCCCTTCTATTTGGAAAAAAGAAACATCTATCAGAGCGCAATAATTTGTCCCTAATTTGGTGGAGATCAGTTGCATTATATACTGCTCAAAACCATCTCGTCCCGGTTTTTTCAGGCTTGCATAATCTTCATGTAAACCTTGTGCCTGTCCATCATCGTCAATACCAATAAATAGGTGCCCTCCCCGGGTATTCATAAATCCGGCAATTGTTTTGGCTACTACGTCTTCCAGAGCCTTATTCGGCTTAAACTGTCTCAAATCCCACCTTAAGGTAGATTTGAACTCAACTTGCTGGTTTTCTCCTGCCGCAATCAACTCCCTGATCTCCTCCAACCTATCCCTTCTTATGGTAAGCTGAAATATTTTTTGCCTGACCATAAACATAAGCGACAAGGCAATGCCCAGCAACCCGAATAGCAATTTGATGACGGCCTGATCTAAATCCCATGAACCAGCAACCTGCTGATATGCGGGAGGAAGATATTCCCACCAACTGCCGTTATCTCCCTGCATGTCATACATGTGAAGTGAAATAGCCAGGGGCTGTATCACAAATAGTCCAAAGGTTAATCCAATAAGTATATAAGCAAGAAATCTCTGGTTTTTCATTTTACAATATCCTTTTATAAACCACAGGTGTCACCTCGCTTGGGATACACCTGTGGCTGTGTAACTACTTCTTCTTATCCTGAAGGACTTTCTTCTTTTGTTCAAATTCCTCATCGGATATCTCGCCCCGGGCATATCGCTCTCTCAGGGCTTCCATGGCCTTATCCTTCCGTCTGTTTTGTCCGGGCGTAGGGTAAGGGATTAAGAATATCCAGCATAGGAGGATAAGCCACAAGATCCACCAGATCCAATGCATTCCTCCGAAATACCAATCGTGCATCATAGCTGTAGATTTTAAGGTTAAACATATATTTAATTGTCGTTTACAATTACCGGTGATTTACCATCGGTTACAATTACTTTAGTGTTCTTAGAGCCGACCAGCTCCCTGGTGATTTCCAGGCTCTTGTATTTGATGAGCCGGTCATTCAGGGTGGCGTTGATGATGGCCTGCTGCTTTTTGATAGCCTCTGCCTCAATCAATAGCCTTTCCGCCTCTTTCTTCTGCTTCTCAATGTTGAAATTGATTTGCAAACGCTCTGTAATGATGGCCATCTCCTTTTCTTTCTTTTGTTTCTCCAGCTCAAAATCCAACTGGTTCCTTTTTATCTCATTCTCGATTTTTGTCTTCTTGGCTATCTCGTCTGCATTGAGCTGAGCTTCGATGGTCTCCACCACTGCCTGTGGTAAATCGACTTCTTTAAGCATTACCAGGTCCATGGCAAAACCATATTCACCGATCACCCCATTCATTTTTTCTTTAATAGTATTTTCGATGTTATTTCGTTCGGTAATCAACTGAGTGGCTTTATAATCAAGTCCCGTTTGCCGAAGGATTGTGATTAAATTATCCTCAATGACCGTTTCCTGATAACCGCCACCAAAATCCTGATAAATGCGAATGACCGAATCAGGAACAATATGGTATAATATGGTTATTTCAGAGCTTACCTCAATCCCTTCTTTTGTATGGAAATTGAGTTCCCGGGAGTAATTGACAATCCGCGTGTCAAAACGTTCTATTTTCCTCCCAATAAACCCCATAAAATGATGAGGGCCCGGCTTCATTACCGCTGGTTTCACCTTTCCAAAATGCACATCTACACCCACCTCTCCGGGCCTTACAATGGCACATCCCTGCAACAGCATAAATGCCGTAATCATGGGAATTAAAACTTTTATAGCTTTCATAATAATATCAATTTTAATTTTTCAAATTATCCCTACATTTCCTGCACCAACTCCCCTGAATCACACTATCAGCGGTAGCCCGGAAACGATGACCGTTTTTACATTGCCACCTCAAGGGTATTTTGGAGTTTATGTATTCGTTAGAAAGACACTTACCTTCCTTTGCATGAGCCAGGAATTGCATCTTCTCTATTCCATGCGGAACGTTGTTAGCACATTCAGGGCACCAGCTTTTCCGTATCTTCACACTAAAAGGGGTGGCCTGCCACCGGTGGCCTTTTGCACATTGCCACCACAATTTGGACTTGCTGTTGATATATAAGTCTGATAAACAAAGCCCACCCCTTGTCCTGGCTAATTGCCTCATTTTTTCAATTGGAAACTCCATGACATTTTTCACTTCATATCAAATCTTTTGATAGACTTTCCGGTCTTTATTCTGTAGGCATCATCTATTTCAGAAACGTAAATGATTCCATCGCCCGGATCAGGCGTTTGAGCCTTTCCGCATATCAATTGCACTGCTTTATCCATTTCTTCATTTTGGCAAACAAGCTCCAGTTTTACTATCGGGCTATCGGTAAAATGAAAATTCAGGGAAGGAGATGCATCAGGATCCTTATAAGCTCCCGTACCTTCTCCTTTGGATAGTGTGACACTTTCAAACCCTGCATCCCGCAGAGACTTTACCACTACCTGTACTCTTTTTGGCTTTATAAATGCTTTTATTTCTTTCATCTTTTTAGTCGTTATAATTTTTAATCAATTAATAAAGTTGGTAAGGGGCAAAAAGGCAGTTGGTAATTGTGTTGCAAGCTCACTTTCAGTGTTTGCCTACTTGCCAACTGCCCTTTGCCAACCTTTAATCACCAACTATTCCTCACCCACTTGGCACTTAATGGCCGTGCTCTGTATCACCTTTTTTCATCTCTCCTATAAGATAATAGGCGTTGTTCCAGGCTACTTTAGTACCCTCGGGTAACGCCTCCAGCAGCTTGATCTCTACCCATCCTTCATCGATAATGCCTGTTCGAATTTCCACTGGTTTAAATGCCCATTCGGTTTCTCCGTCTTCCTGATGAGATTCCGCAATAAAAATATAAGGCTTGCCTTCTTCTTCTATGATGGCATCTTCCGGTAAGGCCATAACTTCCCGGCTGTTGGTATGGATTCTTCCATTGATGTACATCCCGGGAATCAGAAAATCTTCTTTTTGATCAATTTCAGCGTGTACATGCACTGCTTTCGGGTTTTGCTCGAATTGTTTGCCAACAGAATAAATATCGGCCGTCAAAGTAGCTCCGGGAACCGACTCCACGGTGAAGGTTATTTTTTGTCCTTTCTTTACTTTATAAACATCCTTTTCAAACACCATCAGGTCGGCATGGATGTGGTCGGTATTAACAACCCTAAACATTACGGTCTGAGGATCTACGAACTGTCCTAACTGAACTTCTACTTTTTCTATGTAGCCACTTATAGGGCTAACCACAGGCACTTGCTCATATATTTCTCCCTGCCGTATCTTCTCTACATTCAAACTGAGTTGTTTGAGCTGGGCTTCATAGCCTTTTGCTTCACCTTTTGTGGTTTGATAGTCAGCTAAGGTTTGCTGATAGGTCTTTCCCGAGCCCACATTTTCTTCATAGAGCTTTTTTTGACGTGCGTGTTCTTTCTCCAGGTATTGCAACTGGCTATATGCCCTTACATAGTTGGATTGAATACTGCTCAGATTGGGGTGAGCCAGGTAAGCCAATATCTGACCTTTTCTTACCTTGTCTCCCTCTATCACTTTGATGGAAGTCACATTGGCCCCCAGAATAGCGGTAACGGTAGCCTCATGCTGTGGAGGTACTTCTAGCTGACCGTTGGCCTCTACTACGTCCGATAGTGCGCGAGTGGGTAGCGCATCAATCTTTATCCCCAGACTTTTAAATTTGAGGTCCGAAAGGTGAAGCTCGGCCATTCCTTCTTCTTCGTGTCCTTCGTCCTCATGTCCTTCTTCACCTTCTTTATGTTCATGAGAAGCTTCTTCCGTGTTATCAGCAGACTTGCTTCCGCAACCGGTAAATACCGATACCATCAGTACCAATGCCAGTATATATATGATTTGCTTTTTCATTATTTGCTATTTTATGTTTCTTTAAATTTTATTGACCGATCAGGAACTCCAGGTTGATGACCGCCTGGTTGTATCCATTAAGCGTATTGAGGTAATTGAATTTGAGGTTCAGGGCCTGGTTGAGATTTTGAAAGTATTCTACATAATCAATGTTCCCGCTCTCAAAGCTCTTCTGGGCATTATCTAAGATTAGATTGGCCTGGGGAATCGCTTTTTCATTGTAGTATTCCAGACTATTGCGGAACTTATTTACTTCTTCTACCTGCTGACTAAATTGTCCCTGGACGGTGGTTCGGAAGTATTCCAGATTGGTTTTAGCCATTTGTTCACGCAGGCTGGCGGCCTTAATGTCTGCCTTATAGGAGCCAAAAAACAATGGAATGGCTATGCCTGCCTGTATGCCTCCAAACCGGTCAGAAGATGTTGCAACACCACCATCTGCTGTTTCACCACCAATCAGTGACTGGTTGAAATACCCCACAAAAAACTCAGGCATTAATTTGGAAGAAACAACGGATTTCTGCGCATCCGCAATCTCCACCTGCTGCTGTGTAAACTGCAGAAATGGATTGTTTGCAATCAGTGCACGATCCTGGAGTGCCAAAACCTGTCGTTCCTCCAGACCGGAGGGCGCAAAAGCCAAATCCGTGGTGTCATTAAGCAGGATCTGAAGCTGTTTTTCCTGGATGATCATATCGGCTTCCAATAGCTTCAACTGATTCTGGACTTCCATCACCTGCGTTTCTGCGGCCGCTTTTTCCAAATAACTGGTAGCTTCCGTCTCAAACCGGATAGTTGCGGCATTGAGGAACCTTCCATAGATGGAGTCCTGGTAAAGCAACAGGTTTCTGGTCTCGTGCAAATAGGCCAGCTCGTACCAGGCTTGTCGGATACTCGCTTTGAGTTCGTTCTCTGTAACAGCTAGCTGTTTTTGACTCCCCTCAACCCGTTCATTTGCCAGATTGCGCTGTTTGCCGTAAACCGTAGGAAATTCAAAGGACTGGCCAACATTGAAAGAAAAATCATTTTCAAAGCTGTTGTATTGTCCGTATTGCATGCCAATACCTGTCTTGCCCGGGTTGAATGCGGCCTTCTTTCCTTGTCGTTGAACGTCAATGTTGGTTTTGGCCACTTTAACATTCCCATTATTGGCCAATCCTATTTCAATGGCTTCATCCAACGTATTCACAGACTTGGTTTCCTGCGCATTTCCCACAGCCGGTAATCCAAACAATCCACCACAAACGATCAGGGCAATAATCACATTGGCATTCGGTGCTTTCAGGCTTTTTCTTTTGTCACTTCTGCCTTCTACAAACGTGTAGAGCACCGGAAGAACCACTAGAGTAAGTAGGGTGGCAGTGAGCATACCACCAATCACTACGGTAGCCAATGGTCGTTGTACTTCCGCTCCTGCAGAGGCTGAAAATGCCATGGGTAAAAATCCGAAAATGTCTGTAGTTGCTGTCAACATAATAGGTCTGATTCGTTCTTTTGTTCCTGTTAAAATTCTCTCTCTAATACTCGTCACCCCTTCTTCCTTCAATGAATTGAAGCGGTTGATCAATACAAGACCATTGAGGACCGCCACGCCAAACAGCACAATGAACCCGACACCAGCAGAAATACTAAATGGCATATCCCTCAACCACATAGCAAATACGCCCCCAATAGCCGCCAGGGGAATAGCCATGTAGATCATAATGGATTGAGAAAATGACTCTAAGGCAAAGTAGAGCAAAACAAAAATCAGAAAGAGGGCTATTGGCACTACGATCATTAATCTGCTTTTCGCTCTTTGCAGGTTTTCAAACTCTCCACCGTAGGTGATGTAGTACCCGGCCGGCAGATCCAACTGCGCATCCAATTTGGCCTGTATGTCATTCACCACCGACTCCACATCGCGTCCTCTCACATTCACTCCAACATACGTTCTACGGTAGGTGTTGTCCCTGGAGATCTGCATCGGTCCAGGTACATAGCTAATATCTGCTACCTCTTTTATGGGAACTTGAGTCCCATCCGGTAGATCGATATAGAGTGTCCGTAAGTCATCTATGCTTTTGCGATGTGCATCGTCAAAGCGTATGACCAGATCGAATCGCTTCTCGCCTTCAAAAACCACTCCGGCCACCCCACCTGCAAAAGCTGAGCTGACATACTCATTGAGTTTTTGAATATCTAACCCGTATTGAGCTATCTTATTACGATTGTAATTCACTGTCATTTGGGGAAGTCCTGAGGTCCGCTCAGCATTGACATCTCCGGCACCCGGTACTGTGGAAATGATCTCCGCCATCTCCTGAACCTTGGTGGCTAAAACCTCTAAATCTTCACCGTATAGCTTGACCGCAATATCTTCCCGTACTCCTTCAAGCAATTCGTTGAACCGTAATTCCACAGGCTGGGTAAAGACGAGGTTAACCCCAACGAGCTGTTCATCGAGTTTGTCTTTGATTTGATCAATTAGCTCGTCTTTGGTTGCTGCGGAAACCCACTTGTCTTTGTCCTTTTCCAGAATGATGTACATATCCGCTATGTCCATGGGCATTGGGTCTGTGGGTATATCTGCAACACCAATGCGTGAGGTGACCGTTTTGATCTCAGGAAAGTTTTCAAGCAAGAGCTTTTCAATTTTCATGGAGACTTCATTAGACTCTGTGAGCGAACTTCCCGGTCGTATCAATGCCTGCATGGCCAGGTCTCCTTCATCCAGCTGAGGGACAAATTCCCCACCCATACGCGAAAATGTAAATCCGGCAACTCCCAGCAGCACAATAGCCACAATGATTACGATAGCCTTAAAACGGAGGGCACTTTTTAGCAATGGCAGGTAGGCCTTATGAATACCGCCGATTATTTTGTCACTCACCTTTTCCAACCAGCGTTCAAACTTCCCAAACCAGTTCTTTTTGTTTTGGATGGGCTTCATAAATAAGGCTGACATCATTGGCACGTACGTCAGACAAAGGAAAATGGCACCAATCATGGCAAAACCAAAGGTGTAGGCCATCGGCTGGAACATCTTACCCTCAACACCTGTCAGAAACAGGATCGGAGCGAACACAATGAGAATGATAATCTGACCGAAAAAGGCAGAACCCATCATGGTGCTTCCGGACTCAAAAGCTACCTCGTCCATGACACCTTGGTTGAACTTAATTTTACCAGAGCGTATGCGTTTCTGGATTTCATAGACCGTTCCTTCAATGATGATTACGGCTCCATCGATAATGATTCCAAAGTCAATGGCACCCAAACTCATCAGGTTGGCCCAGACATTGAATTGCTTCATGAGTATGAAGGCAAAAAGCAATGAAAGTGGAATAGTAGTGGCCGTGATGATGCCACCACGCAAACTTCCCAATAGAATGACGAGCGCAAATATCACGATGAGTGCTCCTTCGATCAGGTTGGTTTGCACGGTACTGGTAGTTCTGGAAATAAGATCACTTCTGTCTATGATGGTATTGATTTCCAATCCTTCAGGAAGCGATTTCTCGACCTCTTCCATTCGCTCTTTCACATTTTGTATGACCGCATTCGGGTTGGAACCTTTTAGCATCATGATGATGCCGCCCACCGATTCACGGCCATCCTGTGTGAATGCTCCATAGCGTACCTGGTGTCCAAAATGGACTTTAGAAGCTACATCCCCAATGGTAACGGGAATGCCATTTTCGGTTTTGATAACAATTTTTCGAATGTCGTCTAATGAGCGAATCAATCCTTCTCCTCTTATGAAGTTGGACATTCGATTCTTCTCAATATAAGCCCCTCCGGTGTTGACATTGTTCCTCGCCAGTGCTTCATATACCTGTGATATGCTAACGTTTTGTGCGTTGAGCTTTTCAGGATTGATGGCTACCTCGTATTGCTTGATGTAACCCCCAAATGAGTTGATTTCAACTACTCCATCCAGTAGCGTAAGCTGTCGTTTTACAATCCAGTCCTGAATGGTTCGCAGGTCTGTTGGTGAGTATTTTGTTTCAAAACCCTCCTGAGGTTGGATGGTGTATTCGTAAATCTGCCCCAAACCTGTAGAAATTGGCCCCATAGTGGGACTTCCGAACTTTTGGGGAATGGTCTCCTGGAGTTCGTTCAGTTTTTCCTGCACCAGTTGGCGTGGCAAATAGGTGCCCATGTCATCTTCAAAGACGATGGTCACCACCGACAGGCCAAATCGTGAAACAGAGCGAATCTCATCCACTCCAGGAAGGTTGCCCATGGCCAACTCGACAGGATAGGTAACGAACTGCTCGATATCCTCAGTAGCCAGATTGGGTGAAACCGTCATCACCTGTACCTGGTTATTGGTGATATCAGGGACGGAACCCAGATTGACCGTGGACATGGAATAGATCCCCACACCTATGAGTGCAAGTGTGAGTAACCCCACAATGAATTTGTTCTTTATCGAGAACGATATGATTTTATTGATCATGTATGAAATGATTTAGTATCAGTTAAAATGATTCTGTTTCGATCCTTTAGAGTAGGATCGAGTTGGACGGAGTTGTCCTTATGAAACTGATTTTAAACCTGAGGTGGCTGTAGCAGTGAGCCGACAAATCCTGATGTTATTGGATCTGTATAGGTGCTTCCCTGGAGAGGAAATGTAAGGATACCTAATTCACTTATAAAAGTTTGCTGAACGACAAGATGTGAATGGCAGCAATGACAAACACATAAAGGAGAACATAAATCTTCGGATTCATTGTGGTCCTGATCCGAACCAGGTTGTTCGTATGAAACCTCGATGCTATCTGCTGTGGTTTCATCCGCACACGGTGCTACCGATAGCCCTAACAGAAACAGCGATAATATGAATGCGGAAAATTTCACTATGCAAGTATAACGAAAAAGGAGTGCAACTTGTTTGCAAAGTTTAGGAGCAGTTCGCGCATGTGCCTTTGTAGACCATGCTGGCACTGGCTGCCTTGAAACCTGTTGGAATGTTTGTTTGAGGGATTTTAGACTGAGTTAGGCAATAAGTTTCGCCACATCCCACACAATGAAAGTGGATGTGTTGATCCTGGGGTTCGCATTCACAGCCTTCTTCGCAGAGGGCATATTTCACCGCACCGGTTCCATCATCAATACTGTGAATGAGCTTCTTGTCTTCAAAGGTTTTGAGGGTTCTGTAAAGCGTAGCTTTATCTGCCCGTTCAAATTTTGTTTCAAGATCACTGAGACTTATTGCTGCTCCTGATTCTACGAGCTTTCTGAGTACTAACAGCCGCATGGCTGTTGGTTTGATGTCTCTATTTTTAAGTTTTTGTTCGAGCATTGACTAAAAATACGAAGAAACGCCAAACTGGATACCTGAGATCTTAGCAGGTGGATTGCCCAGAATATCGGTTTGTTCCATGAATCGATAGTTTAATCGAATCACTGTCTGAGCGGTGGGGCGAAAACTTATCGCCGGAACTACTGCCCAAATTTCATCTCCGATATTTCCTCCTGTTTCACGGAATGTCCCGTCATTCCAATCAACATATTCCAAACGCATAGCAACATTGAAAGAAGCGTTATTGAAGCCAAACAAATCCCCGGTAAGAATCGGCTGAACAAAGTCTACAAAACCTCCTTTTTGTTGATCTCCAAATTGCTGAGAAAAAGTACTAGGCACATCGATGTTTATCCACGCCCACTCACCGACAATAAAGGTCTTGGTTACAGGAATTGTCGTATTAAAATCAATCGCATACACGTTCAGTCTCCTTTTATCATCTAATATCAAGCCGTCTTTTTCATAGGTGTTGTAAATTCCTCCCATATATGAAAGGCCAATTTCACCAACCTTGTTATGTCTTACAGCTATTTTTCCTGTCAGCAATGGCTCTCCGTTAGATGATTCTTCAAACCGCTCCTTGTTTTCTTTAGATGCGGGTAAAAACGTGCGATTCTCTCCGTTATTGATAATGGCATCATTGAATCCATTGGTCAGGTAGGCTTCATATCCAAATGCCCATTCTTTCATGTAATATTTACCATAAAGTCCAAAGCCAACATTACTCCAGGTTGCTGGCAGCATATCCGTTGCAGCTATTGGGCGATCCACAAACTCCCATTTAGGTCCATCGTGATTTTGATTGAATGCTCCGATTGGATTCATCACGATTCCGCCACGTAGATTCAAAAGAGGATGCATACTGATGTCAAGTGCCGCAAACTCTATGGCTACCTCTTCTCCACCTTCCTCAAATTCTATCTCAGAAAGAAACTTGATTTTTCTATGTATTGAGGAAGCAACAAAAAGCGTCATTCGCGGGACTCGGAAGCTATGACCATCAGTCACACCATCTTCACCAATGTATCCATAATCTGCCTCAATATATCCACCTACCGATACAGGCAACTTACCAACCTGCAGGAAAGGTCTGTTGTAAACAGCATCCATATTAAGTAGGTTTTTTGCCGTATCAACTGGTGTACGCTTGAGTAACGTACTGTCTATTTGAGCCTTTGCATCTATCGAAAGCAGAGATGTTATTGTTATAAGTATCCAACCAAACTTCCTCATGATAAATCGATTTTAAGTGTTTTACTTTCTTTTATAATTGGGAAACTTCTAAGCGATGTATCCGCCGGGCCATTTTGAACACTCCCGTCTTGTGTAAACTCACTTCCATGAGCAGGACACTGTAGGCGGTCTCCAAATACCTGAAGTTCCGTGCCTTGGTGTGTGCATTTCATGAGCAAGGCTTTGTACTCATTGTCATGGAAGCGGAAAACAACTACTGGATATTGTAATGCTTCATTCTGCACCACTACATGCTTTAAATAGTTATTTTCCTCTTTTAAAAAAGCTGCTTCAGGCAGACTCAGATAGGAGCCTTCTATATTCCCAGAAATGTATCGGGTTCCAGCACATCCTTCAAGGAGTAAACCTGTTGCCACTATACCGAGGCAGCCCATTCCGCATTTCCTGACAAATTCTCTTCGTTCCATATCTAAAGAGATTTGAGAAACTTAATGAGTGCCTCTTTATCATCTTCAGAAAGAGAGACAAATTGATTTTTACTGTTGTCAGCTTCTCCGCCATGAAGCAGGATAGCTTCTTCAATACTTCCGGCTCGTCCATCATGCATTAAGAAGAATGACCCACCTTGCGAATTGGGGGAAAGCCCCAAGCCCCATAATGGTGGAGTCCGCCATTCGTATGTTTCAGCAGATCCTTCGGTGGCACCATCATCCAGACCTGGGCCCATATCATGTAGCAACAAATCCGTGTACGGGTAGAATGTCCTATTCGATAATGCTTCGATATCAGACTCTGGGGTTGTCCATTCGGGAATATGACATGAGGCGCACTGAATTTGGGTAAATATTGACTTCCCTTGTAGTACCACTGTGTTTTCTTCCGATCTAGAAATAGGGGCCTTTAATGTTCTGAGATAAAAGACCACATCACGGATCGTTTGATCCGAAACTTCCGGATCGGTGGAAAGCTGGCTGTAAGGATCAATTGGCTCAAAAGTTGAAGTAATTCCCATATCCTGATTGTAGGCACCTACGGTTTGTTGAAGCAAATCAATAGCCGCAGCTTTCTTCCCAAAACGTCCAATGATTTTATCATTGACAGGCTGATGAATTGTTTTCTGTTCAAAATAGTCTGGTGGTGTTATGTAATTTGGTTTTCCGGAGATACCATCACCATCTTCATCAAGAGAATCCACATTCTGCAGAATCTGTTGATCTGAAAGTGCTGCAAGGAATCCTAACCCAGTGACAGCCGGTGGAGTAAACTTCATGAATGGAATACCATCTGGTAGTTTTTCAGGTTCAAACCCTGGTATTGCTCGGTTTTGGAGTTGAGGGCCTCCAATAGATAGATCCGGCAATGTGTTTGGCAGTGATTGACCAAATCTAGTGAGCGTGGTAAAAGGATGACCTTTGCCATCTCCTGCATGACAGCTTCCACAGGACGTGGCAACAAAGCCTGGTCCAAGTCCATTTTCCAATGAAAACACCTCGTCATTAAAAGCAATATCTCCATCCAAAAATTGTCTTTGCTCAGCATGGGATAAGCCTTCCGTAGGGCCATCCAGCAGCTCATTTTCAGCAGGAGCAGCTGGTATTATTTCCTCACATGAAATAGCCAACACAAAAGTGACAATGCTCAGGTATATTATTATTTTATTCATCTCAAAATAATTTTATACAAATCTATTAATTAAAGTTAGACATATCAAACTTTTAAATAAGACATGCGATACTTACTTTTGAAACATGATCACTATCACAGAGGAGAATTATCTGAAAGCCATCTACAGCCTAAACCTGAATCGAAACGGGAAGGAACTTGGTACCAATGAACTTGCGAGTCATCTTGGAATATCTCCTGCTACGGTGAGTAGTATGCTAAAGAAGCTAAAAGAAAAGGGATTCATTGATTACAAAAAATACGGTGCTATATCACTGCTGAAAGAGGGTGAAACAATTGCATTTGCTGTGATAAGAAAACACCGATTGTGGGAAACGTTTCTGGTGGAGAAAATGGAATTTACCTGGGATGAAATTCATGAGGTAGCCGAGCAACTGGAACACATTAAGTCCAAAAAACTAGTAGATCAGTTAGATAAGCTTCTGGGTTTTCCTGAGTATGATCCACATGGTGATCCAATACCGGATGCCAATGGCAAGATTAGAGGAATGCATAAAACCACTTTAGAAAATGAATCAGTCGGCAAGCCGCTAAAAGTTGTTGGGGTTAAGAATGATTCTCCGGCATTCCTTCAGCACATCACCCAATTGGGCCTTGTGATCAATAGTAAAATCCTTATCAAATCACATCACGAGTTTGATGGATCTTTGGATGTTGAAATCGAAGGAGAAACTCGAATGGTTTCTCAAAAGGTTGCTGAGAATGTGTATGTTTCGGGGTAATTACATTTATCGAATGTATGCTTCTTTGTCAAGCCTTTAAAAGATCCGAACTAAAATCTAACGTTATTATTTTAACTATGTTATCAAACATAGCTTGAATCACTGCTAATGCTTTATAATATTATATTAAATCGTTATTTATCTAGCTTGTGATTAAATTGTAACATGAGAGCGATACTATACACAAGAGTTTCAACAAAAGATCAATCTACTTTAAGACAAGTAAATGATATGAAATCCTTGAAGGGATTTGATGTTATAAAAATCTTCTCTGAAAAAATCTCAGGCTTTTCTGTTTCAGTTGAAAATAGACCAGTCCTTCAAAAAGCTTTAGAATATGTAAAATCTCAAGAAGTGGAATGCATTATGGTTTCAGAAGTTTCCAGGCTTGGCCGAAATACACATGAGGTATTGGGGCTAATTGAAGATCTAAAAAATCAAAATGTTGCTATATATATACATAACCTTGGAACAACTATTAATAAGGCTGATTCATCAAGTGAAATTTTCACTAAATTGATTGTTACTATTATGGCAGACTTGGCCAGATTAGAAAGTGAACAAATGAGTTATCGAATTAAATCTGGCATAAGGTCTCGTAAAGCAAAAGGATTGACAACTGGAAGAAAGATTGGTTCAACAGAGGATAGGGGAAGCTTTCTAGCAAAGCATGAAGACATTCAAAAATATCTTTCGAAAGGATACTCTTCTCGAGAGATTCAAAAATTATGTAAATGTTCACCAAATACAATTAAGAAGGTTAAGGATTGTAATAATGTATACTAACCAAATGCAACAATATTGGCAATCGGGAGTATAAATTTTCTATACTTCATTTTCTATTTTTTATGAATTGTAAATTCCAGAAACCGTTTGCGAATTAAAACTTGTCTTATAAGTCAAGTTTTATTGATTTACTTTACTAACTCAATCGTCAATCGAGACTAGCAGAATGTCCATTATATCAATACTTACTGCGGAAGAGGTTGAGTCATTTGATAGACCACCCAAACTAAGTGTAGAAATACGCGATGAAATATTCTTCGAAAGAATATCTATAGGGTATGAAATTCCAAGGAAAGATCTGTTGGCAATCTACTCTTTGTTGGAAGGTTACTTTCTGCTAACAGGTAGATTCTATAATCCATCAAAATTTGGTATTGAGGATGTTGATTACGTTTGCAAAAAACTTGCGGTTAAAAGGGAACTAAAGCTCAAGAATATCCCTCGTTCAACCTTAAGTAAGTATCGCTCAGAAATCTATAGCAAGTACGGGATAACAGAGTTCGATTCGAAGGATAGCTTGTTCACTGGTGAACTCAAAAGGCTATTACTAACTTCACTAAAACCCAAAGATATTTTATATGAGCTCGTTGGAATTTTGAGGAGTGCCAAAATGGTTGTCCCTTCATATTATGTCCTCTCTCGCTCAATAAGTTCTGCAATAAATCAATTCGAAGATCAGCTAACTATGAGGTTGGACCGAATGCTCTCAACAAAACAGAAAGAAAAACTTGATCATATGTTGATTGCAGCTAAGGATCCAAATAAAGAAATATCTCCATCCAATCCATATCTATTAACCACAATCAAAGAACCTGAACAATCCATAGCTCCAAGAAAAATAAAAGCAAGTGTTAACGAATTCATGATAATCCAAGATCTCTATCAGAATTTTTCTTCGCAACTTAGTAGATTAGAACTCTCGGATCGTCTTATTAATTACTATGCTAAATGGCTTATAAAATCGAAACATGTTCAGTTTCTGGCTCTGAATAATCCGAATCGGAAATATCTCTATTTACTCTCATTCATTTCATATCAGTATAGGATTCGTCAGGACTACTTTGTAGATACATTGATTAAATGTACCAATGAATTTCAAAGTGAAGTCAAGAATAAAATTTCTAAAGATTTCTTAACGAACACACCAGTTAAGTTAGAACATGCGAGAAATATTGTAAATCTGGTAAAATCATACTCAGATCAGGTCAAGTCTGTCCGCCACATTGTCTATTCGCAAGATAAAAACTCAGATGATAAGATTATTCGTATTAAACAAATGTTCAATGAACTAGACTCAGATTCGAACAACGAATCTTTGCAGCTCAAACGACTTGAAGAGCAGGCAGCGGAACTTGAACAAAGCCTTGCTAAAGATTTCAAAGACAAGTTGATCATCAACAGAAATGTTTCTGGTCATCGGCCCCTTATGAATAGGGTATTCGATATTATAAATATTCTTGATTTTAATCCTGAAACTAGTGAAGCCCTCATCATCAATGGGATTGATTATTTTCGAAACAGAACGCCGAAGTATAAAAATGAGCAACGGCCCACAGACCTTTTTAGTAAAGGCAAGTTAAAACTTCTAAGGAAGGTTGATCAAGATTCGTATTCTCGACTTTATGATGTCTTATTCAGCATTGAAGTTGCTGAGCAAATTAGTTCTGGATCATTGAACCTCGTGAATTCAGAAAGATACAGATCAATAGAAGAGTATTTAATACCTGCTGAAGAATGGAAGAAATCTAAGGATGAATATATCCAAGATTCTGAACTAAGCATCGAGTCAAATTTCGATGACTTCTCGTCTAGATTAAAAATAGAGCTTAATGAAAAGTACGAGATTGCAAATGAGAATCTTGAGACAAATGCTTATTTAAGTATTGGAGGAAATGGTAAATTCAAAGTTATAACCCCTAAGAAGGAGATTGATGCTCAAGAGGGGATACTTTCACTCCTCGAAAGCGAAGAACTTATTCCACTAAGGAGGGTACTGGAAATAGCCAACGAATCATCAAATTTTCTTGAAGCGTTTGAACACTTCAAAATAAAAGACACTCGAAAAGAAAGGTATGAAAATGAGTTATTCTTTGCCGCAATTATGGCGCTAGGGTGCAATCTGGGAATAAGAAGAATGGCGAAAGTTTCTCAAGGAATTACCTTCGACAAGTTATCTGGTATTGTTAATTGGTACTTCAATAAGGAAAATATCGATAAGGCATCTTCAATTGTCAATTCGCTTATTGAAAAACTAGCTGTTCCGGAGATGTATAGAAGAATATCGAATGAATTTCATACGTCAAGTGATGGTCAGAAATTCAATGTTATTGTGCCCTCATTAATCTCCAGTTACTCGCCAAAATATCATGGTACAGGAAAAGGGGTATCTGCATATAGTTTTATTGACGATCTCAGTAGGCTTTACCACAACTTAGTATTGGATTCCAAAGACAGAGAGGCAACTTATGTTTTAGATGGGCTTCTTGGAGGCGAAGTACAAAGCGCTAAACACTCGACTGATACTCATGGTTATACTGAAATAGTATTCGGACTAATAAACGGTTTGGGAGTATTCTTTACACCCAGGATCAAAAATTTGAAAGATCAATTGATTTACACATTCAAATCCAAATCCAAAAAATTTTACTCTGAAAAAGGCTATCAAGTTTTACCAAGCGCAAGAACATATATCAATGAGACCTTGATGTCCGATAAGTGGGATGATATTATTAGACTGTTTGTTTCTCTTCGAAGAAAGGTGTCAACTCCCTCACAAATTGTTAAAAGACTTGTCATATTCTAATCAAAACAGATTACATCAAGCGCTTAAAGAACTGGGTAGAATTTACAAGTCGATATTTGTTTTGACCTACATCAATGATGTTGAAATGAGACAGGATACTGAAAAAGACCTGAATAGAATCGAGCAATCACATTTTTTTTCCAATGCTGTATTTTATGGTCATAATAAAGAACTGAAATATGCTTTAAAGGAGGAACAGGAAATGGCAATTAGTTGTAGACACTTAATTCAAAATTCAATAGTCTTATTCAATTACCTGGAATTGACAAAGCAATTAATCGATCGAAAGGAAGATGAAGAGAAATATGCCGAAGCAATTGAATTGATTAAGAATGGTTCAATAATGACTTGGCGACACATAAATATTCAAGGGGAATACGATTTTGAGCCTTGGAAAAGTGTTCAAGACAGCATGGAAATTGAAAAATTGATTGATTTTAATATTTAACAAACCTATTAAGTGCTTGACTATCAATACGATGAACATTAGCACCGAATCCACCACAAAGGCCTAATTCTAAATTTCTTCCAAATTAAACCCGTAGTTTGTAACCATGAAAATCCTGATCATAGAAGACGAAAAAGAACTGGCTAAGGACATTACTCAATATTTGAAAAATGAGAATTACCTATGCGAACTAGCTTTTGATTATCAGGAAGCCTTGGATAAAATTTATGCTTACGAATATGATTGCATCCTATTAGACCTGATGTTACCAGGTGGAGATGGTCTCACTATTTTGAATGAATTGAAAAAACTTAACAAACAAGATGGTGTCATTATTATATCAGCCAAAAACTCAACAGAGGATAAAGTATCAGGACTGAAATTAGGAGCTGATGATTATCTCGCCAAACCCTTTCATCTTTCGGAGCTTTCCGCTCGCATTCACTCTTTGATAAGACGGAGGCAGTTTGACAGCAGCAACATTATTGTTCAAAACGAGCTAGCTATTGACACACAATCAAAAACAGTGACTGTAAATAATCACCAAGTCAGTTTGACTAAGAAGGAATATGATCTATTGCTATTTTTTATTGGAAACAAAAATAGAGTCCTTTCAAAAGGAGCTTTAGCAGAGCACCTTTCGGGTGATCTTGCCGATATCTTTGACAATCACGATTTTGTATATGCGCATGTAAAAAATCTAAAAAGAAAACTGAAAGAAGGTGGATATGGTGATTATCTACAAACCATCTACGGAACTGGATATAAATGGGAACAATGACCAAGCTGCTTAACAGACCACTTAAAGCCTTTGCTCTTTACTCGCTTATCATATTATTGATCAGCGTTCCAGTCTATGTACTAGTCGTAGACTATATCTGGGTCAGCGAATTGGATGAAAATAACTGGCTTACCATTCAGCATACTAAGGAAAGGCTAAAGTCAAGGAATTTTACTGAAGATGACATAGAAAAGATCAATCAAATATGGGGTGACCTACAACCTGGAGTATCGATTATTAAAACCAATAAAACCAAACAACTTCAGGACAGTACCTATGAAGCAGTGAGACCTAATTTGTATGATAAAGATGATGGGGAAGACCGTTTTAGAGGGCTAAAATCCTACCATGACATCAACGGAGAGATTTATCAAATCACGATAGAGACGAATGTGGAAGAATCAGATGAAACCTTTGCAGCTGTGGCAATGATCACCCTCCTATTTTTCATTATACTCATTTTAGGCTTCATACTCCTGAATAGAAGAATTGCAACAAAGACTTGGAAACCCTTTTATCAAACCATGCGATCTCTTAAATCCTTTGTGCTTTCAAAAGATAGTACTATTCATCTTCCAGAATCAGATATTCAGGAATTTCAGGAACTGAATCAATCTTTACACCAATTGATAATAAATAGCGTGCATACTTATCAACAGCAAAAATCCTTTACTGAAAATGCTTCACACGAACTTCAAACCCCAATCGCTTTGCTCAAATCAAGATTGGATCTTTTGATTCAGGAAAAAGGAGTCACACCCAAAATTTCAGAAATACTCAATAGCATCGAAGCTCCTTTATCCAGACTTTCACGAATAAACAAAAACCTGCTACTACTAGCTAAGGTTGAAAACCATCAATACGAAGAAATCGAAAGCCTGAGTATTAAAAGCTATGTCGAAAATTCATTGGAACTCTTTGAAGACTACTCTAAAAATGAACACTTGAAAATTACAGTATCGCTAGATCATTTGATAACTATAGAGGCTAATCCATTTCTATTAGAAACACTCATCAATAACCTGTTGTCAAATGCAATTAGGCATTCTCCAGAAGGTGGTCATCTCTCCATTACTACACAGAATGATCAATTGATTTTCACAAACAATGGCTTAGAAAGTCTAAATCCAGAAAAACTGTTTAAGCGATTTTCTAGGGTATCTAAAGATGTGGTCGGCAGTGGATTAGGTCTGGCTATTATCAAAGAGATAACCAGCAAATATGGATGGTCAATCTCCTACTCCTTCCAAGGTCAAAAACACATTTTTTCAGTCACCTTTTGAAAATTCCAAATTCCTTCTAAATCATAGTAGATGTTTGTGAGGTAATTCAAACATTAAAAAAGATAGTTATGAAAAATCCAGCATTGATTATGACGCTTGTAGTTGCTATCGCAATGCAATCCTGCGGAAACAAAGAAGATAATAGAGCTCCCGAAAAAGTAAAAGCAGCCTTCAATCAGAAATTTCCAAAAGCAAAAAAAGTGGAATGGGAAAAAGAAAATGAAAGCGAATGGGAGGCAGAATTTAAAGTGGATGGTGAAGAATATTCAGCCAACTTTTCAAGTGATGGTGAGTGGATGGAAACCGAATATGAAATCAAGGAGTCTGAGATTCCTGCAAACATTCGAGCCATCCTTAATCAAAATTTTACCGATTATAAAATTGAAGAACCTGAAATTGCCGAGACACCAGCTGGCAAATCCTATGAAATGGAGATTGAGATGGGCGAAGAAGAGTTTGAAGTTACAATTGATTCCAAAGGAAATCTAACGAAGAAGAAAAACAGTGAAGAAGATGAAGATTAATCTTATTGTAATACTATGTTTATTTCTAGTTCCAATTAAGCTAAGCGCACAGAAACCGTCAGTAACAATCTCAGGAACAACAAAAGACAAGGCTTCAGATGAAGTTCTGTCTTTTGTAACAGTTGTGTTGAAGAAAGCAAGTGATTCAACACTTGTAACAGGCACTATTTCAAATGAAAATGGCCTCTTCACTATTGCCGATGTTAAACCCGGTGAATACCTACTTGAAGTTTCATTTGTCGGTTTTAATAAGCTCCAAAATCCTGTTTTTGTCGGCTCTAATTCAGCATACTTAGACCTTGGAGCGATTGCGATGGAAGAGAGTATCCAGCAGCTAGGTGAAGTGGTAGTTACTGCGGAGCAAGATGAAGTGAGCGGGCAAATGGATAAAAAGACCTTTGCCGTTGAAGACAATGTAAGTCAAGGTGGTGGCAGTGTGTTACAATCCATGCAAAACCTTCCAGGCGTTACCACGCAAGATGGTCAGGTACAACTCAGAGGGAATGACCAAGTTATGATTCTGATTGATGGTAAACAAACAGCCATTACTGGTTTCGGGAATCAGAATGGTTTGGACAACATACCTGCATCAGCGGTTGATAAAATTGAAATCATCAACAATCCATCTGCAAAGTATGATGCTAATGGAAATGGAGGAATCATCAATATTGTGATGAAAAAGGAAGAACAGAAAGGCTTTAATGGAAAGGTCGGTCTAACAACTGGATTAGGAGCATTGTGGGTTCGTCAGGAAAACTTACCAGATATCCGTCCACAGTATCAAGCAACTCCAAAAATTAATCCTTCGATTTCATTGAACTACCGAAAGAAGAAAGTCAATTTCTTTTTACAAGCAGACAATCTATATACCGAGACACTCAATAAAAATGAATTCGTTACCCGTACCTATGATGATGGCATGGTCATCAACCAGCAGCTAAAAAGAAACCGAAATACCAACTTCTTTTCTTCTAAAGCGGGTATGGATTGGTACATGAATGATTATAATAGCCTGACCATTTCAGGATTGTTCAGTCAGGAATCCATCAAGGATTATGGAGACCAACCCTTCTTTAATGAAAACATGAGTGATCGTCTTAGACTATGGAAGTTTTTGGAAGATGAAGTATTGACGGCAGCCATGGCTTCAGTTGACTATCAACACAAATTCCAGCAACCCGGTCACAAAATAGATATAGGCTTCAACTATACATTCGATAGAGAAGACGAGAAATATTTCTTTACAAATACTCGTCCCACATTCACCACAGATGAATCCTTTTTTCTGATTGCTGATCAGAAAGTTGCAGACTTTAATTTCGATTATACCCGACCACTAAAGCATGGTCTTTTGGAGACGGGATTCAAGTTTCGTAGGAGGACTATCCCAACGGACATGCAGTTCAATCCTTCAGCTTCAAACTCAGTCCTTGACACAGGAGCTGATGGAAAAGCTACTTATAAAGAAACCATTCCTGCCATCTATGGAAACTACATCTATGAGGTAAAGCAGTTGGAGGCTGAATTAGGCTTGCGACTAGAGTATGTTGATTTAGTGTATGAGGTAGACCCTAACCACAACACCTATACTAGTGATGGGTATGACTATTTTCAGCCATTTCCCAATGCTAGGATTACGTATAATCTGAATGACAGAAATAAGTTTTCGTTATTCTATAACCGAAGAGTTGACAGACCTGATGAGGTAGATATTCGAATCTTTCCCAAATATGATGATGCCGAAATCATTAAAGTAGGAAATCCCTTATTGAGACCACAATTCACCAATTCCTTTGAATTAGGTTATAAAAATGGTTGGGAGAAAGGCTATTTCTACGGAGCAGCCTACCATCGCATTTCAGATGGAACGATTACACGAATTGCCACCTCGTTTGACGACACAAATCTGATCTATAATATTTCTCAAAACGCTGGCAAAAGCTACAATACAGGAATCGAAATGGTGCTAACCCAAGACCTATCTGATCAGGTTTCAATGAACCTAAATATCAATGGGTACTACAACAAGATAGATGCTTTTACAACACTCAATCAATATCCCACGGAAAACACATTTACAGCCGATGAACAGGATATTTTCTCAGGAAATGTAAAGCTCAATACCAACATCCGTTTTGCTAAAAACCTTGATGCACAATTGACAGCTATCTATCTGGCACCTGACATCATTCCGCAAGGAACAATTGATTCAAGGTTTTCACTAGATGTAGGAATCAAAAAAGGCATACAAAAAGGTAAAGGCGAGTTGTTTTTGAATGCCATCGATTTGCTAAACACCATGATTATTCGCAAAGAGATTGATGGCAATACCTTTAGCTATACCAGCAGAGATTACTACGAAACACAAGTCATCAGGCTCGGATATAATTACAAATTCTAATCATGAAGTAGCAGATTACGCAGATACTTTGAAGAACAACACTAATGTCCAAATCACAGATTATAACTACAATGTTTTCATTCTGGGCGTTACCCTCCTATCGTCAGGTCGGGCTATCGGCAGTACATGGTACTTTGCCTCTATCCCTAACGCAACTTCCGTGCTTTCAAGGTACATCAGCAAACTCAATTGGGGAAGTGCATACTTCTCTAGGGAATTAAGATACTTTTATGTGGAAAATGCACTCTAGATTGGGGAAAGTCCATACTCAAGCAGGGAAAAGGCATACCTTCTTGGGGAAACCGCATACTTCATTAGGGAAAATAGATACTTTAAAAGGGAAGATGAACAGTCTAGTCGGGAAAATCCACACTCAATTTGTACCTAAAAATACCATAAACCGTTATTCCTTTATCTTTAATTAATTATTTCACGAAACAATAAACACTATGGCTAGAAAGACACTCACAGAAAAACTAGAGTCCGCAAGAGTACTCATTTTCAACAGCAAAGATGCTACAGTCGCTCCCCTACTCGATGCAATGGGAATCGATACCGCCTACATTGATCAAGGCGAAGCACTATACAACGAAACCATGCAGTTGGTAGATGATCAAAAGAAAGAATATCAAGAGCAAAGTCTTGCTTATGATAAATTCTACCTTGAAAAGGATGATGCCGAAGCTAATTTCAATCGTACCCTTAAATTGGCTAAAGTCTTATCCCGAAATGACAAGGATTTACAAAATCGTCTAGGTCTTCAATCAGGCAGAGTATATGCAATTGAAGAATGGATAGAAAGCTCGGTAGATTTTTACAATCGCTTAATGAATGAAACAGATTTTGTTACCAAACTTGGAAACTTCAAAGTAACAGCAGACCAACTTAATGCAGAGAAAGCAGCAATCGAAAACCTCAAACAGCTTCGCAATGAGGCCACTGCTGAGAAGGGGCAAGCCCAAGAAGCAACCAGATTGCGAAATGAGAAGCTTGAAGAACTGGATGATTATACAACTGAGCTAAAAGCAGTTGCAGAAATAGCTTTAGAAGAACAACCGCAGTTGCTCGAAAAACTAGGAATCGTAGTTCGTTCTTAGTATATCAATTTGCTGTGTGGGAGATCGTGTAATCCCAACCCTATCTTCCACACACATTTGTCATCCGCTCAATCCCTCACACAATCCAAGGATGCCAAAAGAGTGTTCCAGCCCACCCAAGTAAAAAAAACTCTTTTCTTCCCCCCTCTTTAAAGAAAAAATTATTCCCCAAGCAATCCCAAAGCTTACATTAACATAACGCAGGACATTATATAACAAAGCTATGGATTTGCATTCCTGGCCCGCAGTGCCTGCGCCGTGCAATCCATGCCCACGCTAAACCCTTTTGCTTATATAATGATATTATGTTAACCAGCAAAGCTGGCGAGTATGTTCGTGTAGTGCATCTGAAGTTTGACTTTTTCAATTGGCGGTTTCCCATGTTATATAATTTGTGTTATGTGTAAATAGCCGCTGCGCCATCGCTGTAGCCCTGGCCACAACTTCATTCGATACCGCAGCGACTATGTTACTTAATAAATATTGTTCGCTGCTGGTAAGCCTAATTATCTAAGGCCAGGTCTGCCGACCCACGCCGTGCCCTTAGCCCTCTACGACTTGATAAAGTTTTTTTTTGCCAACCCGCTTCCGGCTAAGGCCGGACATTGGCCATTCAACAACAAGAGAATCCCAGGCAATTGTGATGTTCTATTTTACGATATTCGATCAATTGTACAGGATTAATTCATCTACACGATTCTCAGGCGTTAGAAAATTGCCTGTGATACACTTGCTTTATCCAACGCTCTCTGTCCGCAGCGTTCATCTCCAGTACGTCATCCAGAGCTTGTCGAAGGAGCTCATTGATGCTTGTAGCTGATCATCTGAATAGCTCACAGATCATCTTTCTTTCATCGGTGTTCGCATTGCCCTCATGCCGGGCAGGCAAATACTTTTGGCATTGGCCCAAAAGTATTCAAAAACCCTAGTCAAAATAATCACTATCCACCCGCAAGCCGACCCACGCCCGGTATTTTGACTGGCCAACGCTCAACAGATTCTACTTAACATAATACTGATAACATCTGGATTTCGATTCGGTATTCCCCACACAGGCAAAAGCAAAGTTCCGGTTGCTCTTCGGGAAATGACAAGGGTGAAATGAATCCAAGCCTTTTTAGCCGTCCCACAAGCTAACCCACCGTAAACCGGCTTGGCCACTTGCATTTACCTCAGACCTTCCGGGTCAAACCGCTTTCCCCGGTGTGGTTGCCGGGGTGTCACTTTATCATTATTCATTATGTATACTTATTTGTTTCGTTTCCGGCTTTTTGGCTGGTGGTTCTTTGGCGTTCGCTATCAGCAGTGTTCGTTTCGCTTTCACTGTTCCAGTGCTGGCATCAGGGATTTTCATCTCCGGGTGCTTTGGTATGAGTTGTCCATTTCAGAGCTTCCTTTTTAGGAGGCTCTTAATTTTTATCATTATGAAAAATTCAGATTGCCTTTTCTGCTTTAGTGTTCGTTCAGGCTATGTATATGCCATAGTCCGTCCCAGGTTTGCCATCAGGTATCAGTATCGTGTGCTTCACGGCTGGTTTTATATTTGCCACATTCAGTTTTGCTGGCTAGAGTTTGGTTTTCAGACTATTCCTCCTTCATGAGGGATTTTTTGGTCATATCAACTCAACTTGGACAGCATATTGGGTAGAGAGTATTTACTCAGTTCGGGAATGGCCTTTGTGAAGACTTTGATTTCCCAATTTGACAGATGCTTAAATCGGTCACCTTGGTCATTATCTATAAAAATGTAATTATCAGGACTCTCCAAAACCTTTGAAGGTATCAAATGCAAAACAGGCTCCATGTCTTTCATGAGTAATACCAGAGCGATCCAAAGATTATCTTTTAACTCCCCAACTTCTCCTTTTGGAATTTTCACACTTCTTTCTCTTTCAAGATTAACCGCTTGTAGATACAGTTCATGATATTTTCCAGATGTTGTCTTTACAATGAAGTCAACTCCCCTACTCTCACTTTCATTGGCAAATACCTCCAGTCGAGCTTTCATCAATTCAAGTTTCAAATAGTGTTGAGCGTACTTAGTTGCTTTATCCATTTCTCAACACTAACTCCAATGCTCTTTTATGTATTTAGCCGTCTCCTTGATTGTTAGCTCTTTGGCACTTGCTGATCTTCGGATATAAAACGCCTCTTTTGTGGGTTGTCCTTTCTCTTTAACATTTAGAAAAGAGGGTTCGGGTGACTTGCCTTTCATACAGACTTTTGCTACAGTCTTTCCATCTACAACTTCAAGATCAACTTTAATCAATCCATTATATTCATTGCCCAAGTACTTTTCTATCAAATTATCCATGTGTTTTAAAAATGCATCTCGTTTATCCGAATCTTTGAAGGTATGATAGTCCGTATCTTCTAAACCAATAATGTTACCATCATCTTCAACTCCGATTAAAAGTGTTCCTCCCTCAGTGTTTAGAAATGCGGCAATATTTTTGAAGGAGGAATGCTCAATGTAATCCTGAGCGGATTTTTGTTTTAGACAGTACCGTAATGAGCTTTTAAATTCGGTTTTATTATTTTCTCCATCAGTAATCACTTCTTTTACTGTTCTATCGCAATATCCTGACTTACTGATCGTAAGCCGCTCTTCCTGAAGACTTCTCTCAAAATCGTCACACAATTGATTGATGATCGTTTTCGATTCTCTGACAAAAAATTCTCCCAACTCATTCTTGTTTCTTCTGATAAACTTCCTGAATACCTTAGAAAAATCCTCATATATCTCATCTTGGGTGAATGTTGACCCTTCATCCAGCATTTTTGAGACTACTCGTTTTCCCTGATCGTCATTTTTAATGTATTCAAAGAGCGAATAAACCTTACTTTCAAAATCCTTGATTAACTCTTCAATTTCCTGTTCTTCCAGGTTTCTTTTTTCAATTACCGCGAGAATATGGAAACGGTATTGGTTACCGTTTCCATAGCCACCAGGAGGTTCTGCAACAATTGATTTCTTTTCAATGGGTTTATACTCCTTTGGAGCGATTATCCCAATCTTGTTGTCAAAGTATATTTCTACATCGTCAATAATCTCATCCGTCCTGTTAATAGTATTGTACAGATTATTGAAACGCCTCCAGAAATCTAGAAAAAACTCATCGCTATACTTACTGTCCAGGTCTATAACATATTCTATCAGATTTAGGATTTTGAAGTAAGTATTGACATTACTTTTTAACTTTTTTGAATCTTCTGGATTTCTTTTAATGTAGTCCGAAATACTCGATTCTATGCGTAGGATGACATCCACACCTTCATGATCTTCTTCGTGTTTTCGGAAGTCCTCAAAGTGGTCAAGAAATAGCTTTTCAGTTCGTAGCTCCTTATAATAAACCACCAATCTTTCTTCATCTCCCAAAGGATCGAAATCCGAAACAACCACATTACTGTAGTGCTCAAATGCCTTTTGAATATTTGTGACATTTATATTCTTGTAGCTGAAGTCAATGATCTTGCAATCATTCTTATGTTTTGTGGTTCGGTTAACTCGTGAAATGGTTTGGATTGCATTGATGCCTCGTATTTCTTTATCAAGGAACAAAGTCTGGAGCTTAGGTTCGTCAAATCCAGTTTGAAGTTTATCTACAACTATGATCAAACCATTTTTCTTGATAGCAAAATTCTGAAGCACCTTAGATTCTGAAACTCCACCATTGAGTGAGCTCGCACTTTTATGTTCCTGGCTATCACTGTAAACAATATATATCGGAGCGTCCTTGAATCGTTCATATTTTCGCTCTTTGACTATTTCAGCGTAGTATTTTTCAATATAACCTTTATACTTAATGGCAGCAGGAATAGACGATACGGCAAGCATGGCTTTTGCCGTCCCTCTGATCTGGTGATAAACAGTGGATACCAATCGCTGAACAACAAATCTGGAAATAGCATTGATACGGTCATCATTCAAATAGATTTTCTTCTTTCGAATCGCATATTTACGTCCATATTCATCAATCCCTGTATCTGTATCATCGGGAATAGACTCATAACCAGTATCGCCTTCAAATCCTTCCAGCTCATCATCTGGAACCTCAAAAAACATTTTTGCTGAAACTGGTACTATGCCTTTGATCGGATTCAGAATGTATCCATCCTCAATGGCCTCACGCATGGTGTAGCTATCAAAGGGAATCCATATTTTTTCAGCTTCTGCATACTTATTGTATTCTCCAAATCTGGCCAGTGTGTGATCTCTTGGCGTTGCGGTAAAGCCGACAATTAGATTCTTCTTCCTATGAGCTTTCTTGTAGTCCTCATTATTATCAAAACTACTTTGTAGTTCATCAAACAGGCTGACCATATCTTCATGCTGAACTCCGCTGTTGCTTCGGTGGATCTCATCAATCAAAAAAGCAATGCGCAAACCGGAAAGTTTTTCTACCACTTCAGGGTCAAGTACGTCCTTTAAAGCATTGAACTTCTGAACGTTAACGACCACAATCCGAGTATCACTGTTAAGTGCCGTCAGAAACGACTTCTTGTTTGAAGCCTCAATGAACATCTTCCTGGCAATGTTCATGTTAAACATCTTGGAGTCTAGTTGATCTCGAAGTTGTATTCGATCAACCACCAACATGACCTTGTCATAGATGTATTTTCCGTTCTTTCGAAAATCCTTTAGTTGGAGGGCTGTCCACCCTATGATATTACTCTTTCCGAAACCGGCAGCATATTGAAGTAGCAGAGAATAGACGTTTTTGTTATTCTGATACTTCTGACGCTTACTTATTAGGTCTTCAATCTGCCTATCACCAAGACCTTTATCTTTTAGCTCTTTCCTGAGCTTATTGATAAAATAGTCCGGGTCACTTTCATGCGCCAGGAATTCATCAATCTTTTCAATGATTTTATCTGCACCGAATTTTTGCTTAGGTCTTGGACTGATAAGCCGCCCATCGTTGTGCTTGTATTCTTTGGTATCATTTCCCTCCTTTTTGACCAGTTCACGCTCAATAAAATTATAATAGAGGATTTCACGCTCTATCATTTTCTTATCATAGAGCGTGCGGAAGATTTCTTCGAAGCGACCTACCCGATCAGCTTCATAGGTTTTGAGCGGGTATTTCTTAAATTCCTTATCAAGCTTATTGTTGTAATCGCTAAAATCATAAGAGCCGCTATCTACAGTAGCTTTGATATCATCAAAAAATTTGGAAATATTTCGGATGACGTATGTTTCCTGTATGTCGGTGGATGTAATATGAATGGCTTTTTCGAAGATTTTCAGAAAATCCTTGCGAATGGATTGTGAAAGGTCATTGTCCTTGGCAATTTGCAGGTACTCTTCCACTGCGGTTAAATAATCCTTGGCCACTTTCCTGCGACCATTCTTCCGAGAGCTTTGGTTAGTGTAATTACTCTTTATCTCACTGTATCCGAGATAAATACCGTTCAGAAAGAAGGATAAATCCGGGCGAAAAGCAAAACGCTGTTTACCTTGATATTTGAAAGTATAGGGCAGCTCCTGAACGACTGAAAAGACATTTTCATTGAATAGACTATCCTCATGCGTTTCACTGCCACTAGGATAGAATAGGTGAAGTTTATAGCCTTCAAAAGTGACGCTCTTATTGTTATTGATGAAAATCGCCATATTCATGGACGATTTGATCTTTTCATTCAAAAAGGTCATAAATGAGCTCATTAGCTCTTGCTCAGAATCGAATTTTCGAAGGAGCTTTTTGTAGTTGCCTTTATTGAGCTTGGTACTACTGATGAAATGACGCAAGTCTTCTACAATAAAGAATTGTGAGGAGACGGTATTTGCCTTTACTTGATTGTATTGAAGTCCATCAGTGCGTTCACAGAGGAAGTTAATAAGATATTTATCTTGTAGGTCTTGCTCTTTCATCAGAGTATAATTTTCCTTTCACCTCCAACCAAACCATTAGTCAGAGATAATTTAAGTTGTCGCATGTAATGCAATTGCTCATTAACATTATTGATAATTGTATCTAGCTTATTGATTTCAGTTTCTAAGTAGCTTGCTATCTCTATTTGCTCTTTGACAGGCGGTAAAGCATAAATGAATTTTTCAAATACATTTTGATATAAATGCAGAATGGTTGTACCATTCTTCTTCAAATCAATATAGTCCTTAAATTGGCTTGACATAAGTAGCCAATACATAAATCGGTTATCATATTTACCGAATCTGGGACGTGTTACAAATACCCCACTATTGAGTGTAGCTTTTTTGGGAAGCCTTCCTACAAGAGCTAGCTTCCCAATTGATCCGTCTTTGGTGATTAATAGATCTCCCTCCTTTAGTTGGATTTTTTTGTCTTGTTCATACCTACTTTCACTTACATGATTACAATTGCTCCAATCAATGCTACCATTATTAAAGTCTGTTCCAGTTACACAGTAATAATCACCTTCATCCATAAATTCATCACTTCTAAGACCTTGCCAACCTATTCGAGCCTTTACATAGGTATAGTCCTTGATTCTGGCTAGAGTCCAATGTTCAGGAATCTTCCCAATCCAATCTACTCCGCTATCTTTAAGTTTTATGTTAGGATTTAGCCCTTTAGTAATTACTTGTTCGATACTCTTTTGCCTGAATCGAAATTCAGGGGCCACTTCTTGAAGTCTCTCATCTAATTGATCAATTTCTTGAATAGTAGTTTTAATAGATATTGATCCATTCGGTCTATAAAACTCTTTATTGAAGTTGACTTCTACACCAATCACATTTTCGAGGTATTCAAATGGCTTAGTGACATACTTCTTCATGAACTCTTCTATCGCTTGCTGATTTTGCACTGGATAGGGCTCGTATTCAATGATTTCATAGTCTTTTTGGTAGTCCGGCATTAGTTCGACAGTAACGACTATGGAAGCTTCCTTGGTTTTTGTAGCTTTCTTGAAAGTCGCTTTGATTACTATTTTACCGCATCCGAGTGCCTCTTTCTTTCCATCTGTTTCCTTAATGATGGTTTCTTTATCTTCATCAAACCAATAGGTCGCTCCACTTTCATATACCTTAAGATTGGTTTCTTTATAATCTAGTTCAGCAATCATCGGTTTTACTCCTTGCTCGAAATAGGCTTTCAAGGATGGAAAGTCCTTCTTGTCAGTTATTTCAAATTCGGTGATCTTAATATCCTGACCATAATGATAAGGCTGTTCAATCTTCACAGGTTCCAGTTTGATTGACTTAGCCCTTACTTCCTCGCCTTCGTTGTTGATCTTCACGGGAAGAATCGACTCAATCGTTTTTCCATCGTCATCAACATTTGTAAGCATGATAGCTTGTCTGTTGTAGTAGAAGTGCCACTTGTTATAGACTTTCGAAAACTCATTTTCTTTAAATTTGAGCAAGCTATCCACAATGGATTTTCTGTTCTCATACACCATTTCTTTTCGCTTTTTGCCTCTACTCTTTTTTAGTGGTTTATACAGTTCAGAACCATTAATCAACATTACCTTATCTTCCCGGTCTTTGGGCTTGTTTTTATTAAACACCCACAAATATGTATAGATACCTGTGTTAAAGAATTCATCTGTTGGCATCTGGATAATGGCCTCTACCCAATCTTCATCAAAGAAATGCTTACGAATATTGCTCTCTCCATTTCCGGCATCCCCGCTAAAGAGCGTTGAGCCATTATGAACGACTACTGCGATACCATCATTTTTTAAATGATATAGGATATGCTGCGTAAATAAAAATTGCCCATCAGATATAGACGGCAAATCAACAAAGCGTTCCGTAGTATCGTTTTTAATATCTTTTTGATATCCCTTCCAGTCAACCCCATAAGGTGGATTGGCAATGATGATATCGAATTTCTTTTCAATAAAATTGATATCAGTGAGTGTATTGCCATACTCTATTTGTGATTCAGTACGGAACCTGCTCTCAATCTTTGCCAAAGCATACAGCGCATCGTTCCAGTCTTCGCCATAGGTTTTCGTTGGTCGGCTAAATTTCTCTTTGATCTTATCCTCAACCCCAAAAAGCAGGTTTCCACCACCACAGGTAGGATCATAGATCGTTAGGTATTGATTGTTGTCCTCAAGTTTTGATGAGATGATCTCAGACATCAGGGATATGATATCATCGGGTGTGTATTGCTCTCCTGCTGTCTCGGCAGAGATATCTGCCCATTTTCGTTTGATATGTTCCTCCAATGTTGTGATTTCGGAGTTATTAAAAGGAAGCAAGTCAACTTCACTCCAAGCCTTAACCGAAGCAAACAGGATTCGCTTCTTTTTCAGTTGCCCACTAATACCAGAGATATCAAGGAACTTCTCTTCATCCGTTCCCTTATCAACACCAAGTAGGTATTTGGTCTCATTATCGAAAGCTCTCAGATAGGCATCAAAATCAACGTCAAAGGTTTTGTCATTTTTGCAGATGTCTTTTAGGGTCTTTCCTTCTTTGATAACATAAGAATTGTATCCAAGACCAAGGTCTTGAAACTCCTCAATGAAATCTTCCAGATCGGTTTTATTGAAGTCTTCTACTTTCTCTACTCCAAACTCCTCCATCAACCGGTTAGCCTCCCGTATTAAGCGACTTTCCACCATAATCAATGCAAAGTATGGCATCATATATTTTGGGAAATCACTCTGCTTAATGCCCGCACCAATCAGAAGATCAGCAGTCGCCCAGACATCCGATGCATATGTTAAAATGTTCTTACTCATTTACCTTTTTCTTTTAGCAAGTCTTTAGGATTAACCTCCAGAATCTCAGCAATCGCATATAGTACCTCCAAGCTTGGCTGACTTCTATTTTGCACATAAGAATTCACCATATTATAGCTCTTTCCAAGCTTTTTAGCTAACCAGGTTTGCTTGATTCCACGTTCTTCCAAGACTTCTTTTATTCTATTCATCAGCTTAAAATTGATGAAGTCGGAAGATACGGATATTGTAGAGGATATATCTTAAATTATAAGATGTTTTTGGTGTGTTTGATTGAGTATTTGATAGTCCGCACACATATGGCACTCTCATTTCCGCAGGCAAGCAGCCCCCCTGCAGCATGGTAATTCCCCTATAGAAAGATAAATCGAGCTCCGCCTAGGGTTTCTTCAAAGCTGAATAAATCATTATATTCAAATGTCAAAACACCTCATCTTTATATTATGATTCGGAGATTCTCATGGATTGGTCCAAGTATTTTAGTAGTTGGAATTATCAGCTTATTCATCCCTTGGGATTGGTTTGAAGGGAAAAAAATTGGTCGCTATATAATTGACTTAGATGTTTACTCCGGCTTTGGTGAGTTTGTAGGTGGCGTAATGTCTGTTGTTGCAGTTGGATTAATATATATGACATACCGCGCTCAAAAATTGGAATTGGATGAGACTAGGAGCGTAATGAGAAAACAAGCTTTTGAAATGACCTTTTATAACATGCTCTCAGAACTCAATGGAATAATAGAACTAATGGTTGGTACCATTGTGAATAAAAAGTACTCAAGACGAAATTATATGTTTCGTGTATTTATGCAATATAAAGACAGGTGTAATGATGGTATGAAATCGATAAATCGACAAGATCAAGCCGGTGAATTACTATATGGAAATGTTATTCATCAAGAATATGAAAATACTATTTATCATGATCATCAGCAGAATCTATCCCACTATTTTCGATATGTCTACAGCATAATCAAATTTGTTCGAACAAATTCCGAAGAAAATCCAGAAATAATAGCTGACAAGTACTATGTTGATCAATTACAAGCTCGTATTTCTAATTCTGAGATGGGTCTACTTTTCTACAATGCAATTTCAATTCATGGCAGAACGAGTAAAGGGGAATATCGGTTTAAAGAGTGGTTGGATCATTATGGTTTTTTTGAGAATATCGATCCCAATTTTCTTGTTCTAGAGGAACATGCGAAACAATTCTATCCGAAAACTAATTTTAAGTTTTTGATCAAGTCTTAGGTACTTTTTATATTGGGGGCGTTCCCCTACGGGTCGGGCTCTCCGCAGTACAAGGTACTTTGCTTCGATCCCTAACGCTATCGCCCTAGAGCACACTTTGGTAGTCGGTCCCGTCCTAAAATAGCTTGACACCAAATAGTTAAGTTATGAAAATATCAGAAGAATTAGACATCGAGAAAAAGTACAAAAGCAAACGTATTTATCGTGCAGGGTTTAAGCAGATGATTTTAGAAGAATTAGTAGTTTGTAGAGAGTCAGTTTCGTTCATTGCCAGAAAGCACGGCATTGCAGATCATACGGTGTACACCTTTAAACATGAAGCCTTGGATCAGTTGGGATACTTTCGTATTTTAAACGATATGAAAGGTGGTGATAAAAGTAAAAAAGACACATCAGCCCTGGAGAAGGAGAATGAAGAATTGAAGAGGGCTTTGGAGCTGGCCATGCTGAAAGTATCAGCCCTGGAGACGTTGGTGGATGTAGCTGAGGACCAGTTTAACATCCAGATCCGAAAAAAGCCTGGGGCCAAACAGTCCAAATAATGCGGTTAATTTATCCTGACAAAGGGCTGGAAACTCTTTGTCGACTGTTTGGCAAGACCCGCCAAGGGTGGTATCAGTGGCATCAATCCAAAACGTCTAACGCCTTATTGGAGTCAATTGTGATTAAGCTGGTGAAAGACATCCGCGAGCATATTGGCATTCAAAAACTAGGTGCACGGAAATTACAGCCACTTATTAATGAACAGCTGGCTAAAAACAATCTCCGGATTGGCCGGGATTATCTCTTTGACGTGATGGAGCGTAATGGTCTGAAAGTACGGCAGAGAAAGCGAAGGAAGCCTCAAACTACAGACAGTTCACATGGGTTCAGACGTTATCCGAATTTGATAAAAGAGTTAGAAGTACATCGTCCAGAACAGGTTTGGGTGGTTGATATCACCTATTTGACGGTTGGAGGACGATTCATGTACCTGAGTTTAATAACAGATGCTTTTTCCCGCAAAATCATGGGGTACTGCTTGCTGGATAATCTATCTACCCAAGGGCCTTTGAGAGCATTGCTAATGGCTTTTTCGAATAGATTATATGTTGAAAAAAGCTTGATTCACCATAGTGATCAAGGCGTACAATACTGTAGCCAGGAATATGTGAACATGCTCAAAACCCATGGAATAAGAATAAGCATGACCCATCGGGGGAGTCCCCAAGAGAATGCAATTGCCGAGCGTGTCAATGGAATTTTAAAACATCATTACGATCTGATTAAATCCTTTGAAACCTTGCATCAAGCAGAAGAGGCAGTACAAAAAACAGTAGAATCCTACAACTATTTGCGCCCTCATGATAGCCTGAACGGTATGACACCACAGCAGGTTCATACAGCTATGGCTATGGAAGCATCGGTAAGCTCAGACAGGACTATCAAAAAAGACGTAAAGGCTGCACAGGACTAACTCCTAAAACAGCCAACTCCTGTCAGGATTACCTTGGTAAGTTGTAAAACATTAACAGGACTACAAGATAGCATGTCAAGTAGATTTAGTATTTCAATTTATACCGTAAAATGAATGAAGGATTAATAAATCATATAGCAACTTAAAGCAGGATTAAATCCTTTCCTGTCTACTACTCCCAGGATTAAAGTAATCGGGGTAAAGTACAATAAGGATTATTGAGTATACTTGTAAACCTCTAACAGAATTATTCAAAAACCTGTCAAGTAATTTTAGGACAGGACAGTCAAAGAGGACGTTCACCTTACCCTAGTCTATTTTTCAAAATCCTAAAGCATAGTCTGTCTGCCCGAAAGCGCACTTACCTTTCCCCAGAGCATACTTTACCTTGCCGAACGCATACTTTATATTCCCGAGACCATACTTTGAAAATCCGAGAGCATACTTTCAATTCCCCAATGCATACTTCACAATCCCCAACGGACACTAAATTTTCCCCAACTCACACTTAATTCACCCCGTTAAACACTAAGATTCAAAACTCACGTTATTATTTGAGTCTTATCATTTTGTTTAACCTTTAAATTATTACTGCTATGGCGACAAAAACGCTCACAGACAAACTCGAATCTTCCCGTGTCCTGATCTTCAATAGTCGGGATGAAGAGGTAGCTACCCTGCTTAATGAAATGGGAATTGATACCGCTTACATTGATGAAGGTGAAGCCCTGTACAATGAAACCATGACACTGGTAGACCAGCAAAAGAAAGAATACCAGGAACAAAGCCTCGCTTACGACAAATTCTATGTCGAAAAAGATACAGCCGAAGCAAACTACAAGCGCACTCTGAAGTTGGTCAAAGTTCTTTCACGTTCCGACAAAGATTTACAGAACCGATTAGGCCTCCAAAATGGAAAGGTCTATGCTATCGAGCAATGGATCGAAGCTGCTACGGATTTCTACAATCGGTTACTCAACGAACCTGACTTCATTACCAATCTTGCCAAATTCAAGGTTACCCCAGAACAACTGAATACAGAGAAAACAGCCATTGATGCCTTAAAAGACCTACGCAATCAGGCTGTAGTTGAGAAAGGACAGGCGCAAGAAGCCACTCGTCTCAGAAATGAAAAGCTGGATGAATTGGACGACTACTGCACCGAGCTAAAGGCCGTAGCAGAGATTGCCCTTGAAGAAAAGCCTCAGTTATTGGAGAAACTTGGTATTGTAGTTCCTTCGTAATCATTAGTTCATGTTATCATTCCCCGGCTTGTTCGGGGATTCTTTTTTCCCTACCCTTCTTCCACACACATTTGCTACTTTCCAGCGCACAAACCAGCATCCCTCCGTGCGGCATGGTGATTTCCCGGACAGGTTGTCTCCTTCGGGAAGAAGTAGCAAAAGAGTGTGTAAGTGCCTTCCCTCCTGCTCGTATATTTTCCCTTCCCTTAAAAAAAACTTTATCCCCCACCCACTCAAGCCAAAGCTATATTAACATAACACTCATCCATTATATAACAAAGTTATGGATTTGCATTCCTGGCCCGCAGTGCCTGCGCCGTGCAATCCATGCCCACGCCAAACCCTTTTTTATATAATGATATTATGTTAAGCCGGCAGTGGCCGGCGAGTATGTTCGTGTAGTGCATCTGAAGTTTGACTTTTCGATTGGCGGTTTCCCATGTTATATAATTTGTGTTATGTGTAAATAGCCGCTGCGCCACCGCTTAAGCCCTGGCTCAAGCTTCATTCGGTACCGCAGCGACTATGTTACTTAATAAATTTTGTTCACTGCTAGCGAGATCAATTATCTACAGCCAGGTCTGCCGACCCACGCCGTGCCCTAAGCCCTCTACGACTTGATAAAGTTTTTTTGCCAACCCGCTTCCGGCTAAGGCCGGACATTGGCCATTCAACAGCAAGAGAATCCCAGGCAATTGTGATGTTCTATTATACGATATTCGATCAATTGTACAGGATTAATTCATCTACGCGATTCTCAGACGTTAGAAAATTGCCTGTGATACACTTGCTTTATCCAACGCTCTCTGTCCGCAGCGTTCATCTCCAGTACGTCATACTGAGCTTGTCGAAGGATCTCTTTGACCGGGTCGCGTAGACGCTTGTAACAGAATCAGAAAGGCTCACCGGTTTCTTTTTTTCATCGGTGTTCGCATTGCCCTCATGCCGGGCAGGCAAATACTTTTGGCATTGGCCCAAAAGTATTCAAAAACCCTAGTCAAAATAATCACTATCCGCCCGCAAGCCGACCCACGCCCGGTATTTTGACTGGCCAACGCTCAACAGATTCTACTTAACATAATACTGATAACATCTGGATTTCGATTCGGTATTCCCACACACAGGTCAAAGCAAAGTTCCGGTTGCTCTTCAGGAAATGACAAGGGTAAAATGAATCAAGGCTTATTTAGCCATCGCTAAACCAACCGCACCGTAAACCAGCCTTGCCCCTTGCATTTGCCTCAGACCTTCCGGGTCAAACCGCTTTCCCTGGTGCGGTTACCGGGGTGTCACTTTATCATTATTCATTATGTATACTTATTTGTTTCGTTTCCGGCTTTTTGGCTGGTGGTTCTTTGGCGTTCGCTATCAGCAGTGTTCGTTTCGCTTTCACTGTTCCAGTGCTGGCATCAGGGATTTTCAGCTCCGTGTGCTTTGGTATGAGTTGTCCATTTCAGAGCTTCCTTTTTAGGGGGCTCTTTTAATTTTTACTATTATGAAAGACTATCAGTTGTTAGTTCATCGGCGGTTCCGTTGCTTGTTTCATCGTGGTTGGGTCTTTGTAGTTCGCCATCCCAGTTGGGCTTTTGCCTTCAGGTTTTGGCGGCAGCAGTGGTTATTCTCATACTACATTCGTATCGGCCGCTATGAGTTTGGTGTTTCTATAGTCCCTTATGGTTAGGGGCTTTTTTTGGTCAAACTCATTTTAATTATAGCCTCTTTTTGTTTTTCAGGATTAAGAAATTCAAGACTTTTATTGGATATAGTTTCTGAGAAAACCGCGGTAACACCATTCTTAAAGCATTCTTGTCTAATACTCCATCCAAAATTTCTTTGGATTTTATTCAGGCTTTCCAGTGTTGGACGAACCCTTCTCCAATGATTAAAAAATGGCCTCTCACCATCTTTATCGTATTTTTTATCCCTTGTTTTTGTATAACCCAATAGCTCGATAATATCCTTTTCTGATACGCCTAGTTGAAGATCAATACGCTCAAGGTTATCAAATAATAAAGTAAAAAAGGATCTATTGGAATAATCTGTTCCATCCTTCAAAACATCACTTAATAAATTGTACCGGTGATTATCGCTTCGCTATAGACAAAAACCTATGCCCAGATACAGTGATTCAGGGTATGCCAGGCCAGTCCGAAATAAAAAATTACCTTCACGTTTTTGCCATCGGTAGCCGACCGAAATGGCTGGTTCAAGAGGCCCACGAGAATCGCCCTCATCTTCAGGATCGACAAAGGCTACACCTAATCCCCCTTCAAAATGCCCGTTGTTTCGGCCTCTGACAATAACCGCTTGGGTAAGTACATGGTATCCACCGTCAGAGGCAATTTGACCGTATTGGCCATATCCCACCCTCATAAACATAGCCTGGTATTTTTTTCCTTCGCTATCAAATAGTAAGTGATCTATATAACCAGTAAAGGAGGCGTATACCAAGGCTGTACCACCAGAAATGTGGATGGCGTTCTTCCTGAGTCCGGATGGCGATTTATCAGGTGCACTTGTTTGCCCAAAAGCATTCATGACCAAAATCCATGTTGCAGCAAAGTTTATTAATAATAATCTGTTCATGTTCTTTTGTTTTACTGCAAGCTAGCAGCTTCTAAACTTTCTTAAAGTGGTTAAAATCCTCTAAAGTATGAAATTCAATGAGACTGCTCTAACAACATTGGCTAGCCTGGATGACTAAATGAATATCTTGGAACCATAAGGATTTAGTCTACGCTCATTTTCCTGCAATCAAATCAGTAAACGAAATTGATCTGACGATAATTGGCTCGTTAGAAATATCAAAATACTTTACTTTTTACCTCTTTGATCCAAATCAAATTCAATTTGAGTCTGTACAGTAATAAAGCAACTATCATTTTTCACTTCGGTTGACCAGATAAAATACTCTCTTCCATCGAACTCTTTCCATTGATTTTCCGATATCCGTTCAAATGAGTCATTTAGGCTTTTGATCATGGGTTCATATCCTGCTTCAGGGCAAATAATTCTATAGTAAATACAATAACCGATCTTGTTAAATACATATTGTATTTCAAATACACCATCCTGAAAACACAGATACTCAAGTCCTTCCGCATTGGTTCGAAAATTATAATTAACCCCAAGAGAATCAAGATGCCCGGTTACGAAATCTTTCGAATCCGTTACAAAATTTTGAGCATATAACTGATTAATGGAAATAACCAGTAGGATAATCATAATACCTTTTTTCATTACCAATTTATTTATGTTGAAATTTTATTAACCTGGTCGCTTTCAGTTTGTATTCATTATCAAACAGAAAATCATTTATTTGTAGAACTTTTATTGGAACTGGCTTCATTGTCAAGTACAAACCGATGAATGGCTTCATCCACTTCGTACCTAATCTTAATGTTATAGTATTCGCAGATTTTGTGAACGATGGCCAGCCCCAGACCTAAAGAGTCAGACGACTGGTTTTGCTTTTTGAACCGTCCAAACAATTTATCAGTGTCGAAATCTATGTCATGTCCCATATTGGATATGGTTAGCGATTGGCCGGAAGAACTGATCCAAATCCGTCCGCCGTTTACATTATGTCTGATGGCATTGTTGAGCAGGTTGCTGATAAGCACATCCGCGAGTACGGGGTGTATATCGAGTGAAAAATCTGACTGTAAGTCCCACTCCATCGTCAAACTTTTTAGTGCCAGGTATTCGTCTGATTCTTCCGCCTTTTTTCGCATCAATCCTGTAATGCTCATCCTCTCCTGATCATGAAACTGCCCGTTTTCGATTTTCGACAGCAGCAAAAGTCCCTGGTGCAGTTTAGACAGCCGGATGGTGGACCGATGAATTTCTTCAAGCCAGTACATTTGTTTATCATTGAAATTTTTACCTTGGATTAACTCTTCTACCCTTGATAAAATCAGCGCAAGCGGTGTTTGAATCTCATGTGAGGCATTTTCGGTAAACTCTTTCAGATTTTGATAATCCACAGCGATCTTGGCGGTCATTTTTTCCAGCACTCGATTGAGCTCCTCAAACTCCGCAATGGTCGATGGAGGCATTGTCAAACCTCCCCCCGCATTCACATGAAAGGCCTTAGCCTGTCGTAGTGTGTTGTAAAATGGTTGCCATATTCGTTGAGATTCTTTTCGCTGTAAAAAGAATAAAATAGTAAGCCCTGCGCTCAGTAGAATCAGCATAGTGGCTGTGATAAATGTGAGCAGCTTTTTGGATTCGATGAGCGACTTTCGAATGTTGACAAGATACGGTTGGCTGTTAATGACGGTATAAAAACTGTACTGGCGAAACGGATCAGCCTGGCCGGTATAGCGTGTTGTAATGACAGTATCTTTGAACATTTCCACGTGCGGCAAAGTGTCGGCCACAACAGTGAGATCAATTTTGTCTTCGACAAAATAGCAACTTGACTCCCACATGCCTTGTTCTGCTACGTAATGCTCAAAATCCTGCCGCTCCACTTTGAGTCGGTATTCCACTTCTTCATACACCACATATTCAGTCACTAAATAGAAAATCACGGCGATAAGTACATAAGCAATTGCCGAAAAGATGATGTATTGCCGGTTTGTTTTGGTGAGTAATTTCATTCTATTCCGAATTTGTAACCAATTCCATACACGGAATGGATATAGTCGTTCCCGCTATTTTCTGTTAGTCTCTTGCGAAGATTTTTCACTTGCGAATACAGCATATCAAACGAATCTGCCGAGTCTATATAATCACCATACAGGTGCTCAGCAATTGCCGATTTGGTGAGCACTACATCGATATTGGACATGAAGTACATGAGGAGATCATATTCCTTTCGAAAAAGCGTTACTTCTTCCCCCTTAACAAACAATTTCCGGGAATTGATGTTAACTGTGATTTCTTTATAAGAAATCTCGTTGGTCCCCGCAAAGTAACTTCTACGAATAAGCGATTTGATACGAGCATTCAGTTCCGAAAGGTGAAATGGCTTAATCAGATAGTCGTCAGAGCCGATTTCCAGTCCATGAATTTTATCTTCCAACGCATTGCGAGCTGAAATAATAATGATGCCCGTGGATGGCTTCTTATTTTTCAGCAACGACACTGCATCAAAACCAGTACCATTGGGAAGATTCAGGTCTATAATGGCACAGTCATATTCGTACAAGTGTATTTTTTCCCGACCAGCAATGAAGTCGCTTGCAATTTCTACTACAAATCCCTCTTGCGACAGGTAATCGCTAATACTCTCGGCCAGGCCTTTTTCGTCTTCTACTACGAGGATTTTCAATACTTAAGTGCTTTTAGAAAAGCAGTAAATATAAACTTCCAAATCTGGAAACACTTTGGAATAGCCTGTTGCCTTTTTCCCAAATCTTTCTAGAGTCACCTGTTAGGTTTGGCTTCCAGTTTGAACTACAGATAAATGACAGGAAATACAGTTTATAAAACATGGGGAGCTGCACTCCTAATGTTATGCAGTATACTACCCATATATAGTCAGCCAATAGATTTATTCCAAAGCCTGGAAGTGGCACGACAAAACTATCCTTCCATCCGGGCCAAAACCGCACAATTGGAGGCCAACGTAAGTGAATATCAGGCCCAAAAAAACGCATACATACCACGACTTACGCTTCACCATCAATATACCTATTCTACCGGTAACAGCTTAGAAGGTGGCTTCTACCCTACTGTTGGTACACTTTCGCCTTCCGGAGGTATCCATCCCGATAATGACTATACAGCCACTTATGGTAGCTTCACCACCGCGCTCGTGGAGTGGGATATATTTAGTTTCGGGAAAATCGTCAACCAGTCCAAAGCTGCACAGGCGAACATGCAATCCAGCCAAGCAAACTTAGAGAACGAGATATTCCAGCACCAAGTGCGGGTGGCAGATGCATACCTGCTCCTGCTGATGGCCGAGAATCTCACTCGTGTACAAGAAGTCAACGAAGCAAGGGCACGTAGCTTTAGCCAAGCGGTCAATGCAGCGGTAAATTCACAATTGAGGGCGGAAGTGGACGGTTTGATGGCCCAGTCTGAATTTGAAAAGGCTCGTGTACTGTTGTTGCAAAGTAGACAGCTAGAGCGAACTCGCCGATTGCAGCTCATGGAACTTTTGGGTATGGAAATGAATGCTGATACGTTACGAATTGACAGCATGAATTTTCATAGGAATCTTCCCGATCTAGCTATTTTTGACCATAACATATTAGAAAATCCACTACTAAGACTACAAGCGAAACGCATCGAAGCTGCGTCTTTTCAGGCAAATGCGTTTCGAAGTAGTGCCCTCCCCACCCTCTCTCTAGTGGCTGCCGGATGGGCACGTGGGTCAGGCGTGAGCAATGCCGATGGCAGCATTCGGACAGATTTTTCCAGTGGGACAGAGTACCAAGTGAAGAACTACTTGCTGGGCATATCGGCTCGTTGGACAATCACTGATGGCTTTACAGCATTTAACAGGTATAAAAAATTCCAGTCCATTGCCACGCAACACAGCGAAGCGTACAACCAGCAGCAACTGGCACTCCAACGACAGCTCAACGAAGCGCAATCGCAATATCAGGTGATGCAGGAGCAGGCAGAGGCCGTACAACTTCAACTCAATGCTGCTCAGCGTGCTTACGCACAGGCCCAAGCCCGTTATCAGAGCGGACTTACGGACCTGCCTACTCTACTGCAAAGTATGGTGGCTATAAACCAAGCCGAAGCAGACAAAGCTATCACTTACAGCAACGCTTGGCGTGCCTTGTTGGCTATAGCACTGGCACAAGGGGATTTGCCGACTTTTTTATCGCAGGTTAACTAACATTTAAGACTTCTATTTCATTAACGTATGCTTCAGATCATCAAATCAGCCCTGCGAAAGCCCATCTCCGTGATGGTGGCCATAGTAGGCATCCTGTTCTTTTCTATTCTTTCTATCCGAGATATTCCGGTAGATATTTTCCCGGAGTTGGAGTTGCCTTCCATCTACATCATCCAGCCTTACGGAGGAATGGCACCTGACCAGATGGACGGATTTATCACCACCCGCTACTACGATCATTTCCTTTATATATCGGGGGTAAAGGATGTGAAAGTACGCACCATACAGGGAATGTCCATCCTGGAACTAAAGTTTTACCCCGGCACAGACATGGGTGAGGCAGCCGGTGAAGTGGCTAACAATATAGCCCGATCCAAAGCCTATATGCCGGAGGGTACCGTACCGCCACAGGTACTCCGCTTCGATGCGAGTTCCGTTCCTGTGGGTCAGTTAGTGTTTGAAAGCGATTCAAGAACGCTCAACGAAATCCAGGAATTCGCCTCGTCCCGCGTACGCCCGATGTTTTCCAAAATAGAAGGTGTATCCAGCCCGCCCCCACTCGGTGGTAACCAGCGTTCCATCGTTATCAAGGTCGATCCACAAAGGTTGCGCAGTTACAAAGTAACACCGGAGGAAATCATAAAGGCAGTGATCGCCAACAACCAACCTTCACCAGCTGGTAATATCCGTATTGGTGACCAAACATTGATGACACCCGTCAACTCGCTGATTGAAGACCCGCAGGACTTTCTGGACGTACCTATCCGCACCGGTTCTGGGCCTACAGTTTTCGTTCGTGACTTGGCAACTGTTGAAGATGCCGCCGATGTGACCGTGGGCTATGCGCTCATCCAAGGTCGTAGGGCTGTTTACATTCCCGTAGTTAAAAAAGCGTCAGCCTCCACCCTGGATGTAGTCAATAATATCAAAGAGTCTCTTCCTCGCTTACAGGAAGCCGTGCCTGAGGATGTGAAAATTTCCTACCAGTTTGATCAGTCCGTGTATGTGACCAACTCTCTCAAAAGCCTCGTTACTGAAGGTGCGCTGGGCGCGCTGTTAACTGGATTGATGGTATTCCTTTTTCTGCGGGACATCCGCAGCGTCATCATCGTAGTAATCACCATCCCCATTTCTGTGCTGGCTTCCGTAATGATGCTCAATCTGTTTGGACAAACCATCAATATCATGACCCTAAGCGGATTAGCACTCTCCATCGGCATACTGGTTGATGAAGCCACCGTAACCATTGAAAACATCCATCAGCACCTGGAAATGAACAAACCCAAAGCCCGTGCAATTTGGGATGCACTCAAAGAAATTGCTTTTCCTACATTTCTTATCCTATTGTGTATCCTGGCTGTATTTGTGCCTGCATTTGTGATGCACGGGGTTCCTCGTTCGATGTTTTTGCCACTTTCCTTGGCAGTGGGGTTCGCCATGATCGCATCGTTCCTACTGTCCCTCACACTGGTACCTGTGCTGTCTAACTGGTTGCTCAAACATCACGCACACGATCCACATCTTACCCACACGCTGGCACTCGATCACGAGGAAGACGAAGCAATTATCTATGAAGAAAGGCACCCCGATATGTCGTCAGCATTTGACCGTTTTAAAGTACGCTATCTGGCTTTTTTGCAAAAAATACTAGATAGAAAAGCACTTTGGATCACTGGTTATCTTTCCATTACCCTCATAATCACCGGGCTGGCATTTTTTGTGATTGGTACGGACATACTACCCCATGCCAACAGCCGCCAGTTTCAGTTGCGCCTGCGTGCGGCAGACGGTACACGGGTAGAGCGAACAGAAGAATTGACACTTAAAGTACTTGACGTAATTAATCAACAGGTTGGTAAAGAAAACGTGGTGATCACGTCCGCTTATGTGGGCAATGTGCCAACCAGTTACGGTTCTGCACAAGCGTTTGTATTCAACAGCGGGCCGCATGAAGCGGTAATGCAGGTCGCCTTGAATGAAGAAATGCCGCTCAACATGGACGAACTCAAGGAACGTTTGCGAACGCAGATCAAGACAGAATTGCCCCAACTACGGATATCCTTTGAACCCATTGAATTGGTAGATAAAATCATGAGTCAGGGAGCTTCCACCCCGATTGAAATCGAAGTAGCGGCCAAGGACATTGAAGAAGCCAACCGTCATGCACTGAAAATCATGGGAAAATTGAAAGAAATCGAATTTCTCCGGGACGTGCAGGTGGCCCAGCCGATGAATTACCCACAATTGAAAATCGAAATGGATCGGATTCGTGCCGGGCAGATGGGCGTAACACCTGTACAGGTAGCCAAATCGATGGTAGCCGCCACCTCATCCAGCCGATTTACTGATAAAAACCTCTGGCTTGATAACACAAAAGGCCTGGCCTACCAGGTGCAGGTGGAAATTCCACAATATGAAATGGCATCCACCGACGATGTGGCAAATATCCCCTTGCAACGTGGCAGCATTCGTCCTACACTTAGCGATGTGGCAACCCTGTCGATGGATTCTGGACCGGGACAGTATGACCGTAGCGGCCCCAACCGGCTGGTGACCATCACTGCCAATATCCATAATAAGGATCTAGGGGCTGCCAAAAAAGCCGTACAGCAGGCCATTACCGATACAGGCGAAGCACCCCGTGGTATGCTGGTAGACATCAAAGGGCTGGGTCAACTTCTTACCGAAACGCTCAATAGTTTGCAAGGCGGACTGGCAGTGGCAATCGTAATCATCTTCCTGATGCTCACTGCCAACTTTCAATCCTTCAAACTATCAGCCGTAGTACTGTCCTCCATTCCGGCAGTGCTCACCGGTTCGCTACTGATGCTACTGGCATGTGGCTCCACGCTCAACCTACAGAGCTACATGGGCATTATCATGTCGGTGGGCGTATCGGTTTCCAATGCCATCTTGTTGATAACCAATGCCGAAAGCCTGCGCATGGAAATGAAAGACACTCGTGAAGCTGGACTGGCAGCCGCTAGCAGCCGGATTCGCCCGATCTTAATGACGAGTATCGCCATGATCATGGGCATGGTGCCGATGGCTTTGGGTATGGGTGAAGGGGGCGACCAGGTTGCGCCGTTGGGTCAGGCCGTAATTGGTGGGCTGCTGGCTTCCTCGCTTGCCTCACTTCTGATCTTGCCAGGCGTGTTTACTCTGGCCCAAAACAAGGCAAGTTTTGAATCCGTATCCCTCGATCCCGAGGATGAAAACAGCAAATATTTTGAGAAATAAATCGAAAAATCATACAGACATGAAGCGTTCAATACAATATATAACAATGGCATTTTTAGCTGTTATTATGGCCGCCTGCGGCAGTAAAACTATACAAGAACAAGCCGTCAATTCCCCAAAAGTCACCATCGAAACCACCACTGTACAGGAAAGCCAACTTTCCCGTGAGGTCATGCTACCTGGTGAACTGAAACCATGGAACCGTGTGAACATTATGGCACGGGTAAACGGCTATGTGGGAAAAGTCCATGCAGACCGTGGTGATCATGTGAAAAAAGGCCAGACTCTGACTGTCCTTGAAGCTCCAGAACTGGTGGCCGAACTCAATGCGACCAAAGGAAAAGTGGCTACCGCACAAGCACAGGTGATTGAGACGGAATCACGACTAAGGGCCAGCCTACTAACGTATAAAAGACTCTTGGAAACTAGCAAGACTACTGGTGCTGTGTCTGCCAATGAAATGGACATAGCCTATGCCAAAATGATGGCTGACAGTGCGCTTACTACCTCAGCACGAGGAGCCTCTAGTGCTGCCAGCGCCCAACTGACTGCACAACAACAGTTGGTTAATTACCTGACCGTGAGGGCTCCATTTGATGGGATCATCATAGAGCGGAACATAAGTCCCGGTGCACTGATAGGTACCTCCGGCAATTTACCTATGTTCATACTCGAAGACCAGTCCGTCCTAAGACTTACAGTGGCAATTCCCGAAAACATGGCCAATTCCATTCCTGAAAACAGCGAAGTGGTATTTACCGTACCAGCCAGTCCAGGTGAAATTTTCAAAGCACGCTATGCTCGCAATGCCGGAAGTTTGCAGGAGATAAATCGATCCATGTTTGTGGAGTTCGACGCACCTAACCCAAACAGAGCACTCAAAACCGGGATGTATGCTGAGGCCACAGTTCCTATCACCCGCAGTAAAGCCACACTAGTGGTTCCTGCCACTTCGTTGATTGCTACTCTCGAAGGCAATTATGTGATCCGTGTAGTTAATGGATCGGCTCAATGGATAAGCGTGAAAAGAGGCAATCAGGTAGGCGACAAAGTGGAGATTTTCGGGAATATCAAGGCTGAAGAGTTAATTGTATTAAAAGCAGACCCAGAAATCAGGGATGGTCAGAAAATATAACCAAGAAACACCTTTGCTAGTGGAAAAAATGCATCATCAAGTTAATGGAGAGCATACTTTACTTCCCCTAAAGGATAATTTGACTTTCCCAGCCCATACTTTGATAATCCCAAGGCATATTTGTGTGCCCGAAAGCTTACTTACATTTCCCCAGAGCATACTTTATCTTGCCAAATGCATACTCTATGTTCCCCAGACCATACTTTGGAAGCCCGAGAGCATGCTTTCATTTACCGAGTCCATACCGTCCCCTCCGAAACAGGAAGTCATATTTCCCAAGGTTATGCTCACATTTTCTCCTGATGCTATAAAAAGTAAAGGCTCACATTATTTTAAAATCTTATCATTTGTTTAACCTTTAAATTATTACTGCTATGGCGACAAAAACGCTTACTGACAAACTCGAATCTTCTCGTGTCCTAATCTTCAATAGTCGGGATGAAGAAGTAGCTACTTTGCTTAATGAAATGGGAATTGATACCGCTTACATTGATCAAGGAGAAGCCCTGTACAATGAAACGATGACACTGGTAGACCAGCAAAAGAAAGAATACCAGGAACAGAGCCTTGCTTACGACAAATTCTATGTCGAAAAGGACACAGCAGAGGCAAACTACAAGCGCACTCTGAAGTTGGTAAAAGTTCTTTCACGTTCAGACAAGGATCTCCAAAACCGATTGGGTTTACAAAACGGAAAGGTCTATGCCATAGAACAATGGATAGAAGGTGCCATTGATTTTTACAACCGGTTGTTAAATGAACCTGACTTCATTGCCAGCCTTGCTAAATTCAAGGTTACTACAGACCAACTTAATGCCGAAAAAACAGCCATTAATAGTTTGAAAGAACTCCGTAATCAGGCAGTCGTTGAGAAAGGTCAGGCCCAGGAAGCTACCCGTCTCAGAAATGAAAAACTGGATGAACTTGACGACTATTGCACCGAGCTAAAAGCCGTAGCAGAGATTGCCCTTGAAGAAAAGCCTCAGTTATTGGAGAAACTTGGTATTGTAGTTCCTTCGTAATCATTAGTTCAGATTATAATTCCCCGGCTTGTTCGGGGATTCTTTTTTCCCTACCCTTCTTCCACACACATTTGCTACTTTCCAGCACACAAACCAGCGTCCCTCCGTGCGGCATGGTGATTCCTCCTTCGGAAAGAAGTAGCAAAAGAGTGTGTAAGTGCCTTCCCTCCTGCTCGTATATTTTCCTTCTCTTAAAAAAACTTTATCCCCCACCCACTCAAGCCTAAGCTATATTAACATAACACTCATCCATTATATAACAAAGCTATAGTTTATTGCTGTGTGCTGTTTAACGATTATCGTACCGCTTGATTATATAATGATATTATGTTAACCAGCAAAGCTGGACTTTGACGTGAACGTTTTTGATTGACGATCTTTTAGATTCTGCTTCTAATCACGGTGTTATATAATTAGACGTTATTTTAAATAGCCGCTCGGCCAGCGCACAATTCCATCGCGCACCTTTGCCCTGACCAAACGGCTATTAATAGTTTCCCACCCGCTTTCAGGCTAAGGCCAGATGACCAACCCAAATGCAAGAGATTTCCAGGCAAAGTGTATCGTTCTATTTTTCGTTATCCGTACGATTGGACAGCTTGATTTCAAATACGCGATTCTCAACGATTAGGAATTTGCCTGTAAAACACTTGCCGGCCAACGCTCTGTTTTGGCACAGCTCACCATGCGTCTGTCATCCTGAGTTATATCGAACGATCTCACAGACGCCTGTAGCAGAATTAGAATAGCTCACAGGCCATCTGTCTTTTATCGGGGACGCCTAGTCTGTGTTCGCTTTGACGCTCAAGCCGCTGTGCTTTTACTTTTTTCATTGATAAAAAAGTAAACAAAAAATCTAGGCAAAATAATCACTCCCAACACACAACCCACCGCACCCTCGGTATTTTGCCTTCCCAGCCCACCTGGACGTAGACCGGATTCTACTTAACATAATGTTAGGATTTTAATGATTATTTAAGTGAATATTTACGCTTAAAAATCCTGTAATATTGGTTCAACGTTTGGGGAATATGTTTCTCGATCCCTTCCTATTTTCTTGGCAGAAAGTCTACTATAAAAATCGTTGGTCTCATTCCAATAGTTGATGTAAAAAATATGACTTTCAGAATCAATTAAGTCTTTTTCGAATTTATTGAGTGTTTGAACTTCATGATTTGAAATCAATATTGAATTTGACAACTTAATTCTGAATTTCAGTGCGTTAATGCTTTGATTGATTTTCCATGTCTGCTTCGGTTTGTTAAGTGTCACTAGTGTAATGAGATTCATATCCCAAAATGGTTCTAAATCTTTTCTAATTTTCAATTGAGCAATTCCGTAAGGCAATGAAATCAGCAATTTTGCTCGTTTTTGTAGTAGATGTTTAACAATATCTATTTCATAGCTACTATTATATCCTAGAAAAAAAACAATATCCTTTCGCAAAAGGACCTCTAAGCACTGCAAAACAGCCTCTTTTTCCCTATCGCTTGCCTTAGAATTTACTATAATTGATAGAAGTTTTTCATTCAAAATTGACTTGTCTCCTTTCAAATAAATAGCTTCTGCGGATCTTCCTTTTAACTTTGTGGGATAACTAATTTCATTTGGAAGAATACGAGTTATATTCTGACTATTTAGATATTCCTCATTTAAATCTTCATCATCAATTCTAGTTGATGAATGTGGTTCAAATACCAGAATTTTGGTGGAACACTCATTAAGGTATCTCTCAATTAGCACTTTTACCCTATCCCAATCTAAGCCACCATGTCCACAGCCTAAGGCAGGTAGTGTTATTGTCGATTGAGCCTTATCTGATAGAAAATTCTTTAGCCACTTCAAACCTTCTTCTACATAGCTATATTCAGAGGGATTTTTCCAATGTTTTTTTGTTGGAAAATTGATTATTGTACTCGGGTTTTCTTCAAATATTTTGTTTTCATGCCAAACATGTGGTTTACCAATCTGAACATAATTTTGCTGACATGCCATCAAATAATCTTTGAACATGTCAGGATACCTGTTTTTGAATTGTAACGCAACACCAGCTCCCATGACACCAACGCAATTCACAGTATTTACACGGATGTCTGCCTTAAAATCAAAAAAGTCTCCTGTTACATACTCAATCATTACCTTTCAATTTATTTCTCACCTTGTCTTTAATACCTTTTACCCGTAAGTCATAAGTAAAACTCCATCCATTCTTAAAAGATCTCACATCTGCTCTATTCAAGCAATCAAGCATATCTAATTCATTTTCGTCTTCTACAATATCAATCAATTGTTGAATGTCTCTCCCTTTTCCAATTATCTCTCCAATAAGATCATGATAACCGACTAAAAGACAAATCTTTCTTACTTTATAATCGGAAAGGTTTTGAACGTCCTCGGTTAAAATTCTTCCAAGCATTGGTAAAGCGTCAACTGGATGATCTGGGTATGCTGGTTGTTTGCCATCCTTCCATTTTGATTTTGGACCTTTTCCAATGTCGTGAAGATATGCTGACAATCTTAGTAACTTTTGATCCTTCTTAGAAAACTTTTTATAACAATCCGATTTTACAAGGTTATCTACTACACTTAGAGTATGATCACTAACATTCTCCGAATGAACATCGTTGACAGTTTCCAATCCAAAAATTCCTTCTAACTCAGGTATAGCCGAGAAGTCACTAGTGATCGCACTCAAGAGTTCTGAAATATTTGAAAATGAATACCGTTTATTATTAGGCGCTTCACCCCTCTTATTAATAATATCAGAGACTGTTTCCTTAAATATTTTCTTTAACCCATAAGGACCGGTAACCAAGGTTTCGTTAGGTCTATCGAGCATAAATTTGGTGAAATGAAAGTTGTATATGCTTTTGAATGGTGTATACTCTATAGAAGGACATTTTTTCTTATTCTTATCAAATGTCTTTAGGACAAGCTCTTTTATCCCTTCATTCCATACAACTATATATTCAATATCTCCAATGTCTACTTTTTCATAAACTAGAACCTCAGCCATTCTCCGATGAAGATGATCATCATCTCCGCGGCTCCATTTTTTCGAACCAATTGCTTCCCAATCAAGATGTTTTAAATCCTTTGACTCACTAAAAAAATTAGGTGGATTTGCTGTATTTGCTGATGCGTTGGTGAAAACAACATCATCTCGACTTACAAAATCAATAGAAATAGCGAAAAATATGATATGGGATTGATCAATATTTTTCTTATTGACAAGAGACAAGAACATTGGATTGGTGGAGCACAAATAAAAAGGAACATAATCATGGACTGTCCCTTTGGGCCCGCAAGGAACATCCATAGATTTTCGCCTTTCTTGAATGGATTGAGCAGCCACGTTCAGGTGATCAATTCCCAGATCTTCTTTTCTATTCGTAGATAATAGTCCATTTTTCACAATTGAATCCAAATTTTTCAAGTGAGTGAAATGAAAAATATATTTACTTTTTAAATCGGGCGGGATGCTCATAATTCTTTGCTCATTTAGTCCTCCCAAACAACACTAATTATAGTTTTATACTGTTTAGTTGGAATACAGTATTCATAAAAATCAGAATCTTCTTGATTCTCCTTAAGATCAAACCATGTCGATTTATAGATTGGTTGCTGTTTATCCTTACCTGTATATATGAATTCATATTCTGCCTGGACGTATTCAAAGGCAACTGAATCTGTTGGAGGGGGTAGTTTATTCAAATCTTTAACCCAGCCCCACATATCAGGTGACTTTTTCCAATATTTCACTTTCCCATCATGGATAAATACTACAAATAATGGACGGATATCTAAATTCAAAAACCGAAATACGGTTGATGTTATACTAGTTTTAAACCTCTCTGCTACCTCTGATAACAATTTAGGAGAGAATCCTTTTCCCGATACTTCTTCTCGAAATTTGGATTCAGGCATCAATAATTCGCTTGCGAATTCATTTGCCTCATTTTCCTGAATTCCCCTTTGCATTTGGTTCTCCATATTGTTAAACCAATTAAGAGTATTTGAATTCTCATTGTGCACCTCCAAGTTCTCGTGGAGAAGGAAATGTCCAATTTCATGAGCTATAGTAAATCTCTTTCTTTCTTCGTAAGGAATATTAGAGTCAACTTTGATTAATGTTTTTGACTTCCCTCTTATGATTTTCCCATCAGCATTTGTTAAGGGTTCTTCTATCAAAGTACATCCAAGACCAGAAACAATAAGGTGCATGGGTATTTCTGTAATCTCATCGACCCCAATATCCTGAAGAAACTTTCTCGCTCTGGCTGCACCCCTATTCATCCTTATCAAGCATTTCCAACAACTCAATTAGGTTTTGATCTTTAATGATATCTCTAATATCATCTACACTTAATTTATCAAGATTTCGATACTGAACTCCAAGCCTGTTTTCGGTTATTAATGATTTCAAGAAAGCAATTGGTTTATCAAGGTTTTCATTAATTGCCTCTTTGATTTTCTCCGATGCGAGTTCTAATAATCTTTGATCTTTTTCAAAGTTTTGTTGTGCGCGCATCATAAAGCTTTCTTTTTTGTATGCTTTGGTGGATAAATCTTTTATTTCTTGCAGATCGTATCCATTTTCTTCTAGAAAAGAGTTCAAAAAGTCAGAACCTTCACTTGATAATTTGAGAAGTATCTCCTTATCTATTTTATTAAAAAGTTCGTCCTTCATAGATTTTAGTTAATTCATATCTTAACACTGGTATTTTTCTATCTAACTGCTTACCTATATTCGTTACCTCACTTACTGACATTTTAAAAGCAGTTGCAATGTCAGATCGCTTCATTTTGTTAACGTAATATGGCTCGAACAAAAGTATTTCCTCATCTGAACATCCAAGTTCACCCAAAATTTCAATTACAGAGTTTAGCAGCTCTTCATAAGTGTTGCTTGAATCTTTTTGATCGAAGTTTTCGTCAGAAATCCGATCAGTTTGAGATACTTTATCAATCTCCCTTTCAATAGTATTGCATATATGACTATCATATGCACTTAGAACTTGATCCTTAAATTCAGGAAACTTTGACTTATTCCAATTCCTACCATTGGGTCGTATAAACGCTGAAAGGACTTCACTTCTTAAATCTTCCAGCATAATGCCTCTAAATCCTCTGTGGAGATCATAGATTATATTGAATCTTGACTTCAAGCGATATATGCCGTATTTGAAGAGGTCTTCAAAAAACCGCTCAGACATAACATCTTGGATGGCTCGTTCTCTTTCTTGAAGAGTAGCTAATATTTCTTCTTCAGGTTCCAATTACTTACTAATGCTGACTTTTTAGATAAAATTTCCATCTCTATGGAAAATAATGGAATTATCTCAGCATAGTAAGATATAGAACAATAAAATTTCAAAATCATGGCAACAAATCCACCAAATGATAATAGCCGGAAAGGTGCTGTTAGAAAAAGATCTCAAGTTGAAAATCCTAAAACGGGTCTTTATACAAAACGTGACTCGGAAACTGGTCGATTCATGGATGTGAAGACGACTGGAGGCAAATTCAAGGGAGTAAGAGATGAAAAGAAAAAGTAAAATCAAAAAATAGAAATTATGAAAAACAAAAGAAGTGAAGCACAAATCTGCTTTCAAGATTGGTGTGCCAAAGTTTATGATGAGAATGCTGACCTAATTAATGGTTTGGCAACCTTAACTGGTATTGTCATCCTTTTTTCAACAATTATTAAATCTTTAAAAAGCTGAAAATGAAATTTTTACATTATGAAATGAGCCTAACTCCTCATGACCGAGTACAAGTGAGTCTAGACAAGCAAGCAAACGTAATTCTATTGGACACATCAAACTTTCAGAATTATAGAAACGGAAGGAGGTATAAATACTATGGTGGGTTAGCCAAAGTTTCTCCGGTCAATCTGTCAGCACCCCACGCAGGAAAATGGCATTTGGTAATTGATACTGGAGGTTATGCGGGTACTGTAAGAGCATCAGTTAACATAGTTTAAAATCCAACAAAATGATAGATATAGGAAAGCAGAAAATTGATATCGATTGCCCTAACTGTAATCATAAGATTCAGATCAATCTTGATCAGGTTGCAAGACAGCAGATTGTAAGATGTAATTCATGTTCCAGAGACATCCAACTTCAAGATTCTAACGGATCGGCAAAGAAAGGCGTAAGTGATATGAACAAAGCATTTAAGGAATTGGAAAGGACTTTAAAGTCTTTCGGTAAATAAATAACATAATATGGCGAAGAGAAAATCCCCATCGGATCATGATAAACTTGTAGTAAAAGCAGCGGAATCTTTAAACCAGAACTCTGATTTCAAAAATATTCAGGCTGACGTCAAAGGATATTCGACTCCTTCTGAGATTAACTGGAAGGGTGATGAAAGTGGACATATACCTGACTTGAAGGCTGTTGGAACCAAAACATCCAAGGAATTTATTTTTGAAGTGGAGACAGATGATTCTATTTCGGATAATCATACTGAAGATCAGTGGCGTCTCTTTGCTGCATATGCCAAACAGAATAATGGTGTGTTTTATGTCATAGTTCCGAAAGGTTCGAAGCAAAAGGCCGAATCTAGACTTAAAGATTTAGAGCTTGAAGGAAAAGTATGGGCTTTATAACCGCACACATTTGCCACTCTCCTTCCCTCCTGTCCTACATCCCTCGTTGCGGCATGGTAATTCCTCACTCGGCAGGAGTGGCAAAAGAGTGCTCGTTACTGCTAAGAAATGATAAGTACGTTTTTAAGTGATGTTTATAGGCCAACCCTAAACTATTAATCCCGCCCCAAGACCCAAGCTATATTAACATAACGCAGGCCATTATATAACAAACCTGTTATTTATTACTGCTGCGCTGTTTGGCGATTATCTGTCAGCTTAGATTATATAATGATATTATGTTAACCAGCAAAGCTGGACATTGACGTGCACGTTTCTGATTGATGATTTTTTTGGTGCAGTGCTTCTAAGAATGTTGTTATATAATTAGACGTTATATTAAGTAGCCGCTCAGGCCAGCGCCTCAACCAGCCCTGTGCCGTGCCCTGATCCTGAGCGCCTAATAATTTTTCTTTTTGGCCAACCCGCAAAAGAGTTTTTCTCCAACCGCACACACAACAGATTTGCCAGGCTTTGTAATTCGTTATTTTGAAGTATCTGCATCACAGAACGAATTGTTTTCAAATACAGCATTCTCAGCGATTAGGATTCGCCTGTCAAAACACTTGTGTTTCCCGACCCACCGTATCGTAGATCGATTAGCTCACAAATTGATAGATTGGTATTCTTATGGTGTTCGCTTGATGCCCTCATGCCGGGCAGGCAAATACTTTTGGCATTGGCCCAAAAGTATTCAAAAACCCTAGCCAAAATAATCACCTATCACCCGCACAGGCCGACCCACGCCCGGGTATTTTGGCGGGCCAACGCGCCTATCAAGTAAATACCTATTAAATAATCTGTGAAATTGGTAAAACAACCAGTATTTTATATCAGTATTCGAGGGAATAGCTACCGTACATTTGTCAACATCTGTTTATCAATAATTAGTCAACTACTAATTCCAATGAAAAAAACAATTATCACACTTGCTATACTGTTAATGTCACAACTCAATGTCCTGATGGCGCAAAACATTACTCCAGGTAAAAAAAGCTCTGAAGACCACCTGATTCGAATATCAGAAATTGAAATCTATCCTGAATATTTTGAGGAGTATATAAATATTTTAAAGGAAGAGTCCAGGGCTTCAGTGATCAAAGAACCTGGGGTCATTTCTATATTTCCTTTGATCCAAAAGCAAGATTCTACTCAAATCAGAATCCTTGAATTTTACATTGATGAAGAATCTTACAAATCACACATCGCTTCAGATCATTTTCAGCATTATAAAACCAGCACTTTGCACATGGTCAAAGAACTTAGATTGATTGATATGAATGTTATTGATGCGGAAACCATGCAATCCATTTTTGAAAAATTAAATAATTAAGTGTATGAGGTTCCTTTCATTTGTATTTACCCTACTATTGCTAACTCTGAGCGCTCAAGCTCAAGACATTCCGCTATATATGCGTATAGTGGAGCTTACAGTAGAAAAGTCACAGATTCCGAAGTTCAAAGCGGCTCTCAGGGAAGACATTGACGCAGCAGTTAGACTGGAAGATGGAGCTTTGGAAATTTATGCAGTGTACGACAAACAAGATTCCGGTCGTGTATTTGTTATTGAAACATTCTCCTCCAAAGAAGATCATTCTTCTCATCAGCAAACGAACCATTATCTAAAATTTCAGGCTGTTGCCGGAGAATGGGTTAAGTCGGTTAACCGGACCGAAGTGATTCCATTTGCATTGAACTCCAAACTGCAGCAAGGTTTAATTGGTAAGAAAAACATTCAAGCCAGACCTCCTGCTACCCAACCCTTTGGAGGAGAGGCTTTTGAACCATCAGATAAAACAACAATCCGATGGCTCGGCAATGCGGGTTTTTTGATCAATAGCCGGGGCACAACATTTATGGTTGACCCACTGATGCAGGGCTTTGATATGCCCATCATGATTGATATTCCAATTTCTCCTCAGAGCATTCCACATTTAGATGCTGTATTAGTTACCCATAGCGACAATGACCACTACAGTATTCCTACACTCAAAGAATTGGCAGCTGTTACGAATGCATTTCACTCAACAGTTTATGTCGATTCGTTAATGAAGAATCAGGGTTTCAAATCCTTTGGATATGAGATTGATGACCAGTTTAAAGTGGACAACATCACCATAACTCTTACTCCAGCAGATCATTCTTGGCAAAATGCTTACCCAGGAGCCAGTGATCGCTTTTTTCGTCAGGAAGACTGTACTGGTTTCTTGATTGAAACTCCCGATGGAAGCATTTGGGTGACTGGAGATTCACGATTGATGGACGAACATCTGAATATGAAAACACCAGATGTCATATTATTTGATTTCTCAGACAGTGAATGGCATTTTACTTTGGAGGGAGCAATAAAACTTGCAAATACTTATCCGAATACCCCACTCCTGTTGCATCATTGGGGAACAATTGACGCACCGGATTTCGCTCCCTTCAACGGAGACCCAGAGGATCTCTATGGCACAGTCATCAACCCAGAAAGGATCGTGTTGTTAGCCCCAGGAGAACCCTTTGACTTAAAATCCTTGAAAAGCAAATGACGCCAATGGGACAAAACATCATCCAACTAAAATCAGTATCCCAGTTTAATACAGAAAGAGGTCAATCAACCGAGCATCCTTTGGTGACTGTTTTGGATCAATCAAAAAGTACTCCCCTATCTCCTACCAAATGGATCTCCAGTCTCTACATCGTATTTCTGAAAGACAGCAAGTGCAGCGAGATCAAGTATGGTCGGAATCACTACGACTACCAAGACAGTACGATGATGTTTGTCGCACCTGGTCAGGTGATGGGAATTGAGGAAGATGGTATCTATCAACCTAATGGTTGGGCATTAGCATTTCATCCCGATCTGATTCATGGCTCCTCGCTTAGTACTCATATGGCGGATTACAGCTTTTTCTCATATAACGCCAATGAAGCACTTCATCTTTCTGAACGAGAGAGAAAAACGATCATGGATTGCTTACTTAACATTCAACTGGAATTGGCACAATCAATTGACAAACACAGCAGGAAACTTATTGCCAGCAACATTGAATTGTTGCTCAACTATTGTTTGAGATTTTATGACAGGCAATTCATAACCCGTGAGCATGCGGTTAAAGATGTATTGGTGAAGTTTGAAAATATTCTCAACGAGTATTACCAATCAGATAAACCCTCTTCTTTGGGTATTCCATCGGTTTCTTATTGTGCAGATGAACTCCACCTGTCATCCAATTACTTTGGCGATCTTGTTAAAAGAGAAACCGGTAGAACAGCCCTTGAATTTATCCATGAGAAGGTCATCAACCGCGCTAAGGATCTTATCCTGAACGAGCGCAAATCGATAAGTGAAATAGCTTATGATATTGGATTTCAATATCCACAGCACTTTACTCGACTTTTCAAAAAGCATGTTGGACAAACTCCACTGCAGTTCAGGAATCTTAACTAATTAGAATAAATGCATGATCTAAATCTCAGAACTGGCCAGAAATGGCTATTTGTAGGCATTCTATCCATATTGGTCTTTGCCAGGTCAGTGGCACAAACTCCTGATAGTGTGAATTTTGCTGGATCCATAACCGTTACTAACAGTGGAATTGCCCTATTGCCCTCCTTTTCGCTTGGTAAACCGGCTGGGATTCTTGATGTTAAGATCGGAAACAAATTTAGTTTTGAACCTCAATTAAGGTTCGCATTAGAAGGAAAGCCATGGGCTTTTATTTTTTGGTGGCGTTACCAATTCTTTGAGAAGAACAATAGGTTCAATCTTCGGGTAGGTGCACATCCTGCGATTCTTTTTCGAACGATTCCAAATGTTGACCCGTCAAATACTGAGGACATGATCGAAGCTCAAAGATACATCGCAGGGGAATTTGCCCCTTCTTACCGGGTGGCAAAGCACGTTCGAATCGGAATGTACTATCTCAAAGGTCACGGATTTCAGAATTCTGGCACAAAAAACAGTGATTTCATTACCATCAACGCCTATTTTTCAAGATTAACCATTTCCAATGATTATTACATGACATTGTATCCGCAGGTTTACTTCTTAAAAATGGATGAAAACACGGGATACTATGCCACCGCTACGATTGCTCTTAAAAAGGATGATTTTCCAATTACAATAGAATCCATTGTTAATCAGTCAATTAAGACTGAAATTGCCGGAGATCAATTTTTATGGAATTTGAGTTTGATTTACTCCATTGGAGGTTCGTACGCTAAAATCAAAGACTAGCTGATCATTAGCCTACAATAGAGCCACACACATTTACCATCCGCTCAAATCCCTTGCTAATCCCAAGATGCCAAAAGAGTGTGTCTCCCCTCCCCATTAAATAAAAAACTCTTTTCTCCCCCTTTTAAAAGAAAAATGATTAGTACCTCCCCTCAATCCCTAAGCTACATTAACATAACGCAGGCCATTATATAACATTGCTAGGGATTTGTACCCAGCAGCGCAGCTGGTGGTTAACATAAAATCAGATATGTAATGTGCGTCGGCCTGAGCGATTGGTCAGTTACATATCGGTAAAGATTTTATGTTAAAGCAAATCACGGCCAATGCTCAGCCAATTGATTATATAATTCTATATTATTTGCGGACGGCTAGTCTAAGCTGGCATCAAGGCCAGCGAGTTTGTTCATGCAGTGCTTCTGTTGTTTGATTATTGGGTTCCTGTCCATGGCGAACCGCCAGTGTTGTATAATTAGACGTTATATGCGGAAGGCTAGTATAACCGGGCCGACATTTCGGTAGCCGCTCGGCGCGGACGGCTAGTCCAGCGCACACCCGATAGCTATCGGGAGTGCGCTCTGCCGTTCCCTGACCGGGTCGCGCAGACCAAGCGCCTATTACACTACGCGTGCCGATATTTTCCCACCCGCTTTCAGGCTAAGGCCTGGGGGTGTCAGGTTATATTTGCTCAAAATAGTTATCGGTTTTCAGGAAATCTCAATATGACTTCCATTACTTTTCCCCCTCTGAGGATTTTTAGTTTGAAGGAATTCAGGGCTTCTTCATCCTTGATCAAGATCGATTTAAAAAACGTTATAATATTATCTTCCGAAACAATGGGTATATCGTTTACTGCCAAAATGATATCTCCACCAATACTAATCTTCTGATCATCTTTATAAAATGGAACGTTTCCACCAATCAGATCAGCCATATAGGCTGGAGACAATGCCACCACACTTTGAATGAGTATGCCACCTGGCTGTGGGACATTGAGTAATCGAGCTAATTCCTGATCTACTAAAACTCCATTTATTCCGGTCCATCTTCTCTTATCACTATCCACCACCAATTGCTTGGTTACATTGATCGTAGCAGCAAAACCGATTCCATCAAATCCACCTGACTCGCTAACTATGTAGCTGACAAGTCCGATAACCTCTCCTTTCATATTAAACATAGGCCCACCAGAATTTCCATGGTTAATGGCAGCGTCTGTCTGGAAAAACTCAGCAAAAGTAAACCCTTCCATTCGCGTCTTTTCAACGCTTTTTCCACTGATTATACCTTTAGAAAGTGAGTACTCCAGTCCAAAGGGCGCACCAATTATAAATATATCATCCCCTACATCTGCAACATCAGAATCCCCTAATTCAGCAACGGGGTAATTTTTGTCGTAATAGACTAGTTTGATAAGAGCTACGTCAGTTACAGTAGCCAACCGAACTACCTTTGCCGGGAATTTTTGCCCATCATGAAAGATCACAGTAATATTCTCGGCATTGTTCACCACGTGAGCAGCGGTTAGTATCTCACCCTGATCAGAAATAAGGACTCCTGATCCTTGTGAACCCATATAACTAACTTTGCCATCCGTATTCTCTACCTTTTCTTTTGCTTCAATAACAACCACGCTCGGGCTTACCTTTTTATACAGATTGCTCAATGACTGACCAAATAATACATTTGGAAGTAAGAGAATGGTTAGTAAAATAAGATGTTTCATGATTTTGATGTTAGGGGTGAGAGAACGAAAGACATTTAAACTATCCACTACTTGTTATTCTTTTCAGGTGGGACTAAAGAAATGCCAAAACGGAAAAATGATGCATTTGCAGTGTCGTAGTTCGCATCTTTAATTTGATCACCTTGTAGTTCCATTCTTCGTGCAACGGCAATCCCACCGGAAGCTTCCAGTTGTATGGACTTACCAACCCGATAGTTCAGAGAAGGCCCAAGCACAACACGGGAATAGACCAGCATATCTACCAGCTCCGCATCATTGAGTGTGGGCGTTCTTGTATAGTTGACATTATAGCGTGAACCACTCGCTTCTGCTTTCAGTCCAGCTGTGAATTTCCCATAGTAGCGATCATAAGTGATTCGACGTGGCAAGAGTACATGAAGCTTGCCTTTTTCTGAGGTCAATGTTACTTGAAGTGTTGGAATGAAGCGGGGTTCTCCAAAGCTGGATAGGTAGGCCATACCCCCTCCGTATGAGAAACGGTCAGATTTTTCCTTGATAAAGAGTAAAGCACCGTTCATTAGAAAATCATCTCCTTCAAGTGTCGTATCGAATGCAGAGGATAAGGTTGGGTTTAGCGAAATCAATACCTTCCACTCATTTGATAACTGATGCAGCACCGTCAGACGATAGCCGAGAAGGTGCAGGTTTTCCCCATCCATTCCCGGATTGAAATCATTTTCTACAACAGGAGTCACCAATCGATATTGAAATCCATTGATCAAAACCGTCTTCTCATTTTTAGATTGTTTGGGAAGGTTCAGAAAGAAATCATATTCATTCACTTTGACTTCCTGATTTAGCGGAGCATTCATTACTTCAGCTGTTGGAAATCTTGTAAAACTGAACCCTGCCAGTTGAAAATCCTGTGACATTAAGGGTGTGCTGATTAGCAAGAGCATCCCACAAAGTATGTTCAAAAGTGTTCTATAAGAATGTGTCATGAGGTTCATTTTGGTAGAGATACTTTGAAAAACAACTGGTAGAGAACCGGAACCAATAACAGTGTGATGACCGTGGCAAAAAGCAACCCGAAGATGATGCCAATGGCGAGGGGTTCCCACATGTCACCACCACCAAGCCATAAAGGAATTAAACCCAAAGAAGTGGTAAAGGTGGTGAGTAGTATAGGTCGAAATCGTTCCTGTGCGGCAGCTAGTATAGCATCGTATGGGTTTCTTTTATGCTCGTCCAGTTCCAATTGAATCCGATCGATAAGTACGATCGCATTATTGATTACAATACCAGACAGTGAAATGATACCCAGGAACCCGGTAAAACTCAAATTAGTACCGGTAATGAGCAGTCCTCCCACGACACCTATGATCCCAAAAGGAACGGCAAGCAGTACGATACTACTTTTCCTCACGGAGTTAAATTGCATTACAAGAAGCAGGATGATAATGAAAAATGAAATGGGTAGTTTGGCCATGACAGCACCCATGGCATCACCGCTTGCTTCTGACTCCCCACCGAATTCAAAAGTATAGCCACTCCCCCATTCATCTTGCTGTTCATTGAGCCATTTTGATATTTGGGTCGTAATCTCAGCAGCAGTGTATCCGGCCTCCAGCTGAGATTCTACCGTAATGGTTCGATTGAGGTTTCGCCTGATAATTTTGGCCAACTGCCAATCTACGCTGATGTCGGCAACCTGTGCCATTGGGACAGTCTTGCCCGTCATTTGACTGTAGATATTCAATCCTTCCAGGTCTTCATAGGCCACCTCAAGGTTACCTTCCGTTCGCATAGAGATAGGAATATTGTCCTCCTGGTCACGGTACTCTCCTACGGTGTAACCAGACAAAGTGGTGTAGGAAGATAGTGCGACATCCTGATGGGTCAGTCCATTATAACTAAGTTTGGATGGATTGATATCGACATTAACCTTCTTGATTTTTGGCCCCCAGTCGTCATCTACATTGCTAGTCCCTGCGATGGTTCGTAGCTGACTTTTCGTTTCACCAGCCATGCGGGTTAATTTTTCTGCATCAGGCCCGCTGATTCTGATCTGAATGGGAACCGTCGCTCCTCCGCCACTTGTGAGTCTTTTCACCGTAACCTTGGCATCCGGAAGATTGTTAAAAGCAAACTGATTGAGCTGATCGATGACTGCCTGATTGTCATCACCGGAAGTGGTATTGATCAGCAAATGTGCGTAGTTCGTCTGTTTTTGGTCAGGCTGATAGCCCAGATCATAAGACTTGGGGCCTTCGCCAATGAAGGAAGACCAGTCCTGCACACCACGAGACCTTTCGTTATTAATGAGTAAACTATCTGACAAATACCTTTCCAGCAGGGAGACTTGTGAATCGGTCGTTTCTAAGCTTGTGCCAGTAGGCAACATAAGATCCACAGTCACCAGGTTACGATCACTGTCCGGCATAAACACAAACCCAAGTTGACCCATCCCAACCAGGGAAAGTGCAAGGCACCCCGATACCACAGACAAAATCAAAACGGGTTTAGCCAATGACCAAACAATAATCCGTTTGTAATAGATATTGAGTTTTTCGAAGAAACCTGGCTTTTGATCTTTGCTCTTCTTCTTGACTTTAATGAATAGAACAGCCAGCATCGGCACAATCGTCAATGCCATAAGCCAGGACGAGATTAAGGTAATGGTAATCACTGAAAAAAGTGGCCCCATAATCTCGCCCATTACAGAGTCTGCAATGAAAAATGAGAGGAACGCAGCTGAAGTAGTCAGTGAACTGGTAAGTAAGGGCACCATCAACTCTTTACAGGAAGAAACAGCAGCATCAAATGCCTTATCTCCTTTTTCCATTTTTACCATCATGGATTCAGCCATCACAATGGCATTGTCTACCAACATGCCCAAGGCCATGATGAGTGCGGCCAATGAAACCTGGTTGAGGCCAATGTCAAAAACGCCCATCAAAAACAGTGACATGACAATGGCAGTTGGAATCAAACTGGCCACCACAACCCCCGTTCTTAAACCAAGAAACAAGAGCATTACAGCCAATACAATGACCATGCTTTGAATGAGGTTAGAAATAAAATCGCTGACACTTTTAGCCACTGAATCATCCTGTGAGGCAAGTCGCTTTGCCGTGATACCTACAGGTAATGTTTGGTTGAAGCTGGTGAGTAGTTCATCAACCTCTCCACCTAATTGAATGATATTGGCTCCTTCTTTCAAGGAAATATGCAGGCCAATGGCCGATTGTCCATTCATCCTCACAATGCTTTCCCGGGGAGAGATGTAGTCTTCATAGACCTCAGCTATGTCCTTTTGATAAACGGATTCCCTTCCTTTTCCAACCGGAATGAGCATGTTTTGAATATCCTCTATCGTTTCAAAATTCCCGGAAGGCTCCAGAATAACACGCTCATCTCCGACACTAATTTGACCAGCAGGAATAATGATATTCGTGCTGGATATGACATTCTTGAGCTCGTTGGCCGATAATTTGATTTTTGCCAGCTCTGCATCGTTGTAATCAATAAATACGCGACGTTCTGATACTCCTGAAAGTTCTACTTTGGCTGCATCCCTCAATCGAATCAGCTGATTTCTCAATTGATCCGCATACTTCTCCAACTCCCTGGGTTCATATCCATCATTTTTTATACCCAAGGCTATTCCATAGGTAATACCCAAATCTTCGTCCTTCAAATCTGGGCCTTTGACAACACCGGAAGGAACATTCACATTGTTGATTTTCCTTCTTAAGCGATCCCAAATGGGTCTAAGTTCCGACTCGTGAACGTTCTCCTTCAAGGCAACTTTGATAATTGAAATGCCTGTTCTCGATTCACTTTGGATATAATCTACTTCCGGTATCTCCTGCACCACTTTCTCCAGTGGGTCAGTGACCAATAGTTCCATTCTTTCAGGACTTGCCCCGGGAAAAACGGTGACAATGCTCGCTATTCGAATCGTAAAAGGAGGCATACTGTTTCTTGGTAATGAGGCATACCCCGTAATTCCAAGAATGATGATGATCCCTAATAGCAAATAGGTAACACGATTGTTTTTAATGGCTATGGCAGTCAGGTTCATCGCTGTTGGTTTATAAGTGAGACTTTCATTCCATCATAAAGTGTTCTTAAGCCAGCTACAGCTACCATTTGATCTTGCATCAAACCAGACCTCACGATAAATCCTCCAGCAGTAAGGCTTCCGATTTCTACTGTCGCTCTTTTCGCTTCATAGACGTCCTCAGCTACCGGATCAAGGAGGTATACAAATTGTCCACTTTCATCTTCGCTCACGGCCTTTACAGGAACGATCAACTGCGTCTCCTGAGTCTCATCACCAAAAGTGAATGTGACCTCAACGGGCATTCCAGGGCGTATTTCATCTGAAGGGTTGATCAGAGAAGTAATTACCGGATAAGTGCCTCCTGAAGAACTGTATCCTACTTCGGCAATAACTCCATCAAAGTTGCTGGATAATGTAGGTATCCTGATTTTGGTTGGGCTTCCCTGCTTTACCTGACTAATGTATTTTTCAGGTACACCTACTTGTACTTCCATGTCGCTGGCATCTTCCCTGCTCATCACAAGGATAGTCTGGCCCGATCTTATTACCTCATTGGTCCCAACCTTTACAGCGGAGACAATGCCAGACATTGGGGCCGTAATGGTCGTGTAGGAAAGTTGAGATCGCTGCTTCTCCAGCCTCTTCAGAGCTATTTCATACGAGCTTTGCGCATTGGACAATGTACTCTTGGCCCTCTCATAATCACTCAAAGAGGCATTGTTCGTTTCGTAAAGTTGTTTGATCCGTTCAAAGCCGGAAGAAGCGGTTTCTAGTTGAACTTTGGCATTCGCCGCATCTAGTTGAGCCTGCTCCAATGCAAGCAAGGCATCCGTCTGGTCTAGCTGTGCGAGTAGTTGCCCTTTCTTTAATCGCTGACTTACTGCAACATCCAAATTGGTAATGAGTCCTCCGGTGCGGAAACTCAGGTTGGTTTCCGAACCAGATTGGGTGATCCCACTAAAGGTTCTTGTCGTTAAACCTCCGACTGATTCTACCATCCCATATTTGATAGGCTTGATCAGTTCTCGTTTTTCTTCCTTACTTGAATCCCCACATCCATAGAGCAGGATTAGCGAAAGAAGTGTCAGATAGGTGTTTTTCATTTTCATCAGTTCTGATTGATTAAGTATTGTTGAAATCGATTATTAAAATCCTGAACCTGATCTTCGGGTGTCAGCGTGATAAAGGAGCCTACATTGAATTCTAATTGAAGATGAGCCTGGATATATTCATAGATGGAAAAAGCGGCTGCTAGTTCGGCTTGCAGTGCGGTCTGTTGTGCATCTATCAATTGAGTAATCGTTACCTGGCCCTGCTTATAATTTTCCTGAACCAGTTCAAAGTTTTTATGAGCACTCTCTGATGCAGATTGGCTAAATCGGATATTCGTACTTGTACTCAATACATGAAGTACACCAGCACGAACCCCTAATTCCAAATTCTGATCCAGTAGCGTTTGAGAATACCCCAATTGATCCAGGCTGATTTTAGATTGTTGAATGGCTGCCTTTCTGCCGAACCCATCAAAAATTGGAAATGATAGGGAGATGCCGGCAAACCAGGAATTGTCCTGCAACTCAGTCACTCCTAAGGCCATAGCCGAAGGATCCAATGTAGAGCCAACCCCACTCCTTCCCAAAATCTGGGAAGTCTGTGCCTGAATTGCCACTGTGGGTATGTAGAGTAGCCGTTTATTTTGTGTTAGCTGGCGATTGGCAGCATTTACATTTTCAACAAGTGCTTTTTTATTGGGGTTTTGTTGCTGACTTTCCATCACTAAAAAATCTGAAATAACCCGTAGACTTTCCGGCGTTTTTGCAACATCCGCAAGTGGCCCCTGACTCAAAGTTTTAAACAAATCGCCATTCAGGGATATATCCTCAATGTCATAGTCCTGCTCCAAAGTATTTGCTACCAGCGTGTTCAATTGAAGCTTCGCAGCTAGCAGCGTGGTTTGTGCCTCAATTACCGATTGGTTGGCAAAAGCCAATTCGGATTCCCATCGATAGAGGTCTGTATTATTGGATGACCCCAGGTTTACCCGAATAGCCGCGAGCTCCTTGTTTTTTCGCGTGTTTGATAGGTTTTCCCGCTGTATCAGGACGTTCGTCTTGGCAGACAGGACATTCAAATAAGCGGTATAGGTATCAAACAGCACGCTCAAAACATCAGCTTCCATGTTGTACGCTTGGGCCTTTTCCAGATATTTAGCAATCTTGATGGCCGCTATGGCTTTTTCCGAATAGATTAACTGGGTAAAGGTGAGACCGGCAGTCAATGACTGTTCCGGGGCATTAAATGCGGCGTTAGCGCGCTCTTCGTTGATTTGTGAAGCAGTAAGACCTGATTCAATACTCGGCAATACGTTTGACCTTGCGGATTTCACACGTACGTTGCTTCGCGCTATGTCCTGGTAACTGATTTGGATACTAAGATTTGATGCTAAAGATTTTTCCGCAATCTCTTCGAAGGAATACGATGTGACCGCTCCCTCCTTATCTCCAATAATGGTAGCTGTGAAAAGCACTTCAAAAGGAATAGGGAGCTGTATTTTTCTGGCGGTACCAATATTAACATATAGGTTTTCTTCTGTGTCCAGCGTCACAGGCAAAGATGAAAGGTCCGATCCCGATGCAATTCCATCAGCCATGATGGCTAATTTTCGAATCACCTGCTGCAGGTCATTTTCATTGGCCATCGATCCAAGCACACCATAATCCAACAGCCTGGCATTACCAGAGAATGTCGGGATTTTCCGCTCATTCAGCTGGTTGATAAGTAGCTGAATCTCAGATTCGGTTTGACTCAAAAGAACAGTGAAATATACCGCATCTGTTGCTGCCGGTAATTGACTGAGTGTCTGCGCTATATCAGTGCCAACAGGAATGATGGATAACCTGGTGTTCAACTTTTTGGAGAGCGAATCAATCAGATTTCGGGCTTTTTGCTCGTTGATTGTTGATACAGCTTTCTCGTCCACAAGTACTACCACCCTATTGAAATCATGGATCTGGTGAAATACTTCCAGCTCTTTTTCCAGATTCCGTGTGGACCAGATGTAAGTGAAATTTCGCTTTCCCGAGGTTCCATTTACGTAAGGGATTTCCTGCAGCTTAGGGTCGACAATTCCCAAAGCAATAACAGGTATCGGGAGGTCATTCATCCATGAGAGGCTTTTAGCGCTTATACTTCCTAAGACAATCACCAGATCAACCTGACCATCTAATTGATCATACGACCTTTGTGCGGATTCGATATCGACAATTCCAAAGGAGGTCGATCCCAAACTAACTTTTTGAGATGCGCCTGTAGTCTGATCGATTTCCTGAATCATCTGGTTGATGATTGCTTCCAGATTAGGAGATTTATCAAAATCCGAAATCACACCAATTTTGAATGGCTGTGCCCATACCGGAGTGATACTCACGAGTAGAACAAAGCATATTGATATTATAAACTTCATGACTTAGATATGTGGAATATTCAATTAATTGACTTTCGTCCATTCGAGATTCGCGGATACGAATCGGGCAGTTACCTCAAGGAGAAGTTTATCTCCTTCCACCTGACACGTTACATCCAGAAGACTTCCTCTCTTTTTAGAATAGATTTTACCCACCCATTGGCCGTTTTCATACTTCAGATTGAGCACTTCGATTTCCGTGTTTCGCTCTCCTTCCGGGTTGATAGGGTTTCCAATAAATCGGTCATCTACTTTGTAGATTTCTACTTGCGCTTCTTGTGTCTGCCATATGCCAATAATATCGTCCTGCTTATCCTGAGCGAATAAGTGCGTTGAAAGAATAGATAGTGCAATGGTGAATAGTGTGCTGATAGTTTTCATATTTATGTGTTTTGATTTCGATGCGAAACTATCGGCGCAACTATTCAGCCTGAAAAAAGATGTATGAACCATGAGAATAAATGAATGAAATGGCCATCGTGGTAAACAAAGCCTTTTAGTTACCCAAATGGATGTTTCGTGCGACAAAATGATCGTTTCATTCATTTTATCATGTTCCCATAGAATCTGAGTATATTATTGCAATGATGAGTCAGGCATTATCGAAGACAGAACGTTTCCTAAAAGTGGGGCCTCACCTCCTGTGGTTTGGCATGCATGCTGCTATCAGTTTGGTGCTAGCCTATCAGCGGAGTGTAGCAGAAACCATCTACTATTTGGTTACCTATGTCTTTTTTGGCACCATCATTATCTGGTTGTTTGGCTATAAACTCTTTCCAGAGTATTTAACAAGGGAAGGCAAAATCGATAAAAAGCTAGGGGTACTAATTGCTGCCAATATCTTATTATTTGTGCTTGGCATTGTGTCACATACGATTTTGGCCGAGGCTATGGAATTAACACCAATCCGTGATCAATATGCTCCCAAATCCGTCCGGATAGTTTTATGGGTTATGATGGTGTTTTTAGGTGTGATATACATGGCAAGCATACGTGTAGCACGTGTATACTATTTCAATGCCGTTCAAAAGATTGAGCATAAAGCGCAAAGGGTTGAAGCAGAACTGAAGCTGTTAAAAAGCCAGATTAGCCCGCACTTCCTTTTTAACACACTCAACAACATTTACGGACTGGCATACCTGAAAGATGAAAGAGCTGCCATCATGATTTCAAAGCTATCCAAGCTACTGCGCTATATGCTTTATGATTGTGATCAGCCCAAAGTGCGGTTAGCCAAGGAAAAAGATCTGATAGAAAATTACCTGAGTATACAGCTGCTGAAACATGAAGATGCTCAGAACGTAGATTTCTACCATGCGGGAATCGCTCAGGGCCATATGATTGCGCCTATGATCCTGATTAACTTTATCGAAAACTGTTTTAAACATTCTGACTTGGAAAGCAATCCTCAGGGCTGGATCAAAATCAGTATGGAAGTAGAAAACAACGAACTTAATTTTCGAACTGAAAATACGATTAGAGAAGACGTTGGGGAAACTCCAATGGAACGCAAAGGAATCGGATTGACAAATTCATTGAAATTGTTAGAAGCCAATTATCCAGAAAAACACAAAGTGGAGATAACCAGAGAAAACCAGGTTTATCAGCTGGATTTAAAGATGACATTATGAGTTTAAAGTGCCTTATCGTCGATGATGAAAATATTGCCCGAAAAATCCTTTCGGATTATGTGAGTAAAGTACCTGAATTGGAATTGGTGGCTACTTGTAGTTCTGCGCTCCAGGCACTCAACCATATCAAAAATGGTACCATTGATGTCCTCTTCCTTGATATTCAAATGCCTGACCTGACAGGACTTGATTTTCTAAAAATCTTACCCAACAGGCCAGCCACCATCCTAACTACTGCTTATTCTGAGTATGCTGTGCAGAGCTATGAATTGGATGTGGTAGACTATTTGCTAAAACCCATAGATTTCGAGCGGTTTTACAAAGCGGTTACAAAAGTCATATCCTCCAAAGATCATAAAGTCGATTATCCTCCAAATTCTCCTTCTGTCCAAACTACGGATAAGCTGTTCATCAAAGCTGATAATAAGATTATCAAAGTCGCCTTCCATGAAATCATTGTCATTAATGCAGATGGGCCCTACGTGCAGATTTTTACCGCTGATGGCCGCAAAATCATGTCGTTGCAGTCCATGCATAAGTTAGAGGAATTATTGCCTAAAAACTTTTATAGAATACATCGCTCTCATATTGTCAACATCGATCATATAGACAGCATTGATGGTAATATGATTCGGTTAAAAGATCAGACTGCCATTTTGAGCAAAAACAAACGGGACGAATTCCTCAAGCTAATTGATCAACTCAATTTGTTGGGGGATTGATTTGTAATTGAATCCTTGAGTAACAGAATGCATATTTATCCGACTGAAGGTAGTCTCGTCATTCCAAGTGCATACTTACAAATATCTCTAGAGGACAAAACTCAATTACTAGAAAAGTTGTAAGTAGTAGTTCCTTCTTATTTGATACTAATGCGGTGTGGAAGATGAGAATGCCTTTCTTGCCTAGTCTTCCACACACATTTGCCATCCGCTCAAACCCTTCCATAACCAAGGATGCCAAAAAGAGTGATGCAGTGCTTCCCTCCTGCCAGTATAAAAAGCCTTCCCTAAACTATTAATCCCGCCCCTGAACCCCTGGCCGGGCGCCAAAGCTATATTAACGGGCACGCCCAGTGATAATGCAGTACATTATATAACAAAGCTATGGATTTGCTGCTTACAAGCACAGCGAGTAATTAATCCGGCGTGGATCGCATAAGATCAGGTATAGAATCTGTACTTAGAAATGACGCGACTGATTCTGATTGATGAATTAGGCCATGACCAGGTCGCGTAGACAGGACGTCCGACTATTCCAATGCGGCTCTAAACTAATGCCCACCCTGAAACATCTATTCATTCTTCTACACGAATAAACAATCCATCATTTTTTATCTTACCAAAGTTTCAAAACAGGATCTACTTATGAGGCGAAAAATCCCGGAATCAACGCTGCCAAAAATCATACGCTCGCAAATGATTACAGCCGAAGGCTTACAAAAATTGAGGGATGAACATGATCACTTGTGGCGAGTGGAACGTCCGGAAACTACCGCCAAGGTCTCATGGGCCGCAAGTTTGGGGGATCGCTCGGAAAATGCCGATTACCATTACAACAAAAAACGCCTTCGGGAAATTGATAAGCGCATTCGCTATCTGTGTAACTGTATTGACAACTTTAAAGTGATTCATTACCACCCTAACCAGGAAGGAAAAGTGATGTTTGGAGCATGGGTAGATGTTAAAAACGAAGCGAAAGGGCTTCAAAAGCGATTTCGAATTGTGGGTTACGAGGAACTGACCGACAATAAAGATTATATATCTATGGACTCCCCAATGGCTAAAGCACTTCTTGATAAAACGGTTGGAGATGTAGCGATAGTTCAAACCAAATTGGGTGATTTTGTGTGGGAAATTCTTAAAATAACGTATCAGAAGTAGGTATTGCGTGTCTCACAAACCGGCATGAAGGTAGTAAGCTCGTGCCTGGCATTTTCCATAACGTCATTCCGGTTTTGGACGGAGCACAGCGCAGGACGAATACCGGAATCTTTGACGATCAGATGGTTACAATGGATGAGATTCCGGTATTGCTCGTACCTCGCAAATCGGAATGACGGTAGTTAAGCTCGTACCTTGCAAACCGGAATGACGCAGCATACTCCCAATATCAAATGGCACCAGGTGAGAGCTTAACTCCAAACCACCCTCAGGTGGAATGCGTCATGTTTTTGAGGATTTTCTCATATAATTCCTTTGGATTGAAGGGCTTGGTTACGAAATCGTTCATTCCTGCCTTGAGCGCACGGTTTTTCTCTTCCAGGAAAGCAGTGGCCGTAAGGGCTATGATTGGGATATCCTTATAGGCCTGGTCAGAGTTTCTAATCTGGTGCGTAGTTTCAAACCCATTTTTATCTGGCATTTGTAGGTCCATCAAGATGATGTCAAACTCATGCTCTTGTATTTTCTCCCAGGCCTCATTACCATTTTCTGCGATGGTCACCTTACATGCCCATTTGTTCAGGAATTTCCCAGCCACAAATTGGTTCATTGGATTATCCTCTACCAAAAGTATTTTTAAACCCACCAATTCGTCCTGGCTTGCATACATCCCATCCACTGGTTTCGTTACCGCATCGTCTGACGCATCTGACAGGGTAAACTGCAAGGAAAAATGGAAGTTTGAACCCATTTGAGGGGATGAAGAGACCTCTAAACAGCCATTTTGAAGTTCTATGAGTTTTTTAGTGATGGCAAGTCCCAACCCTGTTCCGCCATATTGCCGCGTGGTATAGGTTTCTGATTGGGAAAATGACTCAAAGATTAGTTTTTGTTTTCCCGGAGCTATCCCTATTCCCGTATCAATCACTTCAAACAAAATATCAACGCTGTTACCTTTTTGTTGCTGTGGTGTCAGCCTGGTCGTGACAGAGCCCTCCTTCGTGAATTTCACTGCATTGCCAATCAGATTGGTTAAGATTTGAGACAATCTGCCAGGGTCACCTACCACCCAGTTTGGACTTGATGGGTCTACGGTCAATTCAAGTTTAACCCCTTTTTCATCTGCCCGGTATTTGTGAGATTCGTTAATGTTTTCAACTAATTCTTTAAGGTTAAAATCAATGTGCTCAAAGTCAATCTTTCCTGCTTCAATCTTATTGAAGTCGAGTATGTCATTGATTAAAATCAACAAGTGTTCACTTGAGAACTTAAGCGTGTTGAGTAGGTTCATGGTCTCCTGATCAAAGTCATCCTGAATGAGAATATTGGTCATCCCAATAATAGAATTCATTGGGGTCCTTATTTCATGACTCATGGTAGACAAGAATTCAGCTTTAGCACGGGATGCCTTTTCTGCTTTCTCCTTTTCCTCTATAATGATGGCCTCTACTTTCTTTCGCTCTGTGATGTCCCTTAGTAGGACGATTGATGAAACATCGTCTATCTCAAACTGACTTACAGATACTTCACAGGGTATCCTCTTTTTACCCTTCCCTAGTATTGATACCTCAATTTGATTTTCATTCTTTGCAAGGTTCAAATAGTAGTGGCTGAGAAATTCATCATAGGTCTTAAAGTCGGCAAGTATCTCGGATAGCTCTAACTGCTTCATTTCGCCTTCATTTTTGCCGATGATGTGCTCGGCAGAGCTGTTGACAGAAATGATGTGGCCGGTCTTGTTGCAGGTGATAATACCGTCCACAATTTTACCAAGGATGGTGGAAATAAAGGCTCGTTGTTTCTCCTCCTGGGCCCTATAAAGGTCATGCAGTTCCTGAGACATCAGACGAATTGACCGGTCTTTCAGTTTTTGTACCCGGTCAAAATCCACATAACTACTGGCTACTTTTTCGAATAGCTTATCAAAAAACTCCTCTTCAGGATATTTTTCTTTTATCCTGGCTATTTGTTTCTCTAGTAGCCTTCTGCTCATTATCCTTCAGATATTAGGGTTATGGTCATCGTTTGGTTGTGGAGTTCACATGAGCCGGTACCAAATTGGGGTGAAATCTCTCCGTAAGAATAAAAACCGATTTGAGTCGTTTGGCCATCAAACATCTGTTTTGTTGCCTCTACTTCCTCGTCGATTTTCGGTCCTAAAACAAGTTTCCTGCCAACACAGCTGATCAAAATCGCCAGTTTTTCACCTCCATTTTTAGCAATGATATCTGTAATGGCATGTTTGGCAGAATCTTCAGCTCCCTCCACCAGGTTTTCAAAGTTGGCCATCATCAACTGTGCAATATTGCCCTCGGGCATATCTCCGGCAAATGTCATACTGTTGTCTGCTTCATTTACAGCCAAAATAGTTCTTACTTTTCCTGTATCTGCGGAATTGTAGTCACGGATCGTTAATGGAAATAGCAATGCGCTAGAAGGTAAATTATCTGCCTCTTCACCTAAGTACGTCTTATAGAGCTCCAAAGCAGGCTTGCCATCAAGTTCATACAAAATATTAGCTTTAGATTTCGTTATTTTCCTATTAGGGCCGAAACTATCCCACCCTCCTGCTGAACCATATCCAATCTGAAGTTTACTTCCGTAAAAGCCTATCGCGACAATCACCCCAGATTTGGGATGGTCGTTGGCAACAACCAATGTCTCCTCGAAGTTTGGACCATCACCAGCCAACCCGCCTGTAACAACAACGTCCTGATCAATATGTTTTTTAAGTCCTTCGATCAAAGTGGTCCCATTTACTTTTTGTCCATCACTTATGATCAATACATTTTTCAGGTCGTTTTTGGGCAGCATATTTGAAAGTTCGACCCCCTTGTCAAAAGACTCCTTGGCACTGTCAATGTTTACTGATGCATAAGAAATGGTTGAACTGTCAAACTGTACGGCTGTAGCCACCGCAGAATCATCATAAACTCTCTCACCCAGGATCTCTCCAGCTGTACTGCAGCCTAATACCGGAGTTTCCGGGTATAAGCGCTTCAAACTTTCGTAACAATTGGCTTGCAAAAGGGTGCCTTTGGAGGCGAATAATAACACCAGTTGTGGAGAAAAACCGGTCTTTACGTCCTGTTTCTGCCATGCTTCGCCATCGTAGATTAATTCCTGAATTTTCATATCCGCCCTGATTTACCATGAAAGAAGTAATAAGATAGATGAAAAGACTTGACGAAATGGATAATTTATATGAACCCCACATTATCTTCGATTAAATCACTGATATTCAACAGAAAAGCTGATTGGGGATTTTAAAAATCGACTTTTTCACGCAAATATTGCTTGATCTGATGATTGCCCATGATGGATGAGATTCCGGTATTGCTCGTGCCTCGCAAACTGGAATGACGAAAGAAGTTTGCTCATCGCATTTTCCTTAACGTCATTCCGGTTTTGGACTTAGCGCAGCGTAGGACGAATACCGGAATCTTTGATGATGAGGGGGTTATGATCGATAAGATTCCGGTATTGCTTCGTGCCTTGCAAACCGGGATGACGCTTTGACCTCTACTCCACCACTACTTTTCGTCGATACACTTGAGTATTGGTTTGAATTTGCAGGAGATAGATTCCTTTTTCGAGATGTGAAATATCCATTACCACCCATGCCTCGGCGGGATGAATGGTTTGAAGTAGCCTTCCTTGTACATCATACATTCGCACTGTAACCAGTTGCCGAGCGGAAGTAATCTGAATATGACCGGAAGTTGGGTTTGGGAACAATGAAATAACCGGCTCCGGTGGTGGACTCGCCAATAGGGTACCTGAGATCACATTTTCAGCCTTCCAGTTGGATGGGTCATTGTTATCAGCATTTGGGTCAATGATACTCAGAAAATACCCATCGCCATCTGCTTCGGTGGGCCATGGAGCTTCATCGCTGTAGGTCACTTCGTCGATGACCATCCCATAGCCATTGAGTAAGGTAATAGTCTGCCCCCCATTGTTCAGGCTCCTGCTAAACTCGTCATATGGATTGAATCCGTAGGCTTCCTTAAAAGCATCGGCTTCATTGGCCAGGAAGACACTATGTCCTGCCGCCAATGCGATGTTGGGAGGAAACTGATACACCAGGCCTGTACCTCCAAAGTAGACGCCCGTGAGATCAACCGTAGAGCTACCAGTGTTGGTGATTTCAATGAACTCCAGGTCTTTCTCGTCCTTCCCATCTTCCGTCATTGGGTGATAGTTGATGCTGGTAATGACCAGATCGGGTACTGACTCTCCTACACAGGCCTGCCCATTCCCTAGCTGTGACGTGATCCAGCTGACCCGATCAATGACCCATTGTTTCATAGTAGAGACGTGTTCAGCTCGATCTTCTCCTATCCCCCATCTTGCGTGATTTCTCTCAGCGGCGGGTTCAGTGTTAGCGAACACCTCATCGATGAACGAGTTGATTTGGTCAGGATGAAGAGGCTGCCCTTGTGCGGTCAGTTCCAACCAGCGTTTGCTCAGGTAGCAATTGAATGTAGGGTTCAGGAACAGGTCTCTCCAGAATTTGGCCCCTACATTGTCACCATCATCAAACTGCCAGCCATCCGTATGGCTCCTGTCGAAGCCCCAGAAAAAGAGGTCATTGCCGAAAGTCAGGTTAAAATCCCACACCGGACCGGCTCTAAGCTTCCCGTTTCTGTCTTTGTGAAAATAGGTGCTAAACTGATAGGCATCAGCGTTGGAAGCCAGCTCGTTCATGATCATGAAGTCGATGAAAGACGGCATATCAATAATGGATGGATACCCGCCATTCAGGGCATCGTTATTGCTCAATGCCTGAGCCTCCAGGTTAAAGAAAATTTCCCGAATGTAGTTGTCCTGTAGAGAAGTGACCGTGGTGGGTTTTGGATGCTCATGTACAAAAGCCGTTTGCCAGCCGGAGTAATTATCCATGTACCAGGCAGCCACATCGCTCCCTTCGGTTTTGTCCGATTTGGTGATATAACCACCAGTGAGTGCTTTTCCGGTATTGTCTTCTGGTTCTATCTTGTTGATGTCAATTCGATTGTCATCTGCCTTTAGCTTTTCCTGCAGCACATACACACCCACATAGTCTCCATTCAAAATCACCTCGCAGTATCTCCCTCTGGATGCATACTGACCTATTTTGAGGGACAACTGGTAGGCGATATAGTCTCTCATCAGTGAAGGATCAAAGGCGAAACCATTCAGAATCCAGTCATTTTCTTTGGGCATACCCAGTAAGCTTACATTGTCCTTTTCATTGACTTCATCGTAAGTGGTCAGGGCATATTGTTTCTTGTCTGAGCAGCAATTGGAAGAAGAGCCTCTGATTTCTATTTCAATATGGCCATCAAAATCAAGACTTTCTGGGTTGGAACTGTCGGTGACGGCATTTTCCTCTCCCGGTCCATTGTCAATGATCGTCATGGAGGCCCTGATTTTTGGTTCATTGGGGATGCTTTGCCCACCCACAGTGTTGATGATGACAATGGGAAGGTTTGAGGTCTCCAGCACTATTTCCTCCATCTCCACGGGCTCATCAAACCAGTCAGGAACACTGCGATAGTGACTGGTTGTTGCGTTGACGCCTACGGACAGGGTCGGGATGGCCGTGAGGTCTGATGAGGTCAGACTTTCATTATGTACTTCAACGCCCAAAACGTTGGTGCCTTCAACCAAAAGGCTTAAGTCGATCTCATGCCGCTCCGGGTCTGCCCCGGTATATAGCAAGGCCTCATGGAGGCCGTCAGATGGTTGATCAAAGGCCGGAGGCTCTCCCGAGACCAATGAACGGGCTATCTCCGTACCGTTGAGGTATGCCACAAATCCATCATCATAGTCCATGTCCAGAAGCAGCTGCTCTACTTCTGCCAACGAGACAATCGTAAACTCCAGTCGCATATAGACCGTCAATATGGCATCGATGATCGTTTGGTCGTCATCATCGCCATATCCTATCCCTGAGGCACCCTGGCTCCACTGAGCATCATCGAAATCGATTTGATTCCAATCAATGGATGGCTGGGAAGTAGGCACCTGGTAGCTCCAGGTATCGCCGGGAAGGATCACGCTCTCCCAATGATCGATTTGGCCCTGGGCGGCCAGAGAAAGTGCGGTAAACAGGATGGTTGGGATGAGGAATCTTTTCATTATGGATTTGTAAATTTTTTAAATATAAAAGGAAATCATCATTTCGATGACTGCTTTCCTACTGGAATGCCCACTATCTCTCCTGCCTCATAAGGTGATAACTGATTGAATATCACTTGTTTAGATTCTACTCGTCAAAGAGAATAGATAAGTAAAGAAACCAGCAGTGGCGAAATAGGTTGATGAGATCCTATATCAATTGATCAGATTTTAGGATGGGTCTAAATATCAATAACCCAACACCCAAACTTCGTCTGAGAGATTGCTGAAGGCTACCGCGGCAGATTCTGCTTTCTCCCGCGAGGCATAATCACCCACGGATACCCTATAATAGACCAGCTTGCCAGTATCATGCTCTATAATTTTGACGGCATTCCCCTCCTGAGCCAGTTTGTTGGCATAGTCCATGGCCAGGTCATCGTCTATACTGCTGGATACGATAATGTAGAAACGACCAGTCCGTGTCGCCACTGACTCTACTACTCCAGCGGCTCTTCTGGCTTCCAGTGCTGCTAATTCATCCAGCTTTTGATTGACGATGGCCAATTGATCTTTGGGATACTGTTCATTGGGAAAAAGAGATGATGCCTCGGCATACAGAGACTTTGCCCTTTGCCAGTTTTCCTGCCCCATTTCTGCGTCGGCATCTTTGATCAGTTGGTCATACTTGGTTTTATTCTGAGCCCTGAGTTCTGCTGCTTTTTTAGCAGCTTGTTCTTTAGCAATCTGCTCCAGCTTCACCTGTTCCTTGGCCTCTTGCTGTGGCTTGTACATGACCCAGTACCACAAGCCCACCAGTCCGGCCAGTGCAAAAACCACGATGATAATAATTCCAACGGTCTTACCGCTTTCGTTAGATTGCTCACTCATTTGATTAAATCAATTTTAATGCTAAAGGTAGCCATTTGGTTTAGAATACCACAAAACGTTATTCCGGTTTTAGTCAAGTCAGCGAAGAATGCTCCATCCTCATTCCGGTATTGGTCGAAGAGTAATGTAGTGCGAATACCGGAATGGTGGTTGTGAACATCGTGCATTTGTAAGTCGGGAATGTGGCAATAAAGTTTTTACTCAAGAGTCTGAAAATCGGTAATATCTTGCTATTTTAAACACAACAAAGGCATAAGAGCGTTGTGAGTCTTACTATTTGATGAGTTAAATTTAATTTTACCTGACATATTTAATCCCAGCACTACACGTATGAAAAATCTTAACATCTATTACTGGATTTCTATAGGGTTGATCCTTTTTTTTCTGGTTCCCGGCTCTATTATGAACATTATGAAAAGCCCCGACTGGGTGGAGGTATTTACACAATTGGGTTACCCTGAATATTTACTTCCTTTTCTGGGAGTGGCCAAGTTGTCGGGATGCATAGCCTTAGTGCTTCCGAAGTTTAACCGCCTCAAAGAGTGGGCATATGCAGGACTGTTTTTTGATCTGATCGGAGCTACGTATTCAGGATTAATGGTGGGAGGATTTGAACCTGCCATGCTGATTATGTTTGTCGCGATTGCGACTGTGTTGATCTCCTACTGGTTGTGGCACAAGAAACTGGCTCAGGGATAGTCTCGTCTATTCGGTTAGTCAGGCCTTTGCTCAAAGTTCTTCTGGAATAAAGACCATCTGAGATGAGGGAACCTCATCTCAGGATTGGTCATTTGTTCATCTTATATGGTATTTACCACCTTTGTGGTCATACTGAAGTTATTTCTTGTAAAGCTTAACTGTTTGGGTCTGCCCCTCTTTCTGCACCTTAGCTACATAAATACCTTCCTTAAAATCCGAAACATCAATGTCATGTTTGCCTTCCTTATATGTCCTGTCCAGGAGCAAATGGCCTGATAAACTGTAAATCGACAATGAAACATTGGGTTCTGAATTGGCAAATGTTAATTTGTCGACACAGGGATTTGGGTAAAAACTATTTTCAACCGACAATTCAACAACCTCGTCTCCCACTCTGGCTGATGGGTTGGCAGTGCCCCACCTGAAAACTTCCCAACCCTGATAGGCATGTCTATTGCAATTCATTCCGGAGGTTGAACCATTTTCGGATGAGACATATTTGTTGTTAAACCCAAAGAGTGCCACCTCATCTGAACTCACAGCAACCCATTCAAACTTTTCCCAGTCATCATAGCTCACGCGATTGCAGGTCATTGCTGAATAGCCATTCTCACAACTTACATACTTTCCGTTGGAGCCTTTTAAGGCAACTCGTCCGCCTCCCGCATCCACTACCAGGAATTTTTCCCAGTCCTGCACGGAAGGTCTGTCGCATGTAATGGGAGATCCGCCATCATTGGAGCTGACATATTTATTGCCGTTCTGGAGCCAAATAGTCTGCCCTATGGGCAAATTCGAATGTCCGCCTATCCTTACAGTGGCCACGATGGGTAGGTGGTCAGACGCTACGGGTGAGTTAACCACGTAAGTGCTTAATGTTGAATTGGAACTTTGATTTTCTATAAAAATATAATCGAGGCGGGTACCAAATCCAGTGGTGACCGAGCCCGTTGGGTATACCTCGCGATAGGTATCACGCATTTTGAGCGAACTCCCATTTTTGATGTATTCAATAGGATTTATTTCGCCTTCTGTGGAGTTAAAATCACCGGTAAAAATCACCGGATCTTTAATTGCTCGATTAATGGCACGCTGACAAAGCAGTTCCGCACTCTGAACGCGTGCACCGTGGTATGATACCATAGGAAAATGGCTGTTATAAACATAAAAATGATTTCCGGTGGCCTTGTCTCTGAAGCGTGCATAAGTAACAACCCTATTATAATCCGGATCATACCCCCTTCCACAATTCCAATAGTCATCTTTGAGCCAAAAAGTACCACTGTTGGCATAATCTACATCGTATTTATTGGTTTTGTAAAAAATGTATGAACTCTCACCTGAACCATCGCACTCACGGCTTATTCCGTAGGTCGAGTACCCTGAAGTCCCGCCCAGGATTTGATCTCGCATATAGCTATGTAGCTCTTGTGTGCCCAAAATATCAGGCTGATGTGTGTTGATGATGCTCGCTGCATTATCAACTCTACTGTCCCAGTTGGTTCCGTATGGCTGTTGCATGTTATATGACATCACTTTTATGTCCTGACCGTGAAGGTTAAAAATGAAGAAATAGAACAGTGCGGATAAATATATTAAGTATCTTTTTTTAGTCATGATGATTGATTTTAAGTCATTGAATGGTAGCTATCAGATGTCGTGAGGATAGGGTGTCAGAATCTCCGGAATAGAATGAATAACGATCCGGAGTTTCTGATCACCCTACAAGAATTTATGATAACTACTTAATAACCAACTTTTTAGATATGGTTTGTTCTGGACTTGATAGTATCACCACATACGCACCTGAACTTAAGCTTGACACTTTGAGCTGTCCGGTTTCTAAGAGCGATGAATAGACTGTGCGACCACTTAAGTCTACTACTTTTACCTGATCAAAGTCCGTTGCATCGATTGTGAAAGATTCAACCGCCGGGTTTGGGTAGATTTTAACCTCTGCATCAGTTTGCAGTTTCACGATTTCACCTGTGGTCACTCTGGCGCCTGAGGCTACCTCCCAGGTAAATTTCTCCCAGATATCGGCACTGATCCTATTGCACATCATTTCGGAATTTCCGTTTTCCGAGGAGACGAATCGACCGTTGTTGCCTTGTAATCCAAAAGAGCCATTCCCAAAATCGACCCAGGAAAAAGCTTCCCAATCACCAATAGACAGTCGGTTGCATAGGATGCCTGATTGTCCATTTTCTGAAGAAACGTACCGGCCATTATTCCCGCGAAGGGCGATAAGCCCATTGCCGGCATCCACTACGGTGAACTGTTCCCATTCCTGCGGGGACTGACGATCGCAATTCATGGGTGATAAGCCGTTTTCTGAGCTTACGTATAGTCCGTTACTCCCCCTAATCCCAATTGTCTGCCCGATGGGACCTCCGGCACTGGCTGTGGGCCAATTGCCATAATCAGGGGTCCAGACGACATTATTGTCATCCATAGCACCTTTGAACCATTGCAGATCACCATCACTCGCTCCGAGAAATGTAAATTCAAGCCATCCCAACTGATGACTTTCTATCATGTTGTTGAAACCACTATAAGAGGTACCTGGATCAAACTCCGTGCAAATCAAAGCTGGTGTCATGCCACCACCTGTATCATATTTGAACTCTGAAATACACGCATCTACAGAAGCCATGGTTTCATATCCGTGAAAGGCAACTGAAGCATTGCTAAAGTCAACACCTCTCCAGCGCATGTAACCAATTCCGTCCAATGCTTCACGACCAGAATTGAAAGACATAAATGAACAAGTCATAATATGAGTATCAGGTGCTTTAGACCTTATCGTATTGTAAAGTACCACTTGATTTTCCCAATCGGAAGTTGACCAAGCAGCAGGGTTATAAGGACCCGGTTCGTTATGTGTTTCATATATAACATGGGTGCGATCCTTATACCGTGGTGCATAGAAATTCCAGAACTGTTGAGCCCATGCCATACTGGCAATTTGCCCATTGTTATTCCCGCATCCAATGGTGATAATAAGGTAAAGATTAGCTTGGGCTGTCATTTCTACCAACTGGTCGCAAATTGCAGCATTTTGGCCTACTACGTGATTATGACCACCTATCGGGCAATCCATTTCAAGGTACACATGAAGACTGTTGAGTCCGTAAACCGTAGAAAGAGCATTGAGTTGACTCTGAGTTGGCATAACAGCGGCGCCGGTATGAGTTGCATTGTCTCCGCCATCCCAAGACAAACTTACTCCACGAAGCGGAGTGTTTTTGTCGGTTAGTAAACGGTTGAAGCCACTGTCGCTATTGATATGTGGCCTGCCTCGGTCAGCAAGTACTTCTAACTGTGAGCACAAGAGAATTATCAGACAAATAAGGCTGACTGGTAAGTGTCTGGATAAGTTTACCCGCGCTACCTTGTTTGGGTCATGCATTTCAGATGCCCTGAGGGGTTTCAAAACTGAAGAAGATTTTCTCATAATATTAGGTTTATGGTTTAGTAAAACATGGTACAGAAGATAGCTGAAAGGATTGCCTGCACAGAAATTCAGGCCTACGACAAAAGATAGACAGAATTGTTACTCTCTGATAATCAGGTAATTAAATTTACTAACCTAAGTAACTGAAGGGGGTAAGACGGGAAGTGTAGTTATAAGGTAAGGAGGTAATCTGTAATACTCTCACTTGAAGATAAGCCTAGCTTTTTGCGGAGGCGATAGCGACTTTTCTCCACTCCACGTACTGAGATGTTAAGAATGTTTGCAATCTCTTTGGTCTGAATATTCAGCCGAATAAAGAGGCACATTTGCAGGTGCGATTTGGTTAAGCCAGCATGCTTCTCGTGTAAACGCTGAATGAATTGGTGATGTGTTTCGTTGAAATGAATTTCAAATTGTTGCCAGTTTTCGTCATCGGCAATTTCCCTATCCACTGATCTGACCAACCTTAAGTATTGGTTTTTAACAGGCGTCGAATTGGTATTTGTCACATTTTGTAATTCCTCTTTGATGTTTCGTAATACCTTATTTTTGTGAGCAATGTGAAGGATGGAGGTCGTAAGCTTGGAGTTTTGATTGACTAAGGTGGCTTCCAGATTTTCATTTTGCAGTTTGATGATTTCTTTCTCAGCAGCCAGTCGCTCTTGTTTTAATATGCGCTCTCGTTTAATCACTCTGGTTCGATACCAGGCGGTAACCATTATGGCTAAAGCGATGAAGATCAAACATCGAAACCACAGAGTATTCCAGAATGGTGGAGCTACACGGATAGTAAGGGTGCGTACATTGTCAGACCAGATACCATCAGGGCCGGCGGCCATCACCATAAATTGATACTCCCCACTTGGCAAATTGGTATATGTGGCGAATCGTTTCTCCGAATTGACAAGATTCCATTCATCATCGAATCCTTCGAGCATGTATTTATACCTGATCATCCGGGGGTTGGTGTAGTCTATGGCGGCAAACTCAAGGGATACCGTCTTATCTTTGAAGGTCAGATCCAATTCTGAGGTGAGGGCTAAGGATTTTTTCAGCACTATTCGATCATTGATCTTCTCCCCCACTTTGACTGACTTATTGAGAATCCGGAGGTTTGTAATCTCCAGGTGTGGTTCAGTGTTGCTCAGTTCAAATTGGGTTGGATGGATTTCATTGAACCCGTTGATCCCCCCAAAAAACAAGGTGCCATCGCTTGTTCGAAGGCACGAACTCATGTTGAATAAATCGCCCTGAAGGTTGTTATTGGTACCGTAGTTTTTAATAGTACCATTAACAGTATTGAGCTTGGTTAACCCCTTGGTCGTGCCTAGCCACAATTGGTATTGGTCATCCTCCAGAATGGAATAAACGGTGTTGGAAGCAAATCCTGATACTCCATCGTATCTGGCAAATGTGCCATTGTTCTTTAGAATAACCAGGCCATTTCCTTCCGTGCCAATACATAACTGGCCTTTGGAATCCTCAAAAAGTGTCCGAATGAAATTACTGGGGATACTGCCAGGGTCATCCGGGCGATTGCTGAAATGTTCAAAGCAGTCACATTGAGGATCATATCGGTCAAGCCCGGCATCTTCTGTACCAATCCATACCCTGCCTTGGTGATCGACTAAGGTGCACATCACCTGAAAGTGCGAAATACTCGCCGGGTCTTCAGGGTCGTGAATATACCGTCTGAATTGTTTCGTATTTAGGTTATACCTAAAAAGTCCACCACCCAATGTGCCCATCCAAATATTTTGATTATGATCCTCTGTGATGTTCCAGATGTTGGTATCTTTTATATCTTCTGGTATACCGGGTATTTCGGCATTATGCTCGAATGAATTGGACTGTAGGTCGTATCGATCGATTCCGTTGCCATAGGTACCCACCCATATGTAGCCTTTCGAATCTTTAAATAAGGCTTTCACGACATTTCCACCTATACTCTTTTTATTATCCTGTGAGTGTTTGAGGTGCAAAAAGGATTGATGGGGCCTATTGTAAATATTCAGGCCGCCACCATCTGTTCCGATCAGAAGGGTTTCATTATCCACTTCCAGCAATGCAAGCACAGACTTCTGACTCAAGCCATCATTTGCATCTGTTCGTACTGAATGGGCTACAAATTTCTCAATATTTTTAGATGCCAGGTTCAGTCCTTCTCGGAATGTTCCCAGCCAGAGATTTTTGTCATTATCTATGTAAACCGAGTGTATGGCATTGCTGCTGATTCCGTTTTTATTACCTGGGTTGTGTTGATAATGTTCAAATGTTTCTGAATCCGTATGGAGTAATTCCAACCCGCCACCATCAGTGCCAATGGCTAAAATACCAGGTGATAGCTCCTGAATGGCAGTTACGATATTGCTTGTGAGATCACCAGTCGCATCGCCCTGAATATAGTGTCTGACTTGTTTTGTGTCAATGTTATACCTATAGAGACCCGAACTAATACTACCAATCCATAGCTCGTTGTTGGAATCCACATACAGGTACTTTAAATATCCGTCTATGCTTACCTTTTCCTCCAGGGAATCAGTCATACATACGAGTTCACTTTGTGCAGATGGATAATAGCACAAATCTCCTTCATAGTGTCCAACCCATATTTTTCCCGAGTTGTCTTCGGCAAAAGAGGAAACGTGTCGTTCACTGTAGGTGCCGCCAGGTGTCGTTAAATGCCTAAAGATCTTTTTCTCCTTATCAAAGATGTCTACCCCGCCCCCAAGTGTACCTATCCAGATATTTCCTTTCGAATCCTGAAAAATACTCTTGACGGTGTTATTAATAATACTTTCGGGTACATCATCACGATGAGAGAAACCTTCAAACTGTTCGCTTTCTCTATTGTAAATACAGAACCCACGTCCATTCGTACCAATGAGTATATCCTTGTTAGCATCTTCAATGATGGCATTGATATAATTGCCAGAAATACTTGTGGAGTCATTATATGTATATCTGGTGAAATTATAGCCGTTATACATAAAGAGGCCCTCGGTAGTTCCCAACCATATGTAGCCATAGCTATCCTGAGTAATACAATTAATTGGGACATTTGGCAATCCTTCATCCAGTGATATGTGATTGAATATCAGCTTTTTATCTTGTGAATACGCTGGTTGATTCAAAAAGCAGAAAACAAGAATACATTTTTGGACGATTTGCTTCATGAGGTAATTAGAGCCTGCATGGGAAATCAAGCTGTTACTTTCAAGTTCAGTAAGTTACCTAAAAAAGTAACCGTTCAAACTCAACCTTTCGTCAATCCGGTTTTGGACGGAGCGCAGCGCAGGACGAATACCGGAATCTTTAGGGATTTGAGTTGAAAGTTAGATTCCGGCATTGCTCGAGCCTCACAAACCGGAATAACTAACTCAAAGCTTGATCCTGGCAAACTCAGGATATCTCCTACCCAATTCTGGACTCGGAGTACAGATTATAAGCCGCGACCAGGGACTCGCGCCCTGTGGATTCCTGATACCGCTGATACTCCTGCATCTGCTCGCGTCGCTCCGCATAGACCGGCTGGTATGCCGCCTCAAAGGCGTCCCAAACGATCAGGAGGAAGCCATAGCTAATTTTACTCTGGCGACCATTCTCCAACCACTGGTCAAAAAGGGCCTCATCTAAGGGTTTTGGGAAATCTGAACCATCAAACATATTGAAAGGATGTCATAGCGAAACAAGGCTGCAAGTTAGGGAGTTCTGTGCCTCGTATCCTGTGAAAAGTCTCATTTTGTCAATAGAATTGTATGATTTAGTGAAATGACCTATTCTCATGATTCAAAAGGAAGTATCAAGGCATCCTGAGTGACGCTCAAAAAATTGAGTTTGAAAGGCTATAATTGTAACTGATCAGTTTTCAAGTGAATCAATCGTCCAGATTATGTCTAAAATACTCGTCTTGTTTGCTCACCCCAAATTTGAAAGATCCCGGGTCAATAAATTGCTGGTGGAGAAAATAAGGAAGCGATCCAGTGTCACGCTCCACGATCTGTATGAGCGTTATCCCGATTTTAACATTGATGTAGTATTCGAAAAGGAGCTATTAGCCAAGCATGACATCATCATTTGGCATCACCCCTTCTATTGGTACAGCTGTCCCCCACTCATGAAGCAATGGATCGATGTAGTACTGGAGTTTAAGTGGGCCTATGGACCTGAGGGGAATGCCCTCAAAGGCAAGCAGGCACTCAACGTACTTACTCTGGGTGGATCCAGGGAGGTTTATTGTGCGGAAGGACGCAATCACTATACGGTCAATGAATTTTTAAGGCCTTTTGAGCAGACCGCCAGGCTATGTGGGATGGATTATCTCCCTCCCTTTGCGGTCCTGGGTACGCATCGGCTGTCGGACAATGACCTGGCGAAGTACGCCGCCCAGTACGATGCGCTGATAACCTTACTCCTGCAAGGGGTGACTCCCAGGGAGGTGGGTAAATGTGACTATTTCAATGATGTGGAGGAACTCAAAAACCTAATGTGATATGAGTGGAAGTATTTTATTTCAGGCAATTATCTTTCTGGCAGGTGCCATTATTTGTGTTCCCATTGCCAAACGGTTTGGCTTAAGTTCTGTGCTCGGGTACCTCCTTGCGGGGATACTGATCGGTCCGTACGTACTCGGTTTTGTGGGTGAAGAGGGGGAAGACATCCTTCACTTTGCTGAATTCGGGGTGGTTATTATGCTTTTCCTCATCGGCCTGGAAATTGAGCCGAAGAGCTTCTGGAAAATGAGAAAGACTATTGTGGGAATGGGTGGCTCTCAGGTGGCCATCACCCTGCTGCTGTTTTACCTGGCCTTTTTAACCATGGGTTTTAGCTGGCAGGTATCCCTCGTGATTTCGATGGCTGTGGTTTTGTCTTCTACGGCGATCGTCCTCCAAACCATCAAGGAAAAGGGATTGATGGACACGTCTTTTGGCTCTTCCGCCTTTTCTGTGCTTCTATTTCAGGACATCATCGTCATCCCCATGCTGGCGATCATTCCACTGCTGACCAACTCTGCACCCACAGAAGTAGCGGGAGGTCATGAGGGTGAATCGCATACCTATATCCTCGAGAATTTGCCATTGGGAATTCAAACCCTGGGGGTATTCCTTTCCGTGGTGCTGGTGGTTGTTGCTGGCCGATACCTGATCGTGCCTGTACTCAGACTTGTGGCCACTACCCGCTTGCGGGAGCTACTGACCGCCTCAGCCCTGCTGATTGTTTTAGGGCTTGCATTCACCATGGAGCTCGTGGGGTTAAGTCCGGCACTTGGGGCTTTTTTGGGTGGAGTGGTATTGGCCACCAGTGAGTTCAAACATGAACTTGAGAGTGACCTGGAGCCTTTCAAAGGGCTGCTGTTGGGTTTGTTTTTTATGGCCGTAGGTGCTTCAATCAATTTTATCGTCATTGGTGATAACCCACTGATGATTAGTGGATTGGTGTTTGGTGTCATAGTACTGAAGGCCATTGTCCTGTTTTTGGTAGGTACCTTTTTCAAAATGAAAATGGATCAAAAACTGCTCCTGAGCATTGGACTCGCTCAAATTGGAGAATTTGCGTTTGTTTTACTGTCCTTCGCTTTCCAGCTCAACATCCTGGATCGTGTGGATCTGGACATGATGCTGGTGGTGACGGCCCTTTCCATGACGTTGGCCCCTATTCTGGGCATTGTCAACGAGCGGTTCATCCTGCCTAAAGTAGGTACCAGACAGTCCGAGCCCAGGAAAATGGATCACATTGCCAAGACACATAAAATCATTCTGATCGGGTTTGGACACTTCGGCAGTACTATCGGTCGCTTTCTGAGATCTTATGGTATAGAGGCCACTATACTCGATCATGATTCCAACCGGGTGGATATTCTGAGAAAGATGGGTTTTGAAGTGTACTATGGGGATGCCACCAGAATTGAACTTCTGGAATCAGCTGGGATAGCGGAAGCCGAACTGTTGATTTGCGCCATTGACAACCCTGATGCCAACATTAGCTTAGCTGGTCTTATACGGGAAAAATACCCTCACGTAAAACTGATGATGCGTGCTAAAAGCCGGATGGATGCCTCTGAGCTCTTGAACATGGGTATTTCCAACGTCTATCGGGAATCCCTAGAAACATCCGTGCGATTAGCTAGTGATGTCCTCCATCATATGGGTTTTAGAAGATACACCGTACACCGGCAGGCTCAGAACTTTATCAAATACGACGAGGAAAGCCTCAGAAGACTGGCCACTGAACCGATGAACAGCGACCAGTATGTTTTCAAGGTAAGAGAGGAAATGGAGCAGCAAGAGAAGCTGCTCGAGGAAGACTTGAAAAGAGGTATCGTGGACAATGACCATCAATGGGACAGTGCGCGAATCAGAAAAGACGCAGACTAAGCCCCACTAAAAGAGTTTACTAGCGAAGGTATCAAGCACCTCAATGATGATGAGGATGATAATGATCCATTCCAGGCGACTGCTCTCCCGGTGGTGGTTATAGGACATATACACCGTGAGATTATCCTCTACAATCTTCAGGGTATTATCGATCTCCCTGTAGCGTGGCACCAGCTCGAAATGACGCACCAGTGTATCGTGAAGTCTGTCGAGGTATTCATTTTCCCAGGCTACATCCGGACTATCCAGAATGTAAAGGTTTTCGGCAATGGTGTTTTTGGTATTCAATGTTTTGCCAATAAAGCTCATGGCTTTTTTCTGACTTAGCTTCACTTTGCCATATACCTGCATGTCGTGCGTATAGGCCTTGATTTCACTAAGAATAGACTGACTGAGGCCATTAAAATGATCAAGAGCCACGGATTGCGCCAGGTGCATCATGATCATCTTGTTCACAGAATGATTAAAAGTGCCGAGTGCAAGGGTGTCAAAACTCAGGGTGATTTCATCCTCTCTCTCACCCAGTAAAATCTCCAGATCATCAGATGTCGCGCTGCTTTTAGGACGAATGGATGAAGCCTTCAAGAGCTTGAGGTACTCTTCGATATCGGGCTTCGTCATTCCTGCAAACACCACAGCGCCATAGCTCACGATGTAGACGTATCGTGTGATGTCTAATTGGTAATACAGCTCAAGGGAGCTTTTGGTGATCAGGTGCTCCGGATGAAGTAGCCGGTAGTTCGCTACATCTATCCTGTCCGCAATGTGATAAGCGGTGTATAGTATTTTATCGTCCATTTTAGGTTATTTTAAACCTTAAACGATAAATAGAAATAAACAATCAGAGCTTCCGTGAAATAATTTTTGACCCTACCGAAAGCTATCAATGCTAATTGACCTGAAACGTTCTTGATATGTTAAAACCAAAATGGATTTCGCCATCAAAGAAGTTATTGGTAGTTTCAGAAATGAACCCTTTTGGAACCATTGACGTGGCATTGGTAAACTGAAGTTGAAACACATGGCCACCCGTCTCCAAATCTATCCCTATGGCCAATGAATTCCTTGTGTTTTCATTGAGTTGCTGGAACTGGTGATAATATTCTACACAAAGGGCCAGTCGCTGTGAAAACTTAACCCTACCCCCCATTCCGAGAGCAAAAATATCATTGTTTATGTCCTCTACCCTGATCAAATTCCTATGGACCCATGTGGGTACCAATTGAAGAGAAATACTGCTGTTGAGCTTTCTGGCAAGGAGCAGAGAATGTGTATTGGCAAGTCTATTTGCCAAACTAAGGTCATATTCTGGATCCTTTAGTGTCTTGAGTGCAATAGAGCTCAACCATGTCGCGGAAAAGGGAATACTACCTTCTCCGGTAGATTGACGCACTATTCGATACTTAATAAAGCTGTCATAGGTCTTTTCGAACGAACTTCTACCTAACCCAAGGTAGAGTCGATCGTTTAGTGCATACTCCAGCCCGATTCGGATGGTGGCATTGTCTAACCCAAAAAGTTCATAGCCACCACCATCGATGGTACCGAAGCGGTGAGCAATGATAAAATCCATGACCCCCTTTTTTCGGGTTTCTATAGAATGTCCATTAATAAGTCTCGTTCCCTTAAAGGTGGCCTCAGTCAATGTCTTTTGATCCCCTCGTTCATCCTCCAGCATTGACAACAGGTCATCCTGAGCAGCTAAGGTGAGTGAAAATATCAGAGCGATTGATGTAGATAAACAATGTTTTAGCATGATTTCAAAGTGAGAAGTTGAACAATGCTTTTACTTCCACCACCTCGGCGATATTTTGAAACACGAGTGAGGGGATTTCAATATCAAACTCTGCCACAGAGAGTTCGAAACTAGTGGCTGCGGTCAGGGTAGCTGCTGTCCTGGCAAATTTCACCACTGTTGTGAGGGGCTTCTTCACGCCATGGATTTCAATTTCGCCAGATACCTCTGCCTCGAAACTTCCGCTATTCGAGAAGTCCAGATCAGCGAAGTTTTTGATTTGCCCCTTAAATGTAGCCTTCGGGAATTTCTCAGACTCGAGATAGTTTTCATTGAAATGTTCCTCCATCAGGCTTTTATCAAAATGAAAACCTTTAATCAACATTGAGACTGCCAATGTGCCTTTGTTAAGATCAATAGCACCTAGCACCTCCTTATTAATGGCCTCAATGTTTTCTAAAGGCGCTTCCGAGAAAAATGAGGCTGTGCCTTTACGGTCTAAAATTGGCCCTTGGGCGGATATTTGAGCAATGGCACATAATGCCATTACCAGTGATAGTATTCCGATCTTCAACATGGTAGTTTAATTAAGAATAATAGTTAGGCAATTGATTAATTGTTCAGAGCACCATCATTTACCCAGCAACTTATCAGATCAATCTGTTGCTGAGAGAGACTAGAGCCTTTAGGCATTGATTTGTTACCGGTTTTTGTTTTGATGGAACTGGCTCTTGATTGTATGGTGCTGAATGAAGTCAAGTTTGGTGAAACGCTACCATTGTGGCATCCAGAAATGGCGCAATTGTTTTCAATGATGCTTTTTATGGAAGCTTCATAACTCACCCCAGAATTGATCTCCACACTTTGCGCACTTTCACATCCGTTCTGATCAATCACCGCAACCGAATAAGTCCCAAGCCCCAGCCCCTCAAAAGTGTTCCCAATTTGCACTTCTCCGTCATTGATCTGATAAGAATAGGGTTCTATTCCTCCAGTAGCATTCACTCGTATGCTGCCATCTGTAGTCCCACAACCAGCATTATTGGTAATTACTTCGGTAAGATTTACTCCACCAGTGTTTTCAATGGAAACTGAAAGCTCGTCGGTGCAGTCATTTGCATCTGTTGCCACTACGATATATGATCCAGCTTCCATATTGGCGAATATTCCATCCACATTGGTCTTGCCAGCAGATGTAAAAGTATAAGGCGGCTCCCCACCAGAGGCAGCCACCGCAAAGCTGCCTACAGGTGAGTCGCACTGAGATGCCTGAACTTCCAATGTCGCAATAACCACTGGGGAGGTTGAGCAATCTATTTTTGGGTTCATTTGTTCCCACTGGCAGGATGTGGCCAGAAGAAACGTTAGTACATATAGCAATCTAAGGACTCGATCGTTCATTGGATGTTCTTCTAATTTCACGAGACAAAAATCATTTCTTTAATGCTTTCTAACTATCAGTATTCCGGCATTTGATTGGAAATTTCCGACACTCTTAGGTGCGATTATTTCCCACTGTAAACTTTACGACATTTTGTCACCAACCATCTCGAATAGGTTTGAAAGGAGGCGCCGGATCATATGATTACAAACTCCCCACACCACAACCTCCTTCTTAGCCAGTGTGTCTTTTGATTGATCAGTCAAGCGATAGATAACGTGCAACTGTAGCAAATCCGACGTGATAGGGAGAATTAAGCCTTAGCTCAACAAATCTGATGGGCTATGCCCAAATTCCCTTTTGAAGCACTTAGAAAAATAAGAAGGGCTTGCAAAGCCTGTTTGGAATGCTACTTCGGCGATTCCTTCATGATTACTCAAGATCAATTCTTTGGCCTTATGTAACCGCACAGAAGAGATCATCTGATTGGGTGATTTGTTGGTGATGGACTTAAGCTTTCTCTGCAGCTGTCTTTCACTAATTCCCACCTCCTTGCATAGCATATCTACTCCGAACTTCTCATTGCTCATGTGACTTTCGATACACTGAAGGATATTTTCGAGAAATGAATCATTTTGCCTGGCAGGAGCCGGTTGGCTAGTATACTCGTTTTGGTAATTAAGCTGATCAGTGACGCTATAAAGTAAAAGGTGGTTGGCGGTTGTTGTTTCAAAAATAGTATTGTGTTGAGCGAAATTCAAGCCTGCTCCAGACAAGAGATGTTTCACTGTCTGGGTGATCAGTATTTGACTAGGCCCGGCCTGTTTAAGCATGGACGTCACAAAGCTCCCGGTTTCATTGCTAATGAAATGGGCCTGATCCACTGGCATTTCTTTGATATGAACACCGACGCAAACCTTTAAATCAAGGGACTCAAAGGTATCTATTAGGGCTATGCCACAATGTACAGCTTTACTCGGGCCTTGAAATGAAGCAATAAAGGTGTCCTGATTAAACCGAATGACTTTCCCCCTATACTGTACCACCAATCGGTTAATGAGCTGCAGAAGCTCATTATCTCCCTTGTTTGATGAAAGAATTCGCCCGGCCATAATGGTAAAAAGCTGCCTCTCGTAATTTGGCCGAGGTTTTACATTGAGGATAAATGCTTTCATTTCATTGAGAACCTCTTCGGTATTCCCTGCCCAAAATAAGTGATCATCACCATCAAACTCCACAAACCTTGCGCCGGCAATGCGCTGGGCTATAAACCTTCCCTCTTCAATTTTCACATCAACATCGTTGGTTCTTTGCATCATAAGGGTAGGCACCTTAATGGATCCGAAAATATCAACGATATCCACCTCAGTGTTGGTTTTAGTGAGGACAAGTGCAGCACTAGGACTTGCCCCTGATCTTAAGTAGTTGGCCAGCCAATCCATAAAAATGGGATCTTTAGCTTTTGATGGAGCGAGTGTTTCGAGATTCATTTCGCCACCGCCCCAGCTGTTTTCGATCATGTCATACACCTGCTGTCGTTGCTCATCTGTAGGTGCCCAGGGATAATCAGGTGCATATCTCCTCTTGGCAAAAACTCCAAATGTGATGAGTGAAATAGTGCGATTGGGATACGTAGCTGCAAACAAAGCGGAAACGGAACCACCCTCAGAATGCCCGAAGAGTATGGCTTTTTCGGCTCCCACGGCATCCATCACGGCTCTCAAATCATCCATTCGCTCTTCTAGTGTGGAGAGTTCCACTACTCGGTCTGACAGACCAGTCCCCCTTTTATCAAATAAAATAACCCGACATATTTTACCCAGTTCGTACAGGAAATGGACCAATTCCGGACAAGCCCACATCCAATCAATGTTGGATACCCAACCTGGGATATAGACCAAGTCAATAGTGCCTGAGCCAAATACCTGATAGGCAATATTGATACGGCCGCTTTTGGTATATTGAGTAGAGGGTTTCATAAAGGCGGTTTAGTACTATTCTCTCTTAGAGCGAATGACGATTCAACTGTTCACACTTCAAATCGAAAGCAAAGTTTAATTAATTTCAGTTGTATTTTATCCGACTTTTGTAAAAACCCGTCAAACACCCATTCAATTAATGCACACAGTTCTGAGATTGTTAATTAGCTGTATGTGGAAGTTTTCCCGAAGGGGAAGTCTAGGTGGTGGTCAATTTCAAAGGATTAAAGAAAAAAACCTGTGTTTTACTCTTAAAGCAAAACACAGGTTTTGAGTTTAGTTTCTTAGGGCCATCGCTCTTACTCATACCTAATGGAATTCACTGGATTGACCATCGCAGATTTGAGGGTTCTGAATCCCGCAATCATAAGTGATACCACTATGATGGTGGTGGATGGAATCCCGAAAGTGAAGAAATCCATTGGTTTATAGTTGTTAAATATGGAGCCAATGAGTCCATCCACCAGATAAAATCCGGCGGTGACCCCTATTACTGAGGAGATGAAAAGGAGTAAGAAGTAACTTCTGCTGATTAGGTAGACAATGTGCCCTACACTGCCCCCCAGTACCTTGCGCACACCGATTTCTTTGGTTCTCTTGATCAGGTTGATAGACACCAGGGTATAAAGCCCAAGACAGGAAAGCACAAAAGCTACGGTGCCCAGAAAGCCAAAGATCATGAGGATGTTGTTATTCACCTCCTTGGCTTCCCTGAGCAGGTCATCCTGATAAAACCCTGCAAAAGTCTTGGTGGGGATTTTACTGTTCCATTCGGTTTCCAGGTAGTCATAGACCTCTTTCACATGATTGATGTTGACCTTAGCCACCATGAAACTGTAGGTACCGTCGTCCTGAAACTTGAGGCTTTTCAGGCGCATGGCTGTAGGCTCTATTGGCGCCCAAAAACCATACATGTAGAAATTCTTCACCACTCCTACCACTGTGAGTGTAGTGGAATCATTGAGATAGACCCGCTGACCAATCGGGTTGGTCCAGCCAAACTCTTCCACCGCCCGTTCATTTACGACCAGGGAGTTTTGACTGTCAGAGGCTTCCAGTTCTTTGGAAAAGGACCTGCCATTCACAATTTTCAAGCCCATCGCTTCGATATAGTTGATCCCTACGTCGAGCATGTTGGTCTGAACTTCCAAATCCTGATTTTTGAGGAGCGCACCATAGTTTCCCCTGCCTATGTGGTTCTTGGCACTGGCTATTTGCTCTATGTCAGGGTTAGCCAGCATGGAAGCATAAATTTTCTGCTGCTGGGTTTCGTTGAGCAGGCTCACTCCTATGATCTGATCACGGTTAAAGCCCATGTCGAGGGTTTCCTGATAGCGGGCATTTTGAATGAAAGCCACACTGGCGAAAATGGCAATCACAGTGAAGGCGTACTGAGTGGCCAGCAATACTTTGGTGAGCTTGCCTGCTCCACCTATACTGAGGCTCCCGCGGAGGATGCTCACAGGCTTGTAGCGACTGATGTACAGCGATGGATAAAACCCGGCAAGTAAGGTGGTGAACACCAGCAGGCCTACCAGAAACAAATAGAATTTAAAATCCTGGGTGAGATCCAGCTGTAGGTCGAGTCCCTGCCACATGGCACCGTAGGCAGGCACCAGGTAGGACGCAATCCCCAAAGACATCAACAAGGCCAAAAGACATACAGTGAGGTTTTCCGTCATAAACTGTTTGATCAGCTGTCTTCTGGTGCCTCCGAGCACTTTTCGCACCCCTATTTCTTTCAGTCGGCGGTTGGAGTTGGCAATGGCAGTGTTGGTGAAATTGAAACAAGCCACTAGCAAAATCAACAGCGCCATCACTTGTGGAGTAAGAATGGCCGCAGGCGGCATGGCATTGCGCAGATTGTCCCATCGGAGCTGCCTTGATATCTGGGCGTGGTTGTTCATGGGGCTAAGGACAAACCGGGCAATGGTGAAATCCGGTCGGGCCTCCTGCTGAACCGCCAGGTATTGATCCAGTAATGGCTCGAAGGTTTTTGCCTGGTTGGGGTCATTGAAATACACGAAGGTGTTTTGCGCAAAAGCACCCCAGTTTCCTTTCACATTGTCATCATACATCCGAAACCGATTTTCAAATGAAGTGAGGATTTCAAAATGCACGGAGGAGTTTTGTGGTGGAGCTTCCACCACTCCTGCTATGGTGAAGTTGAAACTCATGCCGGTATCGTCAAAGACCGTGAGCACTTTTCCAATGGGGTCTTCATTCTCATAGAACTTACGGGCATACTCCTCTGTCACCACCGCCTGGTCCAGCTTGTGATATGCCAGTGGATCACCGGTGACTGCCGGAAAAGTGAAGGACTCGATCAATCCCGGATCGGCATAGCAGACGCTTGTATTAAACACCTTATCCATGTTCACATCCCTGACCGTAAACACGTGACTCTCGAAGCGAAAGACCCGATCTGCACCCGCCAGGTCATTCCTGATGGCATCGGCCATGGGCATGGGAATGCGGCCATATTCTATCAGATCCCCCTGAGTTTCCCGGAGGTTATGGATCTTATAGATGTGATCAATCTGCGTGTGACTCTTGTCAAAGTCCCAGTTCTGCTTAGAGTTCAGATAAGCCACTATACAGCAGGCAAGTGCGAGGCCCAGCCCCACGATGTTGATGGCCACGTAGACCTTGTTTTTCAGGAGGTTACGGAGGGCGACTTTTAGGAAGTTCTTAAGCATGACGAATCAGGTATTGGGTGAGTATATGATGAGTTTTGACCTTGCCTCCAAAAAGCCAATCATTGTGCCAATAACCATAACTCATTGTAAAACAAGTGGATAAGGGCTTGCATTACTTCACTGGACGTTCATAACCGAACAATCGGACAGCGTTTTATGTCCGGTTTGGCGGGCATGCCTACAGAAAAATAATACTTGACTTGTAATGGTTAATAAAGTACTTTAGAAAGAAAAATTAAGATTTGATTCACCTTAATTCAAAGGGAATTTAATATTTCTATGATTTTACTTGTAGAAGACTGTGGAAGAAATAACACTCATCATAGCAATTCTAGGAGTTGTAGGAACAACTATTCAAACTCTATATGCAAGGGCTCAAGCCCAACTAGCAAAGAAACAGACCCTGAAAGCAGAAAGGGCTAATAATCAAAATAATCAATTCAGAAAACTCTTTAGCGAAGATGATGAGCTACTTCCCAATGTAAGTGCTGTATTGAACAAGCTTGAAGAAGTATTAATTGAAGAATCAAAAGGAGGATCCATTGAAATTCAAAATTTCGGCCTTGATCTGGAAACTGTAGTCCCGTGGTTTGTTAACAAAATCGGCCTCAATACACTATTCAGCGATGTACAGCTGGTCTATAAAGCTTTGATAATTGATCCAGAAAGCAAGTTGATCGATGCAATGATTGACGGGAAAAGTGATCTCAGAAGACTGACGGTGAGCAGTAGACTAGAAGAAATAAAGAAATTGGATTTTTTTAAACTATCCAAGGTGGTAGTTGAAATTAGATCCTATAGCCTTCCTCCTGTAGTGCATGGTTTCTTACTGAATAACAAGCACCTTTTTCTAAGTTTCACCGAAATTGAAAATGGTAAATTAAAAGGAGGAACTTTCCCGTATGTCTATATGGAGTTCAATTTCAGTTCACGATTGAACAGGCATTACTTCAATATGTTCAAGACATGGTTCGAACATATTTGGAGTTCTTCCAAACAAACATATAAAAAGAAATATTAGATGATCAGAATAGCACATCGGGGAGCCAGTGGATATGAATTCGAGAATTCCATGTCGGCTTTCAAAAAAGCCATAGAATTAGGGATTAAATATATAGAATTAGATGTTCGGCTAACCTCGGACAATCAATTAGTTGTGTTTCATGACGAGCGGTTAGATCGTTGTACCAATTCAGTAGGCAACATCCGAGACCTGGCCTATGAAGAATTACATAGCAATACTTTACTTTCAAATGGTGAGAAAATCCCTTCCTTGGAAGATGTATGCCATTTATTTAAGAGCCACGGTGTAAATGTGTTGATAGAATTGAAGGAAGATAATATTGCGTTTGAGGTATATGAAGTGGTGACTGGTCTTCTAAAATCAAATACATTCATTATCGGATCCTTCTTTCACAAGCAAATTTTTGAAATAAAAAATAAACATCCTGCACTTCAGACATGCATAATGTTTGAATGTTACCCGATCAATCTTACCAATTATGTCAATGAGCTTAAAGCGAATTTTGTTGCTTTCGGTTTTGAAACTTCTTCATCACTGTTAGTTGAAGAAATAAAGCGAGCTAATGCTAAAGCCCTGGTATGGACAGTCAATGATTTGGTTGATTTAGAGAAAGCCAAGAAATTCAATGTTGATGGTATCATATCCAACTTCCCTGACAGAATATAAATTGTTGTTTTATTAAGTATTAGTCCTTCATGACATAAGGCTCCTAAGAACTTGTAAAGCAAACTACTTTTTGATGATGTGCAGGATCCGTCACCTTCTTTTCGAGTTTTGACTGGAATAAAACCCCCAAAATAAAAAAGGCTCCTATTTTTGCGCAAATCAAAAATCACAAATGAAAGATTTCGTAGCAGAACTAAAATGGAGGGGCATGATTCAGGACATCATGCCAGAGACGGACGAACACCTGATGGAAAGCATGCGATCTGCTTATCTCGGCATTGATCCTACTGCCGACTCTCTGCACATTGGTCACCTGGTGGGTGTGATGATGCTGAAGCATTTTCAGCAATGTGGACATAAGCCCTATGCCCTTATTGGGGGAGCTACAGGCATGATCGGAGATCCTTCCGGGAAATCTGCCGAACGAAATCTTTTGGATGAGAAAACCCTCCGTCATAATCAGGATGCCATCAAGTCACAGCTATCGAGGTTTCTGGATTTTGACTCAGATGCGCCCAATGCTGCTGTGCTGGTCAACAACTACGACTGGATGAAGGACTTCTCCTTCCTCGGCTTCATTCGCGACGTGGGCAAGCACATCACTGTCAACTACATGATGGCCAAAGACTCAGTGAAGAAACGCTTGTCCTCAGAGTCGTCTGATGGCATGAGTTTCACAGAGTTCACCTACCAGCTGGTGCAGGGGTATGACTTTTTGCACCTTTACAAAGAAGCTCAGTGTACGCTGCAGATGGGCGGTAGCGACCAGTGGGGTAACATCACCACGGGTACAGAGTTGATCCGTCGCATTGGCGGTGGTAAGGCCTATGCCCTCACCTGTCCGCTGATCACCAAAGCAGACGGCACCAAGTTTGGGAAAACTGAAGGCGGTAATATCTGGCTGGATGCCGAGCGCACCTCACCTTACCAGTTTTACCAGTACTGGCTCAATACCTCCGATGCAGATGCAGAGAAGTACATCAAAATCTTCACGTTCCTCTCCAAAGAGGAAATCGAATCACTGATAGCCACACATCGGGAAGCACCGCATCAGCGAGCCTTGCAAAAGAAACTAGCTGAGGAAATCACGGTTAGCGCACATTCTCAGGCGGATTTGGAAATGGCCATCAAGGCCTCAGATATCCTGTTTGGGAAATCTACCACAGAAGACCTCACGGCTATCAATGAAAAGACCCTGCTGCAGGTTTTTGAGGGGGTGCCGCAGGTAGAAATCTCCAAAGCGGAGTACGAAGCGGTGGCCAACGTCACCGATTTACTTAGTGAATTGACGCAGGGCGTAGTGTTTCCTTCCAAAGGGGAAGCTCGCAAAATGATCAAAGGTGGTGGTGTCAGCATTAATAAAGTGAAAGTAGAGTCCTCCGAGGCAGCAGTCAATTGTGATTTGCTGCAAGGGAAATACCTACTGGCGCAGAAAGGCAAAAAGAACTACTACCTGATCAAAGTATCCTGAGTTTCGGGTAATTGCATTATTTTTACTTCCAATTGAATTTTTACCAGCGATGAATCGAGCCCTAATTTACCTTTTCTTCTCAGTTTTTTTGTTGAGTTTGTCGGTGCCTGTTTGGGCACAGGATACAGAGGAAGACCCTTATGCTGACTACTCCTATTTGTGGGAGGATACCAAAAAGAAGAAAAAGAAAAAGAAGAAGAACGATGCCCCTGAAGTAAAGACGGTACCTGATTATGAGCCTGTACAGCCAGAAGAGGAAGCAATCTATACACCTCCGGCAGATACGTTGATAGACGAATCACCGGTTGACAGCCTTCAGCAGGAAGAAGAACTTCCCCTTGATTCGCTGGAAGAGGCACCTCAGGAAGAGGTTCAATATCCGGTGGATAGCTTGGATAAGCCTATTGAGAAAGAACCGCTGGAAGAGGTGGATGAAGAAGAGTATCAGGAGCCCGAGATCGAGAAAGCGCCCAAAGAAAAGAAAGAGCGCAAAGATCGATCAGGTGCACCACCCGTGCAGGACTTTCGCTCAGGGATGGGAACAGAAAGTGGTGGAGGTTCATTTGATGGCGGCCTCACAGTCACTCAGATAGACGATCAGTACTTTGTGGGCTTGGTACTGAACCCGGAGTTTTCGATCGGGAAAGTAGGCGTTGGCCTGAATGTGCCGGTGCTGTATGGCCTGGATGACCAATCCATCCGTACGGAGATTTTTAAAGATGGTGTAGGAGCAGCAAGGCTCATCACTTACATCCGATATGGGGTGCAAAAGGCTGATCCTGTGTATGTAAAGGTAGGCCAGCTCAATAATACCATGGTTGGTTTTGGTGGTCTGATCAATAACTACACCAACTCTACCAGTTTTGAAAAGCGAAAAGTGGGTCTTCACTATGACTTGAATGTGAAAGGACTTGCGGGCATTGATGGAGTCTATAGCGATTTCAGTCCAGGGTCTTTTAATCTTTTTGCCATCCGGCCCTACGTAAGACCGATGGCCTGGACACCTATTCCTATTGTCAGAACCTTCGAGTTTGGAGCGACCATCGTCCGGGACAAAGACCAATCGAAGATCGTAACCAGCGACAGCACATCTACCTCCTACCTATTTACAAGGAATGGTATTGGTGCTTTTGGGTTAGATATGGGGGTCACTTTGTTGCGGGTGCCGTTTATTCAGATCGATCTTTTTGCTACCTACTCTAAACTAAATGTGACATCTGAGGTACTTACAGACTCTTTGGAGTCGAACTACGCGACCACCAATGAACCCTCTATCATGTCTGATGGCTTTAAAAATGGTAGCGGCGCCAGTGTGGGTATCAACTTTCGGTTCCATTTCATCGCGGATATCCTCAGTACTGACGTTCGGATAGAGCGGCTGAACTATTCAGACCATTACTTACCGCAGTTTTTTGATGCCACATACGAAATCAATAAAGACGCTAAGATTTATGCACTGGGTGGCGCAGAGAAAATGAGTGGCTTCTACGGAAGTCTCACCGGCCACATTTTGAAGAAAGTGCAGCTGGGCGGTAGTCTGATGATTCCGGATGACGTCACCGAAGCTACACCGGCAACCGTAAGGGTCAATGCAGACCTGGACAGACTGGCGGATAAGTTTTCATTTCACGGTAGCTACATCAAAGGAAACCTCACAGACCTTGGAGACACCTTTAAGTTTGATGAGCGCTCCCTGGCCAAACTGAGGGTGATTTACCATCTTAATAAATTTCTGGCTGCCGGGTTTGACTACTACTGGGCCTTCACTCCTACAGCTGACGGGGGTTACAAGCCCACCAAATATGTCTCGCCGTATTTTGGTGTGAGCATCCAGTTCTAAAGCAAGAGGAATACACCAATCCCAAAGTTGGGAGCGGCAAGGATACGTTTGCCTGACGAGGCAAAACCGGCAGAGGCCGCAAAGCCAAAGCCATTATGCATGGAGTAAATCAGTTCTGGCGTGAAGGACATGTACTCGGTGTTGTTGGCAAAGACGCCATTGGCATTGGATGTGTCTGCATCGCCATTATACAGCGAGTTGACACTGTAAACCTTCAACAGTGTGGTGAACTGATTCAAAGACACCCCGATCTCACCACCATAGTGAAACTCGTCAGAAAAGCCCTGGGTTCTGTTATTGAAACCCAAAATACCCGTGATGTAGGCGGGGGTACCACTGATAGAGTGACTGGCTTCCAATTTCAGTAGCTGATTGAACTCACCATCACCGGTTTGGAGAATGCGATCACTGGAGACCTCCGATGATCCAAATGGTAATCCCAAGATCAGACTGGCAGCCAGATGAACTGGTTTGTTCTGAAACATACCATATTTCAGCCCGATATTGGTATCGCCGAAGGAGTTGATCTCATCACCTGGTATGGTGTTCCCACTTTGGTTAAACTCCACACGATTCAGTGTAGACCTCACAAAAAATGGAACATACAAGATGGCATTGAATCGATCCGAAAGTCCATACTCGCCATAGAAACTGGTGGTGTAAAGGCTCACAGTGGGAATATCGGTAATGTTTCCCCCCGAATCGAAAAAGTATTGGGAGCGAATCATATTCTGACCCAGCTTCAGAAAACCTTTATTTTTCTGATAAACCCATCCCCCTCCGGCAATCGTCTGCAGGGAGATTGACAGTAAAATGGATGCGAGTAAGTGCTTTTTCTGATTCATAGTGCTAGTTGAGTGCTGCGGATCCGAAAGTGATACTGGCGGGCTTACAGAGAAGAATCACATAGTTATAGTCATTCAGTCCCACGCTGGAGTTTACCAGACTCACGTTATAGGTCTTGGCGCCATTGGTAGTTACTTCTGCGATTTCCAGACCCTGTGAGCGCACCACTGTGCCGCTGGTAGAGTTGGCCAGGTATACGAAAGTACCCAGTGCAAAGCTCGTCTCAAAGTCTGCACTGAAAGTAAGAATCAACTGGTCATTATCGTCAATAAACAGAGTGGCAGTACCCACTGCCTTATAGCTCCCGCTCCCTTCAAAAACACCTGAACGAGCCTGCGTGCCAATCATGAGCTGAAAAGGTGGACTTTTTACCTCTTCTATCTCCGCCGTGATGGATACAATGCCATTGGCATGGGCAGTCACCAGTCCTGAGCCATTCACTGTAGCGAGGGTTTCATTGGCAGAAGTCCAGATCACTGTTTTGTCTGTGACTTCCACATCATCCATGGTAAATGCCCTGGCAGTGAGTTGGATCGTTTCATTGATCATCAGAGAGCTCCCTGGCGCTGTGATTTGCACCCGGGCCACATCGTCTGTGTTTTCTACTACAGTTACATCCACCGTTGTGGTTTCTTCATTGGCATAGCTGATCTGAATTTTAGTCTGGCCTTTTCCTACAGCAGTCACTTTTCCACTTTGATCTACCGAAGCCACACTCCGGTCATTGCTTTGCCAGATGAGCTCAGCATCTTCTTTTGCCACCCACATATTGTAATAATAGGTGGCCTCTATCTGAGCAGTCTCTCCTACTTTCAAGCTGATACTGGTCACCTCAGTGAGAATGGTGGCATCCTTTGGATCATCTATAAAGTCTGTGCCGATGCATGATGCAAGGGAAAGCAGGCAGAGTAAATACATTTCACGGTACCTCATGAGATAAATTTAGGGAGTCGCTCGCCAAAAGTGACTTTTCAAATGTCAGCGTTGAGGCATTTGGAGTAATTATTGTCCTGTCATGTCATTTCATTCGCATCAAAAATCACCCGATCAAGTAATACCCGGGCAAGGACTTTGACTTTTTTGCGTAGGTTTATCGCTTCCAAATTAAACAACTATGAAAAGATATTTTACTTACCTCCTAATCACCCTTCCCCTGCTGGTATATTCCCAAAAGGTAGACATGGAGTTACTCAAAGGGATACAACCAAGAAGCATAGGGCCGGCTGGCATGGCCGGACGTGTCACCGCCATTGACGTGGTGAATAGTCGGCCTGAGGTGATCTATGCAGGTACCGCATCCGGAGGTCTCTGGAAGTCAGAAAGTGGTGGCACCGCGTGGGAGCCCATCTTTGACAAACAGACCACCGCTTCCATAGGCGCCGTGGCCATTCAACAGTCTAATCCTTCAGTGATTTGGGTAGGTACAGGTGAAGGCAATCCAAGAAATTCACTGAATGGTGGAGACGGGATTTATAAGAGCCTTGACGGAGGCAAGAACTGGATTAAGTCTGGTCTGGACAAAACCCGAAATATTCATAGAATCATCATCGACCCACAAAACCCAAATACCGTGTATGTAGGGGCCATTGGCTCTCCCTGGGGCATCCATCCCGAGCGCGGAGTATTCAAAACCACGGATGGTGGCAAAACCTGGAAAAAAATCCTCTACGTAAACGATAAGACCGGAGCCGCAGACCTGGTGATGGACCCTTCCAACCCCAACAAGCTCATGGTGGCCATGTGGGAGCATTACCGACAGCCCTGGTTTTTCACTTCCGGAGGGCCAGGATCAGGCTTGTATGTGACTCATGATGGTGGCGAAAACTGGGTGAAGAGAACCGATGAAGATGGGTTGCCCAAAGGTGATCTTGGGCGTATGGGGCTGGCCATTGCTCCCAGCAACCCTAAGATTGTGTACGCCCTGGTAGAGTCTAAAAAGAACGCGCTTTACAAGTCAGAAGATGGAGGTTTCAAATGGACCAAAGTAAATGATAAGAGCGAGATCGGTAACCGTCCTTTCTACTATGCAGACATTTTCGTAGATCCGGTGAATGAAAACAGGCTCTATACGGTCTATACCTACATCAACGTAAGTACTGATGGTGGCCGGTCTTTTGATCAGCTGATGCCGGCCTACAACACCACACGAGGCGTACATCCTGATCACCATGCCTGGTGGATTCACCCCTCTGATCCCAATTATATCATCGAAGGAAATGATGGGGGGCTGAATATCTCCAGAGACCGGGGCACGACTTGGCGGTTTGTTCAGAATCTACCGGTGGCACAGTTCTACCACATTGCGGTAGACAATGATTTTCCATACAATGTTTACGGAGGCATGCAGGACAATGGCTCATGGGCCGGCCCTGCTTATGTATGGAAAGACCAGGGCATCAGAAACAGCTACTGGCAGGAAGTTTCCTTTGGCGACGGCTTTGATGTGGTACCTGATCCGGACGATAACCGATATGGGTTCTCTATGGCCCAGGAAGGCTGGGTAGGCCGATATGACTTAAAAACCGGCCATTTCGAATATGTGAAACCCCATGCACCCGAATTGGATGTGAAGCTTCGATTCAACTGGAATGCAGCCATCGGTCAGGATCCTTTTGACAGCAAGACCCTCTACTTTGGTAGCCAGTTTGTACATAAGAGCACTGACAAAGGTCAAACCTGGGACATAATCTCCCCTGATCTTACCACCAACGATAAGAGTAAGCAAAAGCAGGATGAGAGCGGTGGGCTTACCATGGATGCCACCGGAGCAGAAAATTATTGTACCATATTGGCCATTACCCCCAGTGTGTTGGAAAAAGACGTGCTCTGGGTAAGTACGGATGACGGAAATATCCAGGTGACGCGGGACGGAGGAAAGACCTGGACGAAAGTGTCTCAAAACATTAAAAACCTTCCTGTAAATGTCTGGATACCTCAGATACAGGTGTCTAATAAAAACTCAGGTGAGGCTTTTGTGATTGCCAACAACTACCGAAACTTTGATTTCAAACCATATGCCTATCACACCACCAACTATGGCAAAACCTGGGAAAGAATAGTGGATGAGAATGACGTGACTGGCTATGCGCTATCGATCATTCAGGATCCTGTAGAGCCAAAACTGATGTTTCTGGGAACTGATGACGGGCTTTATCTCTCCATTGATGCTGCTAATACCTGGACGAAATGGACCAATGACTACCCTACCGTGAATACCATGGATATGGTGATTCATCCACGTGAACATGACTTGGTGATTGGGACTTTTGGTCGCGCTGCATATGTCATTGATGACATACGTCCATTGCGCGCGCTGGCATCTGCGGGTATCAGCATACTGAGTAAGCCGATTCATCTTTTTGAACCACCTACCGCTTACAATGCCATTTGGCAGCAACCTGCAGGTACCCGATTTGGGGCCGACGCTATGTTCAATGGTGAAAACAGAAAGAGCGGTGCCATGCTCTCTTATGTGATCAATGTCCCAAAAAAGGATGAAAGTGAAAAGGATACTTCCAAAGAGGAAGATGAGAAGAAAGGACTGGATTCATTAACCTTAGAGGTGTTTACCCTGGAGGGCAACCTGATCAGAACCATTAAGCAAAAGGTGCCTGAAAAGAATGGTGTGAACAGAATGTACTGGAGACTCGATGAAAAAGGCGTGAATAGCCTCACCCGCAAAGAGCTGGATAACAAACGTGAACCCGGAGGCGTGGATGTGATGCCGGGAACTTACAAACTACGTCTGTCCTATGCGGGAGAATCATCCGAAACTCAGGTGGATGTGAAGTTTGATCCCAGAATGGACGTTTCTACGGAAGCACTCCAGGCAAGGTATGAAGCCCTCAAAGCGTTGGAGTCAGAGAAAGAACTGGCCCTCGGTCGCGTGGAGCAGATCAAAGAGAAGCTGACGATCATTGATGAATTAACCAAACGCATGAAAGCCAAGAATGAAAAGGCTTTTGAAGCAGAACTCAAACGCTCGAAGGAAACAAAGGATACCCTGAACAGCCTGCTGGATCTGTACCTTGGTAAAGAGGATGATCGCCAGGGAATCACCGCAGATCAGACAGATAACGTAGATAGTTATTACGGAACAGCTTACTTCTACCTGTCGAACGGTCTGCATGTGCCCACAAAGACAGAAAAGGCCATGGTGGCGAAATTCAAGTCGGTGATGGCATCTGCTAACCAAAAGACGGATGATTACCTGGCCGCTAATTGGGCTCAATATAAAGAGCAAATGGAAGCACTTGATCTGAGTCCATTTAAGGACTGAGTGAGGTTAAGTGAAAAATGAAGAAATGCTTTGAGAAATCGTATAGTTTATCGTATTTTGCACGATAAACTATACGATCATGAAAGTCACAGCACTCATAGAAGACGATTTGATTGATAAAATCAAGGAAGCTACCGGTGGGAGAAACATCACCGATAGCATCACCATTGCGCTCAAAGAGTACCTCCGAAACAGGAACATCGATAAAGTAATCGATGAAGTTGAGAAAGAGCCTTTTGTATTCAATGAAGACATGGCAGCCTATGGTATCCGCAATCTGAACAGAAACAGATGATTTTGGTGGATACCTCGGTTTGGATTTCTTTCCTCAGGAACTCAGATTCGGATCTCACGGCCATCCTGAAATCCTATTTGAAAAGGAAGGAAATATATGCCGTAAGTGCAGTCTTTGGAGAGCTTTTGCAGGGGGTAAAGAACAAAAGGGAAAGAGAACTGGTTGTCACCCTTTGGGAAAACCTGCCTGCAGTAGACGAGACTGATTTATTCATTCATGCAGGAAATCTCTCGAATGAACATAAGTTTTATGCCCACGGGATTGGATTGATTGATTGCTATATTCTGGCGGCCGCCCTTCGCAATGACCTTGCCCTTTGGACCCTGGACAAAAAGCTGGGTGAAGCCGCGGATAGTCTGGCCCGGTAGCAGAAGGTTTTAAACTCCAGGTGGTCAATGAGTATTTGGAATAACATCATAGCGGAAAGGCAATATGGTGAGGTGTTCAGATTTTGCGACAAGCCTTTACCAAAACTGGGCTCACCCACCGCCTTTCCGATTGATGTGTTTATCTTATATCATGTGTGCTCGCTTATTACGCTGGTAGAAAGCGACACCACTTCTTCATCCTGCTGAGGGGATAATCCACTTACCCCCATTCCTCCTATTACTTTATTGTTTCTGACAATGGGAAGTCCCCCACCTAGTCCGGTGATTTTGGGATCTACCCAATGTGAAATGTCCTTACCGTTCTCAATCGCCCATTCACCAAGAAGGAGCGTTGACTTCCGCATTCTGGCGGCAGTATAAGCCTTGGCGATGGCCAGTGGTCCGGTTTGCAGGCCCACTCCGTCCATTCTGGAAAATGCCACCAACTCCCCGTGATCATCACACACGGCAATGGATAGTTGCACATTCCATTCTGCTGCTATTTTCATGGCCTCATTCACTAGTAGTGAGGCTTCAGATGAGGTAATCATACTGTCTCCATTTTGGTGAAGTTTTCAGGTTGTTCTTCGGGTGTTTTTCTACTCCACCAGGTAGCGAGCATAGATCCCGTGATATTCATGATCGGGCCATTGACAGCTGCCGCCAGTCCCAGGGTGCTGATTTTGCCCATGGATGCTGCTATTCCTGAAGCAAGACCTCCATTTTGCATACCAACTTCTATCGCGATGGTTCTGCAGTCATTCTCTGGCATTTTGAACAAACGCGCACCCCAATACCCTAGGAAATATCCGCAAGTCATATGAATAAACATGGCCAGGATCAACAGGAAGCCCACGTTGAGCAAGCTGTCATGTCCGGCCGCCGTAATGATTACGATAATGAAAACAATGCCCGCCATGGAGACCTTGGGCATGAGTCTGTCCAGCCAGGTAAATTTCCCATGAAAGAAATGATTGAAAACGAGGCCCAGGCCTACCGGAAGAAGCACCATCTTCACTACACTCATCATCATGGCGCTCACATCTACAGGTACGAATTCTCCCCCCAACTGACTCATTAAAAAAGGAGTCGCCAATGGAGCCAATACCGTAGCCACGGAGGTCAGGGTAATAGATAATGCCAGATTGGCCTTGGCGATATGCGCCATCACGTTCGAAGCGAGTCCACTTGGTGATGAACCCACCAAAACGATACCCGCCGCGATTTCATTGGGAAATCCAAATAGATAAGCGATGGAAAACCCCACAAGAGGCATAATGGTAAACTGACACAACAAACCCACTCCCACTCCTTTGGGCATCTTTAATACACCCCTGAAATCACGAATGCTCATGGCGGTGCCTACACCGAACATGATCACCTGGAGCAATGGGACGATCAGAGATTTTAACTGGAGCGATCCTACCTGCGTGAAGGCAGATGGAAAACCCATGGATAAGGTGACGGCTGCAAATATGAGCAGGGTAAATGCCAGTTGGCCGAATGATGGAAATCTCCTGATGCCGACAGCTAGTGATAGCCAAAATCCAGCTAAAAGCAGCGCACCAGCAGTGAGGCTCTGACCCATAAACATGATGATCGATGCAATCAGGAATCCAACCGCCAAATAAAGAAAGAGGGTGTTCAGGCTGTTATTTTTCATACTTCCAATGTTAAATCATTCAGCAGAGAATTGATAATCAGCAGGTCAGCCTCATCCAGCATAAAATTCAAGGCCTGAGCATTATCCTTCATCTGCTGCTTGTCTCTTGCGCCTACCAACACAGAGGTGATTCCAGGTTGCTGCATGGTCCAGTTGATGACGAGCTGACTCAAGGTACAGTCCCATTTCTTGGCAATGGGATTCAATGAATCCAGGAAAGTGACAATTTTTTGGTGGTTATCGGGCTTAAACATTGGGTTCTTAGCTCGATGATCTCCCACGCCAAACTGATGGCCGGGCCGAATTTTTCCTGTGAGCAATCCCTTATGGAGTATGGTATGTGAGAGGATGCCTATTTCGGTTTCTACACAATAAGGCACCAGTTCTTTCTCAATACTTCTATTGAGCATGCTATAGGCTACCTGATTTGTGGACAATATGCCATCCGAATCTGCTCGCAAGAGCTCTATGTTGGAATTACACAGGCCCGCTGCTCTGATCTTGCCGGACTTTTTCAACTCACTCAAAGCTTCGAGCACTTCATCAATAGGTGTGACAGACTCAGGCCAGTGCATTTGATAGAGGTCTATGTAGTCTGTGTTGAGTCGCCTCAAACTAGCTTCACACTCTTCAATGATGCTTTCCTTACCGTTATATTTATAGATTTTCACCGGGTTTCCGTCATTATCCTGAGAGTCGATGAAAAAATCACCTTTTTCCAAATCCCATCGCATACCGAATTTGGTGAGAATTTGAACATTGCCTCTTTGGTGCCTAATGGCCTCTCCTACGATGGCCTCACTCCTGCCCATGCCGTAGATAGGCGCCGTGTCAATGGAGGTAATCCCCATATCAATGGCTGTTTCTATGGCTTCAATACCATCTGATTTGCTGGCACCTCCCCAGAACCAGCCACCAATGGCAAAAGCTCCATAAGTAATAGGTGATATCTCTATGTCCGAATTCGGAATTAGTATTCTTTTTTGTTCTGCTACATTCATTGCTTTAAGATTATTTTGTCATTTCGTCCGCTGCCACCATCAAAATGCCTGGCACGAACCCACGAAAATTTTCATTCATTCTATTGACCTCCCTTGCCTCTGCCGTTTTGGCCCAGGCAGTATATACGTTTGTGATGTTTCCATTTTCATCCACACTCTTCTTTAGAAAATCATACCCCTTTTCGAAAAACGCGCTATACTGATCCGGGATCCAGCCGTTTCGGACTGATTCTTTCATTGCACTCAGGCACATGGCCATGCCGGTCACTTCTTCGGGAGAAGTCGGATCGTCCACGAGTACGTGAAGACCTCCATTTTTTCCCTGATATTTCTGCACTGCATCAGCGATTGTTTCAGCCTGCTTGGCGAAATACTCAAACCTGGGGTGAGTACTCGGCAGGTTGCGAAGAAGGCCTACAATAGACCACAACAACCAACCCTGAGAACGACACCAATAGGTTTTGCCAATGACATCATCAAAGATTCCGGTGATCACCAGACCCGTTTTTTTGTCCAGAAAAATATCTATTCCTGTGTCCAACTGAATAATCGCCTGCTTATAATAGACCTCAGACAATTCACCAGTCGTCAGATTTCCCGCAATTGCATTGGCCCTCGTAGCCCAATATGTGGTATCTGGGATCGCAAATCGTGTGAAATTGCCATCATCGTGTGCCACCATCCCATATCTATCCCGGGCGCACTCATGCAGGATGGCATCGGCCACATCAAGGCACACCGTCCGTGCTATGGGATTATTCGTCAACTTATATAAGTCGTAGACAGGAAAAGCCACTCCCAGATTGGCAGAGTAAATTGAAAATGTAAGGGGCCCTCTTCGGTTGATCCGCGCCCTGGCCTTCGTGATGTACTGTTGGAAGTACTCCTCATCAGTCATTTGGCTGTCGGTTTTCAACCTGTATTCAAACCATTCTTTGGCATAGGTAAATGATGCTTCATGACCTCTTTTAGCAAAACGCAGGAGACCTTCAATTTGAATAGATCCGTCCCAATTGGTGGTGATTTCGCTATAAGGTTTGGCCAGCGTATTCTCTACCATTTTCCTCAGGTTATCAGGAAGGTTGTCAGGGAAGCCACCATCAGACTTTTCAAATAGTTTGGCACTGGCAGATGCCATTCCCGGGGCAAGTACCATACTCCCTACACCACTCAACATAATAAGATTTGTAAATTCTCTTCTATCCATTACTTTTTGATGATTTGTATTGCGTTGGAAAGCTTATCCGCCTCATTCTGCAGGTATTCTTCAAAGTTTGAACGCTTCAAAAAATAGACATCACTCAGCTCCCAACAAGCGAAAAAATAAATCCTGGTCTCAGGTTGGCCTTTCAAGGCCACATAATGTGTATCCGATACGGTTCCCGTGGTATCAGTGGATCCATGATCCACATACTGATCACTGGAAAACAGTACGGCTAGTCCTAGTTTTGAGTCCGTACCGTCTGCCTGATTTTCGTAGGTGGATATAGATGAAAATAGATCATTATGTTTCCGAAAGGTGACAGAGTCACTTTTAAAGCTTGGTATTCCTACGGCTAGGGTGAGCGTGGTATCACTTAAGCCAATGTCGTTTCTGTAGTAGTATTTTCCTTTGGTAAGTGTCAGCCGCTCGGAGCCATCAATTTTCCTGCTTCCTGCGTCCCATCCTTTGAATTCCAATCGATGGGAGGATTCCAGAGCGCCACTGTAAAGCTCCTGGTAAGTGATTTCATCTGCATCTCCCAGGCGGTAGAGTTTACCGTCTTCGATCACCCCTAAGCCCCCTGCTCCAAGGGATTGACCCACCCGAAGGATATCCATCCCCCAATCCGATAGCTGATGCCAGCTACTCCCGATTCCTGCATGATCGAGGATCATTTGGTCTGTGGTCTTCCCATATATGTCTTTGCCATTGCGGGGATCAAAGAAAGTACGAAAGGCTACTTTATCGTTTTCTATTCCCGGGCCTTCCAGCTGAAAGAATGGGGCACTGATCCGCTGAGTAGCCCCTCTTTTCCTCACGATTTTCGTGATTTTAGAACCAGCAAACCTGTCCTGAGCCTTCACAGAGAATGAAATGTGTGTAGAGCGCTCTGCGCTGATTTGATTGTCAACTTTATCGGCTGCTATCTCGAGGGCCCTTACTTCTTTAGGTTCAAAATCAGATAGAAGCAAGACCTGGTCCCAGTCGCCATCACCGTCAGTGTCTATCTGCTGAGCGGGGATTTCATAATTGTTGCTGGTGATTCTCAAATTGCCTTGAGGTAAACCAATGTCGTTTTTATCCAAATAGACAATCGCTCCCGTTTTCTCCACGTTGTCCTGATTGATCAACCGAATAACAGGACTGGAGTCAGCCGTACAGCCAAAAAGTGCTCCATACAATAAGCTTGCAAGGACCATCCACTTCATTTTTCCAATTCTGGGTTGATTATTCACTTTGGTTGTCAATGATTTGTTTGACTTAAAGAGAGCGTGAAGTCACATTTCTACTCAAAAAACAGTTTAAAAATTCAAATTACTGACGTAACCCTATCAGTATCAATGGTATTCAATACTCTATGTATTCCTGATCACCAATGTTGACCTGGCTGGCCCATGATTGAAACAGAGAATCCAATTCCTTCAACTTCTGCGGGTTTTGCAAGGCCAAATTGGACTGTTCCAATGGATCAGAAGCCAGATCGTAGAGCTCAGTTTCGAACTCATCTCCCTGAGAGACCAATTTCCAATTGCCTTGCCGGACTGCACGATGCTCCTTGGGGTTACTCTGCCAGAAAAGAAGCTCATGTCCAGAATCAGGGGCTCCTTTGAGGACTGGAACCAGACTCTTACCGTCAATAGGCAGAATGGGTTTCTCATTAAATTGGTCAGGATATTGGGCGTCGGCCAGTTCTAAAAAAGTAGGCATAAAATCAATTAAATGACCGACCCGATCAGTTGTGCTTCCGGATGCGACCACACCCGGCCAGTTGACAATTAGTGGAGTTTTGATTCCTCCTTCATGGTTCCATCTTTTAAATCTCCTGTAGGGTGTATTGCTGGCGTTGGCCCAGCCAGCCCCTACTGAGCGGTAAGACTCCACCGGACCAGGTGCTATATCTGGTGTATAGTTGGCATCCTCAGCACAACCCCCATTGTCAGACAGGAAGATAATGAGGGTGTTTTCTCTTTCACCCAGGGCCTCGAGCTTGTCCAGTACCCTTCCCACGTTTTGGTCTACCCGATCGATCATCGCGGCGTATACAGCCATTTTAGAAACCCACTCATCCTTATCTTCCACTTGCTCCCAGGGCTCTACCTCTTCGTCCCGATCGCCCAAGACCAGATGATCTTCTACTAAATTTAAGGCTTTCAATCTTTCAAACCGCTCTCGGCGAAGTGAATCCCAACCCGATTCATACCGTGTTTTGTATTTTTCAATATCCTCAGGCCAGGCTTGCAGAGGATAGTGTGGTGCCGTATAGGCGATGTATAAGAGGAAAGGATCTGGCTCGTTTTTGTATTCCTCCAAATAGCTCAAAGCATAATCCGTGAAGGTATCTGTGGAGTAGAAATTTGGCTCCACGGTTTCGTATGGCAGATATTCCTGATCATCAATGGCCCACCGTCTGGGATAGCCCCGGGGAACGGTAGTAAGCTTGCGGCCCGGCTCGGGTTCATTGAGTCTTCTGGGGCCCGGATTGAAATGATTGGCTGCCCCGTCAGTCAATCCAAAATGCCGATCAAAACCGCGTTGAAACGGGGTTTCATCAGCGTGCCATTTACCCACCATCAGTGTGCGATACCCTGCGGGCTTTAAAGCTTCTGCAAAGGTGATGCTATTTTGGTACTTACCGGGTTTGTTGGTATATATTCCCGCTTTTTGAGGATACACCCCCGTCAGCAGAGAGGTTCTGGAAGGGACACAGATGCCGTTGTTATAAAAATTTGTGAACTTCATGCCTGAAGCTGCTAGTTGGTCAATGTTAGGCGTGTGAATCTCACCTCCAAAACATCCAATATCAGAATAGCCCATATCATCTACCATTATCAAGACAATATTGGGCCGCTCCGTTTGGCTGGTATGCTGTTGACATCCGCCAAAGAGCAGACAGATAACTAAGATTAGGTAACTCGACTTAAAGATCATTCCAACTTATTTGAATCCATTATAGAATACGACCCACTATCATGAGTACTTAAAAAAAGACCCACCACGATTTCAACGTGATGGGTCTTTACCACTGATTACTCTGTTATTGCTTAATAACTCTGCTCGTTTTGGAGCGTCCCTGTACATCGAATGTTTCGATCAGGTAGTTACCGGAAGTAAGTCCCTCGAGGGAAATCTCTACCAGCGAAGCTCCCGCCGGCACATCCTGCGCTCTGACCATTTTACCAGTAATGTTGTATAGTACCACTTTTACAATCTTCTGATCAGGGTTAACAATGGTAACCTTGTCCGAACTAGGATTTGGGTATACGTTAATCTTGTTGGCTTTCAACTCACTGGACAGGACAACTTCGGGTTGTTCTACCACAATTTCAATATACGATCCACCATTGGAATGTTCTTTGGAATTGTACTGAGCCTTGAAGGTCGAGCCCTGTAGCGTAGTACTTAGTTTCAGTGAAAGGATCTTGTCTGTCTCACCTTTCACTGCATCTGTTATATCGATGGCATGTGGTGATTCCAATGTCTCTCCAGCTGCAGAGGTCGTCTGAACTCCCGAAAGAGAGTCAAGCGAAGCGGGTCTGGTGTTACCTGTAATGGTGGCCTCAGACCAGGTGTCATCCTGAATATAAGAAACCCATTGTGTACTGCCCTCTTCTCCCCACTTGTTGCCATAAGGGATCATGTACAAAGTGGCTGATTTGATCGTAGAAAGATCAGAGATATCCTGAGATAAGTCATATTTGAGGAATATCTCATGCAGGTTACTTCCTTCACCGGAAGCTGACTGCAGGTAGTCTTTATCACCATAGTTGTCATCGCCTCTGGAGCCAGTCCTTGTAAGCGCATCCTCTGCAGCGTAAACCTTAATGGTGGATACACCTTCAGCATCTACAACAATGTATCCTGATTGAGTCAATGAACTGGTACCCCCTGCATTGGTCGCTTCAAGGGTGACGTCATATTTACCTTCTGCAGCATAAGTAACGGTTGGGTTTTGATCTGTACTCTCAGCGGGAGATCCACCCTCAAATGTCCATTTCCAACTTGTTGGTGAGTATTGGGATTCATCAGTGAAAGTGACTGACCCACCAGCCTTCAAAGATTGTTTGCTTGCCGAAAACGCAATTTTGGGCGAATAGAGTTCTACTTCAAGATACGTACCCCCTTCTGAATATTCTTTTGAGTGGTATTCAGCTTTAAATGTTCCGGCTAAAAGACTACTACTCACTTTGATAGAAAGTTTCTTATCACTTTCTGCCTTTACCAAATCTGTAACATCAATGGTATGGATCGTTTCCAATGTAGCACCTCCAGCAGAAGTTGTCACAACGGCCGCCACAGAATCCTGGGTTGAGCCAGGTGCGGTATTATACGTGATAGTCGCTTCATCCCAAGTATCGTCCTGAACATAAGATACCCACTGTGTACTACCGTCTTCCCCCCATTTAGAACCAAATGGAACAAGGTTCAATTTAGCAGACTTGACCAGTTCAAGGTCTGGAATATCTTGAGACAGGTCATATCGTAGGTATATTTCATGCAGATTACTTCCCTCTCCAGATGCAGCTTGCATGTAGTCTCTTGTTCCGAAGTTGTTATCTGACTGAGAGCCGGCTCTTACAAATGCATCGGCCTCTGCCTGAATTTGAACCTGAGCTTGCGCCGTGCCCACCTGAAGAATGATCATAAATGCCCATATGACACAAGCACTTAAAATTCGTTGTATGTTTTTGTTCATGATTTGATTGTTTTTAGTTAGAAGTTCAATTACAGACGGACATAGTTTTCCTGTCTTTAAATAGTCATATTTAAAATTTACTAGTGAAATATGTATGCTTACTTTTATCTCCTATTCATAGCCTGCATTTTGTGGCAGCAGGTTTGGATTTCTGTCCAATTCATCCTGCGGCAATGGCAAGTAGTAGTGTTTTGAGGGATCAAAGTTTGGCTGAGGCTCCATTGAATTAGCGCCCAGGAAAACCTCGTTACCCAGTTTTCTTCTTTTGATGTCGTACCACCTTTTAAACTCAAAGGCCAATTCCACCCGACGTTCTTCCATCACTGTTGCTCTGAATGCAGCCGCGTCTGCGGCCTCTATGGCACTCACATCTGCAGGCGTGGAAGCTCCATTTCTGGCTCTTGCTCTTACTTGATTGATATAGCCCTGCGCCTCAGCTGATGGGCCACTGATTTCATTCAGTGCTTCTGCCGCAATCAGGAGTACCTCGGCATAGCGAAAGAAAGCGTAGTTGTTGTCCGTTTTTCGGCCCTCGTTCTGTGCATTTCCATAAAATCTAAAATACTTCGCACAGTGTGGCCGTTTTTCGAAGGGATAGTCGGGATAACTTACCAGTGAATCTCCGATAAGGGTGGCAGACTCAAAAGTCACCGCTTTGCGATAATCTGAGTCTGAAAAGGAATCGAATACAGCCATGGTAGGAACATTTACACCCCAACCATTTTTGTCCGCTCCTCTAATACCTGTCATCGCACCCATGAAATCGTCATTAAGGTTGTTCTTTGTCACCAGACCTAAATAATCCAGTGAAAAGATGGTTTCAACCTGGTCATCCTGAAGGGCAGAGTTGAATAAATCCTGAAAGTCTGGGACCAAATCATAATTGAGTGCTGCACGATTGTCTATCACCCATTTGGCATTGTCATAGGCATCCTGCCAATTTCCCAGTGTCAGATGCACGGACGCTAAAAGTGTATAGGCACTGCCACTTGTAGCACGACTCCTGATATTCCCAGGATGCTGCATGGGCAGATGCTCTCTGGCAAATTCCAGGTCTTTGATGATGAACTGATAAACTTCATCCTCGGAAGTTTTGCTCAAAGTCGGCAGATCATTTGCCGGAGTGGTCTCAGTGACATACGGTATATCACCGAAAAGCCTAACCAAATGATAGTATATCAGTGCTCTTACAAATCGAGCTTCTCCCTCCAGTGCTCTTTTCACTTCAGGGTCAGCTGAAACATTTTGAGCTCCGAAAACGGCATTGTTGGCGGAAGCAATGATCTGATAGGATGCCGGCCAGAACTCCGTAATCATGCCATTCGTGGCATCCATGGTAAACTCATTGATCTCGATGCGTCTGGCAGCAGTTGAAGTATTTCCTATGTCCGCCATGTCGCTTAATAGCTGAATGGTGGTAGACAACTTACGCCCCCAGAAGGTTTCCTGGGTCATCAGTCCATAGGCTCCAAAAATGCCCATTTCGACATCACCCGGGGTTCTGAAAAAACCATCCGGAGCCAGGTTACCGATAGGATCTTCCTCCAGATCTGCACAATTGAAGGTGCCAAAAGCGAGCGCGAAAAGTAATATTTTATTTAGGTATTTCATCTGAATTAATGTCTTGTTTTGAAAACGATTAAAATCCAACACTCAGTCCAACGGTATATGATTTAGCCATTGGATAACTGGCAAAGTCAAGCCCCAAATTCCTATTGGAGTCTTGTGCCCCTGAACTTCTGAAACTTACTTCAGGATCTACACCACTGTAATTGGTTGCTGTCCACAGGTTTTGTCCACTGACATAGATCTTGAAAGACCTCATATTCATCTTTTGAACCCATGACTTAGGTAATGTGTAGCCAATCGCCAGAGACTTTAGTCGGATGTAGCTACCATCCTCTATCCATCGGGAAGAGAATCGCGCTGGTCGTGCTTTGATCGCCGGCACATCAGTATTAGTGTTTTCTGGCGTCCAGCTGTCTTTCATAGCTGAAGTGGCGTTACTCTTACCAATCAGCCCATCCAGCTCATATCTGGTATAGTTGGCAATCTCATTTCCCTGAGAGCCCTGAAAGAATATATTGAGATCAAAACCTTTGAATGTGAAGGTGTTGTTGAATCCCCAAATAAAATCAGGATTAGGGTTACCCATGATGGTACGATCCTCTGAAGTAAGCATTCCATCTTCATTCACGTCTTTGAATTTTTCTCCACCGACACCCTCACCACCGGACAGGACTTCTTCACCCTCCTGCTGCACACCTTCATAGACATAGCCGTAAAACATGCCCACTGGCTCTCCAACTCTTAGAATTTGATTTTCTCCTCCAAGCACTGCTCCGGGTGTGTTTTTGTAAAACACATCCACTGTGTCACTCAACTTGAGGATTTTATTCCTGTTGACAGAGAAATTGACATCCATATTCCACTTAAAGGCCCCTACTATATTCCTGGAACTGATTCCGAGTTCATACCCTCTGTTTTCCACCTCACCGGCATTCCTCAGCGCGGTACTAAACCCAGAATACTCTGGTAGTGGTACTTCAAACAGCAAATCACTGGTGACCATTCGGTAATAATCTGTGTTGATGATGATCCGGTCTTCAAACAACCCTATGTCTGCCCCTATATCTACCTGGGCCGTACTCTCCCATGTCAGGTCATTGTTGGCGATAGTAGCTGGTGCCACGGCGTTCACAATGTGGCCTTGCTGTGTAGTGAGTACTTCTTTCAATGAAGCCAGGGTTTGATATGGGTTTATGGCCTGGTTTCCGGTGACTCCATAACTCGCTCGGAGCTTCAATTCACTTAAGAATGGCACGTCTTGCAGGAAAGGCTCATTATGTGCATTCCATCCAAGAGCAGCAGATGGGAAGTACGCCCATTTGTTATTCTTTGAAAATCTTGAAGACCCGTCATATCTGTTGGTCACGGTCAGGAGATACTTGCTTTTGTAGCTATAGTTGAGACGTCCATAGTAGGAACTCAAAACTGACTCTTCGAGTGAAGATGATGGAAGAACCATGTTGGTACCGCCGCCCATGTTCCAATAGATGCCAGCGTCGTTCACAAAAGTTTGATTGGCCGAAAACCCGTATTCACTGATGAAAGACTGGTATGAGTACCCGGCCACAATGTTCAAGTTGTGGTCGCCACCAAATTGTTTTGAGAAGGTGAAATAGTTCTCGTTTAGCAAAGTAGATTTTCTGCGGAAAGTAAGCTCCGCTACCCCGCCTAAGCTTTCACCCTGAAGCAACGAGCGAGGTGCATAATAGCCCCTGCGTTCATTGGATATCACCGCACCGATGTTCGAACGGAACTTTAGGTCTTCTAAGATTTTAACTTCTGCATAGATGTTGGGCTGCACCCTATCCTCCTGCGTACTACTTTCTCTTTCAGTCGCCAAAGCGTATGGGTTGTCGCTGGGGTCACCCACTATACTGCGAGTAAAATTCCCGTCTTCATCATATATCCCCAATGTTGGTGAGAACTTGTAGGCAGCACCTATCACTCCCTGGTTATGAGCACTACTGCTCGTCTCCTGAGTCTTGATGGCACCCTGGTCTATCCTTCGGGTGAAGAGATTCAATCCCAAATTCACACGATCTGAGGCTTTGATGTCCAGGTTGCTGGTGATGGAGTATCGTTGGTAGTCAGAGTTTACAATAATGCCCTGGTGGTCATAGTAAATCCCTGAGACGTAATATTTCATGTTGTCACTTCCTCCGGAGATGGATATGCTGTGGTTCTGGATGCTTCCCCTTCTCAGGATTTCATCCTGCCAGTCAGTTCCTCTACCCAATGCTGCCGGGTTGTCAAACAGGGGATCTCGCCCACCACTAGCCTCTACAGCATTCATGTATTCTGCAAACTCTGAGGCATCTAGCAAATCCAACTTGTTAATTTCGGATTGTGCTGAATAAGAAGACCTGAAATCCACCCTGGTCTGTCCGGCCTTACCTCGTTTTGTCGTGATCATGATGACTCCATTGGCGCCTCTTGACCCATAAATCGCCGTGGCAGATGCGTCTTTCAAGATTTCAATGGACTCAATGTCCTCCGCTGGAGGCGCTGACCCTGTAGGAAAACCGTCCACAACAAAGAGCGGGTCACTGCTCGCATTAATGGAAGTACCACCTCTGATTCTTACCTTGTAGCTGCCTCCCGGGTCGCCATTGTTAGACTGCACTGATACACCTGGTGCACGGCCCTGAAGTGCTTGTGTTACTCCAGAAGCAGGATATGCTGTAAGTGCTTCAGATCCTACGGATGCTACAGACCCTGTCACATCACTTTTCAAAACCGTACCATATCCGATGACCACTACTTCCTGAAGCTCACCTAAATCAATGGTGAGGTCTATATTTAGTTGCGTCTGATTCGAAATGGTGATTTCCTCTGACTGATAGCCTATGTATGAAAACAGGAGAATGTCACCTCTATTGACTTCCAGTTCATAGTTTCCATCTATATCGGATACCGTTCCGCGGTTCAGGCCCTTGATTACAATGGTTACTCCGGGAACACCGGACGGACTGTCTTCAGCTGTGATTTTTCCTTTGATTGTCCAAGCTTCCTGTACCGGGGCGGTGTTTTCCTCCTGATTCTGCTCTTCATCCTTGGTGGTCACAAAGACATCATTGTTAACCCTTCGGAACATCAGGCCAGATTCCTTTGATAGGTCTCTCAATACATCTCCCATAGGCCGGCTACTGGCCTCAAGGGACACTCGATTGTTGACATCAAGTATGCCTTCGTTGTAGAGAAATTGGAATCCTGTTTGAGATTCGAGGTTTTTCAATACGCTGAGCAGTTGAGTATTCGTATCGCTGAGCGAAACATAAATCTCATCAATGCTTTTGGTTTGCCCAAAACTGGCTATCTCAGAAGCGAGGAGCAGAAACAAAGTGGGTAGCCAAATTCTGAAAAAGCTAAATGAGCTATGCTTTGCCTTATGGGGTTGAGGTTTCATCATCAATGTGGGTATTTAATTTATAATATGTTAGGCATTAGGTTTGTTTTTTAGCCCCTTCATCCAGGAGCTCTGGGTTTTTGCACTTCCATGATCTTGATTTTCTTTCCTTCTATTTTAAAATCAAATTTTGAGGTGTAACCAATCCCCTCCAGCACTCTTCTCAGCGATTGGTTATCAAATCTTCCTGTAAAGCCATCTGTGATTTCCATAGATTTTTCGATTTCGAACTCCACGCCGTACCATCGCTCGAGTTTTTTCACGATTTCCTCAAAAGTGGCTTTCTCAAAAACAAGAATTCCGGATTTCCATGCGAGTATTTCATCAGTATCCACTTCCACGATTTCAGAAAACTTGTCTTCGTTGATGTTATAGCTTACCAATTCGGAAGGATTCAATACCACACCGGAAATATTATCCCACTGGAGTCTGTCGGGTTCACTTTGATTGAAGCGGGAGACAGAAACCAAACCTGACACTACTGCCACATCAACCAGTCCTTCCTCTCCATAGGATTTCACATTAAAAGAGGTGCCCAGAACCTGGGTTCGGATGTTGCCGGAAATGATCACGAAAGGTTTGTCTGTATTCCTCTTCACATCGAAAAAGGCTTCACCTTCTAACCAAACAGCACGAAGGTCTTTGTCAAAACTGCTTTTGTAAGTAAGCCGACTTCCCGAATTCAACTTCACAGTACTTCCATCAGGCAGGGTTACCTGCATTTTTCGGCCATTGGGACAGTCCTTGGTGATGGTAGTTTCCACCATCTCCACGGGGCCTTCATTCTTCTGGAAATTGGAGATGAGCCAAAAAGTAGAAACCACTATTGGGATCAGAACTGCTGCTACTTTCACCCAGTCACGAAGTTTCCAACCCACCTGCACCTGATGAGTATCACTCGTCAATCGATCAATTCGATTCCAGATTTGTTCCTCTTCATGCCGTGTGAAGCTCAAATCCTGATATTTTAAGGATTGAATCACTTCGGCCGCTTCATTCGCTATGCTCACTAAATCCGGTGTTTGAGCCAGTCTAACGCGCCATTCTCTACCATCAGGTGAATCATGATCCATGATGTAGGAAATAAACGAGTTATCGTTTAGTAAATCTTCTACGGTGTAATTCTTTTTGTTCATTATTCAATCAATTATTACTAAGAGGACTCTCATTCTTCTTTTTACTCAAAAAAAAGTGATTTTTTTTTCGGAAGATGTGATTGAGTCCTTTGAGTTGTCATGTTCATTGGTCCGTTTCTTATGTTCTCGATCTATTCGTGGATTCGCGAATGATGAGTTTTGGTTTGATCAGAGTGGAAACACTCACAGATTGTTTGTTGCCCTCGATGCTATTCAACAGCAGCTTGGATGTTGACTTGCCCATATCCACTCCAAATTGCTCCAATGTAGTGAGCGAGGGAGTAATCATTTCAGTAAGAGGCTCATTGCCAAATCCGGCAACGCCCACCTCCTGAGGAACGTTGTACCCTTTACATTTAAGATAATTGAGTGCCCCAAGAGCAGAAAGGTCACTGGCAGCAAAGAACGCATCAGGTGGGTTATCACTTTGCATGATCCCTCCTGCAACCACCTCTGCTGTATCAATAGTGATGGCTTCCAAAATCAGACTTTGATCAAACGGAATGTGAGCAGCTTCGAGTGCGCATGCATATCCGTCTAATCGCTCACGATAAAGTTTGAGGTTTTGCGGTCCTGATAGATGTGCTATTCTGGAATACCCCTGGTCAATCAGGTGACTTACCATCTCATAGGCACCTGAAAAATTGTCGTTGACAACTTTGCTTGAATTCAGATCATCCACTATCCGATCAAATTGCACAAATGGTATTCCTGATTGGTTAATTAATTTCAAATGATCGTTTCCGTGAGTTTCTTTTGAATTTGAAATCAGGATACCATCCACACGGTTATTAATGAGGGTTTCAATCGCCTTCTTTTCCTGATTCAGGCCTTCGTTGCTTTGACAGATGACAAGATTGTACCCGTGGGCATTCAATACCACCTCCATGCCATGAATAACGCTCGCAAAAAAATGTCTCTGAATTTGAGGAAGGATCACCCCAATGGTATTACCCCTACCGCTCCTTAGGTTAGACGCAATTTTATTTGGTCGATATCCAAGCTCCCTGGCCTTCTCATTTACCAGTTTTTTCGTCTTTAAACTGATTCGGGGATTGTTAGCAATAGCCCTAGAAACGGTTGCAGCACTGATCTCAAGCTCGCTGGCTATATCATAAATGGTAGCATCTCTCATATTCCGAAAGAACCGGTACCACTTATCAGCCAGGGCAATACCACGTGAAGTCTATCCCTCAGTACTTCCAATGCCCGATAGATGTTATTGTAAACTGACTGCATGTTGATCCCCAGGATGTCAGCGATCTCCTGGTTGGTCATGTTAGAGTAATACTTCAAATAAAGCACCTCCTTTTGTCGCGGTGTGAGGGCATCCAGTTCCCTTCTCATTTTCAGTATTCGCTCGGAGGATTCTTCCCCCAGGATCTTGATCATTTCATAAGAAGGCTGAAAGTCCACTTTTGAATTTCCGGTAAGGGAGCTCAGAGATGATTTCTTATTTCCACGAGCCATTTTGCGGATCACATCCCGCCGGACTGACTTCAATAAATAAAACCTGATTGAATTTACAGAAGCGAGCTCTCCCCGCTTATTCCAGAGATGGACAAAAATATCCTGGATGGAATCCTGAACGAGATCTTTGTCCGATGCAATCCTCATTGCATAGTTGGTCAAATACTTGATAGAGTTGTTATATATTGTTTCAAATGCTAACCGATCTCCCGATTGGAATGCCTTCCATAATTCACGTTCTGAATTATCATCTTTCACTGATTTGATCATATTCAACTCTGGTCTTAAATCTGGGGTTTGAAAGGACGGTTGCATATTCTTAAGCAGATAAGTTAATGGAAATGGGATCAAACATCAAACAGCCCGATCACTTATAAATCACAACATTAAGTTCAATTTAAATCACTGTTTCGCTCACTTTCTTCACTCTCTAATGGAAAAGCAAGCATATTGAGCACAAACTGTAAACAGACCGGATCGAACCTATAGTCATAGAGGTTTGATCCTGAAATTTCTTTAGTCAAACGCCCTGCGGTAAACAGGTTGGAAACGATGAGTTTACCCCCGTTTGCAAAGTCGATCATTTGGATGGGGGTTTTGTTCAACCCATAGCCCGCTATGGCCAGGGGAACTATCTTTTCTGATTTTCCACCCAGACTACTATATACCCTGGAGATGTCCTGGATCTTCGCATCACTGTCTGGATCCAGAAGCCCACGGAGGGATACCAGATCCTCTACTACGAAATGTACTCTTTTGTACAGGTCTTGAAGCACCAGTAGGTCGTCATTGGTATCGGAAAATCCAAAGTAGCCTTCTAGTTCATAGGCATAGTATGGGGCATTTTTTATCCTTGCCGTATCTGCGCCACGTTTTAGCCAGAAATCTAAGTAGCCATTTTGGTCTAAATCATCGACAAAAACATCAATAGCGGGGACTGTAAGCCCACCCCTCAGTCCATTCCAAAGCCATGTGCGATCCTTCCCCGAAAGATCATTCCAGAGCTCGTTTCCAAAGGGACTTGGGTGAAAATGGCTTTCTGGCTCGAGTGCGTATTTCATACTCATACTCACTCCACCAGGGAAATCGCCAGACCAAATATCTTTCTCACGCCTGGCTTCAAATTCGTCAGAAAAGCTCTGGCTCGCTAGCAGCAAGGTATTCTTAGAGGTATCTCCTTTTTGGATGATGTGCGCGGGATACTCGGTACCGTCCGCTCCCACAATAGGCGCAGGTGTGGGACACTTCTCTCCATGGAATTTTGGCCCTACGTCCAGCATCACTACTTTTTTGCCCGCTCTGATCGCCCCATCCAATTGCGGCATCACAGAGGAGTCTCCTTTGTAAATAGCGTCCCATGTGATGTGAGAGGTGACTATGATGTCAACTTCATCAGTGATGGACCCGGGTTTCAGGCCAAGGTCCCGAAGTATTGCACTGAGCTCCAACTCTGAATCAGGTACGCCTATGCTGGCACTTTTCAGCACCGAAGGAACGACCACCTCATGAACATTTACCTCCCACCGTGAAATGACAGGCACCTTCACTCCTCCCACGGGGTTGAGTAGTTCGGCTTCCAGGACGTAATCACCACCAGTCGCAGGCATGGATACATTGACCTTTTTAACCGCTTCTGCGAACGGGTCAAGCCAATGACTCAATCTGACCGACCAAATGGAAGCTGATTCCTCATTGAGGATCCGGAGTTCCACCTGAACAGAATCCCCCTCAGGGTACTCATTGAAGAGGTACAGCGGTAATTCAATATTCTGATTGGGCTCGAAATTTCTATCCCAAATTTCCATGCTCACCGAGCGTGGTGAATAGACCGACGCCAGCGAGCTCCAGAGTGGCTTCAACCTTGCTTCCTCCAGCGGGCCTTCATACCAGTTTCCACCATCCTCAAAAGGTCCTAATGTACAAAATGGCGCAATGCCCTGAATCCCAATGCGTCTCCAATACTCCCCGATCCTGCCGTAAGACCATTCCTGCATTTTACTGCGCATTTCCGGAGTATGGCCCACATTCAGGAACCTGTCAAAGCCAGGTTCTGCTCGCGGGTAGCTACTCACCTCCCAGTTTTCATTCATATAGTTGGCACCAAACTCATCAATAACCGTAGGGCGATCATAGTCTTTCCATGAGTTTGCATACAAGGCCACATTTTCTGCCATACTCCACCAGTAGCGATGTAAGTTGTAAGTATCACTATTGGCAATTAAGTAGTTCGGGAATTGGCTGCTGATTTCCAGATAGGAATCGTGCATGATTTTTTCCAATTCGGGTTCTGTCTCGTTGAACAGCTGAATCAAGGCCGTAGAGGGATGCTGTGCACCAAGCGTGAGTAATTTGGAATAATATACTGGCAGGGTCTCCCGTGAGCCACCCATTCCATGGAAATATTGCGCCTCCAGCTGAACCAGCAAACCGTATTCATCACATAAGTCAATCATCCATTCTGGTGGTGGATAAAGGTGAAACCTAAGTAAATTGGCTCCATGCTCTTTGAAGGGTTTGATGATGGCTTCATAAAACCACTCCCGATCATCTATCAGGTCTTTGGCAACAGCCTCACGGGCAAACCGATTCCAAACAATGCTTCCACCCCTCAAAGTACAGGGGTTTCCGTTCAACAGAAACTTGCTCTTATCCTCTGAAATACCAAAAGTCTTGGGTGCATAATTAATCACCTTCTCATGGGCTACTTTTCCTTTATGGATGACCTGCGTCCTTAACTGATATAGATTCGGGTCCAGTGGTGACCACAACTTCAATTGATCATTGAAAGCAATGACCACAGAGCCGGCCAGTGATTTGGGTTTCACCTTAGAGGTGAGTACCACTGTGCCAGCGGCATCCAAAATATCAAACTTCACTTGATCAGGAACTGAAGCATTTTTCCCATCAGGGCTAATTCCCCACTCGATATTAACAGAGTTTCTACTTTCAGACGTAAAGGGTATCAATCTGGTTATCTGCCAGTTATTATAAAAAATCAGAGATATATCATCCCTGATCCATGAGGCCTGACAAGACCTCCATAAGTCTGCTGGTGATGGCTTTGCCGGGTCATCCTCAGGCACATCCTTTAAAGAGGTCAGTTCTATTTCCAGAACGATCTCGTTTCCTGGTTTCACCTGTTTGTGGGACAGCCCAAACGAAATGGGCATCATACCGCCAATGGACTCTCCCACTTTATCACCATTGATATACACCCGAGGCCTATACAAAGCACTCTTGAGGACCAGGCTTACGTTTGTCCAATCACCTTCCGGTAGCCGGATCTGTTTTTTGAACCAGACGCTCCCCGGAGCTGGGTTGTGTGTATCGGTGGTGGGAATACCCGGAACCATGGTCTGGCTCGTATATTTCCTGTCTATTCCTGTTTCCCATTCACCGTTGAGGTTCAGGTTTTGACCTGAGAGTATGACGGACCAGCACAAGCTCAGGACTATTAATATGGATTTTAACTTCATTGTTGTCAACTGACTCTTCATAGATTAGCATTTAATTGATCGGCGATAAAGCACCTACCCAGTTTTGATTCAAAATCAGATCATCCACTCCCCGATCCTTATTGGCACCGACCACTGGAGTATCAGACAAGCTGGCCACCAGTATTTTTTCATTCGGCACTATCTTATTGATGCATAGTGTCTTGGGTGTAGTGAACCGCTGAAATTCAAAACAATAGTCGCCAAATTCATCCAGCTTCGAGATGTCAAACATGCAGCTATTGCCCCCTTCCAATGGTAAAAATTCGGTGTTGTAAAAGACATTGTAATCCGTGTTTACTCCTTTATTGGCTGCTATTACAGCATTTTGACCATTGATGATCAGATTACCCATGATGTCACTGTTCCAGATTTCTGACTCCATCCACAGACCGGGCTCCTCTACGTCCACTATCGTATTGAAATAATACTCATGCGAAAACTGCTTTTGAGTGACAGGTCGGATGGCGGCAATGGATGCCTTGTAGAATATATTTCGCACAATAGAAAGGTGATTGGAAGACCCACCGCCACTTCCTGTGGCGGTTGTGAATGGTAGTACGCATTCATAAAAGACATTTTCACTGAATTTTATATAGGCCTTATGCCCTGAAGCGTTGCTGAAATCGATGGCCCCGGGAGACCCACCCGAGCCGCCTTCCGTAGAGCCGATCCATGCAAAGTGATTTCGCTCCACTCGCACCCAATCCTTAGGGTCAGATGAACCACCATCTTTAAAATCAATGCCGTTTTCATGAGGAAACCTATCAATTACCTCAAAGTACTTTGTAGGGTCTATGTAGATGTCATTGTCCCGAATGATGCACCCTTTATGTACATCATCCGAAGGGTGTATTTGTATAGCGTCACCTGCACAATTGTAGATTTCGCAACCAATTACCTGGGAGTAGTCCGTCTCGCTTGTAAACACGATTCCATGATTATCCCGACCAGGAGTAATCATAGTGTTTCGCACTACACTGTTTTTAACCACATTATAGTCACCCACAATTTGAATCTGACCGCCCCCACTACTTCCAAATTCAGTAAGCACAGAATTGACCACATTGCTATCCCCTTGCAGCCTTATAATATGTGTGCGGGTTTGATCCTTATATCCTTCCCCGTACAGTCCTACAATTTGCCAGTTGTTACCGGCTACTGTCAATTGTCTGATGGCAGCACGATCCGTATTGGCCAGGCTGACCGGATGCGTCATAGGATTCTGACCCAGTGCCGGGTTATAGTAAATAATCCATCTTGGCCCTGACGTGGATCCACTTTGAGTGAGAACAATTTCTCCCAAGGCAGTATAGTCGCCTGGGGAAACAAAGAAATAACTCTTATCCTCATCATTCACCTGCTCCCAGTCTTCCAGATTCTTTATCAGAGCCATGGCCGAATTGGAAGTATCATAAATGGGTAGATCATCAGCATAGAGCACCTCTTTACCCAAATCCTCCGTATGCACATCTGAATTATTGCTGGCACATGAATTGACTCCTAACCAGATGATGCTGACTGCTAACACCATCCGGGCTGATTGATATATTTTATTTTTTACCTTCATTCTTTCCATTAAAAACTGTTCTTTCCTGACTTAATCATTTTTATGGTGACCTGCTCACCACTTTGAGTTCCCACCAATATCATATACACCCCATCAGGAATGTCTGAAATGTCAACCGGCTGATGAGACTGGAGCAACCCTTCTGCTATTACTTTACCATGAATGGAATAGATGGCATACGCAGCATGATCTGCTATACCACCCATCATGAAATATTCACTTGCAGGGTTTGGGAAAATCATTGCATGGGGCCGTCGCAAAGTCACTTCAAGTACGTGGTTGAAAACCTCTATGGAGACTGCTCTTGATGGCACCACGTTGCCATCCGAATCAGTAGCAATAGCCACTAATTTGTATTCCCCATTTTCAAAATCTTTTGTGCCCCATATCAGCGAATAGGGTGCCGCGGTAACAGTCCCTATGGATTGATCTCCGGCCATGAACTCCACTGAAGTCACGTCATCGTCCACATCGGATACTTCTGCCAAAATCTCTACATCGCCACTTAGAATTGAATCACCGACAATATTCACGATGGATACCAGTGGTGGATAAGAATTATCAACAGTGACATTCACCACATCAGACACGAATTCTCGGCCACCCAGATCACGGGCCACTGCCCATAATTGATAACTTCCATCCGGAACAGTTTTCGTGAACCACACCCGCTCGAAAGGTGCCGAGAAGCGCTCTGCTCCAAGTGCCGATCCTTCTAGAATGAACTGCACACCTACCAAATCACCATCCGGGTCGCTGGCTGTGGCTGAGAGGATCACCTCATTCGCCACTGTGGCTCCGTCTTCTGGAGTCGTCAAAGCAACTACCGGCGGGGAATCCGGAGTATTGTCCAGAAATCGGGTAATTGCGTTGGAGTAGGTTGTGTTTCCGGCTTGATCTGTGGCCAGCGCTTTCAGTGTGTAAGCCCCATCAGTCAGTGATTTGGTATCCCAACTGTAGGTGTAGGGTTCATTTTCAATCAGCTCACCCAGAGCCTCCCCATCTAAAAAGAGCTGCACACCAGACAGGTCATTGTCTTCATCAGTAGCGAGCACTTCTATGTTCACCACACCCACCAACGTATCCGGTAAATATTGAAAATCTACCGACGGAAAGCCCGTGACATGTGCTGGAGACAAGGCTCCCACCCAATCCTGGTTATAGCTTTGATCATTGACCCCTACTCCGGCCGTTTCTCCAAAATACTGAGTAGCTGTCAGGTTGGTGAATGCAGCGGATTGAGTAGGTCGTGCTCCGGGGATGCACAAGGTTTCGGGGTTAGTGTGCATTTTGAACAGATAACAATAATCTTCAAAATCAGAAGCATTAATAGATTCCAGTACAATAGAATGAGATCCTTCTTGCGCAGGGAGTGTGGTATTAAAAAACAGGTTATAATCAGACTTATAATTTGCTTCGGATAGGGTAATACCGTGACCATTAAGGATCAGATTACCATAAATTTCAAGCTGTTGGCACTTGGTGTTCAACCATTCTTGATCTTCGTTAAATTCAGCTACACCAATGATTGTATTGAAAGTAACCTCATGGTTGTAGGTCTCTTCTGCGTCCATCCATACCCCAAACCTGGTGGCATTGTATATGAGATTTTTGGTGATGGTAAAATTAGAAGTTTGTCCGCCGCCTTTGGTGTTAAAAGGGATTTTGCAATCATAAAACACATTGCCCTCTACCAGTACGTGGCTTTTCGGGTCATTCTTATTGCTAAAATCTATAGTCCCCTGATCTGGGTTGGGGCTTGTGCCACCTGGTGTATGAGCGATGTTACGAAACCGGTTGTTCTTGATCAAAACATAGTTTTGTGGTCCTCCTGGAACCCCGGCTTGCTTGATGTCGATAGCGTTTTCATGGGGAATTTCATCTACCTCTTCAGGGTAGAGGGATGGGTCAATATAAAAGTCATTATTGTAAATGACGACTCCTTTAAAGGATTCGGGCTTATCACCCAATTGCACTCCATCACCGGCAAAATTGTAAATCTCATTATTGACGATTCGTACATCGAAACCTCCGCTGATCTTCATGCCGTGGATGTCACTATTCGGGATGATTTGCGTATTTCTCATCACGCTGTTTTGAACGACTATATTTGAGGCGTTTATTGCGACCTGTCCGGCTCCTCCACCCCCACCTTCGCACAGCATTCGGTTGACAATAATATTGGCTCCATGTAAATCCAGGGTAGGATTCTTTGACCCTGCGGTAGCCGTACCATAGAGTCGGTCCACTATCCAGTGGCTTCCACTCAGCTCTATTCGCTCAAACTCAGCTCTTTGATCCGCTGACATATCTACAGGATGCGTGACAAGATCCGCTGAGTTTTCGGGATTGTAATAAACCAACCAGCGTGGAGTTTCGGCTGTGCCGGGAGTAGAAATCTCGATCTCACCAAGGGCCGTGTAATCACCTGGAGTGACGAAAAAATAAGTTTTATCCGGGTTATTGATCATATTCCAATCCTCGTTGGTCTCGATGAGCACCATGGTAGGATCTTCAGGATTATATTGAGGGAGCGTGATCGGCACCTCGTATGACTGGCCATGCACAGCGATGGACAGTAAGATAAAAAGCATAGTGGGGAGCCAGTATTTCACGAGATCTATTGATTAAGAAACGGCACTATGAAACCTGCTGATGAATGAGCTGACCCGATGAGATCAAGTTCAAAACTTTTTTGGTAGCTGCGAGGAATTCCCTGTGTCCTTGCGTTTGGGTATGCGGCTAGGCGTTTCTTATTCATTTCTTTCCGAGTTAGTTGAAATGGCTAATTCGATTAGCCCAATTCTTTAAGTTCAAAATTTGCAAGAGCAACATCAATCCCTCCATTCACATGTAAGAGGAAGCACACTGCTTTTTTTACTCAAAAATTTTCAATTATTTCACCCGACTCGGTGGATGGAATGGAGATTGGCTGAATCTTAAAGGGTTTTGCTCATCCCTCTATTTGGTGGGCTCCGGTTGTTGGAGCAGGTTATTCAGTTCGGTTGCAAACCGAACACCCAGGTCAATATAGTCCGCGCTGGTGTAATGCCATGGGTCTGAATATTGGTAATATCGGGTTTGACGAACGATCGCTGCATTCTTATCCGTCCTTACAAATTCTTCCTGTCCGTATTGAACCAATTCGCCATATTTCCATACTTTTCCATGGTATCGCTCATGCCAGGAATCTGAAATTTTCCCAATGACAATGGGTAGGTCGTCATCTCTCATAGCTGCCCTCATTAGTGTCATTAGTTCTCTCAGGTGATTATAATATCTGCCGGCGATCTCAGCGGTAGGCGCGTCGCTCTCGCCCTGCATCCAGATGATTCCTGAGGGCACCAGCACTTCATCTACTCCGTCCTGATCAATGTCGGTATTCGCAAAGGCATTTCGCAACGTGCTAAGGAAATGGTCATATTGATTGATTTTACTCCGAAAGTGGGGATCCCAATTTCCTCTGCGCGGATTGCCGAGGGTATCTATAGCTGTACCACCCTTGGAGTATTTAATGAGCGCTATTTTCTCTCCTGGGTAGAGCTCCTGCATTTTTGCAGCGAATGACAACTCCACGCCGAATCGCTCTGACAATTGATTGCTATCGGCAGAGCTCTGATGTCCTGTGCCGTGCCCGGGTTTCAACTTTTCCCAGATTCCGTCACCACCCTCTTCGCCATCATTGGCGCTGTTGCCATGAAATATATAAACATAGTCGAAAGTCGTCAGGTGATTTGGCAGGTCTGTATTATATCCATGCCCATCCATATTGGACTGACCACCCAGATAAAATACTTTTACGGTTTCTTGCCCGGTCGATAAGAGTGGAATGAGAAATATGAGACTCAATACTAGTTTTAGCATATCGAAGTTGATTAAGACAAATGAAAGCCCTCGCCTTTGGTAAAGTCAAGCAGCCTTCAGTTTAGAGTGATATAAAATAAGTAACCCACCCCTGGAATTTCCAGGGGTGGGTCATTTGAAGATTAATTACTTCTTGATAATTCTGACAGTTCTTGGCTCCTCGCCGGCAAGTCTTAGATCAAGGATATAAACCCCTGACGTCAACTGACCTGTTTTGATGTTGAAAAGCTTTCCAGAAAGTTCACCACTGGAAATTACCGCTCCGCTAATAGACCGGATGCTATAACTTCCGCTTAGATCAAGATCCGTTCTACTTATTTTCAGAAAATCAGCAACCGGATTTGGGTATACACTCACAGCGGTCTCTTCCTTAATCACCTCTTCCACCGCAATCTCTGTGGCCACTCTGCTACCCGAATTGATAGAAATATTGCAGATGTCTACCTGATAGCCTGAATTTGTGGAGGCTAAAATGGCAGCCAGGTTGTTAATCGCAGACGGAGTTCCATTTAAATTGTTGTCACTGGCTATCTGAGATGGGGAGTCCCCTATTTTATTAGCAAAAACATCATACGTGTAGTTGGTCATATCAACAACCATCTTAATATGATAGGTTTCACCAGCTGAAAATGGAATTTGAGTAGATGGCCAACCCTGACCACTTCTGGCGACAATTTTACCATCCTTAAACCTTACCATAGTGGCTACGTCATTGTCATGGCTCGATGAACCATTTGACAAACCGATTCGAGAGTGTACGTTATGGCTTGGCGTCACATCGAACTCTGCTGTGAAGTCACCCGACTGGCTTGTGATGGAGGTATTGACCCATGAATTATTGTTAGGCAGCACCACACAACTCCCTCCAGAATTAGAGACCGTAACGGTGATACTCGAGGAAGTGGTCGAATTGCTCGCCGCATCAGTTGCTACAGCTGTCAAAGTATGCGATCCATTTGATGCATTGTTGGTATCCCAGCTAAATGAATATGGTGCTGAGGTATCCTGTGAACCAAGGTTATTACCATCCAATTTGAATTGTACCCCCACCAGATCACTATCAGGATCAGAGGCTGTTGCCGTAATACTGATCGTCCCAGATACAGTAGCACTATTACCTGGAGAAGTAATCGACACAGTAGGTGAGCTACCTCCACTTGCGTTGGAAACGGTTACTGATCTGGCTGCTGAAGTAGTGACATTACCAGCAGCATCTGTTGCCACAGCAGTGAGTGTATAAACAGCATTTGATACACCTGTCGTATTCCAGCTATAAGAAAAAGGAGAGCTTGTATCCTGCGAACCAATATTACTACCGTTCAACTTAAACTGTACACCAACCAAGTCTGAATCCACATCTGAAGCGGTAGCAGTAATGCTAACGGTACCAGAAACGGTAGCGTTATCACCAGGAGCAGTAAGTGCTACGACAGGTGGTGTCGATGAACTGCCATTCCCGTCAATCACTATATTACATATATCCACCGCATAACCACTGTTCGTGCTTTTTAGAACGGCTGGTAGTCTATCGATTTTGGTGATAGAAGATGAATTACTGTGAAACGCATTGTCGTCTCCGATCTGAGTCGGTGAATCTCCATCCGCATTGGCAAAAACATCATAGGTATGATTGGTAAGGTCAACCACCATCTTGATGTGGTAGACTTCATCCGCGATATAAGTAATGTGTGTGGAGGGATACCCCTGATTGTCTCTCACATGTATTTTACCACTTTGGAATCTAATCATGGCTGCCACATCGTTGGCCGAGCTCACATTTCCATCAGACAAACCTATTTCGCTGTTTACAATCGCATTTGGCGTTACATCAAATTCGATGGTAAATCCACTGGTTTGGCTGGCCAAACTGGTGTTTACCCATGTGTTTGTGTTGGGAAGTGTGATGCACGTGGGCGCCACATTGTCTACCGTCACGTTAATGGTGGAAGATGTGGTGCTCAGACCAGCCGCGTCACGGGCAACTGCGGTAAGCGCGTAAGAACCGTTCGTGACTGATGAAGTATTCCATACAACCGAATATGGGTATGAAGTATCCTCCGCCCCAAGATTGACGCCATCTAACTTGAATTGTACACCCACAAGGTCTCCGTTGGTGTCGCTGGCAGTGGCCGATACTGTTACCATTTCACTCACCGTTGAATTATTGGCAGGTCCGGAAATGGATACTGTAGGTGCCACATCCGTTTGATTATCAACGATCACGGTTATCGTGGAAGAATATCCCAAATTTCCATTATCATCTCTGGCCACCGCAGTGAGTACATGATTCCCTTCACTTGCACCAGTGGTGTTCCAACTTACAGAATAAGGGGAACTAGTGTCCTCAGACCCAAGATCTACTCCATCCAATTTGAATTGGACACCTGCCAAATCATTGTCGGTATCTGACGCTGAAGCAGTGACAGTGATGGTCCCGTCAACGGTTGCATTATTGGCTGGACTTGCAATGGAAACCGTAGGTATAGCACCATTGGCACTAGGAGCCAATGCTCCTGCCCAGGCTTGCTGGTAAGTGTCAGAACTACTGTATCCAACTCCAGAAGTACTTCCAAATGTGATCCCTGAAGTAAGGTTGTAATGTGGAGAGCTTGTGGTAGGGCGAGCATTAGGGATGACGATGGTCTCTGGACCCGTAAACATACCCATGGTGAAAGTATAGCTCGTATTATTGGCCGCTTCGGCTGTAGAATAGCTGATCGAATTGGATCCTTCAAAACTATGACCGCTGCTGTTGTAGAAGGCATTGTAGTCGGAGATGGTTCCAGATGGTGAATCACTTAATGTCCCTCCACCGTCGATGATTACATTACCAACTATGCGGGTATTGTACGCTCTGGATTCAAACCATTCCTGATCCCCAAACTTTTCCTCTACCTCAATAACAGTATTCAGATAAATATCATGACTGTGCTCTGTGTTTTTCTGAAACCAGAAAGCAAAGCGCTCAGCACGGTACATCAAGTTTCGACGGATCGTATAATGATCTGTCTTATCTCCACCTCTGGTATTGAAAGGTATCCTGCAATCCACAAAAATGTTGTCCTCAACCAACATATAGCTCTTGTAAATGCCGTTGTTACTATGATCGATTGCTCCCTGATCATCATTCGGGCTGGTGCCTCCAGGGACTTTTGATAGGTTTCTAAATCTGTTCTTTTTTATCAGCAGGTGGTCGCCAGATGTCGATGCTCCGGCATTTTTAATGTCAATGCCATTTTCATGGGGCACTTCGGAGACACTGGAACTGTACTTGGATGGATCGATGTAAATGTCGTTATCATAAATCACCGTGCCTTTAAAAGGCTGATCAGGTCCCAGTTGAATACCATCGCCAGCGAAATTGTAAATTTCGTTGTGAACGATTCGATTATAATCGCCCACGTCAAACTTGATTCCATGATTGTCCTCATTGGTGGAGATTTGAGTGTTACGAATCACACAGTGCTGTACCACGCAATAGTTAGCTGGCCCTTTTCCTGCTCCAGAACCTCCAATGGCTATCTGACCGGCTCCTCCGCCTCCTTTCTCTATCAAGCATCTGTTTAGTACTTGATAATCATCAACCAGGTACACGTTGGGGTTTCTGGTGGGTTCGTCGCCAATAGCCCTGATTCGGTCCAATCTCCAATAAGCGCCTTCTACATTGATCCTGCCAAAGGTGACATAATCGGAAGGGTTCATATCCACAGGGTGTGTGGTATAGTCCGTGGGGTTATTTGGATCATAATAGATCAGCCACCGTGGGTTGCTGGCTGTGCCATCTCCGGTCAATGCCGTGGTGCCTAAACTGGTATAATCACCAGGTTGTATAAAGAAGATACGCTTGCCAGATGTATTAATTACTGAACTGAAATTGGCCGGGGAAGTAATCATCCCCATTTCGCTATTGCCGGAATCATAGACAGGAATCGTGAGAGACTCCTCGTAGGGCCCCTGGGCCCCAGCGATAAAAGTTAATGCCATCACCATGAGGCATGTTAGTAGGGTTTTTTTCATCATTTTTTGTTTTTGTTTAACTGTTCATTAACTGGTGTTCTTCATTTGTTCTTCTTTTTTAGAGTGCGAGTATGACCTGACTGTGGGGCATTTATGCCAGACAACAGAGGTTGTCAGTGTAGATCGATCGAATTCCACAGTGCGTACATAAGAGGAGATCTTCAGTTTTTTCTACTCAAAAGATTTTGATAATTTTTCATTTCACTGCTTGTGATGTCTTATCTAAAAGGTGAGGTTCTCAATAGATTATTTGTAAAAAAGCGACTCAGACGGACTTTTACCAAGCCAATCCGGAATAGATTTTTTTGATGATTCTTGAGTATAGACTGTCCCTTTCGTCCTCTTTTTAAAGTCCACCCTTTAGGTTTTAAAATGTGTACTTCTCAATGAAATGTGTATGAATATTAGCACCACCTTTTTAGTGACAGTCGCCTTACTGGGCCTCCATTTTGGCCAGCCGTTGTCCGATGTGTACTGTCGGACGACAAGACATTCTGCTGATTCTGTTATTTCTTGGGAGTTGGCAGATATGATACGAACCAAACCTGATGATGTGAAAATAGCAGGTTCGCCCGGCATGGTGGAAACGCCTTTTGGGCAATCTGTCTATTTTGATGGAGTAGATGACGCCATTTTCCTGGAAGACATGCCACTGGATTCGATGGAATCATTTACCATCGAGATGATATTTTATCCGGATGCTGCTGGCCCCTTTGAGCAGCGTGTCGTGCACATAGGTGAAGTGTTCGAAGACCGTATGCTCCTGGAAATCAGGGCTGTGGATGATCAATGGTATTTTGATGGGTTTGTCTCGTCAGCCGGAAACAACAAAGCCCTGATTGATGAAAATCTCACTCACCCCCTGGGTCAATGGTACCATGTGGCTTTTGTTGTTTCTGACAGTTCGCTTGACACTTATGTGAATGGCACTCACGAACTACATGAACCATTTACATTCAAAGGCATCCAAACAGGGAAGTGTGCTATCGGTGTGCGACTAAATGAAGTGTCGTGGTTTAAAGGGATCATTCACGAAATCAGAATTACCCCCGGTCAGCTAGATCCATCAGCATTCATCAAGCTATGAGGCACCGATCACTCATCAGCAAGAGTCAATCTTTCGCTCAGTCTTGAGGTCCTTGTGCCTACTTCAAACTGATAGTTGGTCGCCTTATCGAGATTGGTAATGGTGATTTGATGGTTGGTTTTCTCCGCCAAAACTTCCTTGCGGTATTGTAACGAGTCATTCAACTTCCCATATCGGACGACACTTGAGGTTGGTTGATTTGTTTGCCATGAAATAGTTACCGAAGAGCTATCCTGTAGAGTCAACGATGGATCTGCTGACAAACTATCTGCTATCATGTTTCGATCGAAATAGAAAGGGTGGTTCCTGTCCGACGATACCACTACCTGAAGGACACTTTGCGTTAACTTATCCTCATCAATAACCACTCTCAGAAAATTATCAGGCTGCAGCTCACCAAAGTAAGTAGTATCATAATTCCATACATGCTTATTACCCTGAATGTATAAGATGGGTTCGCTAAAGGTCTGAATGAGGTCTCTGAACGGAAGGTAGAAAAGCGAATCTCCTATGACTTTCTTTTCGCGCTTTATCCCCGGTGCAGCATGGGCAAATATGACATATGCATTAACCATACCTTTGTATTGGGTCATGCGCTCTTGTACCCATATCAGATTGTCCGACATTCGGTGCTGCCACTCGGTGCTGTCGTGGATACGTCCATCCACCTGGTTGATGGTGAGAAACAAAACCGAATTCCTCAAAAAGGAAATGTTCTCTGGTCTGCCAGGTTGACTACTGGCGTCAAAATCATGGGTGAAACGCTGGTTCAAATCTGTGAACGTACTTTCCCAATGTTCCAATCCTGTTGTTGGATCGGTGCCATGACCACAATCATTCCATTCATTGTCGCCTATGAGCAAATAAGGCTTTTTAGAAGAAGATTCAAGAACCTTTAAGGTATTGGTATAGTAGCTCAGTTCACATGGTGTTGATCCCTTCTTGATGTCTCCGACATGAATTAAAAAGTCGGCGTAGCTTCGCTTATTGTTGTCATCTATATGGGATTGGAATCGCTCCAACAAGGCTGTGCTTCCGAGCGTATCATATGGAGCATCTCCAACGATCGCAAACTGAATCAGGTCTTTGCCTGGCACGTCGATATTATCGAAGATCAGATCGTCCTGTTTTAGGAAGGCAAGGTTTGTGATCAACACGAATATAAACACCACAAACAGTGTCTTGTATAGGTAGATCAATACTGTTTTCATATCGGCATATTAATGCATCACTGACGTAATCACTTCCCGGGGCTCCATTGTGTGGCTTTCAGGATCTTATGAAAAATCTCCGTGTTTTCATAAACACCCGCAAACGACTCAGCACCAGGACCATAAGCAAATACCGGGATCAATGTAGCTGAATGTCCTTTGGTGGAAAACGTCGGATTGATTTCGGTATAGTCTTTATAGGTGCTGCCGTCCTCATTTTCTCTTTCTGTGGATGCCAAAGTAAACCCTCCGGTTTCATGATCGGCTGTTACAATGACCAACGTGTTGCCATCCTTTTCTGCAAAATCAAGACACTTACCGATGGCATCATCAAAGTCAATGAGCTCTGAAATGAGATAGTCAGCATTGTTTTGATGACCTGCAAAATCAATTTGTGAGCCTTCCACCATCATGAAAAAATTTCCACCATCCTTTGTAAGGAACTGAAGACCCAATTCAGCGGCTTTCGGTAAAAAATCACCGCGACCTTTTGCCACTGGCTCCATGTGATCTGCTGCCAGTAAATAGGCCACTCTGGATTGTGTTTTGATATCTGCGAATGCACCCAGAGCAGTGGTATCTACCCTGAACCCATTGGCCTCTAAATCTACTAACAAGTTTCTTCCGTCTGCTCTTTGGTTGAAAAACTGACGGCCACCACCAGCAAAAAAGTCCACGTCAGAATCAATCATATAGGAGGCAATGTCTTCATATTGCTTCCTGTGTTTCACGTGTGCATAGAAACTCGCGGGGGTGGCATGCTGAATAGCCGATGTTGATATGAGCCCCGTTTTTATGCCCTGTTGAGATACAATTTCAACCAGCGTTTCCACTTCTGTTGTGTCATCGGACACTCCAATCGCGCGATTGTAGGTTTTCACGCCAGAGGCAAAAGCAGTGGCCCCAGCGGCAGAATCAGTGATATCTTCTCTGGATGAAGACGTTCTTATAAGCCCTATGAAAGGAAAGCGGGCATAGTTTGGCTGGGTGCTTTTATAGTAAAAAGCGGATGATATTTGGGATAGTCCGGTCCCGTCTCCTATCAGGAGAATAACATTTTTTGCAACTTGAGTTCCCTCCTGCTCAGTCTCCTGTGATTTGCAGGAGAATAAAGATGAGATGAGAAGTAAGTAGATAATTCTGCTAGCTGCCATGAATTGTGATTTTGATTTACAGAAAATTTCCAACTTTTAGATGAAGCACTTGTACTTCAAGCTTTTATTGAATGAAGTAATATGTGGAAATTTTGAAAATTGTTTCGGAAAAAATACCCCCGATAGCAATACTACCGGGTGGTAATCTTTAGGATCTTCATCAATTATAACAAGGGCGGTTGACTAAATTTCTACTCAAAGATTTTTGATTTTTTAATTTGAACTGGTTCGAAAACTGCCTTTCTAGGGATTGAAAAACACACTCAATAGAACTTAATCAACAAAAAAAAGACCGGTATTACCGGTCTTTTTTTTGTAGGAATCAATGCGCGTAGGTGCTATTTCACCATTACCCTAAAATCAACGGGTCCATTGGTAGTTTGCAACTTTAAGAAATAGATGCCCTGCCTTAGGCCAAGTAGGGAAATTTCCGTTTCCCCGGCATGATTTACCCGGACTATTCGTCCCGTCAAATCAACAAAATAGCTCTCATAGACCTGGACCTGATTTGCCAGTCTCAAGTACAACCTGTCTGTGGCCGGGTTTGGAAACACCACAACCCCCACATTTTCCTGTTCAACAGCCAGCACCATATCGACAGTGAGCGTTGCTTGGGCTGGTTGGGCTATGCGATCAGATACACTCACAGTTAGGGTTCTTTCTCCCCCAACTGCAGGTAATTTGGTGACATCAGCGATCCTGAATTCTCCTGTATTGGACAGTGAAAAGGCACCATCCTCATTGCCATTGGTGATCTGATAAATAAGCTCATCATCATCAGGGTCTTCCGCCGATAGTGTGCCTATGAGATGCCCTGTCGTGAATTTTGATAGGGAAAAGTGATGGTCAGTAAGCGTGGGAGCCTCATTGTCAGCCGCCACACTTAGCATCCAGTTGAAGTCAGTTTGAAAAGGTTCGCTACCCCACTTGATCAAAAGCTTCTGCCCTGCTTCCAGGTCTTCTATGATCACTTCAGCCATGCTGTGCACCGCTACATTCTCTGGGTCATCATTAGCTGCTATCAAATTTCCATCACATGCGTCATACACTTCAATGTATGAGTTGGCATACGATACATTATTCAAACCGATAGAAGTCAGGGTGACATCCCCGGCTTTTGGTAAGGTATATTCGTACCATTTTGGAGCACCTCTAAACTCAAATAATCCGGGAAGTACCTCGATGGCCGTATCGCAATGGTCGCCACTTTCCATCTCCACAATCTCCAGGCCCCAGTCAAAGCCTGGGCGGGTTCCATCGATTAACTCACCAAAAAAGATCAACACTTCATCTCCAGCCATGAGTCCTTTCACCTCCACCCGGTCTTCACTGATGGCATAGCTGCTCAATGTGCTACACTCAGGAGTCACACCTATGGTGCGGTAGCGGGCTGTGGAAAGGTCCAGCCTGGAGATCACCAGCTTCTTGTTGTCCTCTGGCATCGTATATGAAAACCAGTAAAAATTGCTCACATAGTCTGGTACGGTATTCACGCCTTCATGGGCCTGATCAGGAGACTCGCAGAAAATACCCAGCTCCGGATCTCCCACGAATAACTTCCAGTCAAAGGAATACTGGGCAGAGTTCAGGCTGTTCGCCCACCTGATGTAGACAGTTCGACCTGCCTCTAGCTCCGGCAGGTAGGCAAAACTCTGAGGATCACCACCATAATCATAACTGTAAGCAATCAGTTCACCATCACATGCGTCATAGATTTCTACATAAGTATCATTTGAGGTATAGCCAACTGAACTCACTGAAAATGAGTTAGTTTCAGGCATGGTGAAAGTAAACCATGCAGGCATTGGCCTCATCCCATTGTTGACCCCCTCTACGGCCAACAGTGGATCTTCACACGAATCGCCTGGTCTCGGCTGATCTGTAACAATTTCCCAATTAAATGCCTCATAAGAGTACGCTCCGTCCCATTTGATCAGCAGAGTTTGACCCACTTCCAGGTTTTCAAGCGTTACACTGCTTTGAAAATATTCGATCCAGTCATCTAGCACCAAGATGTTGTCATTGCTAGCCAGTAAGTTTCCATCACAACCATCGTACACTGAGAGCAGGGTATTCGAGTAAGTAAACGGCATGGATGAAATGGTGTAGTTACCCGCAGTCTCCACGGTATAGGTAAACCATTGCGTAGCATACTCCGCATGATTCAGTCCATAGTTTGCCACCAGTGGGTCTTCACATCGATCACCCTGCCGAACCGGGATTTCCTCCAGTTTCCACTTAATTCCCGGAAAAGGATAGTTAATTGACCAATAAATGGATACCTCCTGTCCTTTGGATAGTCCGGACACAAATGCTTCTCCCACTCCGCTATAAAGAAGGTCGGCGTTGGTACAACCATCCAGGATAGCAACAAAAGGGCTGCCATCGATATAATCACCCTGATAGGATACTTTCAAACTTCCATCTTCTGCCATTTGATAGTCATACCAAACAGGAGCGCTCTCCGAAATATTGTCCCCTTTCACGGCGCTGATTGGGCGTTCACAATGATCACCCGCCTGGATATTCTCTACAGTTAACTCCCAGGTGAAGTTTTCATTGAAGTAGTCAAGACTCCAGATAAACACGAGCTCTGTTCCGGCAGGAAGATTTACAGCACGACCCTTTCCCTGCCCGCTATCCACCCAGCTAAATAGCTGACAATCATTATTGACAAAAATGGCCATTTCCACCGGCTCACTACTGAAGGCAGTAATGGTTTTTCCATTAGCAGGAACGGTATATTTATTCCAATATAAATGCCCAAAATAGTAATGATCCCGATCCACTGTCACCTGATTAGTTCCGGTATGAGCTTGAACAGCGGTGCCGCAGTTGTCTCCCGGAAGGGGGTCTATTTCCTCGATGGTCCAGTCAAATCCTTCGTAGGACCATTTCTCTGACCATAAAATATAAAAGGTTTCTCCCGCCGGCACCCCATACAAAACAAGCTGTGCCTGGTCATAGAAATCATAATGGGTATCATGCCCTTCATCATTGTCCATAAAAATCTGACCATCGCATTCCCGCTTGATCATCAGATGGGTGTTCACATCCGTAAGCCCTATAGAGGTGATAACAAGATTACTACGTTTGGTGGTGGTGAAGCTAAACCACTGTGGTGCTCCATCAGTATGATTCAATCCTGCCTGAACCTCCCTGGCGACTGAACACACCTCACCATTTTCGAAGGGTGAAGCTGTCAGCACCCACTCATAACCCGCTACTGCTGAGGTACTTTCCCAGACTATTTTAACAGTTTCACCTTCTTCTAAAGCTGTAGTAAGCTCCACCCCGTCACCGGCTGTACTCCCCAGTAGAAAGCCACCGCAATCATTGAAGACCTTTAAGTCAACTGATTCGGTTGAGGTTTCTGCACTGTGCAAGATAAGGTTCCCAGTAGCAGGCATTGTGAAGGTGTACCAATATTCAAATGGCGCTTCATATGGAATGGTATTTTGCCCCTCCGTGGCGTTGACCGCATCACTGCACGCCTCACCACTCCTGATGGAGGTGGTGTGAAGTGTCCAGTCTACATTACCCCCCTGAGGCTCAAACGATATATAAAGGCTCTGATCGGCACTTACATCAAACACGGTCAGCATGCCCCTTCCACCCTTAATATATTTGAGTTGATTGCAGTCATTTCCATACACATTAAAGCTCATATCGCCACCTGAAATGGTGATTTTTTGATGGTCAGCATCCGGACTAAACCGATACCAGTAGGTTCCCAAAGAGGTGGTCGGAAGCGTATTATTGCCCTCCAGCGCCATGGCAGCCACCCCACAAGCAGCTCCTTCTTCGGGCGTACTGGTAGTCAATTGCCAGGTGAATGGGTCAAATTGTCTGTTCTCCCAAAGGATTTTGATGGTTTCTCCAGCCTGAAGTGCAATAGAAAGCTCCGACTGCAGGGTGCCATAAGCATCATCATTTTCATCAATTGGCAATGTATGGCACTCCCTAAACAGAGAAAGCTTGGTATCTACGATGGCCCCCATTGAGGAAATTGTAACCACCTCATGATCTGCAGCGGTATATTCATACCACGAAAGCGGCATTTCAGCCATGTTGCTCCCTGCTACAGCGGGTGGTGCAAGCTGACAAACAATGAGCGCATTTCGCATGGGGCTCATCTCCATGACCGTTCGCATACGCATGCGCTGATCTTTAGTGAAAACATTCATACAGCCATCTGTACTGTAGTCCATGTAGTTTTCAATCATATCAGGGCCGCCTCCCGGGCAGCTGTCTCTGGTCTCGCACGATCGATTGGGACCGTCTGCTACAGGCGTGTCTTCACAGTAGTCATCCATATCACAACCTCCATCGCCCCAGATGTGGCGAAGACCGAGCCAGTGTCCGACCTCATGGGTGGTCGTTCTCCCCAGATCAAAGGGGGCAGATACCTGACCTGTACGCCCAAAAAATTGGTAGCCGATTACAATACCATCAGTGAAATCAAAGCCATCCTCAGGAAGCCCGTCTAATCCGGACAGGTTGGGAAACTGAGCATATCCCAGCAATCCTGAGCCACCAAAGTCGAGTACCCAAATATTAAAGAAGCGATAGGGATCCCATTGGGTATTGGGCTTTAACTCTTCCTCGATCGCTGTATAACTGTAAGAGGAACTATAACCAGAAATGCGATCAATACCCGGCTCTTCCAGAAGGTTGCCATAAGGGTCAGTCAGAACGGGCACAAACTCTATATTGATGTCCGCACCGTCAGGGTGTTCATTATATCCGGCGCCCAATCTCCTAAAATCTTCATTAAGGACATCAAACTGTGACATAATTTGCTCTCGACTGATATTGGACCCAGTACCTCGGGGTTCACCGCTGTGGACCACATGAACGATCGTGGGTATTTGATAAATGGTCTCAGGATCAGCAGACATTCTTGACAAGGCGAGTTGCCTGGAAAGCCGTGCTTCAAAATCTTCAGTAGACAATCTACCCGCATACTTTTCCCTCAACTTCTCCTCGTTCTCCACAGTAAAGCAGGTTCTGATCTGCGGAGAGTTTCCAGATGTTTGAAAAAGGTTACTTTGTACGTTGTGCAAACCCGATATCATCGGGCCGTTTTGTGGCTGTAAAAAGGAATGACCCTGTTTGGTTTCTCCATGCGTATCCAGGGGAGCTTGTGATCCCGATTGGTTTTGATTGATCGGAATGGGATATGCCCGGGGTTGATCAAAAGGATTTTGCCCATATATTATGGTGTAGTGGCTGCATAAAATGGTGAGTAAAACAATCATGCATACGTGTTTCATATTGGATTAATTTATGGTTGTTAAACAAGCAAATACACGCTGAGAAATCATTCCGTTGGAACGTCGGTTTGATTTTTTGATAAATGGCAAAAAGTTGATTTGAAAGAGCAGTAAAGGGATTTTAGCGCTCTCCTGAAAAGTATGGATCTTTCCTTATTAGCAATTAATAATTACCTGATGTTGGCTATTCGAGCCCTTTTGCAGGAAATCCTCCGAAAAACGACTCAAAAAAAAAGCGCCACATTGCTGCGGCGCTCTTTTGATTCTTTGTGGTATGTTTGATTAACCTGTGTTTCTCATGGCTGATGCTATACCATTGATGGTAAGCATTAGCTGAGTCTGAGTGATCTCAGCTGCCGGATCGTTAGCAGCTTTTTCCTTTCTCCACTTGGCCAGTAGCTTCACCTGACGCTTGTGCAAATACATCATGAGCGAAGCTCGGAGCTGATTGGAATAATAATGATTCTTCCTTCTTTTCTCAATGTCCTTACCGAGCAAATCCATGAGCATCTCTCTGGTGAGTGCCAATTCCCCAAGGAAAAGGCCAAGAAATTTGTCGCGAAGTTTGGTGTCGCTGACCAGTGAGGCATATTCGGTCATCACCTCTTCGTCAGTTGCAGCCAGACTGGTATCTACATTGGTGAGTACGTACCTGATAAAGGGATCATAGACCAGAACTTTTTTGAATTCTTCATAAGACTTATTGTCTTTGTCCCTCAACTCACTCAGGGCAGTACCCAAACCATACCAACTGGTCATGTTATAACGCGACTGGCTCCATGAGAATACCCAGGGAATGGCCCGGAGGTCTTCCAACGAGTTGGCTCCCGTTCTCTTGGCTGGTCTTGACCCAATTTTACTTGTTTCAATTGCGTCAATAGGCGTAGCTTCTCTGAAATATGGGATAAACCCATCTTCCCGCATCAGGTTTTCATAATGCGTTTTACTGTCGTCAGCCAGCTTTTGGAGTACATGCGCCAGTGGATGTGGCTTACGCTCTGTAAATTGACTAAGTATAGCCGTAGCTGCCGTACTGGCCATCAACAACTCAATATTATACTCGGCATTGACCTTGTTCGCATACTTTTGAGCAATGGTTTCTCCCTGCTCCGTGAGCCTCAGGTCTCCTCCGATACTTGAGTGCGGCAGCGAGTTGATAAAATAGTGTGTAGGGCCGGCTCCACGACTGATAGAGCCTCCTTTTCCGTGGAAAAATCTAATTTTCACATCAAAGTTCTTCCCTGTTTCATACAATCTGGATTGTGCTTTATAGAGGTTCCATTGGCTGGCCATGATCCCTCCATCCTTGTTGCTATCACTATAGCCCACCATCACCTGCTGCACTGGTTTGTCCAGTTCTTCTTTTTGCTTGAAGTGATTCAGGCTGCGCTGGGTGAATGGATGTTGCAAAAATCCCCTCATGATGTCAGGTCCATTCTCCAGGTCTTCAATGGTTTCCAAAAGAGGCACCACCGGCAGCTCTGACACCAGGCCTTCCTTGGTTTGTCTGGTGAGACCAGCTTCTCTGGCGAGAAGATAAACCAACAACAAATCTGAAACACTCCTGGTCATACTGACAATCAATGATCCAATGGAATCTGTTCCATATTTGGAGATATGACTTTCCAATACCCGGTAGCAATTAACCACAGCCTCGGCATTAGGTCCTAGTTTGATTTTCTGGTGGGTAAAAGGTCTGTTGGATTTCAATTCCTGATTGATGAATTCCATTCGTTCCTCTTCACTCCACTCAGGGTAATTGGTTTTCTCAAAACCCGCGGCTTCCAAAAGCTGCTGCATGGCTTTATCATGGAATGCGCTATTTTGTCTTACATCCACTTTGGCCAGGTGAAACCCGAAGGTTTCTACGCTTCTGATCGCCGTGTGTATATCGTCATAAGCGATGGATTTAGAACCATATTCTACCATCGCCTTTTGTAGCAACTTCAAATCGTTCAAAAGTTCCTTGGATTCTACATAACATCCGGGATACTCCATGATCTCGGTGGCGTGTCCACGTCGTGTGTCCACAGGTAGTTTGGTAATCAGTACATTCACAAATTGTCGGAATGCTTCACCCCTGTTTCTCGAGAACGCCTCATCCCCTCTTGGTCCAAGCTCAGACTGAATCTGAAGCATTCGCTTCTTTAAGTCAGCATTTACCTCATCCATTTCTGCAGTGAAGCTGAGGTGTCTTACCAGGTCGGTAAGCTTTCTCCTGATCACTACAATAGCATTGAGCCTGAGCGATTTAAGCGTCTCTTCTGTTACCTGCTCTGTGACCAAGGGGTGACCATCCCGGTCTCCTCCTACCCAGTCTCCAAATGAAAGTTTTGGCCAGGCATTGAGTTCATAGATGGTTTGGGCTTTAAACCCTTGATCTTCCCACGCCTGAATCATTCTCCGATCCATCACAGGGATTACCTCAGGGAACACATTGATGAGGTAGTGCATAATGTTCCGAAGCTCAGATTGCACATCCGGCTTCTCCAGGAAGATTTCTCCGGTTTTCCATAACCTATAAAGCGTCTGCTTGATGTTATGTCGAATGTTGGCAATTTCCTTCTTGGTGTACATGGAGTTTTCCCTGTTCACCATCAGCAGATACAATTCCCGATGGTGCTCCAGCACCGTAGCTCTTTTGGCCTCTGTTGGGTGTGCCGTAAGTACAGGCTCTACCCTGATGTCCTTAAGACGTATGGCAATGTCTCTTTCGTCGATATTATGAGCTTTTAGCTTCTGCAGATTGTTGGCCCACAGACCATTCACGGAGGCCAAATCCTGGTCCTCGAGGCTTCTTCTATGCTGCACTGCGCCATTAATTTCCACCATGTTCACCAGCTGAAAAACAAGTGAGTATAGCTGTATGTGCTTCTCTGTGAGTTCCTGAGAAGCCAGCTCCGGGATGTCATTAATCCATGGGATTTGAGAAGCCATTGTTTCTTCTCCATTTTCTAACAAAATCTCTTTTAGGGCATTCAGTAGGTACTCTAAGTCCTCATATGGTTTACCCAAAGTCTCCTTCAATAGCTTCAGTGTAGCTCTCATTGTTATTTTATTTATGAAATGATGCAAATTACATGATATTTTGCAATGAAAATTAAAATAATTTGAAAAATCAATAATTTTACTTTAGATCTTGGTATTCACCAATAGATAAGCTTCCCCGTATTAACTTTACGTTTCATTTATACCAAAACCACAAAATGGATAATCGTAAATACCTACCCCTTATTATAATCACAGCAATCGTTCTTATTGTTTTACTGACCATCTCCAATAGCATAATATACAAAGTAAAATCTGGAGAAAGAGCAGTCATTTTCAACACATTGACAGGTGAACTTGACAAATCAAATGTTATCGGTCCAGGCTTTCACGGAAAGGTGCCCTGGAGTGATGCTTACATCTATGATGTGACTGAAAACCAAATAGAAGAAACCATGGATGTTCTGGATAAGAACGGTTTGAACATCAATGTTGACATCACCGTGAGATTTCACCCGGTATACGACAGCATAGGAGAGATTTATGAGACTTTTAGATTGGATTATATACGTAGACTGGTCATCCCTGAAGTACGCTCTACTGTAAGACAGGTGATGGGTAGATACACTGCCGAAGAAATTTACTCCACCAAAAGACCGGAGGTAGAGGGTTCTATAAAAACTGAGACAGATGCCATTCTGGGTGCGCCTGGCAATAACATCGAAATGAGGGCATTGCTCATCAGGTCTATCAAGCTTCCGGAGCAAATCAGATTAGCCATCGAAAATAAACTAACTCAGGAACAGGAAGCTCTCGCCTATCAGTTTAGGTTGGATAAAGAAAAAAGTGAAGCTGAGCGAAAGCGAATTGCTGCTGAAGGAGAGGCGGTTGCCAACAAGATTATCAATAGTAGTTTGACGGATGAACTATTGAAAATGAGAGGCATTGAGGCCACCATTGATATTTCTACATCTCCCAACTCAAAAGTTATCGTGATTGGTAGTGGAAAAGAAGGTCTTCCATTAATTTTAGGCGGGAATTAATTTTCGCCAAACAGAAAGTGCCTCCAGGGGTTAAATGAGGATAAATAATTATTTTAGAGTAAATTCTAGCAATTAATAAACACGCAAGCAGATGTCGAATACAGCCGAAATCAAAGTAGATGGTAAAAGTTATGAGCTGCCTCTTATTGAAGGAACCGAGAAGGAAAAAGCAATTGATATTAGTCAACTAAGAGGACAGTCAGGTGTCATTACCATTGACCCGGGTTTCAAAAACACCGGATCCACGAAAAGTGCTATTACTTTCCTGGATGGTGAGAAAGGAATCCTGAGGTATCGTGGATACCCCATCGAGCAGCTGGCGGAGAAATCTACTTTCCTTGAGGTAGCGTATTTATTGATCTATGGCAACCTGCCTGAAGCTTCTCATTTTGAGGCCTTTAAATCTCAAATCACCAACCATACACTGGTGCATGAGGACATTAAGAAACTATTGGATGGCTTCCCTTCTACGGCTCACCCGATGGGAGTGCTCTCCTCTCTGGTAACTTCTCTGACTGCTTTTTATCCTCAAAGCCTTGATCCGAACAGATCAGGTGATGATGTGAACTTGAGCATCATCAGAATCATCGCCAAGATGCCGACTTTCGCTGCATGGTCTTACAAAAATCAAATGGGTCATCCGGTGGTTTATCCGGATAACAGACTTGACTATTGTGCCAACTTCATGAAGATGATGTTTGGCTTACCTACTGAAGAATACAGCGTAGATCCTGTGGTGGTAAAAGCTTTGGATAAATTACTGATTCTACATGCGGATCATGAGCAAAACTGCTCTGCTTCTACTGTTCGTATTGTGGGAAGCTCTCAGGCCAGCCTTTATGCTTCGCTTTCAGCGGGTATCAATGCACTCTGGGGTCCACTTCATGGTGGTGCTAACACTGCAGTAATTGAAATGCTGGAAGCCATCAAGGCAGATGGCGGAGATACTAAGAAATGGATGGCTAAGGCCAAAGATAAAGACGATCCTTTCCGTCTGATGGGATTTGGTCACAGGGTATATAAAAACTTTGATCCTCGTGCCAAAATCATCAAGAAGGCGGCTGATGATGTGTTGGAGAAATTGGGTGTTAATGATCCGGTATTGGATATCGCCAAAGGTCTGGAAAGAGAAGCCCTGGAAGATCAGTACTTCGTGGATAGAAAGCTGTACCCTAACGTTGACTTCTACTCTGGTATCATCTACAGAGCGCTGGGAATACCAGCAGAGATGTTCACCGTGATGTTCGCCCTGGGACGTCTCCCTGGTTGGATTGCACAGTGGAAGGAAATGCGGGAAAACAAAGAACCTATCGGAAGACCAAGACAAGTATATGTCGGGGAAAACGAAAGAGATTATATGCCGGTAACCAAACGGTCATAAGGCAAAAGCCCTTCAGGAATATCCTGAAGGGCTTTTTTATTTGGGGATTTTAACTTTCTCTTTTAATATTTCCGATTGAGTATCTCACTCAGAATGACCGCTTTCTTAGCTGAATCAGCATCCTGCAGCATGGATTTAATGTCAGCACCCAAAGATTGTTGGTCACCCTCATCCTGCTGACGCTGCATCTTGGATTTGAAATGCTCATCACGTTTAAATTCCAGATCAGAACCCTCTGCCAATCTGATGGATTCCTCATAGACCCGCCTGCTCTCTTCATCAGCAAATCGGCGAGTGCGGCCTTCTTCAAACTCTTTTGGTTTTTGCTGAGCCACCCACTCCCGCTCCTTGACCAACTGCCGAGCTTCTACAGGCTGAGGTGCTTCAGGTTCCGACTCTTGTTTGCCCTCTGTAAACTCCTTCAGGAGATCCTCAAAAGAAACAGGCCTGGTGCGTCGTTCAGGGTGTTCCGATTTCTCTTCAGCACTTTGAGTGGGTTCCGGGGCGTTCTTCTTTTTCATCATTCGGGTGATGAAATATATCGCAGCAAATGCCAGATAAAGCCAGAATTGAATATCATCCATATACGTCGTAAAATATAAAATTAATTCTAAATTTGTTAGCTTCATTCGAGCTTAACATCACAAGCACTTCATGCAATTAACACGTTTAGAAATAAAGGGATTCAAGAGTTTTGCTGATAAAGTTACCATTAATTTTGATGAGGGCATTACAGGCATCGTAGGACCCAATGGATGTGGTAAGTCGAATGTGGTGGATTCGATCAGATGGGTGCTTGGTGAGCAGAAGACACGTGTCCTTCGGTCCGACAAAATGGAGAACGTGATCTTCAACGGCACCAAAGCAAGGAAAGCTACACAGCTGGCAGAAGTTTCGCTCACCTTCAACAATACCAAAAACCTGATCCCCACTGAGTACTCCAACGTTACGATTACACGACGGTACTTCCGCTCGGGAGAAAGTGAATACCTACTCAACAACGTGCCTTGCCGGTTGAAGGACATTACCAACCTCTTTCTGGACACGGGGATCGCCTCTAACACCTATGCCATCATTGAGCTGAAGATGGTGGATGACCTTCTGAATGATAAAGACAATTCCAGAAGGAGTCTTTTTGAAGAGGCGGCTGGCATTTCCAAGTTTAAGATCAGGAAAAAGGAAACCATGCGTAAGCTTCAGGACACTGATGCCGACCTGGATCGTGTAGAAGATTTGCTTTTCGAAATCGATAAAAACCTCAAATCACTGGAGAAGCAGGCTCGCCAGGCTAAGAAGTACTATGAAATAAAAGAGGAATATAAGCAGTACAGCATCGCCCTTGCGAAGAAATCTATCGGAGATCAGAATGCGGTATTTGAAAGTATAGAAAAGCGAATCACTCAAGAGTCCGACCGGAAGAACTCACTGAACACCCAGCTACTGGAGAAAGAGGCCAACTTAGAGAAAACCAAGGCCGAATTGATTGGGAAAGAAAAGCTTCTGTCCTCCAGGCAGAAGACGCTCAATGAACACGTGGGTAAAATCAGAAATTATGAGAGTGAGAAGAAAATCAAGAATGAGCGGCAGCGGTATCTTCAGGATAAGATAGAAAAACTACAAGAGCAGCTCTCGCAGGATAAGCTAAGCAATGAACGGGCAGCGTTCTCCCTCAAAAGTTTGGATAAAGAAAGTGATCAGGCGCGTCAGATCCTTTCTGACATAGGCAATAAACTAGAGCAGCTCCAGGCCGACTATGATGCACAAAAAGCCAAAACTCAGGAAGCTCAGGAAATCCTGAATGAGTACAATCAACAATACAACACCAAGCGCGAGCAGGTTTATCAGGTAGGAAAAGACCTGGAAATCAAGGAAGTGCAGATAAAGTCACTACAAAGTGAACTCAACCGGTCCCGGGAAGATTCTTCCATCCAAAGTGAGAGTTTGAAGGACTTTGACCAAAAGCTGGCTGAGATTCAAAAAGAAAAAGAAGCCAAAACGGAGGAGTTTCAGGCTTTGAAAGCCAAGGAAACAGCCCTGAAAGACAAGATAGAATCCAATCAGCAGCGGATCGATCTGATACGTGAGGAACTCACACAGGTCAATCGGAAGCTGGACTCGAGACAAAACGAATATAATCTCACCAAGTCCCTGGTAGATAGCCTGGAGGGATTTCCGGAAGCCATCAAGTTTCTCAAAAAGAGCAACCAATGGAAAAACGCACCTCTCCTTTCGGATGTCATTGCCTGCCCTGAAGAATACAGGATCAGTATCGAAAATTTCCTGGAGCCATATATGAACTACTATGTGGTGGAGACCCGGGAAGATGCGCTTAAGGCTGTCAACCTGCTGAGCGACTCATCCAGAGGAAGGGCTCATTTTTTCGTGTTGGATCAGCTGGAGAAATACCACGCCAACTCGGCACACATTTTTGCCAATACCCGCCCTGCAACGGAGGTGGTGGAGTATGATGAGAAGTACCGCAAATTGATTGCTCATCTGCTGGACAATGTATACATCTACGAAAATGAAGCCCCATCAACAGAAGATGATGATGTTGTTTTTGTAGATAAGAGTGGAAAGATCACTAAAAGGAAGTTTTCCATGTCCGGAGGCTCCGTCGGACTCTTCGAAGGAAAGCGAATTGGACGGGCTAAAAACCTGGAGAAATTAGCCGCAGAAATCAAAATCCTGACTAAGAAACAGGAACAGGCCAAATCTAACCTCAATGAGAATCTCAATGAGCTGGAGCAACTGAAAAAATCGACTCAGACAAGCCTATTGGAGGAGCTTCAGGGGGAAATCAACCGGATCAATGAAACCTTCGTGTCTATCCAGACCAAGCAAGAGCAGTACTGTAATCTGCTGAACTCCAATGAGACCAAGCGGGAAGATATAGAGGAGCGCATTGAGACCCTAGGCAGTGAAATAGACGCCCTCAGGCCGGAGTTTGACCAGTCCGCCGGCATTCTCTCGGAGCTGGAAATGCAGGTGGTCCATAAGCGTGAGGAGCTCAACGAATTGAATGAACTGCTGGCTCAGAAGTCGTCTGCTTACAATGAGGAGAATGTTCTCTATCACCGCCAGCAAAATAAGGTGAATAGTATCACTCAGGAGATTAGTCACAAAGATGAAACCTTCGTCAGCAGTTCGGCCAGAATAGAGCAAAACACTGAGGAGCTACAAAAGGCTACCCAGGATTTGAATGAACTGGTGAAGAAATCCGAAGAGAGCGATGACGACCTGGTGGCCATGTACGAAGAAAAGGAGTCCATTGAGATGGGAGTCAATGAAGCTGAAAAGGACTACTATGCTGTGCGCAATGCCATAGATGAGGCTGAGAAAAATGTACGTGAAATCCAGCGCATGCGCGAATCTGCAGATCAGGTACTGATGGAGTGGCAGAATAAGCTCAATGAAACCAAGATCCAGCTCAACTCGATCAAAGATCGCCTCTCGGTGGAATTCAATCTGGATATGAAGCAGGTGGAACTCTTTGATAATGAGGAGCTGCTCAATCAGCCACTGGAAGATCTCAGAGACCGGGTGGATAAAATGAAGAACCGTTTGGAAAACATGGGCCCCATCAACCCGATGGCCATGGAGGCTTACGAAGAGATCAAAACCCGTCATGACTTTATTTCCGAACAAAAAGAGGACCTGATCAAAGCCAAAGAATCACTGCTCACCACCATTGGTGAGATTGATGAGGTGGCCCGGGTCACCTTTCTGGATGCTTTCAATAAGATCAGAGACAATTTCATCAAGGTCTTTCGTACCCTTTTCACGGAAGAGGATGATTGCGAACTTAAACTGACAGATCCGGATAATCCTCTGGAATCTTCCATTGAGATCATGGCCAAGCCGAAGGGCAAACGTCCTCTCACCATCAATCAGCTCTCAGGGGGTGAGAAAACACTTACAGCCACCTCACTCCTTTTTGCCATTTATCTGCTGAAGCCTGCACCCTTCTGTATTTTCGATGAGGTGGATGCGCCATTGGATGATGCCAACATTGATAAATTCAACCAAATCATTCGCGAGTTCTCAAAAGATTCACAATTCATTATTGTCACACATAATAAGCGAACCATGGCCAGCACCGATGTGATCTACGGGATCACCATGATAGAGCAAGGTGTATCCAGAGTAGTGCCAGTGGATTTGAGGGAGTTGGCATAAAGCGCTTTATAGCCAACAGGTTATCTTTGATGCATGAAAGCATCTTGGGGATACTCTTCTGAAGTCGATTGGCTTGATCCGGGTGATCCGATGAGAGCCACCATTCGTCAACAGCTGGGTGGACTTCTACACAGCCACACGTCCCATATGAACCCACAGGCTCAGCGTCATGGTGCATTGGGTAATTTAGTTGCCCGTCAACTTGACCTTATTTACACGACCGAGCCCTCTAGTCACGAGGTTTGCTTTGCTGATAGCTCAGAAGTCCGTCCCGAATTCAGATCGACATTTCACAGTAATCATTTGATAGAATACTGCTATGCGATGGTGTTTAGCAGTGTTTTCAGAAAGAGGTTCAAGGATTTCCCCAATGAGGGTTTTTTGATCCCTGCACCCCCCGATGCCTCTTTCTTTTGGAGGATGATTCGAATAGGTAATGAATTGAGGCTTTTACATCTTCAGGAAAATATAGACACATCTCTGGAGCATCAAGGTTCGGTGATGGGCTCCAAAGAGCTCTCTATTGATGTTGAGTTACTTGATGCTATGGAAAGGACAAAAACTTTGAGAAGGGAAATAGATGTGATCTGTGAGGGATAAGAAGGATTTTGGTGGAAATATTCTGTCATTCACTTCAACCAAATATCAAAAATGTCGTTATTGCATTCGCCCGGAAAATGACGGGACCTTGAACTTTAAAAACACGACCATGTCCAAATCTCAAGACGCCAAGAAGAGCGTAAAAAAGGAACCGGCCAAAACTCCAAAAGAGAAGAAAGCTGAGAAGCGAGAAAAGAAAGCCAAAAAAGGCTAATTCAGCATTTATAAATGAGCCGCTCCATTTCATGGAGCGGTTTTTTTATCGCTTGTTTTTCTTCTTTTTCTTCCGATTCTGCTCAAATGCCTCAGCTTCTCTGATGAGGGATTGTACATCGTAAGCGTTTTCCTTCGAAAAATCCATCGTGTTTTGATACTCCCCTTTGGTAATCTCAATCCGCTGGATCGGTTTGCCCAGGTTCTCTTCGATTTCCTTCAGCAAGGCTTTCTCCTCTGCACTGCAAAATGAAATGGCTTGTCCCTTTTGGGTACCACGTCCGGTTCGCCCTACTCTGTGTACGTAGTTTTCAGATGACTCAGGGAGATCATAGTTTACCACAAACTCCACATTAGGAATATCAATACCCCTGGCAGAGATATCCGTGGCGAGCAGCACCTTTAGTTCTCCACTTCGGAACTTCTTCATGGTCTGATCCCGCTCCTTTTGCTCTTTATCACTGTGAATGGTATCCGACTCCAACCCCACCCGTTCCAGAGCTTTCTTTACGCGCTCCGCACGTACTTTGGTTCGCACAAAAACCAGCATCTTACTCTCAGGATGGTTGTTGATAAACCCCTCCAGAAAGAAGCGTTTGTCGTCCATTTCAATAAAACCTACAGCATGCTCAATGTTCTTCGCTACAGGGTCTTTAGGGGAGACTTGTATGCGTATGGCATTGGTTACCAATGAATAGGCCAATTTCTTGATCTCAGGATTGATAGTCGCCGAGAAAAACAACGTCTGTCGTTTCTTTGGCAGATGCTTCATGAGGTCTCGTATGTCTTTGATAAAGCCCAGATCAAGCATATGATCGGCTTCATCAAGGATCAATGTGTCCACATCTTTGAGCACCAACGCTCCCTGACTCACCAGGTCGAACATCCTGCCCGGAGTGGCCACGACCACATCTACCCCTTTGCCCAGTTTGGCTATTTGGGGCTCCTGCTCTACTCCTCCATGGACACAAAGTGTTTTTACCTTTGTGAATTTGCCTAAAGTATCAAAGGCACTCGTGATCTGAAGTGCCAGCTCATGAGTGGGTGCCATGACGAGACAACTCACCCGCTCAGAACGTTTGCTGGACTTGCGCTCGTCAATCATGCTGATGACCGGTATGGCAAATGCTGCCGTCTTACCAGTTCCCGTCTGGGCGATGGCCAGTACGTCCTCTCCTTTCAGCACCGCGGGAATGGTCCTGAACTGAATATCCGTGGGCTTTTTATAACCGAGCTCCTTTATACTTCTTTTGAGTGCATCCCCGATGCGGTAGTCTTCAAACTTCATATCAATGTGAAAGCTGCAAAGATAGGGTGTTTTATAGTTCAGGGCTGTATTTTCATACTATACAAGGGAGATGGTTTGCGCTTTGTGCCAATACATTGCTCAAATGAATTTGGGCCTTGCGTGATGTGTTTTGTGTAATCAAAAACTAAAGTCCTCATCACTCGGACTCTATACTTGCTGAAGGTCACCTGAGAATGATATAATATTTACCAGCGTAACCCACAAACTAAGCTGGTTAAAGCCTACATTCGTACCAAACCACTACGCACCTTACTTATGCCAGTAACTACCCTCATTATCATTGGTGCCGTATTGGCAGGATTTTGGTTCTTTACTTTCATCTTCCCCATCAGTCTTTGGATAAGTGCTATTTTCTCAGGAGTTCAGGTCAATCTCCTGGATCTGGTATTTATGCGCTTCCGAAAAGTACCCCCGGCACTGATTGTGAAATCACTGATCCTGGCCACCAAGGCTGGTATTAAGGATGTGGATACAGCCAAACTTGAAACGCACTTTCTGGCCCATGGCAATCTCATGAAAGTAATTAAAGCGCTAATTGTCGCTGATAAAGCCAATCTCAATATGAACTTCCAGCAAGCCACGGCCATTGATCTGGCAGGCAGAGATGTGCTGGAGGCTGTGCAGGTATCGGTAACACCTTATATCATCGTAGTACCAGCTATCACGGGAGTTTCTGTGGATGGTATCCAGTTGATTGCGGAGGCCCGGGTGACTGTGCGCACCAATCTTCAGCAATTGGTGGGTGGTGCTGGTGAAGAAACTATACAGGCTAGAGTGGGCCAGGGAATCATCTCCCGTATTGGTGAAGCCACCAACTACATGGAAGTATTAGAGAAGCCGGAGGAAATCTCCAAAAGAGTGCTGGCCAATGGACTGGATGCTGGCACCGCATTCGAGATACTTTCCATTGACATTGCAGACATTAACATTGGGAGAAATATCGGAGCTATCCTCCAGATAGATCAGGCACAGGCAGATTTGGTCATTGCCAATGCCAAGGCCGAAGAGAGAAGGGCTATGGCTGTGGCACTCGAGCATGAGATGCTCGCCAAAATACAGGAAGCCCGTGCCCTGGTAATAGAAGCTGAGTCTGAAATACCTTCAGCTCTTTCAGAAGCTTACCGAAAGGGGAACTTCTATCAATCTAATTAATCAGAAGTGCAGACATTATGGATCAAATGGAATTGTCCATCCATTCAAATCCGGTCTGCTAAGAACGAATAGGGCACAAAAAAAGCCATTGAAAATTCAATGGCTTTCATTTTTATGTATTGGGAGGAGAATTAGTCAACCAACTCTACGTTGACTGCATTCATTCCTTTTCTTCCTTTTTCTACATCAAATTTTACTTTGTCATTCTCACGGATATCATCCACAAGGCCACTCTCGTGTACAAAGATGTCTTCACTTGAGTCATTTGGTTTAATAAAACCAAAACCTTTGGAGTTATTAAAGAATTTTACTGTTCCTTCTTGCATTGTACTAGATTATTATTAATTGTATTGTTTCTTTTTTGAATGCTCAATTATTCGAAAATGAGCGATAAGGAAGGTGTAAGGATCAAATATTGAATCGTGTGGGATTGAATACGTAAAGTTTTACTCCTGCTTTACGATGCAAAGATATAGTTTAATTTATTAGAAGCCACCCTTTATTTCAAAACATTCTGAAGTGCAAGGAATCCAACTCACTGCCGCAGTATGGTGAAAAGGGCCCATTTCCCGCCCAAACGGCAAAAATGAAGCCTCTCGCCTCTCCTAGAGTCTGCCTAAATTAATTTCACGAATACCGCTAATTTTAGTTTTTGGCTACTAGAATCTTTACTTTTGCACCTCGAAAACCAAGGGAGCATATGATTTCTACTCAAAATATATCACTTCAGTACGGCAAAAGGGTCCTTTTTGATGAAGTAAATGTAAAATTCACCGGAGGCAACTGCTATGGCATCATTGGTGCCAATGGTGCTGGTAAATCTACTTTTCTTAAGATTCTTTCGGGGGAGATTTCGCCTAATTCCGGTTCTGTCCACATAGAGCCAGAGAAGCGCATGGCGGTACTCAAGCAGAATCACTTTGAGTATGATGAGTTTCAGGTACTGGACACAGTGATGATGGGTCACGATAAGCTATGGGCCAACATGAAAGAGAAAGAGGCACTATATGCCAAGCCGGATTTCTCAGAAGCCGATGGCAACAGGGTCTCTGATCTGGAAGCTGCTTTTGCGGAAATGGATGGATGGAATGCTGAGTCTGATGCTGCAGCACTATTGAGTGGGCTGGGCATTGTGGAGGCAGATCACTACCGCATCATGGGCGAACTGAGCAATCAGCAAAAAGTACGGGTACTTCTTGCTCAAGCGCTGTTTGGCAATCCTGATATCTTGATCCTGGATGAGCCTACTAACGATCTGGATCTGAAAACCATCGAATGGTTAGAGAACTACCTGCTCGACTTTAAAAATACCGTGATTGTAGTTTCTCACGACAGACACTTTCTGGATACCGTATGTACACACATCGCAGATGTGGACTTTGGTGCCATCAAAATTTACACCGGAAACTACACCTTCTGGTATGAGTCCAGCCAGCTAGCCCTGACACAACGCTCATCAGCCAACAAGAAAGCTGAGGAGAAGAAGAAAGAACTACAGGAGTTTATTGCACGATTCAGTGCCAACGCCTCCAAATCCAAGCAGGCTACTTCCAGAAAGAAGCTACTGGAAAAGATCAACGTGGATGACATTCAGCCATCGAACAGGAAATACCCTGCCATCATCTTCAACCAAAGCCGGGAGGCCGGAGATCAGATTTTGGAAATCAAAGGACTGACCAAGAGCATCGACGGAAACACCCTCTTCAAGGATTTCGATTTGTTTGTCAACAAAGGGGAGAAAATTGCTTTTGTAGGCGACAATACCCTGGCGCTCACTACCCTCTTTAAGATTTTGATGGGCGAAGCAAAAGCAGACTCTGGTACTTTTAAGTTTGGACAGACGGTAACAACTGCCTACCTACCCAACGAAAATGCCGAGTTTTTCAAAAGTGATGAAAATCTGATCGATTGGCTGAGAGAGTTCTCTCCAGGAGAAAAGGATGAAGTTTACATCCGGGGCTTCCTGGGTAAAATGCTCTTCTCCGGACAAGAAACCCTGAAAAAATGCAATGTGCTCTCAGGAGGTGAAAAAGTGCGCTGTATGCTCAGCCGAATGATGCTACAGGAAGCCAATGTGATGGTACTGGATGATCCGACCAACCACCTGGACCTGGAGTCCATTACAGCCCTCAATAATTCATTGAAGGATTTTCCGGGCACGCTCCTCTTCACCTCTCATGACCATACTTTCACACAGACCATCGCGGACCGAATCATTGAGATCTCTCCAAATGGCTTTATTGATAAGCTGGGTACTTATGATGAGTATTTGGAAAGCAAGCGAGCTGCCGAGCTGATTTAGGATGACGCAATATCTCTTCATAGTTATATTTTGTAAAGCCGATTCATGGACTGTGAATTTAGAAAAGTGGGAACGTTCAGGCGGGCGGGGCATCCAAGCCTTGCCCGGCCGGGACAAGTGTGAATCATTTTGACTCCAATAAAATTCCTAAAAAAGGCTCAAATACGATGAGTCAAAATGATTTTTTGCGTTGGTGCCTTTTCTTTTGCTTCGTTTTCTTTGGGCAAGCAAAGAAAATGAAGGGTAAGTAGCCAATCAACTAGATTAAGGTATATAGGGTATCAGATCACAACTTCACCATCCATCTTTAATGCAATCTCCCCACAGGAATTCCGCTTGATCCGGAATTGAGAGCTCAGAAGGAGGTTGAATAAAAAAAGGCCATTCTAACAATGTTAGAATGGCCTTTTTTGTGAGTGGACGTAACCGATTAGTTCTCCTCCTTTTTCTCATCTTTCTTATCGTCTTTCTTTTTGTCTTTGGCTTTCGGTGGCTCTGGTGGCTCGTCACTGAAGTTGCCAAACTCATCTACATAGACAATCATATCATCCAAAGTTCCCCCCTTGTCATTGTTTTCCTGACGCTCCTTTTTCTTCTCTTGCTTTTCCTTCTTCTTCTGGAGCTTCTTCTTCTCCTTCTGTTTTTTGATAAAGCTATTTTGTGATCTTGCCATAATTGTAGAAATATTAAATGTAAAACATGCTGCCCTATCCCTTCCCGGATGTGCCGGGTAAGTCCAGCATTCAGGCTTATTAAAATAAAGGGCTCATGGGTACTTTAGAAGAAAGGTATTAAGTTGTTGCTAATCAACTTTTTATGAGCCCAACTGAATGAAAGCGATGATACCACAACATAAAATGTTGCCGCTTTCATACTGCAAAGATAAACTTTTTCCGATGGTTTCGTGAGTCGTTCTACCCATAGAGTTTTCGCCTCAGGGTCAACTGATTGATTTACTCAGGGTTAGGGCATAAAAAAGCGTTCCCGACTTCTTGCCGGGAACGCTTTTTCGCCATAGACTTTTATCTTCTTCTGCTTGATCTTCTTCCGAAATCCTTCTTTGGTCTGGCAGAACGGCGTCCGCCACCTCCACCACCTGATCCGTAACTTTTCTTAGGTCCGGATGGTCTTTTGGACCTAAGCCCACCATCATCATCCCTATTGACACGAATGCTTCGACCTTCAATCTCCACACCTTCAAACTTCAGATTCATTCCCTTATCATGTCCACTGTCCACATCGAAGTAGGCACAGTTTTTCTGCAATGATAAGTCACCGAAGTACTTCCTATCCACCCCGGATACATCAGACAAAAAGTGAATAATATCCGCATTGGTCATACCATCAATACTCCCAATATTCACAAAATAACGGTGGAACTTGCTCTTATCACGCTGATCCGGAGGTCCGCCTGCTGATTCATTAAGGTTGTTGCTATCACCACCCTGGCTCATAATGTGATCCAGCTGGGTGGTAATCAAACGCTTCAGGAGATCTTCTTTACTCAGGTCTGCAAAGCGACCTTGCATGTCCTGAAGGATGGCTTCTGCCTGATCATCTACTTTGGTATTGATAATGAAATTGGCCCAGTTGTGAATTCTATTGGACTTAAGTGCTTCAAGTGTGGGCACTTCGATTCGCTCAAATTTAACTTTGATCTTCCTTTCAAGCTCTTCTATTCTCCTGCCCTCTCTTGGGTTGATAAAAGCTAAGGAAATACCTTTCTTCCCAGCTCTACCGGTACGTCCACTTCGGTGCGTATAGCTTTCAAGTTGATCGGGCAAGGTGTGATGAAGTACGTGGGTCAGGTCATTGACATCAATTCCCCTGGCCGCTACATCCGTAGCGATGAGTAGCTGCATCGAACGGGTTTTGAATCGCTTCATCACCGCATCTCGCTGCGCCTGTGACAAATCACCATGAAGCGCTTCCACACCATATCCTATGGCGCTCAAGTCATCGGCAATTTCCTGTGTTTCTCGCTTGGTTCTGCAAAACATGATTCCCCTCATTTCAGGCTGCATGTCCAGAAAACGTCGCAATGCAGGTATTTTATTACCTGTTTTGGTGGTCACATACTGATGAGTGATGTCTTTGTTACTTTTCTCTTCACTATTCACTGAAACTTCCAGTGGGCTATCCATGTATTTCTTAACAATACGTCGGATCTCGGCAGGCATGGTAGCTGAAAACAGCCAGGTCACCCTTTCGTCAAGTGTATGAGATAAAATAGTGTCTATATCTTCCTTGAAGCCCATATTGAGCATCTCGTCAGCTTCGTCCAGCACCACATACTTGACACTGTCAAGGTTGACGGCTTTACGTTTAATCAAGTCGATCAGGCGGCCAGGTGTGGCTACGACGATCTGAGTTGGTTTTCTGAGTGCTTTTATCTGATTCATGATAGCAGCTCCCCCATACACCACCTCTATATTGATGGCTTTGTTGTTTCTGGAAAAGTCCATGAGTTGCTTACCAGTTTGCTGGCCCAGCTCTCTGGTAGGTGCCATGATCAATGCTTGTGTGGCTTTATTGTTTTCATCGATCAGGTCGATCAATGGTAAACCGAAAGCTGCAGTTTTACCTGTACCTGTCTGTGCCAATCCGATAAAATCGGTTGGGTTTTGGGTAAGGAGCATCGGAATGGCTTTTTCCTGGATAGGTGTTGGGTTCTCAAACCCAAGTTGATCAAGGACTTCAATAATTGATGCTGAAAGTCCTAGTTTGCTGAAATTATTCAAAAATATTGTGTTAAATGAGGCACAAAGGTAGCCAGAACCAGCGTATAAGTTGGGTTATTCAATTATTTAGTTTAAATCGCCAAGGAGTTGAGCGCTTTTTCACCGGTTCTGTCATAATATGACATGCCTTTCCCCGTTAAGGAAAAAAGCATCAACATGAAATCCCTCCTAACTCTTTCCCTATTTTGTATTCTGATCTCGGCCTGCACCCATGATACTGTTTCGCCTACCCTGGAAGTGGATCAGGAATTAGCCTCTAACTACACTCATATGGAAGTGGGCAATTTTTGGGTTTATGACTGGTATGAAATTGATCCGGAAGGAAACAGCGCATTTTACTCCAGAGACACCCTCCTGGTCACTGGGAGTGTAAAAGTAGATGGTCATACTGCTATGGAGCTCACAGGTCAGCGGCTGGGTCTTGATTTCGATGTTATCCTCTTTGATTCAGCCCAATCGGTATATACTTATCCAGACCGCTTTCTTTATTTTACTCTGGACAGCACAACTCACCATGGAGTAATAGGCCCCAGCGATTCTCCTCTCTTTACCACTTTTTATTACCTGGAGAAAGAGCCCATGGAGGTCACAGTACCTGCCGGAACATTTGAATGTCTGAACTTTCAGGGTAAATATGTACCCCAGAATAAGAATTACCCCTATTCCACTCGATATAATGACAACCTCTTTGCTTATAAAATTGGAATGGTGAAGATGACTACTTCTTACGCGAACTCACCCAACACACTGGAAGGAAGACTGATTGCCTATGGAATGATCAACTAATAGCGATGACCTTGGCATAAGTTGGGTTATTCAATTATTTAGTTGGAATCACAAAGGAAATGGGTTCATTTCAATCCGCGCATACACTCTCTTTTGTTACTTTTTCTCTAGATTCCGTCGTCTAAAATTTAATCCCGAATGGAGACAGGCAGAATTCTTGAAATTGTAACCGTACTGGTACTCAGCAGCTACTTCCCTATCCTTACTTATTCTTTTTTCAGGTATCGCCTTACCCGCAAACAGCAGGAGCTGGAGTTGCTCCTTGATCGGGTAAATTTGCTCAAAAATCAGCCCGGAGCAGTAAAAGAGCACATGGCCAGAGAGTTTACTTCTCGAGACTATTTCTTGCCAGTCACTTTTGTGACGTTTATCACCTTTGTGGGAATGGTGATATTACTAGCTTCCTGGGTCATCTATGGTCTGCCGGGTGCTGACAATCCTGACGGTTACCGAAGTGTCATATTCTCTGGCAGCGCCTTTTGGGAAACAGCCAGTGTCTATTCGACAGAAAAGCGCAATCTTGCCGTGGTTGCTTTTTCTATCATGGGAAGCTTCATAGGAGGCTCTCAATACATTTACCGACGGTTTTCCACCATTGACCTTACCCCGGGCAACTTCTTTTCTGTGGGTATTCGTATGGTCAATGCTGCACTGATTTCCTTAATGCTGGCGTTTTTGAGTAAAGACGTTGGATTGTCAGAAGGCAACCATATTCTCGCCATCTCCTTTTTGGTAGGTTTGTTTCCAGAACGAGGTATGTGGCTGCTATTAAGCAAGGTGAAATTCTTCCCTAAAGTGGAAGATGAATTCAAAAACCGGCCTGTGGAGGTGGTGGAGGGAATCAGCGCTCTTCATAAGCAAAGGCTAGCGGAAGTTGGGATCGATAATGTTCAGAATCTTGCTTATTTCAATTTTCTAATTCTGATCATTAAAACGCCCTTTCCGGTACAAATGCTTTTGGATTGGACCGCTCAGGCCAAGCTGGTGGTTGAATTTCAGCACGAATTTGAACTTCTTCAAAAAGCAGGGATACGGAACGTATTGGATTTTTTGGATGCACTGCAGAATGGTGCCAATCGCCTGGAGGAAATTGCTCAGATCACTGGCATCAGTCGGTTGGCACTGGAAGTCAACCATGAAAACCTCCGAAACGATCAGTCAGTACAACTATTGGTTCACTTCAAATCGGAGTTGGAAACGTTTCGGGTGGAGTAGCAGTGCCTTATGAAAGATTAGGATTCTTTCAGGTTGTCGAAATTACCCTGGGTTTGTTCTTACTCAAATACGTCTGTATGATCGCTATTTTCTCCTGACTGGCAGTATCAGAGTTGAGGTAATTCCTAAAGTCATCCAACGTGCTCACGGCATGCAGCTCCTGATTCACTACTCCATAGCCTATGTATTCATGGTCTTCGATCATCACAAATGCCTGCTCATTTGGTGTCATCCCCTTTTCAATGATCACAAAATCGCTCTTGCTAAAGCTCCTTTCTGAAAGGGCCTGACGAATCCGGGCATTGTGACTTTCAGCAGGCTCCAGTTGCCGACATGCACCCAGACACATTTGTTCTGCGCATCGCTGGCCTGGTTTCAGTCCACATAATTGAGGGCACAGCTCATATTGTCTACATAGTTTTTCCAGATAGGCCTCTCCTTCCCTTCTCGTATTGAAAATCAGCCCATTGTCGCTGTGAGATGTAAGTGGTGACACTTCCAGGTGGCTGTAACCAAAGAGGTCTGTGCTCATCCTCACCGAATAAGCTGACTTGCGGTTGGGGACATGGTTAAATACCGGTTGATGCTCCTGAATCGCGGACATCACTTTGAGTCGCGCTATCAACTCACTCCCGGTGCTCTCAAAATCAATGTCGGCCAACTGCGACTTGATCTCCATTGCTTTCCTGGCTTTACTCACCAGAAAGGTCTTGACTTTTTTGAAAAGATTGCCAGCACTGCCAATGAAAATGGGCACCCCCTGATCATCGTACAAATAGTACACCCCTGCTCCTTCCGGCAATCGGTCTACCTGCTCTCTTTTGAGCTGCTGAGGAAGTGACTTCACCCATTTTTCACTGGCCAAATTCAGGTCTCCACCAGAAGCTTGCATGATGATTTTGAACAGCTCAACGGTGGCCTCTGCATCCCCACGGGCCCTGTGACGCCCATGAATGGGTATCCCCAGATCCTCACAGATCTTTCCCAGACCGTAACTCCGGTGGCCAGGAATGAATTGGCGGGCAAGTCGGACCGTACATAATTTTGGCAACTCATATGCATAGCCCAATCGCCTGAATTCAGAGCTGATCATTCCAAAATCGAAATTGACATTATGGGCAACAAAGGTGGTTCCAGCAGTAATATCTAACACCTGCTGGGCCACTTCCGAAAATGTAGGAGCGCCCGAGACCATCTCATTATCAATGCCGGTGAGTTGGGTAATGAAGCCCGGAATAAACATTTCGGGATTGATAAGGCTCGAAAATTCGTCAAGAACTTCTATCCCATCGGTCACGAAAATGGAAATATCCGTAACTCTGGAGGAATGTGTGGTTCCACCAGTGGTTTCAACATCGATTATAGAATATAATTTTCCAGACAAATCTTCACTTTTAAGGAGGGCTTAAAGCTAATAAAAACTCTAGGGTGTATGGTCGTTTGGATACGCTTCATTTTTATATTTGCCATTCTAAACATTTCGCCCTGCTAGGGGATTTATTGATCAAAAAGAACTTATGATTGCTGTACTCTCACCTGCCAAAACATTGGACTTTGAAACCGAAATAAGCCTTGAAAAAAGTAAAGCACGGTTATTTGACAGGTCAAAAGTGCTACTGGAAACACTGAAAGACAAGAGCGGACAGGACCTGCAAGACATGATGAGTATCAGCGACCTGCTGGCAGAACTCAATGTGAAGCGCTTTCAAAAGTTTTCGACCAGACATACCCCCAAAAACTCGAAACAAAGTCTTTTTGCCTTCAGAGGAGACGTGTATGTGGGATTAGATGCGGATGATTTCACAGAGGAAGATACCGCTTTTGCTCAGGACCACCTGCGAATATTATCAGGGCTCTATGGTCTCCTGCGACCATTGGATGGCATTCAGCCGTACCGGTTAGAAATGGGCACGCAACTTCCCGTAAACGGACATAAAAACCTCTATGAGTTCTGGGGAGATACCATTTCCAAAACCCTCAACAAGGACCTGAGAAAGCAGGGTGACAAAATATTGGTAAACCTGGCATCAGTGGAGTACTTCAAATCTGTAGACAGGAAGGCTCTGAAAGCGCAGGTAATTGATGTGGATTTTAAAGACTTTAAAAATGGAGAGTATAAGATCATCTCCTTCTTTGCCAAAAAAGCAAGGGGTCTGATGGCCCGATACATGATTAAAAACAAAATCAGTCAGGTCGAAGACCTTAAAGCATTTGATTACGAGGGCTATTATTTTGACCCACAAAACTCCACAGAAACTTTTCTGGCATTCAAGCGAGGGTAGTTTAACGGTGTTTGTTCAGTGCCTTTTTGGTAAACTCTGAAAGCACCAGCTGCCCACTCATGGTCGCTCGTTCGGCCAGGAGGCTGTCCCAGTGCTCACATCCTTCCCAAAACATTTTTTTCAACGCAGCTCTTGCTTCAGGGCTTGTGGCAGCGAGTGATGCTGCTATTTTCATGACCCCCTGGTCAAGTTGCTCTGCATCCGCATAAACCTCTGCATACAGCCCCTTTTCTTTGGCCCACTGGGCTGACTGAAACTCTGTGGCGTTAATGGAAAGTTGAGAAAAAGCTGCCAGTCCGATTTTTCGCTCTACCGCCGGCCCTATCACAAAAGGACCAATGCCGATCGTAATTTCACTTAACCTGATAGCCGCATGATCTGTAGCCAGGCAATAATCCACCGCTGCCGCCAGTCCTACTCCACCTCCTACCGCTTTGCCCTGTACCCTGCCAATGATCAGCTTTGGGCACTTCCGACACGCGTTGATCACATTGGCGAACCCAGAAAAGAAAACCGTTCCTGCTTCAAGGTGGTCAATCTGAACCAGCTCATCGAAACTGGCTCCGGCACAAAAGGTGCGGTCTCCCCCACTTTTCAAAATAATGACTTCTACCTGATCTTCTTTCCCGCAAGAGTGAATGGCCTCCGCCAGCTCAGACAGCAGCACGCCAGGCAGGGCGTTATGCTGTGGATGAAAAAATTCTATTTCGGTAATTCCATCTTTAAGGTCTGTTCGCCTGACGTATGCTTCCATTTTTGGTTTGGGGTGTTTGATTTGGTGACGGAAATTTAATTGAAATTCCAAAAGGAGAACAATCACCGCCTCTTTAACGCTGGATAAGGATCAAAAATTAATCCCGAGCAACTCATCACTAGCATCGATTCAAATTGCGGTTGGTATAATCGTTTTTTCCATTAATTTGTTAGCCGAATCATCATTAACCCATATGAACCCAATAGTCGCCGAATTTGTAGGCACTTTTATCCTCTTGCTTCTTGGTAATGGCGTTAACGCCAACGTATCGCTGAATAAAACCTATGGTAACAGCTCAGGATGGATCGTAATCTCAATGGGCTGGGGTCTGGCGGTGTTCGTGGCCGTATTTATTGCCGGATCTTCCAGTGGCGCACACATCAACCCTGCAGTGACCCTTGGATTGGCTCTGGTGGGTCGCTTTTCCTGGTCAGCAGTACCGGTCTATTTGATGGCACAGCTCCTGGGGGCATTCGCCGGAGCATGGGTCACCTATTTGCAATACCGCCCACACTTTTCCGACACAGCGGATCAAAACACCAAGCTTGGGATTTTCTGTACTGGACCAGCCATCAAATCCACGCTTAACAATTTCATTTCAGAGACCGTTGGAACTTTCACACTTGTTTTTGCTGTGTTTTACCTATCGTCAGGTGAGGGACTGGGATCCTTAAATGCCCTGCCGGTAGCGTTGCTGGTGGTGGGGATTGGTCTGTCATTGGGTGGTACCACAGGATATGCCATCAACCCTGCGCGTGATCTTGGCCCAAGAATTTTTCATGCGCTGGCACCCATTCGCGGAAAGCGAGACAGCAACTGGCCATATGCCTGGATCCCAATAGTAGGCCCGTTAGTAGGCGCCACACTGGCGGCCGGTCTTTATAAGCTTGTGATGTAATAGCTACATATTGTCAAACCCGGAAACGTAAACCGGATGTTGTTTCAAGGGCTCAACATCAGCTCCCCGGGCCATTACGGCCATTTCCTTTTCTGTGGTGAGTCTCCTGATAAGCCCCTGATCGAGTTGCTTGAACTTCCTGTATAAGTCTGACTCAGGGTCGAGACAAATAATGGCGGTACTTCTTTCGGAACGGGCAAGCGCATCTTCCAGCAAAACCTCAATGAGCCCCTCTCTGCCCTCCGGGCAAAAAACACCTTCTATGGATAAAAATCGGAAGTTTTTACTAAATAATCGATTGATCAAAGGGATTCTGGATACCAGATCAAGGAGCAGTTTTCCACCGGGTATTTCATAAACCCGCCATGCTTCCTGATTGGCCTGGAGCCCGGCCACCAACTCTCCATTTTCATAGTATCCTAAATAGCCATCCTGAAATCCTATATTCTCTGTAGTGAAAAGGCAATGATCACCATAAGTTGTCTTCAACTGTCTCTTTACATCCTCCAATTCATTCTCCTTGACAGGTGCTATTTTCGGATGCCTCTTGGGAAACAGGCGGCTAAAAAATACGGTACGAAACCTTCCAACTTCCTCAAACCCAAAGGAGGTAATAAGTCTTTTCGAGCGAAGATTATCCGGATCTACATAAGCATAGAAAAGATGACCTTCCGGGATTTCAAGTGCTTTTCCGGAGAGCGCCTCGGCAATTTCATCTTTAAGAATTGACTTTTTCTCCAGTCGTTGCAATGCGTTAGCGGGAGTTCTGAATCTACTTTGAAAAGTAAGGTACCTGATGTAGTGGGCGTGCGAATCCTGCCCTGAATTGGAAACGGTTCTGCCCACCAAACAGCAGGCTCCCACCACTTTGTCACCCAACTCCACCGTCAGAAAAACGGGGTTGCTGATGTGATCCAGCTTAGGATTGACCATGCGATGCTGATATACCAGACTTTCACCCGGAGTACCAATAATGTTTTCATTAAGCAATGCCTTTAGCTGATCGTTGGGGGCCTCTCGGGATATTTTTAGAATTCGCATCTATTGAATGATCAACTTACCATTAAATGACTGATTGCCGGCTTCTATTCTGTAAAAATACAAACCACTTTGCACTCCAATAATAGGTACAGATTCCTGACTAGTCAATAAAGTATGTCTGAGAATAAGTGCTCCACCACGGTCATAAAGATGAAAGACTGGAGCTGCTGAATCAAACGTTCGAGTATAAACATTGAGAAAAGAGGTGTTGCTCAGAGGATTTGGAAAGATAAGAATCGGCTTTTCAGTCAGATAGTAAGTGTTGCTTGCGGTTTGGCTAAGCGATTGTCCATTTTGAAAATGTAATGTCACCCGGTGCTCATTGTGACCTTGTCTGGGTTGCGGATCCAGTAGTCTGATGCTGGTGGATTCCGGATGAACCAGCTCACCCACCCTTTCAAAATTATCGCCCATTCTTCTCTCAAATACAATCTTCTTTACTCCGTAAGTAGTGCTCAAGGTCAGGTTTAGGTAAATGCCTTCTTCCAGTACCACTTCCTGAAAAAAGGAACTCAGGAAACACCCTGCCCCCTGGATGGTATAATCAAAGGTGTAGCTTGGAAGGTACATGTCACCAGTGCTGCTGACTGGCTGAATCGAAAAGTGATCATTGGTAAGGTCCTCCCTGTTTAGGAGGAGAAAGGTGTCTGTCACCACAGAGAGCAGTTCAAGGTGTGACTCACCCAAAGTAGAAACCCGATATTGAGTAGCCAGATCCTGCATGGGCCATTGAAGCATCAACGAGTCCCCACAGTTAAATCCAACAGAAGCATTGAGCCGTCTGGAAATCGTGAACACCTCCGTTTCGTATTGCGCTTCATCTATGGACATTCGAGCCCTGGCCATACACGTCAGATCATCCGGTAAAGAGCTCCATCGAAAATGGCCATTTTCGAGTGTTAGGTCCTCTTCAATCATCTGCCATTCACTTTGTCCCACCATCTGATATTCCAATGTGCCTGTTTTACTTCTGAAAGTACTTTGCCATCTAAAATAGGTAGTGGTTTCTCCATTATAGGGAAAATTATCACTTCCTGTTGGATAATCCCATTCGAAAGTATTCAAGGTATCCCAGTCATAAACCACTTCAAAGGACTGTGAAGGGGTTAGAAGCCCCTCTCCGTTAATATTTAGCGAATAAGTCCCTGCCTGGGGGGTGTCTAGTGAAATTTGTTCAATATTATTCAGGTGATCAGTGCCTCTGACTGCAGGGAGACTCAGTGTCAAACTATCAGGAGCGGTATTGAGAACCCAGGGTCGGTAGATGGCACCCTCGGGATCGATCAATTCCAGGTCCAGGTCATTGATCAGCGCGATAGCATCTCCCGGATGGGCGGGCGGATCTATCCAAACCAGTGTAATCTTAAGATTGGTTGCATTTTCAGGAATGAAAAGTTCAAAGGAACTAACCTCATCCTGGGTGACACTCGAGGAGACAAAATTCCCTGAAAGGAGAGATTGCATGGATTTCCATGCATTGATTCCACCAAATCCAGTAACGTGATCTGGCCCCGCCTCACCAAAATCTTCAGCACCGTTGATCAAGAGGGCTTTGATAAGCGCAGAGGTAGGTTGATATCCATAAGTATTACTGAATTGTTCCTGAAGCAGGGAAACCGTACCTGATACGAGTGCTGCAGCGTTAGAACTTCCATACATGCTGTACGACACCACTTCTGGCTTTATTCGTCCGTCGTAGGTTGGGCCACGGGAAGAAAACTCCAACCTGTGGCCCACCGTATCTACAGCGCCCACTATTAGTGTGTTTTTAGCCATTTTGAAATTTCCGGTAATGTTACTGAACCTATTGACCCCTGCGTACAGGCCCTCTTGAGGGTTCAACGCCCCCTGATTTCCGCTACTCATCACATGCAGCAGGGTTGGGTTCCTGACGGCATTCTGATCAAAAGCCTCGGCTTGCAACCCGTAAAAACTCTCAATACTGGTGCCGTAGGAATGATTTTGAACAGAGATACCCCGCCCTTCATAATAGAGATCCGACTGTGGCAATACATTATTAAACCCGGATGACGAGAGTTGGACAGCAGGACTCACTCCTCTCCCTGTGATAAATGAATTACCTGCTCCGCCCACTATAGTGGCCATTTCAGTGGCATGCTGGCTCATTTCCTGGGATGACTCATCAGAAATGTGCGTGCGGCCTATGAGATCTATATCCGTAGGATCAAAGCGGTCTTCCTGTATGGACAGCGTAGTGCCATTCCCATTGAGCAGCGGAAAAAAGTAATGCAACTTATTTACCCGATTCGGGTTCAGATTGAGGTCGATTACCCGGCTTTCTGTAACTGGCTCCAGAGACTCCCTGGAGACAAACAATACCTCGCGGTTTTGGACGATTTCGGGTAGGTGCCTGTTCAGGGTTTTTAGCGTAAATAATTTTCTGGATCGGTCTATAATTTCCACATTTCCGAAATTTTCCAGAAATGGCAGTATATCAATTGATGAACTTTTGATTACATAGGTTACCCAGTCATCCGGCATGGTGAGGTAGTCCCTGGATTGCAGTTTCCAAAGATTATTTGCTTCCACTTCACTAATGCCATACAAATTATTTTTTTGCTCTTTCTGCTGCCTAATTATGTACGAATTCTGACCTGTTCTCCGAAGAATTTGATTCAAAGTATCCCGTAAGTAGCCCTTTCTTTGTTGACCTCTAAGGGTGACTTCCAACACAGAAAGCCCTTGTTTTTCACTTTTTGAGACCGTTTCTTCTGAGTTTTTCTCTCGGCGCGATTCACCGGACACAATCTGTCCCTCGGCGTAAAAACAAAGAAGGGTTAACACTAAATAAACTAGTACCTTAATCATTGATTTCAAATTAGGTAAAATTTAACTCCAAAAGCCTAAGAAATGAACACTAAACCTCTCATTCAAGGCTGAATCTTGCATTTTTCACAGTCAGTTAAAGCAAAATTATATTTGGATAAATATGTTTAGACTGATAAAATATCCTATATATCAAATGATATATAGGTAAAATAAATACAATCATTCATTCTGCAAATAGAATCTCTTTTTCTACATTCGATGCATAACTAAAACCTAATTCATTATGTCTAAATTAAAATTCACGCTATTGAGCACTGTTGTGCTTCTGGCGTCTTTCACGTTGGTGACGTCTTGTACACAAGATGAAGTAGTCCCTAATGACAATGCGATTTCTGACGAAATCTCTGCCAAGTTCGAGGAACTTGGATTTGACGTAAGTGATATGCGCAAAGTCAACACCACTAACCCGCTTACTAAAGAAACCACTTCGGGCTTCTTGCTGGAGGGGGACATCATGATTCCTTTGGCGCAAATGGAATCAATGCTGAGTAGTGAGCTTTTCCATCAGGGCCCTTGTGGTGAGCAGTACCGTACCAATAACCTGGTGAGTTCGCCTAGAACGATTTCGGTTATCGGCTACACAGGTGGATCACAAGCATTGGATAACACCATGCGGACAGCCTTGAGCTGGGCAGTAGACAACTACAATGCCCTCAACATCGGCCTGACGTTCACTCTATCTTATGGTACCAACTATGGTAGCAAGGATATTGTGGTCTACAAAGGAGGTAGTGGAGCCGGTGGTTCTGCCGGATTTCCTAGTGGTGGAAATCCTTACAAGTATGTGCAAATCCTTTCAGGAACCAGCAGCTATGGCACGAATGTAACCGAACATGTGATCACTCACGAGATTGGTCATTGTCTGGGCATGAGACACACTGACTATTTCAACAGGTCATTGTCTTGTGGATCAGGAGGAAATGAAGGTGATGGAGGTGTAGGTGCCAACCACATCCCCGGCACTCCCACAGGATTTGATGCCAACTCAATCATGCTCTCTTGCTTTAGTTCAAGTGAAGATGGTGAGTTTGGTGCTTATGATGTGACTGCTTTTGAGTATCTCTACTAAGATACTGAGTGGACTATTTCAATTAAAAAAGGCTGCCATTCGGCAGCCTTTTTCTTTACTCTGTAATCACAGGAACTTCCATCTTAATCTTGTCCCATTTGAAGACAATCTTAACGCCTGTGTCATACAATGGCTCCAGCGCAATGGTAAACTGCTCTGTATGCTCAGAAGTAAGCACAGGAATCATCACAGAAAGAATGTCTAACTCGCTATCTGCTTCAAAAGCACCCCACTCGCCAAGCTCTGAGTTCAATCTCAATTCAAAATATTGAGGGCCGGGGATTGCGTACATGCGATAAGTTCCTTTTTTCACTGGCTGATCCACCAGAAGGACATCCTGACTGAAAGTAACCTCAGTAGATTCATTGGCCCCTAGTCGCCAGTACTTTCCATAAGGCTGCAAAGCCTCATCCTCTTCCGTCCCGAAAATCAGGCGATCTCTTACAGATGGTCTACTGTAAGTAATGTCAACAGTCAGCTCCCCGTTGGTAAGGTTGGCCGCTCCTCTCGGGCTAAGTGTTCGGTTTCTATTGTCCAGGTAGAAGTAAGCTGCCACCAGCAGAACTACAACTACTCCAAGCGAGATTAATATTTTCTTCAACATTTTATGAGTGTTTATTTTCGGCACAATCTAGCGATAATCTGTTGCTTGGAAGATATTGGGTAGATGATTTATTCCAACACAGCCTGGCAGGAAACGCTACCAATTCATTCATATTTTGGTAAGTTTAAGGCAGGATGAAAATATTAGGAATAGACATTGGAGGCACAGGAATCAAGGGAGGTATCGTAGATACCAAAAAAGGTGAATTGATCACCGAAAGGCATAGGATTTCCACACCCGACCCTGCAACCCCAGCTGCCATTATCGAGACGGTCATCGAGTTGGTAAAGGAATTTAATTGGCAAGGCCCTATAGGTTGCGGTTTTCCGGCGGCAGTACGTCACGACATTGTAGTCACGGCCTCTAATATTGATCAAAGTTGGATAGGCATGAATGCTGCCAAAGCCATTCAAAAAGCCACTGGCTGCCCTACCCACCTAGTCAACGATGTAGATGCTGCAGGTATGGCCGAGATGAAGTTTGGAGCTGGCAAAGACCAAAAAGGAGTCACACTCATGGTGGCCGCCGGCACTGGCATAGGCACGGCACTGTTCATTGGTAAGCATTTGGTCCCCAATACTGAACTGGGTTTTGTGCACGTAAAAGGGATGCCTGGCGAACATTATGCCGCCAATTCAGTTCGGAAGTCAGAGGATTTGTCCTGGCAAGAATGGGCAGAAAGGCTCAATGAATATTTCAAGAAACTGGAATTTCTGTTTTGGCCCGACCTGTTTATTTTAGGAGGTGGTGTCAGTAAGGATTTTGACTCATACAAACAGTATTTTACACTGGATACCCAATTGGTACCCGCCGAGTCAAGAAATCATGCCGGAATCATCGGAGCTGCCCTGGCGGCCAAAGAAGCACTCAAATAGATCATTTACCTCATAATAGACAACATGAAAGACTACCCATGGCTGGCCCAGTACCCGGAGGCTACTCCCCACGAAATTGATCCCGACATCTACCCCTCACTGGTGGCCTTTCTGGCTGATTGTGTAGCCAAATTCGGGGATAAGAGTGCCTATGAAAACATGGGCGTCGAGATATCTTTTAATGATCTGGATGTGCTCAGCAGTGCCTTTGCCAACTACCTGATGCACGAGACAAACCTCAAGAAGGGTGATCGGGTGGCGCTGCAAATGCCCAATGTGCTCCAATATCCTGTTGCACTGTTTGGCATACTCAAAGCCGGAATGGTGGTGGTCAACACCAACCCTCAGTATAAGCCTTCAGAAATGGAGCATCAGTTTACCAACGCGGGTGCTAAAGGCATTATTTTACTCAATACATTTGCTTTTAAACTCGAGGAGATTTTACCGAAGACTCCAATTGAAACCATCATCATCGCCGAAGTGGGCGATATGCTGGGAACTCTCAAAGGTGCGCTGGTAGATTTCATGATCAAAAGAGTCAAGCGAATGGTGCCTGATTACGATCTACCTACAGCGGTAGACTTCCAGGACGTCATCAAGGCAGGCAAACAACACACCTATGTGCAGCCAGAGATTAAGAATACAGACCTGGCACTCCTTCAATATACCGGCGGTACTACCGGGGTGGCCAAGGGCGCCGCTTTGAGCCACCGCAACCTAATCGCAAATATAGAGCAGGTGGCCGCCTGGATGCGCCCCAGACTGGTAGAAGGTGAAGAAGTGACCATCACCGCTCTCCCACTCTATCACGTTTTTGCCCTTACGGTCAATTGTTTTGGCATGCTGAAAATCGGGGCTAAGAGTGTCCTCATTACAGACCCCCGGAAGATGGGCGATTTCATCAAAGTGCTTAAAAATCATCCTTTCTCGGTCATTACAGGAGTTAACACACTTTTTAATGGGCTAGTACAAAGACCTGAGTTTCAGAATGTGAATTTTGAGCACCTGAAAGTGGCCGTAGCAGGTGGTATGGCCCTACAGAAAGCTGTGGCCGACAAGTGGAAATACCTGACTGGCAATGATATAGTGGAAGGTTACGGACTTTCGGAAACCTCCCCACTCCTCACCTGCAATCCCATAGATGGCACTGAGAAACTAGGAACAATTGGACTGCCTGTCCCCTCTACTGAAATCAAAATTGTGAATGATGAAGGAGAAACCCAGGGGGTTGGTGATTTTGGAGAGATCTGGGCCAGAGGCCCACAGGTAATGATGGGTTATTGGCAAAATCAAGCGGAAACAGACATTGTGATGGAGGGCGAATGGTTCAAGACCGGGGACATTGGTTTTTTCGATAGTGAAGGATACATCAAGATTGTGGACAGAAAGAAAGAGATGATCAATGTATCTGGCATGAAAGTCTTTCCAAATGAAGTGGAAGATGTGATTGCACAACTGGAGGGTGTTTTAGAAGTGGGCGTGATCGGTGTAGCGCACAAAACCTCCGGAGAAGTGGTCAAAGCCTTCATTGTGAAAAAAGACAAAAATCTCACTGAAGATATGATCATGAAGCACTGCCGGGACCATCTGGTGGCTTACAAGATGCCTAAGTTCATAGAATTCCGGGAAGAGTTACCCAAATCCACCGTTGGTAAAATTTTGCGCAAAGAACTCCGAAAAGAAGAGATTGCCAATGCGGTTTAAAATTGTGGTTCTGGACGGCATCTATGCCAACCCTGGGGACTTGAGCTGGGATGGTTTGAAGCCCCATGGTGACTTCACTATATATGAACGAACTGCCCCCGAACAGGTAATGGATCGGGCCCTGGAAGCCGATATTCTCATTGTCAATAAGGTGGAATTGAGAAAACCCCAGCTGGATAATCTTCCTAAGCTCAAAATGATTGTAATCTCCGCCACAGGAATGAACAACGTGGACCTGGAAGCGGCAAAAGAGCAAGGAATTTTGGTGAAAAACGTTGTGGGATATGGCGCTCCATCCGTGGCACAGCATACTTTTGCCCTGATTCTGGAATTAACCAACCGGGTGTCTGCTCACCATCACAGTGTGCAAAATGGTGAATGGAATTCAGGAAAAGGATTTAGCTACACCGTCTCTCCGGTGACAGGCCTCAGTGGAAAAACCCTTGGCATTTATGGTTTCGGAAGTATAGGTCGGGAGGTAGCCAGCATTGGCAGGGCCTTTGGTATGAACATTCTCGTGGTGAGCCGTCATGCTCTCCCCAATGATTACCCCGATTATGAATTTGTGAGCCTGCCTGAGTTATTTGAGCGATCAGACATCATCAGTTTGCACGCCCCCCTTCGCGATGACAATGAACATGTGGTAAATAGAGCGCTCCTGAGTAAGGTGAAGCCGGATGCACGTCTGATCAATACTGCTCGCGGGCCTTTAATCCATGAAGAGGACCTGAAAAACTGGCTTATGGCACATCCCATGGCAGGAGCCGCACTAGATGTGCTGGAAAGGGAACCCCCGGGAGTGCAGCACCGATTATTCGGGCTTACCAACTGTATTATCACGCCACACATGGCATGGACTGCCAAAAGTGCCCGGAAAAAGCTGATTGATGAAGTTGTCCTACACGTCACAAAGTTCGTTTCCCAACAAAATTCACTTTAAAGCGGGTTTTCAAGGTTTCTTTTTCCCCTAAGGTCCAAGTCATTGGGCGTAGTTTCTTATTTTTGCGCCTAGTACTCAAAACGTTTACATCACTTGCCTATGAGACTCGGTCAGCTCTCCAGACAGCTCAACCTGGATACTAAAGATATTGTTAATTTTTTGGCTGAAAACAATATTGAAATCAAAGATCACCCCAATGTAAAGCTTGATGAAACCGCTGAGCAAATGGTCATGGAAAAATTCAGTGACCCAAAACCTGAAGAACCTGTTGTACTCATAGAACCTTCAGAGATTCAGGCTATCGAAAGCGAATCATCAGAACCGGAAAGTGACATCCTTCCAGAACCACAGAGTGAGGAACTTGAAGATGACCCAGTGACTGAGCCAATAGCCACTACATCCGATGTGGAACCTGCTGAACCAACCAGCGAAGAAGCAATAGCATCAGAAACACCAGATTCAGAGGAAGAAATAGAAGTTATTAAAGCACCTAAAATAGAGCTGCCGGGACTGAAAGTGGTAGGTAAAATAGACCTACCCGAACCTAAAGCCCCTAAAGAGGATGAGGAACCTGAAGAACCCATCGAGAAAGAGGAAAAGGAAGAATCTATACCCAAAGTACGGTTGGTGCATCACAGCAAAAGAAACAGCCGGCCCAGACTCACTCCTGAGCAGCTGGAAGAAAAGCGCTTAAGAAACAAGAGAGCCAAAGAAAAGCGTATCCGCGAAGCTGAAGAACGTGCCAAAGCCCGGGAGATACAACGACTCAAAGACATCAAAGCTGAACACTATAAAAAGAAGTTGTCTAAGGCCAGTGCCAAACAAACTACCAACAAGAAGAAAGCGAACTCCAAGCCAAAACAAGTCACCCCACAAAAGCCACAACCTAAATCACTATTAGGTAAATTTTGGCGATGGCTGAATACCTAGTCTAAGCTGCAGATGGTAATGTTCCAGGGTTATTCTGAAGCTAAAATCACTTAACAATACAGATGCGCTACGCCCGGTGGATCAGGGCATTGTGCGAAAGACAAAATCCCAAAGCGGAGAAGTAACCCCAAAAGCTTTGTGCCCCTGACGGTAATGGTGAATCCCATGATGCACCCAGAAGATCTTCAGAAAATTCTTAGGCGGGCGGTAGGCATGCACCAGGTAATGGATGAAAAGATATCCTGCATACCCAAATAGAAATCCTGGCAAAAATGCAAACACCTGATCCCCTATCACCAGTTTGAACAGGAAAAGTAAAATCGTAGAAATCGTCACGCTCACGATAGGTGGCATGGCCAGCCTGTCTTTGTCTTTCGGGTAGTCATGATGCACCCCGTGAAATTTATACTGGAAGTTTTTACGAGCGCTGGTGTGAGTGCTCATGTGGAAAAGAAACCTGTGAATCGAATACTCCAAGAGCGTAAAAAAAAGCAATCCGCCAAAAAATAAGCCGGTGGTAACCAGTGGATCCAGCTGCACCGTCGCAATACTCCAATAGAGTAGTCCCATTCCATAAAGTATGAAAATGCCGATTGGCAGGGCTATATGGGTTCTTGTGAGACGCTCCAGTATCGGATTCTCAAATAATCGCTTGGTTCCTTTATTGTGTATTTCCATATCAGATGCTAAGTTAAATTTTTACAGGAGGTTTTGATTGTTTTTGCGAGAAATGAAGGAATGCACAAACAACCCTTCTAATCACCGCCTAACCAGCATCGGAACTCTGACTGAGTCTTTGGTTAATCAGCGATGAGGAACTTTGATCTCAAACGCTCGACCCCATCCTCGGTTGGGTCACAGGATCAATAAAGGATATGAGAAGTGAATGTCTTAACAGCTACCTCCGGGCTCCTCCGCGTTTCATTTCTTCGATGGTATTCACTGCTGTTTGAAGCTCTCTTTTGAGTCGTACCTGAGTTTCCCTGGATTTATCCCGGTGAGTTTCAAACTCTTTTCGCTGTTGTTCAAACTCTCTTTTAATTCGGGAGGTGGAGGCATTGCTCTTCATAAACATGCCATAAGCCAGTACCACTGCCACAGCAAGAATGAGAATGATCACCCAAACCAGAATATGATAGGCGGTCTTTTCCATCTCCATACCAAGAAAGGTTATCACATCGTTGGTTTTGATGCTTTCAGCCAATCGTAAATTCACTTTACGTAAGTCTGACTTCAGAGAATCGATGTTCGTCTGAAGGTCTGTGATTCTGGATTGAAGTGATGAAATGTCATCTGACTTACTGCTGAGGGTATCTGCAATATTCACCCAAAAACCCTCAATTTCGGTCTGTCTGATCACCTTATATTGCTCATAGGTGGACGACTTCTGCATGATCTGTTCGTACTGATCTTTTAGGCTCTCCTGTGTGTACCCCACATGAGTGGTCGCCATTACAGTAAATAGTAATAAACAAAGTTTCAGTGCTCTACGAACCTTTTTCATCTAATAATCGCTGGTTTGGTATTGATTGTATTTGATTAATAAAAAGTCACCTCACAGTTAGGGAAAACTCCCTTGAACTCGTCAATCTTATGAGACCGAATTCTGGTATTGTAGCAAATGAGTGATTTCAGACTGCTAATATCGTAAAGCCTGTCCAGTTGCCAAACTCTTGTGTTGCTTATATTTAATACCTCAAGCTGGCGCAGTGCCTCCAGCCCTTTCAATTTCTTGACATTGGTGCCTGAACAGTTCAGGGTCATCAGGGTCTGGTTGTCACTGATCGGCCTCAGGTCGTCCACCCCTGTATTGGAGATGTCCAGCAATCGCAGGTACTGTAATGACGCCAATCCTTCCAGGTCCATCAGCGGGCCATTTTTGCAGGTGATTTGCTCTATCCCTTCATGAACATTGAGGTCAATCAGACTAGTCACGCCGGTATTGGAGAGTGAAACCTCCTTCAAATTGATAAATCTATCCAGCGGCCTGAGCGAGGAAATTGGAGTGTTTTCTATTTTGACAGAGCGGCTCTCGATGAGCTGATGCAAAGTAAAAGCGTCTGTTTTACTCAAACCAAAGGCCTTCCTCCAGGGATCAGAAAGTTCTTCCCACCACGATAGCAAAGCTTCCGACTGGTAAATAACCACTGTTTCCGGGTTCACTTTCAAAAAAGCTCTTACCCGATCTTCAGTGATTTTCGATTGGTCCACATCCACCAGTATGAGCTTATTGAGGGATTGTATAGACCTGATGTCCTGAATGAGGCTCCCCTTCACAATGACGTACTTGAGGTTTTTGTTTTGCTCCAATCCGGCCAATGTCTCTATAGGGAGCTTCTCCCCCACCAAAAACTCAAGATCAGACATTCCTGCTGTAAATCGCAGATCAGTAAATAGGTTCTTACTGACGTTTAGATACCTGAGTCTGGTGAATTTTTCCAAAGGTTTTGTCGTAACCAGCTGCTGGTTGCTCACATCCAGCGAATCGATATTGAGTAATTTGATCACATCCTCTTTGCTAGGATTTGAAAGCCCAACCCTTTGAGTTAACACGGTTTTCCAATCAAAAGGTAGATTTTTCCACCATTCGATCACCTTTTCACTGTTGATCACCACCACCAATCCAGGTTTGGCAGACATCAACTGAGAGGCCTGTGACTCTGATACTCCCGTGTAGTCCGCATAGACTTTCTTCAATTTCGGGCAGTCTCGCAATGGGCTCAGGGTGTTGACAGCGGTCTGATTAATGGAGAGTTGCTCCAGTGCGGGGTGATTCTCCAGGCCGACAAGGCTGCTGATATAAGTTTCAGACAAGTCCAGCACTTTCAAACCTTTGAAGCCGCTGAGTACAGATAACGTCTTCACCCCAGTTCGTGATAACAGGGCTTTTTGGAGTTGTGCACTACCAATAAGCACTTCCGGATCGGTAAAAGCCGTGTTGGAAAAGTCAACCATTTTCAAGCTGGTCAGACTTCTGAGCGGCGTGAATACAATTACATTAGAACCTGATAGGTTCAGCGTTTCCAGACGGGTAAGTCCTCCAATAGCCGTAATGTCTTGTGCCAGGGTCTGTGAGAGGTCAACCTGTTTAAGATTTTCGAAGTACTGAAGTACGTCAATATTTGAGAGGCGTGTATTCGATGCACTTAATTTCTCCAGCTTCATTGCATACCGCAGTGGCCCCAGGTCATCTACCTTGGTATTGCTGATGTCCAATACCCTCAGTCCTCTCAGGGCAGCCAGTGGACGAATGTCCTGTATCATCTGATTTCCAGACAAATTGATACTATCTATGGCGGCTATCTTAAAAAGTGCCTCATCCGATATGGTATCAAAGTCTACATAAGACTTGAAGATGCGTGTCCATCCATAAGATAAGTTCTCCCACCAGTTTCGCAGTTCTTTTTCCCGACTGATCTTGGTAGTGTATACACTGACAATTTTCAGGTCAGATTCCTCTTCATTTACGTTCACCTCCAGAAAGCGCCTGGAAGTATTCTTGTAGGGATTACCCTCCAGGGTAACCGCCTCAATCGTATTTTGAAATTCTACCAGAAAATAGGCCTTTCCATTTTCCCGTTCGGCCTTTGTTATTTGGATATCCTCAAATGAAAAAGAGATGTCCTTAAAGAAAAAATCCACATCCCTGAGGTAGCCGGACACATCCTTATTGGTGATGGCGTTGCGGTCAGGCAGCAGGTCATCCTCCACCTGCACCTGTCGGTTTAGAAAGATTTTCTTATAACTCTCGGTGAGAATGGCTTCCTTATCTCTTGTAGGGGTTTTGGAAGATCCCACGGTATTGAGCATATACTGATAAAAGGATACCAAACCTCTCACTTCAGACAGATAGGCTTCGTCTGTTTCTATGGTTTGATTCTCCTGGCCGAAGGTTTTGATCGTGCCAAAGAGTAAGGTAAAAGTCAGGAATATGAAAACGGCCTTCAGGCTAGTTTTTGTCATAGAGGTAATCTTTCATTTGTTTTTGCTCGGCAGCCCCCACCTTCACCAGGTTAGAGATCAGCCAGCCAGTATTGTATCCAGGTCTGTTAAAATTGGAGAGTTCGAAATACCAGCCATCTACTTCAAAAAAGTGGAACTTCACGTTTTTCACGGTTTTGAACTCAAGTGCACCGCTTTTCATCTCAAAAAGGAAAAGTGTAAGGTAATCCGGCTCCCATTTTCGAGAGGTATACTGCTCGGGGTTTTGGGTGTTTCTAAAAGCTTTTCTGAGGGTCATGAAATCCAATTCATGGCTCATAGGATGTATAAACATTTTTTGCTCTGAGGTGTCCTTCTTAAAGGATGACTTATAAGGATCGAAAGAGAGATCATCGATGACCCATTCATAACCCTGGCCCTGCTGTTGCAGGATCATATAGAGCAACACACTCACTTCTTTGCCTTTGTAGAGGAAAGTAGTATTCACTTCGGCAAACCAGTCGCCTGAGTGAAAATCGAGAAACACCGGGTTTTTCTTATCCAGAACTTCCTTGATAAATGAGTTGGCCGTTTCGGTCTTGACGTATCCCGTTTCAGTATCAAAAAGTATCGGCAGATACTTCTTCCTGAGTCCCGCATCCCGGTATTTCTTATCCTCCGGGTAGTAGCGATTACCGCGCTCGTCTTCTTCCCCATTGAAGCGGTGAAAGAATTGATTGATCTGCTTGGTAGACGCATACAACTCATCCTCGGTATCTTTCATTTCATCAGTGACCGATCGCTGGGCCACTGATGAAGTGAAAGTGATCACAAGGGCTGTAATCAATAGGCCGTATCTCATGCAGAGGTTTCGGTTACCCGCACATCTCCCAATAGGACATCCCAAAACTCGATGGTGCGACCGGCAATTTGTGTTTCCTTCTTCTTCACATAGATCGTGATATCCTTCTTGGTAGTATCCTTATAGCTCATACCATCATCAGAAGTTCCTTCAAAACGCTGGTAAATGGTAATCACTCCTACAAAGGTGCCGTCTGGTTGTTGTTCCAAATCACTGATGTAGTGGATATCGTACCATTTGATGCTCACCTTGTCATAATTGAGCGCCATCAGCCGCTCAAAATACTGACGAACTTTGTAGTAGGAAATTTCTTCTTTGGATAAGGAAGAAACGCCCATTTCACTATCAGGAGCAAAGAGCTCTTCTGCCCGATCCATGACTCGCTGTGCTTCAGAATACTGGGTTTTTTTATCCCCTATTATGCTGATGTACTTACTCAGGTCTTTGACCTTTTCCAACGCGAGTGAATCTATCGCCTGTTTTCTTCTAGGATCAATGTCGTCCTGCGCAAACGCAGAAGATACTAGTAGCAGCGTGGCTGCCAGTGTGATGTATTTAAATATTTTCATGATTTTCTGTCTTTTTGAGTTTACTTCTTAAGCACCAATTCTTTGATTTTGCCATAATCATCCAACACCATTTCTTCCACCTTGGCCTTGTTGTTTCCCGTGTCCTTCAGGTATTCCAGATACTTCTTGATGGTAGTGGGTTCGTCATAGTCTGTGGTGCCATCTTTGCGATAGATCACGATGAGCACTGGTGCATCGGGTCTGCCAAACATGGTTAATGCCTCGCTAATACTTCCATTGGCAGAGGTGGCAGAGGGAGCATTCGCTATGGCTGTAAAATAGTTCTCCAGCTTTTGAGATTTATTAGGCTCCTTCGTGGCGATTCGTTCTTCAGGCTCGTCCATTTCTTCCGTTTGGTCTTCGGCCAGCTCTTCTTCTATCTGGTCTCTTACTTCCTGCGGATCCGAAACTTCGGCAACTTTCTTTTTGTTTTTACATGCTGAAAAGCCCACAATCAGCGCCAGCAAAAGCGTGGTATTGATCAGCGAAATATTCAATCTTTTTTGTCTCATTTTATTCATTGGTTTGTCATGATCGTTAAACGTTATCTCTTGAAATATGATGTAATAATTTATCCACTTTCAAAGACTGACCTGCTATTGCAAATAGCATTCCAAACTTACTGAGTACTGATTAAATTAAGTTTTCAAACCTGAGAAATTATCATTATGATAAAATAGTCGCCTAATTGAGAATACTTATCCTTGTAACGGATGCCATCACAGAGCAAATTGCTGGTCTGTATGATTTTGGGTAAATTATGATCAAAACCCGAAAGACCATGAAGCGCGTCACTCTACTCCCTTTATTTCTCGCCTTACTATCTAGTGTAGCTCCTGTGATTGCTCAGACTAACCTTGAGTTGGCTACTTTGGCTGCACCGGAAGCATACCGTGCAAATGCCACTGTATATGGATACAATGCAGACGGAACGTTTGTTTTGCTTCGTGAAGGGTCCAACCACCTGGTCTGCATAGGTGATGATCCGTCCAAAGAAGGGTTTAGTGTGGTAGCTTATCACAAAGACCTGGATCCCTTTATGGCCAGAGGACGTGAATTGAAAGCCATGGGGAAGTCGTTCGATGAAATCTTTGCCACTCGTGAGGCAGAAGCTCAAGCTGGTAAATTGGTGATTCCAGATAAATCTACGCTAACAGTATATCAAGCCGATCTGGATGACAATGGCAGCCCCATTAATCCATACCTGAGGTATGTGGTGTATATACCATTTGCCACAGCAGAGGAAACAGGACTACCTACCGGCCCCATGTCTGATGGAGGTCCCTGGATTATGGATCCGGGTACTCATCGCGCTCACATCATGATTACCCCTCCTAGAAAAGATTAATGCCGGTTTAAAACAATGTGGTGAGATTATTGTTTAACTTAGTGGATTATTTAATGCACTGAAAAATTGCCACTTAGGCAGCTGCACTTCGACAAACGAAAAAATCATAAATTTTAAATACCTATGCTTCAACAAACTAGGAGTAAAACTTCTTACGAAGAATTATTATCAAGCGTAATCGAAAACATTAAGAAACAGGGTTACGAAAATATCAGAGCTGATCTGAGCGACTATGAATCCCCTTACCAATTGATTGGGCAAACCAAAGATGTGAATTTTACTCCAGATGTGACGGCAACGAAAAACGACGGAAAAGCCTACTTTGAGATTTCTACTAAAGTGGATAACCCGAATGATTTGATCAATAAATGGAAACTGCTGGAAACACTGGCAACAATGAAGCGAGGCAAATTTCAAATATTTGTACCTCATGGTCATATGAAATTCACTCAGGAATTGGTAAAAGACTATAACATCAACGCTGAAGTTAGAAAAATTTAGTAAAAAGCCCTTCAATTAATTTTGAAGGGCTTTTTTTGTTAAGGGCGCCTTCCGATCAAGAGCAGTCCTACCCCTTCCTCAAAAGAGATTTCACCATTCGCCACTTCAGTGGTTTCGCCCGTATAGTAATTCGTTACACGCTCCCCATCCTCGAAAATCCCCTCGGAGTTAACCGCACTACCATCATTATCCATCACCACTATCACCCGATCACCTGTAGCTGCATCACTATAGGTTCTTGAAAAGGTATAAGGCGTTTCGTTCATGAGCTGATGCTTCCCCGCACCAACGGCCACATGATCCTTTCTGAACTGTCCCAGTCGTTGCCAGTGTGACAGCAAGTCCTGAACCTCCGGAGTATCCAGATCCGCCCAATTCATCATAGTGCGAAGGTTGGCATCTCCCTGAGCGCCCTCCGCTTGTAATGGCCGGGACGTTTCATCCCCATAATAGATCTGGGCCTGTCCAGGTGTGAGCATTAGCATGGTACCGGCCAAGTAGCCGTTGGTTCTTTCGCGATCAAAAGGCCCACCATCATCATGAGAACTCACATAATTGAGCACTGTATAGCCACTAAGAACAGTGCTGAGTTGATTAGCATAATAGGAAAAAACCTCTTCCGGCACTCTGCCAGCATCACCTTTCATAGAGAAGTTGATCAGACTTTTAAAGCCATTTTCGAAAAAATTGACACTGTCCTCAGCATTATAAAAGTAATTTTGACCATTCTGAATACCGTATCCATACACCTCCCCAACCATGAAAAAGTCTTCGTCATCCAGTACTTCCGCCGGTGAAGTTGATTTCCAATCCTTAAAGGCTTCGCTGGCGAGCTTATAGAGCTCTCCCCAGATAGAAGCTTCGGTATGTTTAGCAGTATCCACTCTGTAGCCATCAATTCCCATTTCGCGCACATAGTCGGTCAGCCATTTCATGATGTAAAACCTGGGCGCACGAGGATATCCTGTTCTTTCAAAAAACGCATCCAACTCCGCCACTTCTTCCTCCAATCGCCCTTCCTTGGTCCATTTCTCAACCAGAAAATCGGGAAGCGCCACTTCCTCGTCGCTATCCGTTAGGATATCCGGCAAGTTTTCTACCAGTGTACAGGCTATGGTGGAAGCGGCATCTGTATAAGTGCACTGCGGGGTGGTTCGCACCCATGCATCCGGCCACTGGCTGTCTTCTGGTGTGACGGGCCCGGTATGGTTCACCACCACATCCATTAAAATGCGGATTCCATGCTCGTGCGCTACTTTCACAAGACTTTTGAGGTCTTCCATGGTGCCAAAATTGGGATCAATGGCCGTCCAGTCACGCGCCCAATATCCGTGATATCCATAGGTTTTACCAGTACCCTCGTCCACATAGCCATGAATCTGCTCCACTGGTGGATTAAACCAAATGGCATCAACCCCCAGGTCGTCAAAGTAGCCTTCCTCTATTTTCATGGTGATCCCTTGCAAATCTCCGCCCATAAAGCTCCTTAAAACCGCTCCATCTGGCTTACGACCATAGTTCGTGTCATTCTCGGGATTACCGTTATAAAAACGATCCGTCAACAGGAAATAGATCGTCGCATTCTCCCATTTGAAGACTGGTGGCTGTTCTACTGCCTCAGAAGTGGGCTTTTCAGAACATCCTAAGCCGGCAAGGGCGATGAGTAATATAAAGAGGGCTTTGTACATGGGTCATTTATGTTTTAGAAGAAGCTAAAACTAAGAGAAAGAAGTAACTCTGCCAAGTAGAAAAAAAGAAAGCCGGCCACTTGGCCGACTTTCAAATGCTCACGCACTGGTATCTACAATAAAGAGAGGGGCTTTAGTGTGAGTATCTAAAACAAAAAACCCATTTTAAAATTTCTCCTAGCGAAAACCACATCACCCTACTCCTGGCAGTCTAGGTATTCATTGCAAATTGATAGATCGGGTAATCCAGAAACCGATGATCAGATTGAAGTATATTCTTGATCCCATCAATTTCCGGGAAATTTTCACTCAGGACAAATATTCTGGCTTGGCTGCCGAGCTCATTTCCTTCATATAATCCTCTTGAGCACAAATAATCAAACGTTCGCTGGCTGTCTTTTAACCATAGCAAATCACAAGTCTCTTCCGAAACCTTCAAACTACTCAGCATCATATCCACCTCATAGGGATTCGATGATATAAGAATTATTTCCGTATTCCGTATAAGATCATGTGGATTTACCATCTTTCTAATTGCTGATGATACAAATCTATTCGGACCCCAATAGAGATATTAGGGTGTTAACCTGATTATTGAAAAATAGGTGAATTACCTATAAAGTAAACTGATGGTTAAATGATCCCTTTTTCAATGGCGTATATAGCCAGACCAGCCATGGTCTTGCAACCTGTCTTTTCGAGGATGTTACGCTTGTGGGCTTCCACGGTTCGGACACTAATAAAGAGCATATCCGCAATCACCTGATTGGAATGCTCCTCCATTATTAGTCTTACGATCTCCTTCTCACGTTTGGTAAGAGTTACCTCCAGTGAAATACGCTGCAAGGCAGGTTTTTTACCAGACAACTGCCCCATGATGATGTCATATACTTCGCGGGTGTAGTAGTTTTCTCCACCACTTATGGTTTTGATGGCCTTGAGTATTTCCTCTTTTGGGCTATTCTTTAGCACATACCCCTTGGCACCCAGACTTATCATCTTCTTAATTTGAGAAACCTCATTGATCATGGAAACTACCAGAACATCCTGTTTGATTTGTCGATCCTGGAGGGCCGTCATAAACTCCACCCCATTCATATCTGGCATGGCCATATCGGTGATAATCAGATCAAAATCTTTCTCTTCAAGTTTTTGGAGGGCTTCCTGTCCATTATTGGCTTCATCCAGAATCTCTATTTCTTCATTTGTAGAAAAGTATTGCCGGATGGCGTCCCTGATCATGGGATGATCATCTACCAAAAGGATCCTAATCTTGTTTTTCATGTGGCGGTGACTCTATATATCAACGATCCTGCGATTTCATGGGTACAATTTTGTCACCAATCAAACGCGATTTCACAGACATTCGATCCTAATAAACTCCTTATACCTCCATAATGTTTTATTATTTTGAAACAACAGAGTTATAAGGAAGTACTAAGAAAACAGAAGAGTCGGATCTATTTCAGGGTAATTCCCTTGTCATCAAGGGTCACGAGTCGTTGTCTGTAGAGGGTACCAATAGCCTTTTTGAAATTCTTTTTGCTCATTTGAAGAAGTCGCTTGATTTCGTCAGGATCACTCTTATCATGAAGTGGCAAAAAACCTTCGTTCTTCTTTAGTACCTCAAACACTTTTTCAGCATTGGGTTCAATGCTTTCGTGGCCTGTACGCTCCAATACCAGATCTATCTTATTGTCAGGCCTTATTTGCTTCACAAAAGCGGATGTGGTATCTCCCGGCTGAATATCCTTAAAAATCTGATTCTTATAAACCAGGCCCTTGTATTTACCATTCACAATGCACTGAAAGCCCAGATCAGTGTCATTGCCCACCAATATCTGCACTTCTTCACCCTCTTCCAGTTCGATCATATTTTGCTCCACAAACTTGTTGAGGTGTGTAGAACCAACAAGGCGATCGGTCACATTGTCCAGGTACATGTAGACCAAATAAGATTTGCCTACATCCATACGCTCCAATTGCTCTTTGAAGGGAACCAACAGGTCCTTTTCCAACCCCCAGTCCATAAAAGTACCAAAGGAAGTGGCATCCTTTACTTTTAAATAAGCGAACTCCCCCCGCATGATGTAAGGGGTCAAGGTGGTAGCAATCAATCGGTCTTCCGAGTCTGTATAGATAAAAACATCTATATAATCTCCTATTTCAAGACCTTCGGGAATGTACTTATTGGGCAATAATATTTCTTCAACACTGTCCCCGAGGTATAGCCCTTGTTCTGTGGACTTTAAAACTTCAAGCTTATTGATTCTGCCTATTTCGACTAATGGTAACGACATTATGGACCTTATTAAGCCACAAAGGTATTCTATTTACTGAGCCTCTGTTACCTTTGCGGGGTTCATAAATAACAATACCAATGAAAAAAGCAGAAATACATACCAAAAAGGGTGTGATGAAAATCAATTTCTTCGAGCAAGATGCTCCTAAAGCCGTGGCTAACTTTATCTCTTTAGCAGAGAAGGGGTTTTATGACGGGTTGACATTTCATCGCGTGATACCTGATTTCGTGATCCAGGGTGGTTGCCCAAAAGGAACCGGAGCAGGTGGCCCCGGATATACCATAGATTGTGAATTGGACGGTGACAATCAATATCACGACCGTGGGGTGCTTTCGATGGCGCACGCTGGCCGAAATACAGGCGGATCACAGTTTTTCATCTGTCATAGCCGAAAAAACACCGCACACCTGGATAGAAATCACACAGTGTTCGGAAAGGTGGTTGAAGGGTTGGAAGTAATTGATGCCATCAGAGAAGATGATGTGATGGAGAAAGTGGTCATCACTGAAGCGTAAAAATGGAATTTCTGATTGGTGAATGGCGTATTCACCAATCAGGATTGTCCTACTTCAACTCAAATGACACCTCATCTGCCGATAAATAATTGATCAGTGGCGACTCAGCCAGCTTACCCTTGAGATGCAATAGTCGGATATAGTTCATCCGAATGGCTGATTCATAGTTCAGGGTCTTTTCACGAATAAAGTATTCAAGCTCCGACAATTTGATGTAAGTATCCAGATCACCCGAGATCTCACTGTTCAGCTGCCGGTATTCATTCAATTTCTGCGATCGTTTAGCCAGCAGCATCAACTGCAAATAAGAGGTTTCCATCTCTGAGATCATATAATCCACCCGTTCCTTCTCTACGCTCACAGATGTCTCCAATTCCACCTGATCGTCTATCAGCGCCAACTTCTTGCGCTCCAGTTGTGGCTTGTCCGAATTAAAAATAGGGATGGTCAAACCCATCTGAAACCCAAGGTGATCGGCGGGTGCGTCTCCCCTGTCAAGATCATATTCGCCTTGAATGAAGCCGATGTTGCTGAAAGCTTCTGCCTGATCAATTTTCAGCAGCTGCTCCTTCTGAGCCAAAGAGCGCAGCGCCCGGTCATGCAGCATTCCATTAGACCATTCTATCTCCCTGGTGCGCTGCCAGATAGTGTCAATCGGGATCACATCAAAGCTTCCCCACTCCAAGTTCCGCACGCCCGAGGAGGAAACAGACGACATGACCAATTCAATTTTGTGATCAAGGCCGATGCTTTCAAGCCCCAGTTTGGTGAGCGACTCCTCTACGTCAATCAGGTCATTTAGCGACCCCTGGGCTCCTAGCAGGAGATTCGATTGCTTCTGGAGCTCATTTTCCCGACTTTCCAACAGGTTCTTTTTTCTGGAGAGAAAAGCATGCTCCAATAGTATTTCATATCGTCGCAACATGACATTGTTAATAACTTCCAGTCGCTCTGCGCCCAACTGCCTATCCATCAAACGTTTATAATCTCTGTTGGCTTTGATCTCCAGTGGATTGATAAGGCCCAGGCGCATCCTATACTCTTCTACCCCAATCTGTGAACCAGAGGAACGCACCCTGAAATCCAAATCTCGCAACCATGGAGAGCCAAATTTATGATCAGAGAGGAAGTCCTCCGTCATTTGTACGATCATGTACTCCCCATCAGTGATTGGGGCACTGAGGTACTCTAATTGGCCCTGTCCCTGACTGGTCAATGCGCTGGTCAATGCCAGGCCGATCATCAAAATCCATTTTTTCATTGCGTGGTAGACATCTGAGGATATACAAATACCTTCTCCCCGTTCAGAAAGCTATTGTCCGTAGGGATGCTGATGAAGATCTCCTGTCCGTAACTCACTGTGTTGGCCGTTGGTGACTGAATTTTACCAGGATATGCCGTAATCCGCGCACCCAGCTCCTTCACATACCCGGTAATGCTATATAGCCTATTTTCAGAAACCACCTTCACCGTATCTCCTGGCTTTACCATAGAGGTAAAACGTTCGTTGATATATGCTTTGATGATGGAAGGGTGAGACTCATAAATGGACAAAAGGGTTTTGAAAGCCGGCACGAGTTCATCCAAATGTACATCCAGCGTGCCCACGATGCCCTGAAACTTAGCCACCCTCACGAGGGTGTTTCGCTCGTCATAAAGGGCCTGAAGCTCTTTTTCGATCAGCTCAATCTCCTTTTTCTGGATTTCCAATTGCTCGTTTAATTGCAACTGCTGACGTTGGATCTCCTGGGCGTAGAATCGCTTCAAGTCAGATATTTCTGTTTCAATGGCCTTTAGCTGAATGATTTTCAATGAGTCTGCTGTGGTGGAAAGCATTCCTCCGGACAACTGCTGGCGGATTCGCGTTTGTTGGTTGAGCTCTGTCTGCAATTCGCTTCTTTCGGAGATTAGCCTGTTGATCTTCCCTTCTCTTTCTATAGTAAGAAGCTCTTTCTTGCTCAGGTAGTCCTGATTGGCCTGGACTATACCTGAAACCACGCGCTCCTGCTCGTTGGTTTTCCTTTCGATATCCAGGTTAAGGTCCGGTCTGGAAACCACCACCAGAGTGTCTCCCACGTTGACCTCCTGGCCCGGAATGACGTAGATTCTTTCTATAATGACCGGCTTCTGATAACTCACGGCAGTCACCTGCGACTCCACCACTGCCACCAACGCCTCTGTTCTGCTTTTATACCTTAAGGAAATGACCGCAAGGGAGACACCCAATACAACCCAGATCAATACAAATAATTTTTTACTCATGAAACTTAAAGTTGTTCGGGGATTGGTTTCTTAATGATCCGCACATCGGAAATTCCCTCCAGGGATTGGAGGTATTCAAAAATCTCCAGAATATGGCTTTCGTCCTCCAGGAAGATCAGGTATTCATAGCGGTTGTTCAACTCGGTGCGCTTCCTCAGTTCCAATTCGTCGAATGACTTGCTCCTGGCAATCAGATATGCCTTGACTTCCTGAATCAACTCATGATCAGAAGACTGGCAAATCACCTCAAACTTGTGACTCATCTTCCCCCCAGCAGGTGACCAGTATAAAAGTATGGCCGTAATGCAGAAAATGATGGTACCCGCAATGGCCACGGCATACCCATGTACGCCGGATGCAATCCCAACAGAAAGCGCTGCAAAAATGAAAATAACATTTCTGGGATTTTGAATATTGGTGCGAAAACGAATAATGGCCACAGCCCCGATAATTCCAAATCCTACAGCAAGGTTATTACCCACAGCCATCATGATCATAGAGGTGACGAGCGCACTCAAAACCATCGCCTGAAAAAAGCTTTTGGAATAGAACTCATCACCATTGGTGAAACGATAAATATAGGCAATGGAAGTACTGAGTACCAGGGCGAGTAAGAGGGAAAAAATGGCCACCTCGAATGAAGGATAGTCATAATATTGATTGCCTTCAAGGAACTTGTCAAACATTTAATTTGGTAAAAATTTAATTTGAGTTAATAAAACGGTAATATAAGACAATATTGAAGTAATCTGAAAATGAGATTAAGCACCACATGAAATGAATCATTTTCGCATGTTGTTCACCAATGCGCTGCACTCCCATAAGTAAAAACCCAATGAAGATTTCCCGACTATTCCAAGTCATTGATGAGACCATAACGCCCATTTGATGCCCTGATTGTAACGAATGAAAATAATCATTCTGGCCAGAGTAGTGAGCCCGGAAAAATGGAACGCTGGAATTGATTTTAACCTGTTCCCTTTGGCAATGCAATTATCGAATGCCGGTCAGCTTCAGAATCTGCTCCGCAAACCGAGCAGTAGAGTCCTGTACATTCTGTACACTTCTACCTTTCAGGGGATTGGCAATTACGTGCTCTCCGGCATCAGGAAAAGGCACCACCATCTTTTGAGTCTCAGAGGTAGCTGTCTGCAAGACAAACGACCGAATCGCATCTGTGGAGATGGTTCCATCCTGCTCCGCCTCGTTTTTATAATAATAACCAAGAAAATAAGGCTGAGTGATCTTCTCAAAGACTTCTGTGGTCATGGTTTGGTCCAGCAGCGACTGCAATGCGATAAGCCCCTCGGTTCGATACGTTCTGGTCCAATATTTTTGCCCGTCACCGCCCTCTTCCGGAGCGTTAGGGTTCCAGTAAGGGCCCACTACCTGCTGAATGATCTGTCTGCCCCAGGGGCCCGTCACGAGTTTAGCTGTTGGGTCTTTTAAGGCAATGTTTGGCGAATACATAATCAAAGCATCTATCAGCTCCTTATTTTCACCTGCCAGATAGATAGCCAGAGTGCTACCGGTACTACATGACATCACAATGACGTCCTCTCCAATGAGTTGGCCAATGGCAATGGCTTCCTTTGCATCTCTGATCAGGTCATTGGGCTGAAGGTCAGCAAAGGACTCTACGCTATTGCGCCCGTGACCCGCGAGCAAAGGGAGGTAAATGTTAAACCCAAATTGTCGTGCAAAATCTAAATGTGTTGGGTTGGACTCCATTGGGCTGGCGGAGAAGCCATGTAAATAGACCACACTGTATCTCGTTTTCCTGATACTGTCTGCCCATACAATTCTTGATGCATTATCTGCCTTCAGGTCAGGAATGTTCAGATCTTTCGCCTTCACATAGCGATCCAGACTATCCAGCGAGATATTCATCAGCTTGATATTTGGGCCTTCTAACTCATCAAACTGAGGCCTGGGACCAAGGAGATAGACGAGAAAAAGGATCAGGGGAAGGATCAGAATTTTCAGCAAGCGTTTCATACATCCGCGGGATTATCTACGCAAGATAAGTTACCTATCCCAATGTGAGTATATCACCATCTCTCGCTACTGATATTCTGGAAAGCGGACGTGAAGCTGGCCCGTTGGTGACATTGCCTGAGGTGTCGAACCTGGAGCCATGACAGCCACATAAGAATTCACCACTAAAGCTCCAGTCTGTAGAGCAGCCTTCGTGTGTACAAACACTGGAAAAGGCACTGATCGTGCCACCCACGTTCACGAGCAAGATCTTTTGGGTAGGATGCAGCACCCATCCTCCGGGAGACTTGAGGCTGGAAAATGGTGAGGTATTCAGATCAATAGTGGTTTTAGATGTATTGCCAGGCGTTGGTTCATCATCAGATGAGCAACTTTCAAGTGTCAAACCAAAACTAGCCAGAACGGTCACTAAACTGGCTTTCCTTATCCCATGCCTCAAATTCTATCCTAAGATTCGTGCTTCGCGAAAGATTAACGAATTCTTTTTACCGAACTCACATATTTGACGGTAATACCTATTATTTTTGCGCTCTTTTAGACAACGCATGACAAATATTAGAAATATCGCCATCATCGCACACGTTGACCATGGCAAAACCACATTGGTAGACAAGATCATTTACGCAGCTCAAGCCAATGACTCGAAAAGATCTCAGGATAACAATGAACTAATCCTGGATTCCAATGACCTGGAAAGGGAACGTGGGATCACGATTCTTTCGAAAAACGTATCCATCAATTACAAAGGAACTAAAATCAACATTATTGACACTCCTGGTCACGCCGACTTTGGCGGTGAGGTAGAGCGTGTTTTGAGTATGGCTGATGGTGTGCTTTTGCTTGTCGATGCTTTTGAAGGAGCTATGCCACAAACACGATTTGTATTGGGCAAAGCTTTAGGGCTGGGGCTGAAGCCTATCGTGGTGGTGAACAAAGTGGATAAGGAAAACTGTCGTCCTGACGAGGTGCATGAGGAAGTATTCGACCTGATGTTCAACCTGGATGCTACAGAAGACCAGTTGGACTTCCCTACCCTTTATGGTTCTTCCAAACATGGCTGGATGAGTCATGACTGGAAAAACCCTACAGACAACCTGGAGCCATTGTTGGATACTATCCTTAAAGAAATTCCAGCTCCGGAGCAAAAAGAAGGTGTACTGAGGATGAAAATCACTTCTCTTGATTTTTCCGCTTTCACAGGCCGAATTGCCATCGGAAGAATCCACCAGGGATCAATCAAAGTGGGACAAAGCTTAGGACTCACTAAGAGTGACGACACCATCAAAAGGGTAAGGATCAAGGAACTTCATGTATTTGAAGGACTGGGCAAGCGAAGCGTTGAAGAAGTTGGATGTGGAGATATTTGCGCTGTGACTGGTATTGAAAGCTTTGACATTGGAGATACCATCACGGATTTTGACAATCCAGAACCCCTGGAGCGTGTAGGTGTGGATGAGCCAACGATGAACATGCTCTTCACCATCAACAACTCTCCTTTCTTCGGGAAAGAAGGCAAGTTTGTGACCTCAAGGCACTTGAGAGACAGACTGATGAAAGAAATAGAGAAAAACCTGGCTTTGAGGGTAGAATCTACAGACAGTGAGGATAAATTCCTGGTGTATGGTAGAGGCGTACTTCACTTGTCAGTACTCATAGAAACCATGCGACGTGAAGGCTACGAGCTTCAGGTGGGTCAGCCTCAGGTAATCTATAAAGAAATAGACGGCCAGAAGCATGAGCCTATCGAGCATTTGGTAATAGATGTTCCGGAGGATGTTTCAGGTAAAGCCATCGAGTTGGTAACCAAGAGAAAAGGTGAATTAACCATCATGGAACCTAAAGGTGACATTCAACACCTTGAATTCAATATCCCTGCACGTGGTTTGATCGGACTGAGAAATCAGGTACTGACAGCTACTGCCGGAGAAGCTGTGATGACGCACAGGTTCAATGGATATGAGCCTTACAAAGGTGAAATCCCAGAGCGTTTGAATGGTTCACTGGTCTCTATGGAGACAGGTCCTGGTACTGCATATGCGATTGATAAGTTGCAAGACAGAGGCATATTCTTTGTGGCTCCTGGTGACGAATTGTATGTGGGTCAGGTAATCGGAGAGCACTCACGTGCCAATGACCTGGCGGTGAATGTGCAGAAAGGAAAGCAGTTAACCAACATGAGAAAATCCGGTACGGATGCAAGTATGAAAATTGCTCCGCCGAAGAAATTCTCATTGGAAGAAGCTCTTGAATACATCAACAAAGATGAATATGTGGAAGTAACTCCTTTGTCTTTGAGAATGAGGAAGATCAACTTCAAGCCATAAGGCACTTCAAAAAGATTGATATAAAAACAAAAGGGCGTTCATTTGAACGCCCTTTTTATTTGCACCCCTCTGAGTGTCTATTTATTCATGGCCATTGCCAGGGCTTTAAATACCTGTCCGTCAGAAATGGAACACCCTGCCTGGATCATCTCGAAAAGCTCCATTTCTCTTGTCTTAGCATAGGGCTTTTCGGTGGTGTAAACTTTTACTCCCTTTGGTGGTTCTTGCGCAGCTGTCTCCAAGTACTTTTTCTCGGTGAAGTTCACCTCGGGGTTTTCACTCATCATTCCCACCAAAATGATCTTTTCTTCCAGGCATTGAAACGCTTTCAGGTCGGATTTTTCCCTGAATTCCAGAAACTTCACCTTCCTCATTACCCCTTCGAACACTACATCACTGAATAGGACTATGATGTCCTCGGCTTTCTCCTTTTCCTCTTCTTTGATCTTTACCCAATCGTCGGCAGTTATGCCATTCACAATCAGGTAATCAACAAACTCCTTTTCGAGCCCGGCCAGCTCATTTTTTGTAAGTGCTCTATACTTTGGATTTACAGGCATTATTTGGCAAAAATCTGGTTCATATCTTTGAATGCTTTAAACTCAAGGGCGTTTCCCGAAGGGTCTCTGAAAAACATGGTTGCCTGCTCTCCTACTTCACCCTGAAACCGAACATACGGCTCGATGACAAACACCACTCCCTTGGACTTTAGCCTGGCCGCCAGCTCTTCCCAGTCTTTCATTGCCAGAACCACACCAAAGTGGGGAACCGGCACATCATGACCATCCACCGGATTGTGGTGTACTTCCTGATTCACCCTTTTAGGTTGCAAATGAATTACAAACTGGTGCCCAAACAAATCAAAATCCACCCAATGATCAGAACTGCGCCCTTCAGGGCACCCAAGGGTATCGCGGTAGAAGGCACGAGCCTCATTGAGGTCATCAACGGGTACTGCCAGGTGAAAAGGTGTGAGTGAGGCCATTGGTTCAATTTAGTTTGCAAAACTAACCCTCACCTTTCAAATGCCTAATTCTCAGCTTATATTTCTACCAGATCGCTTATCACAAATGTGATGGGGATGGAACTGCTCATCGGTCTTACTCTTAAACCAACCTTACTATGCGCCACTTTGTATTGATACTTTTCATCCTGTTCACTCATCTGTCTTTTGGTCAAATGGACAGTTTGCGCACCTATTACCAACTGAGCATAGAAGCCTACAAAGCCGGTGAATACGGAGATTTCTTAAGGTATACTGTTCGGGCCAATGAGATCAGACCTAATCACCCTGCACTCGCTTACAATCTGGCCTCAGCATACGCAGTGAATAATCGCAAAGAAGAGGCCGTAAGTGCGTTGAGCACTTTCCTGAGAATGAATGCAAGCCTGGATTACCAGAAAGACTCTGATTTCGATTCGCTGCGGGGCTATGAACCTTACGAACAGCTGGTACAACAAGTCGCCCAATCGACCAAAAAGATGACCAGTGCGCAAGTGGCCTTCAAACTGAGCCAAAAGGGAAATCATTATGAATCCATGACCTACGACGCGGGTTCCGAAACCTTTTTTCTCGGCACCATCAACACACGGAGAGTTATGAAGTACAAGAGTGGTGCTGTAGAGCAATTCCTGGGGGATGAGCCCCTGCTCTACTCCATCATGGGGCTGGATATTGATCCTGAGTCTAACGTGCTTTGGGTATGTAGTGCTGCGCTTCCGGAAATGCAGGATTACTCCGATACACTCCAAAACAGGTCGTCAGTCTTTGGCCTGGATCTCACCACAGGAAAGGTGAAATTCTCCTACCTGATACCGGAGGCTATCTTGGGAGACCTCATAAGCACGGGCAATGGCGCTGCCCTGGCTTCTGATGGATTGGGGAATAAACTGTACGAGCTTAAGCCTGATGGCTTTAGCGTCTTTGCTGACCTGAGTGGCACGCTGCTGAACCTTCAGGGCCTATCCAAGTCTGAGAACCAACTTTACATTTCTGATTATTTGACCGGGCTCTATTCATTGAATCTAAAAACTAAATCATTGAAAAAACTCATGGCCAATGATCTTTACTCTGAGAAAGGGACAGATGGCCTTTTGTCCTATCAGGGGCACCTTATTGGTTTTCAGAATGGCACCCAACCCAAACGGGTTACTGGTGTCAGATTCGATGAGTACAAAGCCGTGCAAATAAAACTGATTGAGCAAAACAGTTCGCTCAAAGGTGAGCCCACTCAGGGAGTCATTTCAGGCAACACCCTCTATTACATAGCCACCAGCGCTTGGGATGCTTACGAAGACGGGAAATATCAACCCGACACTGCCGCAGATCTTGAGATCAGAACTCTGGATCTAGTCCAGTTCCTGATAGAGTAACTCATCATTCATAAAGTCATAGAGTGTAAGCCTTCTTAGGTCGAAATAAGCAGCCCAGAAGGACCTCAGTGCACCTATATAGCTCCTCCTGGCATTGTCCTTTTCAGTCAGTGCTATATTCAGGTTGGTGATGTCTATTTTACCAATCAGGTACCTGTTTTGCGCGACCTCATACCTTTCCTGAGCCACTTCATCAGACTTTTTAGTGATTTCCACCTGTAGTCTGATCACATCCATCCTACTCACAAGCGTGATGATCTCCTGCTCGAAGTTCTGAATCTCCTGATCCAGGGTATATTGAGTCAGTTCCTGATTGGCCAGGGCAGTTTGTACCCGCGACTTGCTCCTTCCCCAGTCGAGTATGGGCACGCTCAGGGTAAGATTTACTCGCTGTTGATCATTCGGACTATTGTAGGTTTGGGGCAGGTCTCCGGCAGCATTGTTCAACCCAAAGGAAGCCACCAGGTTGGATTGAAACCTTCGGGCTCTGGCACTGGCCACATCTCTATCAGCTTCAGCTCTCCTCCGCTCAAACTCGATATAATCCGCCCTGTTTCGTTTGGCATAGGCCAATGCTTTGTCCAAAGCAATAGAGAACTCAGGAAGCTCTTCAGGAAGCAACAACTCCAACTTACTGGCGGTGGAGTCCTGTACGCCTATGTACCTTCTCAGGGCCAGTCGGGAGGTTTGCAGGTCCAGATTGGCCTGAGCCACATCCTGTTTGGAACGCAGCAACTGAAGCTCTACCTGGAGCAACTTGTCCTTGGAGGTCGTCCCAATGTTGTATCGCCCCTGCTCAATGTTGAATATGGTGTCATTATTCGCCAGGTTGAACTCAGCAATTTGCAGGTTGATCTGAGCATCCATGTAGTCAAAATAAAGGTTGGTGGATTGCAGCGAAATAAACTCCATCTCCTCTACATACGATCTTTTAGACTCCTCATATCTGAGCGGTTCGGTTCGTTTGTCCCACTTTAGCTGGTTGAAACCAAAGACCGGCTGCACCAACTGAATGTTGAACAAAGTAGTGTTATATATAGGATTGATCGTGGTAGAATTGGCGTTGAGGTCGTTAAACTGATTCAGGTTACTATTGATACTAATTTCTCCACCTGTGGCCGCAATAGGCTGAATCAAACCCAAATTGAGACTGGACGAGAGCTGCTCACGACTTCTATAAGCAAACGTACCGTCATCCTGGGAAACCTGAAAAAAATCGCGGTTGTACCCTGGAAGATTTCCGGTCAGGTTCAGGGAAGGATTGTAGTCAGACTTAAAACTTCTGTATTGCCAGTAAAGATTCTTCTTTCTCGTTTCGGCAGCTTTGGCAGACGGAGATTGTTCTTTTGCCAGGTCAATCACATCCACGAGTGAAAGCTTGATTTGACCTGACGCAGTAAACGAAAGGCTAAAAATCAAGAGTAAAAAGGCGATTTTATTCATATCTAAGGGAGTCAATAGGGTTTTGAGAGGCTGCCCTTCTCGCCGGGGCAATTCCGAAAATAAGCCCCACAGCAGCAGCTACGCCGAAGGATAAAACAATAGATGAGAAGGTAATCACAGTAGGGATTTCCGCAAAAGCACTCACCATAATGGCGATACTCACCCCGAGTATCACCCCGATAAGGCCACCCGAAACACTGATCATCATGGCCTCAAACAGGAACTGATTGATGATGTCGAACTTCTTGGCTCCAAGAGAGAGTCGCAGGCCAATTTCCTTGATCCGCTCCAGCACAGAAGCCAGCATAATATTCATGATGCCGATGCCCCCTACCAACAAGGATATCCCGGCAATAGCACCCAAAACGTAGTTAAAAATATCATTGGTCCTTTGTTGCTGTTTGAGCAGAAGCTCGGGAATTTCAATCTCAAAATCCACCACACTATAGTGTTTTCGCTGAAGCATTCGGCTGATCACATCAGCGGTAGCGCCAATTTTGGCCGTCTCATCCACTTGCACCACCAGTCGGTCCAGTTGGTGATAGTTCGGATCCTGATTCTTCATCGCTTCCTCATCATCATCATTAAAGGAATTGGCCCTTCTAAGCATTTCGGTAGTGACCAACGCTCGGTTTTTATACCTGATGAGCATGGTTTGCAATGGAACGTATACATCCATGTTGTAATCCCTGATACCCAGGTTGGAGATACTGTTTTTACTGATCAGCCTTTCTTTGAGGATTCCGATTACTTTGAGCCAATTGTTTCCACACTTGATGTATTTGCCAATGGGGTCTTCTGTCGGAAAAAATTTAGCCTTGATGGATTTGCCAATAATACACACAGGTTCTCCACTGATGAGGTGATGCTCGGAAAACATGTCCCCTTTATCCAGCTCAAAATTGAAGATCTGAAAATAGGCCGGTTCTACCCCCACCAGTTTGGCTGTTCGCCTGAATCCATTGTTGATGATGTAAGTGTCCAGGGTTATTTCAGGACTGATCATGCTCACTCCCGGCACTACTTTCCGAATGGCTTCTGTATCCTTGGAGCTAAGTCCGGGTGAGAATTTCTGGGTTTGCCCTTTGTTGTCTTCATCCGTCAGCTTCTCCTCACTCTGAGGCACTACTGGTCTGATAACAATGTTATTTACTCCCACCAGCTTGATCTGGTCAAGTATTTCCTGCTGAGCGCCATTGCCGATGGCCAGCATGGCAATCACTGCCGCCACTCCAAAGATGATCCCCAATCCGGTCAAAACGGACCTCATCCTGTTGGCCAATACCGCCTCAATGGCGATATATAGATTCATCAGTAACTTTTGATTCATCAGGCGTTGGGTTTCCTTTTTCTGCCTTGCTCTGGTTCAGGGGCTTTCACCGCAGGAGTTTCCTCGCTCTTCTTGCCCCGCTTACCGTTCAGTTCCGGTAGCAAAGAAACTTCTTCATCACCACCGTTGGGAATGGACAGGTAGAGTTGCTGACCTTCGGAAATGCCCATCAAGATCTGTGCAGAATTGGCATTGGTTTCACCCACCTGCACTTCTTGTTTTATATAACCCAACCCTTGTTTTAGATAGACATAGGTGATGCTATCTTCCTGATTGTGAAGGCACTCCAACGGAATGAAAATGGTCTCCGGAATTACATTCGTGAAGATTTTATTACTGGTGGTCATCCCTGGACGAAGAGACTCGTCTATTTTGTCTATTTCTATCGTTACCTGAAAAACCTTAGCATCTGAGTTGGGTCGTTGCTCTCCTACATTGGCCACCCTCTTCACCAAACCCGTCAATCGCTTGTCAGGAAAAGCATCCAGCCCAATATCCACCTTCTGCCCCACAGCAATGCGCCTGATATCCACTTCATTCACATAAGTAATGGAATTCATGGAAGAGAGATCTGGCAAGGTCGCCACCACAGGATCCCAGGCACTAATCTGGCTTCCTTCTTTGATGGGCTTTCCGTCCCAGCCCTTGCGGTAAATGAGCATCCCATCTTCGGGCGCAGTGATGATGAAGTTCTCCTGAAGGTCCATCATCCCTTGCAGCTCTAACCGTACCTTTTTTCTATTGGCGGCTACCTCCTGCATCTTGGCTACATTCTGTTGCCTTTTGATCTCGTAGTTTTCTTTGGCCTGCTCAAAGGCACGCTTGGCTTTATTCACCTCTATCTCAGCCTGTTTGATCGTGGCAGGTGGCTCAAACTGAGATTGCTCCAGCACTAACCGTTTCTCTTCTACCGCATATTCCAGATTGATTAGCTCATCACGCGATTCGCGCATTTGCAACGTGGTGTCTAGCTGGGTCTGTATGAACTGTGATTCTTTTTCCTCTACCTCAAGCTGCGTGTCCTTCACCCGTGTCGTAAGCTCAGAAGGATCCAGCCGGGCGATATACTGGCCCTTTTTCACATAAGTACCTTCGTCTATAATGTTTTGAATATTGACCTGATAAATCCGATAGTTTCTCAGACCAGAAGGCCCCATTATACTGGTAGAGTTCTTCGCTTCCAACTCACCGGTAGTGTTCACATCCACCACAAATTCACCAACAGACACGGGCACCATAATGTCGGAAGAGATTCCGGTTCCGGAGCCCCGTAAGATAAAAAACAGAATAAGTAAAAAGAGGGATGCCCCTCCTACAATCAGAACCCTTTTATTCTTCAGCATGCAACTAGATTGGTTAGTGATTACAAAACTATACTTTTAGTTTCTCGCGAGGTTACCATTTACACTCGCAAAAAACCATCAGTAAAAAAAATGTCTGTGTGGTATAACGGAAAAACCCACAACCAAGTATACACTGACTTCTAAAAAAGGGCTTAGGGCATCATATTAGTGTCTTTTGTTAGCTCTATTTGCACTTCACAATCAAAAAAATCTGCAGGTTCGAGGGTGAGCAGTCCTTCCTGATTGTTAAAGGCATTCACATTGCAGGTCATCGGTTCGATGGCGATGGTTTCACCTCCATCGGGTGTGAACAACTGCAGATAGTTCAGAGAATCAGAGACTCTGAAGGAAACCCTGAGCGCATCAGGTCCTTTGAGGGAATAGGTCGTTTCTCCGTTTAGCTGATAAGCATTATCCAGTTTGTATTTGTTCAATGCCAAAACCGGATTGGGAATGAGCTTTCGCTCTCCGGTAGGAATGGAAGTTCGCTGATCCAGCGCAATCTCCTCCAGATCACCCGAACTGAATACGTAATCATTAACTCCGATACCATCGATCTGAAAATATGGATGCCAGCCAATGCCGAAAGGTAAACGCTCCTGTCCAGTGTTTTTCACCTGAAATTTCACACTGAAACCGGACAAATAGTATCGGTAAGTGACCTCAAATACAAATGGAAATGGATAATATGGAAGTTCACCGGAGTACTCATGAGCAAGTGTAATGGAGGCCTCCAGATCTGATTCCCTTGTGTCAGTGACCTTAAATGGCGCATTAAAAAGCATACCATGCAGCTGATTATTCACTTCTACCTCATTAATCGGAAACTGGTAAGACCGACCTTCGAAATGGTATTGTCCGTCTTTGAGTCGGTTTGGAAACGGGAACAATATTGACTGTTTAAACCAGGCGTTGCTCTCAAGATCCGTATCTGAGATTGGCCAAAGCACATCATGAAATTCCTGACCTGCATTCAATTTCATAGCTGTCAGCTTAGCTCCATACCACGGAGCTACCGTTAATAAAATTTTATCATCATGGATGATTTGAACGCGTTGTTTAGAGTCGTGGGAAGATTGGATAATTTTCATTTGAGTTGGTTAGTTCCTTTCGGATGGCTAAAATATATCCTCAAATAATTCAATATAGAGAACCAAGATATTATTTTTGATCCCAGTTAAAGAATATTCAATAACCTAAATCCATTATGAATAAGAAAGTGAACGTTGTGCTGCTAGTTGCGCTAAGTTTTGTGTTTACATATTGTAGCAATGCCAAAAAAGAAGCCGCATCCGAAAAAGCTGCGGAAAAAAAGCAAGAACTGGAGCAATTTGTAGAAGAGCAATTTGAATATCCTTTGCCTACCTCCTTTGAAGTAACAAAAATGCTCCAGGATGCCAATGCATCATATAACAGTGAGATCACCAATGATGCCGGAAGCGTGGACAAATATGTGGCTGAATGGCAAAAAGCACTTAACCTGGGTGTCTATGGTGCAGACCTCAGCTATGCCAGTACTTTCGATAAGCAGCAGGAGTCTGTAGCCTTCCTAAATGCATCCAGAAGATTGATCGAAGAATTGAATGTGTCAACTGCTTTCAATAAAAGCCTTGCCGATCGTATTGAGGATAACCTTGAAAACAAAGATTCTCTGATCATGATCATCACTGAATCATTCTATCAGACGTATAATTACCTCAACAAAAGCGGAGATGAGAAAACTTCTCTTCTGGTAGTGGCCGGAAGTGTAATAGAAGGGCTATACATCACTGCTCAATTGATTGAAGCCAGTGACTACAACGCGAGTCTGATGAATGTACTGGCTGCTCAGAAAGACCAGGTGGGTGACCTCACTACTCTTATGGAAGCGCACGCCAGCGATGAAAACGTAAACAAAGTGTTGCCCTTTCTCAGGTACGTAAACTTGTTTTACGATCAGATTGGTGAAGGTGAAGAAATCAGCAAAGGTCAGTTTGATGATGTATCTGCCAGCATCTCTGAAATGAGAGCAAAGATTGTAGGTTAATCACCTTAGTAAATAGACTCTGAAGCCGTCTCAGGTATGTTCAGATCAGTTGAGCACTATTGCAAAGTCTTTACAAGCGAAAGCTCATAAGGCAAATTCAAAAAGTCCGCACAAACTTGATCTATATTTGAGACGGTTTTTTTATGACCCATACCTATGACCGAATCAATCATTAATGCATTAGTCCACCTTTTCGCTATTATCGAAAGTGTGAAAGAGGATAATGACGTGGTGGATTCGGGTGAGCTCATTATCAAACCATATTTGAGTAAGCTCCTCAATCAGGAACTCACCAACGAGTACCTACGGTTGTTTTATGACTACCTCTCCTTTTACCGGGAGGTAAATGCCGAGGCCAGCGATCACATCCTGGAAATTGACTCTTCCAGCATCTTGCAGGTGGCCAAAATATGCAATCAGCTCAATAAAGAACTCCAGTCCAGGGAACGAATCATCGTGTTTATGCAGCTGCTGGAGCTCATCAATACAGATGAGAAGGTGATCCCTCGTGAGAACGAGTTTATTTCCCTGGTGGCGATGAACTTCAACCTGAATGCGGCGGAAGCGGACTCATTGAAGTCGTTTATCATTGATCCAAACGGCAAAGGTATCGATCAGGACAAGGCCATGGTCATCGACAATAAGATGACCGAGTGGCCCGAAGAAGTGGCCTGGATGATGCGAAAGAAGAGCAAGAAGCTTCCAGGCGCCTCTGGTTTTCATCACATGTACGTGGAGAACCTTTTTGGTAAAATCCTGGTGTTGCATATTGCCTCCGTAGACACATATGTATTTAAGTATGACGGCCCGCTGAACCTCTACCTGGAAGGCAACAAAATTGTTCCCAGAAAATTCTATTTGCTAAAACCCGGATCCATTATCAAAGGGCCCAACATCAGGTCCATCTATGAGTCCGAAATCATCCGCCAGTTCGTCCAGGAGCGCAATAAAGTCAAAATAGTACTGGCTGGAGAAGACTTGACTTACCGCTTCAAAAACAGCGCCAATGGAATCCATAAGTTCAGCTTCAATGAAGAATCTGGTAACCTGATAGGCATCATGGGTGGAAGTGGCGTAGGTAAATCTACACTCATCAATCTGCTCAATGGAAAACTAGAGCCTACATCTGGCCGGATTCACATCAATGGTCACACCATTCATAGAGCCAGCCAGGAAGGTGTCATCGGCTATGTGCCTCAGGATGACATGCTCTTTGAGGAACTGACGGTTTACCAAAACCTGCACTTCAACGCGCAAATCTGTTTCAGTGATTTTTCTCCTACCCTGTTGGAGAAAACTGTGAACAAAATTTTGGATGACCTGGACCTGCAGGACATTAAAGATCTGAAGGTGGGTGACCCGCTGAATAAGTTTATCAGTGGTGGTCAGCGCAAGCGCCTCAACATTGCCCTGGAGCTGATGCGGGAGCCTGCAGTGCTTTATGTAGATGAACCAACCAGTGGTTTATCTTCGATGGATTCTGAAAAGGTGATGCTCCTGCTCAAGGAACTCGCCCGCAGGGGGAAACTGGTTATTGCGATCATTCATCAACCATCTTCTGATATTTTCAAGCTCTTCGATAAGCTATGGATATTGGACAAAGGCGGGTATCCGATCTATAACGGCAACCCGATAGATGCAGTGGTCTACTTTAAGACCATGAGCACCCAGGTAAATGCCGCGGAGAGCGAATGCACCCGCTGCGGCAATGTGATACCGGATCAGATTTTGCAGATCATTGAGGCCAAAGAAATCGATGATGCTGGCCGGATGACCAATGCGCGAAGGGTGACACCAGATACGTGGTATGAAAAATACCAAACTAATCTGGAGGGTAAACTCAAGAGAATCAGGTTTGAGGAGCGACTGCCTGCGACCAACTTCCATATTCCTTCGCTCTTTCATCAGTTCAGGATTTTCTCCAAAAGAAACCTGTTTGCCAAGCTGTCCAATACGCAGTACATTCTGATCAATTTATTGGAAGCACCGATTTTGGCCTTTATTTTGGGCTACTTCTCTAAATACGCGCCAAGTGGTGAGTATGTATTCGCAGATAATAAAAACCTCCCTGTGTACCTGTTTATGGCCGTGGTGGTAGCGCTATTTGTGGGCATGTCCGTCAGTGCGGAGGAGATCTTCAAAGATCGGCGGATACTCGAGCGGGAATCATTTTTGAATCTCAGTCGGTTTAGCTACATCAATTCCAAAGTGGTTTTCCTTTTTGCCTTATCTGGTATTCAGACCTTATCATTTGTGCTGGTAGGCAACTACGTGCTGGAGATCCAGGGTATGACCTGGTATTACACGATGATCCTTTTCTCCACGTCGTGCTTTGCCAATATGATAGGACTGAACATTTCATCGGCGCTCAACTCCATCATCACCATTTACATTCTCATTCCCTTTATTCTGGTACCTCAGCTCCTATTGGGCGGTGCTATGATCAAGTTTGACGAGCTGCACACCGGCATAGCCAAGCAATCACATGTGCCGCTGGTGGGAGATGTGATGGCATCCAGATGGGCCTATGAGGCGCTCAGCGTGGCGCAATTCAAACACAATGCCTACGAAAGTCATTTCTTCAAGGCAGACAAAGCAATGAGTCAAAACTCATTTCAAAGGTCTTACCTGATCCCCGGCCTGGAAACTGCCACAAGAGACATCCTCAGAGATAGTGGTGCCTATGAATCACACCAGGCCAATTTTGATCTGATTCAAAAAGAATATGATTATCTGGTGGAGCACTTTGGGGTGAAAACCTTTCCCATGATAGGCTCATTCTCTCCTGCCCTTTTTTCGCCATCCATTGGTCAGCGTTTTTTGAATTATCTCGATGATCTGAAAGACTCATTTCAGGTTAAATACAAAAATGCAGTAGCTCAGAAGGATTCAATCTATGAAAACCTGATTGACCAAATGGGAAAAGAAGAGTTTTACAGACTGAAACGTAATCATTTTAATGAGAGCGTATCTGACCTTGTGGAAAACAGGAATGAATTCAATAAAATCATTCGATCTGATAACCGACTCATACAGCGAAAGGATCCGATTTTCAAAGATCCCTACAGCCACACCGGAAGGGCGCATTTCTATGCTTCTGAGAAAATCATAGGTGATTGGCACATAGATACGGTTTATTTCAATGTCATTGTACTTTGGGTGATGATTGGCTTGCTCTATTTGCTGCTCCTGACTGATGGGCTCAAACGTACCCTTGGCATGTTTGCAGGGAAAAAGAAGAACAAGAATTCCTGAAACCGTTATCGAGCCGTATAAACCTCATATCCCCAGGCTGGCAGGGTCATTGCTTCCCTACCCGTTAAAGAGGCTGTAGACCGACTTTTGAAGCTTTTAAAATCTCCCTGATACTCTTGAGCATCGACCGTGAAATGCACCTCTTCGGGAGAGCAGTTAAAAACAGCCAATACACGGTTGCCGTCTTTCACCCTATAAATCGCAATGATCTGATCCGGATTTGAGGTGGTTAGCAGCTCCATTCGGCCACCCCAAGCCCCATTCCAAAGCGCTGGGTTATCTTTTTTAAGTTTATTCAACCGCGAATAGAGCGCGTTAAACGGGTGATCACCCCACGAGATTTCATTTTTTTCGGTAAGAGACAGGGAATGGCTGAGCCCAACTTCTTGCCCAGAATAGATCATGGGTATGCCCTGCATGGTGTAGGTCAGTACTGCATACGCTTCCGCGGCTTTGCCAAATCGTTCAAATACACTTCCCTCTTCTGCATTTTTTTCATGGTTGGAGGTATAAAGCATTCGGATGCCCCTATTGGACGTACTATCCAGCTGAGATTGAATGAATTCTCGAATTACAGCGGCGCTCACTTCTCCTCTGCTAACATCCTGCATGGCTTTTTCCAGCTCCCATCCACTCACCATGTCAAATCCTGTCGGCACAGAATGACCTGGTGCATCTGCGAGTAAAATCACTGGACGCACAGACTCGAGCGTCTTGCGCACATCCTCCCAAAATGATGCTAATACATTGTCATTCACATGAAGAACATAACCATCCAGGTCATATTCGGTCACCCAGTAAGTCATGGCGGACTTCATATAATCACGCAATGCCGCCACATTGTAATCAAGAACCATCACATCGGATTGGCCCTTATGCTCTGGTGTAATGAAATTTCCCGCATCATCACGCAGATACCAATCGGAGTGTGACTCTGTGAGCACATGATCCCAGGCCGTAGCACCAGCTGCCCAGTCCATCAATACATACATGCCAGCCTCATGGATAGCCTGGACGAGCGTACGAAATTCCTCTTCGGTGCCCATATCTGTATGAATGGCATAATAATCCTGAACAGCATAAACTGACCCCAAGGTGCCCTTGCGCTTCTCTTTTCCAATGGGATGTACGGGCATCAGCCAAAGTATATCCACCCCCAACTCTTTCAACCTTGGAAGGTGCTTCTGGAAAGCACTGAAAGTGCCCTCAGGGGTGTATTGTCTGATGTTTACCTCATACAATACGGCGTTTTTCATCCACTCCGGCTGAGTGGTATGTACCAACGAGGAAGACTCCAATTGCCGGGACTGCTCTGGGGTCTGGCAATGAGCACACAGAGTGAGGATTACTATTGCTGAAATAAATCTATACATGCTGGAATTATACTTGATCGGGATCCAAGATAACGGATAGCATCTCTTCCCACCAAATGATGTCGTACTAGATCAACTTGAGTTTTTTGTAAAGGACTTTCTCTGAAATCTGAGTAATACCACCCGGCTGAAGAGGAAATACAGAAAGGTCCTCAATGCCCACTCGTACCAGTCGCAAGGTCGGGTGCCCGATTTTAGCAGTCATCTTGCGTACCTGCCTGTTCTTGCCTTCCACCAGCCTGATCTCCATCCACGACCTTACAGGATGTTTAAGATAATTAACCGGAGGATCACGCTCCGCAAGTGCTGGTGGTTCTATCAACCTGGCTTCACATGGCAGGGTGTGATAAATCCCCTTCACATTGATTTCCAATCCGTTTCTGAGTGCATCCAGGGATGTCTCCGTGGGAATACCCTCCACCTCTACCCAATATGTTCTTTGGTGGTTATTTTTGGGATTCAGAAGGGCGGAGTTCAGTCCTTTATCATTGGTGAGGATCAGCAGCCCTTCGCTATCCAGGTCCAGGCGGCCAACGGGATAAATGTTCCTGGGCAAATCAAAGATGGTACCCAAACCCCGATTACCATCTTCGCTGGTGAACTGAGTGAGCACCTTAAAGGGCTTGTAGATAATGAAATACTGCTTGGTTCGCGCCATTGGGTAATCTAACTTTCGAACATGACTGTAGCCGAGAACATACTAAACTTCTATCAATCTCTGACTCCCCCATCAGGATTGCCTCCGGATGTGGTGGTATTGAATCCTTACAAAGATGAGCAAGCTATGGTCGCCTGCACCCTATTTTACCAAAAATATTACTCTGATTCACGGGAGCGAATCGCCCTTTTCGGAATCAACCCGGGGCGTTTTGGCGGAGGCCTAACCGGTGTGCCTTTTACAGACCCTATCCACCTGGAGGAGGCTTGTGGGATTACAAATAACTTGGACAAGCGACCAGAACTATCCAGTAGGTTCATCTATGAGATGATCGCAGCCTTTGGCGGACCAGCCCTGTTTTATCAAAAATTCTATTTATCGGCAGTCTCCCCAATCGGGTTTGTAAGAGAAGGTAAAAACCTCAATTATTATGACATCAACGGTTGGCCAGACATTTTTGAGGAGTATGTGGTAGCGTGTATCCGGGAGCAATTAGAATTGCCCATCAGTCGAAAAGTGGCTATTAGTATTGGTCAGGGTGAAAATCTGAAGTATCTCAATGCACTGAATGCCAAATATAATTTTTTTGATGAAATCCGGACAGTCCCTCATCCCCGATGGGTGATGCAGTATCGTTTGAAAAGAAAAACAGAATTTGTGAATCAATACATTGAAAGTCTCTCTAAGGCCTGAAGAGGTCTCAGAATATTATTTCCTGACCATCAGATAATCGCTCTATTTCCAGACTATTCTGATTGAGTACTTCCGCTCCCATATGCGTTAGCAACATTCGTTTGGTGTTGAAGAGTGCCCTTCTTTCAAGGATTGTTTGATAACTCAAATGCCCCGGAGAGTCTTCTTTGAGATTATTGGACTCTATCACAAAAACATCCGACCCATCCGCCAAATCGATAAGCGAGTCGTTCCATTCTGTGTCTCCTGAAAATGAAAATACCTTATCCTTCCACCTGATTTTCACTCCATGTGGGTGAGAAGGTATTGCATGGGTAACAGGTCTTGCGTAAACCTCCAGATCATTCGTATTAGTCCAGTGCTTATCCTTGTATTCTACAAAAGTGACATTAAGTGCTTCCAGTATTTTGGAAGTACCCGGATACAATGCTTCCTGCAATGCAAAAACCATCTTTTCTACTCCTGACGGCCCGATAATCGTAAGCGGAGTGGTCCGCTGGTATTCGATATGATTGCTCAACACCAGAAAGGGAATTCCACCATAGTGGTCACCATGAAAATGAGTGATCACAATGGTGTCGATGCTGGTAACTAAAATGCCCAACTGCTTGAGGCGAATGAGTGTGGAAGCACCACAGTCCACAAGAATCCGCCGATGGTCTTGCTCCAGCATAAAACAAGTATTGAACCTTCCTCCAGAACCGAAAGCATCCCCACAGCCAAGAATCGTCAATTTCATAGACAAGTAATTTACAACCTAGTAAGCAGCCAACTTTAAGGATTCTTTATAAAAGTGGCGGATAACCTCAGGCTTTACACCATTTCTATACATCCGAAAAGCCTGCATGTTAGCCCACTGTACCCGGAGATAATGATTATGTTCATATTTACGAGCGGAGACGATCACCTCTTTCGGAATAATGTGAAAATGAGTGAGTTTCTTCGCACGCCGGATCAGGTCAAAATCTTCCATCACAGAGAAATATTCATCAAAACCACCCAGTTGGTCAAATAGTGATCGCTGAATGAAAAGTGTCTGGTCACCTCCCCTGCACCATAGCATGGAAAACCTGGTGAAATAGCCATTGATACGAAGTAACCATTTGGTGGAATCAAAACGATAGCGGTAACTCCCGACCTGATAGTTAACCAGAGCTTGCTGTAGATCGGCGTAAAAAGTATAAGGGAGTATCACATCAGCATGCACAAAATACAAAACATCAAAACTGGCATTGGCTGCACCCAGATTCATCTGCACAGCTCTGGAGGCGATATGACTATTGAGAATGGTAACCTTCTTAAGATCAGAAATAGAGTCAATGGTTCCGTCTGAACTTCCTCCATCCACTACAATGATCTCGAAGTGATCATTTGCCTGGTGATTACATAGAAAGGCACATAGCCTTCTGATGTTAGCGACCTCATTGAGGGTGGGTATGATAATACTTATGTTCAAAACTATGGCGGCAGTTAATTGAATATGAAACTTAATGGATTAACGGGGATAAGACAAGGAATGCGTATTAAATAGTAACAGGTTTTCTGCATAGCCACTATTTGTAATCACCAATGGCCTTATCGCAAGAAATCCCAACTATTTGTTTCTACTATTCAGAACAAAATGATCGTCCTATCGTATCAGTACTCATACAAACTAGAAACAAAGAAATGAAAGGCACTAATCTGGGTGAATTTGAAGAGCTTCTTTTACTCATTGTCCTGATACTGGAGGATCAGGCCTATGTATTGAAAATTCAGGAAGAAATCAGAAATCAGGTTCAGCGGGACACTTCTATGGGCGCCCTCCATGCCTCCCTCACCCGACTGGAAGAAAAAGGTTTTTTGAGTTCTGAAATGACCGGTGCCACCGCCGAGCGTGGTGGCCGGAGGAAACGCATATACCAGCTTTCATCTGATGGTAAAATCGTATTGAATCAGGTACGCACCCAGCGTGAAAGTCTATGGCAGCAGGCTCCCAAATTCTCACTAGATACCTATGGAACCATATAATCAAAAAGGCCTGCCGAGACTTGCCCTACTCCTGATCTCCAGGTTATGTAAACATGACCTTCAGGAGGAAATTCTGGGTAATCTGGAAGAGTCATTTCACAACCATGGAAGCAAAGCACGTCTCTGGCGCGAGTGCCTCCTGTACCTCCGTCCTTCTTGTCTGAAAAACATCCACTTATCAAATCAACATCCCATGTTCATCTTTAACCCACTTCTGACCATTCGCAATCTGCGCAAACAAGGAATGAATACCGTCATTAATATTGCGGGATTTACCATTGGCCTTCTGTGCGTATTTTTCCTGTATTTCTATGTCTCCAGTGAGTTGAAATATGACACTTTTCATAAGGACTACCATGAAATATACCGCGTACTCAGAACCGCTGAGATGAACGGAAGTCCATTCAAAATTGGCGTCACCTCCGGACCCTATGCGAGAGCGCTGGAAACTGACTTTGAAGGGAAAATTCATACCTGCCGTGCCAGCCTGGAAACAAGTCTGGTCAAATACAAAGACAAGCAATTCTTTGAAGAACACATCCTTTTCGCTGATGCTGATTTCTTCACTTTTTTCTCCTACCCACTGGCTACTGGTAATCCTGAGAACGTTTTGAGTCAGGCGAATAATGTGGTCTTTTCTAAGGCACTCGCCCGAAAGTACTTTGGCGATGAAGACCCCATCGGGCAGATCATAGAGACAGAAGGTGAACAATTCATTGTGACAGGTGTCATGGACAAAATACCATCAAAGTCACATCTGGAATTTGACATGGTACTTCCGTTTGCCTTTTTAGATAAGTATGAATGGATGAGCAACTGGTGGAACAATGGATTGATTACCTATGCCAAGTTCACCTCCCCCAAAGACAGGCAATACGTAGAGAGCCAATTGCAGTGGTTTATGGAAAAATATATGGGGGATGATTTTGATCAGACCAAATCCAGAATGGGTTTGGTACTTGAGCCACTGTCAGAGACCTATTTTGCCAGCGATGTTAGATATGATCTCGCTCGTCATGGTGACCTCACAAGCGTCTATATTCTCGCCATGGTAGCGGTTGCCATCCTATTCATAGCCTGCTTCAACTATGTGAATATGTCCGTGGCCCTCTCTTTCAAGCGGGCACGGGAAGTAGGAATCAGAAAGATCATGGGTGGCAGAAAGGGTCGTTTAATTGTCCAGTTTCTTGGTGAGTCCCTGATGGTGATATTAGTGGCTGTATTACTCGCCGGGGGGTTGAGTCAATTGTTCCTCCCCTTGTTTAATAGCTTATTCGGGTTAGAGGTTACCTACAACTGGTCAGACCCCAATATCATGCTTTTCATAGGTGCGCTGGTAGCTTTGGTGGTCTTGTCTTCAGGGGTTTATCCCGCCATTCTGCTGTCTTCATTTAAGCCCTTGCGGGTAATGAAAGGCGAAATGATCAAAGGCACCAAAGGGGTTTTCATTCGAAAAGGCCTTGTGGTCACTCAGTTTGTCATTGCCATTTTCCTGATAGCCGTCACCTTCCTTGTGACCATTCAAATCCAGTACATGAAAAATAAGGAGCTTGGCTTTGACCAGGAATCCATCATCACCATAGACATCAATAATGGTGACATCAGAAAGCAAATAGACACCTTTAAAGAGCGACTGCTAGCGAACCCAGCCATCGAGTCGGTAACAGCTGTATCAGGTGAGCCGGGAGGATTTCACGATGGAGCAAGTCTACAGTTTAGCGGTATTGAGGAGCAGTTGAAGATCAGGACATTGCTTACAGATTATGACTTTCTGGAAACGCTCAATGTACAACTGGTAGCTGGTCGCAATTTTGATCGTTCATTTGGTTCGGATATGAACGGAAGTGTGCTGATCAATGAAAAGGCGCTGGAAGAGTTGGGAATGTCTGCAGACGAAGTGCTAGGCCAAACAGTGAAAATGCCGCTATGGGATGACTATAATCGAAAAGTAGTGGGTATAGTAGAGGATTATCATTTTCAATCATTGAAAAGCCCAATAGAACCACTCTGCATTGTCTTGGGTGGCAGACCGAGAAAAGTAGTGGTAAGAGTACAGGCAGGTAGTTTGAACCAGGGACTTGAACATATGAACAACACCTGGGAAGAACTCATTGACGGGTTTCCCATGAACTATTCGTTTTTGGATGAATCTCTCTCCCGACTCTATGAAAATGAACAAAAGCAGCACCATGTGTTTACCACCTTCTCCGTCATTTCACTTTTCCTGGCCACTTTGGGGATATTTGGGTTGGTGACCTACTCCGCACAGCGTCGCCAGAAAGAATTTGGTATTCGAAAAGTGCTCGGTGCATCTGTTGGTGAGATTCTCTCTTTGATCTCGAAAGAATTTACCATCCTGATTATCTTGGCCTTCATGGTATCTATTCCTCTTGCATGGCTCTTTGTCACCAACTGGCTGGAGGCCTTCAGCTATCGCATTGCATTGCAGGATTATTGGTATGTATTTGCAGCGAGTGGTATCATATCCTTGGTCGTGGCGCTGCTGACGATTGGGTTTCGGTCGCTCGGCGTGGCTTTGTCCAACCCATCCGAAAGTATCAGGTGTGAGTAAGGCTCTCGGGTAGGCAAAATTGGTTTGGTTTTTGGTAAGAGATTTCAAGTCATATTTTACCTAAATTTAGCCCGTTAATTATTGCCTCATGAGATCACTTGCTAGCCTATTATTCTTCTTCACAGCTTTATCACAAGTTGCTGCACAGGACACTGAATTAATCATCCCCCTGGGACATACACGGCGTGTAGTGGATATGGCTGTCTCACCGGGGCAGCAGTGGATGGCCTCCATTGATGGATCCACTGAGGTAAAACTTTGGGACTATGTGTCGGGAAGAGCGCTATACCACCTACATCATCAGCAATCTGTTAATGCCATCTCCTACCATCCCCAGGCGCAGTGGTTGGCCAGTGGAGATGATGGCGGTCAGCTCATTCTTTGGAGTGACCATGGCCTGAAAAAATGGACCATCCAGGCACATGACGAAAAAATTAAACAAGTACGATTTACCGCCGGTGGAGACACTTTGGTGACTGCTTCCGCCAGGCAGATCGGAATATGGAATGCTGCATCTGGCAGCCAGATTGCTCAGTGGTCGTCACCAGTTGAATCCATCGAGTCCATTTCTGTGATGGGAAATCACCTGATCATTGGGGGTGGTCAAGGGGAGCTGGCTCTTATCCGCATCATCACCGGAGAGGTGATCAATCAACAGAAAGTTTCCGAAGCGCGCATTGGTAGTATCAGTTCAGATCAATCGGGTGCTTTTCTGGGCACTGATGCGGGAGAACTCATCAAGCTTGATTGGAAGACATTTGGGATCATCAAAGCAGCTCCATTCAGTCTGCGAAATTATCGGGTGGTTTCGGTTCCGATTCAGAACTTGGTATATGCCTGTGGCCGGGATGCCAATGAAAATGTGAAAGTATTTGACGCTAAAACCCTCCAGGCCCTTCCGCTCTCTTTCGAGATAGAAACAGATAAAAATTCTGAAGCATTTAAGTTTGGGTTAAGGGCAATGACAATAGCCGCAGATACCTTATTGTTGATGGCAGATTATCAGCAGGTTATACGCACCTATGATCTGAAAAACAAGCTGTGGACAAGCCCTATATTCAAAGGGACAGCCGCCGCAGTTTATGACCTTGCCGTGAATCGGGCAGGAAATCAGCTGGCCATTGCCTCAGGTCATGGCTCCATCAAAGTAATAGACCTTACTGGTGCTCAGCGGGATATCATTCTCACAGGAAGTGAATTGGGAACCCGGGCCATTGACTTTCACCCGGTGAATCCGGTCATAGCAGCCTATGGAATGGATGAACAAATCAGAGTTGTGAACCTGATCTCAAAGGAAGAAATTTTCACTTTGAAAGCCAAAGGTGAATACATCACCACCCCCATCACATTTGACCCCACAGGCAAATACATTCTCAGAAAAAGTAGCAACAGCGACTTTGATTTTTATCAATTCAAAAGCAAGACACCCAAGAATCTAAAGGTAAAGGATGGTCAGCAGTATGAGTTTTCGCCCGATGGCAGAAGGCTTGTTTTTCAAACACCCTCTGGCCTTAGTATTTATGATCCCATCACCCTAAAAGCAATCAAGGAAATCCCACTCAAAGAGATTCAGGACATTTCCATTTCCGCACAAGGGCTTACCGCTGCACTCCTTCGAGACGATCAGACGATCCATATTTTTGATAAGGATTATCAAAAAACCTCAACACTAACGATCCCCGTAGAAGGACACAGCGACAAAATCTACTGGTCACCTGATGGTAAATATCTGATCGGGATCAGAAACTCCACCAAACGTGGCGAAAGTGGTCCCGACTTCAGCATCAAAATCATCGATGTTCGGGACGGTCAGGTCACTTCTACTCTAAAGGGACATGCCGGGTTTACCAACTCCATTGCATTTGTCAATGGACACCTGCTTAGCTCAGCGGTGGATGGAAAAATCAACATCTGGGATCTGAACAACGCAAGGGACCCGCTCAAAGGGTCAGTGGTTCCATTAGAAGATGATCAATATGTGATCACCACCCCAAAAGGTCTGTTTGACGCTACGCCTCGTGCAATGGATCAACTGCATTATGTGAAGGGTGGCAAGATCGTGGCATTATCCCAGATGAAATCTACCTACTATGAGCCGTACCTCCTTTCTAAGCTACTTGGCCTGAATGCTGAGCCGGTACGCCCTTCAGCGGATCTGTCGGGAGTTTCGCTTTACCCGGAGCTGTCATTGGATCACCCACTCAAAAACAACGGCAAGTTAGGAATCAATCTCAGCAACAGTGGCGGAGGCATTGGACGGGTGATCATCATGATCAATGGAAAAGAAGTAAGCAGTGATGTGCGGGCAGCATCAGTGACCAATGAAGCATCAGTAGAGATTGACTATGACATCACTAACCACCCTTTTCTATATAATGACAGGGTCAATAAAGTATCCATTAAGGCCTACAACTCAGATGGAACACTTAGTTCGGAGGAAAAGAGCTTGTACATTTTCGGAGAAGAGAAAAACACCGTAACACCACGTTTGTTCGCCATTATTGCGGGTAGCTCTGATTATGCGGGAGAAGCACTGGATCTGAAATATGCCGCCAAAGATGCCACCGACCTGGCCAATGCCATAGGCTTAAGTGCGCAGGAATACCTGGGTGCAGAAAACACGCACATCACACTCCTGACGACCGATCAGGAAGAGGCTTTTTGGCCGACCAAAGAAAACATCAAGTCTGCTTTTGAAAGCTACTCCAAACAAGCCAAAGCCAATGACGTATTGCTAGTGTACCTCTCGGGACACGGAGTAAACCAGGGCGGTGAAAATAGTGACTTTTATTACCTCACCTGTACTGCAGAAAGTGGTGACATGAACAATAGCCTGACCAGGGAGAACTCGGCCATTGCGAGTAGCGAGTTTACAGAATACATCAAATCTGTGCCGGCTCTGAAGCAAATCCTCATTATCGATGCGTGCCACTCCGGACGGTTGGCATCCTCTCTGGCCACTTCCAGAAGTGCTATGAGTTCTACGCAAATACGCGCCCTGGAGCGAATGAAAGACCGCACAGGACTCTTCGTATTGGCGGGCTCTGCTGCAGATGCTGTGAGTTACGAAACTACGCTGTTTGGTCAGGGGCTGCTCACCTACTCACTGCTCTTCGGTATGAAAGGAGCTGCGCTTCATGAAGACGGATTCGTGGATGTAATGGACCTCTTTCAGTTTGCAGCCAATAAAGTACCTGAACTGGCAGAGGAAATCGGAGGAATCCAAAGACCTGAAATCAGAATGCCCGAAGACGGGAAAAGCTTTGATATCGGTAAGCTCTCTGAATCATCGCGCGAGAAGATCGCAATCAAAGCACCAAAACCAGTGTATGTTCATAGTCGCTTTCAGGACGAAAGCTCCATCTATGATCGCCTGGGAGTCAGCGATCTGATGGACGGCAAACTAGTGAAGCTGAGTAAAGCCAAAGACGCGCCTATTGTCTTCGTAGATGATAAGAGTTTTAGTGGAGCAACCATCATCAGCGGTAGATACACCGAATCCGGCGACCTCATTCGCGCGCGGGTCAGCCTGATCAAAAAAGGAACTGATCCCCGGGAAGTGAATCTGGAAGCCGTGAATATTGATCAGCTGACAGAGCAGATTGTAGAATTGCTTAAAGTGGATTGACTACTGACAGATGACACAATTCCCTGACTCGTTGCTCTCACAGTCACTCAAAGTGGCGTAGCAGCCACCATCCAGGGTTCCATAAGGAGCGTCATCTGAGCAATGGGTGCAACTTTGCAGATCATCATCTCCACAGGAAATGGTGATCGCTGCAAGGGTAAATGTGCCCAGAAGGGCGAAAAGTCTTAATTTTTTTGTCATAACGTGGATTCTTCGGTGTTTAAAAATACGCGAATTGCCTAATCAATTACAAATGACACAGTCACCCTTTTCGGCTGCTTCGCACTCCTCAATGGTTTTATAGCATTCTTCCGAACCAAAAACCGACCAAACAGCATCGTCCGGGCATCCGGCACACGTACCTGTTACATCATCATCACCGCAGTGTGAAAATACAATAAGGCTCAAACCAGCCAGAATGACTAGAAAACTCCTGGTATAATTCTGCATCACATGGCCTTTCTATCGCTCCCAGATTCCTTTTTCTTTCCTTTGGCCTTTTCCATGGGTTTCTTCGCCTTCATGATGAGCTGACCAGTGGCCTTTTCCAAAAGACCCTCATTTCCGTTGTAGTTATAGCCCATGCTTTTCACTTCTTTGATCACCTTGGCGTATTCCTCCACAGTGGCCGGATTGAATGGACTTCCTCCTTGTAAGTAGATGGCTTCCACTATTCCAAGGCTTCTTTTGAGTAGCTGAAATAGCTGGGTATTTTCATCACCTCCTGCGTTCATCACCTTTTGGCTGTAAACTTCAGGAATCAGTTCTTTGAGTCGTTCAAAATGCTCAGCGAGTATTTGGTTTTTATCATTCATCAGGCAAAGGATTTTAAGGTTTTTATCAGTTCAGAAGCAATTTTATGGTCATTGTCTGGTGACCTGTTGATGTATTGATCGATGGCGTCAATGGCCTCTTTGTATTTTTTTAGCGAAATCAGTACCAGACCAAGGTTGTAGTAACTGTTCGGAAAATCCGGGTCTATATTGATGGACACCTCATAATGGGTTTTGGCCAGCGGAAAATTGCCCATATCGGAATATACGTTGGCGAGGTTATAGTGGGCTTCAAAATGCCTCGGGTTGAGCTCCAGGCACTTGGTGAGATAGTCAATGCTCTTGGCGAGCTCGTTCTGCTGAGATTTGAGGATGCCCAAATTGCAGTAAGCATCCACCACCGACTGATCATGCTGAATAGCCAGTAAATAGTATTTCTCTGCCTCTGGATCATTTTGTTCATCCAGCATCAGGGCTTCTTCGAAAAAGCTATCGGACTGTGGTAAACTCACCAGTCGCCCCTCTTTGGCTGGGCCATCAAACAGGTTCATCTGGCCATAGTCCTCCGGATCGGGTCGCCTTCTTTTTCTCTTTACTTTCTTGGGCCCTAGCTTTTCTGGTGGGGTTACTGGAAATTTGATCACTCTGGCCATTAGCTAGCCTTTCTTTTCTTTTTGGTTTCCTCCACTTCTTTCTTGGCCTTTTTCATAGGCTTCTTGTCTGCCTTGGCCTGTTCAATACTTTGCTTCAGAGCGGTCATGATATCCACTACTTCAGGCTCCTCTTCGGTGATACTTATCACCTCTTTGCCTTCTATCTTATTCATGATCACCTCTTTAAGTGCACCATTGTATCGATCCTCTAATTTAATGTCTTCGAAACTTTTTGTCATAGAGTCGATCAGGGTATTTGCCATTTTGAGCTGCTCCGCATCGATGGCTTCTTCCAGTGTATCCAGCTTTGGTACCTGCTTAATGCTTCTTACTTCCTCAGGATACCTTAATTTATACAATAAAATGCCTCCCTCATGGGGTGTGAGCAAAACGACATTTTCACGATCACGGAGTACCACTTTGCCTACCCCTACTTTTCCTGAAGCCCTGAGCGCTTCGGATAGCAAGCCATAAGTTTTGGCTGCTACATCTCCATCCGGACCGGCAAAATAAGGTGAGTCAAACAGGGTGGCATGCACTTCACTAGCGTCGACAAACCCCTCAATCTCAATTACCTTGGTGCTCTTGAGTTTTACTTTTTCAAAATCATCATTGTCCACAATCACAAACTGACCTGGCTCATACTGATAGCCCTTTACAATATCCTCAGTACGCAAGGTCTCCCCGGTTACTTTATCCTTCTTCTCATACTTTACCGGATTGTGAGTTTCCTTAGACAGCAGATTAAAAGATATGGTCTGCTTGTTATCTATGGCATTGTAAATCCTGATGGGGATGGTGACCAGGGAAAATCGAATGTGACCCTTCCAAATTGCTCTCATGACTCTTGTCGCGTTAACTTTCAGCAGAAAGTTAATAAAGATTCAATAATTAAACCAACTCAATAGGCTTATATTATTAATTATCAGCTCTTTATAAATACGTAATTTATCTATTCTTATCAACCGCCCCACTGCTTGGAGCGCAGATTGAATTTTGAAGCAACACCCACCTGAATTTCAACTGAATAGCCATTATCTGTTGTAATCTTCTAAAGGTCTTCTCTGAGTCGCTTGAACACAGCATCCCGATAGTGCTTGTCTTTGGTGAGGGAAGTGTACTCGATTTCACATGGTACTGGTCGAAACCAAACCGATTCCTCTGATACTTTTTCCGAGATGGGTTTTTCGATTAGTTCCAATGAATCAAAATAGTCTTTGAGTTCCGCGAGCAGCTTGTCAGTAAATCCCGTGCCCACCCGACCTCTGTAGGCCAGCTGATCGCCCTCCAGCTCTACCAGGTGCAACGAACCAAAATACCGCTCCCGATCCCCTTCTCCTTTGGTATACCCGATCACAAAGGCATCAACCGTGTTTTTCACCTTTACTTTATACCAGGCGGTGGATCTTTTGCCTTGATAGTACTTTCCCAGTGGATCCTTAGCCATGATACCTTCTATACCCATCGTCTTGGCGGCTTCAAAAAGCGCCTGCCCATCTTCTATATCTTCACTGAACCGATAAGGGGTGTTTTTCCGGAAGGAGTCCTTCAGCCATTCCCTGCGGCGTGTCCATGGATCATTGACTAATGACCGCCCATCCAGATAAGGAACATCGAACAGGTAACAATACGCTGGATTCTTCCTGACCTGATAGTCAATCTCCATCTGCTTTTTGGTCATCAGGCGCTTGATTACCTTTCGGAAATCAGCCCTGCCCTGCGGATCCAGGCATACGATCTCGCCATCAAAAACACCATTGTTAACACGAAAGGCTTCTTCGGGAATATTTAACTCGGGAAACTGAACGGTGATATCATTCATATTTCGACTCCTGATGATCATTTTTCCTTCATTCAGCGTGATCATGACCCTGATCCCGTCCCACTTCACCTCGTAGCGATAATTCCCTTTAGGCGGCTTCTTTAAGGCCTCTGCCACCATAGGCTGAACCTCCATCTCCAGAAAATTCTGCTGGGGTTTATCTACCCGCTCCAGCAACCATTCTTTATTTTTCATCAGGTGCATCCTGTATTCTGCATTGATCTGCGGACCTGATAGTCTAAAGTAAAAGCCGTTTTTCTTCTCCTTGGTGATCTCATACCGGCCTGCTGCATAAATCCACATCATCCCCCCTCCATATTGCCCTTTGGGGATTTCCGCTTCGAATGACAAGTATTCCAGCGGGTGATCTTCCGTTTGCACCGCCAGCCGCTTCACACCAGGCACCGGGGGCATTCCTCTGGGCACCGCCCAGGATTTGAGTACACCGTCCTGCTCCAGGCGCAGGTCATAGTGAAGGTGAGAAGCATGGTGTCTCTGAATCACAAATCGATTACCCCTACCATCATCCTCAGGCACGTACGGTTCAGGTGTCTTTCCGAAATCACGCTTTTGCTCATATTCAGCCAGCTGCTCGGGACTCTTGTGTTTGGGGTTCTGTGGTAAATTTTTATAAACAGACCTTCTTTGAGTATCTGTATGCAATGGCACTGCCCAACTGCGAATATCTTCCCACGGATCACCATCATTCAGCACCATGTCCTTCACTAGCGCTATGGTGAGCTCCTGAGCGCCTTGGATGTCCTGAAGCTGCTCCCATGTGATGGGCGCAGATACAGGAGCTCCTGCCCTGCCTCTAAGGCTGTACGGGCTCACTATGGTTTGCGAAGATTTGTTTCGAAAGATGTCAATGAGTACCCGACCTTTTCTTGCCTCTTTGTTCAGGTGCAGCGTAGTGTTCTTGTGCTTTCGGATGAAAGCTTCTGCAATCTTCTTGGCCGTATCAAAGCATTCATCAAAACTATAGTTGACCTCAAGTGGGGTGATCAGATGAAGCCCTTTGCCACCCGTGGTTTTTACGAATACGTGATAATCCAACTGCTCCAGCTCTTCCTTAAGACTGAATGCCAATGACTTCACCTCTTCAAAATCATCCTTTCCTTCGGGGGGATCGAGATCGTAAACAATGTAGTCGGGTTTATCCGCATACTCACTGAAGCTATGGATCTGGTGAATCTCCAGGCAGGCCAGATTGGCCAGCCAAACAAGAGTAGCCTCTTCTCTAGCCACGATGTATTCCTTCTTTCGCTCCTTTCCCAGCCTGATGTAATCGATCCAGTCGGGTGTCCAGTCGGGTCGGTTCTTCTGAAAAAATTGTTCACCATAGATGCCATCAGGATAGCGCACCAGCGAGAGCGGTCGGCCTTTGATGTGCCGGAGAATGGTGGGTGCCAACGTGAGGTAATACTCGATCACCTGGGCCTTCAGTATTTCACCTTCCGGATAGAGTACTTTATCCAGGTTTGAGAGCTCAAGCTTGTATTTACCTACTTCTACATGAATTCTTTTCTTAGCCATGCACCAGCACCTTCGTTACGGCTCAAGATGCGAAGTTTCGTTGAATAACTCAATAGAAAATTGACTTCCCGTCCAGTTAACAAGGTAAAGGCCTGTATTGGTGTGTTCAAAATGATCCATATGGCTCAATGGGTAATTGAGCATCCAGCACATCATGATCCTGATGGCCCGCCCATGTATGCAAATCAATACCGGGTTTTCGTTCGGTTGGCTCAGGATGTAATCCATGGCCCTTTTTTGACGTTCAGCCACCTCCAGTGGGTTCTCACCATTTTGGATTTTGGAAGTAAGATCTCCCCGTGTCCATGACTCACAAATCCGTTGGTACTCAGTGGATGACTCGGGGGTAAAAGCCACACCCTCCTGGGAGCCCCAGCTGATCTCACGCATATCTGCCAATGCCTCATACGGAATCCCCTGATTGATGAACTTTTGCACCGTCTGCTGTGTGCGACCGAGATTGGAGGTATAAATCTTCTGAAAAGGGATGTGATGATAGGCCTGATAAAAAGCTTCCGCCTGTAGTACTCCGGTTTCATTGAGGGGAGCATCTATCCCACTACCCTGCACCATGCCCAATTTATTGTATTCTGTTTCGCCGTGGCGAATGATATAAAGCTTTTTCAAAAGATCTCAGTTTTTACCAAAGCCGCAAACTTAATTCATTCAAACACTTTCCATCAATAATGAGCATTCATTATCCAAAACCATCATGGTGTAATAGCGACCTTTGCTTACTTTTAGGGCAAAATAGAAAGCATGTTTCCCAAAGGAATTACCCCAGAGGGGTTGAATGAATTTTCCATCAATACCCTCGTCTCTCACATTGACATTGAGTTCACCGAAGTGGGTGACGACTATCTTATCGCTAAAATGCCGGTCTCTGAGAAAACCAAGCAACCCATGGGACTGTTACACGGGGGTGCCTCCGTGGCCTTAGCTGAGACATTGGGTAGTGTGGCAGCCAGCTTGATTGTGACTCCCAAGGGACAGTTTGCTGTGGGGCTGGAAATCAATGCCAATCATATCAAATCTGCTCGTGAAGGCTATGTATATGGCAAAGCAACACCTTTGCATGTAGGCCGCAGTACCCACCTTTGGGAAATCCGAATCACCAACGAAGCGGGAGATTTGGTGGCCATTAGTAAAATCACCATGGCCATTTTAGATAAGAAATAAACCTTATGAGTACGCAAATTACAGCCAGTACAATTGAGCAAATCTCCACGAGACATCAAGCCTTGGAGCTTGTAAGAAAAACGCTGAACACCACCTACCCAGTAGCTTTGTGGAGACTTCCCAACACCACCGACATTCTAGCCCTGATAGACATCACCAGTGAAGAACGTCACGCAGAGGCAGAAATAGAACGCCTGGAGCAGTGCTTTGTGATCAATAGCTATGACCAAAGCCATCCAATAAATCCGTTGGTCCTCAAAGGCGATATTATAATTAACATTCAGGGGCCCGAATCAAAAGTAACCCTGAGTACCACTCTAAAGGCATCTGATCTGGAGGCATTCACCTTGGCCATAGATCAGGTGGAACTGTCGGCACTAGGCAGAAACCCTCAGGAAAGTGAACTCCATCCTGATTTTGAAAGAATGGTCACTGAGGCCATCGATCACATCAAATCAGGCGAATTACACAAAGTCGTTCTCTCCCGATATCAGGATTTTGATCTCCCGGAAGGCTTCGATCCCATCGCGATTTTTGAAAAGCTGGACCAAACCTACGCCAACGCGTTCTGTTACCTGGTACAGACCTCCACATTTGGTGCATGGATGGGTGCTACTCCAGAAAAGCTCATTGCTATTGAGGACGAACACTACTTCAGTACTGATGCCCTTGCAGGCACACAGGTGCTGGGTGAGGTGGAAGACCTCAGCGATGTACCCTGGACTCAAAAAGAGATCATAGAACAAGCCATGGTCAGTCGCTATATCATCGAATGCTTCAAAAAAATAAGATTGAGGGAGTTTGAAGAGGTAGGCCCAAAAACCGTGAAAGCCGGAGACCTGGTGCATTTAAAAACCTCCTTTAAGGTGGATATGAAGGAGACCAACAGTCCACTACTGGGCAGTACGATGTTGGAACTACTACACCCTACATCAGCGGTATGTGGTTCTCCGAGAGGGCTGGCCAATGATTTTATCCGCACCCATGAAGGCTACGAACGTGAACTTTTTGCAGGATTTCTGGGCCCTGTTGGCTTAGACGGAAACTCCAGACTGTTTGTCAACCTCCGATGCATGCAGCTTTTCAAAGAAAAGGCGAGACTCTATGCCGGGGCAGGCATCACAGAAAACTCCCGCCCGGAAAAGGAGCTGCAGGAAACCAACAATAAAATGCAAACCCTCTTAAAGGTGATTTATTCATGATTAGTCAAACGGTTTTCGATACTTCCAGAATACTGAGTTTGAAAGGTGTCACCCATGTGGTACTCTCCCCGGGCTCCAGAAATGCACCGCTCACCATCAGTTTTTCCAGAAACCCGGACATAAAAATCTATAACATCGTCGATGAGCGATCCGCTGGGTTTATTGCTCTTGGGATGGCCCAAAAGCTCCGGCAACCCGTGGTGCTATGCTGCACATCCGGTACCTCTCTGCTCAATTATGCCCCTGCTATCGCTGAAGCCTGGTATCAGCAAATCCCCCTTATCGTGATCTCTGCAGACAGACCACCTGAATGGCAAGGACAACGAGATGGCCAGACTATCCATCAGGTAGGTGCACTTGGAAATTTTGTGAAAGAGACGTTTGAACTACCTGCTCAGACTAAGCATGAAGATTTGGCCTGGGAATATTCACGAAAACTCAATGAAGCAGTGAACCTTTCCACTCAGCTTCCGCAAGGGCCGGTTCACATCAATATCCCATTCAGGGAGCCTTTTTATCCTCAACCGAACGATCAATTGACGTTCTCAGATCACCCACGGGTTATTTCTCCTCATTATTCTGAATTGTCACCTGACTTTTCATCCTTGGCCGAAGCATGGCAACACTTTGACAAAAGGCTGATCGTACCCGGGCAACAACCCCTGACCCATGAGCTCAACGAGGCGTTGGGAAGGCTCACGGGTGAGGCGGTGGTAGTTGGTGATGTGATCTCCAATATATCAGGACAGGCCGCCATCCGGCACCACGACCTCTTTCTGGCTTCCGTAGAAGGTAAGCTCGCAGAGAGTCTGCAGCCGGATCTGCTTGTGACATTTGGCCGATCAGTGATCTCCAAGAACCTTAAGATTTTCCTACGTAAGAATCCACCCAAAGAACATTGGCACATCGATGAAGCCATGGTATCAGCTGACCCTTTTCAGAGCATGAGCAAGCTCATTCAGGCCAAGCCCGAGCGTTTTCTGGCAGCTATGGCTGACTCAAAGGGAGATCTTAGTGATTTCAGTTTTCAGATCAGAAAGAATTTTGCCCAAAACTGGGCAGTGGAAGATAGTAAGGGAGAAAGACGACTAACGGAAAGCTTTGAAAACATGAAGTTTTCTGAGTTTTTGGCTTTTGCGAAAGTGATCAAGCTCCTGCCCGACTCCACAGACCTGCACGTGGCGAATAGTATGCCTGTCCGCTATGTCAACTTCATACAAGGATTACCGAAAGGCACCGAGGTTTTTGCCAACCGAGGCACCAGCGGGATAGATGGCACAAACGGCACTGCTGTGGGAGGATCATTGGTATCCGATCGACTGACGGTTTTGCTCACCGGTGACCTTAGCTTCTTTTATGACAGAAACGCATTCTTTCACCACTACGACTTGAGTCAACTAGTTATCATCGTATTTAACAATGGTGGTGGTGGCATTTTCCGGTTAATTCCCGGACCATCAGCCCTACCAGAGCTGCAACAGCACTTTGAAACCAGACACACCCACTCTGCAAGATTCACGGCCATGGAGTATGGTTTTGATTACTATCAGGCCAAAGATGCTGCAGGTGTGGAAAAAGCCATGAAGTCCATTGTGAAAAAAGGAAAAACCCCAAGACTACTGGAAATATTCACTGACCCAGAAACCAACAATGAGGTATTTGCTCAGGTAAAAAAGGCATTCATTTCCTGACAATACTCCACCCGCACCAAATTAAAAAAGCCGGAAGAGTTCCGGCTTTTTCTTTGTTTAATTAGCGTACAATAATCTTTTCGGCTATTTACAGCTATTCCCTGTAAATAATATCTTTTCTGAAGTTTTCACATAAGTGAAATTGAAGGTCTCAGCAATGATATCGACCACCTCATCAACGGTCTTTTCATTAAACTTAGCCGTAAGCACACAGTTTTTGAGCATCTGATTCTCATAATCAAATGTCACCCCATACACTTCATTCATCGTTTTAGAAACTTCATTCAAGCTGGTAGACTTGAAGGTAATCACCCTGGTTTTCCATGAGAGGAAATTATCATCAGTAATTTTGCGCTTCTTGATACCCCGCTCTCCTACCTGAATGATACCCATCTCCCCTTTCTCCAGGTTGATTTTCATAGCTCTTCTGCCAAACACCTCTGGGTTTTGAGCCATAGCCACTGATCCACTATTCACCATTACCTCCACGGCATTTCTCTCCTCACGGGCATCCACCACAAATGAAGTCCCCAAAACCTCCACAAGTACATTGGTGGTATTCACGATAAAGGGTTTATTTTCATTTCGTTCCACTTCAAAGAATGCTTTTCCGGTCAGAAACACCTCGCGCTTGTCTTTGAAATCCCCGATGGTAATACTGGCTCCACACTGCAAGGTGGCAATAGTGCCATCTGGCAGCTCAAAGGGTGTCACCGTGGCAACCACCTGGCCATAGTGGTTATCTGCTTTCTTAGGATAAAGCGCAAACACCAGCCCAAATGTCACAATAATCGCTGCGGCAATTCTGAAAAGTTTTTGGTTCCAAATCGGAATTATTTTCGGTGCGCTCTCTTCATCGGCCAAAATACTGTTCAACATGGCCGGATTTCCTTCTTCAATTGGTTGGGAGGCTAACCAAATTTTCTTGAACTCAAGAAACTCTTTTGAGTTATTTTCTGTGGCACTCCTCCACTCGTGCACGGATTTAATTTCTTCGTCCGATGCTTCTCCCGAAAAATACTTTGATAATACTTCTTCCATTTCCTTTAATACTCCGACAAATAAACAAATAACATGGATATACCCCCTATTCTTTTTCAGAGATTATCTGCTTTCGGGTCATAATCGGCAGGCATCAAATCTGCCACCCGCTCCCAGGACCAGTACCCAATGGTGGTTAGACCCAAAGGTTCTTTTATCTGACCGTTATGATCCAAAGTAACGTAAGTACGTTTCAACTCAAGCATGGATTTCTGAGCTCCGGGCTGATGACTGTTGATCCCGGAAGTTGGACCCAACCCATTGGATGAAATCTCATCTTCATTAAGGTTACTCAGGTATTGAGTGCTTTCGACCTCCTTGTCGTAGCTCACCATTACATAATCATCAAAATCGAGCTTCCACTCATACCGATTGGTGCCTCGTGCAAGGATGTCATCTGGATCTATCTCAACCATCTTCTTATTGAATATTTCGGAAATATCCTTGACGCTATAAATTCTAAAACCCTCTTCTTTGAGCTCATCAGCAATTAAAGACTTAAAGAAATGCGTGATTGACCCGTAATAACTCTTCATTCGGTTCTTTCGCCATTTCTTCCTGATCCGATTGTTCTCAGGGTCCAATGGTGTAAACCGTGCCTTTCCATAAAAACTCGTACGATCATCGTCCCTTTCGAAATGCTCAAGCTCATAACTCACCTGATATCCCAGCGCTTCATTCAAGATAATCAGTGGCTCCTGAGCTTCCCCTGTAAAAACCCGGGTGTCTTCATTGTAAGAGAAATCCAAAGATTCAGCATTTAGTATCTCACATCGGGAGGCATTGGCAGAGGATCCCAGAAACTCCTTTTTAAACATCCTGTAGTACCTGGGCCATTCATCCTCAGACACGATAGGGTCAGAAATGATCTCTATTTGATCCAGTGTCCGCACCTTGAAATCCAACAGCCCATTGATGGCATAAGAATTGTTATTTTCGGCCTTAAAGGAATAGGAAGCCAGCTCATATGTCACATGAGAAAAAACCAAAATATAGCTTCCGTGCGGCACATCCGTCAGTCGGTAGTTTCCATACTGATCAGTCACTGTGCCGATGGTCGTTCCATTAATGAATACATTTACTCCCTCAATGGCGTTTTTAGATCTGTACTCACGCACCCAGCCGGTTATCTGCACCTTGCCTCTGCTGCCATCTACTCCCTCTTTCGAGACCCCTTGCTTGGCTCTGATAATGATCTGATCCTCATATCTCGAATGCTCCAGCATGGTACCCACCAATAGTATATTCAAGAGGTTGTCGATGTGGATACCTTTTCTGGTGAGGGTATACAAACTCCCTTTAGGGATGGCATCAGCATTGTAGGAAAAATAATACCCACTCTTATAGGTGATGCTGTCCAGTACAATTTCCAATGGAAGGTCCTTAAAAGATAAGGAAAGCGTATCTGTGGTGTCCTGTCCTTTTACCGAATGGAGAAAGGCGAACAGAACAAACCCAAATAGCCATTTCCATCTCATCGTCTCAATTAAGATCTTTCAGTTTTTCTCTTAATGTTTTCAGTGCTTTACCCATCTGAACCTCCACCGTTTTGATAGAGATGCTCAGGTGGTCTGCTATCTCCTGATATTTCAGTCCCTCAAAGCGACTGAGCTTAAAAATTTCAGAACACCTGGGAGGCAGGTTGTCAATGGCTTCAAAAATACGTTCCTGCACGTTACTGTTTTCTCCATCGGGAGAAGGACCCTCTACAGCTTCTTCCATAAACGTGATCACGTACTGTCGATAAGAGTCCTTTACCTTTTGATGTTTGATGAAATTGAGGCACGTGTTATGTACAGATCTGTATAAATAACTTTTGATGGATGAGTCTGGAGCCAGTGTATCACACTTCTCCCAAAATTTCACAAAAACCTCCTGAATCACCTCCTCGGCATCATCAGGATCATCCATAAATCTCATCGCATAGGATTTCAACAATCCATAGTACTCATTGAACACAAGTTCAAAAGCGCGCTTATCTTTGTTGCGTAGGCGTTCTACCAGTACTTGATCAGGGTCTTGCAAACTATACCAGTTAATGTTATTCAAATTTGAAAGGCAAAAGCTAACCATTGGCGAGCTTAAAAGCGGAAAAATAAACCAAAATATTCTTTCCGATCTTGAATCTCGTGTGGTAAAATTCATAATCTCATGGCTCGCGGGACAGAAGGAATTTGCTATGCCTACCTCTGGCTCCACGGGCACCCCGAAAGAGACACACCTTAGCCGCGAGGCGTTGCAATACAGCGCACGGCAATCAATGGAATACATAGACCCTACCGGAAGTTATCAAACTACTCTTCTCTGTATCAACCCCGACTATATCGGAGGGCTCATGGTAGTGATTCGAGCGCTGACGCATGATTTGGATGTGAGCATGGTGGCGCCAACTTCCCGATTGGCTGATGTCCTGGGCAAGGAGTGCTACGATCTTGTGTCCATGGTACCCATGCAGGTACAGTACCTGCTTGATCATCATCCGGATACGCTTTCGCAATTCAAAACCATTCTAATCGGTGGTGCTCCCCTGCCTCATGAGTACATTGTTAAGCTCAAATCACTAAAGGTCGTGAGGTGTTTTCAAACTTACGGGATGACTGAAACGGCCTCACACATTGCTTTGAAAAACCTGACCGACGGTGATGACAGCTTCGAGGTATTGGGAGATGCTGAGATACAACAGGATAACCGTGGATGCCTAAAGGTCAAAGGGTCGGTAACAGATCACCAATGGATCCAAACCAACGATGTAGTAGAACTGACAGATCCACGCCATTTCCGATGGTTGGGCAGAGCTGATTTTGCCATCAACTCCGGCGGAGTGAAAGTTCATCCTGAAATATTGGAAGCATCCTTAAGTTCTCAACTGAAAATGCCGTTCTTTGTGGCTGGATTGCCAGACGCTTCTTTGGGTCAAAGGGTAGTGATGATCGTGGAGTCTCCAGAGCCAGTTACATTGGATTTCAGCCATATCAGTCAATACAGTCGTCCCAAAGAAGTCTATTACAGCCCAGGATTTTCCTATACTCCCTCTGGCAAGGTAAATCGGGCTGAAACACTCAAAAAATTGAACTTATGAAAGTAAAAGTATCTTACCAGACGCTGCAACTACCCCCTCCTCTTGCTTTTGCCTACACGTTGGAAATGGAGTTTCACGAGGAAGAAATCAAAATCCAGTATGATCTGGAGTTTTTAAACCGAGATGAGATTACTCTTGAAGAAATTGAAGAAGAAGGATTCAGTGAGAATGATGATTATAGCTGGACCGGTACCCTGGGCAAGGCATGGATAGAAGACCTTTATGATGACCTTCTGGAAGTTGACCTGGAAGACGAAAGCGAGGATTTCAACATCTATTTGCATATGGAAATATCCCATGATGGTCAGGAAGACAGTGGTATCGCTGTAATGGCAGAAGATTGGGACTACAGGCTTCAGGAGGTGATACAGGCCATCTATGAAAAAGCAGGGATAGAAGATAAACTCAAGCTCAAGTTTATTCATCAAGCCAATGGTGAGCGGTCGTTTTATGAGCTGGAGGGCTCCTTTGAACACAAAACGTGTCAGATCAACCAAAAGGACATCAGCTGGGATGAACTCCATCAGCTGATGAGCGATGTGTACACCATAGACTTTGAGGGGGAATCGGTAGAAAAACCATCCGGGGACGGACTTTGGATTGACCAGGACGCTATGTCTGGCTATCAGCTCTTTGATGAGCAGGCCGGCCCCAAGGCCGCCAAAATTAAATCCCGAATTTTGGACATACTGGAGCGATAATTTTCGCCTATTTTGGTATTCATGGCTTTAATGGTTAATTTTTATGTTGATACACTTATTTGAACCATTAACCTCTTATTGATTATGAAAAGTCTTGGATTCATTGGGAAACTGCTCTTTGCTCTGCCCTTTGCTATGTTTGGTTTTTTCCATTTCATGAATGCCTCAGCTATGTCTGGAATGGTACCAGCGGCATTTCCCGCACCAGAGGCCTGGGTATATTTGGCCGGGCTTGGACATATTCTGGCAGTAGTGGCCATCGTAATTGACAAGAAAGCAAAACTAGCTACCATGCTCCTCGGGATCATGCTATTGTCATTTGCACTGCTGGTTCATTTCGGTGGATTTATGGATGGAGATCAGGGAGACACAGCCAATTTCCTAAAAGCTACCTCCCTGGCGGGTGCTGCCTTTTTTATGAGCAGCAAGCTGACCAATTAAATATCGAACAGATTATAATTGCCTCCCTTCCTGAAAATGCTCAGGTTAAGGGGAGGCATTTTTTTATCCGCAAAGTACTTCTTCTTCGAGTTTTGGAAAAGCTGATCGATCATCAGTGCATAGTTACCTGCCCCGTGTAGCCTTCTCTCCCAATCGGTATCATTGGCCTTGCCTCCATGAAGCTCTTTGATCTGATTCATGGTTTTTTCGGCTCGATCAGGAAAACTCTTCTTTATCCAATCCTCAAAAATCTCCCGAATTTGACCATTCAGTCTCACCACAGTGTATCCGGCTGCCAGTGCACCATGCTCCGATGCTGCCTTGAGGATGGCAGGCACCTCAGTATCATTGAGGCCTGGTATGATGGGCGCGTTCATCACCCCCACCGGCACACCCAACGCACTCAGCTCCCTGATGGCATTCAGTTTTTTCGTAGCTGTAGCAGTCCTTGGCTCCAGTTTAGCCCTGAGAGACTCATCCATTGTAGTAATGGAGAAGTAAACGTGCACAAGGGATTTCTCTGCCAGAGCCTGAAGTAAATCCATATCCCTCAAAATCAGTGCATTCTTGGTGATAATGCTCACAGGGTTTCGGTACTTGAGCATAACCTCCAAAATACCACGGGTGAGTTTCAGGTCTTTTTCTATTGGCTGGTAGCAATCGGTGTTACCGGAAAGCATGATGGGCTGAGGCTTCCAGGAGATTTTGCTCAGCTGCGCATCCAGCAGCGCAGCCACCTTATCTTTCACAATAATCTTACTCTCAAAATCCAGCCCGGCACTGAAGCCCCAATAGGTGTGGGAGTTGCGTGCATAGCAATACACACATCCATGCTCACACCCCTGATAGGGGTTTACCGAGTAAGTAAATTGCAAATCGGGACTGTTGTTTTTGCTCAGTACATTCTTTGGGGATTCATGAAAGATAGTTGTATTTGGCCGCTCCTCCTGTGTGTACTCGTCTATCCCTTCATCATGGTACTGCCCCATGGATTGCTTAAAAAATGGATTTGAGGGATTGTACTGCGCGCCTTTACCTTTCATATTAGTAAATATACTAATATTATTAGTTAAGCTAAATATATTAGCTGTATACTTTCCGTATTTTGCTAAGTCCGAAAGCACTGCCCATCCCCACAATAAATCCCATCAGATGTGACTCCCAACTCACAAAAGAATCCTGCGGATAAATGCCGTAAATGAGCCCTCCATATATGAGCAGCACAATGATGGAAATCAGTATAGAGCGAAAGTTTCTGCGAAAAATCCCGAAGAAGATCAAAAAACTGGCCAGTGCATACACCAGCCCACTCGCACCAATGTGGTAATATGGCCTGCCGATAACCCACACCAATACATTGGTCAGAAAATAGCCATGGAAAAATACCTGAGTGGCAATTCTGTCATAGAAGATATAAACGGCGCTCCCCAGAAATAAAACTGGAAATGTATTGCTAACAAGATGAGAAACTGACCCGTGAATGAGGGGTGCGGCGAGAATTCCGATCAAACCACTGACTGTTCTGGGAAGAATACCCAGAAAGCCTAAATCTATGTAACCATAGAACTGAATGCTAAAGCTGAGCCACATCAGAAAGACTAACCTCAGAGGTGGTATGACACTGGATCTGTACATTGGTAAGCTAAAGAAACAAAAAAAGCTGCCAGTGGCAGCTTCTATCATTTAATATTATTGGTTTATTTACCTGGCTCCTTGATCATTTGAAGCTCAATCAATTTTGACTCTTCGTAGCTCACAGACAAATATCCAAGGACGCCACCAGATGCCTCAGCTATTTTCTTAGCCAGTTCCTTGAGTGAGGCATGTAACTTCACACCAAAATTCTTATCCATTTTGGGAAGAATAAAATTCAGTTTCCTCAACTCAGCTGTCAACACCTTATTGCGCTCTTCAGCACTTTCAGGAAGCTCATCTATTAATTTATTGAATTTAGACTCAAAGCTTTCCCCTACTAACTTGTAATAGTCTACCAGCTGCTCTCTCGCTCTACTCTGCTTGCTATGTGCCACGTCTATGGCTTCTTTTCTTTCGCTCTTGTCAATATTGCCATCAGCGCCCGCTATCAGGATTGCTACATACACCGGGGCAGTCAGCAAAACATCAATCTCTTCTTCTCTTAGGTTTTCGAATTCTTTGATCATTATTGTGTCTATTGAAACTCGCTCGAAAATAGTAAAAAATGAGTGTTTACCCGTAATTAATTCTCATCATTTTCACCCCGTAGCACAAACTTCATCAGTAGAGGTAAGTGATCGGAAATTTCTCCTGTTTCGGAGATTACACTTTGCCCCACGCTTGTGATAAAATTCTCATTGTAAAGTATATAATCGATCATCTGATAGGGCTCCCTACTGTTGAAAGTATTGAATGACGCGGGTGAACTTTCATAGGTCAAAGAGTCTACAGCTGACCGTATATGTTTGGCGGACATGATCACATTCATGGCATCATCGGCCTGTAGGTACTCCGGCTGGCTGTTAAAGTCACCGATCAGCAATACCGGGAGTTGATCCGAATAAGATTCGAAGAGTTGCTTCACGGTCTCGGCCTGTGCCAGTCTGGTCTCCTTGTCGAAAGCCTCCAAATGAAGGTTCATCACACGAATGGTATCCCCAGGGGCCAATACGAGATCACACACCTGTACCAGTCGATCGATATAAAAGGCATTGTATACAAAAGAAGTATTGATTGGTTTGATCAGGGTGATGGTCTGTGCGTTAGCCACCGGAAACATGGATAAAATAGCCTGACCGGAGAGCATTTTTCCAAACTGATGCCCCAATGGCCAGTAGGGAAATGGCACGAATTTCTTATCCCAATTCACAGAACGGTAGGCATAGGGATAGTCCAACTGCAGGGCCAAACTATCCAGCTGGTTGTACATAAAGGAACGCTGCGAACCGAAATCAACCTCCTGGAGACCTATCATATCCGCTTCGATCCTTTCAAGGGTTTTCAGAGCCACCGACAAGTTCTGGTGATACAATTCCTCTGCGCGTTCCACCGCGAGATTATTGGTCATCCCAGATAGATAGCCTATATTGAACGTCACAACGCTGAGGGTGTCTGATCGCTCAAATTGCTTTATCTTGCTGTCATATTGCGTTGTACTGAAGTGTTGATCTTTTTCCAGATTGCCTTCTGAAGCGACAATAAAAAGTGAGGTAATTCCCAGAGTAACAAAAAAGAGTAGAGTAATAATTATTCTCGCCATTCGTGCGTGTTAACTGGGAGCAAGTTAAATTTATTAGAATTTACAATGCCTGATAATATGGATTTTTCATACTTGATTTCGATCAGTGACGGTGATACGGCGTTCATTCAAGAATTTATATCGACGTTTGAATCCAACTCCACCAGTATCATAGAGAAGCTCAAAATTTCCCTGGAGACAGGTAATTTTGACAGCAACAAAAAGCTCGCACATCAACTAAAACCTTCTCTGGAAATGCTGGGGCTTGCCAGCCTAGAAATAGCCGTTGGGATACAGGAGCAACCTGAAACGGTGACACTGGAGCAGATCCTGCAAATAGAAAGTGAGTGTAAAGCTGCGGTTCAGGCGATGAACAACCGCTTCAATCTATAGGGAGTTTTTCTTTTTCACCCAAAAACTTGGGGCCCCTATTGAAAACGTAAAGATCCAGAACCGTATTAGTACGTGCCAAAATCTCTCGAATGGCCAAGGATAGCGGTAGCTGGTCCTTATTGTCGGCAGAAAAAGCAACGGCATCCATGCCATAATAATCCGCAATGAAAAGTGCCCGGTAGCAATGAAAATCCTGAGTGATAATGATCAGCTCATCCTGGCCAAAAATGAGTTTTGAGCGAACAACCGAGTCCAGGGTACGGAACCCCGCAAAATCCAGAGTGATATCAGCCTGAGACACCCCCAGAGCCATCAGGGCATTGAGCATATCCTTTGGTTCGTTATAATAAACCGTGTTATTATCTCCACTCACAATGACATGATCAATCACCCCCCGATGATACAGTTCGGCAGTGGCGTCTATTCGTTCTTTAAAGTACTTGTTGGTACCGCCCTTTACTGTCCGCTTGCTGGTTCCCAATAAAAGCGCCACCTTCTTACTGGGAACCTGAGTGATATTGTAATAGATCTGACCGCTGGTACTTGAAATGATCCAGAAATTGAGGCCTAACACGAGCACGCTGACAGCTCCAACCATGATCACCGTATACTTAGCGATTTTCTTAAGCAATTGCATTTAGCTTTTCATTGATTTGTCCTTTAACAGGCTTAATCTTCTTCATCTTTGCTTTTCCCTCCGAAAAGCCCCAACTGATTGTCTTCTTCCTCCACTTCATGCTTAATGTTGCTCTTCAATGCCTCCAGATCCACTGCTGCCTTGCCTGTTTCTTCTTGTTCATTTTCATCATCCACTTCCTCTTCCTCTTTTTGAGGAGCGGCCTCCGCGGCAGAAAGAATGTTCTGATATGGGCATTTATTACCCAGTGCTTTCCATCCTTTCACGTCAATGACTTCTGCCAGATCCAATTGGGCAGTTTCATTTCTGCGTCCGTCCTTATAAGTAACGGAGATCAGTGTATTGTCGCTGTTATTGGCAAAAATAAGTTTAGAGCCTTTGGCTTCAGAAACAAAACTGAATCGCTTGTCAAGGGTGGTTGTCTCTATCAGGAATCGCTTGACGTAATAGACCTTATTGCCAGCATCATAGTGAACCGCATTGATCGGTAAATCCTTTTCATGCTTGAAAAGCCCAAGAACCTGGTTGGGCTCATACCTATTCGTTAGTTCAAAACTAGTCAGTTCATAGCTCCCATCCTTGTAAAACACTATGATATGATCTTCTGCTTTGAAGTTGCCCAGATGATTACCTCTTTTGTCCGTATTGAGTCGGCCAATCACCTCATCATACCATACATCCAGGCCACCTAGCGTAGACACTCCCGCCGATTTAAACTGCACCTTTCTTACGGGCTGTTTGGTGAGGATATTTCCTCCGGCTCCTCTTCCCTTGATTTCTATCTCCGCAAAGTCAAAGTCAAAAACCTTCTTACGCGCCTTGCTGGCCGGGGTGAGATACACGGTCACTACCTCCGCCTCTCCATTGGGGTTGGCTGAGAAGTAATGAACCCGAGAACCTTTGCCCCCTTTGGTCAGGTCATATTCCCTATCTCTGGTCACCGAAAGCACCTGAAAGCGCTTCACCATACTCCGCCCACTCTTCCCGTCCACATAAGCCAGGTTATAGACCATGCGCTCATCGGCTTTGTTAAATACCCCGGCGTAAATAATGTTCTTACCTACAAAGACCTTTTCTTGTATTCTGGTTACCTGGCACACACCATCCTTGCGGAAAATGATGATATCGTCAATGTCAGAGCATTCACAAACAAACTCATCTTTTTTGAGGCCATAACCAATAAATCCATCCTCCCTGTTCACATAGAGCTTAGCATTATTAGCGGCTACCACAGCAGCTGATATGGTATCGAAGTTGGCAATTTCGGTTTTGCGTTCCCGGCCCTTGCCGTATTTATCCAACAGATTCTTGTAATAGGCTATAGCAAACTCGGTAATGTGTGCCAGATGGTGCTCTGTCTCCTCAAGTTCTTCAGTGAGCTTACGCATCAGTTCATCTGCCTTGAAGGCATCAAACTTGGAGATCCGCTTGATCTTAATTTCCGTCAGCCGGATAATATCATCCTGAGTAATGTCCCTGTAAAACTGCGGTTTGAAAGGGTCCAACCCTTTATCAATGGTCTGGAGTACGGCTTCCCAGGTCTCACACTCCTCTATGTCGCGATAGATCCTGTTCTCGATAAAGATCTTTTCGAGGGAAGAAAAGAGAATTTTCTCCATCAACTCACCTCGTCTGATCTCCAACTCCTGCCTTAGTAGCCCCACTGTTTGGTCCACCGAATGCTTCAGGATCTCTGTCACATCCAAAAACTGTGGTTTATCGTCGTAAATCACACAGGCATTGGGCGAAATGGACACCTCACAATCGGTGAATGCATAAAGTGCATCAATGGTGATGTCAGGTGAAGTGTTTGGTGCTAACTGGATCTGTATCTCAATATCCTTGGCGGTATTGTCGATAACTTTCTTGATCTTGATTTTACCCTTATCATTGGCTTTGATGATGGACTCAATGAGCGAGGTAGTGGTGGTTCCAAACGGGATATCTTTAATGATCAGCGTCTTGCTATCCATCTCCTCGATAACCGCCCGTACTCTGACCTTTCCTCCACGCTTACCATCATTGTAGTCTGATACATCTATTTTCCCTCCGGTCAGAAAGTCCGGATAGAGTACCACTTTCTTTCCTTTCAGGATATTGATTGCTCCTTCTAAGATCTCGCAGAAATTATGTGGAAGCACTTTGGTGGATAAGCCTACGGCTATACCCTCTACTCCCTGGGCCAGTAGCAGCGGAAACTTGACCGGAAAAGTAACCGGCTCCTTTTTACGACCATCATAGGACAGCTGCCATGTGGTGGTTTGAGCATTGTAGATGACATCCAGCGCAAACTTCGAAAGGCGTGCCTCTATGTACCTGGCAGCAGCAGCACTGTCTCCTGTGCGCACATCTCCCCAGTTACCCTGCGTATCGATCAGGAGGTTCTTTTGCCCAATATTGACAATGGCATCACCAATAGACGCATCACCGTGAGGGTGGTACTGCATGGTACTTCCTATGACGTTGGCTACTTTGTTAAACCGTCCGTCATCCATTTCTTTCAGGGCATGGAGTATCCTGCGCTGTACGGGCTTGAGCCCATCCTCAATGGCAGGTACGGCCCGCTCCATGATCACATAGGAGGCATAATCCAAAAACCAATTTTCATACATTCCCGAAACCGGGATTACTTCATGCAGCTCTTCTTCTTCTCTGCCGTTTTCTTCACTCATGAGATCCTGTATTTTGACTTGCTATAGAATTTACATTTAGATCCAAATTCCACACGTTACTCTTTATTTCATTTTATCAACTCCCCTTGGGGAGTTTCTTATCTGCTTAAATCATTCTATTGGATGTATGTCCCAACCCACAATCTTCACTGACGTCATTGTGCCAATATTGCCTGGAGTTGGTCATCCGAAATGTTCAACACACCATTTTTAATGAGTCGGGGGGTGAGCGTCCGCCAGTGTTCGTCCTTTTTGAAAATGGATTTGAACATGGGGAGTGCCTCACTCATTTTGTCAGTATTAGCCAGGTTGATGGCATGCCAGTATTGCATTTCCAGGTTATCAGGAAACATGCCCTCGGCTTTCTCATATAGCTCGCTCGCAGCCACAAAATCCCCTGCTTCCACAGCCAGGTCACCCTTATTCATATATTCGTAAGCCTGATGCACCTCCCATAGACGCCTGATTTCCAGCAAAGGCTCTGCATGGTCATCCACCCGAATGTCTACTTTACGATCCAACCATAGTTTTCCTGTAGGCTGCCCTGAAACCACCAACACTGCCGCTGATTGTTTACCTCTGATGTCTCCTCCGGCAGCTTGTGCCGCTTCCAGAGCGACAATCAGCCTCTCGGCCAGGGGTCCTTTGGCATTCTTATACGCTTCTGCCATTGCCGGCCAAACCTTGTCATTGTCCATCAGGTTAGCCTGTACGGCAAAGTTTTCCCCAACCAGATGTCCTGCAGCCGGAATGTTTTTAGCTCCCGTATGGGAAGCTGCCAAACCGCTTGCATCCACAATCCCAAGCTGACGGTAGGCTTCTCCTTCATCACTTTTGATCAAAGCCTCCAACACCTGCTCAGCATTCAACCCGGTCTTTAAAAGCGCAAGGCCTTGCGGGCCAAAAGCAGGATTGGAAAAGGACTGGGTAGCTATGGCCCCTACTCCAGCTTCAGCCCAGGTAACCACGGTGCCCACCGAAAACCAATGAGACTGAACCGCAACACCCAAATCCCCTGTCTCAGGATCGTATGCCACGATGGAGTAAGTATGAACCAACGGATGCTCTTTATTATACTGTGCGTTAGCCACCCAAAACACCATCAGGGAAATACAACTCAGAACAATCTTTCTCATCTCAGTCATTTTCTAATCTGAATATTTCACTCGCAAAATGCTCAATATATGGCCCCACACCCGTGCCATGAGTGCCTCCCGACAATGTGGTGAATGAAACCACATCAGCTGAAGCTCCATTGGCAAGGAGTTTAGCATACACATCTACCGAATTTTGATAAGGAACTGTAATATCTGCATCCCCATGATACATAAACATCGGAATGGTAGGTGTCCAGTCTGTCAGGCTATTTTCAAGAAAAGCCTCTTTCACAAAAGCGTATGCCGGCATATCAACACCCGAAATAAATTGGGGGTTTAACAATATTGAAAGCTCGTCACTCAAGAGTGCATTGATTTCACCTCCACTTTTGGACCCATCAAAATATCCTGGAATGGCGGCAGCATAGGGTTCATTAAAAAACACATTTAACTCCTGATTCCAATCATAAGTCGTCTTGTAAGCATAGGCCACATAAGCCAGGAAAAAAGGCTGATGATAGGTATCAAGCGTAAAGAAGTATTCCTGAAAGGCTTTGACATCATACCCACCGGAAGATGGGAAAGATGCTTTCAGGTCATAGTACGCCATACCCACTTCCTCGACATACTTGTGTGTAGCCATGGTAGCATACCCGCCCTGAGAATAACCAGCCAGGTACAATTCATCATCGATGGACATTTCCAAATCCGCCACCAGCTGCCTGGAAGCATAAATGCCATTGACGACAGAAGTGGCCGTAAGGTCTTCCACATAGTATGGATGCATGAGATCACCCGATGCTCCAAAACCGATAAAGTCTGGCAGGATCACCACAAGCCCTGTGCTAGCCAATGCCGAAGCAAAAATGATTTGACCATCTGAAAGCTCCAGATTGGTTGGGGCCTCTGCCTCCGAAGCAATGGTACCGTGCTGAAAGCTGACTGTGGACACCGTATCCTCCGTATTGGGTAGCATAATCACTGCCGAGGCGGTGATGGAATCTCCCTTATAGTCAGTCTTATAAGTGATTTTATACAAGGTCACATCATGAACCATCAGGTTAACATCCACATCCAAACCGGACAATGATATGAAGGCACGCAGATCCCCTGCAGGACGTGAAAATATGCGGGTGGCTTCTACGAGCGTTTGTGGAGATGCCTCTACCTTTTCTTCCTTAGGAGTGACATCCTCATCCTTGCAACTTCCGAGGAGCATCAGCATCCCGAGGCCACCTCCCAATATCCATAATTTCATCTCCTTCATCATCCTGACTTTAAAAGTTCTATACCAAAATAGGTGCGTCTGATTCCTTGTCTACCACATCCTTTTCTATACGGAGTTTGTCGATGATAAACTCCTGACGATCAGGGGTGTTTTTACCCATGTAAAACCTCAGCAGATCCTTGATCTTGGTATCCTTCTGAAGGATAACAGGCTCCAGTCGGATGTCCTCCCCTATGAAACCACCAAACTCCTCGGGCGAAATCTCTCCCAATCCTTTGAATCGAGTGATCTCGGGTTTATTTCCTAATTTTTCGATGGCTGCCTTACGCTCCTCATCACTATAGCAGTAGATGGTCTCCTTTTTATTTCTCACCCTGAAAAGTGGGGTTTCCAGAATATAGACGTGGTTATTTCTAACCAACTCAGGGAAAAACTGAAGGAAGTAAGTCAACAGCAGTAATCGGATGTGCATACCATCCACATCGGCATCCGTGGCAATCACGATCTTTCTATACCTCAGTCCTTCCAGACCGTCTTCTATGTTGAGTGCATGTTGCAGGAGGTTAAACTCCTCATTTTCATACACCACCTTTTTGGTTTGCCCAAAGCAGTTGAAAGGCTTACCTCTCAAACTAAAAACCGCCTGAGTTTGTACGTCTCTTGACTTGGTGATGGATCCGCTGGCACTGTCTCCCTCGGTGATAAATACCATGGTCTTCTCCAGCAACTCATCTGAGCCTTTTTTGTCGTCATAGTGAATGCGACAATCTCTTAGCTTCTTATTGTGAAGATTGGCTTTTTTGGCCCGTTCATTGGCCAGTTTCTTGATACCGGCAATTTCTTTCCGCTCTCGCTCCGACTGAAGGATGCGCTTGAGCAATGCATCTGCGATCTGACTATTCCTATGCAGGTAGTTATCGAGCTCTTTCTTTAAGAAGTCATTAATGAAGGTTCGCATGGTAGGCCCTTCCTCAGCCACATTAATAGAACCCAGTTTGGTCTTGGTCTGGCTCTCAAAAACCGGCTCCTGAACCCGCACTGCTACCGCACTGACGATGGATGCCCGGATATCTGAGGCCTCGAAGTTTTTCCCATAAAAATCCCTGATGACCTTCACCACCGCTTCTCTGAATGCCGCCAGGTGTGTACCTCCCTGGGTAGTGTGCTGTCCATTCACAAAAGAGTAATACTCTTCCCCATACTGATTAGCATGGGTCATGGCCACTTCTATGTCATTGCCCTTAAGGTGGATGATTGGATATCGCAAGGCTTCTTCATCTGTCTTGCGCTTCAGTAAGTCCAGCAGACCATTCTCAGAATGGTATTTTTTACCATTGAAATTGATCGTGAGTCCTGCATTCAGAAAGGCATAGTTCCAAAGTAAGTTCTCGAGGTATTCGGGTATAAAGTGATAATGTTTAAATACCGTGTCATCTGGCTCGAAACTAATGGCTGTTCCATTGCGCTCCGATGTTTTTTCCACCTTGGCATCATTGGTGATTTCACCTCTTACGAATTCTGCCAGCTTGGTTTCACCATCTCTGAACGACTGTACCCTAAAATAAGAACTCAAAGCATTGACTGCCTTGGTTCCCACACCATTCAATCCTACAGACTTCTGGAAAGCGCCGGAATCGTATTTTCCACCGGTGTTAATTTTACTCACACAGTCCACCACTTTGCCTAGTGGAATCCCGCGGCCAAAATCCCGTACCTCCACCTTTCGGTCAGATACTTTGATGTTGATGGTCTTTCCGTGTCCCATCATGTGCTCATCGATACTATTATCGATGATCTCCTTCACCAATACATAAATACCATCATCGTGAGCCGAGCCATCGCCCAGTTTCCCAATGTACATCCCGGGTCTCAGTCTGATGTGTTCTTTCCAGTCTAGCGACTTGATACTATCCTCGGTATATTGTACTTCTGCCATACGCGCGTTTGAAATCGGATGATTAAACCATTGATTTGATCAACTCAAATCGGAATTTATACAAAAAAACAGATTTAGAAAGGCCTTAAAATCAGTAGTGACTTGAGCCTTTAAATGAATTGAAAAGCCTTAAAATATTGCAGATCAAGTAGTTTTAGGCCTTTTTATAGATCATATAAAATAATCCTAAAATCCAGGAAAAAATAAGGGCCGGTCCCAGGTAGTTCAAATAGGCAAAGCCGGAGGCGTTGAGGTGTGCACTGTTATTGAGTACCCCAATGAATCCTACGAGAAGAGTCAGGCAAATATTAATCACAAATGCTCCACCCCTTACCCAGGCCTTTACGTCTTCATTTTCAATTTTACCTTCAAAGAGTTTTTGAAAAGCCAGCATCACAAGGTTTACGATCACGAAACCAGCCACCACATAATAGAAAAAGGTCTCCTTGTGTAACTGCAGACTACCTGCATCGGGTTCCAATGCGACCATGATGGGTAAGTAGGCATATACCAGTACGAGAATGATCAGGAAAAGAATGATGGAAAGTAACTTGAGGAAACTAACGACTCTAAGCATATTTAATTAAACGAAGCTGTAATTTTCAAATGTCAAATCTTACTAACTGCACAAAAGTAGGTCACCCCAAGCACAATCACCTTGACTGAAAAAGAATTTATAACAGCAATTCAAAATCATACCGGGATCATCCACAAGATCCTGTATCTGTACGTGGATGACCCGGAAGACAAGCGGGACCTGAAGCAGGAAATCCAGCTACAGGCCTGGCGTGCCAAGGATCGTTTCAGGGGAGACTCCCAGTTTAGCACCTGGCTGTACAGGGTGGCCCTTAATACGGTATTTACTTTCAATAGAAAGCGAAAAATCTCCTCCACCAGCCTGGATTCAGCGGCAGAACCCATCCACCATCCTGCTGAAAAAACCGAGCGATCAGAACTGCTCCTGAGAGCCATTAAAAACCTGAATGATGTGGACAAAACGATCGTAACACTCCATCTGGAAGACTATGACAATGGAGAAATTGCCGATATCACCGGCCTGAGTAAAAACAATGTGGGTGTAAAGCTCCACCGGATAAAGGAAGCATTGAGGAAAAAACTTAACGAAAAAGCCCAATGGACGAACTAAAGCAAGCCTGGGAAGAAATGACTTCCGACAGCAAGGATTTGACTCAGCTGTCTGAGGCAGAAATTAAGGGCACAACCAGCGTAAAATCCGCGGGTGTGATAGAAAAGCTACGATCTGGGGTTAAGAAGAAATTGGCATATGCGGTCTTTTTCACATTAGCCATTGGGGGCGGTATTCCTTTTGCATTTCCGCTGGCCTCTCAAATCCTGCTCACCATCCTCTTTGTGGCTTATCTCGTGGGTGCGGTATTGCTCTACCAGGAGTTGCAAATACTCAACAGAGGTGTAGACATGACTCAGGATGTACTACACGGACTGACTACCTACCGCGACCGTATCAAACGTGTGCTCAGGTATGAGGAGTCTACTGCCCTGGCCCTCTACCCTGTCTCCATTTCCGGTGGGTTCTTCCTGGGATTTCAGCTGGTCGATCGCGAAGCTCAGATTATGACCCAAACCATTCACTGGGTTTTTCTGGTCATTACCATCTTGCTCCTCACCATTGGTGGTCACTGGCTGGCCAGGTGGATGAACCGAAAGGCTTTCGGGCAGTACCTGAATAGATTGGATGAAACCATCGAAGAATTGAAGGGAATTTAACGCACGGTTAAGTTCAGTATTTAGGTGCTTCTCCTATGTTTGCAGCCCAAACGCTCAAACCAATGCATCAAATACGCCTCATGCGGCCTGGATCTGATGGTCAGATCATCAACGAGTATGGACTAGCTGAAAAGCCTCCCCATGATTGGGGTTTTCTACCTGCTGGAGATGCGGCGGTCACCAGAAAAGTGACTGCTCTCGGAGACTGTTGGCGGATACAAATCAAGAAAGGAAGACGCCTGCAATCACTTGGGATATGGGCACCAAAGGACCATATAACCCGAGCCAAGCAGGAGGTAAAAGGCATGCGCTCCACCCCTGATTATGCCAAGAAGAGAGCCAGTGCGGCCAAATCACGAGATCAAAAGCAGGCAGCATATACTGCAGAATTTGAGCAGGCAGTCATCAACTTCCTCAACTTTCACCCAGTATACAAAGCATTTGAAACACAGATGGCCAAACTAATCACTGCTCATGCCATTCCGATAGGCAGTGGTACAGTGGCCCGTACTCAGATGATCCCGCTCTCTGAAAGAGCTTCAAGAGCCGTAACGGCATGGATGCGGCATCAAACAACAGAATATGATCGGATGAAAATCGCCAGAGTGAAAGGAGAAAGACGAGCTGTGCGCCGGAAACTTGCGGAGCGCTCTTCAGGGCTCCTGAAAGCCTACAGAAAGGGTGAACCCATTGCTCCTGAATGCCCACTCCAGAAGGCTTTGAAGCGTACCAACTGATTGTATCAGTCCTTCAGCATGAATAACTCCATCCTTTCGGCATGAGCCGGATCATAAAATAGCATCGGGGCTCTCAACTTCCTGATGGCGGCTTCCAGGTTCGTAAAGTTGGACTGAGGAATATGCAAAGGGATTTTGTAGAGTACTGGGTCTTTTTTGTCAATAGGGAACGGCACTCTGGACTGATACAAATAAGGTATAAGAGTTGCGTTACAATTCAGCGCAACGCGTGAAACCTGATGGGCCTCCAGTAGCTCTGTGAGGGTAAGATTGATCTTCTCGAAAAACTCTGTGGTAGCCGCCAGCCTCACCCTGGATCCGGCTCTCGATTTCCCTTTTTTATTTAAATATTTGATCTGACTGAACCCCTGCTTTTTACGGGTCATATAAGCAGAAAATGTGGTGTGATACACATTGTTGTTACCCTGCATAATGCAAATAGCAGCATTCCCAGACTCAATTGTCAGATAAAGCACACAAGCGGCTTGTTCAGGAATGGAAAAGTCCTGGCGCACAGTGAGATGTAAGGGCAATCGGATGAACCCTAAAGATTCATTGTGTTCATCATTCAGCACTACCAAATGCCGCTTGAGATCATAGACCGCATGTGGAAACTCCCGTTTAACCATATCCATTAACTCACTGATTGGCAGATGGTACAAGTTGGCTTTGAGCTGATCCATGAATGACCTTTTTAAGAAGTCAAATCTAATGATCCGACGGGTTGGAATAGATCAGATGAAGCAAAAAGATCAAGTACTTGATCCGGTACCTATCAGTCGGATTCATTTCTGTGATTGGTTAGCATGCTTTACCTTTGGTTCATGAATATTGACCCCATTATTCTTTCTATCCCCATTTACTTTCTGCTCATTGTGGCAGAGCTCCTGATACAGTTTTTCAACAACCAAAAGATTTACCGCCTCAATGATGCGGTGACTAACATCTCGTGCGGCATTACTCAGCAGATTACGGGTGCTTTTTTCAAAGTAACAACGATAGCAGCATACCAATTTGTGTACGAAAACTGGAGCCTTTTCCGCATTGAAAATACCTGGTGGTCAGTAACCCTGCTCATCCTGGCAGTGGATCTATGCTACTACTGGGCGCACCGGATGAGTCATGAAGTAAATCTTTTTTGGGGTGGACATGTGGTTCACCATCAAAGTGAGGACTATAATTTTTCCGTTGCGCTTCGTCAGGGCTCCTTTCAGATTCTCTGGACTTTTTGGTTTTATATACCTCTCGCATTCCTTGGATTCAATACTGTTACGTTTTTGATAGTATTGGCACTCAATACAGTCTATCAGTTTTGGATACATACGGAAACCATTGGTAAGCTTCCCCGACCGATTGAGTTCATTTTCAATACTCCCTCCCATCACCGGGTGCATCACGGCCGCAACCCCAAGTACATCGATAAGAACCATGCGGGATCTCTGATCATTTGGGATCGGATGTTTGGCACTTTTCAGGAGGAAGAAGAAAGACCTACTTATGGCATCACGAAACCTATCAACACATGGAATCCTGTTTGGGCCAATCTGCAGCATTATATAGATATGGTCAGCCAGCTCAGGAGCACACCCGGTCTTATGAATAAGCTGGGGGTAATGTTTAACAAACCCGGATGGAGGCCTGTGGCACAGGGCGGTTATCAATCAGCCCCGGAGGTGGACAAAGTGAATTATCGAAAGTATGATACACATCCGGCGTTCAAGATGAGTCTCTACGTGCTGGTTCAGTTTATCATTACACTGGCGGTGACTTCCGCTTTTCTGTTTACCCTGGCAGATCAGGAACTGATCAACAAACTCATTTTTTCTTTGGTAATCGTGTGGTCCGTTGCTCAATTTGGGCTGCTGCTGGACAATCACCCGGAGTGGAGCAGGTTGGAATACCTGCGCATTCTGCTTTGCGGAGGGGTCTTCGCTTTTCTTTATCCCTATCCCCTGATTATAATCCTTTCAATCACCTATATAGGGGTCGCTTTGATTTCATTTTTCTTCATATATAAACCTGCAGCCGACACAGTTGGGTCGGTGATCAACTCATGAAATACTTCTTTCCTCTCCTTTTAACCCTCTCATTAAGTGCTTGTTATTCCATTCCCGAAATAGAGGGATTTGACAAAGACGTCTGGCAATCTGAGATGAGCTGTGACACTAATCGCCTGTCCATGGTGCAGTTTCTTATTTTACAGCAGGAAAAACTACTAGGTGAGGGTCAGGCAGAGATTCAGCAGCTCCTCGGCGCACCCGACGAGCATGAACTTTACAACCGAAATCAGAAGTTCTTCTACTATAACCTTACCCCACCCGCAGGCTGTGAGAATGGATCGTTCCGTCGGTTAAGCGTGAAATTTGATGCGCTAGACCGTGTGAAGGAAGTGATGGTTATTGAGTAACAGTCGTCATCCATGTGCAGGTATGACGTACGTTTCAATTCTAAAACGTAACCAGTGAATGCACTTCACCGGACCCTTTCAGACGCTCCTGGCCTTTGAGAAAAGACAATTCTACCAAAAAAGAATAACCAATCACCTCTCCACCAATCTTCCTGATCAGTTCGGCCGCCGCAAGGGCCGTCCCACCAGTAGCCAGCAAGTCATCATGAATGAGTACACGCTGACCTTTAGTGATAGCATCTACATGGATTTCTATCTCAGCAGATCCATATTCCAGATCGTAGGAATGTTTGATGGTCTGATATGGGAGTTTGCCCGCTTTTCTTACGGGGATAAATGGTACACCCAATTGCTGGGCAAGTTGCAAACCATAAATAAACCCTCTGGATTCAATGCCCACCACACCTTCTACATTTTTGGTACTCCAGTAATCAAAGAAGGTCTGACTCACCTCGGCACTCAGCTCAGGATTGGCCAGTACGGGGGTTATGTCTTTAAACAGGATACCGGGTTTCGGAAAGTCAGGAACGTCACGAATGACTTTGGAAAGTTTTTCTGAAATCATCAGGCTAAGTTATTCAAATCTCAATGACTCGATAGGATCGAGTTTGGAAGCTTTATAGGCAGGCAGGTATCCAGAGATAAGCCCAACAGTCATACCGATGATCACACCCACTGCAATCCACAGCCAGGGGATCACAAAACCACCGCTGCTGATCAGGCTGGAAGTAAGATTGCCAATGATAATGCCCAGCACAATTCCCCCAATACCTCCCATCTGACAGATGACAATGGCTTCTATGAGAAACTGCTGACGAATCTTTAATGGCGTGGCTCCCAGGGCTTTACGAACACCGATTTCACGGGTTCGTTCCGTCACAGACACCAGCATAATATTCATCAATCCAATGGAGGCACCCAGCAGAGTGATGAACCCAATGGTGAATCCTCCTATTTTGAGGTAGCCTGTAATCTCCCCTAATCTTTCAGCCAATGACTGATTCACAGTCACCTGAAAGGAGTTTTCCTCCTTAACAGGGTCGCGCCGAATGGCGCGCATAAGTCCCGTAGCCAGCCCGGTAGCTGCATCCATCTGGGTGGGGTCATATACAGCCACAGTAGCTTCATAATCCAACTGACGTCCAGCCGCCAGACGTCTGGCGGTTAGTGTAGGTACCAAACACATACGATCCACACTTCCATTGCCGCCGGTACCCCCCTGGGCACCAAGTAAGCCAACCACTTTAAATTTGGAGCCCATAAACTTGATCTCCTTATTGATAGGATCTTCATCCTTTTCAAACAGAGCACTTTTAATCTCCGAGCCAATGATCACCACCATGGCGCCATTCTGCACTTCTATTTGCGAGAAGCCACGGCCCTCCTTAATGTCATAACCATCTACCAGCAGGTAATTATCATCACCACCCTGCACGCGTGAGTTCGGATTAGTCTTCTTGGATCCACGTTTGATCTCCGCAGCAAAGGACACGTAGGCATTTACGCTCACCACACCGGCAGTGAATTTCTCTTTAAACCTCATCAGGTCCTCATAGGTAAGTGGCGAGAATACCTTGGCCTCTTTCCCATCGCGTGACCCACGATTCTTGCGCACACTCTCCATATCGAAAGTGTTGGCGCCCAAATTTGAAAAACTATCGTTAATAGAGCTTTGAATCCCCTCAATGGCCGTAAGAATGCCCACGAGCGAAGTGATACCAATGGCGATAATGGCTGCTGTGAGGAAGGTTCTGAGCTTATTGGCCATCACTGATTTTATTCCTTCTTTTACGTTTTCTCTGAGATCCATGGGTTACCTTTATCGCTTTGGAAAGTTAGTGAGAACTATGCTTTATGAATGACTGTTGCAGTATTAAATTTTGATAGTGGGATGCGTAAACTCTTTCTGATTCTAATCCTTTTTGTTGGCTTTCAGGCCAAATGTGCCTACATCCTCATTCCCATGGATGAAACACAGACCGATCACCTAAAGGCATACGGAATTACTTACTGGATGTTGACCCAGGAGGTGCCAGCCGACTGGTTGCTGAATTATCGCGGAGGTAGTTTTATGGTCAAGCACCTCCAAAGTATCGAAAATGAATGTGTCATCCGAAATGTATCCTATGAGATTATTTCTGATGCACAGGCCAACCAAATCCTGAATGAGATCGCCAGCCCGGCCTCCAATATGGACGTAATGAAGCTGGAGAAATATCCGAAAATCGCAGTGTACTCCCCTAAAAGCAAACAGCCCTGGGATGATGCCGTTACCCTGGTGCTGACCTATGCAGAGATTCCCTACGACGTGATCTTCGATGATGAGATCATGTACAATGAGCTCCCTAAGTACGACTGGCTCCACCTCCATCACGAAGATTTCACAGGTCAGTATGGCAAATTTTACCGCACCTACCAGCACTTCCCCTGGTACCAGCAGCAGCAGCGTGAATATGAGGAGTCTGCCCGAAAGCATGGCTACTCCAAAGTGTCTCACCTCAAACTGGCTGTAGTCAAGAAAATACATGGGTTTGTTGCCGGAGGTGGTTTCCTTTTTGCCATGTGTTCTGCCACAGATACTTACGACATAGCCCTGGCTGCAGAGGGGTTAGACATAGTGGAATCTATGTATGATGGTGACCCTGCGGACCCTAATGCCCAGAATAAGCTGGACTTTGACAAGACCATGGCTTTTCAGAATTTTCGCCTGGAAAGAAACCCCTATGAGTATGAATACTCTGACATAGACATGCAGGCACGTGAGCGGGGATTGAAGCAGGAAACGGATTTTTTCTCACTCTTTGAATTCTCCGCCAAATGGGATCCCATCCCTACCATGCTGACCCAAAATCACGAACACATCATCAAAGGCTTTATGGGACAGACCACTTCATTCAGGAAGTCTCTTATCAAATCGGATGTGGTGATAATGGGTGAAACACGCTCCGTGGGCGAAGCAAGATACATTCATGGAGTTATGGGCAAGGGCTTCTGGACATTCTACGGCGGACATGACCCGGAGGATTATCAACATTTTGTGAATGAACAGCCAACAGACCTGAACCTTCACCCCAACTCACCAGGCTATCGGCTTATCCTCAATAATATCCTGTTTCCTGCTGCCAAAAAGAAAAAACAAAAAACTTGATTTGGACTTAGAAGTCAGCGATCAATGCATCCGGTCTCCTCGTAGTTCCAGGCTTCTGATAATATCAGCTTCTGCAACGAGGATCTCCTCCCACCGGGCTTTCACATATTCCTCAGTCATATAGACTTTGGCCAGCTCTATGAAATTGACATAGTGCCCCGCCTCAGAGACCATCAACTCATAATAGAAAGTCTGCAACTCTTCATCCGCAATGTTTTTCCAAAGCAACTTGAAGCGCTCACAGCTACGTGCCTCTATCAATGCGTTCATGAGCAGCTTCTCCACTAGCTGCTGATCTCTGCTACCCCCCTTATTCAATACTTTGTTCAGTGCGGTAACATATTCGTCTTTGCGAGCATACCCCAGAGCATATCCTCGCTTCTTAAGCTGTTCGATTACACGTTCAAAATGAGCCCATTCCTCAGCTACCACCGGAGTAAGTACATCTACCAACTCCGACTTTTCAGGATACTGAATGATCAGAGAAATGCAAGATGAGGCCGCTTTCTGCTCACAATAAGCATGATCGACGAGAATGTCCTCTATTTGCATTTCAGCAATGTTGACCCAGCGTGGGTCAGTGGGTAGCTTAAGCCCCAATACGGTTTTGTGGTCCTCCATCATTAGTCAAAAAACATCCATCTCACGCCAAAATCCATCACCTGAGACTGCCCTGGGTAATAGGGTGTCACAAAATAGCCATCATTACTTTGCTGGTTGATATTGGTCATTTTCACAAAAGCTCTTAGGTTATTGATTTTCATACTCAGAAAGAGGTCTGCGGTGTAAAACTGCTCGATCAGAAACTCTCGCTGCAAATGAAACTGCTGGATCTCAGGTGCATATCCCATTGCATAATACTGACTTTTGGCATGTACATCTATACCCACTTCCACCCCCATGGTATCTTTAAACCAGTATCCACGCCAAAAAAAACGGCCATTGTAAAAAAACTGTGGGACCACCATGTTGTCAGCGCCCCCACCAGAAGTGTTCGTATAGTATACCTCATTTTCCAAATGAAAAGCTTCCTTGAGTGCTTTATTGGTATATAACCTGAAATTAAAATCGCCACCCAATGAAGCCATAATGGCCACATCGCCACTCTGCTGAGCGGTTTTCTCTTCATCAAAGTAGAAGAACTTATCCAGGCTCATCAACCTGCCCTGAGGCCTGATCTTCAAAAAGCCCAAATCCACCTGCAGACCAGCGGTTATCTCATTGCTAAAAGCAGAAGCAAAACTTTGATTCCACTCGTGATGGTTGCCAAAATACTTCTCATAAATAAAGGCGGGCTTGTACCTCACAGACTTGTATGATCCAAAGAGGAAGTCAGAATTGAGCTGACCAGTCAGCTGGTATTCACCACTTTGCATCAACTCACCTTTCGCCTCTATGTTAAACTGGTCTTTCCAATCAAACCGGGTATAACCACCCAAAAACATCTCACTGAAACGTGGCGTAGGATCCTGATAGAGGTTGTCAAAATCAAGGTCTCTCCTTTTGAGATATATCCGGTAAAAGATGTTGGCCAGGTCTCCCTTAATCCCCACTTCGTTGACCATCTCCTTCCACGTAAATCGCTCATAGGTACTATCCGTCCCCAGCAAAAACTGATCGTAATAGCCACCATAGGTAACATCAGTCCCACTGGACACATCTTTGAAGTCCTGAAAGCCTACCTCCTGATTTTTCAAATCAAACTGATGATAAAATTGCAGCGGAGTGGTCCAGTTATACTGGTGATAGAGGTGAAAATTAAGTCGGTCATCATTAGACCGGGCCTCTGAAAGCTGGATGTCAGAATCCTGGTATTCAAACAGGTCTGCTTTGGTGGCCTGAGACAGATCCTCGATATAGATACCACCGGTTTCTTCTATATCGTACCCCATCTTCACCATATGAAACATGGCGCTGTAAGGCTTCTCCTTGTGTTTATAGTAAGTATACAAATCGAAAACCGTACCTACCACGTTGCGATCCTGCTGACCACTTTTACCAATCTGCTTATCGGAGGTGATCCGATAAATATCAAAACCGACATTCCAGTTTTCGTTGACATTCCGACTAAAAGCCATGTCCACCACGGATCGACCTTCTCCCCCAAATACCACCATCAGATTGATATGTGGCGACTTGGAGTCATAGTATTTTAGCTGGTCAGGGTTGATCATGTAAGGATCATAAACCGAAAGACCGCTGGTACGCCCTATCTCCTTTGGAGCCGGGTAAAAAATCGGGAACAGGGCTGTCCCATTGTTACCCAGGTCCTGAAACTTTCGTTGCTCTATATCGAGTTTGGTGAATTTCTCTAATTCGTAAAGTGTCGTATCAGGGTGCCTTTCCTTCTCCTGATTGTTTTTCAGATCGCTCTCATAAATGATCAACGTGGTTTTAGATCCGTAAACCAGTTCACTGGAATCATCCGTGATTTGAGCTGCTGAAAGCAGACTCATCAAAAGAAGTATTGCCGATAGTGATTTTTTCACAGCGCAAAAGTATAATCAAATAGGTTCTTGGGCATAGTTTTTCAGTTTCGACTCCAGGTTAGACAGGAATAACGATTCGTCCTTCAAAAATTTCATACGAATGGGCAGATAAAAACAGGAATAATCGCGTAGCTCCTGAAACTGTTCCAGCTTCACCATGTCTTTCTCTGTGGTGATCAGGCTGGTATCTTCGTCCATTTCACGGAGAATGTCACGCACATCCGCTGGCTTGTAGCGATAGTGGTCTCTATAGTTATAAGTGTGCTTCACGGCATAGTTGCGGTGGAGGTAATTTTCAAAAGGCTCAGGATTAGCCATTCCTGAAATGCCCAGTACGTTTCTTTTGAGTTCGCACCCATTCCGAAAAACCGGCACCAAAGGATCATACTGTACGGTCATAAAATACACTGCTGCTGAGGTATATTCCTGAATCTCATGCCGCATCCTTACCTGATCTGCCGCACTCATATATTCCGGACACTTCGTCACCACTACGATATCCGCACGCTGCACCCCACGTCGTGCTTCACGCAGCCTGCCTGCCGGCAGCAAATAGTCCCTGTGCAGAGGATTTTCATAGGTAGTAAGCACAATCGACACTGAAGGCGTGACTCTTCGGTGCTGAAAAGCATCGTCCAGCAAGATGGCATGCGCATCCGGCACATGCCCCAATAGCTCAGAGATGGCCAGGTCACGCTCTGCCCCTACAGCCACAGGAACTATCCCATGATATTTCTGCAGGTACATGTAGGGCTCATCCCCAATAGTATCAGGTGTGTCAGCGATGGTAGCCAACCTAAAGCCATAAGTTCTCCGCCCATAGCCACGACTGAGAGTGCTTACTTTCTTGTCCTGTCCTTGAAAATACCTCACCAGATAGTCAATCATTGGTGTTTTCCCGGTACCGCCTATGGATAGATTACCTACTACCACTACATTTGTATCAAAGCGAACCGTTTTCTTTACCCCAAGATCATAAAGCAGGTTTCTGAGCCTGGTGATCAGGTCAAACAAAAGTGCAAAAGGAAATACAATAACTTGCCACCAATACATAAAGGGAGTTTACTATGCGAATCAAAGATATTACAGATTTCTTAGAGCAATTTGCACCGCTCAGCTATCAGGAGTCTTATGACAACTCAGGGCTCCTCGTTGGTGATGCCAATGCAGAGATTTCGGGGATTGCCATTACACTGGATGTGACCGAGCAAGTTATTGATGAGGCCATTCGCAATGGAGATAACCTCATCATCGCCCACCACCCGTTGATTTTCAAAGGACTCAAAAGTCTGACTGGAAAACACTGGGTGGAACGATGTGTGATCAAAGCCCTGAAGCACGACATTGCACTTTATGCCATCCATACCAACCTGGACAATGTGCACCTCGGTGTAAACAAAAAAATCGCTGAGAAATTATCGCTAAAGAATATTCGTATTTTGAGTCCTAAATCAGAGATCCTCTCTAAACTGGTCACATTCGTGCCACATGAAGATGCCCAGCAGGTCCTGGATGCCCTGTACAATGCCGGTGCCGGGCAGATCGGTCAGTATGATCACTGTAGCTTTCAGACAGAAGGCACAGGCACTTTTCGACCAGGAGACGGCTCCAGCCCGCATATTGGCAACCACCATGTGGATGAAACGGTCAATGAAAAGCGGATCGAGCTCATTTTCCCCTCCCACCTCAAGCATCGCATGGTCAGTGCCCTGCACAATAGTCACCCCTATGAGGAAGTGGCCTATTACCTCTCCACACTCAGCAATACAAACCAGGAAGTAGGGTCAGGCATAGTGGGTGACCTCACCTCCCCCATGGGCACATCAGAATTCCTCCGTCACCTCAAGCAAACCATGCGCACCGACTGTGTCAGACATACCCCAATTTGCAAGGAAAAAGTATCAAAAGTGGCCCTCTGTGGAGGAGCTGGAAGCTTCCTGCTCACTAAAGCAATAGGTGCAGGAGCTGATGTCTTTGTCACTGGCGATTTCAAATATCACGACTTCTTTGAAGCCGATAACCGAATCGTGTTAGCGGATATTGGACACTTCGAAAGTGAGCAGTTCACAAAGGACTTGCTTTATGATATAATAAGCGAAAAATTCACTAATATTGCACTCCGTTTATCGGAGGTACAAACGAATCCTATCAATTATTTGTAATACTACATGGAAAACACCGTAGCGAAAAAGCTCGAAAGCCTCGTAAAATTACAATCCATCGATTCTGAACGTGATGAACTACTGAAGATCAGAGGAGCCTTACCCGATGAGGTAATGGACCTTGAAGATGAGATTGCTGGTTACCAGACGAGAGTTGAGAAACAAAACTCAGAGCTTGCGGAACTAGAAGAAAATATAGCGAGCAACAAGACCGCCATCAAAGACGCTGAGAAACTCATCAAGAAGTATGAAGAGCAGCAGATGAATGTTCGCAACAACCGCGAATATGATGCCATCACCAAAGAGGTGGAGTTGCAGCAGCTTGAAATTCAAATTCTTGAAAAGAGGATCAAAGAGGCTTACGTAAAAATCGATTCGAAAAAAGAAGAGATTGCCCAGACTGAAGGTATTCTATCAGAGCGCACAAAAGATCTTGATTCTAAGAAAAACGAACTGGATACTATCGCAAGTGAGTCAGAAGCGGATGAGCAGAAACTCATGAAAGATAGAGATAAAGCGGCTAAGCAGGTAGAAGACAGATTGCTGAAATCTTACGAGAAAGTAAGAGAGAACATGCGAAATGGCCTGGCTGTGGTACCGGTAAAGCGTGGTGCCTGTGGCGGCTGCTTCAATGTGGTGCCCCCGCAGAAGCAAGCAGAAATACGTGAAAAGAAGAAAATCATAGTTTGTGAGCACTGTGGCCGAATCCTCTCAGATGTTGAGGATGAAGTGATTGAGGAAGAAAAACCCAAACGCAGAACCAAACGAACAACTACTAAAAAATAATGAAAGCGCCCTTGTGGCGCTTTTTTTATATCACTCCTTTCTCCGGGTGCTTGCCTTTGATGGACCTATAATAGGATTTGATGAACTCCATATCCGCTTCCATATCCCCTGTTGGGTAAAAAGGCTCCCGATACTCCACCACTTTATGTTCAAAGTCAAAACCCACCATCACGATGGGTACTCCAGCCTTGTGGGCGATTCTGTAAAAGCCAGTCTTCCACTCTGGCACATATGACCGTGTGCCCTCCGGCGTAATGGTGATAATAAACTCCTCATGCTGCTGGAATAATTCCACCACCTGATCCACCATGTTGGTATTCCTCGATCGATCTACCGGAAATCCACCTACAGCCCGCATAAACCACCCCACCACAGGAAGATCAAACAGTGATTTTTTGGCCAGAAAGTGACTTTTCAATCCACTAATACTCCTGGCTGCCACCCCCACAAAAAAGTCCCAGTTACTCGTATGTGGTGCCACGATCACAACATATTGCTTCAGGTCGGGACGCTGGCCTTTCATCTTCCAGCCTGTCAGCCTAAAGCAAAATCTAAAAAACAATTTCTTCATGGGGTTATAGTTTCTTCAATGCTCCTTCTTTGATGGCTTTTCGGGCATACTTATATCCGAACTTGTAAATAGCCTGAGCCTGCTTAAAATCAAACACCTTAAACTTACTCAGTCCAGGAGGCTCCAGAAACACGTCACAGTGCTTCTTTCTGGAATGAACATTCTGAGTGACAGTCAGCATCATGGAGCGCTCCATCAGGTCGCGCCAATTACCCAACTCATATCCTTTGTCGATGGGATTACAATGCAGGGCCACGATCTTATCACAACTCTTCTGGATCGATGCGTAAGGAAGGTTGTCCAGAATTCCTCCATCCACCAATGTTCTTTTACCTATCACTATCGGATCAAATACTACAGGGATACTACAGGAAGCAAGGATGGGTTTAATAAGTTGGCCCTTCTTAAAGACCTTTACCTTCCCTCGTTTGATATCGGTGGTGGATACACACAATGGAATTTTAAGGGCTTCAAAGGAATCCTCAGGAAAGTACTTTTTTAGCTCATGCGAAGCCCGTTCGATATTGAGCAGGCTTCGCCAGTTAAATGACGGGCGGAACGTCGTGAGGAAATTGGTTTTTTCAATAAAGCCGCATATCTCCGATGGGGTGTATCCCGCACAATAGAGACCACCAGCCAGTGCTCCTGCACTGGAGCCGGAAACAATATGAAACGACAACCCCTCTTCCTCCAACGCCTGGATAATCCCTAAATGTGCGATTCCCCGGGCACCACCGCCAGATAATACGAGACCTAGTTTCATAAAGTCGAATCGCTATAAATACCGATTTCCACAACTAACACATCCCAATACCCTGTGCGGATAATCATCTGCATCAGGCCACTACACCCATATTTGAAAACTTGTCGATTCGTTCGGCAATTCGTTTCTCTACGGAAAGTTTCTCCAGGCTCTTAATATGCTTCACCACTTCTTTCTTCAACTCTTTTGAAGCCGCCTTCATATCAGTATGTGCACCACCAAGGGGCTCCTTAATGATGCCATCAATCAACTTATGCTGAAGCATGTCCTTGGCAGTCAATTTAAGCGCCTCTGCGGCCTGTTCTTTATAATCCCAGCTACGCCATAGAATTGACGAGCACGACTCAGGAGAGATCACCGAATACCAGGTGTTTTCCATCATCAATACTTTATCAGCTATGGCAATACCCAAAGCACCACCAGAAGCTCCCTCCCCAATCACTACACTTACTATAGGTACAGTGAGGGTCATCATTTCTTTCAGGTTTCGGGCTATAGCCTCTCCCTGTCCACGCTCTTCTGCCTCTATACCCGGAAAAGCTCCAGGAGTATCTATCAGGGTGATTACGGGGGTATTGAATTTTTCTGCCAGCTTCATCAGACGTAGGGCCTTTCGGTAACCTTCTGGATTGGCCATGCCAAAATTACGTTCCTGTCGCTGCTTGGTATTACGCCCCTTCTGCTGACCGATAATCATCACCGAGAGTCCCTCTACTTTGGCAAACCCGCCTACCATGGCCTTATCGTCTTTTACCGTACGATCACCATGGAGCTCTATAAAATCATCGGAAATTTCATAAATATAATCCAGTGTGTAAGGGCGCTCGGGATGTCTGGACAACTGTACTTTCTGCCACCGGGTCAGGTTTTCAAAAGTATCTTCTTTCAACTTCACAATCTTCTCTTCCAATTTTGTGATAGCCGCCGACACGTCTACATCACTCTGCTGGGCCAACAGTTTCATGTCTGCCAGTTTGCTTTCTAATTCTACGATTGGTTTTTCGAATTCTAGGTGCATGTATTGAAAAATTTTGAGGTACAAATGTAGCCATAAATACCCTTTTCAGACATTTTAACCGAATTGAAAAACACATTTAAAATATTTGAAATGAAGTGTTGCATTTGAAGAAGTAAGGGTATAGTTTTGCAACGCAATTGAGCAAACGGTGTGGTAGTTCAGCTGGTTAGAATGCCTGCCTGTCACGCAGGAGGTCGCGGGTTCGAGTCCCGTCCATACCGCAAAAAATTGCAAAACCCTCTGATTTTCAGAGGGTTTTTTTGTTTATAGGGGTTCCGAAAGAATCAAGGTATAAATTCTCCTTGAAGCATATACCTGTTCAACTCTTATCCAAAACAGAATTTCTCTCAACCAACTTCGGCGCAATGTCCAAGGCCTCTGACTCGGTTTCATTCAGTAAATCCAGAAGAGTGGTCACGGCCATGCGGCCCATTTTATTGGTGGAGTGCTCTATGCTCGACAATCTGGGAAAGGTGTACTCACACAAGGGACGATTGTCAAAACCCAAAACCGAAACCTCCTGAGGTACCTTTACTCCTATCTCATTGAAGTGGGCAATCACCTGGGCTCCGATCAGGTCATTGTAACAAGCCACTGCGTCGTATACCCCTTCCTGCCAATGTCGGTCGAGAATCTCAGAGGCAGTACCATCAGTATCCAAAAAACTTGCTGTGCAATTGGGAAGGCCACTTTCACCCAAAGCCTTATTATAACCACTTAGTCTGGCCACGCCATTCTTTAGCGCCTGAGAGAGTCCTATAAACAATAGTTTTTCATGCCCCGATGCTATTAGGTACTTACCTCCAAGGTAGCCACCTTGCTCATCATCAAATGAAATATGAGGAAAAACCTCCTGATCTATGATTCGATCAAAAATCACCGCGTGCTTACCCAGAGCAGGCAGGCCCTTAAGGAAATTGATATTGTGGGTTTCCTTAGACGGAGCGATCAGAATCCCTTCTACATTACAAGCAATCAAAGACTTTACCAATTGATTTTCCTTCTTTTTGGATTCGTTAGACTGGCAAACCAGCAGATTGTACCCAAGCTCCTCTGAGGCTTCCTGCATACCAGATAGTATGGCAGCAAAGAAATCATCACCAATCTCAGGCACGATGATCCCAATCAGTTTCGTCTTATTGGTTCTGAGTCCTTTGGCCGCAGTATTTACCTGATAATTCAGTTTACGAGCCATGGCCTTTACCTCCTTGACCAACTGGGCATTGCTTTGGTTCTTACCATTGAGGATGCGGGATACGGTAGAGGTGGACACTTCCAGCGCACTGGCAATATCTTTGATGGTGGCGACACGTTTCATTTTGGGTATTCTGGGCTAAACGGAATTTTATATTCTCAAACTATAAACGTAAATTTAACGCTTAAAGTTAACTAACAACAATCTCAAAACGCGATTCATCATGACTTATCAGCATCCAACCATGTGGGTTTCCATTGATTGTCTGGTGTTTGGCTATGATGTCTCCGAAGAGAACCTGAAGTTACTTTTATTTCAAAGAAAAGTAGAGCCATTTGCTGGACAATGGTCGCTCATTGGTGGATTTGTCAATGAAAACGAAGACCTCCTGGCCGGTGCGCAGCGTGTACTGAAGACATTCACCGGGCTTGACGGTGTGTTTCTGGAGCAACTTTCCACCTTTGGCAAGGCCAGTAGGGATCCTGGAGGCAGGGTGGTGTCCGTACTCTACTGGAGTCTTATCAAGCTCGATTCTATCCAAAAGGAAGTGGTCAATAGTCACGGAGCGGGGTGGTTTGATCTGGAGCAACTCCCCGATCTGGTCATGGATCACCTCGACATGACCCAGCTGGGCATGGAGCAACTTCGCCGCAATGCCACAACCACTCCTATCGGTTTTGAGCTGTTGCCTGAGAAGTTTACCCTTCCGCAATTGCTGCGCCTCTATGAGGGTATCTATGGCAAAAGCATCGATGACAGAAACTTCCGCAAAAAGATACTGGCCACGGATGTATTGGTGCGGTTGGATGAAAAGGATAAATCAAGTTCTAAAAAAGGAGCCTATAAGTACATGTTTGATGAGCGTAAGTACCACGAGCTGAAACAACGCGGGTACCACCTGGACTTCTCCATCAAATAAAGTCATAAAAAAAGCCTGGCGTTTCCGTCAGGCTTCTAAATCAGTAAGTACTGTTAAACACTTATTTTTTCGCTAAATCTACTACAGCTTTGAAAGCATCAGGGTGATTCATTGCCAAATCAGCAAGAACCTTTCTGTTGATCTCTACATTGGCAGCTTTCAACTGACCCATGAATTGAGAGTATGACAAATCATATTCTCTCACGGCTGCATTGATTCTCTGAATCCAAAGTGCTCTATATTCTCTTTTCTTTACTTTTCTGTCACGGTAAGCATATTGCATACCTTTTTCGATGGCATTCTTTGCTACCGTCCAGACATTTTTTCTTCTGCCCCAGTACCCTTTGGCTTGCTTCATCGTCTTTTTACGACGAGCTCTGGATGCTACATGATTTACTGATCTCATTTGTTTTTCTTTTTTGACAATTGGCGCCAGTCATTACTGAGCTTGTGAGCCAAATTATCGGGTTAAACTATTGAACCTTAATTAGAGGTTAAGCATGTGCTTAACGTTTCTCTCGTCACTTGGATGAACCAAAGTAGCGTGCGTCAGATTTCTCTTTTGCTTCGTTTCCTTTTTGGTCAAAATGTGACTTTTGAATGCGTGCTTTCTTTTGATTTTACCTGTACCTGTCAGTTTAAATCTTTTTTTAGCACTCGAATTGGTTTTTACCTTCGGCATTTCCTACTATTTATTTCTTACTTACTGATTTCGCTGCAATGATGATAGACATGCGCTTACCTTCCAACTTGGGAAGTAACTCTACCTTGCCATAGTCCTCTACGGCCTGCGCAAATTTCAAAAGAAGGATTTCTCCCCGCTCTTTGAAAACGATTGTTCGACCCACGAAGTGCACATAAGCTTTCACTTTGGCGCCTTCTTTAAGAAACTTGATCGCATGATTCAACTTAAAGTTGAAATCGTGCTCATCCGTATTGGGTCCAAATCTGATCTCTTTTACGACAGTTTTCTGAGCTTTGGCTTTGATCTCCTTTTGCTTCTTCTTCTGCTCATATTTGAACTTTGAATAGTCGATCACCTTACAAACAGGTGGTTCGGCCTTGGGAGAGATCTCCACCAGGTCTAATCCTTGTTGTCTGGCTAATTCCAATGCTTTTTCGATGGGATATACATCCACTTCAACATTGTCACCAACTACCCGCACCTCGCGAGCTCTGATCTTTTCGTTCACTTTATAAGGCTCTTCTACGCGACCCCTATACGGCTTTCTGTATGGTCTACTAATTGTAATCCTCCTTTTTTGGTTCTACCATTGAAAAATAAAACGCAAATATCGTTATTATTTCTCTTTATATAAAATGCTAATTTCCTTTATTTAACAGTTCTTTTACTGTGTTGTTAAAGAAATCTTTAAATTCTTCGATTTTCATACTGCCCTGGTCTCCCTTGCCATGAGCGCGAACAGACACACTTCCGCTCTCTGACTCCTGCTCTCCTACTATGAGCATGTAAGGTATCTTCTTTACTTCGGCATCCCTTATCTTTTTCCCGATTTTCTCATCGCGCTCATCAATATATCCTCTTATATCCTCCTGCTGGAGGAAAGAGTATACCGAATGGGCATAATCGTGATACTTTTCGGAGATCGGCAACACCGCAATCTGCTCAGGTGCCAGCCACACCGGGAAGTCCCCCGCGGTGCTTTCAATCAGGATGGCTACAAAGCGCTCCATGGACCCGAATGGTGCCCGGTGAATCATCACAGGCCGATGCTTCTGATTGTCAGTGCCGGTATATTCCAGCTCAAATCGCTCTGGCAGGTTATAATCCACCTGAATGGTTCCTAACTGCCACTTTCGACCCAAGGCATCCTTGACCATAAAGTCCAGTTTGGGTCCGTAGAACGCAGCTTCACCAAGCTCTACCACGGTTTTAAGTTTCTTCTCTGCCGCTACTTCAGTGATTTCTCGCTCCGCTCTGTCCCAGTTTTCATCATTTCCAATGTACTTATCAGGGTTCTCAGGGTCTCTTAGAGAAATTTGAGCAGTGAAATCTTCAAAGCCCAAGGCACTAAACACATAAAGCACCAGGTCAATGACCTTGGCAAACTCAGCCTTCACCTGATCAGGCCGGCAGAAAATATGCGCATCATCCTGAGTAAAGCCCCTTACCCTGGTGAGCCCGTGAAGCTCTCCACTTTGCTCATATCTGTAGACAGTGCCAAACTCGGCATACCTGACAGGCAATTCCTTATACGATTTCGGACTTGATTTATAGATTTCGCAGTGATGCGGGCAGTTCATGGGTTTCAGCAAGAACTCTTCGTCTTCTGCCGGGGTGCGAATAGGCTGAAAGGAATCTTCGCCATATTTGGCATAATGCCCAGATGTCACGTACAGTTCCTTACTGCCAATATGAGGAGTCACCACCTGCTCATACCCCGCCTTTACCTGCGCTTTCTTCAGAAAGTTCTCCAGACGCTCACGAAGGACTGCTCCTTTGGGCAACCACAAAGGAAGCCCCTTCCCCACTTTTTCTGAGAAGGTAAAAAGTCCTAACTCCTTGCCGATCTTTCGATGGTCTCGCTTTTTTGCTTCCTCCAGCAGTGCGAGGTATTCGGTTAACTCCTTTTGCTTTGGGAAAGTGATGGCATACAGCCTGGTTAACTGCTTTCGCTTCTCATCACCACGCCAGTATGCACCAGCAATACTCAGTACCTTGGCAGCTTTGATAAAACCTGTGTGAGGAATGTGTGGTCCACGACAAAGGTCGGTGAAGTTGCCTTGCTCATAAAAGGTGATGTTGCCATCTTCCAGGCCTTCAAGCAATTCGAGCTTATATTCATCCCCTTTTTTCTGATAATAATCTACCGCATCCTGCTTGCTGATGTCTTTTCTGACATAGGGATTCTTTTCCCGGGCCAGTTCCAACATTTTGTCTTCAATGGCTTTGAGGTTTTCGGCATCAAATACCTGATTTCCGAAATCTACATCATAGTAAAAGCCATTTTCAATCGGCGGGCCTATGCCCAATTTCACACCGGGATAGAGCGCCTCCAGGGCTTCGGCCATCAGGTGGGCAGATGAGTGCCACATGGTAGACTTCCCTTCGTCATCATTCCAGGTGAGTAGGCTGAGTGTAGCATCTTGGTTAATAGGCCGGGTAGCATCTCTTACTTCGCCATTTACCTTGGCGGCCAGTACATTTCTGGCCAGCCCTTCGCTGATGTCCATGGCCACATCCATGGCAGTTACGCCCTTTTCATATTGCCTTTCACTACCATCCGGTAAAGTGATTTTAATTTCACTCATTCTCAGTCTCTTTCTTTGATGAAATATCTAAAATGGGGATTCTCTTCTCTCTTTCCCTCAAACTCCGCAAATATGCAATTTTTCGACCAACATTTCGAGCCATTTCTTCGGCAATTGAATTGGTAGAATCTTTTTCAAAAACCAATGACGAGAGGGCATAAGATTGATTCAGATAACCCTGATTTTCGAAGATCTCGGCTTTGGCCAGTAAAGCCCGCGATGAGCTGTCTTCCTGAATAACCAAATCGAGATAATAGGTAGCCGAATCCCACCGATTGTCCTGCTTGTACCATATGGCACGTTGATAATAGACCTCCAAACTGTTCAAAACCCGTAACCTGGAATGGGCCTGCTCACTCCTTCCCAGTTCATAAAGGGTCTTTGCGGCAAGCATTTGCCCCTCAGCATCATCAACATTAATCTGCAGTCGCTCGAGTACCTTACCGGCTTCTTCAAACTGGTTGTGCTCCAAAAGTAATGGCACATAGGCATGAAGTACTGACGGATGATCGCTATTAGCTCTGGAAAGATTACTAAATGCATACAGGGCCCTGGTAGTATCCTCCATTTTCAGATAGGTGCGTGCGGCAAAGGCCAACTTCTCAGGGTCTTCCTTGCTCACTTGTATCAAATCCCACAGGTGATTTTGGGCTTCTCTCTCCCGCCCCAGGCCGGACAAGGCAATAACCCTCCATTGAAGATTATCGCCCGAAAAACCATTCAGTTCTTCCCAATGCGCCACATAATCAAGCATTTTCTCATACAAATGGTGTGTTCTGAAATAGTCCTGTCCATAGAGATATACCTCCTGATCCAATCCGGCATTGGAAATAATAAAATTGAGGTCATCGTCTGCTTCCTCAGGCCACCTAAGCTTTTGATTGATAAATAAGCGCTTTTTCCTCAGCAATACGTCCTTGGGCTTATCCCTGATTTCCGAGTTGATAGCTTTCAAAGCATTGAAATAATAATCAGGGCCTACCGAGACCTCTGAGATGGGATATCTCTGATGGTCTGAGCAACCAGCCAAAATAAAAATGCAAATCAGAGCTCGATATATCACTATAGGATGAGTTGGATATTGAATTTCAAACCAAATTTACGAACATCCTGGCGATCGAGATAAGTGAGGCGGTGAAAGGCTTCCACAGAGAAGATTTTAAAGATGTTTTCCACTCCATAACCCAGCTCCACATAGGGTCTGTTGTCTAGCTGATGGAATGGCAACACTTCTACCCCATCCACCATCTTATTTTTGGTCATGGCAAGATTGCGATCGCTAATGTCACCATAAAGCATATTGGCACTACCAATTAGGCGCCATTTCAATTTCTTCATCAGGGGAATGGTATTGAGAATAAACCCTTCAAAGGAGTGTCGGTACCTGAATTCAATGTACTTATCTGTGCTAAACTCAAAGTAGTCCATTAGATTGTATGCAAAATCCACATAAAAGAAGGTCTCGTTACCAATGGTATTGTACAGCAAAGTGTACGGTAGATCTCCGACTATATATCCACCGGTAAGTTTGATTTTGGACACTCCCAGGATGCCCATTTTCTGATCCTTCTCTGCCGAGAGTTTCATTTTGTGATAGTTGAAGTCGCTACCCAACACTCCCTTGAAACCATAGGTATAATCCAGGTTGAAGGCTGGCCACCGGACGGTCCCCAGACTGAGTCTTTCATTGTCATTGATCACAAAAAGCTCATCCTTGGCATATCGCATCGATACGGAAGCCTCGCTCACTTTGTACATGCTTGAGGTCTCAGTGTCTCCGGGGCTACGATAGTACTGAAAATCAAAGAACGGATCGAAGGATTCGTGTTTCATTGCAAACGTCGCTCCAAACCCCGCGCTGAGCTGCCTGAAGAGACTCAATCTGTACTTATTAATCAAAAAGGGCTGAGTAAGGGTGCCAAATCTGCTAAGGGAATAAAAGAGGCTATTAGGCTCAATCTGCTCATTGAGCAACCAGACCTGCTCCACTTCCCGCTGCTGTTCGTATTTGATGTTGGTCCACGGTTGCCTGTCTAATATCCTGTCCGCGTAAAATCGATATTTGATGCGTTCATCATCAAACCCATACCCTAAGTGACCACCAAAGGTCCACTTCCGACTCAGATCTATGGTAGTACGACCCCCGAAACCTACCCGTACACCTTCAATATTATTATTCCCAAAAAAAGTAGAGTAAGGTCCAACATCCATCGCACCAACCTTATAATACCCGTTCACAGCAAATTTGGCCAGATCCATATAGGTTTTGACAACCGGTATTCGTTTCATGGAATCGATCATACTGAATACATTGATCTCTGTAGGTGACAGTGAATCGTGCCGGTTTTCAGCCCAATATTGCTCATCATAATCACGAACGGTTTCCTCCATCACCACGGGATTCAGATAGAAACTATTGGGCTTGGGCTGATTAACAATGTGATCTTTGGTAGAGACATAAAATTTGGCGAGCATACCTGCCGTCTCCTTTGTGACCTGTGATACATCCACTACCACCCGTGTCTTTTCCGGCAACCACGGACCTGCAGATGTCTTGATGAGATCCTGTTGAATCTTAATTTTCTCAATATAATTCAGATTGGCTGCCTTAGGTACGGACGCATCAATTCGTTTGAGGGCATACTCCTCTTTGGTAATCCACATCGTACCCGTAAAAGCCAAATCCTGCTCTCTCTTAGGATAAAAATCAATCCGATAGCAAAATTGGTCATTGATGTAAGCACTGTCTTCCAGATACACCTCATAATAGAGTCTCCATCCGTCAGTGATCGGAGAAACAAACTCTTTGGTGACAATATTGAGCCAGTTCTGGTAAAAATTGTATTCCTGAAATGTGGAACCAATGACCTGAGAGGTAAGTGTGCCATCAGTGATCCCTACCCCACTTACTTTGGTTTTGATGATGTTCTCGTGCTTAAACTTGGGGTCCCTTTTGTAGTAGAAATCAGAAATCGCCTCTGAGATAAACACGGGCAAAATAGGCATCCCATCTTCACCGGCAATCTGCTCAATGCTATCCAATACGTTGGTGATTTTCTTAACAATCTCCCTGTTCCTAAACCGGTCTGAGATATTATCTACATCAAATTCAACCTTGGTATAGCTTTCATACTGGTAGGCACTCAAGCTCCGCTTGTCATTCAGGTCTTTATTGCGAATGATATTGCGCATGATCGGCCAGGCCGGATTCTCACCGGCATATACCACCACTTCGCCCAGAGTCTTCACATCCTCATCCATTTGGAAGTTGATGATTTGGTCGCGCCCTCTCTCGAGGGGTTTGGCCCGCATAATAAAACCAATATAGCGCACCTCTATTGAATCTACTTTTTGATTGGTCTTGGCAATGAAATTGCCTTCAAAATCGGTGATGGTACCATCTTGTGTTCCTGTGAAAATCACATTAGCAAAAGGTATAGGCGTACCTGTAGCAGATTCAATCACTTTGCCCGAGACCGTGGTGGTCTGTGCAAACGCAACGAGGGAAAACAAGGAAAAGACAGTAAAAAGAAACTTCTTCAAGGATAGTCGAGAGCTAGAGCTGAAACCAACGCAAATCAAGTCTATTATTACGAAGGAGGAAAAAATGAGATGTTGTTTATCTGATATTTTTCTTAATCTCATTTACATCATGCTGAAGATTCAGCACCATGCCCGCTATTTTGTCAATAGAAAGTTCATTTGCGGCTTCAGGATCAGGAAACTGTATACTTATATACGCCTTGGCTTCCCATATCTCCATTACTTCTTTTGGATCCACTTCATATGCTGAATAGGACTTGTTGTCAGAAACCAGGTAAAGGGTACCCTTCTCCTCAATATAGTTGAACACGCGTTTATAAACCACGCCCTCACGGTCAGTCACCAGCACATAGGTTTTACCGTTTTTGATCTCTGTAATGCTTTCAAGGTACCTACCAATGACAATGGACCCGGATGTAATAGGCAACATAGAATCTCCCGAAATCTCAAATGCCCTGTAAGTTGCATTCTTGGGCAGCATTGGAAGGTTGAATTTGGGAAGCTCCGAGATGTATTCAGGATCGGAATATCCATTCATATAGCCGGCAGCAGCCTTTTGGGGTACCAATTCAATGTTTTCATTATCCTCCTTGTCCACCGTGATTGACAATATCCTCACCTTATCCCGAGGTGAACTCCCCTTTCCTGTGGTCAGGTCGGTAGCTATCAAATCGTCAGTGCTCACATTGAGTACCTCGGCGATGCTCATCAATGTCTGAAGCCTGGGCTCGGCCCTGGCTTCTTCATAGGCACCCACCACCGAGCGCTTGATACCCACCTGATAGGCAAACTGCTCTTGGGTATACCCGGCTTGCTTTCTAAGAAATTTGATGTTTTCAGCGATAATACTCACAACTCTGCTCGATTAATGATATAGCGTAACATTTTATCCATGTGGGGATCAGCTATCGAAAATAATGAAATTCATATCATCCCGCCCTGACTTGCCAATAGAATACAAATGTAAATGATGAAACTCTTTGGTCTGTCGGATGGTATGAAGTTTTTCCTTGATGGTAACCACCACATCCCGAAGGGTCTTATTCGCATCCACCAATACATAGCCGTACATGTCTTTACGCTCCCGAATGGTGGCATAAAATTTCACCTGGCACTTACCCGATTTTAATTTCTTGGAATTGAGTTTAAGCGCATACTCGTCATCAAACGACACATCCGCTGCCACGGTCAGCAGATCCTTCACCCTAAATATATTAGCATTCTTATTCATAGCTTCCACATTATGGAAGTAAATAAGATCATTATTTTAGTAAAATGCAAATAATGATGGTAAAAATACTAATAAAATGAGATATTCAAGCCTCTGCCTATTGGTCTCCTATCCTAAAGTAGACGCTCATGCCCAGATTGGACGTATTCAGCCCCAAGTCAAAGTAATCTGCCTTGAAATCATAAGAAATGCCTCCACTGCGAAGAATAACCACTGTGCTTCTGTGAACCCGATAACCCAAACCCGGGCTTATACCGGGTGCCACTCTTTCCTGATCTCCAAAACTCAAATCAAGGTAGCCATTCAAAAGCCAGAAGAAGCTTCCTTCTATCGGGAATATCCTGGTGTAGTTGGGATGAAAAACAGCGTACGAAACATCAGGTATAGAACGTGAAATATATCCGATGGAGAGTCCGAGTAAATCCCGATCCCCAATGGCATACCTATACTCAGGCAACAGGACAAACGCACCAAATCCGTCATTATCGCTAATATTCACGGTGCCTCCCAAAAAGTGTTCACCTTTAGATATTTGGGCATTGGCCAATCCAAATAAGGATAAACAAACGACGAGTAACGAAATCTTCTTCATAGGGTATATTTTTCTTCTAAATTAAATATTTCATTCAACCTAACGCAAAAACATTACCCCTATTTTTAACTGAATACTAAATAACGTATTCAAAACGATCCATCAACCCACGTACTTCAGCATTCGTGGTGATTTCCACAACCCTTTTCTGATGGGAATGATCCTTCCACTTCTCCAAACCCAGGCTATGAACCTCCTGTACCCCATCAAACCAGGCCCTGTTATCTCTGACTGTGGCATGGTCATACCACCTCAACAATTCCTCACTCATCGGCTCCTCTATAAAATCACAAATCTTTCTCATTTGACCTAAATAGTCCGTCACCAAATCTTCATACTTAAGCGTAAACACCTGATGATGATCATGCATGGCCACCCCTGCCGAAACATCGGTGATGTACCGATCAATTGGAATCCAGTACTCATCGGGTTTTTCGGGATGAATGGAAGTGCAGACCGCACGAGGATCACGTACTATATGGATAAACCGGGCATCCGGCCCAAAGTATTCCAGTATTTCAGGTATAAACCGCACATTCGCCGGGCGCTTCTCACACCAGCGGTGACACTGTTGTGGGATTCTATTGGTCAGAATGGCCCTGTAAAGTCGATCAATGCGTGTGGGAACCAGCCCTGTGCTCCCCTGATGCCATTCTGTAAAAGCATCCAATTCTTTGGCAAAAGCAAAAATACCTGGATGCGCAGAGAGCATGGAAAGTAGCAGACTGGTACCGGACCGACCACAGCCACCAATAAGTATCGGAGCTCTGGTGAAGTGATTGCGTTCCCTGACCCGTCCGAGCCGATTGATCACCGGGCTGGTAATATTGGCTTTCCACCAGGTATTCATTGGCAGTGACTAATTTCCAACATAGAATATGGCATTGGTAAACAGCAACTTCCCGTTTTGCCAAAAAGATCTGAATAATGGATTGTCGGCCATATAGATCATGTGTCCTGAACCGATAGACTCTACCCCAAATACCAATGAGCTTCCCACCCTACTCCTGACCAATTGACCTGCAAAACCGCTCAAATGATCTTCCGGAGACTTGATGACTCCTACATTGCCCGAGGATAAATAGCCGTATCGGGAGGCTGAGGTTTTCAGTGAAAAATATGAATCACCATACCCAAATACCAGAGGGTGGGTCTTATCCAGATGGACCTTAAATACAGCACCTGCTACATACTCACGGATATCATAGCGTTCTCTGTCTGCATGAGGCACCAGCTTCAGTTCTTCCTTTACCAAATTGTCCTTATCCTCAAATGCCGCTTTTTCGGATTCTGAATTGAAGGCACTCAAACCGCTGTAATCACTGTCTGCTAACTTATTCAGTGCGCCCTGCACAGCAATCAATGTACCTCCATCAGCCACCCAGTCACTTATTTTGTTCATAGTATTGGCTCCAAAATCGCTGTACCAGCCATTTTGCATGATGAGCACATCATATTGGCTCAAATCCACTCGATCGAAATATTCAGTAGAAAGTGTGGTAACGGGATACCCCAGCTCCTGCTCGAAAAAATGCCAGGTAGCGCCGAAATCAAGTGAGGACGTCCCAGGCCCACCGATCAGAGCCACTTCTGGTGCCCGAAGAAACCGAACATCAGCAGACCCAATATCTGGTCCTGCAGATACAAACCCGGAAGCAATCGGAGTAGCCTGACGTCCGTACTGAGTGCTCAGGTTGCTCACGAAATTGGTAAAATCACGGATTTTGGCATTGTCGCGTTGAGTAACCAGAAAAGAACCCTGATTAAAGACTTTGTCCTCCAGCTGGATGGGTTGGGTAGTGAAACGCACCTGCACCTTCTCCTTCAGCATGGCTGTCAGCAATCGGGCATCCTGCATATTCTCCCATTTGAAAATATATCCGTAAGCCGGAGAAAGCTGTGTGAGCTCTGAAGATGTGGTCTTGCTGGCACCCACCGAAAGCACCGCACTCGTGGCATAGGCCTCCACCCCATAAGCGTAAGGCACTGCCCAGGCTGTAATGTCATAGGTAAGTGAATCGGAGAGTTTAGTTTTCGGCTCAAACAAGACGGTGGTAAGAACCGACTTGGGCTGATCCGTAGAGATCACGATATCCTCAGCTACGATAGAAAAGCTCTTTGTTTTCCCAGAACCATAATGATAGCCACTGAGTGGTTTAGAAACACTGGCAGCCCCGTAGCGGATCCCCTGCATATCTAACCATCCCTTAAGGGCATCAAACTTTCCCTGGTTACCGTCATACTTCAGGACATAACTCTTATAATTTGAAGGGGCTTTTTGCTTGAAAAACTTCGTGAACTCACTGAGCACCTTTTCATTATTCCTGGAGGTAATCTCTATGGTAGACAATCCCGTGGTATAATGATGAGCTATGCGGTCTTTCAGTGTGAGTGTATCTCCCTCTTCTTTGATCACACCAAGGCCTGCTCTCCCTGAACCACCCTGCTCGTAGGTCATCCCAATGGCACCGTTGTAAATCGGATAGGTATCTCCATAGCTCGGGTAGAGCAAATCAAAATACTGCTTGGTGAAGTAGAACCAGTTGTTGGCATCAAAATACTTTGAGTGATTTTTACCGATCTGCGTCTGAAAATCACGCTGCCAGTCGGTAATCAGCTCATGAAAGGGCTCTGCCGCGGGAGCAAAATAATAGGGCTCATTGATTCCCTGCTCATGAAAATCCACATGAATCTGGGGAAGCCACTCATTATAGACGGCCATTCGCTGCTGACTTTCCACTTGAGTCTGCCAGGCCCAATCCCGGTTCAGGTCAAACAGGTAATGATTGGCTCTACCCCCGGGCCATGACTCATGATGCTCCCAGGAGTCCGGGTTGGCATTGTAGGGCTGATTGGCGTATTGCCAGTAAAAATTCACATAGCGTTCCCTCCCATCAGGGTTCACGCACGGGTCCATGACGATGAGCGTATTTTCGAGCCATTCAGCCTTATCAGAATCACTTCTCACCAATTCATACAAGGTAGTCAGGGCCGCTTCTGTTGATACTGATTCATTTCCATGCACATTGTAACTGAGCCAAACCACGCTGATGGACAACTCAGGAGAGCCATTCAATAATCCTGCACGCTTGAGGTTATCTGTGCGAATGGTTTCCAGCTTGTCCAGGTTTTCTTTGGAGGACACAAAGGCCAGATATAGAGGACGCTTTTCATAAGACTCACCGTACTGCTGAAGCACTACCTGAGGTGAAACCTCGGCTACATGCTGAAAGTAGTCCACCATCTGATGATGACGACTAAACTGCTCTCCCGGCTCATAGCCCAAAAAGCTGGCTGGAGATTTCAACTGACTATGGCCGCCAAGCATACTACCTAAAGCCAAAAGTGCTACTATATATTTTTTCATTGGGTCATTTCATTGAATACTGAATGCTGCTAAAATAACTCAATTCAACCGACTAATATGAATACTTATATAGACGGTTGGCCGGACAAATAACCAAAGGGAACAACATCCCGAAATAAGTGGACTTCAAAAAAAAATGTTAAATAAAGCCCGTAAGTGTAACTTTTTAAACCCCGGAATTTCGGGCAAGTGTTCAGAAATGTGAACATCTAGATCCGATCATGAACACCAGATGAAATTCAAAACATTCTTAAATAGCTATTTATCAGATAGTTACAATTTTGGCACAGAATTGATATCCTGAGATTTCGATTATTTAATTCTCAACTATAAAAACAACAGGTATGAAATCGATTCAAAGAATGATGGGAGTAGCAGCACTGATAATGATTTTCACGTACAGCACTCAGGCCACTCCTGATGACAGTAATGCAGTAAAAAAAGCGAAGGACGCTGTGGAAGGTGCAGCTCCTTATGACTGGAAGACTATGGCTCAGAGTGCCAAGGTGTGTTTTAGAAAACAGGAAAATGTGGAGCAGGCCCTGGAGTGGATCAATAAATCCATAGAAATCAACAAAGACCCCTTTAATCTGGAAATAAAAGCCGACTACTATCGCGACAAAGGTGAGAAAGACGAGGCCTTAAAACTATATTCTGAAGCCTTGAAGGTTGGTAAAGAACAAAACTTCTGGTTTGATGGCACCGACATTCAGGCGAAGATCTGGAAACTCCGAGAGTAATACTTACTTCTAAATGGAAAGGGCCTCAATATTGAGGCCTTTTTTTGTTCAGATCAATCTTTTTTCAGCTTATCAGCAAAGACCTCCTTAAATTTCTTCACCTTAGGAGCTACCACAAATTGGCAATATGGCTGGCTACCGTTCTCGTTGAAATAATCCTGATGGTAATTTTCAGCCGGGTAAAACACTTCAAACGGGGTAATTTCAGTTACAATCGGGTCACCCCATGCTCCCGATTCATCCAGCGCCTTTTTCAATCGCTCGGCCACCTCCTTCTGTGCCGAATCATGGTAAAATATTGCCGATCTGTACTGAGTACCTACGTCATTTCCTTGTCTGTTGAGTGTAGTTGGGTCATGCGTCTTCCAAAACACTTCCAAAATTTCCTCCAGACTGATCACTGCCGGATCAAAGGTCACCTGTACTACTTCCGCATGGCCCGTCCTACCTGTAGTCACTTCTTTATAGAAGGGATCTTTGGTCTTCCCTCCGGAATAACCAGACACTGCAGACTCCACCCCATTAAGACGCTGAAAAACAGCCTCTGTACACCAAAAACACCCTGAACCTAACGTTATTTTTTCCATTGTTTATTTGAGAAAATTTGGTGAGAATAACCTCCCGATCACTCAAAAGGTTCACGAAATAAACAACATTTTATCTCGTTCACAAATACCTCCTTAAATCAACCTGTACTTGCTCCTTTCAAAGGATCTATATTCCTCAGCCCCGGTTTCAAGATTATATTTTAATAGCATCGATTGCCTTGTGAATATCCAATTGCCTCATTTTGGCTTATATTAACATTAACCCAACGTTTATGAATGTCTGACAACTTTTTGTGATATGATAAACTTTAAGGGCGCCAGGGAGTTGGTCTGAGGTATGAAATCATTCGGCAGAGCAAATAGGAATTGATACGAAACATGCCTGTACCTGACCAATAGTTTCTACATCTACATGAATTAAGTCTATTGAAAGCACATAAAAAAGACCTTACCACCGGATCTATTCCTAAGAAATTAATTGGCCTCACTCTGCCCATGATGATGGGAATCCTGAGCATGGTGGCTTTCAATCTCGTGGATACTTATTTTGTAGGAAAGCTTGGGAGCCTGCAGTTGGCAGCACTCAGCTTTACTTTTCCGGTAATCCTGGTGATCTTCAGCATTATTCAGGGCCTGGGCATTGGAGCTACGGCATTGATCTCCAGATCCATCGGCAGGAATGATCGACAAAAAGCCGCCCGCGAAACGACTGATAGCCTGGTGCTTTCGGTATTAATAGCCGGAGTGTTTATAGTCATCGGGCTATTCACCATTACCCCTACCTTCAGGCTGCTGGGAGCCAGTGACGAGATCCTGCCATATGTGATCGAATATATGTCTATCTGGTACCTGGCTTTGTTCTTTGTGATTATCCCGTTTGTGGGTAACAGTGCCCTCCGTGCGACTGGCGATACCCGAACACCCAGTTTGATCATGATTTTTGCGGTACTGGTCAATGCAGTACTTGATCCTTTACTGATCTTCGGATATGGTCCCTTCCCGGAGCTGGGGATGAAAGGCGCAGCTATAGCCACCGCCATCTCCCGAGCCATGACCATGGTACTCTCACTTTGGGTGCTGGCCAGGAGAGAAAAGCTGATCGTCAAAACTATCCCTGCCTGGAAGACCCTGCTTGGATGTTGGAAGGCCATCCTCCACATCGGTATTCCTTCAGGCCTGAGTAAAATGATTGTACCCATCACTACAGGAGTGATTACCGCGCTTCTCGCTGGCTACGGGGACTTTATGGTTGCCGGCTATGGAGTGGCTACCAGGATAGAGTTTCTCTCGATGAGCATCCTTTTTGCCCTTTCTGCATCCATAGGTCCGTTTACAGGACAAAACTTTGGTGCTTACCATTTTGACAGAATACGTATTGGTGTTTTTTATGCCAATGTATTTAGCGTGACCTGGGGCTTGGGCATGGCGCTGATCCTGTACCTGCTGAATGATCCTATTGCCAGCATCTTCACCGACAACCCTGAAGTGATCCGATCCACCAAAATGTACCTGACCATCGTATCATTTTCCTTCGGGTTTCAAGGGGTTGTGCAGGTAGTAAACAGTAATATCAATACCCTCAGCAAACCTCTGACAGCATCGCTGATCGTATTTGTGCAAATGCTTGTTATATGCATTCCATTGCTTTATCTGTTGGAATATTCCTTTGGAGTTGCTGGCATATATTCTGCCGTAGCCATCACCTATGTTACAGGCGGCCTTATTTCCGCGTTTTTCAACCGAAGAATTGTGGCCCAGATGCAGTCGGACTATGCCCAACATAATGCGGCACCATAGATCGGAAAACGTTTTGGTAATCCATCTAAAATCGTAAATTTACCAAGAAGCACTAGACGCCACCTTATGAAGATTTTAGCACCACTAGCCGAAAACGGAAGAATTAATCCTGATGCGAGCATTAGAGACAGCCAATCTGTCATTATCAATGCGCCGATTCAAAAGGTATGGGAGGTGCTGATCGATATGTCCCGCTGGCCAGAGTGGAATGGAGACATCAAATCAGTAAAAGTGGATGAGGTAAAAGACGGAGCTGAATTTCGCTGGACCCTCAATGGCTCCACCCTAACCTCCACCATTCGAAAAGTGCAGGCTCCTGAGCTCCTGAGCTGGACTGGTTCTACCAAAGGCATCAAAGCCATCCAGGTGTGGCGATTGGAAGATTCAGGAGATAATCAAACCATTGTATCTACCGAAGAATCGCTCCAGGGCTTTCTCACCCTCTTTTTCAGCCATCAGAAGTTGCACACCACGCTGCTCAAGTGGCTGGAGCGACTCAAGCAACGTGCTGAACAATAATATCTGTTATTACTTCTTATCGAGTGCTGCAATCTGCTCCTTCAGCATGGCAAACTCCGGTTCCATGTCAAGAGCTTTTTGAAATAGCTCCCTGGCCATTGAGGTATTGCCCTTATCCGCTTCGATCATTCCTTTCATTCGAATAGTGGCTGCTTTGAGCGAAATCTCCTGAGTTCTTGAATTATCTATTGGGAAAACCAATTTAAGTTGGTCTGACTTGGGAGAAGCTATGATGATATCGGCATTGTTAATGGCTTCACCATGTCGCTTGAGCTCTAGCTGCAAAAACGCAATTTTGTAGAGCGTGCCCAGATCATTATTTGCCAGGTATAACTTTTCGTAGTTATTGACGGCTCTGGTTTTCACCCCCAGGTTATCAAAAGCCACTGCAGCCACTTCCGTAGCAAACAGATCATTGGGATCAACCTTCATGGCATCTTGCGCCACAAGCGCTGCAGATGCATACTGCTGGTAATCGAAATAGAGTAAAGCCAGTGAATCAAGCACTGCACTGCTATTGGGGTTGGTGGCAATCAGATTGTAGAGTGCCATCCTTGCTACATCCGGATCATTGTACTTTTTGGCAAGGGTGTAGATATATGCCTGTTTTCTCAGCTCATAAGGAATACTATCCTTGGGAGCCTGCTGCTGTGCGGATGCTGAGATTGCACAAAGGGCAATCAATAAAGTGGCAAGGTATTTCATGTTATTTGTTTAGTGTGAAATTTTCAAGAAGTTGCAAAAATAGAAATTACTTTGATTTGACAGTCAGCCCTTTGGCTTTTCCTATCTCCAGCATCAAATCATACGCCTCTGCAGGATCATTTTTGATCTGCCCCTCCAGAATGGCTTCTTTGATGGCGTTTTTGATTTCGCCCACAATTACCGAAGGCTTTATATCAAACGTCTCAATAATGGTTTCCCCTGATACAGGAGGCTGAAAGTTGCGAAGATGGTCTCTTTCTTCTACTTCCCTGATCTTATTCTGCACATTGATAAAGTTGGCTAAATAGCGCCGCACCCTATCCATGTTTTTGGAGGTGACATCCGCCCTGCACAGGGTCATCAGGTCTTCTATATCATCACCTGCTTCATAGAGCAACCTTCTGATCGCTGAATCAGTCACCTTCTCATTCACCAAAGCGATGGGCCTCAAATGAAGCCTCACGAGCTTTTGCACATACTTCATTTTATCATTCAGAGGGAGCTTCAGGTTTTTGAAGATCTTCGGCACCCACCGGGCACCCATATCTTCATGCCCATGAAAGGTCCACCCTGCTTTGTCATGAAAGCGCTGTGTGGCGGGCTTGGCAATATCATGAAGAATGGCCGACCATCTCAACCAGAGGTCATCAGTGTCCTCACTGATGTTGTCCAGTACCTGAAGGGTATGGTAAAAATTGTCCTTGTGGGATTTTCCATTTACTTTCTTCACGCCCTGAAGCCGAGCCATTTCAGGAAAGATTAGCTCTAATAAACCTGAGGAAAACAAGAGTTTGAAACCATAGGATGGTGTATCTGCCAGAATGATCTTGTTGAGCTCGTCGGTGATGCGCTCCTGAGAAATGATTTTGATCCGCTCTTTTTGAGTGACAATGGCATTGAAAGTATCCGGGTCTATGTCGAATTTGAGCTGTGTGGCAAATCTGATAGCGCGCATGATCCTGAGTGGATCATCTGAGAAAGTTACCTCTGGTTCCAAAGGAGTTTTGATCAGTTTCTGACCCAAATGCTCTACCCCACCAAAGGGGTCTATCAAGGTTCCAAAATCGTGTTCATTCAGGCTGATGGCCAGTGCATTGATGGTGAAATCCCGCCTGTTCTGATCGTCCTCCAGGGTGCCATCTTCTATAATGGGTTTCCGGGAATCCGCTCTATAGCTCTCCTTTCTGGCTCCTACAAACTCCAGCTCGTATCCATCATAAGTGATGGCCGCAGTGCCAAAGTTCTTGTATACGGCCAGTTTGGCTTCCTTACCGAGTTCTTTCTTCAACTGCTCTGCCAGCCGGATACCACTTCCCAAACATACAAAGTCGATATCCTTGGAATTTCTACCCAGAATAAGATCCCGCACATAACCGCCCACTATATAAGCTGAAACCCCCAAACCTGTCGCCACCTGACCCACACGGTGAATCAATGGATGAAAATCCACTTGCTTATCCAAAACCTCCGTTACCATCATTGGCTCAAAATTATAACAATCAATCCAATGCAGTTTGTAGACACCAGAATAAAAACGCAGTGGAAAGGAAAATCCTTACAGCCAAATGTCAAACTCGCTGACAATAAACCACCAGTACACGTCGGCTTATTTGTACTACTTATTAGATTTGTAGAGACGAAATCCGATCAATGAGCACATCACCACAAGAGAAAATCGCCAACCTCACCAAAGAGCTGAATCATCACAGTTATCTCTATTATCAGGAGAACAAATCTGAAATCTCTGATTTCGAATTTGATCAGAAGCTGAAGCAGTTGGAAGAATTGGAAGCGGCCTATCCTGAGTTTAAACTGGAGGATTCTCCTACGCACCGAGTAGGTGGCACCATCACTAAAAATTTCAACACCGTTTATCACAAATCACGAATGCTTTCGCTTGGCAATACGTATTCCAAGGATGATCTCATCGAATTTGATAAGCGAGTGATGAAAGGATTGGGAACGGAGGATTATGAGTACTTCTGTGAGCTCAAATTCGATGGAGTGGCCATCAGCCTGCTCTATGAGCAAGGGGTGCTCAGCCAGGCCGTCACCCGCGGAGACGGTGAAAAGGGCGATGAAGTGACCAGCAACGTCAAAACGATTCGCACCATTCCCTTACGACTCAATGGTGATTACCCTGAATCTTTTGAGGTTCGGGGCGAGGTATTCATGCCCAAGAAGGTCTTCAAAGCACTCAACGAAGAACGTGCAAAAAATGGAGAGGCACCACTTGCCAATCCGCGAAATACTGCCTCAGGCACACTGAAGATGCAGGACTCTTCTGTGGTAGCCAGCCGAAAGCTGGACTGTTACCTGTACAGCTTACTTGGAGACGCAATTACCACTAGCACCCACGAAGAGTCCATCCATCTCCTGGAGCGTATGAATTTCAACGTCTCACCCACCTATGCCCGATGTAAAGGTCTTGAAGAAGTCTTTGAATACATCAACACCTGGGAGCAAAAAAGACACGAACTGCCTGTGGAGACCGACGGAATCGTCATCAAGGTCAATAGCACAGCTCATCAGGAAGAACTTGGATTCACAGCCAAAACACCGCGCTGGGCCATTTCATACAAATACAAATCTGAAGCCGCAGAGACCCGACTGAATAACATCACCTATCAGGTGGGGCGCACCGGAGCCATCACCCCTGTGGCTGAGCTGGAACCTGTACTGTTGGCTGGCACCACCGTAAAACGTGCCTCCCTGCACAATGCCAATGAAATAGAGCGACTGGATATTCGGATTGGAGACTATGTGTTTGTGGAAAAAGGAGGTGAAATCATTCCGAAAATCACTGGGGTAAATCACGATCGTCGTGCTGCGGATTCAAAAGAAACGATCTACCAGAACAGTTGCCCGGAGTGTGGCACCCCACTGGTGAGAAAAGAAGGAGAAGCCAATCACTACTGTCCCAACGCAGATGGTTGTCCTCCACAGGTCATGGGACGTGTGGAGCATTTCATTTCCAGAAATGCCATGGACATTGCCCACCTGGGCCCAAAAACCATCGAGGGCCTCTTCAAGACAGGTAAAATATCCGGAATTGCAGATCTGTATTCACTCACTTTTGAGGACCTGAATGGATTGAAGTTTGAGGACAAAGATGAACTCACCGGGGAAGTAAAGATCAGGTCCATCAAAGATAAATCCGCACAGAATATTGTGGAATCACTGGAAGCATCCAAGCAGATTCCTTTTGAAAGTGTCCTGTTTGGGCTTGGTATAAGGTATGTAGGGCGCACAGTAGCTGAGAAGCTGGCTGAGCACTTCAAGACCATCGACAACCTCCGAAATGCCAGTATGGAAGAGGTGATCGCAGTTCATGAGATCGGTGAGCGAATAGCCGAAAGTGTGGTGAATTTCTTTGGCATCCCGGAGAACATAGAACTGATAGAACGGCTCAAGGCCGCTGGCCTGCAAATGAGGATGGAAGAAACCCAAACTCAGGAGCATCAGACGCAAATATTTCAGGGAAAAACGGTTGTGGTCTCAGGGGTTTTTGAGAGTTTTGAACGTGAGGAATTGAAAAAACTCATCAAAAGCCTTGGCGGGAAGGTCTCCAGTTCCATTTCCGGAAGCACTGATTTTTTGATTGCTGGTGCCAATATGGGCCCGGCCAAACTGGAAAAGGCTCAAAATCTGGGCACCCAAATACTCTCAGAGAAGGAGTTTAGTGAGATGATTAACCAATGACATGCTAAAGAAAGCCATTCTGAATTTTAAAGCGAAGCGGATTTTGAAAAAGAGGTCCCAGGAGCTTATGACCGATTTCAAATCGAGCCAGAAAATAGCGATCATCTACTCAGACCTCTTTGAGAATGAAAAGCAAATAAGTGAGATCGTCAACGAGCTCAAAAAGGAAGGGAAAGAAATCAGTATGATGGTATACTGTCACAGCATCAAGAAAAAGACCACCACTCTCCCCCATTTTCATTCTAAGGAAATCTCACTCACAGGCGAAATCAAAAGCGAAGACCTCAATTTTTTCCTTCGTCAGAGCTACGATTTTGCATTATGTTTCGATCAGTCACGGCATTTCATCATTGACTATGTATTTTCGCAAGTGAAAGCCAAATGCCGAGTTGGCATTCGGACACCTTCGCGAGACCATCTCTTTGAGATGATGATTCAGGCTGATGATCAGCAAACCCCACTGAGTAGTGAAGTATTAAGATATTTAAAAATGATTCAATCTTATGAATACTGAAATTTTTAAAGGTACGGGAGTGGCCTTGATTACCCCATTCAATAAAGATCAAAGTATTGACTTTGACGGCCTGAAAGCGGTAATAGATCACGTAAGTGAGGGGGAAGTGGACTATCTGGTCATTCTGGGTACAACTGGCGAGGCACCTACCATCACTGCGGAAGAGAAGAATCAGGTAACCGAATTCGTCATTGCCAATAACCCGCGGAATTTGCCAATCGTATATGGTCTGGGTGGAAACAGTACCAAATGGGTGACCGATCAGCTCGATCTGATCAAGGACTACCCTCTGGCGGCTATCCTGAGCCTTAGTCCTTACTATAACAAGCCATCACAGGCAGGCATTGTACAGCACTATGAGGCCATTGCCGACACAAGTCCCTTTCCGGTGATATTGTACAACGTACCCGCCAGAACCAGCTCTAACATCACCACTGAGACCACTGTAACGCTTTCAAGACATCCCAATATCATTGGAACCAAGGAAGCTTCTGGAAACCTCACACAGTGCATGGAAATCAGAGCCAACACAGATGAGGACTTTCTATTGATATCAGGTGATGATGCACTTACCCTTCCGATGATGTCTTTTGGTTGTGTGGGTGCCATTTCTGTCATTGCCAATCTGCAGCCGGCGGCATTTTCACGAATGGTCAAACTAGCGCTTGCTGGTGATTTCAAAGGAGCATCAAAGCTCCACTTTGAGTTATTGCAGGGCTATGAACTGGTCTCAGCAGAAGGCAACCCAGTTTCTGTTAAATCCGGTCTTGATGCTTTTGGACTTATTCAAAACACAGTAAGATCGCCTCTTTATGCAGGTAGTAAAGAACTCATCAGACATTTCAAAATGTATCTGAATAAATAGAGATACGCTTTTAACAAAAAAGCCAGATACTCAACTTTAAAGTATCTGGCTTTTTTATGCTCAGCGCCCTGAAAGGGCACAGGCAATAAAAAAGGGGCTTAAAAGCCCCTCTCTTATTTTATAATCTTTTGGGATTATGCCTTGTTTTTCATGTCCTGCACTTCGATTCTGATCTCTTGTGAGAGGTTCTTCAGCTCTTGCATTCCTTTTCTAACTCTTGTTCCTGCTGCAGAGTTTTCTTTGTCATAAAATTTGCTGAAATCTGCTTCAAGAGAATCTACTAATTCTTTAAGTTGTTCGAATCTTTTCATATTGATAAATCTTTAAGGTTACTGATAATTATTCGATGAGGCAATTTATATAAAATGTTCAAAAACCAAGCATATTGAGCTAAAAAAGCTAAATATGACCTAAAGTTGTGCCAAAGTGGCACCCTCTACTCCTGCTTTTTTGTACACTCCATCATCCAGCTTTTTCTTAACTGCCTCAAAAGCCGTGATAGTCTCTGCCACATCATCCAAACTATGCACAGCTGTTGGGATGATCCTCAGAATAATGGTCCCCTTAGGCACCACAGGATATACCACCACAGAACAAAATATGCTATGCTCCATTCGGAGATCCTTTACGAGGTTTACTGCCTCCATGGTGTCTCCATTCATGACCACAGGAGTCACTGGAGACTGTGTAGTGCCTATTCTGTAGCCTTTTTCTCTGAAGCCAGACTGAATGGCATTTACTATGGTCCAAAGGTTTTCTTTCAACTCAGGCTTAGTTCTGAGAAGCTCCAAACGCTTGAGGTTACCGATCACCAGTGGCATTGGCAACGACTTGGCAAAAATCTGAGACCTCACATTGTATTTAAGTACATCGATGATCGCTGCATCTCCGGCAATAAACGCCCCGATGCTGGCCATAGACTTGGCGAAAGTAGAGAAGTAAATATCAATACCGTCCTGCACGCCCTGCTCCTCACCTGCTCCGGCTCCGGTAGCTCCCATGGTACCAAACCCGTGAGCATCATCTACCAACAACCTGAAATTAAATTTCTCTTTCAACTTCACGATAGAGGCCAGATCTCCCATGTTACCAGACATCCCGAAAACACCCTCAGTAATCACAAGGATACCTCCTCCAGTTTCTCCTACGAGTCTCTCAGCACGTTTCAACTGCTTCTCGAGGTTCTCTATGTCATTATGAGGATAAACAAAACGCTTACCCATGTGCAATCTCAAACCATCAATGATACAGGCGTGAGACTCAGCATCATACACAATCACATCTTTTCTATCCACCAAAGCATCAATCACGGACATTACACCCTGATAGCCAAAGTTCAAAAGCATGGCTGAATCCTTTTGCACAAAGGCCGCCAGCTCTCTCTCTAACTGCTCGTGGTACACGGTATTTCCCGTCATCATCCTGGCTCCCATAGGGTAAGCCATTCCCCATTCCGCAGCTGCCTCGGCATCTGCCTTTCTTACTTCAGGATGGTTAGCCAAACCCAGGTAGTTGTTCAAACTCCAGGTCAACACTTCTTTCCCCCTAAACTTCATTCGGGGAGCGATCTCACCCTCCAGTTTTGGGAACATATAAAAGTTATCATCAAAATAAGAATGCTGTCCTAGCGGCCCCCTATCCTGTAGCAATTTTTCAAATAAATCCATCTAACGTGTATTAATAAACCTTACCAATTTGGAAATACAAAACTAACACTTATTAAAGATTGGACAAATGTTATACAGGCATTTAACCTGCGGTCATTTTTTGTAAATATTCATTAGCATTGTGTCATAACCCAAAAAAATGAAAATCAAGAAAATACTCATAGCCAACAGAGGCGAAATCGCCATAAGGGTGATGCGCTCTGCGAAAGAAATGGGGATAAAAACCGTAGCGGTATATAGCGAAGCTGATAAAGCAGCAGCACACGTACTCTACGCCGACGAAGCTGTATTGATCGGGCCACCCCCCTCCGCTCAGTCCTACCTGGTCGCTGACAAAATCATTGAAGCTTGCAAACTCACGGGTGCTGATGCAGTGCACCCCGGATATGGATTCCTCTCTGAAAATGCCCAGTTCGCGGAGAAAATAGCTCAGGTCGGGATCATTTTCATTGGACCGTCCGTAGAGGCCATCAAAGTAATGGGCGACAAACTGGCCTCCAAGCAAGCAGTAAAATCATTTGATGTACCGCTCGTGCCAGGGATGGACGAACCTATCAGCGATGTAGAAAAAGCAAAAGCCGTGGCACAGAAAATCGGCTATCCGGTGATGATCAAAGCAAGCGCCGGCGGTGGTGGAAAAGGCATGAGGATAGTGACCGACCCCAAAGACTTTGATGAGCAAATGACACGAGCAGTCAGCGAAGCGCGCAGCTCTTTTGGTGATGAAGCGGTCTTTATCGAGAAATTTATTACTTCCCCTAAACACATTGAGGTACAGATACTTGGTGACCAACATGGGAATATCGTCTACCTCTTTGAAAGAGAGTGCAGTATTCAGCGAAGAAACCAAAAAGTAATAGAAGAAGCACCCTCAGCAGTGCTGACTCCCGAACTTAGAAAAAGGTATGGGGAAGCTGCCGTGAATGTGGCCAGGTCGTGTAACTACTATGGAGCCGGCACCGTGGAGTTCATCGCAGATGCTCATCTGGATTTCTATTTTCTGGAAATGAACACCCGTCTACAGGTGGAGCACCCTGTCACGGAACAGGTTAGCGGGGTAGATTTGGTAAAAGAACAAATCAAAATCGCTCAGGGTGAAGCCATCTCATTTACCCAGGAAGACCTTCAAATCAACGGACACAGCATAGAAGTGCGTGTGTATGCGGAGGATCCTGAAAACAATTTCTTACCCGACACAGGCACCTTAAGTACCTACAAACGTCCACAAGGAGCGGGTGTAAGAGTGGATGATGGCTACGAAGAAGGAATGGAGATTCCTATCCACTATGACCCAATGATTGCAAAGCTCATTACCCACGGCAAAGACCGGGCAGAGGCCATTGAAAGGATGAAAAGAGCCATTTTTGAATACAAAATCATTGGCATTAAGACTACCCTGCCTTTTTGCGAATTCGTTCTGAACCACCCCGATTTCATCGATGGGTCTTTTACGACGAAGTTTGTGGAAGAGCATTTTACACCGGATCATGTGAGAAAAGAGCCCTCTGAAGATCTGGAGCGGGTAGCGGCCATTTTTGCTTTTGAACAATACAAAGCCAAAAAAGAACGGCTTCAGTATACCCCTGCTGCCAGTCAGAAATCTGGGTGGAAAAGTCGGATTAAGCGCGACTAGTATGGCAGAAATCAGACCATTTGCTGGCTGGAGGTACCATCAAAAGCATACTCAAAATATCGATAGACTTACCTCACCACTCTTTGATGTGGTCTCAAATAAACAGCGGGAAGTGCTTTATCAAACGGATCACAACAGCATTCACCTTTCGGTACCCCAAGGAGAACATCCTGCCGAACTGGCCAAAGAAAAACTGAGCCAATGGAAGAAGGATGGGGTAATCGTTCAGGATCAGCTACCAGGAATCTATGTCTACTTTCAACATTTTTCATTGGCAGGCAGAGACCAGACCTACATCCGAAAAGGCTTCATCTGCAACATTAGAATCTACGATTGGGGAGAGCAGGAAATCCTGAGGCATGAGAGTACCATGCCATTTTCAGTGGATGATCGCATGCAGCTTCTCCATGAAACCCAACTCAATGTGTCCCCTACTCACGGGCTCTATACTGACCCCAATGCAGAAATAGAAAAGTACCTGGATGAAAGTATGTTGGCCCCCATCTATGAGTCAGAAGATTATCAGGGAGTAAGAGACGTACTTTCCGTCATCCATGATGCCAAAATCATTGGCAGGATTCAGGAGATCATTAGAGAGAAGAAAATCATACTGGCAGATGGTCATCATCGCTACGAGGGTTCACTCAACTACATGCAGCAGCGCCGAAAGGAGAATCCAAAGCATACCGGACAGGAAGGGTACAATTACCACATGATGATGCTCACCAATACCGAAGCAGATGATCTGAGAATACTGCCCACCCACCGGATGGTGCGTGATCTGGAAAATTTCTCTGAAGAATGGCTCCTAAACCAACTGGAAGAGGATTTCACCATCAAAACGGTGGAAAATGCACCGGATGTCAATGAGATCATTTTGGGCAAACAGTGGGCTTTCGGGCTTTTGATAGGTGATAATGCTTATAAAATTCGTCTGAAGCCGGAAAAAATCAATGAGATCAAATGGAATTTCCCAGATGAAGTGAAAGCTCTGGATCTGACGGTAATGCATTATTTTATATTTGAGAAAATCCTGGGAATCCCCGGCCAGAAACAGGTGAATGCCAGAAACATTACCTTTCAACGAAACTTCACAGAGTGCCTAAGGGAGGTGCTCAAAGGTGAAGCACAGTTTGCTTTAATTACCAAGGATATTTCAATTGAAACTGTCAAGCAAGTATGCTACAGTGGATTCACAATGCCCCAGAAATCAACCTACTTTTACCCTAAAGTCATTAGTGGTTTCGTATTTAGTTCCATAGACGATCATGAGTTTCAGACACCCTTTGATTCTTGCTTCCAATAGTCCACGGCGCCAGGAGCTGCTGAAACAAGCTGGCTTTAGCTTCGACGTGTTTGTCCGGGATTTTGACGAAAGTTATCCCGAGGAGCTTCCTGCCGAACAGGTGGCAGAATTTTTGGCAGTAAAGAAAAACAAAAATTACCGTGAGCTGCTTTCCGATCAGGTAGTGATTACTGCTGATACTACAGTCGTATTAGGCCATTTGGTACTCAATAAGCCAGCGGATCATGCGGAAGCTTTCAGCATGCTAAAATCCCTCTCGGGTCGTACTCACCGGGTGATCTGTGGGGTTTGTATCTCCTCGCCCAAGAAGCAAGTGGCCTTCACGGAAATTACAGAAGTCACCTTTGGGCACATGACCGACGAAGAAATCAACTTTTACATTGAAGAATATCAACCATTCGACAAGGCGGGTGCTTACGGTATTCAGGAATGGATCGGACAGACGAAAGTAGTGTCTATCAAAGGATCTTACTTCAACGTGATGGGCTTACCTACTCACAGGGTTTATGAAGTTTTAAAATCTGAATTTCAGGACGATATTTAACACAAAAGGGGCTCACAAGCCCCTTTTATTAGTGTTTTATAATATTTCAGAAGGCTCTTATTCTTCCGAATCTCCTTCCTTCTTCTCTTCTTTTTTAGCTTCGATACCGTCTCCATCCTTCAATCGCTTAGATACGGCCAGGAATGGGCCTGAAACCACTTCATCCCCTTCTTTCAATCCTTCCACAATTTCAATGCGCTCGAAATCACTAATTCCGGTCTTCACAATGGTTTTCACTGCCTTTCCGTCAGCTACTGTAAATACCACCTCATCCAGCTCCTGATCCAGTGAGGTCTCTGTGTCTTCAGCATCCTCTTCTCCTTCACTGTTAGCTTTTCGGGTAGTCACAGCAGAAAGTGGCACTGTGAGGATGTCGCGTTTGGTTTCGGTAATGATATCCACACTGGCGGTCATTCCTGGTCTGAAGGGGTACTTCATTCCGTTTTCCTTAATCAGATCCTGATAAGAAGAATTCAAAATTTTAATCCTTACCTCAAACTCAGTCACTGCATCTGACGACACTTTGGTATTGGCAGAGTTGGCAATCTGCGTGACCACTCCTTTAAAGGTTTTATCCATATAGGAATAAGAATCCACATCGATAATCGCTGTATCACCCTCTGAGATGCGTATGATGTCATTTTCATTTACATCCACCCTCACTTCCATATTGGAAAGGTCAGCGATACGCAGCATCTCCGTACCCTGCATCTGTGAGGTACCGACTACAGTCTCTCCCTCTTCCACATCCAACTTAGAAACAATTCCACTCATCGGCGCTTCAATCTCCGTGAGACGAAGGTTTTCAAGTGCCTCATTCACCGAGGCCTGAGAGCTCTGCACAATGTATTTCGCAGCTTCCACGTTTTGAGTAGCGGATTCCAGATCCTGAAGAGCGACATTATAATTGGCTTCTGAAAGCTGAAAATCGGCATCAGAAATCACCTTCTCGGCGTACAACTTCTTTTGTCTTTCATACTCGAGCTCTGCTCGCTTATAGTTGGCTTTTGCACGAGCCTCTCTTGCTTTGGCATCTGCCAGGTTGGCTTTTTGTTGATTCAGGTTGGCCCTGGTGCGCTCCAATACCGACATGAAATTGTCTGGTCTAATTTTCAACAGAAAATCTCCCTTGGTTACAGAATCTCCTTCTTCGATGGACAGCTTAATGATCTCGCCGGGTACTTCCGGGCTGATTTTCACTTCTACCACAGGCTGTACGGAGCCTGAGGCACTCACCTTCTCTACAATAGTAGCTTTCTCCACCTTGCCAAACTCTACCTCAATGGCCTTCTTTTGTCCTACCCAACCCTGGGATTTACCCACCATCGCAAACACGATGAGCAACACAACAACCCCTATCAGGATATATAATATCTTGTTATTTGATTTTTTCTTTTTGGCCATGGTGATTAGAATGATAAGGAGTTACCCTGATAAAAGTCTAAGATTTTTTTCTTGAAAATGAAGTCAAATTTAGCGCGAACAAGATCCGATTTGGCACGAAACAAGTTATTAGATGCCACCTGATAGTCCGTGAAATTCGCAGCCCCTAAGTTATACTGGTTTTCCACAGAACGAAAAGTTTCTTCTAATGCTTCCACTTGTCGTGATGAAGCAGCGTAGGTTTTGGACGCAGCAAAAGCGTCATTGTAAGCCGTTTCAATAGTTTGTCTCAGTAAGTTCTTTTGCTCTAGTACCGTGATCTCTGCCTGCTGCAAATTGATCCTTGCGTTTTGAACGCTGGATTTGGCCTGGAGGTTATTGAAAATAGGAATAGACAAATTCAAAGTCAGCGATTTACTGAAGTTTTGGTTCATCTGATCCCCGAACCCTACGGTTTCCAGCGAGCCATTAGGTGAAATGGATATTTCCTCCACAGGGGTGCCGTCATTGGTTTGATAAAAGGTGGGGTTGGTGATGACATTCCCGCTGGCATCCCTATTGATTGTATAAGGATTATCCTCATCAATGTTGTACTGCTTATAAGCATCCGAATAGTTGGACCGGAAGCTGCCGTTCAGAGAAAGCGTGGGTGCATACCCTGATTCTGCCACTTTTACACCCATCAGGGCACTTTGCACCTGCAGTTCGGCACTTTGTATCTCTGGCATAGATGCTACCGCCGCTTCAAAAACCTCATCAGAACTTATTGTGAGGTCGGCCTCTCCTTCCAGCGTCAGATCCGGGATAATCAACTCAATATCTTGAGAAGTAGGAATCAACATGGCCTGTTTCAGGCTCAACAAGGCAAGATCCAGGTTATTTTGAGCGGTCACCAGCTGTACCTCGTTGGTAGCCACCTGAGAGATCAGCTCCAACTCATTGGTGCGGGGCAGCGCTCCTCCTGCTACCAGCTTTTTGGTACGCTCCAGCTGCTCCTGACTGGACCTTAGCTGGTATTCGGCATTTTCAAAGAGTTCACGGTTGAAAATCACATTCAGGTAAAACGTAACCACATTTAACGAGATATCATTCTCCGCTTTATCCACCGCATACTGCGACGACTCCAGGCTCATCCGGTTTTGCTTGATGGTATTGGTGATTCTAAACCAGTTGAACAAGGTCATATTGGCAGTGCCGCTCACCCCAGTAAAGTTGATCTGCTGAGTAATGAATGAGTTGGTGGTGGGGTCAATGGATCTACCCCAGTTGTAGCCATAATTTCCTCCCACATTCAGGCTCGGGAGCTGACTGGCCCTGGATTGGTTCAGATTGACCTGAGCAAGCTGCTCCTGGAGGTTGCTACGCCTCACAGACAGGTTATTTTCTATGGCAATGTCGATGCACTGCTGAAGATCTAATACATAAAGTGAATCACTTTGGGCAAAGGCAGTAAAAGTAAAGAAGAGAATCAGTAGGGTTAGGTTCAGTTTTTTCATGAGATCATTGATCAATGTCGGGTATGTAGAGGACACTCCTCACCCAGTTAAGGTTACGTAAATATTCTAAAGTGATGGTTTTTATGCCTGAGTCCATTTCAAAAACCAGGCAGGCCAGATCGTTCTTTCCTTTTCGGGAAACAGTCATGGTAGCGATGTTGCAATCGTCATGTGAAAGTACATCTGAAATGAAGGCGATGCTTCCCTTCTGGTCATCGGCATGAATGATGAGTGTGTGGGCACTGGCCGTGAAATTGCAGTCAAAGCCATTGACTTCACGGATTCTGATCACCCCACCACCTCGGCTCTCTCCTACCACTTCGGCCTGATTGTCCTTGGAGGTAAGGTTCAGCCTTACCGTATTGGGATGAAGCGTAGAAGCATTGCCTACAGACTTAAACTTGTACTCGATACCTGCATCCTTCGCTAGCTCCAGCGCACCTTTGATGCGCTCATCATCCGTAGGAAAATCCATGAGACCGGCCAAAATAGCCCGGTTACTCCCATGTCCTTCATAGGTTCTGGCAAAAGAATTATAAAAGGTAATAATGGCCTTGGTGGGTTTGTCTTTCAGAATTTTACGGGCCACCCTGCCTATACGCACCACTCCAGCTGTATGCGAGCTGGACGGGCCTATCATCACAGGGCCTATCATATCAAATACACTGCTTCTTTCAGACATATCAGGAAATTAAACGATTAAAGAACTAATACGATACTTTAAAATGTCACTTATTGTAAAAAGTTGACTCAAACTGCCACCTGGGCCTTGATATGAGGGTGTGGATCGTAGTTTTCTAGTGTGAAATCCTCAATGGTGAATGAAAAAATGTCTTTCACGTCAGGGTTTAGTCGCATAATCGGAAGAGGCCTTACTTCACGAGAAAGCTGCAAACGCGCCTGCTCCAGATGATTGGAATAAAGGTGTGTATCCCCAAAGGTGTGTACAAAATCTCCATATTCCAGCCCACACACCTGCGCTATCATCATCGTGAAGAGTGCATAGGAGGCAATATTGAAAGGCACCCCCAAAAACACATCAGCACTGCGCTGATACAGCTGACAGGAAAGCTTACCATCGGCTACATAAAACTGAAACAAGGTATGACATGGTGGCAAAGCCATTTTTTCTATCTCGCCCACATTCCAGGCACTGATGATCATTCTCCGTGAATTGGGATTGTTTTTAATGGTGTCGATCAAGCCCGAAAGCTGGTCTACCGTGGTGCCATCGCTCTTGGGCCAGCTGCGCCACTGCACCCCATAGACAGGGCCTAGTTCACCATTGGCATCTGCCCATTCGTCCCATATGGTCACCTTGTTATCATTCAGGTATTTGATATTGGAATCTCCTTTGATAAACCAAAGCAGTTCATGTATGATCGATCGGAGGTGCACTTTTTTGGTGGTAACAAGGGGGAAACCATCCTGCAAATTGAACCTCATCTGATGTCCGAAAATGCTCAGGGTACCTGTGCCTGTTCTGTCTCCCTTTTCCACACCGTGGTCCAGGATATGCTGCATCAAATCGAGGTATTGTTTCATAATTAATCGTTTTTGATTGGCTACTTTCGTAAAGGATAACGCTAAATTAAGACCTAAAAAGTAGAAACCTGAACGCTTTACTAAATAAGTACTTTGGAAATTTCAGGAGTGGTAAATTCCGCTTTTTACTGGTGAGCCTGTGGGTGGTTATCACCATTTTCTTTGCGTATCACCTGCAGTTTCTCAAAGCTGATTTTGAATTCGAGAAGTTTTTCCCTCTTGATGATCCGGACATTACTTTTTATGAAAATCACCTGGACCATTTTGGCTACGACAATGACTACCTCCTGATTATTCTGGAAAATAACAATGGAGTATTTAGCCAGGACTTCCTTCAAAAAATCGCGCAGCTAACGGCCAGTATCAAATCAGAAGAGGGCGTAATTCAGGTTGGCTCTCCCCTCGGTTTTCAACAGCCCATTAAAGCTCCACTTGGGGTAACACTTGTCCCTTTGATTCATCTGAAGAACCCGGAACTATACGCACAAGACAGTGCAAGGATGTTTGCTCACCCTATCTATAGGCACTTCTTTGGTATTGATGGCAGGTCTTTACTCGTACAGGTTACCCATCAGCATTTCGAAGACCCCGTTTCCGCTGATCTACTGGTCAATAACCTGAACCAGTTACTCACCCAGAAGCATTTTGATCACTACCGACTGGCGGGAAAACTTGTGGCTCAAAAGGCATTCATCGGATACATTCAGAGCGATTTTATTCTCTTCCTTACATCAGCACTCGTGGTGAGCTTTCTGCTTCTTATCCTCATCTTTCGCTCACTGAAAGTATCGCTCATGCCCTACCTCATCAGTGTCACCAGCCTTATTTGGTTGCTGGGACTGATGGCCTTACTCGGGCAGACCATTACCATTTTGGGTTCGCTAATTCCTCCTGTTATTCTATTTGTATCCACCTCTGATGCCATTCACCTCATCAATGCCTTCAGGGCAGGCGAACAACCTGATTTTATCTCCAGGTTAAAGACTGCCATCCATAAGGTGCTCACACCTACTTTTCTCACCTCGGTCACCACTGCTATTGGTTTTTTTAGCCTTGTGACCATCGATACAGAACCTATTCGCTTTCTGGGGATTTTCTGTGGGATTGGCATTATGCTCTCTTTTATCATCACTTTTGCTTTTGGACCATTGCTGATCCATCAAAGCTACCCGCCACGCAAACCAGGTACAGCCCCAAGGTACCTGGCCATCTGGGTGATCCGGCATTTCAGAGCCGTTCTCGCTGGCACCACGCTCCTGGTGATCTTATCTGTGGCAGGACTTTATCTACTCACAACCGATGCTCGCCTCCTGGATGATCTTCCTGCGGACTCAGAAGTCAGGCAGGACTTTGAGTTTGTGGATACTCACTATGGTGGTTCCAAACCCTGGGAAATGGCCTACTGGCCTAAAGATCCTGATCGCAGCATTTGGGAGGAGGAGGTCATGCGAGAGGCCCATAAGATTCATCAGTACTTACTAAAGGAGTATCCCATGGAGCGACTTTGGTCACCGGTCACCTTTGCCATGTATGGCCATCAAATGATCAATGGAGGAAGCTCTGCAGCATTTGAAATGCCGGATACACAAAATTACCATAGAGCTATTCGAACCATACGCTCTTACACCCGGAAGCCTGAAGTCCCCAGCCTGATTGGCCAAAATGAGCATTATGCCCGCTTTACAGGTTTCATTCCTGAATTTGGGTCTTTTGAGACTATCCAAAAAGATCAGGAGCTCCTTTCCTACCTCGATGCCCACATTAATAATGATGTCATTGAATACCGGCTCACCGGTACCACTTACCTGATCGACAAAAGCCATGGAATGCTCTCCGCTAACCTGATCCGTGGACTTCTAATCGCCATTTCAGTCATTTCTTTAATACTTGGGATTTATTTTCGTTCGCTTAAAATCCTGTTGATCAGCCTAATTCCCAATATCATACCCCTTTTAGCCACGGCCGGGTACATGGGGCTTGCAGGAATTTCGTTAAAACTCACAACCTCCATTATATTTGCTGTTGCATTCGGTATTGCAGTGGATGACACCATTCATTTTATATCAGTGTACCGAAGGCAAAAAGCTAGAAATAGGATATACAGAATGATCAATACTTTTCAGACTGCTGGTAAGGCCATGAGCATTACCACACTGGTAATTGTTTCGGGTTTCGTTTTATTCCTTTTTTCCTCATTTGGAGCTACTTATTACCTGGGCTTGTTTTTGTCCTTGTCCCTGACAATAGCCCTGATCATTGATCTAACCCTACTTCCGCTACTCCTTCATTTTACAGAAAACAAGAACAGTTTATAGTTGTTAACTACACAATGAATAAAGGATTAAAAATAGGCGATGACATTCCTGAAGTAACCCTCAAAGATCAGGAAGGCCATCTGATTGATTTAACCTCGTTCAAAGGGAAACATTCTTTGGTGGTATATTTCTATCCAAAGGACGATACTCCGGGGTGTACCCTGGAAGCTTGCAGTTTCAGAGATCGATATGATGAATTTGAAGTGGCCGGCGCCAAGGTGATCGGTATCTCAGGAGATTCTGTAGGTTCCCACAGTCGTTTTGCTTCGCGTCACGGTCTCAATTTCATGTTATTGAGTGATATCAACAGAGTAGCTGAAAAAGAATTTGGGGTGCCGAGAAACCTGTTGGGATTATTACCAGGTAGGGTCACCTACGTCTTTAACAAGGAAGGAAAGCTGGTATCTACCTTTAGTTCGGCGGTGAAAGCCACCAGACACATCAAGGAGTCGCTGAAAGCTCTATCCACCTGTCAATGAGGCTACTGGCTTATTAGCCAGTAGAGCTACCTTTTCCCTGACCTGCTCCACCACTTCGGCACTTCCATCGCAAGTGATCGGAGCAGATACGCTCACTACCATCTGGGTACTGCTCCATTTGCCCCAGGTAAAGGACTTTCCGGTCTGCCTGATGCCTATGGGAAGGATCGGCACATTGGCCTCTTTGGATAAAATAAAAGGACCTTTTTTGAAATGAGCGATCTGATGATCCACTGTGCGTGTGCCCTCGGGAAACATCAACACTGATTTTCCCTGATTAATCAGTTTAGCTGATCGCTTCAGACTCTCCATCGATTTCTTCCGGTTGGACCGATCGATAAAAATCATGCCCGTGGCCATCATGTACCACCCAAGGAATGGGATGATTCTCAACTCTTTCTTTGCCACAAAGTACAGGTTGGCAGGAATCGCCCGAAAAAGAATGGGTATATCCAAATACGACTGATGATTACAGACAAACACATAGGGTTTGTCTCGCTCAATGACTTCCATCCCACTCTTTTCTATTCGGATGCGAAAAGCCCACAAAATACCCGGAGCCCAGCAGCTACGGGCCATCGCCACAGGTATGGCTGTGCGAAAAGTGAATAGATAGATAATGAGCGACAGGCTAATCCAAAAGATGCTCCAAACCGCACAAAAGAAAACTCTTAAAAATACCAGCATTCAATCAAACAAAATTCTCCTCAAAGCTAAGCACTCTCCCATAAAATGGTACCCACTTAAAAGCTTTGATTTAATACTCGTTTTTCAGGGCATCGTTTAACTTTGCGCACTTTATAAAAATCGAGAATCAATGGCCGAGTACAAACATCTGGAGGTAGAAAAAAAATGGCAACAATACTGGCAGGAAAACAAGATCTATGAAGTAAGCATAGATCCTTCCAGGCCCAAGTATTACATCCTGGATATGTTTCCGTATCCTTCAGGTGCCGGACTACACGTAGGCCACCCACTTGGCTACATTGCTACAGACATTATTTCTCGTTTCAAACGACTCAAAGGGCACAATGTGCTTCACCCGATGGGTTTTGATGCCTTTGGTCTACCGGCTGAGCAGTATGCCATCCAGACTGGTCAGCATCCGGCCATTACCACGGAAACCAACATCACCCGCTACAAAGAACAGCTCACCAATCTGGGATTCAGCTATGACTGGTCTCGCGAGGTGCGCACTTCAGAACCCTCCTACTACAAATGGACCCAATGGATCTTCAAGCAGCTATTTAACAGCTGGTACAACAAAGACTCAGACAAGGCAGAGCATATAGACACATTGATTACAGCTTTCGCCGAAAGCGGAAATCAGGCGATCAATGCCGTGTGTGATGATGACGTGCCTGCATTCAGTGCAGGTGATTGGAACAGTTGGTCGGAAGAGGCGCAGCAAAAAATGTTGCTCAAATACCGACTGACCTATATCGCAGAAACCACCGTAAACTGGTGTCCGGCTTTAGGTACTGTCCTTTCCAACGATGAAGTAAAAGACGGATTTTCGGAGCGGGGCGGCCACCCTGTCGTGAAAAAGAGCATGGCACAATGGAGCATGCGCATCACGGCCTATGCCGACAGACTGATTTCCGGGCTGGATAAAATTGACTGGCCAGAGCCTATCAAAGACATGCAACGCAACTGGATCGGCAAATCCTATGGCGCTGAAGTAGATTTTGCCATTGAAAACTCAGATAAGAAGATCAGGGTCTTTACCACCAGAATTGACACCATCTATGGGGTGAGCTTCATGGTGGTGGCACCTGAAGCCGAAATCGTACAGCATCTGACCACTCCAGAGCAAAAGCAAGAGGTTGAAGATTATATCGCCGTGGCCAAAAACCGCTCTGAGCGCGAGCGAATGAGCGACGTGAAGACCGTTTCCGGGGTGTTTACCGGGAGTTATGTGATTCATCCGTTTAGCGGAGAAAAAGTACCTGTCTGGATTGCCGACTATGTGTTGGCAGGATACGGTACCGGAGCAGTGATGGCCGTGCCTAGCGGAGACCAAAGGGATTTTGACTTTGCCAAGCACTTTGGCCTGCCGATAGTACAAATAATCGATTCGCAAAAAATTACCGAAACGGAAGCTGATGCCACCAAAGAGGGCAAAATGATCAATTCAGGTATTCTGAACGGGCTTACTCCACTTGAGGCCATCGACAAGGCCATTGCTGAGGTGGAGCAAAAGGGAATTGGGGTTAGAAAAGTGAACTACAGATTGCGTGACGCCATCTTTGGTCGCCAGCGCTACTGGGGTGAGCCTATTCCGGTTCACTTCAAAAATGGCATCCCCTATCTACTGGAAGACAGCGAACTGCCACTCAACCTTCCTGAGGTAGATAAGTATCTCCCCACAGAAGACGGTGCGCCCCCACTGGGCCGTGCGGACAACTGGCAGTACAAAGATGGTACTCCCTACGAGCTGACCACCATGCCTGGTTGGGCCGGATCCAGCTGGTACTTTTTCAGATACATGGACCCGGACAATGATCAGGAATTTGCGTCTGAAAAAGCCCTTGACTACTGGCAGCAGGTGGACTTCTATATGGGCGGCAGTGAGCATGCCACCGGTCACCTGCTCTACTCCCGTTTCTGGACCAAATTCCTCTACGACATGGGATTCATCAAAGTAGATGAGTATGCTAAGAAGCTGGTGAATCAAGGAATGATTCAGGGCCGCTCAAACTTCGTCTACCGGGTAAAAAATGAGAACAAATATGTGTCCTTTGGACTGAGAAAGGAATTTGATACTTACCCAGTACACGTGGATGTCAACATTGTAAAAGATGACATTCTGGACCTGGAGGCGTTTAAGTCATTCAGACCAGACGCAGAAGATGCAGAGTTTGTATTGGAAAACGGCAAATACGTCTGTGGCTGGGAAGTGGAAAAAATGTCCAAATCCAAGTACAATGTGGTCAATCCGGATGATCTGGTGGAGAAATACGGTGCTGATACACTCAGAATGTACGAGATGTTTCTGGGACCTATAGAGCAGAGTAAACCCTGGAACACCAATGGCATAGAGGGTGTTTACAAATTTCTCAGGAAATTCTGGACGCTCTTTCACAACAACCGGGAGGATCTACTTGTGGTCTCAGAGGAGCCCGCCACCAAAGAAGAGCTGAAGGTGCTCCACGGCCTTCTCAAGAAAATTGAGGAAGACATAGAGCGCTTATCACTCAACACCTCAGTGAGTAATTTCATGATCGCCGTGAACGAATTGGGGGCACTCAGCTGTAACAAGCGGGCTATACTGGAGCCAATGGTTATCGCCCTGGCCCCTTTCGCTCCACACCTTTCTGAGGAGCTCTGGTCACTTCTCGGACATGAGGAAAGCATTTTTAATGCCTCCTTCCCTGTATTTGATCCCAGTCATCTGGTAGAGGATAGTTTTGAGTACCCTATCATGGTGAATGGGAAAATGAGAGCGAAAATTCAATTGGGAGCGGATCTGTCCAAAGAAGAAATCGAGTCGCAGGCACTGGCTCACCCCAATGTACAGAAATGGACTGAAGGTAAAGCGCCTAAAAAGGTAATCGTAGTACCTAAGAAGATCGTCAATGTGGTGGTATAATCGTGGCATTATTTGTGCAATCAACCACCACATGAAAAACGCAATAATCGTAGCGACTTTGCTCTTTCTGGGAGCTTGCACGCGACCCGAAGATGCTCCTCAGTTCATAGGGATAGAGAACATTGAAGTCTCAAAAATCATGGGCACCAATGCCGTGCTTAAAGCGGAGGCTATTTTTTACAACCCCAATGATGTAAAAATGAAGCTGCGCAAAGTGAACATTGATATCGAACTGGAAGGCAAAAAAATCGGAGTGATCAACCAAGAATTTACGACTAAAGTACCTGCTCTTTCCGAATTCCGGGTGCCATTGAATGCCAGTTTTGATATAACAGAAATCGGACTACTCAATGGCATCATCAGCATCCTGGGTGGGAAAAAGGTGGCTGTCCATTATAAAGGGTTTGTGAAAGTCTCCGTACACGGTTACCCGGCCACTGTTCCTATTGACTTTGAAGAGGAAGTAAGGATGTGACCGATAAATACTTAGACAAAAATCCCTAAAACGTGGTATTGAACTGGATTTGGCTTTTGGCTAGCTTTATGCAATAATTAGCACAAAAATGAAACGCCTTATTTCCACCGCCCTGATTCTTCTGATTTCCAGCCTTTTTGTTTTCTTGGGATTCAAGAAATTTCGTCCTTCCGTACAAAAACCCTCTTCGAAGCTTTTCGTCTGACCTGACTAAACCGTCAGTTCAATGATGTTTCCCTCGGGATCCAGTATGACGCTTTCGTAATAGCCGTCACCTGTAGTCCGTGGTTCGCTGTGAATGGTGATGCCCGCACGTCTGAATCGTTCTGTGTACTCATCCACGGCCTCCCTGCTTCCCAGACTTAGCGCCATATGAGCCCAGCTCAATTGATTGGAGGTCCCCTTTTGGTGATGGTCTGGTTGCTGCATCAGTTCCAGGCGCGTATCTCCATCTGCAAAGGTTAAAAAATAGGATTTGAAGTTCTTCTTAGGGTTGTGATAAAGATCGGAGGCAATGGCTCCGAAATACTTCACATAGAATGATTTGATGGCTTCCAGGTCACCAACCCAGATTGCCAGGTGTTCTACTTTCATATTTAAAATCCGGAATTGGGATCTTCTTTTATGGCGTCATCCAAGGAGGGTTCTACCTCAACCTCCTGTATTATGGGGTCTGATTTGACCTTTTCCCCTTTAAAGAGACCTTTAAAAAAGCCTCCGGAAGACACTGAATCCGCAGGGTTATCAGGCAGCAGCTCTGAGACCTCCTCCTGTATGGGCACTCTGGTATAGAGATACTGTCCAAAATGCTTATTGTAATACGCCTGCTCCACATTCAATGCCTTGTCATTTGGATCATACCTATAGAGGTATTTGAGTTCCGTTTTAGGCTTGGCCGGCTCCACTATCGCCAACGTAGGAATATCGAGGGTATCCTCTTCGGAAGAAACAATGGTAGCTGTAGAGTCAATCACCACAGCAGCCGAATCAGAAAAATCACTGGCGATAAACTCACCAACATCCTCCACCACAGGAGGCTCTTCAATAGGCTCTGGTGCTAGTATATTCTCTTTAGGGGCAGTCCTGAGTTCGTAGTTCTTCAGCCAATAAGGTTCATATTTAACGATTCCAAACTTGGTCTTCTTGACCTCATCCGGGGTAACCACATAAGGCTCTACATAGGCAAAATAATCAATCCCTTTGCCCACAGACGCCACCACCGCTCCCGCACTATCGAGCGATACCGGCTTCTGGCCTGCCAGATATTTTAGGCGCTCATCCTTGTCTATTTTCCAGAGGTAGGAATAGTAGGCCATCCGCACCGAATCATCCAGAATATAGGTACTCTGAAAAGCCGGACAAATGATCTTGTCACGACAGGAGGCCAGGCATAAGATGATGATAATAACAGCGGAAAGTTGCCTCATAAATATGGCTATCGGCGAATACAACCCCTAAAATAGGATTATTTTAATTATGGTAAAAGTTTGTAGGGCAGAAAGAAAGTGTTTCAATATCACTCATCTAAGATTTCCAGTGCGTGAGGAAGGATCATTTGCACCCATGCCGCATACATTTCTCCCGACGGGTGGAGGCCATCCTCAGCCACATATTCGGGCTTGGTGGCAGCTTCCCTGGATATAGGTGTGATATTGAAAAATGTCACACCGTAAGCCTCCGAAAAGCCTCTGGCCATATTGTTATAATCGTCTATCTCACGAGCGATTTTAGCCCGATCACTATTGGACGCAAAGGGTGTCACTCCATAGTCTGGAATACTCACCACGATCACCCTACCCTTGTCTCCTCCGGCAAAGGCAATGGCCTGCTGTAGCAGGGACTCAAACTCGGTCCGATAAATAGATATGCTGTAGCCACGATACTGATTATTCACTCCTATAAGCAACGAAACCCAGTCATAAGGCCCTTTTACCTCGGAATTGTCGATACCACCTTGAAGCTCCGCTGTGGTCCACCCTGTCCTGGCAATGATCTCGGGATCTTTCATCTCCACACCCCTTTCGCGGAGCTCAGCGACCAGCTGTACAGGCCATCTTTCAGCTATTTCCACACTTTCCCCGATGGTGTATGAGTCACCCAAAGCGAGAAAACTTATGCTTCCATTTGTCATAGTAGTATCCTCATTATTTTCTTCATTTTCAGAACTTTCCTTACCTTCTGGCTCAGAATCGTCATTAGCAGGCGTTTCATCCTTTGTTTTCTCCTCATTTTCAGGGCGGGTATCATCTGCCTCCATACAGGAAAGTGGGAAAATCAGGCAAAACAAATAAATCAACTTCATAGGTTCTTCAGTTCTGATTTCAATTTGGCCGGTAGGCCGGAGACTACCAGATCATATGAATCATCCACCCACTCCCGTATTTGCTGGTCTGAAAGAATCCCAACTGTCATCACGGTATTCCAGTGTTTCTTGTTCATGTGATAGCCCGGCAGCACATCCTCAAACTCCTCTCGCAGCCTGATGGCTTTCTCCGGATCACACTTCAGGTTGACACTGACAAAATCTTCTACATTGGCCAGCGCAAACATTTTGCCCATCACCTTAAATACCAATGTGTCGGCATCAAAAGGAAACTCCTCAGTCACTCCTGGCTTGGCAATGCAGTGATTTCTCAGATCTTCGATGTTCATGGATTGCGGAATATACGATGTAAAGACTATGACCGGATGATGTACCTCACGATGATGACAATCACACAGATCAAAAACATGATCATGGAAATCTTATTGATTCCATGCATCATCTTAATACTCGTATTGGTCGGTCGAGAAGGGTCTTTTTTTCTGAAAAAATAGGTTAATACTTCTTTGAAATTGAAATAGTAACCAGCATCATTTTTCTCTTCATTCTGGTTTTGTTTCTCTGACATGGTCTTCTATTTGAATCGTTACAGGACAGCCTGTGGCTCTGTCCATTTGCCATCTTCCTTGATTAACTCTATCAATTCATCCAGGGCACGTGCAGAAGGCACCCCCCGCTTCATTACTTCTTTGCCTTTATACAAAGTGATCTTCCCCTTACCAGACCCCACATAACCATAGTCCGCATCTGCCATTTCCCCCGGGCCATTCACTATACATCCCATGATCCCGATTTTCACACCTTTCAGATGATCGGTGCGCTTCCTGATCATGGCAGTAGTCTCCTGCAGGTCAAACAAAGTACGCCCGCATGAAGGACACGAAATATACTCTGTCTTGGTGATCCTGGTTCTGGCCGCCTGCAATATCCCGAACACGGTGCTATTATACAGTTTGGCTTTCGCCAATCTCTCTGACCTGTCCCCTTTTACCTGAGCCATGTTCAGAAGTGCTCCATCTCCAAAACCATCAATGAGCAAACCACCAATGTCGGTGGCAGGATACATCATCATGGCATCTGCATTGAGGTCAGGAAAAGATCGCTCAATCACCACGGGTATACTCACTCCGGCATTGACCAATCCAACGAATGACTGACGTAAATCTGCATAAGCATGCTGATTATTTGTTTTGAGAATCAACACAGCATTGGTCATCTGTCTGATCTTTTCGATCACAGATGGCGTGAGCTCCGTGGTAGATAGCTGTATGAAAATACACTTTGAGTCAATAGACTTATCTATCTCATTTACAGTGATTAATGGAAACTTGTTTACATCTGAATTGACCGTCAACCAGGTGTCATAATCAAGTATTTCTTTAAGTCCATTGGGTAACATAAAGGGGATTGGCCGGGAACCGGTGTAAATGTAATCGCACCCCAAATCATTCATCGTCCACTTGTCCAATTCCGGCAGGTAGAAGTGCCCAATTGCTTTGAGGTCCTTCATTTCTACGGACTCGATATCAGAAAAATCCGCAATCACCCTGGGGACATTCCCGCCACCAAAATTGATCACCTCATTAGTCTGACGTTTCTGATATTCATAGGGATGATAAGCGCTAAAATCACAGTTGGCAATTGGCGCATGTCCTTGCCTCCCAGCGAGCCTATCAACAAGGATTTGCCCTACAGGGGCTTCTACTTCAGGTGCTTCGGTGAGAGAGACACGCACGGTATCTCCCAATCCATCCTCCAGCAGCACACCTATTCCAAGGGCACTCTTGATTCGGCCATCCTCTGCTTCGCCTGCTTCCGTCACACCCAGGTGCAATGGATAAGGCTGTAGTCCTTCCTCATCCAACTTCTGAACGAGCAGTCGATAAGCCTGCACCATCACTTGTGGATTGCTGGACTTCATAGAGATCACAATATCAAAGTATTCCAGCTCTTCGCAAATCCTGATAAACTCCAGTGCTGACTCCACCATTCCTAATGGGGTGTCACCATATCGACTCATGATCCTATCAGACAATGAACCATGATTGGTACCAATGCGCATAGCTGTACCGTATTCCTTACAAATCTCCACCAGGGGTGTAAACTTTTCGCGAATGCGCTGCAGTTCGGCATTATAAGTCGCGTCCGTATATTCTATCTCCTCAAATCGCTTTTTATCGGCATAGTTTCCAGGATTCACCCTTACCTTCTCCACAATGGTGGCAGCAAGTTCCGCGGCATTCGGAGTGAAATGAATATCAGCCACCAGCGGCACAAAACATCCCGTTTTGCTCAACTCACTTTTAATCTCGCGGAGGTTCTCGGCTTCTTTGATACTGGGCGCCGTAATACGCACATACTCGCACCCACTCTCCACCATTCTCAATACCTGCTCCACCGAGCCCTGTGTGTCCATGGTGTCCACGGTGGTCATGGATTGTACCCTGATGGGGTTATCCCCACCCATGGGTACGTCCCCAACATACACTTCGCGGGTCTTTCTCCTTTTATATTGAGTCAGGCTATCGCAAAAATTGACCTTTCCGGTCAGGAGCTCATCGGCAGGGTTCATAAAATAACATTTATGGTCTAAACACCATACAAAGATAAAAGTTGCGGGATCATAAATCGCCTAATTGTGGTCTGATTACCAGGTCCTCCACCACGGTCCGGTCACTGAGCTGATAAGTGGTGAAAATCATCTCTGCCACGTCTTCCGGTTTCATAAATCGATCTTCCGGCAAGTCCACCCCTTCCCAACTGGCAGTAAAGGTAGCTCCAGGCATCACTGAGGTCACCCGAATTTGATCTGCTTTCAATTCCTCTCTCAATACTTTACTCATTCCATACATCGCAAACTTGGAGATGCAGTAAGATCCACCATTGGTGTAAGCCGTAATGCTGGCAGTGGAGCAGATATTGAATATATGCCCTTTTTTCCGCTTCTTCATTTCAGGGATTAGTCCTCTGCTGAGTCTATAAGCACTATACAGGTTGGTTTCAATCTGCGACTCCAATACGCCCTCTTCTTCTGTGTGTACCTGACCAGGCACAAACTTGCCAGCATTATTAACCAAAACGGCCACAGGCTTACCCGTCAATCTGATAAACTCAATGAAGTCATTCACCTGTGCTTTCCTGGATACGTCAGACACATTCACCAGCACTTTGTTGCCGTACTTGCCCTCTATAGATTTCTTCAGATCATCCAGGTCGGTCTCATTTCTGGCGCAGGTCGCTATGGTATAGCCGGCTTCAGAAAATTTTTCTATGATGGCCCGGCCGATACCTTTGGTGCCGCCAGTTACCACAACTAATTTATCTTTCAGATCACCCATAATTCTATAAAGCAACCAGAAACCACATTGTTATTTAAGAAAACAAAATCTTCATTTTGTCCTTTAGTTGGTCAAACGGTTTGTGTTTGCTTCGTTCTTATTAATTTCGGCAAAGCTAACACATCTGACGCAAGAGAATACTTCATGAAATCACTAGGTAAATTTTTGATTTTTGCTGGTCAGCTTTTCGTAAGACGCGAAAGTTTTTCCACCTACGTTTCCCTGACCATCGATGAGTGCATCAAGGTGGGGTACAATTCTCTTTTTATTGTGACCATTGTCTCGGTATTCATGGGTGCGGTTACTACCATCCAGACGGCCTATAACCTGGTAAGCCCCTTCATTCCTGATTACGTGATTTCACTGGTAGTGCGGGATATGACCGTTTTGGAGTTGGCTCCTACGATTATGGCCATTGTATATGCAGGAAAGGTAGGATCTAACATAGCCGGTGAACTCGGAACCATGCGAATCACTGAGCAAATTGATGCTTTGGAAGTAATGGGCATTAACTCTACTTCCTATCTGGTGCTTCCTAAAATCATCGCATCTATGCTTATGTATCCAATGCTGGTGGTGCTTTCGGCATTTTTGTCCATCTATGGTGGCTACCTCACCAGTCTCGCCACGGGCATTATCTCTGGCCATGATTATATCTACGGTATTCGATATGACTTCATTGAGTTCAATATCGCATTTGCTCTCATCAAGGCGTTTGTATTTGCTTTTCTGGTAGCTGCCATTTCTGCTTACAAAGGATATTTCACCTCAGGCGGAGCACTGGAGGTGGGCCAATCGTCTACCGCTGCTGTCACCAATAGCTGTATTGCCATTTTGCTGGCAGATTATCTTCTCGCTCAACTACTACTCGGATGATCGAAATCAACAACATAAAGAAGTCTTTTCAGGGCAAGGAAATCCTAAAGGGTATTAACGGCACTTTTGAGCCTGGGAAATGTAATCTGATCATTGGATCCAGTGGAACCGGAAAAAGTGTGCTTCTGAAATGTATTGTGGGGTTATTTAAGCCCGATGAAGGAGACGTACTCTATGATGGCCGTGACTTTTCTCACGGTGACAAAGAGGCCCAAACGGAAATAAGGAGGGAAATAGGAATGCTTTTTCAGGGCAGCGCACTATTTGACAGCAAGAACGTGGAGCAAAACGTGATGTTTCCGCTGAACGTGCTCACAGACATGAGCAAGGAAGAAAAGATAGAGCGCGTGAACTTCTGTCTGCAACGTGTGGGGCTGGAGAATGTGAACAAAAAAATGCCCTCTGAGATCAGTGGAGGTATGAAAAAACGTGTGGGCATAGCACGTGCTATTGTCAACAAGCCCAATTATCTTTTTTGTGATGAACCCAACTCCGGGCTGGACCCGCAAACAAGTATGGTCATTGATGAACTCATTGACGAAATCACGCAGGAGTATCAGATGACTACTACCATCGTCACTCATGATATGAATTCGGTGATAGAAATAGGTCAGAAAGTAATGTATCTCTACAAAGGTGAAAAATTATGGGATGGCACTAACAAAGACATCACCCACTCGGGTGTGAAGGAATTGGACGACTTTGTATTTGCCAACAGAATGATGAAGGAGTTCAGATAAAGCAGAAGCATCATCAAAAACCACTAGTTTTAGGGGATGAAGGAATGGATGAACTGGCCCTGGACTGAAATGTTACTTGCCTGTGCGGTGGTTCACGGCATCATTGCGGCAGTGCTGCTTCTTTTCAATAAGTTCCCTGCGAGTCAGTTTTTGGCAAGACTACTCCTGAGTATGCTCATCTTTCTCTCGAGCAGCTTTGCCCCTTCCGGTTTATTCCTGGATCAATTTGCCCTGGCTCTGGTGGCTATCAGCCTTTTTCTCTACACAAGGTCATTTTTCACCCAAAAAACCCGTAATAACAATAAGCACCTGCTACCGTTGGTGCTTCCAGCGCTTTTCACATCTGCTTCGGTGATGGGAGTTGATTTCGAATATGGCTTTATTATTCGGGAAGGTACCCTAATCGCCATTGTGGTTATATACCTCCTTTCTGCTCTCAGGACGGCACAGAGAGAAGCAACCCAGCGTGGGATCTACTGGTTTCAAAACCCTGGAAGCCGCCTGTTATGGTTTAGAAATTTTCTCCTTTTCTCGGTACTACTTATTACCTATTGGCTCGTTGCCGGCAATACCCTCGGTATTTGGGAGACTTCCCTGGGTATTCTGATTTTCTGCTACTTTATCTATTTTCAAATCTTTAAGGAATCCACCTTCCTATCCCCAATTCCTCTGGGAAATAAGTATCAGAAATCAACCCTCACTCCCGGGCAGAAAGCGGCCATCCTGGAACGTCTGGATGATTTGCTACAAAAGGATAAATTTTACCTCCAGAGCACCATATCCCTCAGTCAGTTGTCAGATCAACTGCACACCACCACCCATCACCTTTCTCAGGTGATCAATGAAACCAAAAACACCTCCTTTCAGGAGCTAATCAGTCAGTACAGAGTGCGTGAAGCCAAGCACTTGCTGAAGGCACCGGAGCAGCAGCAGACCAAAATAGAGAACATCGCTGCCATGGTTGGGTATAACTCCAAGTCAGCCTTTAACACAGCTTTTAAAAAGTATACAGGGCTCACACCGTCAGAATTTAAGGAGACCAAGGGTGTTCGATCCTATCGGGAAGAACGTCTGCCCGGCCAGAAAAAACCATTCTTTCAATACTTAGGCCTTAGTTCGTACCATGTTTTACCAAACCTCAAAACAAACATGGTTAGCAACTTCCTGAAAATTTTCTATCGTAGATTGGTGAGAAACAAAGTGTTTTCTTCGATCAATCTATTTGGGCTCACTGTTGGGTTTTCCTGCAGTATCCTGATCTACTTATTCATCACCGACCAACTCTCCTACGATAAGGAGCTCGAGGATAGCGAGAGAATCTATCGCATCGCGTGGATGAGTGACAACCCCCAGACGCGCACCCCACACCCCATGGCCCAGGCCATGGCCAGAGATCTGCCAGAGGTAGAGGCTGCCACCAGTCTTTCACCATGGAATGGTGTAGGGCAAAGCAATGAGACTGTGAAAGTAGAAAATGTAGAGGCTGAAATTCTGTTTCAGGAGCCCAATTTCTTCTTTGTGGATTCTACTTTTCTGGATGTCTTTCAGCTAGAGTTAGTAGCCGGCGACAAAGACGCACTCAGGAAACCATGGAATCTGGTCATCACCGACAAGATGGCCAAAAAGTACTTTGGTAATGAAGATCCCATAGGGCGGGAACTAAACGTAAACGACATGCCTGTGGAAATAGCTGCAGTCATCAAAGGGATGCCCGACAAATCCCATTTTCACATCCAAGGCTTGGTCTCCTATGTGACCATCAAAAACATTAACCCCAGTAACCCCTGGTTCACCTGGGAGGACTTTGGACATTTTAATTACATCAAAACCAAATCTGGTGTGGACCCCGCCAAGTTGGAAGCCAAAATCCCCGAATGGGTCCTTTCATACCTCAACTGGCCACAGTCTTACAGAGCCTCTCTGCTGGAAGGTGATTATCAGTTCGCTTTGCAACCAATAGAAGAAATACACCTCACGTCTCATCTGCGATGGGAGCTGGAAAACAATGGCAACATCCTGTATGTATATATTCTTACTGGCACCTTGATCTTCTTGCTCCTCATTGTGTGCATCAACTACATTAATCTGACTACCGCTAAGTCATTGGAAAGAGCCCGGGAGGTGGGAATCAAAAAGACACTTGGTGCCTATTCAGGAAATCTTACCCTGCAATTTTACCTGGAGTCACTCATATTTTGTCTACTGGCCTGGATTCTTGCCCTCCTGCTTGCGGTATTGTGCCTGGACACTTTCAATTACCTGTCCGGTCAGGCATTCGAGCTTTCAGACATCTTTAACAGCTCTTTTCTGCTAAAATCTATGGGTTTGTGTCTTACTCTGGCACTTCTGGCTGGTTTTTACCCTGCTTTCACCTTGTCTTCATTTATTCCCATGGAAGTGCTGAAAGGCAAGTTCTCTTCCTCATTCCAGGGAAGACAAGTGCGAAATGGATTGGTGGTCTTTCAGTTTTGTATCTCGAGCATTTTGATTATTTCCAGTCTGATCATCGTGAAGCAGATCAACTTCATGAAAACCACATCGCTGGGTTTTGATCATGAGGCGGTCATATCCATCCGCATACACCCAAGTGTAGAGATCGGTGGAATCGATCTACGACAGGTCGAGACCTTCAAAGAACAATTTGGCAATATCCCCGGAGTGCTCAATACAGGTTCCATTTCCAACCTGCCCGGTGGTCAGTTTAATCAAAATGCCATTTTTCTGGAGGATAGTCCCGAGAATCGTGTAGATGCTTCCGAGCTATATGTAGACTATGGTACGGCGCCATCTTTGGGTCTGTCTATGGCCATGGGAAGATACTTTGACCCGACGTATGCAGCAGATTCTGCCGGCATTACCTTTATAATTAATGAAAGCGCTATGTCTGCCCTCCGTCTGGAAGATCCCATCGGGAAAAGCCTGACATGGGATAGCGATCCGGTAGCCCAAAAAGGAACCATCGTAGGGGTCGTTAAAGACTTCCACTTCCAGTCATTGCATGAGGCCATTCAACCATTGATTATCCAACTCAATCCCGGATATGCCAATCACCTCCTGGTGAAAATGGAGGGTAAGAACTTTCAGCAAACACTGAATGACATACAAATGAGCTACCAGAATATTGAGAGTGAGTTACCCTTTAGCTATCGCTTTTTGGATGAGCAACTGGCTAATCTTTACCTATCTGAAGAACGTACGCTCAATGTCTTTTCCATTTTCGCCGGATTGGCTTTGTTTCTGGCCTGCCTGGGATTGCTCGGCCTGGCTCTGGCTCTACTCAATCAAAAAGCAAAAGAAGTAAGCATACGGAAAATTATGGGTGCTACACCCAATCACATTTTAGCTATGGTGTTTTCTCAGTTTGCTCGACTGCTCGGGCTGGCACTCTTGCTGGGGCTACCTACTGGCTATTTTCTGATGCAAAGATGGATTGGTGAATTTTCTTACCAGGTAACATTGGGAGTAACCCCCTTCTTACTGGCATCCGCTCTCCTGCTTCTCGTGGCCCTTGGCAGTGTGAGCTTGGTAGTATTGAAAATCTCCCGGGCCAATCCTGCAGATAACCTGAGGTATGAATAGGTTCTAGAAATAAGCGGTCACCTGCACCGATCCGGTATGTACAGCCGCACTTTCTGCAGATTTTCTACCAAAGTATTGAAGCGAAAGCTGCAACCCTTTGCCCAGGGACTGCTGCCAGTTGATATTCCACTTCTGGTTAGTCCCTGGCTGGAGGGCTTCAAGTAGCTCATAGCCCAGATACGAGTTGATTTCCCCGTCGAATTGAATTTCCAGCCAAGTGAAGGAAGCATTCAGGTTACCTTGCCCCGACCTGACCCATGTGGCTTCCAGCTTATATTCATTGATCTGGGTATTCTCATCTCCCTCTGCCAACCTTTGTTTGTCTCTTCTGCCATAGCCCGTGATGAGTCTGAAGGTATTCAGTGGCTGCCATACCACCTCGCTTTCAATGGTTTTTCTCCCCAGGCTAAAATTCCTGCTTTCCAGAAAATCCGAATGATTAGCCGTTTCGCCCAGCCCACCACGGCCTCTCAAAGTAACTACTGACCCAAATCCAATGCGGTAGGCAGCCAGCCAATCTTGCTTCTCTCTAATCTCAAATCCCCCGCTGAGCAATGATTTACTACTCTGCCCTGAACGTGTGACATCCAATCCAAAGCCCGGAGCATTCCTATTGTAGAAAAGAGTATGACGATAGAGGTTCCTTGCTGAAACAACTTTCTCATCACTGAGGCCCACAGAGAAGGGATCCAACCTTGACATCAAATCCTGCGAAGTGGTTTTGAAGTCATATTTCAGGTTGGTATTGAAAGACACCCGGGACAATACGGGTAAAATCCCGCTTTCATCACGCCAGCCCTCGGGCATTTTCACATCCAGCGTGTGTATGTAAGTAGACTGGTAGGCATTGATGTACTCATCCGTGGGTGTGAATAGTTTAATGTAGGTCTTCTCATCAGGATTAATAGCTTCATAAAATTCATTGATATCCTGTATTCCATCTTCATTTTCGTCCCGCCAGGTATGAGTACCCTCTCCCGTAGCTACATTCAAAAAAACAAATTCCCGCTTCAGTTCACGAATGTTAGCCGTCGCGAAAGTAAGGTTACTAGTAATGTGCCGCTTCGCAAAATGTCCCAACCAGGATACCCTGCCAAGTATATTCTCATCTGTATCCCTGTCACCAATCTGTTCTTTCACCTTCCGGTAGTTGAGCTGAGCACCCACCTGATGATTCGTCAGGCTTTTGGAATTCATCGTGAACCGGTATTCCTCGGCTTCTGTATAGGGACTCAGTGTGCCATCTACAGGGAGTTTGTCCTTTCTGCGGATATAGTCTGCTCTAAAGATGGTTTTCAATGAATCTCCGCTTTCGACGAAAAAATCATGAGCATCAAAATACATCAATGTACTCAACACTTCTTCGGTGTCCACATCAGTGGTTGTGTTGTGATCCAATGAAAAATGATAGCCCGGCCGAAGTACCCAATCCACGAGCTGAATCTGTTGGCTGGACCGGAGCCATTCGGAGTGATATCCCGTGGGTTGATTAGTCATAAGGAAATTACTGGACTTCACCTCCATTGGGCCAATCCTGTGACCAAGATTTAACTCCTGCTGGATACCCGCAACAACCTGAGCTCTATTCCTCACGGTGAGACCATATTGACCACCATTGCGGTCGTCTTTTCTTAATCCAACCTGCGCAGAAAAAATCTGATCCTGCCGGGTCTTCAGGGTATCTGCAAATACATCGTAACCCCAGTCCCGATCGTAATCGGCACTTCTAAATCGATCAATAAAGGTGAAATACCTGCTATCAAACTCATAAGTCAGCTCTGCATTGACCGGATAGCCCGGTAAAAATGAAATCTCACGACCCGAAGACACCACCCCTCCTTTCCATGCAAAGCCGCTGTTGTCAGCATCGTCTATGGGCGAATACAGATTTTGATCCAGTGTGGATATGGCCAGCTCCTGATAGACCTGTTCATACGCCCCTATTTTGGCCCGCAGGCCTGAAACAAACATTCGCTTCTGATTGGGTGTGGGGATGACCTGTATAGGCGCATAACTGCCGGCCCCGGTCCCTACCCATTCATAAATCCGTCCATTTGAAGTAGTATTTGCGAGCATGTAGTCTCCGTTGCCTGTACCCACTTCAGAAAAACTAATCCTGAATACAGCCACTTTCGGGTCAGTGCTTTGCTGGAAGATGCTGATCTGCGCACCTTCTGCATTGACCGTATCCCGCTTTTGATATAGGACAGCATTTTCAATGTATGCAGTAGAGTCCACACCAGAAATACTCGCGACACCACCATTGTCGCCTGCTGCTCTAAGGTTCAGCACATCGGATTCGTTCAGGTCAAAGGCGAGGGTATTGGATGGATTATCCTTTTCCTTATAATAATTAAAGTACACCGATAAGTGCTCATTGCTGAGCTGCTGGGTGGCAGACAGGTTGGTTCTGGTATAGAACTGATTGGCAAACTCATAATCCACACGGATCCTGGAAAACCGGGTGATGATGACCGCACTACTGAAGGTAACTTCACCGAGGTTATAATCGATCACATAATCCCGATCAAATCCCCTCTCCAGCAACCTTCCGTCCAAATACACCCGCTCGGAGTTAGCCATCACAATGATGAATCGCTCTCCATTGGCTCCCCGCAATTTATAGGGGCCCTGCACACCCTCCTGTGGCTGAATCACCGCCGAGGTAAACTGACCCTTGGCCAGCGCCCCTGACACCTGAGAAGTGGATTTCCACTCTTTGCCCACAGATGTGTGAGCCTTCATGGCCAGCCCTTGCACATTCTTATAGTATTTTAGAAAATAGCTCTCCTTCACCGGGTTCTGCAGTACAATATCCCCAGCAATCACTTCAAACTGGTCATTGTATAACTTGATAAACACATTATCAAAATCCCTGATTTGCTGCGTGTTACCTTCTGGTTGATAAGGGATATTCTGATCCGTAATGACAGCACTCACCTTCAGGTCTTCGCTAAGATTGCCTTCCATTTGGAGGTTAAGAGCCGAATTAACAAAGACATTCTGGCGGTTGCCGAAGGTGACTCCACGGGTGATCGCCCCAAAGGTGCTAACCGTTCCGAAAGAAAAGATCTCTTCCTCTTTGATCGGTGAAAGAGCTGTACCCCTTTCTCTCAGTGCACCGGCAGTGTATCTATTCAAATCTCTGTTGAACACCGGCTGGTGTATGACTTCAGAAACGGAACGGAAACAAATCTCCACTGAGTCCTGAGTGAGTGTCTCCAAAAAGGTGATGGTGCGATGATCAGGCTCGAGGCGAAATGCCACATCGGGATTGATAGAAACGCTGGAAGCTTCTACTGGCAAGGTGTCCAGCAAAACAGTTTCTCCAACCAAATAAGTGGAGCACTTAAACGACTGAGATTGGGCTGTCAGGACGATCAACCCAAACAGCAAAATCAGGCTATACCGAATAGACAGGTAATGAGATGTAGAAGGTAGTACCTTTCCCCTGCTCCGATTCAAACCATATGTTACCTCCGGCGTTTTCAATTCCTTTTTTAGCTACAGCTAAACCTATCCCACTTCCTTTAGATTTAGTACTAAAATAGGGAGTAAATACTTTTTCTTTTTGCTCATCAGAAATTCCCATTCCCGAATCCGCCACAGACAGGATCATTTTATCACCGCTCACGCGCACGCCTACCTTTATTTTGTGCGTTTCGGGGGTCTCCTTGGACTGTATGGCATTAAGTAAAATATTGGTAATAACCCGACTGAAAATCTTCGGATCCAGATAAACCATAACAGACTTCACCTCATAGTCTTTCTTCAATGCCACTTCATTACTTTGGTAGAGATCAATAGTCTTATTCAATAGACCTATCACTTCCACCGGCTCATTATTAGGTGCGGGCATTTTGGCAAACTCTGAAAAAGAGTCTGCTATGCTGCTGAGAGAATCCACCTGACTGATCAGCGCTTCGCAAGTCTTATATTCCTTGCTTTCTGTTTCGAATGATCGCATCATCTGCTGGATCTTCAGTCGCATAGGTGTCAGTGGGTTTTTGATTTCATGTGCCACCTGACGGGCTATTTCATTCCAGGCCGACTCCTTCTGTATAGCCGCCAGTGCCTCCTTGCTCTCTTCCAGCTTCACCAGCATGATATTGTATTCTTTGACCAGACTCCCAATCTCATCTTGTGCTTCATAGTGAATAGGCTGGTTGGTCTCCTCAAGGCTGATTTTTCTGATTCGCTCACCAATCTTCTTCAGTGGCCTCACCAGCTGACCGACAATCACATTCCCTCCAAGCAGTGATATGAGGAATATGATTGAAAAAATAACCACGAGGCTATTAAATACCTCTACCTGCTGCTGGCGCAAGTGATTTTTAGAATCGAAATAAGGCATAGATAAGAAAGCCATAAGGCGGCCGTCTTTGTAGGACCTGAGCGCCGTATAGGAAGTTTTGAAATCTAACTTTCCAATGGTTTCATCTAATATGATGTTCTGCTCTCGCTTATTTTTGATCTGGTAATATGCTTTTGTATCCAGCAGCCTGGAAAGTAACCCGAGCCTGAAGATCTCCGGCTGACTGGTAATGACCAACCGTCCATTGATATCATAGATATTGAGGTCAGACTGAGCAAGGGTAGCAGCTTCCACAATTTCGTTGGCATATTCATCGATATTGATCTGATTAGAGAAAAACATTTCAGACTGATCAAGGATATTCTCTGCGATATTATAGCTCCTCTTCTGAAAATTACGATCAATCTCCTCACGGTAGGAAGAATTCAATGTATTAATCAAGGCAACGCTCACCACCAGCATAGGCAGTAAAAAGGACAAACCCAGGTAGACCTGAATCTTGGTAGACAGATTGAACTGAGCTCCAGATACAAAAATGCGGGCGCCAAGAAACAGGAATCCTGTGAAGAAAACCAATAGCAAAAACATAAAACTTGAATTGGCCAGGATCGCCTGAGTCTGATAAGTCGGAGACACTATAATCACCGTGCGGTTGTCTACAGTCTTTAGACCAAAGTAGTGATACCCCCCTTTCTCCAACCCATTATCATACAGCTCTTCATCCTGAAACTCAGCACTCGAAAGCTTATTTTCAAAGCTGTAGCGGCCCTGCTTGTAGAGCATCTCACCGTTCTTATACACGGCATAGTCAAACTCTACTTTACTTCCCAGATAATATTTACTCTCCAGAAGCAATTCAGGAAACACACTGGATGGGATGTACTTCTTCAGCGTAAGGTCGAGTAAAATATAGCCTACCTGACGACCATATGCCGAAATCTCCAGAAAGCATAAGTATTTGTTTCTGACGTTCTCTTCCCGATCTTCCATGAAATAAATGCCCTCATAATCGGTATAATATTCAGGAATGGCATACTCCTGCTGCCACGCTTTATATGACTTGGTCGAAACGTCAGGCTGCAGAGATTCACCCGCAGCATCAAATAAATAAACATCTATGTCGTACTTCTTAAAATAGGATGCCAAAAACTGTCTCTTGATCTTCTCCCTGATGTTTTGTCGGGCCAGAATCTTGCTCATAAGACGGGTTCTTACGTATCGATCCTGGGAAATTTCCTGGATGATTTCACTGAGGTAATACTCCCCTATAATGTCATTTCTAATCAGAAGTCTGTTAGCAAACTTCTCTTTAGCTACTAAATCATCCTTTTCGTGATGCTTATAAACTGCCAGAGAGCTCACAATGGATGTGGTTGCGAAAACCATGACCAGAAAGATGAAAGTCTGGTAACGAAGCCTGTTGATCGCTTTACTAAACTTCCAGAAGTCAACCAAACAGGAAAGTAGCACAAATGCACTCGCATACCCCAGACCAGGACCAGGCAATACAATAGTTAGGGGGAGCGCACTCACCATAAGAATGTATTTCAGCCCTTTACTCACCGGAAGGACAAACAGGGTCAATTGGCAAATGCTGAAAATCAGCATCACTGATAGCCCTATCAATATCAAAAATGCATATGCACTGATCCTTAACTCATTAAAAACGATAGAGCTACTGATGTCCAACTCAACCTGCGAATGCTCTAAAAGCAGCCAGGTAGATCCATAGACCAGCCAAGCCACCATCACAATCATTAGTGAAAGGAGTACCCCTATCCCGATAGCTCCAGGACGAGACAATTTACTCCCCCAATCTGACAGGTCGCTCACCACAGCGCTGTACACAATGGCAGATATGATGAAAAGCACAAATCCATTCACAAGTAAGTCCCCCAAGGTGGGGTTGATCAGATCTGCTGCAAAAAATACCGGATTGAAGAGGTCCCAATCACCAACTGCAGTCTGTGTATACCAAAAAAGCAGCAGCCTCCATCCCACAATAATCATGATCAAAAGTCCTGATCTTTGGAGTTTGGAATAGGAAGATCTCCCAAGAGCGCTTATGACAAACCAAACACACAGCAACCCCGCCAGAATCAAAGCCACTAATCCCATCCACTCACCATTTGGATGGCCCTGTTCTGAAATAACTGCCGTAAATAAGGGAATACCGTTGAATGAAAAAGTATGTGGGCCACTGTCCGTAATTCTCAGTTCATAAGCCTCGAAAATTTCGCTATTGAGCCGATCAGATAGGTACTGGTTTTTGACCGGAGGACTTTCATAAAGCGTAACCATTGAGAAAATTTCGATCAGATCCCGATCGGTTACCACCTGCCTCCTTTTGACAATCCGTACTCCAAAGTCATCCTTTATGGTATAAAGGGTGTCTGACTTTTTTAAAGCGCCATATTCAGGATAAAACTGATTGTCAGTCCAGTAGACCAATCCCCCATTAACAAAGACCCGCTTGCTAAAACGAGCATTGTCTTTAATGGAAAAAGGGTTGGTATAGACAGCCAATTCATTCTCAAATTGATCTATGTCTTGCTGTTGGGCCCTAAGTACGGTTTGTAAATTAGTGGATATTACCTGAGCAATCGTCTCGGGTTGTCGATTGCTGGTTATCCCATAGAAAAGGACAGCCAGAAGAATTAGTAGAAAGAGAAAAAAGCTGAATTTTAGCCGCATACCTTAGATAATCACTCCCAAGATACACTATTTCGATTTTTTCGGATCGTAAGTGACTCCTCCGAAAACATAGGTAAATATGATCCTGGAATACCTGAAGGTGAAGGGGTACAAAAGCAGTGCCACAGCCGATATACTGATAATATAAGTTTCGAGTGACGGATCCCCCACAAAAACATATAAGACAAACACAGTAGCTAAAAAAATACCGACTGAGAGCGCATAACTCACATACATGGCACCATAGTAAAAACCGGGCTCCTGCTCAAAGCGATGGCCACAATGAGGGCAGTTTTCGTGCATGGCTCCAAACTTTCTCAAATTCGAAATGGGATACAGAAACATATTCCCTTCCCTACATCTGGGACACTTACCTTCAATTATTGCCTTCAAAGGCCCTTTTTTTGCCATTAACTTTCGCATTACGATACCAGATGAACGCCACTAGTCCAATAATAAGATATGGGGCGCAGAATAAATAGAGGATCCCGAAATTCAGACCTGCAGCCAAGGCAGTGTCACCATGACTCACATTATTCACCACTTGGGTCCTACACATGGCACATTGCGCATGAGTAAGCACTGGCATCATGAATAAAGCAACCAATGAAAGTAAATATCTAACTTGTTTCATGCCTGGAAAACAGCCTCGTAATTGATTAGGTTCAAAGGTAATAAGGACTAATCATAAGATAAACGATCACCCCAGTAACAGATACATACAACCACACTGGAAAGGTATACTTTACAATCCTTACGTGCTTCACAAACTGACCTGTGAGCGCATAATAGAAAGCGAAAAGGACAAATGGAACCACCACGATTGACAAAGCGATGTGTGAAAGCAGGGTAAGCAAATAGACCGTTCGATAACCCCCTATTTCAGCGCGTTCTGCTTCACTCAACACCCCATCGTGATTGATGTCCCCATAAACCGTGGAAACCGTAGAGGCATGATATAAAACATATGAGAGCAGGAAAAGAGTCCCTAGTCCCAGAGCCGTCATCATGAGGTTCCGATGCAGGGTGGTACGCCGGGTCTTTATGGCTGCCAATGCCGCAAGCAATAGTACAGCGGTAGCGCTGTTGATCACAGCATTTAAAGTAGGCAATAGCTGTATCCACCCGCCGTTCTCAAATGACAGCTTAACAGGAGCAAACAATAGAACGGCTACCACTACCGGGATCGCCACAGAAACTACCGTTATCCACTTAGAGTATGACTTACTGGTTTGAATAATCTGTTCCATTATCTAGGTTTAGTAAATAAATATCAATTTCGGCAAGCAGCCTATCCACTTCCTCACGGTTTAACTCGAATTCCCCACGGATCATTCGCCCATTGTCAACTAAATAAATTGAGCCGGGCAAGCCGCAGGAATCCAGCGGATATTCGTGGTAGTTCATTTTTTGGAGGTCTTTCATTTTGGCTATAATCCGATTTCGTTCATTCACAAAATCCATAGCCACATTAGCATCCAGCACAACGAAGCTACTGTCGTTGATACAGGTAGTATTCCATTCACCTAAAACAGGTAAGTCAAAACGATTCTCACCAAAGGCTTGTAAGAAGAAATACCATGCGATAGGTAGCCCAAAAACTATCACAAAAAAGACAATAACAATCGGCCTGCTTTTGTTCATAATCATTCAAAAAAAAATCATGCCCAACTAACTCAGGCATGATTTAAACATTCATTTCTTCGGAAAGTTATTGAAGGACTTCCAAAATGGCCGCTCCCTGATACATCAAGATGAAAATCAGGAAAACGATAAATATGATCGGAAGTAAAATGGACAACTTCAACGATTTCTTCTCATGCCCCAGGTGCATGAACTCAGCCACAATGTAAAAAGCCTTCACAATGGTCAGAATGATAAACACTGACGTTCTGAATACTCCTGCTGGTACTGTAAAAGCAATTACGAACTCGATGGCCGTAACCACGCCCAAAATCAAGGCTACTTTTAATATCTTATTTATCTTGGACTTATCTTCAGGGATTACCTGAACTTCTGTAGTTTCTAATTCCATGTTTGTGTCTATTTAAAAATCAGATAAGGTAAAAGAACGTAAATACGAATACCCAAACCAAATCAACAAAGTGCCAGTAGAGACCTACTTTCTCCACCATTTCATAATGTCCCCTTCTTTCGAAAACGCCAATTACTGCCTGGTAGAATATAATAAAATTGAACATCACTCCACTAAAAACGTGAAACCCGTGAAACCCTGTGATGAAAAAGAACAAGGCAGCAAAATTGGATGGACCATATTGATTCATAGTCAAACTGGCCCCTTGTAGAATATTGGAACCTACATTTTTGCTCAAATCCGTACCATGGATAAAGTGTGACCACTCCCATGCCTGACATCCAAGAAAAGCAAAACCACCAACAATGGTCCACAACATCCACTTCTCAACACCCTTCCTATCCATTCTGTGACCTGCTTCTACAGCCAGCACCATGGTTACACTACTCAATATAAGCACAAAGGTCATGATCCCCACGAAAACCAATGGAGCCGTCACGCCGTGTAAAAAGGGCACTGCATCAAATACTTTTTCAGGGATTGGCCAATACTCCTGTGAGAATGCAAAATCAGCAACAGCTCCATCATATGCGGGGTGACTGTATCTGATCATCCCGTATGTAATCAGGAGAGCCGAAAACGTGAAAGCATCCGAAAGCAAGAAAAACCACATCATGAGTTTTCCATAGCTCGCCTTCATTGGAGCCACTCCACCACCCCAGGGGTTGGTGGTGCTTTCATCTACTATAACTGCTGTGTTTGCCATAGCGCGTGTCTAATTGTTTAAAATCAAAAATAAGTATAAATACAACCAAAGTCCACCCAGATAATGCCAGTAAGTCAGACACATTTCTATCTGTGCCAGACTCTTTGAGTGTACTTTATATCTAAAAGCGTTCACTAATACGATTGCTAAGAAAACAACTCCGCCGATTAAATGCAAAGCGTGCAATCCCGTAAAAACATAAATAAACGAACCGGCAGGATTACCTACAAAATAGACATCCTGGCTAACTAACTGACTCCAAGAGAGGTACTGACCAATCACAAAGCCTGATGCCAAAAGCCCGGACAATATCAGGTTCAATCTTAACCAAAATAAATTATTCTTTTTCGCAAAAATATATGCCAGTTGCATCGTTACACTGCTCAACACGATCAACACGGTAGTCACATTGAACAATGACGGAAACTCGATAAGTGGCCAGTTTCCTTCAGCTCTCTTCACTATATAAGCACTTGAAAGCGACACAAAAATCATTGTCACCGTAATGATGAAAAGCCACATGGCAAACTTCTTTGGGTGCATCGACCTCACCCTCACATTTCCTACTGGTATATCTGCTGCTTTATCCATTTCACACCTTATCTAATAAATACGCTATCTGCACAATCGGCAAATAAATAAAGGACCCAAACATAATTTTCAATGCCGACTTACGTGAATAATCCTTCATCAATGAGAATGTCTGACTCAAAAACAGGGCTCCACAAACTGTAGCCACTACCCCACTGGTAATTCCGACCAACCCAAAATAAGTAGGAAGCAGGCCCAAAGGCAGTAAAAACAGCGTATAGATCATTATGTTGATCGCCGTGTTAAGGTCTTGCTTTCCTCCACCTGGAAGAAGTTTAAAGCCTGCTCTTTTATAATCTTCATCGGCCACCCAAGCTATTGCCCAAAAATGCGGAAATTGCCAGATAAATTGGATTCCGAAAATAATCAAGGCTTCGTGTGATATGCTTCCTGTGGCAGCCACCCATCCAAGCAATGGAGGTAAGGCACCAGGTATAGCTCCCACAAATACAGCTATTGGCCCCACTCGTTTCAATGGTGTATAAACAAAAGAATATAGCACCATCGACAAAAAGGAAAGCGACACGGTCAGGATATTGGTCTGCCAAACAAGGATACCAAAACCCAAAGCACCAATCAAAAGTGCATATTGAACAGCTTCATTTACAGAAAGTCTTCCGGTTGGTAAAGGTCGGTTTTGAGTCCGCTTCATCAGCTTATCCAGATCCTTCTCAATAATCTGATTAATAACAATTGAAGTACCGGAAATCAGAAAACCTCCGAAGACCAACCAGCTAAAATGAATCCAGTCTATGTGCCCCTGATTCCCAAGTAAATAGCCGAAACCACAGGAGAAGGCTACTAAAAAGGACAGCCTAAACTTCAGAAGCTCATAAAACGCTCTGACCTTTTCTGTGAATGAAATGCTATGTAGTTCAATGGATTGCATCAACTCTTTTGGGCATTTGAATTTGCGTACAAAAATAGGTAAAATATAACTCCGAAGGCCATTGTTCCAAGAAGCAAATGTAGTGGCTGAGCAAACGCAGGAAAGCTGAAATACGCCATGATCACACCTAAACCGATCTCTATACAGATGATAACAACCAGAGACTTCAAAAAGGCAGAAACAGTTCCGTGCTTCCAGTTTAAATAAACCACATAACCCACTATGGCGGTTAGCAATAAGGAATACGATCGATGCACATAAAACAACAAGCCCAATTGGTCCAACCAACCAGAGCGATCTATGTCCGTCCCATGTTTGATCACATCTATCTCCTCCCGAACCTGAACCCCAAAAATGATCTGAATGGTAAACAGTACGAGCAGCACAAGCAACCAGCCACCACCTGTCACCCGGTGCTCATCCCGTGAAGACATCAGATACCGCTGTGTGAGCAACAAAGCCACCAGCAACAAAGCCAGGATCATGTGGAAAGAAATGAAACCCGGAAGCAGATTAGTAGAAACGACTAAAGAGCCTATCCAACCCTGAAAAACCACCAATACAAAGGATAAAACTCCTAGAATGGCCACCCATTTAATAGTTCTTATGTATTTCAAAGTGAAAATCATATTCATGATAACCAGAAAACCGATGATCACACCCACCAGTCGATTGATATATTCCACCCATGCTTTTTGAGTATCAAAATAAGTAGCTACTCCTATGGACGGATCATTTGTTACACGCTGGGCCAAATCCTCCCAACCAAACCACAGGAGCGTGGCAGCCAATCGCTCATTCTTTTCAACCCTTGAGGACACATATATATCCTCATAATTGGCTGGAAGCTCAGAAGCACTGGCTGGTGGCACATAAGATCCAAAGCATTTGGGCCAGTCTGGGCACCCCATACCCGCCCCCATACTACGAACAATGCCGCCCACTAGTATCAAAAAGTAGACGGCAATGATCGTATATAAATTAATGCTTAATGATCTGTTATTTTGTTTCATTGACCTGAGCACTACCCTCAGTTTTCGCTGCCTCAGATTCGTGCGGAAGATTCGACTCAGGAGTATGGCTGAAAGGAATATGCTGTGGTATAAAATCCTCTGCGGCACCTGGCTTACTATAGTCGTATGGCCATCTGTATACTTTAGGAATTGCTCCAGGCCAGTTACCATGTCCGGGTTCTACTGGTGTAGTCCACTCCAAAGTGTTAGACTTCCATGGATTCTGAGGTGCTCTCCTACCTCTATACATACTATAGAAGAAGTTGAACAAGAAGATAAACTGAGCTCCAAAAGTCACAATGGCGGCCACACTCACAAATGAGTTAAGGTCAGCAAACGAGCTGAAAGCATCAAAGCTGGTGAATGAGTAATACCTTCTTGGGAAACCAGCTATACCAATGTAATGAAGCGGGAAGAATACGAGATAAACTCCCACAAATGTCATCCAGAAGTGAATAAATCCTAACCGGTTATCCATCATTCTGCCAAACATCTTCGGGAACCAATGGTAAACACCAGCTAACAAACCAAAGAATGATGCACTTCCCATTACGAGGTGAAAGTGAGCCACTACAAAATAGGTATCATGCAATGAAATATCTACGGCAGAGTTTCCCAGAAACAGTCCTGTGAGTCCACCTGATATAAAGAAAGAAACCAGACCGATAGAAAATAGCATCGCAGGAGTAAATACGATGTTACCCTTCCAAAGTGTGGTGATGTAGTTAAACGCCTTTACTGCTGATGGCACTGCGATAATCAACGTAAGGAACATGAAGATGGACCCAAGGAAAGGATTCAACCCTGTCACGAACATGTGGTGCGCCCAAACAATAAAAGATAAGAAAGCAATCGCCAGAATAGAACCAATCATGGCTCGATAACCAAAGATTGGCTTCCGTGAATTCGTAGAGATAATTTCAGAGGTAATACCAAGAGCAGGGAGAATTACAATATAAACCTCCGGGTGTCCCAAAAACCAGAACAAATGCTGATAAAGAATTGGGCTACCACCGACATTAGGCAGTGCCTCACCGTTGATATATATCTCAGATAAATAAAAGCTAGTACCAAAAGACCTGTCAAAAACCAACAATAAAGCAGCAGCAACAAGTACCGGGAATGATAACAAACCGATTACCGCAGTGATAAAGAAGGCCCAGATGGTCAATGGTAAACGTGAGAAGGACATGCCTTCCGTCCTCATATTGATGACCGTAGTGATGTAGTTAATACCACCAAGTAAAGTTGACACAATAAAGAACACCATTGCAACCAACCACATGGTCATACCTGCCCCTGAACCCTGAATAGCCTGTGGCAACGCACTCAAAGGAGGATAAACTGTCCATCCACCCGCAGCTGGCCCTGTCTCCAGAAATAAAGAGATAAACATTACAAGACCTGAAAGGAAGAAAAACCAGTAGGACAGCATATTCATGAACCCTGAGGCCATGTCTCTGGCCCCTATTTGAAGAGGAATCAGGAAATTACTAAATGTACCACTCAGACCGGCGGTCAGTACAAAAAACACCATTATGGTGCCGTGCATAGTTACAAGAGCCAAATAAAACTCTGAGTCCAATTTTCCACCCTCAGTGATCCATTTTCCTAGAATTGGTCTTAACCAATCCAACTGCATTTCAGGAAAACCCAGCTGCAGTCTGAAAATGATCGAAAGTGCACCCCCAATGATCGCCCAAAAAATCCCGGTAATCAGGAATTGTTTGGCAATCGTCTTATGATCAGTGCTGAAAATGTACTTACTGATAAAGCTCTGCTCATGATGCTCTTGATCATCATGTGCCAAATGTTCTTCTACTTGAATGTCTGCTACTGACATGTTAATTCTTTTTAATATGTACTGCTAACAACTGAATTTCCAACTTTTTCTATTCCGGCATTGTCTTCAATACCCGATGCTATTCTGGCCATTTCCTGCAACTCATCAGGAACCTGAGAAAGGTAGTCTGCATTTTGTTTCAGCCAGGCATCCTGACTAGCATACCACTTTTCATACTCCTCAGGCTCTAGTACCTCGATCAAATATTTCATGGCAAAATGCCCCTTCCCACATATCTTGTTACATACTAACTCATAGTTGAATTCAGGGTCCCCGGTCTCTGTACGCATCTCCTCAGTTGTTTTCGTAGGAACGAACCAGAACCTGGTCGGCATACCTGGTACAGCGTTCATCTGCAACCTAAAATGCGGTTGATAGACACTATGGATTACATCCCTTGCTCTAATCTGGAGCAGCACAGGCTTTCCTTTTGGGAGATACAATTTGGTCGGAATAAAATCATCGAAGGATGCCCTATCGCTAAAATCAATTCCAACCTGATTCACCACATCTATTTTCTTGTAATCGTAGTCTCCGAGTTTTTTATCGGCGCCACCATATCTCACGGCCCATGAATACTGGTACCCCATTACTTCAATCACTTCAGCACCTTCTGGTGCAGGGCCCGTAATATCAACCCATGCCTTCCATCCGGAAATAATAAGTATCGCCAAAACCACTGCCGGAACAGCTGTCCAGATGTACTCTAATTTACTGTTATGAGGGTAGAAATGGGCCTGATTGCCCTCTTTGTGCTGGTACTTATAAGAAAACCCAAACAAAAATATCTGGGTCACAATAAATACGAAACCAGTGATGGCCATAGTAATCCAGAACAAACGATCTGTAACCACACCATGCTCGGAGGCTAATGGCTGAACAAAACTCTCATCCAAACCTCCAAAAGAATAGTAGAAGAAACCGACTATCCCTAAAACCAGAAATACTACAAGCAAACTAGCCTGAAGTTTATTGCTGGCAGGTATCTCTTTTTTCGAGTCCCCCTTCACTATCCCAACCAAGGTAAATACCCTGAATATGGAAATCAGGATGCCTACAACCAAGATAACTGCTAATATTATGATCAAATCCAACATATCGAATTACTTATCTTATCTCTGATTTTTAAATATGATGATGTAAACTTTCTTCCAGCATGGGGTGATTCTTGGCATACAGTGGTGCCTTAGACAACTGATTCAAAATCACATAGATAAAAGCTCCTGAGTAGACGAACATTAAGCCAAGCTCAAGGAGTCCAAAACCTCCGTTACCTTTCAGTGTTCCTGGTGTAATCATCAGGTAGAAATCAAGCCAGTGTCCGATGATTATAACTGGAGCCACCACCTTGATGAATCTCGAATGCCGCTTGGCATTTCTTGTCATCAATACAAGGAACGGGAAGAAAAAGTTTACGATCAGGTTAAGGTAAAACAATGGCGCATACTGACCGTTCTTCCATCTTTCCACATAATAAATGGTCTCCTCAGGGATATTGGCATAATAGATCAATAGAAACTGTGAAAACCAGATGTAGGTCCAGAACACACTGAAAGCAAAGATGAACTTGCCCAGGTCATGAATGTGATTGGCATTCACTATACTCAAGTATCCTTTGTCCTTCAAAAGAACCACAATGAAAGCAGTCAAGGCCAATCCAGAAACCCACCAGCTGGCGAAGTTGTACCATCCAAACATGGTGCTGAACCAGTGCGTATCGATAGATAATACCCAGTCCCAAGCCGCCATGGACGAAGACACTGCAAAGAAAATAATGAATATGGCAGACAATTTCCTCAATTGATACCACTTCTCTGTTCCACCTTCTAAATCCTCTTTATAGGCCAGGCTTTTCAGCTTTGCAAAAAGCATATACCATACAGCAAAGAAAATAACTAAACGAGCCAGGAAGAACACAGGCACCGATCCTCCATGAAGTGGCCAAAAGAAATAAGGGCCCTTACCGGCAATGATGGAATCATAGTCCGGGGATGCAGGATCATAAAGATCATGATGAGTCCAGTGAAACAAGTCGTGACCTGCCACAAAATAAGTTACTAACATCAGAACTCCTGCAAATGGAATCCATGCTCCAAATGAAAGAGGTATTCTCTTAATCCCAGCAGACCATCCCGCCTGGGCTGCATATTGAATGGCAAAGAACAGCACTCCGATAAGAGCTATCCCAGCAAAATATACATTATTGATCCATAGGTTTGCGTAGAGCCTTTGAGTCCAGTGGAATGCATGACCAGCCTCCCCTTCCAACTCATGGTGACCTCCACCCATAGATATAGAGAAAATTCCCAGTAAAGCTAAAACTGCCCCTACTGCTATAAATATGAATAGATTCTTTTTGGTCTTTGCTGTAAATTCAAATGTTTCCTCAGCCATATCTAAAATGGATAAAAATCAGTTTTTATTGTTGTTGCAGAGTTTGTACATAAGTAGCGATCTTCCAGCGATCATCCACACTTATCTGAGAGGCATGAGCTCCCATGCGTCCCTTGCCATTAGTAATCACCCAGAAAATATGACCGGCTTTTTTATCCTTTACTGTGGCAGAATTATAGGCTGTTACACCCTTATATACTTCACCTACCAGTCCATCGCCTGCACCTTTTTCTCCATGGCAATGCTCACAAAACCTGAGATAAAGAGCCTTACCTTCTTTCAAAGCTTCCTTCGAGTCAGCAAATGGGTTAGTTAAAACCTCTTCAGCAGTAGCATAATCATCAGCTGCTATACCATTTGAAGCAATATACTCACCCCTCTTAATGGTATTCGCCACGGGCTCTCTCATGGTCATCTTAAAAGGATTGTATGGATTTGAGTTATAAAACTCACCATGTTCATCCTCAGGATTTGAATCCAACCAACTTCCTTTGCTCTCGTCTGTAATTTGTGAAAGTGGTTCATACGGAGTAGAGTGATACATCTGTGGAGCATATTCCAAGCCCGTATCATCCACACCGGCAGCACATGCACCTAACATGGCAGTAACCACACCCGCAACTAGTATTTGATATGTATGTTTTAACATCTTCATTAAAGTGTTTTCAGATTCACTTCAGAAGCTCCGCTTGCTTTCAAAAGACTGCTGATAGCTGCTTCTTCAACTTTATTTTTACCAAGGTCTATTGCTACGATGTGCTTATCGTCAGTAATACGCTTGTCAAATAGCTTCGGCTTTCCCCAGGGCTTAAGATTACTAATAATCATAAAAGTCCCCACCATCCCAAAAGAGGCCAACAAAACGGTCAGCTCAAATGTCACAGGGATAAATGATGGGATTGGAGCATAGTCCTTTCCTCCAATGATCATTGGCCAATCTACTGTCATCATTCCCAACTGCATGGTGAGGGCCAATGAAGTACCCAATAATCCAAACAGGAATGCTACAACAGATAATCTGGAACCTTTGTAACCAAGCACATCGTCAATACCATGTACCGGAAATGGTGAATAAACTTCATGAATTTTGACTCCTCCTGCACGCACCTGAGCGATCGCCTTCAAGAGAACATCTTCATCTTCATATACACCGACTATATAATTGCTTTCGTGAGCCATTATGCTTTTTTGTTTTCGCCAGTTGCTTTAATAATACTTTTTACTTCCGCCATGTTGATCACAGGGAAGAACTTCGCAAACAAGAAGAACGCTGTGAAAAACAATCCAAAAGTGAATACATATACTCCTACATCGTACATGGTTGGATAGAACATCGCCCAGCTTGAAGGCAAAAAGTCTCTGTGTAGTGAGGTCACGATGATCACGAAACGCTCAAACCACATTCCAATATTTACGATAATAGAAATCACAAACGTAGCAGCCAGATTGGTTCTGATCTTCTTAAACCAGAAGAGCTGCGGAGAGATGACATTACAAGTCATCATAGAGGCATATGCCCACCAGTATGGTCCTGTGGCTCTGTTGATGAAAGCATATTGCTCTGCTTCCACTCCGGAATACCATGCCATGAAAAATTCTGTGATGTAAGCCACACCTACTATAGAGCCTGTAATAATGATTACAATGTTCATTAGTTCGATGTGCTGAATAGTGATGTAATCTTCCAGTTTATACACCTTTCTAGTAATCAGAAGAAGTGTCAATACCATTGCAAAACCTGAGAAGATCGCACCCGCTACGAAGTAAGGTGGAAAGATGGTTGTGTGCCAACCCGGAATTACTGAGGTCGCAAAGTCAAAAGATACAATCGTGTGTACTGAAAGTACCAGAGGTGTTGCCAAACCAGCCAGAACCAATGCCACGGTCTCATACCTCGACCAGGTCTTAGCCGCTCCATCCCATCCAAAACTCAATGCACCATATACGGCAGCAGAAACTTTGTTGGTGGCTCTGTCCCTGATGGTAGCGAAATCAGGAATCAAACCAATGTACCAGAAAACAAGTGATACAGAGAAGTAAGTTGATATCGCAAATACATCCCACAATAGTGGTGAATTGAAGTTTACCCAAAGTGATCCAAAAGTGTTAGGGAGTGGCAACGCCCAGTAAAAGCCTAACCATGGCCTTCCCATGTGCAGAACAGGGAACATGGCAGCACAGATTACTGCAAATATGGTCATCGCCTCAGCTGCCCGGTTAATGGACATTCTCCAACGTTGACGAAAAAGCAACAGAATGGCTGAAATCAAAGTACCTGCGTGACCAATACCAACCCACCAAACGAAGTTGGTAATATCCCAGGCCCAACCAACGGTCTTGTTCAATCCCCACATTCCAATGCCTTCCCAAAGGGTCATGGCCACAGCATATGCTCCTATGGTCAATGTACCAAGCGAAATAGCCATGGCAAACAGCCATAGTTTCGCAGGTTTTTCCTCTACTCTTCCGGCAATGTCCTCTGTAACGTCGTGTACTGTTTTTCCACCCGTAACTAAGGGCTCTCTAATTGCTGATTCTGCTATCATAGGATATTATGCTTCTGCTTTTTCAGTTTTAGACACTTCATCTTTATTTCTGACTTTAGTCAGATACCAAATATTTGGCATCACTCTTAATTCTTCCAATACGTGATAGGCTCTTGGCTCTCTCGCTTCTACACTCTTCTCATTCTGCTTGATCTGAAGCATCTGAGAAATTCGGCTATTTGGATCTTTCATATCCCCAAATACCAAAGCCTCTGAAGGACACGCACTTGCACATGCTGAAACAACTTCCCCATCCTCAGGTCTTCTTCCGTTTCTTTTTGCTTCAAGCTTTCCTGACTGGATTCTCTGTACACAGAAGGTACATTTCTCCATAACCCCTCTGGCCCTCACTGTCACATCCGGATTCAACACCATCTTGCCCAGGTCATTATTCATGGCCATGTTCTTATCGAACTGCTTGTTATCGTGGTATTTGAACCAGTTAAATCTTCTTACTTTATATGGACAGTTATTAGCACAATATCTTGTACCAATACATCTGTTGTAAGTCATTTGATTGAGTCCTTCACTGCTGTGTGTGGTTGCAGCCACAGGACATACAGTTTCGCAAGGTGCGTTATTGCACTGCTGACACATCATCGGCTGAAAAGTCACCTCAGGGTTTTCGGCTGGATCCTCCATGGCCTTACCCTCTGTAGCATCAGAACTATAGTATCTATCGATTCTGATCCAATGCATCTCACGCCTGTTGAGTACTTCTTGCTTTCCTACTACAGGTATATTATTCTCTGTCTGGCATGCGATCGTACATGATCCACACCCTGTACAAGAATTTAAGTCAATCATCATACCCCAATGGTGATTTGGGTATTCATGGCCCTTCCATAGGGAAACTGCGTAAGGTTTTTTGTATCCCTCAGCGGTAGCTATTTTAGGGAAGTTTCTTCCGGCCTGATTATCTTTTTGATAGTTCTTAAGGAGGGTTTCCTGAATGACAGTCTCGCGGCCCATGTAAGTCTGGTGTGTCTGAGTCTGAGCGATTCGATAAGGTGTACCTGTAGGCTCAGCGCTCACACCCGTGGTAACGGCAAAACTGACAGTTCCTTTGCTCACAGTACCAAACTGATAGGCGTTTACTCCTACCCCATCGGCTACTTTTCCTGCTTTGCTTCTACCATAACCAATGGCCAAACCAACCGTGCCATATGCTTGACCTGGCTGTGGCAACACAGGGATTTCAGCTGTCACACCATTTGCGGTGAAATTCACCTTCTGGGTGGACATGTCCCCTATCTCAATTCCCCACTCCTCGGCCTGCTTAGGCGATACAGTTAAATAGTTATCCCAAGTAGCCTTGGTAATAGGATCCGGCATTTCCTGAAGCCATGGGTTGTTGGCCTGAATACCATCAGCAACACTGCTGTTTTGATAGATCACCAACTCCAATCCGGAATTATCGAGTGAATATGAAGAACCGATGGCAGAAGCCACAGCACTCACTGCCACATCAGCAGAGGCTGATTGTGCTTCACTCTTAATTTCATATACACCATCATGTAAACACTTGTTCCAAAACGCGTCGAAGTTGAAAAACTCGATGCTATTGGCTTTAGCAAATACGTTAGAGTTCCAGGTGTCACGCACCAAATCGTAATAAGAACCCTCTTCACCAGCCCATGTCATGAATGACTGCTGTGCTTGTCGGGTGTTAAAGATGTTTTGAATAGCCGGCTGTGATAAGCTGAAAAATCCAGTCACAGGCTCAAAGTCATTCCAGGATTCAAGGAAGTGATGGTCGGGCGCCTGGTATTTCACCAGCGAAGCAGTCTCGTCACCTCTATCACTGGTAGAAACCGCAAATTTAGCTTTGGCAAGACCCGCCTCTATTTGAGCTCCAAGTGGATGATCATAAACAGGGTTACAGTTGTAGAAAACTACTCCTGCCACAGATCCTGCATTCAATTGATTAACGAAATCCGCAAACTGAGCATCGTTCCCTTTTCTCAGGTTTACTGACTTTGAAATATCAAGAGTAGCTCCATAGTTACCCAGCAAGTCATTGATCGCGATCACCATCAACTGTACGTTGATGTCATTTGATCCGCTCATGACCAACGAAGCACCTTGTGTCTTCACCAAATCGTTGGCAGCCTTAGTCAAAAGCTCATTATCAACTTTAGTGACATTTACCTGAGTCGCTCCCATCTTGGCAGCCACAGCATTGTAAAGGTTGGCTACATATAGTCCTTCTTGTGAGGGCTTAATCGCCACTCTATAATCAGCGTTGGCCCCTGTAAGGGATAAATTCGATTCAAAAGCATAGGCCCTTGACATATCTGTTTTATCCTTGGAAAGTTTACGACCTGCCGCAAATTGCTTGTTGTTGGCAGTTCTGTTTGGCCAGGCCCCAAGGAAGTCAGCTCCAAACGAAACCAAAGTCTTGGCTTTGGAGAAATCATGATATGGCATCATTCTGTTTCCAAAAGCTGATTCGTAAGCCGAAAGCATTCCGCTAAACGATACCTGATCATAGGAAACGTGAGTGCCTCCAAATTTCTCAGTCAATTTGTTAATAGTAGCCTGAGTGGAAGGAGAAGCAATTGAGTTGCTCACTATGGTCAACTTGCCATTAGCCGCAGCAAATTCCTTAGCCAAAGCACTGTCCAAATCAGCCCATGAAACTTTTGCTCCATCAATTTTAGGATCAGTAAGTCGTTCCTGATCATAAAGAGAAAGTACAGAAGACTCAACCTGAGGAGTGGTGCCTCCACCACTAATGGTAGACAGCTTATTTCCTTCAAGCTTGATTGGTCGACCCTCTCTTGTCTTCACCAGCACACTGCAGTAATCGCTACCACTCACATATGTGGAAGCATAGTAATTAGGGAGTGTGGGATCAACTGCTACAGGTTTCTTTACGTAAGGAATAGCCTTTTTAACCGGGGTCTCGCAAGCTGCCAATGACACAGCAGCTATACCAAATCCCATAAGCTTAAGGAAATCTCTTCGAGATGGCTCCCCTCCGTCTTCACCACTAATGGGCAAATACTCCGGGAACTCCTTGTTAGCATATTTTTGAAACTCAGCTTTGTTTTGAAGCTGCTCTAATCCTTTCCAGTATTTCTTAGTTTCCTTCATATTGATGGACTAATCTTTTTCAAGCTAGGTATATTAATAATGACATTTTGAACACTCCAAACCTCCAATGTCCTCTACTTTAAGAGGTTCTTTGCTATGCTCAGCATGCAACTCCACTAACTTGGTGTAGTATTCGTTATCTTTTGTGTTAACTTCTGTTTCTCTGTGACAGTTGATACACCACCCCATGGTAAGGGTAGAATATTGGTATACAACATCCATTTCCTCGACAGGACCATGACAAGTCTGACATTCCAACCCACCTACTTCCACGTGCTGTGAGTGGTTGAAATAAGCCAAGTCAGGAAGGTTGTGAACACGTACCCACTCGATAGGCTTAGTGTTTTCACCATACTCTCCGGTAGAAGGATCGTAATCAATGGCTGCATAAATCTTTTGGATCTCAGGAGATTCTGTCTTGATGGCCGTATGGCAATTCATACAGATATTGGCAGAAGGAATGTTGGCAGCTTTTGACTTCCTCACTCCGGTATGACAGTAGTTACAGTCTATTTCAAACTGACCCGCATGAATCTGGTGTGAAAAAGCGATGGGTTGATTAGGCTGATAACCCTGCTGTACTCCGATGGTAAACGCACCGTCAATAGCCGTCTTAAGTAAAAGGGCCACGAAAATGAATATTACCGAACCAATGACAAAATCACTGGTCAGTACTTTTTGAATATCAGTTTTCTGGTTAACTACCTCAACATCTTCCGCATCTAACTCCTTCTGATCTTTCAGGTACTTAGTAAGCACAGAGACCATTAATCCTAATACGATAAGGATCAAGACCAGTACAACCACCAATACAACCAGTATAGCGGTGAGGTAGCCTGAGGACACAGAATCGCCTTGACCTGCGACAACCTGACCAGTACTACCACTCTCAGCTGTTGCTACCGGAGCAGGCTCTTTATTTGACTCTACTTTTATGTAAGAGAGAAGAGAAGTAATTTCCTCATCAGAGAAAGGGTAAGCCGGCATAGCCGTCTTGTTATATTGTTGCCATATTTCCACGGCGTACTCATCACCACTTTGAATGAGCTTCTGCGAATTCTTTATCCAACTAGTCAACCACTCTTTAGATCTCCGCTCATGCACATCCTTAAGTGCTGGACCAATAACCACTTCATTGATGGCATGACATTGGGTACAGTTCGCCTTGAATATGCTAGCTCCGGCTGACGCCAGTGCTTCATCTGTAGGAATACCATCTGCATCACCACCACCGGCCGCATCTTGCGCCAGTGCACCAAATGATAATAATAAGAAAAATGTGTAGGTGAGAGAGATTAAAACAAATCTGGTTGCTTTGGACATGGATTGTTTCTTTGTCAACATGTATTTTCTGCTGTTCTAAATCAGACGGGTACAAATGTAATACCGTGGGTACGTATTTCAAAGGCAGTTTTGCAACCCAGATGGCATTATCTCGTATGTGGATAACTTATGTTGATAAATCGAACTGATTATCAGCCCATTAGACCCCTCAGAAGACTAAAAAAAGCACTATTTAGAATCATTATAAATAAATTAATTGCTACCAATCATCTATTCAACGATTTTATCGATGTAGTCTGAATTTAGCAACCCTAAAGCTCCCATGTATTTGAGCTTAAATTTCACCCAATCTCCCACCTGATAATTTCGCTTGGTGCGACCTAGATCAATGACAATCATATCGGAGCTGGCACCGGTGATTTTCACTCCCTTTTCTACAGGAATTAAGAAGTCTGTGGATATATCCAGTAAGCCCAGATCCAAAATGGCTCGGTAGCTGGTCTTGCCATAATCCTCTTCGTTGATTTCGAATTGTTCACCAGAAGGGTTAGTAGCTAAATCCCCTGAAGGCACCTTGGGTTTTTCTATCAATTCAATAATTTGAGCATGGAGCATAAAAACATCGCTTTTCATGCCCTTTACTCCCTTGTTGGTAAAGAGGTTATTGCCGAAATACAACATCTCCCCTATTCTGAAATGGTTGATGCCCTTAGGTAGTTGGCGATTGAGCAACAGCGGAAAAACCACTGATGTGCCTCCAGAAACCCACTCAATTTTTCGATTGAATTTGGCTTCAATCAATTGCTTATAAAGACTCAACTGTATGAGTTTATCCTGTGAGGGCATGACTCCATACAGGCAATTGAGATTGGTGCCTAGCCCCACCACCGTAATATTGGGTAGCTCAAAAATTTGACCGTAGAACTCTAATAACTGCTCTCCGAGAACTCCTTCTCTCAAATCTCCCATTTCGATCATTATGATGATCTTATGGAGCTTATTTTGACGTCCGGCTTCCTCAGAGAGCAGACGTATGGTAGAAAGCTCTGTATTGAAGCTTACATCAGCATATTTAATAATGCTGGGGATGGCCTTCTTTGCAGGGGGCTTAATATATACTGTTTGAATACCCGAATCAATTTGTTTGACGGTCTTCAGATTGCTCACCCTGGAATCATGGATTTCGCGAACTCCCAGATCCACGAGTTCCTGAATAAAGTTTTTAGTACCACACAGAAGCTTTGATACTACACCCCACTCTATACCTTCAGCGTCGAGTTTGGACGCAAGGTATTGGTAGTTGTGTTGAAGTGATTTTCTCTTAAGCTTTAGATAAGCCATTGGTTGGTATTTGATTTGTTAATGTTTCATTAGCGATGACTGTTCTGGGAATGTTGCGGGGGAGTCTGGTGAGAAGTTCATAATTGAGCTGATCACTCAACTCTCCAAATGAAGACACAGAGATAGAATTATCACCCTGGTCGCCAATTAGTACCACTTCGTCTCCCTTTTCAGCTCCGGGACATTCAGAAACATCTACGATTAGGAGGTTCATATTGACGATACCTACCACGGCCAGACGCTTACCTCTGATGAGTACTCGCCCCTGATTACTCAGTGATCTGGCGTACCCATGACTATATCCAACGGGGACTGTGGCGATCTTCATATTTTCCGATGCCATAAAAGTGGTTCCATACCCAATGAATTCTCCAGTATTAACCTCCTTCACGTCCATCACTTTACTCTTCCATTTCATCACTCGCCTTAGCGGGTCTTCACGAGATGATACATGTTTGATACAATCAATAAACGTCTCTTTGCTGGGCCAAAATCCATATTGCAAAATACCTATTCTAACCATTTCCATCCGACTCTTTGGATAGGAAATGGCAGCGGCAGAACAAGCAGTATGTTTCACTAAAGGCTCCAGGCCTGTACTTCGGAGCCATTTGTCCATCTTATTGAATTTCTTGATTTGATTCTTCACTCGTACATAATTGGCTATGCTCTCTGCTCCGGCATAGTGGGTACAATCACCCATTAACTCGAAGTGATCAAGGTTCTTTTTAAGAAAATCGACTGCCCTTACCAGGTCTGCCTTATTGAAGCCTGTACGATTGAGGCCTGTTTCAAACTCAAGGTGAATTCTGGCCTTTTTGCCAACCTTGCGCGCCGCTTCAATGGCCATTTCCAACCTATCGAGCTCAAAAACAAAAAACTCAACCTCATTCAGCACCGCCCATTCGAGCTCCGCATTATCCACAAACCCCATGATCATGACCTGGGACCTTTGCATACTGATGTTGGTCACTTCGAGTGCCTCATCTGCACTGAAAACAGAGAAATGATCCACTCCAAGGGTTTCGGCCATCGGTACAAACTCAAAAATTCCGTGTCCGTAGGCATTTCCCTTGACCACCGAGGATAATCGCACATCATTGCCAATGATCTTACGGATATAAGTGAGGTTATTGGCCAACGCCGCCTGGTCAAGTTCTATTTCGGAAGTTGCGAACATTCTTTTAGTCCTGAAGTTGTGAAATTATCTCTTTGAAAATGATCATTCCTGTTTCGATTAGCTCATCGGGAAAATCATAGTCCGGGTTATGAAGTGCCGGACAATTCTTTCCTGATCCTATTCCAAACATGGCTCCGGGAAACTGCTCTGTGAATATCCCAAAGTCTTCACCCCATTTGAATGGAGTGGCACGTTGCTCGGTTTCACATCCGCCGGCTGCAGCTGCGCCCTTAATTGCAGCAATGACCCTTTCGTCATTAAAGTTAGCAAAGAAACTCTGAGTCCACTCGATCTCAATTTTAAGATCATGAGCACCGGCCACCTGTCGGGCAATATCCTCACACTTCTCTTCGTGATCACGAATGACCTGATTATCCCAGGCCCGTAACGTAAAATGCAACTCTCCGTATCCCGCGGAAACTCCATAGGCCTGATCCCCCATGGTCGTATAAATTGGTGTTGCGATACGGAAATCATCAGTATCCAAATCCGGCTGATTTTGATCAAGAATTAACTGGGTGATTTCTGCCATGGCCAATGCCGGGTTAATGCCGAATTCTGGCTCGGCGGCATGTGAGGTCTTGCCTGTGAGTTTGATAATTATGCTATTGGCTGCTGCTGTGAATGTGCCTGACCTCCAAACTACCTTATGCAAATCATACCCCGGCAGATTATGCAAAGCCACGGCATAGTCCGGCTTAAGGGAATCAAACAATGGATCGTTGATGATACCCTTTGCTCCTTCCCCATTTTCCTCGGCAGGTTGAAATAACAGAATGGCATCTCCTTTTTCCGGGCGCTCCAGCGATAGATATCTCGCCAGCGCATATAATATAGAAGCATGACCATCATGCCCACACTTGTGACTTACACCCTCAGTAAGTGACTTGTGCGCAAAGTCATTAATCTCCTGAATAGGCAAAGCATCAAAATCTCCTCGAATCAATACACTTTTGCCAGGTTTGTCTCCTTTGAAAATAGCAGCCACACCATAATGTTTAAAAACAATAAGTTCATCGGGTGTGCATTCTGATTTCAACCTTTCAATCAAGTGACGAGAAGTATTCTCTTCGAAACACGACAACTCTGGGTGCTGATGAAGGTACTTGCGAAGAGATTTAGCCTCATCAATAATGTTGTGTAGCATTGACTTATTTGATTAACCGCATTTCGAGATATTTATTGGTAAATCCCAACTTCTCATAAAGTCCCTTGGCCGGGTTATCTGGCTCCACATGCAAGGCAATATCACCCTCAGCTGTGTTGATGGCCTTTTGCATGAGTGCCTTCCCGTAGCCCTTTCCTCTTCTTTCTCTGTGTGTGGCGATATAGACCAGAATATTTTCAGGGATATAGCCATCCATGCCTGTTTTATTGACAACCACAGCTCCTACTATTTCACCCTGATCTTTCCCCACCAGTACAAACCCTCCCGGAGTTATCCCGGTGCTAAGTGCATAGTTAATGGCTTTCAGGATGTCCTCCTTCTTATCTCCATATTGATCCAGGTGGTTAAAAAGAAAGTCTCTTACTTGTTCTATTTCTATCAGGCCCACGGTATCTGATGGGCCAAGTATGTTGATCTCTAACATATATATAATTGGTTATTGTTTGTTTCTGAATTGATTGATCATCACAAAGGTGATCAGCGACAAACTGATCCCGTAGATATTGGCATCCAGACCAAGAGGCAAATCCCTACCTATTAAAATTAATGAAATAGTAGTACCTCCACCTATAAGCATCGAAAAGAAAGCTGCATTGGCACTGGGCTTCTTCATGAAAAGTCCACCTAAGACGGGAATGAACAGCCCTGAAACCATGAATGCATAAGAATAAAGCATGAGTTCCAGTACGCTCTGCATGACAGAGGCCAGCAGTACCGCAAAAACACCAATCCCCAGTGTGATGATTTGGGACAGTCTTAGAAATTTCTTTTGATCCACTCCTTTGTAACCTATGATATCAGTCACCAGGTTACCAGAGGATGCCATTAGACAGCTATCCGCTGTGGACAAAACAGCCGAAAAATAGGCCGACATCATCAACCCCATCAATCCGGCAGGAAGAATTGTTCTGAGCAGCATGGGCAGCCCTACTTCAGCATCCATACCCTGAGCACTCTCGTACCCAAGGTAAGCAAACATCCCTGTCTCGGCGCCTACCCTGGCAAACATCCCCAGTAGCACTCCCATGAGGGCCATGACGGGCCATTCGAAAAGACCAGCAATGTACCAGGCTTTTTGCGCAGCTTTTTCACTCTTGCAGGCATATATTCTCTGATAAAGAGTCATTCCTACAAACCAGATCGGTATAATGGTAATTCCCCAGTTCACCATGTCCTGCCATCTGATGTTGGTCAGCGAAAGAAACTCAGGAGGAAGGATCTCTCTGATTTTTTCATATCCACCTACGCTTACATATCCCAATGGCAGCCCTATGAATACGAGTCCCGAAAGAAGCAGCGCCCATTGAATAGTGTCTGTATAAATCACCGCTTTGAGCCCTCCCATCACTGTATACACTACAGCAATGACACCCATAATGATCAGGGCATTTGTCAGACTGAGATCAGCGAAAGTCGAGGATGCTAATTTGGCTCCTGCCAAAAGCTGAGAACTCGTGAATCCGGCATAACCTATGGCAGAAATGATTCCAGCAAGTAGCGCGGTTTTTTTATCATAGAATATGCTAAAGATCTGAGGAAACGTAAATAGCTTTTTAAACTCCGGCAATGCACTGAGTTTGGGGATAAGAATTACCGCTGCTAACCATGCACCAAGCAAACCGGTGAATAACATCCAAGATCCGGATAAGCCCATTGTGAAGCCCAAACCACCCAAGCCAATGGAAAAGCCACCGCCCACATCAGTGGCCACCACCGAAAGCCCCACATGCCAGGAACTCATGGATCTACCACCTACATAATAATCTTCCGTGTTTTTATTCTTTTTGAGGAAAAAGGCTCCTACCCCCAGCATTGCAATCATATAAACAATAAATACCAGGAGGTCTATCCAGTGGATGCTCAAAACAATCAGTAGGGTTTGGGATTAAAAAAATGTACAACTGCTACGAAAGCAACTCAGAGTCTTGCAAATTGTTCAGTTCAATCGCAATTCTCTATAATGACTGCAAGATAATCATATAATGCCTGATGGATATCCGGCCTTACGTTGAGCTGATAAATAGCCTTACTTTCTCTGGTAGGATACACCCGGTTTGAAAGAAAAACAAATAGTAAGTCACTGGCGGGATCAGCCCATACCAATGTGCCGGTATAGCCCGTGTGCCCGTAGCTTTCGAAAGAAGCCGATTTTGCCACACTACTAATCAATGAGTCATATTCGAGAAGTGGTTTATCAAACCCCAAGCCTCTTCGGTTTCCTTTATTGGCATACTGATAGCTGGTAAACACGTCAATAGTTGATGGTTTCAGGTACTGCACGCCCTTCAAACTACCATTATTTAACCACATCTGCCACAAACTAGCCACATCTTCCACGGTTCCAAATAACCCCGCATTTCCCGAAATTCCCTTCATCAAAATGGCCCCCTCATCATGTACCCTGCCATGGATAGGTTCATACCTGAAAAAAGAATCAATTTCTGTCGGCACTATTCTGTCCAAGGCGAATTTTTCAGCAGGGTTAAAAGTGAGTGTACTCAGTCCCATGGGCTGGTAGAACACCTCCTGCAGATAAACCTCAAAAGGTCTTCTGGTCAATCGCTGCACTATCTCAGGCACCAGATAAAAGAACAAACCCGAGTAGACATAGTGTGGCTCCCTGCTCACCGGAGCCGCTTTGATGTACTTCTTTATTCTTTTGTAAAACTCCTTGTGTAGAAACATCCCTTCAGCAACCTTATAGGGATAATCCTCTGACCGGCTGTCTGAAATAGTATGCCCCTTGTAACGACCATTATTTCTTCTGATCTCCTCATAAAACTTAATCCAGCTCTGTAGCCCGGCCTGATGCGCCAAACATTGCCTCAGCGTTACCTTACCGATCTTTCGCCAACCTAATCCATCCACATAGTTCTTCAGGGGCTCGTCCAGATCTATCAGACCATCCTCGTAAAGCTTCATCAAAGCCAAAGTAGAGGCCATGACTTTGGTCACTGAGGCCATATCAAAAAGGTCCGAAGTATAGACCGCATCAAGGCTATCGTAAGTCTTATAGCCATATGATTTTAATAAGATTGGGTTTCCCCTGTGTGAAGCATACACTACGCACCCCGGAAAGGCGCGCTCCTGAATTGCGTTAATCACAATTAAGTCCACCTTTTTTTGTAAATCTCCCAACAAATACGAGGTGTCTTGTTGACTAAAACACTGATTTTGAAAAAAAATTGATAATAAAAATAAAATGATTGTTTTATATGCCATTTACGTGCTTAATTTTAAGCCTCAGAGAAAGCGAACTTATGGAAAATCACAAACATTTTGTAATTGATTTCGATAGCACGTTCACCCGGGTGGAGGCTTTGGATGTCTTGTGTGAGATCTCTCTCAGGGGTCAGCCAGATGCCCAGGAGTCCCTTGCCAAGATCAAAGAAATTACTGATCTCGGCATGGAAGGCAAAATATCCTTTCGGGAATCTCTTGAAAACAGATTGGAAATTCTCAGAGCACACAAATCTCATTTACCCGAATTAATCGCCAGATTAAGCGATCAGGTCTCCGATTCATTCCAGAGAAACAAAGAATTTGTAAGAAAATACGCCGGTCAAATTTATATTTTATCCAATGGATTCAAAGATTTTATTGTTCCCATTGTAGAGCACTTTGGCATTACTGAAGACAGGGTTTTTGCCAATGAATTTACCTATGACGAAGCGGGCAATATTGTTGGATTTAACAAAGAAAACCTACTTTCTGAAAATAACGGGAAACCCAACAAAATACGTTCGATGAATCTCAAGGGTGAAGTCTATGTGCTTGGGGACGGATATACTGATTACGAAATCAAAAAGGCTGGAATTGCGCATAAGTTCTACGCCTTTACAGAGAATGTGAGGAGGGCCAATGTGCTCCAAAACGCAGATCATGAAGCGCCTAATCTAGATGAATTTTTATATGTAAATAAAATGGAAAGAGCACTCTCCTATCCCAAAAGCCGAATCAACGTATTGCTGCTTGAAAACATCCATGAACATGGGATCAAGAAATTACAAGAAGAAGGCTACAATGTCAAAGTGCATCCTGCGGGAATGGACGAAGACGAACTCATAGAAGCCATAAAGGATGTATCCATCCTTGGCATCAGGTCTAAAACTCAGGTGACCAAAAAAGTACTTGAAAGCGCCAACCGACTACTGGCCGTTGGAGCTTTTTGTATTGGCACCAACCAAATAGACCTGCTCACCTGTCAGCGCAAAGGAGTAGCTGTATTCAATGCGCCTTTCTCCAACACACGTTCCGTGGTAGAAATGGCCATTGCCGAGCTCATTATGCTGATGAGAAACCTTCCTGACAAGTCAGTTTCTATGCATCAGGGCAAGTGGAATAAGTCAGCCAGTGGCAGTTTTGAAGTGAGGGGAAAAACACTCGGCATCATTGGATATGGAAACATAGGCGCACAGCTTTCTGTGGTGGCAGAGTCTATTGGTATGAAGGTGCAGTTCTATGACTTGGAGGAGAAACTTGCACTTGGCAATGCTGTACAGTGCAAAAGCCTTGAAGAGCTACTTAGTACTTCTGACATGATCACCCTGCATATAGATGGCAGAAAGGAGAACAACGGGTTTCTAACAGAGAAGCATTTTTCTCAGATGAAAGACGGTGTAATCTTCCTCAACCTTAGCCGTGGACCTGTTGTAGACATAGCTGGTCTAAAAAAATATGTACTTACCGGAAAGATCAGAGGGGTAGGTGTGGATGTGTTCCCGGAGGAACCTTTGAGTAACAACGATGAATTTATTTCTGAATTACGGGGTTTACCTAATACGATCCTTACGCCACACATTGGTGGTAGTACACTGGAGGCTCAGGAAAACATTGCTGATTTTGTGCCTGGTAAGATTATGGAATATATTAACACCGGATCTACGAGCAATAGCGTGAATTTTCCGAATATCGTGTTGCCTATGCTGAAAAACGCACACAGGTTTATACACATCCATCGGAATGAGCCTGGAGTTCTGGCCAAAATAAACCATGAACTGGCCGCACACAATTTGAATATTGTGGGTCAATACCTAAAAACCAATGAGGAAATAGGGTATGTAATTACTGATATCAACAAAGATTATGATGAGGAAGTAATTAAAAATCTTAAATCCATTAAGGAAACCATTAGATTCAGAGTTTTATATTAGTTTAGTCAGATATTTCAATAAAAACCAAGTCCCAATCCGCAATAACCGTTGTAATTAGTAAATTCGTGTTGTAGATTAGTTGCCAATGAATCACCATTCACCGCTTTGGAAATCGATATCATCTTTGAAAGACCTCAATCAAGTGATTGAAGGCTCTCGTTTGAAACCAGCAATGGTTTTTAAGCACAGAGCTTCATCTCCTGAAAGTATTGAGAAAAAGATAGAGCTAGAAAATGGCTGGAATATTTCCAGCGATATGATAGACGTTTATCTTGTCGATGATATGAAATCCAAAGACGTCTCCAGAGAAATTTCAGAAATAGCGGGCATCAATCATGAATTCCCCCAGATTGTGCTATTTGCGGATGGCGTGACCATGTACGATGAATCACACGACATGATCAGTGTGAAGAAAATCAAACTTGCACTAAAAATCGTCAACAGAACCTTCAAGTGGATGGAGACCAGGGCATAAAAAAAGCTTTCGGAATCCGAAAGCTTAATGCTATAAAGGTCGTGTTGATAAACCCCTAAATAATAAGGATTTGAGCTGTGAAATAGGTCAAAGATCCACTGTTGTCCTGAAATCTTTCGATGACGAGGCCCTGATGGAGACCACCAGGGTGAGGCCCAATTTTGCTACCCCACTTGGCTCGGTATTGTTTTAGTGTTAGGTTTAAAAACAATATTACCTTCAATAGCGAAACAAACTTAATCAGTACTATTTCAAATTCTCAATGCAACATAAGATTTATTTCACACCGGGACCTTCGCAAATCTTTTATACGGTAAACGACCACATGAAAGAGGCCTTTCAGAAAGACATCATGTCTATCTCTCATCGCAGTGCCACTTTCCAAAATCTTTTTGCTGAAGTAAAAGCTGATCTAAAAAGCTTGCTCAACCTTCCGGATCACTATGATGTCTACTTCATTTCTTCTGCCAATGAGATCTGGGAGAGAATCATTCAAAGCCTGGTGGGCAATGCGTCCCATCACTTCGTGAATGGCTCCTTTGCTGAGAAGTTTTATCAGTTTGCTACAGATTACAAAAAAGAGTCAACCATCACCCGAATGAGCGATGGTGAGGACTTTGACAATCTGGAGGTGCCGGAAAACACTGAGCTTATCTCAGTCACACTCAACGAAACCAGCATTGGATATGCCTTCGATACTAACAGCATTTACCAGCTGCGAGAGCAGCACCCCGACAAGCTCATTGCTGTAGATGGAGTGAGTGCTTTTCCCGCCGTTCCATTTGATTTCTCTAAAGTGGATACCGCCTATTTTTCTGTACAGAAATGCTTCGGACTCCCTGCCGGATTGGGGGTCTGGATCGTGAACCCTACCTGTTACCAAAAAGTGGAAAAACTTCAGAAAAACGGAGTTGTTACGGGTAGTTACCATGATTTACTGCAATTAAAAGCCTCAGGAGATAAAAATCAAACTCCTGAAACCCCAAATGTTTTGGGGATCTTCCTGCTCGGGAAGGTGGTAAAGGATATGCTATTCAGATCAGCCAAGCTGATACAAAATGACACCACCTACAAAGCTGCCCTACTCTATCAGGCAATTGAAAAATCTTCTGTATTGAGCCCATTCGTCGCGCACAAAACCAATCAATCAAAAACCGTGGTAGTCGCCAAATGTGAGGGTGGCAATGCCGACATCCTCGCCCGCTTCGGAGAGCAGGGCTGGATCATAGGCAAAGGCTATGGTTCATATAAAAGCGACCATATACGCATTGCCAACTTTCCTGTTCACAGCAAAGAGCAGATAGAACAGCTGTCTGACTACATCAGCAAGACCTAATTTTATTCTTAAAACCTTTTGATCAGGGTATTTATTCAGTATTTTATTGCGAAAAAGATTTATTAAATCATAAATCATTTTGAAACTTTCTTTCGTTTATAAGAATTGATAAATTGATTTCGATTTAATTTTGCACCCCAATAGTCATCGCGTAATATGTATAAGTACAATAAAATTCTTGTAGGCCTCGATCATACAGAGACGGATCTGGATTTGGTGAAAGCTGCCTCAGATGTTTGTGAGTTGTCAGGATCAAAGGTTGTATACTTTGTAAATATCATCAAGGACATCAACCTGCCGGAGAAGCTCATGAAGGAGTTTCCTCACATTCTTGATCAGGCTATTGAAGAACGGAAAAACAATCTCCAAAAGACGGTCACCGATCATTTTAAATTCGAAGGCGCGGAAGTAGTGGTAAATGTGATTGTGGATCAGGGCCAGGTCACAAAGACCCTTCTCAAGCACGCTTCTGCTGAGAAAATAGATTTGGTCATCCTGGGTAGGAAAAATGAAAAAAAAGGCGGTGGAGTATTGGTGAACAGAATTGCCCGCCGAGCAGGCTGTTCTCTCCTCATTTTACCGAAAGGCTCCCAATTCAGCGTAAGCAGTGTTCTGGTACCCACAGACTTCTCAGCTTACTCCAGAAGTGCCATGGAAAAGGCAACCATGCTGGTGAAAAAATCAAAAAAACCAGGAAAGATTATTGTGCAAAACGTCTATCAGGTTCCAGTGGGCTACCACTATACCGGCAAGAGTTTTAAGGAGTTTTCAGAGATCATGAAAGATCATGCCAAGAATGATTTCGCTAAATTCACTAAGAGCATGAAATTGGATGGTGTGAACATAGAGCAGATTTACACTCTGGATAAGGATGAAGACATCATATCAGACATCTACAAAGCAGCCAAAAAAATCAAAGCCAGCCTGATCGTTATCGGGGCCAAAGGCCGCACCGCCACTACTGCCCTATTTATTGGCAGCAAAGCAGAAAAATTGATTCACGTGGATGAAGAGATTCCCATGCTGGTGGTGAGACCAAAAGGAAAAAATGCAGGTATTATAGAATACATCAAGGAGCTCTAATAAGCTCCTTTTTTATGTCCTGAGTTTGTCCAAAAGTTCATTTAGCTGCTTAGCCTCTTCCTCGGTAAGGCTCACCAGCCCATCCTCCCACCGATCCATATCCTCGTCGGTTTTTGCCAGCAGATCCAGGCCCTGTGAAGTGATTACCACATCCACAGCACGCCTGTCATTGGGGCATTGCTTTCTCGCCACCAATCCTTTAGATTCAAGCTTATCTACTATTCGGGAGGCATTTGAGCTTTTGTCCAGCATTCTCTCGATGAGCAAATTGATGGTAGCCGGTTTAGGGTGCTGACCTCTGAGTATCCTCAAAACGTTAAATTGAGGAGTGGTCAGTCCGTATGGCTTGAACAAGACAACCTGATGTTGACTCAGCCAGTTATTGGTGTAAATAATATTCACAATGGCTTTATTCAGTTGACTCCTAAACTTCGCCTGTTTGATATCTTCTCCTATTCCCATTTGATGGTAAATTAACAACTACATTTAATGTAACGACATTTAAATTAAGCTGGTTCGACGAAATAAAAAAATCGCGAAGAAAATTAAACCATCGGTTAATTTTAGACTCTAAACGGTAAATCACCTTTACCTACCTTGGAAGACTCTTTTATCATATCCAAAATTCAGGACCCCGAAACCATTAACTATGGATTCAATCTGCTGGTGAAAGCTTACCAGGAGCGTGTGTACTGGCATGTCCGTAAAATGGTCATCGATCATGATGATGCGGACGACCTTACCCAGAATGTTTTCATCAAAATCTGGAAATCACTGGGTAACTTCCGGGAAGAGTCACGCTTGTATACCTGGATTTATCGGATTGCGACCAATGAGTGCCTAAACTTTCTGAAAAAGAAAAAACGTAAGTTCATGATCCCAATCCACGATGTGGCTGGGGAACTCTCACATAAAATAGATCAGGGAGCCTATATTTCCGGAGACGAAATTCAGCTTAAGCTTCAGAAAGCCATCCTGACACTGCCTGATAAACAGAGGCTCGTTTTTAACATGAGGTACTTTGATGAGCTGAAATTTGATGACATAGCGGAGATTACAGGCACATCAGTAGGCGCATTGAAGGCGAGCTATCACCTTGCAGCCAAAAAAATAGAGTTTTTTTTAACCGAACATTAAACCTTGGACAAGAAAGAGCATCTAAACTAAAGTAATGAAAAACCATCTGGACCATATCAACAAAACGTCACTGCCTTTTGAAGTACCTGAAGGGTATTTTGATCAATTGTCAAACAGAATCAGCGAGAAGGTCTCCCAGGCTCCGACTGCCACACATGCTGCATTCCGATGGGCCCTTTTGCCTGCCTTTGTGGTGACCGCACTGGTCTGTCTGGTTATTCTCAATACCGCCAATAAACCCGACAGATCAGCAGATTTGCTTGCTTCTCTCACCAATGAAGAAATATTTTTCTACCTGGAAAACACCGAGATTTCGGAGTATGAGATCGCAGCATTGAGTGCAGAGCCCGAGGCCCTACTGCGGGGCGTAGACATCATCGATCAAATGAATCTTGACGAAGATGACTTCTACCAATTGATGGAGCATTATGATTTGAACGATATTTCACAAGACATTTAACTTATAAGCAATTATGAGACACTTAATCACTTTAGTTCTTACTCTTACGGCCTTGGGATTGTGGGCACAAAATCCCTCTACCATGGAGCGTGTGGAAGCCGCCAAAATAGCCCTGATCACTGAACGACTCGAGCTCACACCAGAGCAGGCCGAGAAGTTCTGGCCGATTTACAGGGAATTTTCAGAGCAACAGCGAAACCTAAGGAAGGAGTTCAACAACCTGCGAACCAACCACAATCCTCAAACAGCCTCTGAAGAAGAGAACCAAAAAATGCTGGAGATGGGGATGCAGATAAAAGAGCGCCAACTTGGGCTGGAGCGCACCTATTCTGAGCGGATGCAGCAAGTAATCACCACCCGTCAGCTGATGAGTCTCCGGAAGGCTGAGGATGACTTCAAAGAAATGCTGATGAAACGAATACGTGAGCAGCAGGGACAGCGTGACCAAATGAGACAGGACAGAATCCGCAACAACGACAATATGCAGCGAAAAAGAAATAACTAACCACCTACCCTACCTGATCTTTTGATAAAATACTTTCTGACCATATGTCTGGTATTGGCAGGACTACTGAAGTCCTATGCACAGAGCGACTCCCTCACCTGGGAAGAAAAATTTGCCCTGCTCGAAGCTGAAATGGACTCTATGTCCATTTTTTACCTTCTGGACAGCATTCTTGCCAGCTCCCCGCTAAAGTACTCGGAGTTCAATGCCCGCATGAGCTACAACAGCAATGTGCTCAATGCCGGACGAAACTATGGAGTCAACCAGCACAGCATTTCACCTGGTCTGTCCTATTATCACAGCACCGGACTGTACGCCGATTACGCAGGGTTTTGGAACTCACAAACCACCCCTGAGTATAATCTTTCCATCTTCTCATTCGGCTATTTGGGCTCATTCAGCACGAAATGGAACTACTCCCTGAGTTACGAAAGGTGGTGGTATCATCAAATCGAAAGCACCGGCCTCAACAATAACCTAGGCGGGAACATCACTTATCGAAACAAGCTGATCTATGCCACCATTGACTATAGCCTGCTTTTTGGGGAAAGATCCGCACACAGACTTATCGGGAGTCTCTCAGGAAATGTCAGTCTGGGCAAATGGTGGTGCTTCAAAAGAATTAAATTATTACCGTCCTTATCCTCCACTTTTGGCAATTCACTGATCACCACCCGATTTGAAGGCAACATCATCGAAGAATTCAGGTCCAACCAGATCCTCAGAACCAACTTCCGCTCCGATGAATTTCAAAGCTATGCCAATACAGTGCTCTCCGATCAGGAAAAGGAAGCCCTGAGACAAATAAGAGAGAGCAGAAACCTCACAACCAGGGAGAAGATCACACAGCAAATGAAAATATACCTCACCAATGATGATGTGCTCAACTACCTATATGCTCTTCTTGATACCACTGAGGAGAAATACGGAATCATGAACTACAATTTCAGTCTACCACTCATGTTAGTCACTGAAAAATTTTCTTTCCTTATCAGCTATACTTACAGTGTACCTGTCCAATTACCCGGTGAAGATTATGCATTAGATCCTGTGGGCTATTTTGGAGCTTCTGTGATCTACCGCATTCCTTTCAACTATAAATAGAAAGATCAACTATTATTTGAAAGTAAATGCCCTACCTTTGCATCCCGTAACATCACCAAAGATCAAAGTAATTCAATGTCCAAGGTCAAATACATTTTCGTTACGGGAGGCGTAACTTCTTCGCTGGGAAAGGGAATCATTTCAGCATCTCTCGGCAAACTACTACAGGCAAGAGGTTACTCAGTAACCATCCAAAAATTCGACCCTTATATCAATATTGACCCTGGCACCCTCAACCCCTATGAGCATGGTGAATGCTATGTGACGGATGACGGAGCAGAAACAGATCTGGACCTGGGTCATTATGAGCGTTTTCTGAATGTCTCCACTTCTCAAAACAATAACGTCACTACCGGAAGAATATACGATAACGTAATCCAGCGAGAGCGTAAAGGTGAGTTTCTTGGAAAAACCGTACAGGTGGTTCCTCACATTACCGATGAAATTAAGAATAACATCTTCAAGCTGGGTGAAACCGGCAAATATGACATCATCATTACCGAACTGGGTGGATGTGTAGGTGACATTGAGTCCCTCCCATTTATAGAAGCGGTGAGGCAGGTGAGATTTGAGCTGGGACCGACCAACTGCATCTCCATACATCTCACACTGGTACCCTACCTCAAAACTGCCGGAGAGCTAAAAACCAAACCCACGCAGCACTCTGTAAAGGAACTTCTGGAAGCTGGAATACAGCCGGACATTCTGGTGTGTCGGTCTGAGTACCCACTCACCCCTGAGATCAGAAAAAAGCTAGCCCTCTTCTGCAACGTTCCTATCAATTCTGTCATTGAGGCCTTGGACGCTGAAACCATCTACGATGTACCCATCCTCATGCGAAAAGAAAAGCTGGATGAGCGTGTACTGGCCAAGTTCAAGCATTCGTACAAGAGAGAGCCAAAAATTGACCAGTGGAAAGAATTTCTGGGCAGGCTGAAGAACCCTACCAGTCAGGTGAGAATAGGTCTTATAGGCAAATACGTGGAGCTGAAGGATGCTTACAAATCCATTGCAGAAGCTTTTGTACACTCTGGAGCTGAAAACGAGTGCAATATTGAGATCGACTGGATTCATGCTGAAGAAGTGGATGAGGCCAATGCCAAGAAATTATTCAAAAACCTCGATGGCATTTTAGTCGCTCCTGGTTTTGGTGAACGAGGGATTGAAGGCAAGATCAGCACCGTCAAATATGCGCGCGAAAACAAGGTTCCTTTTTTTGGAATTTGTCTCGGAATGCAATGTGCTGTAATAGAATTTGCCAGAAATGTACTAACACTGAAACAAGCCAATAGTACAGAAATGGATCCCAAGACCAAGCATCCGGTCATAGACCTGATGGAAGATCAGAAAAACATCAAAAACATGGGTGGAACCATGCGTTTGGGCGCCTATGATTGCAATGTGAAAAAAGGAACAAAGGCTTATAATGTCTACGGACATACCAAGATCTCCGAAAGACACCGACATAGATACGAGTTTAACAATCAATACCTGGAGCAATTTGAGAATGCCGGCATGATTGCCTCAGGAAAAAACCCGGACACCAATCTGGTGGAGATCATGGAACTGAAAGACCACCCGTGGTTCATTGGCTCACAGTATCACCCAGAGCTCAAGTCTACGGTAGCCAACCCTCATCCCCTTTTTGTGAAATTCATTAAAGCTGCCATTGCACACCGAAAAGAAAAAGAAAGCATTTAACAAACAGAACTACGAGTAGTCAAATAAATTTATGGACAGAAATCAATTAACAGGTCTGATTCTGATGTTGGTGTTTATCACCATCTATTTTCAATTTTTCGCACCTGAGCCAAACCCCGAGCAAATCTCCCAACTCAACAGGAGTGATTCCTCACAAATCATAGATGACCCACAACAGTCAGCAATCGGTCAGCCCAGCGCCACCGTGCTTTCAGACAGTGCCAGAGCCCGTCTGAGTGAAATGAAATTTGGTCTCTTTTCATCAGCCGCTGATGGAGAGGAAAAAATCACCACCATTGAAAATGAGAAAATGGTTGTCTCTTTTTCTTCAAAAGGTGGGGTGGTCAATAAGGTCATTCTTAAAGACTTCAAAGATTTCAGGGGAGCTCCATTGGTGCTGGTAGATGATGCGCATGCCGCTCAGCACATTTATGTAGATCATTTATCCAGAAAAGTAGACCTGTCAGAATTGTACTTTACCGGAAGAGGCAGAAGTAACGTAACCAAAGCCGGAGACACTACTGTGTTGGAATACCGACTTACCCTACCCGAAGGACAATCTGTCACTTACAAATACACCATCCCGGGTGATGGCTATGAGATAGGTATGACGGTTGTTCAAAATGGATTGGAGCCGATCATCGGGCAGCAGGTAACCTTCGCATGGAACCAGCGTGCCAATCGCCTTGAAAAAGACTTCAAAGACGCCAGAAACAGAACTACCGTAAAATATCGCTTCACGGATGGAGATGTAGACGAACTCTCGGCCACTTCTACAGAAAAAGAAGAAGAAACGCTCGATCTGGCTACCAGCTGGGTGTCTTTCCGACAAAAGTTCTTTACCAGTGCCATCATTTCAGCTACTCCATTCACCAATGGTCAGGTAAGCAGTTACACAAATTTTGAGGATACAACCTCCGTAAAAAACATGGCCATGTCTATGACCCTGCCCTACGCAGACTTCATTGGCAACAACTCCACCTTTAAGTTTTACTACGGACCCAACAACTACGCCATTCTGAAGGATGTAGCTCCTGACTTTTCAGAGAACGTAGAACTTGGATGGAGCGTCCTTTCATGGATTAACAAATTTGCGATCATCCCGATCTTTCATTTCCTGGAGCAGTACATTTCTAATTACGGAGTGATCATTATCATCATGGTGATCATCCTCAGAATTGTTTTGGCCCCGCTGACCTACAAGTCGCATATGGGGATGGCCAAAATGCGAGTAATGAAGCCAGAGCTGGACGAACTCAAAGCCAAGCATGGCGATGATGCCCAGAAAGCACAACAGGAGCAGATGGCACTCTACCAAAAGGTGGGAATTAATCCATTGAGCGGTTGTATTCCTATGCTGCTGCAAATGCCAATCCTTTTTGCTATGTTCTATTTCTTCCCTAACTCGATAGAGCTGAGGCAGGAAAGCTTCCTATGGGCGACTGACCTTTCTACCTACGATAGCATTTGGGACTTGCCATTTGATATCCCATTCTATGGTGATCACGTGAGTTTATTCACTCTTCTCATGACCGCCTCTACCATCCTTTACACCTGGTCAAACAGTCAGATGACCACCGTGCAGGGTCCGATGAAGTCACTGCAGTACATCATGCCGATCATGTTCCTGTTCTTCCTGAACAGCTACTCATCTGGTCTTACTTTCTACTATTTCGTTTCCAACATTGTCTCCTTTGGGCAGATAGCACTTTTCAGGAAGTTTATCGATGAGGACAAGATCAAGAAAGTACTAGACGAGAATAGGAAAAAGAACGTGAATAAGAAGAAATCATCCTTTCAGCAAAAGCTGGAAGAAGCTATGAGAGCTAAAGATCAAAAGAAAAAACCAGGCAAGAAATAAGCCGATACGGTAACGCTTTCGGGCAAGGAGTCACTTAATCTCATGAGATTAAGTGACTCCCTTTTTTCCATTGACAGTATTTTTGTGAGCTTATCCACAATCTGGTTTCCTCCAAAAAAGTAATCAACCATTTATACACAATTGAAATGTTAATTAATTGATTACTAACCTACTAAAGCTTAACACCCGATTATAAAGACTTTTTCTTTCTGGGCGCTATCTTTAACTTGTCTTTATGTTAAATATATTTGTGCGCTTTCTCTTTTAAGAAAGCGTGTAAAAGTTTCCAATTGAACTATGGGTAAAATTATTGCGATAGCAAATCAAAAAGGAGGAGTAGGTAAAACAACCACAGCCATTAACCTGGCTGCCAGTTTGGCCGCCCTCGAGTTAAAAACCTTAATAGTAGATGCTGATCCTCAGGCAAATGCTACCTCTGGTGTGGGTAAGAACCCAAAGGAAGTAGAAATAAGTATATATGAGTGTATGGTAGATGGTGCCGATGCTGAAAAGAGCATTGTGTCTACCGATATCAAATTCCTTGATCTGCTCCCCTCCCATATTGATTTGGTTGGTGCTGAAGTAGAAATGGTCAGTGTTTCTCAGCGAGAGGGCAAAATGAAAGAAGCTTTGAGCAAAGTGAAAGAGAAGTATGACTATGTGATCATAGACTGCTCTCCCTCCCTTGGTCTCATTACAGTCAATGCCCTGACTGCCGCAGATTCAGTGATAGTACCCGTCCAGTGTGAGTATTTTGCGCTCGAAGGGCTCGGAAAGCTTCTCAACACCATCAAGATCATTCAAAACAGGCTCAATCCTGAATTGGAAATAGAAGGCATTCTACTCACCATGTATGATCTGCGACTGAATCTGTCCAATCAGGTGGTAGAGGAAGTGAGAACACACTTCAAGAGTATGGCATTTGAGACCTTGATCCCAAGAAACATCAAATTGAGTGAATCTCCCAGCTTTGGAGTACCTGCCATTTCACATGATGCAGAAAGTAAGGGTTCTTTGGCATACCTGAACCTGGCTAGGGAAATCATGCAGCGAAACGAAGTAACGGCATAACAGGAACATGACAGATAAAAAGTGGAAAAAGAAAACCGGACTAGGTAGAGGTTTAGGTGCGTTGCTGGAAGATTCCGAAGAAAAGGAAAACATCAGCGGATCCGGTGCCACCATCAGAGGAGCAATCAGTGAAATACCTGTTGATCAGATAGAAGTCAACCCATTTCAGCCCCGTACAGATTTCAACGAAGAAGCGCTGGAAGAACTTGCCGAGTCGATTCGTGTGCAAGGCATTATTCAACCTATCACTGTTCGTGCACTCAGCGAGAATGAGTTTCAGCTGATCTCGGGAGAGCGCAGACTTCAGGCCAGTAAACGCGCAGGACTCACAGCCATTCCGGCATATATCCGTACAGCAGATGACCAGCAGATGCTGGAAATGGCTCTGATCGAAAATATTCAGCGTGAAAACCTCAATGCCATTGAAATAGCACTGAGTTATCAGCGTTTACTCTCCGAATGCGATCTGAAGCAAGAGGAACTTGGTGACAGGGTAGGTAAAAACCGAACCACGGTCAATAACTACCTGAGATTACTCAAACTACCACCAGACATCCAGATTGCTTTGAGGGATGGGAAAATCTCTATGGGTCATGCCAGAGCCATTGTCAATATAGAGAATGTGGAGCAGCAGTTGGCCATCTTCAAGAAAGCTGTGAACGAAGGGCTTTCGGTCAGAAAAGTAGAGGAGCTGGTAAGAGACCTGAATACCGAGAAGAAAGAAACACCAAAACCCAAGGAGCAAATTAATCCTGAGATCGCTAAATTGCAGGACAAATTAACGACACACTTTGGAACAAAGATTCAGGTCAAAGCAGATAGCAATAACAAAGGAGAAATCAAGATTCCATTTATTTCAGCAGAAGAGCTGGATAGGATTCTCGAATTGCTCAATGTGTAAGGACCCTTTGAAATACTGGCTACCAATGGCATTGCTATTGGTAGCATTCAGCACCAACGCACAACGCAACCGGGCCGACTCTCTCTTTTTGAACTCTGACCTCAGTCAGATAGAAACCATCAAAACCGTTTCTGAACTCGACCCCAATAAAGCGGCCCTTTTATCGGCAGTATTGCCCGGACTGGGGCAGGCTTACAACAATCAGTATTGGAAAATTCCCCTGATCTATGGTGGCGGATTGATCATCGGCCATTACATCAATTACAACAATGTGATTTACAATGAGATGCGCAATTCACTCATTGCTGAAGTGGATTCAGATCCTTTCACCGAAAACCCATACAGCGATAGGTTTCAGGAAACCGCTCTCACCAGAAATAGAGACGCTTTTAGGCGAAACAGGGACCTGCTTATCCTGATTGGTGCGGCTTTTTATCTGCTCAACGTGGTAGACGCCCACGTATCTGCCCATTTGAACGAATTCGATGTGAATGACAACCTTTCTCTGAAAGTATCCCCATCTATTCAATCAACTCCATTATTTTCGCAAGCTTTAGGCTTTTCAATCTCACTAAGTATAAAATAATGCGCATCGCACTGATAGGATATGGTAAAATGGGCAAGTCCATTGAACAAATTGCCAGAACAAGAGGTCACCAAATCAGCTACATCATAGATCAGGACAACCACTCGGACATCCAGAAGATATCACCTGACAATACGGACATAGCCATCGAGTTCTCTCAGCCTTCCTCAGCTTTTGACAACATCACCACCCTCCTTTCCAACAAGGTGAAAACAATGGCCGGTACCACAGGCTGGCTGGATCGCTACGATGAAGTGAAAGCTCTTTGCACAAAGACCAACGGGACGTTCCTCTATGCTTCCAATTATAGTGTAGGAGTGAATTTATTCTTCGAGCTCAACGAATGGCTGGCTAACAAAATGAGTCAACTGGAAGGTTTTGTGCCGGAAATGGTGGAAATACATCACACAGAGAAAAAAGATGCTCCCAGTGGAACTGCGATAACGCTGGCAGAAGGCATCCAAAAAAACGACCCTTCCGTAAAAAAATGGGTTAACGAGTCTTCTGAAGACCATCAGACGCTAGGCATTGTTTCCAAGAGAGAGGCCAACGTACCAGGCACTCATACGGTCACCTACCGATCACCTTTGGAAACGATCGAAATCACTCATATAGCACATGATCGTAAAGTTTTTGCCGAAGGTGTAATAAAAGTGGCTGAGTGGGCAACTAACCAGACCGGAATCTTATCAATTAGAGAGTTTTTAAACAATCAATCATAAATGTATCTCAACGACTTTAGCCTGTCATTCACTCTGATCCTCGTTATCGGATGGTACTTACTTCAATCAATTGCTTATTACAAGTTTTTTGAAAAAGCCGGGCAACCCTCCTGGATTGGTTTTGTGCCTTTTTACAACTACTATGTGCACCTGCAAATCATCGGAAGGCCTGTATGGTGGCTGTTCCTGCTTTTTGTACCTGTAGTTAATTTCTTTATTGCACTCACTATTCACCTGGACCTACTCAAGTCCTTTGGCAGGTACTCATACAAAGACCAATCCCTTGGCGTGATCTTCGCGCCTATTTACATGGTTTACATTGCATTTAGCAGTGCCAGCTATGAGGGCAAGGCCACCGAAATGCCCAAGAGGGTGCGCACTGTCGGTAAGGAATGGTTTGAAGCAATCGTATTTGCGGTTTTTGCGGCCACTTTTATCCGATGGATTTTCATGGAAGCCTATGTGATCCCCACTCCATCTATGGAACGATCCCTTTTGGTGGGAGATTTTCTTTTCGTAAGTAAGATCAACTATGGCCCAAGAACACCGAAAACACCCCTTCAGATACCTCTCACCCACGCCAAGATCTGGGGCACAGAAATTCCGTCGTACATAGAAGCCATTGAACTCCCTCAGTTTAGACTCCCCTCTTTAGGGAAAGTAGAGCGCAATGATGTGGTAGTATTCAACTATCCTGTCAATGACACTTACAACAGGCGGCCGGATGGTGATTTTCATCCCCTTGATTTGAAAACACATTATATCAAGCGTTGCGTGGCCATTCCTGGTGACGAAATAGAGGTTAAAACAGGCCAGGTATACATCAACGGGGAGAAAGGAACGGATCCTGAAATGATGCAACACAAATACTTTGTAGAAACAGATCAGGTAATCAGAGACCGGGTATTCAGCAACTACAATATTTGGGAATATGGCCCTGCCGTAACTCCGGAAGGCAAAAAAGGGTATGTGGTGCTTACCACAAAGTCTGAAGCTGAGCAGCTTGTACAGCTGGATTTTGTAAAATCTGCAGAACCCATGTTTATGAATAAGGAAAATGCAGAGCCGAGAATTTTTCCAAACTCCACATATTTTCCATGGAATGCAGATAATTTCGGGCCTCTGACAATACCCGGGCGAGGGTTAACCATTCAGGTAGATGAGTACACCCTGGCCAAATATGGATCTACCATCCAGGATTACGAAGATCTGGAGGACGTTGTAATTGAGGTAGACAAACTCATCATTGGAGGCCAGGAGGTGTCAGAATATACCTTTACCAAAGATTATTACTTCATGATGGGTGACAACCGTCACAACTCAGAAGACTCCCGTTATTGGGGCTTTGTACCTGAAGACAATGTAGTGGGTGAAGCCTCGTTCATTTGGATGTCAATGGATGAAAAAGGGTCATTCCTGAGCAAGATCAGATGGAACAGACTGTTCAATGTGATAGAATAATAATGCTCTGAGGTGTTTTAATTAACAAAAGATACTGCGTAGGTTTGGCTCTTGTGTTATCTTAGGACCTCTTCTCAAGCTCTTGTGGAGAGTACCCTAAACAAATGATATGCTCGAACTAGCTAGTATTTTTGTGCTCGGTATTTTTGCTCAATGGTTGGCCTGGAAAATCAAGCAGCCGGCTATTCTACCGTTAATATTAATTGGCTTAGCCATTGGGCCAATAGCTACTCTGTTTACAGCGGATGGCAGTAAGCTAATAGATGGGGACGCCATCTTTAGTGGTGATCTGCTTTTCTCATTCGTTTCTATCGCAGTTGGGGTGATCCTGTTCGAGGGCGGACTTACACTTAACCTCAAAGAAATCAGGAGTCTGGCTGGCACCGTCAGAAACCTGCTCATTATAGGAGCATTGATCACCTTCATTGGAGGCGGCGTATCTGCTCATTTTATCATGGGTCTAAGCTGGCAAATGTCCTTTCTATTCGGGGCACTCATTATCGTATCGGGCCCCACCGTGGTAATTCCTATTCTCAGAAATGTACGCCCCAATACCAACGTAAACACTGTACTCAAATGGGAAGGCATTCTGATCGATCCGCTAGGTGCATTGATCGCGGTATTAATGTATGAATTCATTCTCTCCTCAAAGCATGGTGTTGACTATCCTATGGAAGTCTTCCAGGACTTCTTCATCACCATATCAGCCGGGATTGTATCTGGTGGACTTGGAGCGTTCTTCCTCTATTCGCTTATCAAAAACAATGCATTGCCCGGCTACCTCCAAAATGTATTCACATTGGCACTGGTCATTTTCACCTTTGCCATATCGGAGATGATTCACGCTGAAGCGGGTCTGATGGCCGCCACTGTCATGGGAATTGCTCTGGCCAATGTGAAACTCGAAGAGCTTAAAAAAATACTTTCCTTCAAAGAAGACATCAGCGTAATCCTTATTTCAGTCCTTTTCATCCTGCTCTCTTCTAGAATAGACATCATTCAGATAGAAAAATTAGGTTGGGAAAGCCTGATCCTCTTCTTGATCATCATACTGATTGTAAGACCTATCGGTGTTTTACTAAGCACTATAGGTTCTCACCTCAACTGGAGAGAGATCGTCTTCATCTCATGGATCGGCCCCAAGGGGATCGTGGCAGCGGCCGTAGCATCTCTCTTTTCTCTCGATCTGATCAAAGGTGACACCCACATTGACCCAAAAGAAGCAGAACTACTCCTGCCCCTGGTATTTCTTATTATTGTGGGAACCGTGGTGCTGCAGGGTTCTTCTGCCAAATACGTGGCTTCCCTGCTTGGTGTAAAGCGTGCAGAACCCAAGGGTATTTTGATTGTGGGTGCTAATGAATTGGCACGTAAAATTGCTCAGGTCATTAAAGACCATGGCACCTATGTACTACTGGTAGACACCTCTGCTCCGAGTATCAAAGAAGCCAAAAAAGCGGGACTGAAAACCCTGCAATCCAATATTCTCTCTGATCAAATCTTTGATGAAATTGACCTGTCGAAAATAGGTAAACTGGTGGCCATGACTTCTAACTCCGGACTTAATGACCTGGCTTGCACCTGGTTTGAAAAGGAACTGGGTGAGACCAATGTTTTCAGGCTCGCAAGTAAGGAAGAAGCGGACAACACCAACCTCCCGCTGCCCAAAAATGTGCTATTCAATGCGCGGGTGGACTTTGTCACACTCGTACAGTTGATCAGAGTGAAAAATCCATTCTCTGAAATATCTTTCGAAAGTCAGTCTGAGTATGAGGGTTTCAGAAGTAAGTTCGCAACAGGGATGATTCCTTTATTTTTATCAGGAGAGGGAGACGAGTTTCAGATCATTACAGGCTACACCAGCAAAACAGATAAACTTACCTCATTGGTGTATGTAAAGAAGCCCAACTTCGATTCAGAAACCGTCCCTGATGACGATCAGGATGTGGAGTACATCCAGTCGTAGCTCAGTTATTGGATGGGAACAGGAGTTAGCAAGTACGCTATCAACCTGATCAACATAATCATTCCAACGATAAATCCCACGAGCATCATGCATCCCGGTAGTGTGTTTTTTCTTTCCCGACGCCCCTCGAGATGATCGTAGTAACTCATATCACCAATTTATAGATTCCTTTCCATTTTTAAGCAAATAATTATTCGCTTTTGAGAACGGTTTACTACCGAAAAATCCCCGATGAGCGGAAAACGGAGAAGGATGTGGGGATTTGATCACAAAATGCCTCTGAGAATCTATGATTTCGCCTTTCCGCTGCGCATATGCCCCCCACAAAATAAAGACCAAGCCGTCTTTTTTTTCTGAGAGCAAACGGATCACGGCGTCTGTAAACTCCTCCCAGCCTTTGTTTTGATGAGATCCCGGCTGGTGAGCCCTGACAGTCAGAGTAGCGTTCAATAACAGAATGCCCTGCTGAGCCCATCGTTCCAGGCTTCCATGTGATGGGATTTCGTTTCCGAGATCTCCTTTCAGCTCTTTGAAAATATTGACCAGTGATGGAGGCATAGGCATCCCCTCTCGAACAGAGAAACAAAGTCCGTTGGCCTGGCCGGGACCATGATAAGGATCCTGCCCTATTATCACTACCCGGGTATCTTCCACAGGACAAAGATCAAAGGCATTAAAAATCTGCCCTCCAGGTGGATAAATGGTATGTTTTTGATACTCTTCTTTTACAAACCCGGTAAGTTCCTTGAAATAACCCTTGTCAAATTCTCCTTCTAATAATGACTTCCATGAAGGTCCTATTTTTACATTCATATGTCTATCTGAAAACTTTCTTTTGATTGATAGTAAATTAAAAGAGAAATCTTATAAATTTCTCTCCGAAAACAAAGCAATGACTACTGATACCACAAAAGGAATAAAGGTAACGGTTGATACCGAATATCAGCAGGAATACTCCAATCCCGTACAGCGTCATTATGTATTCACCTATCAGATCACGATAGAAAATCTAAGTGATAAAACCATTCAACTGCTCTCCAGGCACTGGGACATCATAGATCTTACCTTCCCCAAAAGAGAAGTAGAAGGTGAAGGAGTAGTGGGAAAACAACCCATTCTGGAGCCTGGCCAAATGCACCAATACGTTTCCGGTTGTAACCTAAAATCTGGTTTTGGGAAAATGTATGGGCATTATACCATGGAGCGCCTGGTGGATGGCAAACGATTCAAAGTGAATATTCCTGAATTTGAAATGGTCGTTCCATTCAAATTGAACTGACCCACTTGGCTTCCCCATTTTTTACTTTCAAAGAATATCTGAAATACAGATCTGTAGCACTTAATGCCCATGATCTGCACTCCCCTTTTGTCTTTGAGCTGTACAATGAAGTCATACGAAAAAGAGCAAAAGTACAAGAATCAGCACTCCGGAAGCTCCGTCAAAAAATCACCAGATCTGACCTCACCGTTGATTTTCAGGATCCAAAAACAGGAGAAGATCATCGATCCACCGTGAAAAAACTATCACGAAGAGTAGCCTCCAGCCACTCCTTTTCATATTTCCTCTTCAAGCTGATCAACCATCAAAAGTATCATACCGTATTGGAGGCTGGCACATCCATAGGGTTGAACACCCTGTATATGGCTCAATCAGTGGCCAGTAGTGTATGGACACTGGAAGGCTCTCCCCAAATTGCCAATATCGCCAAAAGGCATTTCGAAAAACTGGACCTCTCCCATATTCATCAGGTCATTGGTGATGTCAGAGACACTTTTGTATCAACCCTCAGTGAATCACAGCCAGCTTTGATTTTCCTGGACGCAGATCACCGATCAGACACCATCGCATTCTACCTCGATGCCATCAGGAAACATTCACCCGGCACTCAGTGCATCATTGTTCATGATATCTATTGGTCTCAGGACATGAAAAACAGCTGGAGCGCCATCGTCAAAAATCCGGCATATCCTCTCACGATTGACATCTTCCAGGCCGGAATTATATTCCCACACCATCCCATCAAAAAGCAACACTTTGTATTGAAGTTTTAAGGACTTCAAGAGATTATTATTTTCGGCCCTATTCGTCTATTTTTGCGTGCAAATCAAAAAACAGCGATGGAAGTACAAAACGAAAACAGCACCCCACAGAGCAATCCGAAACCAAAAGACAGAACCGCCCTATTCATCGGGTTGATTGTCGCCTTGCTAGGGGTTCTGATATTTTTATACTACACCAATGATACCCTCGAAAAGGAGAAAGAGGCCCAGGCCCTGGAGCTTAACAAAACACTGCTCCAACTGGACAGCATCTCTAGTCAGCTGGATAGCAAAATCCTGACCATCTCCCAGCTTGGAGGGGAAATAGACACATTGCTGAAAATCAAGCAACAGCTGGAAACAGAAAAGAAGCAACTCCTAACCAATCAGAGCAGACAAAAAGACCTCATGGCCTCACTCAAAGATCGGGTGGATGGCTACCAGGAGCTATTATTGGCCAAGGATGTGGAAATAGAAGAATTAAAGAAGCTCAACGAAGAACTGCTCACCGAGAACGTGGAGCTGAAAACAGAAAAACAACAGCTGAACGAATCCATTCAGGAAATCAACAAGGCCAAAGAAGAACTGGCCGATAAAGTGGCCTTTGCGTCAAGGCTCAAAGTAGAAGGCCTCAAAGTGTTCGCGGTAAGTGATGGAGGAAAAGAGCGTGAAGGCGAGTTCAGAAGCCGACAGGTGGACCAGTTAAAAATTACTTTTACTGTAGCTGATAACAAAGTGGCTCCTATAGAAGGTAAAGACCTGTTGGTGAGAATTATAGCTCCGGATGGCAATGTGCTTTTTGATGTAACGAGAGGCTCAGGGTCTTTTATATTTGAGGGTCGGGAGCTGTTCTACTCTGCCAAACAAGAGATTCTCTACGATAAAAACAGCCAGTTGGTGACTGTTTTTTATAAAAAGGGAAGCGAATACGCCACAGGCAGTTATCAAGTGGAAGTCTACACAGATGATTACCTGATGGGTAAGGGGAGCTTTTTGGTGAAATAGAAAGGCGCTCCTCCGGTGACAATTCACCCCTATTCATTGCGCATTAGTATTTCTTTCCCTACTTTTGCACTTCGAAAAATTTTAGTTATCTATTTAACATTATTATGAAACGAGATTACGAGACAGTATTCATTTTAACTCCCGTTTTGTCTGAAGCTCAGATGAAGGATGCTGTCGAAAAATTCAGAGGTGTTTTGAAAGATAGCGGTGCAGAAATTGTAAATGATGAGAATTGGGGTTTGAAAAAACTTGCCTATCCTATCAACCACAAGAGCACAGGCTTCTATCACCTTTTTGAATTTAAGGCAGAAACATCCGTAATCAACAAGTTGGAGACAGAGTATAGAAGGGACGAGAAGATCATGCGATTCCTTACCACCGCTCTTGATAAGCACGCTGTGACTTACAATACGCGAAGAAGAAAAGGAGAATTCAACAAGAAAAAAGAGGAAGTAGCATCATGACACTACAGAACGAACCGATCAACAGAGAGCAGAAAAAAGACAAATACTGCCGATTCAAGAAAAGTGGCATCAAATACATCGACTACAAGAATCCTGATTTCTTGCTAGCTTTTGTAAATGAGCAGGGTAAACTTCTTCCAAGAAGAATTACCGGAACAAGTCTGAAATACCAAAGAAAGGTTTCTCAGGCCGTTAAAAGAGCAAGACACCTTGCTTTCTTGCCATATGTTACAGACTCTTTAAAGTAATAGTGAGATGGAGATAATATTGAAAGACGACGTAAAAGGAGTAGGATACAAAAACGATATCGTGAGCGTAAAGCCAGGATACGGAAGAAACTATCTGATCCCTCAGGGTTTTGCAATCATCGCTAGCGAAAGCAACAAGAAGATGATCGCTGAGAATGTTAGACAAGCAGCTCACAAAGCTGAGAAGATAAAAAATGACGCTGAAGAAATCGCCAGCAAACTTGGAGATCTGAAATTGGAGATCAAAACCAAAGCTGGAGAAAGCGGGAAGATTTTCGGTGCAGTCACTGCTCTACAGGTAGCTGATGCATTGAAGGAAAAGGGATTTGATATTGACAGAAAGAAAATCAGTCTGGGAAGTATCAAAGAACTTGGAGAGCATACTGCTGTAATCGACCTTCACAAAGCTGTTCATCACGAAATCACTATTAGTGTAATCGCTGAATAAATACAGTCATTAGAAAACACGGAAACCCTGATTTCGAATAGAGATCAGGGTTTTTTTGTTCCTTTCTTCTCTAACTTAGCTATTGTGTTTACGCTACCCTTCCAAATACCTGAAGCACCACATAAGATCAAGCTGAAAGATTCTATTTTCAGTATTGGCTCCTGCTTTTCAGATAACATCGGGGATAAACTCACCGCACACAAGTTTGATGTTGTCACCAACCCCCTGGGGATTTTGTATAACCCCTTTTCCATTTTCAAAAATCTCAGGCTTCTGCTTTCAGAAGGGCTAGACCCGGATAATTTCATTGAAGCAGGGGGCGTTTATTTTCATTGGGATACGCACAGTGACATCTCGGGCACAGCCATGGATTCCTTCAAAGCCCTCCTGGAGGCAAGAAGCCTCACCTCCAGACAAAGCCTTACCAGCGCCAACTGGCTCATCATTACCCTGGGCACCATCTATGTGTACAAACACCTCGAAAGTGGAAAAATCGTGGCTAATTGCCATAAAATTCCCCAAAGACATTTTCAGAAACTAAGCCTCAGCCAGGCAGAGATAGAAGAGGACTTTTTTCAGACCATGGAATTGCTCCGCACCATCAATCCCGACATTAAGGTGATTCTGACCGTGAGTCCGGTCCGTCACATCAGAGATGGACTGATCGAAAACAATGTAAGCAAAGCCACCCTTCTCCAAACGGTCAATAACATCGTGAAGAATGACCCAAATATCTACTACTTCCCTGCTTACGAAATTCTGATTGATGAACTCCGGGATTATCGTTTCTTCAAAGAAGACATGATCCACCCTACCGAGCAGGCCATACAGTACATTTGGGAGCGATTCATCACAGCTTGTTTAGATCCGGATGCCATTGGCTTTATCAGCGAATGGACCAAGGTCAAAAAATCACTGGAACATCGTCCTTTCCATCCTGACACCAATGAACATCAGCGCTTTCTCAGGTCTACACTCACCAAACTGGAAGCCCTAAGCCAACGTGTGGACGTCTCCGGTGAAATGGAGCTCATCAAAAACCAACTAATCCGCTAGACATGAAGATACTCATCCTCAGCACACTGGCGATCAGTTTTTTATTCATTCAGTGTACCCAGAATATGACACATCAAGAAGAAACCACCGAGGAATACGAATTCACTAATCATTTAATAAACTCTACGAGCCCCTACCTCCTACAGCATGCCCACAATCCGGTGGATTGGTATCCATGGGGTCCGGAAGCTTTGAACAAGGCCAAGGAAGAGAACAAACCCATTCTCCTGAGCATCGGCTACTCCTCCTGTCACTGGTGCCACGTGATGGCTCATGAAAGCTTCGAAAATGAGGAAATTGCCAGGCTGATGAATGAGCGGTTTATCAACATCAAGCTGGACAGGGAAGAGCGACCAGACCTGGACAATATCTATATGGATGCCGTGCAAGCCATGGGCTTGCGAGGTGGCTGGCCCCTCAACGTATTCATCACTCCCGATCAAAAACCCTTTTACGGAGGCACCTACTTCCCGCCTGACCAGTGGAAAAAGCTTATTGTCTCTGTCAGCGATGCCTATGTACATAAATACGATCAGCTTTATGAGTCCGCATCACAATTTGCTGCCAATATAGATCAAAGTGAGGCTGAAAAATATGGACTTACAGACGGAGGCCTCGCGCTGACTCTGTCAGATTTTGACACAGCTTACGACAGCCTGAAAAATAAGTTTGATCCGGAATGGGGAGGCATGAACCGGGCGCCAAAATTTCCAATGCCTGCGCTATGGAACTTCCTTCTCACCTATTCTCATACCAGTGGGCAAACGAAGGCTCGGGAACATTGTCTCCTGACGCTCGATAAAATAGCCTCCGGCGGCATATATGATCACGTTGGAGGTGGGTTTTCAAGGTATTCTGTAGATAGTGAGTGGCATGTTCCTCATTTCGAAAAAATGCTTTACGACAATGGTCAGCTGCTGTCTTTGTATGCCAATGCCTACAAACTCACTGGAAAAAGTGAGTACAAGCGGGTACTAACCGGCATAGCTCAATGGCTGCAGCGTGAGATGCTTCATGAGCAGGGAGGATTCTACAGTGCACTGGATGCAGACAGTGAAGGAGAGGAAGGTAAATTTTATGTGTGGACTTTCGAAGAGGTGAAGGAGCTGGCCGGGGGTGATTTCTCAGTCATTGCCGAGTATTACAATGTCACCAAAGAAGGCAACTGGGAGCCTGGAAAGAATGTGCTTCGAAAATTGGAAGATGATAAAGTATTGGCCACCGAACTCAATCTTTCCGTCACAGAACTTAGAGATCAGGTGGAGCAATTCAATGCCAAGGCATTGGAGGTGCGAAACACCAGAGTAAGACCTGGTCTGGATAACAAGCTCATTGCCGGATGGAATGGATTGGCACTCACTGGTTTATGTCACAGTTATCAAGCCACCGGAGAAAGCATTTTTGCGGACTTAGCCACTGAAAATGCAGCCTTTATCAGTCAGCAACTCGTGACAGACAAAGGGCTGGTGAGAATTTATGGATTGGATACTCGAGGATATCTGGAGGATTATGCTGCAGTGATACAGGCATTTATTACCTATTATGAGACCTTCTTTGATGAAACCTATCTGGAGCTGGCCCGAACCATGACAAACCAGGTGATCGATGAGTTTTTCGATCAGAAAGAAAACCTGTTCTACTATACCAGCAATCAGGCGGAGCATCTCATCGCCCGAAAGAAAGAAATTTTCGACAATGTCATTCCAGCCTCCAACTCTATCATGGCAGAGAATTTACATAAGCTTGGCCTGATGTATGATGATGAGTCGTTTAAGAAAATAGCTTTCACGATGATTTATCAGGTGAACAAACTGATCCGACAAGAGCCAGAGTATCTATCCAACTGGGCATCCATTTCCTTGCTCAGACTCAAACCTACTGCAGAAGTGCTACTGGTGGGAGCCCAGGCTCGGGAACAAGCGCTGCAAATCAACAAGACCTATTTGCCCAATAAAATCCTCATGGCAAGCACCACAGGTAGTAGTCTGCCCCTATTTGAGTACAAGACCGTGGTAGACAATGAAACCACTATTTACGTTTGCTTTGACAAAGTATGTAAACGACCTGTTAATAATTTTACCGATGCACTGGCAGAGATTCACGATCCAAAATGATATGTTCACTCACTCACAATTCAGTTTCAGCACATAAAGAACTTTTATGTCTAATGGATTGCCTAATTTAAAGCCACCAAACCATCAACCAACTGACATGGTCTTATATCAGGAAGAAAAAAAATACGTTGATAGTCTCCGCAAAAGCCTGGCTGAGGATAACGAAATTTCAAAGGAGAAAATTGAAGAGTTGCTCAATAAGTTTGAGGACATGATGGAAATGACCAGTGTCAGCATCAAAATGATCGACCGTCTGATGCAGAACTATGACAAGCTAAAGCAACAAAACGGAGCAGCCACAGTAGCCGTAAAAAACCAATAAGCCTCACCAAAAAATTACCCTCGCATGCATTTCTGGTTTAGATTTGTGTGATTGAGCTACCTTGAAGTCATATTACCTCTGCCTCTTCCAGGCACATTCACTTACAGATTTTCTGATTTACTCTACCCCGACCCTCAAATTGGCGCCAGAGTCGTCGTGCAGTTTGGGAAAAGAAAAATCTACACCGGCATTATCCATAGTGTACACGACCAAACTCCCACCGACTACAACCCAAAGGAAATTCTGGATCTGGTAGATCAGGAGCCGGTACTCACCCTCCAGCAGCTCCGGTTTTTCGAATGGATGAGCAGTTACTACATGTGCACACTTGGTGAGGTGGTGAATGCCGCCCTACCCGCCGGACTCAAAATCTCAAGCGAATCGATCTTATCCCTCAACCCTGAGACTGTACTTGAAGACCTGGACCTCACCGAAAAAGAACAATCCATCATCAATCACCTGCTCTCCGGTGACATTAAAATGAGTGAGGTCAATAAAATTCTTGACATCAAGTCACCTTATAACCATGTCAAAAACCTAAAAGAGAAAAAAGCCATTCAGGTATTTGAGCAGGTAAAGGACAAGTATGCTCCTAAAAAAGAAACCTGGATAAGGCTTTCGAAACCTCACGCTACCGAAGACGGACTGGATCAACTTTCCGCACAGCTGGAGAAAAAAACCAAACAGCTGGATGTACTCCTGGCTTATCTTCGACTCGTTCCCCTGCTAGAATCTCCATCATCCAATGAGCACGGAATTAGTAAAAAGGAACTGACTCAATCGGACATCAGCGGCTCATCACTCAAGACACTCATCAAAAATGGTGTTTTTGAAGAATGGGAGAAAATAGTCTCACGACTGGATGGAATGAAAGCCTCCGGTGCACAGCAAATCAACCTCTCATCGGCACAGCTGCAGGCCCGAAAAGATATTCTGGAGTCATTTCAATCCAAAGGTACGGTACTGCTCAAGGGAGTAACCGGAAGTGGAAAAACCGAAATTTTCATCTCGCTCATCCAGGACATTCTGGAAAATGGAGGACAAGTACTTTACCTCCTTCCCGAAATTGCCCTCACCACACAGATCATTAAGCGACTGGCCAAGGTCTTTGGCGACCAGTTTGGAGTATTTCATTCCAGATATTCGGACAACGAGCGTGTAGAGGTCTGGCAAAAAATCCAGAAAGGGGAATTCAACTTTGTGGTGGGTGTCCGCAGTGCGATTTTCCTTCCGTTCAACGACCTCTCGCTGATTATCATTGACGAGGAGCATGAAACATCATTCAAACAATACGAACCCGCACCCCGATATCACGCGCGTGATGCAGCCATCTACCTGGCATCCATCTTTCATGCGAAGACACTGTTGGCCACTGCTACTCCCAGTCTGGAGAGTTATCAAAATGCCCTGGAGGGCAAGTATGGGCTTGTCAAACTGGAGGAGAGATACAACGAAGCAATACTCCCCAGTGTGGTGCTGGCCAATCTGGTCAAAGAACGCAAACAGCGCAAGATCAAAGGAAATTTCAGCTCCGTCCTGATAGAAGCTATTGAAAAAGTCATGGACAAAGGCAAGCAAGTCATCCTCTTCCAAAACCGAAGGGGTTACGCCCCCTACCTCACCTGCCAAAACTGTGGATTCATACCCAAATGCCCACATTGCGACGTGAGTCTCACCTTTCATATCCATCAAAACCTACTGATCTGTCACTACTGCGGTCACAAATCAGAAATGCTCTCTTCCTGCGTCCAGTGCAACTCACAGGAACTAAAAACGATGAGTTTTGGCACTGAGAAAATTGAAGAAGAGCTACAACTACTCCTTCCCAACGCCCGGATCGGCCGAATGGATCTGGACACCACCCGCAGCAAATACAGCTATCAGAAGATTATCGATGACTTTGAAAATGGTCATATAGATGTGCTGGTGGGAACGCAGATGGTCAGTAAAGGGCTCGACTTTGATCACGTAGAGCTTGTGGGAGTATTTGATGCCGACCGGATGATCCACTTCCCGGACTTCAGATCTCACGAAAGGGCGTATCAGCTCATCCACCAGGTAAGTGGCCGTGCCGGGCGCAGGGCCGATCAGGGGCATGTGGTCATCCAAACCAATGACCCGGAGCAGGCCATCTTTGCTCACCTGAAACGGCAAGACTATGAGAGCTTCTTCAATGCTGAAATACTGGAACGTCAGCAATTTCACTATCCGCCATTTTATAGAATCATCAGGATTACGCTCAAGGATAATGAAAAGCATTTGGTTGCCAATGCGGCACAATTCTATGCCAAGGAGATCCGAAAACAACTGGGAGATCTTCGGGTGATCGGCCCGGTGGAGCCGATGATTGGTCGGATCAGAAACCAGTACCTCTTTGATATTACGGTAAAGTTTGAAAAACATGGGCTCAATTTGTCGGCCTTAAAAGAATTCCTGCTTAATTCGCGTAATATGATGCTCAGTCAGCAGTTATATAAAAGTGTGAAAGTGATTTTTGATGTAGATCCGGTATAGATGAAGCAAAGCTTTTATATTCTTCTTATTTGGATGACCCTGGCCTATGCCTGCGATCCATGTGCCAACTGTGGTGAGCCGCTACGTTATGACCCCACGGTGAAAATGATTTTCATCAATCAGGACAGCGCTGATGTACTGAATGACAGCATCCAACTCAATAAGGATTCCATCGCCACCAATACTGCCTTGCGCAAAGTCAACACGGACTCTATGAAAGTGCTGCAAGACTCGCTGATCATCGTGGATACCCTGGTGGAGGCAGGTAAAGAAGAGTACATTGAGGTTCAGGATTTGTTTAATAAAACCATAGATAGCCTCTCCATCGTTTCGGATAGTCTGTCCTCCTACTCCAAGCAGCTGACGGCAATCAATACTGAACTCACTAAGATCCTAACTGTCATTAATAAAGGAACTGTCCAACTCCAGCACACCAGTATCCTGGAAAATGGTGCAGAGCTGAGCTATGAAGACTCCACCACCTCTTTCAGGCTGCCTTTGCTCCTTGCAAGTAATCAGACCAGCTACCGCATCACCATAGATGGTATTGATTATACCATTGCCTTTACTTATGAAACTTTCGAGTCCATTGATAAAGCCAGGGTGGCCAAAGTAAGTGCTGGTAATTTAGAGGTTCTTTCACACTCCTTTGATTCGTTAACTTTAAATTGCCCATCTGACTGCATAAGCGATGATGCGACCGTTACTGTATATTTCTAGTTTCCTACTGATGTGGCAAGCATTTGCCCAGGCAGACTCTGTGGCTGTGGACAGCCTGGAAGAGGAAAGCGTGCGTTTTATTCAGCCTTCATTCAGTTTTGACTATGGAAAAGCCCTGGTAAGTGTAGCTGGGTTTGAGCAAAAATATGAGGGGGCTTTCTCCCTGCTATTCTTTGACAACTACTATCTCACCGGGGAAATAGGTACCGGAAATCTCCAACCAAAAAACGGCATTGAAAACGGGAAATACCAGTCTGAAGGAAATTACTACCGAATAGGTGGTGGGTACCTGAAAGCCATCAATAGTACCAGCAGGCTTGGACTGGGCGTTCGGTATGCGATGAGTACTTTTAATGACCAGGGGGAGTACTATGTAGAGAGTCAGTCTGGTAGTCAGGACGACTATAGTGAGCAATTTGAACGTAAGAATTTGGAAGCCCGATGGGTAGAAATGGTGCTCACCTCCGAAAGCAAAGTGAGACTCAAAAAGTCAGATCCTGAAGCCAGAATTAACCAATTATTTTCTCTCGGGTTTCATCTGAGACTGAGGGTGATGTCCTCTTATGATCGCTTTTCTCCCATAGACGTGTACAGTGTTCCAGGGTATGGCCGCACAGTCAATAACCCCAACCTGGCCCTCAACCTGTTTTTGAAGTTCACTCCTTTCTAGGATTACTCGAACTTCACGATCCACCTAAATACTCCAGACGATCAATCAGATATCCCACTCGTCATTGAGCAAACGAATGGCATGATGACCTGTGAGGTCAAACTGACAGGGAACCAGGGAAATGTAATTGTTGGCAATCGCCCATTCGTCATTGTCCTCCCCTTTGTCATGATTTACGAAGTTTCCGATCATCCAAAAGTACTTTCTCCCATGTGGGTCTACCCGCTGGTCAAACTCTTCTTCCCATCTGGCATTGGCCTGACGACAAACCTTGATCCCTTTAATTTTCTGGTTTTGGTGTGCAGGTATATTTACGTTCAGTGCTATCCCTTTCGGAATCCCCTTTGTCAGGGCCTCACGAGCTATCTTGAGGATGAATTCATCCACATGATCCATCTCCGCGTCAGTGTCATAGTCGCAGAGCGAAAACCCAATAGCTGGTGTACCTTCAATAGCCGCCTCTATGGCCGCGCTCATGGTACCAGAATAAAGCACACTGATGGAGGTGTTGCTTCCATGATTGATGCCACTCACCACTAAGTCAGGCTTTCTATCTTTCAGTAAATGATGTTTGGCCAGCTTCACACAGTCTGCTGGAGTGCCGCTGCATTCATATGCTGGAATCTGATCTCCAAACAACCTGTTTTCGGTAAGTCTAAGCGTATCCCCCACAGTGATCGCGTGTCCCATCCCGGACTGAGGGCTGTCCGGTGCCACCACCAGCACATCGCCGATCTGAGCCATCAGGCTCACTAATTTCTTAATTCCATTAGAGGTAATGCCATCGTCATTGGAGACGAGTATGAGTGGTTTCGACATGTGTTGGTTTTTTATATTGCGTTGTAAAAGGCCGTGATTCGAATCAGGTCTCTCAATTCATCCGTTTTCAACCTGTTTTTCTTAATGAAGCTCTTAACTTCCGAGGAGTGCTTGGACATGATATTCATCAAATCACTTTTCTTACCCAGGTAGATATCTATCTTCCCATCCTTATGGAGGAAATAGAAAGTATAATGCACCTTATCCTGAATAAATGACCCACCCCAATAGGCAGAGCTATTGGAGACACTTTCCTGTACAATGGCCTCTCTGGAAAGCAAAGAGAGCGGCCCCTCATACAACACCTCAAAGATGATCGGAATCTCATAGTTGTAATTGACATTATAAGGTATGGAGTAGAACTGCCGGTAGTTATCCACTAATTTGTCATATATCTCAAAATAGAAAATCTTATGACTGCTGAAGGTCTTCACCACATTGCCCTGAATCAACTGCACAATGTTGGCTTCCATGTCATATTTGATCAACCCCCGAACGGTATCATCTTCCGTGGTGATCAGGTAACCGTCATGCCACACCTCCGACGAAAACTCCTGTGCATGGCTCAATAAACCAGCAGCACAGAAGATCATGAATAAAAATAGTCTCCTCATCTACAATTATTTTTTCAGAATCTCGTGTCCCATTTTATCCCGCTTAGTTTCAAGGTATTTTTGATTGTGGATATTTGGAACAACCTCTATAGCTACGTTCTCAACAATTTCCAGACCATAACCCATTAGGCCGATGCGTTTTTTTGGATTATTTGTAATGAGCTTAAGTTTGGTCACTCCCATTTTCCTCAAAATTTGAGCACCCACACCGTAATCCCGCTGATCCATGTGAAAGCCTAACTTCTCGTTGGCCTCCACTGTATCCAGCCCTTCTTCCTGTAGCTTATAGGCTTTCAGCTTATTCAAAAGACCTATCCCACGTCCTTCCTGATTCATGTAGAGCACCACGCCTTTGCCGGCCTTCTCCACCATCTGCATCGCACTGTGCAGTTGATTGCCACAGTCACACCGGTAAGACCCGAAAATATCACCCGTCACACAGGAAGAATGCACCCTTACCAGTACAGGCTCATTCTCTTCCCATTCGCCCTTATAGAGCGCCAGGTGCGTCTCATTGGTGTTCTTTTGCTTGAAAGCCTTCAGGCGAAACATACCATGCTCGGTAGGCATGTCTACTGCAATTTCTTCTTCCACCAGGGACTCATGCTCCATGCGGTAAGCAATCAGATCTCTGATGGACACAAGTTTCAGGTTGAATTTATCAGCGATAATCCTCAAATCAGGTAACCGTGCCATGGTGCCGTCCTCCTTAAGAATCTCCACCAGTACACCGGATGGGTGAAGTCCGGCCAACCTGGAGAAATCAATGGCGGCTTCTGTATGACCTGTTCTTCTTAGCACCCCACCCTCTTTGGCTTTCAATGGGAAAATATGGCCAGGCCTGCCAAGGTCCTCAGGTTTGGTGTCCTCATGGACAAGTGCCTGGATGGTCTTTGACCGATCGGAGGTGCTGATGCCAGTGGTGGTACCATGCCCGATCAGGTCCACTGATACGGTGAAGGGGGTTTCATGCACCGCTGTGTTCTTACCTACCATTAGATCCAGACCTAGTTCTTCACATCGCTTTTCCAGCAACGGCACACAGATCAATCCTCGTCCCTCTTTGGACATGAAGTTGATAATTTCGGGGGTGACCTTCTCTGCGGCACAGATGAAATCGCCTTCATTTTCACGATCTTCATCATCTACCACGATGATAATTTCGCCATTCCTGATGGCTTCTATTGCTTCTTTTATTGGGTCAAGAAGTTGCGCTCTACTCATTCCTATTTATTTTCAGTCTATCTTAATACAAGTTATTTTACTGTGACGTTCCCCAGAAATTCCGCCAGGCTCATTTCTATTTTTTTAAGCCCGTTGATTTCATCCAGCAGGATATCAATGTCATCTTCATTCGTCGTTTCCTTTAGCTTTCTGTTTTCCTCCTCTATCAGGTGCTGCACAATTCTAAACTTCAGCCTCAGGATATTAGAATAGGTAACATCCTTCAATTGTTCTTCCTCTTTTGGAATATATATCTGAAATTTCTTCTCCCAGTTCTCGCTCACCTCATGCTTTGAGGTCATCAGGTTGACCACCTCGCGCTTGATCTCTTCAGAGCCGTGCTGTATGAGGTAATCCCCATCTATTATGACTCCCTCAAGAAGCTTCTCCTTGAAAATATCAAGGATGCTTTTGTATACCGGATTGGTAAACTGTATTTCCTCAATCTCTGAAAGAAAGTATGAAATCAGGTCTTCATCCACCAGCTCGTGATTGGTGATGTGACTCTTTCCATAATTCACCAAAACCCGGATACTCTCCTTCTCCTGAAGCTCTATGACCTTCATGATATCGAGCTCTTCCGGCTCTTCCGGCTGGGGCACCAGCAGGTCTTGTGGAGTCAGATTTTCACCAGGCTGATAGCCGGCTTTGCCCTTGTCCCGGTTTTGCTGGATAAGGATCTTGTTTTGCTCGGCCACCAATACTGCCTCCGAAATACCCAGCAGATCACTGCATTCCTTCAGGTAGACCGTCCGTTTCACCGGGTCGTCTATCTTGGTGATGGACCTTACAATGTCTTTGATCAACCCGGCTTTTTTAACCGGATCATCTTTGGCATCTGCTAAAAACAGTTTTGTTTTGAAGCGAATTATATCCTGAGATTCACTTTCAATGTAGTGACTAAAAGCACTGGTACCCAGCTGCTTGGCATAGCTGTCCGGATCTTCTCCTTCAGGGAGTGCAACCGCTCGCACATTGAGCCCGCCCTCCAGCAACATATCAATCCCTCGGATGGAAGCTTTGATCCCTGCGGCATCACCATCGAAGATCACGGTCACATTTTCTGTATATCGTTTCAGGAGTTTGATCTGCTCCTCGGTGAGGGCTGTACCTGAGGAAGACACTACATTTTTGATGCCCGTCTGGTGCATGGAAATCACATCCGTATAGCCTTCTACCAGGTAGACGTTATCTTCTTTTCGGATGTCTTGCTTAGCCTGAAACAGACCATAGAGAATCCGGCTTTTATTATAAAGCTCTGTCTCCGGAGAGTTGATGTACTTGGGCTGTTTCTTGTCCTTGCCCAGCATTCGGGCACCGAATGCCACCACTTTGCCGGACACATTGTGAATGGGGAAAATGACCCGATTTCTAAACCTGTCATAAACCTTTCCCTCCTCCTTCACCACAATAAGACCGGCCTCTTCAAGCAGTTCCTGGCGGTATCCTTTTGCGGTAGCGGTTTTCAGCAAGTGATCCCACTCACTGAGGGTATAGCCTAGTTCAAAATCCTTAATGGATTCATCAGTAAACCCCCGCTCCTTGAAATAGCTAAGCCCTATCGATTTGCCTTCCTCACTCTCCCACAATAGTTCCTGAAAGGATTCCTTCGCGAAATTGAGTAGGATGTAAAGACTGTCTCTTTTGTTTTGAGCCTCCTGGGCTTCGTCGCTCTGCTCCTCCTCTATAATTTCTACACCGTACTTCTTAGCGAGGTACTTCAGCGCTTCCAGGTATGAAAGGCCATCCACTTCCATGACAAAGGTGATACAATCCCCGCCTTTGCCACTGCTAAAATCTTTGAAAATACCTTTGGAGGGCACCACATAAAAAGATGCTGTCTTCTCATTGGTGAATGGACTCAGGGCCTTGTAACTGCTTCCTGATCGCTTCAGGGTAAGGTAATCACCCACCACGTCCACGATATCCATGCGGTTTTTTATCTCATCGATGGTAGCTGGACTGATCATAGGTTAATCTTCGCAGTATCAGAGTGATTTTTCAAAGCACAAATCTAAGGCTTTACTCTGAAACGAAACGGCCTATTCCGCAGGGCTTATTCAGAACAGAAAGACAATCCAGAATCACAGGATCGTTTCCCCTCATGATAGATGATGTGAGTTTGACGATGACGAGCGTCCAGCACATCGTTCTCCAGAAAATCATCAATCATTGATATGTACCCATCCTGTATGGGCTTGCCCGCCCACTCATGTCCACCACCACAGTCTGTCATGAGATAATACTGCTGGTCAAGTGAACGCAAACGCTCGGCCAGGGTATACGAACCTGAAAGCATCATAAATCCCGTCTGATCTGCATCACAATAGTGGTGTGGTGCATTGGCGTAAGGCACCAGATTGTCACAGGTACCATGAAAAAAAGCCGTGGGAATGGCGTTCTCTTTAGTGATCCACCGGGCATCCAAAAGTGCACCGGCCATACTGATCACGCCACCATACTTAAAATTAGATGGTAGGATGCCAGCCATGGTTTCCTTCCAATAGGTCGCGTGGATTGCTGCTTCTGCTCCTGCACTGCTCCCGATAATCACCACTCTGGAAGCATCAATACCCAATTCCTCTTTGCGGTCAATCAGATAAGCCACTGCCTGATGGATGTTTCGTGCCGATTCAAATATGGTGCTGATTTTATTCTGTACGGGCTGATCGCAGCTGAAGGACTTGCCTTTCATGGTGAGGTGATAGGAAATAGTGGCCGTAACCCAACCCTTTGAGGCATAGCGCTCACAAAAAGCCAGGTGACCTGACTCATCGCGCTTTCCTCCCGAGAATCCACCACCGTGCACGTAGATCAGCAAAGGGCGAGGCGCTGCTACATCCTTTGGCGTATACAGATCCATGCCAAGCGTGTCTTCATAAACGACCGTATTCCTTTCAAATGACTGTGCCTCGAGAAAACAAACCGTCATAAGCAGAAAGGATGCAAGAAAATATTTCATAGGTCAATAGGTATCTCTGTATATGTGGTCAAATCGTCGTCCATGATCAGGCTTCAGCGGCATGGATTCACCACCCGTTTCAGACAACCAGTCAAAAAGTGCCGATCTCAACTCCTCAGCCACTTTTCTGTAATCATCATTCCTGATCAGATTATTCATTTCATTCGGATCATTTTCAATATCGTATAATTCGTTGATATCCCAAACTCCATGGTAACGAATAAACTTATATTTTGACGTGCGAACGGCATGAACCGTAGGCGTCTGGGGAAAAGGGCGCTCCCAAAAGTACTCATAGTAGACCGTGTCACGCCAGGGAATAGATTCCTGATAAAGGAGCTTTTTAAAGGAGCTCCCGTCCATATGCGCTTTTTCTCCCAGTCCGGCCAGATCCATTACGGTGGGGCCTACATCCACGTTTTGAACCACCTCACTCACCCTGGAGGCCGCCGGGATACCGCCACCCATAGCCAGCATCGGCACTCGCATGGATTCTTCGTAAGCCTGGCGCTTGTCTATGAGCCCGTGTTCGCCAAACGAAAAACCATTATCGCCCATGTAGATCACCACGGTATTTTCGAGTAAATCTTCGCTCTCGAGGTAGTCGAGTACGGTACCAATACTTTCATCCACAGAAAGCAGCGTTTCACAATAGCGTCGGTAAAAGTCCTCAAAATTGATTTGCCCATGATACATGTAATCCACACCGTGCCAGCTATTGCGCTGAGCTTTTGCCCAGTTGGGTAGATCATCATAGTTGTATTGATCCACTGAAACGGTGCTTCGCTCATGGCCGGGAGGAAACATAGTGGGCGGGTATGCAACCGGCTCCGTTTCATATTTCCCAAGGTGTCTCTTGGCTGGCTGGAAATCGGCATGCACCCCTTTATGTGATAGGTAGAGAAAAAAGGGCTTTTCTTTATCCCGGTTACTAATGAAATCAATGGCATAGTTGGTCAACACATCTGTGACATAGGCTGAATCCCCGTGTACCTCATCCGTACCATTGAAATTGATGGTAGGATTATAATATACACCCTGTCCCTTGAAACTAGCCCAAAAGTCAAACCCGGGCCGCTGACCAGAATGGTGTTCGCCCATGTGCCATTTGCCAATGAAGCCTGTCTGATATCCGGCTTCCTTCTGGAGGTATTCTGGGAAAAACACTGTGCCCTCAGGAATGAGCGACTGGTTATCTACCACCTTATGATTATGTGCATACTGACCGCTGAGGATACTTGCACGGCTGGGTGAACACAGGGAGGTACTCACAAAGGCATTTTGCACATGTACCCCTTCAGTGGCCATTCGGTCCATATTAGGCGTTTCCAGAAATGGAACTTTCCCCATGAATCCCATGAAGTCATAGCGGTGGTCATCACTGAGAATAAACACCACGTTCTTACGATCCGAAAGGTCAGGCTGTGTAGAGGATTGTTCTTTTTGGCTGCATGCTGAAGCGATAACGATCAGTAATACAAGGCTTAAAACTTTCTTCATTTCATGTTCATTTTAGCATAAAAAAACACCCACCATCAGAAAATTTTCATAAACGCCGGCATAAGACTTATTCCCAGAAGTCTGACACCTTAAAAGCGAATGGGTCAATGTTTCTGAATGGTGGGATTTTTTGAAGTGTGAAGAAGTAACAGCTATGGGAATTTTTCTTAATTAATTTATTTCGTCCAATTTACCTTTTGTCTCTGCACATCTCTTGAGTTGGCGCCTACCATGATTTCGAATTCACCAGATTCCCAGTCAAACTCCAAATCTGAGTTGTAGAACTTCAAGTCTTCATTAGTTACCTCAAAAGTCACGGTGACCGTCTCTCCTGCTGCTATCAAAACCTTCTGAAAACCTTTTAACTCCTGTACCGGACGGGTGATGCTTCCCATCACATCTCTGATGTATAATTGCACCACTTCCTTACCATCCACATCACTTTCATTGGTGACGGGCACAGAAACACGAAGAACCTCTGCTCCCTTGAGTTCCTGGTGAGACAGAGTCATGTCACCAAATTCGAAGGTGGAATAACTCAACCCAAAGCCGAAAGGATATAAAGGCTCATTGCTCACATCCAGGTAATTGGATCGAAACTTCTGAAACCACTGACCTTCCGCCAGGGGTCGACCGGTGTTCTTATGGTTGTAGTAGATAGGTACCTGTCCGATATTTTGAGGGAATGTAGTGCTCAATTTTCCCGATGGGTTCACCTCACCAAAAAGCACATCAGCGATGGCCAAACCACCTTCACTTCCTGCAAACCATGTATTGAGAATAGCAGGAACACTTTCTGACTCCCATTTGATGGCAAGCGGCCGGCCACTTTGCAGCACAAGCACCACTGGTTTCCCCGTTTTCAGAAGTGCTTTGAGGAGGTTCTGTTGATTTTGGGGAATTGAAATATCTGATCTGCTGGAGCTTTCTCCAGACATCTCGGCTGATTCACCCAATAATGCTACGATCACCTCTGACTTTTGGGCTACAGCCAGCGCTTCCCTAATGAGTGCGTCCGCAGAACGCTCATCCCTGTAGGTAGGCTTACCGAAAATACTCACCCTGGCTTCCAGGTCTGCCTCTTCATAGACATTCGCCCCCTTTGCATATAGAATATTTGTACGAGCTCCACCCACTGCTTTCATTCCTTCCAGAAGTGAAATGGACTTGGTGAAATCTGCTGCCACACTCCAGGTGCCAGTCATGTTCTCTTTATTATTGGCCAGAGGTCCTATCAGGGCAATGGTTTCGCCCTTCTTTAGGGGCAACACATTTTCTTCATTTTTCAAAAGAACCAACGATTGAGCTGCAATCTTCCTCGCTGCCTGCCTCTTATCGGCCGTGTAAATTTCCGTCTCTGATCGTTGAATGTCACAATACCGATAAGGATCTTCAAAAAGGCCCAGTTCAAACTTCGCTCGCAGGATTCTGCGACAAGCCGCGTCGATTTGTGCTTCCGTGATAGCTCCTTCTTCCAGTGACTTTTTGAGTGTGGTCAAAAAGCCCTCTCCTACCATATCCATGTCTATGCCGGCATTCAAAGCCAGAGCAGATACCGTCTGCAAATCACCCATACCATGGTCAATCATCTCATTGATTCCTGTATAATCGGTCACTGAGAAACCATCGAAACCCCACTGTTCACGAAGCACTTCAGTCATCAGCCAGCGATTACCTGTAGCAGGGATACCATCAATTTCATTGAAAGAAGCCATAACGCTCCCCACTCCTGCATCGATAGCTGCTTTGTAAGGGGGGAAATACTCATTGTACATTCGCACCCGACTCATATCCACGGTGTTATAGTCCCGGCCTGCTTCAATGGCACCGTATAGCGCAAAATGTTTGACACAAGCCATCATGGTATTGAAAGCAGTAAGGTCATCACCCTGATATCCGCGTACCATGGCCCCTGCCATCAGCGATGCCAGGTAAGGGTCTTCACCCACACCTTCGGATATCCTGCCCCAGCGCGGGTCACGACAGATATCTACCATCGGAGAAAAGGTCCAAGAAATACCGTCTGCTGTGGCCTCCTGTGCGGCGATTCTGGTAGACAGCTCGATGAGTTCCATATCCCAAACGCATGATAGTCCCAGGGGAATGGGGAAAACCGTTTTGTAGCCATGGATCACATCCATACCAAAAATCAACGGGATTTTAAGGCGGCTCTTTTCCACAGCTATCTGCTGGGTAGCTCTGATTTTTTCTACACCGCTGATATTAAATAATCCTCCTACCTGGCCAGCTTTGATCTTTGGCACGATCCCAGTATTGGAAGCCAAACCTGTGCTGATGTCACCAGCCCCCGGAAGATTGAGCTGCCCTATCTTCTCCTCTATGGTCATAAGATTTAAAAGAGAGTCTATCTGAGCCTCATAGGGCTCACCCGCTTGTATCGGATCAGGCGCAGAGCAACTGCCCAAAAACAGCGATACTATCATCATCCCAACCACTAATAGATTTCTCATGTCCAATGTTATCTTTTGATGTAAAAGTGTGTGTCTATTTTTCATACTCAAAGCCCAATTTCTTGAGGCCATTTTGCACCTCAGGTGCGGACATAAACAGGTCCCATAGCAAGCCACTCCTGTAGTTCTCGATCATGACCGGGATTGGTCCCTGATCAATGGCCAGGTACCGCGGCAAATACCAGTCGGCGCTAAAGCTAAAGGCATCATAAGGACCATATTTCCCCACTAGCGTATCTCGCTGCGGCGCATATAAAAATTTCAGCATCTGCATACTCTCTTTGGGAGTATAAGGAAAGGATGACAAAGCAGCTGTTGGGGAAATCACCCCTAAATCTGCCCCCGGCCTATGCCCGGCATACCCTTTCATGGAATAGCTGGAAGTCATCCCCCAACAGTTTTCACCGTAACCTTCGTACTGCTCTGGGTTCTCAAGGCAATATGCATAGTGGATTTTTGCATGATTCTGATTGAGTGCCCAATACTCCCCATACTTGTCCTTAAGACCTCTGGGATCCAACCCCAGATAAGAGTAGTGCGCCCAAAACAGTGGTCCCACCTTACTTTCATCATGCTCATAGTGATTGAGCACCAGGTCGTACCCGTAATAAGTTTCATTTGATTCTATGTTACCGTCAAGGGCCCAGCCCTTGTGATACACTTCTGGAGACACAGGATGGGTAGGTGAAGATGCTGCCAACACATACATGATAAGTGCTTCATTATACCCTCCCACAGGAAAATTCATCTCCCAACCATAGTTGGGTGACCAGTGCCAGTAAAGAACATGCTCGCCACCTTTGGTATGCCAATCCCACTCCACTTCTTTCCAAATGGTATCGATGCGCTCTGCTAATGCTCTTTCTTTTTCGTTGCCATCTTTGAAATACTGCCTCACCGCCAGTAGTCCCTGCATCAGAAAGGCCGTCTCCACCAAATCTCCACCGTCATCCTTTTTGCTGAAGGCCTTGGTTTTGCCGGTATCGCCATACCACCAGTGCGGGTACACCCCATGGTAGCGGTCTGCCGTTTCCAGAAAGTCGAGAATTCGCTCATACCTGCGGACTGCTTCCTCCCGCTCAATAAACCCACGCTCTATGCCCACCAATATGGCCATAACACCAAATCCGGATCCTCCGGAGGTAACTACATTTTCATCATTGCTTGGGTAAATACCGTCCATGTGGACACGCTCCCGGGCCAGCCCAGAATTGGGCTCAGCGCCATCCCAGAAGTACTGAAAAGTCTGATATTGCACTTTATCCAAAAGGGAGTCCTCCCGTATCAATGTGGTAGCTGTCTGCTCCTTCTGTTTAGAGCTGCATGCACTCATAATTACCAGTACTATGAGTGTCCCTATTTTAAACAAATTATTCATAGCTAAATCCAAGTTTATCAAGTCCGCTTTGCACCTCAGGTGCAGACATAAAGAGGTTCCAGAGCAATCCCGTTCGATGATTTTCGATCATCACCAAAATAGGTCCCTGATCAATGGCGATATAGGAAGAGGCTGTCCAGCCTTCTGAAATATTGAAAGCATCGTAAAATCCATATTCGCCCCATAGCTTATCGCCCAGTATATAATAAAAGTGCCTCATGGCTTCCATGGACTCCTCTGGTGTATATGGGATGGAAGAAATGGCTGCCGTGGGTGTGATCACTCCCAGGTCATTATCTGGAGAATGTGCATTGTATCCTTCGTGGTTGTCGCTGGCGGTAAGTCCCCAGCTTTGTGCAGAGTAGCCAACAAAGCGTTTAGGGTTGGCTATGCAGTATGCCCTGTTGATCAGCGTGTGGTTCACATTCTGATTCCAATAGTTAGCATATTGATCCGTGAGGTTTCTCGGATCCAATCCCAGAAAGGAATAATGGGCAAAGAAAAGAGGGCCACCCTTATCTGACCTCAGATCCATCTGATACCCATAGTAGGACGCTCCCGAGCTATTCACCATGGCACCGTTGCGGGCCCAGCCTGCAGTGTATACCTCCTGATCGATGGGATGTGTGGGTGAAGCTGCTGCCAGCACATAAACCATGAGAGCTTCGTTCCATCCGGAAATTTTGTGATTCTTCTGCCACCCCACATTGGGAGACCAGTGCCAGTACAGGACATCCTGCCCATCCTGAGTGTACCAATCCCACTCCACCCCTTCCCACAGGGAATTGATTCGTGCGATCAGGTCTGCTTCCTCCGGATGGCTGCTGTCCAAATATTGTCTTACGGTAAGCAAGCCCTGAACCATAAAAGAGGTTTCTACCAGATCTCCCCCATCATCGTCGCTACTAAAAGGGATGACTTTTCCAGAGGTGCCATTCAGCCAATGTGACCAGGCACCATGAAACCGGTCAGATTCTTCATCCAGAAAGGTGATGATCTTATTCAGGCGAGCTACTCCCTCTTCTCTGGTAATGAAGCCACGTTCTATTCCCACGATGATGCCCATCAAACCAAAACCAGATCCGCCGGAAGTGACCGTTTCGCCACTCGTATTTCGTTCCCGAGCCAAACCACTCACCGGGTGACCAAAGTCCCAGAAATACTTGAAGGTCTGCTCCTGTACCTTGGTGAGCAGGGCTTCGTCTGAAATCTCGGGGAATTTCAGCGATGAATCGAGTTCAGTATAAAACGGAAGCTGGTAGCTCTCAAATTTTTTACCTGAAATGGAGGTGAGTGCAGAAGATATGAAGAGTGAATACCGCTCATAACCCTCCAGGTTTTCAGTAACGGTCATGGTAAACGTGCTGTCGGATGCACCATTGGTGACATTGAATGTCGCCGGAATGCTACCACCTGACAGGTTAATGTTGTCTTTTAGCTCTTCCAGGTCCAGCGGATCAGAAAACGTCAGCTGAAAAACTGGCAGACGACTGATGTTAATAATTCTTTGATTTTGATCGGGGGATACCCCATCAATGGTGACGCTCGATAATACCATGGGTGGGTTCTCAGTGAGGAAGGTTACCTGAAAACCTTGAAACGTCTCACCTTCGGCGCCTTTAATGTCTTTGGAAATACTAAGGGTATAAGTGGAGTTGATGGCCAACTCTTCAGAATGAGTGATAGAAATGGTTTTATCACTGTCCAGTAGCGAAAATACCAGCTCGACTGCCTGATCATTTTCATCGGTGAGGGTAATACTGGAAGAAATGGTGGTCTCACTGAGGGCATGAGAAAAACTGAGAATGATGCTCTTATCTACAGGCTGAGGTGCCTCAGGGTTTGCCAGCAAATTACTGGTACCAATCCGCAAAGCAGTCAATTGCATGGTGGCAGGTGTGACACCCCCTGTGGAGTCGTCTCCGCAACCAGCCAGACTAAAAACAAAAAGGACAACCAATATAATAGGCGCGACGACATGCATACCTTTTTGTATCATGATGTGAAATACTTTTATGATTCCTAATGAATCCATGGGTCAGTAAAATGCTCCTGAAGGAGCCAGGTAAGAATTAAATTAAAAGAAAAAGAGTCAGGAGCCTATGAGAACGACTCCTGACTCAACCACTATGTAACCACTAACCTAATTAAGGCTTTTCTGCATTGTAAAGCTCAGCTGCTTGAGTAGCAGAGAAAGATGCATGGAATACGCGCACGTCATCCATTTGTCCTTTGAAGTGATTGTTGTCCGGGAAACCAACAGGGTTTGCCCAATCATCTGTAACCACTCTGTTTTCGCTACCCTGAATAAAGCCAAATGCTAGTTTATTACCTGGAGCATCATTGCCGTTGTAGGCCACTCCTACTGCATTGTACAGGGCATGAGTCTCTCCATAAAGATTGAAATCCTGGCTTTTTCTCAACTCACCGTTGATGTAAATCGCACCAATTTTGGTTGCTGCATCGTAGCTCACGATTACATGGGCCCACTTGTCTTTAATGATTGCGGCAAGACCCCCTGATGCAGAAACATCCTGATCGAAAGTCCATCCCTGCCATCCGAGGTTACCAGTGGTAGACCACCACAAATCCTGAACACCAGTGGTTCCTCCAGCTAGTGCATAGGTAGAAGCCAGTTTACATCCGCTGTAGTTTCCAAAGATCTCGAACTGGAAGCCATTCCACGCGCCTAAACCCATTACAAACTGTCCACGGGTTTCATCATTGTCATTCACATCAGATCCGTCAGACTTAATCCAAAAGCTGAGGGTAAAGTCATCAGTATCCATCAGTGCATCCGCACCAGGCACCTGGATCAAACTCTCGTCTCCATCGAAAGAAGCTGTACTTTCTGCCTGTCCGAATCTATCCGTTACATAAGTAATCTTGGTACGGCTATCGGCATTGAAAGCACCCATTTCGTCGGTATCATCGCCATCAAACTTCCAGTATGCTACCTGAGCGTCCGCATTTGGCGGAGTTACCTCGGCTACACCACCGGTAGAAAACGATCTGCTGGTGGCTACAAACTCACCCCCATCAGACGCCACAATAGCACCAATCGAAAGGGTATAATCTGTTCCTCTGGCTAATTCTTCTGTGGCAGTAAGCGTAACTGTAGCTCCGCTCGCTGTTACATCGGCAGTCACACCGCTGATAGAAACTGAAGTAGCACTCACTGTAGCCGCGTCCACTTCCTTAGAGAAAGTAAGGGTAACTACTAAATCTACCGGTACTCCACTTGCCGAAGTGGCACCATTCAAATCCACGCTGGTCGCTTCACCTGATAGCACATCAGTACCAGTGGCAGACACACTCACCAAGGCCAGGGCACCCGGACCTTCGTCATCGCCACAGCTGATAAAAACCATCGCACTGGCCATTAGCGCCAGCACCAATAATAACTTCATTGTTTTCATACTTACTTCATTTTAGGTTTAATAATCCTCTTTTACTTCTATTTACTTGTTATTGAATGCTCTTAATAGCCTTTATTCTGGGAGATCCTTCCTTCTGAAATATCCACCTCAGACTGGGGGATAGGAAAGAGTTCATTCTTATCCTTTACAAAACCAAGAGGTCCCAGAACGGTCTCTGCCCTATTGGTACGCACCAGGTCCCAAAATCTCAACCCCTCAAACGCCAACTCATAGTTTCTTTCATTTTCTATGACCAACCGAAGAGCTGCCTGGTCGGTCACGGTGATATCCGGCAGAATGCCAGCGTTACCACCCCTGGCCCGCTCACGAACCTCATTGAGATAAACAAGCGCTTCCGCAGGCTTATTGTTCTCATTGAGCGCTTCAGCCGCCATCAACAGCACGTCAGCATATCGAATAATTCGCTTATTATGACCAAAAGACTCATTGGTGCCCGGTCCGGGATGCCAGATCTTCTGGTTGTACACTTCTATCTCTACAATATCTCCATCTACTCTGGTGGTGTCAGGGGTAGATGCGTCTCCGCCAGTCTCCACACCATCCAGCACTTCACCCAGGAAAATAATACTGGCATCCATCCTTGGGTCGTTGTTGGCTTGCATCATCAGGATCCAGGGGTAGGCAGGTCTGCCAAATCCCCAACCACGATTAGGCGTACCACGAATCCCCATGGTATTACCATACTGATTGCCACCCTGATCAAATGGAAAAGGCAACGCCCCAATCTCAAAGATCGACTCCACGCCAAACTCATGATCATAACTAAAGGCATCGGCAAAGTTTGGCTCCAACTCATACTGGGCAGAGGCAATAACTTCTAATGCATATTTCTCGGCATTTACAAAGTCACCATTGAACAGGTAAAGTCTGGCCAGTAGGGCCTTGGCTGCTCCCTTTGTTGCACGGCCGGCTTCATCTGCGGAGTATTCAGATTTTTCAGGGAGAAACTCTGCTGCATGCAAAAGGTCAGGATAAATCACCTGGTTGAAAATCTCCTCTGCTGAGGTCTTGGTCAGGTCCAATGCCGGGTCTGTCACCAATACCAGAGGTACTGCCCCAAAACCCTGAACCAGCTGAGAATAAAAATATCCCCTTAAAAATCTGGCCTCTGCTACTATTCGCACCCGGAGTTCCTCATCCATCACGATTTCCGCATTGGGCACCTCATTGATCACAAGATTGGCTCTGCGGATTGCCTGATAAAGTGTTTTATACCATCTGTCACCTGAGCCCTCTGTGGCCGTATGGCTGAAGTTATCATACGGAGCGATGGCAGTACCATCTCCGGGATTACTTCCCTTGATCATCTGATCGCTCATGATATCCAGCAGAGGAAAACCACCGGTATGGATGTTCCAAACCCGGAGGGAGTTGTATACTCCGTTCACCGCCAGTATGGCATCAGATTCTGACTGGGGAAAAGTGCCTGCAGTCAGACTCCCCAGCAAAGGTTTTTCCAGATTTTCTTCACACGCAGAAAAGAAGAAAACAAGACCTATGAATGTATATTTTAAAGATTTCATCGCTTAAAAAGTTAAATTCAGTCCCACACTATATACTTTGGTAATGGGATAAACTCCCCTGTCTATGACCCCATCCAGAGCGCTGGACGCACCCAAATCGGGAGAATATCCGCTGAATTGTGTCTTGGTGAAAAGATTGGTACCACGTACGTACACTTTGAGTGACTGTGCGCCCACACTATTCAAAACGGCCTGCTGGAAACTGTAAGACAAAGTGACCGTTCGCAGGCGCAGGTAAGAGCCATCTTCTATGAAATAATTGGAAGGCGTATAATTGGTTCCGCCCGAGACAGCTCTGAAGTTTTCATTGGAAGGGTTGGAAGGAGTCCAATGATCCAGGAATCGGGTTTCATAGTTCAGCAGCGAAAACCTCACGGCCTGCTTGCCATTGTAAATGTCTACCCCTGTCTGCCCCTGAAAGTCAAGGCCAACCCTAAAGCCTTTGTATCCTACTTCCGTATTGAATCCATAAACCAATCCGGGTATTGAATTTCCGAGCATGATCCGATCATCACCGTCCAGTATACCATCTTCATTGGCATCCCGGTAGATCAAATCACCGACCGTCTGCCCAAAAAGATGAGGTGTAGCATCTACCTGCTGCTGTGTCTGGAATACGCCAATCGCATCATATCCGTAGAAAAAACCAATGGGCTGCCCCACGGCAGTTCTGGACACCTGCTGGCCATTGCCCAAGTCACCTGCCACTATTAGTGAATCTACGCCAATGTCTTGTCCAAGCTCCAGCACCGTATTTTTCACAGTCGATCCCAAAAATCCAAGCTTATAGTTGAAATTGCCGATATCATCCTGCCAGTTCAGACTAAACTCAAATCCCTTGTTTTCAACAGAAGCCACATTGTACACGATCTGTTGGAAAGCTCCGAGACCTGTATAGCCTATAGGCTCCAGGTTAACCAGAATGTCGTTGGTCGTTTTTACATAATAATCCATTTCGGAAACCAACCGACCGTTGAACATGTCAAAATTTAACCCTACGTCAAACTGTTCGGTCTCTTCCCATTTCAGGTTGGGATTGCCTCCGGTCGCATACGCGGCCCCTGCCACATACTGTTCATTTTGACCAAATACAGCCCCGAATGACTGGTCAATCTGCGGAAACTGGGCATCATAGCTGATTTTATCATTTCCTACAATCCCCCAGCTCGCTCGAAGCTTCACGTTACCCAGAAAACTCACCTCGGGGAAAAATGCCTCTTCTGACAAGTTCCAGCCGAGTGCCAACGATGGGAATACTCCATATCGGTTGTTAGGGCCAAACTTGGAAGAACCATCCCTCCTATACGTGGCGGTGAATAAATACTTATTCATCAAACTATAATTGAACCTAAATAAATAAGACTGGATGGCAGAATGAGAAGCGTTGTTGGACACATCCTGAAGCAATGGATCACCATCCGACGCATCGATGTACCAGAAGGATTCCCCATCACGAAGGAGATTCTGGGCAGAACCTGATAGGAATTCAGATTTCACTCGCTGAGTGGTGTAACCAGCCACGGTATTGAATCGGTGAACACCGATCTCCTTTACATAGGAAATGGTGTTTTCCCAAAGCACAAAACTGTTGTCATTGTAGCTCTGCGAAATATCGCTTGTTTCGTTTTGCTGCAAGGGAGCTACGAAATACTCCGGTGTGAAACTCTTGTTTTTGCTCATTCCCAGTGAAAACTGCAAACTCGACTTTACCGAGAACCCATCCAGAAAAGCATACTGGGCAAAAACGTTTCCTACACTTTCTATACTCTTATTGACGTTGTTGGTGTATTCAATTGCCGCCAGGGCATTTCCCCCACCCTGCACTTCGGCAAAAATTTTCTCCCCTGTCACTGGGTCAGTGGTATAGGGCGCATCAATTGGCCATGCCCGAAGTGCCGTATTCACAACTCCAGGACTGTTTTGCTTTTCTTTGAGTGCTACTGAGAGGCTCAACCCAATATCTAAGTTCTTGGCGATCTCGTAGTTGGTATTGATCTTGGTAGTGATTCGTTCTAATCCTGATTTGGGCAAAATGCCCTCTTGTCCGAAATAGCCCAGTCCGAAGTAATAATCTACCTTTTCACTGGCTCCTCCAAAAGAGAATGAATAAGACTGAATGGGTGCATAGTCATTGTAAATCTCGTCTTGCCAGTCGGTAGAGGAGAGCTGATCTACGTTATATGGGCCTGGCTCGGTTAAGTCAATGTCATTGACATACTGACCAAACTCCTTACCATTCATCAAATCAATTTTATTGGCAACCACCTGCCAACCCAGCTCAGCGTTAAAGTTAATTCTCGGAGCACCTTGCGCTCCCCGCTTGGTGGTAATGATGATCACCCCATTGCTACCCCTCGAACCAAAAATGGCGGTAGCCGAGGCATCCTTCAGCACCTCAACTGACTCAATATCATTGGCATTGAGGAAATCCAATGGTGTACCTGAACCACTGTTATCCGAAACACCCTTCTCAATAATCACTCCATCCACCACAAAGAGGGGGTTGTTATTGTTGAGGGTAGTTACCCCTCTCAGTCTAACCACAGGAGTGGCTCCTGGGTCTCCACTGGGACTCAATACCTGAAGTCCGGATACCTTTCCCTGAAGGGCCTGAACCGGGCTGGCATTGGGCACTTTGAGTAAATCCTCGCCCTTCACTGAGGCCACTGCTCCCGTGAGGTCACTCTTGCGGACCGATCCATAGCCCATCACTACCACTTCTTCCAGTTCAGAAAAATCTATATCCAGAGAAGCGTTAATGACGCTTTGGTTATTCACACGTACCTCCTTGGATTTATAACCCACGTAAGTAAATACCAAAACAGCCTCCGAACCGGAGACCATCAATTGATAATTACCCTCCAAATCCGTTACGGTACCATTGGTGGTCCCCTTCTCAATGATCGTGGCTCCGATCAGCGCTTCTTTGGTCTCAGAATCCAGGAGTGTCCCACTAATTTTAAAATCCTGTGCATCCGTATAGCTGGATGCAGAAACCATTGCGATAATGATAATAAATAGCTTAGTAAACTGCCTCATATTATAAAGTTGTCAATGAGATAACGATTGCATCTATGCAACTTTAGAGGTTTTTCTAGCTATTTCAAAAAAATTATCATTTTCACATCCATGAATAATACAATAATTAACGGAAAATATCAATCACAAAAAACGAGTAGCGTATCGCTTGAATCACATTAAAAATATTTTGATAAAAAATCAAAAACAATTTTTACAAATCCAAAGATCGTTTCGATCACAATCATAACCCACCAAAAAAAATCTTTATTTAATCCAATAATTATTTTTGACTAGAAACAAAATCCTCAAGGTTTTTGAAAATTTCATGAAGGGTGCGCTTTTCTTCTTCAGTCAGTGCCTTAATTCGCTTTTTGAAATCTGAAATGGTGTTTCTTCTCAATTCCAGCATCTCGGCAAATTCTACCAGTGAGTATTGGTCTTTATTGAAACTATCGTAAAGGATGTAGAAGGCCTTCTCCAGGGGAAATTTGATCCCATGAAATAGCGTTTTGGTGGTGGGCGACTCCTGATAACCGCATTTGGAACACCTTCTGCTAAATGGAGCCGATCCCTCACTGTACACCGTGTTGTTACACCTGGCACAGCTATAGTGGCTTCTCCATTTGAGGTTACTCAAGGCTCTCAGGCAATCGTTCTTGTCAGAAAAGACTTCAATAAATTCTCGATAAGTAAGTTCCTTGTTTTGAAGACGCTCCATTTGTATCGACTTAATGTTATTTCTGAGTCTCCAGTTATCCAGATCAAGCAGAGAATTGATTTCGGAGATTTCTACTTTTTGCTGAGAGAGCAGCGTGTTTTTCTCCTTCAGCTCTGCAGTACGTTGCTCCACCAACGACTCCAGCTGAGCATTCATACGATCTTTCAGTTTTGCATTCTCCTCGTGCTGCAAAATGATTCGCTTATGCGCCCGGTCCCGATTTTCTTTCAAAATCCTCACCCGATCGCTCAATGCAAACGAGAGAAAGAGCATCTCAAAAACAAAACATATATGAAGGCTATAATAAGTCAGGGTGGTGAATGGGATAATGGAAAGCATCAGCATGGCCTTCAGGATAAACCCGAGAAAGAGAACTCCAAAAGCAACAATGAAAAAACGGGCAGGTTTGTACCCTCTGTTGAATACAGAGATACTTCCTGCGAAAATGATGATCAGGGGAATTAATTCGATGTTTCGATTCTGAAATATGCTATGATCGAAAAAGAGCGCATAGGCGAAAAGAAGAATTCTCAAACCAAATACCACATTCAATAAGGTATTGATTTTCGGGGCCCTGATTTTGAGGCTCAAAAATTTCTTGGAGAACAGGATCGCCCAGAAAATAATGGCAAACAGAGAAACCCCGTGAGCCACCTGATTCCATTCAGGGCTATTGCGCCACAGGTATTGATACCCTACCCCATCCACACTCATAGCAAACACCCCCACACTGATGATATAAAAGGTGTAGTACAGGTACTTGATCTCCCTCATGGCCGAATAGATCAGCATATTATAAAGAGAGATGATCAGAATCATACCATAAAAAATACCGTAGAGATAATACTCTGCAAGCGCATATTCCACAAACCGATTGTAGCTTCTGATGCCCACCCTAATGTCTGCATACTCATGACTCACCACCCGGAAATACAGCAGATACTCACCCGATCCGGTCAGTTGAATTTCAAAGTTCTTGTGGGCCATGGGTTTCTCCTTAAAAGGAAGCATATCACCCATGACATATTCTTTAAAAGGCTTCCCCTCATGGCTCAAATACACCTGCAGTGTATCGATGGTCTGATCAAAAAATTCCAGCAGGTAGTTGGTTTCCCCTTCAGGGATGACCAATTTGATCTTCATCCAGTATGCAGATCCTGTGTTGTAATCCTGAGGGGTAAAATTCAGGTTCTTGTTGAACTTGGTTTGAAAATCTGTCGCAGACACATCCTCAAAGGTGAGTGTGGTAAACCGGTCTTCGTAAAACTCTATGTCCCTGATCTTCAATTGCAGCTCGTGCGTACCAGGAGCGATCACCACGGGTGCGGCATAAAGAAGCAAATGAAACCACAGATAAATCATAACATCAGTACAAAGGAGACCTTAAAGATAACCAACAAGAATTTCCCGGTATTTGTCCTCAATAAAACTATTTAAGACAGAAACGCATTAATGAAGAGAGACATAAGTTTGAGGTCAGAAATCCCTTGATTAACATTGCACCAGAATTCTTAAGTTAGGTAATGGAGATAAGCAGAGACAATATATTAATTGCATTAAGTGAAGTTCAGGATCCGGATCTCAAGAAAGACCTGGTCACGCTGAATATGATTCATAATATCCAGACAGGCGAAAAAGCAATCAAATTTACTGTGATGCTTACCACTCCCGCCTGTCCACTGAAAGAACTCATCAGAAAAGATTGCGAAAAAGCCATTACCAAGCATTTTGGTGAAGAAGTGGCGGTGGAGATAGAGATGTCCAGTACCGTGACCACTGTTCGTCAGAATGCGCCTATGTTACCAGGAGTTAAAAACATTATAGCCGTAGCCTCCGGCAAAGGCGGTGTGGGTAAATCTACTGTGGCTGCCAACCTGGCTGTGGCTCTGGCCAAAACCGGAGCCTCTGTGGGATTGATTGATGCCGATATTTTTGGCCCCTCTGTACCTACCATGTTCAATTGTGAATTTGAACAGCCCAGCGTCACGCAGGTCAATGGTCAGAATAAAATCATCCCCATCGAGCAGTACGGTGTTAAACTAATGTCTATAGGCTTCCTGGCACCACCAGAAAATGCAGTAGTCTGGAGAGGCCCCATGGCCAGCTCTGCGCTGAAGCAGTTTCTTGGAGATACCGTATGGGGTGACCTGGACTACCTCCTGATCGATCTACCTCCAGGCACAAGTGATATCCACCTTACCCTCGTCCAGAGTGTACCCGTCACCGGGGCCATTGTGGTCACCACACCTCAAAAAGTAGCCTTGGCCGATGCTCAAAAAGGGATTGCGATGTTCAGACAACCACAGATCAACGTACCTGTTTTGGGCGTGGTGGAGAACATGGCATATTTCACTCCTGAGGAACTTCCCGATAATAAGTACTATATTTTCGGTGAAAATGGAGGCAAGCAGCTGGCTGATAAATTCAATATTCCGCTGCTCGGGCAGATTCCACTGGTGCAAAGCATCCGCGAAAGTGGAGATGCAGGCTATCCGGCAGTACTCAAAGATGATGTGACCGCTGAGGCATTCCGAGATTTATCTCAATCGTTGGCCCAGCAGGTGGCCATCAGAAATGCTTCTGAAGCAAAGACTAAAAAAGTAGAAATAAACGTTTAAAACATGGCTGATCTTGAATTATTGGAAAAAATAGAGTCTGCACTGGACACTATAAGACCGTATCTGGAGGCCGATGGTGGTAACGTGAAAATACTGGAAGTGACGGATGAACAAATCGTCAAGCTCGAACTCCTGGGCAACTGTGGTTCCTGCCCTATGTCTACGATGACCCTCAGGGCCGGAGTGGAAGAGGCTATTAAAAGAGCGATCCCTGAGATCAGAGGGGTTGAGGCCATCAACATCACCACCCCGGACGATCCCCGTGCCAAATTACCTGAAACAATGATGTAAAATGCGGGGGTTACTACTGTTCTTGCTGCTGTTTTCCTTTGGCATAAGTAAAGGACAGGAGAGATGTGCTACCAATCAACTGAATGCCAATGTCCAGCGAACGGAAGTTCAATCCGACTTTGAAGGCTGGTTGAAAAAGCGGATTCAGGAAAAGAAAGCACAACAGGCTGTTTCCCCACGACGAGCCACGGCCTATCAAATCCCGGTGGTTTTCCACATTATACATGATGGTAGTCCGGTAGGCTCCGGCTCCAACATCTCCGACGATAAAATACTGGAGCAGCTGCAGATCATCAACGAAGATTTTAACCGAACAAATGCAGACGCCTCTGAAACACCCGCTGAGTATCAGGATGTGGCCGCTGATGCTGAAATCGAGTTTATCTTGGCCAAACAAGATCCTGAAGGCCTGCCTACCAGTGGCATAGTGAGACTTCAGGGCTCCAAGTCGACCTACAGCCCCTCAGAGGATGCGCTGCTGACCTCAGAAAGTTACTGGCCTCAAAATGACTACCTCAATATCTATGTTACGGATTTGAGTCAGGGCAACCTCGGCTATGCTCAGTTTCCATTTTCGAACCTCCCGGGCATCGCCTCAGAATTGGAAAACTATAAGTCCACAGACGGTGTGGTGCTGGATTATGCCTGGACCGGCAACAATGAAAACACAGGCAGCTTTGATAGCAAAGGACGCACAGCCACCCACGAAATAGGTCATTACCTTGGCTTACGACACATTTGGGGGGATGGAGGCTGTGGCGTTGATGACTTCTGTGAAGACACCCCTCCTGCCTCAGGTTCGTCCACAGGTTGTCCCAAAAACAAGATCTCCTGCGAAACGAAAGACATGATCCAAAACTTCATGGATTACACAGATGATGTGTGCATGAACCTATTCACCACCTGCCAAAAACTCAGAATGCACACGGTATTGGAAGAGAGTCCGAGAAGGGCTTCGCTCCTCACCTCTCCTGGCCTCAAAGAGCCTGTGCTGACCAATAATGACCTTGGCATACGATCGGCCATAGCCCCCACCCAATCACAGTGTACCAGTATGGTAACACCGGGCGTACAGGTGAGAAATTACGGTCTCAACCCCATCACTGCTTTCAAAGTATCTCTTTTCCATGAGGGTGTGCTTCTGGAAACCCTCACCTCCAATGTCCCTTTGACCACCGGCGAAACAACTGAAATCAATTTCACACCCCTGTTTTTAGATGACCAGGATGCCAACGAACTGACTTTTGTAGTCACTCAGGTAAATGGCGGCCCCGATGGAAACGATCAGAACAACAGCCTCACAGTTACCATTGCGCCATTTCTCCCCAAAGTGGTCCCGTTATTTGAGGATTTTGAAGAAAGCACCAATTATTATAAGATTACAGAAACCGGAGCGCAATCTGCCTGGATGTACACCACCGCGCCTGATTCTACGCCTTCCAATCAGGCCGCCGTGCTTCCTTTTTACAATCAGACAGCCAACTTCGGCTATCAGGATTTTCTGATCACGCCAACCCTGGATTTCTCAGCACTCACATCGGTACAGTTGGACTTCCGCTACGCATATGCTTCCCGTTTTTCGGAAAATCTGGACGGGCTGATCGTATTAGTCTCTACCAACTGCGGCCAGGATTTTCTCCTGCAGAATATGGTTTTTGAGCGCTATGGCAAAAACCTGCGCACCGCGGGCACCAGTGATTTTAGTTTCATCCCGGACGAGCTATCGGACTGGGAAAGTGTCAACCTCAACCTAACCAAATTTGCCGGAGAAGAGCAGATCCAAATAGCCTTTGCAGGGGTCAATGGCGGAGGAAATAACATCTATCTGGATAATATATCAGTGACATCAGCCAACCTCCTGGCATATGATATTGGGATCAAGTCCGTGGAAAACTTGCCTGTGGTCAGCTGTGAGCAGTCGGCCTTCCCTCTAGTGGAGATCAAAAACTATGGCTATGAAAACGTGAGAGACATTGAGTTTCAGGTAGAAGTGAATGGAGTTACTTTTATGGAAGAATTTCACGACCTTTTCTTGCCTTCAGGGCATTCTGAAACCTTCATGGTGAACACCTCTGACTTTATGACAGACGGGTTCAATGAGTTTATCTTCACCATTAGTCAGGTGAACGGACGGCAGGACGAGCAGGCCTCCAATGATCAGAAAATATTTTATGGGCTGGTGAATGACACAGAAGATGCCATCCCCGTTCAGGAAACTTTTGAAAATCAAAGCTGGATCGTTGTGGACCCCACCGGGATACCCCTCTTCGAAGTATTGCGGGTGAATGGAGACACCGTACTTGCTTCTATGAGCTACGGTAATGAAACGGTCAGTAAGAGTTATCTGATTTCACCCACCCTCAAAACCGGCCCTTACAACCAGGGAGCCATTCGGTTCGACTACTCCTATGGACAGCGCACGGGATTTAATGACAACCTGAAAGTACTCCTGTCCCTGAATTGTGGGAAAACTTTTGAAAAAGAGCTCCTCAGCCTCAACTCCGAGCAGCTGGCAGTGAAGGTGAGCAATACCGAATGGGTACCCGAATCCAGGGAAGACTGGAAAACTGCCTTTATTGATATCACTGAGTATATGAACTGGCCCGAACTAAGAATTGCCTTGGTCTTCTCCAACGGAAATGGCAACCGGCTCTACCTGGACAATATCAACGTGCTCACCACCAATGATCCAGGGCTCCCGGAATTTCAAAATCAGGTACAGCTTTATCCAAATCCGGCTACTACAGAATTTAATGTGGCATTTAACCTTCCGGAAAAGCAAAAGGTTAACCTCCAGGTCATAGACATTAGCGGTAAAGTGTTATTTGATCAGGACTTCAGCAACATTATCAACCAAACAATCAACCTCAAAGCGCCCTCTCAAAGTGGCTTCTACATTCTTCATGTAACCGGCCAGGAGATTAGCTACACCAAAAGATTGTTTATCAGACAATAGAAATCCCAAATCAGGTTAATTTTACCGCCCATGAGGATAGGAATTATTTTTGGAGGTCAGTCTCGCGAAAGAGAGATTTCATTTGCTGGCGGACGTACCGTCTACGATAATCTAAACAAAACACTTTTTACTCCAGTACCCATATTCATTGATAGTCTGGGCAACTTCATACTCCTTGACTGGCAGTACCTTTACAAAGGCACCATCAGGGATTTCTATCCATCTGCCGAGCATCTACCTCACAGCCCACACTTCTTTCAGGTATACGCCGAGTCGCTGCAGAATGAGCCAGACCGACTGGAGAAGAGCATGGCGGCTGTTGGACAGAAAATTACCCCTGACCAGCTTTCAAAGCACATAGATTTTGCTTTTCTGGCCCTGCATGGGCCCTATGGTGAAGATGGAAACATCCAGGGCATTCTGGAGTGGTACGGCATTCCCTATTCGGGAGCAGGCATATTACCCAGCAGCATCGGCATTGACAAAGAAGTACAAAAACGTGTCCTGAAAACTGCCGGTTTTGAAACGCCAAAAAGTACTTCCATCGAACGTTCCCAGTGGCTAACCAGCCAGAGTGCAGTTATCCAAAACCTGGAGCGGGAGTTTAGTTACCCGATGGTGATCAAAGCGCCCCATCAGGGCTCCTCCATAGGTGTAAGCATTGCGCAAGACAAGAATTCTTTGCTCGCCGGGCTTAATCGGTCGTTTTTCATTGAAAGCATCGACATAGCCAGCTGGAAAGCCAAATCAGATGAGCAAAAACGTAACTTCCTTGTCACGTTTACGGACATCAGAGAAGGTCTCGGATTCCCGGTTCTAGTTGATGGAAAGATGGTCTATCATCCTGAAAACCTCTGGGAGTTACTGGATCAAAGTAAGGAAAGCACCCTCAAACTTGAGTCTCCCAATGGAGAAGCACTCGTACTGGTAGAATCATTCATCGAAGGTCGGGAGTTTTCGTGTATTGTCATTGAAGATGAGAATGGCGCTCCCATGGCCCTGCCCCCCACGGAAATCAAAAAACGAACAGACCTTTTCGATTACCGATCCAAATACCTGCCCGGAATTAGCCGCAAGATTACGCCTATAGATCTGCCAGATCAGGACATTGAGAGGATCATGAGGAAATCTGAGGCCCTTTTCACCGCCCTGCACAGCCAGGTATATGCCCGAATTGATGGCTTTTTCACGGCTGAGGGTGACATCTTTCTGAACGATCCTAACACTACTTCGGGTATGCTGCCGTCTTCCTTCTTTTTCCATCAGGCAGCGGAAATCGGCTTCAACCCATCACAGTTTCTGACCTATATCATTTCCAGAAGTATATCAGCTAGACTGAATGCCGGGAAAAAGATCTATCACCTACTGACCCTGGCACAAACCCTGCGTACCAGCCTGCAACAGGCCGCTGCCCATCAGGGTGAGAAAATCAAGGTAGCGGTGATCATGGGTGGATTCTCCTCTGAAAGACACATCAGTGTAGAGAGTGGACGAAACATCTATGAAAAATTGGCCTCATCAGGCAAATACCTGCCCATCCCAATTTTCCTGACTGGTGATGAAACCAAACACTTGCTCTATCAGCTCCCCATCAACATAATGCTGAAGGACAATGCCGATGATATCCGTGAAAAAATCACTCAGCACAGTGAGATCACACACCCGGTCATTGCTGAGATAAGAAAGAAAGCACATCATCTCATGGAGCAGTTTGCTTATGAGGAAGCCCTACAGCTGGAGTCTCTCACTTATGACGAACTGGCAACGCGTGTAGATTTTGCTTTTATCGCTTTGCATGGCAGACCCGGAGAAGATGGTGCGGTGCAGGAGCAACTGGAACTAAGAGACGTCCCCTACAATGGATCCGGAGTGGAAAGCTCCAGGATCTCCATCAACAAATACGACACCAATGAGCTCCTTCGGGCCAATGGTATCCTGGTGGCCGATCACATGCTAGTTTATCAGGAAGAATATCAGCAAAACCCTGAGAAAACCATCGAATCCATCACCTCCCGATTTAGTCTGCCGCTCATTGCCAAACCAGCCGATGATGGCTGCTCCTCTGCCGTAAAGAAGATCAAAACCCGTGAAGAGTTGATCGCTTTCGCTGAAATGATGTTTAGAACGCAGGAGGCTTTCCTGCCTGAACCGATGAGAACCCTGAACCTCAAGGCCAATGAAGAGTTTCCTCAGAAAAACTTCTTCCTGGTAGAGTCACTCATCAGTGCAGAAGGCGCGGATAAGTTTCTGGAGATTACTGGTGGCATGCTCACTCATCTTCAGCCAGATGGTAGCCTGAGCTACGAAGTTTTTGAGCCTTCCGAGGCCCTGGCATCCGGCGAAGTGCTTTCCCTCGAGGAAAAATTTCTGGCTGGTGAAGGTCAAAACATCACCCCTGCCCGATTTGCAGACACAGCGGAAGGTTATGCGGCCATTGCCCGGTCGGTAAAAGAGACCCTGGAGAAAACGGCACGGACCATTCAGGTAGAGGGCTACTGCCGGATCGACGCCTTTGTGCGAATCACCGGACAGCAAGCAGACACCATCATCATCGAGATCAATTCGCTGCCCGGCATGACACCCGCTACCGCTATTTTTCATCAGGCAGCACTCAATAATATGAAACCTTATGAGTTTATAGACCAAATCATTCAATTTGGGTTTGCCAGACATCAGGTGGAAAAATGATAAGCCCTCAATGAAAGATTTACAGTTTGTTTATCTTCGATTTTCAACAAGACCAGAACTTATAGATATCTATGTCCATTTTTAAAGTCAACTCCTGGAAAGACCTGGCGCTCCACGCTTTCATCATCATTGGTTTGGGGGTTGTTTTCATCTTCATTTTCTTCTTTATCTACCTTCCTATGAGCACCAATCACGGGGAGACCATCACTGTACCGGATGTACGCGGGATCACACTGGATGAGCTGGATGACTTTCTGGGAATGCGTGACCTTCGCTATGAAGTCACGGCGGATTCGGGATTTTCAGCCAGTTTGCCCCCGCTGGCAGTATTGAAGCAATTTCCCCAACCCAATGCCAAGGTGAAGGAAAACAGGAAAATCTACGTGACACTGAATGCCGAAAGAGCTCCTCTGGTAAGGATGCCGAAGCTCGTAAGCGGATCGGTAAAAAATGCTCAACTGGTACTCAAAACATACGACCTGGAACTGGGAGAAATTACCTATGTACCAGACCTGGCCCTTAATTATGTGCTGGAGCAAAGAACAGATGGGCGTGAGGTACTAGAGGGCGAGCGCATCCCCAAAGGCTCTATCATCGACCTTGTAGTAGGTGATGGGCTTGGAAAGCAGTCGCTGGAATCCCCCAACCTGATCGGACTGGATCTAGAAAGTGCTCAGTTTGCCATAGTAGGTTCCGGATTAAAAATAGGCGAAACTAAGTACGAGAAAGAAGGTGTGGCCGTTATAGAGACCGAAATGGAAGACGGAACTTTCACTTACAAAGAACAAAAAGTATCTCCGGGAGCAGTATTTAAGCAAAGACCCAGCGCCGGGATACGCATGCGTCTGGGCCAGATGGTAGATCTTTGGGTTTACAGTCCGGACTCGCTCAATACCAATCCTACCCTACTGGATCAATAGTGCGCATCTACCTATATAGCATCCTTTTCATACTGGCCAGTGCCGGTCAGGCTCAGTTTGCGATCAAGGGCATACAAAACTCCCATCATCGTCAGCTCCGAACAACTGCCCCTGAGTACCCGCGAACACTTCCGTTTTGGGATGACTTTTCCACCTCGGATGGCACGCCAGATACCCTCCTATGGATTACAGGTGGGGATGTTTTTGTGAATGCCACCCTGGGCCAAAATCCGCCCACCTATCGGGTGGCGACGTTTGATGGATTGAAAGGAAACGGCCTGGCGCACGACATAGCCAATGGCTTCAACGGGCCAGCGGACAGCCTTATTTCTCAACCCATTGACCTCAGTCAGGTCAGTAATTTCAAAAAGACCACCGTCTATCTCAGCTTCTATTGGCAGGCCAAAGGCAATGGGGAGCTCCCTGACGAAAAGGACTCCATTCGTGTACAGTTTACCACGGCAGACTCCCTGTGGGTGACCCAGTGGGTACAGGTTGGAGGTTCAGAGAACGTATCCGATCACTTTCAGCAGGTGATCATCCCGGTTTCAGGTAATGAGTTTTTTCATGAGCGATTTCAGTTCAAGTTTCAGGCATTCAGCAGCCTGAAAGGCCCTTTTGACACCTGGCACATTGATTATGTCTACCTCAATCAGGACAGACATGAAAACGATCTTTCACATTTCGACAGAAGTCTGTCGGGAAGTCCCTCGCCCCTGTTTTCGCCCTACTACGAAGTTCCCGCAGATCATTTCTTTAGAGACCCGGCCAAATACCTGAGTGTACAAAGTGTACTGGCTACCAACCTGGATGCAGAAACAGCCGTGGGCCATCCGCTGGATTACTATTATCAACTGGAAAACCTTACCACAGGTGAAGTTTATGACTTGTCATCTATGGGAAACGGGGGCCTTGGTGGTCTCGATCCGCTGGAATACAGAAACATCCTGGGACCTTCTGATATCGACATTGAGGCTTACAATACCCCGCTGGACTCTCAGGTGATCATGTCCACGTTTTATTACGAAACCGGCGACAAGAACCTGTTTGAAGTAGTAAATGGAGTAGACACGGTGTTTCTGCCTGTCAATCTGAAAGTGAATGACACCATACGCACCCGCTACACGCTGCATAATCACTATGCCTATGATGATGGTACTGCAGAATTCGCCGCTGCCATCAACCTGCTAAAGGGGCAGGTAGCTGTTAAATTTGCGCTGGAAGCAGCTGACACGCTTACACATGTGGATATCTACTTTCCTAACATTGCACCTGACCCATCCGGAAGCTCCGTGGACATCCTGGTTTGGGATCGCCTGGACGATGCCAGGATACTTTCCAGACAACCCTATACAATCCAAAGTCCAACCGGACTCAACCAATTTACCCGAATCAAACTCAGCCAGCCGGTACTCACCAGAGATACTGTATATGTGGGCTATCAGCAGTTTACGGACAATTACCTGGGTGTGGGATTTGATAGAAATAATGCCATTGCCAGCAACAATATCTACACCAACGTAACGGGTGTTTGGGAGCAGAATACCCGACTTAGCGGAGTACTCATGATTCGGCCCGTATTTGAGTTTGATTCCACTTTTATCCTCAGTACCCCCGGTACTCCACTCCCTGCAATCACGGCCTATCCCAACCCCTGCAAGGGCACCCTAAGCATCAATGGGAACTTCGATCAACTAACTATTTTCAATCTTTCAGGCCAGACGGTCTATTCATCTGATAAGCGGTCATCTTATGATCTTTCATTTTTGGAGGATGGGATATATTTGCTAAAAATAAACAGCAACAATTCCATTACTACCCAAAAACTGATCATCAGGAAATGAATGACATTACCCCGAAAGAATTAAAATCGAGACTCGAAAAGGGTGAAACCCTACCCCTATTCGATGTGCGAGAGGATTGGGAATATGACGAATCCAATATTGGTGCCGAACTTCTGCCTCTTGCGAGTATACCCCTCAGGCTCAAAGAGCTGGAACCCCTGAAGACGAAAGAAGTGATCGTGCACTGCAAAAGCGGATCCAGAAGTCATCAGGCAAAAAAATACCTCTCCAAACAGGGCTTCAGACAGGTGAGATCACTCATCGGAGGCATAGAAGCATACCTAAACAACCAAAAATGAAGAACTTATTAATCATAACATTGATAGCGGCAAGCTCCTCGGCCTATGCACAGTTTCCTTGTGAAAACGGCATGTCAGACGGCACCTACCCCTGCAATCAAATCACACTGATGGGCCATCTGGCACCAGAAGAAATAGATGCGGTAGAGCATCATGGAAATTACCTCAATGACATTTGGGGGTGGACAGACGCTGAGTCCGGGAGTGAATATGCACTGGTTGGCCTGGTGGACGGAGTAGCTTTTGTGGATGTGACCGTGCCTACCAATCCTGTATACTTAGGCAAGCTACAAGAGAGTGCCACCTCCAATGGACGAGTGAGCAGAATTGGAGATGTGCAACATGGAAAATCGAGCTGGCGTGACATCAAAACTTTCAAAAATCACGCCTTCATAGTCAGCGACGTAAATGGAGCGCATGGCATGCAGGTATTGGACCTGACCAAACTCAGGGGACTGGATGGCAGCACCACCGTAAAATTCAAAGCTGATGCCCAGTATGAAGAATTCGGATCTGCGCATAACATTGTGATCAACGAGGAAACCGGTTTTGCCTATGTAGTCGGGGTATCTGATGGTGGCACAAAATGCAGCGGCGGCCTGCATGTGATTGACATCAACGACCCCAAGAACCCTAAATTTGTAGCTTGCTTTAGCACTGATGGATATACCCATGATGCCCAGTGTGTCATTTACCAGGGACCAGACGCTGACTATCAGGATCAGGAAATATGCTTCAACTCCAATGAAGACACTTTTACCATTGTGAATGTGGATGACAAGGACAACATGTCCATGATCAGCCGCACCGGATATGATCAGGTTTCTTACACTCACCAGGGATGGCTCTCAGAGGATCATCGCTTTTTCCTGTCAAATGACGAGTTGGACGAAAATGCTTTTGGGTTTAACCCACGCACGCTCATCTGGAATATAGAGGACCTGGATGCCCCGGTGCTTATTGGTGAATATTATAACAATGCCGCGGCCATAGACCACAACCTGTATACCCACAATGGACTGGCTTTTGAATCTAATTATTTCAGTGGCCTGAGAGTACTGGATTTAGCCCAGGTGGCTGATGGCAAACTCAGAGAAAGAGCATTCTTTGACACGTACCCGGACGCTGATGCCATTGAATTTGGCGGTACCTGGAGCAACTACCCCTATTTCGAAAGTGGCACAATCATCGTATCCGACATGAACAACGGACTGTTTGTCTTACAGCTCGATTTGGAAGATGACATCATAGCCACTCACCCTGCCGATATGGAAGGGTGTGAGAATGAAGAACTCACATTTGTGGTGGCCGCAACAGGCACTACCAACTCCTATCAATGGCAGCGGTTTGACGGTAAGACATATGTCAACCTCACGAACAACGATCAAGTGAGTGGCGCTCAAACCAATGAGCTAAAAATCATGGCTCAAAATAACTACCAGGGAGATATTTTGAGATGTAAAATCACGGAAACCAATGGTACCCTTCACTACACTTTTCCTACCTCTTATGAGATCAAGGGAGAACCTCTGGAGGTAGCGTTCAGCTTTGAGGAGACCACACCGGGTTCCGTGCAGTTCACCAATGAGAGTACTGGCGCCCAATCCTACTCCTGGGATTTTGGGGATGGTAGCACCTCCGATGAGGAGAACCCGATTCATACATTCGAATATGGAGTCTTTAATGTAACCCTCACTGTGACCAACGAGTGTGAAACAGCTGAGCTGACCAAGGAGACCTTTGTGGTAACAGGACTGGATGATCAGTCAAGGTATTTCAATGTATTCCCAAACCCCTCCTCAGACCTGATCAATGTTTTCAGTCAGGAGAGCGGAATGCTGGAGATCCGGGATACGTCTGGTAAACTCACACATGAGCAAACTATTACACGTGGCGCTCATGTTATTGGACTCAATCACTTGCGAAAAGGGATTTACTTTATTTCTATCCGTACACCAGAAACCTTTGTGGTGAAGAAGCACATCATTCAGTAATCAACTCTGGAATATCCAAGATAAAGGGCTGGGGGCTAAAGCATAATATGAAAATGATCAGCGCTACCCAGCCCAATAATTTCCTTTCTATAGAGAGGGGCGTATTGTCAAGTACCGGAGGATGTACTACCCCCATAAATCTGCCCAGGAGCAAGCCAAACAAAAGCCAGCCACTATAGCCTTCCCACTGAAAGAGGTAATGCACAATAAACTGCGCAGAAAACATAATGGCCGCAAACATCCACCGATCCTGCCTGCTCTTAAACATGCTGGCGGAGCAGATAAATAGAAAATATAAATAGGCCCCTATCAAGATCAGAAAGTGTAAGGAACTCTCCAGTCCTACATCGGCCATATCCTGAATACTAATCAGCCCCAGACCTGCATAAAATAAGAAGATGGAAAACAAGACCTTCGACACTTTTTCATGCCGCCTGGCCCCTATCAGGCCAAACAGAATATGTCCACCATCCAGCTGACCAATAGGTAGCAAGTTGAGTGCCGTAAAGAACAGTGCGAGGTAGCCCGCCAGTAACAAGGGATAGTGGATAATCTCATTGTCATGAGGCATCCTGGCCGGATCCGCTACATATTCCTCAAAGAACCAAAAAATAGCATTGGAGCCAAAACGAAATGAGGCTGTGCTGTCATTGTCATACACATGATCCGCATAGTCCAGTCCATACTGCTCATACTCCGGATGCACCTGATAGATGTACTCTGGCTCAGGCAGATTGGCAAAACCATACCAAATCACCCCTATGGCAATCACAAAACCAGCCAGCGGACCAGAAATCCCCACATCGAAATAGTGTTTCAGGCTATAAATATGATCCTTGATCCGAATAAATGCACCCATGGTTCCAAAAGATGGGGAGAGAATAAACCCCAGCCACATAGGGATGTAGTATGGGAGCGTAACCCGAATATTGTGATGGCGTGCCGTAAAGTAGTGGCCAAACTCGTGAAACGTGAGGATCAGCAGAAACGGGATGGAAAACTGAAAGCCACCCATGAATTCGTCCCAGGTCATCAATAAATCCTCGTCCACCCACAGTACATATTTGGAGTACATCCACTCGGCGCCAGCCAGTGTGGTGGTGATGATCGTCAGTAAAAAAAGCCCAATATGAATGAGAAGCTGCTTGTGTTTTTTAATCATGAATGAGAATTTCGAATATCTGATCTGGGAACTGTACCTGCTCGGCATTGATACCAACTCCTCTGGCTGCTTCTATGTTTTCTATTTTATCATCCAGAAAAAGTGACCGTTTCGGATCAAAACCCTGATCTTCTATGATGAACTCATAAATGTCGGCATTGGGCTTCCGGTAGCCAATCAAATGCGAATAGTAAGCCGTATGGGCAAAGTCCTTCATTGGCTTGCCTGCCAGGCTCATCACCATGGAGTCGAAGTATCGTTCGTGCATGGCGTTGGTGTTGCTGAGGATGAGTACCCGATGAGTTTCCATGAGCTTCTGCATCAGCTCCAGGCGACCGGAGGATATTCCCTTAATCATCAGGTTCCAGGCGCACTCAAAGTCTGAGAGGGAAATCTGAGAATCAAAAAGCTGATTGATCTCTTCGACAAACTGAGCATCATCGATCTGGCCTGTTTCGTAGCGGTACAAATACGGTGAACCTACAATCAGCTCCCTCAGGTCCTTGCCACGACCGCTGGTCAGGCGGGAAAACTCCTCAATCACGGCCTGTGGGTCCAGGTCTACAATGACCTCCCCCAGATCGAAAATAATTGTATCAATTTCTGATAGTCTCTTTGGCACTTCGTTGTTTAATTAGCGGCAAATATCTAATATTGCACCTCCAAAACAAAGACAGTCGTAAGGCTGTTTTTTGTTACAGTGCATCGAGCCGAAAGCGAGAAAGTGCTGGTTCGAGCTGACATCTCGAATAGAAAAAAACTGTAGGGCCTATAGCTCAGTTGGTTAGAGCACCTGACTCATAATCAGGTGGTCCCTGGTTCGAGCCCAGGTGGGCCCACAAACCTTAACCTCCGTCAGTTTTGACGGAGGTTTTTTTTATGATGGCTACCTATACCTGCTATATCATTTACAGTCAATCGCTGAATCGATACTACGTTGGCGAAACCGAAAACATAGATCTGAGGATTTCACAACATAACAGCGGTTTTTATAAGAGCGCCTTTACCTCTAAAGCCAATGACTGGGAGTTGTTTCACTTCATAGAATGTGCTGATAGAAGGCAGGCACGCCTGATTGAAGCACATATCAAAAAGATGAAAAGCAGAAAGTACATTGAGAACCTCAAAAAGTATCCGGAAATCAGCGATCTGCTGAAAGTTAAATATCAATAGGTCCCTGTCCCGATAGCTATCGGGAAGAGCCCAGGTGGGCCCACAAACCTTAACCTCCGTCAGTTTTGACGGAGGTTTTTTTTATGATGGCTACCTACACCTGCTATATCATTTATAGTCAATCGCTGAATCGATATTACGTTGGCGAAACCGAAAACATAGATCTAAGGATTTCACAACATAACAGCGGTTTTTATAAGAGCGCCTTTACCACAAAAGCCAAAGACTGGGAGTTGTTTCACTTCATAGAATGTGTTGATAGAAGGCAGGCACGCCTGATTGAAGCACATATCAAAAAGATGAAAAGCAGAAAGTACATTGAGAACCTCAAAAAATATCCGGAAATCAGCGATCTACTGAAAATTAAATATCAATAGGTCCCTGTCCCGATAGCTATCGGGACGAGCCCAGGTGGGCCCACAAACCTTAACCTCCGTCAGTTTTGACGGAGGTTTTTTTATGGCTAAAAATTGGCCGATATGCTTACCTCAAACTAAAGATTTACGCGTTTCGCTTTCATCAATACACCTGACCTGATTGCTCCATTACACCTGTCATGGCTAGCCTGGTAAACCATCTGCACGACAAGATTCCGGTATTCTTCGTACCTCAGAAACTGGAATGACGTTCTTTCCGCTCCGTCATCCGCCTTTGTACAAGCACAGCGAAGCACAAATACCGAGATCTCCAACCCCTTCCTGGAGTTGACTGTAAAACACCAAATCGCCATCTCAAGCTGATGACGAGCCTGAACCTGTCATGGTGAGCTCCGTCGAACCATCAGACAGGTTCATGAGAGATGCTTTTCCTTCGGAAAACAAGACCGCAATGTGATTGCCACCGCCTGGGAATGACTTTCTTTTCCCGTACAGACAACAAGCTGCTATTCAACAGATAAAAGCCGACCTACACCTATGGATAACAAAAAAGCCATTTCGATTCTCGAAATGGCTTTTTTAAAGTTGTATAGGTGATTCAGTCAATCACACACAAACTCGAATTTAAAACTAAGATGTAGCTGGCGCTTTTTTGGTCCTAATTAGGTGTTCCACAACGCCTATACTACCACTACTCAAGTATAATTCTGTGCATACTTACATGACCTGACTGATCCAATAGTTCGATCATGTAAACACCCGCTCTGAGATCTGTCAAATCAACCTGCGGACTGGTATGGGTCATCACCAACCTGCCAGAAGCATCAAATATTTTCACTCGCTCCACACCTACTCCTTTGATATTCAGTATCCCTTTTGTCGGGTTTGGATAGACCACAAGATCGGCGTGACCAACTCCACCCAGGGTCAAGGGCTCCTCTACGTCAATCAAACTGACCGTGATCACGGCTGATGAAGTCAAAGTGCCATCAGACACTTCCAAGGTCAATATGAAAGCGGGCTGAGTCTCAAAATCCAACTGAGAGGCATCGGCCACAGTCAACTCTACACCATTGCTAATGGCAAAAGCGCCTGCAGAATTTCCATCTGTAATGGAGATTGTCAAGGCGTCAGAATCCGGATCAGAGACCTCCAACACCCCTACTAAGGTCCCACTCGCTGATTCCTCTTCTACAGTAAAAGTGGCCGCTACGATAGCTGGTGCTTCATTTACATCCACTACACTGATCGTCACGTTACCCACAGTGGATAAATCACCATCAGATATGGTCACACTCAGTGTGAACTCCTGATTGATTTCATAGTCAATAGCATCAGCTACAGCTACTGTAATTACCCCATCTATGCTCATGCTAAAAACATCACCCGCATTGCCGGAGGTGATGACGTATTCCAACACATCACCCTCTGGATCATTGGCAGCTAGTGTAGCTACCACCGCACCTACAGGAGAATTCTCGTCGATTGTAAAGGTTTGATCAGGCAATGAAGGTGCCTGATTACCATCGTCAGTCACGGTGATGGTGATGTCCACGGATCCGCTATTGCTACCATCCGAAGCCTCCACTCCTATCAAGAACTCTGGCCGGGTTTCAAAATCCAGGGCAGCCGCATTATTTACGGTCAACTCTCCATCGCTACCAATTGCAAAAGCGTCATCCGAATTTCCCGAGGTGATCGCCCAGGTCAAGGCTTCATTTTCAGGATCAAAAGCTGATATAAACCCTAAAGAGGTACCGAATGTCGCGTTTTCAGCTACGGTGAAGGTCCCTGCAGAGAGTACAGGCACTTCGTTCACATCGACCAGCTCAATGGTGATCAATGCGGTTGCCTCTGAAGCTCCGTCACTCACAGACACTTCCAGCTCAAACACCGGAATCGCTTCAAAATCCAGAACTGATCCGTCCAACACACTGATACTCCCGGTAGACTCGTCAATTTCGAATGCCCCGAGATCATTGCCAGCCAGGATGGAAAAGAGCATAGGGTCACTTTCCGGGTCGGTAGCCACCACATCTCCTACCACAGTTTCTGCCGGACTATTTTCATCAAGCGTAAAAGTCTGATCTGCTATTTGAGGAGTTTGATTTGAAGGCGTAACGGTCAACGTGAAAGTGGAACTGGCTGTATTGTGCACGGCCTGACCATCATCTGCTGTAACGGTGAATTCCTGGGTACCAAACCCATCCGCTACACTGGTGATCGTCACGGTACCAGTTGCAGCATCTATGGCCACATTTGCAAACGCAACTGAAGCCGGGGCTATGGAATAGGTCACTGTTTGCTCCACTTCATTCGCCGGCACCGGACCTGGAGTTACGGTCACCACCTCTGTACTTGTGAAATCCTGATCAACATTTACATCTCCTGAAAGCGAAAACACAGGTGCATCGTTGACAGAGGCAACCTCAATGGTCATGGTAGACGAACTAACGCCAAAGGTGCTTGCATCACCCACTGTGAAGTCAAAAGTATCTTCACCTGCAAAGTCCGCTCCACCGAAGTACTCCAATAGCTCTATATCAGCCACAGCTATCTCCTGATCAATTGAAACCAAATGTCCATCCAGTGTCAACTCCCCAAAAGTCGGTAACAGATTGATCTGAAGACGGCTAAAAGTGGAGCCATTTTGACTGGAATAATTGAAGTCATCAGCCACAAAAGTCAATATTGAATCCTCCTCCACAGACAAGGTATTGTCCTGAGAGATTGGCCCATTGGAGATGGTAAACATTCTTCGCTCAGCAATACTCCATTTTCCCAGATCATCCTTCACCCGTATGGAAAGCAAATAATCCCCTTCTACTAAATCACCAAGTCCTATTTCCAGCTGCGCTTCAATAGAAGCACCATTCGCACCCAGCTCTAGCGCAGTGGCCTGCCCCACTCCTGGATCATCACCAATAAAATATTCTGCACTTACGATCAGCTCAGAAGTGTTCGCTCCGGAAGTTTGCGGCACGATGTACAGGGTACGGGCAAATGGAATCCCCCAGACTCCCAGATGGTCTTTTACCCTGACCATCAACTGATGAAATCCCGCTGACAAAGAAGAAACATCAATGGTTGCCACCAAATCCAGACTGTCGCTGGCAGTGACGTCAACGCTCGTACCATTGCCAACACCCGGGTCATTGTCAAAAAAGTACTCCACAGCAGTCACCGTGCCAGTAGTAGCCCCGGGAGCCTCCGCTAGATCCATGATATAAAAAGTCCGATTGATGTAATAGCTCCACCGACCTAGACCATCCCGGGTCCTCACCATTAGCTGATGAAACCCTGCAGACAATGAGGATAAGTCTATTTGCTCAATAATCTCTACAGAGTCCGAGGGGGTAAATGAAATAGAAGTGCCATTGCCAACGCCCGGATCGGTATCAAAAAAGTATTCAACATACTGTAACTGAACATCAGCGGCTACCTCGGAAACAACAGAAATCAAGGACTGCCTGGTCAGCGCTCTTGAACGATTGGAGGCATCAGTTACGGTCAAACGTACTGTATAGCTACCTGGCTGAGTGTAAGTGTGGCTCGGGTTGGCTGAAGTAGAAGTGGCTCCATCTCCAAAACTCCAGGCATAATTCGCAATGCTGGCGTCAGCCGTGGATGCACTACTTGAAAAAGCAACATCTAATGAGCCTGTTCCCGAATGAGCATCCACCGAAAAATCCGGAAATAGCACTTCACTATACAATGCATCCACTTCCTCAGCACTGATCGCCCGGTTGTAGATTCGGATATCATCTATGGCCCCTTCAAAGGGATATCCCACGGTGATGGCTCCAGAACCCAATGCAGGTTGGTTCGCGGATTGCTCCGCTTTCAGTTCGCCATTTAAATAAGCACTCAGGGTAATTCCATCATATGTCAAGGTAGCCATTTGATAAATTCCTGGCTTGCCACTATTGGTGGTAAAAGAAGTTGTATTTCCGCTCCCATCAGCAGTGGCGAATTTCAACCCCTCATTGACGACTGAAATGGTATACAAAGTGCCTGCATTGATCATGGTACCCAGATCCAAAACTCCTGAATCATCATCAAAACCATCGACGATGTTATACCAGAAAGAGATGGTAAAAGATGAGCTTCGTAAGGCCGCATCTGAAGAGGTGTAGGCCGGGGTGACGCTACTTCCATCAGATCCTTTTGAAAATCTGCGGGTATTGAAAAGTCCAAACCTGTCGGAAATTTCATAATTGTTAGTTCCACTGGCGTAAATGCCATCGTATCCGTTTCCTGAGGCGTCAGTCATGTCGCCTTCCATTTTGTAATAGGCCGTCAGACCATTGCTAAGATCAACCTGCCCGTAGACGTTTTGACCGATTATTACAAATAGGAGCGTCAGAAAACCTAGTTTTCTAATAACTTTCATCACTATATCGCTTTAAGTAATTACTGATTATTGGAAACTCTGGCTTTCAAATCTATTTCTATAGAACTGCCCACTGGCACTGCTGCCGAACGAATGTTAAAATCAGTTATTTTAGGAATCCTGCTCTCAGTCACAATCACATTGGGTACATCTCCGGCACTTGGAAACGGGTATGGACCACCAAAAATTCCCATTTCGGTACCGTCAGATCCTGTGCCCTTACATGGCGAATCCTCCGCCAGTCTGTAGTCATAGCTGAAATCCAATGCGAATTCAGGTACATCCACAAATTTAGGATTCACATTCTCAAGGTTATTGCCAGTGCTATTGGTTCCGTAATCGAAGGTTTCACCCCCCTCGCTGGTCAGTACCAGGTTGTGCGTGAGTGCCACATTGCTGGCACCTCCTGTACCTCTCCCCCAAAGAATATTATTGCTGAAGACAATACCACTCGCCTGGTTGGTAATGCCTACACCACTAAAAAACACATCATAGACCTGATCACTTCCTATAAAAAGATTGTTGATGAAAATCTGAGATCCTTTGACCCGTGCCACGCCACCGGTGAAAATATTATTGGCCACAAGCAGGTTACTACCAAATGGGTAATCCCCATATACACTGTTGTAGTTGGGTGCATAACCTATGTTATCCAGTATGTTGTTGTAAATCTTGATGTTGCTAAAATAGCTGAGGTGAACCGACTCACATCTATTTCTGGTAAATGTCACATTGGTGAGGGTGTTGCTTTCAGTGCCTTCAAAACCCACAGAGATGTATCGGTAGTTTCCACCGGCCGTTGTTACCACTCCATTTACATAAAAGCCTTCAATATGCGATCCGGATGCATTCAGATCCAAGGCGGGATTCTCATTTTTAATGACCATGTGGTTTACTTTGGTGGTAAAACCAAACTGGGCGTCTTCTGTAGACTGGTAGCCAGCCCCGATCAACACCAGCTTCTTGTTCAAGGTAAACCCATCATAGGTAGTTTCAGAACCTGCAACTATTATGGTATCACCCACCGTGGCAGCATCAATGGCTACCTGAATACTTGAATACAGAGCGCCTGAGTTTTCATTATTGTCCACGGTGATCACTGTGGCCAAGGAGGTAAAAAAGCTCATTAGAACGAAGCTAATGGCTAAAGAATATTTGAATAATTGACAGGACTGGATGTGTTGAGCTAAATACATGTAAAAATGGTTTAATGGTACGAATATGTTCGGGCAAACAAAATCAAATAAGTGGTTAATATCAATACCTTAAATTCGGTATAGCACTCAATATTTTGCCAAGAGGAAAATTAAAATTCGAGGGGTCGGTCTTTTGGATTTAGACCGGAGTTTCCATTCATCATCAATAAGGGAACCATTGTCTTACGCTTCGACGGAGCTCAGCGTAACATGCACGTAACGTTTCTGCACTGAGGAGATACCTCCATACCTGGATGGAATATGGTAGAAAACACATTAATTTCGTGACGGCAGATAAATGGGATGTTCGCACTGAAACCAGCCAGAAAGCACTCCCGATAGCTATCGGGAGACATATGCCCGATCAGCGTCTGTTATCTGGCGTTCTTTTCATCAAGTCATCATAAGGATCACACTCGTCTCGGGGTTGGTCGTAGAGGTAAATAATTTTAGCCTTATCACGTTCAGGTTCAGGAATTCGTAAGCTCCAAAGTTTGCCAGCGTCAACAACTTCGTATTCAGAAGTTAGGTAGCTAACTCCATCATCACCTTCGTCAACTTCGGTTCCCTGTTTCAGTATGGCCGTTCCATACTCTTCGTAATTGCATAGATCGGTTTCTGAAAACAGCTCAAATTTGATTGAATCTTTCGAAATCCATTCCACCCACAGAGTTTGTTTAGTAGAGTTGGGTTCATCAATGAATTCAAATGTCACCGCGTTTGGCTGTTCGTTCGTCTCTTGTTCGACAGGTTGTTCAGTCTCAAGCTCGGTGGCTGATTGTTCGTTGGATGGTTGTTCAGAGTTGCTAGACTTTTGCTTTTCAGATTGAGAGTTGCTTCCACAAGCAAAAAGGAAAAACAATGATATGATTAGTAGATTTTTCATGGTGCAGTTCATGCCAGATAACCTTTAGCTTCCCTTCATATTACTATTCCAAGAAACTGATTGATTAACTCAAAGATAGGAAAGTCAGGTTTGGAACCCAGCGGTATATCGCCTGTTACAGCGCTTTTCGAGCTATTCTGCTTTGTCTTAAAATATTAATGAGTTAATTTCCAATTGTATTTATTTGATCGATTTATGGCACTAATTAAGTATCAGAGGTTAAAGGGATTCAAGATGTTTTCGGCTTTAGCTGGTATTATATCAATTGTGGTTAGTTCAGTTGCTCTGGTTACTGACTTTAAAGATTTAATTGATAGTGAAGTTAAGCCAAACGACAATATAGAAATTCCTGATGGAAATGGTGATGACGGTGATGTAAAAGGGTCGGGATCTGATGGTGAAAATAACTCTGATTCTCTCTCATCAAGCGTAACAAATCAAAACAATAATCTCGTTCACTTTGCCTCAATCAGTTTTATTCAAGATCAGGATCAAAATAACAATTCAGAGAGCTCTCCAAATAGAGAGGTTCCTAATGAGCATGTACGTCTATTAATTTATGGGATTTGGCTTTTACTCGCTATTGCGTTTATAGCTTCACTAATTGTTCATTTAGTTTCAGATAGTGATGAAAAAGCAAAAAGAGCTGGAAAAATTTATGAAACAATTTCGGCTTTTTTTATTGGGGTTTTGAGTGCAGTTTTTGGGATACAGTAGTGCCTGTAACCCCGATATAGCACGTGCCTCTGGTCTTTCAAATATCGTTGAAGTTTCTGTCTTACGTCACACTGTCAAATAGCTAAGTAAGGCCATGTGTCCATATCGGTTTGTTGGAGCGTATATTCCGTTATTTTGTAAGTATGAAGAAGAAGCTCAAAGAAAGGCTTAAGGATTGTGTTCTTGACCATATTTTCGTTACTGGATATGAGAAGATATTCCAGCGAGTTGAAATGAATCAGGATAGAACTCGTATGTGGTATGGTCCTATGGAAAAGAAATTCGTTCGTCTGTTCGAGGATGATAAAAGAGATAAACTCGAGTCGAACCTTATTGATCGGTTAAAACATCGAGAACTATCTGTCAAAATTGAAGACGTAAAGGACTGCTTGATCGAATTAATTGTAAAGGGTTTTGTAGTTGAAGGTGCACCAGTTCACGAGGAATATGGATTAACTGTAAAGGGCATCAATCATTATCAAACTGGCCGTTCGTTCGAGGAATTGTACCTCAAGGACAGAATGGCGAGAATTGCGTTCAGGATAAGTATAGGTTCCGCATTAGTGGCACTCATCTCAGCCTTAAAGGCGTTCAATGTGTTTTAGAAAGTGCTCGAAAATTCCTCAATGCTGAGTTCGTGCAATATGTCTGGTAAGGTCGACTAAAAATTGGTCCGAGGAGTTTTGACAGGGTGTTACCAGGTGTTGAAAAAGTATGGATTTTGAAAATTGTTCGGTTGTTCACAAGTTCCACCGTGAAAGTTGAAATTCCTCGTTCAACATGTCCTTCCAGAGTTTCATAGCTGAATCCGATTCGGTTGGGTTCGTTAATAAGTTCCTTAATCCTCACACCGAAAATAATCTTCTGTGAGAAGTTCATAAATGGTGGGATGTAAACCTGTTGGACTATAGTATCACCAGTTCGGATCTCTCTGTTCTCATTTCCCCACTCAGTTAGGAAGGTCATAATTCTGTTCGGGAAAATGTGGTAGTTAAAGAGGACGCTTTGATCGTGTTCTTCGAAGTTAGTAGCCAGTTCAATTGTCGATACTCGTTCCTTCAAGCGAGTTAGGTCATATAACATAACTGGAACTGATTTCAGTTGTTCCAGATGTTTCGGGAGTTTGCTCGTCTGATCAGTTAAGAAGATGTTCATGAAATATCCGTGCGGCGGTCAATGCTCTCCAACGACTAGCTATGATGAGTGGGGATTAGAATGCACTAAACCCTTCCAGCTCCTCAGAGCCACGCCTTGATTTAAATTTAAGACTTGTGGTGGACTTTCCAAGTGCCACGAAAGTATCCTGACCGATAAAACCCCATTCATCCATAGCATATGTTAGCCTCTTTTTTCTTTAAGTATATCCATCAGAAATTGCCGGATAAGGAAATTTACATTGGCTACATCGTAGATAGAAATGGAAGTATACTTATCACTAAGTTTATGAGCTAGAATTTTGCTTCTCAACCAACTTAAATATGAAATTGCATCAATTATCTCAATAGTTGAGTCCCGAATTGAATATCTCGCCCATGACGCTTTGCCTGTAATATTAAGCTTATCTTTTGGTTGAATCTTTGTTGGACGACTTCTTAAATTCCAATGTGCTTTCTTATTGATGTCTATCTTTGAATTCTTAATCCGCTTTTCTAAGTCTTTTTTTATTATTGGATTCCATTCACCATCGATTTTACTTGGATTTTTCTGAGACGCCCTTATTTCTATGCCGATTTCCTCAATAATTGAATAAAGTGTTAGAATAGCGTAGCTGTATCTTAAATGATCCAGCGGATTTCTAGATAATTTCTCATATCCTGAATGAAATGGGTCTAGATGTATTAGGTAGTTGGAGTGTTGGCTACATGCAAATAGATATTTTAATAATGATATGGAATGTTTTTTTCTAAAGGAAGCTTTAGTTGCAAGTTGAGCTGCGGTGAAAATTCCCGATGTAGAATATTGTTTTGCATTAATATAGTAAAAGTCTTCAGGAGGATTAATGAAATCCATTCCGTAAGAAATGACTGAGGGAAGATCTCCAATTGAATAGATAGTATGTCCAGAAATGAGAGTTAGGGATGCTATAAATAGCTCATATGATCTTTGAGCTCTTTCTTCATCGATGGCTGTTATAATTAGTTCCCAATTTGTTGGTGACGAATGTCTATAATGGTGCTTCTCAAAACTGTATTCAAAGAATTTTCCTTTGAGGGGTGACTTTTCTTTAAGTTCTTCAGACCAACATAACGCGCCAGTTCGAAATTTCATTTTTTATTATTGATGCTAACAACCGCCTATCAACCACCGTGGTTGATGCCCGCTTGTCAACCAAATCTAGCAGATTTTCCATCCCGATCAAACCATTGTTGGCTATAGGGAATCTCACTGCTTTGTCTTACCCTACGACGGAGCTCAGGCTGACAAAGCAAAAACGTGCAGTTTCATGTCCAGACCGGTCATGAGCGGGTACTTCCTCTCATCCCCCCTACCTTTCCTTAAAGTCCGCAATCACTCCGTCGGTAATCCACATGGCTATGGCATCACGGTTTTCCCAGTCGAGGATGCGCCGCTGGTCGCGGGTGTTTTTCAGATTGCCAATCTCCACATACACCGTGGGTGCTTTGGAGTATTTGATGATGTACAGGCTGTTTCGTGGCTCTATGGTGCCGGAGTATTTGCGGTTGGGCTGATAGCGGGCATACTTCTGTTTGAAAGTCTGCTGCAGGTTTTGTGCCAGTCGCTGCCCATCCTTGCTCAGCTCATGGTAGTAGAAAAACACGTCGATGTTTTCACTTTTGCTGCGGCTATCCACATGGGTCTCAATGATCCGCTGATAGGGTTTCGCGGCATGGCGCTCATAAAGCTCGTTGACCACCTCCACCCGCTGTTTCAGGCGCAGTGAGTGGTTGCGGGGGATGCGTTTGGAGGGGTAAGTCTCTTCATCATGGTCTACCTCCAGCAGGCGCGCATCCCGTATGCCGTCATTGGGGTCGCGCGTGATCAGGTAGACGAGCGCACCATTGGCGATCAGCTTACGGGCCAGGCGCAGGGTCACATCATAGGCATATTCATCTTCTGCCAGGAGCTGTCCGCCGTAGTGCTCCACCGCTCCCGGGTCTGGCCCGCCATGGCCGGAGATGAGGTAAAACACCGCGCCCTCCAGCTGCCGGCTCTCTATGGAGACCATGGCATAGTCTGCCCCGAATATGCCATAGTACCGCTTCTCCAGCACTTTGGTGGCCTTCACGGTCTGCATGTCCACACTATCGGGCATCACCACCTCCTCATCGGCCTTTTCCACCTTTTCTTCCGGCTTGGGCAGCAGGTAGATCCTGCCGATGAACAGGCCATTTTCTGAGCTCAGGTTTTCCTTATTCAGCTCGATAAACGGTGCGAGGTATTTCTTGGGCTCCAGGCCGCTGTTTCTCAGGAGTGAGTAGATCCCATCGCCCTGCACGGCCATTACTTTTTTGTGCTCCTGAGCATGAGTAAGATAGCTGCCTGCCAGCAGCAAAAATGTAACGAGTCGCTTCAGCAATGGATTTCTATGGATTAGGGTTGCTGCGAAATTATAAAAGGAAAGATTGGATACCAGCCGGAGGCAAAAAGAATTGAATAAATAGTGGAGTTCATGGAAATCGATCAGGCATATCCCGAAGGGAAAACTGCATTAAGATGTAAGAGAGCAACAATAATCGAACACATCCATGGCCCATTCAAACAGGTAAGCTCTTAACCCTCATTTTCTTTGCCTACGCGGCCCGGGGCAAGCAATGTTTGTTAGGGCATCACTATATATTTATATTTTGCTAAACCCAATTAATTCACTTTGATTCAGAAAAATTGGGTCGTAAAGGAGGGCGGGGCATCCAAGCCTTGCCCGGCCGGGACAAGTGTGAATCATTTTGACTCCAACAATTCCTAAAAAAAGCCCAAACACAATGAGTCAAAATGATTTTTTGCGTGCGACCGGCTAGGTTGGTGCCCTTCTGTAGTACCACCAATTGTTTTCTTTGCCTACGCGGCCCGGGGCAAGCAAAGAAAATGAAGGGTAAGTAAGGAGTCAATTTGGATTGAGGTAAATAAAGTATCAGATCATCACCATCCATCTCCCTACAGAAATTACGCTTGATCCAGTAATATTCCCCCAAGCTCAAAAAACTTCCCATTCAAAATACTTTTTCCGCTTCTGCTGCCCAGGTCATTCGTGTCCCCTATTTTTGCGGCATGTACATGGCGATTTGTGGAAATATCGGTTCGGGAAAGACGAGCCTGGCAGAAAAATTAGGACATCACTACGGCTGGGACGTGCTCTACGAAAGCGTAGATAACAACCCCTACCTGGCTGATTTCTACGAAAACATGGAGAAATGGGCCTTCCATCTGCAAATCCACTTCCTGAACAGTCGCTTCTCTCAGATCAAAACCATACAGGACAACAAGCAGTCGGCCATCCAGGACCGTACCATCTATGAAGATGCCTACATCTTTGCCATGAACCTGAAAAAATCGCAGCTGCTCAATGAAAGGGACTACGAAACCTACCTGGCACTTTTCAACTCGATGATTGAGCACATTCATGCGCCTGACCTCTTGATTTATCTCAAGGCTGACATCCCGAGGCTGGTGAGTCAGATTCAGAAAAGAGGGCGCGAATATGAAAGTGCCATTCGCCTGGACTACCTCAAAAACCTCAACGAACACTACGCTGAGTGGATCGGTAACTATGACCAGGGCAATCTCCTGATCATAGACGTCAACAATTTGGATTTCGTGAATAGACCGGAAGACTTTTCATTCATCGTGGAGCGAATAGATGCCGAAATCAACGGACTGTTTAGCAATAAGAAGCTCGGGTAACCCGCTATACGACTATAGAGGTAATCACCCTTTGTTGAACAAATACATCCAGATAACGCGACTCATGCGGAAATTGAACCCCCACAGGAGCAATACGGTGAAAATGGCCAGGTACAATATGTAATCCAGCGACACGCCGATCACCAGACAAACCAGCAGCACAGCGACCATCTCGGCAATGTTCAGCCCATAGCTCACATACATGGCCCCCATGAAATACCCCGGCTCTATCTCATACCGGTGGTGGCAGTGCGCACAGGTCTCATGCATCTGCGGCATTTTCATCAGCAGCACATTTCCTTTGGTCTCAAAGACCTCCCCTTTTCCACAAATCGGACATTTCTCCTGAAAAACTCCCTTAAGCCTGTTTTGCATTTCTCAAATAATTATGAGCAAAATTGATGGATTATCAGCAATGATTGATTAAACTAAAGTTTCCAATATTTGCACAAAAGAGACATCTCCACGATCATGAAGAGCATCAACGTACTGGACCTGACCGAATTTGAAAGCCACGGAGACCCGATAGACTTTCACTGCAACACCTTCACCAGGCATCTGCAGGCGCACCATGGCGCCATCACGGTTCCGCACAAACACAACTTCTTCCTCATTGTGCTTTTCACCAGCGGTAGTGGCCTCCATGAAATCGACTTTGAAAAATACCAGGTAACACCCGGGAGTGTCTTCTTCCTCTCACCCGGGCAAACGCACTACTGGGAGCTGTCTGACGACATTGAAGGGCTCATCTTCTTTCATTCTCAGGAATTCTTCGACCTGTCCTTTACCGATCGGTCGGTCTATGATTTTCCTTTCTTCTACTCTCAGCTGAACTCCGCAGTGCTGCAGCTGGACACCCCGGACACCCATAAAATGGCGGCCCGGTTCAATGAATTACTCACGGAGTACAGCGGCAAAAACACCTTCATGACCGCCCAGAAGCTCTCATCCCTGCTGAGCCTTACCTACATAGAGCTCAGTCGGCTATACCTGGCACAGGGCCAAATGGAGGTTTCTAAAACAGGCATTCACTCCGAGCATTTGCGAAAGCTGGAAAAATTGATAGAAGAAAATTTCCGTACCGAAAAGTCACCTGGGGCATATGCCAACATGTTGCACATGACAGTGCGCCATCTCAACAGGCTGACACAGGGATCGCTGAATAAATCACCGACACAACTCATCACCGAGCGCATACTCCTGGAGGCCAAGCGCATGCTGGTGCATGGCACCTCTTCACTCTCGCAGATCTCCTATGATTTGGGATACGAGGATTACGCCTACTTTTCACGGCTTTTCAAAAAATGGACAAAGCTCACTCCTTCGGCTTTTGCTCAGCAGTACCAGTCGGGCAGATCCAGAATACAGTAACTCAAAGTGAATAAACCACCTACACATCAGGCGCTCATAGTATCTTTGATCCATTGACCACATAAACTGCGGTATCCATCAGCGCTTCCATCCAAAACCACCGATTCATCCTTGACACACCGGTAGATCAAATCACCGATCGCATCCTCTATCAGCATGTGAGCATGGACACCTCAGAGACCATCTCCGGTGGTAGTCTGTTTCCTTACGGCATCACGTTGAACGAGGCCTTTTTTGCTATTGAGGCCAACAACACTACCTTTTCCGTATCGGTGATCCAGCAGCAAAGCCAAACCATCCTCTTTTGCGAATGCGCTGAAAACACCGGCCAAATGTGCCTTCATCAGGCGAGAGCCCTCTCCGCTCTGACCAGGCAGGAGGATCTGCAACTCTTTTTCAACGACCAGCTGCGGCATGCACGGCTCAAGCGAGTGGCTTATGACTATGGGTTGGAAAACGAGCCCGACCTGGATGAGCACTTCCGGCTGGAGCTCTATCAAAACCGCCTCGTGATCAACCCGGTGAATCCGGCACTCACTGCTGTCACCCATGAGCACCTGGCCGAGCTCAGAAACAGCATCCTCTCCCCGGAGCCTCCGGCAGCACCAGTCGCCAACTCTGAAGCTGAAACCGAATTCATTGTCCTCAGGCAACACAAATATTACAAAGGTCTGCAGGCGGAGCTTTGCGCCGCGCCTCATACCCAGCAAGGAAAAATAAAGGTTCCTATCCGCACCATCGACACACAGGCCGCCATCTGGCATACGTCCAATCCCGGGGATATTAAGTTTCTGATGGGCATCGGGCAGCTCAAGAACCGCACAGAGGAGCGTCTGGGCACACAGGACATCACCGCCCTGCGAGCGGTGATCCAAAACCCGGCGAACTACCCCTTCTATCACCATCAGGCCAGCGCCTCAGAAAGCCTCTCGCCCAAATCATTGCTACCGATCAAAGTACGTCGGCTTCAGGAGGACATCACCCTGACGGTGAGCGAAAGCAAAGGAGTTTATGAAATCTCCGCCTCGGTATCAATCAATGGTGTGGCGCACCAGGTAGCTGACCTGTCCCTCAGACTGCAATGCTTTCTGGTGATTGCTGAGGTCTGGTATTTCATAGACAAGCTTCCCGTGCTCTCCATCGTGCAGCTACTCAAACAGAAGTCGGGCCGGATGCTCATCTACGCCTCCGCTTTCCGTGAGTTCAAAGCACAGTTTCTGGACAAGGTGGCCGATAAGATCCACATTGAGTACACCTTCATCGCAAAGGCTTCCCCCCGCCAGCTGGCAGCCAGCGAATATGTCTCCGACACAGAAAAGATCATCTACCTTTCCGATTTTGGCAGCCACGTGATGATCATGCCCGTGATGCGCTACAACGACGTGGAGATACCTGTGAGAACCAAGCGCCAGGTGTTTGGCAAGGACGAAAACGGTTGTGAGTTTCTGGTAGACCGGGACACCCAGTCGGAAATAGAACTCACTGCCCTCCTCATCAGGCAGCACCCCGACTTCCGGGAGCAGCTGGAAAACGAACTGGATCACTTTTACCTCCACAAGCGACAGTTTTTGAATGAAGACTGGTTTCTCCCTGCGTTTGAGGACTGGGGCCATGCCGGGATCAGAGTACTCGGGTTCAATGAACTGGAAGGCAACAAGGTCAACCCACACAAAGCCCGGATTGACATCAAAGTACTGAGCGGCCTCAACTGGTTCAACGCCACCATCAGTGCCCGCTTTGGTCGAAAGAAAGCTTCTGTGAAAAAGATCCAGGTGGCCGTGAAAAACAAGAGCAAGTATGTACAGCTGGACGATGGTACGATGGGCATACTGCCTCAGGAGTGGATAGAGAAGTTTGCGGCCTATTTCACCGCCGGAGACCTGAACGAGGAAGACATGATCAGCATCCCAAAAATCAACTTCTCCGACATAGAAGGGCTCTTTGATGAAGAAATGCTGGACGAAACCACCAAAAGGGACATCCGGTTGCTGAAGCAGAAAGTGGAAGACTTTACCAGTATTCAACCCGTACCAGTTCCCAAAACACTGCAAGGCACCCTGCGGACCTATCAGCAGGAAGGGTTAAACTGGCTGAACTTTCTGGACGAGTACAACTTTGGCGGGTGCCTCGCTGATGACATGGGACTGGGCAAATCCATTCAGATCATCGCTTTTGCACTCCTGCAAAAGGAGAAAACTCCCAACAGTACCAACCTGCTAGTGGTGCCCACTACGCTGATTTTCAACTGGCAGGCAGAGATCTCCCGGTTTGCACCCAGCCTATCGGTGTATACCCTTCAGGGTGCGGACCGAATAAAAGGGACCGATGGATTGGAAAAATTTGACATCATCCTGATCTCGTATAACACGCTGCTCACAGACATCAGCTACCTCCATAATTTTGAGTTCAACTACATCTTTCTGGATGAATCGCAGCAAATCAAAAATCCTGAATCTCAGCGTTACAAGGCGGCACGGCTCCTTCAGTCCCGAAACAAGGTAGTTATCACCGGTACGCCCATTGAAAACAACACCTTCGATCTGTACAGTCAGTTCTCCTTTGCGTGTCCTGGCCTGTTTGGTAACAAACGGCACTTCAAAGAACTATACTCCGTGCCAATAGACCGCTTCAAAGACAGCCGACGAGCTAAGGAACTACAGCAAAAAATCAAACCCTTCCTGCTCAGAAGAACCAAACAGCAGGTGGCCAAAGAGCTTCCGAAAAAGACCGAAATGATTCTCTACTGCCCCATGGACACTGAGCAGCGGGAAACCTATAACGCCTATGAGAAGGAGTTTCGCGACTACATTTCGGTCACAGAGGCAGAAGAGTTGGAAAGGAATCCAATGCATGCCCTCAAAGGCCTCACCAAACTGCGCCAGATCTGCAACTCTACCAAGCTGCTGAAAAGTGACGAGATCCTGGGCAAAAAGACCTCCTCTAAGATCGATACGCTCATGGAGCAAATAGAAAACAACGCTCCTCATCATAAGATGCTGGTCTTCTCTCAGTTTGTTTCCATGCTGGAGCTGATCCGGGAGGAACTGGACGCCAGGGGGATTCGTTATGCCCTTCTCACTGGCAACACCAGGAATCGTGAGGCGGTTGTGGAGTCCTTTCAGCAAAATGAGGACATCCGGGTGTTTCTCATCAGCCTCAAGGCTGGCGGTACCGGCCTCAACCTGGTAGAAGCCAGCTATGTTTACCTGGTAGACCCCTGGTGGAATCCTGCTGTGGAAAACCAGGCCATCGATCGGGTACACAGGATCGGCCAGGAAAACAATGTGACCGCTATACGCCTCATCTGCCCTGATACCATTGAGCAAAAAATCTTACAGCTACAAACTACCAAAAAGCAACTCTCCGGGGAGCTCATTACAGAAGACAGTGCCTCAGCTAAGCTCTTATCGAAAGCGGAGCTACTCAAGATGCTCTGAATGGAGAAAAATGATCACTATTTAGGGTCATTGCTAGGAGAACCGGGTTGGCTGGCCCAATTTCGCAGCACCAAAACGACTACTCAATGAACCTCAAAACACCCATCGGAAGATTAAGAGTACTGGCCATTCTGGAAGGTGTCAGCTTTCTGCTTTTTGCTATCACCATGCCTCTGAAATATTGGTTTCAAATCCCCGAACCCAATTTATATGTAGGCATGACCCACGGCTGGCTGTTCATTCTCTATGTGCTGTTTTGTATTCAGAACATCTTCATTCATGGCTGGGGCATCAAAGCTTCCGTACTTTCGCTGGGTGCGTCGTTGGTTCCCTTTGGCACCTTCTATGCAGACGCAAAGATTTTCAAACCACAGCAAAAGATCACCGCCTGATTCCTAAAACTTCCGCACAATCACCACTCCAACCACCACCAGCACAATGCCCAATACGCGCATGGGGCTGATGGACTGCTGCTGAGCCACCAGCACGTTGAAGTGCTCCAAAAGCGCTGAAATGATGAGCTGACCAGCCACAACGAGTCCAAAGGTGAGGCCAGGGCCCAGTTGCGGGAAAGCCAGAATGATAACAGTCACATAAAAAGCACCGAGCACCCCACCTATCCAAACATAGCCGGGAGCGGATTTGATGCCCTCCCAGGATACCGACTGCTGAGTGAATAGAATATAGAGCAATAGCGCCACTGTGCCCACCACAAACGAGATAGTGGAAGCATGTACAGGGCTTTCTCCTGCCTTGCCTAGTTTGGTGTTGAGGCCAGCCTGTATGGGCAGGAAGGCTCCTGAGATAAAGGCCATAATGACCCACATGAGTTTATTCATTCAATTTATGTATTAGCGTTTCTTTAAAAAGCCTGGGATCTTTGAGTTCCAGTGTGTGATTCCACTATCCCTGTGAACTGCAAGGTAAATACTATCCGCAGATAGATAATGAGGCCAAAAAGAAATTCGACAACATTACCAACCAAAACACGTCGTTTGATGTCTTTTATGCTCCACTAAAATATCTATGAAAACCATTCTACAGTTCGCACTCGCCGCCCTTCTTTTTGGATGCAACATTTCAAGCGGCTCAAGAGAGACTTACTACGTCTCGAAAATCAGTCAGGAAAAGGACGGAAAGACCCTGCATCTGAGGGATCAGAATAACAATGAGTTTACTACGGTCATTAGCATTCCCAATGGAAACTATATTGAAGTAAACGAAGGAGACACGATAAGCATAGAAATAGAAAGTATCATAGAAACATACCCCCCAATCCTCATCTCAAAGGACATTAAGGTATTGAAGTAGGTAATTAATTAAATCGCTGAGATGATTAAATTGGCGTTAGAAAACTGAAATAACACCTAATACTCGGAACCACCCTTTCATTTCGATCGTCACAAATCCGCACCGACCAACCTGCCAGTACTTCTCTCGGCTATCCCTACCTTTAACCCATGAGCCACTACATTCCTATCTCCAGGATCAAGCCGGATATCCAGACCACTACTGCACGAAGTGGTGGTCCGGGCGGCCAGCACGTGAATAAGGTGGAAACCAAAGTGATCCTGCGATTCAATATTCTGGAGTCCGGACATCTGACGGAGGAAGAGAAATCACGTTTAAGAGAAAAAATCGGAAGCCAACTCACCAGCGATGGATCCCTCATCATCACCGCGGATAGTCATAAGTCTCAGCTGAAAAACAAAGAACTGGCCTTTAAAAAACTAGACAGGATACTCACCAAAGCTTTCTTTGTGCCCAAGCCCAGAAAGAAAACCAAACCGTCCAAATCAGCTATCAACAAGCGCATAAAAGCCAAAAAAGAACACAGCGAAAAGAAAAAATGGCGCGGGAAAATTTAGCCCCTACTCCTTCAAATTACCATTCTCTACATTCTCACGCAGCAAGTCTACTGTATACGCCCACAGGCTATCTGACCCTTTACGAATCCCTTGCACCTTTTCCAACACCCGACTAAGAGGAACGTCATACTCTGCCCAGGTGCCCCCCTGATTGGAAGCATTTTGCATGATAGGCTCCAACCTGTCCATGGCCTTAGCGAAGCGCGCCTCGGGGGTTTCTCCAGCTTCAAATTCCTCCCAAAGCGAAATGAAATCCCGCATCTGATCCTCTGGGAGCAACCCGAAAATCCGTTTGGCTGCCTCCAACTCCACCTCCGTGTTCACATGACTCTGTGTGGTATCATAAAGGAAAGTGTCCCCGGCATCAATCTCCACTATATCATGAATGAGCAACATCTTCATCACCTTGAACAGATCCACTTCCGTGGTGGCATGCTCTGCCAACACCATCGCCATCATGGCCAGGTGCCAGCTGTGCTCTGCATCATTTTCATGGCGCTGACTGTTGAAGAGCCTCGTTTTTCTCTGTATGTACTTCAGCTTGTCTATCTCCCTGATAAAGGCCAGCTGCTGTGTGAGTCTATCTGTATTCATTTGATTCGTAGATAATTTTTACCTGTTTACTTTTAGGCTTCACAAAAGAACCTCAACTTTCCCTAATAGTAAAGGACATTTGTCCCATTGATAACATGATCCGGGAAAATCCAGCCCTTCTCCAGTACCTTGCACAATTGCACCAGTCGAATGGACCTGTGACGGTTACCGATTTCCATCCCAAAACGGAAATCATCAGTCAGGAGAAAAATGTAAAGGCCGCCTTTGTGATCACTGCGGGTATCGCCAAGTGTTTTCATCGGGAGAATAACGGCAAGATCTTCGTTCAGGAGTTTTTCGGCCCTGGCGAACTCTTCGGGGAGATAGAACTGATCCATCAATCTCTCAGCTTTAGCAGCGTAGAGGCGATCACTCACCTATCAGCATTCAGGATGAATCAGGAACATTTTCATAATCTGCTCCGCAGCGATCCTCGATTCAATACCCTGATCATGGAGACACTCGCCAACAAAGTCCGTTACAAAGCCCTCCGGCATGCCCACAACCAATCACACCCTGCCGCCGATAACCTGCTTCGTCTGCAGCAGTCATTCCCAGACCTGTTTCACACCATCCCAAAACAGGATCTTTCTGACTATCTGGGCATCACACTCCGGAGCCTCAACCGCATTCTGAAGGGGATCGATCACTAAAGTCATCACCTTTTATTCAAATCGATTAATTTCGCCATTCACTAAATCCCGATACCCAAATTGTCTTTCGATCCCTATAAGATAGACCTGCCCATTACAGAAGTGATCGATGAAGTGAAGGCTCATCTCACTACTGATAACACCCTGATTGTGAATGCCCCGCCCGGAGCTGGTAAGAGTACCCTGCTGCCACTGACCCTGATGCAGGAGGATTGGCTCAAAGGCCAAAAAATACTAATGTTGGAACCCAGAAGGCTCGCTGCAAGAACGATCGCCAGCTGCATGTCTGAACTCATTGGGGATCAGGTGGGTAAAAGGGTTGGCTACAGGGTGAGGTTTGACAATAAAGTCTCAGAAAGCACCAAGATAGAAGTTCTTACAGAAGGGATCCTTACACGCATGATTCATGCAGACAATAGTCTGGAGGGGGTCGGACTGGTGATCTTTGATGAATTTCACGAACGCAGCATTCATGCAGACGTGGCACTGGCGCTTTGCCGTGAGGCCCAGCAGGTGATCCGCCCTGATTTGAGGATTATGATTATGTCCGCCACATTGGACATGCCCCAGCTCACCATGCTGCTCAAAGCTCCCTCTGTGGTCAGCAAAGGACGCCAATACCCCGTTGAGATACAGTACGTTGGGGAGCAGGACCTGATGCTCCTGCCCGAGATGACCGCCCGCACCATCATCAAAGCCACCAAAGAGCATTCGGGAGATGTGCTGGCATTTTTTCCTGGTGAAGGTGAAATCAGAAAATGTGAAGAACTCCTCAGAAAGGAGTTAAAAGGGTTTGCCTTGCATCCGCTCTATGGTCAGCTACCTCAGGGAAAACAGTTTGCAGCCATCATGCCCGATAAATCGGGTAAGCGCAAAGTGGTGATGGCCACTTCCATCGCGGAGACCAGCCTTACCATAGAGGGCATCAAAATAGTGGTGGACACTGGGTTTGGTCGTACCTCCAAATTTGATCCCAAGTCCGGACTCTCAAGGCTGGAAACGGTGCAGATCTCCAAAGACTCAGCTGACCAACGCGCAGGACGGGCGGGAAGGCTTTCATCGGGTGTATGCTACCGCATGTGGTCTAAAGCCACACAAGCCAGACTGTCGGAGCACAGAAACCCCGAAATCATGGAAGCCGACCTGGCAGCACTGGTATTGGACATGGCTCAGTGGGGGATTATGGACATCAACCAACTTACCTGGCTCACACCTCCACCAAAAGGCGCTCTGGCACAGGCAAGTGAAACCCTTCATCAGCTCAATGCTCTGGAACACGGCCGCATCACGGCCCACGGGAAAAAGATCCACCAACTTCCCTGTCATCCACGGATCGCACACATGCTGCTGGAAGCCGAGGAGGCCGATATGCTCGAGCTGGCCACAGATGTGGCTGCTCTGCTGGAGGAGCGCGACCCGCTTGGGCGTGAAGCTGGCATCGACATTAATCTAAGGATAGAAACACTGCGTCGGTTCCGCGATGAGAACCGACTTGGGAGAAAGTTCGCGAGAATAGAAAAGGTAGCAGAATCCTACCGCCGCATGTTTGATATCGAAGTGGAAAATGGTCCGGTAGACCCCTTCGAAACCGGACTCATCCTGTCACATGCTTACCCGGAAAGAATTGCTTTTGCTCGCCCGGGTAACAATGCACAGTTTCAGCTTTCAAATGGAAAATATGCCATGGCCGGGCACAAGGATGATCTGGCGCATGAGCCATGGCTCTCTATTGCGCACATGGATGCCCGGGATGGCATGGGCAAAATCTTCATGGCCTCACCGCTCAATCCCCGCGATCTGGCTCCATTGGTGAAGGAGCGCGAAGTAATTACCTGGGATACCAAAAGAGGCGGGTTGATTGCCACGAAAGACCTGAGAATTGGCAGTATCATTCTCCAATCTAAACCACTCCCCGATCCTGACGAATCTCATCTGGTGCAGGCCATCTCTGAAGCGCTCAAAAAAGAAGGGGGCCATCTGCTGGATTTCAACGAAAGCGTGCAGCAATGGCAAAATCGGGTGTTGTCATTAAGAAAATGGAATCCACAGGGCAACTGGCCCGATGTGAGCACACCTACCCTCCTCATGACCAATGGTGAATGGTTAACTCCTTATCTGGATCAGGTGAAGAAACCCGAAGACCTGAAAAAGATAGATCTGACAAAAGTACTCCACCACAGCCTGAGCTGGGAGCTGCAAGAGCTCCTGACCCAGCTGGCTCCTGAAAAAATAGAAGTGCCCAGTGGTTCTTACGTCTCCCTTCAGTACAGGGCCGATGGTGAGCCTCCCATACTGGCCGTGCGTCTTCAGGAAGTCTTCGGTCTGGCTGACACACCCAAGGTAAACGGTGGTAAAAATGGGGTACTTATGCACCTGCTTTCTCCTGGCTATAAACCGGTACAGATTACCGCTGACCTGCGCAGCTTTTGGGACAATGCCTATTTTGAAGTGAAAAAAGACCTGAAAAGAAGATACCCCAAACACTCCTGGCCGGATGACCCGTGGAGTGCGGAGGCTGTTAGAGGCGTCAAGCGGAAAAGCTAATCGGGCTTCAAGATCCCTCCGGCTCCCCCTTTTATGGTATTTTGAAAGGATAATATTGATTCATTGCCCAAAAAGTGGTTACTTCATGCCTGTAAACAACGCTATGCTTCAAGAATTACAAATCAGGAAACTGGAACACCTCTTCCGTATCATTGACTTTGATCACAATGGTCTCCTTCAAAAATCCGATTTTCAAAGCATTGCAGACAATGTAGCCATTTTCACAGGGATCATTGAAGATGATGACCATGACAACCTGCTACGGGAAGAAGGCAATATGATTTGGGGCTTTATTCAGGCCTACTTTCAGCAGCCAAACCTCCAAAACATTGACTCCAAACAGTGGATTGAATTTATGAAAAACTTCTTCTTTGGGGCAGATGACGAGGTATTGGATCAAAACATCACATTGATTGTCAACCGCCTGCAGAGTGTATTTGATAAAAACAAAGATCAGCTCATCTCCCGTCTTGAGTTTATGAGCATTTTTGTGTCCTTCCGGGTGGAAGTTCGCTTTGCCAATCAGTGCTTCAAAGCCATGGACTTAAATGGTGATGGATTTATCAGTACCGATGAGCTGGTGCATGCGGCTATGGATTTTTTCAAGAGTAACGATCCTGATGCGCTCGGCAATAAACTATTTGGTGAGCTTGGCTCCTCCCATTTCCAAAGCGTGAAAGTTCAGTATTAACCAAAAAAAAGACCACCAATCTGGCGGTCTTTTTCCTCAATCAATTGATAAGAAATATTTACTTTTTGACAGCTGGAAGCTTAGCTTTTACTTCTATGGAATACAGCCTGCCGGTAAATGGTGCTGCTGTGAATTCCCTGAATTCTGAATCGAACAGGTTGGTCACCTGACCAGCTACCTGGAAGATATCATTGATTTTATATCCCAATCCCAGGTCTACATTGACAAAACCTCCCAGCGGACCATAGTTCCATGTATCTGTGCTTCTGGCATTCTCCCTGATCGGAGTACCCCTCCAATTCAAATCCTGGGTTTTGGCAGCAATCTGGTAGCTGGAGAAGTAGTCATACTCCTGTACCCATCTCATGTATACATTTCCAAAAAGTTTGTCCCCTCTGAAGTAAAGTCCGGTTCCAAACTTATGCTTCGGTGCGTTGACGAGGATGTCCAGTTTATTCACTACACCGTCCTTGTTGAAGTCATTGTTTTCAAGGTCATCCTCATCCACGCTGTAGTCAAAATAGGAATAATTGAATGTCCAATTGATCTGATCATTGAGATAGACATTGGTACCAATATCAAACCCATAAGTATCCACTTGACCAAAGTTGACGTAAGAGAGCACGAAACCACCATATGCTCCATAACCACCCTGTACCTCACTCATCGGGGTATCTCCTCTGTGAGTGGCTACTCCCAATACTGTGGCTGGCGAAAGGAAGTTTTCGGAAATATTATAATAAGCATTGGCATCCAGGAAGAATCTCTTAGGTACCAGTTCTCCTTTATAGCCGATCTCAAAAGTCTGGATTTTCTCTACTGACTGTTTCTTTACCTTGCTACCGTCAGTCAGGGTGAACCCCTCTGCATTTCCAAGAATCAGTCCTGCAAACAGGTCGCCGTACATATTGAGTATGGTAGGCGTGGCTATCCCTTGACCATAGGTAAGTCTGAACGCCCCGGCTCCGGCACTGTATACCAAACCGGCCTTAGGGATAAAATTGAAGCCATATACATCATGATTGTCCCCACGGAAGGCTGCTACGGCTTTGAAAGCCTCTGTAAATTGATAATCCAACTGTCCATACACACCGATCTGGTTGATGATAATCGGATCTTTCCCACCATTGTCCAGCAAATAGGTACCGTTGCTATTGGCATTATCTCTTTGCCACTGTGAGCCTACTACCACCTTGGCTTTTCCAAAAGTATCGTGATATTGTACTTCAGCATTCCATCTTTTGGAATCATCTGCAAAAGTGGCTCCATTACCCAGTGAGCTTGTATCAGCTTCGACTTCAGTAGCACCATCGTCTATCGCATTGTAGTAATTTTTGGTGCGCTGATCAATCGCATAAGTATCCTCAGTGGAACTGGTCGTGTTATATACCTGCGCAAAGAACTTGTCAGACACATATCTCAAGTGGAAATAATTCATCTTCCAATCCTTGATTTGATTTCTTCCTACATTGGTTGGAGACAAGTAAGTACTGTTACTTCCACCCCAGCTCAAAATAAGGTCCGAATTGTCCGTCACGCTGTAGTAAAGAGCTGCTTCGGCTCTGAGGAATTCTATGTCATTATCTAGCTTGTACTCTTCATAACCTTCCTTCACTCCATCGGCATTTCTGTCAATGTACACCGAGTCCATAAATTCAAACTCTTCAGCTTTGGTATATTCTCCGGAAACTTTGAAAGCGAACTTATCATTGAGCACCTGAGCATGTCGCACTCTGGCAGAGAGCATGCTCTGGTTCCCAACACCCAACGCCACAGTGGTACCCGCAGAAGATCTGGGATCCTTAGTGATCGTATGTACTAATCCATTGTGGGCATTGGGTCCATAAAGTGCTGCATTTGGACCCAAGATCACCTCTACCTGCTCAATATCCTCCTTGATCTGAGTGGTGAGTGGTCCCATAGGTAAGCCTGTAGCGATAAGTGTGGAGAATCGACCATCGTTTACCTGCAGGTTCTTAGAGTTGAAGTTACTATTGAAACCACGGATATTAATCCCCGTGCCCACTACTCCAGCTCTCAAATAGTCGACCCCTTTCATCCTAGAGAGTAGTTCTCCTGGATTAAAAGAAGGTAGCTCATCAAGGCTTTTGCTGGAAATAATCTCTATGGTAGCTGGTGTCTGTGTGATCTTCTCTGGTTGGCGGGATCCCGAGATCACCACCTGATCGAATGAGAAAATAGACTCAGCCAGACCAATGCTCCCCAAGTCAACATCAGCACCTGAGACGTTCACTGACCGTGAAAGCTCCTCATATCCTACAAAGGATACCTTAATGGTATATGAGCCATCGGCCACCTCTGATATTTCAAATGATCCGTCGACATTGGTGGTCGCTCCCTTAGACGTGCCGCTCAATATAGCCGACGCCCCTATTAAGGCCTCTCCTGATTTTGCGTCGATCACCTTTCCGCTCACGACATTTTGGGCGAATGACTCAAAACACAAGAAGAAAAGACTTGCGATTAAGATGGTATAAGTTTTTTTCATTTTTTAAGTTTTTAGGTTGTTTGATTAAATCCTGTTCAATAAACATAGAAAAGTGCCCAACAAGAATGTGAATATCGCAATTATAAAAGGTCATGACTTTTGATGCGCAAAATTTCAATAAATCACATAACTAACTATATATCAATAATATACAATTCAAAAAACGCACCCTGACTTTTTAAATACTAAAAAAGCCCCGGATAGGGTTATTTACTGCACTTGCCAGTTTGAAATGAATCTTTCATGACGTGCAGTCATAGGATCCTTCCTCAATGGAAAAAATTGACCAACACCGTAATGATACAATTTGATTAAACACTTCCCGAAGATGTCTGGTGAGTATCTCCACTAAAAGCGATTAATATAAGTCGGGAATCAAGAAGTTGAATTCTAATTACTTCTGATATAGCCGGGTTCTGGCCATGATAACTGTCCTCGGGATGTAGGATTCGAGTTCGGACAATACCTGATTGAGAATAAAGGATTTGTGTGGATTAGCCACATGCTCCTGGGAAAAATCCACGATAGATTCCACCAGCTCCTTGGCTTCCAGACGACCTACCTTGAGCAGAGCGATCTCATAATACCACCGGATGGTGGGTAGGTAAATAGATTTGTTACTGTCCTCTTCGTCTTTGGCAATAAGATTATAGCGCCTGAACACCTGCAGGATCTTATCATATTTTTCCTGCTTGATCAGGCCCTGGATATAAGCCGTAAAAAAAGAGTACCAACGCTCCTTGAGAATCTCATCTTTGTAGATCCTCAGGAAACTATCCGCCAACATCTCTCCACGCTGCGGTTGATTGTTAAGATTGAGGCATTTGATATAGAAAGAGATGAAGCCAATCTTATGGTAAAAATTGGAGGACTTCTGAACTTCCGAGAAGGACTCTTTCAATAGATTCAGCGCCTCTTCTATTTTACCCCTACGAATGAGAATGGAGCTGAAATTACTCAGGTACTGCACATGATCAGCGTTCTTCTGACGGATAGACAGGTAACCGTATTCTTCAGCCTGCTGCAGTACATCAAACTTGGAGTGAAGCATCAGCCTATTGGCATAGTAATTATACAAGATCCTGCGAGTATAAAAAATGCCTCTGGCCAGCAGCTCATCCAACCGGTCATAGACTTCTTTGAGTTTTTCAAACTCCCGACTATTGAAATAAAGAAAAGTAAGCCGAACTACCGCCATGTAACGATTGAACCCATCCAGATTTTCATTTCTGAATAACGAAAGCAGCCAGTCTTCCCATTGCTTGGAGTCCCCCTTTTTGAGGTTAAACTGCTCGATAATATCCACTGTTGCCTGATGTAGCTTTTGGTTTACCTCCTTGGAGTACTCATAGTCAGCCTTATATTTCTCGATAAAATCATTGACCTCCTGATAGTCCTTGTGTCTGAGGCGAATGAGCAGATAATGCCGGTAATTCTGAACCAACTCATAAAATTTCATGAAGTTATGCACCGGGTGCTCGTAATTTTTGATGCGCTTCAAAAGGACCTTCTCCTCCTCATGACTAATGGCATCGGTAATAACCTTGCGGTCCATGTCATTGACCCATTCGAAATAGCTATCAACATCGATGTTATCCAGGCGCTTCTGAATCCAATCCATCAGGCTGGAGTATTTGCGCTTGTCAATTTTGGTATTAAAGGGCATCTTATTCTGCTGGCCGTGAGCATTGGCACTCACGCGCTTCAGAATTTCCTCTTTCTCGGCATCTTCAAACTGCTGAATACTGGTGAGGTAGTCTGCCTCGTGAGGCAGAATCTCCGCAGCAAAGGCCGTGAATTTCTTGAGTTTGGTCTTCAATGGGTTGTTGGCTAGTTGGTCAGAAAACTATCCACAATTTCGTTAATCTCGGCAGGTTTATCAAAAGATATAAAATGACCGCAGGCCGGAACATACTTGAGTACCGCCTCCGGAATTTTTGAAGCACCGGATTCCGCCACCTTTTTAGTGGTCAGGCCGGGGTTCAGGTAGCGATTGGGAATGAGGGCATCCTCCTCTCCATATACCACCAATGTTTTCTGCCTGATCTCTCCTAATCGATCAGCAATGGGTTGATCCAGCATCCCATGCACGCCTCTCGCTACAGATTGGCAATAGCGCTCAAAGTCACTGGCCTCCATCATATTGATCCTGTCCTGGATCATGAACTCCACCGATTCGGGCATTTGATAGAAGTTCATCGCCCAGCTGGCGCGAATCTGCGCCTCAGTGGCGTTCAGAAAAGTTTCCGTGACAGCTGTCGCTTTCAGAAGACTGGCATGCTCAGGACTGAATGTCTCGAAACCAGCTGGTGCCAAAAGAATGAGCTTTTCAAACTGATTCGGAAGATTCAACACGGTGGTCACGGCTACCTGTGCGCCCATACTGTGCCCTACCAGTACCACATTTTTCAACCCAAGTGAGTCAATCAACTGACCAACCACTCCGGCATAATAGCTCATGGTGGCCGGATAATCACCTTTGGAGGATCGGCCATATCCCGGCAGATCGATGGCGATACATCGGTACTGGCTCCGAAAATGATCTACCATAGGATACCATGACGGGATGTAGGTAGCCAAACCATGTATAAACACTAAGGTTTGATCTCCTTGTCCCTCATCAATATAAGCAACTTCTGTCTCCGAATTGATCGACAGATACTGCACGGGGTACTTGTAGGTAGCTATCATTTCGCTCACATTAGTGGAGTTTTGCCCATGTGTCAAAAAGGGCAGTATCACGGTAAAACAAAAGGCTAGTATTTTTCTAAACTGACACATAATTGTTAGGCTAAATTTTTTCGATCTATTTTTCCGCTTCCATTTTTGGGCAACTCGTCCAGCACCTCAAAATGTCTGGGCACCTTAAATTTGGCCAGGTGATTGGCACAATGTTCCCTCAGCAACGACTCAGAAAATGAGCAGCCTGGTTTCATCGTCACAAAAGCTTTTCCCACTTCACCCCATTTGGCATCCTTCACCCCTATCACTGCCACTTCATCCACACCATACACCGCTCTCAACACCCGCTCAATCTCGGCTGGATAGACATTCTCACCACCGGAAATGAACATGCACTTCTTGCGATCCACCACGTACAAGTAACCATCATTATCCTCCTTCACCAGATCACCGGTATGGAACCACCCTTCCACAATCGCCTTTTGACTGGCTTCCTCATTTCTCCAGTAGCCCGGGGTAACCATTGGTCCTTTCAGACAAAACTCTCCTACTTCATTAGATTCAACTCTGCGTCCCTGCTCATCCACTATCTTATATTCCACATAGAAATTGGGCTTCCCTATCGAACCGATCTTCTGCTCTGCATCATCCTGATGGAGGGAAGTTAGATTCGGCCCCACCTCGGTCAGTCCATAACCCTGTCGGATTTTCACACCTTTTCGATGCCAGGTATCAATCACCTCAAGCGGCAAGGCTTCTCCACCCACTATGAAGTATCGCATGGCATCCAAACTTACCGATTTGAACTTTTCACTGTCAGCCATCATCTTGAGCATGGTAGGTACGCCCATGAAGAGGTTGGATTTCTCCTGCTCCATCAACTCCAGTAAAAAATCAGGATCAAACTTATTCATGAGCCCTATGGTCGCTCCACGATGTAGCATTGGTGTCACCAGGACATTCCATCCCCCCGTATGAAAAGGAGGCATACAATTGATTGTGAGATCGGCCGGAGTGATTTCCAGACTTTGACTCGTGTTGAGGCTATTCCAGAGGAGCATTTTGTGAGAGTAGATGGCTCCTTTCGGGAAACCCGTAGAACCCGAGGTATACAGAATAAACGCCGGGTGATCCTCCTCCAGCTCCACTGCCTCAAATCTTTGGTGCTCAGAATTGTTCAATTGAGGAAACAGATCATCCAGCCACAATATTTCTATGTTGGCCTTTAAGGAAGATACCAGGTCTGCAAACTTTCGCTCCGCAATCAAAAGCCTCGGCTCACTATCCGAAATGAGATAGTCAATTTCACTCCCTGAGAGTCTAAAGTTGACCGGAACCAGTGTTATACCGGTTTTTTGAGTCATGGAAAACAACGCCACGTACTCAATGCTATGCTCAGCCAGCACCATTAAGCGCTCTCCCTTCCCTACTTTCAGGTCATGCACTAAATAATGAGCGAGCGAATTAGCCTGATTATTCAGCTCCTGATAGGTTAGGCTCCTGGCAGGTCGGTATTCTTTCACTGCCACCTTGTTGGGTGTGTATTCTGCCCATTTTGATGCCCAATCCTTTCTATACATGATTTTGAGAAGGTTTTAGATAAAGATGCATAGATAACCCAACAATCAGTGAAACGATCAAAGCGGCTGTACTGGCAATTGCAGGGTTGTTGACGGTCTCCTTCATATAAGGTAAAAAACGACCATAATACACTGTGAAATGAACAAGAAAGGCCACAATGGAGGATGTAAAAACGGTTTTCAATCTCACGTCTTTGAGAAACATCCCAAACAGAACAGGAACAAATGCCGATGAAAAGTAGGCGTATACGCCATTCTGTGCGAAAATCCCCACACTGAGATTGGGCGATTTCAGCTGCTGATAAGAGAGCACGAAGCTGATAATGGCCAAAAACACAATCATGAGCTTATTGACTAAAATCTCCTGCTTGTCCCTTTTGACAGGATCATATATTTTACCAAACAGAGGGTTGAACAGATCCGCTGTAAGCGTGGCACTCAGCGACTGAATGAGCCCCTCCAACGTGGACAGCCCGGCTGAGATCAGCCCCAGCACTACCAAAATGGTCACGTATACAGAAAACTCACTGACCACATAAGCCGAGACAATACCGTCCATGGGGATGGGCTTACCATTGACCGTGAGATCTGGAAAATGGAGTCTGGCAAAAAGGCCAACAAACACCACCTGAAAAAAGACCAACAACACCAATATACCGACTATCAGGTACCTGTTGACATCCTTTTCATCCTTTAGCAGAAGTGACTTGGTGATAATATGAGGCTGACATACAATGGCAATCCCGATCACAGCCTGGCAAAATATGATTTCGAAAAAGTCTCTGAAAAGAAAGCTGTCAGGATTCGTCAGACTGGCATAGTGAGGCCCTATGGACTCCAGCTTTTTCACAAAACCCCCAATCCCATCCTGAAAATATTCCATCCCTGAAAAGAGCAATATCACCGCCACTACCAACATCAGAGTAGCCTGAATGGCATTGGTATACACCATGGAGTTGGCTCCCCCAAACATCATATAACCAAACACGAACACTATCACCGATAGCAGTACTATCACCGGTTCGACATTGAGGGTGCTGGCGAGTACCTGAGTTAACCCTACACAGATAAGCACAATGAAAGTGACCAAAAGCAGCGAGATGAAGGCAAAGAAAATGGCGTAGTTCTGGCTTTGATACATTTTGCCTATCCACTGTGCCATGGTAAGTGCTTTCACGTGGCTCCCGGATTTTCTGAATTTCTTGGTCAGTAAAATCAGTGAACAAAAGATAGCCAGTGGCATCACCACGCCGAAGGACAAGACACCACTTAATCCATACAGTGCTATAAATCCGGGATTGATAATGAAAGTGGCAGCGCTGGTCATAGAGGCAGCCAGGGCCAATCCCACTGCCAGGGGTGAAAAACTGATGCTGCCGATCGCATAATCACTCATGCTCTTGACCTTCAAAGCTCCCCTGATCACAAAAAAGAGGATGACGAGCATGTAAAGAATCACTACGATCCAGGTTGCAAAGATCTGTTCTGAAGAAGCCAGGTTATTCATTGATCAATTTTTGGGTTGGAGTACAAGTTAGTAACGAATGGCTGCCGCTGCGAACGCCAATCCACCTCCTGAGCCTATAAAAAGCAAAAGATCGCCTTTTTTTAGTTTTCCTTGCAAATGAGCATCATGCAGGGCCATGGGTATACACGCGGATCCGGTGTAGCCAAATTTATCCATGACCATGTGGGCCTTATCCCTACTTACGCCCAGATTGTCCATGGTCTCATTGATTGAGTTGAAATTGAGCTGTGTGATGAAGTAGTGATCCACCTCATTGGGAACCACCCCTATTCGCTCGCAAATATCCCGGGCCATCTCTGTCCACATCTTTGGATTCAACTCCTTCGGAAATTTATGAACAAACTTGAGCTGATGGTCATGATTCTTCAGGACCGTTTCGGTGACGGGCTGGTGAGTAGCTCCGGCATATATTCCCATCCAGCCATTGTATTGACCCTCCGTTTTGAGGTCGCTGGCCAGAAAGCCCTTGCCCGCCTCAGTGGTGGCGGACATGACCACCGCTCCTGCTCCATCCGCAAAAAGCGTTACCGTTTTTTTATCCTGTTTATTGAGGTACTTGCTCATGGCATATCCGCCGATGACCAGGATGTGCTGGTAGTGCTCATCCGCTGCAATGTATTTCGCAGCTACGTCCATGGCAGTCACAAAGCCAGCACATGCGGTATTCAGATCGAAAGTCCCCGCATTCTTCAATCCCAGTCTGTCCTGAATAACAGAAGCCGTAGATGGAGAAACATACTCGGGAGTGTCTGTAGATAATATCACCAGATCGATATCCTCCGGCACCAATCCTGCCTCGCTGATCGCCTGGCGAGCCGCCTCTTCACAGAGGTCAGCCACTGACTCATCATCTCTGCACCACCTTCTGGTGGTAATGTTGACATTTTGTCTCAGCCATGTGTCAACGTCCTCGCCAAGTAGGGTGTTAAAATAGCTGTTGGGGATCTCCTGTTCTGGGGCATAGGAGCCTATTCCGGTTATTGTTGCTTTTCTCATGAATCTGGTCTTAAATTGTTACTGCTCCATCTACGCTGATTACTGCTCCGCTTATGAATGAAGCATCTTCTGAGGCTAGAAAGGCATATGCATTAGCTATGTCTTCTGGGGTACCTAACCTTCCGAGGGGTGTTTTACTTGTCATCATTTCTATCACTTTCTCTGGCATTGCTTTAACCATATCTGTGGCAATAAAACCTGGTGCAACGGCATTGACTGTAATGGAGTACTTACCTAGCTCCTTAGCCAGTGTCTTGGTCATACCTATTACTCCGGACTTGGTGGCAGCATAATTAGTCTGGCCAAAATTCCCGTACAAACCAACCACCGAGGAGGTATTGATGATTCGCCCATATGCCTTTTCGATCATAAAAGGACTCACTGCCTTCACGCAATTAAATACACCGGAGAGGTTAATATTCAGTACCTGGCTCCATTGCTCAAAGGTCATTTTACGAATGGTCGCATCCCGGGTGATGCCTGCATTGTTGATGAGGATATCAATCCGCCCAAACTGCGCAATGGCCTCTTTTGCTGCAGCCTCTGTTTCCTCCGGATCAGCTGTATTGACCTTTCGGAAACTCACCTGATGACCATCCTTGCTCAACGTCACTGCCAACTCCTTTCCGGCAGCCTCATTCACATCCCAAATCACCACTATAGCTCCTTCCTGCATGTATTTCTCCACTGCTGCCCGGCCAATACCTGCGGCGCCTCCTGTAATAATGGCTACTCTATCCTTTAATTTGCTCATGTATATCTGTTGGTTATTTAATGAATGGCTTATGATCAACTCATCACTTAGCCATTCCATTTAGAAATTTTTAAAATTGATTGGCTAAAAATACCATTTTGAAAATCTGCACCAGAATGGAGTTTCATTAAACATCTCTGGACTTTTGAAGATATTCACTTTCATGAACCACCTATCTAACTGTTAATAAGATACTTAATAGCCAATAAAGCAGCCACGACTTTTAAAACAGTGATTCGAGGCGACTGAATGCTCATTAGCACATTTTCAAAAGACCAGGATAAAAGTCCAGACCTCAAAGAAATCAGTAAAACCGTCCATAGAGTACCTATAAGTACAAAAATGAGCTAGACAATGGCCAGATTTGTCCAGTTCAATTCGAATAGTCATACCATCCAAATTCCAACCAGAGGTACTTTTATCCTTACTTCTCCGTCAATTTTGCTTAAAAAACGATCATGACTTTTACCACCTCAGACCTTTGGGATGTTCATGGCGATGCGCTGGCATGTGCCGAGCCGGTTTTTAAGAGCTACGGGATGGTCCAGTCCTTCCATGGGCAAATAGTGACTCTGAAGCTGTTTGAAGACAATAGCCTGGTCAGAGAATTATTGAAAACCAATGGCCAGGGAAAGGTTCTCTGCGTTGATGGTGGTGGCTCCACAAGGTGCGCTTTGGTTGGAGATTTGCTTGCTCAGCTCGCTTTAGACAACCAATGGTCGGGGTTAATCATTTACGGGAGCATCAGGGATAGTGCTCAAATTGGGCGAAGGCCGATTGGAATCAAAGCACTTAACACCTGCCCCGTGAAAAGCATCAAAAGAAACGAAGGACAGATTAACATCCCCTTAAACTTTGCTGGAGTGAATTTCACTCCCGGACAGTATGTGTACAGCGATGCGGATGGAATTATCGTAAGTGAGCAGCCATTATTGTGATGCAAATTATGATTTATACAAAAAACACTCAATTCAGTCGATAAAATTTCAAAACCACCTTTCCTTCCTCTACATAGTCGACATGTCATTTTTTGAGTAACAATTTGCAATCACTCAAAATACATCGGCATTTGATTGGAAAATGAGGCGCGGCTTTCCGAAAAGTCAACCTTGTCTTTTTTCATCAAATCATAATTTTCATGGGTATAAATTGAAAACTTGGTAAAATCATTAACCAAAAAACCAACCCAATGAAAAAATTATTCCTTTCCATCATGATGGGCGTATACTTCCTGTCTGCCCAGTCACAGCTCTCACTTGTCTCCAACTTTGGATCAAATCCGGGAAACCTGAGCATGTACAGGTATACACCAGCGAATATGCCAGCAAATGCTCCATTGGTGCTGGTGCTACACGGATGTACACAATCAGCGAGTACGTACGCTTCCGAAAGCGATTGGAACAGTCTGGCCGATACTTACAAGTTTCACCTGATCTATGCCGAACAAAAAAGCGGCAATAACTCATCCAAATGTTTCAACTGGTTTGAAACTGGTGATATCAACCGGGGATCTGGTGAGGCAGCCTCCCTCAAAAACATGACTGATTACATGAAAAATAACTACTCTATTGATAACAGTCGGGTGTTTGTTACAGGGTTTTCGGCGGGTGGTGCCATGACCACCGTGATGCTGGCGGCATATCCTGACGTATTTAGCGCAGGAGCCGTGATGTCTGGCCTGCCTTACAAAGTAGCCACCAGCAGTAATTCAGCTTTTCAGGCGATGTACGGCAATGTCAACCAAACGCCCACTCAGCTTGGAAACAGCGTACGAAATGCCTCCAGCCACACCGGACCCTGGCCTACGGTTGGCGTTTTTCATGGTACTTCTGACTACACCGTGTATTACATGAATCAAAATGAAATCATGGAGCAATGGACCAACGTACACGGCACAGATCAAACAGCCGATGCGGAAAATGGTGCCTTTCAGGGCAATAGTGTAGTGAGCAGAAAAGAATATAGGGATGGCTCAGGCAACCCTGTAGTAGTCACCTATAGTCTCAGCGGCATGGGACATGCCATTGCCATCGATCCGGGCAGCGGAGCAACCCAGGGTGGCAATACAGGCTCGTATGCTTCTGATGTCAACTTCTTCTCTTCTTACTGGTCTGCTGAGTTCTTTGGCATTACAGGAGCTCCACCGGTCTCACTCTCTCCTCCCACCAACGTATCAGCCACTGCCGTTTCATCTTCTCAGATTAATCTCTCCTGGACGGATAATGAATCAACGGAAAGTGCATATCTGGTTAAACGCTCCACTTCTTCTGGTGGCACTTACAGCACCATTGCCACACTGGCTCCCAATACCACCTCATACTCCAATACTGCCCTGGCTGCCTCCACTACCTATTATTACAAGATTGTGGTGCAGGATGCCAACAGCAATACAGCCAGCAGTGGAATCGTAAGTGCTACTACTTCATCAGGAGGCTCCTCAAACCCTCCGGCAGCTCCATCAGGGCTTGCAACTACGAGCATTACCACTTCGAGCATTGGTCTTTCCTGGCAGGATAACTCGTCAGACGAAAATAACTTTGTAGTAGAACGCTCCACTAACGGATCATCCTATTCGGTAATCGCCACACTCAGCGCTAATAGCACCAGCTACTCAAATACAGGGTTAACCGCATCAAGCACCTATTACTACAGAGTAAAGGCACAAAACTCCTATGGCTCCTCAGGCTATACCTCAGCTGTGAGTGCTACCACAAGCGGAACAGCTACCGTGGTGACTATAGAACAACTTACAGGAACAGGTATATTCACCTATGGAAATGCGCACCATATGGGGCAGTCCTTCACGGCTATAGCCAACGGCCAGATCATCGAAATTGAAGTAAACCTCGTCTACGCCATTAGTGGATCCACCCTGAAGATTTTTAGTGGTAACACCACCACCGGCACCCCCATCTATGAGCAATCCGGCGTGAGCAAAGGAAGTGGATGGCAAACCATCACATTGAGTCAACCAGTATCGGTATCTAACAACTCGGTTTATACCTTTCAATTGACCAATGCTTCTATCAAATATGCATATTCCAATGTATACAGTGGCGGAAATCTCTGGTATGACGATATCTCCTATTCACCTTTTGACGTTGGATTTATTGTCTCCATCAGCACGGGGTCTTCCTCCCGACTGGTTGCTGAAGGCATTACACCCGAATCAAATCAAGTAGGCTTTAGGGTGTTTCCCAACCCTGTTTCCGAACTCCTCCACGTAACCTCAGATCTGGATGATCTGCCTGGAGTCATTGAAATCTACTCCCTTTCCGGCAAGGTCGTTTATCAAAAAGCCATGACAGGCAAAATAGATGAACAAATCCACCTAAGTGAATGGACACCCGGAATCTATACCGTGGTATTACAAACTGGTCATCAGCGCCTCACACATAAATTAATCATACACTAGTGACCATTTTTCCGGGGACAGCAGCAGAGCTGCTGTCCCCGGTATTTTATCAGGATATGACCTTCTCAATCACCATAGCCGATGCTCCTCCACCGCCATTGCAGATGCCAGCCACGCCTATGTGGCCATTCTTATCACTCAGCACAGAGCTAAGAGTGGCGAGGATTCTACTTCCCGAACATCCCAGCGGGTGCCCTAAGGCCACCGCACCACCAAAGACATTCACTTTGTCTTCATCCAGGCCGAGTAGTTCCATATTGGCCAGTGCCACAGCTGCAAATGCCTCATTGATTTCATAATAATCAACATAGCTCTTCTCAATCCCGGCCATTTTCAAAGCTTTGGGAATAGCCAATGAAGGTGATGTGGTAAACCAAAGAGGGTCCTGAGCAGCATCAGCATATCCAAGAATTTTAGCTTCGGGTTTCAATCCATATTCCTTCATTTTTCGCTTGCTGATCAAAATGACCGCAGATGCACCATCATTAATGTTAGAGGCGTTGGCTGCCGTGACGGTACCTTCTTTGGAAAAGACAGGATTCAGCGCAGGAATCTTGTCAAAATTCACATTGCTGAATTCTTCGTCCTCTGTAATCACCAGAGGATTACCTTTTCTTTGTGGAATCTCCACCGGAACAATTTCATTCTTGAATTTTCCCTCAAGGGTGGCAGATTCTACCCTCTTATAAGACCGTACGGTGTATTCATCCTGAACTTCCCTACTGATCTTCATCTCTCTGGCGGTATGATCTGCACAGTTACCCATCGCGAAATTGTTGTACGCTTCCCAAAGGCCATCATGCTGCAATCCATCGACCAGAGTACCATGACCATATTTGTAACCAAACCTGGCCCTGGGGACATAATATGGGACATTAGACATACTCTCCATACCGCCGGCCACTACCACATCGGCCTGCCCCAAAGCAATGGACTGAGCTCCAAGCATTATGGCTTTCAGACCGGAGGAACAAACCTTATTGACAGTGGTACATGGTACATTCACATCTAATCCGGCTTTCAGCGCGGCCTGCCTCGCAGGGGCCTGACCAAGGTTCGACGAAATCACGTTTCCCATGAACACTTCCTGAATCTCGGAGGACTCCAGGCCAGACTTTTTCAGTGCATCTTTAATGGCTAAGGCCCCCAACTCCACGGCTGAAAGACTCGATAAAACACCTCCAAAACTGCCAATAGGAGTTCTGGAAAGGGATAAAATATATACTTCTTGCATTTTGGATTATGGTTATTTCTGACGAAAGGTAAATAACCATCGAAGCGAATTCTTCGGGAAACGAATTTTTAGGGGGTGGACTATTTAACAGATCACAACACTATTTTACTCCCAATTTCCAAAAATCCAATTTCCGGGTTGGTTGGGCTCATTGGACAGGAGAAAGGTTTCAAAAGCATGGAGGAGCTCATTTCTGGAAAGTCTGTCGTCCCTATTAATGTCCAGTTTAATGAAAGATTTAGCCGAGTATTTGATGTCTATTCCATACACCACAAACATGTCCACATACTCATCTGTGGAGATATAACCATCGTGGTTATCATCAAACAAATCGAATAAAAAGCCAATGATGAATTCCTGAAATTCTTCCAACACATCCTCATTTCCCTGAGCTATCACCTGCTCTGACACAAAGGTAACCCACTCATCCTCTGAGATTTTTTGGTTATCCTTATGAGGAATCTCAAGAAGCAGGGCGTGAAAGAACTTAGCAGATTTCTCTGCCAACCAAATATGCTTGGGCCCATTTGCCTCATAACCCAGACCTATTCTTATGCGCTCGGCAATCTCCGAAAAATCATCCGCATGAAGGAATCCATTTTTGTGAGAATCTAGTAATCCAAAAAAATGAATTAACTTTTTCCGCTGAAACTCTGAAACCATCTACCCTAGTTATTTGTATAGACAATAATCTCAATTAAGAATGAGAATTTCTAACAATTTACCCAAAATTAACAGGCACACCATCCTCTAAACCCGAATCATGAACTACAAAGACAAATATCTTCCTGTTGATCCCGATTTCATAGAGTACTGTGACTCACAAGTAACCCTTAAGTCATCCGGTAAAATCCACTTTTTCAATGATCAACACAAGGTTGATGAAGTAAAAGGTCAACTCTCGACTCTGAACAATACTTCGGAAGGTTATTTTCTGGAACTGGAAAATGGGAATTCAGTAAGATTAGATAAAATCATCACACTCATGGGGAAGCCTGGGCCGGGGTATGCTGAATATGACAGTTATGCCAATGCCTGCCTGACTTGTGAAGATTTAGGGCAGTTTTAGCACAAAACTGCCCATTTATTTAGCTCGGCTTTACCAATCCGAGATGTTTACGAAATAGCTTAATAAGAAAGGTACCCAGCCCTTCATACCTTCTGGCAGCCCTCTGGCCGACGTTGTTTGATTTGTTTATTTGCATAACCTATTCTGTTGTTTGTAGTAAAACCAACGGAGAGATCTATTCCCTTATTGTATCTTCACATGAAAAGCTAAAATCAATCACTAATGGTCTATGACATGATTTCTTGCGGGCAATTTGGGCAGCAGCTGGCAGAACTGGTAAATAGTTCTTATCGTCATATCGCCAGGTGTGTGTATAAAGAATCGCTTGTTCAGGAGGATCTCCAGGGCAAAAATGCCATTGCTGGTTTCTACCAGTTTGACAAACTGGACTTATCAGAGATCAAATGGATTCATGCCTTTGGTGCCGGGGTAGATGACTACCTAAAACAACCCACTATCCAACGGGATCTTATTCTCACTCGCACGCTTGGATACATGGATAAGCGCATAGGCGAGTATTGTCTGGCTTACGTTTTAGAGGGCCTTAAATCGGTAGTCTCCACCCATGATAATCAGCGATCACACCTGTGGGATCGCACCAACCTCAATGTGCTCTATAACAAGAAAGTATTGGTTCTGGGAACAGGTTTTATCGGGCAAGGCATCGCTTCCGCACTTCGTCATTTGGTTGAAAAAATCGATGGAATTAATGGATCGGGCACTTCCATCCCACTATTTCATCAAACCATGGCCATAGAGAATCTTCCTCAAGCTCACCTTGAGCATTATGACATTGTCATCAGTGCACTGCCTCTTACTCCCACCACCAGAAACTTTCTCAACCAGGCTTTCTTCCGTTTACTGCACGGTGCCTTCTTCATGAATGTAGGCAGGGGAAAATCTTTGGTGGAAGACGACCTCTTGTGGGCGCTCGAAAATGGTCATGTGCGAAAAGCTGTTTTAGATGTCTATCAAACCGAGCCTCTCCCCTCCGATTCACCGCTCTGGGATCATTCAGGGGTAATAATGACCCCACATCACTCTGGATTGACCACATTTGAAGACATTAGAAAGAGTTTCGAAGAGAGTGTGAAGGCCATAAAAAGCGGTACCAGGAATCAACTTTTCGTTAACATTAACCAGGGGTATTAACAATGGAATTCAAAACGACACTCAGTAAATTTTCCGGAAAAGACGCAAGTGTGTACGAGCTTCATCTACCAGTACCCAAACCAATTGCTGAGCAGTTTATCAGGGGCGAAAACAGACGTATCATTTGTGAAATCAACCAAACCACTAGTATTCGGAGCGGCTTGATGCCTCACAAAGATTATTGGTACATACTCCTCAATCAGGCTGTCATCCAGAAACTTGGCTTGGCTATTGGAAATACGGTGACAGTCAAATTATCCCCAGATGACTCAACCTACGGAATGGATATGCCAGAAGAACTGATGATTTTACTGGATCAGGACCCCGAAGGAAATGAGCATTTTCACCAACTCACTCCCGGAAAGCAACGAAACCTTATCTACATTGTAAGCAAAGTGAAAAGTCCGGAAAGCAGATTGAACAAGGCCCTGGCCATAGTACATCACCTCAAGGAACGAAATGGAAAACTCGACTTTAAGCTATTGAATGTGGTCATAAAGGACTACAATCAGCGAGGAAAACTCAATTGATATGGATAAATTAAAATTCTCTACCTATGCGGTTTTTAGTAACAAAGACAATGGACTTATTGGGAATACAAGTACAGTAGTGGAGACAGAGCATGCCTTATCCAATGTCCAAATGCAATCCATAGCCTCCGATCTTTGGCAGCCAGCAACCACTTTCTTATGGAAGAAAAACGACCAATGGCATGTAAGATGGTTTGCACCTGATCAGGAGATTGGACTTTGTGGACACGGATCACTGGCTGCAGTGGCCCATCTCTATGAAAAAGGAATATTAGACACGGAGATTCATTTCAAAAATGGAATAATTTCAGGAGGAGTAGAAAACGAAAAGTGCTACATCACCCTGGCCTCCATACCAGTTATTGATGAACTAACCATTGAGAACTATCTTCTGGATGGGCTAAAAATACCCATACTTGGACATTTTAAAACCTCAAATAAAAACATCATTCTTACCGACAGTCAGGAATCTGTTAGATTCATGAGTCCTAACTTCGAAATATTGAGAAGATCACCCATATTCGGATATGCTGTAACTGCAGTAGGTGATGATTGTGACTTTGTGAGCAGGACGCTGGTACCTCATGTACATCAACTGGAAGATCCAGCCACCGGCTCATCACATGCCGCTCTTGCTCCCTTCTGGTCTGCCAAGCTCAATAAAACAAAAATGAAAGCCATCCAACTTAGCAAAAGAGGTGGTCAGTTTCACTTGACCTTAGAGGGTAAAAAAGTAAAGCTTTATGGAGAGCATTATAAATTAAACGAGGGCACGCTTTTTTTGCACTAAAAGAGCGATTGAGTGTTCCCTCGGATAGAATACTCCTTGAGTTCGCATCTCACCTTTCCAATTTTCATATCCGCTTCTATTACCAGAGGGATTCCCATTCCGTCTTTTTCGAGCACCCAAACCACCACCGCTTTCTCTTTGGGAAAAGTGCGCGAAATGGGAAAGAGTCCATAAAACTTATGAACCTCTACCCTTTGGCCGTCAAACTTAATTTTCTCCTTCCCTCCATACTCCATCCCAAAATCATAGAGTTTATCCTCCCAGTAAGTATTAAGAAGTATTGACTCACCAGGTTTAAATCCAGACCAAAGTTTGCTCCGCAAGTACATATAGGTGCCGTGCAGATCATAAGATTTATCATTGAGATCTACAGTTACCTCTTTTTTGGGATATTCCTTAGTGTAATCCATCATTTTGACGTAGGTCTGCATTTTGTCATAGTCAAATGTATTCCACTGATCAAACTTCCCTTTTCTTTCATCGAGATGCTTCTCAGAAACAATGGTCTTATAATTACTCGTATTCACATAACCCCAGTATTCATTCTGTACCCCACCCAACCAACTGAAGAGACCAATGGTGTGGGCATCAATATAACTGTGGTAAAAAGTCTGATCACCTCGAACAATCAACGAATCGGCCAACGACATGGTGGCTTCACCCAGAGCAAACCACCCATAAGAAATCTTAAATGTGATCTGCTCTCCAAGGGGGAAATCAAGGCCCTTTTTGGGCTGTGAAACTGCTAAGAGTGACAACAGAATAGTACTAATAAACGAGCTAAATTTTATCATATGTTTTTGGGCTTACCGCAGATCAGTCAAAAACCAAGCCCAATTTATATAGGCTGATTACCAATTCATCAATTACATAGTTTTATCTTCGATCAATGGATAGAACAATTCTTTTGGATTTAACCAGCTATCGGATGCCATACGGCAAGTACAAAGGTGTGGCCATTTGCAATCTTCCCGAGCGTTATTTAATTTGGTTGAGATCAAAAGGCTTTCCCGAAGGGAAATTAGGAATGTTACTCAATACGATGTATGAAATAAAACTCAACGGACTGGAATATCTCCTCAAAGGTCTGAAAGATCCTTCACACCGCTCGTAACCTTTTAAATACGTTCTATCGAAAAGCTTTTTTAATACCGCCTTAGAAATTCAATATTTGCTGAAATTTTCACTAATTGAGTGTCGAATCTCAAAATGGTGCGAATTTTGTTAAGAAAAGGTCAAAAACGGTATATGAAGCGAATCAGCATTGGTATTTTATTCCTAATAGTCTCCTACCTGGCAGTAGCCCAGGAAAATGAGCAAACATCCCTCGGTGCTACAATAGATAAACTTAGCTACGACTGGGACCTGGAAGCTGACAACTTGAATAGCTATGACGGTCTCTCCAAATTCTGCTTAGACAAGGACTATCGAATAGGCGTGATCCAACTCCTCAACGACATTCACCATTATGACTCAGTCCTTTACGATCGCCTAACAAAGGCTTCAAGATTTAATAAGGATAAGGAAATAGACAAGACGCTAAAGGAAATATCCAAATTTGAAACAGGGTATAGCTTGAAAGACTTTATTCATTTTCTACATGAAGAATGTACAACCAGAAGTGATATTGAGAAACACTCAACCGAATCGAGAAACGATATAGGATCGAATTCTTATGATGGGCAGGTTTACATTGTAGAAACTGAGCTTAACAAATTCATCAAACACATCACGAAAAGAGTGGATCACATCAGGGAACATGTACATCATTTACACATCAAATAGATTTTGATCCATATCTCAATCAACCGAAGAAAGTCATATTGAAATAGCCAAGGACATCTCATATTGGCCCTTCATAAAATAGTTAATGGGCTTTTGAAAATTTCAGTTTGCAGGTAAGTCATTTTCGCTCTCTTCTACCTGACAGGTAATAAACAATTTAACGCCCAGGTTGTAATCAGGCTGAGCGTTACTTGATCCACTAGATGTTATCACAATCAGTCGCTTTTGTGTCCTGATCATCCCTTATTTCAGGGTAGAACAATATTTTAAACAGAAAGGCCCGGTGGTTTTACCACCGGGCCTTTCTGTTTCCAATCGATCTATTCTTATCTCCTGATCATTACTCTTTGTGGGGCCCATTTTTCCTGATCGTTGAAGAAGTGAATCAGGTAAATACCACTTGGCAACTCCTTGGAGGCAATTTCGATTTCAAGCTCTCCTGATTTCACTGCTCCGGTTATCACCTCTCGACCCACCTGATCGTAGAGAATCCAGTCCATATCATTGAGTGGTGCGGTCTCAAACTGCACCTTAAAGACCTTATCCGCCGGGTTAGGATACACCGCGAAATTGTGAATGTCCTCCAGTCTGTTATCAAGTCCTGTTAATAATGGCACCACTTTTCCTGCTCCCGCATTCGTTCTCTCAGACGCCTGCAGAATCAACTTGTTAAGTTCATTCGCTGTAGAACCACCTACGTTATCAACCTGAACAAAAACCACAACACTCAATTCATTCACATCGTACACGTTGGAAATATCCCAGCTTACACTCACGGATTCCTGACCGTTGAAGAATACACTCTGGCCGTCAGTAACTGCTCCCGAATATGTCAATCCTGCTGAACTCGGAAGCATTTTTCTAAGCACATTATAAAGTGGCTGGCCTCCATTCGCGGCAATGACTTCCGGATCTGTAATCTGTTTTTCAATCACAGCAAATCTGAAGGACACTTCACTCTTCGCAGGCAGGTCAATTTTTGAAATAAACGATGTGGTAATAACCAACTCGTCAGATTCTCCACCGATGATGATGTCTCCTATTTCAAACAGCGCTCCCTCCAAGGCTCTGGCTTTGTAACTATTTAGACTCCAACCAACAACATCTGTGTCACTTGTTTTCTTACCCGACAGCAAACTTTTTGGTCGACTATCTATTCCATAAAAGTTAGATCTTGCCCCTGGGTCTGATTGATTTCGCTGGCTCACTTCATCCTCTTCTCCCTGGAAGTAGTTAATCCAGATAGCGTCACTGCTAATCTCTGAATCAATACGGGTCTTGATCTCAGCACTCACATCCTGACTGGACTCTCCCAAATCTGAGAATTGTTCAATCAAGATAAATTTATCCTTGTTGTAGATTCTAAAATTATCGAAAGCAAAACCATGTAGCACATTATTATTATTATCCACTTTATCACCCGCAGTGGAGCCCATGGCAATTCGGAATCTCACTTCGGCAAAACTTGACGGTAATTTGTGAGCAGAAAACTTCCAAGCTGAAGTGGTTGTCCATCCGTCAGACCTGGAATTGAAGGTTACCAACCCAGGAGCACCACTTAATTCCTCACTGTTATACCACTCCAAACCAGATGCAGAATTGGTATTTCGAGTATAATCACCGAGCAAAATCCATGTAAGTCCATCATCGGTAGAATACTGAACCACCACACCATCTGTGAAGGTAAGTTCTCGAGCATGATCAAAACCAATGGTAGGCTGAATCATATTAGATAGGTCATACGCAGGAGAGTAAACCCAGGCATCTTCATCAGAAGCATATGCTGAGTTCAATCCAGTTGCCCAATAATTAGTAGAATTAATTCCACTCTGATCCGCAGGACTCGCATAGTTCACACTTTCCTCAGTACCTAATTCCCAGACAGGGCTTGAGCGGGTTCCAAAACCATCCACTGTGGTACTATCTGCATACCACCCCGAAGTTCCATTTTCAAAGTCATAGGTAATGTCCTCAGTCACCACGACCCTATCCAAAATAGTGATAGACCGGGTAATAGAAGCCACGCAACCAGAGGTAGATTGATAAAACAAATCCAACTCATAAGTACCTGATTCCTGGAAAGTGAACTCCCCAACCGCGATGGAGTTTCTGTTTTGAATTTCAATGTCAGTTACAGTTACTACTTCACCCAAGGCCGGAATGGACAGCTCAATCAAAGCAATATCATAGTTATTACTTTGAGTAGGGTTATTATCTCCAAACACGAAAGTGGTCGTATTCCCTTCTGTAATTCCATCCCATCTCATTTTCGGCTGTGGAGTTGTACCTATTTCTGTTGTATTTGAAGCTGATTCAACGCACCCTGTCAGGCCAGCCGGCGCATTGTTGTCAGTAACTTTCACCTCAAAGTAATTATCCCCTGCTGCCAGTCCGTCGGCGCCTACAGATTTAGGATCAAACTCAATTCGTCTTGTCCTGACACCTACATCAGTCTGGGTTGATGTTTCAATCTCAATAGCCTGAGCAGCCGTTCTTCCAGCAGACCAAACAAAAGTAGCCTGGCTAACATCAAGGTTGTCCAGAGTTACTTCCAAAATAATATTTTGTTCGTCGCAAGCCTGAATCACATCGATTCTTTGATTATTCGCCAGAGTAGATACTACCGGTACAGGAGCCACCGTGAGGGTAATTGGCGTAGGTTCACTTATGCACCCTGCAAAAGATTCTCCCACTACGATATTGGTTATTTGTCTGACATAAATAGTTGTATCACCAACAAACCCCTCCAGATTCACAGAAAATTGTCCCCCAAGTACGGGATTGGTCAAAGTAGTTTGCTGTACTTCAACATCATCCTCATTGTACCATTTAAATACGGTCTCACCTGCTGTGGTCTCTACACCAGAGTAATTGATTATGGTAGACGTACTAGTTACATTCCTGTTACACTGAGGAGCCGGAGTATTGGCAATAGGTGCGGTCGGAACAGAATACAGCGTAACGCTAAACTTGGTATATGCACTCTCGCACCCTTCAAAATCGTCAACACCAGCAGCAATATCCTGAGTCTGACTTACCACAAATCTATAAATACCATCATTGGCTCCAACCAAACCTAAATTTGAAGCTGTCGCCACCGATGATGTACCTGATGGAGTTTCTGTATAGAGTGGATTAAACGCATCATCAGGGAAACCATCATTATTGCTGTCTAAGTACCATTTAAAAGTAGAACCTGCCTCACCTGACACCTCAACATCATTGATTCCATCACCTTCACAATATACCATAGTAGCATCCACAATCGATGGCGCCAACGGTATATCATAGACATGAACAGTGAGGTATGCCATATCCGAAACTTCAGATTCACAACCAGGGAAAGTAGACCCATTAGGGGCTATATCATTCGTTTGAGCAATCAGGAAGTAATAAGTACCTTGAATCGCATTCGTAAGCAAAAGTGATTGAGCCGTAACCTGAACCTGTCCATCAGGATCAATATTCCCTCCAAATAGTGAAGTCCTTGAAGAAGCAATAGTACCTGCTCCATTCGAACTATAATAACCAAACGAAGCGTTCGCATTAGCTGTTATATCAAAACCTACACCTCCAAGATCACCTTCGCAGTAGCTTACCTCCAATTCTCTTACCCCGCTCTCATCAAAAGCAATGGTGCTCGGATCTGGGAATACGGTAACCATGATTTTCATAGGATCACTCTCGCAACCATAGAAGTCTGTTGATGAATTTTCGTTTTTGGTTTGAGTAACCCAATAGGTATAAGTTGCACTCACAGAATCATCAAAAACGCCCTGATCTTCCAGCTCATCCAAGGTAATCAACCGACCGTTAAACGCCTCAGCCACGAGCGGATCACCAGGTGCAGTACCGGTACCGTCATCCTTATACCAGGTATATTTTGAACCTGTAAGTCCCGGAGATTCCAACTGAATAAACTCTTCTTCCTCGCCGAAGCATAAGTAATAATTCAGTTCGTTATCCACAGCCGAAGCTTGTCTACTGGTGCTACCAGCCCCTCCTTTAAAATTACTATCAACCGGAGCTGCAGGAATCTGGTAAACACTGATGATGAATTTGCGCAGATCACTTTCACAACCCGTAAAAGGATAAGAATCGGAACCTACTGCATTGTCAAAATCAGTTCTTGATATGTAGAATGTATCAGAAGTCGCAGCTATAGGATCATAGCCTGTTGCTCCCAGCAGGTCAAGCTCTGCAAGGTTCAAATTATTACTTCCATCCAAATCAGAAGGGTCAAAAGTCGCCAGGGCTGTAGAAGCATCGCCATCATAGATCGTAAAATAGGTCTCTGTCAGATCCTCATTGTTAAGTCCACTATTAATTACTATGGTTTCAAGACTAGCAGAACTACCGCCTATCTCACAATATTCATAGAGATAACCAGAACTATTTACATTGCTCGCCTCTCCAAGTAAATTAACACTACCAAGATTTGTTTGATTGGTAGCTGTTGCCAAGATATTATCAACAATTGTTACTGGGCTTGGGACAGCATAAATCTCAACCACGACCTTTCTTAATGATGACTCACAACCTGAGAACGAAGTAGTATTGGCACCGGTAATCCCCACATGTGAGAGTTCAGAAATCCAAAAATTAACCGTGGTTCTCGAGTTAGGTATATTTCCTCCGAAGAATTCGTTTAAAACATTCAAAGTGGTATCATTGGCCCCAGTAAGATTTGCTGTTCCTACTTCATTGTTCCCATTCTCATCAAGATACCACTTAAAAAACTCGGTGGAGGCTCCTGTAGAGCTCACAACAACATCCTCAATACTCTGACCTCCACAATACTCAATGATATATTCTCCTGTTCCACTATCAAACGCCGAAATAGCATCAAGATCAGGATTAGAAGCCAAATCCAGGGTCGGAGCTTCAGCTACCGACAACACCCTAAACTCAAAGCGTCCGGTATCGGTAGTTGCTGCGACAGTCTGTGGCTTTGATATATACACAATCTGATAATAACCAGGATCAACGCTTGTCGGGTCGAAAGTATTAACAACACCCAAAGAGCCAGTTGATGTTGAATCCGCCAATAACTCATATGGCGCAACTCCGTCTGAGCTCGAGTAAAGCAGGTATCCATTGGTTATATACCCTGTTGAATCGACTCCTCCACTTCCAGTATAAGTATAAATGCTTGCCTGAATTCTGAAATCACCATCATCGGCACAATAGAAATCATTGATTAGTTTTTGCCCCGTTACGGCATGGTCAAAAGTTACTGTCGGATTAGGATAGAGATAGACAAACGCCTCATCCTTTACAATCAACGCTCCATCAGATTCCTGACTCAAAACAGACACAAACTTCAATGTATCAACTTCACGGCTTGGAATCCCTGCAATTGAATCCAACGCTGATGGATCAAATATCCAATCTCCATCAACTACAGAAGTTGGAATGTTGGCAGTCGGGGAACCTGGCACATAGTTGATTAGCCTATTCACAATATTTCCATCTGCTTCACTTATCCCAACTTCTCCGTAACCAGTCAAAGAACTTCCATTTTCCATGTAATAAACCTCAAGAAAATAGAAATCATCATCAGGTCCATCAACCCCATTGATATCATAAGTCGGATCGGAAACACCGTCAGAGCCGTATAGGTAGATTTCCCCAGAGCCCATGACTTTTTGAAATGACAACTCTTGTCGATTCAGATCAAACACATTCTCAGTTTGATTAACCGTCATATAGATAGCATTAAAAGAAGCCGTAACTCCAGACACATTGTTTTCCCAACGATATTTTAGGGTATGTACTCCAGCACCAGCAGCAATAGGTGAGAATTTCACCGAACTCGTACCGCCTGAATTATAACTAAAGTTAGTAAGACCATTTCCTGAGATCAATAAATCGTTCGTCGCAGGGTGACTTAAAGTAAGCGTGGTTCCTGTCACATTGCTCTCAGCAAAAGTGGTCACATTGGCACTATTGGTGATATCATCCAAAAAGGCTATTGAATATTTTACTGAAGGCCCCTCGCTTGAAACACCATTAACAGCCGTTTCGGTGATATAGAATGTAAACACTCCGTTATCATCCGTGCCCGCAAAATCTATCACTTCCTCTGCCATGAAATCAGCCACAGTAGGTTGGATATTGGTAGTTACATTGGTGTATGGAGCTCCAACCGGGTCAAGCATGGTTTCATCCCTGTAGATGGTGATGGTACTCCCTGAAATAGCCGGCGTAATCACTACCGGAATCTCAGCAGAAGGGTCAGAAGCTCCTGACGTTCTGTACAGCGCCTTTTTATCTCCATTTACATCTCCGTCAGCAGTATTGGCCGCATTTTCCACCAAGGTCACCACCTCGGTCATGGTTAAATCAATGGTGATGGCACCAGAGGTTGGCGCCTGATTTTGTGACGGATCATATATTTCACCATTTGAATTAGTATAGGTCACAAGCAAGTCACCTTCGGCATTGGTAAGGTCAGCCACTGTGAGTACGATATACAAGTCACCAGCACTACCATCAGCCTGTCCACTAACTAAAAATGGCGTTCCATCTTCATCCACTACAGTGAAATCAGTCGGATTGGTACCATTGGTAAGGACTACTTCACTAAACTCCACCCTGATCTGCGTATTGCTGTTCTTGACAGCTGCCTGTAACGTTGGCGCTGTATTGTCAATTGTGAAAGTATTTGAAATAGCATTGGCCGACAGCTGATTACCAGCATTGTCAGTAAACGCACTGGCCGTTAGGGTAATACCCAAAGTGCCATCACCTGCTACATTGGAAACTGTGAGAGTGAAGTCACTGTAAGCTACATCGGTGGTCAGACTCACATTAGCTCCAAACCCACTTGCTAAACCTGACGTTCCCGAACCACCAACGGTAGCTCCTCCCAAATTCAACGTAATATCGCTCAAATCAAGGTCTGTTATTCCCTCGCTAAACGCAAGATCAAAACTTACACTCGAAGCATTGGTCCCATTCACAGTGCCATTGGCTGCTAAAGGAGCATTTCTGGTAATCACAACGGTCGGGCGTGTGTTATCTACAATCACCGTATTATCTCCTCCTGTCAAATCCGTGTTATCCAAAGGTGCAGCTATAGGATTACCCGCTGCATCGGTAAAGCTCAAACTGAAATCAACTGCTCCATCCGTATCCAAGGCATCTACCACATAGGTCATTGTATAATTTGTCGGATCTATCTGATTAACTGTCACCGAATTATCGATGGCATCTCCACCACTCGTAAAACTCACAGTAGGAAGCCCTGAAAGTGGATTATCAACAGTCAAACTCAGAGTGATCACATTACCTGTCACCGCACTATCCAGGCTTGTGGAATTATTCGATGCGATAGTTAAAGCAGTGTGTTGCGGCGCAGTGTTATCAATTGTAAAGGCATCAGATGGACCTTCATCTGCCACCAGCGCATTTCCGGAAACATCGGTGATAGGACTCGCTCCTGCATTTTTTATCGTAATGGTGATATCTCCATCTCCACTTACACTGGTCAGGTTCAAAGTGAAATTCTGATTGTCTCCATCATTGACCAGATTGGAGCCCCCAACTGTTGCCGCGTTCGTTATCGTGATATCATCAGCTATGGTGAAATTGCCAGCTAGGATCGGTTCACTGAAGGCAATGTCGAAACTAACAGCATTGTCATTCGTTCCTGTGAATGAACCACTCGATACTGCGTTGCGGGTGATGACCACCGTGGGTAAAGTATTGTCAATTGTGAAAGTATTTGAAACAGCATTGGCTGACATCTGATTGCCAGCATGGTCAGTAAACGCACTGGCTGTCAGCGTGATCCCCAAAGTACCGTTACCTGCTACATTGGAAACTGTGAGAGTGAAGTCACTGTAAGCTACATCGGTGGTCAGACTCACATTAGCTCCAAACCCACTTGCTAAACCCGACGTTCCCGAACCACCAACGGTAGCTCCTCCCAAATTCAACGTAATATCGCTCAAATCAAGGTCTGTTATTCCCTCGCTAAACGCAAGATCAAAACTTACACTCGAAGCATTGGTCCCATTCACAGTGCCATTGGCTGCTAAAGGAGCATTTCTGGTAATCACAACGGTCGGGCGTGTGTTATCTACAATCACCGTATTATCTCCTCCTGTCAAATCCGTGTTATCCAAAGGTGCAGCTATAGGATTACCCGCTGCATCGGTAAAGCTCAAACTGAAATCAACTGCTCCATCCGTATCCAAGGCATCTACCACATAGGTCATTGTATAATTTGTCGGATCTATCTGATTAACTGTCACCGAATTATCGATGGCATCTCCACCACTCGTAAAACTCACAGTAGGAAGCCCTGAAAGTGGATTATCAACAGTCAAACTCAGAGTGATCACATTACCTGTCACCGCACTATCCAGGCTTGTGGAATTATTCGATGCGATAGTTAAAGCAGTGGCTTGCGGCGCAGTGTTATCAATTGTAAAGGCATCAGATGGACCTTCATCTGTAGGCATGGTATTCCCAGAAACATCCGTAATTGGGCTCGAACCAGCATTTTTTATCGTAATTGTGATATCTCCATCACTACTTATAGTCGTCAGGTTCAAAGTGAAATTCTGATTATCCCCATCATTAACCAAGTTGGAACCTCCTACTGTCGCTGCACTTGTTATCGTGATATCATCAGCTATGGTGAAATTGCCGGTGATGATCGGTTCGCTGAAAGCTATGTCGAAGCTGACAGCATCGTCATTCGTTCTAGTGGGCGACCCACTCGATACTGCATTGCGAGTGATAACCGCCGTAACTGAATCCAAATCGGAAATAATACTAAACTGAGCAGCAGCACTATTAGCATTACCAGCAGTATCCGTGCAAACGGAAGCGTTAATATCCACTGTCAATTCATTCGTTCCCGATAAGCCGGTAACATTAAAAGTGAATACCGGATTCGCTGTATTATCAAAGGCGGAAACACTACCTACACTTAGTGTTATATCTGAATCATCAAAATTTAAGACCTTCTCAACGAATGTCACCGTAAATGGAATAGAAGTAAGGTTCGTTGAATCCGATTCCGGCGATGAGATAACTGCCGTCGGAGCAGTATAATCAATATAAACATTCAGGGAATCCGATATCGTATTGGAATTGCTATTAGCATCTGTCACCGTGATCGGAATCTGATGAAAGCTCCCTGGAGTTTCATCCATATTGTTCACTGTAGTGGTAGTGAAGGTGTACGTATTGTTACCATTGTCTGTCAACAACTGGTTGGTAGCAAAAGAACCATTCAGGTTTGACAAATCGGCCCTCACTTTCAGTCCGGTTTCACCAAGGTCCGCATATATATAAATCCTATCACCAGATTTGAATAAACTATCTATTACAGTATTCGCAGTTGCCTCTCTGGTATTTAACTCCAAAAAGTAGGGAGTCGCTTTATCTGTGATATTTGATACAGCAATTGGCGAAATAGCCACCCCAAGCGTATCATGAATCAAGCCGAAACTAGGATCAGCATACTTAAACTGGATAACACCTGTACCCTCAACCATGGAAGGAGTGAAAATCAGTGTGGCATATTCATCATCTGTCACATTGGTTACCACACCATTCGTAATGTTGTGTACTGATGTACTAAATATGGATGCAGAATCAGCTGTCACAAAACTATCATCAGAAAAAGTGAAGTTCTTAATAGATGGCAGTACAAAGTCAGAATCCTTCACAGGCTCTGAGAACCTAAACTCTACTGTTTCCACATTTCCATCGACATTCACACTATCCAGAGATACTGCAGAAAGAATTGTGGGTGAAGCCTTATCTACCACTTCTATTCCCGTTGTATCCTTAAACAAATTTTGATTAGCGGATTGATCGGTAATATCTCCAAGGGAATTTACATAACTCAATTTATACTGACCTGTTCCCACCGTATTTACAGGTGTCCACCTAAGTCTGATGTATTTGTCATTAGCAACATTAGTGGTCACACCCGTCAAAGAATCCACTCGTGAAGAGAATTGCTCAATCTTATCTGAGGTCACAAAATTGTCAGATGAAACCGTAAAATCATTGATGACATCAAGGAAATCCAAATCCTGAATTCTTTCAGAAAACTCTACTTCAATAGCATCTGAATACCCGTCGGCATTCAAATCTAGGGAGATCAAATTAGCTATAGTTGGAGCTGCAAAGTCCTGGGTACTGGTAAAATTCTGCACCCCCACTGTCACAACCGAGCCAGATGCAGCATCATTTATGAAACCTGCATTGAGGGTAATATCAGGTATAGAATCGGTATCATAAAAAGCGGACTCCGTCAAATCAAGTTTAATGCTATCTCCTCCGATTAAGGTTGCCCCTGTGATGGATCGAATGGGATCACTCAGTGAAAATCCTCCAAACCCTCCCGGATCATCAATATCCTCTGAAAATCTCACATATATGGCATCAAGATGTCCGTTACTATTTTCATCTGCTGTGTAGGCAGAATGGATGATCGCAGCAGCAGAATCTAAAACTGATATGGCTAGGTCTGTAAGAAGTAAATTGCTTGCAGTATCTGCTAAAAAACCATTATTCGTATAGGTAACAGTCAAGGTATCTGTGGCAGTTCCAGCGATATTTACAGAAAAGGTGAGGAATTTATCATTGTACAGCCCAGGGTCGTATGCATTTTGAATCAATCCGGAGGCCACTGTATCTATTGGATTGTAACCCCCAATAATGAAATCTGCAAATTTCACGGAATCGTCTACTATGGGCTCGCTGAACTCAAATACAAACTCATCCAAGTAACCATTCTCGTCAGTATCATAAGCCACTGTCTGAACGATAGTGGGAGCAAATTTATCAGGAAAGCTTACAAACAAAGTATCTGCTTGTGGGAACTCGATTCCTGTGGTGGTTCCGTAAATCTTAAAATTAGAGGCATCACCATCATCGTAGGCAAATATTTTCAAAGTTTCGTCTCCTGAAAATGCCCCGGTATAACTACCTAGATTAAATCGAACTCTGTCATATCCTTCATAAAGACTATTACTATTATCTCCATCCAGAACTGCCCCCGCAAAATCGGTCATAGTTGTAACAGTATCGGTATCGAACGATATGCTACCATCAGGATCAATGAATCGAAACCATATCTCTTCATTAGCTGTCAAATCATCCGTATATAGACGAATTTCCTTATCATTATTATCGCTGGAATTTGATTCTCTATCTACATCATCAGTAAACCAGAAAAAGACCGCCCCATCGGGGCCATTGGTCACTGAAGTTAAAACCACTGAATCCTTTAAGAAACCTAAACCCAATACGTTGGCCATCTGCACAAAAGCTGTGGAATCGTACAGATAACTGGGGTAGTTATCAAAAATAGATGTTTGTGACTGAGCAAAAATCCTTACCCCTTCGTTCCCATTGGCAGAACCGGATTGAGTCAAAGAAAACCTCACAGTATCTTCAGGAGCAGAGAGCAATGCATCATTTATGTCCGTAATGTTGGATCCAAATGTTATATCTGTCGCTGTTCCAGAACCAAATGCATTCACATCAAACTCAAGATCAAAATCTCCCAAGCTTGGAGAACCGCCTGTCCCTGAACCAGAAATCAACTCAGAAAAAACAACATCAATGTAAGAGTTTACAGCAGGTGATCGAGATTCGCTCAAGATTTGCGGCGCAGCCCTATCCTCAATTGAGAAGGATGTAATATCCAAAAGAATATTCAGTCCGGTGCTGTCATAAATGGCAGCCCCACTACTGTAATCCAGGAGCAGATCGCCAGTACCCAAATCTGTATCTTCAGGGCTGATTAGTAAAGTATAGAATCGATCTCCAAATACATTGGTACCTGAAATTGAATCCACTAAATTTTCAAAGTCATTAATAGCAACAGAGGTCCCACGTCTGGAGTCACTTACTACCCAGTCAGCCAAATTAGCCTTCAAGATAACCGTATCAACGGGTTCTGAAAATTCAAGTTCGATTGACTCGACCACTCCGGTGGAATCTTTATCAAGTGAAATAGCAAAAACAAGTACGGGTGCTGCCGCATCTGTAGGGGTAAATGGGGTATTGAAGTTACTGTAGCCATTACCTGAGTCATCCAACAGGTTTGCACTTCCTGAATAATCAATCGTAGGAACACTGTCTGTATTGTAAACACCTACCTCATTGAACGTAAACACTGCTACGCTATCCACTCCACTTGATACGGCTGTGAGTGTTCGACCACTAAACGTACCACCCAGCACAAAATCTATCGTGCCATCCGCGCCATTCAGGATTGGTTCACTGAAGTATACCGAGATGGAATCAAGCTGACCATTCCCATCATTGTCGTGGGTATAGGCCTCTGTAATCACTAAGGCTGCACTGTCATTGGCAATCACAGTGGTGTCTACCAACACATTCCCAGCCAAATCTTCAAACTTCGAAGGATCTAAAAAGTCAATAGTGGCTACCGAATCGGTATCAAAATAGGCAAGCT